>Ga0207756_100002_pt1 | contig 1175846 bp, 1154 predicted proteins | sample A23M1SouthBayCA_FD_187748 | JGI IMG/M metagenome (GOLD analysis project Ga0207756, IMG submission 187748) | Aerobic enrichment media microbial communities from Eden Landing Ponds, California, USA - A23 M1 (3) (SPAdes) | ecosystem: Environmental > Aquatic > Marine > Unclassified | place...
GACGGCCCCCTCGGCGAGCGTCCCCTCGCTCGCGTCGAGTCCGGAGGGGACGTCGAGGCTCACGACTGTCGCGTCCGCCTCGTTGATCGCTCCGGCGGCGGTCGCCACTGGCTCCCGGAGCGCACCCGAGATCCCCGTTCCAAGCATGGCGTCGACGATCACGTCCGGGTCCGAGAGATCGAACGCCGTCGAGTCGCCGATCGTCCGGGTTTCCACGGTCGAGCGCTCGAGAGCGTCCCAGTTCTCGCGGGCAATGTCGGTCCCGATGTCGTCGGAATCGCCCAGGAGCGTGACGCGACAGTCGTACACGCCGAGGAACCGTGCCGCGACGAGCGCGTCCCCGCCGTTGTTGCCACGGCCGGCCACGATCTCGATCCGATCGTCGGCGTCGGCGACATCGCGGATCACTCCAGCGGCGGCGTTGCCGGCCGATTCCATGAGTTGTTTCCGGGTTACACCCAGCGCGGCGGCATTTGCGTCGACGATGGCGATCTCCCGGCCGGTGAGTTCGCTCCCAAAGGTCATGGCCGGGGGTTCGAACGCTCGGCGGTTAACAGTTCAGCATTATCAGCGATTGAAGGTGGATCCGGGTGCTTTTCGGCGTCGATGAGCAACTATTCCGTGCATGCCGCTGATGTCAGATGACGACTTCTCCATCCACGACGACGACTGCGAGAAGCAAGAGAGCGGCTGGATGCCTGTCTCGGATCTGCCGGACGAGGTCACCTCCATGGACGACCTCGACTGTGCGTGCTGGGAGGAGTACGATTCGATCGCCGAGATTTGATCGGCCGCCGGGCCGCCATTCGACTGTCACCGTCTGATCTCGAAGCCGTCCAGTCCCTGGGGCTCCTCGTGCGTCACCTCGACTTCGTCCACCCGGGCCGCCGGACTGCCCTCGTGACAGAACTCGACCATCGCGTCGACTGCATCTTTGCTTCCCTCGAAGACTGCCTCAACGCGGCCGTCGGGCAGGTTCTTCACCCAGCCGTCGACGCCGTGCTCCTCGGCTGTGTCGCGGGTCGTCGCCCGGAAGAAAACGCCCTGTACGTTGCCGGAGACGTGGACGTGTGCGCGAACTTGATCACTCATGTGCTGCAGTTCGGACGCCGAGGCAAAAATGCTACTCCCGGGTGTCGTCTGCCGTCCTCACTCAGCCGGCCCGCCGCCGTTACGGAGATGATGAAAGACGTACGTCTGGGCGTAGCCGGCGTACTGCCCGCCGAAGCGCTCCCGAATCGCTCGGGAGGTCTCGGCGTAGGACCCGCGGTCACACTCGGGGTAGTACTCCTCGATCGTCGACCGGATCCAGGTGTCAAGCGGGACCGCCTCGACGAATCCCAGCGAGAACAACAGCACGCAATCGGCCACCTTCTCGCCGACGCCGACGAATTGGGTGAGCTGCTCTCGGGCGGCCTCGTATTCGAGACCCGTCGCCTCCTGGGGGTGGGCCGTCCCCTCGGCGACCATCTCGGCCGTGCGCTGGACGTAGGGCGCGCGATAGCCCAGGCCGAGGTCCCGGAGGTCCGCTTCAGTGGCCTCGGCGAGTCGGGCGGGCGTCGGAAAGGCATGGTACTCCTCCCCGTCGAAGGTGACGGACTCGCCGAATCGCTCCTCCAGCGCGCGCTGCATCTCGTGAATCCGGCCGATCCGCATCTGGGCCGAGCAGATGAACGCGATCACCGTCGCGAAGGGTGGATCACGGACAAGTCGCAGCCCCCAGTACCGGTCGAATGCGGCGTCAAGCAGCGGATCGTCGGGCGTCGCCGCCCGGATCGCGGACAGATCATCGTCCAGCCGGAGCCGGCGTCGTAGCGTTTCCTCGGCGTCGAAACTCGCTTCCCACTCCAACCGGTCGTCGATCTGCCGGACGCGGACGACCCCTGTGGTGGGAGCGTCAGCACCTTCGTTCCCGCCGACGACTGTTGCATACCACGCGTCGCCGCCGTAGGCCTCGTCGTCCTCGTAGGTTCGGCCGTCCTCCCGGACCCAGCGGAAGCTCTGGCCGCTCTCGACCGTCGACTGGAGATCGAACGGGCCGACCGACGGAAGCGACAGGGTTCCGCGGTGCATGCCTGGTCTCGGGGTGAGCGTGCCTTGTCGGTTTCGCGTTCGACCGGGCTAACCTTCTTATCACAGGCGGGCAAACTCGTTTACATGAACTGTCGAGTTGTCGTCGAAGCGGCTGTCCCCGTTTACGACGTCGAAACCGCAGACGAGGCCGTTCGCATCGCCATCTCGAAGACAGGGGAGATGCTCAATCCGGATCTCAACTACGTCGAGATCAACATGAGCGGGCGTCACTGTCCCCACTGCGGCGAGGAACTCGATCCGGCGTTCATCGCGGCTGACGAGAGTCTCGTCGCCCTCGAACTCGAGATGACGGTGTTCAACGTCGAACGAGACGAACACGCCGCCCGGATCGCTCGCAAGGAGATCGGCCAGCGACTCGAAAACATCCCGCTCGAGATCGTCGAGATCGAGGAGATGGAAGACGAGGACGACAAGGCTACCGAGGATGACAGTGACGGGAGTGAAATGATCGACTCGACTGAGGCGGAATCGACGGCTCCCTCCGAGCGCGCCGAGAGGTCCGAAACTGATGCGGATGACGACGACAGGGACGACGACGTCCTGCCGGAGTTCGAGGAACTGATCGACGAGTAACGCACCCCTTCATGGACTGACGCCCGATCTTGGCTCCTTGCCGAGTACGCAGACAACTCGATTGCTTCGACAACGGTGCTTCGGCGATCACGGCAAAAGCGAGCGCGACGTACTGCAACTGAAGCAGCCGCTGTCGACCGTGAGATGCCGAAAACTGTCGGGTCGCTTCCCAGCAGGATCAGTCAGCAGCCGCGGAGACGCGCTCGGTGTCCGTCGTGGATTCGAGTTCCCCGGTGATGCCCTCGGCGAGTGCGAACACGGCAGCCTTGTGGTCCGTCTTGGACTTGTGGATGGACGTCGGCTTCACACCGAGCTCCGTGTATCGCTGGTGCTCGACTTCGGTGTCGAGTGTTTGTTCGTAGTGATCGCGTACCTGTGCAAGCAGGCCATGAAGATGGATGAGCTCCTGCTTTTTCATAGTCACTCGTTGGTAACGACTGGAGGGTTATAGTAGTATCCTGAGTACTGTTACCACACTTCTCCGGGGGAGAGGGCGTTCCTAACGGTTGATTTCGATAGTTCTGTCGAGCCGTGGGGGTTCGTCTACCGACACAAAAATAGCAAATTCAGGTGATGGTTCCCGGCCTCAGTACGGGTATACACTGGTGATCATCGACGGAGAGCGGCCCAGACTGGGCGTCGGGCGTCGTTTCGGCTCGGTTTGAAAGATTTTTATTCAGCCGATGACGACCTACAGGCATGGACTACGATGACATGCTCGATCGGGCGATCGAGGACACGCCGGACATCGAGTCAGGGTCCGACCGGTTCGACGTGCCCGATCCGGACGTCCGCCAGGAAGGGAACATGACGGTCTACGAGAACTTCCAGGCGACGGTGCGTCGCCTCGACCGCGAGGAGGAGCACGTCATGAAGTTCCTCCAGGACGAACTCGGCACCAGCGGCCACATCGACGAGAGCGGTCGCGCCCGACTGACGGGAGAGTTCGGTGAGCGCCGGATCCGCGAGGCTATCGACGCCTACACCGAGGAGTTCGTCATCTGTTCGGAGTGTGGCCTCCCGGACACGCGGCTCATCCGTGAGCAAGGCGCGATATTGCTCCGGTGTGAGGCCTGCGGCGCGCGGTCGGCCACCAGCGGGTAGCCGGACCGGTTTTCACAGAGCTCGACGGCGACCGTGGCAGGTCAGTGTAACTCCTGGAGCGTTTCGAGGTCGCGGTCGGTCCGCATGAACTCCGAGAGTCGGCGCTGTTCGTCACAGTCAGGGCACGTGAACAGTTTCTCGGGGGCCGGAAGATCGCGCGGCGTCGATTCCCACTCTTTGCGGCACTCGGGACAGACGAGTCTGACGTACGCTTCCTCCATTGATGGGTATGTATGGCACACCCACGGAAATAAGACTTGTTGCCGTCGAACCGGTCACCGCGGTGGGCGTCTCAGTCGAAGTGGTCCGTTCAGTCCGAGCCCTGTCGTTCGATCAGGCTCCGATAGTGGCTCTGATCGCGGACGCCGACGACCTGTTCGGCGACCTCGCCGCCGGCGAAGACGATCACCGTCGGGACGCCGCGAACCTGGTACTGGCTGGCGAGTTGCTGGTGGGCGTCGACGTCGACTTTGGCGACCGCCGCGTCCGTGTCGGCGGCGAGTTCCTCGACGATCGGCTCCAGCATCTTGCACGGACCACACCAGTCCGCGTAGAAGTCAGCCAGGACGACGTCGTGGGTCCCGACGACCTCGTTGAACTGCTCGGTACTTTCGACGTGAATCGGCTCGTTCGGGGCGCTCGTCTGCTCTGATTGGTCCTGTTGCATGAGTTGCTCTTTCCTGCGTTGTTTGATCGCTTCGATGTCGTCACCGCCGGTCATAGCAACCCGTCCTAGGCCGTCCCGGGGCTTAAGTATTGTGAATGGATCATACAATACCGTGGCGAACTATCCTCGTGGTGAACGGTCAGGTTATGGGACATTCTCGGCCGACTGCTGGGTTATCTGCGGTCTCCACCGTCTGGTCGTCGGGTGACGGACTCACGAGGAGCGGCCAGGACAGTTCTAGAGTGATGTACACCACTCACAACACTTTTGAACACACTTCGCCTACATCGGGCTACGAATGTCAGACTCGATCAGTGAGTACCTCAAACAGGACATGGAGTGTGAGGGGTTGCTGGAATGCATCCATGGACTCAAGGAACTCGACAGGGACGTGTTCATGACCTTGACCGCGCGGACTGATCCGATGACGATCGACGAGATCGCGGATGCCGTCGACCGGGAACGGTCGACCGCCTATCGGGCAGTTCAGCGCCTGCTCCAGTCGGGGTTCATCCAGAAAGAACAGGTCAACTACGATCAAGGTGGGTACTATCACGTCTACCACCCGACGGATCCGGACCAGATCGCGGATCAGATGCAACGGACGCTCAACGACTGGTACGCCAAGATGGGCCAGCTCATCGGCGAGTTCCGTGAGAAGTACGACGCGGAGACGGCGATGGACTCGACGGCTGACACTTGAGGGGGCCGCGACGCACGTACTGCGATCCTGTTTGATGGTGTCAGCGTCGCTCTGGGGCGGATGTCCCGGCCGGTAGTGACCGACGGATGTTTATATGTCGGCCTGAGTTACATCGGGCAGGTTCCCGTCGGATGGCCCGAACGTACTACGAGGTCCTGGGCGTCGACGAGTCGGCGTCGACTGCCGAGATCGAGGCCGCCTATCGCGAGCGCCTCAAGGAGACCCATCCCGACGTCACTGACGATCCGGACGCGACCGATACGGTCCAGGAAGTCATCGATGCCAGGGACGTGCTGACTGACGAAGCCGAGCGCGCTCGCTACGATCGAGTGGGCCACGAGGCGTACGTCGCCGGCGACCTCACCGGCGCAGCGACGGCCTCTACCAGCAGTTCGACCACGGGAACGACTGCAACCCAGTCCTCCAGAGCCAGCCGGAGTCAATCCACGAGCGACCCGTCGTCCGTCGGCCGGGATGGACCGATCGGGACCGGCGGGGATGAGCATCCGTGGAGTGAACCACACAATCAGGCCGGCACAGAGCGCGCGTGGTCGAGTGGTTCGGGGGATGCGCCCGCCCACCCGTCGGACCCGAACGCGGTCCGATGGAGCCGGCTGTTCCCTCCCGGTCAGTCGGTCGTCTTGCTGCTCGCGTCGTTCATCTGTTACCCGCCGTTTTTGCTGTTCAGCATCTACCCGCCGTTTCCGGTCGTGATCAATTTCGTCGTGTTGGTGTGTACGCTTGTGCTCGTCGGCTATCTGATCTCCCTCCCCGAGGTCGGCATCCTCGTGTTCGGGTTCTGGGGGGTCGTCACAGCGGGTGCTATTCTGACTGGCGCGCTCGGTGTGATCACACTCCCGGGCGTCCTCGCAATCACGGCGACCTGGCTCCCGCTCGGGCTTTCGATCGTGGTGTTTCGCCTGGTTCGGTAGTCGAGTTGTTTCGCCTGGTTCGGCAGTCGAGCTGTCGACGGAACGCCGCGGCTGTTCACTGCAGTTCGGCTCGCACGTCCTCGTGGATCGCGTCTCGGATCCGATGACTTTCCTCGGCGTCGAAGGTGACTTCGATGATCTGCGTGCCGGGGGCCGAAAGCGACTCCCCGAAGAGCGAGTCGAACGCCGCAAGCGAGTCGGCACGGACGAACTCGGCGTCGTAAAGGTCCTCGACTGGCGAAAAATCCAGGCCGTGTGGCGTCTTGAAGAACTCACTGAACGGCGGGTTGAAGTCCTCGATGGGCAGCATGTGGAAGATCCCACCGCCGTCGTTGTTGAGCAGGACGATCGTCGCCGCCACGTCGGCGCGCGCCAGCGCGAGCAAGCCGTTCATGTCGTGATAGAACGACAGATCGCCGAGGACGGCCACCAGTGGGCCCTCGGCTGCACTTCCGGCACCCAGTGCCGTGCTGGTGACGCCGTCGATCCCGCTCACGCCCCGATTACCCAGGACACGAACGGCCGCCGGTCGCGGCTGTCCGAACCGATCGAGATCCCGGACGGGCATGCTATTGCCGACCACCAGTGTGGTGGTATCCGGAACCGTCGCTGCCACCGTCGAAAGCACGGCTCCTTCGAAGGAACCATCCGCGGTCCGCCGGTCGAGCAGCGACCAGTATTCGCTCTCGGCGTGCTCGAACCGCTCGCGCCACCCGCTGGTGCCCCCAGTCGCGATCCGGTCGGACAGCCTCCCGGCCAGCCGGGTCGGATCGGCCACCAGCAGGTCGCTCGCGGTAAACTCCGCTTCCGGCCACTCGCCGGCTGGATCGACGACGAACTGGCGGGCGTCGCTACCCCGGAGGTAGTGTCTCAGGATCTTCGAGGTGGGCGAGGCACCGAATCGGACGACGGTGTCGGGCTCCGGCCATCCCCACTCCCCGCAGGCATCGAGATACGAATCGTAGCCGCCACAGATCGGCACGTCCTCGCCGTGGCCGAACCGGTGGCCCGAGAGCGGATCGGCCAGCACGGGAAAGTCGGTTGCGCGGGCGAGTGCCGCCAGGGCGTCCCTGGCTGGCGTCGGCTGACTCGTCGGGCCAGCGACGATGAGTCCCCGGTCGCTTCCCTCGATGGCGTCGACGACGTCGTCGAGATCATTGTCCGCGAGTGCTGGCGTCCCCCGAGCAACGTCGACGAACGGCCCGTCGCGTCCGTCGACCGCCAGGGGGGCGCGCTCGGGGAGGTCGTCGGGGACGTCACCCTCGACGTGGACCGGTTCGAGCGGCTTTCGGAAGGGGACGTTGAGATGAACCGGGCCGGGATGAGGACCGGTCGCGTCGGCGACTGCCCGGGCTGCGGTCACGCGAAGCGAGCGCAGCGCCCGTGGCCGCGGTGCCGGTTCGGGCAGCGTCCGGTAGCGGCGGACGGCCGACCCGTACAGCTTCGTCTGATCGGCCGTCTGGTTCGCCCCGCTGTCCTGGAGCTCGGGCGGTCGATCGGCCGTGAGGACGACCAGGGGCACCCGCCCCTCGTCGGCCTCCATCACCGCGGGGTGGAGATTTGCCGTCGCCGTCCCGGATGTCGTGACGACGGCGGTCGGCTTGTCGGTCTGTCGACCCCGACCGAGTGCGAAAAACGCGGCCGAGCGCTCGTCGAGCAGCGAGACCGCATCGACATCTTCGTGGGCCGCGAAAGCACTGGTCAGCGGCGTCGACCGGCTCCCCGGTGCGAGACAGGCGTACTCGACACCGGCGGCGGCGAGTTCCTCGACGAGGACGGTCGCCCACAGCGTGTTCCGGTTGGGGGCCGTCATCGTAGTGCGTCCAGGATCGGGCGGTACTTGAGCTGTATCTCGTCCCACTCGGCGTCCGGATCGCTATCGGCGACGATGCCGGCCCCGGCAAACAGCGTCGCTTCGCGATCGTGGGCCAGCGCCGACCGGATCCCGACGGCGAACTCGCCGTCACCGGCCGCGTCGAACCACCCGATCGGGGCAGCATACCACCCGCGGTCGAAGGCCTCCGACTCTTGAATCGCCGCCAGCGCGTCGTCCGGCGGCAGTCCGCCGACGGCCGGCGTTGGATGCAACGCTTCGACCAGCGAGAGGACGTGGACCTCCTCATCAAGGGTCGCCTCGATCGGCGTCTGGAGGTGCTGGACAGTCGCGAGTTGCCTGACAGTTCGTTCGCCGGTCTCAACGTGGTCGGCGAAGTCGTCGAGTTGCGCCCTGATGGCCTCGACGACGAGGGCGTGCTCGTGACCGTCTTTGGGACTCGCAGTGAGCTCCTCGGCGAGCCACTCGTCTTCGGCCCGCGTCTCTCCGCGACCGATCGAGCCAGCCAGCGCCGTCGTCTGTACCCGGCGACCGTCCCGTCTGAGTAGCCGTTCGGGGGTCGCCCCGAAGAACGTCCCCGATCCGGTCGCCGCCGGCGCGAACCCGAAGCGATAGCAGTCGGGGTAGGTTTCCCCGAGTCGATCGAGCGCGGCCGGAACCGACAGCGGGCCGGCCAGTTCGACGGTCTGTGCGCCGGCCAGGACGACCTTCCGGAGGTCGCCCCGATCGATGCGTTCGACGGCAGCCCCGACTTGCTCGGCCCACGCCTCGCGCTCGGGGATCTGTGAGCGGGCAGCGATCCCCGGCGGCCGTGATGCTGTCGGGTGAGCGTCCGTCAGTCGAGATTCCCACCGGTTGCGGGCCGCCTCGGCGGTGGTCGCCGCGTCCGGGCCGACGGCAGCGGTCGTCAACCAGGTCTCGCCGTCGCGTTCGATCACCGAGACCGTCGGGAGGTGAAAGTACGCGTCCGGAAACCCGGTCCAGTCAGCGTCAGCGTGGCGGTCTGTGCCCCCGCTGTGGAACGAAAATCCGCCGAACAGTCGCGGACGAGCGAACGCCGGGAGGATCTCGGAAACGTCCCGGTCGGCGAAGAGGCTGGCTGCCTGGCGACGGACCCGCTCGAACCGATCCCCGCTCGTTGCCGTGATCGTCGCCACGGTGCCCATTGTCGCGATCGTCTCCTCGGGGCCGGCCCAGGCCGTCCACGGCCGCTTCTCGACATCCCCAGCGAGTAACGTGGCCGGATCGACGGCGTCGAGTTGGCAGCCACGGACGGCGAGAATCTCGCCGGCGTGTTCGGTCCCGACTGCGTCGGCACGCACTGACTCCATCTTCCCGTACTAGGGGCACAATCCATTAAGGGCTGACGATACCCCCACCGGAGTCCGCTCTTCGGGAGGGGACTCTTTCGAGTGACTGGCTTCCGTTCAAGCAGATTCTTATACCTCCCTCCCTGTGGATGGAATACGATGTACGCGCCCAGACTCGCGTCTTCGATAGCCGAGGTGAACGTGCGATGAGCGATCCGCAGGACGAAGTCCGGGCGTACACAGTTCGGCTCGAACTCGTCGACGAACCCGGCGAACTACTCAGAACTCTCGAACCGATCGCCGAGAACGGCGGGAACCTCCTGAGCATCTACCACGAACGTGGGAACATGACCCCGCGCGGGCACATCCCCGTCGAGGTCGACCTGGAGGCGTCGGCCGAGCGCTTCGACGCCATCGTCGAGTCACTCCGGGACGCCGGCGTCAACGTCATCCAGGCCGGCAAGGAGCGCTACAGCGAGGAACTCACGGTCGTTCTCGTCGGCCATCTCGTCGACACGGATCTCTCGGATACCCTTTCACAACTCCGGGCGGAGAACGGGGCCGTGACTGATATTTCGCTGGCTGCGCCCGAGGGTGCCGAGGAGGTCTCGAGCGCGCGGCTCCGACTCCGGACCGAACAGGGGGCCGTCGATGACACCCTCGATGCGGTCCGCTCGGTGGCCGACCAGAAGGACCTCCGTGTCGTCGAGCCGCTTGCCCCCGGAGGTGAGGCCTGATGGACCTCGCGATCATGGGGACGGGGACGGTCGGGAGTTCCGTCGCCGACCTCGCCAGCGAGTACGGGCATCGCGTCACTGCCATGGCCAACGTCGACGCTGCGGCGATCGACCCCGACGGCATCGACACCGCTGGCGCGCTCGAACGCCAGCGCTCCGAGGGGATGGCCCATCTCGGTGACGCCGATCCTGACGATGTCCTGGCCGCCGAGTACGACGCCCTGGTGGAGGTGACGCCCGTGACGCTGGGCGACGCCGAACCGGGATTCAGCCACGTCGAGGCTGCTTTGGAGCGCGATCGACACGTCGTGCTCGCAAACAAGGGACCGATGGCCGAACGCTATGCCGACGTCCGTGCGCTCGAAGCCGAAAGCGAGGGCGAGGTCCGCTTCGAGGCCACCGTCGCGGGTGCGATCCCCGTGCTCTCGACGATCGAGGACTACGGGCCGGGCACGATGACCGCCGTCCGGGGCGTCTTCAACGGGACGGCGAACTTCATCCTCACGCGGATGGCCGCCGAGGGACTCGGCTACGAGCACGTCCTCGCCGAGGCCCAGGACCTGGGCGTCGCCGAGGCCGATCCGGCCTTCGACGTCGAGGGGACCGACGCCGCGCTGAAGTGCGTCATCCTGGCGAACGTCCTTGCACAGGGCGACCGGGAGTTCTCCCTCGAGGACGCGTCAGTCGAGGGCATCAAGGACATCCCGGGCAGCGCGCTCGAACTCGCCCGCGAGGACGGCCGGACGATCAGGCTCATCGGTGAGGTGACGGGCGACGAGATCCGGGTGAGCCCGCGACTCGTTCCGGAGCACAGCGAGCTCGCTGTCAGTGGGACGACCAACATCGTCCAGCTGGAGACCGACAATGCGGGGCGACTCAATCTCTCCGGCCGCGGCGCGGGCGGCCCCGAGACCGCGACCGCGATTCTCGCGGACGTCAATCGGCTTCCCGAACCCTGAGCCTCGGGCCTGGTTTTCTTGGTTTTCTTGGTTGTCTTGGCTCACCCTCCCCGGACCGTCCTTTCACGGCCGATCGGCACACGCTCGATGGCACAACCGTCGGTTACATCATGAAACACGTATCGACCCCTGGCGAACCGCCCGCAGCGAATCGTATCGACGCCCGTCGCCAGTGTGCCGTGACAGCGGTTCCCAAATCGCAAGACGGCGACGGAGTGGTCTACGCTCGCTATCGAAATGGTTTTAACACCAACAGCCGAACGATTCCGATACAGCGCCTCTGCGCGTGAGATTACAATGAGTGAGGATACAGCACACCAGAACCTCGCCATCATCGGACACGTCGACCACGGGAAGTCCACTCTCGTCGGTCGACTTCTGTTCGAGACCGGCAGCGTTCCGGAGCACGTCATCGAGCAGCACCGAGAGGAAGCCGAAGAGAAGGGCAAGGGCGGCTTCGAGTTCGCCTATGTGATGGACAACCTCGCCGAGGAGCGAGAGCGTGGTGTCACCATCGACATCGCCCACCAGGAGTTCGACACGGAGGAGTACAACTTCACCATCGTCGACTGTCCGGGCCACCGTGACTTCGTGAAGAACATGATCACGGGCGCCTCGCAGGCCGACAACGCCGTACTCGTGGTCGCCGCCGACGACGGCGTCCAGCCCCAGACCCAGGAGCACGTCTTCCTGGCCCGCACCCTGGGCATCGACGAGCTCATCGTCGCCGTCAACAAGATGGACCTCGTCGACTACGAGGAATCCCGCTATAAGGAGACCGTCCAGGAGGTCACGGAACTCCTCAAGCAGGTCCAGTTCAACACCGACGACGCGAGTTTCATCCCCTCCTCGGCGTTCGAGGGCGACAACATCAACGAACTCAGCGACAACATGCCGTGGTACGACGGACCGACCGTCCTCGAGTCGCTGAACAACCTGCCGGAGCCGGAGCCGCCGACGGACGCGCCGCTCCGACTCCCGATCCAGGACGTCTACACCATCTCCGGTATCGGGACCGTCCCGGTCGGTCGAATCGAGACCGGCGAGATGTTCCCCGGCGACGACGTCACCTTCCAGCCGTCTGACGTCGGCGGCGAGGTCAAGACCGTCGAGATGCACCACGAGGAAGTCGACCGCGCCGGCCCCGGCGACAACGTCGGATTCAACGTCCGCGGCGTCGGCAAGGACGACATCCGCCGTGGTGACGTCTGTGGTCCCGCAGACGATCCGCCGTCGGTCGCCGAGACCTTCCAGGCGCAGATCGTCGTCATGCAGCACCCGAGCGTGATCACCGCGGGCTACACCCCGGTCTTCCACGCCCACACCGCACAGGTCGCCTGTACCGTCGAGTCCATCGACCAGAAGATCGACCCCTCCTCCGGCGAGGTCGCCGAGGAGAACCCCGACTTCATCCAGTCGGGTGATGCGGCTGTCGTCACCATCCGACCGCAAAAGCCCCTCAGCATCGAACCGTCGGGCGAGATTCCGGAGCTCGGCAGCTTCGCCATCCGTGACATGGGTCAGACCATCGCGGCCGGCAAAGTGCTGAGCGTCGACGAGCGCGAATAATGCAGCAGGCACGCGTCCGTCTCGCCGGAACCAGCCCCGCGGACCTGGACGACATCTGCGACGATGTCCAGGAGATCGCGAACAAGACCGGCGTCGAACTGTCCGGTCCGGTGCCGCTCCCGACGAAGACACTCGAAGTGCCCGCGCGCAAGTCCCCCGACGGCGAGGGGACCGCCACGTGGGAGCACTGGGAGATGCGCGTCCACAAGCGCCTCATCGACATCGACGCCGACGAGCGCGCCCTTCGACAGCTGATGCGCATTCAGGTGCCGAACGACGTCTCGATCGAGATCGTCCTCGAAGACTGAGCGATCGGCCGGTTCGGATCCCGAACCCACGACTCTCGGTCGATCTTCGACGATTTCCGTGCGCCCTCACGCGCAGGTCGAATCGTCGGATTCAACTATCCGTATCACGGATATCCCGTTGCGGGCTCGTAGATCAGTGGCAGATCGCTTCCTTCGCAAGGAAGAGGCCCGGGGTTCAAATCCCCGCGAGTCCATGTCTGCTGTCGCTCGCAAATTCGCGAGCGACGCAAACCTGATTGTCTGAGCGGGGATTTGAGCCAGGAAGTCGCAGCGCCGAGCGATGCGAGGTCGCGGAGCGACCTCGAAAGCCGAACGGCGTCGCCGTGAGGCAGCGAGGCGACCGTCTTCCATTGTTCAATATCCCCGCGAGTCCACTCCTGGTTCGCGCGTTGCGCGAACACACTCGTTCCCTCGCGTGGTCTCACTCGCTTCGAGACGTTCGCGGTGCTCACGTCTCGCACCTCGCGAGACCCCCGCGAGTTCACACTTGCTATTGCTCAGCCTCCATGCGAATCCGAACCGTCGAGGATCGAACACTCACCACCTGAATTGCGTTCCGGCAGGTCACACCACAACCACTGGACGAGCTTGTTCCGTGGATTCACGTAGCGTCCGCCCCTTCGTCCGATATGGACCTCGACGCGCTACGCCACGACATCCCCGTCCTCACCGATACCGCGTACCTGAACACCGGTGCGAGCAGTCCCGCCCCGCGGTCGGTCGTCGAGGCGACGACGGACTGGATCGAGTATCACAATTTCGAGGCCCCGATCGACGAGGGAATCTACCCGCACGCCTGGGACAGCTACGAGGCGGCCCGCGAAACCATCGCTCCCTTCCTTGGCGTTTCGCCGGAGACGATCGCCCTCACGTCGAGCACCGTCCATGGGATCAATCTGGTCGTCTCGTCGATCGAGTGGCAACCCGGGGACGTGGTCGTCAGAACCGATCTGGAGCATCCCGCCGGTGTCCTCCCGTTCGATCGCATGGCCGATCTCCACGGGATCGAAGTCCGGACGCTCGAAACCATCGACGGGCGAATCGACCGCGACGAACTCGCGACTGCCGTCGACGACGCCCGCCTGCTCGCGATGAGTTCTCTCACCTGGAGTCACGGCACCCGGTTGCCGGTCGAGGAGGCAGTCGATATCGCCCACGACGCTGGGGCGCGAGTATTGACCGACGCCGTCCAGTCGCCGGGCCAGCGCCCCGTCGACTTCGAGGCCTGGGACGCGGACTTCGTCGCCGGGTCGGGTCACAAGTGGCTGCTCGGCCCCTGGGGGGCTGGCTTTCTCTACGTCGCGCCCGAGGCGATCGACGCACTCGTGCCGCGGCAGATCGGCTACCGGAGTGTCGAGGAGTCCGGGGCTACGTCCTACGAGTACAAGACCGGCGCACCGCGATTCGAACTCGGGACGGCCTCGCCAGCCCCGCACGTTGGCCTCGCCGCGGCGATCGACCTGCTGGAATCGATCGGGATGGAAACTGTTCAGACACGGATCGAACGACTGACAGACCGGCTGAAGGCGGGACTCGGCGAGCGGCTCATCAGCCCCCGGGAGTACGAATCGGGCCTGGTCACGTTCGACGCTGGGGATCCCGAAGCCACGGTCGAGCGGCTGGCGGACGCCGGTGTCATCGTTCGATCACTGCCGTATCCTGAGGCTGTGCGGGCCTCGGTTCACGGGTTCAATACGGCCGAGGATGTCGATCGGTTGCTCGAAGCACTCTGAGTCGGACCAGTTACACGCTCTCACTCGTCACCGATCGGCCGGCGGCGGAGTTCGTCGATCTGGTCGCGCAGCCGGTCGAGTTCGGATTCGAGCTCTTCCCGGCGGTCGATGAGGTTGCTCAACTCCTCGGTGTTCACGGAGAACTCCTCGTCGAGTGCGGCGTCGAGCGAGTCGGCCGTCGACTGGACGAACTGCGTGGCGACGCCGAGAATCTCCTCCGGTGATTCACATCCTTCGTAGAGATCCACCGATCCAGAGGAGACGGTGTAACGGATCAGCGGCAGCTCCTCCTCGGCATGATAGCTGGTCGTCGTCTGGAGTCCAGTCACCGGATTTTGTCGGTCGTGGGCCTGTTCACGCCTGACGATGCTGAACGGCTGCTCCAAGGCGGGATAGGAGTCGGCAAGGTCCCGGAGCCGATCGGCGGCAGTCACGTCAAGCTGGGCTTCGACGTCGCCGAAGAACTGCGCCGAGCCAGTCAGGCTCAGTGCGATCGTGAAAAAGACGCCCTGGTCGGTCTCGGCAAGCCCTCGAATCCGTTCGCGCACCGCCTCGTGTTCGCCTTCGAGCGCCTGTCGATCGAGATCGTCAAGCAGTGCCCGCACCCCTGCCTCGCGCTGTAAATACTCCTCGGCGAGCATGCCCGGGAGTTCGCCGCTGGGTTCGTCCGGCTGGTCCATGCCGAGCGTTTCGGGCCGCGGTACAAAACCCTTCTCGCCTAGCATTGTCTGTATCCAATCCTGTAAGCCTCCCAGGAGTGGCTGGGAAACAGACTGAGAACAGCAAGAAAGCCCCGTGTCGTTCGACGTCGTCGGCGCGTAGCGCCGACTTCAAGCGGGACCTCGGTCCCGCACTGGCTGCGACTCGCTGCGCTCCTCGCTCACTACTTTCGCTGTGGTGCTTGCGTCGTCTCGCTCGTCGAAAGGAAGGTCGGCGTCGCCGACCTCCACACCCCGTGGCGGCTGCGAGGCGGTTGCACCGCCTCGAATGGAGACGGCGACGCCGTCTCCCTGCCGCCACGCGCGCCACGCCCCTTTCAGTCCCGCCCGGCGTGGCAAACCAAATTGGGCGGGACTGAAAGGGGCAGCCGGCTACGCGAACCCGGCCGACGTAAGCACGCGTAGCGAAGCGAGCGCGCGCAGCGAGGCCCGGGAGCGTAGCCGGCTGGGGCTTTCCTGTTGTTGTTGAAAACTCATCCACAACCACCACACCAAACAAATACAGTAATCCATATCGGCGAAAGGCAATTGACGGGGAGGGTCGAACCAGTCCCCATGATCGAGTGTCCGTACTGTGGTGCAGACGCCGAGGACGACGCCCGCTATTGCGATCGGTGTGGCGAACGGCTCAGCTTCGCGGAGTCTTCCCGTGACGGGTTCTTACGGCGGTCGTCGATCCAGTATCTCCAGGGGGTTCGCCACGGGGCACGACCGCTCGACCCCGAGGTGGCCTACCACGACCAGCTCCTTTCGGACGTTCAGGCCGGCCTCGCGGACTTCTCACACCTCACCGACGTCGACGAACTGGACCTCCACGAGATCCTGGACATCGACGACGACACGCTTGGCGATCTTACGGACGCTCCCTCTCCCGATACCGATCTGGAACCCGACGTCAGACAGGCGCTCGGCGTCGCCGCACTCGTTGCCCTGCTGGAGAACTCCTATGACGGCACGACCCTCGACGAGATCCGCGCACAGGCTGCCAGCATGGACGAGTAGACACGGCTGGACCCTTGTCGATATCGTTTCGTTGCTCGGCCCCGAATTGTCGGCGATGAGACGCCTCGCTTGTGGGCTGAGTTCGACAAAAGGCCGCCTGGAGCGGGATTTGAACCGAAGCCAGACGTGCTCACTTCGTTGCGCGCGACTGGCAGGGTTCAAACCCCTCTTGGTCGCACAGCAAATCCAGCACGCGGCGCGATGAAACGCGCCGCTCGTCGTTTTGAATTTGCAGAAGCGCCCGGAGCGGGATTTGAACCCGTGCGGAGACGTTCCTGCTCGGCTCGTTCCACTCGCCTGCGCGGGGCTGCGACTCCTTGTGTTCAAATCCCTTTTGAGGTATTTGCCGAACTCGGGTCGCTCGGCGACGAGACGCCTCGCTCGTGAATTGAGTTCGGCAAAAATACGCCCGGAGCGGGATTTGAACCCGCGTCACGACCGTGACAGGGTCGTATGATGGGCCACTACACCATCCGGGCCTGCTACACTACTCCGTACCGCGGTGCCATTATTAAGGCTTTCCAAACAGATCCGGACTGCGGACGGATGCCGTGGGGCGATCTGTCGTGGTTTCCGTCTCCGCTCCCGGTTGTACCCGACCAGAACACATTTATCCATGGTTGACCAACACATGCCCGCAGAACGCCCACACGTCGATAGCTGTTGCCGGCGGTTTTGACAAGCGTTAAATGCCTCCCAGTAGTAGCCGTCTGTAGTATCTCGAACAGCCTTCTCCAGTCGATGAAGCCACCCCACACATGGTAGATGTAAGCCAACACGAACTCGTCCCGGAGCACTCCATTCTCGACGACGGTGAACTCGAGGAAGTGCTTGGGGAATACGACATCAAACGGACAGATCTCCCGAAGATCAAACGCGCGGATCCGGCTTTGCCTGACGAGGCGGAGGTCGGTGACGTCATCAAGATCGCTCGGGATTCACGCACAACTGACACCGCGGTCGTCTATCGACTCGTCGTGGAATAACATGGACACGGAAAATCGACGCACCATATCACGGGAGTACTTCTCGAGGGATCGACTCGCCGAACACCACTTCCGGTCGTTCAACGCGTTTCTCGACCGGGGCATGCAGGAAGTCGTCGACGAGAAAGCCACCATCGAAACCGACATCGGCGACAAGGAGGGCGAGGAACCGGTCTGGGTCGAGTTGGGCGACGTCCGGATCGTCACCCCGCGAGTCCGGGAGGCCGACGGCAGCGAGGAACTGCTGTACCCCCAGGAAGCCCGCCTCCGGAACATCACCTACGCCGCGCCGGTCTTCATGGAAATGGCGATCGTCAAGGGCGGCGAGGAAGAGGAAGAGCGGGTCGTCGACCAGACCGAGACCAAGGTCGGCCGGATGCCGATCATGGTCGGCTCACAGAAGTGTAACATCGCCGGCTTCTCCGACGAGGAACTCATCGACATCGGCGAGGACCCCGCCGACCCCGGTGGGTACTTCATCGTCAACGGCTCCGAGCGCGTCCTGATGACCAGTGAGGACCTTGCGCCGAACAAGATCCTCGCCGAATACGACACGAAGTACGGCGACGAGGTGCAGGTCGCCAAAACGTTCTCTCAGCGCCGTGGCTACCGTGCGCTGGTGCTCACCGAGCGCACCCGGGACGGCCTGCTCGAAGTCTCGTTCCCGAGTGTTTCGGGCTCGGTCAACTTCGTGACACTCGTGCGGGCACTCGGCCTCGAAAGCGACGAGGAGATCGTCCACCAGGTCAGTGACGATCCCGAGATCGTGAAGTTCATGCTCGAGAATCTGGAGGCTGCCGAAGTCCAGACCCAGGAGGAAGCCATCGAGACGCTGGGTCAGCGCGTCGCCTCCGGACAGGGCAAGAACTACCAGCTCAAACGCGCCAACTACGTCATCGACCGGTACCTCCTGCCCCATCTCCACGAGGAGGGCATCGACGAGGAGGAGACCCGGATCAACAAGGCCTACTACCTCTGTCGGATGGCCGAGGCGTGTTTCGAACTCGCACTCGACCGCCGGGAGTCAGACGACAAGGACCACTACGCCAACAAGCGCCTGAAAGTGTCGGGCGACCTCATGCGGGACCTCTTCCGGACGGCGCTGAACAAGCTGGCACGTGACGTGAAGTACCAGCTCGAACGCGCCAACATGCGCAACCGCCAACTGTCGGTCTCGACGGTCGTCCGGTCGGACGTGCTGACCGAGCGACTCGAACACCCGATCGCGACCGGGAACTGGGTCGGCGGGCGCTCCGGCGTGAGCCAGCTGGTCGATCGGACCGACTTCATGGGTGTGCTTTCCCACCTGCGCCGGCTGCGCTCGCCGCTGAGTCGGTCACAGCCACACTTCGAAGCGCGTGACCTTCACGCCACGCAGTGGGGCCGGATCTGTCCCTCGGAGACGCCCGAGGGGCCGAACTGTGGGCTGGTGAAGAACTTCGCGCAGGCGATGGAGCTCTCCCAGCACGTCGAGGACGAACGGGAACTCAAACAGACGCTCGCTGAGATGGGGGTCCAGGGCATCCCCGCCATCGAGACAGCCGCACAACAGCCCGCGGACGATTAACATGAGTCAGGGACGCGACGCCAAAGTCTACGTCAACGGAAGTCTCGTCGGGACCCATCCCGAACCGAACCAGCTCGCCGATCAGGTACGGAGAGCCCGCCGCCGCGGCGAGATCAGCGAGATGGTCAACGTCTCGGTGAAACCGCGCACCGGCGAAGTCATCATCAACGCCGACGCCGGCCGGGCCCGCCGCCCGCTGCTGGTCGTCGAGGACGGCGAACCATTGATCTCCGAGGAGGAGTACGCCGCGATCGAGAACGGCGAACTCACCTTCGAGGAGCTTGTCGAGCGCGGGTTCGTCGAGTTCATCGACGCGGAGGAGGAAGAGGACATCCTCGTCGCCGTCGATACGGACGAACTCACGGAGAATCACACCCATCTCGAAGTCGACCCGCAACTCATCTTCGGGATCGGTGCAGGGATGATCCCCTACCCCGAGCACAACGCCAGCCCGCGGATTACCATGGGTTCGGGGATGATCAAGCAGAGTCTGGGGCTCCCGAGCGCGAACTACCGGGTACGCCCGGACACGCGCCAGCACCTGCTGCATTACCCCCAGCTCTCGATGGTCAAAACCCAGACCACCGAACAGATCGGGTACGACGACCGTCCGGCCGCCCAGAACTTCACGGTCGCCGTAATGAGCTACGAGGGGTTCAACATCGAGGACGCCCTCGTCATGAACAAGGGGTCGGTCGAGCGTGCGCTCGCCCGCTCGCACTTCTTCCGGACCTACGAGGGCGAGGAACGCCGCTACCCCGGCGGCCAGGAGGATCGCTTCGAGATCCCCGACGACGAAGTCCGGGGCGCTCGTGGTGAGGACGCTTACACGCACTTAGACGAGGACGGCCTGGTCAACCCCGAGACGAAGGTCGGCGAGAACGCCGTCCTGCTCGGGAAGACTTCGCCGCCCCGGTTCCTCGAAGAACCGGACGACATGGGTGGCCTCAGCCCCCAGAAGCGCCGCGAAACGAGCGTCACCATGCGATCCGGCGAGAGCGGGGTCGTCGACACGGTCACCCTCATGGAGGGCGAGGACGGTTCGAAGCTCTCGAAGGTCAAGGTCCGCGACGAGCGGATCCCGGAACTCGGAGACAAGTTCGCTTCCCGGCACGGCCAGAAGGGGATCGTCGGCCACATCGCGCCCCAGGAGGACATGCCGTTCACTGAGCAAGGTGTCGTCCCGGACCTCATCATCAATCCGCACGCACTTCCCTCGCGGATGACCGTCGGGCACATTCTGGAGATGATCGGCGGGAAGGTCGGCGCACTCGAAGGCCGACGGGTCGACGGGACGGCCTTCACGGGCGAGGACGAGGAGGACCTCCGGGACTCCCTGGAGGACCACGGATTCGACTCCTCGGGCAAGGAGGTCATGTATTCCGGCATCACGGGCGAGAAGGTCGAGGCCGAGATCTTCGTCGGGAACATCTTCTATCAGAAGCTCTATCACATGGTCTCGAACAAGATCCACGCCCGCTCGCGTGGCCCGGTCCAGGTGCTGACCCGCCAGCCGACCGAGGGGCGTGCCCGCGAGGGTGGCCTCCGGATCGGGGAGATGGAACGCGACGTCTTCATCGGTCACGGGGCAGCACTCACGCTCAAGGAGCGTCTGCTCGACGAGTCAGACCAGGAGTGGATCCACGTCTGTGGGCAGTGTGGCATGACCGCCGTCGAGAACGTCGACCAGCGCCGGGTGTATTGCCCCAACTGCGACGAGGAGACGGACGTCCACGAGGTCGAGATGAGTTACGCCTTCAAACTCCTCTTAGACGAGATGAAGGCCCTGGGTATTGCTCCGCGGATCGAACTGGAGGACGCAGTCTAACATGAGCACAGGACAATCACCCAAGTCGATCGGGCGTCTCAGCTTCGGGCTGATGAACCCCGAGGAGTACCGGGATATGAGTGCCACGAAGGTCATCACGGCCGACACCTACGACGACGACGGCTTCCCCATCGACATGGGGCTGATGGACCCGCGACTCGGCGTGATCGATCCCGGCCTGGAGTGTAAGACCTGTGGCAAACACTCGGGCTCGTGTAACGGCCACTTCGGCCACATTGAACTCGCCGCCCCCGTCATCCACGTCGGCTTCTCGAAGCTCATCCGCCGATTGCTGCGCGGAACGTGTCGGGAATGCTCCCGACTGACGGCCGTCGACGGCTCGAAGTACACTGATGGCGACGGCAACGTCGACCTGGAAGCGGCTTCGGCCGCTGCCGAGGACAAGAAACGCGAATTCAAGGAGGAACTCCGGCGGGCGCGAGAACTCTCGAACGACCCTTCGGACGTCCTCAAGTCGGCGATCCGGCAGGCCCGCTCGGCCAGCCGGTGTCCCCACTGCGGCGAAAAGCAGTTCGACGTCAAACACGAGAAACCGACCACGTACTACGAGATCATCGAGGTTCCCCACGCGGAACTCGCCGAACGCCTCAGCATGGCGATGGATCCGCCGGAAGGTGAGCCAGTCACGCCCGACGAACTCGAAGAGGCGACCGACGGTGGGTTCGACGCCGGTCGGATCCGGGAACTCCTCTCGGACACCTACCGCCCCGACCGCAATGACATCCCCGCGCTCCAGGAGATCGGCAGCGCGCTCCATCGGTTCAACGACCTCGAAGAGCACCTCGGCGACGAACTCGACATCGAGAGTCCGTCGTCGTTCCTCCTCGAGGAGGACATGGACAAGCTGATGCCCAGCGACATCCGGGACTGGTTCGAGGAGATCCCGGACGACGACCTCGAGGCGATCGGCGTCAACCCCGAGACCTCGCGGCCGGAGTGGATGATCCTCACCGTCCTGCCGGTGCCGCCGGTGACGGCCCGTCCCTCGATCACGCTGGACAACGGCCAGCGCTCAGAGGACGACCTCACCCACAAGCTGGTGGACATCATCCGGATCAACCAGCGGTTCATGGAGAACCGCGAGGCCGGCGCGCCACAGCTGATCATCGAGGACCTCTGGGAACTGCTGCAGTACCACGTCACCACGTTCATGGACAACGAGATCAGCGGGACGCCGCCGGCCCGACACCGCTCGGGGCGGCCGCTGAAGACCCTCTCCCAGCGCCTGAAGGGCAAGGAAGGTCGCTTCCGTGGGAGCCTCTCCGGGAAGCGCGTGAACTTCTCGGCCCGGACCGTCATCTCCCCGGACCCGACCCTGAGCCTCAACGAGGTCGGGGTGCCCGACCGGGTCGCCAGCGAGATGACCCAGACGATGAACGTCAACGAGCGCAACCTCGCGGAGGCCCGCCAGTACGTGTCCAACGGACCGGAGGCCCATCCGGGTGCGAACTACGTCCGCCGGCCGGACGGTCGGCGGCTCAAGGTGACCGAGAAGAACTGCGAGGAGCTCGCCGAGAAGGTCGAGCCGGGCTGGGAAGTCGCCCGCCACCTGCTCGACGGCGACATCGTGATCTTCAATCGCCAGCCGAGTCTCCACCGGATGTCCATCATGGCCCACGAGGTCGTGGTGATGCCCTACAAGACGTTCCGGCTGAACACCGTCGTCTGTCCGCCGTACAACGCTGACTTCGACGGCGACGAGATGAACATGCACGCCCTCCAGAACGAGGAGGCCCGTGCCGAGGCCCGCGTCCTCATGCGCGTCCAGGAACAGATGCTCTCGCCGCGCTTCGGCGAGAACATCATCGGGGCGATCCAGGACCACATCACGTCGGTGTACCTGCTGACCCACCAGAACCCCCACTTCAACGAGACCCAGGCCCTGGATCTCCTGCGGGCGACGAACGTCGACGAGTTGCCCGAGCCGGATGGAGTGAGCGATGCGCCGGAGGCGCATCGAGGCGAAGACGGCGACGCCGTCGAAGCGGACGGCCGGGCCTACTGGACGGGTCGGTCGATCTTCTCGGAACTGTTGCCGGACGACCTCGACCTCGAATTCACGAGCGAGGCCGGCGACGACGTCGTCATCGAGGACGGGCAGTTGCTCGAAGGGACGATCGACGACAGCGCAGTCGGGGCCTTCGGCGGCGAGATCGTCGACACGATCGCGAAGGTCTACGACAAGACGCGGGCGCGGATCTTCATCAATGAGGTCTCGACGCTCGCGGTCCGGACGATCATGCACTTCGGGTTCTCGATCGGTATCGACGACGAGTCGATCCCGCCGGCAGCCCAGGAGCAGGTCGAGGAGGCAATCGGCAGCGCCTACGACCGCGTCCAGGAACTCATCGAGACCTACGAACAGGGCGATCTCGAATCGCTCCCGGGCCGGACGGTCGACGAGACCCTGGAGATGAAGATCATGCAGACGCTCGGCCAGGCCCGTGACAGCGCGGGTGACATCGCCGAGGACCACTTCGCCGAGGACAACCCGGCAGTGGTGATGGCCGACTCCGGGGCGCGTGGGTCGATGCTGAACCTGACCCAGATGGCCGGGTGTGTCGGCCAGCAGGCAGTCCGCGGCGAGCGGATCAACCGTGGCTACGAGGACCGCACGCTCAGCCACTTCGAAGAGAACGACCTCTCGGCGGAGGCCCACGGCTTCGTCGAGCACTCCTATCGTGAGGGCCTCGGCCCGAAGGAGTTCTTCTTCCACGCGATGGGTGGCCGCGAGGGCCTGGTCGACACGGCAGTCCGGACGTCGAAGTCCGGGTACCTCCAGCGTCGGCTGATCAACGCCCTCTCCGAACTGGAAACTCAGTACGACGGCACCGTTCGGGACACCAGCGATACCGTCGTCCAGTTCGAGTTCGGCGAGGACGGCACCTCGCCGGTGGACGTCTCTTCGAACGAGGACTTCGACATCGACGTCGAGGCGATCACCGAGCGGATCGTCGAGGCCGAGTTCGACGATGAAAGCGAGAAGGCGACGTTCCTCGAGCGCGAGGCGAGTCCGACCAACCTCTCGGAACACGCGGACGAGTGGTGGCACGCGGAGGCCGGAGACTGAGGTGGTTACCATGACAGACACGCCAACCGAATACGATCCGATGAACCGCTATGCGGCCGTCGACACGGACATCGCGGCCGTCGTCGAGGACACGGACCTGCCGCGCCGGCTGAAAACTCGCGTCTACGAGGCCATCGAGGACCGCGACGGCGTCACGGTCGAGCAGGCCGACGACATCGCCAAGGCCGTCGAGTCCCGCTATCTCGACACGCGCGTCGATCCGCTCGACCCCGTCGGGACGGTTTCGGCCCAGTCGATCGGGGAACCCGGCACCCAGATGACGATGAACACCTTCCACTACGCGGGTGTCGCCGAGATCGACGTCACCCAGGGGCTACCGCGGCTCATCGAGCTGGTCGACGCCCGCAAGGAGCCCGACACGCCGATGATGACCGTCCATCTGGACGGCGAGTACGCCACCGAACGCGAGCGCGCCCACGAGGTCGTCTGGAAGATCGAGGCGACGCGCATCCTCGCGCTGGGGGACGTCTCGACGAACGTCGCGGACATGGCGGTCCAGGTCAACCTCAATCCCGACACGCTCGAGGAGCGCTGGCCGACGGCCGACAGCGTCGAGAGCGTCGCCGAGGAGATCGCCGCCACGATCGAGTCCCAGCTGGGCGTCGAAACCCAGCGCAAGGAGACGGTCATCCAGTTCGGGCCCGAGGAGCCGTCTTACCGGGATCTCCTCCAGCTGGTCGAGGAGTTACGCGAGATCGTCTTCAAAGGGATCGAGGAAGTCTCCCGGGTCGTCATCCGCAAGGAGGAGATGGACGAGGACCACGAGAACGACGAGGAGTTCGTCCTCTACACCGAGGGGTCGGCCTTCGGCGACGTCCTCGGGATCGAGGGGGTCGACGCCTCCCGGACAACGTGTAACAACATCCACGAGATCTACAGCAACCTCGGCGTCGAGGCCGCCCGCGAGTCGATCATCGAGGAAACGATGAACACGCTCGAGGAACAGGGTCTCGACGACGTGAACGTCCGGCACCTGATGCTCGTCGCCGACATCATGACCAACAACGGGGTCATCGAGTCGATCGGTCGCCACGGCATCTCCGGCAGCAAGGACTCCGTGCTCGCGCGAGCGGCCTTCGAGGTCACCGTCTCACACCTGCTGGACGCCGCCATCCACGGCGAGATCGACGCGCTGAACGGCGTCACGGAGAACGTCATCGTCGGCAAGCCGATCAAGCTCGGCACCGGCGACGTCAACCTCCGGATGGGCAGTCACACCGGCGGCGGCGCGGCCGACTGACGGATGACGATCTCGCTGTCGGACGACGAGCGCCGGGCGATCGTCGTCGCCGAGGAGATCGCCGACGTCACGATCAGGGATTGTCTCATCGACGACGAGCACGACCGGATCGCCTTCGTCGTCAAGGCCGGCGAGGTCGGCAAGGCGATCGGTCGGGACGGCGAGACGGTCGCCCGGATCGAGGACCGCTTGGGTCGGGACGTCACGCTGGTCGAGGATGCCCCCACTCCGGAGGGGTTCGTCGCCAACGCACTCGCGCCGGCCGCGGTCTACGACGTCACGATCGAGGAGCGCGACGAGAAACGCGTCGCTTTCGCCGATGTCGACGAGGCGGACACCGGCGCAGCGATCGGCACAGAGGGGCGGACGATCGAACTCGCCCGCCGACTTGCCGGCCGTCACTTCGAGATCGACGACATCCAGCTTGCGTGACGGGCTGGATTGCATGTAGGACGTATCTGAAAGCGTTGCCACTACGGTGGTGGTTTGAATCACTTTCGAGACGAATGGCCTACGCCAGCTGTGCGAACGCCAGATGGCCGTTGATCGATTCGATATAGGCCGAAACGACATCGCCCTCCTGTGCGCCGGGGACGAAAATAGTGTAGTTGCCCTTCTCGGCGACACCGTCTCCCTTTCGGCCGGTGCCAACGATCTCGACTTCGTAGGTTTTGCCTTCCTCGACCGTGGGACGGTCAGTGTGGGTATTGCTCGTCGTGGTGCCGGTCTCGACCGGCCGGAAGGCCCCGCAGGCCTGACACCGGAGCATCTCGATGCCGTCCTCGCTCGTCAGGACTGTATCCGGCAGGCCACACTCCGAACACGTGACGAACTCCGTGACGTAGCGGTCGACCGCGGCGCTGAAGTCACCGGCGTCGAACGACCCGTTGTATCGGGCACGATCCTCGTCGAACTGGCCGCTGGTTCCCAGATCACGCTGGATCGAGCGATGGAGGTGTTCGGCCTCCCGCGAGAGGGCATCGGCGATGTCCCGGAGGTTCGTGAGGCGAGTGAACGCCCCGTCGGTCTGGGCCTCGGGATCTGGAACGGACAGCCGCTCGTCACCGTCTGCAGGCCGCTCAGGAAGCGAATCGTAGGCGCGATCGAGTGCCTGGTCGTAGTTCATACCCACAATACGTTTTCCAGACGTAAGCCAACTCTGTGAGTCGTGATACACTCCAACACGCTTCCGGCTTGTTGTTCGCCGCCGAAGTTGTCAATAGAATTCAGTTCGACAGAACCTGCCGATAGAGGTCGACGAGATCGTCACCGATGGTGTCGAGTGTGAAGGCCTCGCTCCGCTCGGCGGCGCGTTGGCCGAGACGGTCATGCAGATCCGGATCGCGTAGTTGATCGAGCGGGTCGGTGAAGTCCTCCGTGGCTTTCAGGCTGTCCTCGCCGTCCTCGAGCCACTCGAAGGTCGGGATGTCCCGGACGACCGGCGGGCGGCCACACGCCATCGCCTCCAGTAGCGCCATCCCTTCGTTCTCGTTTTTGGTCGGGAAAAAGAAGATGTCGCCGGCCGCAAACCCGCCGCGGATGTCCTCGATGTAGCCGGTAAAGGTGCAGTTCTCCGGGGCGTTCTCGACGAGTCGCGTGGTCTCACTGGACCGAAGGAGTCGATCCACGGGACCGCCGCCGGTCGGGTTCAGATAGCCGAACCACGCGAAGTCGAGATCCGGCATGGCGCGGGCCGTCTCGACGAACGCTTCCAATCCCTTCCGTGGGATGACGTGGCCGACGGTAAAGACGACCGGCGGGTCGAGGTCGTATCGATTCAGGTATTCTTCGCGAAGCGATTCGAAACCGGTCAGTCGGTCGGGGTCGAAGCCGTTCGAGAGGACCGTCGTCGGCGTGTCGGTGTAGGTCTCGATCACGTCCCGGTTGTGCTCGGAGGGACAGATCAGGTGATCTGCCAGTGAGTACGCGTACTCGAGATACGGACGCATCGGACGGGCCAGGGCGTTCGAGAAGGCGAAACTCTCCCGGAAGTCCTCGGCTGTCTGGTGGGCATGAACCACGACCGGGACGTCCGCGCGCTGGGCCCGCTTCGCGTAGTAGATCGATCGCGGCCCCATGTTGTTGAGGTGGAGGATGTCGGCGTCCAGGACGGGTTCTGTCGTGTACTCGATGTCGCGGGCGTCGAGCATCTTCCGCTGGTTTTGGACCGACTGGGCGTGGCCGCCGGTAATGACGTCCGCCCACTCGAAGTAGTGGCTGATCAACACACGTACCGGGGTCTCACACCCGAGCGTCCAGTAGTTTCCGGAATCGACGCGGGCCCACGGTGGCGGTTCCGCCGCATGTCACACGATACCGGGAATCGCGGATCACTTAATCGTGCGCCGCTCGTAGGAACGGTATGAGTGAAAATTCAGGGCGACGGAACCTCCGTATGCCCGACAGCAACGAAGTGTTCGCGGTCGTAACCGAACACCTCGGTGGGAATCACGTCCGGTTGCGGTGTGCGGACGGCGAGACCCGCATGGGTCGGATCCCCGGCCGCATGAAGTACCGCGTCTGGATCGAAGAGGACGACGTCGTCATCGCCGAGCCGTGGGACTGGCAGGACGAGAAGGCGACTATCGAATGGCGCTACGACAACCAGGACGCCGACCAGCTGCGACGCGAAGGCCACATCGAGTGACCCGCTCGTCGGCGTGAGGGCGGGACGACGGTAGGGTTTTCTGCCACTTCTTCACCGGGGTAGCAGCGTCGAGACTCGCGCGTTCTCCTTGAGGCGGAGCCCTGTTCCACCGACCGTGAGCGGCATCCGCGGCAGTTCCGCGATCCGGAGCGTCGGATGACTCGCCCCACGTTCGACGATCTCACTCCGGGGCTGGAGGAGTGCCGTCTCCGAGAGGGATTCGTTGTACTCGATCAGGTAGGTTCCCGCGTCGAGATGCCACCACTGGTAGTCGTCATCCTCGTCGCGCCAAACTCGGGGATGAGGGTCCAGGTCCGCCGGTTGTAGTTCGCCACCGCCGAAGTCGACCCGTCCCGGGACGTCGACGGTGTAGATTTCCGTCACTGTGAGATCGACGCCCCCGTCCTCATGCACTTGCGTCGGTTCGTGGACGATGCCGTCGACCGCGTCGACGAGGTCGCTCATGTCTGGGGGTAGTGTCGGTAGAAACAAAAAGCATCGACCGTCGGCGAAGTGCCTTCCCGGGAACCGGAAAGCAATTCACCGAGGCAGAAACGCTTTGGCACTCCCTGAAGTATATGTCTCCTACATCATGGACGTCTTACTTCTCGGCGCAAGCGGGCAGATCGGACAACGAATCGCGACTGAACTGCTCGACCGCGGCCACGCCGTCACGGGTGTCTCCCGGAGCGGCGACACGGGAGGAATCGACGACCCGTCGTTCGTCGCCGTCGCGGGCGACGCGACCGATCTCGACGACGTTGCGAAACTCGCGACCGGCCACGACGTCGTCGCGTCCGCGCTCGGTCCCGATGAGGACACGCCACCGGATGTCCTCGTCGACATGATGGACGCCGTCGTCGACGGAATGGGACGCGCCTCAGTCGAGCGACTCGTCTGGACGGGTGGCGCTGGTGGGCTGCATGTCGGCCCGGAGACCCGCCTCGTCGAGACCGAGGAGTTCCCCGAGGAATGGGAACCCGTTGCCCGGGCAGCGATCGACGCCTACGACCGACTCGCGGAGACTCAGGATCTCGCCTGGACCTACGTCGCACCCGCCGCGCTGATCGAACCCGGCGAGCGGACCGGCGAGTACCGCACCGCCGAGGGCGAACTCGTCGCCGACGAGGACGGCGACAGCTACATCTCGATGGAAGACTTCGCCGTCGCGTTCGTCGACGAACTCGAATCCAGCGACGCTGTCCACACTTATCTGGGGACCGGGTACTGAACGTTCGACGGGGACGCAGTACTGGCGAATGGAAAAGTAAGCCAGGGGTGGGATTTGAACCCACGCATTCTCGATTACAAGTCGAGTGCTTGAACCACCCAAGCTCCCCTGGCGCAGTCGGTAGTTATTCCTACCCCTTTGAAGGCGTATCGCTTTCGATCGACTTCTCGACGGTCACGCGGTGTGGGTCGTACCCACGGGCTCGGTAGAATTCCCGGGCGGCCTCGTTGTCGGCCAGGACGTCAAGCACGACGACAGTTGCGCCTTCCTCCCGTAGCGCTGTCTCGGCTTCCGCAAGGAGCTTCGTGCCGATGCCTTCATCGCGCCGGGCAGGTACGACGTAGAGATTCTCGATCAGCCCGCGCATTGCCGTGCGTTCGAGCGTGCCCGATTCGACGGTAAACATCACGAAGCCGATAGTGCGGTCGGCTTCACGGGCGACCCGAATCCGACTGGTCACGACGTGGCGACTGATCGACTCGCGGATCCGTCCTCGGTTCGGGGCTGTCGCGAGGTGGGAGCCGTACGCGCGCTGGCCCTCGGCGAGGTCCACCCACAGATCCGCGAGCGCGTCGACGGCACTCATCGACGGGGTTTCGATACGCACACCTGCAGTCAGGTCCCGACGAGTATGGATGTTGCGCCCGGTCGGACGCCGCCCGAAGTCACTGCCTCTCAGACCGTGTATTGCGACTCGGGTAGCTGAATGTATCGGTCACCGCGATACGACCAGCGTTTGCGTCGGTAGCGAAGATAGACGTCGATCCCGCTGATTCCCGCCGCAATCGCCTGTCGCTTACGTGAGCCCGTCCGCTCGAGCATCCGCCGAATCGTCCGGAAGTGCCGATCCCAGTCCGCCGGTCCCATCCCGCGAACCAGGTCAGCGAACGTGACGTTTCGGCGCATCTCCGGACCGAGCACGTCCTTCCAGGCCGCATTGTACTGTCCCAGATCGTCTGTGGCTGCGAGCTCCCCCGCGATCTTCCCTGTCCGGATCGCGACGTGATCGCCGCCTTCGTGGAACGCGGAGGTTGCCCCCATCGCGCCACCGACGACCGCCACGTTCGCGCCGGTCGGCGACTCGACGGGTCGGGTCGAGGAGATCGGATAGGCTTCGGTGCCGGATTGCTTGCCCCGATCTTCCACGATCGGGAAGTCCGCTAGATCGTAGTCGGGGAACTCCTGTTCGAGCAGCCGGCGGATATAGACACGGCCCGGCGGAATGCTCTCGTCGTCCGGTTCGAGTAAGGCATAGTCGTCTCTGTCCTCGACGTCGTCGATGTCCATCCCGATGGGCATCGTCAGGCCGATCCGGGCGACGTAATCGTCGTTCGGGAAGATCCAGGGATAGGCAGTGTGGCCTGGCATGACCCCCCACCAGAACTCGATGTGGTCCGGGTCGAACAGCTCTGCGGGCATGCGACGGTGTTCCTGGTAGGCGATGTGATTCGCCCGGTCCGGCGAGAGGTACTGGCCCGCACTCTCCCCGTCCGGCAGGAACTGATCCAGGACGTCGAGGGTAACGGTCCGTTGTGGGCCGTCAGCCAGCACCAGCGCATCGGCCTCGAGTGTCCCGCCGCCAGCCAGCGAGAGCGTATGCGTGGGGAACGATCCCGAAAGCTCAGTTTCCACGCCGGTGACACTCGTTCCGACCCGATAGTCGGCACCCGCGTCCTCGGCACGTTGCCGGAGCCAGTCGTCGAACCGGGCTCGATGGACGGTGAAGCCGAAGCCGTCGTAGGATCCGTCGAGACCGGTGTCGGCGATCGTGACCGATTCTGTGGGGCCATGAAAGGTCGCGCCGTCGAGCTCGCTGAGGATGACGTCTTCGGGGATATCGGCCGGATCCTCGTCCATGATGTCGACCCAGTAGTCGAGAATGCCAGCAGCATCCGTCGAGTCCGGACCGAGTTCGTCGTTTCTGTCCGTCCGCGGGACTCCCTTCTCGAAAAGTGTGACGTCGGCACCAGCCATTGCCGCCGCTCGGGCGGCGGCGGCGCCGCCCGGACCACCGCCGACGACTGCGACGTCTGTCCGCTCCATACCGCAACCCTGACCCGGTGCATCTTAAAGGTCCTGTCCTCGGTTCGGACCAGCCGTCGCCGTTACTGTTGCACCCGGGCCGGGGTTTCGAGTGTCCGGCCACAGTCGACGACCGGTGACAGACACGCCTCGGCCATGGTCGATACCGCTGAGACGGTTGTCTCCTTTCGGACGGTCGCCCACTGGTCGTCGATCCGTCCTGTGAGTGCCTCGAACTCGTCGCTGTCGGCAAGGCGGCGGGTATCGAGCGTCGATTCCAGGCGAGCCCGTCGGGTGAGCAGTCCAAAGAGGGTTTGAACTGACTGGGGTACCGCATGACGCGCAGACAACCGGTCGACGACGGCCCGGAGCTCGGCGCGCTCGATCGGCTTCGTGACGTACTCGTCGATCGGGAACGTTGCGACGGCTGGCTCCGGGTCCCGACCAGTAACCATGGCAACCGTCCCCTGGAACCCCTCTGCTTGGAGGCGACGAGCGACGACCTTGCCATCTATGCCTGGCAAGTCACGGTCCAGCAACACGACGTCGACGGTCTCGTCCGCGCTCTGGACGGCTAATTCCCCACTTTCGACCGTCTTGACGTCGTCGTCCGCAAGCCAGACACGGAACAGACTCCGCAGATCCGGATCGTCTTCGACGACGAGAATCGACACTGGGCCAGCCATTTCGATTCACTCTCTGGGTGGAAAGACCGTATATACACTCGACTGTTCGAACCGTTCAGGACCGTTTAATCCCCGGACAGCACGCTTCTCGACTTCTATGCCACGAACGAGTGACCGACTCTCTGTCTGCTCCGGCCAGGGCGGAGAAGTGCGTCGAGCGGCCACCCGCGCGCCACGGGGGCGGTGGCGTCGAGCCCCGGACGCTTTTGACGTTCGGGTCCCAGTCCTGAGGCATGCTTGACTCTGAGGAAAGCACTCAACGGAGGCGCGAGTGTGCGCACTGAGAGCCCCGACGTCCTCGTCTTCCGTGAGAAGCCCCACGGGATCCCGGGTGCCGAATACGCCGAGGCGCTCCGACAGCGACTGCCCGAGGCTGTGAGTGTCCGGATCGCTCAGACGCCGGCCGAGGAGCGGGCGGCGATCACCGACGCGTCGGTCGTCTCGGGCGGGCACTTCCGGGAGGAACTACTCGAGTGCGCCGACGCACTCGAACTCTTCGCTTGTATGTACGCCGGCTACGAACACCTCCCCTTGGAGACGCTTGCCGAGCGGGACGTCGCCGTCACCAACGCCGCCGGCGTCCACGGCCCCAACATCGCCGAGCACGTCATCGGCGCGTTTCTTTCCTTCGCCCGGAACTTCAATCGCGCCCGTCGCCAGCAGGACCGTCACGAGTGGCGGCATTTCCAGTCCTCGGAGCTCTCCGGGAGTCGGGTCGCCATCGTCGGGATGGGCGCGATCGGGCGGACGATCGTCGAACGGCTCTCAGGTTTCGACGTGACGACGGTTGGCGTCCGATACAGTCCCGAGAAGGGCGGGCCGACCGACGAAGTCTACGGACTCGACGAGATCCACGGGGCCCTCGTCGACGCTGAGTACGTCGCCGTCGCCAGCCCGCTGACCGAGGAGACGCGGGGGCTCATCGGCCAGGACGAACTCCAGACCCTGCCGCCCTCGGCGGTGCTGGTCAACGTCGCCCGGGGACCGATCGTGGACACGGACGCACTCCTTGCCGCACTCCGTCAGAACCATCTCCGCGGCGCGGCCCTCGACGTGACCGACCCCGAACCACTCCCGAACGACCACCCGCTGTGGGACTTCGAGAACGTGCTCATCACGCCCCACGTCTCCGGTCATACGCCCGAATACTACGAGCGGCTGGCCGACATCGTCGCGCCGAACGTCGAGACAATCCTGGCCGACGGTGATCGCGACGAACTCGAAAACAGGGTCGCCTGAGGGGCGTCGTCATTCGGCTAGGGTCGCTCTCTACGCAACTCGGTGCGTCGGCCCTCCATGTAGCGATCACGGACGGCTAATACGCCGAAGACGACGAGGACGGCGAGTCCGAACCAGGCCAGGACAGCGTCGACGTCGGCCCCAGCGATCTGCCCGTTCGGGCCGAACCGGTTGAGCAGACCAAGCCCGAGGAGCACGAGGAGTGCACCCAGGAACCGCACCCGTCCCGTGATCCGGACGGACTGTTCCTCGCGAAACCACAGATACAGGCTCGTCCCGCCGTAGATCGCGCCGAAATACGCGAGGACGACGGCACCCAACACGACGGGATCGTCCAGATCGGTGAACAGCGAGACCGCGACCAACCCGGCGGTCGCAATCGCCCCGATGACAAACCGGACGCGTTGACGATCGGCCATAGTCCACCTGCGGGCGGTGTCTACGAAGGCGTTGTGGTCCGGAGTCGCCGTCCGAGCCATCTCGCGTGTCAGGTGGGCCGACTGCTTCGGTAGCCGTCCTGTGCTTCCAGGAGCCAGTAGCCGAGGAGGACGACGACACCCAGGCCGGCCATCACTGCATCAGTCGGAACGCCTTGGACAGTCCAGTCAGGCCCCAGCGCACCGACGACCCCGAGGACGAGCCACGCGGCGAGTGCCCACAGGAATCGCCAGCGTGAGGGTATCGGCACGGTACCAGCCTCGCCACGCCAGGCAAAATATGCGTGGGCACCCCCGAAGATCAGTGCGTGATAGCACAGATACACGAAGACGAGCAGCGAACCGTCGAGTGCCGGGAACAGCCATCCTGAGACGACGAGTAGCGACAACGCCGCCAGGACAGAACCGAGGTGAACGAGCGTTTCACGGGAGACCATGCCCAGCATGTGCGGGGACGGGTGAAGTGTCTTCCGCCTGGGATTTCCGTTCCCGTCGTCCGCTGTCTCAAACGTAGCCTTTCTCGACGAGCAACTCGCCGTTGAGGATGCTCGCGCCGGCCGCGCCGCGGAGGGTGTTGTGCGCGAGGGTATTGAACTGGATTCCGGTCTCGGTTTCCTGGATCCCGCCGACGCTGATCTGCATCCCGTCCTCGCGGTTGCGATCGAGTCGGGGCTGCGGACGGTCGGGTTCCTCGAAGACCTTGATCAGCGGATCAGGCGAACTGTGGAGGTCCGCGGAGGGGTACGCCGCCATCGCTTCGGCGGCTTCTTCGACGCTGACATCCCCGTCCAGGTCCGCCCAGACGTTCTCCAGATGGCCGTCGAGGGTCGGGATCCGGTTGCACGAAGCAGCGACGTCAGCATCCAACCACTCCACCTCGCTGCCGTCGAACTCGCCGAGGAGCTTCCGTGATTCGGTTTCCATCTTCGTTTCCTCGCCGCCGATGTGCGGGATGGCGTTGTCGATGATCTCCATCGAGGTGACCCCCGAGTAGCCGGCCCCGGAGACAGCCTGCAGCGTCGAGACGTCGACGCGCTCGACGCCGAAGGCTTCATCCAGCGCAGCCAGCGGCGGGACCATCGTGATCGTCGAGCAGTTGGGGTTCTTCAGGAGTGCGCCGTCCCACCCGCGTTGCTCGCGCTGGACGTCGAGGAGTTCGACGTGATCGGGGTTGACCTCGGGGACCGTGAGCGGCACGTCCGGGTCCGTCCGGAAGTTCGAGGAGTTCGAGGAGACGACGTAGCCCGCCTCGGCGAAGTCAGGCTCGACCGCTTCGCCCACTGCGGAGGGCAACGACGAGAACAGCAGATCGATGTCGTCGGGAACGGCCGCGGGTTCGGTCGCCCGGACGGTCATCTCGCCGATGTGATCGGGGATCGGTGTGTCGATGCGCCATTTGGCAGCCTCGCGATACGACGTGCCGGCACTGTTTTCACTCGCAGTCAGTGCGGCGATCTCGAAGTCCGGATGCGGGTCGAGTAGCTGGACGAGTCGCTGACCCACAGCCCCTGTCGCACCCAGAATTCCGACGGTTACTGGCATGACTGGAGGATTGGGCGAGGACGAGTCAAAACTGTTTGGATCGCCGGTGGCCGAGTCTTCGGCTATCGGGAGCCACCGGCTGGTCACTTGCTCAAACGCGCAGAGGACGAGTGGCGTCGCTCACTCGAAAATGCAGAGAGCCCCGGCTTCAGGCTTCGACGGCCGAGCCCTGCTTGTGGGTGACGTAGCCGGCGATGCGGTTGCGCACACCCTTCGATTCGATGTTGGTGAGTTCCTCGACGACGTCCTTGTTGTGCTCGAAGTCCGCCGAGAACGCCCGCGGATAGCGCTCCAGCAGGATCGTCCCGGTCTTTTTGACGTATGCGGGTTTGATTGCCATGTAGTCCCGTTACCGACTCGGGGCCTAAAAGGATTCGAATCGCCGGTCTAACGCCGGCAGATCGACAGCCGTCTCCAGGCGCTGCCAGGCGACCTGCTCACGCTCGCCGCCACACCGTTCGATGACGTCCGCGAAATAGGCAAGCCGCGCCGCGAGGCGGTCGTCGTCGTAGGCCGGGACGCCGAGCCGGGAGGCTGCGACCGTCGCCTCGATCACGGCGGCGTACCCCCGGTTCGTCGCGGGAACTGTTTCGCGTTCGACCGCCGACTCGACCGGTTCGAGCGCCCATTCGACCCATTCGGTTCCGTCTTCAGTCCCGGCGTCGATCTCTTCGACCGCCACGCGCGCCCAGGCGTCGGCACTCGGGAGGATCGGTTCGTCCGTTTCTCGGACTGTCAGGGCGGCCTCGACGAAGTCCACCGGATCCCGAGTGAACTGGACGTGGGCCTCACCAACCCGCTCGAAGTTCCGGCGCGTCCGCGTTTGTCCCCAGGTCGTCGCGGTGACTGGATCGTCGGCCGACAGTCCAAGCGCGGCCACGTTGTACGATCCGTCCGGCCCCTGCGTCGTCACGACGGACTCGGTAATCCCGCGCAGTTCGACGGGCCAGTCCCCGTTCACACCTCGGCCCCCCGCTGGAGCGCGACGAACAGCCCGCCGGCCAGCATGTCGGCCGTGGTTCCGGGGTTGATCCCCTCGGCGACGAGTTCGTCGGCGAGCGTTTCGGGATCGGTGTCGCCCTCTCGGGCGGCCTCGGCCCGTCCACGAACCTCGCGGGCCGTCTCTTCGCCGTGGTTGATCGCGACGAAGGTGTCAGGGTCGGCTGCGAGCAATTCGAGAAACACATCGGCGGCGCGATCAGTCAGCGGTCCGTCGCGACTCACGAGCTGGTCCGCAGCGTCGAAAGTCCGTTCGAACCCGCTCGTCCACTCGCGGGCGATACCGTCGTGATCGGTCGAGCGAGCCAGCACGTCGTACAGTGACAGGCCACGCTCTCGGATTTCAGGGACCGCATCGCTTCCACGACGGACATCCAGGGCGTCCATGTCTTTGGGGGGCGCAGCGACAGCGACGTCGACGTGCTCGAAGGCACGGTAGAACCCGGCGGCGTCCTCGGTGCCGGTCCCCTCGGCGATCGTGGTCGCCCCCTCCGGCGTCAACCGGCCGAGTCCGGCGGCCCGGACCAGCGGCGCGAGCAACAACAACCCGCCGAACTGGGTGTTGCCGCCGGACTGCCCACTCATCCCCTCGACAGTCCGCTCGAAGGCCACCCCGATCGGTGGTCCGTCAGGATCTGCCAGGTCTCGAAGCCCCTCACTTGCGCCCACGGCCCCAGCGAGAAAGTGCTCGAAACGGAGGTCGTCGTGATCGCGGTGGCGGTCGACGTTGCCCGGCTTGGGCGTCGTTGCCACTTCCAGCAGGAGGGCGAGTTCGGCCTGTTGGGCGATGGTTCGCGTCATTGTGTGGCTTCCCTCGTGGCTGTCTCGGCCGATTCGAACCACCCTTCAGTCGCGTTTCGGACGCGTTTGAGCACGGCGGGGCGGTCGCTTGGCCGACCGACACTGACGGCGTCCGCGCCGCAGGCGAGGTACTCGCGGACCGTCTCCCGGTCGCGGACGCCGTTGTTGGCGATGACAAACAGATCGGTCGCGGCGACGATTTCGGCGACGACGCCTTCGCTGTCCATCGCGTCGACGTGGACGGCGTCCGCCCTCGCTGCCTCGATCCGTCGGGCGACGGCCAGGAGGTCGACGCCGTCGATCTCTGTCCGGACTTTCACGCTGACGGTCGCGCCGGCATCGGCCGCGGTCTCGACCTGATTGGCGAGTCGATCCGGCTCGGACAGCAACGCCTGTCCGGCCCCTGTCTCGCACATTTCGTCCTGTCGGCAGTGGGCGTTGATCTCACAGATCGCGCCGTGGTCGGCACAGCTCTCCGCGATCCGTTCGAGCGGCTCGCGGCATGCACTCCGGACGTTCAGCCCGGCGACGAGCGGCTCGTCGGCGAGCCGATTCAGTTGGTTCTCGGCGAACGCGAACGGATCTGCGGGCAGGAACTCTTCACGGTCGCGGTCTTCGACCATCTCGCGGGCGGCCGCCCGCGTCGGCTCGTCGATCGCCAATCCGCCGAGGAACGCCGCGCCGACGTGTGGGATGGTTGCTTTTGCCCACTCGACATCTGACTCGCCACTCAGGCTGGCGGCGGCGACCCGTGGCTCGAACGGCAGGGGCTCGACACCACTCACGCCACCACCTCCAGGGCCTCCCGGACGGCCCGGGCGACTCGGGCGGCGTCCTCGTCGGTGTCGAGCGTCGTGTCCGTGCGGACTGTCGGCCGGTCGAGATCAGTCCCGTCAGCCTCGTCGAGGACGAACCCGTCCACGAATGGATACGCTGCCGCGACCCCAGCTGTCGAGGGATCGTACCCTTCCGCGGCCATGAGTTTCGCCGCTGGACCGGAGAAGACCTGATCCTCGACGAACGGCGAGACGGCGACGACGGCCGTCTCGTCGAGGGCGGCGGCGATGTCGTCGATGGCAGTCATCGGCCCGATGCTCGTGATCGGGTTCGACGGGCCGATCACGACCGGGGCGGAAAGGGCATCGAGGACCGCGTCGGTCGCCGCCGCGTCTTCCGCGCCACGAAATTCGACTGCATCGACCGCGGGTTTGCCCTCGCGGGCTACCCAGAACTCCTGGAAGTGCATCGGCCCGTCGGGCGTGTGGACGATTGAAGCGACGGGGTCGTCGCTCATCGGCAGGATCGCTCTGTCCACACCCAGTCCACCGCCGAGAATCCGCGTTGCCTCCGTGAGTGTGTGCCCTTCGTCGAGGAGGCTCGTCCGCGTGACGTGGACCGCCCGATCGCGGTCGCCGATATGCATGAACTCGCCGACGGCCGAGAAGCGTCGCCAGTCGGCGAGGTCGCGGCCGGCAGTCTGGCGCTCGTCGGGGAGATATCGCGGGCCACCATCCAATCCCGCCCGCTCACTCAGCCTCCGGACGTATTCGTGGGTCTCAGCCGTGTCGCCGTCGATCCCCCACCAGGTGTCCGTATCGAGGACCTCTCCCGCCTGAAAGAGACACGTATCGACGTCGGGGCAGACCAGCAGGCCGCCCAGTTCGACGTCGTCGCCCGTGTTCGCGACGACAGTCGTCTCCGACGGCTGAAACACGTCGTCGGCACCGGCGAGCAGCTTCGGGGTTCCCGTCCCGCCGGCGAGAAACGTGACCATATCGACCGTTGCGTCCAGGACACTCATAAGGGTGTGTCTTCACCCCGATTCCTCCTGACATCGACCCACGTTTCAAACCTGAGAATTGGAGGTATAGACTCAAGACTCTGGGTCGCAGTTCATTGCATATGGATGACGCGTATCGGTTCGCACCGGCCGCCCCCGATGAAGAATACGTCCACGGGGCGGCTGCGCCGGGGTGGCACTCGGCTGCCGATCAGGCGGTAGCTGTCTCAGCCTGGATCGAGTTCATGCGAGACCGGGGAATCCGACGAGTCTGTTGTCTGTTGCCAGGTGCCGATGCTGATGGCTGTGGGTACAATCTCGAAGAGTATACGGCTGCGTTCGGTGAAGACAACGTTGTTCACGCACCGCTGCTGGACCGGCAACTCGGCGACAGTACCGTCCTCGAAGAAACCATCTTGCCCTTTCTTGAAGAATCTGTTCGGCGTGACGAGCCAGTTGTCGTCCAGGGGCTCTCCGGACTGGGACGGACCGGGCAGGTACTTGCCGCCTGGCTGGTCTATGGCCGTGGCTACCAGCCAGACCGGGCCGTCGAAACCGTCGAAGCGATGGGCCGCTATCCCGGGGAGCCGATCGAATTCGACCGGACGACCGAGGAAGACTTGCTCGGGCACCTGGAAACGGTTGGCTGACCTGCTTCCCGGGATCTCGCTCGATTCACTGCGTCGCCACTGTCTCTGAATCCGTCGACACGTAGGCCACCCACTGTTTTGAGGTGGCGCTTCATACGGTTGAGCATGAAGACGATCAAGGACAGCGTCCACGACTACATCGAGGTCGAGGGCGTGGCGCTGTCGCTGCTGGACACGCCGCCACTCCAGCGGTTGCGACACGTCAGCCAGCTCGGTACGGTCACGCTGGTGTATCCCTCAGCGAACCACACGCGATTCGAGCACAGCCTCGGCGTCTACCATCTCGCCGACCAGGCGCTTGAACACCTCGGCATCTCCGGCCAGCAGGGCGAACGCGTCCGTGCGGCTGCGTTGCTTCACGATGTCGGTCACGGCCCGTACAGCCACAACGTCGAGGGGTTGATCCACCGACACACGGGCAAGTACCACGACGACGTTCACGACCTGATCGGCGAGGGCCAGGTCGCACGCGTGCTGACCGAAGCGGGGCTGAATCCCGATGCAGTCGCGGATCTGGTGGCTGGGGACGGTGAACTCGGCCAGCTCGTCTCGGGCGAACTCGACGTCGACCGGATGGATTATCTCGTCCGGGACGCCCATCACACGGGCGTCCCCTACGGCACTATCGACCACGGGCGACTCGTCCGGGAACTGCGCTTCCGGGACGGCGAACTCGTCCTCGCGGAGGGCAACGTCCAGACTGCCGAGAGCCTCCTGCTCGCTCGCGCGCTGATGACGCCGACGGTCTACAGCCATCACGTCGCCCGCATCGCCAAGGCGATGCTTCGTCGTGGCAGTGCCCGCCTCCTCGAGGAGACCGAGACCAGCCCCGAAACGTTTCGACGGATGGACGACGCCGAACTGCTGGTCGCGCTACGCTCGACCGAGGAGACGGCCGAGATCGGGCGGCGGCTGACTTACCGCGATCTCTACAAGCGTGCGGTGTGGGCCGAGCGCGGTGCGGTCCCTGCGGACCTCCTTGCGATGGAGCAGGGGGCGATTCGCGAGCGAGAGCGGGCGATTGCTGCGGACGCGGGCGTCGACCCGGAAGCAGTCATCCTCGACGTGGCCCCGGACCCGTCGATGGCCGAGTCGAGTTCCCAGGTACTCGTCAACGGGACTGTGCGGCGGCTCGAAGAACAATCGACGCTCGTGCGTGCGCTGCAGGCGGCCCAACGCGACCGCTGGCGGCTCGGCGTCTACGCCCCGACGGACGTCCGCGAGCGCGTCGGGGACGCCGCCGTGCGAACGCTCGGCCTCGACATCGACGGCGCGCGCGTCAGCGACACGCCGCGGGGGATTCATGCAACCTTAGACGAGTTCGAGTGATGGTTGTGGTCTGCCGTCGGCGAGCACATGGTTTACTTCTCTGATGCCTCCGCTGGGTCATACTCGAAGATGTCCTCGATCGCACAGTCGAAGTGTCTTGCGAGTTTGAACGCCAGTTCGAGGCTCGGGTCGTAGCGCTCCCGTTCGAGCGCGTTGATCGTCTGTCTGGAGACGCCGACCGCGTCGGCGAGTTCCCCCTGCGTGATGTCCTCTTTCGCCCGCCAGACCTTGAGATCGTTCTCCATGGTTACATCTGTCGTCGGTAGTACTCGTTTGCTACCTGCTGAAGCACGATACTTCCCAGGATGAACCCCAGCAGCACCGGGATCATCGGGAGGTCGAGATCAGTCATACTGAGAACCAACAGCACCACTGACAGGCCGACCAGCAGTCCGCTCCAGGAGATTGCGGTTGCCTTGTAACTGATCTGCTTGCTCCGCTCGTCGGCGATCCCCGCCCGATCCAGTCGTCTGTAGTACGCGTACCCGGCGACACCGGCGACCCCCATCAGACCGATACCGGCCCAGAACGGGGAGAAGGCCGGGATCGAATCTTCGAGCATTGCCATGGTGAAACCGAACCCGATACCGCCCAGGAACATCCCCACGATTACGACTCTGATACGACCGATCGAACTCCAGTTGGTGAATTCCATTGTTGAAAGCCTCATGATTACATCTGTCGACGGTAATACTCGATCGAAAGCTCGTGGACGGCGATGTTCAGGCCGACGAGGCCGAGCAGGAGCGGCCAGACTGGGCCGGTATACAACGGCGTCGCCAGGACGGTCCCGAGCCCTGTCACCCCGAGTAACATCGCCCCATGGGCCAGGCGGGATGCACGGCGCTCGATCGATCGCTGGCGCTCGTCGGCGTCCGGGACTGTTCGTATCTCACGACAGTACCAATACCCGCCGACGGCTCCCATACCCACCATCCCAGCCAGGAGGCCGATCGCTGCGATGCCAGTACCCTCGAACGGGTCCATCGCCGCCTCGAGGACGACCCCGAACAGGATAGCGGCGGCGAAGGCCACGAGCAACCTGACGCGCTTGGCTCGATACCACATTGTCATGGCCCCCCTCGGTACTCGACGGTCTGCTCGTCGTCAAACTGTCGCTCGCCTGTCGTGGTTGTCCCCTCCGCCGATGCCACGACCGACGCGTGTCGATACCGTTTTGTCCGCATCTCTGTGTAAAGCTAACTTTACCAAGGGTCATAAAAGTTTTCCATTACGTCGGATAGTGGTGTCACTCCGAACAACAACGCCGGCTCGAGTCGACGCAACCGCCGGTCGGCCAGGAGCCTCCTCCCTTGGAACCGTACGATCCTCGAAACCGTCAAACCCCGCTCACCCCAACGACCCGACCATGCAACTGGAAGGGACGATTCTCCGCGGGCGGGAGTTCGAGCCGGTCGAAGGCCGAGTCGTCGTCGAGGACGGTGAGATCACAGCCGTTGAAGAAGCCAGCATCGACAGCGATCAGATCATCCTGCCGGCGTTCGTCAACGCTCACACGCACATCGGCGATTCCATCGCAAAAGAAGCCGGGGCCGGCCTCAGCCTCGACGAACTCGTTGCGCCGCCGGACGGGTTGAAACACCAACTCCTCCGTGAGGCGAGTCGCGAGGAGCTTGTCGCTGCCATGCGGCGCTCGCTTTCGTTCATGGAACGGGCCGGAACTGGTGCGTTCCTCGAGTTCCGGGAGGGCGGTGTCCCCGGCGTCGAAGCGATCGAAGCGGCTCTCGACGGGCTCGCGATCGAGGGCGTGATCCTGGGCCGGGAGACGATCGACGCGATGGCCGCCGCCGACGGCTTCGGCGCAAGCGGCGCACGCGACGGCGAGTTCGGGGCCGAACGCTCGGCGACACGCGAGGCCGGCAAACTCTTTGGCATCCACGCCGGTGAGCGTGACAGCGACGACGTCAACCCCGCGCTGGACCTGGATCCGGACTTTCTCGTTCATATGGTCCACCTCGACGCGCTTCACTACGAACGTCTCGACGACGAGGGGACACCGGTCGTCCTCTGTCCGCGCTCGAACCTCGTCACCGACGCCGGGGTCGCGCCGGCCCGCGAACTCTTCGACCGCACGACAGTCGCACTCGGGACGGACAACGTGTTCCTCAACAGCCCGTCGATGTTCCGCGAGATGGAATTCGCCGCGAAACTCTACGACGTCTCGGCGCGGGAAGTCCTGCAGATGGCGACGGTCGCCGGTGCCGAGATCGCCGGGCTGGACGCCGGCGTGATCGAGCCGGGACGCGAGGCTCGGCTGCTGGTTCTGGACGGCGACTCGGACAATCTCGCCGGCGCGGAAGACGTCGTCCGCGCCGTGGTTCGGCGGGCCGGCGTCGACGACGTGACTGACGTCCTCCTCGCGAACTGATTTCATCCCGGGCAACCGCCTATTTGGACAGACGACTGACATGGCCTCTTATGCCGGGGGGCGTTGTACGTTAACATAGGACCATGTACGACCGCATTCTCGTTCCGACGGACGGGTCTGAGGGCATCGACGCCGTCATCGAGCACGCCCTGGAGCTGGCAGCGGTTCACAATGGGACGGTTCACGGGTTATACGTCTTGGACACGGCGACCATGAGTCGGATGCCGATGGACACGTCCTGGGAGGCCGTCTCCGGCATGTTGCGCGAAGAGGGCGAGCAGGCACTGGCACAGATCGGGGAACTGTCCGACGGGGACGTCCCTGTCGAGACCGAGATGACCGAAGGTGCGCCCAGTCGGGAAATCGTCGCCCGTGCCGAGAGCCCGGATGTCGACGTGATCGTCATGGGGACCCACGGCCGGGGCGGACTCGATCGACTGTTGCTGGGGAGCGTCGCCGAGCGCGTCGTCCGATCCGCGCCGGTCCCGGTTTTGACCTACCGGGTCGGCGAGCCGCCGGCAGTCAGCAGTCCTGACGAGTGAGGTCACTGCTCATTACGGTGGTGTCGAAAATATGAACGGGACCGCCGGTCAGTGGTCGCCGGTGTCTTCGTAGACCCACTCGGCGTCGGCGCGCTCGTAGTCGACCAGTTCCTCGTCGTCGAAGAACAGCTCGATCTCCCGTTCGTTCGCTCCGGGATCTTCGTTGTCCGAGCCGTGGATGATGTTGTGCCCCAGGTCGAGACCGTAGTCGCCCCGGATCGTGCCGGGGGCGGCCTCGGCGGGATCGGTCGCGCCCATCATCTGGCGGACCTGCCGCGTCGCGTCCGCGCCCTCCCAGACCATCGCCATGACCGGTCCGGAGGTGATGAACTCGACGAGCCCGTCGAAGAAGGGCTTGTCTTCGTGTTCGCCGTAGTGCTCGTGGGCGAGATCCTCGTCGATCTGCATGAACTTCGCGCCGACGAGTTTCAGGCCGCGCTCCTCGAGCCGGGAGATGATTTCGCCGACGAGCCCGCGCTGGACGGCGTCGGGCTTGGCCATGACGAACGTGCGCTCGTCGTGATGGCTCATGCGTCAGCCTCCGTCGGCTCCTCCGTGTCGGTCTCCTCGGCGTCTGCGTCAGCTTCGGCGTCAGATTCGTCGTCCGCGTCGACTTCGTCTTCGGCCTCGTCTGCTTCGACTTCGTCTTCAGCCTCGTCCGCATCGTCAGCGGCTGCAGCGTCTTCGGCAGCTTCGTCTTCGTCGTCGACCTCGGCTTGCTCGTCAGCGTCGGCGGTGTCCGTTTGCTGCTCGGCGGCAGCGTCGCCGCCCGTTCCGCGACCGGCCTCGGTCCAGGAGAGATCGCGTGCCTCCCGACCGAGGTCGGCGTTCTTCTCGCATTTCGACGAGCAGAAGTGGATCGTCGTCCCGTTCTTCCGGACGAACATCGTCCCGGTGCCGGGCTCGATGTCCGCGCCGCAGTAGTCACATTCGCGTGTCTGTGGCATTATTGGCCTCCGATGGCGTCCGCCTCGCGTGCGGTCTCGCGCAGCTGGAGGACGTCCCCCTCGCGCACGCCACCGAGCACGTTGCGGGTGATGATTCGGCCCTTGTTCTCGCCCTCGCGGATGCGGCACTTGACCTGCATGGCCTCGCCGTGCATCCCCGTCCGGCCCACGACCTCGATGACCTCCGCGGGCGTGGATCCGTCGTCTGTGGACTCCTCAGCGCTCATGCGTGATCACCTCAGCGGAGATCCTCGACCTTCCCGGCGATGTCCTCGACGTCGCCGTCGGCGTCGCCCGCATCGACGATCGCGGCCGCCGCGGAACCGACTTCGAGGCCCGCCGCGTGACCGAGATCGTCCTGGGCGCCGACGAAGAGATACGGGACGTCCTTCTCGTCAGCGAGCTCCGGAATGTGCATCACGATCTCCTCCGGCTGAACGTCCTCGGCGACGACGACGAGCTCGGCGTTGCCGCGCTCGATCGCCTTGGTCGTCTCGTTGGTTCCTTTCTTTACTCCACCTGTGTCTCGCGCGATCTCGAGCGCCTCGAGGGCGTCGTCTTCGAGATCCGCGGGAACATCGAAATCGACGTATACTGGCATGGGTTGGATCACCTCCTGCACGTGGGCTCACACTCCCCCGCCGTCGGGACCGTCCCCGGACGGGCCGATCCCGGCGTCGCCCCGGAGATCGAGGCGGCGCGAAAGTCCTAGATGGCTAGGAGTATCATCAACCCCGTGCAGGCTGTACCCGAACGTGGTCCGGCGGACGTAAAAGCGCTTTCGAAGCCGCTTGCGCGTGTGAGGCCGCCACACGACGGTCGAGATCTGTCGACAATGGCCGACCCTCACCTGCTGAATCGATGGGTCCATGTGCGTACTCACCCATTCGGGAGCCATGATCGAGGACGTGGTCGGCCCGCTCCGTGCGGAGGCCCGGAACGCCGACGAACGTCGGCTGCTCGTGGTCCACGGCGATCCCGCAAGAACGCGCTCGACCGCCGCGACGGCCGTCGAGAGCGTCATCGCGGACGACGAGACCGTCACTACCGTCAGTCCGGGCGACGGGCTGACCAGCGACCTTGCTGGAGCGTCTCACGAACACCTCGAACCGGCCCATGCTGACCACCTGCTCGGCCGAACCCGTGACGTGGTCGTCCTTGACTGCCACGAACGGTGTGATCCCAACGCCCTCGGCCGCATCGTCGGCGCGGTCGACGGTGGGGGGCTGTTCGTGTTGCTTGCGCCGCCGCTCGATCGATGGAGCGATCGCCGTGACGCCTTCGACGAGTCACTGGCCGTTCCGCCGTTCGATCGGGCGGACGTGTCGGGACATTTCCGGTCCCGACTCGTCGAGACGCTTCGAACCCATCCTGGAATCGCCATCGTCGATGCCGACGCGGACCGTGTCGAACGCGACGGACTGACCCATCCAGCCCCGCGTCTGGATAGCGATGTCCCAGCCCCGCCGGACGATCATGCGTTTCCCAGTGCAGCCTACGACGCGTGTCTCACAGCGGACCAGGTCGAATGTGTGTCTGCCCTCGAGGCGCTCCGTGCAGCAGGCAACGCCGTCGTGATCGAGGCTGACCGCGGACGCGGCAAATCGAGCGCTGCCGGGCTGGCGGCCGGGAGCCTCGCACTCGCTGGCCAGGACGTCCTCGTGACCGCGCCACAGTACCGGAGCGCGGCCGAACTGTTCGCCCGCGTCGAGGAACTCGCGACGGCGGTCGATGCGCAGGTCGAACGTGATCGGGAAGCCGATCCACGGGCGATCGGGGTCGGCGACGGGTGCGTCCGGTTCGAACCCCCGACCGAAGCGACCACACACCCCGAGGACGTCGACGCCCTGTTCGTCGATGAGGCCGCGGCACTGCCGGTCCGTGTTCTCGAAGCACTCCTGGCTGCGCCGGCCGTTGCGTTCACGACGACCGTCCACGGCTACGAGGGCGCAGGCCGGGGGTTTTCTGTGCGGTTCCGGGACCGACTCACTGACTCTGCCTTCGACGTTACCGAGCGCCAGCTGACAGAACCGATCCGGTACGCTGCGGGCGATCCGGTCGAAGTCTGGGCGTTCCGGGCGCTGTTGCTCGACGCTCGTCCACCAGCGGCGCAACTCGTTGCCGGCGCGACGCCGGAATCAATCACTTACGCGCGGCTCGAACCGGCCGAACTGCTCGCTGACGAGCACTTGCTCCGGGAAGTCTTCGGCCTCCTCGTCGCTGCCCACTACCGGACGGAGCCGGCCGACCTCGCCCGGTTACTCGACGCCCCGAACGTCAGCGTGCGGGCGCTCACCCACGACGGGCACGTCGTCTCGGTCGCCCTGCTGGCTCGTGAGGGCGCGTTGCCGCCCGACTTGCGGGCCAGGATGTACGAGGGGTCCCGCGTTGCGGGCAACATGATCCCCGACGTCCTGACGAGCCAGTTGCGGGACGAGGCGGCTGCCGTCCCCGTCGGCCAGCGTGTCATGCGGATCGCGACTCACGACGCCGTCCGGGAGCGCGGGCTGGGATCGCATCTCCTCGCCGAGATCGAATCCGAGGTCGCGCCCGACGTGGACTGGCTCGGGACCAGCTACGGCGCGACGCCGGCACTCGTCGACTTCTGGGCCCGGAACGGCTATCACACGGTCCATCTTTCGACCTCGCGAAACGAGCGCAGCGGCGAGCACTCGGCGATCATGCTGACCGCGACGTCGGACGACGGGCGGGCACTGCTGGATCGACACACCGAGTGGTTCCTCGACCGCGTCGGCGGGATGCTGTCGGACCCACTCGCCGATCTCGATCCTGACGTCGTCCGGACAGTCCTGCGGACGATCGATGGGGCCCCGGAACTCGACCTCACTGCCTTCGAGTGGCGTGTGCTCGCCGGGTCACCGCACGGTGCTGGACTCTATGCTACTGCCCCGGCGGCGTTTGCCCGACTGGCGCTTCGGCATTGCTCTGGGCCGCGCGACGAGGGCGAACTGACGGCTCGCCAGGAACGATTGCTGGTCATGAAAGCACTCCAGCGCCGACCGTGGGTTGCGGTGACGGAACGGCTAGACGTCGACTCCCAGCGGGAGTGTATGCGCACGCTGGGGAGGGCCATCGGGACGTTGGTGGCGGCGTCAGACGAGGCCGTGCCACGAGCGGAGCGGGATCGGTTCGGCTGAGAGCGAGCCATGCCCTGGCCTGACTGACTAGTCAGTAAGTTTTTGAAGCGCAGACAACTAGGGCCAGTACCGATGGATAGCGAGACTGACGAGGAGATCCTTCGAGCGACCGGTCGTGCGCTCTGTGCCCACGGGTTTGCGGATCTGACGATCAAGCACATCGCCGAGGAATCCTCGTTGACGACCGCGGCGATACACTATCACTTCGATACGAAGGAAGCGCTCCTGACCGCATTCCTGGATCGGTCGATCGACCGGATCGAGCGGCAGCTGGCGGCTGAGACGGCTGATCCGCGGCGGCGACTCGCGCAGTTTCTCGACGTCCTCTTTACGCCCCCGGAGACCGACGACGGGGAGTTCGCCGTCGCGCTGATGGAACTGAAGGCACAGGCCCCCTACCAGGACGGGTTTCGGGACCACTTCGAGCGGTTCGACCAGCGGATGCGCCAAGAAGTTCGGGCGGCCGTCAACGAGGGTATCGAGGCAGGCGAGTTCGCCACAGTCGATCCTGCGACGGTCGCACGGAGTGTCGTCACGATGGCCAACGGTGGCCACGTCCGCGGCGTCGCACTCGGCGAGGAGCCAGCGGAAACGCGCGCCGTCGTTGCGGCGTACTTAGCACAGAGCCTGGGCTGGGCTCCGGAGGTCGACGCGTGAGCCTGTTCAAAGGCCAGTCGGAACTGGCGCTCACCGAGGGCAGCATCGTCAAACCCCTCTTTTACCTCTCGCTGCCGATCGTCGTCACGAACCTGTTGCAGGTGGCCTACAACATCGCCGACACCTTCTGGCTGAGCGGCATCGGTGGTGAGGCCGGTACCGACGCCGTTGCGGGGATCACCTTCGCGTTTCCGCTGGTGTTCCTGCTCATCTCCTTCGGGATGGGGCTGTCGGTCGCCGGCAGCGTCCTGGTCGCCCAGCACTTCGGTGCCGAGGAGCGTAGCGAGGCCCGGTACGCGGCCTCCCAGACGGTCGCCTGGGCGATCGGTGGCTCGGCGCTGCTCGGCCTGCTGGCCTTCCCCGTCGTCGGCCCCCTCATCGAGTTGTTGGGGGCTTCGCCGAGTGTCCTTCCCGGTGCGCGCGCCTACATGCGGGTCATCGCGCTCGGCCTACCGTTCATGTTCGGCTTCTTCGTGTTCATCGCGCTGATGCGCGGGTCGGGCGACACGATCACGCCCATGCTCGTCATGTTCGGGACCGTCGTCCTGAACATCGCCCTGGACCCGTTCCTGATCTACGGGTGGACGCTGGTCGAGAACGCCCCAGTCGTCGGGACGATCGCGTTCCCCGAACTGGGTATCCAGGGGGCCGCGATCGCGACGGTGTTCTCACGGAGCCTCGCGATGGTCGTCGGCCTGGCGATCATGTTCTCGGGTCGCCGCGGCGTGCGCATCGACCTCCGGTCGATGCTGCCAAGCATCGGCTACTTGCGGACGCTGCTGCGGGTCGGCCTGCCCGCGAGCGTCGAGTCCACTGGCCGGGCGCTGTCGGTCAACGCCATGCTGATCGTCGTCGGCATGTTCGCCGATCCGGTTGTCGCCGCCTTCGGCATCGGGACGCGCGTGTTCTCGGTCATCTTCCTGCCGGCGATCGCCGTCGGCCGGGGCGTCGAGACGATGACCGGCCAGAACATCGGCGCGGGCAAGCCCGAGCGGGCCGGGATGGCCGCCTACGCCGCCGCGAAGGCGATGTTCGCCATCCTGTCGGTCCTCGGGCTGCTGATCTTCCTGTTCCCCCGGCCGATCGTCGCGCCGCTGTCGCCCAGCGCCGAGGTGACGGCGATCGGCGTCGAGTTCATGCGCTACACCGCCCTCTCGTTTGGCTTCATCGGCGTGATCCGGGCGTTCTCCGGGAGCTTCCGTGGTGCGGGCAAGACGCTGATCGCGGCCGCCATCGCCGTGCTTACCCTGGGCGTGATTCGCCTCTCGGTCGCGTTTGTGACCTCGCAGTTCTGGCTCGGGCGAACCGGCATCTGGATCGCTTTCGTGGTCTCGAACGCCGGCGGCGCGCTGATCGCCTGGCTCTGGTATCGGCGGGGGACGTGGCGGGACGGTGACGTCCGGGAGAATATCGAGGTCGACGCGACCGATCCCGCCGAGACCGAACCGGAGCCGACGGTCGACGACTGACCGGCGCAAACCGAAACGCTAACCCCCGGGAGTGACTGATCTAGCGGCAGCAATGGCCGACTCACCAAAAGAGGGGCTCCGGAGTGCGGAGGTCACCGAGGGGGCCGACCGTGCGCCCCATCGATCGCTGTTTCGTGCGGCGGGACTGAGCGACGAGGAGATACATAATCCCCACATCGGGATCGCCAACTCCTGGAACGAGATCGTCCCCGGCCACGTCCACCTGGACGAACTCGCCGAATACGTCAAGGAAGGCGTCCGCGAGGCCGGCGGGACGCCCCTGGAGTTCAACACCATCGCCGTCGACGACGGCATCGCGATGGGTCACGAGGGCATGCGCTCCTCGCTGCCCTCCCGGGAGGTCATCGCCGATTCCGTCGAACTGATGGCCAATGCCCACCAGTTCGATGGCATCGTCGCCCTGGCATCCTGTGACAAGATCGTCCCCGGGATGCTCATGGCGATCGCTCGCCTGGACATCCCGGCGATCGTCGTTACCGGCGGCCACATGGCCGCCGGCGAGTTCGAGGACGAACCTGCTGACCTCGTGACCGTCTTCGAGGGCGTCAGCCAGCACGAAGAAGGCGAGATGACTGACGACGAACTCTACGAACTCGAATGCAACGCCTGTCCCGGCGAAGGATCCTGTGCCGGGATGTTCACCGCGAACACGATGGCCTGCGTCACGGAGACGCTCGGCCTGTCCTGGACGGAATGTGCCACCCACGGCGCGACCGACGAGCGCAAGTTCGAAATCGCCCGCGAGTCCGGTCGGCAGATTCTCGACCTCGTGCAGAAGGACGTCCGGCCCTCGGAGTTCCTGACGCGGGAGGCCTTCGAGAACGCCGTGGCTGTCGACCTTGCGCTCGGTGGCTCGACGAACACCATGCTGCACATCCCGGCCATCGCCCAGGAGGCGGGCCTGGACATCACGCTTACCGACTTCGAGGAGATCGCCGCACGCACGCCCCACCTTGCACACATGAGCCCCGCCGGCCCCTGGCGGATGGAGCACCTGCGCGAGGATGGCGGATTGCCCGCGCTCTATCGTCGGATCGAGGATCTCCTCCACCTCGATCTTCCCACCGTCGACGAGAAAACCATCGGCGAGCGCATGGAGGCAGGCGACGAACCCGGTGAGGTCATCCAGCCGCGCGACGACCCGGTCCACGAGGAGGGCGGCCTGTCAGTGCTCCGGGGGAACCTCGCGCCCGAGGGCGCGGTCGTCAAATCCGGCGCGATGGACGAGGACATGCACCAGTTCGAAGGCCGTGCGCGGGTCTTCGAGTCCCAGCAGGCGATGCTCGATGCCTACGACGAGGGCGCGATCGAGCCCGGCGACTTCGTCGTCATCCGCTACGAAGGCCCGAAGGGTGGGCCCGGCATGCCCGAGATGCTCGAGCCGACCTCGAAGATCAGCGGATCACCGCGTCTCTCGGGCGAAGTCGCGCTGCTGACCGACGGCCGCTTCTCCGGTGGCACGCGCGGCGCGGCCATCGGCCACGCCAGTCCCGAGGCGGCCGCGGGCGGCCCGATCGCCCTGGTCGAAGAGGGTGACACCATTCGGATCGACGTCGACGAGGGCGTGCTGTCGCTGGAGGTCTCGGACGACGAACTTCGCGAGCGCGCTGCGGACTGGGAACCGCCGGAACTCGAGGCCAGCGGGAATCTCGAACGGTTCGCCGCGCTGGCGACGAGCGCCGCCACTGGTGGGGTCTTGGAAGTGCCGGACCTGCCGACGCCGTCGATCCAGGTGCCGTCCGATGGCACGTCGACTCCGGCGGACGACTGAGTCCTGTTAGGCCCCAACCAGCGCCCCCATCACCGCCGATTCCGCCCGTCGGAGAACCGTCGAGGCCGTGCTGCGCGCGACGCCCGCCGCGTCGGCGACCGCCTCCAGTGACGCCCCTCGGGGCACTTCGTAGTATCCGAGTTCGGCGGCGGTCTCGACGAGTTCGAGCTGACGACCGGTCAACTGCCCGGCGATAGCCCCGTGTCTGCGGTCGAAGTCACCCAACTCCAGCACCTCGACGTCGACGCCCGGACCCGCCTCCAGCTGCTCGACGAGGGTGCTCAGCGAGTCGTCGGTGCCGACGACCGTGATGTGGGTTCGGGCGCGGCTGTCGTAGACGATCGGCGGCATGACGACGAGGTTCAGGTCGGCGAAGACCGTTCGCCAGGCCCGCTCTTCCTCGCGAGTCTCCTGGCAGACGTAGATGTAGAAGCTTTCGTCGTCGATTGGCGTCAGCGTGTACTCTGGGATCGAATCGACGTCGTCGATCGCTTCGCGGTAGGCCGCCCGGTCGCCGACCGCGTAGAACAGCGCGTACTCGACGTCGCGGCCGGGCAGGACGTTCCAGGTCAGCAACTCCTCGCGCTCCATGCGGTCGCTCTCCCGGAGGAACTCCTGCATCGGATGGTGCAACTCCGCCGGCAGGTCCAGCCTGGCACGGAGGTATCGCATGCCCGGGTCGACGGCGGGGGATAATAAATAGCCTAGTGACGTCGGCCGAGCGCTGGTTGGGCCGCGCGGCGAACGAACAGCCATGGCAGAGACAAAGGGGTCGTCGACCGAACGGGGCGAACAGCCGAGTGAGACGCCACCGGGACCGGGCGGGTTGCCGCTGCTGGGGAACACGCTGGATCTCTATCGCGATCCGTGGGCATTGTACGAGGAGCTGGAATCGTACGGCGATGTCGTCCACTATACGGCCGGTGGGAACGACTTCAACGTCGTTCTCGATCCGACTCTCGTCGAGCAGGTATTGTTGACCGATCACGACGCCTACGGCAAGTGGGCGTTGGGAGACGTCGGCGGCGGTATCGGGAGCGAGGGACTGGTCCTCACGGAGGGCGAGCAGTGGCAGCGCCAGCGCCGGGTGATTCAGGAGGCGTTCACGATGGACCGAATCAGGGCGTACGGCGACGCGATGGGGCAGTACGCCGCCGAGGCCGTCGAGGCGTGGGACGACGGCGAGGAGATCGCCTTGAACGAGGCGTTCTCCCGGCTCACGCTCCGGATCCTGGCACACTCGCTGTTCGATCTGGACATCGACGTGGAGGCGGGGACGGTCGCCGAGTTCACGCGGACGGTCAACGACCGCATGGACGTGGACAATCTCACCGCGTTCGTCCCGCTGTGGGTCCCGCTGCCCAGGAACCGCCGGTTCAAGCGCCGCGTCGCGGCCTTCGAGTCGTTCGTCGAGGAGCTGATCGAGCAGCGCCGGGCCGACGCCACCGAGCGCGATGATCTGCTGTCACTCCTGCTGGCCCACGAGGGCGACGGGCTTACCGAGACGGAGATCCGCGACCAGATGACCACGTTCCTGTTCGCCGGGCACGAAACGACCTCGCTGGCGTTGACCTACGCCTGCATGGCACTTGCCACCCATCCTGGTCCACGTGAGCGTCTGGACCGGGAGCACGAGAGAGTCCTGGATGGCGGGATTCCCAGCCTCGCGCAGGTCCCGCAGCTGGAGGCGACCGAGCGGGCGATCAAAGAAGCGCTCAGGCTCTACCCCCCGGTGTACGTCCTCTTTCGCGAGGCCAACCGGGACGTCGAACTCGGCGGCTACCGCGTGCCGTCGGGACAGAAGATCACCGTCCCGCAGTTCTGGATCCACCGCAAGGAGGCGTTCTACGACGATCCCGACGAGTTCGATCCGAGCCGATGGACAGACGGGTTCGAGGACGAGCTACACGACTACGCGTACTTCCCGTTCGGTGGCGGTCCGCGCCACTGCATCGGGATGCGATTCGCCATGCAGGAACTGAAGACAGTGCTCCCGACAGTGCTCCAGCGCGTCGACTTCGAGTTGCTCTCGGATCCGGATCCGGACTTCTCCATGGGGGCGACCCTGCGGCCCGCCGAGGACGTCCGTGTGCGAGTCCGAAAACGGGACTGAAACGCACACGCCTTCGGTCAGAACCCGTCTTCCCACCGAAAGACGCCGTCCCGCTGGATCACTTCGCCGTCGACCGATAGCGTCGCCTCATCGCTCGTGTCGGCGATCAGGTCGACGTGGATCGCGCTGTCGTTGCCGGCCTCGCCCTCGGGCAGGCAGGCGTCGTAGGCCCGGCCCAGCGCCAGATGGATCGTTTCGGCCATCTTTTCGTCGAAGAGGATATTGTCCGTGTAGCGGTCGATGCCGCGATTCATCCCCACCCCGAGTTCGCCGAGCCGTCGAGCGCCAGCGTCGGTCTTCAGTAGCGCTGCCAGCGTCTCCTCGCCGGCCGCGGCCGCGTGCTCGACGACATCGCCGTCCTCGAAGACGAGGTGAACGTCCCGCAATCTCGTCCCCCGGACCGTCATCGGCACGTCGAAAGTGACCTCGCCCTCGGCGTCGGCGGGTGCGGTGAAGACCTCGCCGCTGGGGAGGTTATGGGAATCGTAGGCCACGGAGGCGGCGCTGTTGACTGCCGTCCGCCCCGCGATCGAAAGCGTGAGATCGGTGCCGGGGGCGTCGATGTGGACCTCGTCGCCCCGGTCGAGAATCGTCTTGAGTCGATCCATTTCCGCGGCCAGGGACTCCCAGTCCCGGAGGGTGGCGTCATAGACGAACTCGCGGTACTCCTCGAAGGCCATGCCGGCCCCCTGGGCAAGTGCGCGTGTCGGATGCAGCGTCGAGACCCAGTCGGTCGCCAGGCGCGCTTCACGGACCTCTTCTCTGGCGCGGGCAAACGCCTGCTGGCGGTCGTCGGGGACGTCGGCCATCCCGGCCGTGTTTCGGGTCCCCTTCAGCACGAGGACGCTGTCGGCGTTCTCGTAGAGTGCTTGCTCGTAGTCGGGATCGGCGTCGAAATCGTCGTCGTGCGCTTGGAGATACGCACGCTGAATCTCGTCAGACCGATAGCTGGTCACGAGGTTCGCGCCCCGGTCACCCAGCTTTTCGGCGACCGCGACAGCGAGGTCGTGTGCCCCTTCATCCACGGAGAGAACGACGTCGTCGCCCGGGTCGATCCGTGCGCTCCAGTCGACCAGTACGTCCGCGTGCTCCTGGGTGCGTTCGTCCATGCCGGCTGCACGGGCGACGGCGGTAAAACGACGGCGGATGGTCCTCACACAGCCAGTCCGTCGCGAGTGGATCGCGAGTTACGCTTTTTTTGGTCGAATCGCCTACGTTCGATCGAACCATGTCGTGGCGCAGTCGTTTGCAGGGCCACCAGACACAGTTTTTCATCGAGTTGCTGTACGGCTTCCTGTTTATCGCCGGGTTCGCGCTGCTCATGTTCCAGTTCGATCCGCGCGTCGCGGCGTTCGAAGGGGGCCTGGTGGTCGGCTACATTCTCCGCGTCTGGGAAAAGATGTCCATCTACGAGCGCATTATCGAGGAGAGCGTCTCGGAGGCGGCGGAGTCACAGGTCGAGGCCGAGCTCGACGAACAGGTTCCTGAAGAGGTCCAGACGGAAGTCCAGGCCCAGGTCCCGGCGGAAGTCGAGACTGAACTCGACGAACAGGTTCACGAGCAAGTGACGGACGAGGTCGAAACCGAACTCGAAGAACAGGTCGCGGACGAAGTCGAGACCGAACTCGACGACCGGCTGGACAAAGAAATGCGGGCGAGGGCCGAGGCGGCCGATTCGTCAATAACAGATACTGATCCCAGTGCCGAGTAAGGGAATTCGGGCGAACCCTTCTGTCTTTCGTGTCGGCTCGGGTACTCCTGTCAGACGACGATGACCGCGCCTTTCATCCCCTGGATCTCGTGGGGCTCACAGACGTACTGATAGGCCCCTGACTCCTCGAAGGTGTAGGCGTAGGTCTCGCTACTGCTGGTCACTGCCGGGCCGCTGTACAGCGGTTCACGGCCGTCAGGTGAGGCCACGTTGTGCGTACTGCCGCGTCCCGTCCACTCCCAGACGACCGTCGTGCCGGGGCTGACTGCGACGACAGCGGGATCGAACGCCCAGTAGCTCCCGTTCCCGCGGGCGCCGACGGTAACCGAGACTTCGTCGGCGTCAGTTCGATCCACGCCGGTCCCGTCGAAGTTGCTCGTGTTCGAGAGATACTCTTTGACGTCGTCCGGAACGTCAGTGTACTCGGGATAGTCACTCTCGGTTGATTCGGCCGGTTCGTCGCCCGAGCAACCGGCCAGTGATCCACCAGCAATGCCACCGATAGCAGCGAGTACTGCCCGTCGTTGTACCATGTGGGTCATCTACGGAGTGCCGGGGTGAAAACCGCGTCGCTCGCGAGGGGATCACTGGTCGCTGTCGCGGCGCGGTTCAGGGAGTGACACCGCCGCCTGTGTCCCCGACGTACAGCGCGTAGAGGACGACGAGAAAACCGACCGCGGTGAGGCTACTCTCGACGCCGATACAGACGTCGAACTCGATAAAACCGAGTTGATACAGGAGTCCCCCGGCAAGTGTGCTCGTCGCGACGAGTCCAAGGCCGACCGTGAGCGTCCGCAGGGAGGGAGATCCGGTGCGTCGATAGGCCTGATAGGCGAGATACGTGAGGATGCCGGTACATCCCAGGACGATCACCTCGGCCACGGTCACGATAGCCACGCTGCTTTCCATTATCGGCCCTTGTCGGTGTACTCCGCCCGCTGGCCAAATATAAACCGCAGTCAGTTACCACCTCTTGGGAACGTCTCACAGAACGTCGGGGTTGACGACACTCAGTCGGTGGCGTACAGCGAGTAGACGATGACGATGAATCCAGCCGACGTCAGCCCGGATTCGAGCAAGACGCTCTGCTCGAGTTCGAGTGAGAAGATCTGGTTCCCGGCACCGGCCAGAAACGCGCCGAGTGTGATCACCGCGAACCCGAGCGCCAGGGCACCCAGCGACTGGGCGCGCGTGCGCCGGTAGGCCCGATAGGCCAGGAACGTTATCAGGCCACCCAACAGCAGGGTGAGCGTCTTCAGTGCGATGACGGTTATCGAGACGTGTGGACTCATGTTTCTTTGCGTACCTCCGACCACAGGGTTTCGAGGCGCTCGTCGGCCGTCTGGGCCCGACGGGCGATCTGGACTTCGCACTCGCGGTCGTCCGACAGGCCGACGATGACCTCCTCGAAAGCGACCTCGTAGGTGCTTGCGTGCTGGCCGTCGGGCCGGATCTCGACGCCCTCGGTCAACAGCGAGGCTTCCGTCAGCAGGTCGAGTTTCCGGTAGGTGGTCGACAGCGGAATGTCGCTCGCGTCGGAGATCTCCGAGGCGGTCATGGGTTCGTCGAGTTCTTCGACGATCCGCCGACACTCCGGATCGTCGAGTGCGTCCAGGACGGCCTGTAGATCAGGAGATTCGTCGGCTGCGAACGGATCCCGGACCATTTCATTCCGACCCTCCCCGTCCTGTCGGGAAAACGGATCCGGAATGGATGGGGACGGCGCGCGTTCGTCGAGACCGGTGCATGTCTTCGAGTCGGCGCTTCACCGGAATTTGTGTTTCGGTTCGGCTTCCGCTCCAACCGCTTGCGGCGATCGCCGATCAGTGTCGTCCTCAGCCCCTGGAACCCCAGAATACGTTTCCACGGATTTCGCGTCCTCGCTCGAACCGCTTTCCCGGTCACCGCCCGTCCAAAAAGTATCGAACTTCTGAGCTAAATGGGGCAGAAAGAGGATAATGTTGCTGGTTGTTTGCTGGCGTTCCTCCGTTAGGACGTTTCTGTCCCGTCCATCAAAGCGATCTCTCGTGTTCCCAGTACGTGGGAATCGACAGGATTGGTTTGTAGGTTCGTAGAGAAGAACGACCGATGACAGCTAATGCGGACGGTCGACCCGAGGCGATCGACCAACCGCGCGGTCGAGACTCCCGCGAGTGGGAAGTGTTCGTCCGCGAAACGGTTGAGGACCCGCTCAGACACGTCGGAAGCGTCACGGCCGATGAGAAAGCAACTGCTCGCGAGCAGGCTGACTCACTCTTTGGGGACGTCGTTACCGTCTGGCTCTGTCCCGGGAGTGCAGTCGCCCGATATCCCGATCCGGAACTCCTGCCGGGTGAGCGTGTATGATTCCAGTCAGTGATCTGCTGGTCGGCGTCGGGGACGACGAATCCGGTGGTGCTGGAGCGGATGGGGCGGCCAGCGAACAGTCCTTGGCCCCCGATCGATCCCAGCCAGTCGTCGTCTGGCACGTGACTGGCGCGAACAATCTCGATCCCGAATACGGGTACGATACTGCCGGCCCGGGCCACGGCGACGGCGAGTTGACCACTGGGGAGGCGACGGCCGTCATCGACGATCTTGCCGGCTACGGCGTCGCTGCGATCCGGTTTGCCGGTGGCGAGCCGCTATTGCGCGACGATCTCGAAACGCTGATCGAACGAGCCAGCGAGGCCGGTCTTCGGACGGAACTGTCGACCAACGGTACCCTACTCACTGACGAACGGGCCGAGTCGCTCCGGGACGCCGGACTCGATGACGTTGATGTCGCCATCGACGGTTTGCCGGACCATCACGACGAATTTGTCGGTCGTGAGGGGGCCTTCGACGATGCACTCGATGGCATTCAGGCTGCCCAGGACGCCGAGCTCGGTCCGGGCGTTCGGTTTACGCTGACTGAGACCAACGCCACGGATATGGAGGAACTCGTCGATATGCTCGCCCTCCAGGGAGTCGAGCGCTTCCGCTTTCATCACCTGGAGTACAGCACACAGGACGACGAGCTCATGGAACTCGACGTGGATCACGATGCCCAGCGACGTGCCGTCCGGCGGGTCTGTGACATCACGCTGGACGCCCACGACCGCGGCCACGACGTCGAGACGTTACTCGACGGCAACTGGGCCGATACGGGCTACATCTATCAGTACGCACGTGAGGAACTGAGTGAGGACCGTGCCGCGGCGATCCGCGACCGACTCGCGTCTGTCGGCGGCGATCCAGCCGGCGACCGTCTCGCCGACATCGATTACCAGGGCAACGTCCACCTCACCCCGTACTGGCAGTCGTACTCGCTTGGCAACGTCCGTGATCGCCCCTTCAGCGCCATCTGGGAGGACGAATCCAACCCACTGCTGGCGAAGCTCCGTGACCGCAAGGAACACGTCCCCGACCGGTGTCCGAACTGTGAGTACTACGCGATGTGCCGTGGCGGTTCCCGTCACCGGGCACTCGCGGCCGAGGGCGACGTCTGGGCACGCGATCCCCAGTGTTATCTCACCGACGAGGAGATCGGCCTTGACGCCGATACCTCCGCCTCTTCTGCCGACTGACGCCCTATCGCTTTTCCGCGTGACATTCCGGTGATTTCCACCCGGGATCGGGGTGCTTTTTGTACTGCCCCCTGTACCCGGGAGTGTGCTTTCGGTCGAGTTGCACGCCCATTCGTCGCTGTCGTACGATGGACGGGATGGTGTCGAGAAACTGCTCGCCAGGGCGGCAGACGCAGGACTCGACGCGCTCGCGGTCACGGACCACGACGAGATCGCAGCGAGTCTCCGAGCCGTCGAACTGGCTCCCGAGTACGGCCTCCTCGGCATTCCGGGGATGGAAGTGACGAGTGCCGCCGGGCACGTCCTTGCCCTGGGTGTCGACGAGAAGATTACGGACGGGCTTCCGTTCGGGACGACGCTCGACCGGATTCACGACCAGGGCGGGGTCGTGGTCGTCCCGCACCCGTTCCAGGAATCGCGTAGTGGCGTCATGGCGAAGATTTCGCGCGCGGAGCTGGCGCGAGCCGACGCCATCGAAGTGTACAACTCGCGGTTACTGACCGGTCGTGCCAATCGACAGGCCCGGACCTTTGCCCGCGAACACGGGATTCCACAGACCGCCGGCAGTGATGCTCACATCAGCGAGATGGTCGGCCGGGCCGTCACGCTCGTCGAGACTGACGAGCGCTCGGTCCCGGCGATCCTCGAGGCGATCCGTGAGGGACGGACCCACATCGAGGGTCGCCGAACGCCCTGGCACATCAGCTTCCGACAGGCGGCCGGCGGAGCCAAGCGCAAGTTTCGGGAGCGACTCGCCTCGCTGCTTGAGTGACGATGGTTTCCGGCCCCTCCGATCCGTCACCATCGAGGCTCCAGGGTGCCGATCCGGACGTTGTCCGCGTGGCGATCGAGGCAGGCGATCCCTTGCCCGGCACCCGTGGGTTTGCTGGCCGACTCGACGGGCGACTCGTCCGGGACGTACTCGGGCGCTATCCGCTGTTCATCGAACGCGACAATCCGGACAGCTGGGCGTTCGAACCTGGCAAACTGGCCGACCCGGTTCCCGTTCCTGCCGGCACCGTCCAGGACGGCGAGACCGTCACGCAATGGTGGTCGCTGCCACAGCCATCGCCCCGGAGTGGCCGTCGGGCGGTCGACGCCGTCCGCTCGGCTCTGGACACCGCTCTTGATGCCGTCGAGACGGAGGGCCTCGCCGTCGCATTTTCCGGTGGTGTCGACTCCGCACTCCTCGCGACCCGACTCGATGTCCCGCTATACGTTGCTGGGTTTCCCGAGAGTCACGACGTCCGGGCGGCTCGGGAAGCCGCCGCACTGCTCGACGCCGACCTCCGCGTCGTGGAACTCGATCACGCACTCCTGGAGCGGACGGTTCCGGACGTCGTCGCGGCCACGGGGCGGACGAACGCCATGGACGTCGAGATCGCCGTGCCGCTGTATCTCGTTGCGGCGCGCGCCGCCAGCGACGGGTTCGACCGTCTGGCCGTTGGCCAGGGAGCCGACGAACTGTTCGGCGGGTACGCCAAGGTCGCCAACGCGCCGGAGCACTCTCGCGTCGGGGCCGACACGGTTCGGGGTGCGCATCGCGAGGGACTCGAAACGCTCCCGGACCAGTTAGAACGCGATATCCTGGCGATTCGTGCGGGTGGTGTCGAACCTGTCGCGCCGTTGCTCGACGATCACGTCGTCGAGTCTGCGCTGTTTCTCCCCGGGTCGCTACTGGTCTCCGCCCGCGGGGACCGGAAGTTCGCGTTCCGGTTGGCCGCGCGAACGTGGCTGCCCGATCGGATCGCCTTTCGCGAAAAGAAGGCACTCCAGTATGGCAGCCTTGTCGCGCGCGAGCTCGACCGACTGGCCCGCCAGGCCGGGTTCAAACGCCGCATGGACAACCACGTCACTCAATACGTGGAATCGCTGAAAGGATAAGAGAACGGCGGACCGGACGAATCGGGGGGTATCGAGCCATCGGGGGAGAAGGCTCGACACATCACGTGGCAATTGACGCGGCGTATCGCCGGGGGCAATCGTCCGATCCAATTACTTCATGTAGGAGGTTACTTGTAAAACTTTGGTATATATCCTATTATGTGAATAAGTATTCAATCACTGGGTTTCGGTGTCTCTAACGAGGAATTTCGAGTGATAGAGTCAGTACCGAACCGTTATGTATCTTCTACGACGCCGTTCGCCACATTTTGTCGAGAGGAGTGTTCCCTGAGTATCACTATGTTGGGGCGGACGACAAACGGCCCAACGTGTTCTTCCAGCTCACAATGACTGGAGGCGGTATGTCTCGGTGGCCACCACTCGACGAGATCACTCCGGTAATCGCTAGGAAGCGTTTCCCGGTCGTTTCGATCGTGACTTCGCCCTTCCGGAGGCCCCAACGGATCGTCCCCACTGTTCTCGGCGCTAGGACTGCTCTCATTCAAATCCCGCCTCGAAGAATCAGAACAGCGTCGCTTGCGAGTTTGTGAGCGACAGAACTTATGGACTCACCGGAAGACTCACTTCGTTCGTCTTCCGAGCCCTCGCTCGCTTTGTCTTCGCGCGGCTCGCCGCGCGAATGATCCGAGGGAGCAAGCTCCCTCGCTACTCGCGAGGACGGCGGGATTGAGCAAACCCGACGGGTTTGCGATGTTCGGCGAGTCCACTGGCTGAGCGGATTGGAACGAAGCGAAGGAAGTGGACTCGGCGGGACTGAGCGAATCCGGAGGATTCGCGAAGGTCGCCGAGGGAACGAGACGAACGAAGTGAGTCGAGTGGACTCGGCGGGATTTGAACCCGCGGCCTTCCCCGTGCCAGGGGGATGATCTACCGCTGATCTACGAGCCCGCGTCGACATCGGTACGTTTCCGGTGTGTTTTCTTAAACCCATCGAAGCGACAGTGGTTCCGCCAGTCTCCCTCCGTTCGGTCGAACGGCCATAATAGCTTTCACTGCTCGCCCGAAATCATCGGGAAGCCGCCGACTTGTCCGACAGGCCGGCGCAGGCAACGGTCGACCGGCAGTGAACAATGTTTCGCCAGAACCTATCCCCCGACCGGTCATCGTCACGCGATCGCGGGCAGACGACGCTGGATTTCGCGTTCGGGGTCAGTATCTTCCTTCTCGTGTTGGCGTTAGCGTTCACGTTCATCCCGGGAATCCTCCAGCCGTTCGCGGAGGGGACGGCCGCCGAGACGGTCGGGGCCAACCGGGCGGCGGATACGCTCGCCGAGGGGATGCTCGGTGATCCAGCTACCCCGTACGTCCTCAATACAACCTGTACTGTGGGATTCTTCGACACCGGCGTTCCGAGCGGCTGTCGGTATACCGGCTCGACCGCCACCGAGCGGCTGTCGATCGGTTCGTTCCAGGACGTCAACGTCACGCTTCGGGGCTCGACGTCCGGGACTGACTACAGCCTGCTGTGCTGGAACGGTACCGCCCTCACGGAGGCCGATTCACCCACCTGTGGGGCCGGCGACAAGCGACTGGCGACCGGTGATCCGATTCCCAGCGTTTCGATCCCGACGATCACCGCCAGACGCGTTGTCGCTGTTGATGGAACGACTGCCGTCATTCGGGTGGTGATCTGGTAATGTCGACTGGAGTCGACCGGCGATCCCGGCGAGACGCCTGCGACGACCGGCGAGGGCAAGCCCACACCCTGGAAGGGATCATCGCTGGCTTGCTCGTCCTCTCCAGCATCGTCTTTGCCCTGCAAGTGACGGCGGTGACACCGCTGTCGGCAAGTACGTCGAGCCAACACATCCAGAACCAGCAGCGTGCGGCGACGGCTGGCGTGCTCGCGTCGGCCGCCGAGAGTGGAGCGCTCGAACGGACTGCCCTCTACTGGGACGAGAGCGGCCCGTCGTTTCACGATACCGGGCCCCGTGGCAGGTACGCCTCGGCACCGCCCACTGAGTTCGGCACACTCCTCGAAGAGACGTTCGACCGCCGGGGGATCGCGTACAACGTCTACGTGACGTTCGCAATACCCGGAGACGACCAACGTCGTATTCAGATGGTCTATCAGGGAGCGCCCAGTGACAGCGCCGTTCGGGTGAGCCACACCGTGACGCTGACGGACGATGCCGCCCTCAGAGCTGCCGACGGGACGCCGACGACAACGAACGTCTCGGAGACCGACTCGTTTTACGCGCCAGACGTGAGTCAGACTGGGCTGTACAACGTCCTCAGCGTGGAGGTGATCGTGTGGCGGATCTGATCGGCGAGGCACGCTCCCGGGACGACCGCGGACAGATCGTGCTCCTGGTCGGGTTCACGCTGGCCGTGCTGTTCGTCGCCCTGGCGTTGATCCTCAACTCGGCGATCTACGCGGAGAACCTGGCGACGCGAAGTGAGACCGGGGCCGGCGACGGCCCGATTTCAGTACGGAACGAGGTCCAAAGCGGGACGGCATCGATACTCGATTTCGTCAACACGTACAACAACACAGCCGCCAGTCACGTCACGGACAACCTGACGGCGACCGTCGGGGACTACCGTGCGATCGCCGGCAGACGGGCAGCCGTCGATGGACGACTGTTGAACGTGTCCATCGAGTCCATCGCGATGGGGAGTCGACTCGTCCAGACAAATGCGACGCGAAACCTGACGCGCCGGGACGGGACGGCGAACTGGACGCTGGCAAGCGGCGTGCACGCGCGTTCGCTCGTCTTCGATATCGAGGACAACCGGACGTCGAGCACCTCGTGTTCACCCGGCGGCGAGTGCTTTCAGCTGAATGCTACGTCCGGAGGGGACGTCTGGCGGATGGCCGTCTACGAGAACTCGACCGACATGGTCGTCGAGGTCGAGGGTGTCGATGGCACAGTCGCCACCTGTAGTCCATCCCCGGACGGGTCCACGCGGGCGAGTATCGACCTCGCCGCGGGGACGATCGACGGCACCGCGTGTCCGGCGCTCCGAACGTCCATGCCTGGCCCGCCATACGATCTGGAAGTGGTCCATGGCGACCTGGCTACGGGCACCTTCGAGGTGATCGTCGACGACGATACGATCGCAACCAGCCCCGATCCGGATCGCTATTTCGGACCGACTGCGTCGGAATCGCCACGCGTAACACACGCCGCGTATTCGACCGAGATTCGGATCACCCAGCGCAGTGAGCGCCTCGTCTACAACGGAACGGTCCGGGTCGCCCCGGGTGAGTGGCCGTGAGCGAGGGCGCTGGGTTCTCCGCCACCCAAACGCATGCCGACTCGACCGCAGGGAACGAGCGGGCTGTTTCGACCGCGTTATCGTACGTCCTTGCCCTGGGAATCACGACGCTGTTGGCAACTGGGCTCATTTTGGCCGGTGGCGAGTTCGTCACCGATCAGCGCGAGCGCGCCATCCAGACGGAACTACAGATCGTCGGCGAACAGCTGGCCAGTGATATCGAACGGCTCGACCGCGTCGTCGCCGCGAGCCCGTCCCGAATAGACGAGGGACAGATCAGGCGGGATATACCCGATCGTATCGCCGGGCAACCGTACGTCGTTGAACTCACGAGTGGCCCGGACCCGGCTCTGGAACTCCGAACGAAAAACCGGGACATGTCAATCATCGTCCCCATCCACAGTTCGACGGCGATCGGGCCGAGCGTGGCGGTCGGCGGTAGCGTGGTGATCCGCTACGACGACGGCGACGACGAGATCGAGGTGGACAATGCCTGAGACACCACTGGACGATCGCGGGATCAGTGACGTGATCGGGTACGTGCTCGTGTTCGCGCTGATCCTGGGCGCAGTCGTCATCGTCTCGACGACCGGTCTTTCGGAGCTTGCGGATATCCGGACGAACGAGCAAATCGACAATGCCGAGCGGGCGTTCGACGTGATCGCCGAGAACCTGGGGGACGTCTACGCGAGCGGTGCGCCGAGTCGCGCGACCGAGATCGACCTTGCCTCGGCCAGTCTCTCGCTCGGGACGCCGATCACGATGAACGTCACGAACGGATCGACGACACTGCTCCGCCAGCAGATCACGCCGATCGTCTACGAGGGTGAGGCGCGATCCCGAATCGTCTACGAGGGTGGCGCTGTCTTTCGGACGCAGGACGATAGTGGCGTCGTGCTCCGTGAACCGCCAGTGATCACCGCTCCCGATGGCGTCCACGTGACCGTCGTCGGTACGCGATCTCGGCAGGCAGATTCCGTCACCGGCGGAACCGTCCGCCTCAGAAGTGAGCGCGCTTCGGCATTTCTGGCCGAGTACGGGACCGAGGAGCCCCTCTGGCTCAACGTCACGTCACCGCGCTGGGAACAGTGGGAGACGGCCTTGCAGCGGCCGGGCGTCACGTGTCATTCCGGCGGTGTCACTCCGACTGATGTCGTGGCTTGCAATCTCACTGCCTCGGGGGCACCCACGCGCGTCGCCGTTTCGGTCGTCCGGATCGACGTCTCTATCACGACCTGAACTGGGTCTCTGGCCCGTCTCTGTTCACGGGCGCAATTACGGCTCTCACTCCAGATCGATGTCGATCTCGTTTTCGGTGATGTGGAGGAAGGTAAGATACTCCGCCGACGTCGCGGAGTCAAACGAGAGCGTGCCCGTCGAGGCGCTCTCGTCGACCCGACTCGAACCGCCGGGCCCGTCTGTCACGGTGAGATCGTACTGTGGTCCCATCAGTCCGAGGTAGTGGTCGACGAGCAGGCCGAGATCGGCCGTCGCGCCGACGGATTTTTGACCCGGGTCGACGCTGTGAATGTCGAGCGTCTCGGTCGGGCCGGTGATCGATTCGCCGGTGATCTTCGACCCGTAGTACCACTTGTTGGAACTCCCACTGACGCCCGGCATGTCCTCGATGTCATCGTACGTCATCGTGATGTCACCGAGAAGATCGGCTTTCAATTCCCCGCTCGGACACGAGATCGAAACGTCCGAGTTCGAGTTCGGATCGATCGTTTCGTTTCGCCACTCCTCGTGATAGTACTCGCTTCCGGTGTCGTTGAAGTAATAGACGCTGAGCCGGAGCTCACCATCGAAGGATCCGCTCTTGCATTTCCCGGGATTTGACGAGTGAAAGTGAACTTCGACGCCCTCGTTGCCCTCGTCAGCGTACAGCGACCAGTGTAAGTTGCCGTAGTGACCGTCAGGCTCGAGCGTGAGTTCGAAGTCCGTCAGCGGGTGGTCGGCGGCGATCCCTTGAACAGGCAGGGCATTCCCGTCCAGTGGCACGTCGAAGTCCCCGATGCTGCCGCCGATCGTCTCGAGTTCGAGGCGCACCGACTGGTTGGACTTGAAGATCTCGATGTCGCCGTCCGTTCGCTGATTGAAGTACCGCGCCCAGCCCAGGTAATACCGGCTCTGGACGGTGATCTGGACCGATCCGTTGCGGATCGCGTTCGCGTAGGCTAACTCGTTGCCGGCACTGTTGGGGTCATAGGGTGCCCCAACCTCGCTGGACCCGTCAGCTGTCGCGGATTCGTTCGGGAATATCTTCCGAGCACGTTCGCGTGGTTCGACAACCGCTCTGGGGCCGCCGCCCGCTCTGTCGACGGCAGTGTTTGCCAGCCGGATGATCGGCAACGTCAGCGTCGCCGAACGGTAGTGAAACTCCGGCGGCGACAGCAGCAGACTGCCCCCGTTCGCTCCCCGCCGCCAGACGCCGCCACCCTGGTAGGCGATCTCCGTCTCGCCCGATGTGAAAACCAAGGCTCCGAGCGTCTCGTTGTATATCATCTCCGTGCGCCCTTCGTTGCTGTAATTGTAGTGGGTGATCTGGATCCGTCCAGCATCCGGCTGCACCTCGTAACTGCCTTGACCAGTCCCGAAGTTGACTGCCTGGGCGTCGGCGTCGCCGAGCCCCACCAGCGCCGCGCGCGAGTCGAACAGTGTCATCGAATTGATGGCGCGCTCGACGCCAACCTGTTGTTGGGTCCCCGTCAGTGCGGTTGTCCCAACCACCCCGAGAATGCCGACACCAGCGACTACGAGCCCGAGCAACAGCACTGTCCCGAGTACTTCCGACTGGGCTCGCTCGTCGGATCCGGGGAATATCATCACTGAGAATTCGAGGTGCAGGCGTATAAGTCGAGTGGCCGTTCGAGTGTATTCCCGGTAGCTGCATACCTCTCGCCTGGGACTGAAGTAGAAACCGTTTAGTGGCCGACTCCCGAGTGATCGTACGGGAACACACGATCGCAAATCTGACGCGTCGCGCGGGTGACACTCACCCAGGCCTCTTTCGCCGTGCGCGACTTGGGATTGCGGACGTGTCCGGCCGGGATCGGCGACCCGACCAGTCGGTCGCGTCGGTCGATCCGGCCACACGTGGCGGTCTCAGGTGTTCCAATTCAGACCATGGCACGAATGCATACACGCCGCCGCGGCTCGTCCGATTCGGACAAGCCAGTGGCAGATGACCCACCGGAGTGGAGCGACGTAGACGAAGACGACATCGAGGAGCGCGTCGTCGAACTCGCCGAACAGGGCCACAGCCCGAGCGAGATCGGCGTCAAGTTGCGCGACGAGGGCGTCCAGGGCACACCGATCCCGGATGTCTCCCTTGCCACCGGCAAGAAGGTGACCGAGATCCTCGAGGCGAACGACGCCGACCCCGAGATTCCGGAAGACCTCCGGAATCTGATGGAGCGGGCCATCCGTCTCCGGGAGCACATGAACGACAATCCCGGCGACGCCCAGAACAAGCGCGCCCTCCAGAACACGGAGTCGAAGATCCGCCGGCTCGTCGACTACTACCGCGGCGACAAGCTCGAGGCGGACTTCACCTACAGCTACGACGTCGCCGTTTCCCTCCTCGAATAGATGTCCACCACCGGTCGCCAGTCGGGTGAGGGCGCTCGCGACGCCGCCAGTAGCCTCCGCGAGGCTGGGCTCGTCCACCTCGCACCCGTAGCGACCGGTGACGCCATCGCCGCGACGGGCGTCCTCGCCCGCGCGCTCGATGCGATCGGCGTCCCATTCCAGATCAGCGTCGTGCGGCAGCCAGCAGATGCTGCTCGCGCAACCGAAGCGGATCGAACCGTCGGGCTCGGCCCGGCGAGCCGGGATGCAGATTTGACGCTCGGCACGGATCGACCGGCCAGCGTGACGGCCTTCGAGGTCGCTCGCTCGCTCGATGCGTCGACAACCGACGCGACCGACGTCGTCGCACTCGCCTCGGCGGGGGTCGTTGCTGCGGGTGACGAGCCGACAGCCGAACTCGCCGAGGCACTCGAAGAGGCCGATATCGAGCGTCGACCGGGCGTGGCCGTCCCGACGGCCGACCTCGCCGATGGGCTCGCCTATTCGACGTTGGTACACGCGCCGTTTTCGGGCGATCCCGAAGCGGCCCGAGCGACACTCGCCGAGCGTGACGCTCTCGACCCGAAAGACGACGAGGCGCGTCGCCGCGCGGCGTCGATCGTCGCGCTGACGGCTGTCGAGGGTGCGGACGCCGACTCCCGGGCAAGCGAGGCAGTCGAGGATGTCCTTCGACCGTACGCAGGTGGTCCGCTGACGACCGTCGGCGGGTACGCAGACGTTCTCGATGCCGCCGTTCGCGAACAGCCCGGCGTTGCGGTCGCGCTGGCTCTCGGTCACGAGCCAGCAATTGAAGGCGCGCTGTCGGCCTGGCGGACCCACGCCGAGCGAGCCCACGACGCCGTCCGGAACGCGACCGTTCGGCGACACGCGGGACTCGTCGTCGCAGATGTCGACGGCCCGACCGGCACCGTCGCTCGGCTCGTACGGGATTTCCGCTCGCCCGAACCACTCGCGCTCGTCGCCGACGGCGACCGCGCCACACTGGCGGCGATCGCCGACCACGACGCACGCGCGATCCTCGAATCGGCGACGGCGTCGATCGATCACGCCGAAGCGGTCGCCGGTAACGCCGACCGGGCGTCCCTGGCGCTCTCCGGCGAGGCCGAGACGCTCGTCGCGGCCGTTCGCGAGGTGATCGCCGATGCGTGAGCGCCGGGCGACGATCAGGACGACCCACGAGGACGAAGAGACGGCGACGCAAGTCGCCGCGGCGCTGGCACCGGACAACACCGCGGAGATGACGACGACAGTCGAGGCGGCGACCGTCGAGACGACGATCGACCGGGAGACGACCGGCGGCCTCGCCGCGACGGTCGACGACTACGTCGTGAACCTCTCCGTCGCCGTACAGCTATCGAACGAGAAGACACACCCTACTCATGAGTGAACGATCAGTATCACGACAGACACAGGAAAAGCGGTGGTACACCGTGCTCGCGCCCGAGGAGTTCGGCCGCGAGGAACTCGGCACCACCCCTGCAGACGAACCGGAACAGGTGCTCGGCCGGACCATCGAGACGACTCTCGGTGACCTCCGGAACGACGCCGGCGAGAACAACACGAAGCTGACCTTCCGCATCCGCGATATGGGCAGCGACACGGCCTACACGGAGTTCATCCGACACGAACTCACGCGGGACTATCTGCGGAGTCTCGTGCGGCGTGGCTCCTCGAAGGTCGAGGCCTACGTCACCGTGCTGACGACGGACGACTACCGCGTCCAGATCCAGCCCGTCGCGCTGACGACCAAAAAGGCCGACGCGAGCCAGGAGCAGGCCATCCGCGAGCAGATGGTCGAGATGATCGAAGAGGCGGCCGAGGAACGGACCTTCGACGATCTGATCGACAGCGTCGTCGAGGGTCGGCTCTCGAGTGCGATCTACAACGAGGCGAAGACGATCTACCCGCTTCGCCGCGTCGAGATCCAGAAGACGACGCTCGAAGCCCATCCCGAAGAAGTCGCCGAAGAGGAAGAGACGAGCGTCGACGTCGAGGAATAACGCCGTTTCTGCTTCGGTTTCGGTTGCAATGACTGGCGATCAGCTGTCCGCTTCTTCGACGTCGCCCACGAGGATCACGCCGGCCATATTGCTCGACTCGTGTGGGATGCAGACGTACGAGTAGCGGCCGGGTTCTTCGAAGGTATGTGAGAACGTTTTGCCGGCGTAGATCGCGCCGCCACCGCTCTCGTACCACGCGTCGCGGGCCCTCTGTTCGGTCTCGTAACCGCCGGAAGCGAAGTACTCGGTTCCGTCGGGGAGCGTGTTTTCGTATGCCGTGACGGTGTGGGCGTGCGTGCTCGTGTTCTTCCAGGTCACTGTCGTTCCGGGCTCGACGCGCAATTCGGCGGGGAGGAAGGCGCTGCTTGACATCCCGATGTCGTGGCTCCCGCTGTCCGCGCCACGTCCGAGACAGCCGGCGAGGCCGGTCGCGAGGGTACCTGTCGCCGCGAGGAACGTCCGCCGATCGACCATGTTCTTCCCTTGGGACGAACGCACCAAAGGCTTCGCGGTTCCCGCCGTCCCTGCCGGGTCGATGGAATCACCCGCTTGCCGGGACGGATCGAACCGACTAAGACGCCCCTGGCCAACGCCAGAATATGCAACTGCGGCCGCGATTCCTTGGACGACTTGGCGTCGCCGACGTCGTCACCGTCGCCAACATCGTCGTCGGATTTGTCGCGATCATCGTCGCGCCGCTGGACCCATCGCTCGCCGCTCAATTGATCCTCCTCGCGGCGATCGCGGACGGGCTCGACGGCCTGATCGCACGAACCTACGGTTCGACACCCGTCGGCGAGTTCTTCGACTCACTCGCGGACACCGTCTCCTTCGGCGTCGCCCCGGCTGCGGTGGTCGTGAGTCTGGCCGGGGAAGCCGTCCACCTGGAAGACATTTCTTCTCTGGTCGGTTCCATCGAGGCCGCACTGGTCGTCGGTGTCCCCGCCTTGTTCGTGGCCGCCGCAGTGATCCGGCTGGCGATGTACACCGCCTACGATATCGAGGAGCGAGTCACGGAGGGCGTCCAGTCGACGCTCGCGGCGACGGTACTGGCGGCGGCGATCCTGGCCGTGGACGTCCCGGCAGGGGCTCTTGTCGGCGCGGTCGGCGTGCTCGCGTACCTCATGATCACGCGGATCCCCTATCCCGACCTCCGGACCCGGGATGCGTTGAGTATGGGCGTCGTGCAGGCCGGTGCGGTACTCGTTCCCGGTTTCGCCTCCCGGGTGTTCCCGCGCCTTCTCCTCACGGTCGCGCTGGCGTACCTGGTGTTCGCGCCGCGGTTCTATCCGCGCGTCGAGAAGTGAGCGGCTGGCCAGCGGGCAATTTGGAAGCACGTCATACAGCGGCTCTCCACAGCTGCTTCTCATACCGTGATTCCGGCCAACTATGGCGGGAAGGGAAACGCTCTTGGCCGCCACAGCCCCAGTCCGTTCCATGACCAACGGTGACGACGACGCCGAGCCGGACGGAACTGACGGCGCGTCCGGAGATGGCGCGGAACTCGGAGTCGAGGACTTCGAGGGACGTCTCGATGACGCCGAGGACACGCTCGATGCTGCCGAGACGGAAGCTGACCTCGACGATGTCGAGGAGACGCTGTCGGCCATCGAGGACGACCTGGCGGACGCCGACCTTCCGGAACCGGACGAGGACGAAGACGATCCTCAGGAAGCGCTCGAAGATCGGCTGAGCGACCTTCGGGACGGCGTCGACGAACAGCGCGGTCCATACGTCGAAGACGTCGCCGAACAGATCGAGACCGCCGCGGGGACGGTCAGCGAGACGCGTTGGACTGACGACGGCGAGGAAGAAGTGATCGCTGCTGTCGAAGCCTTCGGCGAGGCGGTCGCCGAGCACGTCGACGTGAACGGCGCGGGCGACGTCCAGGCCGCAAGCGAGGCACTCACCGCAGCAAGCGATGTCGTCGCCGATCTCGATCTTGATCCCGACGACGACAGCGAGGCGATCGCGTCGCTGCTCGACGCGGCCGAGGCCCTCGCCGACGACATCGAGGCCGCCGAAGCCTTCGACGACCTCTCCGTCCGGGCAAAACTCCGCTATGAGGGATTCTACGAGGTTATCGAGGGCGAGCACCGCAAGGACTTCCCGCCGGAACTCAACGCCGTGCTTTCCTGGGAACACCGCTACAAGGAGAGCCGCGATCCCGACGACGTCGAACAGATCCTCCTGGCACTCGATCTCATGGACTCGGAGTTCATGGAGGAGAACATCCTCGACGCGTTCGAGCGAGTCGGCCCGCCCGAGGCGTTCGACCCGGTCCACCAACTCGCCCAGCGCCGGGACAAGCAGGCGATCCGCGTCCTCGGGAAGATCGGCGACGACCGAGCGGTCGAGACGCTCGTGGACTTCCTCGACGGCGACCCCGCACTCCAGCGGGTGACGTTGCGCGCCCTCGGCGAGATCGGCAGCCACGAGGCCACCCAGGCGGTCGCGAACTGCCTCGACGACGACACCGACAGCGTCCGGAGTTCGGCCGCACGCGCGCTCGGACTCATCGGTGATACGCGGGCGATCGATCCGCTCGCGGACGTTCTCGCCGAGGACGACGCCGACGACGCCCGGGCCAGCGCGGCGTGGGCGCTCAACCAGATCGGGACCGAACGCGCCAAAGAGATCGCCGCCCAGTACGCCGACGACCGCGCCTACGTCGTCCAGGTTGAGGCCGAGAAGGCCGCCGGCGTCTGAGCGGCCGCGGCCGGAGACAACGTTCACCGCGCCCCGCGATTTTATATACCAGAACCGACCCAGCACTCGCCGTGCGTCGTGCGTTCGCCTGTCTGGTGGTCGGGATGGTGGTGGGGGTACTCGGGGCCGGTGTCGTGGTCGCCGATCCCGGCCCGAACGCGGCCGAGCAGACGCCCGCCAACGCCTCCATCGACGCCATCTATCCGAATCCGGTCGCCGACGGCGACGCTGGCGAGTACGTCGTCCTCTCAGTGTCCAGCGAGACGAACGTGGCCGGCTGGACGCTCGCCGATGACCACTCGACGGCACGGCTCCCGAACGCGACCGTCTCCGGCCGCTTCGCGCTCTCGACCGATCCGGCGCGGGCGCGCAACCACACGGATGTGCCCGTCTACACGCTCGATGGCCACGTTCCACTGGCCAACAGCGGCGAGACTCTGACACTCAGGGACGGCGACCGAGTTCTCGACACTGTCGGCTACGAGGACGCTCCCGAGGGAGAACTCGGTCGCGTCGAGAACGGGGCGATCGCCTGGGAACCGATCGGGGTAACGGACTTCAACGTCCGGCGGGGCGACGGCGGACAGGTGCGGACGTTCGTCCTTCCGGACGCGGGCGGTCTGCCGAGTGACGTGCTCGCGAGCGCGGACGACCGGATCCTGCTGGCGGCCTATACGTTCACGTCGCGGGACGCCTCTGAGACCCTCATCGCCGCGAGTGAGCGCGGTGTCGACGTTCAGGTACTCGTCGAGGGTGGGCCAGTGGGTGGCATGAGTCGACGGCAAGCGCGACTCCTCGATCGACTCGCCGAGGGTGGCGTCGAAGTGAACGCCGTCGGCGGGGACGCCGCCCGCGTCGATCACCACCATGCGAAATACGCCGTCGTCGACGACCGGGCGATGGTGCTGACCGAGAACTGGAAACCCGCAGGGACTGGTGGTCGGTCGAGTCGTGGCTGGGGTGTCGTCCTTTCGGACCCAGCGATCGTCGAGTCGCTCGTCGACACCTTCCGGGCGGACGCCGGGTGGCGCGATGCGATTCCGTGGCGGGAGTTCCGTGAGGGCCGGGAGTTCAGCGATCCGAAACCCTCCGACGGTAGTTTCGCCCGCCGGTACGGCCCACAACGACACGATGCGAGGGGTGCGTCCCTGTTCGTGGCTCCCGACAACGCCGAGGCTGCCGTCATCGAGTGCCTCGACGCCGCCGAGACGTCGATCGACGTCGTCCAGGCCGGCGTCGGCGGGGCCAACCAGTCGTTCGTCCGGGCGCTGAAGCGTGCTGCCGATCGGGGTGTCGAGGTGCGACTGTTGCTCTCGCGGGCGTGGTACGCCGTCGAGGAGAATCAAGCAGTCGCCGACCGACTCGAACAGTGGGCCAAGAAGGCAGACGCGTCACTGTCGGTCCGGCTGGCCCGGCCTCGCGATCGCTTCGGAAAGATCCACGCCAAGGGTGTTGTCGTCGATGGCGAGACGGTGCTGGTGGGTAGCCTCAACTGGAACGATCACTCGGCGCGGGAGAACCGGGAGGTCGTCGTCGCGCTGACGGGGCAGGGACCGGCTGGATACTTCGGCCGCGTCTTCGCCGACGACTGGCAGGCGGCCGTCTGGCGGCTGTCCGTCGGCCTCTCCGTCGTCGTGGCCGTGGCGACCCTCGTGGCGATCCTCGTCGGCCGACGCATCGAATTCGCCGACACCGCGGGCTCTCCCGGCGAGGACAGGCTTCTGGCGGAGGATTTCGGTGATATCCCTGATCGAGAGTTCTGAAAACTGCGAGAGCCAGCCGCCAGCAATCGACTTTCTGGCGCTTCAGACGTCTTCGGGGAGTGCGGCCGAACTGTGGAGTTCCTCGTCGATCTCGGCGTCGGCCATCTTCTCGACGAGGGCGTCGACGACATCCTCGCGTCGGCCCTCGACGAACTTGATCGAGCCGACGACGAGGTGGCCGCCGCCGCTGACGCCGCCACTCGGGATCTCCTCGCGGAGTTCGGTGACCATCGTGGGGATGTCCAGCCGGACGCCGTCACTCCGGAGCACGGCGAAGTCGGGACCGTAGCCGATCGTGATGACGGGATCACCCGTCTCTTCGACTTTTCGATCGTGGATGGTCCCCGTCGTCTTGCCCGGCGCGGGGTAGGTGAACCGCCGGGCGGCGTTCTCGACGTCGAGGCGGTAGAGATGTGCGCCGTTGTCGAGTTCCTCGTGTTCGACGTGATCCATCGCCGCGTCGAGTTGCTCCTCCACGTCACGTTCGGCCCGCGTCGCGAGGAAGTCGACGATCTCCTCGTGGCGATCGCGATCGTCACACGCGACGTTGAGCACGTCGGTGATCAGCGGGCCGCCGTCGTCGTAGCGCAGCCAGTGGGTGGCGTAATCCAGCGCCTCGCCGATGTCACGGAGGTCCGCCTGCTCGTAGCCGGCTCCCTCGGCCAGTGCGAGGTAGTCGGTCATCGCCTCGGCTTCCGAGCGGTCGGCGAGGCCAGCGACCGCCGGGACGTGCGTGAGGTCGTCGGTCAGGTCGGGGTCGATCATCCGTGCGAGTTCGACACACAGCATGCCCGTTGTGATCCGGTAGTCCTCATCGTGGAGGTAGGGATTGACGTGGTCGTCGACGAGCCCCTCGACCGCTTCGGGGTCGGGGTGGTGGTGGTCGATCACGACGATCGGGACGTCGTAGTGGGCCAGGTTTTGATAGGCCGGGACGTCCTCCTCGGTCGAGCCGTTGTCCAGCATCATCAGGAGGGGGAGCTTCTGGCCGTGGCGCTCGCGACTCTCCAGGGCGTGGTTGAGGTCGCGGGTGACGTCCTCCATCTCGTAGTACGGCGCGCGACTCGGGAGGCGCTTGAGCAAGTGCCGGGCGGCGTCGCCGTCCGCGTGTACCTCCTCGATGAAGTTCTCCAGGGCGACTGCAAGCGGGACGCTCGCGGCAATCCCGTCGCCGTCGGCGTGATGGCGCATCCGGATCGGCCGTCCCTCGATCACGGCACGGCGGAGCCGGCGAGCGACGCCTTCGAGGTCATCGAGCAGCGGATCGAGCGCGTCCCACTCGACGAACGGCTCGACGTCGTGGGGTTGTGCGGCCTCCTGGGTCCTGGTTTCGAGGCGCTCCGCGAGATCAGCCCCGGCGTCGTCCGTGACCGATTCCAGCGATTCGACTTCGATCTGGATGCCGCCGTTGCGCTCCTCGACGCGCCCGCGGATCTGGACCAGATCCTCGATATCGACATCGGGATAGGCCCTGACGCCTGCGTCCTCGAAGGCGGCACACGGGACGACCGACTCGCCGTCTCGAACGTGAAAGACGGTCGGACCCCCGGTCTGTTTGATCTGGACGACTTCGCCCGCCAGTCGGACTGATTCGCCGATGTTGTCCGAGAGGGCCGGGCTGCCGACGTCGGTGTCGGCTTCGACGGCGACCGTGCGGTAGTCGTCTGGCCGGCGTTCGGCGAACGCGAGGTCACCGTTCTCCCGGACGTCTTCGAGCGCGACGATGAGCTTGTCGCCTCGATTGTAGCTGCCCCGGAGGTTCGACTCGTGAACCAGCCCCGAGACTTCTTCCGAGAGGTCGACGAAGACGCCGTACTCGACGACGCCGTTGACTGTCGCGTGGTACTGCTCGCCCGCTTCGACGTCCTCAAACGTACAGCGAGGATCGAGATCGTAAACGACCGGACGATCGCCGTCCGAAGAATCCGGATCGGCGCTTCCGGCGTTGGAATCTGACGAAATCGGCATTGTGTATGTGCGTTCGGCGTCGTCGCCGTTTTAAGCTTTGGAAACGCCCCGCTGGCCTTCTGTAGCCGACGGAATCGACGCGTGCCGAACCGATTTAACTTGCGTGTGGCCCACAACCAACAAACTCGACCGACCGCATCGGAACCCTTAGAAGGAACCCGACCGCACGGACAGATATGCGGCTGTTTCGCTCCGCGGGTGTCGTCGGCATCGCCGAGGCCGCCCTGTCGTTCGCGCTTGCAGCCAGCCGTGACAGTCATCCCCACGAGTACATGGGGATGCTCCGGGGCGAGGACGCCCACTCACTCGGTATCGATCGGGACGGAACAGTCATCACGGACGTACTCGTGATTCCCGGGACTGAATCGAATTCGGTGAGTGCGACCGTCAAGACGAGTATGATTCCCAACGACGTCCAGAGCGTCGGGTCGGTTCACTCTCACCCCAACGGCGTCCTCAGACCGAGCGACGCCGATCTCGCCTCGTTTCAGCGCGGGGACGTCCACATCATCGTCGGCGCACCCTACGAGCGCGGCGACTGGCAGGCCTTCGACAGCGACGGGGAGCCGATCGAGTTGCCGGTCTTCGATGTCGAACCACCCGAGGAGTCCTTTTTCGATTTCACGCAGGAAGATATCGACCGGGAACTCCGTGAGGAGAGCGACGATTGGGAGGGACACCGCTGAATGACGACCGTCGTCGCTCAGGGCACCTTTGACTTGCTCCATCCGGGCCACCTCCACTATCTCCGCGAGGCCGCGGGCATGGGTGATCAGCTTCACGTCATCCTCGCCCGGCGGGAGAACGTTACCCACAAGGACCCGCCGATCCTGCCGAACGAACAGCGCCGCGAGATGGTCGCCGCGCTCGATCCGGTCGACGAGGCGATCGTCGGCCACGCCGATGATATCTTCGTCCCCGTCGAGCGGATCGACCCCGACATTCTGGTGCTCGGCTACGACCAGCATCACGACCGGGGGGACATCGCCGACGTGCTCGCCGAGCGCGGGATCGACTGCGTCGTCAGGCGAGCAAGCGAGTACGAACCCGATTACGAAGGGGCCGTCCTCTCGACGGGGCGGATCATCGAGCGGATTCTCGAAACGCGGGACTGACGTCTCCGGCCGGCCCTCTGTCGACGTGGCACTCTCCGTCCGGAGGGAAACGTTTAGGTAGTCCACACTTGTAGATATAATAATATGTCAGTGGATACAAAGCGCCAAAACGGGCAACTCGACGTCGGGACGGGACTGATCGGCGTCGGCACGCTGGTGGCGATCGTTGGCGCGTTCCTCCCGTGGCTCACGGCCGGTGGCTGGCTTGGCGACGCGAGCATCGCCAGTGGTTTCACTATGATTTCGGACGCGGCGCTGCCGATCTACAGCCCGATCCTGACCGTCGGGCTCGCCGTTCTCGCCGTCGTGTTGAGCGTCGGTGTACCGGACAACGACCTTGCCCGGATGGGTGAGATCGCTGCCGGCGTCGTGATCGCCCTCGTCGCCGTGATCTTTGTCGTCTCGCCGGAGACGGTCTTCGGCGGTGGCATAGAGGGTGCCTTCCGCGATGCCGTCTCGGACCCTGGCATCGGGATCATCGTGACGCTGGCCGCCGGCATCGTGATCGCTGTCGGCGGAGCCTTGAACATGTCCGGGTGAGCGAACGATCGTGCTATAGCAAGTCTGCCTCGGCCAGTCGCTCGACGCCCTCCCGGAGTCGCTCCCGACTCGCCGCATACGAGAGCCGGACGTACCCCGGCGTCCCGAACGGGCTCCCCGGCACAGTCGCGACTCTGAGATGTGTTCTGTCTGCGGTCGAGACTATCACCCGTCGATCGCCGCTATGATCGTCTCTGTCGCAGCCGGCACCGCCTCTGCCACGAGCCGGGTCCAGACGTACTCGCTGTGAGCGCTCGACACCGTCTGTATGTCGTCATCAGCTCCTGCCAGTGCATCGTCCGCTTCAGTGAGTGTTTCGGCGAGTTGGGATCCGACGAACCGATCCAGTGGCTGATCGGATCCAACCAACGTCTCGACAGCCTCGATAGCCTCCTGTCGCGTGCTCTCGATAGTCGCGGCGTCTGGGGGGAACAGATCCGCGCCGTCGTCGATACGGGCGATCACCGTCTCGAGGGCGTCGAGGGCGGCATACACCCAGTGGGTTTCGCGAAGTCGATAGGCCGGGTAGGATCGCTGGTCGGACCAGACGACTGTTCGCAAGTCGTAGTCGGGATATACTTCGTCAAGCTTCTCCCCCAATAGCGCCATTCCCGGCTCACCTTGCCGGACGTCCCGCTCGACGAGCGCGTCCCTGTCGGGCCGTCTGTACAGCTTCTCGTCCGACTCCGACGGCCGGAACTCGACCAACCGTTCTCTGGTGGGTTCAACCAGGGTGGCGACGGCTTCCTCGAGGGCGTCATCGACGGGCTCGGGATCCGTCAGGCTCGATTCGTAGCGGTCCCGAACGAATCCGGCTGCGGTCGTCCATGCCCAGGCGCGCTCGTTTGTCGCGGCGTATCGGCCGACACGGAGGGGACTCGTGGTGCCCCCGGCGAGCATGTCGTGACTTGCCTCGGAGAGCCCGGACTCCAGGGCACCGTAGACGACGACCGCCGACTGGGTGTCGGCGGCCCGGCCCGGTAGCGCTTCTTCGGCCCGTCGTACCCTGTCTTCCGCCTGGGTGTTCGTGAGAACGACATCGGCCGGCGACCGGTCGACGAGGACGGCTGCCCAGATGGCCGCCGCGCGCCCGGCGTGTGCCGCGGCATGGGCGGCGGCCTCGACAGTCCTGACAGTTCCGGACGCCGATCGCATCCCCTTGAGGGCCGATCGCGCTTCAGCCCGATGATCCACGATCGTCTCCCGGATCGTTCCGTTCGGGAGGCGTTCGGCAGTGAGCGGTTCGGGGACCGTTGCCAGCCGGCTCTCGACGCGCTCGCGGAGGTCGCCACGCTGGGACTCGGTCAGCGTCACCGGAATGACGGCGGGCCGATCCGGGACCGGTCGGTCGGTGACCGACTCGAGACCGGAGCGGTCGAAGGCCGGTGGATCGTCCCAGAAACCGTTACTGCGACCGAGACAGCCCGCAGTGGCCCCTGCGGCGGCGAGTGCGAGAAATCCTCTGCGCGTAGACAGTCGGGTCATCGGTTCTCACCCGCGGTGTCGTCGGTTGTCGTGGTACCCCCCACCGTCGCGTTGCTCTCGATGACAGCATAGTCGGTGGTGCTCCCCTCACACGGGAAGTGGCCACTCGAGCCGCCGGAGTGTACGTCCATGTCGACGACGGCCGGCAATCGAAAGCAAAGGGCCATGCCGACCCGGGTGTCGGCCGCACACTGCTCGTCGGGCGGCCGGAGTTCACTGCAGTACTCGTACTCGATATTGGTGTACCGCCAGCTCACCGAGTGGATCCGGTACTGGTAGCAGGACTTGGGCCGGATGTGTGTGACGTATACGGTCTCTTCGCTGAAGTCCGTCGCGTTCAGGAACTCCCGCGTCGCGGTCACATCTTCAGACGGCACACCCGGCTGGAACTGCAGGGCATCCGCTTTCTCCGTCGAACCTATCAAAAAGCTGTCGCCGGGATCGTCCTCTGGCGGTTCGACGACGCTCCGGCCGTCGGGGTTCCGGGGCTTCACGACAGACGGATCCGACACGCGACCGGAGTTTTCGACCGTTGCGCGGTCGGCCTCACGACGGGAGGGGTCGGTGTCGTCGTTGCTCTCGTTGCCGTCGCTACTCACACACCCTGTAAGTCCGAGGACTGTCGGCACTGCCCCGTGGAGGACCTGGCGGCGAGTTGGGGACATACCTGTCGGTGAAACGGAACAGACTAAGTACTTTTCGTATACGATACTGAACGAAAGACGCTACAGCAAGTCGGCTTCCGCCAGTCGCTCGACAGCCTCTCTAAGGCGCTCCCGGCTCGCCGCATACGAGAGCCGGACGTACCCCGGCGTGCCGAATGGACTCCCCGGCACAGTCGCGACGTGGGCTTGTTCGACGGCTTTCTCGGCCCAGTCCTGGTCATCCCCATCCACTGGCAGCATCATGTAGAACGCACCTTCCGGCTCGGGAACGTCCTTGCCGTGTTCGGCGAACAGATCGACGAGCATGTCCCGTCGCTGCTGGAAGGCTGCACACATTTCCTCGATGGTCTCGTCGGTGTTCCGGAGGGCTTCGACGCCGGCGTGCTGGACGAAGTTGACTGCGCAAGTCACTGAATGGGAATGGAGCTTCCCGGCCTGCTCGATCAGTTCTTCGGGGCCGGCGAAGTAGCCCAGTCGCCAGCCCGTCATCGCGTAGGCCTTCGAGAAGCCGTTGAGCGTGATCGTCCGGTCTGCCATCCCCTCAAGCGTCCCCAGACTTGTCGCCTCGCGGCCGTCGTAGGTAATCTCCTTGTAGATTTCGTCGGAGATCACCGTGATATCGTGCTCGACGGCCAGGTCACGGACGCCCTCCAGGGCGGCGTCGGAGTACACCGAGCCGTGGGGGTTACCCGGCGAGTTGACGACCAGGATCTCCGTCTCGTCGGAGACGGTCGCCGCGAGGTCGTCCAGCGCCGGTTCGAGGTCGAAACCGTGGGCGGCGGTGTCGACGCGAGTCAGGCTCCCGCCCGCGAGTTTGACCATCGCCTCGTAGGAGACCCAGGCCGGATCGAGCAGACAGACCTCGTCCCCGTCGTCGATCACCGACTGGAAGACCTCGTACAGCGCCTGCTTGCCGCCCGGCGTCACGAGGACGTTCTCGCTCTCGTACTGGGTGAGGCCGTCGGCGTGCAGTTTCTCGACGATGGCATCTTTGAGTTCGGGGATGCCATCCGAGGGGGTATAACCAGTGTTGCCCGCATCCATGGCTTCCTTGGCGGCGTCTTTGACGTTCTCGGGCGTATCGAAGTCCGGTTCGCCCACGCTCAGGTCGACGACGTCGACGCCGTCGGCCTCCAACTCGGCGGCGAGGTTGCTGATCGCGATGGTCGCGCTCGGTTCGACTCTCGTGACACGTTCGGCGAAGTCCATGTGTATAGTCTCTCCTGGTGCGGTCGCCGGCTGTAGTCCGTCACGACCCGGCTTCCGCGTGTCGTGGTGGGTGATGACCACGCGGCGGGTAAAGGTGTACCGCTCGACTATCGGCGCTCCCGGCCACTCCGCCAATCGGAAGGATTCTAACCTCCCGGGCCACAGCAAGCGATATGGCCGAGGCTGTAGACGCTGTCGATCCGCCCTCCGCCGACGGCAGTCCCCGGGATCGGAGCTTCGTCGCCGAACATCCGGTCGTGGTCGCCGTGCTCACAATCACGGCCATCGGGTTGCTCGCCCGCTTTGCCATCCTGGGATCGCGCATCGCCCACTGGGACGAGGCCCGCGTCGCCTACTGGGTCGACTACACGTTCGAGACCGGTCGCTTCGCGTACAACTCACACACCCACGGCCCGGTGATCCAGCACCTCTCGCGGTATCTCTTCGGCATTCTGGGACCCAGCGACACCACGATCCGAATCCCCGTCGCGATCATCGGCGGCCTGCTCCCCGTATCTGCACTGCTCTATCGCGAGCACCTTCGGGACGTCGAGGTCGTCATCCTGTCCGGATTGCTGTCGGCTAACGCCGTCTTGCTGTACTATTCGCGGTTCATGCGTAGCGATCTGCTAGTCGCGACGTTCATGTTCACCGCGTTTGGCCTCCTCGTTCGCTTCTACGATACCCGCCGGATACGGTATCTCTATGCCGCAACAATCTGTATCGTCCTTGGCATCGGGTCCAAGGAGAACGCGCCGCTGTACGTCCTCACGTGGCTCGGGGCCGGAGCGATCCTCCTCGATGTCGCACTCTACCGACCCCGAAACTACCGCGGCGGCCTCGACCTGATCGCGACGAAGTTCGCTCACCTCAAGGGCCGACTCGGCGACATCCGGCATCGACAGCAGTATGCCACTCACACCATCGGGATTGCAGTCGTGGCCATCGCGCTGTTCACCTTCCTGTTTGCCCCGCGTGGCGGTGGCGTCGATGGGATCTACCAGCCGCCGGAGGGATTGAGTCTCTGGGCGGCGATCACGAGTCCGGTGCGGATCCTGAATCTGGTCAGCGATACCCTCACGTACGTCATATATCCCAACGGCGAGTACTTCGCATTCACGAAAATGGACGCCGTCCTCATCGACCTTCCGGGGCCGCCGGCAGTCGACGCGACGGCATCGGGATCCGATCCCAAAACCGTCCCGTACCTGTCGCGGTTGTTCGCGATGGGTGGCGGTCTGCTGGCGAAGGCACCGGTCGTCCTCGGCTTCGGGCTTGTCGGCGTGCTCTATGAGCGATATCTCGCCGAACGCAGCCGGACGCTGGTGCTGTTCATGTTCTTCGCGGCGCTGTTTTCGCTGGTCGGCTATCCGCTGACACTGTCAATCGACACGGGCTGGAAGTGGAACATGGTCCACGTCGTCGTCCCGCTGTCGATCCCGGCGGCTGTCGGTCTCGGGATCGTCGGTCGGTGGGCGGCGGTCGCCTATCGACGGCACGACCGGGTCGACCTTGGACTGTCCGCAGTCGTCCTCTTGCTCGTCACGCTGCTAGTCGCGTGGGTAGCCGTTCCTGGCGCGTATCCGCCGGCCGATCGGTCCGGTGACAACCCGCTCGTGCAGTACGGCCAGCCCGCCGACGACCTTCGCCCCACACTCGACCAGCTCCAGACGGTCGCTGCCACCCACGCCGGGACGGATGTAATCGTCTACGACGGCTCGCGTTCCGGCGAACCGTTCGTCAGGGGCGATTCAGAGACAGCCAGCAAGGACTTCCGGCCGACGTGTACGGACTGGGCCAACCTGCTTCCGCTGAACTGGTATCTCGCCGCGTCCGACGCCGACACCGAGTGTGTCGCCGACAGCGACGGTCTCATCGAGCGCATCGAGACCGAGGATCCCCCGCCGATTGTGATCACGCGCGAGAGTGACGCCACCGTGCCCGAAGATGCGCTCGAAGCGGACTACCATCCCCGCACGTATCGACTCCGGACGCACGGCTCAGAAGCGACAATTTACGTCCACGAGGGCGTCTCCGCGGAGTGAGGGACGAGCAGTCGACGGCGACACCTCGCTCGTGTTCGGTCGGCAAGGCAATCCTTTTGCCCGCGCTGGTGAAACCGCGAGCCAGTAATGACTACTACGCTACCTGGCCCGACCGTCGGCGTCGTCGGCGGCGGCCAACTCGGCCGGATGCTCGGCGAGGCGGCCGCGCCGCTCGGGATCGAGGTGATCGTCGTCGATCCGACACCCGACGCGCCCGCATCGCCCGTCGTCGCCGACCAGATCGTCGCCGACTTCGACGATCCCGACGCGCTTGCCGAACTCGCCGACCGCGCTGACTACATTACGTACGAGATCGAACTCGCCGGGACTGGCGCGCTCCAGACCGTCAGTCAGGAGACGGGGACGCCCGTCCATCCCAAGCCCGAGACGCTGTCGCTCATCGAGGACAAACTCGTCCAGAAGCGCCGCCTCGAAGACGCCGGGGTTCCGGTGCCCGAATTCCGCGGTGTCGACTCCGTTGAGGAGCTACGCGATGCACTCGACGAACTGGGTTACCCAGCCATGCTGAAAGCCCGGGAAGGTGGCTACGACGGCCGCGGCAACGTCCCGATCGAGACGCCCGATGACGTGGAAGACGCCTTCGAGACCATTGTCGACGCCGCGCCCGGTGCAACTCTCGACGATCCGTCCGGGGCGGCGATGGTCGAGGGATTCGTCGACTTCCAGCGCGAACTCGCCGTCATGGGTGTCCGGGGCGACGGCGAGCGCGATACCTTCCCCGTCACCGAGACGATCCACCGCGAGGAGATCCTCCGGGAGACGGTCTCGCCGCCCCGTGCCGAGCCGGCAGTCCGCGAGCGCGCTCGGGAGGTCGCCCTGGACGTGCTGGACGTCATGGAGGGCCGCGGCGTCTTCGGGATCGAACTGTTCCAGGGGCCTGACGACGGGATCTTCCTCAACGAGATCGCCCCTCGCCCGCACAACTCCGGCCACTGGACCATCGAAGGCGCGCTCACCTCCCAGTTCGAACAGCACCTCCGGGCCGTGGTCGGGTGGCCGCTCGGGGCGACCGATCGCCGCTCGCCGACGGTGACTGGGAATATTCTGGGTGACGTCGACGACCGACAGGAAGCGACGCTCCGGAATCTCGAATCGGTGCTCGAAGCCGACGGCGCGTCGATGCACTACTACGGGAAAGAGGAGGTCTATCGCCTGCGGAAGATGGGTCACGTCACCGCTGTCGGGGATGACGACGCCGATCCGACCGGACTGCTCGAACGGACGCGTGACGTTCGCGACGAGCTGACGTTTGCAAACGATTTATAGCCGACAGCACGTGCCGATGAAGCCGGCTGAGTGCGAGACATCAAGACTGGTTCTGGGTACACCACGGCGCACTAGGGCAGTCAATCTCGATTGAACAAACAAAACCTTGATGACAGACAAGCGGAAATTTTTCGATATGGATCGGCGGATCACACCGCGGTTAGAAACATACCGCTCCGTTCCAGTACTGTTCGGTTTGGGGGTCTTCATCGCAGCCATCCTGTCTACGGTGAGAGTTGAATCGGACGAAATTGTCCTTTTTGCAGCCGTAATGGTCGGTCATTTCGCGACAAGCTACATTCGTGGCGGACAATCTATTCGGCCATGGTTATATCTGATCGGCAGGATTGTAATGGGGACTATCGCGGTTGTCTGGGGTGTATTTATTCTCGTCGAACGAGGAGCGTCAGTAACGGGACTCGTGGGGGGAACGCTACTGGTCGTCGGTGTCTGGCTCCTTCTGGATACCCTGACAGTCACTCGGACGCGAAACGCACATTCCCTTCGGCTATGGCGCACCCATCCCATCAAACAGGTTCGGTTACAAACGATCGAGGCGATACTCCAGCAAGCGTCACAACCGATGACGGTGAGCGAGATCGTCGATCGCTGTGATCTACCCGAGGCGGATGTTCGGAGTGGACTGGCGGTCCTATTGATTGCCGGCAGCGTAGCTCCCCGTGAAAATGGCTTTGTCAGGCGCAACATTCGAATCGGGGCTCATTTCAGCGGTCGAGATCTGATCGATCGCCTCGGTCGACCGTTGCAGCCCGGCACCACACCGTCGTGATACCCCGTTCGTCGAGTACAAGCTGGTACCTCGGTGGGTTTCTCGTCATCTCCCTCTGGCTGTTGCTCGATACTATCGTCAGTTATCGCCACCTCCGCGAATTCCGGACACGCACGACCCCGGATGCCGTCCCGATCGACATCGTCCACGATGTCGAGGACACGATCATGTCGGCGACGTCGCCGCGGACAGTCGCGGAACTCGCCGAGACGACTGCGCACGCTGAGGGGGATGTTCGAGTCGCCCTCGCGGTGCTGTCTATCAGCGGCGCAGTTTCGTGCCGGGAGCGCGGATACGTCCCCAGAAACCTCTATCCCGCTCGCCTGAACTTGCGTGACGTCGTGGCCCGACTGGTGCGGCCAGTCCGGATCGTGGATACACGCTCGGCCCCATCCCGACACGCTTAGGCCACCCCCGCGAGCACACTCCCCCATGACGAGCGAGAGCGTCCAGTCGCTGATCGACCAGCTCGAAGCAGAGGCAGCAATGGATCGCCCGGACGAGGCAACACCGGAGATCGGGATTATCATGGGTTCGGATTCGGATCTCGACGTGATGGCCGGCTCCGAATCCGGCCGGCCAGGGGCCTTCGACGTGCTGACCGAGGATCTCGGTTTCGAAGAGCAGACCGACCACGAAAACGCGCCCGAGGCACGCTTTACCTTCGAGACGTTCGTCGTCTCGGCCCACCGGACCCCCGAGCTGATGTACACCTACGCCGAGACGGCCGAGGATCGCGGGCTCGACGTCATCATCGCCGGCGCGGGCGGCAAGAGCGCTGACCTGCCGAACATGACCGCCTCGATCGCCTACCCGCTGCCGGTCATCGGCGTCCCCGTTCAGGAGAAATCCCTGCCGTCGGTGATCGGCATGCCCCAGGGCGCGCCCATCGTGGCCGTCGACGCCGGGAAATCCTTCAACGCCGCCTTATCTGCGGTCCAGATCCTCGCCCGGCAGCATCCCGAACTCCGAGAGCGCCTCCTCGCGTACCACGAGGGGTTACAGCAGGGTGTCGGCGAGGTCTCGCGGGACCTCCACGAACGCGGAACGCTCGGATTCAGAGACACCTAAGGCTCCCCGACACGATACAGCAGACCAGTCGTGTCAGCTCTTCGGCGACCGACTCGCTCCGGACACACCTGTCGGGCATTCAACGATCGCTAATTCTCCGGAAAACGGCAACATCGACCGCTATTGCCCGCGATTCCCGCCGGAACACTGAACCCTTATGTGGGACCGCTCCCAAACCGACCCAGAGAGATCGAATGAGCAATCCCTGGATCGCGATCGGGGCGTTGGCGGTCGTCGGGCTGGTAATACCGTTGTCGATGATTGCCATCTCGGCGTTGATCCGCCCGAGCGTCCCCGAACAGAGCAAACGAGCCACCTACGAGAGCGGCGAGGTGCCGACCGGCGGTACCCGCATCCAGTTCAACATTCAGTACTACATGGTCGCGTTGCTGTTCGTCGTCTTCGACATCGAGACCGTCCTCATCTTCCCCTGGACGGTCATCTACGGCGACGCCGTCGAGGCGGTCGGCCTCTGGCGAGCGCTTGCGCCGATGGTCGGGTTCATCGCCATCCTCGCCGTTGGTCTCGGCTGGGCGTGGCGCAACGGGGCCGTCAGATGGGTGACCAGCAAGCGCGCGAGCCGACAACGGGTCGAATCATAGCATGAGTCAGAACACACAGCAGTCCGAGAGTACCGGCACGAAATCCACACGCGAGGCCCGGATGGGCGAGGGGGTCGACGACCGGTTCAACTCACGGCTGCGTGAGGCGCTGGGCTCGACGCCGTTCATCCTCACGAAGTTCGACCAGTTCATGAACTGGGCCCGGGGCTCGTCGATGTTCATGCTCCAGTTCGGGATCGCCTGTTGCTCGATCGAGATGATGCACACCTACTCGGTGAAACACGACCTCGATCGCTTCCACGCCGGCGTGCCACGGGCCTCGCCACGGCAGGCCGACGTGATGATCGTCCCCGGAACCATCGTCTCGAAGTTCGCCCCGCGGATGAAGCGCGTCTACGATCAGGTCCCGGAGCCGAAGTTCACCATCGGGATGGGGTCGTGTACGATCTCCGGCGGCCCCTTCCAGGAGGGCTACAACGTCGTGAAGGGGGCCGAGGAGGTCATCCCGATCGACATTCAGATTCCGGGCTGTCCGCCCCGTCCCGAAGCGCTGATCTACGGCGTCGCCAAACTCCAGGAGCGGATCGCCAACGGCGAGTCCTCCCCCGTGGTCGTCAAGCCCTACGAACTCGAGGAGTTCGGCGACCTCGAACAGGACGAAATCGTCGAGAAACTCGCCGACCAGATCGACGAGGACGATCTCGTCATGCGGTACAACTGGGCTGATTCGCCATGAGTTTGCAACAAGAGCGTGACGTGGGCGTGACCGACGAGGGCCTGGACTACGACGCACTCGCCGATCTCCTCGGCGACCACGTCCTCGATCGCGAGGAACACGTCAACGCCGAAGGGTTCGTGATTCGGCCCGACGAGGTCGAAGACGTCCTTTCGACGCTGAAGGAACGGGCCGGCTTCGATCACCTCTCGGCCGTCACCGCCCAGGAGTACGACGACCGCTACGAGTCGATCTATCACCTCAAGAAGTACGACGACCCGACCCAGGAACTCAGCGTCGTCGTTCCGACGAGTTCAGAGGAGCCGGTGAGTCAGTCGGGCGCGTCGGTGTTCGACACCGCCGACTGGCACGAGCGGGAGGCCTACGATCTCGTGGGCATCGAGTACGACCAGCATCCGGATCTCCGCCGGATTCTCCTCCCCGAAACCTGGCAGGGCCATCCGCTCTCGAATGAGTACAACCAGACCCAACCACAGGTCGTCACCCTTCGAGAGCACGCCAATCCCCTGCAGGAGGACAAACAGAGTCCCCAGGATCCCGATACGATGTTCGTCAACATCGGGCCACACCACCCGGCGACCCACGGCGTCCTCCACGTCAAGACGGTGCTTGACGGCGAGCAGATCGTCGATCTCGACCCCGATATCGGGTATCTCCACCGGAGCGAGGAGCAAATGTGCCAGCAAGGCACCTACCGGCACCAGATCATGCCCTATCCCGACCGGTGGGACTACACGCCCGGTGGCCTCCTCAACGAGTGGGCCTACGCCCGCGCAGCCGAGGACTTGGCCGACATCGACGTCCCGGAGTACGCCCAGGTCCTCCGGACGATGAGTGCCGAGCTGACCCGGATCGCGGCCCACATGCTCGCGGTCGGGACCTTCGGGCTGGACCTCTATGGGGACTTCACGGTCATCTTCATGTACGCCGTGCGGGACCGGGAAGTCGTCCAGAACCTGCTCGAGGACCTCACTGGCCAGCGGCTCATGTTCAATTACTTCCGGCTGGGTGGCGTCGCCTGGGATCTGCCCGAACCCCGCCAGGAGTATCTTGAGAAGGTTCGGGAATTCACCGATGAGCTCCCCGAGCGGCTCGAGGAGTACCACGACCTCATCACGGGCAACGAGATCTTCCAGATGCGGTGTATCGACACGGGCGTCCTCCCCCCGGAGGTCGCCAAGTCCTACGGGGCGACCGGGCCCGTTGCTCGCGGCTCGGGCGTCGATTACGACCTTCGTCGTGACGATCCCTACGGCTACTACGACGAACTCGACTGGGACGTCGTGACCGAGGACGGGATGGACAACTACGCCCGGGTTCTGGTCCGGCTTCAGGAGGTCGAGGAGTCCGCGAAGATCATCCGACAGTGTCTCGACCTGCTCGAGGACTGGCCCGAGGACGACCGCACGATCCAGTCGAACGTCCCGCGGACCCTCCGACCGGATCCGGACAAGGAGGTTTACCGCGCGGTCGAAGGGGCGAAGGGCGAACTCGGCATCTACATCCGTAGCGACGGCACGGACAAGCCGGCGCGGTTCAAGATCCGGAGTCCGTGTTTCTCGAATCTCCAGACGCTGCCGGTGATGTCCGAGGGCGAGTACATCCCTGACATGGTGGCGTCGCTCGGCAGCCTCGACATCGTGCTCGGGGAGGTGGATCGGTGATGATCCTGCAGGCAACGACGTTGACCGACACCATCGCCGACGTGCTGGGCTCGCTCGGGCTCGACGCCGCGAACCCGCTCGTGGTCTTGCTGGCCGGATTGCTTGCGGCGGCACTTGTCGCCACGATCGTCCTGCTCAACGCGGCACTCGCGGGGCCATGGGCGAAGCGGAAGATCACCGCGGCGTTCACCGACCGGATCTCGGTCAATCGGATCGGGCCGATGGGGATCGGGACGATCGTCGTCGACTCCGTCCGGCTGCTCTCCAAGGAGTTGATCATCCCCGAGAAGGCCGACCGACCGGCCTACGATCTCGCGCCAATCCTCCTCGCCTCCTCGGCGCTGCTCGGGTTCGCCGTGATTCCGATGGGGTCGGGCATCCAGGTCGCCGACCCCGAGATCGGGTTGGCGTACGTCTTCGCCGTCGCGTCGATCGCGTCGCTCGGCCTGCTGATGGCCGGGTACGCTTCGAACAACAAGTACTCCTTTCTCGGCGGGCTGCGTGCGGTCGCCCAGAACCTCGCTTACGAGATCCCGCTGGTTTTGACCGGCGCGTCCGTCGTTATCTTCGCGGGTTCGTTGCGACTCAGCGAGATCGTCGCCGCCCAGCAGGGGACGTTCCTCTCGCTCGGGCCGGTGGCGATCCCGAACTGGTTCGCGTTCATCAACCCCTTCGCGTTCGCGCTGTTCATGCTGGCGAACCTTGCCGAGGTCGGCCGCAACCCCTTCGACATCCCCGAAGCGCCGACTGAAATCGTCGCCGGCTATCAGACCGAATACTCCAGTGTCTACTTCGTCCTGTTCTACCTCGGGGAGTTCATCCATATCTTCCTCGGCGGGGCGATCGTCGCGACGCTGTTCCTCGGCGGCCCGGCCGGCCCACTCCTGCCGGGGATCGTCTGGTTCCTCATCAAGATCTGGGGCGTGTTCCTGTTCACGCAGTGGGCGCGCTCGGCAGTCCCCCGCGTCCGGATCGACCAGTTGATCGAGATCGGCTGGAAGGTAATGCTCGTGCTCGCGCTGATAAATCTGCTGCTGACGGCGATCATCGTCGGGGTGGTCGCCTGATGTTCGCTGACGGGTCCCCGACACGCGTTTACACTGGTGGTGACATGACATGATCGGCGTCCTCAAAGGTATGGCAACGACGATGAAACACGCCCTCGACGGCAAGACGTTCACCGTCGAGTATCCCGAGACCGCACCCGAGGTCAGCCCGCGGTTCCGGGGTGTCCACAAGTACAGCCAGGAACGGTGCATCTGGTGTCGTCAATGTGAAAACGTCTGCCCAAACGACACCATCCAGATCGTGATGGACGACCAGCGCAACGGTGAGCAGTACAACCTCCACGTCGGCCAGTGCATCTACTGCCGGCTCTGTGAGGAGGTCTGTCCGACCGACGCCATCGTGCTGACCCAGAACTTCGAGTTCGTCGGCGACACCAAGGACGACCTCGCCTACGACAAGGAGGAACTCAAGAACGTCCCGTGGTACAAAGATATCGACCCGCTGGAGTCCCGGGAGCCGGACCGTGGCAGTTGGATCGGTGAGGGCGAAGGCGAAGTCGACTATCAGTAGGAAGCATACGCGGCCGGAGGTCGCGTTTCGCGGGACCGAGCGGAGCGAGGTCCGCTGCTTGAAACCCGCATTCGGGTCGGTTCTTTTGGGCCTGGAGACCCTTCTGTCTAGTATGTCGGACCAGCAATACGTCTACACACTCCACGAAACGGAAGGGAACAAGCAATCGATCGGCGACCTGGACGCCATCATCAACGAGTACGCGAGCGAAGGATGGCACCTCACGGAAACGATCGCGCGCAACGGCACGACGATTGGGCTCGTCTTCGAGCGCGAGGTCTCGTGACGAACGAGATCCGAGATCGCCAAGCCGATAGCTTTCGGGGCACCGACCGACCTCAGATTACGAGCCCAATGAGAAACGCCACCAGCATCGACAGCGTCAGGACGAACTGCATCACGCTCGAGCCCAGCGTGCCGACCAGGGCGTAGCCGGCGGCCTTGAGACTCTCGTCCCGCGCTCGCCCCCGGTAGAGTTCGAGGGCGAAGACGGTGGCCGTGATGCCGAGGAGGATGCCGACCGGGCCGAGCACGAAGAAGAGCGCGAACCCGACGAGCGCGCCGGCAATGCTACTGAGCGTCGAGGCACCACCGGCCTTCGCGGCGATTGCCCCCGCCAGGTAGTCCACCACGACGACGAGCACCCCGACGGCGAGGAAGCCGACGAGGACGAACGGCCCGGGGGTCACGTAGCCGGTACTCCACCAGTAGATGACGATCCCACCGATCGAGAGCAGGCCCGCGGGGACCATCGGCACGAAACTCCCGATGACGCCGCCGACCAGCAACGCCAGGGCGATGAGGAGGAACACGGTGATCTCCATGGGGCACAGTCGACGCTCGGCGCTGAAGTGCACACCGACACACTTGACTGGTTGCTCCTGGACACTTCGTCGCCAGGCGTCGACGTGCGGACCGCGAGTCGAAAGCCGTGACAGACATGTACTTTTACTTCACCGGCCGGTGAACGCCGGGACGACACCGATGTCGGGTTCCCGCCACAACGTTGATCACGCCTCCGACGGACCACCCCCAGACACCACCACCGATGGCGAGCAGGCGCTCACTCCAGAGACAGCCGCGCTCTCCGTCGATGGATTGTCGAAGACCTTCGGCAGCGGCGAGGACAAAGTCACCGCGGTCGACGACGTCTCTTTCACGGTCGAACCCGGCGAAGTCGTCGGCCTGCTCGGTCCCAACGGCGCGGGCAAGACCACGACGATCAAGTCGATTCTCGGATTGGTGCTTCCCGACGAGGGCGACGTTCGGATTCAGGGAGTTGACGTCGCTGACCGCCCACGCCGGGCCTACGAACACGTCGACGCGATGCTCGAAGGCGCCCGCAACGACTACTGGCGGCTCACCGTCCGGGAGAACCTGCGGTACTTCGCGGCGATACGCGGCAACGATCCGGACACGCTCGATGATCGCCATACCGAACTGCTCGAGGCGTTCGACATCGCCGGCGAAGCCGACACGGAGGTCCGTGATCTCTCGCGTGGGATGAAACAGAAGGTGTCGCTGGCGAGCGTCCTGGCCGGGGACGTCTCGGTCGCCTTCCTCGACGAGCCCACGCTCGGACTGGACGTCGAGAGTTCGCTGACGCTGCAGCGCGAGCTGGTCAGGCTGGTCGAGGAGCGCGACCTCACGCTGTTCGTCTCCAGTCACGACATGGACGTCATCGAGGCCGTCTGTGACCGAGTCATCATCATGAACGACGGAGAGATCGTCGTCGACGACACCGTGGCCAACCTCCTCGATGGTTTCGAAACGCAAGGCTATCGCCTCACCGCGCTTGGGCTGGACGAACCGACGCTCGCTGAGCTGCAGGATCGTTTCGACCTCTCGGCCGTCGAACGGCTGGACGGCCGCGTTCGATTCGAGGTCGCGGCCGACTCGCCGACGTTTTACCGGCTGACTGACGCCCTGGAGGCGGCCGACGTTGAACTCGGCGGCGTCGAGACGGTCCAGCCGGACCTCGCGGAGGCGTTCCTCGAAGTGACCGGAAACGGTGATTCGCTGGCCAACGGGGCTACGGGAGGGACAGACCAATGACTGGTGGTGACAATGGTCGAGGGCGCGCGACTGCCGGCAACGAACCCCCACGATCTGGCGGGTATTACCACCTCATGAAGGCTGTGATCCATCGGGACCTGGTGATCTGGCTCCGATATCCCGTCAACGCCGCGACCGGGATCCTGATGGCCCTGATCTTCTTCGGCCTTATCTTCTACGGCGGGCGGCTGGTCGCCGGCCAGGCCATCGATGATACCATCGAGGGGTTGATCGTGGGCTACTTCCTGTGGACGCTTGCCCAGGGGGCGTACTTCGGGATCACGAACGACGTCCAGGCCGAGGCCGGCTGGGGCACGTTGGAGCGGCACTTCATGACGCCCTTTGGCTTCGGCCCGGTGATCCTCGCGAAGTCGATCGCCGTCGTCCTCCGGACGTTTCTCACGTCTGCGGTCGTGCTGGCGGCGATGCTCGTGATGACTGGCCGGAGCCTCGAATTGCCGCTCGTGACTGTGGTCGTCGTGGCCGCCCTCGCGGTCGCCTCGGCGTTCGGTCTCGGGCTGGCGATGGGTGGGCTGAGCGTATTGTATAAGCGTATCAACAACGTGGCGAACCTCCTCCAGTTCGCGTTTATCGGGCTGATCTCCGCGCCGGTGTTCGAGATACCCTGGACGCGAATCCTCCCGCTGGTCCAGGGGAGTGCGCTCCTGCAGGTCGTCATGCGGGACGGCGACAGACTCTGGGAACTCGACCCGCTCGCGCTCGCGATTCTGGTCGGGACTGCCGGCTTCTATCTCGGGGCCGGTTATCTCGCGTTCGTCCTGGCGACCAGGCGGGCGCGGCGTCTCGGGGTCCTCGGCGATTACTGAGCGGCATATTTTCGAATTCTGTCAAAACAGATCATCCTGATTTCTGGTAGACGACAGGCTCCTAGCCGTGCTATCGGCTGTAATTGCCGGAATCTTTGAACGATAAGGTAATCTTCAAAGGGCGTGCGGGCGCATTGGGGTAGTAGCATGGGAGTACTCGAACTGATCGCTTTTGGGCTGTTCGCACTGACGACCGTCGGTGCCAGCCTGGGGGTCGTGCTGGTACGTGACGTCTGGCACGCGGCGCTGATGCTAGGTATCGCCCTGCTCAGCGTCGCCGTCTTCTACGTCATGAACCAGGCACCGTTCGTCGCCGCGATGCAGGTACTGGTGTACGTCGGCGGCGTCCTCATCCTGATTAGCTTCGCCGTCATGTTGACGCGCCGCAATGATCCTGACTCGGATGGGGTGGCACAGTGAGCCGTCCCCGTCTGGCGACGGACCTGCGGGCGAGCCACGGGATCGCCGCGGTCGCGCTGTTCGCCGTTCTCGCGGCGGTGTTCGCCACTGCGAGCTTTCCCGAGGCGGCCGGCTTCGAGGCCGACCTCAGCATCACTGAGGGGATCGGCTACGCGTTGTTCGACATGGCCGGCCAGTCCGCCCTCGTCACCGAGGGCTTTCTGGTGTCGTTCGTCCTGATCGCCGTCGTTCTCGACGCGGCGCTTGACGGCGCGATCTTGCTCGCCCGGGACGAAGACGGCTCGGTACTCTCCGGGAACGATGGTGGTGATCAGTGATGGTCGGTGTCATTCCGTACCTCCTGCTGTCGGCTGCTGTCTTCGCTATCGGCGTCTTCGGCGTGCTGACGCGCCGGAACGCCCTGATTTTCCTCATGTCCGTCGAGTTGATGCTCAATGCCGCGAACATCAACTTCGTGGCGTTCTCGCTGCACTACGGCAACCTGACGGGGCAGGTGTTCGCACTGTTCGTGATGGCGCTGGCCGCCGCCGAGGTCGCAGTCGGCATCGGCATCATCCTCGTCCTGTACCGTAACTTCGGTGATATCGACGTGACCGTTCCGACGACGATGCGGTGGTAAAATGACAGGAATATTTGACTTCGCTCCGGCGATCGCATTGCTCCCGCTGGCCGCCTTCGTCGTCGTGTTGCTCGGCGGCAATTACCTGCCAAAGCGCGGCGCGCTGGCCGGTATCGCCGCGCTGGGGGGCTCGCTCGTCCTCTCGGCGCTTTCGCTGGTGGCCGTGGCCAACGGCGATCCGTACCACGCGGAACTCTATACGTTCCTCTCCGGTGAGGGCGCGATCAGTCTGCACTTCGGCATCCTGATCGATCCGCTCTCGGCGCTGATGCTCACCCTCGTTTCGTTGATCGCCCTGCTGGTGTTCGTCTTCTCGCTCGGGTACATGAACGACGAGGGCGAAGGTGGCCTCCGGCGGTACTACGCCGAGCTCTCGCTCTTCGCCTTCAGTATGCTCGCCTTTGTCTTCGCGGACAACCTCCTGATGGCGTTCATGTTCTTCGAACTCGTCGGGCTGTGTTCGTACCTGCTGATCGGGTTCTGGTTCCGCGAACCCGGGCCGGCGTCGGCCGCGAAGAAAGCCTTCCTCGTGACCCGTTTCGGGGACTACTTCTTCCTCGTCGGCACCGTCGCCATCCTCTCGATGTTCGGCACCGGGCTGTTCGTCGGCGAGGAGGGCTTCCCGAAACTCGCCCAGCATGCGATCGACGGCGGCCAGACCTTCTACGGCCTGGGCGCGGAGACGGCGATCACGCTCGCTGGTCTGCTGGTGCTCGGCGGTGTGATCGGCAAGTCCGCCCAGTTCCCGCTGCACACCTGGTTGCCCGACGCGATGGAGGGTCCGACCCCCGTCTCGGCGCTGATCCACGCGGCGACGATGGTCGCCGCCGGCGTCTACCTCGTCGCGCGGATGTACGGCTTCTACCTGCTTTCCCCGACCGCCCTGGGCGTGATCGCCCTCGTCGGCGGATTCACGGCGCTCTTTGCGGCGTCGATGGCGCTGGTCAAACAGGAACTCAAGCAGGTGCTGGCGTACTCGACCATCAGCCAGTACGGGTACATGATGCTCGCGCTGGGCGGCGGCGGGTACGTCGCGGCGGTTTTCCACCTCACGACCCACGCGATATTTAAGGCGCTGCTGTTCCTGGGTGCCGGGTCGGTCATCATCGCCATGCACCACAACGAGAACATGTGGGACATGGGCGGCCTGAAGGAGAAGATGCCCGTCACCTACTACGCGTTCCTCTCGGGATCGCTCGCGCTTGCTGGCATCTTCCCCTTTGCCGGCTTCTGGTCGAAGGACGAGGTGCTCTACGAGACGCTGATCCACGGGCTGGGCGGGTCGCCGCTCCTGCTCGCCGGCTACGCGATGGGACTTGCCGCCGTCGCCTTCACCGGATTCTACACCTTTCGGATGGTCTTGCTCACGTTCCACGGCGAACCCCGGACGGAGACGGCCGAGAATCCACACGCTGTCCGGTGGAACGTCAAACTCCCGCTGGCCGTGCTCGGGATCCTGGCGGCCGTCGGCGGCGTCATCAACCTCGCGCCGGTCGAGAAGGTTACGGGCGTCCACCTGACCTTCCTCCACGACTGGCTGGGGAGCGCCACGGAACTACTCTCGGTTCATCACTACGAAGTGCTACTTCACGATTACGCGCACTACACGGCCGAGAACCCGCTCGGCGAGGTCGGAACCGTCCTCGCGGGCGCAGCGGTTTCGCTCGGCCTCGCTCTCCTGGGAGCCGGCATCGCCTATCGACTCTACGCTGTGGCCGATCCCGAGGAACACACGGACCGGCTCGGCGGCCTCAAGACGTTGCTCATGAACAACTACTATCAGGACGAGTATCAGGTCTGGCTGGCCCGGGGCGTGACGGTACCGATCGCCCGCGCGGCCGACACGTTCGATCAGAGTATCGTCGACGGCGTCGTCAACGCCACTAGTAGCGTGAGCCTCTTCGGCAGCGAGCGCGTCCGCCGGATCCAGTCCGGCGTCGTGACCAACTACGCCTCGCTGGTCACGCTCGGGCTGGTCGCGTTGCTGGTCGCCTTCGCACTGCTCGGGGGGTGGTTCTAATGCTGCTCGAAGCCCTCCTCGTGAGCGTGCTGGTCGGTGCCGGTGTCGTTGCGCTGGCCCCGAACCGCTACGCCGGCAAACTCGCTGCCGTCCTCAGCCTCGTCCCGCTCGGCGGGAGCCTCTACCTGTGGTCGGCCTTCGAGGGGGCGAGCAATGCCCTGCTCGGTAACGATCCCGCCTTCGAGACCCAGTTCGCCTGGTTCGATCTGGGGCCGTACGCGCTGCAGTGGCACGTCGGCCTTGACGGCGTGAGCCTGCCGTTGCTGGTCCTGACGACGATCCTCACGACGGCAGCGATCGTTTCGGCCTGGACGCCGATCGACGAGCGGGAGTCCCAGTTCTACGCCTTGGTGCTCCTGCTCGAAGCGGGACTGTTGGGCGTCTTCGCCGCACTGGACTTCTTCCTGTGGTTCGTCTTCTGGGAGGTCGTGCTGGTCCCGATGTACTTCCTGATCGGGATCTGGGGCGGCCCGCGCCGGAAGTACGCCGCGATCAAGTTCTTCGTCTACACCAACGTGGCGAGCCTGGTGATGTTTATCGGGTTCATCGCGCTGGTGTTCGGGCTGGGCGACAGCGTCGCCAGCCTCGACCTGCCGGTGATCGCCCAGACGCTCCAGGAGGAGGGTGCGCTCGGTAGCTTCGCCGGGTTGGAGCCGGATGCACTGAAGGCGACAGCCTTCCTCGCGATGTTCGCCGGGTTCGCGGTCAAGGTCCCGATCGTCCCGGTCCACACCTGGCTACCGGACGCCCACGTCGAAGCGCCGACGCCGGTGTCGGTGCTGCTCGCGGGCGTCCTCCTGAAGATGGGGACCTACGCCCTGTTGCGGTTCAACTTCACAATGTTGCCCGACGTCGCGGCGGCCAACGCGACGATCATCGGGATCTTTGCCGTCGTGAGCGTCATCTACGGCGCGATGCTCGCGTTGGCCCAGCGCGACTTAAAGCGGATCGTCGCGTACTCCTCGATCTCGTCGATGGGCTACGTCCTGCTGGGACTGATCGCCTACACCGTCCACGGCGTGGGCGGGGCGACCTTCCAGATGGTCAGCCACGGGTTCATCTCGGGGCTGATGTTCATGGTGGTCGGCGTGGTCTACAACCAGACCCACACCCGGATGGTCGGCGACATGTCCGGGCTGGCGGATCGACTCCCGGTGACCGCTGGGGTCTTCGTCGCCGCGGCCTTCGGCTACATGGGCCTGCCGTTGATGAGCGGGTTTATCGGGGAGGCGCTGATCTTCATCGGCGCGTTCCCATCGGACGTGCTCCCGGGCGCGCCGCTGTTCACCGCGACGGCGATGTTCGGTATCGTGATCGTCGCCGGCTACCTCCTCTTTGCGATGCAGCGAGCGCTGTTCGGGCCGTTCGAACTCGCGACCGACTACGAACTCTCACGCGCACCGGTCCAGGACGTCGCGCCGTTGCTCGTCCTGCTCGCCTGTGTGATTATCCTCGGGATCCATCCTGACCTGTTCTACGGGATGATCCAGGACGCGGTTGCGCCCATCGTCGAACTCGGAGGTGGTGTCTGATGGCAGCCATAGAACTCCCACAGTGGGCCGCGCTCGCACCCGCGCTCGTACTCGGGCTGACGGCGCTTGCCCTGTTCGTGATCGACAGCATCGAGCCGGAACCCGACACGACGAACACCGGTCTTCTCACTGGCGTTGGACTCGCCGGCGCACTCGCCGCACTCGCGTTCAACGTCTGGTTCCTGGTCGCCGGCACGGGGAATCCGGCCGCGATCGAACTGTTCGGCGATCAGTTGCTCGTCGACGGGATGACGCTGTTCTTCGGGACGATCATCGCCAGCGTTCTCGTGCTGGTTGTTCTCGGGAGCTACGACTACTATACTGGCGTGCCCTACCGGGCGGAGTACTTCTCGCTACTCTTCCTGGCGGCGACCGGGATGACCCTGCTCGGCGCGGTCAACAGCTTCGCGACGGCACTGCTCGCCCTCGAACTGGCGAGTCTGCCGTCCTACGCGCTGGTGGCTTCGCTGAAGGACAACAAGGGCAGCGTCGAGGGCGGGCTGAAGTACTTCCTTGTCGGTGCGCTGTCCTCGGCGATCCTCGTCTACGGGATCAGCCTGGTCTACGCCGCGACGGGCCACCTCGCGTTCACCGAGGTCGCGGGCGCACTCGGCGATGCCCCGGCCGGCATTCTGGGCGTCGGCGTCGTGATGGTCGCCGGCGGCGTCGCCTTCAAGACCGCGAGCGTCCCCTTCCACTTCTGGGCCCCCGAGGCTTACGAGGGCGCGCCGACGCCGATCTCGGCGTTCCTCTCCTCGGCGTCGAAGGCCGCAGGATTCGTGCTCGCCTTCCGGCTCTTCACGACGGCGTTCCCCCATGACCTGATCAGCGGCACCATCGACTGGCTGCTCCTGTTCCAGATTTTGGCGGTCGCCACGATGGTGCTCGGCAACTTCGCGGCGGCGACCCAGAGTAGCGTCAAGCGCATGCTCGCGTACTCCTCGATCGGTCACGCGGGGTACGTCCTGATCGCGCTCGCGGCACTCACGCCACAGGCTGACGGCAGCCTGGTGCTCGGGGCCGGCATGCTCCACCTGCTGGTCTACGGGTTCATGAACACCGGCGCGTTCATGTTCGTCGCGCTCGCGGAGTACTGGGACGTCGGCCGGACGTTCGAGGACTACAACGGCCTGGCGCGGGAAGCCCCGGTCGCCTCGGTGGCGATGACGATCTTCCTGTTCAGCCTCGCGGGCCTGCCCGTCGGCGCGGGCTTCCTTTCGAAGTACGTCCTCTTCGGCGCGGCCGTCAACGCGGGGCTGTGGTGGCTGGCCGCGGTCGGTGCGATCGCCAGCGCCCTCTCGCTGTTCTACTACTCGCGGGTCGTCAAGGCGCTGTGGTTCGAGGAGCCGACCCAGGCCTTCGAGATCGAGTCCTATCCGATCGGCCTCTACACCGCCATCATCGTCGCGGCGGTCGTGACGGTTCTGCTCCTTCCGGCCTTCGGCTTCCCGAGCGAGGAAGCGATCGCCGCCGCGGGCGCACTGGTGTAATCGCCTGCGGTTGATCGCTGCATTCTCTGCTCAGAACGCTCAAACCTCCCGGTTGACGGTAGCGAACCTATTTGCGCGTTCCCCGCCAAGATACTGTATGAATCGCCGAGCAGTGCTGGCCGCGCTCGGGGGCGCGGCGGTCGTTTCCCTCACCGGGTGTCTCTCGACACCGGGGGACGATCCCACGGACGAGCCGACAGCCGAGCCCACGACGGACGACCCGACGACGACCCCGCCCGGTTCGTCGGACCCGGAGTGGAATCCTGGCCCGGAATCGCCCTTCGACTCGATCACGGTTGGCACCCGCGAGAACGTGGCCTTCCCGGAGAACCACCGGCCGATCGACGTCAGGGTCTGGAACGCCGCTCGTGAGTCCCGGACGTTCTCGCTGGCACTCGAGACGCCCGAGACGACCCGGATGGCGACCGATGTGACGTTCCCGGCCGACGGTTGGCTCGCGATGACCGTCAACGAACCGGGCCAGTATGCCCTCTCCGTCGCCATCGACGGCGAGTCGGCCGGGCAGGTGTCGATCGGCCCCTTCGATTGCAATCAGACGCAAGTCAGCGTGATCGCCGATGCGGCGGGGCGACTCACCGAGCAGATCCGCTCGACGGAGATCGCCTGCCCCGGTCCGGCCATCGCCGGCGAGTCGTTCACGTCTGAGTCGGGGTCCTGTGGCGGAACTGAGTCGAGTGCAGTCGCCTTCGCGGCGGAGGCCGTCGAGGTGACGGGCCGGATTTCGACGCCCAACCCCTGTTACGAGGTCGGCCTCGCGGCTGTCGAGGTACGAGGGGGCCAGGCGTACGGGGGGAGCGAGGATAGCGTCCTCGTGGTGACCATCGAGACGACCGGCCCTGGCGACGAGGCGTGCGTCGAGTGTGTCGGTTCAGTACCCTACTCGGCGACGATCGACTTCGAGAACGATTCCCCCGCAGCGGTCCGGGTTGTCCACGAGCGCATGGACGAGCGGAGGACGGTCGAGACCGTCGAGCGGTGAGCAGCGACGACTGACTCCAGCCGATAGTTACCGATTACGCGGCATCTAAGTGCAGCCCACTGCACCCCCACGTATGAAAGCGACAGCGACGGCCCACCCGATCCAGGGGCTGGTGAAGTACCACGGGATACGCGACCCCGAACTCCGGACGCCGTATCACGACTCGATCAGCCTCTGTACCGCGCCGAGCAACTCCACGACGACGGTCGCCTTCGAACCCGAGCGTCCCGAGGACGAGTACGTCATCGACGGCGAACACATCGACGGGCGCGGGGCCGAGCGCATCCGGACCGTCGTCGATCACGTCCGCGAGCGGGCCGATCTCGACGAGCGCGTCCGCGTCGCAAGTGAGAACAACTTCCCGTCGAACGTGGGCTTTGGCTCCTCGGCGTCCGGCTTTGCGGCGCTGGCGATGGCCCTCGTCGAGGCAGCCGGGCTGGACCTCTCACGCCCGGAGATCTCGACGATTGCCCGACGTGGCTCGACCTCGGCGGCGCGGGCGGTCACGGGCGGCTTTTCGGACCTGCGGGCGGGCAGTAACGACGCCGACTGCCGTTCGAAGCGACTCGACGTTCCCTTCGAGGATGACGTTCGCATCGTCGGCGCAGTCATTCCCGCATACAAGGAGACCGAGGAAGCCCACGCGGAAGCCGAAGACAGCCACATGTTCGAGGGCCGACTCGCCCACGTCCACGAGCAACTCGCGGACATGCGCGACGCGCTCGGTCGCGGGGACTTCGAGCGGTCCTTCGAGATCGCCGAACACGACACACTCTCGCTGGCGGCGACGACGATGACCGGACCGAGCGGCTGGGTCTACTGGCAACCCGAGAGCCTCGAAGTCTTCGAGACGGTTCGGGCCCTTCGCGACGACGGGGTTCCCGTCTACTTCTCCGGCGATACCGGCGCAAGCATCTACGTCAATACCACGGCCGAGTACGTCGACCGCGTCGAGTCGGCGATCGAAACCCTCGGGATCGAGACGCTCACCTGGCGCGTCGGTGGCCCCGCGCGCGTCCGTGATCCCGAGAAGGCACTGTTCTGATCGGTCTCAGCTGCAGAGTCCCGGGCGGTCCGTGCCTTTAGGCTACTGGCGCGCCAACCGCCTGTATGCGCGTCGCTATCTTCGGAGCGGGATACGCCGGCCTCGGTGTTGCCAGACGGCTCGAACGAACGTTGCCCGACGACGACGATCTGGTTGTCGTCGACGAGTCAGGCGAGCACGTCGTCCGGCACCTCCTGCATCGGGGAATCCGCTACCCCGAGGAACTAGCGCACGTTCGCCTGCCGCTCGGTACGGTTCTCGAGCGCGCGACGATTCGGGAGGCCAGCGTCGAGGCCCTCGATCACACCGCGGGCGTCGCTACCCTCGCCGACGGCGAGACGCTCGCCTATGACCTCGGTGTCGTCACCTTGGGCGGGGAACCCGAATTCTACGGTCTCGAAGACGTCATCGAGCACGCCACGCCGTTACATCGACCGTCTGACGTCGAAACGATCAGGGCCGACTTCGAGGCAGTGCTGGAAGACGGCGGCCGCGTCGTCGTCGGTGGCGGTGGACTGACCGGCATCCAGACGGCTGGCGAACTCGCCGCGCTCGCCCGGCACCGCGATGCGAGCGAGACGGTCGAGGTGACCCTCCTCGAGCAGAGCGACGCCGTCCCGCCGGGGTTCGACGATCGATTGCAAACCGCCGTCGGGGACGCGCTGGAGGCGGCCGGGGTGGTTCTCCACCCATCGACCACGATCACCGGCGCGACCGCGGACGCCATCGCGGTGGCGGACGGCGAACCGATCCCCTACGAGCAGTTCGTCTGGGCCGGCGGCATCCGGGGACCGGTGGCACAGGACGGCGACCGGCCGACGGTGCCGACGACGCTTCGACTGAGTGAGAACGCGTTTGCGCTCGGCGATGCCGCCCAGGTCGTCGACGCCGATGGGACGCGCGTGCCGCCGACGGCACACGCGGCGATCCGCCAGGCCGGCGTCGCGGCGACGAACGTCACTCGCGTGATCGAGCATCGCCGGGAAAACGGCGGCTTCGAGCCCCGACTCGACCGCTATCGCCACGACGAGACGGGCTGGCTCGTCAGCGTCGGCGACGACGCCGTCGCGACGGTCGGTCCGACGCTTCTCCGTGGTGACGCGGCGAAAGCCGTCAAGACGACCGTCGGGGCCGGGTATCTATCGAGTATCGGTGCGGTGCAGGATGCGGCCACTCACCTCCGAGAGACTGTCTTCGGCCAGTCGCCGGACGCCTAGTCTGTCTCCTCGACGTCGAGCGCCAGCTCGGGTGTCGTCCAGATCACGAATTCGTCCTCGCGCTCGATGACGCCGTTGATGTAGGGTTCCTGGATCGGCGACTCCTTGACGTCGGACTCGGCGATGAGCGAGACTTGATCGACGGCGTCGACGAGCCAGCCGATCTCCCCGTGATCTTCGAACACGTCGGCGTCGAAAACGATCATGAGCTGATCGCCGTCGTCCGTCTCGATGTCGGCGGCGACTTTCGGATCCAGGATTGTCGTGATCTGTCCACGCAGGTCGACGACGCCCGTGACGTACTCCGGTGTATTTGGTACCCGCGTGACGCTCTCCTCACGCACGATCTCCTCGACGTACTCGATGTCGAGACAGTATCGCTCCTCGCCGAGGCGGAACTCGAGGACGCGCGTCTCTTCTTCGGTCGTCTCCTCGACGTCGGCCCCGGCGATGGTCGCACCGGCCGGCGCGGCCGCCTCGTCTGGCGTCTCGCTGGCCGCGGGGTCTCCTGTCGCCTCAGCGTCGGACAGATCCGCGTCCGTCTCGAACTCGGCGGCCGCCCTGGCTGCCGCCTCGGCAGCTGAGAGCGCACCCGCGTCTTCGTCACTGTCAGACTCGCCCGGTACCGAGTCGGCCCCGTCCTCGTTCGTCTCTGCACCCTTCGATGGCTGTCCGTCGCCCTGGTTTGTCCGAGTCTGCTCTTCACTCACGTCCGTCTTCGCACTATCCGCGTTCTCGGCAGTCTCGGTGGGTTCGTCACTCTCAGCAGTGTCCCCGGCCCCAGCTACCGTGTCCGGACTTTGCTCGCTCTCGTCGGCTTGGGCGTCGTCGGCTGTGGGTTTCTCGGCGTCGGCATCGTCAGGTCTGGGGTTCGAATCGTCATCGCTGTCGTCGCTCGTCGCGTCCGTATCCGTTTCCTCCGGACCTCCGCCACGGCGACCCTGGCGTAGATTTTTGATGCGTTCGGCTCTGTCCATGCGCTCGTCGTCGTCACTCATGCTGGCACCTCGGGGCGTTCGACGCCGTATCGCGTTTCGATCTGTGTGGCGATATCGAGAAAGACCGATTCCATGTCTACCGTTTGCTCGTAGGCGAAGATAGATGTGCCGGCCGAGAAGGCACGCTGGAGCGCGACTCGCTTTCGGACCTCCCAGACCGGATAGTCGTCGAAGACGGTTTCGAGCCATTCGAGCATGGCCGTGTCTTCGTTGGTCTGTTCGACCCGGTTGGCGACGACGCCGACCGTGTCGACTTCGATGTCGACCTGCGATTCCAGCGCGGCGATCTGATCGATCAGCAACTCGATGGCCCGCTCGGAACTCGCCTCGGTCAGTGCCGGCACGAGGACGCTGCGGGCCGCGTAAATCGCCGTATCGGTCAGCTTCCCGTAGAACGGCGGCGAGTCGATGAGGATGACGTCGTACTCGGCGTGGAGTTCCGCCAGTGCGCGATCGAGCAGATCGAGCGCGTGCTCGCCGGTCACCGTCTCCGGCGTCACGTTGATCGCCAGCGAGGACAGCGTCGCCGGGTCGACGTCGACCGTCGGGTCAGTCTTCGCCCACGCCACGAGATCGGCGATCGTGAGTTCGTGTTCGGCCTGGAGCAGGTCGACGCTGCTCGGGACGACGTCCATCTCCTCGTGTTCGACGATCAGGTCGTCGATGGAAGACCGCGCCTCCCGGTCGGTCAGTACGTCGAACATCGTCGGGGGCTCGGCGTCGTATGCGTCGAGGAGGCCGAGCCCCTCGGTGGCGTTGCCCTGGGGATCCATGTCCACGAACAGGACGTCGTGGCCCCGGTCGTTGAGTGCCCCCGCGACGTTGATCGCGATCGTCGTTTTGCCCGTTCCGCCTTTCGCGTTTGTCACGCAAACAGTGGCGGGCCGGGCCGCTGTGTCGCTGCTCATCGTCAGTTATCGGAATCATCCGTGTCGACAGCTAATAAAAATACGCTCGCGGGTATCAAATGCTGAAATCAGGCCGACGCCGTCGTTCGGTTCGCTGAACCACGCTCCGGCGGCTGGGCGGCGTCTCGACCCGTCAGACAGGCGTCTGACCGCACTGCAAGATTTAACATACAGTAGCGCGAAGGTACGAGTATCAAAACCTATGTCGATCAACCCCCGGGATTACGACCTCGACGAACTCCGGAAGATGGCCCGTGAGCGTGGCGGGGCCACGATTCCGGTCGGCGACGACGAGGAGGACGGATCCACGCCAGCGCCAGACCTGGATGCCGGCGGCCTGAGCGGTGACGTCCTCGGCGACGACGCGTATCGCTCCCAGCTGTACCGCCAGCTGTTGCCACTGGAAAGTATGGCCGGCGGCGACCCCGAAAAGCCGTATTTGGAGTCACTGCCCGAAACGTACGCGGGCGAACTCATCGTCTTCGAGTGGCTGTCCTACCTGCTCGAAAAAGCCGGGTTCCGTGGCGCGAACGAGGCCATCGACTACTACGTCGAGGTCAACTGGATCACCGACGATGTCGGCGACGACCTCGATGACTACCTGCTCGGCCTCGATGAGCGCTCGGCCGACGGCGATCTGACCATCGACGATCATCTGTTGAGTCTGGTCCACATCGGCAAGCTGGCGTCGATGCAATGATCTGACGCGGTCCGTCCCGGGTCTCTGTTGTCCGTCTCTTCATCCTTGTGGCTGTTTCCTGCGTGAGAGCCCGCAGCACCGACCACCTCCGATCGTTGTGGCCAGTCAGTCGTCAGCCGGGCTCTCGGCACCGGAGCCGTCGAGGCGGCGGATGCGACGCGATAGCGCGTCGTGGTCGACGGTCGGCGTCGAGAGTTGCGCGGCAACGAGCGCCAGCAGCGTCGAGAGGATGAACGCGCCGGCAAACGACGTGAGATAGAGCCCATCGGGCGCTGGCAGGTGGCCGCCGACGATCGGGATTGCCGTGATGTACTCGCGAAGATCCGGGAAGTACGCCAGGCCGAAGGCGAGTCCGGCGAGACTACTCAGGAGCGCGCCGACCCCGGTCAGTCGGCGCGAGTACAGGCCATACAGGAGCGGGAACGCGACGGCGGCTCCGAACAGATCCGCGAGGAAGAACAGCCGGATAACGCTCCTGGCCCGCAGGCTGACGTAAATGGCTGCCACGGCGATGACGACGGTAAATGCCCTCGCGCCCAGTGCGAGCGTCCGGTCGTCCGGATCGTCGATCAGGCGCGGCAGGTCAGCGGTCACGAGGCTCGAAAGGGCGTTGAACAGCGTGTCGACGGAACTCATCACGAGCAGCAGCGCCAGGAGGACCACGGCCAGGACGAGCCACTCGGGGAAGCCCTCGTTCAGCAACAGGAAAAACGAGAGGTCCGCGTTGTACCCCTCGCCGGCGGTCACGACGTTCGCGTGCCCGGCGGCGACGACGCCGAAGAAAGCGGCCACGAGAACGATCAGCCCGTTCGCGAGGGACGCTCGCAGGAAGCCACGCTCGACGGTTTCACTGTCGCTGCCGGCATAGATGCGTTGCCACCAGGTCTGGTTGATCAACTCCGCACCGAGGATCGCAAACGAGAGCGCGAGGCCGAACTGTAACCCTGGCCAGAAGCCCGGATCGAGCAGCGTCGGATCGGTGGCGACGATCCCGTCGTAGACGGCTCCGGGACCGCCCAGGGCGAACACCGCACCGGCCGCGGCGATGACAAGCAACGGCATGACGATGATCGCCTGGAGGGTGTCGGTGAAGATACTCGCCCGGAGGCCGCCATAGCCAGTATACAGCAGGACGAACCCGCCGACGAGGACGGCGCTCTGCCACTGCGGCACGTCGGCGACCATCGCGAGCGCCCGGGAGATGCCCGTCAGTTCGGCGGCGAGGAACACGAACATGTACAGCCCACTCACGGCGAGGACGAAGGCGTACATCGACGCCCCGTATCTGGCGTGGGCGTACTCCGTCAGCGAGTGGCCGTCTGGGATGACCGCCCGGACGCGGGGGCCGATCTTTGCGTAAGCGAGCATTGGCAAGGCTTCGCCGATCGCGTAGCCCACGACCGCGGCGATCCCGAAACTCGCACCGGCCTCGGGGGCCGACAGCAGGATCCAGACGCCCATCACCGAGGCGACGAGCGTCGCCGTCATCCGTTTCTCGCCGACCGAATCGCGGGCCGTGATCAGGTCCTCGACGGAACCGACGCGACCCCGGGAGTGCAACAGGCCGAGCCCGGAAAACGCGACCAGGGTCAGGACGGTGAGACCGAGGGCGAGGCCGGTGCTCACCATGCGTCCGCACCTCCGGCGTCGGTGTCCTGGCTGCCGTAGGCCGTCTCGAAGAACGCCCGCTCCAGTTCGACCGTCCGGCGGAAGAGTCGATCGAGGCGTGCTCGGCGGCGCGGGGACGCCGCCGCACCCTCCCGGTCGAGTTCCTCACGCAACCACCCGACGAACGACCGGAACCCGTCGTTTGCGTGGAGGTCGATCCACTCCCGCAGGTAGAACGCGTCCGGGTCGGCGTCGGCCCGCGGGTCGGCCCAGGACAGGTAGACCCATTCGGCGGGAACGAGGACGGCCAACGTTTCGGCGTAGCCACCCTCGCGGGCCGCCCGCCCGAGCAGATCCTCGAAGGCCCGGGTGGTCGCGGTCGGCTCGGGGTTGGCATATGTCGACTCCGGAACGTCCAGCGCCGCAAACGAGCGCTCGAAGTAGTCGTTCTCGTCGTCAGTCAGGACGGCGAGAAACTCGACGAGGCGCGAGCGGGCGGCCATGTCCGGCGCGTCCCCGACTGCGTGGCCGAACGTGCCGACGAGCGCATCGAGGAAGGCGTAGTCCTGCATGAGGTACCGGCGGAAGACGGCGTCATCGATCGTGCCCGCTGCGAGTTCCTCCGCGAATCGGTGGTCGACGGCCGCCGAGAAGTCCGGCTCCGCGCGAGCCCGGAGCCACTCGGTGAATCGCGCGTCGCCACGATCGGCGGCGTAGGACTCGAAGCTGTCCGGGACTGCCTGCGTGGGGGTGGCGTCGCTCATATCGACCACGCCTCCTGCCGCCAGGCGGCGTCCCAGAAGCGATACTCGTAGCGCGCCGAGGTCTCGAACAGCTCCCGATAGCGTTCCCGGTCCTCGGCACTCGATTCAGCGGCGACGGCGTCCATCAGGTCCAGACACCACTCGGTGAGTTCAGTGAACTCCTCGCCGGCGTAGGTGTCGATCCACTCGGCGTATCGCTCGTCGTCCGGCCGGCCCTGGGCGTCCAGTCGCGTTGCAGTCTCGTTGAAGCCCCACATACAGGGCAACAGCGCGGCCACGGTGTCGCCGAACGTCCCGACGGCGGCCGTCCGCACCAGAAAGTCCGTGTACCCCCGAGTGGTCGGCGATGGCTCGGTCGCTTCGAGTTCCGCCTCGCTGATCCCGAACTCGGCGGCGTACTCGCGGTGGAGATCCATCTCGGTGTTGATCGTCGCGTCGAGCAACTCGGCGAAGCGCCCCATCCGGGCGAGCGAGGGGGCCGTCCCGGCCCCAAGCGCGAACACGCGCCCGTACTCGATCAGGTAGACGTAGTCCTGGCGGACCCAGTATCTGAAGGGCTCGGCATCCAGCGTCCCCTCGCCCAGCTGGGCCACCATGGGATGGTCGACGATGGCGTCCCAGTACTGCTCGGCAGTCGGTTCCAGATCGTCGGTGAAGCTCATAGATGATGCGTGGAACTCGATGGGCTTATAACTCACTAATACTACCAAATTATACGACGAAACGAGGGTTGTTTCGGAGTTCCGGCCTGCCAGCATAGACACGGAGATCAGATCAAGAACGACGGGAACGGGGAGATCTGTGACACGCCTTCGAGAATGCAAATCCACAGCCGTCGAAAATCTCCGAAAGAGAGTTCACAGGGGCTGGGAAAGCTGAGAAAGGCTAATATGGCGTGGCACGTCCAAACGACTAGTAGTCAGTAACGAGCGGGTCATCCGTCCGTCCAACAGCCTGCCTGTGGACGGATCGGAACTGAAGGCCGTTTCAGGTCCCGTCTCGTGAGCAGTCACCGACCGATCCGGGTCGCTGTTCCCGTTGACAGGGCGGCGGCTGTGCGCTGTGGGGCGACACGGAGTCCAACAATGAACGACCGGACTGACGTAGCAGTCATCGGCGGCGGTGTCAGTGGCACAGCTATCGCTCGCGAACTTTCCCGGTACGAACTCGATGTCACGTTGCTCGAAGCAGCGCCGGACGTCTGTACCGGGACGAGCAAGGCCAACACGGCCCTGCTACACGCCGGCTTCAACGCGAACCCGGACAAGCAGAAAGGACGGCTCAACGTCAGAGGGAACGAACTCTATCACGAGCGGATCCAGCACGAACTCGACGTCCCGATCGAGTGGCGCGGCGCGCTCGTGGTGGCAACCGAGGAAGCCGAGCGCCCGAAACTCGAATCCCTGTTGGAACGGGGGCGTGAGAACGGCATCGAGGACCTCGAAATCGTCGATGGCGAGCGCCTCCACGAACTGGAACCGCACCTCACCGACGACGCTATCGCCGCCCTCTGGGCCCCGACGGCCGGGATCGTCAACCCCTTCGAGCTCACGGTCGGGTTCGCCAACAACGCCGTCAGCAACGGCGCGACGGTCGAACTGAGCGCCGAGGTGACGGACATCGAGGAGGCCAGCGGGGCGTTCCGGGTTCAGACAGCGCGGGGCGACATCGAGGCCCAGATCGTCGTCAACGCGGCCGGGTTGTACGCCGATGTCATCTCGGAGATGGTCGGCGTTGACGACTTCGAGATCACGCCACGCCGCGGCGAGTACTACCTCTACGACAAGGAGACGGACGTCGACGTCCAGCGGACCGTCTTTCCCGTTCCCTCAGAGGTCAGCAAGGGGATCGTCGTCACCCCGACCGATGAGGGCAACGTGATGATCGGCCCGAACGCCGAGGAGGTCGATGACGTGACGGACAAGGCCACGACTCGCGAGGGACTCGACGAGGTGCTTGCGGGAGCCCAGGAGACCGTCCCGGACCTCTCGAAAGACGACGTCATCCGGGAGTTCGCGGGGCTTCGGCCGGCCATTAAAGAAACCGGCGACTTCCGGATCCGGATCGAACGCCGTGACCCCGGGTTCGTCAACGTCGCCGGGATCCAGTCGCCGGGCCTCGCCTCGGCACCGGCAGTCGCCGAACTCGTCGTCGATCTCGTGGGCGACCTCGCAGGCGGGCTGAGCGAAGACCCGACGTTCGATCCATACTATTCACCGCCGCCGAAGACCCGACACATGAGTCACGCCGAGCGCGCGGCACTGATCGAGGAAGACCCAGCCTACGGACAGATCATCTGTCGGTGTGAGATGATCACCGAGGGTGAAATCCGGGACGCCATCAACGAACCCGTCGGCGCTCGGACGATCAACGCCATCAAGCGACGGGTTCGCCCCGGGGCCGGTCGCTGTCAGGGTGGCTTTTGCCAGCCACGCGTCGTCGAGATCCTCGCCGAGGAACACGGCGTCGATGAAACTGACATCAAACTTGAAGGCGACGGCTCGGAAGTCCTGATCGGCGACACCAAAGAACTGCTGTTGGCCGAGGATAGCGAGGAGGTGCGTGCCAATGACTAAAACCGAGGCTGAGGCAGAGCCCGCTGAATCGACCGAGTCGGCCGCCGCGGCCGAGAGTGCGATCCGACACGAAGCACACGATCTGGTTGTCGTCGGCGGTGGCCCGGCCGGACTGGCTGCGGCCCAGGAAGCCTACGATCACGGCGTTGAGGATATCGTCATTCTCGAACGGGACTTCGAACTCGGCGGCATCCTCCAGCAGTGCATCCACAACGGCTTCGGCCTGCACTACTTCGACGAGGAGCTGACCGGGCCCGAGTACGCCCAGGAGTTCATCGAGAGCGTCGCCGAGCGCGGCGTCGACATCCGGCTGAACACGATGGTTCAGGAAGTGACCGACGAGAAGACCGTCTACGCCGTCAGCGAAGACGTCGGGCTGACCGAGATCGACGCCGAGGCTGTCGTCCTGGCGATGGGCTGTCGCGAGCGGACGCGAGAGGCTCTGGACATTCCGGGAGACCGCCCGGCCGGCGTCTTCAGCGCCGGAACAGCCCAGCGCTACATCAACATGGAAGGGAAGATGCCCGGCGAGAAGGCGGTCATCCTCGGCTCGGGCGACATCGGCCTCATCATGGCTCGGCGGATGTACCTCGAAGGGGCTGAGGTCCCGGCAGTCCTCGAAGTAATGCCGTACTCGGGCGGACTGACCCGCAACGTCGTCCAGTGTCTGGAGGACTTCGACATTCCACTACGAACGCAACAGACCATCACCGAGATCTACGGCGACGAACGCGTCGAGGGCGTTACCGTCCAGGAGGTCGACGACGACTTCGAGCCGATCCCCGGCACTGAGTACGACATCGAGTGTGACACCGTCCTGCTGTCTGTCGGGCTGATTCCCGAAAACGAACTCTCGGAGGGTGCCGGTGTGGACATGCACCCCGTCACTGGCGGGCCGGTCGTCGACGACGGCCGGGAGACCAGCGTCGAGGACATCTACGCCTGCGGGAACGTCCTCCACGTCCACGATCTCGTCGACTGGGTGACCGAGGAGAGCATGATCGCCGGGCGATCGGTCGCCAAACAGCTCAACGACGAGATCGACATCCGCGAGGAACCGATCGAGGTCGAATCCACCGGAGCGGTGAGCTACGTCGTCCCGGAGCGGATCAGCAAATCCGACGCCGACCGCGAGGAACTTCCGTTGTATCTGCGGGTCTATGCGCCCATGAACGAGGTCTTCGTCACCGTCGAGAGCGGCGACGAGCAGTTGGCTCGCGAGTTCGAGCGCCGTGCCGAACCCGGCGAGATGATCACGGTCGATCTCGACGCCGAGGCACTCGAAGACCTCCCGGAGAATCGTCTCGTGGTTGACGTTGTTCCAAAGGAGGAGATCTAGATGAGCCCTGAAACCGTCGAGATAACCTGTATCGCCTGCCCGGTCGGCTGTGACGTCTCCATCGAGGTCGAGGGTGGGGAGATCCAATCGATCGAGGGCTTCACCTGCCCTAGAGGCAAGGAATACGCCAAAGAGGAGTACCGGAACCCGACGCGGATCCTCCCGACGACGGCACGCGTCGCGGGTGGCGTCCTCCCACGAGTGCCCGTCAAATCCGCCGAGCCGATGCCCAAACCGGAGCTGGAAGCTGCCATGCGTGAGATCGCTGCCGTCGAAGTCCAGGCCCCGGTCGAACTCGGTGACGTGATCGTCGAAAACGTCTGTGACACCGATGTCGACATTGTCGCGACCCGCGACCTCCCGGCAGCCGACGAGGGGCCGAAAGCCGCCGACTGATCGGTGGGCCAGCCGAGACTGAGACGGCAACGACCCCCTCGGACGCGGCTCCCGTGGTGGCAGTTCCATCGCGTGGACCGTCACGTTCATTCTGGCCGATCGACTACCTGTCCCTATGCGCGTTCGAGACTGGCAGGACATCCTCGCGGACGTAGTCGAGAACGACCGTGACCCGGACGGGTGGCGCGCCGTCGGCGGCGATCGCGCCGGCGGCATCGGCGAGGACCTCTACCTGGGCCACCCCTCGGTGGGTGTCTATCAGCTCAAGACCTACGCGAAGAACCCCTTCGAGGTCCAGGGCGTCGGCGCGGAAGTCGCCCGCAGCCTCGACGACGAGATCGAGCCGCTGTTCCCCGAGAAGGGGGCCGGTCGCTTCGGCGTCCAGCAACCGGTCGAGGACGAACGCGAGGCCAGAGAGAAGGCGAACCAACTGGAGGCAGTCGTTCAGGAACACGCCCAGTCATCGACCTCCCCTGATGCGTTGTTCGAGGACCTGATGGACGCCCTGGACAGCCCGGCTTACGGCCCGATGGAGTTCGATTCGTACGGGCGACCGGACGCGATGGACGACCTTACGGACACCTTCGAGGAGGCCGAAACGTTGCTCGACGCCGAACTGGAGGATTTGATCGACGAGAACGTCGGTCGGGGCTTTTACTGACTGGCGGCCGCACCAGCCAACCGCTACGGATCGACACGATCGAGCCACCGGGTGGGCGTATCGAGTTCGTCGTCGGTGGGGAGATTCTCCGGGTGCTCCCAGACGGCGTGAGCGCCATCGATCCCTCTCTCGGCCGCGACGGCCTCGAAGAAGGCCTTCCCGCGCTCGTATTGCTGGCGCTTCAGGCCCAGCCCGAGCAGTCGCTGGATGAGCCCGGCGACTGGCCCACGGTTGTTCCGCCGACGGTCGAGTGCGTCCCGGAGGTCCTGGTAGGGCCGATCGAATGCCTCGTCCATCACGAGTTCGGCGTACCCTTCGACGGCCGTCATCGCCGTGTTGAGGTCGGCGAAGGCGTCGCGATCAATTTGACCGTCGGCGAGGTCCCCGACAGTTTCCTCGACGCGGGTTTCGAGGTAGGTCGACAGCCACGGTGCGGCCCCGAACTCCGCGGCGTGGGTCACTTCGTGGAACGCGATCCAGCGTCGAAACCGGGCGAGCGGGACGTTCAGCTGATCGGCGATTTCGACGATGTTGGGGTGGACGAAGTACAGTTCGTGGGGTTCCTCACCGAGCAAGACGGGGTCGTACTGCCCGAGGACGTTCCGTCCGAGAAAGCCGAGCATGACTGCCATCGTCGTGGTGTTTATTGTGCGGGCGATGCCCGGAATCTCGTCCGCACGGGCCTCGATCGGACCCATCACTCGCTCGAAGGTTCCGATGTTCGCCTCGATCCAGTGGTTGCGGTTCAGGATCGTGACTGACTCGGGTAACTCGAAGGCGGCGTTCGTTGCGTCAGTGACTGCCTCTCTGGCCGCCCGAACGTCGGCTGCATAGGCCTCTTCTTCGGCCGCCGTCAGGGATACCGACCCGGGATCAGTCGCAGCAGTCGCCGCCGTTGCGGCCGCCTCCCAGTCGATCGGGCCCGTTCCTGATGCCTCCCTGAGGGCCCGGGCACTTTCGAAAAGATTCATACGGTCGGTAGCCGGTCGCCGAAGATAGGGCTTCCCCCTTGGGCAGCCGTCGTAACGGTTATAGCCCGTTGCCGGCAATATTGTCCTGTTGTACGATGGCATTACATCGACGTCGTCTACTCGGGATTCTAGGGGTGGCGCTCGGGTCGGGGCTGAGTGGCTGTCTCGACGCGTCGGGAGAGGACGAATCGACGGGCACCGACAGAGACCATCGGACGACCGTCACGATTCGCGACGGGGAGTTTTCCCCGCGTTCGTGGGAGGCAGCTGCGGGCCACGAAGTGACGGTCGTTTTCGAGAACCACGACGATCGGGAACACGTTTTGCGGGGGGACTTCGGCGACTTCGAGGTTCGCGTGCCGGCGGGCGAGACCGTCAGCCGGACGGTGACTGTGCCGGAGAAACCGGGCGACTATGCGATCGAGTGCAACGCAACCACGGGCGCGTTCGAACTCGAAGCCGTGCCCGCGGATATGTTGGGTGGCTGTAGCCTCGACGAGTCCAATGAGTGAACTCGTCCTCGCGCTGGTGGCTGGCGTCGGATTCGGCGTCTTCTTTCAGAAGGGCCGGATCTGCTATGCGAGCGCGCTCTCGGACTTCTTTCTGTTTCGATCGTCTCGGGTCGGCGGCGGCATCCTGCTCGCCACGCTGCTGACGACACTCTCCTGGAGTGGTGCGTATCTTTTGGGCGGCAAAGCCGGTTTCTTGCTCCCCTCGTGGGGGTTCTCTGGGCTGATCGGCGGCGCTATCTTCGGCGTCGGGATGATCCTTGCGGGTGCCTGCATTACGAGTACACTCTGGCGCGTCGCCAGCGGGAGCGGTCAGTACGCGCTCGTGTTGATGGGTGTTGTCGCGGGATTCCTCGTCACGGGGCTGGCCCACCCCTGGCTCGGCGAGTTGTACTTTACGCCGCTGTGGCTCGGAACTGGCGGCACTGCGTTCGGCGCTCCCGTCCCCGCACCGCTCGTGGCGGTCGCATTCGTCGGCGTCGTCGTTCTCGCGTACGCTGGCGTTGCTGGATCGACGACGCGCCGATTCGACGGGTCGATCGACGAAGACGAGGGGCGGATCGACGGGTTTCGCGAATCCGTACGCGTTGGATTGGCGGGCCTCGTTGCAGGCACGCGCCAGTACGTCGATGCGCGAGCTTCGGGGATCGATCTCGGCCGTACGCTTCGCCGACCGTGGGATCCCCGGACCTGCGGGATCGGGGTCGCGCTCACGGCGACACTCTGGATCGGCGTGTCGAGCGTCTGGACCGTCTCCGGCCCGCTAGAGGACTGGGTTGCGTTCGGGTTCGGGGCGATCAGTACTGACCTGCTGGAAACTGTCCCCGGCTTTGGGGCTGCCTATTCCGGCAGCGTCTCGCCGGGGATGGGCGTCATTGCCGGATTTCTCCTCGGTGCGTTCCTGGCGGCACTCGCCGGTGGTGACTTCGAGTTTACACCGCCGTCGCGCTCGGCTGGCGTCGCCCCCGTCGCTGGCGGCCTGCTGATGGGCATCGGCGCAAACCTCGCCCCCGGCTGTAACGTGACGAACCTCTACACGGGCGTGGCGTCACTGAGCATTCACGGGGTTGTCGCCGGGAGCGGGATCGTCCTCGGCGCGTACGCCGGGACTCGATTGCTCTTTCGCGCCCGAGGATAGCAGCGGCTGTTCGCCCGTCCTCCCGGCTAGGCTTCGAGGTCGATGTCGTCGCCGTTCCCAGCTAGCAGTTTCCGCACGAGTACGACTCCGAGAGCCAGGACGACGAGTCCCAGGACGAGGGCACCGAGGCCGACACCGCCTGATTCGTCGTTCTCGGTCGATCCCGAGTGCTCCTGTCCGTCACTGTTCGCTCGCAGTCCGTCGACCGCGGGGATCGAACCATCCTCGAAGTGTAGTTCGAGGAACGTGAATTCGGCCATGGCTGGATACTGGACGTGTAGGCTCATAGAGGTTCCGCCGGGCAGGCGTGGTATTCTTCACGCAGAGTCCATGAGTATCCCTATGGACGATTCACAGCGGGATTTCCTCGAATCGCTGCTCGATACCGCAAGCCCATCGGGCTTCGAAACGCCCGGCCAGCGCGTCTGGATCGAGTACGTCTCACAGTTTGCCGACGACGTCAGGACTGATGACTATGGCAACGCCGTCGCGGTTCACGAGGGCGACGGGGATCGCGAGATCGCGATCGCCGGCCACGGTGACGAGATCGGATTCATGGTCCGGGACATCACGGACGATGGATTCATCGAACTGTCCCGGATCGGTGGATCGGATCGCACAGTCACCCGGGGCCAACACGTCACCGTTCACACTGACGACGGGCCAGTCTCCGGCGTCGTCGGCCAGACGGCGATCCATCTCCGCGATCGGGATGACGACAGTATCGACGACGTGGCCCAACAGCACGTCGACATCGGCGTCGCCGACGGCGAGTCCGCTCGCGAGCGCGTCGAGATCGGCGACCCAGTGACATTTGCCTCGGGCCTTGAGTCGCTCGCAGGGACGCGGCTGTCGGCCCGCGGGATGGACAACCGCGTGGGGATCTGGACGGCCGCCGAGGCGCTCCGGGCGGCCAGCGAGGCCGACGCCTCGGCGACGGTCTACGCCGTGAGTACCGTTCAGGAAGAACTGGGGCTCCAGGGTGCGAAGATGGTCGGCTTCGATCTCGATCCCGACGCCGTCGTGGCGGTCGACGTCACTCATGCGACTGATACGCCCGACGTGCCGGGAAAACGATCGAACGGCGTCGAATTAGGGGCCGGCCCGGTCGTCGCTCGCGGGAGCGCGAACCACCCGCAGCTTGTCGAGTCACTTCGCTCCGTGGCCGACGAGGAGAACGTCGACGTCCAGCTCGAAGCGACGGGCATCCGGACCGGAACTGACGCCGACGCGTTCTACACCCAGCGTGGGGGCGTCCCATCGGTGAACCTGGGGCTGCCGAACCGCTACATGCACACGCCCGTCGAAGTGATCGACACCGCGGACCTGACGAACGCGGCCACCCTCCTCGGGGCCTTCGCCGTCGCCGCCGAGTCGCTTGCGCCCTTCGGCGTCGAATTCGACACTGAGTCGAGGGCCTAGTCACCAGCGAGAGGTCGTTTCGAAAGCCGACACGTTTATGAGACTACCGCCGTCTCGTATCCGTATGAGTGGTCAACCACGTGACGTTCTCGAAGAGACTGTCGGGTCGACGGTTACGGTCGATCTGAAAGGCGGCGAGGTTCTGGAAGGCGAACTCACTGGCTACGATCAGCACCTGAATCTGGTGCTGTCGGCGGGCGAAGACACAACGATTATACGCGGCGACAACGTCGTATCGATACACCTATGACCGGGAAAGGAACTCCGAGCCAGGGCAAGAAGAACAAGACGACACACGTCAAGTGTCGACGGTGCGGCGAGAAGTCCTATCACGCCACGAAAGGCGTTTGTGCGTCGTGTGGCTTCGGGAAGTCCGCCAAGCGGCGTGACTACGCCTGGCAAGAGAAGGCCGGCGAATAACCCGATCGATGGACGAAAAGTGCGGTGTGGTCGGCATTTCGCTGCAGGATCGTGAGGCCGCTCGTCCGCTGTATTATTCCCTCTACGCGCTCCAGCACCGCGGCCAGGAATCCGCGGGGATCGTGACCCACGACGGCTTCCAGCAGCACAGTCACATCGGCATGGGGCTGGTCGGTGACGTCTTCGATTCCGGCGATATCGACGATCTCACCGGGGCGGTCGGTATCGGTCACGTTCGGTATCCGACCGCCGGCAGCGTCGACTCGAGCTGTGCCCAGCCCTTCACTGTTTCTTTCAAAAGCGGCTCGCTCGCGTTGAGTCACAACGGCAACCTCGTCAACGCCGACGACGTCAGAGACGAACTCGCGAACCTCGGCCACGCCTTTACCTCCGACGGCGATACGGAGGTCATCGCCCACGACCTCGCCCGGAACCTGCTCGAAGCTGATCTCGTCCGGGCTGTCAAACGGACGATGAAACGCATCCACGGTTCGTATTCGCTGACGATCACCCACGACGACACTGTCCTCGGGGTTCGAGATCCGGAGGGCAACCGGCCGCTTTGTATCGGCGAACTCGAGGACGGCTACGTCCTCGCGTCCGAGTCGGCCGCGGTCGACACGCTCGACGGCGAGGTCATCCGGGACGTCCGACCTGGTGAACTGGTCGTCCTCCAGCCCGACGGCGAGGGCTATGACACGTATCAACTCGTCGAGCACGACCGGACGGCCCACTGCTTTTTCGAACACGTCTACTTCGCCCGCCCGGACTCGGATATCGACGGTCAACTCGTCTACGACACCCGGCGGGAACTCGGGCGGAAGCTCTACGACGAATCGGGTATCGACACCGACGTCGTCTTGCCCGTCCCGGACTCCGGGCGTGCCTTCGCCTCCGGGTATGCGGCGGCCGCCGAGGATGTCGAGTTCGCCGAAGGACTGATGAAAAACCGGTACGTCGGCCGCACCTTCATCATGCCGACGCAGGACGAGCGCGAACGCGCCGTCCGGCTGAAGCTCAACCCGATCAGGAACACGATCGAGGGCAAAAGCGTCACGCTGATCGACGATTCGATCGTCCGCGGGACGACTTCGACACAGCTGATCGATCTGCTCCGTGACGCCGGAGCCGAGGAGATCCACCTCCGGATCGGGTCGCCGCCGATCGTCGCTCCCTGTTACATGGGGATCGATATGGCCTCCCGGGATGAGTTGATCGCCGGCGACCGCTCGGTCGAAGAGATCCGTGAGACGATCGGTGCTGACAGCCTCTCGTACCTCTCGATCGACGCCATCTCCGAGACACTCGAGACCGACCGCGACGACCTCTGTCTTGGGTGTGTCACCGGCGAATACCCCTACGACATCGACGGCGAGGCGACCGATCGGGAGATCGCCCGTCCCGTCATCGACGGGGCGAGCGTGGCTGAGGACTGAGCGGGTTGGTAACTCTTTCGCGGCTTGTTCTGGAGCGCGTCACCACGGGGCTATGTACAGGACCACGTAGACGACTAGTCCGAGTGTGAACGAGATTGCCCAAAGCGGCGCGGCGATCCGACCGATGCGGGGGTGGGGGGTCTCCGGAAGCTCGCGTCGGTCGTACGCGGCGGCCAGCAATAGCACGTAGTAAAGCAGTGGCAGACAGACGATCGCGAGCGTGACGTGAATCGCCAGGACGACCAGATACACCGGTTCGAGCACTCCTGGCCCGGTAAACGGTTGCGTACCCGCGACGGTGATCCGATAGAGGTAGCTGGCGAGAAAGGCGACGAACAGCGCGAACGCGGCCCCCATCCGTCGACGGTGCGCGTCGATATCCCCCCGGCGGACCGCGAGCACTCCAGCTCCGATCGACACCAGAGCGAGGACACTCAGTACGGCGTTTACGTGCGCCAACACGTCGACAGCGGCAGTATGTGGCAGCCACGACGATGGGACCACTCCACCCACCACGCCGAAAATCAGTGCCAGCGATCCCACTGTGAGAACGACGGTCAATTCGACGGTCCGTCTGCGGACGATCGATCGCATACCCGTCACTCGGTGTTGCAACTCCACGATGGTTACGGTCGACAGCCCCGACGACCAGGTGCATGTCGGTACAGTCGACGAATGCGATGGTCGAACTTATCGCCACCCGGTCCGATCAACGTGGTAGTCCGACTGGATCCAGGCGTCGAAGTTCACCCGATCGTAGATGATATACAGCTGTTCGTCCGTATGCTCGGCGTCGATTCGCGGTCGGTCTTTCCCCGACGAGTTACCCGGTGACTCCATTCATATGTCCCCCATTTTGTCGTGGTGTTTCCCCCTCTTGGACGTTCGATCGATACGATACATCTAATGCTCAGAACACGATACCAAAAAACTATCGCCTGTTTCGGACGAGTCCGTGGACCCACACAATCCTTTTGTCCGAACCGCTCCAGAAACCGGTATGGACTGGCCCCACGACCCCGACAGCGACGAGGGAAGCGAAGGACGGCGCAAGTACGGACAGGCGATCGTCGCGAAGAAACTCGACGCCGAGGACTTTCCCGTTTCGACCGGGGCGTTCGTCGAAACGTATGGCGATCACCCGGTGCGGATCGACCACGAACAGGTCGTGAGCGTCGGTGACATCTTCGAGCACGTCGATGACGCCGAGTTCGACGATTTCCCGGCGTTCCACACGGCTGTCGGTGCGGCGATGCGTGAGGCCGGTTACTGGCCTTTGGAACGAGATCACGCCTGATTTACGGAGTCCCTTATTCGCTCGGAAACCAGTTCGATTTTGTGCGCACGGCAGTTGGGCTGCTATCGGCTCTTGCCCCACCGAACCCGCATGGTTGTCACCCTCACGCATAGGGGCTCTCCGGACTTAAACGTGGCGTAGGTATCTTTTAGAGTCAACGTAGCAAAGTACGAGGTATGAACGGATCGACCAACGTGCGGGAGGTGATGCGGAGAGACTACGTCGGCGTCAGTGAGTCCGACGGCCTGGTGGAGGCTGGCCGTCTGCTGCGTGACGAACGCGCCGACGGTGCTGTCGTGTTACGGGGCAACGAGCCGGTCGGAACAGTCTCGACCGAGGACGTCCTCGATCAGATGCTCGAGGTCGAGGATCCGACGGCCGAGACCGTCAGCGATGCGATGGAGTCGATGGTTCCACGGATCGACGTCGACGACCACGTCGAATCGGCGGCCGACCAGTTGCTTTCGAACTCGGTCTCGCTTTTGGTCGTCCTCGACGAACGCGATGAGGTCGCCGGCGTCATCACCAAGGATGACCTGGTCCGCTCTGTGGCACTTAATCGAGATGCACAGCCCGACGACAGCAATCTCGAACCGGCGCGAACCGAAGCCACGAACGAAACTGACGCCGGGTACTCCAACCAGGGCATCTGTGAACGATGCGGCGCGCTGACGAGCGACCTCATCTCGTTCAACGGGCAGCTCCTCTGTACCGATTGCCGTGACGTCTGAGTCGGCGCGAAGGGCTTTACTCCGTGCGGTGATAACTCCGGGTACGTGCCTCAGTCCCCGCCCGAGTTCACCCACAGGGGTGCGATGACCGCGCGGCGAACCCGGGCACGTGATATCTCGACGGCTTCGCCGTCATGACGCTCGGCGATCCCTGACGGGATCTCCCGCCTCGACGGCTTTCGCCGTCTCGGCATTCGGGGACACCGAACGGTGTCCCCCGCGCTCCCGGCTACCGCCGGTCGCGCATTCGGAGATCCCTGGCGGGATCTCCCGCCCGGCACGAGGGTTTCCCGACCAACCCGGCACGCCGCCAGGGATGAGGTCGGTCGTTAGTGTTCCGGGCGATATTTATCGAATTATAGATATCTCTATATCGTTGGACGTGTACTTTATTACATGGCCTTAGATACAAACCTTGACATAATGATCCGCCTTTACTTCGGCCAGGATGGATCGACCCGTCCGACAAAAGAAGAGGTAGCCACCTTCATCACGGATGAAATGGGTCTCACCGATGACGGTAATTCACTTAGAGACAGTCCAGCATTTGTGAGCTTTTCATTTAGGACTTAGATTCATATCCTGCGCTCTTAGACCTCAAACAGGACCAAGACAGGTAATTAGCGAGTCTACCGAACCGATTGATGATGTCTCTGTGTCGCCAATTTCCTTTGATTATAAGTAACGACAGAGACGACCTGTGATATCAAACATGGTCGTGTCAAAGGTAATTAAACAGGGTGGGCAAGGGGCTGTTCTCCTCTTTATTTATCTCGTGGGCACGGCTCTAATCTGGTTTCCTGAACGGTCACAGTTTGAGATACTGATGTCCGCGGGGATTGTCGTGTTTATTATAGCCTACTTCATTGCCCTGTTCAATGACTTGATTATGGGGTTTCTTCACTGGCCTACCATTGTTGAGGTAGGAAAGGAGATCGATGGACGTACAGAGGACGAACAGTTCTATTTTGACCACCGCGAAAACTGGGATAAGCTCGATGAGTATGACGATAAAGTCTACCGGGACACAGTTGCCGTTGTGTCGGGAGCTTGTATCTCTCTCACCTTACCCATTCAAGGATTCTACTATGGCGGGGTCTGGGCCCTCCTTGCTGGACTGATTGGAGCTTTTATAAGTTCAGTCGTATTTATATATAAGCCATACAACAATTCGAGAGAAACTATTATGACAGCGGTGAAATTATACGAATGATACATGAAGTTGTCAAGGGTGGCGATTAACTCGTTCGGGCGTGATGAGTACGAGGGATTTACACAGCCAAATATTGAGGAGGACGATTTCTTGATCGTGGGTGGGAATCGAACGGGAAAAACACTCACATTCAACGCACTACTGTACAATCTACTCGGGTCCGGAAATACGATCGATCTATCTACTGGTCGGAGTAATGATGTGACATTGATATTTGGTGACGGCACGTCGTTCAAGAGAGGCCAGCCAGAAGCTCGATGGTCGGGGAGCCAGGTACTCGAAGGAGAAGACGCACGGGAGCGGTTTTCGGAGTATCTCGCTGACGATCCGACCAGGGAGATCGACACTGCAGAGCTCATCAAGGCTCATTTTCTTCATTCGAATAGCGACAGGCTTCCCCTGAGTAGACTCTCTGGGTCTGAAAGATTAGCTCTCATCCGGGCGGTCGTCAATAATGATTCTCAGGATTCGCTTGAAGAGAACGCCCAGTTAATCGAGGAATTAGAAGAGGAAATTGAGAAACTCGAATCAGAACTGAGGCGTGCAAAAGAAGATAGTCAAGAACTCAGCAGTCAGATCAGCAGCGACCAGAACCAAGTGGAAAAATATGAAAGTATCTCCCAACTCCATGACTCGGGAGAGCTCGAAAAAATCTGCAATCTACTTCAGCGAGATACTGAGGTGGGTGAACGAATTGCGGATCTATCCAAGGAGAGAAACAATCTTCGCCAGACGAAACGGAGCAAGTCGAAGTTGAAGAGAAAGTGGGAGCGATACCGAGAGGAGGAACGCAATTCAGTCATCGCCAAAGCGGTCAATGACTTTGTGTGCCCAGCTTGTGCGGGTCGCGTTTCAGAGGAGTTAGCTGAGAATAGGATAGGTAACGATAGGTGTCCCTTCTGTGCGGTCAAGGGGCGTAGTGATGAGCTGGAAGCAAGTGTCGAGGACAAGATTGAGCGGTCTGACGCTGAGGTTGAAGAGATCGCGGCCGAGATAGAGGACATCAATCAGCGGATCGCAGAGATCGATGACCAGATCTCTCAATTACAGGCCGAACAGCCAGACCTCAATGGACTGAGTACCCCAATCGAACGAGTTCTCCGTACCAATGATTACGATCTCGACGAGATAGTCGAGGAGACAGAATCGGAACGTAGCAAATACTCTGAAAGCCTCTCTGAAGCTACCGAGCGGCTGCAAAATATTGAAGAACAGATTTCCGTTCATGAAGATGAGATAGAGGACCATCGAGAGAGGATTGAACAATTGGAGGCGGAGAATGAGCGAATCCGAACGGAGAGTATCAACGAGGAGGTTCAAGCCTTTGCAGATCACTGGTCTGAAGAGTACCAATCCGCTGCTGGCGAAATTGGATTGGAAATTGGGTTAACAAGGGATGGAGAGGTTCGGGTCCCAGGCACAGACTCGGATCGGCGTTATAGTTCAGCCGGTGAGCTAAGCGGGGCTGAAATATTGTTACTGAACATCACGTTTGCGATGTCGGTCAACAAGTTTGCCCGAGATGCTGGGATCACGGACTGGGAGGTAATCGTGATTGACGAGCCATTCGCTACACTTGATGATGAGGGGACGGAGGAGTTCCTTGAGTATATGGCGTCGTCGGAGATTCAGTTCATTTGTACGACATCGACTGAGTCGATGACCGCTGACTTCGATAAGACCTTTGAATTAGAGCGTCAGAACATCCAGGCTACCATCGAGAGGTTCGTCTAATGAAGGACGAAGAAGCGAAGAATCATCCGCACCTGCTCATGATGGATGAGTTTGAAGGGGTGATTGATGGGGAGCTCAAGTACAATAAGTGCCTGTATAAATATCGGTATAACGCCCTGACGAAGGAAGATTGGGCGTTCACCCGCGAGGAACGTGGACCTACTGATCCAGGATTCACCAGCTTGATTCAGAGCATGGAGGATATGGGATTGATGGAGTCTGATGATTCTGAAAAGACTCATCGGTTTAATATTACCAGCCTTGGAAGATCAGTCACATCGGGTATTCGTCGGGGCGTGTCGAAGCTCGATCCCGACTTCGAGCCGAGGATGGATATGATTTCTCGGATTGCAGATCGAGATAAGGATCGGAGTGGATCAGAAATCGTTGAGGACGAGGAGATTCAGGAGGGTAAAGAAGGAACCTTCCAGTCTGATATTTGATTTCACTCCTAATCTATCCAAACATTGTAGATTATAGATAATTGCGTTAGTGTTCCGGGCGTACACTACGACCTTTTACTACGCGAGCGACTGCGTCGCTCGCTTGCAAAAGCTCGACCAAAAGCACTCCTCGCTTCTGCCGCTCGCTTCACTCGCGTTAGTCGCTCGTCGGCCTCGCGCTCACATCCGTTCGCGCGAGTGAACCGGCGTCTTTGCGAGCGGAGCGAGCAAAGGATCGGGAGACGACCGAGGGGAAGTCTCCCGCCGACCTTCCGGGTCCTTCGGACCGCTCGGTCGCCGGACGCCCGATTACAAATCCCATGAGCCTACTAGTAGTTTCTCGCCCGATAGTGTTCCGGGCGCACCCACTGTCGATAACAGGTTCACCAAGCCCCTGTCCCAGAGGCCACAGTGATTCCGTCACCAGGCGGTTCCCGGTGGCATTCCTTCGCGCAAAAACTCGCCGATGCACTCCGTGCCGTCGCGCTGCTTTCGAGTTGCCGTACTTACCCGATCCTGGTGAGAGTCTCTGGATTCGCTCAGTACTACATTCTAATTTAGTATCTAGTCAAGTATAGTACTGGGATAACTATTTGCCGCTCAAAAATACGAATACATCGCAGCTTTGAGCCTCTTTAGGCGATAAGACGAAGGAATTAATTGAATCCTGGCTCAACAATTCGGTGATGAGTCAAGCGACAGATCGACTTCGTCGGTATATGGAGGACGAACTGGGAGAGTGCCGGAACGAGGACGTACAGGCGCGATTGGAAGAACTCGGATCGCTGGAGCGGACCATCGACGAGCAATTGTCGGTCGAACTCGACGTGCTCGCGGCGCTGGCCAACGAGACACGCTACACCCTCGCGCGGGCGCTGGTGGCAGCCCGCGAGGAGTTGTGCGTGTGTGAACTCCAGCCGCTGGTCGCGGTCAGCGAGAGCGGGTTGAGTCACGCCCTTTCGGAACTCGCGGCGTCGGGGCTGGTCGAATCCCGCAAGGACGGCCGCTGGAAGAAGTACCGTGCGACGAATCGCGCGGTCGCGATCGTGACCGTCCTCGAAGGGACCGTGGCGGTCGAGCCAGCAAGTGACGGGGACTCCCAATGAGCGCGGTCGAACACGAGCACGGCCCGGACTGTGACTGTCCCAACTGTGGCGATCCGCGGTCGATGGACTTTCTCGATAAGTACCTCACTGTCTGGATCTTCGGCGCGATGGCGATCGGCGTCGGACTCGGTGCCTTCGCGGATGGTGTCACGCAGCCGATCCAGGACTTCCACCTCGTTGAGATCGGGCTGATCGTGATGATGTACCCGCCGCTGGCGAAAGTCAACTACGGCCAACTGCCGCGGGTATTCGCCCAGTGGCGCGTATTGAGCCTGAGCCTGATTCAGAACTGGTTGATCGGCCCGACGTTGATGGTTGGGCTGGCGCTCGTGTTCTTTGGCGGTATCGTCCCCGGACTGCCGGCCCGCCCCGAGTTCTTCCTCGGACTCGTCTTCATCGGGATGGCCCGGTGTATCGCGATGGTGCTCGTCTGGAACGATCTTGCTGATGGCTCAAGCGAGTATGCCGCCGGCCTGGTGGCGTTCAACAGCGTCTTCCAGATTTTGACGTACGGTGTGTACATTACCTTCTTCGCACTCGTTCTGCCGGACGTGCTCGGGTTGGAGACATTGACGACCGGGATCGCCGAATTCGAAATCACTGCCGGCGAAGTCTTTGCGGCGATCGCGATCTTCCTCGGACTTCCCTTCGCTGCAGGCATTGCCTCGCGGTTCGTCGGTACCCGAACGAAGGGCGAAGCGTGGTATGACGAGGAGTTCGTCCCGAAGATCGATCCCCTCACCCTTGTCGCACTGCTGTTCACCGTCATCGTGATGTTCGCCACGCAGGGCGGAAAGATCCTCGACGAGCCAGGGAACGTGGTCCTCATCGCCGTGCCGCTGACGATCTACTTCCTCGTGATGTTCGTCGTCAGCTTTGCGATGGGCCACCGGATCGGCGCGGATTACTCGACGACGACTGCGATCGGCTTTACGGCTGCTTCGAACAACTTCGAACTCGCGATCGCCGTCGCCGTCGCGGTCTTCGGCGTCGAGTCGAGTGTCGCCTTCACGACCGTTATCGGCCCGCTGATCGAAGTGCCCGTGTTGCTCTCGCTGGTCTACGTCGCGTTGTGGCTCCAGCGGACGGTCGACTGGCGCGGCCACACTACCGGACAGCTCGACAGCACGAAACCGACGACAGTTGCGGAGACTGACGCGGAACCCGTTACGGAGGACGATTAACCCATGACGGAAGCCACCGATAGCCTCGAATCGCGTTCGTGTGCGTCCAGAACGCCGGTCGCTCACAGATGGCCTACGCGTTCGTGAAGAGAGAACTGGACGCGAGGTCTTGACCACCAGCTGTTGATCGTCATGGGCGGGACCCGACCAGCGGATTACGTCCACGAGGAAGTGGTCGAGGCGATGGGCAAAATCGGGTTCGATCTCTCGGATCGGAAGCCCCGCGAAACCACGCTCGAAGAGACCGCAGACACTGACCACGTCATCACGATGGGGTGTTCGGCCGAGGGCGTCTGTCCGGCGACCTAGAGCGGCGACAGCCGCGACGGGGACCTCGAAGATCCTGACGACAAACCGCCTGTGGAGGTCGCCGCGATCCGCGACGAGATCGAACGGCGAGTCATAGAACTGCTCGACGAGGTCGTCACCGAGAGACTCGAGACGAGCGAGTGAGCAGACTCCCGAATCTGTTTCAATAGTATTTGAAACCGATAGCTATATGTCGCCCTGCGTTTTAGATTCGTTTGAAATGGTGGTCACACAGTGGCGCTGGTGACACTCCTCTTCGAGATACTCCGAGCGGGGATCGACGAGACGCTGTCGTACCTGACGTTGCATGTCATCACGTGTCTGGTGCCCGCCTTTTTCATCGCCGGGGGGATCTCGGCGGTCCTGTCGGATCACTTCGTCACGAAGTACCTGAGCGCGGACGCCCCGAAACTGCACGCTTATTCGATCGCGTCGGTTTCGGGAATCGCGCTGGCGGTGTGTAGCTGCACGATCCTCCCGATGTTCGCCGGCCTCTACAAGAAAGGCGCGGGGATCGGCCCGGCGACGGCCTTTCTGTTCTCGGGGCCGGCGATCAACGTCCTCGCCGTCGTGTTCACCGCGAGTGCGCTCACCCTCCCGCTCGGGGGCGCGCGAGCGTTCTTCGCGGTCACGATGGCCGGGGCGATCGGCCTCACGATGGCCTTCGTCTTCGGGAGTGGCGACGACCGCGAGACTCCGGAGGGACAACCCGTCGCCACCGACGGGGGTGAGCGAACCAGCAGTTCGCGCGAGCGCCCCCTGTGGGTGACCGGCAGCTTTTTCGGGAGTCAGGTCGCGATCCTCCTGATCGCCGCCACCGGCTTGCTCACCTGGGCGGTCAAAGCACCGGTGCTCGCGCCGCTGTTCGCCACACTCGGCTACCTTCTGTGGGCCGAATTCGATCGGGACGTGATCGACGAGTGGCTGCAGGAAACGTGGTTCTTCACGCGGACGATCTTCCCGCTGTTGATCGCCGGTACCTTCGTGATCGGAATCGTCGGCGCGATCGCAGCGGTCGCCCAGGGGATGGGGCCCTTGGAGACGATCACGCGAGGCGGCGAGACGTTCGTCGCCCACCAGGTCGCGCCCGGATTGCTCACGAAGGGGATCTTCGGCGAGACGACGGTGCTGTCGGCCGGCCTGGGCGCGGTCATCGGCGCGATCCTGTACATGCCGACGCTGCTGGAAGTACCCATCGTCGGCTCGCTGTTCGGGTACACGAACGGTCTGATGGCTGACGGCCCCGCGCTCGCGTTGCTACTTGCCGGCCCGTCGCTGTCGCTGCCGAACATGCTGGTGATCTGGAAGACCATCGGCACCAAGCGGACGGCGCTTTACGTCGGACTCGTCGCCCTCGCGGCCACCGTTGCTGGGCTGATTTGGGGGCTCCTGATCGTCTGAGCTATCGCTATCGAACCACCATACGAACCAACAACACGACCCATGAAAATCGAAGTCATCGGCCCTGGTTGTGCCAGGTGTAAGAAGACCGAACAGCACGTCACGCAAGCACTCGATCAACTCGACGCTATCGATGCGACTGTCGAGAAAGTCGAGGACCAAATGGAGATCATCGACCGCGGTGTGATGCACACGCCGGCCGTCGCCGTCGACGGCGAGATACAGACGGAAGGCGACATCCCGGACGTCGATCGACTCGTCGAGGTGCTGCAGTCGGCGTAAGGCGTAGATGCGTGCGGCCTCCATCGGGCGAGGCCGGAGAAGCGACCGGCTTCCATCGATCGACCGGTCGTCTGTGCCCCTGTGAAAACCAGCGAGTACACGTCCGTTTACCGTCCAGATTGGATCTCGGTCGGTGAGTTGTGTTCGCCCAATCGTCAGATTCAGATCACGATCTTTCACTTTCAGTCCATGACGTAGTTATAAATACCGTGGTACTGTATCCCATGGATTGGGATGGCAACCGAGAGGTGTGCAGTCTGTGACGGGGTGTTTCCGTTCGATGATACCGTGCACCTTCTCATCCATACAAACACTGAGGACGGCGTCCTTGAGTGGTACGTCTGTCAGCAATGTTACGAGCAGGACGTTGCGTCGCTGCTGGAGTGATCCACCCCAACCCTCGTGGTATCGTCACTCTCGGAAGGGTTATGCCCGCTACAATTGTACATTTGTTTGCAATGGCAAACGGAAAAGTAGATTTCTTCCACGACACTGGCGGGTACGGTTTCATCGAGACTGCGGACGCGGACGACGACGTTTTCTTCCACATGGAGGACGTTTCGGGCCCGGATCTCGAAGAGGGACAGGATATCGAATTCGACATCGAACAGGCAGAGAAGGGGCCGCGCGCGACCAACGTCGTCCGCGCGTAGATCTTCGCGTCGCTGCCGGTCGGCAGCGCTGTAAGGATAGTATTTTTCAGATGAGAACATCGGTCGGACTGATTTCGTGAGCGGCAGCTACTTCGAACCGCAGAAGAGTTCCAGATATTGCGAAAACGTGTCCGTCGCCTCTGGACGAAGCGTCCAGTCCGCGCTGTCGTGAGCGCGTGGATTTTTACCGTCCGCTCACCCACAGAAGGACATGGGCGAATTCGACCTGGATCTGGGAGCCGTCGAATCAGAGTTGCCGGACGCGGACGACGGGTCGCCGGACGGCCGTGTTGTCCTGGATGTTCTCGACGGAACGACGCCCGAGGGAGAGTGGGTCGATCTCGTCGATGACGGCGCAGTCCTCGTGTTGAACGTCGAGGGTGACGTCAACGAACGGGCCGCTGGCTTCGCCCGAGACATCCGTGATGCGGGTGGGAGTTTGATGCACTTTCGTGGCTTCCTCGTCGTGACGCCGCCCGGCATCGAGATCGATACGGACCGGTTGTCCTGACCGACCGCGGGGGACGCTTGCCGGTGAGCGATCGCCCGTTCGGCCGCATGGTTGTCCGCAGGCTGACGGTTTATACCCGCAGAGTCCGTACCATCAGGTATGCCACTGAAGTCCACGAGCCAGGCGACGTTCGACCCAGACGACCGCTGGGACGGCGGCACGACCTGGATCGCCCATCCCGAGGAGTCGATGCAACGGGCGAGTCACGCGCTGGTTGTCGATGGTGACGTGTGGGTCGTCGACCCCGTCGACGCCGACGGACTCGACGACCATCTCGCCGACCTCGGCGACGTCGCGGGCGTCGTCGTCCTCCTCGACCGCCACAAGCGGGACACCGATGCGGTCGCACTCAGACACGACGTGCCGGTGTACATCCCGGAGTGGATGGACGGCGTGGCCGAGGCGATGACTGCACCGGTCGAACGCTTCGGGACGACGCTGGCGGACACGTATACTGTCTACCCGATCAAGGATTCGCGATTCTGGCAGGAAGCCGCGCTGTACGACGAAGACGAGGGAACACTGGTGATTCCCGAAGCGGTCGGGACGGCGTCGTATTTCCGCACGGGTCGCGAACGCATCGGGATCCACCCGATGCTCCGTCTCAGACCGCCCCGCCGACTCCGGGAATTCAGTCCGGAGCGCATCCTCGTCGGCCATGGCGAACCGCTCCGGTCGGACGCCGACGACGCACTTGCCGATGCGGTAGACGGGGCACGACGCCGGACGCCGGCGCTGTATTTCGACGCAGCAAAGGACCTCGTATTCGGATGACTGCTCCGGGGACAACGGATCCGATCTACGCTACTGCGGGACTGATCGACGTCCTCTTAGAGCAGGCGGCCGAGCGCGCACCCGATCCGGTCACGATCTCGCTGTCAGTGACAGCCGCTGGCGATTTCTCGGCGCTCGACCTTCCGCCAGAGACGCCCGTGTTCACGCATCTCTACCTCCCGGATGCCGGCAGTTCCATAAACTTCGTCTTCGGCGTCGATTTGGGCACGCCCGCGGGACAGACCCAGGGCCGATTCGTGTCCCACCCTGAAGGGCGACTCGAACCCGCCCAGTCGGACGACTTCCACGCGGTCGTGTTCGTGGCTGTCCCACCGTGGGATCGTGATTCGATCGCCGTCTTCGATCGCAACAGTTCGCCGCGTGAGCTTCGGGTGCTCGACGTTGAACCACCGGAAGAGCACCTGGACTGATACCTACTCCTCCAAGTAACCGAGGTCCTGCAGCTGGGTGGCGATCTCTTCGAACTCTGCCTCGGTGAGCTCCCCCGAGCGCTGGTGCTGGATGACGATGCTCCGGAGCAGAAACCGGACGAGGTCGCTCGTCGAGGAGAAACTCGTCCCCTCGATCGTATGTTCGACGCGGTCTGCGAGTTCTTTCGGGATCGAAACGGTGGTGTATTCGGTCATGTCGATCCAGACGGGAGCGACCGGGTTAGGCATTGCGTCGAAAGTTACTGATGGTTCTGCTAATCCGGACGGCGGGAAGGATCCCCGTGGGAAGAGAGTGTGATTGCAATGAAAACTATCGTGATGGAACAACCCCTCATTTTTTCCATGTTCCATGTGACGGTTGTTTTGGGATATTAACCATGACAATACTCGATTCCTTCGGTGGACTGGTAGCGGGCCTGATCGCGGCACTGGTCATGCTGGTGTTCGCGATCCTGAGTTTCTTCGTCACGGTGTTCATCGTGGACGTCGGGGCGAATCTGGCAGTGGATAGTCCGAGTCCGGACTTCGTGACGCTCTCGGCCGCGATCCTCTCGTCAGGGGCGATCGTCGCTGGCGCGTCCCCGATGACGGGCCTCGCCGGCGAGTGACGATTCATCCGAAGCCTTCGGATTCGATCCGCTTCTCCGGGATGCCCAATCGTTCGACGGCCGCAACGAGACTGTACACCATCGCGTTGATCCCGCAGGCGTAGACGTCGACGTTGTCGGGATCGATCGATGAGGACTCGTTCGAATCCGGGCCGTCTTCGATCCGTTTGTCGAGGAGCGCCCCCACCGGCGTCGCGACTTTCGTCTGGTCGATGTGCTTGAGCAGGGCGTGCTGGACGTAATCCGTCTCGCCGTCCCAGTCGCTGAGATACGGCTCCCGGCTGAGACAGGGCACGAAGTGAAAATTGTCGCGCTCGCGGGCCAGTCTTCGGAACGCTGCCCGATACGGCAGGTCGTCGGCCCACGCCGCGCCGAGGAACAGCCAGACGTCGCGTCGCTCTCCGTCGTACTCGTCGCGCCCGGTCTCGAACAGGTAGTCGATCATGCTCTTGAACGGGGCCACGCCGGTACCCGTCGCGAGAAAGACAATGTCACGTGGCGAGGAATCTGCCAGGACGAGGTCCCCGTACGGACCGCGGACAGTCACCTCGTCGCCGACGGCGATATCGTCACAGATCCGGGGTGAGAGCCGCCCGCCCGGTACCCGCCGCACGCAGATTTCGAGGGTGTCACGCGTGGGTGAACTCGCTAGCGAGTACGCCCGTGACGTTCCATCGTAACGGAGTCCGATGTACTGACCGGCGACGAAATCGACATCGGACTCGGTGGCCAACTCGACGCGGGCGAGCATCGGCTTCGGCCGATCGTATCGCTCTGCCAGCGTCGCCACGCGTCGGGCCACGGGCTGATGCCCGTCGGCGACGAGGCGTTCGCGCAAGCCATCCCAGTCGGCCGGCCCCTCGATCGGGCTGTATTCCGGAGCGGCCTCGGCGACCCAGCGATTGATCGCCCGCGTGACCTCCGGCCGCCGGTCCTGATCCATCTTCGTGACCCGCGTCACGCGAGCGGATTCCGTGACCAGCGGGAGGTCGGCGATCGCGTCGTGCTGGGATGCGTGGTCCCTGACCTGAGCATCCATACCGGACGCATGAGGCACCGATAAATATGCATACCGGCCCCGTCAAACGATTCTTCCGGCGGCTCTCCACGTTGACCGGCATCTGCGCACGAAAATGCTCGCTCGGCTGTGCGCGTCTGGCGTGATTCAAATCCCAGCTTGTCGCATTTGCTGCACACGGATTGTTCGCAGTAAAATACGGTGTCCTGTCGAGCGAAGCGAGACAGCGCTCGTCGGATGACGAACGGAATCCGACGGTGGGGCTGGGATTTGAACCACGCGAAGGTGGTCGCTCGCTCCACTCGCGCTCCACCTTCTCTAATTCAAATCCCAGGTGCATCCGTTGCTCCTCGCGAGATTGCTCGGAGCAAAGCGGTGGGGCTGGGATTTGAACCGGAACCAGACGGTCGGCCTCACTGCGTTCGGCCGCTGCAACTGGTAGGGCTCAAATCCCAGCTTGTCGCATTTGCTGCTCACGGATTGTTCGCAGTAAAATACGGTGGGGCTGGGATTTGAACCCGATGCCAGACGTGCTCGCTTCGCTGCGCGCGTCTGCCGTGATTCAAATCCAGTTGCACCGCTCCGCGCTCACGTTCGTTCGCGCAGAAGCGGTGGGGCTGGGATTTGAACCCAGGAGGCTTGCGCCACCGGTTTTCAAGACCGGCGCAATGGGCCGCTCTGCCACCCCACCACGATAGCCTGGACGACCATGCCTCGGTATGGTCACACCGGCGGTCACTCAGGTGCGTTTGCCAGCACCAACACGTGCCAAACCGGAACCGAGCGGTCGCGTGTGCGATTGGCTGCGGCATCTAAACGAATGAACACACTGAATTTCAAGCTGTCGTTCTCAGTCGTGGCCTGACGGGTTGCCGTGACGCCCCGAACGCGACCTGACGACCACGATCAGAGGGATAGCTGTCGTACTCGTGGTCCGCTACTGCAACGACATGGGCCACACAGCAACGAGCCAAACGCGTTTGGTGATCCAGGTCCTACCTGTGAGCATGTCTCCTTTCGAGTTTTGGGGCCACGTCGACCAATCGCGCGACGGAACTGACCACGTGGAAACAGGCACCGCCGTCCATACCACCAGACACTGCTGATGAGTGACGAATCGACGGCCGAAACAGGAGAAAACGACACAGTGACTGTGACGGTCTTTGACGGCGAGACTCGGACCGAGGTATCAGTCACGCGCGGCCGGATACTTCGTGACGGACTCCTCGAACAGGGATTCTCGCCGTACACACGGCTGACAGCGTCAGCGAACTGCGGCGGCCGTGGGCTCTGTGCGACCTGTGGCGTGCGGTTGCGTGATGGGCCGCCGCCGAAGCACTGGCACGACCGGCTGGCAGCCCGGTTTGGCTACCCCCGCCTGTCCTGTCAGGTGACCGTCGAGGCCGATCTCACCGTCGAACTGGTCGCGGACAAACGCATCTGGGGATCTCGGAACGCCACCGAAAACGATTCCCGGTGACGGCCGGCCCACGGCTCGAAACTTCGCGCCCACAGCCCTGACCTTTTGATGGTTGAGTCCAAGTATCCCCTATGGATCGTGAACTCTCCTTGCCGGTGGCTGTGGGGATCATCCTCGCAGTTATCGCCGCAGGCACTGGTGGACTGATCGTGGCACCGATCGGGATGACGGCCGAGACGACGCTGATGATGGTACTCCCGTCGATGGTCGGGTTCGCCGCTCTCGTGTTCGTCGTCGGTGTCATGCACGGCCAGCACCGCGCGAACACCTAATCACGGTTCGGTCGCTGCCGGCCGACCGGCAAGTTTTTTCGCCGCCTGCACCGAGCCAGGGACATGACTGATCGCGATACGCTGTCAGCGGTCTCGCCGCTCGATGGCCGCTACGCCCGCTACACCGACCCGCTGGTACCCTATGCCAGCGAATCGGGACTGATCCGCGCCCGCGTTCGCGTGGAAGTCGAGTACCTGCTCGCGCTCGCCGACCTCGACGCGACGCCCCTCGAAATCGACGACGACCAGCGCGCGACACTTCGGGCCGTCTACGAGGACTTCGACGACGAGGACGCCGCACTGGTCAAACAGATCGAAACCGAAGGGACCGAGACGTACGACGCGACCAACCACGACGTCAAGGCCGTCGAGTACTTCCTCCGGGAGCGACTGCCCGCCGATCTCGACGCCGAACAGTGGCTCCACTTTGGGCTCACGAGCGAGGACGTCAACAACCTGGCCCAGCGAATCCTGGTGAAGCCTGCTGTCGAGGACGTCCTCCTGCCTGCCCTGCGGGACGTCCGGGACGCCCTGGTCGAACTTGCCCAGACCTATCGGGACACGCCGATGCTCGCCCGGACCCACGGCCAGCCGGCCACGCCGACGACCTTCGGCAAGGAGATGGCCGTCTACGCCTCGCGACTCGGCCGCACACTCGGGCGAATTCAGTGGGCGACGGATGGGCTCTCCGGGAAACTCGCCGGGGCGTCGGGGACCTACGCCGCCCACCACGCGGCCTACCCCGACGTCGACTGGCCGGCCTTCGCGCTGGGGTTCGTCGACTCGCTCGGGCTCGACCACGAACCACTCACGACGCAGGTCAACCCGTGCGATGATCTCGCGACGCTGTTCGGCGCGCTCCAGGGCGCGAACCGGATCTTGCTTGACCTCGACCTCGACGCCTGGCTGTACGTCTCGGATCGCTATCTCGGCCAGCGATCCGTCGACGGTGAGACCGGTTCCTCGACGATGCCCCACAAGGTCAACCCGATCGACTTCGAGAACAGCGAGGGCAACCTCTCGAAGGCCAACAGCGATCTGGACTTTCTGGCGGGGTACGTCACCAACTCCCGACTCCAGCGTGACCTCTCCGACTCGACGGTCAAGCGCAACATCGGCGGCGCGCTCGCTCACTGCCTGATCGGCTACGAAAAACTCCAGCGGGGACTCGGAAAGGTCGTCCCCAACGAGACAGTCATGCGCGAGGACCTCGAGGCGACCCCAGCCGTCATCGGCGAGGCCGTCCAGACCATTCTCCGGCGGGAGGGCTACACCGACGCCTACGAGCGCGTCAAAGAACACACCCGCGGTGAGTCGATCACGATGGCAGACTTCGAAGCGCTATTTGCGGATCTCGATGTCGATCCGGCTGTCAGGGATGAACTCGAATCCTTGACGCCGGCATCGTATACGGGTATCGCCGACGAACTGGCTGACGTTCAGTAGCCGGGAGCCGACGCGTTCGCCCTCCCGTTGGGACACGCCGTCTTCGACCTATCGCTCAGGCATATCGATACCCTCTTTTCCTCGCCTGTGGGATCTATCGCCATGACGAAAGAGATCGCCGCCATTCCGGGCGACGGCATCGGTCAGGAAGTGCTCCCTGCGGCCATCGACGTCCTCGAAGCGCTTGATCGTGATTTCGAGTTCGTCGAGGGGCGCGCGGGCAACGCCGTCTACGAACGTGAGGGCACGCCTCTGCCTGAAGAAACGCGTGAACTCGCCCGCGAGGCCGACGCGACGCTGTTCGGTGCCGCGGGGGAGCTTGCGGCCGACATCATCCTTCCGCTCCGCCAGGACGTCGAGTCCTTCGCCAATATCCGGCCGGCTCGCGCGTACCCGGGTGTCGACGCCGTCAAACCCGAGACCGATCTGGTTTTCGTCCGGGAGAACACCCAGGGCGTCTACGCCGGCTTCGAATCCGACCTCACTGACGACGTCGCGACGTTGACGCGACTCATCACCAAAGACGCCTCCCGGAAGATCGCCGAGTACGGCTTCGAGTACGCCGACGAGCACGACGCCGACCGGATCACTGTCGCCCACAAGGCCAACGTGATGCGAAAGACCGACGGGCTGTTCGTCGACACCGCCGCGGAGGTTGCCGAGGAGATGGATGTCGAGTACGACGAGGCGCTGATCGACGCGCTGGCGATGCATCTCGTCTTGCACCCCGAGGATTACGACGTGATCGTGACGCCGAACCTCGCGGGCGACGTGCTCTCGGACCTCGCAGCGGGCCTCGTCGGTGGGCTCGGCATGCTACCCAGCGCCAACGTCGGCGACGACAACGCGCTGTTCGAACCCGTCCACGGCTCGGCACCTGACATCGCCGGCGAGGGTGTCGCCAATCCCTCGGCGATGATCCTCTCGGCCGCCATGATGCTCGAATACTTCGACTACGACGAGGACGGCCAACGTGTCCGCAACGCCGTCGAGACTGTACTCGAAGACGGGCCGCGCACGCCCGACCTTGGTGGGGACGCCTCCACCGAGGAGTTCACCGACGCCGTCCTCGAGCAGCTTTGAACGGCTGATAGTGCCTTCCTGGCGGCTTGGGGGCCGGCAATCGCATTCGGTACGTCGAGACCGACCTTCTTAAGACGGAGTAGTGCAACGCTCAGAGGGAAAACGGGACTGTCGGCACGCCGACGGCCCGGAGGAGATCACCATGATACTGACAGTCACACCGAATCCGGCGGTCGATCAGACGATCGAGATGGACGAAGAGGTTCAAGCCGATACCGTCCAGCGAAGTACAGACGCACAGTTCAACTCCGGCGGGAACGGCATCAACGTATCACAGTTCGTCCGCGCTTTGGGGTCGGAAACAGTCGCAACGGGTTTCATCGGCGGCTTCACCGGCTACTTCATCGAGCAGGATCTCGTCGAGTACGACGTACCGACCGATTTCGTCGAGGTCGACGGCGAAACCCGGATCAATACGACACTGCTGACGCCCGAAAGCGAGTACCACATCAATCAGTCCGGCCCGTCGGCTGACCGAGACGCCGTCGACGAACTGATCGAAACGCTGCAGGATCACGACCCGTCGGTGATCAACATCGGCGGCAGCCTGCCGCCGGAGATGGACGCTGCTGACGTCGATCGGATCGCGTCGGCCGGCGACTGGGACACGGCCCTCGACGTTCACGGCGAACTGATGATCGAACTCGACGGGGAGTACGAATACTGCAAACCCAACCGCGAGGAACTGACGGCCGCGACCGGGATCGAGGTCGAGACCATCGACGACTGTGCGGAGGCGGCCCGCCAGCTTCAGGAGCGGGGCTACGAGCGCGTCATCGCGTCGATGGGCGGCGACGGGGCGGTACTGGTTACGCCCGATGAGACGCTATACGCACCGCCCTTAGACGTCGACGTGGTCGACACCATCGGTGCCGGCGACTCGATGTTCGCCGCCGTGCTGTGGGCCTACGAGCAGGGCTGGGACGACGAACGCGCGCTCCGTGCCGGGGTCGCGACCTCGGCCCAACTCGTCAGCGTCAAGGGGCCGAGCGTCCACGAACTCGATCCCGAAGCGACGATGGAGCAGGTTCGCGTCTGGTCGATGCGAGCGTGAGTGTCACCGTCCGGGAGTGAGCGAGTGGGGTCGCGAGTAAAATCAGTCGGCAGGAAATTCCGCATACGTTATTACGACGGCACCGAAACGACGAGTCGGTGACCTACTGATGCCGTTTTACGGCGGAGACGAACTCGGAAACGTGTACGACGAGGCTCTCGACGGAGGGTTCGGACTCGTCGCGAGTAACGTCGCGGAACCGAACACGATGATGGGGCTCATGGAGGGAGCCGACCAGGCCGATTCGGACCTGCTCATCCAGATGAGCGCCGGTGCCTGCCGCTTTGCGGGCAACGGGGACGCCGAGGCGGGCCTGCGCTCGATGGGGACGTATATCGACACCATCGCCGAGCAGTACGACATCGGCGTCTTCCTCAACATGGACCACCAGACGGACATGGACTTCATCGACATGCAGGTCGAGACGGCCATCCCCTCCTCGATCATGATCGACGCCTCCCACGAGGACTTCGAGGGGAACGTCGCCCGCTCGAAGAAGGTCGTCGAAAAGACCGAGCAGGCCGACGAGGAGATCCTCGTCGAGGCCGAACTGGGCCAGATCAAAGGCGTCGAGGACGAGATCGTCGCCGAGGAGGCCTTCTACACCGACCCCGAGCAGGCCGTCGAGTTCGTCGACCGGACGGGCTGTGACCTGCTGGCGATCTCCGTCGGGACTCAACACGGCGTCGCCAAAGGGAAGGACCTCGATCTCAAACCTGATCTCGCGACGGATATCAAGGAGGCCCTCTCGGACCACGGGCTGGACACGCCGCTGGTCCTGCACGGCTCTTCGGGCCTCCAGCCGGATCAGCTGTCTGACTTCATGAACCGCGGGATCTGCAAGGTCAACAAGGACACCCGCTACCAGTACGAGTACACGCGGACGCTCTATGACCTCTACCGGGAGGAACCGAACGACATCGTCCCGCCGGAGGGCGTCGAGGATCAGCGTGATTCGTTCTTCAACGACGTCGACTGGTCGCCCAACAAGGACCGCTTCGATCCCCGTGTCGGCGGCCGCGACGTCCGCGAGCGTATCGCCGAAGTCTATGCCGGCCTCGCGGAAGTCTCGGGCAGCGCCGGTCGAAGCCTCTACAAGTAAGGTTCCACGAACTGGGCCGTACTGATTCTGTCAACCCATTCCCCAAACTATTATATATGTTTGGTCTGACTACACGATTGAGGTATACGAATAATGTCAGCAATGGGACGTGAGGGGTGCGACTTCGAAGAGATAGCCGCCGACATCCGGCGGCGCAAAGATCGCGACGAAGAGTACGCCCGTCTGGGTGTCTGGTGATCGGCGTCACGGATCGCTCGGATTTTCATCCACCATCTTTTTGACGGCCTCGCGCCAGCGTGGCACGTCCAGTGCGACCAGCCCACGGATGTGGCCTGCCGGCCGGTCCGGTAGGTCGCTGACGAGGTCCGTCACCGTCCGCTCGAAGCGGGCAAGCGTCTCGACGAGGGTCGTCTCGTCGAACAGCTGGCCGGCGTTCCAGGTGCCGTCGCCCGTTTGTTCGTAGTCCAGCACGACCTGTCGGTGTTTGCACACCGTCGCGCCGATCCGTTCGTAGCGCTCGACAACGCTGTCGTCGGCCCCGGCGACGACCGCCGCGACGCCGGTACACACCGCATAGAGACCCGCCTGGCGATCGAGCAGTTCCAGATACGTCTCCGCTCCCGGAGTCTTCCGGGCTTCCACGAACGGCGCACAGAGCACCAGCTGTGCGTGGTAACTCCAGTACGCTACAGCGTCAGGACCGAGTCGGCTCGCCGCTTCGACGGTGAGCGCTACCAGCAGCTGTGAGACGACCAGCGCTTCCGCGGTCCGCCCCTCGGCGACGTCTCCGTCGACGATGTCGTCGACGATATCGAAGTATTCCTGCGTGAGTATCGTCATCCGAACGACCCTGTCACGATCGGACGCCGGCAGATCGAGCGACTCGGCGACCGCCTCGATCAGTATCACCGTGTCCAGCTTCGGGCGACGGTCGCGCTTTGGGAGTGCCTCGCTCGGAGAGAACGCCAGTTCGTAGACCGGGCGCGCCCCCGGCGGCGGTACTCGCTCGACCAGCGTCTCGACGTGGTCGAGCATCCGCTCACGACAGGCGTCTGCGTGTTCCTCGAAGGCATCCTGGTCGGCCGCCGAGAGTGTCGAAGGGCGATAGAGCACTGCCGGAGTGGTTGCCCCATCGACACTTGAGCGTTCGGGTCCGGCAGACAGTGCTCTATCGCTGCTTTCAGTGAGCGGTTGCCGATTGACCTGGCAGTGGACTCGTCCCGTTGAAGAGAATCGACGAAGCCATCCTCTCACGGTCGCGGGCATCTCCGGTCAGACTCCCTCCAAGTGCGGTTTTCGGGGCCGTTCGACGCAGTATTCGGGTGAACTGTTCCCCCTCCAGAACGCTTTTTGCCGCTGTCGACGTGTCTTACACACAGAGTCGGGTCAATCGCGACGAAACATCTCATCCATGGAAACACTACCACTGTCCTCGACGCCGCGGTTCGAACCGCTGGCTGCACCAACCGGTATTCAGGTCGTCGATCCGATCGACGGAGGGCAGTTCACTTTTCTGACTCCCGATCCGGTGGAGACGGACCCGGCACCGAAGGACGCGCTGCCGGTGCCAGTCGACGGCGCAGTGTCGATCGATACTGACGTGATTCGGACGCCGTATCTCGTGGGCGTCTGGATCAGAGATGGAGAGTTCGACCTCGTCGAACAGTGTACGGGGGGCGATCAGGTATCACTTCCCGACGGGCGATACGTCGTCGAGTTTTCCTCCGTCCAGCTCAAACTCTATCTCGGAATCGACGGGCCAGCGACCGTCGATGCGACGGGTGATCTCGTCGAATTTTCGACGTCGGGGGAGTCCGACGTGGTCGTCGGATTGCGATCGTATCACGAACAGCCGGCACGGACGATCACGACGACGGAGAGCCCACATGACGTCATGAAGGCGATTTCACAGTTCCGGGCCGCGCTGAAGACCACGTCACCGGAGCGGTCGTTCCCAACGCTTCGGGGTCATCCCCCGCTGGTGGAGTTCGGCGAGGAGTTTTCCGCACCTGGTGGTTCTCGGCTGTCTCCGGCGTCGCTGTCGATCGAATTGCCACCCCGCTGGGATCGCATCTTGCCGGCCGCACCGCTATCGTACTATCTCGATGCGGATCTCGTTCCCGGCGATCGGGCTCGGCTCCATCTCGATGGGGAGACGGTTCCGCTCGTTGGGCCCGATGGCTACGAACAGCGGATCGCACAGATTCTCAAGCACGTGTTCACGCTCGATTGTGTGGTCCGGACCGAGGGGCTGTACAACGTTGATCTCCACGAGCGATCGGTGCTCGAAGCCCGCACTGACCTGGATTTCCAGCGGTTGTACGACCTCCCGCTGGCCGAGCGGACTCTGGCCTATCTGGATGTCCCGTTTGAGACTGTCGAACCAGCCACGCCGGAGTGGAAGCTGACTGCCGACGTCCAGCCCGAACCGGAGAACGCTCGGGTGTTGCCGTTCCTCTCGTCTGACCTCGCCCTCATTCGGGCGACGGGCGACGACGACATCGAGCCGGAGGACCTTTCGGAGGCCTCGCCGGACGTCGAATCGTTCTTCCGTGACGGCCCGGCGATGCCGGACGAACCGGTGTTACTTCGTGGCGCTGCCGACGTGCGTTCGGGGACCTCGCCGGGTGAATCCGAGGTCGCAGAGCGGGTCTTCCGGCCGGATTCTACTGACAGTCTGATGCATACGTTCGTCGGCGACGGGATTCCCCTGGGTGCGACCAAGATGACGCCCGAGATGTTCCGTCGCCGCCTGGAGTACGAACCAGTCGAGTCCGGCCGGGTCCGGGTCGACGTCATCGTCAACGAGGAAGCGATGAGCGACGAGACTGCCGTTTCGGACGTCTACGGAACACGCGACTGGATCGACTTCGACGTCACAATCCACTCGGACCTCACGCAGGGCGAACTCGCCGACGTCTTCCAGCGCGACACTGACTTTCTCCACTACATCGGCCACGTCGACGACGAGGGGTTCAAATGCAGCGACGGCTATCTGGATGTCCGATCGCTGTCGTCGGTAAACATCAGCGGCTTTCTCCTCAACGCCTGCCAGTCCTACGAGCAGGGCAAGGCACTGGTTGACGCGGGGGCCGTCGGTGGGATCGTCACCCTCGCGAATATTCCGAATCCGACGGCGACGAGCATCGGGAAGAATATCGCGCGGCTGTTGAATACAGGATTTTCGATTGCGACGGCGCGATCACTGATTGAGGAAGACGAACATCTCGCTAGCCGATATATGGTGGTCGGTGATGGACACGCGAATATTGTCCAAAGCCAATCTGGCGGCACATTCACAGTATTAATTGATTCGATAGATGAAAATTCTGTCAACTTCTCTCTTCATGGCTATCCACCATCTGGTCATTCAGTAGGAGGGCTACGAACCTGGTGGATTGACACCTCTCATGAGAATTTCATCAACCCATCTCGTTTACCAAATTTACAACTAGTTATAGATGAGTTCACTGAGTTCTGCAATAGCGACGGATTTCCGATTATATTTAATAACAAGTACTTTTGGAGCCGAGACTTTAATGTAAATTAAGATTAAGGGCCGAGAGTAACTGCGCCTGCAGATGCCGCCGCCGATCCCATCTGCGTCAGCAGAACGAGGAGCATGAACAGGACGCCGATCATTCGTGGGTGCTGTGCCAGGAAGCTCGTTTCCTCCGATTCTGAGTGGCTCATAGCCAACTCAACCTTTATTGCATAGTATAAAATATATTTCTAAAGTCATCTAATACAAAATTATTTAATACAATACATGGAAAATTTAAATGTATAATTCCGGTAGTACGGTCCTTTTCAGGTATGGGTGCTATCGACTGGCAAACCTCGATAATTTGGCTTCTCCCGTAACTTACTTAATTGTTAATATTGTAATCGGACGTAGGTAACACAGATGAGTCAACCGAGCATTGCACTTCAGGGGAGTGACCCGACGTGAGCTTCGATGTCTTTGACGCCGATGAATCGCTGGAAGAGGCCTCGAACGTGCTGTGTATCTCTCCCGAGATCAGCACCTCCAAAGAGGAGTGCTGCCAGGAGTTGCTGACGCGCTGCGGGATCCCTGACCGGATCGTGGGTGTCACCGTCGCGTCGTCGCCCGGCGGACGCATGGCGGAATGGGGCAACGCGATCAATCCGATGACGACCGAACTGACCTTCATCGACGTCTCCCACGGGGGTCGTTCGGCCGCCATGTCCGCCGACGGGTTCGGCGGCCAGAACGGCGCACTCGTCGACGTCGTGGAAGTCCCGGAGGTCGACCTCCGCGATATCGGCAAGGAGATCACGAACCAACTCGACAGCGACAGTAACGAGACCGTCGCTGTCTGTATCGATTCGCTGACGGACCTGCTGCAATTCGAATCCGAAGAGACGCTCAGTCGCTTCCTCCACGTCCTCACGACGCGCGTGAACGAATCCGGGGCGGCAGCCCACTATCATATCGACGCCCACGGTCATCCGGAGCGCGTCTTCGAGACGCTCTCACCACTGTTCGAGGCGACTGTCCGAGCTGACCCGGACCTGGGCTGACGCCCGCCACGTACTGCAGTCTCGTTTTGCCGTCGACTTTCGCGGGCCGGAAGCCGATCATTTTTATTCGCCCCCACAGAAACCATCGATATCATGGCCCCGATCCAGGCCGTGCTGGTCAGTTCTCCCGATGAAGACGTCGTATCGTCACTGACGGCTACTCTTCGGGATCGATGGCCGACACGAACCGCAACGTCGCCGGATGAAACGACCCGCAGCCTTGACGAGAATGTCACTGTCGTCGTCTTCGACACGGCGTTTGCTGGGCTGTCGCTGGATGACCTGGCGGCGATGACAACCGAGCAATCGCCGGACGCACAGGTACTCCAACTCGGCACGAGCATGGATCCGAATGCGGGTCGTGCCGATGCGGTTCTGACTCACGCCGTCGAGACGGACACGATCTGCTCGACCGTCGATCGCCTCCAGCGTCGCGCACGGTACAACCGGCTCCTCTCTCGATTTTATTCTCTCTCTCTCGCGCTCGAAGTGAACGTGCCTCGGAGAATGAGACGGACAAATCTGCACAGGAGATTGCGGACATCAAATGTGAACTCGACGAACTCGCGGCTGCACTCGACGACGAAGATCTCTTTGACGCGGCCCTGGGAAGTACCGACGGGGTACCGTAGCTACGTGTTCCCGACGTAGGGCAGCGACGTTGCCGTCCGCTCGATCTCGTTTTCGTTGGCACTCATCAGCGCTGTCGTGTCCCAGATCCCCTCGACCAGGGCCTGACGCTGTGCGTCGTCGACCGTGACCTCGACGGTCTGGCCGCCGTAGGTAACGGTCTCACTCTCGACGTCGATGTCGATCTCGCCGTCCGGGTTCTCTTCGACCCAGTCCTGGAGGTCGGCGATCGTCTCCTGATCGGCCGTCACGGTCGGCATCCCGAGTGCGAGGCAGTTGCCCGCGAAAATCTCGGCGAAGGATTCGCCGATGAACGCGTCGATCCCCCAGCGCATCAACGCCTGGGGGGCGTGTTCCCGCGAGGATCCACACCCGAAGTTGTCGTTGACGACCATCACGTTGGCGTCCCGGAACCGATCCTCGTTCATCGGGTGCTCTTTCTGGTTGTCCTCGTCGTCGTAGCGGACGTCGAAGAAGGCGAACTGCCCCAGGCCGTCGAAGGTGACAACCTTCATGAAGCGCGCGGGGATGATCTGGTCGGTGTCGATGTCGTTCCCACGGATGGGGACGCCGGTGCCAACCACCTCCCGAACTTCGGGGATGTCCGCATCGAAGTCGCTCATGCGGGAGTCACCTCCGGCAGTTCGCGCACGTCAGTCACTTCGCCCGTCACGGCCGCCGCGGCGACCATCTGGGGGTTCATCAGGACGGTCCGACCGTCTTTCGAGCCCTGGCGACCGACGAAGTTCCGGTTCGAGGAGGACGCGGAGGCCTCGTCGCCCTCCAGCTGGTCCTCGTTCATGCCCAGACACATCGAACAGCCGGCGTTGCGCCACTCGAAGCCGGCCTCGCGGAAAATATCCGCCAGTCCCTCCTCTTCGGCGGCTTGCTGGACACGCTGGCTGCCGGGGACGACCATCGCCCGGACGCTGTCGTCGACCTCTCGGCCCTCGACGATGTCCGCGGCCCGACGCAGGTCGGGCAATCGAGCGTTCGTACACGAGCCCAGGAAGACCACGTCGATGTCGTAGCCCGCCATCGTCTCGCCTGGCTCGACGCGCATGTGCTCCTGGGCGCGACGCGCGGTGTCCTGCTTGTCCTCGGGCAGATCCTCCGGCGCAGGGATCGGCTCTGAGATGCCGATGCCCTGGCCCGGCGTCGTGCCCCAGGTGACGACCGGTTCGAGTTCGCTCGCGTCGATGTGAACCACGTCGTCGTACTCGGCGTCCGCGTCGCTCCGGATGGACTCCCAGTAGGGCTTCAGCTCGTCGAAGGCCTCGGGGTTCTCCTGGAAGTAGTCCGTCTCTTGCATCCACTCGTAGGTGGTCTCGTCAGGGTTGACGTAGCCCGCGCGAGCACCGCCCTCGATGGACATGTTACAGATCGACATGCGGCCTTCCATGTCGAGATTCTCGATGGCCTCGCCGGCGTACTCATAGACGTAGCCGACGCCGCCATCAGTTCCGAGGCGGCGGATGATCTCTAAGATGATGTCCTTGGCCTCGACGCCCGGCCCCAGTTCGCCGTCGACCTGGATCTTTCGGACTTTCTGTTTCTCCATGGCGATACACTGGGTGGCCAGGACGTCCCGGATCTGGGAGGTCCCGATGCCGAAGGCCAGCGCGCCAAAGGCGCCGTGGGTCGAGGTGTGGCTGTCGCCACAGACGATGGTCTTGCCGGGCTGGGTGATGCCCTGCTCCGGGCCGATGACGTGGACGATGCCCTGATCGCCCGTCGTCGGGTCCGAGAACTCGATGCCCGCCTCGCGGGCGTTCTCCTCCAACTCGCTCATCATCTCCTCGGCCGCGTCATCGCTGTAGGGCCGGGACTGGTCGCTCGTCGGGACGATGTGATCGACCGTCGCGTGGGTCAGATCCGGCCGGGCGACCTCGATATCGCGCTCCCGGAGCATCCCGAAGGCCTGCGGGCTGGTGACCTCGTGGATGAGGTGCAGCCCGACAAACAGCTGGTCCTGCCCGTTGGGGAGTTGCGTTACCTTGTGCTCGTCCCATACCTTGTCGTACAGCGTTCCCTGACTCATACTCGTCCTCTGGTCGTCTTTGTTCGATAGCGTGATTGCATTGTCTCAGTCGCTCACTCCGCTTGCTCGTCCCAGGCGAACAGCTCCCGCAGCCGCTCGCCGACTTCCTCGATTTCGTGGTTCCCTTCGGCCTCCCGCAGCTGCTTGTAGCTCGGCCGGTTGGTCTGGTTCTCGGAGATCCACTCTTTGGCGAACTCGCCGTTCTGGACCTCTTCGAGGATCTGCTCCATCCCCTCACGGGAGGACTCGTCGATGACGTACTCACCGCGGGTCAGCCCGCCGTACTCGGCGGTATCGGAGACGGAGTTCCACATCTCCATCAGCCCGCCCTCGTAGACCAGGTCGACGATCAGCTTCAGCTCGTTGAGGACCTCGAAGTAGGCCATCTCGGGGCTGTAGCCCGCGTCGACCAGGGTCTCGTAGCCGACCTTCATCATTTCGGTGACGCCGCCACAGAGGACGGCCTGCTCGCCGAAGAGGTCGGTCTCGGTTTCCTCGCGGAAGGTCGTCTCGATGACGCCCGCCCGCGTACAGCCGATCGCCTTCGCGTACGCGAGGGCCTGTTCCTTGGCCTCGCCACTCTCGTCCTGGTAGACGGCGACGAGCCCAGGGGTACCTTCACCGCGCTGGTAGGTCCGCCGGACCAGGTGGCCCGGTGACTTCGGGGCGACCATCGCTACGTCGACGCCTTCCGGGGGTTCGATCTGGCCGTAGTGGATGTTGAACCCGTGGGCGAACTGCAGCGTGTCCCCCGGCTCCAGGGCGTCTTCGATCTCGTCGTAGACGATCGGCTGGATGTTGTCGGGCACGAGCAGCACGACGATGTCACCCTCGGCCGCTGCCTCGGGGGGCGTCTCGACCTGCATACCGGCGTCCTCGGCGACCGGGCGATCCTCGTTGCCTTCGGGCAGGCCAACGACCACGTCGACGCCGCTGTCGTCGAGATTCTGGGCGTGGGCGTGGCCCTGGCTGCCGAAGCCAAGGACCGCTACAGTTACGTCTTCGAGATACGATTCGTCCGCGTCGTCGTCGTAGTAGACAGTCGTGTCGAATTCGTCAGTCATCGGTAGTGTGTCGTCTTCGTTTCCGGATGGGTCAGTGTTCAATCTATCGTGTCGCCGTGCTCGGTTGTCGCCGCTACTCCTCGCTCAGGTGGCCGTTTGCGTCCATGGTGTCCGCGCCGCGTTCCAGTGCCGCCGCGCCGGTGCGGACGACCTCCTGGACCTCGAATTGCTTGAACGCCTCGACTGCGGCGTCGACCTTCTGCTTGCTGCCCGTGATTTCGACGGTCACGGAGTTCGTCGAGGCGTCGACGGCCTGGCCGTTGTACATCTCCGCGACGGACTGGATGTCGTCGGGCTTCTCGCCGCGAACCTTCACGAGGGCGAGTTCCCGCCGCATCGCCTCGGGCTTCAGTTCCTCGACGGCGATCGTGGGGACGAGCTTTTCCAGTTGCTTCTTCGCCTGCTCGATGCCCGGTTCAGCTTCCTCGATGACGATCGTCATCCGGGCGATGTCGTCGTCGGTCGTCGGTCCGACGGTGAGGCTCTCAATGTTGAACTGCCGGCGACTGAACAGCCCCGACACTTCCGCGAGGACGCCGGGCTCGTGTTCGACCAGCGCCGACAGCACCGCCATTCGGGGCTGGTGGGTCGCCTCCGCTTCCGGATCGATACGAATACCTTGCGTGTTGCGCCGTCCCTCGGGTCGCTTTCGCTCGTCGGGGGCCGGCCCTGGGAGTTCGCCACTACTCATTATAGCCCCTCCAGTTGTTTCTCCGAGAGTGCAAACAGTCCGTTGTCGCCGCCGCTGGGGACCATGGGATAGACGTTCTCGCCGGGATCGATGATCGCGTCGATCACCGCCGGGCCGTCGTACTCGCGTGCTTCCTTGATGACTTCCTCAACCTCGTCGTGGTCCTCCAGGCGGAACCCGCGTGCGCCGAAGGACTCCGCCAAGAGGTCGAACTCCGGCACCCACTGGTACTCGCTTGCCATCCGTCGACCCTCGTAGAAGCCGTCCTGCCACTGGCGGACCATCCCGATCGCCTCGTTGTTGAGGATGACGTACGTGATGTCCAGATCCTCGCGGACCGCCACGGACAACTCCTGCATCGTCATCAGGAACGAGCCGTCGCCGTCGAAGGCAACGACCTCCCGGTCGGGGGCGGCCAGCTTCGCGCCGATGGCCGAGGGGACACCGTAGCCCATCGTTCCCAGGCCATTGCTGGAGACCCAGGTCCGGGGTTCGGTGTACGTCCAGAACTGGCAGGCCCACATCTGGTGTTGGCCGACGCCCGTGGTGACGATCGCGTCGTCGTCGGCCATCTCGGCGAAGCGCTCGACGACGTGCTGGGGTTTGATCGGCTCGTCCTCGGGTGCTTCGTAGTCCAGCGGGTATTCGTCCTTCCAGGTCTGGCACTGCTCGCGCCACTCGTCGGCGTCTGGCGCGCGCGTCAGTTCGTCCTCGAGCTGTTCGAGGACGCGCTCGGCGTCGCCCAAAAGCGGGTAGTCGGCGTAGATGTTCTTGTTGATCTCGGCGGCATCGATCTCGACGTGGATGACCTCGGCGTCCGGGGCGAAACTGTCGACACCACCAGTCAGCCGATCGTCAAAGCGCGTCCCGACGCCGATCAGCACATCGGTGTTCGTGATCGCCAGGTTTGCCGCGCCGGTGCCGTGCATCCCCGCCATCCCCAGCGAGAGATCGTCCGTCTCGGGGAAACTCCCGAGGCCCGGCATGGTCGTGATCACCGGGATGTCGTACTTGCGGGCGAACGCGCGCAACTCGTCGCTGGCTTCGCCCTTGATGACGCCGCCGCCCGAGAGGATGACCGGCCGATCGGCGTCCTCGATCGTTTCGGCCGCGGCCTCGATGACAGCCTCGTCGGCAGTCTCCGGCGGGTGATAGGTATCGGGCGTCTCCGGGGAGACCGGCTGGACGTCGGTCTCTGCCTTGCTTGCGTCCTTCGGGAGATCGACTAAGGTCGGCCCCTGGCGACCGGACTCGGCCAGGGCGAACGCCTCGCTGACGTCAGCACCCAGCGTGTCCGGGTCGCCGGCGAAGTAGTTGTTCTTCGTGATGGGCTGGGTGATCCCCACCGTATCGACTTCCTGGAAGGCGTCGTTGCCGACGAAGTCAGTCGCGACCTGGCCGGTCAGCGCGATCATCGGATCGGAGTCCATCGAGGCGTCGGCGATGCCCGTCACGAGGTTCGTCGCGCCCGGGCCGGAGGTCGCCATCGCGACGCCCGGTTCGCCCGAGACGATGCCGTAGGCGTCGGCGGCGTGGGCCGCACCCTGCTCGTGGGCCATCGTGATGTGCTCGATGTCCGAGTCGTACAGGGCGTCGTAGACGGGCATGATCGCCCCGCCCTGGACGCCGAAGGCCATGTCGACGCCGGCCTCCTCCAGGGCGATGATCGCCGCTTCCGCGCCCGTCGTTACCTCGCGCGCGTCGTCGGCTTCGTCCTCGTCATCGGCAGCATCTGTCGAGGGATCCGGCTCGCGGTCCTGGTGGAACGCGCGTTCGCTCATGGTCGATACCTCCGTGTCGTGGCCGGTCGTGAGCGCGTGGCTCGCGGACGCGGCGTCGGTGAATCCTGGGATGTCATGGTTCGCTTGTGTGTCATGGGTGGAGTCGTGTCGCTGGTGGTTGCAGCGCCGTGCGATCGTCGTGGAAATGGGGTACTGTCGGGGCTATGCCGCCCCTACAATACCGACAAGAAGCAGGTCGGTCGCGTCGCTGTCGCCGGATCGAACGCCGGATGTGGACAGCGGACGCATCAGTATCGGAACATCGCCGTCGTTCATTATAAACGTTCCGTGAGACGACTTCCCGATCGCCTGTGCGACCGCCGTACAGCGGCCGCTGATCGATCCGGGCGAGCGACGTGGACGACATGGTCAGGCGCGGACCTCCTCGCGCGCCCGGTCGACGTCCACGTCGCGGGCGAACCGTTCGAGGACGTCCATCGTGATCCGGTTTTGCTCCGCGCCGTACTCCTTGACGCGGCGAGTCACCGTCCGGACCTCTTGCTCGGTCGGCTCGAAGCCGGCCTCGACGAGGCGCTCCCGGACCGAGTGCTGGCCGGTGTGTTTCCCGAGGACGAGTTCGCGCTCGGCACCGACCATCTCGGGAGTCATCACGCCGGGCTCGAACGTATCGCTGTTTTCGATGACGCCCGCGGCGTGGATGCCCGACTCGTGGGAGAAGGCGTTCGCCCCGACGACGGGCTTGTTGCCCGGCGTGTCGACGCCGCTTTTCTCCTCGATCAGCCGGGAGAGCTCCGTGATCCGGGTCGTGTCGATGCCCGTATCCACGTCATACAAACTCTCCAAGGCCATGACGACTTCCTCGTAGGCGGCGTTGCCGGCGCGCTCGCCGATGCCGTTGACGCTGACCTGGGCCTGTGCGCCGCCGGCCTCGAAGCCCGAGAGAGCGTTGGCCGTCGCCAGCCCGAAGTCGTCGTGGGTGTGGACATCCACGCGAGCGTCCGTGTGGGCGACGACCGTGCCAACCATCTCCTGGAATCGACCGGGCGTCGCGACACCCGTCGTGTCGGGGATGTTGATCCAGTCGGTGCCCGCCTCGGTGACGGCTTCGACGACGTCGATCAGGAAGTCCTCGTCGGTGCGAGTGGCGTCCATCGGCGAGAACATGCACTCGACGCCGGCGTCTTTGACGCGCTCGACGGACTCGACGGCCCGTTCGACGGCGTCCTCGCGGGTCGCGTGCATCGAATCCTGGAGCTGGATGTCGCTTGTCGAGACGAAGACGTGGATCAACTCGACGCCCGAGTCGATGGCCGCCTCGACGTCTTTCTCGACGACGCGGGCGAGCCCGCAGGTGGTCGTCGTGGTACTTTCGGCGATATCGCGTACCGCCTCGAACTCCGCGTCGGAGTTGACGGGAAACCCCGCTTCGATGACGTGGGTGCCCATCTCGTCGAGCACCGCCGCTATCTCTCGTTTGTCTTCGTAGGAAAACGAGGTTCGCGGCGTCTGTTCCCCGTCGCGAAGCGTGGTGTCGAAAATTCGTGCGTCCGTGATTTCGGACGTACTATCGAGTGTGCCCTGGAAGAACTCGATCCGCCGGGGATCCCGACGTAACCTCGTGCGTATTGGACATTTGCAACCGAAGTGACGGCGTGGTCGTATTTAAATCTTCTCGATGCGAACGCGGGAATCCCACACACGGCAAGTTGCCGCCCGTTCTCCGACGTGAGATCGAACGCGTGTCCGCCAGGAGCAGCCACACACGATCTTTGGCCCTCGACCTACTCGTCAGGAGATGTCGATGCTGCCCTTGTGTCATCGGCGACCACGCGATCCGGGATTGTCGGGTCAGGCACACGACCGACCGTCAGCAGTCGCTCGGTGAACGTCAGGTCGGTCTTGGCCGGGTCCGGTTTGTCCATCGTCTCGTACTCGACGGCCACGCCCTCGTCTTCGGCGGCGATCCGGACAATATTCAGCCGGAATGTCGGGTGGAACACCGGCGGGAGGATCCCGGCGATGACCTGCCGTCGGTGAAACCGCTTGAGCCACGTCCCTGTGTTGACGATCAACCGCCCGTCGTGTTCGTCGACCGCCGGCCGGTGGGTGTGTCCATAACAGAAGACGGCCGTCTCGGGGTGTTCCTCGAAGAGATCCTTTGCCGCCGCTCGGTATGGTTTGCTCGGATCGACGGTAAACTCCGTCTCGACGAGGCCGAAGCGATCGATCGTCCGCTTGAAATCCTGGAGGATGAACCGAATCGGAATCCAGACCAGCACGAGGATGCCGACGATCGCCACGTTGATCGCGAGCAGCGAGAACGCGAGCGCCCCGGCGGACCCGAACCGGCCAAAGGCCCCCTCGACAGTCTCGGTCGGCATCGACCAGACGCCAACCAGGTCGAGACCGACGGCGATCGCAGCGATCGCACTCAGGTTGAACACTAACAGAAAGGGGACGATCGCGTACCGCAACAGCGGGTGCATCTCGTTGTAGAAGTACTTCGAGAGGAACCACACCGGGACCCGCTCGGTCGGTGTGACTGCCTGGATGTCCTTCAGCCAGTTGCGCCGGCCGAGAGCCGACACCTGGCCCGCACGGCTGGTCACGAGCGTGTTGTAATAGTAGCCAAGCGGCTTCTCGTGGGGATTGCCGAAATCTTCGAAGCGGTTGTTCGGGTCGCGCTGGTTGCCGTGCTCGAAGTGGATCGTCCGGTCCCCGACGGGACGGGTGATCGACTGCTCCTGGACGAGATCCACGTTGTACGCGGCGAAGCGCTCGACGTACGCGTCGTAGGCGGCGAGTTCGTGGTCGTGATTGCCGGGTAGCAGCGTTATCTGAACGTTCTCCCCGGTCGCCCGGAGTTGCTCGAAGAGGTTCGGGTATCGCTCGACCAGCGCGTCGAACTTTTCGATCCCCTCCAGGGTGGTGAACTCCCAGAGGCCGAACGCGTCGCCGTTGATGACGAGTTCGGCGTCCTCGTCTAACTGTTCGAGCCGCTTGAGGAACGAAAGCAGCTCATCGAGGAACTCGACGTGTTCGAGTTGCTCGTCGCCGCCGATGTGGAGGTCGCTGATGACATAGTAGACTGGTTCGTCCTCGTCGGCATGGTTCTCGACGTGGGCCTCACCCATCGTCTCTTCGTGCTCGCGCTGGGGCATAATGTCTTCGCCCGCGGTATCGGTCACGACCGATCAGGTAAGCCCCCACATCGCGGCGATGCCGACCGTCGTCACGACCGCGAGCAGCAACTGCAGCGGGCCACCGACCTTCAGGAAGTCCGAGAACCGGTAGCCGCCAGGACCATAGACCATCAGGTTGGTCTGGTAGCCGACCGGCGTCATGAACGACGTCGCCGACGCGAACATCACTGCCAGCAGGAACGCGAAGGGGTCGGCCCCCATCTGGCCCGCCGCGTTGACGGCCACTGGAATCATCAACACGATGGTCGCAACGGGCGTGATGACGTTCGCCAGCAGGCCAGTGAAGACGTAAAACAGTAGCATCACCAGGATCAGCGGCAGGAACGCCTCAGTGGCGACCAGTGCGTCCGCCAGCACCTCCGCGCCACCGGTCTCGCCCATCGCGGACCCGAGTGGAATCACGCCCGCGAGCAGGAAGACGATGTTCCAGGAGACGGCGTCGTAGGCGTCCGAGGGCGACAGACAGCCGGTGACGATCATCACGAAGACGCCCCCGAGCGCGGCGATCACGATCGGCAGGAGATTCAGCGCCGCCGCGCCGATCACGCCGGCCATGATCGCGACCGCGAGTGGCGTCTTCGCGGAAAGCGGTGCGGCTGTCTCCGGCTCCACCGCGTCGATCCGTTCGGAAGCGCTCTCCTCGGTGACGATCAGGTCCCCAGACTCCCCGAAGTACTCGATCGCAGTCGGCGATAGCCGAACCAGCAGGAGGTCTCCCGGCTCGACAGTCACGTCGTCGAGGTCCTGGCGAATGAGATTCCCACCCCGTCGGACTGCAAGAACCGTCGTCCGGTGAAACTCCTCCAAGCGTGCCTCCGCGAGCGTCTCCCCGACGTACGCCGAGTCCTCTGGCACGACTGCGGAGGCAAGCGTGTTCTCGGTCGGGCTCTCGTCGAAGGTCCCGTCGGTAACGTCCTCCCGGACGAGTCGACGCAGGTCGAAGGCGTCACGGAAGCGGGTCGTCGCCTGGCTGGGACCGTTGACCACCAGTATGTCGCCGGCAGCGAGTCGCTGGTCGGTGTCCGGGACGGCGTAGGCCTCGCCGTTTCGTCGCACCTGGAGTACATCGACCGGGACATCCTCGCGCGCATCCACGTCGGCGGCGCGCTCGCCGACGAGCGACGAGCCCTCGGGGACACGCAACTGCGCGAGGTGATCTTCGAGATTGAACGCCGAGACCAGATCGGCGTCGACCGGGATCCGGGCCGGGGTGAGTCGACGGCCGATCGTCAGCAAGTACACCAGCCCGACCACGAGGATGACGACGCCAAGCGGCGTGAACTCGAACATCCCGATGCCGCTTCGGCCATCGATGAGTTCCCGGGCGAAGTCGCTGGCGAGGATGTTCGTCGAGGTGCCGACGAGCGTCAGCGTCCCGCCGAGGATCGCGGCGTAGGACAGTGGCAACAGCAGCTTCGACGGCGAGACGTCGCTCCCCTCGGCGAGATCGGTAATCATCGGGATGAACACGGCGACGACCGGCGTGTTGTTGACGAACCCCGCGATCGGGCCGGTCGTGCCGACGGTCGCCAGCAACGCCCGCCCCTCGTCGCCGCGGACGAACCCGGCGAGCGAGACGCCGAGGCGCTGGACGAGTCCCGTATTCTGGATCCCGGCACTCAGCATGTACATCGCGACGATGGTGATCGTCGCCGGGTTGGCGAAGCCGGCGATCGCGTCTCTCGGCGTGACGCCGATGGTCGGACCCAGTGCAGCCAGTGCGACGATGACACCGATCGCCGTCACGTCGTTCGGGATCACTTCCGAGACGAACAGAACCAGTGCAATGCCGATCAGCCCGAAGACGAGCGCCGCCTCGAAGGGGATCCCTGCGACAGCCATGGCAAGATCGACTCGGTCCGGACGCTTAAACACTCTGTGGCAAGCGTCGGCCTGCACCCGGAGGCGGTTCGTCGAGCAGTTCGCGCCCGCATGGAAAGCGATAAACGCTGGCGGTGGCGAGAGGCCGGTAATGGCCCTTTCGACCTCGGACCGGGCGGTCGTCGTCGAGAAGATCGACCGCGACCCCACGACGGCGGAGGCGGCGCTGTTCGAGAACCTCTGGAGCGAGCACTGCTCGTATCGTTCCTCGCGTCCACTCCTGGGGCGCTTCGAAAGTGACGGCGAGCACGTCGTCGTCCCGCCGGGTGACGACGCCGGCGTCGTGGCGCTGCCCGAAGACGAGAACACCTATCTGGCGATGGGGATCGAGAGCCACAACCACCCCTCCTACGTCGATCCCTACGACGGCGCGGCCACCGGCGTCGGCGGTATCGTTCGTGACATCCTCTCGATGGGCGCGTTCCCCATCGCGCTGACCGACAGCCTCTACTTCGGCGACTTCGAGCGCGAACACTCCCGCTATCTGCTGGAGGGTGTCGTCGAAGGCATCTCGGACTACGGCAACTCGATCGGCGTGCCGACCGTCGCCGGCAGCGTCGCGTTCCACGAGGACTACGAGGAGAACCCGCTGGTCAACGTGGCCTGCGTGGGGATGCTCTCGGCCGACCGCCTGATCACCGCCGAGGCCCAGACGGCCGGAAACAACCTCGTCCTCGTCGGGGCCTCGACCGGTCGTGACGGCCTCGGCGGGGCCTCCTTCGCCAGCGAGGACATCGCCGAGGACGCCGAGACCGAGGATCGCAGCGCGGTCCAGGTCGGCAATCCCTATCGGGAGAAGCTCCTCATCGAGACCAACGAGGCGCTCATCGAGGAGGATCTGGTCGAGTCGGCCCGGGACCTCGGCGCGGCCGGTCTCGGCGGCGCGTCGAGCGAACTTGTCGCCAAGGGTGGGTTCGGCGCGGCAATCAACCTCGACGACGTCCCGCAACGCGAGCCCAACATGAACGCCACCGAGATCCTGCTCTCGGAGTCCCAGGAGCGGATCGTCTACGAGGTCACGGACGAAAACGTCGAACGCGTTCAGGAACTCGCCGCGCGCTACGATCTGGAAGCGGCAGTCATCGGCGAGGTGACCGAGGACCCGAACTACACCTGCACGCTCGACGGCGAGGTCGCGGTCGACGTGCCCGCCGAGTTCGTCGGCGAGGGCGCGCCGCTGGCCGATCTGGACACTGTCGAGCCCGAACAGCCCGACGAGGATCGACCCGACGTCGATCTCGAAGACGCGGTCGAGACCGTCCTGGCCAGTCCGAACACCGCGAGCAAGCGCTGGGTCTACCGCCAGTACGACCACGAGGTCCAGGTCCGGACGGCGATGCGGCCGGGCGACGACGCCGCGCTGCTCGCGCTCCGCGAGGCCGAGACCGACACGGGCCTCGCGATTTCGGCGGGCGCGGACCCCAACTGGACGGATACCGCGCCGTATGAGGGCGCATTTGCGGCCGGCCTGGAGAACGCGACCAACATCGCCGCCAAGGGCGCGACGCCGCTTGCGGCCGTCGACTGCCTCAACGCCGGCAACCCGGAGAAGCCCGAGGTCTACGGCGAGTTCTCGGGCATCGTCGACGGGTTGGCCGACGCCTGTGCAGACCTCTCGGTCCCGGTCGTCGGCGGGAACGTCTCGCTGTACAACGACTCCTCGACGGGGCCGATTCCGCCGACGCCGACGCTGACGATGGTCGGCACCAAGCCCGGCTTTTCCGCCCCACCGATGTCGCTCTCGGGCGAGGGGACGCTCGTGCTCGTCGGCGATCTGGCGATCGGCGGCGACACCGACCCCCGTCTCGGTGGCTCCGAACTGCTCGCCGAGAAGGGCGGCAGCGACCGATTCCCGGAGTTGCCCGACGATCCGTCCGGGTTCATCGAGACGCTCGCCGACGTGGCCGATCACGAGGACACCCTCGCCGTCCACGACGCCAGCCACGGTGGCCTCGCGGTCACGCTCGCGGAGATGGTCCACGACGACGCCGGTGCTAACGTGACGATCGACGCCGCCGACCCGGTCGGCGCGCTCTGTCACGAACAGCCGGGCCGGGCGGTCATCGAGACGACCGATCCCGAAGCCGTGGAGGCAGCCTTCGACGGCGTCGCGCCGGTCGTCGAGATCGGTGCAGCCGACGACTCGGGAACACTGGATCTCACTGTCGGCGAGAAGACGCTCAGCTACGACGCGGCGGCGATCGCCGACCTGCGCGCTGTTCTCGAGGACGAGTTGGACTGACGCGACGGCCGAAACTCAGGCCAGAAGGAGCGCGAGGCCGAACGTCGCCAGCAGGCCGACGGCGGCGATGGCCATGCCGGTGCCGACCTGTTCGATGGTGTATTCGCCCTGGGGAGCCGTGCTTCGCAACGGCGGCTCGCGGGACGGCGGCGCGGGATCGGTCGGGTCGTATTCGGGGCGCTCGGTTTCGTGATCGTCGCTCATACGAGGGCCTTTCGGCGGGTCGTACTTCGAGTTGTCGGTGCCAGCAGGTCGGGACCATCGCGTCACAGAAGCGTCGGAAACGCCCTTGGCCGCGGTGTTGTCATAGGTCGATCGAACGGTGGTGTTCAGATAAGCACCGAGCAATGATTTTGTTTCTGCCGGCTTTCCAGCCGAATCCTGGTGGCCTGCGAAAATCGAAGATTTTCGGGATGACGAGAGAGCTTCGCTCTCTCGAACCACCTCGCTTCGCTCGGCAAGAGAGCTTTTTTGCCGGGGGTCGAGTGCTCGCCGGAGGCGAGCACTCGGCCCCCGTGAAAAAAGGTCGTCTCCTACTGGAAGCCGATCCGGTCGGAGCCGCGGGGCTGGCGCGAGTCGGGGCCGCCGCCCTTGAACTGGTCTTCCATCTGCTCGAAGTACTCGCGGATGTCGTCGGTGACGGTCGGCCGGACCCCCTCCAGGGCCGACCGGAAGTGGGCCATGCCGATCTCCTCGGCCTCGTCGTTCTCCCGGAGGGCCTGGATGGCCGCCTCGCGGGCGATGCTCTCCAGGTCGCTGCCGACGTAGCCCTCGGTGATCTCGGCGAGTTCGCGCAGCGAGACGTCGGGCGAGAGCGGCGAGTCGTCGGTGTGGATCTGGAGGATCTCCTCGCGACCGTCGACGTCGGGTTCGCCGATGTAGACGAGGCGATCGAAGCGGCCCGACCGGATGAGAGCGGGGTCGATCATGTCGGGGCGGTTGGTCGCGCCGATGACCATGACGTCCTCCATGTCCTCGAGGCCGTCCATCTCCGTCAGGAGCTGGTTGACGACGCGCTCGGAGACGTTCGACCCCGAGCCCTGGCCGCCACGGCCGGGGGCAAGCGAGTCGAGTTCGTCGAAGAACACGACCGTCGGGGCGACCTGGCGGGCCTTCCGGAAGGTCTGGCGGATGGCCTTCTCGCTTTCGCCGACCCACTTGCTGAGTAGCTGTGGCCCGCGCACCGAGATGAAGTTGGCGTCGGTCTCGTTGGCGACGGCCTTGGCCATCAGCGTCTTGCCGGTCCCCGGTGGCCCATAGAGCAGGACGCCCGACGGGGGTGCGACGCCCATCCGCTCGAACTTCTCCGGCGTGGTCATCGGCCACTCGATGGACTCCTGGACGTCGTTTTTCGCCGACTCGAGCCCGCCGACGTCGTCCCAGCTGATCTTGGGTAACTCGACGAGCACCTCCCGCATCGCCGAGGGCGACACCTCGTTGAGTGCGCCCTTGAAGTCGTCGCGCTTGATGATCATCCGGTCGATGAGGCTCGGCGGGATGTCCTCCTCGTCTAAGTCGATCTCCGGGAGGTACCGCCGGAGGGCCTTCATCGCGGCCTCCTTCGTCAGACTCTCTATATCCGCGCCGACGAACCCGTGGGTGTCCTCGGCCAGGCCGGGGAGGTCGACATCGTCGCTGAGTGGCATCCCGCGGGTGTGGATCTTGAGAATCTCCTCGCGGCCGGTCTCGTCGGGCACGCCGATCTCGATCTCGCGGTCGAAGCGACCGGGCCGCCGGAGTGCCGGATCGACCGAGTCGACGCGGTTGGTCGCGGCGATGACGACGACCTGCCCCCGGGATTCCAGGCCGTCCATCATCGTCAGGAGTTGGGCGACGACCCGGCGCTCGACCTCGCCGGTGACGTCCTCGCGTTTGGGCGCGATCGAGTCGAGTTCGTCGATGAAGATGATCGACGGGGACTCCTCGGTGGCGTCCTCGAATATCTCCCGGAGTTGCTGTTCGCTCTCACCGTAATACTTCGAGATGATCTCCGGACCGGCGATCGAGAAGAAACTCGCCGAGGTCTCGTTGGCGACGGCTTTCGCCAGCAACGTCTTGCCCGTGCCGGGCGGGCCGTGGAGGAGGACGCCGCTGGGCGGTTCGATCCCCAGTTTCTTGAAGATCTGGGGGTGTTTCATCGGCAGTTCGACCATCTCGCGGACGCGCTGGATCTCGTTCTCCAGGCCGCCGATGTCCTCGTAGGTGATCCCGCCCCCGGTCTTGTCGTATCCCGAGATCGGTTCCTCGCGCAACTCGACGTCGGTGTCCTCGGTGATGAGGACGACGCCCTCGGGTTCGGTCTCGACGGCGATCAGCGGGATGGCCTGGCCCGGCGAGCGCATGAAGGGGTGGTTCGTCGAGGACATCACGGGGACGATGTCGCGCTCGACGACCGGCCGCTTCAAGATCTGGCGTTTGACCATGCCGGCCGCGTCCGAGCCGAACTGGACGCTCGCCTCCTCGGGCGGCGCGAGCACGAGCGAGTCGGCCTTCTCGGCTTCGGCCTTGCGGATCTCGACGCGCTCGCCGATGCCCACGTCGGCATTTTGCCGGGTGAAGCCGTCGATGCGGACCGTGTCGGTGTTCCAGTCCTGCCGGTCCGCGCGCCAGACCTTCGCGGCGGTGGTTTCGGCCCCTTCGATCTCGATGATGTCGCCGGGGGAGAGCTTCAGGTGCAGCAGCGTGTCGGGATCGAGGCGCGCGATACCCCGCCCCGAGTCGTTCGGGTAGGCTTTCGCGACCTCAAGTTGGACTTCGTTCATGATGGGGATGCAGTATGACACACTCAGGCATCCCGGGAGATATGCTTTTTGCTACCCAGGGTTTCGGAAACGTATCTGGAACGGTCGGTGGCGACGATCGAAAAGAGGCCAAACAGGTGGCTCGAACCGCGTCACTCCTCTCTCGCACCCACCGCTGTCTGTCCCAAACTGCAGATTCGGCTGGCTTCGTCAGTCTTCTTCCCAGTAATAAATGTCCTCTTTGGGTGCGCCGCAGGATGGACACTCCTCGGGGAGTTGCTCGATCTGTCCCATCTCGCCGCAGGACCAACAGCGCCACATGAGTTCAGCCTCGCCCGCAATCCCGCTTGCGAGATGTTCACTCGAAAGCGCTGCGATCCCGTCGTCGGTCGAGACATAAAACCCGTGTTCGTCGAACCCCCGCACTGTCCCGAGCTTGTTGCCTGCTTCGTCATAAACACCTGTCCCGAAGGTCACCTCAGTGGGTTCGGACGCCATCGTGGGTAGTCAAACGATAGCACACTCCAAAAAGCTACTGTCCTCCTGTCAGGTCTGCCGGCAATCGTTCAGCGTCCACCATTCAGTGCTCAGGGTAGGCCCATTCTCGGGGAGTTAGCCACCGCCGTCGTGCCTTACCGCGAGAACAGGCTCGTGTGGACGGGCGCGAAGTCGCTGTCGGTCGACTCCTCGGCGTCGTTGCTCGTATCCGTGATGGCCGACCCGGCGACGCCGTCTTTGAGGAAGTCCGCGAGCGGTGGGCCGACGTTCTCGGGTTCGACGAGGAACGCGTCGTGGCCGTGGTCGGATTCGATCACGTGGTGGGCCGTCCCGACCGTTGCGTCCCTGAGGGAGTCTGCCAAGGATTCGGCCTGGGCGACAGTGAAGTGCCAGTCCGACGTGAATGACATCACCAGCGCTTCTCCGTCGAAGGCCGCCAGCGCGTCGGCGTCGGACTCAAAGCCCGCGGCGAGATCGTAGTTTTCCGTCGCGCGCGTCATCGTCAGGAACGCGTTGGCGTCGAAACGGCCCACGAACTTCTCGGCCTGGTAGTCGAGGTAGGATTCGACGTCCCGGTAGGGGAAAAACGAGGCCGCGGGTTCCTCGGGGAACGACCGGTGGGCGTCTCTGCCCGCCGATCGGCGGCCGAACTTCCGATCCATCGAGGCCTTCGAGAGGTACATCACGTGGCCGATCTGGCGTGCCAGGGCCATGCCGTCCGTGGGATTGGGGTGCTCCTCGCCGTAGTAGTCGCCGCCGTCCCAGGCGGGATCGCCCGTGATCGCGCGGCGCTTGATGCCGTGCAGCGCCAGCGACTGGGTGTCGAGTCGCGCGGAGGCGGCGATCGGGGCGATCCGGTCGACGTGGTCCGGGTGGCGCTTTGCCCATTCGAGGACGTTCATCCCGCCGACGCTGCCGCCGACCACGGCGTGGAGATGCGGTACCCCAAGTTCGTCCAACAGTTTGCGCTGGGCCTCCGTCCAGTCGCTGACCGTAACCGGCGGGAAGTCCGTCCCGTAGGGCTCGCCGGTCTCGGGGTTCGTGCTCGCGGGACCGGTCGTCCCGTAGCACGACCCGGGGACGTTCGCACAGATGACGTAGTACTCGGTGGTGTCGATGGCCTTGCCCGGGCCGACGATGTCGTCCCACCACGCGCGGGCCTGGCCGCTGGTGGCGTCGTCGGCGTCGGGGTGGGCGGCGACGTGGGCGGACCCCGTCAGGGCGTGACAGATCAGCACCGCGTTGTCGCCCTCGAACTCGCCGTAGGCCTCGTAGGCGATCTCGAGTTCGGGGATCGACTCCCCGCACTCGAATTCGAACTCGCCCACTGAGACCGTCTCGTGTTCGGCGGTGACCGTCATGTAGCTGTCTCGATTCCCTCTTTGAGGTCCCCAATGATGTCTCTGACGTCTTCGATCCCGACCGACAACCGGATCATGTCGGGCGCGACGCCGCTCGCCCGCTGTTCCTCGGGCGAGAGTTTGGCGTGGGTCGTCGAGGCCGGGTGGATGATCAGCGTCTTGGCGTCGCCGACGTTCGCGAGGAACTGCGCGAGGTCGGTCTCCTCACAGAGCCGTTTGGCCCCCTCGTACCCCCCGGAGAGGCCGAACGTGACCATGCCGCCGAATCCACCCTGCAGATACTCGCTGGCTTGCTCGTGGGTCTCGTGGGATTCCAGACCCGGATAGGACACCCACTCCACGGCAGGATGGTCGGCGAGGAACTCGGCGACACGTGTGGCGTTCTCGCAGTGACGTTCCATCCGCACTGCGAGGGTTTCGGCCCCTTGGAGCGTCGCCCAGGCATCAAAGGGTTTCTGGCCGTCACCGACGTTTCGGACGGCCCGCTGGCGCGTTGCCACGGCGAAGGCCCGCTCGCCGAAGCGATCGACGAAGCTCTCGTCGTCCAACGCGCCGGCACTCTCGCCCAGCGCGGGATACTTTTCGGGATGGTCCGCCCAGGGGAAGCTTCCGCCGTCGATCACGACGCCGCCAACAGTGGTCCCGGAGCCGTGAATCCACTTCGTCGTCGACTCCCAGACGACGTCCGCGCCGTGTTCGATCGGATTGCAGAGATAGGGCGTCGCAAAGGTGTTGTCCACGACGAGCGGCGCACCGTGATCGTGGGCGATGTCGGCGATCCGCTCGATGTCCGGCGTCACGAGCGAGGGGTTGCCGATGGTTTCGAGGTGGACGTAGGCCGTCTCGTCGTCGATGGTCGCTGCGTAGGCCCCATAATCGAGGGTGTCGACGAACCGCGCTTCGATCCCTCGCTCGCGGGCGGTCGTCGTCAGATAGGAATGGGTCCCGCCGTAGATCGAGGCGGCTGAGACGATATTCTCGCCCGCACTGGCGAGGACGGTCGTCGTCGCGTCCAGAGCGGCCATTCCTGACGCAGTCGCGACGGCGTCGACGCCGCTCTCGAGCGACGCCAGTCGACGTTCCAGAGATCGGACCGTCGGGTTGTCGAAGCGACTGTAAACGTTGCCCTCAGCCTCCAGGGCGTAGAGATCTGCCGCCCGATCGGCGTCCTCGAAGGCGTAGGAGGTCGTCTGGTAGATCGGCGGTGCGACTGCGCCGGTCTCGGGATCCGGCGACTGGCCCGCGTGCAGACACCGCGTCCCGAACTGTCGTGATGGGGATTCCTGACCGCTCATGTTTCATATGCATATACCTCTGAACTGGTATAACCACGAGTTACGGCAAAATTGGGGATCGTGTCGCTGCAGTGTCCTGTCTGCCGACCGGCGATTTCTCGTTTCGATGTCCTGTGGCCCACTGTCCCTGCGCCCCGTCGATCTTTCGACCCCCTCGTGCGTGCAGTCTGCCGGCTTCCGATCGGCAGTTCACACGCGGGCGAGTGAGACAGGGAAATGAGCGCGTGAGCAACTCGCCCCCTGTATCACTCTCGGATACTGTTTTGTTGAAAAGTACGACCACGTATGTATATGAATAATTATGATGAACTATATACATTGGAACACAGAACTGTTCAGCACGCCAACCAACCGCCGAGCAGGCACCCAGGCCGAGACATCGGATTCGTATCGGCTCAGGAGACAATATTTGCTCGGTCGGCACAGGGTCGGCGACTGGGTGATCGGCGTCACTGGCGTCGAGGCGCCCGGGGAGCGACCATGATTCAGACATTCACACGACGTTCACAGCGGCGATCCGGAGGCGCCGACAGGCGACGATGACCTTCCAGCGCGAACGGGTCGTGATGGTCGGTCGAGGTATCGAGAATCACGGACAACCACACGGGCAGTTTCCGTCGGTGGCCGACGGCAATCACCTGCGCTGGAGTTTCGATCCGGCGGTCGGGTTCGCCGATCACGGGTATTACCTGTTCCGTCGCGAACACGTCGGCGACGAGATCGATCCGACGTCGGTCGAGGAGTACGTCGAGGGTGGGGGCGCGACCACCACGACGTACTCGGTTTCGACGCCGAACGGGCCGATCACGTTCACCAGTGATCGGCCGCAGTCGTTCGTCTCCGGCGGTGGCCTCGCGGTCGACGTCGACCCCGGACCGGTCGAGGTCGAGTTCCCGGAGCCCGTTTTCGAGGTCGCCCTTGACATACGGGTGAGTGACACCACCGAAGTCCGGGCGGTCGCCGGCGACGTCACCGTCGACTCAGCCGTCCTCGAGACCACCGGGACGGCGAGGGTGTCGTTCGACCGGATCGAGTCGGTGGTCATCGAAGGCGGACGGGCGACACTCGTCGACGTCCTGTTCTATCCCATCTCCGCCGGGTACGTGGCCGAATGGAAACCGGTTCCGGGGTTCAACGGGCCCGTGACGCTGCCGCTCCAGCACCCGGACTACCCCGCCACCGGTGGCACCGGCCAGGATCTATCGACGGCCAGAACGTGGGCTCGCGATCGCATCGCGTACGGCGATCCGGCCCATTACACGAAGCCACGGGAGACGCTGGACCGTGGCGCGGTCGACGTCCAGTCGGGCTCGGCAGTCGTCACGGGGGCCGGGACGGACTGGTCGACCGACCTGGCCGGCCGGACATTCCGTGTCGGCGGCGATGACACGGCCTACGTCGTCACTGAAGTCCGTCCGAGGGAGAACAGCCCCGACGAACTGTTGTTGAGTCGCCCCTACGAAGGGATCACGGCAACCGAACAGGACTACGAACTCGCCGACGATCGCTTCGGGCAACTCCACGACTATCTGGTGCATCTGGTCGACGAGGGTGATTCCGCCGGCGGCCAGCTCGGCCGGGCGCTCCCGATGCCGATCGAGGGGGCCGGTCGGGCGGAAGTCACCAACGACAAATCCGAGGTAGACGGGACGAACACGAACTGGCGCGAGGAGCTACGCGGGCTCTACGTACAGTTCGCCACCGAGTGGGATGGGACCGTCGAGGTCGCCACCGGTGATCGGACGGTCCGTCGCGAGCCCGGAAGCACGAGCGACCCGGCGTGGTCGGCGGACCTGGCGGGGAAGGCGATCCGCTTTGGCGACCAGCGCGCCGTCTACACCGTCGCCGCCACCGACACTGGCGATCCGAACACGCTCGAACTCGACCGGGCTTACGCCGGGCCGGACCGCTCCGGGTCGTCGTTTGCGATCTACGGGTCGGCCCGCTATCGGATCGAAGCTGTCCAGCCAGGCCCGGAGACACTCGAACTTGCGATGCCGTATCAAGGCTCGACGGGGACGACGAGGTACCTGATCACGGGCGCGTTCGGGCCGCAGGGTCAGGAGGCGACGGCACCCTGGCAGAGTCCGCTGGAACTGGCGCTGCTCGGCAGCGTCGACCCGGCAATCGCCCAGGCACTCGGGCTGTACTGGATCGACGAGGACGCCGACCCCGACACCAGTTACGATTACCTGCTGTTGGCTGACCACACCGGGCGCGTCGGTGAGCAACTCGAGCGATCGGAGACGATCAGTCCGGAGGTCCTCGAACTCCGGTACGACGACGCCGTCGACGGCTACGTCACGTTCGACGTCCAGCGCGGACAGGCACCCCCGCTCGACGCACCGACGGGAACCGAAGTCCACGGCCTCCCGCCGAGTCCACCCGACGCTCACCAGACACCCGACGGGACGCGCTACGGGACGAACACCGCCGGGATCGGCTGGGACGAGGGACCGACCGCTCAGGGGGCGCTGTTGCCGGACGATCCCGTCCAGTATCACCTCTGGCGATACGATTTCGACGGCGACAGTCAACCGCCGTCGGCTCCCCCGGCCGAGAAGTACGAGCCCCTGACTGCGCCGGCCGTCGCCGACGCGGATCGGGCGGACCCGGTGATGGTGAGTTCGGCGGATGTGGCCGACGTCGAGGGCTGGCCCGCCGACCCGATCCATACCGTCGATCGCGGGTTGCTGGACGGCTGGTACAGCTATCGCGTCAGCGGCGTGGACCTGTTCGGCCGGGCGAGTGAGCCGAGCGACCCCGCCGACTGGATCGAGGACGGCACCGTCGCCCACCAGTCGGCGATCGAACTGCTCGACGACCGTGCGCCGCCTGCGCCACGGCAGGTCGAGGCCGAGGTGCTCGACGTCGAGCAACCGGTCGCGGGGACCGGCGAGGCCCGCGTCCGCTGGATCTGGCCGGAGACGTACCAGGCACAGGCTCCCGACGCCACCGAGTTCCGGATCCAGTACTACCCGGGCCAACTCAACGAGCAGTTCGGCGAGATCACGGCCGTCACCCCGCAGTCCGGGGACGGCTACGCGGTCGAGACGGACATCCCGGCGCTGTCGCCGGCCGACGGCTACGTCGGTGCGACCCTGCAGATCGGCGACGCGAGCTACGAGATAGTCGAAAGCGATGCGGCGGGCGACGGCACCCTCACAGTCGAACTGTGGGATCACCGACCGGATCCGAAGCAGACCGTCGAAACGAGCGACGGGACGAAGGAGATCGTGATCGCCGACAGCCGGCCGGGTGCCGCAACCGACCACGAGAGCCCGACGACCTCCCTGGACGCCGCGATCAAACGAGATCCTCCCGACGTCGGAGCGTCCTGTACGGTGTCGATCCCGCCGGTCTACCGGGAGGGAACCGTGAACGTCACCGACGGCGACCTGATCGTCTGGGGAGTCAACACCGACTGGACGGGCGCGTTAGCCGGCCAGTCCTTTACGACGCCGGACGGGCGGGAGTACACGATTGCAAGCGTCCAGAGCAGGGACAAACTCGAACTCGAATCGCCATACGAGGTTCCGGGCGCTGATGAGGAGCGGACCCGCTTCGACTACGCCATCGAGCACCCGGTCAGAGTCGACTACAGCGATCCCGACGCGTGGGAGACGCCGACCGTACCCAGCGACTGGCGGTCGACCTATGCGACGGTCGATATCGGCGACTACGACGAGCAGATCGCCGCGAGCGACCAGGACAACCCCCTGGACATCGACTACCGGGCTTACGAGACGACCATCCCCATCCCGAAGGTGGGCGACCCGCCGACCGATCCCTTCGCCACGAGCGAGGCCGAACCGGTCACCTACGCCCACGTCGGCGTCAACACCGTCGACCGACGGGGCAACGCCGGGCAGGTGAGCGCGCCCGTGACACTGACGCGCGTCTTCGAGGAAGTGCCCGAGCCACCGGCCCAGCCCTCTTTCGAGAGTTCGATCGACTACGCGACGCCGCCCGATTACGACGGGGAGTCGAAGTACACCGTCCGGTTCGTCCATCCCGGCGACCATCGCCGCGTCCACGTCTATCGGGCGATGGACAAGGCGATCTTCCGGGCTGATTACAACCGCCGACAGGCGGGCGAGGCGACCCGGACGCTCGATCCAAATCAGACGGACTTGTTCCCGCCGTACCGTCGTGACAGCAGCACGCTCGCGCGTCGGGAGGAGATCCGCGACGCGATCGAGTCGCTACACGACGCCGTCACGAGCGAGTCGAACTTCGAGGACGCCCTCGTCCACTATCGCGATCTGGAGCCGGACGTGCTCCAGACGCTCGCCGGACTCGACGGGACCGAAGCCGCCTACACCCAGCGCACGATGGACGCGCTGGATCCCGACGACTATCCCAACCGCAAGGGGCCGGACTTCCAGGCGGGCGATCCGGGGCCGAACTACCAGCCCGGGCCGAACGCGCCGGATTCGGCCGTCGCCGGGAGCGACCTCTGTGCCTGGGTCGATAGCTTCGACGGGACGTCCCGCCGGCGATACTTCTATCGGACCGGAACGGTCAACGAGGCCGGGACACGGAGCGACGGGTTGAGTTACCCGACGCGGCCGGTCCAGGCGGTCGATACCGTGCCGCCGACGCCGCCGCGGCTGTCGAAGATCACGGCGGGCCACGCCGATCCGAACGAGTCTGACCACGGGGCGATCACGCTCCGGTGGTCGCCGAGTCCGGAGCGTGACGTCGCGGAGTACACTGTCTACCGTGCCGTCGACCGGGACGACGCCGAGGATATCCGACTGATGCAGGCGGTAGGTACTGTGTCACATACCGACTCCGACGAGATCGTCTGGACGGACGAGAGTCCGCCCCTTCTCGAACGTGTGTTCTATCGGGTGGTCGCCGAAGACGACAACGGCAACCAGTCCGATCCGTCCGGCCTATCTTCGGCACGGGCCGTCGATCCCTCTCTGCCGAGTCCGCCAGCGCCGTCAGCGACCTGGACGGCCGACGGCAACGGCGGCCAGGAGATCGAGATCACGTGGTCGAGTGCCAACGAGACGCTACTACAGCGACGGCCTGCGTCCGGGGGCGGATGGAAACCGGTGACGAACTGGTTACCACCAGATTCACACACCGTTTCTGACAGCAGCGTCGATCCGTCGGCCGGCTACGAGTATCGACTCCGCGCCCGCAAAGCGACCGGCGCTATCGGCGCGGGAACAGCAACCACCATTTCCAGCACCTGAGTACAATGCCCGACATTCAAACACTCAAATCGACGTACTTCGTGCAGAGTGACGACGCCGATCCGCCGACGAAGCCCGAACCGACGACGTACGAGAACAGCGATCTCGTTCCGCTGATCGACGGCGACGAATACTTCAGCGATCTGGCCGGCGAACTGGCCGCCCTCGGCGACGGGCCGGATTCCGACCAACACTTCCTGTATTCGACTGGGTGGCAGTTCGACCTCAAGGGACTGGTGGAACTCGCGCCTGGTTCGGCCGGGATGAGCGGCAAGCCCGGCATGCGGACGGGGCCGTTCAAACTCACGGCCAGCGCCGATCCGTTGCTGGACCTACTCAAAACGAAGGCTCGTGCTGGCGTTGACGTCCGCCTCCTCGGAAACGTCTTCTGGGCGTTGATGGGGACGCCAGGCGGCTGGCTGGGTCGCCAGCTGTTCCCGAATCAGGCGGGGGCCTGGACCAGAGTCTCCGCGAGTACACTCCACTCGATCGCCGACCTCCGGGAGGAGTCAAAACTCTCGAACGACTGTTGTCTCAACACGCTGTCACACACCGTCGGTTCCGCACACGCTAAACTCGTCGTACTCCGGAACAAAAACGGGTTCGTCGCCTACACTGGCGGGATCGACTTCGAAGGGAGTCGCCACGCCGCTCGCGACCACACACAGTCCGCCTGGCACGACATTCAGGTGAAGATCACGGGGCCTGCCGTCCAGAGCATCTACGACGTGTTTCGGCAGTTGTGGAACGAACAGGTCGACCGCGATTCGATGACGTTTTCGGTCGGCGATAATCGAGTCCCGTCTGTCCCTTCGGGGGCGGAAGACGTCCCCGGGAAGTCCCTGGGCGCGTCGAACGCGGGGACCCACCACGTGCAATCGCACATCACCATTCCACAATTCAATTACGAGACTGTCAGTTTCGCCCCGGAGGGCGAGTCGCTCTCGTTCGCACCTGCTGGCCGATTCGAAGTCGCCAATGCGTGGCAAACAGCCATCGAGGGGGCCGAGGAATACGTCTACATCGAGAACTACGAGTTCGGATCGCCGACGGTCATGTCCTGGCTGAATGGACGGCTCAAGGCCGAGTCCGATCTCAAGGTCATCCTCCTTTCGGGCACGCGTCCGCCAAGCGAGCCAGCATTGAGTGTCTGGAGCAAACGCGCGATCAAGCAGGAACTGCTCGACGGGTTGAACCAGGCCCAGAAGGACCGGATCGCGATTTTCGGACGCGAGGACGCTTACGTTCACTCCAAAACGCTGCTGATAGACGATTCCTGGGTGTGTATCGGGTCCCCGAACTGCTCGCCACGGAGCCTCTATACCGATATCGAGCATTGTGTGACTGCCCTGGACGAAGCCGGCACTCTCGTCCCGGCGTATCGCGCCGAATTGTGGGGCGAACACCTCGGGGTCTCCGAATCGCAACGACAGGCCGGATTCCCGCTGGAGCAGGCACTCCATGCGTTTGACAACAACTGGGGGTCTTCGGGACTCGGTGTGTCTTCCCCTCCGTTGAAGCGCTTTTCGGTCAGTTCGATCGATTCAGCGTCGACCGGCGTCACCGATTTCCAGGAGTACAAACACCGGACGCTGGACAAACCGGATTCCCGTGAGAACTGGGGGGTGTTCCCGGGATGAGTCCCGACACCGTCTACCGGCCGCTGGGTGAGTATTTCGAGCAAAGCTGGCCCGACGCGTTCCCGGAACTCCCCACTGATGGGGCGCTCGATGAGATCTACATCGAACCGCCCGGCCTGACGAGCGACGATGCCACAGCCCTCTCGAGCAGTCTGCTGTTCGAGCAGGAACTGGCATTGTCCGTCCAGGGATTCGACGCCGTCGAACTGTTGTTGGCGCCGGGTGGACTGGGGACCGCCGTCGACTTCGAGATCCAGGTCGAGCCGGCGTTCGCGTTCCGGATCGTCGACGTGCCCGTCGCATTACGGCTGGACGACGACCTGTTGCAGCCTGTCAAACCAGTCTCCGGATCGGGCGGGAACGCCTTCGAGCCGGATCCGAACGCGGACGCGGTCGAGGTCACAATCGCCACCGCCACTGTCGAGATCGATGGAAGCGGCAACGTCGAACTGGACTTTGACTCCAGCATCTCGTTGCCGCCCTGCATGGTCGGTGACAGCGGGCTGGTGATCGAGGCAACCAACCTGGAGCTGTACCTCGGTAGTGGCTCACCAGCCGGCAAACCCGACGGCTGGCGTGGGGTCACATTACAGAGTGCCTCACTGTACTTGCCAGACCCGCTGTCACAGTCCGTCGGGACGATCTCGATCAGTGACGCCGCCCTCGGTAACGGTGGGTTCTCCGGCACTGTCTCGACGACGTGGTCACCCGGCAAGCAGGTCGACCTCTTCGGGATGGACGCGACGCTGCAGTCGGTCTCGCTCACGTTCGTCCAGAACGCGCTCACGGAGTCGACCATCGAAGGGACGATGACGATCCCGTTCTTCGACGATCCGGTCGACATCGAGATCGGGATCGACCTCGATGGCGGACTCGGGGTGTCCCTCGCCGGCAGCCAAGGGGCACTCCAGACGATCGAGAAGGAATACTTCACCCTGGAGCTGCATCGCATCGGCTTCGAAATCGGCGATGACACCTCGGCAGTGTTGCTCGGCGGCGTGATCGACCCCAAGACCGACCAGATGGACGCCGATCTCTCGATGCCGGGCGTCGACATCGAGGAGTTGCGCGTCGACGCGGAGGGCAACGTCGACATCGAGGGTGGCTGGATCGAGTTGGGTGATCAGTACCAGGCGAAGGTCGCCGGCTTCGGCCTCGAAGTCACGAAGTTCGGCTTCGGCAAGACCGACGACGGCGGGAAGTGGATCGGGTTCAGCGGCGGCATCGACCTCATCAAGGGCATCTCCGCCGGTGCCTCGGTCAAAGGACTGCGTTTCGAGTGGGGAGGCGACCGCGATTCCATGGAGGTCTCCCTCGACGGTGTCGGCCTGGAGTTCGAGATCCCGGGCACGCTGAAGTTCAAGGGCGAAGTCTCCTGGGAGGGCCAGACCTTCCGGGGGGACATCGACCTCGAATTGATCGCCCTGGACATGACCATCGACGCCGAACTCGTCTTCGGGACCGTCACCAAGAACGGCTCGGAGTTCGAGTACATGGGCGTCTACCTCGACGCCCAACTCCCGGCTGGCATCCCGCTTTGGGCGACCGGCCTCTCGCTGTACGGTTTCCAGGGGCTGTTTGCGAGCCAGATGGAACCCGACAAGACCGAGGGGGAGAAGTGGTACTCCGTCGAGGAGGGGGAGAGCTGGTATCACAACGCCGATCCGGCGGGCGTCGTCCCGCTAGGCGAGCAGTGGGAGCCCACGGAAGGGTCGATGGGCTTCGGCGCGGGGACGACCATCTCGACAGCGCCCGACAGCGGGCTCTCGGTCGCGACGGACGTGTTGCTGGCCGTGGTCTTCCCCGGCCCGGTGATCATGGTCCAGGGTCGAGCCGACATGATGAAACCGGGCGCGGAAGTTCCGGACGATGCGCCCTTCCAGGCGCTTGCGGTCATCGATGGCCGGGCCGGCTCGCTCACCCTCGGCATCGATGCCAAGTACAAGGAGGGCGATCAGGGACAACTTCTTGACATCGCCGCTTCCGTCGAGGCCTTCTTCAGCTTCTCGGATCCCGGGGCGTGGTACCTCAACATCGGGAAGAAAGAGCCCCGCGACGCGCGGGTTCGCGCCTCGGCGCTGTCGGTGTTCACCGCCGAGTCGTACTTCATGCTGAATCCGAGCCGGGTCGCGACCGGCATCTGGTACGGCTACGACAAGTCCTGGAGCTTCGGCCCGCTGTCGCTCACGCTCGAAGCCTGGCTCGACGCCAACGCGGTCCTCAACTTCGAACCCGCCCACTTCACTGGCAGTCTCCACCTCCACGGGAAGGCGGCGGTGAAAGCCTTCGGTGTCGGCATCGGGCTGACCGTCGACGCGAAGATCGCCGCCGAGGTGTTCGATCCGTTCCACCTCAAAGGCGAGTTTAGCGCCTCGCTGTCGACGCCGTGGCCGTTGCCCGATCCGTCGGCGACGGTCACGCTGGAGTGGGGCCCGACGAAGGACCCGCCCTCGCTCCCCGAGGTGGTCGACGAGGCCGGAGTCGGCCACGAGAAGCTCGCCTCGACGTGGTCGGCCACCCAGGCGGTCGGCCCGAAAACGGTCTCCTCGGCGGAGCCGACCAGTAAACCGAGCGACGGACCGGCGGCGGACGCGCCGGTCGTCCCCCAGGATCCGCGTCCGGAGGTGACCTTCGCGCGGCCGGTCCACGACGATAGTTCGGTCACGGAGAACCCGAGCTCCCCGAACCCGGCCCGGGAGGTCATCGGCGATCCCGCGAAGAACGAGGGGCCGGTCGACGCGAGGTACGCGCTCACCCAGCTTCGCCTGCTGGAATACGATGGCAACAGCTGGTCGGCCGTTGAGGACGTCGGCGGCGACTGGGCACCCATGCCAGCACAGCCCAAACACGGGCAGGGAAAGCAGGGTGCGGATCCTGACCTCGTCCAGACGAAGCTGCACCTCTTCGCCCGGACGCCCTTCGCGTACAGTCGTCACACTGGCGGCGCCTGGGAGGACTCACTCTCGCGGTCGTTCCCGCAGTATCCCTGTGCGACCGACAAACAGTGCTGGGACTTCGACGACCGGTCGCTCGAGACGGACTTCGATCGTGAACGTGAGTACGTCAGGGAGTCCGATCGCACGTCGATAACCTACCGGAGCCACGACCAACCCTGGCCGCAGTTGACGGTCACCGAGTCGGGCAAGGTCCAGTCCCTGCAAACCCTCTCGGTGTCGATCGAGCCGGCACGCGGCGGCGGTGACGCGCTCGTCCTCGCCGAGGGCGATCGGCAGCCGGACACCGAGGCCGAATACCCCTACGAATTCTACGTGTCCGTCCCGGGTTCGCCCCGGTCGGTGAGTCTCACCTTCCAGGGACCGAAATACGAGGTCGAGGGCGAGGTCGTGACCCTCGACGATCAGTCGCCGCTGAGAGAATCGTGGTCGGTCTCGGCCGGCAACGACGACCCGGTGGTGATCACCGCACCGGGCGACGGCAGCGTCGGCTTCCTCACCGTCCGCTTCCGGTTCCCCGGCGAGCCGAGCATGGAGGGCAGACGCCGACTCTCTCTCCTGGAAATCTGTGGCTCGGCGGTCGATCTGGCGAACCCGCCGACCGGGACCGATTCACGCGTCGAGCAAGCGCGCGATCGCCTGGAAGCCTTATCGGAGCGCGGCCAGGTTCTCGAACCCGACACCGACTACCGGCTGGAAGTGGTCACCGCCACTGACGCGGACGGCCGCGGGGACTTCGAGTACGACGAGACGACCTATCGTGCCCACTACTTCGACTTCCACACCGCCGGGCCGCCGGGACTGGAGACACCTGACAAGCCCGGGGAACCGCCCGAGAGTGGGACGGAGGGCAAACAGTCCAGTGGCCTGGCAACGCTGGCCCGGTACGTCGATCAGACGACGCCGGCCACGATCCCCGCCGAGGGCGAGCGCCCGCCGTTGCCCCGCCCGGTCTACCGCACCGACCCCATCGGCGCGGACTTCGACGTCGACTACGTCGATCAGCAGTACCGCATGGCGAAACGCGATCTCACGCTGCACCTCTACGACGACAACGATCGACCGGTGCGGGACGCCCGCGGCCGACTGGTCCTCGTCGACGACGAGTGGGGGTCGACGCCCGAACTGTTGCTCGACCGCGCCACAGCCCGGTGGCTCGCGACCGTCGGCGAGAGTCCGTGCCTCGACGACGATGGCATCCGGATCGAGGCGACGAAACGCCTCGAACGCGCCGCCGAGGAGCGCGTGCTCGAACCCGACGCGGTCCACGAAGCGCGGGTGAAGCCCCTCCTCTTCCGTGAGCGCTTCGATCAGGGGACCGACGCGTGGTCGGCCACCGGCGGCTCGTGGGGACTGGACGCCCACGACGGGTTCGACGGGGACAGCGGCACGCTCCAGGGCGATACGCTCGGCGTCTCCGGCGGCGTCGTCGGAAATCTCCGGGCCGGGCTGGACACGGTCACGATCGAAACCCAGAGCGGGACCGAAGGGTTCGGTATCGACGCACTTGACGCCGGCGACGACGAGATCACGCTCGACCGAACGCCGAGCGTTGGGGGTCCGGTCGAGTGGTCGGTCCCGGCGCGGTCGGTCGCCGTCCAGACCGGATCGACCGGCGGCGAACGCTTCCGACTCACCGATCCGCCGACGTTCGGTGGCGACCCGCCCGACGAGTGGACCGACTACCGGGTGGCGGCGACGGTTCGCGTTCGGCGCGGCGGCTCGGGCGCGGTCGGGATCACGGTCCGGGACACCGGCAGCGATCGGTACCGCTTCGAACTCAACACCGGCGGGACGCGACGGCTCGTCCACGTCGAGAACGGGAGCGCCGCCGAAACCTGGGAGGCTTCGGGCGGCTGCGACCCCGGGAGAGACTACCGGGTCGCCGTCGAGGTGATCGGCGACGACCTGCAGGTCCTGGTCGACGACGAACCCCAGACGTTCGACGAGGCGTCGGTCGTCACCGTGACCGATGCGGATGGGGCTGACAGCGGGACCGTCGGACTCTACGCGGATACACCGGACGCCCAGTTCGACGACGTGCGGATCGACGACTTCCGGGCGGGCGCGCCGGTCGCCTACCGCTTCGCGTTCACGACGTCACTGTTCGCCGACGCTCGCCACCACCTCCAGAGCTTCGACGACGTCGTCTGGCCGGGATCCTACCCCGCGAGCGAACTGAGCGGCGTGACCAGCGTCGCCCTCGGTGACGACACGTCTTCGGCGGAGTTCCGGGACTTCCGGTCGGTCGCGACGGCGCTGTCCGCCGGCGAGGTCGACCGACTGGAGGTCTCCCGACTCGACGACGACGGCACGACCAAGGGCCTGTTCGTCAACTCACCCGAACCCATCGACTGGGAAACGACGGCCATCGATCTGGAACGCGGCCCGAAGTTTGACCGCGAGCCCGAACCACCCGAGCAACTCAAACTGACCGATGCCGACCCCGGCGCGGCCGACGTGACGGCACTGCTCCGGTCGGATGGCGACCTGAGTGACTACGTGATCGAGTCACGTCGGCCCGGCGCGGGCTTCGATCCGTGGCTGGCCCAGGCTGGTCTCTCGCTCGAGTCCGACCTCGACGAAGTCGGAACGGGAACCTGGACGTTCGACGGCAGTGTCACGGGCCAGACCGGCGGGACGCTGTCCCTGTTGGGTGAGGCCGGCGATGCGACCGTCGCCGCGGTCACTGTTTCCACCGACGACGCGACGGCAGGCTTGCGATTCCGTCGGACAGCAGCCGACAGCCATTACCGGTTCGTCGGTGACGGCGACGGCCTCCAGTTAGTTCGAACCGACGGGAGCGAGACCGTCCTCTGGGAGGGCGGCCCGTCGATCACTGCCGACACCGCCCGGACGCTCACGGTCGAACTCGTCGACGGACGGATCCGGGGGCGTGTCGACGGCGTCCCCTGTTTCGACGTCGCTGATCCCGGCCAGGGTGGCCTCGGCCGGACCGGCCCGACGGTTGCGGACGGCACGGCGACCGTCGAGACGTTCCGGACGGGAGAGGACGCCGTCGTGACGACGCTCGATCGACGCGAGTTCGAGAGGTCAGGTCTCGGCGACTGGGACATCGTCGACGAACCGCCCTACACCACCCAGGAGTCCGACTGGCACGTGAGTAACGGTCGGCTTCGCCAGACGAGCAACATCTACGGGTTCGTCGGCGGCGACTACAACGCACCGGGGACCTACGCCGTCACCGGCGAGGAATGGGACGACTACCGGGTCACGGCCCGTCTCTCGGCGGGGGATAACGACGCGATCGGGCTCATGTTCCGGTATCAGGACGACGGGAACTGCTACCGGTTCTCGATGGACAACCAGCGGAGTTACCGCCGGCTGATAGCCCGGATCGACGGCGAAGTGCGCCTTCTCTGGTCCGACGAAGACACGGGCTATGAGTCCGGTCGGGAGTATCTGCTGACCGTCGAATGCGTCGGTGACCGACTCCGGGGCTATCTCGACGGCGAGGAACTGTTCGACGTCCGCGACCGATCGCACGCGAGCGGCCAGGTCGGCTGTTATACCCGCGCCAACGAGGACGCCTCGTTCCACGACCTCCAGGTGACCGCGCCGGCGGACACCTGGCGGGAGTACCATCGCTTCGGCGAGCAACCCCCGATGCCGGCGGGGACGCGCGTCTCGATCGCCGACTCGGCACCGTCCTGGGTCGGCGAGGCGCGCACCGAGCATCACCAGCCCAGTTCGGGTCGGCCGTTGCCGACGGGACAGACAGTCCTGCGGGTCCGCGATCCCGACGGGACGATCGCCCACGTCCGGGCGTTCCGTGACGCCACCTACACGGCAACGTCCGTCGACGTCCTGCGGAGCGAAGACGGGACTGGACTGCTCCTGTATGATTCGAACGGCCTCGATCCGGGTGCGTACCGACTCACTCTCTCGCCGGATGGCTCGGACAGTCCACTGGACGGGCCAGTCAGCCTGGACCTGCCGTGGGTTCCCCGGTCGTAGGGGTACTCCGTCGGTCGTTCACTCGTTCCGTCCTTGGCGCAGCCGACCACGGACGCGCGGCTATCAAAACTACCATGTTTTACCGCATCGAGGGTACTGGTACGACGATGTGCTCCGTGACTGACGCACCCGACCGCGAGTATACAGACGACTACCCGGAAAAGACGCTGTACATCCCCGGACCGACCGAGGTCCGTGAGGACGTTATCGAGGAGATGGCCCAGCCGATGTTCGGCCACCGGATGGACCGGATGACCGACCTCTACACCACGATCGTGGAGGACACCAAGGACTTCCTCGATACCGACAACGAGGTCATCATCCTGACGGGTTCGGGGACGGAGCTCTGGGAGGCCTCGACGCTGAACCTCGTCGACGAGAAGATCCTCGTGCCGACCTGCGGGAGCTTCAGCGAACGCCACGCCAACGTCGCCGAGCGCCTGGGCAAGGACGTTGATCGCCTGGAGTACGAGTGGGGTGAGGCGATCAAGCCCGAAGACGTTCGCGAGGCCATCGAGGAAAGCGACAACGAATACGACGTCGTCGCTAGCGTGATGAACGAGTCCTCGACCGGCGTCCGCAACCCGATCGAGGAGATCGGCGACGTCGTCGCGGAGTACCCGGACACCTACTTCGTCGTCGACGCCGTGAGCGCGCTGGGGGGCGATTACGTCGACATCGACGAGCACAACATCGACGTGATCTTCACCTCGACCCAGAAGGCCTTCGCGATGCCGCCGGGGCTGGCGATCTGTGTCGTGAGTAGCGAGGCCTACGAGCGCGAGATCGAGAAAGACAGTGCCTCGTGGTACGGCGGGTTCCAGCGCTGCCTGGACTACTACGACCGGAAGGGCCAGACTCACTCGACGCCGGCCATCCCCATCATGTTGGCCTATCGCAAGCAGATGAAACACATGCTGGAGGAGGGCCATCACGCCAGGGACGAGCGCCACCGCGAGATGACCGAGTACGTCCACGAGTGGGCGCGCGAACACTTCGATCTGTTCGCCGAGGCGGGCTATCGTTCTCAGACGGTCTCCTGCATCGAGAACACGCAGGGCATCGACGTGGCAGCGACCATTGAGGAAGTCTCGGCGGAGTACGACATGGTGTTCTCGAACGGGTATGGCTCCCAACTCGGCGAGAAGACCTTCCGGATCGGGCACATGGGCGAACACGACCTCGAGAGCATCCGTGAGTTGACCGATGCGATCGAAGACATCGCCGGGCTGTAGGGATCGGCGAGGTTAATTTGAGCAAGTCGAATACAGCTGGACGGTGGAATCTGAGTTAGCGTCGACGGCACGGACAATACTAAATAAACCCATTGAACACATGGGCGTCTACCTAAATATATCTGAGATAATTTTTGTTAGGCTGGATTCACGGCACGCAATTCAAGTGAAGCGAGTGTGACCGCACTGTCGGACAGAACCGGAGACCAACCGTGTTCGGGTTGCATGGCCCGGGTGATACCATCCTTCTCGTTGTGGTTGTCTCGATCGTCTCGAACGGTAGCCTTATTCTCAGGCCGCTGCGAAGCGACGATATGACAGCGGTCGAGCCGCCGGACAACCCCTACGTCGAGAACCCACCGACGGACTTCGAGTCGGTCGATGAACTCGACGCCGAGTCCGCCCACGAGCAGGCCGAACAGTTGCGCGAGGCTATCAGATATCACGACCACCAGTATTACGTGGAAAACGACCCCGTCATCGGCGACCGGACCTACGACGCCCTGTTCGCCCGTCTGCAGGACCTCGAAGACCACTTCAATCTCGACCGCGCGGACAGTCCAACCCAGCGCGTCGGCGGCGAACCGCTGGACGAACTCGCATCCGTCGAGCACGTCGCGCCGATGCAGTCGATCGACCAGGGTGGCGAGGTGACGGAGGTCCGGGAGTTCGACGAGCGCGTTGCCCGCGGGATTGGCGACGCGGGCTTTGACCCTGACGAGCGGACCTACTTCTGTGAGCCGAAGTTCGACGGCCTCTCGGTCGAAATCGTCTACGAGGACGGCGTCTACCAGCGGGCGGCGACCCGCGGGGACGGCGAGGTCGGCGAGGACGTCACCGAGAACGTCCGAACGATCCCAAGCGTGCCGGGCCGACTGCGCGGCGACTATCCGGACACACTGGCGGTCCGCGGGGAGGTCTACATTCCGACCGACGCGTTCCAGGCGTACAACCGCGAACGCATCGAGCGCGGCGACGACCCCTTCGCCAACCCCCGGAATGCGGCCGCGGGCACCCTCCGGCAGCTCGATCCCTCGATCACTGCCGAACGTCCACTCGCGATCTTCTTCTTCGGCGTCCTCGATGCGAGCGTCGAGTTTGAACGGAACAGCGAGGTCTACGAACGCCTGCCGGAGTGGGGACTGCGGGTGACCGACCTCGCCGAGGAGGTCGACTCGATCGAGGACGCCATCGACTACCGTGACCGCTTGCTCGATGAGCGCGACGACCTCCCCTTCGAGATCGACGGGGTCGTACTCAAGCTGAACGACCGGGCGGCCTGCGAAGCGCTGGGATCGACGTCGCGTGCGCCGCGGTGGGCCTTCGCCTACAAGTTCCCCGCCCGGACCGAACGGACGACGATCCGGGACGTGGTCGTCCAGGTCGGCCGGACCGGGCGGCTGACGCCCGTCGCGCTCATGGACCCAGTCGAGGTCGGCGGGGTGATGGTCTCGCGTGCCTCGCTGCACAATCCCGCCGAGATCGAGCGGCTGGGTGTCGACGTCGGCGACGAGGTGCGCGTCCAGCGGGCCGGTGACGTGATTCCGGAGGTTGCGGAGGTCTTCGATGCGGCGAGCGATGGGACCTTCGACTTCCCCGAATCCTGTCCCGTCTGTGACAGCCCGGTTGAGCGAGACGGCCCGCTCGCGTTCTGTACCGGTGGATTGGCCTGTCCCGCCCAGCTCGAACGGGCGATCGTCCACTACGCCAGCCGCGCCGGCCTCGATATCGAGGGACTGGGTGAGGAACGCGTCCAGCAACTCCTCGATGCCGGACTGGTCGAAGAACTGGCAGACCTCTACGAACTCGGCCAGCTCGATCTCACCTCGCTGGAAGGCTGGGGCATGCAGTCGGTCGCCAATCTCCAGGAAGAGCTCGAAGCGAGTCGCGAGCCACCGCTCGATGATTTCCTCGCGGCGCTGAACGTCCCCTCGCTCGGCGATGCGACGGCGACGGCGCTGGCCCGGGAGTTCGGGTCCTTCGAGGCCGTGATGGACGCCGATCGCGAGCAGCTGCAGGCGGTCGACGATATCGGGCCAAAGGTCGCCGAAGAGATCCGGGAGTTCTTCGAGACCGAGCGCAACCGCGAGGCGATCGAGCGGCTGCTCGAACACGTCGATCCTCAGCCCTACAAGGTCGAGGGTGGCGACGAACTCGACGGGTTGACGTTCGTCTTCACTGGGACGCTTTCGGACTACACCCGTAGCGAGGCCCAGGATCTCGTCGAGACCCACGGCGGATCGGCGACCAGTAGCGTCTCGGGCAACACCGACTACCTCGTGGTCGGCGAAAACCCGGGCCAGCGCAAACGCGACGACGCCGACGCCAACGACGTGCAGATTCTTGACGAGGACGAGTTCGAGAAACTGCTGGCCGAGCGTGGCGTTCTGGACTGATCCGGAAGAGCGGGGAACCGTCCGTATCCCGTCTCACCACCCACTCGACGCGTTTTGACGCATCCCTCGCCCCTATGTCCGTCCAGCGCCAATAATACGTAATGAGTCTCGAATCGACGGGCACGCTCTACAAGGCCCCACGAACGGATGTTTCACAGAACCAGGGGAAGTTCCGCATCCACCTCAACTTTCCCGGGCGCAACCTCCCTGACCACGACGACCACGGGTACGGCCCGCTGGCGACTGTCGTCGAGTCTTTCATGGACCCCGATACGCTCATCTCGATGCACCAGCACCGCAACGAAGAGATCATCTCCTGGGTCCCTGCGGGCGTGATGCGCCACGACGACGGCGAGGGGAACAAGCTCGTGACCGATCCCGAGCACATGATGGTCATGAACGCCGGCAGCGGCTTCTGGCACGAGGAGCGCACGCTCGCCGAGGACCCGCCGTTGCGGATGCTACAGATCTTCGTCCGCCCGCACAGCCTCGACCTCGAACCGGACATCCAGCACGAGCCCATCCCAGAGCCAGTCGACAACGAGTGGCGCTACCTCTTCGGCCCCGAGGGGTCCGAGGCCCCGCTGTTCGTCCGCAACGATGTCCACTTCTACGACACTCACCTCGAAGAGGGCGAGCGCATTGACCTGCCGACCGAACCCGGCTGGGACACGTATTTCTACGTCTTCGACGGGGCGGTCACTGCCGGGGATACACACTTCGGAAAGACGGAGAGCGGACTGCTTGTCGACGGGGGCGCGACGACAGTCACCGCCGAGACTGAGGCGTTGCTTGTCGCGTTCACCATCGATCCCGAGGCGCCGATTACCCGGCAGGGGACGGTCGGCCGGTGAGCGGCCGATCGATCCCGATCCGTCCCGTCGCGATGGCCCTACAGATCGCTCGTCTGGAACCGCCAGTACCCAGCGGCGAGCGGCAGGACGATCCACGCTAGCACGACGATCGCGGCGAAGACAGGCTCATGATACCAGGGGAGACTCTCGCCGACTTCCCCGGCCGCGAGCGGGAACGAACCGACGATCTCACTGAAGACTGGCTGGGCGAGGTTTCGGAGCGCGGCGAACGGCGACAGTTGGACGAAGACGGCCGCCCACTCCGGCTGTGGCCCGCTCGGCATCGTGAGGCCGTTGAGGAGGTATCTGACTCCGCTAGGGATCACCGTCCACAGTTGCATGACAAACAGCAGGAAGACGCCAAAGGAACCGCCGGCCGACAGCGTCGTCGATCTGGTGAACGTCGAGATCCCGAGCGCGATCGCGGTGAACACCAGCGACAGGAGCCAGATCATCCCGAAGGCCCCGGCCAGCGCGACCGGATCGACCGGCGCACCGCGGACGGCCACCACGAGCGGCGCGAGGACGAACACCGCGACGAGGACGACCGTCATGACGGCCATCCGACCGACCAGACTCCCGAGGACGATCGTCCGCCGGGAGAAGGGCAGACTCAACAATACGGAGAGTTCGCCGGTCGCCCGCTTGCCGACAACGTCGGCCTGGCTGATGGTCAGCGCGGCGATCGGGGCGAGAATAGCGAACACCGAAATCAGGATCATGGCCGTTTGGCCGGGGGAGACGAACTCGGGATTGTCGCCGACGATGTAGCCGATGCCGAGGGCGAACAGCGACAGAATCCCGAGCAGGTAGTACAGCTGTCGGTCCCGTCGTGAATCGTCGAAGTCCTTGCGGGCGATCTGTAACCAGCGCATCTCAGGCACCCCCCGTGTAGGCGGCGAAGAGATCCTCTAAGCTCGCCTCGCTGGTTTCGATGTTCTCGACGGTCGCGCCTGCCTGCTGACAGACATCCACGACGGCTGCCTTTGCCGGGTTCTCACACCCCGCGACGAGGGAATCTCCGTCGACGCGGACGGACGTGACTCCCTCGATGGCACTGATCTCGTCGCCCAATCTGTCAGGCACGGTATCGAGCGTCACGGTCATCTCGCCGGTCGTGCCGGCCGCCTCCCGGAGGCCGTCGATGGAGTCGACGGCGACGAGGTTGCCGTAATCGAGAATGCCGACCCGATCACAGACCGCCTCGACCTGCTGGAGGATGTGACTCGAGAAGAACACGGTTGCGCCGCGTTCGGCTTCAGCCCGAACGATCTCGCGCATCTGTCGAGCGCCGTTCGGATCGAGGCCGGTCGTCGGTTCGTCGAGGATGAGCAGGTCGGGCTCTCCCACGAGGGCCATCCCGAGCATGAGCCGCTGGGTCATCCCCTTCGAGTAGCCGCTGGCGGGTCGATCGGCCGCGTGGTCGATGCCGACCCGCTCGACGATCCGCTCCGGATCGTCGTCGGCGTTCTTCGCTTCGACGGTGAATTCGACGTGCTGGCGGCCGGTCATCTCGCCGAGCGGACCGAACCGTTCGGGCAACACGCCGGTTCGTTCCCGGACGGCGACGGTCTCGTCCTGTGCGTCCATGTCGAGTACCTCCGCGTGACCGGCCGTCGGTCGGGCGTGATCGAGCAGAATATCGATCGTGGTGGACTTCCCCGCGCCGTTGGGGCCGAGAAAGCCGAACACCTCGCCGTCTTCGACGGTCAGGTCGACTGACTGGAGGGCGGTGACGTCACCGTACGTCTTGGTGACGTCAGTAAGGTCGATGGCGACCATGCTCGCCTTTCCGAAGGTGCCGTGATAATTCTTGTCGTTTCGACAGCCGGCCTACAGATCCGCCTTCGAGAACCGCCAGTACCCGATGGCGAGTGGAACCACGAGCCAGAACGCGAGCACGACGAACCCGACCCACGGCGTGGCATAGAATGCCTCGAAGTCGGGACCGCTCACCCCGGGAATCCCACCCGGCACGAGTGCGGTGAGTCCGGTCGTGAACGCCGCGCTCGGAGGGGCCTGATTGACGAGGAAGACCCAGTTCGGGAACTCACTCAGCGGCGGAAGCGTGAACCCGTTCGTGAGCCAGACGAGGCCGTAGCTGACAGCCCCCCAGAGGAATTCAAAGACCAGGAAGAACCCGATCGTCACCATCGAGGCGCGCGATGTCGACCCCGTAAGTGCTGAGAGACCGACCATGATGCTAATATACGTTATCGCGAACAGCAGCGACATGATCAACAGTGCCGCCAGGGCGGCGGGTGCGAACTCTCCCATCAGGACGCCCCCGAGGGCCCCACCGGCGAGGAGCCCTATCAGTATCGGGACCGTGAGCGTCGCCGACCGGCCGATTACCTTCCCGAGGAGGACGTCCCGGCGGGTGTGGGGCAGCGACAGGAGGATCTTGATCGAGCCGCTCTCGCGCTCACCCGCGATGGCCTTGTAGGCGACGACGATCGCCGTGACCGAGACGAACAACGTCATCTGGCTGGCGAGGAAGTACGCGAGTCCTTCGGGGGTTTGTTCTCCCACCCCCAGATCAATTTCGGAGAAGGCGTAGGCGATCAGCAGCGACAGCAGGATGAACAGCACCGAGAGTCCCCACAGCGCCTTCGAGCGTAACGCGTCCTGGAAGTCCTTCTTCGCGACGGCGAGCGTGCTCATCGCGATCCCTCCGTGTAACTCATGAATATCTCTTCGAGTGACGTCTCCTCCGTCCGGAAGTCCGTCACCTCGTGGCCGGCGTCCTCCAGTGCCGAGAGGACCCGGGTCTTCGAACCGTTGCCGACCGAGACGGTGAGGCCGCCGTCACGCCGATTTACCTCCGTGACGCCCTCGACGCCTTCGACGACTGCGATCGCGTCGTCGGTGACCGCGGCGAGTTCGACCCGTAGCGTCGCGCCGTCGCCGGCCGCCTCTCGGAGGCCGTCGATGGAGTCCACGGCGACGAGTTCGCCCGCTCGGAGGATGCCGACGCGGTCACAGACGGCCTCGACCTGCTCCATGATGTGGCTGGAGAAGAACACCGTCGCACCGCGCTCGGCTTCCTCGCGGACGATTTCGCGAATCTCCCGTGCGCCGGCAGGGTCGAGTCCCGTCGAGGGCTCGTCGAGGATAAGCAACTCGGGCTCGCCGACCAATGCCATCGCCAGCGTGAGCCGTTGTTTCATCCCCTTGGAGTACTCGCCGGCCTTCCGGTCTGCGGCCTCCGGGATGCCGACTCGCTCTAAGAGCGCGTCGGGGTCGTCGTCGACCTTCTTCGAGTCAATCACGAACTGGACGTGCTGGCGACCGGTGAGTCGGCCGTACACCTGATATCCTTCCGGAAGGACGCCGGTCCGACGGCGAATCTCCTGGGACTGGTCCTGAGCGTCCATACCCAGCACTGTCGCTGACCCGCTCGTCGGCCGGACGAAGTCAAGCAGAATGTTGATCGTCGTGGACTTCCCCGCTCCGTTGGGCCCGAGAAAGCCGAAAATCTCCCCCTCCTTGACCCGAAGGTCGACGCCGTCGAGGGCGAGGATATCGTCCCCAAACCGCTTTCCTAATTCGTTCGTTTCGATTGCTGGCATGTCTCGAACGGCGATACGCCGGATTCCCTCTTATAATCACGTGTCAGGTTTCAGGGCCGGAAGGTCACCTGTCGTTTCAGGTATCGCCGACCGGCTGCCGTCATCACCGTCGCTCGACGCGCCAGGTCGTCGCGTTCGAGTACGCCCACCGCTCGACATCGAGATCGTCGGCTTCCTCTCTGAGATCCGCGAACAGCTGGCCGATCTCGCGAGCCGAGAGTTCGAGGTCGCGGGCGACGAACTTGCTCTTGAGATAGCACTCGCCCTCGGCTGTCCGGTCGTGGAGGTACGCTCTGAGCCGCTGGCGTTTCGTGTCCGTCGTGGCCGTCATCTAGATCCCTCCGTGACTGGCCGGCGGTCACTCGATCCAGCGATCCAGCCGGTCGCGGGGTCGTGGCGCTGGCCGATCACTAGACAGATGACGTTCGCGAGGAGGACGATTGCGACGACGTCGGCCGATGTCGGGACGACCGCCAGTAGCGCGATCGCGACCACTGGGAGGACGACCGCGCCCCAGAACCCGACCGCCAGGAACGCTCGCCGAAGCGTCGTTGAGACGGTTCGGTTCCGATCGTCGGGTGGGAGACCAATCCAGTCCATGTTCTCTCCCACGGATCCTGCCCTTCAAAATGTCACGGTAGGTCAAACTCTCCTTTGAGCGTGCCGCCCTTTGCTTCTGCGACGAGTCCCTTCTCCGAACTCGCTTCGGTTCACGCTGTCCTCACACTGGGTCGTCCGGGTCGTGTCGGTCTTCCATCCGCTCGGCTTCGCGGGCGTATCGGTCCTGTTCGGCCTCCTCGACCGGTTCGAGCCGGTCGGGTTCGACGTCGATGCCAGCTGTCACCTGTTTTTTCATCAGTAGTGCGCTCGATCGCTGTTGTGTGACGTGTCGTGACCCGTCGGGGGTTGCGTAGACGAGCGTCACCAGGTCCTCGTCGTAGACGTCGCGTTCGACGAGCCAGCACCGCACGGTCTCTTCGGTCATGACACGGTGTTGATCGGGCGGCGGGTTGTATCCTCCGACCGACCGTCGTCCGCGCGAAACGGGTCTCGCCAGCCAGTGACTTCTTGTGACCTGCCCGCGAATAGCAGGTGATGGCTGACTGGAGTGATCGCGTCGAGGAGTTGCTCTACGAGGGTGAGGACGTGACCGAGCGCGTCTCGGCCGGCGACGCGCACGTGGTCGTCACGACCCACCGCGTACTGGCGTTCACCCCCGCAATGGAGGGCGAGAACTTCCGCCAGATCGAACGCCCCAACGTCACCGACGTCGCCGTCAAGTCCGGTGGTGAAGCCCGATTCCTGATGATGGGGCTCAGGACCGGCCTGTTCGGTATCGTCTTTCTCGCCGTCGGGTTGCTCGTCGACTTCGGGGCGTTGATGGGCGACATCGATCTCACTGACACCGGCAGTACCGGGCAGCTGGGGATCGGTGGCATCCTCGGGATGGTCCAGGGGATGATCTCGATCATTTACAGTCTCGATGACTACATGCGCATGCTCGGCGCGCTGTTGTTGCTGGCCGCACTGGTTCCCACTGCAGTGTATCTCTACTCCCGGGAGACCCATCTGGTTCTGACGGTGGCTGGGGGCGAGGATCTCCCGATCGCGTCTTCGCCTGCGGACGCCGAGGAGACCCTGGCACGGCTCAGGGAAGCCATCCTGCCCGAGGGCATCCCTGCCGGGAGCGAGAGCCGATGGTCGATCGACCTGCTTGACCGCCTCGGGTGACAGCGAACGCCCACTCCCGTACGGAATGTTGGGACGCCACGTTCAATTTGCTCTGGTCCGTACCTCGGGTCGATGGACGCGGCTGAGGTTCGAACCCGTGCAGGTGATCTCCCGGTGGAGCCGGGTGTCTATCAGTTTCTCGACAGCACGCGCGGGGACGCAACTGTGCTGTACGTCGGCAAAGCCGTCGATATACGCGATCGCGTCCGATCCTACGCCGATCCGCGCGGTGAACGAATCCGTCGGATGGTCGAGCGTGCTGCCGATATCGATGTCGTCGTCACCGACACCGAGACCCAGGCGCTGTTGCTGGAGGCCAACCTCATCAAGCGCCACCAGCCACGGTACAACGTCCGGTTGCGCGACGACAAGTCCTACCCGCTCGTCCAACTCACCGACCACCCCGCGCCGCGGATCGAGATCACGCGCGATCCCGACGAGGGCGCGGACGTCTTCGGTCCCTTCACCGACAAGAGCCAGGTCGAAACCGTCTGCAAGGCGATTCGGGAAACCTACGGCCTCCGTGGCTGTTCGGATCACAAGTACGCCAACCGCGACCGGCCGTGTCTGGACTACGATATCGGCCTGTGTTCGGCCCCGTGTACGGGCGAGATCGATCCTGAGGCCTACCGCGAGGACGTGGACGCTGTGCGGCGGTTCTTCCGCGGCGAGACAGGCGTGCTCGCGGAACCGATCCGCGCAGAGATGGAGGGGGCCGCCGACTCGGCAGCCTTCGAGCGGGCGGCGAACCTCCGGGACCGACTCGCCGTCGTCGAGTCCTTCCACACGGGGGGCGGTGGGGCCGTCGAGTCGACCCAGGACCGGACGACCGACGTGCTGGCCGTCGCCCTGGAGGGCGACGCGGCGACGGTTGCACGGCTCCACAGTACGGAGGGTTCGCTGGTCGATCGAGAACGTCACGCCGTCAAGACGCCTGACGGCCAGCGGGCTGGTGACGTGCTCGCTGCCTTTGCCCCGCAGTACTACGCCGAACGTGAGTTGCCCGATCGACTCCTTCTTTCGGAACGGTTACCGGACGACGACGTTCGCTCCTGGTTGGCTTCGGCTGGTGTCGACGTGGTCGTCCCCGGCGCGGGACGGGAAGCGACGCTGGTCGATCTCGCACTGAAGAACGCGAGACGCAAGACGGGGCAGGAGGACGGCGTCGCCGCGCTCGCCGACGCGCTCGGGCTGGATACCGCCGACCGCATCGAGGGCTTCGACGTGAGCCACACCGGCGGTGGGAGTGTCGTCGGCAGCGACGTCTGTTTCGTCGACGGCTCCCCGGCGAAACCCGACTATCGCCGCAAGAAACTACCCGAGGGAAACGACGACTACGCCGCCATGCGCTCGCTGGTCGGCTGGCGAGCCGAGCGGGCCGTGGAGGACCGTGACGACCGGCCCGATCCCGATCTCCTGCTCATCGACGGTGGCGAGGGACAGCTCGCGGCTGCCCGGGCGGCCATCGAGGCGGCAGGATGGGACATCCCCGCGGTCGGCCTGGCGAAGGCCGAGGAACGTGTCATCACGGCCGATCGGACGTACGACTGGGCTGAAGACACACCACAGTTGCAACTGCTCCAGCGCGTCCGCGACGAGGCCCACCGTTTTGCCGTTCAGTATCACGAGACACTCAGGGACGACGTGTCGACGGCACTCGACGACGTCCCGGGCGTCGGTCCCGAACTTCGGACGCGGCTGCTGGGGCGGTTCGGGAGCGTCGAGGGGGTCCGGGCGGCCTCGACGGCGGAACTCCGAGACGTCTCGGGCGTCGGTGAAGCGACGGCGAAAACGATACGACGGCAGCTTTGACGTGGGGTTTCGGAGTACTCTCTGGACGTGACCGAGGATTTATTATGCGCACGATAATATTATCGCATGCATAATGATCGACCGGGAACCCGAACGGGAATGGCTCATCCCTCGGATCGAAGGCCCAGACCGGGAGACGCTCGTCGTCTACGGACGCCGTCGGGTCGGGAAGACGACACTGGTCACGGAGTCCCTGGCGACAGCCGAGGTAGAATCGGTCTACTATCTCTGTGATCGACGCGGGACATCGGTGAACGCACGGGCGTTCGGCGAACGGTGTGCGGAACACTTCGATGACGTCCCGCCGGCAGTCGATGGCTTCCTCGATGCCTTTCGATACGTGGCTGATCGTGCCGAGGGCCCGTTTGTCGTCGCCCTCGACGAGTTTTCGTACCTCGTCGAGGAGGACGAAACCGTCCCGTCAGTTTTCCAGACTATCGTCGACGAAGTGCTTGCTGGAACAGATGTCTCGCTCATCCTGCTTGGCTCGTCGATTTCGATGATGGAGGACGGTGTCCTGAGTTACGAAAGCCCACTGTACGGGCGGCGGACGGGGCAGTGGCGGATGGAGCCGATGACCGTCGGCGAAGCCGCTGCGTTCTTTCCGCAGTACGATCCCGTCGAGTTGATCGAGACCTATAGCGTTCTCGGAGGGATTCCGGCGTACCTCGAACAGTTCGATCCTGCCAGTGACCTCCAGAATAACATCGAACGGGAGATCCTTTCGAAAGGCGCGTTTCTGTACGATGAACCGGAGTTCCTCCTCCGGCAAGAACTCCGGGATCCGACGACGTACATGTCGATTCTCGAGGCGATCGCGGCAGGAGCGACTCGCGTCACTGAGATCGGAAACGAGATCGACCGCGACGCGAGTTCGCTTTCACGATATCTGGACAACCTCGTCGAACTCGCGCTCGTCGAGCGGGAGACGCCGGTGACTGATCCTGACGGTCGGGGGGTGTATCGACTCACCGATCATTTCGTCCGCTTCTGGTTCCGGTTCTGTCTGCCGAACCGATCACTACTCGAACAGGGTCGTTCGGAACCCGTCCGCGAATCTATCGAGGAGTCGTTCCCGAGTCACGTCAGCTGGACGTTCGAAGACGTCTGCCGACAGGCAGTTCGATCAGCCGCGTTTCCGGTCGACTGCTCGCGCGTCGGGCGCTGGTGGTACGACGATCAGGAAGTCGACGTGGTCGGGATCGACGAGGCGACGGAAACACTGCTGTTGGGGGAATGTAAGTGGACTGTTGAACCAGTCGGCCCTGGATTGCTAGCGGACCTCGAGACGACCGAACCGTCCGTTAGATGGCGTGGTTCGGACCGATCAGTCGTTTACGCGCTGTTTTCGAAGAATGGATTCACCGGGGAGTTGCGGGAGATCGCACTCGACCGTGAAGATCTCATCCTTTGTACCCCGGCGGATGTGCTTGATTGTTTTGAAAGCTAATCGCCACTCGCGGGCGTTCCGACAGTCGCATCGGCCTCCGATCCGACGCCGAGCCATGCCGACGCGGGTCGGCCAAGCGGGACGTGAACTCCGGCGTTGACACCGAGGCTGTGGGCGAGCATGTACAGCCCCCAGACGAACAGCCACAGGAAGAGGACGCCGGCGATCGCCCGCGGGAAGGCGAAGAGATCCGCGAGGCCGGCACTAATGAGCGTCAGCCCGCCGGTCGGACCGATGAGGAACTCGAACCACGGCTTGACCACCAGCGCGATCGACCACATCCCGAGGAGGACCCCGAGGAACATGGTCCACGCGCCAAAGAACGGGTTCAACGAGCCGACCGGGCCGACCGCGTCGGCGACGAGCATCAGTCCTGGCCCCCACATGAACAACATCCCGAAGGCAGCCATCAGGGTGCCGCCGGTCGAGTCGCCGTTGCGCAACGAGATCAACCCGGCCGCGAACTGACAGATCCCGCCGACGACGCCGATCGAGGCGACCAGCAGTCCAACGTCGGTGCCCCACCAGCCAAGGAAGTCGCCGGCGAATACCAGGTTGATCCCCGCAAGCGGCGCGAATCCGAGCGCCCCCGGGTCGCCCCATTCACTCTGTGCGTCTGATTGTGACATTTCTTGCCTCTACATTTCGTGGCCCCCACTATACAATTTTCGCTCCTCAGGGTCTGTGTGGACAATTATGGGGGATTCCGGGCGTCGGGAGCGTAGATCGGGTCGGGTGCGTATCCAGGGGTCCCTCTGACTCGGCAGTTGACACGCCGAGGGGGCGGGATCCATCGGTAATGGCGGTACGGTTTCCCGTCTTCAGTGGGTCTTTACCCCCGGAGTGCGTGTTTTGGGTATGGGCGACCCCAAATCCGACAGCGTTCCGGCGTCCGAGACGGAGTGGCGTGAGGTTTTGACTGAAGAGGAGTACCACATTCTCCGCGAGCGTGGGACCGAACCCAAATTCAGTGGCGAGTACCTCGATGTCGACGACGACGGTGTCTTCCGATGTGCCGGCTGTGGCGCGGCGCTGTTCGATACGGATTCACAGTTCGAGTCCGGCCACGGCTGGCCGAGTTTCACCGACGTCGTCGAGGATGGCAACGTCGAGACGGAACTCGACACCCGCCACGGCCGCGAGCGGACCGAAGTGCTCTGTGCGGAGTGCGGCGGCCACCTGGGGCACGTCTTCGACGATGGACCGGAGCCGACGGGCAAGCGCTACTGTATCAACTCCGCGGCGCTGGATTTCGAGACCGACGACGAGTGAGCGACCGGCCGGAGGTTTTTTGCACGTATTCGAAGTCAATGGGAGTGTGCCACGAGACGATACCGCGGAGGAACTGAACGAGAGTCCGTCGAGAGACGATACCGCGGAGGAACTGAACGAGAGTCCGTCGGGAGACGATACCGCGGAGGAACTGAACGAGAGTCCGTCGAGAGACGATACCGCGGAGGATCTGAACGAGAGTCCGTCACTGGACGATAGCGTAGAGAGATTGAATACGAGTCCGTCACGAGATGATAGTACGGAGGAGACGGACGGGTTGTTCGCCGAGGACTGGCTGGCTGATCTCCGTGACGTGCCGGTGATCCCCGGCGTCGTCGCCGGCGGAGTGGCATGGCTGTTGGGTTACCTTCTCATGGCCGCGCTATTCTTCGTCGGCCCGGCCACGCTGAGCGCCGGGTCGACTGTCGAACGTCTCCGCGGGATCGGGGTGATCTTCTACAACGCACAGTTCGTCAACGGCGCTGAGACTCTCTCCGCAGAGGGTGTCCAGGAGACTGTCCGGTTCAATCTCATTCTGGAACAGACCGTCACTTCGGTCCCCGAACCGGTGTATTTCGCCATTCCCGTCGTCGCGATCCTCGCCGTCGGGGCCGCGGTCGGGTACGTCGCCCTTGAGCACAACGCCGAGTACGTTACGGTCCCGCTGGTCGGCATCGCAATGGTGGCCGGCTATCTCCCGCTCGCCGTGGCCGGGGCGTTCCTTGTGGAACTTCCCGTCGGGTGGGCCTTGGGGACGCTCGTCCTGGAACCGGATTTGCTGGAAGCAACCGCGTTCGGGTTTGCTTACCCCTTCGTTATCGGGTCCGTTGGTGCGCTCCTCGGCTACGCTCTAAAGCAGTGAGTCGCACCGCGATTGGTTATTTCGGGAACGGGAACAGATCGGTCTTAATCTCGTCCCGTCGCCCATCGAGAATGTTAAACCGTTCGTTTCGACGCTGTTCCAACCAGTAGAGCAAGCGCTCGGCCCACTTGAGTTTCCGTCGCTTCTCTTTACTGAGCGAGTCGTCCTCGAAATCCCACCCGGGGAAGACGAGCTCCTCGGCACCCAAGTGATCGGCCAGGAACGCCGCCCGATCCCCGTCCGTGAATCCGCCGTAGTTCACCACCGATCCGGTCGGTGCGGCCTGGGTCGTCGGGACGACGCTCGATAGGTCCAACGCCGGCACGGACTGCCGGAGTGTACTCACGTTGTCGCCGTGAGCGTGGACGGCCACTGGCACGCCCGCTTTGGTGAACTCCCGCACCCCCTCGGCGTGTTTGTCCAGATCGGTTACCACGAAATCGAGCTCGAATCCGATCTCGCGGAGGCTGTCGGCGCCCGTCGAGGCAGCGACGATGCGGTCCGCCTCGCGAACCACGTCAGCGTCCTCAAGCAGCGACGGCCCGGCCCCCGCGACGGCGACGGTCTCGCCTCCGAAGGCGTCCGGCGCTGGTTCGTACGGCTCGACCGCTCGTCGCTCGTACACTGACGCCAGCCAGTCGCGCGCCCGCTCGTCGCGCGCTCGGTCGTAGCCGAAGTCGTCGAGAATGGCCTCGTAGACCGGCTCCCAGGTGGCAAAGTCCATCACTCGAACGCCTCGGGACCGACGCCCAACTCGTGGCCGATTATCGCCGCGTCTCGCGTCTCCACCACGTCGTGGGTCCGGATCACGTGCGCCCCGCGTTCGACAGCCAGCGCGGTCGCCGCGAGGCTGACCGGCAGTGCTTCCTCGGTCGAGCGCCCGACGAATTCCCGGAGGAAGTTCTTGCGGTTGATCGAAACCAGCATCGGCCGGTCGAGCTCGCGGAACTCTCCCAGCCGCCGGAACGTCTCGCGGTCGTCTTCGAGGGTCTGGGCCTCGCTCCACCCGCCAAAGGCCGGGTCGACGATCGTCTTCTCGGTGAAGCCACCCTGCTTGAGCGCCTCGTAGACCTGATCGACGTAGTCAGCATCGGCCGCCCACTCGGCATCGCAGCGTTCGGTCCAGTCCGTCTCGCCGACGGCTCCCGGCCGTTCGAGGTCCGGTGGGCTGGCCATCTTCACGACGGCGGCATCGTGGGATTCACAGACGGCGGGCATCTCCGGGTCGGCGAAGCCACAGACGTCGTTGACCATGTCGAAGCCACGCGAGAGGGCCTCGTCGGCGACCTCGCTGTAGCGTGTTTCGATCGAGAAGACGGCGTCACCGTCGACGGCGTCGATGGTCTCGATCGCGGTGTCGAGGCGCTCGCATTCTTCCTCGGCCGAGAGCACGTCGAGGCGTTTGTTGGCCGATTCGAGGCCGACGTCGATGATGTCCGCGCCGGCGTCGATCATGTCCTCGACGTAGGCGGCCGCCTCCTCCGGGTCGGCGAAGACGCTGGGGTCGTACGGCGACTCCTGGCTGATGTTGAGCACGCCCATGATCCGGGGTGGGTGGTCGTCGCCGATCCCGAGCCCTGCGGCGTCCACGTTGTGCATAGTGGGTGCGACGACCGGGACGGGCAAAAACGGTTGGTCCCCGGCGAAGGCGCTCGGCCGTGTGGTGTCATCGGATCCCAGCGACATTACTCACTCAAAAATGCAATCAATTCTGTCATTATAGGAAGTAGCAATAACCAAAAATTATTTTAACTCAGTATGTAATTGCGGCAAGTATGTCTGCAAGTGGTGGGCGGCGGTTGTCTACAACCGGCTGTCCCACCATCAACTATCTCGTCTCAGCCACCAACGACACCCGGGCGAAGGTCGCGATCCTGTTGACCGACGGCCAGGGCTCGGGCGGCCGGGCTCAGGCGCGGACGGCTGCCGACCGGAATATCACGATCCACACGATCGGGTTCGGCGGTGCCGACGGGAACAAACTCTCGGATATCGCGTCGATCACCAACGGGACGTACAATTACGTCGACGACGCGTCGGACTTGCCGAATGTCTTCTCGCGGGTCGCCGAAGAGGTGGAGCCGAAAGACACCGACGGCGACGGACTGCCGGACGTCCTCGAAGAAAACGGGCTGCCGATCGGTCACACTGGCTCGGACCTTCGACAGCTTCCGACCAATGCAACCGACAAGCACACTGACGGCGACGAGCTCACGGACGGCGAAGAGGCCGAAGAGTACCCAATCGACTTCGTCGTCAACGACCTCGAGCACGAGTACATCGTCTCGTACTTCGAACTTGACGAGCCTCACGACCTGTATCTCCTGGCTGGTGACTCACCGAGGGATTTCCTCCCGAACTCGGATGCAACAGGTGTGAATATCCAGGCCATCCTCAGAACGCACGACGAAGTGCCAGGCTGGGCACGTACCATCGCCAGCGAAATCACTGACGATGCACTCATGGTCTTCACGGAGAACATCAACGCAGGTGCGTTCGCAGACCCGAGCGATTACAACCAGACCCCATACACGAGCGAGTTACAGCTAGTCTCGGCTGGGGTGGGACTGCACGGGCTTGGACACTCCTTCCACATCGGCGAAGCTGATGACACCGTGCCGCTTCCCGGTGGTGAAGTGTATACTGCCGATGAAAATGATGGCACATTGGAAAGAGTGAAGATAAACGGGGATGAACGGCTCGCATGGAGTCTGATGCGATCTGGGTGGAGGCCTAGAATGCTATTCCAATCCAACTCCGCCGCGTATCATGTTTTCAGCCTCGAAGAACTGTCGACCATCCAGCGACCATGACAATGAAAAACCAACTGCATCTACTGCTGGCCATTGGTCTGATCTTGTTCTCCGGGTGTACATGGTACACGTCGGGTCCTTCCCAAGAAGCATCGATCGAATTTTCCGGATCGATCAATGCCTCCGAAGGTGGATTTGTGATGGATGGGGAGTTGGTCAAATATGGTCAAGAACCTCATCAATTCAGAAATGTCACGGTATACCTATATGATGAAAATAAAACCCTCGTCTCAGCAACTCCTCTTGGTGTCCTCCAAGACGACCCACTTTCTACCACAGTGCAATCCGATCGTCTACCAAAGTATGTTATCATATATTCAGAAGAATTCTGGGAAGTTGACAAATTCCAGATTTATTACTTCGTTCAAACAAATCGAAGCGACACGAGCTATCGTGAACACGTAGCTGGCTCGATAGAAGACCTGCCTGTCATACCCGGAACTGAAATGAATACGACAACAGGACGTTCATAGAATGAGACTGGAAGCGACCGAAATCCACGCACTCGGCCATTCGTGCGGCATCGGTGAAGCCGAAGACACCGGGCCGCTTCCCGGTGGTGAAGTGTATAGTGGAGATAACGACGACGAAACACCAGAGAATCTATACACGCTGTCAGCTGATGATTGGAGTATTATGCGTTCTGGTTGGGAAGACGACCTCCTCTTCACCCACAATGGGACTAAATTTCACGTCTGCAGTATTGAAGAACTCACAACGGCCTCGGAGCCCAGATAAGAACCATGGCGTCTACTCGAAAGATCGTCCTCCTCGTCTGTGCGGCGCTACTAGTCTTTGGAGCAGGCTGTGAGCAACTTGATCACACACCAGACCCGAGCGTCAAATTCGATGGCAACATCACCGCGTCAGAAGGAAGCTTTGAGATAGAGGGCCACTTCTACCGATCTGTCGGAAACGAGTATGTTTACGAGAACGTGATGGTGCATTTGCTGGACGAGCGTGAGGAACGGATCGAGTCAGCCCATCTCGGGACGCTCGATGAGCGACTCCCTGTCTCGGTCTCGTCTTCGAGCATTCCAGCGTATGTCATCGTCGATTCGCCCGACTTTTGGCAGCAAAACAACTTCGCCGTGGAATACTTCGAATACAAGGACTGGAAAGGGGTGTCCTACGATCTGCAGTGGGCCAGTAACCGATCGGAGCTCCCGGCCCAACCGTGATACTGGCCATCATATCCCGATCCAGCCAATCAGATCCAAATCCGATGTCGTTCTATCAGAAGTTCTTAATCCGTACCCCATTGACGGGGGCGCTTGAGTTCGCTCGCTGCCTTCTCGAGAGCGAAGTGTATAGCGGAAATCTTGATGATGGCGACCTGACGGATTACGAGGAGAAGACGTTCAACGTCTGGGAGACTGATCTGGTTGAGGACGCTTACCATGATGATAAGTCGAAGCTACACCTCTTCTGGACGACGGACTACGGTTCAGACATTCCAAAATATATACCCCATGACGTGATCGGCCAGATTCCAAGTTCGGTCGGTGGAATGGAAGGGCACACAGGCTCGCCGGCACAGATCGTGTTCATCGAAGGCGTCTGGAGTACGCCCCATGGGGCTGTGATGTTCGACGACAATTTAGGTGGCCCGGCTGACAAACACCAAGTACTGATGGAAGAGATCGGCCACGGACTGGGTGCGGGCACGGCCGACGATCACACGCTGCGGATCGGTGAGTGTTACAGTGGTGGGACTTGCTATACCGGGGCAGATCAAGATCAGACGCCAGAGAACGTGACTAGATACAACGATGGAAAATGGCCTGTGATGGGGGACGCCAGATATGTGGGTCCACAAAGGACTGCATTTAGTATCGAAGAGTTACTCACAATTGACTTCAATGATATCCCGAGTGTAGATGAATAAAATGGTCTCTCGGCGAGAACTCATCGGATCAGTCGGAGCAGCTATCGCCATGAGCGGGTGTTTCGCTCCAGGAGGGCCAACACAACGAACATTGTCTCTCGAAAATGTGAGTATAAAAAAAGACGAAGGCGTATTCCAGATATCAGCACGGACGTATTTCAGCGTCAGAAATTTAGACCCAAACGACGCTTTCCACGATATTTCGATTGTTGGGTATACTGAAGGGAACGAGATCGTTTGTCGTCACTCTGTAGAATTAGGCTCAGAACTAAGCCATAAAGTTATAAAAGAGGTCACGTTCACTTGTACGGAACTCCCGAACTATTTGACCACGGCGGTTGAAGAGGATTCCTGTGATTCGACCTTTTTCTCAAAGCATAGAATCACTAGGTCTGATTCAAACATTACGATAGAATACGTTGGTGACCGTCGTTGTGTCGAAAATATAACCACGATTGCTGAGTGAGCTCGTTTATATCCTGATGATTAATCCACACTTGCCGCGGGCAGGGCCGATGACCCAGACTCCAGCCAGTCACATGATTACGATGGCTCAGACCACTCGTCGTCGATCTGCTGCAGGGCCTCGCCCGGCGCGAGCCCTTGCTCGGCCGCGATCGCCTCCGCGAGTTCGTACGCGCGGCGCTCACGAGGACTTTCCAAGTCGCGTGGATTCCCAGCGAAGCGGATCAGTGCCTCGGCGACGAGCAGCCAGTCCTGCGAGCGGAGATCGGGTATGCATTGGGCTGGCCGCGTTCCAGTACAAAAAGGTGCGGTCAGTCGTCACATCGCGCTTTCGAATTTCTCGCACAGCCACGCGACCGCAAGCAACTGACCCCATCGAAACCGTCTCAGAAGAATGCTTAACACAGATCCGTCTGTGGCCTGGTGTATGGCTCGCGAGATGAAGTGTCCGGAGTGTGGCTTCGTCAAATCGTACGACAATATCGCGACGGCTTCCGATCGGTGTCCCCGATGTGACGAACCCTGGGAGCCGAATTACTGAGCAATGTTGTTGCAGTGATCGACTGTCACTATGTGATTGCCGTGAATACGCTCGTGAGGAGTGAGTTGTCTTCAGCCCCCAGGGTGTCGGTGAAATCAGGTCAACGCCTCAGCGAGGAGTCGTAGGTGTCTCGGCGGGTGTGGTTGTCGGGATGTGTGAAGTTACGGCGTCCGTGAGGGTGGGCGTTGCCTCGATCGTCTCCGTCGGCGTAGCGTCGCCGGTCGTTTCACTGCAGCCGGCCAGCGCCAGCAGAATCACGAGGACGAGAGTGAGGAGACGGAGGCGTATATGATCCTCATAACGAACACGACGGGAGGAATCATTACAGGCTGGGCCTCACGACGTGGGGATGCGTATACGACGACGAATGACTTCGGAACCTCTCTCTTCATGGACACGTTCCGGAACAGTAACTTCCAGAATCGGTTCCTCAGCATGGTGACCCACGAAGTCGGGCAGTTGCTGGATGTAGGATTCGCCGGCACAGAACCACAGCCCGAAACAACCGTTCTGACAGCGCGCTCTTTTTGGTCGCCAGGCGAGTACCCCGCGTATGGCTAAGGTTTCGATCGGGTTGCGCGGCTGGCGTTTCGAGGAGGACGACGTGTTCGACGACGATGGGTCGCTCAAGACACTCGTCGAGATGCCACCGGACACCCGGAGTCGCATCCTCCGGCTCACCGCGCTGGTCGGCGAACCGTGTGACGCCTGCTACCTCGAGCACGGCGAGGCAAACGTCGCCGAGTGCAACGTCGGCAGCATCGTCTACGGCGAGCCGACCGGGACCGTGTTGCTGTGTGGCCCCCACGAGTCGGACTTCCTCTACTGGTACCGCGAGGAAGGCGGCAGCGACCTCGCCGGCGAGCCGGAACTCGCCAACGCCTTCCAGGAGTGGTTCGCCGATGGCGGGCGCGCCCCGGCGGGCTACGGCGGCCTGGAGCACGTCGAGGAGGATCGCGACGAACTTCCCGACGTGAATCCGGGCGCGCTCGACTCCCTGGAGGACGAACTCTGTGCGATGGACGAATCCGAACGGGAGGAACTCGACGCCGACGTCGAGGACCTCGACCTCGATATCGACGAATGAACGTGAGCGTCGCCGTCGTCGACGCCCAGACGCCGGGCAACGTCGGGACGATCGCCCGCGCGATGAAGAACTTCGGCCTCTCGGATCTCAAACTGGTCGACCCGCCCGAACTCGATCCCGACGGGGAAGCTTACGGCTACGCCGGCCAGGCCCGCGATGACATCATGCCCGACGCCGACGTGGTGACCTTCGCGGAGATCGTCGAGAACTACCACACCGTCGCGACGACGGCGATCACCAACGAGGACGCGACCAAGCACGTCCGGTATCCGTTCGTGACGCCGCGGGAACTCGCCGAGGAACTCAAGGGGATCGACAGCGACGTCTGCCTGGTGTTCGGCCGCGAGGATGTCGGCCTCTCCAACGAGGAACTCGCCGAAGTAGATCAGATCTGTTCGATCCCCGCCAGCGAGGACTATCCCGTTCTGAACCTGGGCCAGGCCGCCACGATCGTCCTCTACGAACTCCGGGCGCTGACCGTCGAGGAGACCCAGCTGCCCGACATCACTGATCGGGCCGATCAGCCAGCGATAGAGGGATTGCACGATCAGTTCGAGGGCTTCCTCGCGGCGATCGACCACCCCGAGGAGAAGCGAGCGAAGGCCGGACGACTTTTCCGGCGGGTGATCGGGCGTGCCCATCCGACGGGACGGGAGGTTCGGACGTTGCGGGGGCTCTTCCGGCGGGTCGAGCAGAAAAACGATGATTGAGCCGTCTAACGCTTGTATTCTCCCATGGAACCCGTCTACCGTCGGCGATGCACGTCATGGACGAGCCGTTCGATGACTTTGCCAGTCGCGTCCAGGTGAACGAACACGATAGTCTCGATAGTCGGTGGCGTGTCGTCTCTGAGATTTGCCTCAAATCGGTACGGTATCGCCGAATCATGTTGACATCGAACCCGGGGTACGTCGTGGGTACCGATCCGGAGGTACAGTGTCCGGTTCTGTCGATCCACGCCCTCCAGAAACGGTCGTTCGCAGGAACCATCGGGGACGGGCCGCGCCCACCTGATTGCGATCTCCGTGGAGTCCGAGTAGACATTCACTTCCGGGCTGTCCCGCTCGCGATATCGTACCGATGTATCAAACCGGATCGTTCGGAACGTCTCCGTCCGGTCGACCGTTTGACTGTCGACCACCGGCCAGGGGACCGTCTTGACCTGGACTGACTCGTAATCATCCGCAGAGACGGTAGTTACCGTCGCTTCCCCGTTAGATGACCGATCTCGTTCGAGTCGGGACGCGGTCAGTTTCGAACGGGACCCACGCCAGTCGAGTTCAAGTGTGTCCACCGATTGCCCGTGATGAAACCGTGGTCCAACAAAGAACGGGATGCGATCGACAGTGAACGACTCGGTGACAGATGCCGTGCCGTGATCCCCACAGTCCGTCTCCGTTCGGTGGCTGTCGGGGACTTCCTTCCATCGAAACCCATCGACAGCCGTCGCTTCGAGGAGCGTTTTGTTCCGATCGTAGAGAGCGATGTCGAACGATCCGATACCCTCGTCGTCCTCTTTCGGAAAATCAAACGACAACGTCGCCGAAACCGAAATATGCCACTCGCCGTCGTGTCGGCGAACGTCCGTGACGTCGAACGCCAGATCGACCGAGGCCCACGTTTCCCCACACGAACACCCGCCGAAAACCCCCGAGATTCCCGCGACCCCGGCCGCGAGAAATTGACGCCGGCGTTGCATAGTGGTGGACTCAACCCCGAGACGCAAAAATGTGGCCGGTTTGTCGGGGTTGAGACGGTTTGGCTCACGTCACGCCCGGACTGTTTCGAAGTTCCGAACGTCGGCGATCAGATCGGCGAGTAGGTGCGCATAGAGGACCGCTGCCGAGAGAACACCGAGGAAGGGGTCGACCGCCAGCCAGACGCCGGGCACGAGCACGCCAGCGATGACGACGTGACTGATCAGCCGGTGGTAGGGGCCGAGGTCGTCCGTATCGAAGATCGCCGCGGGGTCGGTGACGACGATCCAGGGTGCCCGGAGGACGCGACGGAGTGGGTCCAGGCTCCCTGAAAGCAACCACGCGAGCACGAAGTGATCGAGGTCGATCAGTACGCCCAGCGCCACGCCGTAGGCCACTGCGATGGCGGGGGCGACCGCCGGTTCGCCGGCCAGAACGACCGATTCGGCGAGGACGACCCCGCCAGCGACGACCAGCGAGATGGCGGCGTGAGCGCGTGAGTACATGGGAAGGAGTTTCCGGTCGGGCAGGGCGATCAGGCGCGTTTCTGGATCTCCTCGCGGAGCACGTCGCTGACGACATCGCCGTCGGCTTTCCCCCGGAGTTCGCCCATGCACTCGCCCATCAGCCCGGAGAAGGCACCCATCCCCTCGTCCTCGATCTGGCTTGCGTTGCGTTCGACGACGGTGACGACGGCCTCGCGGACTTCGTCCTCGCCAGCACTGCCGAGGTCCTCCTGCTCGGCTGCCTCCTCGGCGCTCAGGACGGGGTTCTCGGCGAGGGCGGCGAGCAGGTCCGGGACGCCCTCCTTGGCGAGTTCGTTCTCGGCCAGCAGTTCGAAGACCGACTGGAAGTGATCGTCCGTGAGGTGCGCGACCGGCGCGCCGTCCCGCCGGATCTCGGTGACGGTCGATTCGACCGTCTGGGCGGCCAACGTAGCGTCGACCCCTGACTCGACGGCTTCTTCGAACAGTTCCCACCGCTTCCCGTAGGCGACCTGTTCGGCCAGGCCGGCGTCGAGATCGAAGTCTTCCTGGTAGCGCTCGGTCTTCTCGGTGAGGAGTTCGGGCGTTTCGACTTCCTCCGGGTCGGGTTCGACCGGCGGGACGTCTGTCTCTGGGTACATCCGCGCCGCGCCGGGCAAGGGTCGGAGATATCGGGTCGTGGCTTCTTCAGTGGCGTCGCGGGTTTCCTCGGGGACGCCATCCATCGCTGTCTCTGCTCGCTCGGCGACGGCTTCGATCGACTGCTCGGCGATCTCGGGCGCGTCGGCAACGATGGCGACCGCGTCCTCGCTCTCCTCACCAGTGACGGCGTCGAGATCGAGGTCGACGGCCTTGGCCAGCGCTTCGACTTCTGCCTCGGTGACGCCGTAGGCCGGCAACTCGTCGGTGTGGAAGATTCCGCCGGCCCCGTGGCGCTTGGCGTGATCGGAGAACTCGGTTCCCAGGCGACGGTCCGGCTGGATCTCGCGACCCACGAGGCCGCCGAAGCCGGGCAGGGCGACGGCCCAGACGCCACCGCCATCAGTGAGTGCGCCCTGGATGACGCCGCTGTCGGTCCCCTCGAAGATTTCGGTCACGGCCTGTGGATCACCGACCGTGGCGTCCCGGTCGTCGAGTTCCTCGGCGATGTCGAGCAGTTCGGCCTGGCGGCCCACTTCATTGCGGACAATCGCCTCGATGTCTTCGAGACTCTGGACGCCTTTGATCTCGACGCGTGCTCCCTCGGCGATCGAGACGTTGACGTCCTGACGGATCGTCCCGAGGCCGCGCCGCACTTGGCCGGTCGAGCGCAGGAGCATCCCGATGCGTTCGGCGGCCTCCTGGGCCTGTGCTGGCGAGCGGATGTCCGGGTCGGTACCGATCTCGACCAGGGGGATCCCGAGGCGGTCGAGGCTATAGCGCACGCCCGAATCGGTCTCCTGGACACGCTGGGCGCTCTCCTCTTCGAGCATGAGGTCCTCGACGCCGACCGGCCCCTCGCTGGTCTCGATCTCGCCGTCGGTCGCCACCATCATGGTGCGCTGGAACCCGGAGGTGTTCGAGCCGTCGATGACGAGTTTGCGCATGACGTGAACCTGGTCGACAGCGCGCATGTCGAGTAACTGGGCGATCTCTAAGGCGACGGCCATCGCTTCGTCGTCGACTCGATGGGGCGGTTCGTCGTCGGCCTCGACGAGACAGGTCGAATCGTAGGTGAGGTACTCGAACTCGCGTTCGACCTGACTCTCCTCGAGTGCGGCCTCGTCGAGTTCGCCGAGTTCACTCTTCGTTGGATGGAGGTATCGCGTAATGGTCGTCGTCGATTCGTCGGGCTCGCGGAGGGTCGTCGGGCACTCACAGAACAGCTTCGCCGCCGTGTCGAGTTGCTGGTGAATCTCGAGGCCCGCGACCAGTCCAAGGGCCTCGTAATCGAAGTCCTCAGTCATTAGGGGAGAGTGACACGCCGGCGGGGAAAAACGCACCGTTGTTGGCGTCATCTACCAGGACACTGCGATGCAATGACTGGCTATGCCGTCGTCATGTGATCTGGGATGGGTGCCTCCGAAACGACGACAGTGGGCCGTTTGCCGGTCTCCTCGTGTTTTTGATGCTGGCTCTGCTATGGTATCGTATGTCAATGCGTTTCCTGGTGGTCGCGTTGCTGGTGGCGACAGCCGGGTGTACGACGTTGACCGGCTCCGAGGAACCTGAGACGGTTACTCCAGCAGCAGTCCCGACAGACGATCCGGCAGACGCTCCCGCGCAAGTGGTCGTGCCGGGAGTCTACGCCGACGGAGAGATCGATGTCTCGTGGCTCGTTGATGCCCATCGAGAGGCGCTTGCCAACCAGTCGTTCGTCTGGCGAGCGACGCGTAACTGGAGTGGACAGGTCGGCAACGTTTCCTCACAGTTCGGCACCTTCCAAGAGATCACATTCGAGGAGGGAACCCGGTACGTCCGGGACACGAATCAGGACCTCAACGAACGGGGCGAACCGATCTACATCCGGTACAGTGAGTACGCCAACGGCAGCGATCGGTATACTCGAAGTATCCGGTACCTGTCGGGCGAAGTCGAATACAATCGCATCAATGTGTCGGATTCGACCGCGCGACTCATGCAACGGATAACGGCACCGGTCGCTCTCTATTTGAGTGCGGACTCGGTGCGTTCCGAGCCAGTTCGAATCGATGGAGAATCCCACTACCGGATCGACGTTAGGTCGGCCCCAGACACCGTCAATACGGGAATCAGTAATTATTCAGTCACGGCTTTCGTGACCCCAGATGGGATCGTTCGGAATCTCTCTGTGGTGTTCACTCGATCGAACGGCGATGCCGCCGAAACCATCCGATCCCAGTTCCAATTCAAAAAAATAGGCAATGTGACCGTCGATGAGCCGTCGTGGGTCCCTGACGCTCGAGCCAATCTCACTGCCGGCTGAGACGTTTTGTCGGCTTCTGTGGATACCCCTTGCGGAGAATCACCGAGGTGAGTATCTTTTGCCGAGGAGCACCGAGTCGATCACTCCTCGCCGAGAATCACGCGCTCGGTCATTGTCGCCGGGTCGAGCACTTCGTCGGCTTCAGCTTCGGTGAGGTAGCCTTTCTCCACGGCGACCTCCCGAATCGTTTGGCCGGTCTTCATCGCTTCTTTGGCGACTTCGCTGGCCTTGTCGTAGCCGATCGCTGGGTTGAGCGCCGTCGCCAGCGCCATGCTCTGCTCCACGCGCTCCTCGCAGTGCTCGCGATCGGCCTCCAGTTTGGCGACGAACTTCGTCGCGAAGGCACCGCTGACGTTGGCGATCAGCCGCGCGGACTCCAGGACGTTCGCCGCTATCACCGGCTTGTAGAGGTTGAGGTCGATCTGGCCGTTGGCCGCGCCGGTCGAGACGGTCGCGTCGTTGCCGACGACCTGGGCGTACACCTGGTTGACCGACTCCGCGACGACGGGGTTGATCTTCCCCGGCATGATCGAGGAGCCGGGCTGGTTCTCCGGCTGATCGATCTCGCCGAGGCCGTTGCGCGGTCCGGAGGCCAGCAACCGGAGGTCGTTGGCGATCTTCTGGAGCGATCCCGCCACGGTCCGAAGCGCGCCGTGGACCTCGCTCATCGCGTCGTGGGCGGCCTGGGCCTCGAAGTGATTGTCGGCCTCTCGGAACGTGAGCAGCGTCTCCTCGCTGATGTATTCGGCCGCCAACTCGGGGAACTCTGGATGCGTGTTCAGCCCGGTCCCGACGGCTGTCCCACCGAGTGCCAGTTCGGCCGCCCGCTCGCGCGTCTCCTCGACGCGGGCGATCCCCTTCTCGACCTGGGTCCGGTAGCCCGAGAACTCCTGGCCCAGCCGGATCGGCGTCGCGTCCTGGAGGTGGGTCCGCCCGGTCTTGACCACGTCGTCGAACGCCTCCTCCTTGATCTGGAGTTCCTCTCGGAGCGTCTCCAGACCGGGGAGGACGTCGCGTTCTATCGCCTCCAAAACGGCGACGTGCATCGCCGTCGGGATCACGTCGTTGCTCGATTGGCCGTAGTTGACGTGGTCGTTCGGGTGGATCTCTTTCGACCCGATCTCGCCGCCGACGATCTCGGTCGCGCGGTTGGCGATCACCTCGTTGGCGTTCATGTTCGTCGAGGTACCAGAGCCCGTCTGGAAGATGTCGACCGGGAACTGGTCGTCGTGATCGCCGGCGATCACCTCGTCGGCGGCCGCGACGATGGCGTCGGCTTTCTCCTCGTCCAAGAGGCCGAGATCGCGGTTGGCCTGTGCCGCACCCTTTTTGACGACGCCGAGCGCCCGGATGAATCGCCGTCCGAAGCGCTGGTCACTGATCGGGAAGTTCTCGATCGCGCGCTGGGTCTGTGCCCCCCAGTAGGCGTCGGCTGGTACTTCCATCTCGCCGAGGCTGTCCGCCTCGATGCGGTAGTCCTCGTTGCCGTAGTCCCTGCTGTCGGTCATTGCGTCCGGGGACACTCACGCCAGGGAGTTAAGTGTCCGCGTGACGGTGACGGCCCAACGCCTGCTCGGAGCCACCCCTCAGCAGGTGAATGCCAGTAGATTCCACGAGCGACCCGCTCCGAATCGAAATACAGTGGCCTCCCGGAGACCGAGATGGAGACCCCAGACCGACTTTGAAAGACAGCTACTGCAGGAGAAACCAGGATTACTCTGCTCAAGGAAGTCTTCCTCTGCGATGACCGATCGTATACACGGCCCGGACCGAACATATCCACACAGGACACTCCCGGTCTGGATACAACGCTGCCGAAACGCTTTAGACCATAGTTCGCGTACTATGGACTATGTCGAACGCATCCGCCAACAATGCATCACGGGCGACTGGAGATACAGCCCGGCGGTTTTTCGTGGTGCAAGAACTGCTGACTACGCCCGAACTCGCGCAGTTTTATACGGATGTATTGCTCAACTCGCCGACGACCATCACTGCAGTACGCGAACGCCGGGGGCTTTCGAAAAGTACGGCGTATAAGTACGCCAACAAACTGGCAGAGCTTCGCATCGCGGAAGAACTCGATGCCTACGAGGATGGGTCAGCACTCTGGCGGGCAGACGCTGTGAGTGGTGTCTGGAGTGGGGAAGCCACGGTTGAATTCGGCCCAGTCCTGATCGCGGTCTTTGGCGCAACCACCGCCAACGACGACCTCCAGTTGTTCGTCCAGCGGCACGGTAAAGCAGCGCTTGCCCCGGCAGTCATGGGAACCATCGAGTACCTGCTGGGGAAGACGACACGTCGTGGCGTTGCCGAGGAACTGAACGTCTCGGCTGTCGAGGGGATCGCCGTCACGCAGGCAATCGAGGGGATCGTGGCACTGGTCAAAGATCACGATCCGACGCTTGATGACATCTCGTTCGAGGTACCAGTACACGAACGTGCCCTGGAGCAAACACTGTACCAGCGCGCCGATGACTGACGGACACGTCTCACCGTTCCCAAGCGCGCTCGTACTCGATACCAGCTTTCTTCGAACGATCGGGGGCACTGACAGCGATCCATACCAGACCTTCATTCAGTATGTTCGGGACAACGGTGTCGAGTTGTATCTGAGTGGGCGGGTCGTCGAAGAACTCACCGAACAGCAGGGCTACCTCAGCATCGACTGGGTCGACCGCGCGGAGACGACAGCCTGGATTTCGATCGTGGATTCCATCCAGCCAGGGGTGAGGGTTCATGATGGCCCCCGTGCTGGCGAGTTGATGGATCGTGTCCACGAACGGCTGGCAGAATACGAGCAGACGGACCCGGACGAATTGCGGAAGACGGACTCGGAACTGCCTGCCGTTGCCGTGACACTGCTCGGGTCGACGCAGCACGAATCTGTCGGGATCGTGATGGACGACCGGAATGCCGAACGATCGATTTCGGGCGTCATCAAAAACACATACTACGAAGGACGTATTCGCGTACTCAATATCTGGGAAACGATCGACTACATCGAATCCCGCAATAAATAGGGGCCGCTTTCTCACTCGATCCGAAAGATCGGCGGCGAAAGGTTCTCGCTGTGGCACTCCGGGCACCGGCTCGGTTCGTTCAGTCGGTCGTCGAACCCGTCGAAGCCACAGTCCGCACACGCCGGGGGCGCGACCAGCAACTGCTCGTCACTATCATCGAGCGACCGGGCGATGTGCTCGACGTGCTCGATCACCGTCGTCGTCGAGAGTTCGAACGCCGCGGCGAGCGCCGTGGCGGACAGCGATTCCCCCCGTAATCGATCGGCGATCCGCTCGCGCGTGGTCCGCTGCATAGCCGTCGTTGCCGGGCCGGGAATATATACCGTCGGCTTTCCCGACACGACCACAGCCGGAACAGTACGCCTTTACCCACTCCGGCGTAGGAGTAGCCATGAAGCAGGCGATCGTCGCACGCGCTGATCTGAACATGGGCGAGGGCAAACTCGCGGCCCAGGTCGCCCACGCCGCCTTGATGGCCTACGAGGACGCGGACAGTCGAACCCAGTCGGCCTGGAAGGGCAGCGGCCAGAAGAAGGTCGTCCTGCAGGCTGACGGCGAAGCAACGCTGTTCAAACTCGCCGACAAAGCCGAACGCGAGGGGCTGGCCCACGCCATCGTCCGGGACGCCGGCCACACCCAACTCGAACCCGGCACCGTCTCGGCGCTGGCGGTCGGTCCAGCGGACGAAGACGCCGTCGATCGCGTCACGGGAGACCTATCGCTATACTGAGTGATGTTTGCCACTGAGACACAGAACCGATGTACCGCATTCAATCGACCTATTTATCTCTTACTGAAAGGTTTATGTGGTATCTGCCCTAACTCGGGGTGAACACATTACGAGGCTACGAGTATGCAAGGGAACCAACAACAGCAGGCCTACGATCGCGGGATCACGATTTTCTCGCCGGACGGCCGGCTCTATCAGGTCGAGTATGCACGCGAAGCCGTCAAACGCGGGAGCGCAAGCGTCGGTGTCCGAACCGACGAGGGCGTCGTCCTGGCGGCGGACCGACAGACGCGCTCGTCGCTTATCGAGCGTGACAGCATCGAGAAGACACACAAGATCGACGACCACATCGCCATCGCGAGCGCCGGTCACGTCGCCGACGCGCGCAAACTCATCGACTTCGCTCGTCGGCGCGCCCAGCTCGAACATCTGCGGTACGACCAGCCGATGGGTGTCGAGCCGCTGACGAAGGCCATCACTGATACGATTCAGGAGTACACCCAGACCGGTGGCGCACGGCCGTTCGGCGTCTCGCTGATCGTCGGCGGGATGGAGAAAGGCGAGCCCCGCCTCTTCGAGACCGATCCCTCGGGGACGCCCTACGAGTGGTCGGCACTGGCGGTCGGCGGCGGTCGCGAGGAGATCCAGGAGTACTTCGAGGACAACTACGAGGACGGCATGACGCTCGAAGACGGCGTTGGGCTTGCACTGGAAGGGCTGGCCGAGCCCAACGACGATGGCCTCGACCCCGACGGTGTCGACCTCCAGACGGTCGACGAGGAAGGTGTCCTCGGCGTGAGCCAGGACGTGATCGAGGAGCACCTCGAAGAGCGCGACCTGCTCGGAGGTGACGACGAATGAACCCTGATCTGAACATGAACCCCCACGACAGCGGACGGACAGACCCCTACGCACCCGAACTCGGCTCGATTGCGACCGACGAGGGAGACGGCGAGAACGTGACGAAGACCGGGACGACGACCGTCGGCCTCGCGACCGAGGATGGCGTCGTGATCGCGACCGACCGCCGGGCGAGCCTCGGCGGCCGGTTCGTCTCGAACAAGAACGTCGTGAAGGTCGAGGAGATCCACCCGACGGCAGCCATGACACTCGTGGGCTCGGTCGGCGGTGCCCAGTCGTTCATCCGGACGCTGCGCTCGGAGGCCAGTCTCTATGAGACGCGTCGGGACGAGCCGATGAGTATCAACGCGCTGGCGACGCTCGCGGGCAACTTCGCTCGCGGTGGTCCGTTCCTCGCCATTCACCCGATCCTCGGCGGCGTCGACGACGAGGGCAGTCACGTCTACACGATCGACCCCGCCGGCGGCGTCATGCAGGACGACTACGCCGTCACCGGCAGCGGGATGCAGGTCGCCTACGGGACCATCGAGGGCGAGTACGAGTCGGATCTCTCCACCGAGGAGGCCAAAGAGCTCGCGACGAACGCGGTCCAGGCAGCCAGCGAGCGCGACACCGGTTCCGGCAACGGCCTCGTGATCGCCGAGATTACCGACGAAGGCGTCGAGATTGAGGAGTTCGACGACCTCGCGGACGCGCTGTAGACGGCAACAAGTCGGTTTCGATTGCGTTCTTTCCCACGCATCGATCAGCACGCTCTTTTCCGGTGACAGTGTAGGACGCCCAACTCCGATATGCGACAGGCACACCCCGTCGAGCAAGCGGTCGGCATGGAGTACTACGTCAGCGACAGCGACGGCGTCGGCGGGCACCTTCGTCGGGAGCCCGCGGCCTTCGGCGTCCGTGAGGTCGAAGCCTTCCAGGTCGAGCCCATCGACGCCAAGCAGGGCGCGTACCCACACGTCGTCTTCCGGGCGACGCTCGCGGGCTGGGACACCAACGACTTCGCCGGCGTCCTCTCGGATCACCTCGGGATCAGCCGCGAACGCGTCTCCTGGGCCGGGACGAAGGACAAATACGCGAAGACGACTCAGCTGTTCTCCGTCGCGAAAGTCGACCCCGCCGATCTCGAAACGATCGACCTCTCCGATGTGGAAATCGAGGTCCTGGGTCGGAGCGGCCGGCCGATCCTCTTCGGCGATCTGGCGGGCAACGCCTTCGAGATCGAGATCAGCGAGCCCGACGCGCCCGGCAATCTCGACGCCATTCTCGACGAACTCGCCGCGTTCGCCGGCAGTGTGGCCGGCGGTGGCGAGGACGACGGCTCGACCCGCATCGGCGTGCCGAACTACTTCGGCCAGCAACGCTTCGGGAGCCAGCGCCCGGTCACCCACGAGGTCGGCCTCGCCATCGCCCGCGGCGACTGGAAGGACGCCGTCCTCGCGTACGTCGGAAACCCACACGAGCGCGAGCGCGAGGACACCCGCGAAGCGCGGAAGTACGTCACAGAAACCGAAGACTGGGCCGGCGCACTCGATCGACTGCCCAAGCGCCTGGGGTACGAACGGTCGATGTGCCACCGCCTCGTCGAGAACGGGGCCGACGAGCCTGAAGACTTCCGTGCGGCGCTCGAGGCGGTCCCGACAAACCTCCAGCAGTTGTTCGTCAACGCTGCCCAGTCCTACGCGTTCAATCGGATTCTCTCGGCGCGACTGGAACGCGGGCTTCCCTTCGACGAGCCAGTGGCCGGCGACGTGGTTTGCTTCGCTGACAGCGACGCCCCGGACGGGCTCGAACTGCCGGATACCGGCCGGACGCAGCGTGTAACCGCGGACAACGTCGGGACGGTTCGCCGCCACTGCGAGCGCGGGCGAGCGTTCGTGACCGCACCGCTGCTCGGAACCGAAAGCGAGCTAGCCGAGGGCGAACCTGGCGAGATCGAACGGGCGGTCTTTGAGGAGTTGGGGATCAGCCCGGCGGACTTCGATCTGCCGGGCGAGTTCGACTCGGATGGCACGCGACGGGCGATCCTCCTGCGGACGGACTTATCGGTCGAACGGGATCCGCTGACGCTCTCGTTTGCGCTCCCGAAAGGCTCCTATGCGACAGTTGTCCTGCGGGAGATCACGAAAGCAGATCCGGCGGACCTTTGAGCCCGCAGGTCATTCGTTGGGCAGATTCTCGACGCACGTGAGGAGGTCGTCTTCGGTGGTCCATCGGCAAAGCCGGCCTGCGTCGTCGAGCATTTCGAAGATGCCCGTCTGCATCGCGCTGTAGGGATCCTCGCTGTCGACCTCGGTGTCGAGTTCGTCCAGATCGAGGGCCTCGTACTCGCGTTTGAACACGTGCGTCTTCGCGAAGTACTCCTCCAGGGCGGTGAAATAGCCCTGCTCGACGAGAAAGCCGCCGTGGGCGTGTTCGGCGACGCCGACGATGACGTCCGTATAATCGGCCAGCAGCCGGAACTTGAGGTAGGTGTTCGTCCACTCTTTGCGGACGTCGACCATCAGGAACGCGTACGCGCCGGGCCGCTGGTTGAGTCGGTCCTTGACGAGCTGGAGGCGATCGATCTCCGGCTGGCCGTAGCTGCCCAGGATGAAATACGCCCGCTCGGCGGAGAAGATCGGCGCGAGTTCGCCGACGCTTTGCTTGAGCGATTCGTATTCCTCGGGTGTGAGTGAGGTCCCGTGGAGATACGACTCGGCCTTCTCGGCGACTTCTTCGACAGAAACCGATTGCTCGTCCATCTGGGAAACGGCTCCGCACGCGAACACTTCAAACAACTACTGCTTCCCTCTGTAATTCGCCTTTAAACGATTCGCTACTAACCGATTCGTATTTGAGCGAAACGCTTTTGCACGAAGCGGCCGAACAGTGTGATAATGAGTACGCCAGAGACGCCGCCGAACGACCTCGAAACCGTCCGGAGTCGGCTCAACGTCGTCACCCAGGAGACGCGGTTCTCGCTGCTGCAGGATATCCTGGGTCATCCCGATGGGCTGCCGACGCTGAAGGAACTCGACTACGTCAACCCCTCGAAGAGTCGGACGACGATCCGCCAGCACCTCGAGGAACTCGTCGACGCCGGGATCGTCGAGGAAGTGTTGCTTCCCGAGGACCAGCGGCGGAACGACCGCCCCTACAAGTTCTACGGCCTCAGCGAGGACGGACGGGCGTTCTTAGAGGAGCACAAACTGCTCCGGGCCGAAGACACGCTGCGGGAGATCTACGATCGCGTGGAGAAAACCGACGAGATCGAACGGTACGAGTCCGCACCGCGACCCGAGCGGTGAGTATCAACGGATTTCAGAGCTGTCTTGGATATCGCATAGCTAATGCTGCCACTGGAACGCACTTCGAATCGTCAGTGGCACAACGGCGACGATTGCTCTGACACTGAAGACATTTAAATAGTCGCTCTGGGAGCAGAATATTTTTTATAGTTCGACTACTACATTATAGATGAGTACGGGAGCAGGTCAACACCACGGTTCCGTGGTGCGTGGTCTGGGAAGGGCAGTGAGGTAGTGGCTCACGCCTGTTGACTCCCCAGTTGGTTTCCGGTGTCAATAATGTACTGAGAGACGTCTTCATCGTCAATACGGTTCTTGACAAGGGTCTCAAATTGTTGCTGGGACAACTCTCCGAGTGCGTCCTCTGATGGGCGGTGTCCCGTCAGCCACGCCGCCACCTTCGACTCAAACGTGCTCTTCTGAGCGACTCCTTTCGGAGCCAGTTCATAAATGCGCCCCTCAAAATCAACGGACGGAACAGATCGTGAGCTATCGAAACGCTGGACGTGGTCTATTCGTTCAACTGCGTCCCCCTGTTCTATTCGATAGCGAAAGACGTTGCAGGCGCAATCTGCCACAGTGACTTCAGGGTACGTTCTGTCGCCTTTTTCAAGTGTGGCGAAAGCGATGTTGACGTTGTTTTGGTTCTCGAAGTAGTCGTCAAGTACTTCAGATCGGGAGCGGAGGATGTTCTGTTTTCCCCCGAAGTTTGAGACACGGCCATCCAGGATGACGAGACAGTTAGTCGTGTCGCCGTCGTGTGAGACGCCTGCAGGGACAACTGCTTTTATCGCCTCGACGGCCATGAGTGCCCGCTGGCCGCGATTAAGTGTCCCCCAGGCTGCTCGCGCTCGGGTCGGTATCTCAGTTTGTCTGAAGAACCTATAGAGATCACCGACATCCAAGTCTGTCGATTTTTGTAGCCAGGGCTCAACACCGGCATTGAGCAGTTCCTTCACGACATGGACTGACTGCTTTCTGTCGATGAATGAGGCGCTTACAACAGTCGGCATTCTGTTTTCGTGTATCCCGGTTTCGTCGATTGCGATTACCGACTCAAACGCCTGTCCTGACGCTGTCGTCCCGGATAATTTGACAGGCGCGACCACAATCTATGCCGGTGGCCCCTCAGTATAAACCTTCTACTCTGGCGGTTTCATATGCCACTGCAGGGATCGGTCACAATGCGAGTCATTCTCCCATACGGCGGTCGAGTAGCATGACGACAGCAGAGCAGGAAAGATGAACCAGCAGAAGGGGCATCTGAAAACCCTAAGCGGAACGCTGGATCAGGTACTCTCCTCGATCAACAAATCAATGATCGAACGACCCACTCATCTGTACTCCCCGTCAGGCATCTGTCTCGGTCGGTTGCTCGCGCGCACTTGGGATATCTTCGAAGTATGGATCAACCGATTTCATATCGAGGACGACCTTCCGGAGCGCCTGCAAGACGGCGATGGCGAAGGCGTATTGGAGATCTAATTCCCGGGCAGCCACTCGTTCGGACATCGCGCCGTCAGCATAGGGGATGGCGTAGGTGAGGGCGGCCGCAAGTTTGCCCAGGCCGTGCTTTTCGAGCAGAAGGTCGAGATCCTGATCTCGGGGTGCGCGTCCAACCGCCTCGATGAGAGTCGGCGTGACTGTGTGTTCGTCCCCGTCGAGGGTCGCAGTGAGCGAAATCGGAACGGCCGAATACCGGTGGGTCTTCTGTGTCTCGTCTCGAGTCAGCACACCAAGTTCGACGAGCGTGCCCGTATCCGAGTACGCCGTCGTCCGTGGCATCTCCAGTGCATCGCCGATATCGTCGATGGTGACCTCCCCCTCGCGGAGGACAAACGTGTACAGTCGCGCCAGCCGTGGCTCCTCTAAGAGCTGGGCGACCGACAGGAGGCCGTTGATGGCCCGCTCGGAATTCCCGGCGGTTCTCGACATATAATTTATAATTCGTGTATTGAGTATTAACGTTTGGGGAGCACGTTTTAGACGGTCGGCGTTGGAGACCGATACATGCCAGCGGAGCAGGCCGAAGCGGCAGGTCCGATCGACGCCTTCCGGTCGTTCTTCGCGCTCCGGCGGGACGTCCTCGTCCTCTCGATCGCGATGTTCGCGTTCAGCCTGGGCTTTCAGATGACCAGCCGCTATCTCCCGGAGTACATGACCGCCCTCGGGGCTTCGGGGTTCGTCGTCGGCCTCTATGGCACCTTCGGCAACGTCATCTCGGCGGTGTTCCCCTATCCCGGTGGTGCTATCTCGGACCGGATCGGCTCCCGGTACGCGCTGACGCTGTTTGGCTTTCTCTCGACGCTCGGCTTCGCCGTCTGGCTCATTGCGGGGCAGTTCGACGCGATCACGGTCGCCGGCGTGACGATCGAACCCTGGGTGTGGATCTTCGTTGGTCTGGTTCTCGCACAGGCATGGAAGTCCTTCGGCCTCGGGGCCTCCTTCGCCGTCGTCAAGCAGGCCACCGATCCCTCGCGGCTAGCGGCCGGGTTCGCAAGCACGGAAACCTTTCGGCGGGTGGCCTTCCTCGTCGGCCCGGTGCTGGCGGCCGTCCTGCTCGAACTGCAGTGGAACGTCCCGATCCTCTCGCCGATTCTCGGACGGATGGGCGACTCGTTCGCGACGAACTTCCAGTACGTCCTGCTGGTCGGGGTGGTTTTCGGCGCACTCGGGACGTTGATCCAGCACTGGCTGTACGACGCGAGCGAAGACACGATCGGGGGCTCCTTCGCGGGGATCGAGCAGATCCGGGCGGACCTCCGGGAGATGCCCGCGGAGCTGCGACCGCTGCTCGTCGGCGACACTCTCGTGCGGTTCGCCAACGGCATGGTGTACGTCTTCTTCGTGCTGGTGGTCACCCAGTTCCTCGAAGTCGGCTTCGACGCCTCCGTCGCCCTCTTTGGAACGTCCTACAGCGTCACCCTCTCTCCGGCGGTGTTTTTCGGCATCCTCCTGGGAGTCGAGATGCTGGTCGCGCTGCTCGTGATGGCGCCCGCGGCGAAGGCCGCCGAGTACGTCGGCCTCAAACCTGTCGTTGCGGTCGGATTCGCCGTCTACGCGATCTTCCCGGTCGTCCTCATCTACGCCCCGGCGACGGAGACGGCGATGATCGCCGTCTTTGCTTTCTCCGGCCTCCGATTCGCCGGCCTCCCCTCGCACAAAGCGCTGATTGTCGGCCCCGCCGAGGCCGATGCGGGCGGCCGCGTCACCGGGACGTACTACCTCCTGCGGAACACGATCGTCATCCCGAGCGCTGCCATCGGTGGGTATCTCTGGGACTACGTTAGCCCCGAGGTCGCGTTCACGCTCGCTGCCGCGGTCGGCGTCGTCGGGACCGGCTACTTCCTGGTCTTCGGCGAGGAATTCGAGGCCTATCGGTAGCCGTCTCTACTGGATGCACTCGCGGATCGCCCTGCTTATTCGATGGGAGTTCCGATAGGACACTGATGCAGTGCCGGCAGTGCGCCGCTGACCTCGCTCGACCCGGCGACTACTGCCTGGTGTGTCACACGGCGAACGCCGACGTGGTCGTTCTGGAACTCGACCGCGAGCGTGCCCGAGTGACGACGATCGACGACGAGGACATCCTGGGGCGGCGCGTCGTGACGACGACGCCGGAGGACGGCGAGTTGAGCGGCGTCGAGTTGCGGAACTTCGCCGGCCAGGTCGCCGACGAGGTCCATCGCAAGCGCCCCGAGGAAGTCTACGTAACCGGCGATCGCGAGGTTATCGACGCCGTCCGATCCCAACTTCACTACGAGTGTTACCGCGTCGAGGGCGAGAATCCGGTCGATCGGGTCCTCGAGCGCCGTGGGGAGCCCGCCCTGGAGGTCGTCGAGGCAAGCGCGGCCGAGAAGATCGGCGGCACCCACTCGACGCTGATCGGCGATCGGGACGGCATGCGGGCGATCGAGACGGTTGCGGGCCACCCTCACGTCAAGAAGATCATCCCCGGCCCGATCGACGCGAGCGGGTCGAGCGCACGCGGCGGCGTCCGCGCGAAGGCGACCCGTGCCGACGAGGGGGGGAACGTCCGACTCCTGATCCGGGACGGCTCCAGCGTCCAGGAGAACCGGGTCGTTACGACGGCCAACGATCGCGAACTCGGCGAGCACGTCCGGGCGGACCTGAACGACGCGCTGTCGGACGCCGATCTTGGGGAGTGAGCGGCCCGGTCGTGGGCACCGGCCCCGTCGGCTGCCCGCAACTCAACAGGTTTATCAGCCCGCTGCCGTGATATTTCACCACTATGGCTGACGATCGAACCGGTAGTTCCGGTCGGTTCGGCGCGCGATACGGACGGGTCTCCCGCCGTCGCGTCGCCGAGATCGAGGCGAACATGAACGACGACCACGAGTGCCCCGAGTGCGGCCGCGACCGCGTCTCCCGGCAGGGAACCGGTGTCTGGGAATGTGGCTACTGTGGATACACCTTCACGGGTGGTTCCTATAGCCCAACCACCCCCGGCGGACGCGCCGCCCAGCGGTCGATCCGCGCGGCACTCGCCGAGGAAGGCGAGGAGACGGAGGCCTGAGCATGGCGTATAAATGCTCGCGCTGCAAACGCGACGTCGAACTCGACGAGTACGGCGGCGTCCGCTGTCCGTACTGCGGTCACCGGGTCCTGCTGAAGGAACGGTCCCGCGACGTCAAAGAGATCGGCGTCGAGTAAATGGAGTACGAGGCGGTTCTCGATTTCGCGTACGACAATTCCGACAGCGCCGCACTCGTCGAGGGCAGCGTCGCCCAGGAGATCGCCGAGATCGAGGGTGATCGCACCCGGGCACGGCTCGATCGGGATGGAGACACGCTCTCTATTACGATCGCCGCTGCTGACCCAGTCGCACTGCGGGCCGGCATGACGACGTGGACGACGCTCGTCGAAGTGGCCGAACGAGCTGGCGGGGTCTGAGCCGCCATCGGCACGTTTATCGGCCGACTCGCCTTCTGGGTTGATATGGCAACGAGACAACAGGGAGACCGGATCCGGAGTGACTCGCTTGTCGACTCGGTCTCGATCGGTGGTGGACTGGCGGCCGGTGTGATCGCCTACGTACTGGGGTATGGCGTGATCGCCATCTCCAAGTCTGACGCCATCGATAGTGCGTCCGGAGTATTTGGGATTCTTAGTCAGTTCGCCGGCCAGATCGACTACCCGACAGGGTGGAAGCTCGCTGGCTGGGTTTTCTACCGCGCACACAACGTCGACATACTCCTCGAAAGCTCAGGGACGGAATCATCGAATCCCATCGCGCTTACCGAGACGGTGTTCTGGGAGCCGTGGTTCTTTGCGGTCCCGGTGATCGCACTGGCGCTCGCGGGGGCGGTCGTCGCCTACGCGACTGCTGCCCGGTCCACGACGGCGGGTGCCGTGGCCGGAGGCTCAGTCGTGCTTGGGTACATCCCCGTGGTAGCCGTCGGTGCGGTGGTGACCGGCTGGTCGACCGCGTCGGACGGCTCCTTCATGAGTTTTGAAGCGTCCGCCGGTCCGGATCTCCTCCCTGCCCTGCTCGTCGCGGGGTTCATCTATCCTCTTGTTGTCGGCGGAATCGGTGGATCGATCGCCGGCGCGATCCGCGGTCGGTAACGGCTTTTTCGCCGAGGGGACGGAGATGGCGACGAGATTCCCAGCCAGCAGTGGGGTTGTCACGCCGCCGGCGGTGAGACCACAAAAGGTGGGTTTTTCTGTGCTCGTCCCAACGTAGCGGGTATGCAGGGAAATCTGCCACCTGAAGCACAAGAGAAGCTCGAAGAACTACAGGACCTCCAGGAGACGGCCCAGCAGGTCGCCCAGCAAAAACAGCAGGCTCAGACCCAGCTGACCGAATCCGAGAACGCCCTCGAGGCCCTCGAAGACATCGATCCCGATTCGACGATGTATCGTGAAGTCGGCGAGCTCCTCGTCGAGACCGAGTACGACGAGGCCGAAGACGACCTCAGCGAGACGGTCGACAACCTCGAAGTACGCGTCGACTCCCTCGAAAAACAGGAGGAGCGCGTCGAAGAGCAGTTCGAGGAACTCCAGGGCGAACTCCAGGAGATGCTCGGCGGTGGCGGCGGTGCGCTCGGCGGCGGTCCGGACGTCGGTCCGGGCGCTGGCGGTGCATGAGCGACGACGCCACACCATCCACTGACGCGGAGACACCAGCGGACGAAACGGTCGTCGAGACGGCCGCGGCGATGGTCGAAGACGTCGTGTTTTCGCGCCTCGACCGGTCGGCGATCGACGATCTCGACGTGACGGTGACGTTCGAAGACAAGGTACTCGAGATCGACGTCTACCTCAACGCGCCTGACGCGCGGGCCGACCCCGAAACGGTCGCCGACGACGCCGCACTCGCGGCTCGATCGGCGGTCGACGATCTTTTCGACGCCTGACCTGGCGGTCGGCGTCGCTTTTCGTCGCGTGTCTCAGTGCCCACGATCGACAGTCGAGGTGCCCGGACTCTCGTCGGTTCGATCGCTGATGAACCCGGTCCGGAAGCCGATCCACGCGAGCCCGCTGATGAACAGGATCGGCGGCAGAATCATGAATCCCCAAAGCGGGTCCAGTCCCCACCCGAGCAACAGCAACAGGTCAGCGAGCCCGAGCGCGAGAAACGGCGTGACCGCCTTCAGCGCCTGCACGCGGTCGTATTCGGGATCCGGACGGGGGTCACTCATTGGCAGTTCTTGGGGGCTCTCGCCCAAAAGCACGCTGTTCACCCGCGGGGATTGCCTCTGAAACGAGCCGAACACGACCCGTTTACTTCCCCCAGAAGGGATCCTTGTTCCGCCGCTTGTCCAGATACATCGACAGCGCCTCGCGCTCGTCGGCGGGGATCTCTTCGGTAAGCTCCTGTTCGAGGATCTTGGCGTGTTTCTCGGGGAGTTCGATCCAGAGTTCGTCGCCTTCCTCGATGTCCCGGCCGACCGTCGGGCCGTCGATCGAGACGGCGACGCGCTCGCCCGCGCGTGCCTCATCAACGTCGTCGCCCTCGTCCTGGATGCCCTTGAGCTGGCCGACGCGTTCCGGTTCGCCCCCATCGAATCGGGCAACGTGGGAGTTCCGGACGATCGTCCCCGAGAGGATTTCGACGCCGACGACGGCGGGATCGGATTGCCTGAACGTATGGTCCTCGAGGATCCGGAACCGCGCCGGGCGGGTGATGTTGTCGAGGATCTGTTCCTGCTGGGACTCCTCGATCGCCGTGACGTGGTCGTCGTACTCCTCGACGAGCTGGTAGATGACGTCGTTCTCGAACAGTCGGACGTCCTCCTGTTCGGCGAGTGCGGCAGTGTCCTCGAGGACGTCCACGCCGAAGGCGAGGATCGCTCGGTGGGTTGGCTCGTTGGCGGTCTCGGCGACCCGGATGTCGCGTGGCGCGACGTCGCCGACCTCCGCGCGCATGATCGGGATCTCCTCGTCGGCGAGCGTACTCGAGATCGCTTCGAGGCTGCCGAGCGTGTCCGCTTTGACGACGATCCCTTCCTCCTCGGTCTGGACTTCGACCTCGGCGAGTTCGGCCTCGACGTCGGCGATGACTTCCTCGACTGGGCGGTCGCGAACGACGCGAACGGGCGCGCCGGCCATCGCGTCGTCGAGGTCCGGCGCGGCGATCTTCACCCCGGCTGCGGCCGCCACCGAATCGACTTTTTCGAACTCCTTTTCGGTCCGGATCTCGGCCAGCGGGCGGGGCTGGAGCAGTGCGCGGACCTCGGTGACGATCGGTTCTTCGAGTCCGCCCACGACGAGTTGGTCGTCGGCACGGATCGTCCCGTCGTAGACGACGGCATCGATCGTCGTGCCGAACCCGCGTTCGTCGGTGACCTCGAGGACTGTCCCCGCGCCCGGCCCGGTCACGTCGACCGCCATCTCTTCCTTGAGATAGCGCTGGGAGAGCCCCATCAGCACCGTCAGGAGGTCGGGGACGCCCTCGCCGGTCATCGCCGACAGCGGGACGACGCCGATGTTGTTCTGGAAGTTCTGGACGCGCCAGTAGAAGTCCGCCGAGAACCCCTCGTCGCTCAACTGGCCGATGAGTTCATACAGGCGTTCGTCGAGGTCGGACTGGACGCGGTCGGGCTGGCGGTCCTTGCTCGCCTGGATCGGCTGGTCGTCGGTGGGGTTCCAGCCCGGGATCGTGTCGACCTTGTTGGCCGCGACGATGAACGGCGTCTGGGTTCGCCTGAGGATGTCCAGTGCTTCCTCGGTCTGTGGCTGGAAGCCGTCGGTGACGTCGACGACGACGATGGCGATATCGGCCAGTGCGCCACCGCGCGACCGGAGCGTCGAGAAGGAGTGATGGCCCGGCGTGTCGATAAAGAGGAGGCCGGGCAGGTCGAAGTCCGCGGGATCGACGAGGTCACCGGCCATCTCGCCGATCACGGACAGTGGCACGGCGGTCGAGCCGATGTGCTGCGTGATCGCGCCCGCTTCGCCTTCGGTCACTGCCGACCCGCGGATCTTGTCCAGTAGCGTCGTTTTGCCGTGGTCGACGTGGCCCAGGACCGCGACGATGGGAGTCCGGAGCGACGACGACTCGGTCGTATCAGTTGGTGTGTGTTCGGCCATCCCGTCTCACCCTGAGAAGTGGTTGGTCGAGTTCGGCGTTCTCGCCATTTAAGATGTTCGTATCGCTGTCGGGATATCAGGCAGGCTGGCGAAGCAGGCCGATGGGTCGTGGTGTCGGTCACGCGTCCGACAGCCCGTGGCGTTTATGTAAGAGGACCGGGTAAGCGACTGTATGGCCGAAATACTCGCCGAGAACCTCTCCGGGAAAGACGTCATGGGCTCGGACGGGGCCGAACTCGGTATGCTGTACAATATCACGATGGACCTCGAATCGGGGCGACTCGAAAACCTGATTATCGAGCCCGACGAGACGCTCGGTGAGACGGCGTTCGGGCGGGACGACGACGGCCGCCTTCGCGTCCCTGTGAGCCGCGTACAGGCTGTCAAAGACCACATGATCATCGAACGCTAAGGTTGCTAAATGAACGTTCTCGACGCCTCGGCTTTCATCAACGAGTATCACACTGACGAGCAACTCGCCACGATCCCTCTCGTTCGCGAGGAACTCGAAGACGAGAGCGCGTATCGCTTCGACGCCCTCGAGGGGTCGGGGATGCATCTCCACATTCCCGACGGGGAGACCGTCGAACGCATTCGCCGGGCGGCCGACGAGACCGGCGACCTCGAAGAGCTTTCGACGACGGACATCCGGTTGATCGCCGCCGCCTTCGAGCTCGACGGTGAACTGGTCACCGACGACTATGCCATGCAGAACGTCGCGGAGAAGCTGGAGATCGACGTCGAAGTGATCGCCCAGGACGGCATCGAAGAACAACGCGAGTGGCACTTCCAGTGTCAGGGGTGTGGCCGCGAGTTCGACGAGAATCACGACCGCTGTCCGATCTGTGGCAGCCCGCTCTCGCGGAAGAATCCATCCAGCGCCTAGAGGTCGGCGTCAGTTTTGCCGGCTGAACCACGATCAGCCCGATCGTCGACCGGTCGGTCTCCGTCGAGAGAGTCCAGACCCAGTGCCAGCAACTGCCGGAGCACTTCTTCGTCCGTGAGATCGTGCTCGCGGGCCAGTTGCTCGATGTTGTGGGCCTGGTCGTCGTCGACGACGACCGAAAACCGGGTCGGCATACTTGATGTGAATGGTTGCCATAGTATAAATCCGCGTCAGACAGTCGTCGGACCGCCGGCTCACGATACCAGGGCGACACCGGCTGGCGCGATATCGTTGACTTCGACGTAGTACTGCAGGAGGAACTGGATCGCGTTGAACACGGCGTGGATGAGGATCGGGACAGTGAGATTTCGGGTTCGGCGGTAGCTTTCCCCGAGCACCAGTGCGAGAACGAACAGGACCGGCAACGTCGCCAGCAGTGGCCTGATTCCCTGCGTGAAGTACGCCGGAATGTGGATGAGCGCGAACAGGGCGCTGGCGATGAAGACCGCGTTACGGCGGTTGAACCAGTCGTACAACGACTTCTGGATGATGTTTCGATAGAAGAGTTCCTCGGCCGGGGCAATCACGAGAAAGGAGAGTGGCGCGAGCACGAGATAGATCTCGGCGCTGCCGGACTCCTCGACGATCCCGGAAACGCTGTGTTCGGCTGTCTGAATACCGAGTGCCTGGGTCAGCAGGCTAACCACGACCAGCCCACCCATCAGAAAGACGAACCCAAGGACGCTGTACCCGAGGTCACGGAGGCTCGGCAACTGTACGTCCAGATATTCCACGTCGAGGTCGTAGTACTGGAGGTACACGCCCGCGAGGATGACCATTCCGGCCCCGCTTGCGACTAATTGTAGCGAGTATTCGGCGGTGACGGAGAGCGAATCAGTCAGCAGCAGGACTGCCAGAAGGAACGGGGCAGCGAGGAGGCTACTTCCGAGAAGCCCGACGAGCGACCACCCGGCCGCGAGGACGACCGCTCGAATCTGCTTCGGGTCCACTCCGGGTTCCGATGCCATGGCCAGATAGACGGCCAGCAACCCCAAAGACCCTGCGCTTTCGGGGGTTACCTTCCGGGGGTGAAACCACCGCGTTTATTCGCCAGCCGTGACAACGGTTCAGCATGGCCGAACCCACGAGCGAAGACGCCTACGAGGGGGTGCTCGGTGCGTTCCCCTACGCCTTCGGTGCGACCGATTCGCGGCTCTGCCGGGTGTACATCGTCGTGGGTGGACTGTTCGCCGCTCTCGCCACGGTGGTGTTCGTGCTCGCGGTGATCTCGCTGATCGGGGAGACCCTCGGCACGCCGGGTGGCCTGTTGACGAGCGCGCGGGCCTTTTACGTCCTCATCGCGTTGCTGATCGTCGGGCCGCTACTCGCGCCGACGTTGCTCGTTGCCCGACGCCACCGCCGGGGGACGGGTGATCGACGCTACGACCGCGCTCTCGGGACGACCGGCTTTCTGTTTCTCGTCTCGCTGTACCTCGGTGCCGTGGCGTCGATGCCGGCGTCGTTCGTCCTCGACGGGGAGACGATCACGCGGCCCGCCGCCGATGGCGTGTTCGGTCCGCTCGTCGAACTCCTCTACGCGATCCCCGAACCAGCCGCACCCGTCGTCCCGGCACTCGCGGTGGCGATCATGGCCCTTGTACACCGCCGGTATCGGTGAATCAAAGAGGGACGGAATCCTGCGTTTGGGTATGAGCGAGAAAACGGGGACGTTTGTGGTTACCCACGTCGACGGCGAGTCGGCGGTCCTGACGGACGTCACCGACTCCCACGTGCATACACTTTCGGCACACCCGGATTTCCAGACCGATGACGTGATCGAGGCGACGATCCGGGCCGAACCGCCGATGGAAGTCACCTGGGAGGTGGCCGCGATCCACGACCGCCGGACCGTACCGGTCGAGCGGAGTCCGGAGACCCCGACCAAACAGGCAAGGGACATTGCCACAGACCAGGCCGTCGGAGAGGTTACACGCCGGGAGCGTGCCGGCGAGGGTGAAGTACACGTTTTGACTGTTCCGGCGGAACAAACCGAACAGGCCGTCGCGGACGTCATCGACGACGACGAGACGGTCAGGCGGGCGGCCCGTCTCGGCGTCGACCGCGTCGAGATTCGGGCTGACGATGGTGTCCTCAGTGTTCGCTATCTGCCGTAGTCACTTTTCTTCGACCGTCGCGAAGCAGCTGCTACATCAATCGCTGCCGTCACCGACGACGCTCTCCCAGTCGTGATCGAAGTGTGCCCCCTCGCGCTCGCGGGCGCTGGCTGCGACTTCCATGAACTCGGCACGTTCACGTGCTTCCGGAATGGTGTGGCCGCCACAGTAACTCAATCCTGATCGGATCCCGGCAGCGAACCGGTCGGCGACGTCAACGAGGTCGCCGCTGTATGGCGTCAGCCCCTCGACGCCCTCGTCGGCGTCCGCCGCTGCGCCGTCCTTGTCCGTCCGGTCCTCGTTGGCGGCCGTCGTCGCCATGCCCCGCGAGCGCTTGTACTGGTCGCCCTCGATCTCGACGACGTCGCCCGGGGCCTCGGCTGTCCCGGCGAACAATCGTCCCAGCATGACCGTGTCCGCGCCGGCCATCAGCGCCTTGACCGCGTCACCGGAGCTCTGGATGCCGCCATCAGCGATGACTGGCACGTCGAGGTCCTCGGCGGCGTCCGCACATTGATCGACTGCGGTGAGTTGTGGGACGCCAGCCCCGGCGACGCGCCGGGTCGTACAGTGCGAGCCGGGGCCGATACCGACCTTGACGGTGTCGGCTCCCGCCGCGTAGAGATCACGGACGCCTTCGGGTGTCGCGACGTTGCCGACGATAAGGTTCGCGGGGTCGTATTCGTCGACGAGGGTTTCGACTGCCGCAAGCGCGCGTTCGAGGTGTGCATGGGCGACATCCAGGACGATAGCCTCGGCCCCGGCTTCGAGCGCCCGTTCGGTCCGTTCGAGGTAGCCATCGGCGATGCCGACGGCCGCGCCGACGCGCTCGCCGGCTTCGACGACCGCCCGCACTTCGGCCACCTGTTCGTCGATCGCGAGGAACCGGTGGATCGTCCCGAACCCACCGGCCGCCGAGAGGGCGATCGCCGTCTCGCGTTCGGTCACGGTATCCATGGGCGCACTCAGGAGTGGGCGCTCGAGTTCGATGTCGGGTGTGAGCGGCGTCGAGAGGTCCACGTCGTCGCGACTGTCGACCGGCGAGCGCTGTGGGACGAGCAACACGTCCCCGTAGGAACGCCCTGTCGTGAGGTCTTTCATGCCGCCATTATGACAGGGGAACCAGCCCTATAAGCCCGTCGTCACTGGTTGGGCGGGCGTGCAGACTGGTCGAAGCATCCACACGGTGACCGTCGGCAACGAGGACACAAAGACGCTTTAGGAAGGCTTATTCAAGCCCGTGCCACACGCATTGTCATGATAGAGTTCGAGGTACCGGAAGTCGATTATACGAAGTATTCCAACCGCCAGCTCGCGGCTGTCCCGCTGGCGGTGCTGGCGCTTGCGCTCGTGGTGTTGATCGGGGCGTGGGCGGTGACTGGCTCGCCAGTCGCACTCGGCATCGATTTCACGGGCGGGTCACAGATGACCGTCCAGACGGATTTGTCGGCGGCGGACATTCAGACGAACTTCACACCCGAGCCTGAGTCTGTTCAGGGGCTCGTGCTTGAAGACAACGCCTACCGCCTCACGTTCGGTAGCGGGGCGAACATCACCGAGCTAAAGGGTCAGGCCACCTCGTCGGGGATGAACGTCACCTCGAGTGGGTCGACACCGGCGTCCTTTGGGGCTGACAGCATGCGGGTCGCCCTCTTCGGGATCGCCATTGCTTTCCTCGGCATGAGCGTTCTGGCGTTCGCACTCTTTCGGACGTTCGTCCCGAGTATCGCGATCGTCATTTCCGCGTTCTCCGACCTGGTGATTCCCCTTGCCGTGTTAAGCCTCTTCCAGGTCAAACTCTCGCTTGGCACGGTGGCCGGCCTACTCATGCTGATCGGGTACAGCGTCGACTCGGATATTCTGTTGAACAACCACATCCTCCGACGGCGCGGGGAGTTCTACGAGAGTACGTACGCCGCGATGCAGACCGGTGTGACGATGACGCTGACGTCGATCGTCGCCATGACCGTCATGGCAATCATGGCGACGCTGTTCGGCATCCAGATCATGGCTCAGATCGGCATCGTGCTCGTGCTGGGGCTGAGCGTCGACCTGATGAACACCTACATGCTCAACTTGAGTCTGCTTCGCTGGTATAAATTCCACGGGGTGAACAGATGAATATTCGAGAGAACTGGCGGATCGTCCTGCTGGTCGTGTTCGTCCTGGGTAGTGGTATTGCCCTGTTCGCGCCCGTCACCGGTGGCGCAGACGATGGCGGTATCACCAACCTCCAGTACGGGATTCAACTCGACGGCGGGACCAGCATTCAGGCCCCTGCGGTGGGGATCACGGCCGAGGACGTCAACGTCAGATTCCAGCAAGAGACCGCACTCGAACAGAACCTCTCGGAGTCGCTATCGCTTGACCTAGCCGACATCAGAGTTTCGAATGAGTCATCGACTGTCGAGCTATTCGTGCGAAACGTCACTCACGATCAGCTTCGGAACGCACTGAATGCGGAAGGATATCAACCGGGAACTGTCCGTGACGGGGTGACCGGCCAGACTCGCGAAGATATGGTCGATGTCATTCGAGACAAGATCACCGAATCCGCACTCAGTGGCGGGAGCGTCTCGAGACTCAACGCGATCGAGGGGAACCTCATCTCGATCACTGCGCCGGATCGCGATCGGGAGGAACTTCAGTCACTCCTCAACGAGCGCGGAATCGTCCGTGTCTACGCGGTTCATCCGGACGAAAACGGATCGTTCGTTCCGTCACAGGTACTGGGCCAGGACGAGTTCGGACGGATCGGGACAGCACAGGAACGGGAAGTGGCCGATGGAACAGAAGCTTTCGTCCCGGTGACGATCAACGATGACGTTGCCGAACGGTTCCAGCAGGATATGGTAGAGTACGGCTTCAACCAGGATCGCAACTGTGGCTACGATCGGTCGCAGATCACGAACGTTTCCGCGGTCGACGACTATTGCCTGGTTACGACACTCAACGGAGAAATCGTCTTCTCTGGCGGTGTGGATGGGGGTCTCGGCAGGTCGTTCGCTTCGGGTGGGTTCGCCACCGATCCGTCGTTCAGAATGACCACCGGAGAGAACATGACCCAGGCGAAAGATCTCGAAATCAGCCTTCGAGCCGGCCGTCTCCCTGCACCCCTCGACTTCGAGAACGCGAACTATCAGGAACTCGAACCGGCGCTCGGCCAGCAGTTCCGGACTGACTCCCTGATCACGGGGATCATGGCCGTCCTGGCCGTCAGTGGCATGATCTTCTTCCGGTATCAGGACGTCCGGGTTGCGCTACCGATGATCGTCACCGCGATGTCCGAAGTGTTCGTCCTCCTCGGCTTCGTCGCGCTCGTCCAGTACCCGTTGAATCTCTCTCACATCGCCGGGTTCATCGCGGTCATCGGGACCGGGGCCGACGACCTCATCATCATCGCCGACGAGATCCTTCAGCGCGAGGAGATCGCTACCGATCGGGTGTTCCAGAACCGATTCCGGAAGGCGTTCTGGGTCATCGGGGCGGCCGCGGCGACCACGATCATCGCGATGAGCCCGCTGACCGTGCTCGGCCTCGGTGATCTGAGTGGGTTCGCCATCATCACGATCGTCGGTGTGCTGATCGGGGTGCTGGTCACCCGGCCAGCGTACGGGAACTTCCTCCGTCGGCTCGTTCTCGACACCTGAGGCCGACCGTCCCCACGGTCGGACCGGAGTCGGCGACCTTTTTGCGATCGGTTGCCTTTCGCTACCAATGACTGACGACGAGCCCTTCTACTGTGAGACCTGCGAGCACCCCGTCGCTCGCGCGGACGTGATCCGCACGGAGACGATGGGCGGACTCGATCCAACAAAGTGGCAGACGTTTTGCTGTCCGGACTGTGGGAACCGTCTGGAGACGGTGTTCGTCGGCGACGAATAGGCCTCCTGCTGGGAACGTTCCTCTCGCTTTCTCAGGAAACGGAACGCTTGTTAGCCGCCGAACCCGTCTGGCAAGTAATGAGTCACTCGCCGCCGGTTCGTCGCCTCGCCGACTGGGATCACGAGCAGTTACTCGCTCTCGCTGCCGAGTACGAGACCCCACTGTACGTCCTTGAGACCGGACGCGTCCAGGCAAATTACCGCCGGTTCGACGCCGCGTTCCCGGATGCCGAGGTAATGTACGCCGCGAAGGCACACACCGGCCGGGCTGTCCTCTCTGCATTGCTCGACGTCGGTGCCGACATCGAGTGTGCTGCCCGCGGGGAGTTACAGCGGGCGATCGAGGCCGGCGCTGATTCCAACACGCTCCAGTATACCGCCGTCAACCCCCCTGCCGAGGATCTGGATTACGCCGTTGCCCTGGCCGACGAGTACCCCGGGCTGACGATCACCGGCGGGGCCGCGGACACGTTTGACCGCCTCGAAGCGCGCGGGTACGACGGCCGCGTTGCCATCCGGATCAATCCCGGGATCGGGACCGGCCATCACGAGAAGGTCGCGACGGGCAAGGACGCGAAGTTCGGCATTCCCGCCGAGCGCGTCCCCGATCTCGCTGCCGATCTCCGGGAGCGATTCGATCTGGTTGGTCTGCACGCCCACGTCGGCAGCGGCGTCCTGACGGGCGAAGTCGACGAGCACGCCCGTGCGCTCGGCAAAGTTGCAGACCTCGCGCGGGAGGTCGGCGACGGCGACTTGGAGTTCGTCGACTTCGGCGGCGGGTTCGGCGTCCCCTATCGCGAGGACGAACCACCGCTCGACATCGAAGTCGTCGCCGAGACGGTCCGGGAGGCGGTCGGCGACCTCGACGCGACGATGAAATTTGAACCCGGTCGGTACGTCGTCGCCGACGCCGAGTTGATCCTCACGAGGGTCAACACGGTCAAGGAAGCCCCCGAGACGACTGTCGTCGGCGTCGATGCCTCGCTGTCGACGCTGATCCGGCCGGCGATGTTCGATTCCTACCATCCGATCCGGAACGTCTCCGCGCCGGATCGGGCGGACGAGGCAGTCTCCGTCGGCGGCCCCTGCTGTACCAGCGCGGACGTCTTCGCGACCGACCGACCGATCGCTCGCCCCGAACGCGAGGACATCCTCGCGATCGGCAACGCCGGTGCCTATGGCTACGAACTCGCGAACAATTTCCACTCCCAGCCCCGGCCAGCCGAGGTCGCGATCGAGGGCGACGGCGCACGCATTGTTCGTCGCCGGGAGACGATGGCCGACGTCACGCGCGTCGAGGACGAGACAGCCGGCGCGCCCGATGCGGAGCGTGAGTGATGGCGTTTGACATTCTGGATTTCCACGAGCAGGCAGTCCGGACTGAATCCCAGGAGTCGGTCGAAGCGATGCGATCGCTGCTCGTCGAGACACTCGAAGACGATGGGGTGAGCGCCCATATTGACGAGGCTGGGAACGTTATCGCCCACCGGAGCGGCAGTGATGAGACTGACGACACTTCCCATCTCCTGCTCAACACCCACCTCGACACGGTTCCGCCACATGTCCCGTTCGAGCGCGACGGCGATATCGTCCGGGGACGCGGTGCCTGCGACGCGAAGGGGCCGCTGGCGGCGATGATCGGGGCCTTCCTCCGCGCCGAAATCGGCGACGGGCGCGTGACGCTGGCGATCACGCCCGACGAGGAGACGACCCAGACCGGCGCGGCCCACCTCGTCGAAACGCTCGATGCCGACCTCGACGCGGCGATCGTCGGCGAGCCGACGGACCTGGACGTCTGTTACGCCGCCCGTGGCCAGTTCGAGGGCCAGATCACCCTCACCGGCGAGAGCGCTCACGCCAGCGATCCGAGCGATGGAATCAACTCCGTTCGAGCGATCACCTCGACGATCGAGGCGATGGATCGCTACGACGACGCACGCGGGACAGCCGCTCACGACACACTTGGATCGCCGACATTGACGCCGACGATGGTCGAGGGTGGCGAGGCCCCGAACCAGATCCCGGCCGAGGTACGGATCACCTTCGACCGCCGAAGCGTCCCGCCCGAGCGCAGCAAGGAATTCCCCGCCTCTTTGGAGGCTCACCTTCGGAACTTGCTTCCCGCTGAGATCGGCGTCGACGTCTCCCTCGTTCGGCCGGACACGCCGTTCCCAGAGGCGTTCGAGACGGACCCAGACGCTCAAATCGTCGAGGTGCTGCGGGCCGAAAGCGGCGGTGACGTCCGTCCGTTCGGCGCGGCGACGGAGGCGGCCCAGTTCGCCAAACTCGCCTCGACGGTTGTCTTCGGTCCGGGCGTGCTGGCTGACGACGAGGGGCCGGTCGCTCACTCGCCGCGGGAGTACGTCGACCGGCAGGACGTTCTGCGGGCGGCGGACGTGCTAGTCGAGACGATCGAGACCATGCTGGCGGAGGGTGATCAACCGGCAGAGCGTGACGCTTCCAGTAGCTTCTGACAGGAGGGCGCTGTTTGTCGACCATGGCGCGACCGCCGATTTCGATCCTGCTACCGACGACGACCTGGACGCCAGCCTGCCGGCAGGTGGCCGAGCAACTTCGCGGCGAGGACGAACTCCTGGTTCTCCCCGATCACGAGAGCGATCCAGTTGCAAAGCAAACAGGCCTCCCTCCGTCAGTGTCGGTGATCCCCGCAGGCGACCCCGATGGCTGCTCGGGCAAGGCCAACGCGATCGATGTCGGCATGGAACGAGCCCGCCACGATCGGCTCGTCTGGACGGACGACGACTTCGAGCATCCACCGGACTGGCTGGACCAACTCTCGGCTGACTACGACCGCCACGGCCCGGTCTCGGAGGTCCCCTTCTTCCGCGGACGCGACGCGCTTTCGGTGTTGCTCGAACCCACCAACGTCTTTGGCGGCACACTCACGACATGGGCGGCCGATATCCCCTGGGGTGGGAGCGTGATCTTCGAGCGTGGTGATCTCGAAGTCGACGCCTTCCGGGCGGACCTGACCCGGACGATTAGCGACGATGGAACGCTGGACGAACATCTGGAGATGACGACGCTCAAGCGCGTCCGCGAGGTCTCAGCCGGGGGGACGATCCGCCAGACGCTCGAACGGTTCGTCCGATTCATCAAGATCGTCCGGTTCCACGGCCCGGGTATCACTGTGTTCAACGCCCTCGCATTGCTCGCCCTCACCGCGCTCCTCGTCCTGTATCCGGTACTCACGACCGTCGGAGTCACGCTTTCGTATGGCCTCGTCTACGCGACCTTCGGCATCCGGCGGTGGACGTTTCTCCTGGCGGTCCCGGCGACGCTTGTGAACCTGCCGTTGATGGCCTACGCACTGGCTCGTCGCACCTTCGTCTGGGGCGGGCGGCGCTATTGCTGGCGAAGCATGTTCGACGTCGAGGTCGGCGAGTAACCGTTGATTTGGATGGGATTGACCAGGATGTCATAGAACGGTTCACAGGGTGGTTGTTTTCATGGCGGGTAGAAGTGAATATCTGCTCAGTGCGTATTACGCACCGGCCTAGACTGGCCTATTCACGTCTCGGTGGCGACCTCATGGTGACCGAGCGTTCCCAGCCGTACCCGGGATCCGTCGCTCGATCCGTCCACGCCCGCGTCCAGGGCGTATACCACGCCAGCGATCGGCGCGCCGCCAGACGCCGGCGTTGGGCCCGGCCCACCGACGTAGACGATGCCATCGACGACTGTCGGCGATGAGCTGACCGCCGCTGCTGGTTTGGCGAATGCCCACTCCCGCTCGCCCGTGGCCGCATTCACCCCGTATAACACACCCAGGTACGTGTACTCGGCGTCAGTTTTGGCCGCGGTGCCGACGATGACGAGCCCATCGACGACCGTCGGCGATGACGGGACGCTCGACAGTTCGCGATACCCCCCGGTGAATGCCCACTCTCGCTCGCCCGTCGCCGCCTCCAAGGCGTACAGGGTCCCGTCATAGGAGCCGACGTAGACGGTCCCGCTCGCGACCGTCGGTGATGAATACACGCCCGCAGACGGTTCGGTGAACGCCCATTCTTGGTCGCCCGTCTCTGTATCCACCGCGTACACCGTCCCGTCATCGGAGCCGACGTACACGGCCCCCGCCGCGACCGTCGGCGATGAATCGACGGAATCTGACGGCTCGGTGAACGCCCACTCCCGGTCGCCCGTGGCGGCATCCACCGCGTACAACGCCGCATCTTCGTGGTCCTCGAAACGGCTCCCGGAAGATCCGACGTAGACGGTGCCCGCCGCGACCGTCGCGGACGAGTTCACGGCTCCAGACAGCTCGGTGAACGCCCACTCCCGTTCGCCGGTTGTCGCGTCCACCGCGTACAGCGTCGAACCCCAGGTTCCGACGTAGACAGTCCCGTCCCGTACGGTCGGCGAGGCATCTATCTGATTCGTTGGTTCGGTGAAGGCCCACTCCTGGTCGCCCGTCTCCGCATCGACCGCGTACAGCGTCGCCCCGGACCCGACGTAGACGGTCCCGTTTGCGACCGCTGGCGAAGATTTGACCGACTCCGATAACTCGGTGAACGCCCATTCTCGCTCGCCGGAGACCGCATCCAGGGCGTACAACGCCCTCTCAACAGAGGTCCCCATCGATCCGACGTAGACAGTCCCGTCGACGACCGTCGGTGACGACTCTACGTTCCCGGCTGGCTCAGTGAACTCCCACTCCAAACTGCCACCGCTCTCGTCGGAGACAGTGGTAGCATCGCCGTTCTCGTCGACGGTCACTGTGGTCTCATCCTCGTTCTCGGTTGTAGGATCCGAACTCTCTGTGCCCGTGCCAACACAGCCGGCGATCGAGACCGATCCAAACCCGGCGGCCGTCCGCAGCACGTGACGTCGACTCACTCGCTCGGTGACATCCAGGGTCATTACGCGGCGTCCCCACGATACGCCCGTTCCGTTTGCAGCCCGGATTTCGAAACCTCGATTGGGTCGACCATCTCGAAATGACGGGGCACCCCATAGGGAACGCGCGTATTATCCCCGACGAAAACACGCTGGCGGTTCATATCGTTCAGTAGTGTAAATAATTACATAAGCCTGTTCCTGGTTTCGAATATGGATTAGCATCCGCGCGAGCGTCGCGAGGTCGCGAAGCGACCTCGGTAGAGCGAGCGGTGCAACCGCGAGCCAGCGAGCGCGGTTCACCGACGGCGAGACCGGCGGTCGAGCCGTCGGCCTTTTTCACCGCTGGGAGAGCAAGCTCTCCCGAGCCCACACTCACTGCGTTCGCGTGGACCATGTTTTTCGAGGAGTGGGTTGTGGGCCCATGGGCCCGCAACCGAATGCCGTGGCGACGAAGTCGCCACGCGGTTCCCACAGCGAGCGAAGCGAGCGAGGAAACCCGACGATGAAAAAGATGGTCTAGTATGTTTTGGCGAAGTATGCGGTCTCCTCGGCCTCGTCGCCACAGATCGCACACTCGTCGTGGATCGGTTCCTCGTCGCGATCTTTGGGCACCATCACGATCTCGGCGGCGATGGCGTCCTTGATCGGCTCCTCGCACGCTTCGTCGCCACACCAGCCACACTTGACATAGCCGCCGTGCTGGCCAATGGTGCCGAGGATTTCCTCGCGCGATTCAGCCTCGCGGATCTCGCCTTCCAGGGTTTCCTCGGCGCTCGCATAGAGTTTCGCGAAGATCGTCTCGAGGTGGTCTTCGACGGTCTCGGCGACGTCGTTGCGCTCGACCGTGACTTCCTCGCCGTCGGGACGGTGGACGAGCGTGAGTTCGTCGTCAGCGACCTCGTAGGAGCCGATCTCGATCCGGAGCGGGACGCCGTTGAGCTCGTGTTCGTTGTACTTGAACCCGGGATTGCGGTGATCGCGGTCGTCGAGTTCGACCCGGACGCCCGCGTCCTCGAGGTCCGTCTCGACGTCCTCGGCGTATGCGAGGACGTCGTCCTTGCTGTCCTCGTCCCAGATCGGGACGATGACGACCTGGGTCTCGGCGAGCGTCGGCGGCAGGACGAGTCCCTGGTCGTCGCTGTGAGTCATGAACAGCGCGCCCAGGGCCCGCCAGGACAGCCCCCAGGAGGTCGTGTGGGCGGTCTTCACTTCCTCGTCCTCGTCGACGTAGGTCACGTCGTAGGCCTCCGCGAAGGAGGTCCCGAGATAGTGGGAGGTCCCGCCCTGGACCGACTTGCCGTCCGGCATGAGTGCTTCGACGGTCGTCGTCGTGTGCGCGCCGGGGAACTTGTCGTGGTCGGGCTTGCGCCCCGAAAGCACCGGCATCGCCAGGACGTCCTCGTAGAGCCGCTTGTACTGCCCCAGGCGAGTTTCCATCTCCTCGACGGCGTCTTCCTCGTCGTGGTGGGCGGTGTGGCCCTCCTGCCAGAGGAACTCCTTGGTTCGGAAGAAGGGCTTGGTCTCGGTGGCTTCCCACCGGACGACGCTACACCACTGGTTGACACGGATCGGGAGGTCCCGGTGGGAGCGGGTCCACTGGGCGAGGAAGGGCGTGATGATGCTCTCGCTGGTGGGCCGAACCGCGAGTTGCTCCTCCAATTCATCGTAGCCACCCTTCGTGACCCACGCCACCTCGGGGTCGAACCCTTCGACGATGTCCTTCTCCTTTTCGAGGTAGCTCTCGGGGATGAACATCGGGAAGTAGGCGTTCTGGACGCCCGTCTGCTTGAACCACCCGTCGAGGTGGTTCTGGAGTCGTTCCCAGATGGCGTACCCGCGGGGGCGGGTGACGATGAACCCGCCCATGGGGGCGTAGTCGGCCAGGCCGGCCTTCTGGACCAGTTCGGCGTACCACTCGCCGGTCGCGTGCTCCTTGCTCTCGGTGATGCCGAGTTCCTGCTCGCCGCTCATACCCCAACCTCCGGAGGCGGAGATATAAACCCGCCGTGTTCCTGGCGTCCCAGCCCCGATACCGCCCGGCCTCAGTCAGCGACCAGTCGCGGGGCGTTCTCGCAGTTCGTCTGTAACGTTCCCACGAACGATCCGGTGTAACCGAAGATGTTCTCGTAGCCATAGGCCGAGAAGAGAATGGGGTAGAACCCGTCGGCGGCGGTGAGCCCCTCTCCGTCCGCGGCGGCGTAGGTCTCGCCCGCATCGACGTATGTGAAGTTCTCGGCGAAGACCTCGTACTCCGCTGCCGACGGCTTCTCGACGGGTTCGCTGAGGTCATAGACCGACAGATCGGTCGAGACCGTGTACCCCGGCAGCGCGCCTGTCGCCGTCAGAAACTCCAGGGCGATCCGATAGGCGTTCTCGGCGGCCTCGACCGATCGCTGGTAGCCCGTCTCGACTTCGATGATCGTCGCGTCGGTTGCGAACAACCGTCCCTCGACGTCGTGACCGGTGCGCACCAGCGCAGCGACCGAAAGCTGGGGGACGATCGCCCGCGTCGTATCGTCGAGTCCCGGGCTGATCGCAAACGGCGTCGCCGAGGACTGTGTCGAGTGTAGCGACAGCACGGTACACCCGCGGATCTCAGCTGCGAGTTCTCGTGCGAGCTCCCGCTCGTGGGCATCTTCGGGGACGTCCTCGTCGAACGCCCGGTTGAGATCCGTCTCGAGGTACCGCTCGCCGGCTTCCAGGGCTTTCTCGTTGGCAACGATCAGTTTTACGGGCCGCTCGACGGTCGCCCCGTTCGACCGCAGTCGCTCGATCGCCTCGACGCCGCCGGGCTCGTCGCCGTGGATCGCCGCCACGATCGCCAGTTCCGGCTCGCCGTCTCCGAGCTGTTCGACGCGCATGTCTTCCCGTTCAGTGTCGACCCTCAAGAGCGCGTCGGGTCCGACTGTCGTCGGGCCGTGTCTCGGCCGCCTCTCACTCCGGATCGACGCTGAACGGACTCGCCGTGGCAGTCCACTCCCAGCCGGGTAGCCGCGTCTGGAACCCTGCAGCCAGGGCGGCGTCGAGATCGTCGAGCCCTGCAACGTCGTCCTCGCTGCCATGCGTGTGGACGTCAGCGTAGTGGTAGGTCGCTTCGGCGAGCGTCCCACGCGGCTGTCCGCCGGCGATCGTGGCGGCGAGTTCCCGTCCGAGAAACTCGTCGACGACGAACCCCGGGTAATCGTCTGTCACGTCGAGTTCACGCAAGAGGCCGACCAGTGTAGCGACGTTGACTGCCAGGTCGCCGTCGGCGAAGACTGCTGTTACGGCCTCTCGATACTGTTCGTCAGTGATCGCTTCGACGTCGGTGTCGAATGCGTCTCCCAGGTGCTCCCGGAGTTGATTGATCAATGGAACCACGACAGTCGCTCGATCAGCGACCCACGTTCGCTCGGATTCGACACGGTCCCGCGTCACGTTCATGGATCGACCTCGGGGGCGGAGATCCTCAACGTTTCCGAAGGTTTTTATTAACCGAGGGGAATAAGCAGGTACGGAATTCGGTTTTCCGGGCTCCCACTGCTAGTGCTACGGGACCGGACCGATGCGGATGCATCACTGTCGCACCATGACATTACTAATCAGTCGTCGTCGTTCCAGTCGGTTTCGTTCACGTCGTCCGTGCGGCTCGGGCATCGACGTGACGGCCACCCGGGAAACGACGGGGACGTCTCGCAGCTATGAGTAACGTAGATCAGCAACTTGCGGATACGAAAGAGACGATTGTTCGCGAAGTACCGGACGACATTTCGATCACGGATGTCACCTACGAGGGGCCGGAACTGGTCATCTATACGCGCGACCCAAAGTCCTTCGCCGAAAACGGTGACCTCGTCCGTCGGCTTGCGTCGAAACTCCGCAAACGGATCACCGTCCGTCCGGACACCGATGTCCTTTCGCCACCTCGGGAGGCCCGTGACGAGGTCCACTCGGTCATCCCCGAGGAGGCCAGCGTCACCGATCTGGACTTCCACGAGGACACCGGCGAGGTCGTCATCGAGGCCGAGAAGCCGGGGATGGTGATCGGTCGGCACGGATCGACGCTCCGGGAGATCACCCAGAAAGTTGGGTGGACGCCGGAGGTCGTCCGGACCCCGCCGATCGAGTCCTCGACGGTCAGCAACGTCCGGAACTTCCTCAAACAGGAACGCGACGACCGCCGGGACATCCTCGAACGCGTCGGTCGCCAGATCCACCGCGAGGAGATGTCCGACGACGAGTGGGTTCGGATTACGACGCTGGGGTGCTGTCGGGAAGTCGGCCGTGCGTCGTTCATTCTTTCGACCCCCGAAACCCGGGTTCTCATCGACGCCGGTGACAAACCGGGCGCGGAAGACGAGTATCCCTATCTGCAGGTACCCGAGGCCCTCGGCGTCGGCGCGAGTTCGATCGACGCCGTCGTGCTCACCCACGCCCACCTCGATCACTCGGCGCTCATTCCGCTCCTGTTCAAATACGGCTACGACGGGCCGATCTACACGACAGAGCCGACCCGTGACCTGATGGGGCTGCTCACACTCGACTATCTCGACGTCGCAGCCAAGGAAGGGCGCGCCCCGCCGTACGACTCCGAGATGGTCCGAGAGGCGATCAAACACACCATCCCGATCGAGTACGGCGACGTGACCGACATCTCGCCGGACATCAAGCTCACGATGCACAACGCCGGCCACATCCTCGGTTCGGCGATCTCACACTTCCACATCGGCGACGGCCTGTACAACGTCGCCTTCTCGGGGGACATCCACTACGACGACACGCGGCTGTTCAACGGCGCAGTCAACGAGTTCCCCCGCGTCGAGACGCTCGTTCTGGAGTCGACCTACGGCGGTCGCAACGACTACCAGACCGACCAGGCGGACTCCGAACAAAGGCTCAAGGAGATCATCCGGGAGACCTACGAGCGCGACGGCTCGGTCCTGATCCCCGCCTTCGCGGTCGGGCGCTCCCAGGAACTCATGCTCGTCTTAGAGGAGGCGATGCGCGAGGGCGACATCCCGGAGATGCCCGTCCATCTGGACGGGATGATGTGGGAGGCGACGGCCATCCACACCACCTATCCCGAGTATCTCCGGGACGACCTGCGGGATCGGATCTTCCACGACGACGAGAACCCCTTCCTCGCCGACCAGTTCAACCATATCGACGGCGGCGAGGAGGAGCGCCAGGAAGTCACCGACGGCGAACCGGCGATCGTCCTCTCGACGTCGGGGATGGTCACTGGCGGGCCGATCATGTCCTGGCTCGAACACTTCGGCCCCGACCCGGACTCGACGCTCACCTTCGTCGGCTACCAGGCCCAGGGGACCCTCGGCCGGCGGATCCAGAACGGCTGGGACGAGATCCCGATGAACAACGGTAACGGTCGCGGTCGGGGCAACACGCTCTCCCTGGAGATGAACGTCGAGACCGTCGACGGCTTCTCCGGCCACGCCGACCGGCAGGGCTTAGAGAACTTTGTCAAGACGATGAACCCCCGCCCGGAGAAAGTCCTCTGTGTCCACGGCGACGAATCCTCGGTCCAGGACCTCTCGTCGGCGCTCTATCACGAGTACAACATGCGGACGTTCGCGCCGAAAAACCTCGAAACCTTCCGGTTCGTCTAAGATCGCTGCCGGTCCCCGGAAATCCACGCGACTGCTTCAGTCCGTTTTCGATTCGTAGACGAACCGTTCGACCACCGCCGGTGACTCGCACGTCCGCCCGCGGCCGGTCGCGTACGGCCCGATCATGACGCCGGTGAAGCCGTCCGCGACCTCCGTCGCGAGATAGCGCGTCGATGCGGTCGCCACCTCTTCACCGTCCACGAGGAAGCGATACGTCTGCGTGTCAGCCTCGACGGCGAGGTCGGCGGTCGTCCCGACCGGAGTGCGACCGACCACCTCCGTCGCGTCACCGATCCGGAGGCGCACGACGGCTTCCCGGCGGCCGTCCTGCTGGGTCACCCCGACCTGGTAGTGGTGGTCCTCGTTCATCACGAGGGCGAGGCCGGCCTCTTCGCCCTTGTCGGGATCGAAGGCGAGCGTCGCTTCGGCGGAACAGTCGAAGGCGGTCTGTCGGCGACCGACGAACGTGGCCCCGGGTTCGTCCAGGGTCTCCGGGCCGCCGTGGAGGGTGAGTCCGTCCGGCCCGGTCTCGTAGCGCTCGCGGTCGGGGTTGCGGCGGAACTCCCACTCCACGCCGAGACCGTCGGCGAAGGTCGTGTCGGTGTGATCAACCGACGTTGCTTCTTCGCGGGGTTCGCCCGGGAGCGTGGCTTCCATCTCGGTGGTGACCGGCTCGCCGTCGTTGACGACCGGCCAGCCGTCCGCCCAGGAGACGGGCGCGAGGAAGGTCTCGCGGCCGAGGTGGTGAAAGCGCGGCCACATGCTGTGCTGGCGGATGCCGAGGCAGACGAGCCACCACTGCCCGTTCTCGTCGACGGTGAGGTCGGCGTGGCCAGTCGCGCGGATTTCGTCACGCGGGCGTCCCCAGTGCGTGAGTACGGGGTTGTCGGGACAGCCCTCGTAGGGACCGGCCGGGTCGTCGGCGCGCGCCGCGACGACCATGTGACCCGCGTGGGTACCGCCTTCGGCGACGAGCAGGTAGTAGGTCCCGTCGCGCTCGATGACGTGCGGGGCCTCGGCGTAGGGGTCGCGCAATCCCTCCCAGACGGGGTAGGACTCGCCGAGTTCCCCCGTCTCCAGGTCGAGTTCGGCCTGCTTGATGGGTGCGTCGGGGTCGTCAGCGTGGTACGTGAAGTAGCACGTGTCGCCCTCGAAGAAGAGGTCGGGGTCGATCCCCGGCGCGTCGACCCACGTCGGGTCTGACCACTCGCCGGCCGGGTCGTCGGCGGTGACGAAGAAGTGGCCGCCGTTGGTGACGTTCGTGGTTACCATGTAGAAGGTGCCGTCGTGATGGCGCAGTGTCGGTGCGAAAATCCCCATTGAGGAGCGGGCACCCTCCAGGGGCAGTTGGTCGTCGCGGGTGAGCGCGTGGCCGATCGGTTCCCAGTCGGTCAGGTTCTGGCTGCGGTACAACGGGACGCCGGGGAAGTACTCGAAGGAACTGGTCGCGAGGTAGAACGTCTCTCCGACCCGGCAGATCGTCGGATCGGGGTGAAAGCCCGGGATGATTGGGTTTTCGTACTGCATGAATGGGGACACTCGAAGCGAAATATTAGTCCTGTCGGTGTCGTCACTCCATGCGGTTTTAAGTGATTTCTCACGCTTGGCGAACCATGACTCTCGACTTCGATCCGCGGACCACCACGTGGTACGACGAACCGGCGTCGGCGTGGCTCGAGGCGCTGCCGATCGGGAACGGCCGCCTCGGCGGGATGATCTTCGGCCGCCCCGGGTGTGAGCGGGTGCAGTTCAACGCCGACACGCTCTGGGCGGGTGGCCACGAGGATAGAACCAATCCCGACGCTCGGGAACATGTCGAGGAAGTCCGCCGACTCATCTTCGACGGCGAGGTCGAGCGCGCACAGGCCCTCGCCGACGAGAAACTGATGGGCGACCCCATCCGCTTGCGGCCCTACCAGACGTTTGGCGACCTCTTGATCGACGTCGGCCACGACGCCGTCACCGACTACCGGCGCGAGCTCGACCTCTCGGCCGGCGTAGCGCGCGTCCGCTACGACCACGAGGGGACGACCTACGTCCGGGAGTATTTCGCCTCGGCCCCGGACGATGCGATCGTGATTCGGCTTACGGCGGAGGAGCAAGGGGCCGTCAACGCGACGGTCGGGCTCAACCGGGAGCGGGACGCCAAGGACGCCGTTCGCGACGGGACGCTTCAACTCCGGGGACGAGTCGTCGACGAACCGGAGGACGACCGCGGCGCTGGCGGCGAGGGGATATCCTTCGAGGCTCGCGCCAGCGTGACCGCCGACGGCGGGGGCGTACAGCGAGTGACGGGTGCGGACGCGCCAAATAGGTCGGGCGTCGGGCTCGCGGTCGAAGATGCCGACGCAGCAACGATCGTGCTGACCGGGTTCACCGGCCACGAAACGGAGAATCCGGGCGAAGCATGCGAGGCGGTGCTGGATGCGATAGCGGACCAGCATTCCGACGACTTGCGAGCGACTCACGTCGCCGACCACCGGGAGCTCTTCGATCGCGTGGAACTGGACCTGGGCGAGCCCCTCGACCGGCCGACCGACGAGCGCCTCGATCGGGTCGCCGCGGGCGAGGTAGACCCGCACCTCACGGCGCTGTACGCCCAGTTCGGTCGGTATCTCCTCATCGCGAGTTCCCGACCGGGGACCGAACCCGCGAACCTCCAGGGGATCTGGAACCAGGAGTTCGACCCGCCGTGGAACAGCGGCTATACGCTAAATATCAACCTCGAGATGAACTACTGGCCAGCGTTGCAGACGAACCTCACGGAGTGTACGACCCCGCTATACGACTTCGTCGATGACCTGCGGGAGCCTGGCCGACGCGTCGCCGAGACCCACTACGACTGTGCGGGCTTCGCCGTCCACCACAACTCGGATCTCTGGCGGAACGCCGCGCCCGTCGACGGCGCTCACTGGGGCCTCTGGCCGATGGGCGCGGCGTGGCTCTCACGGCTGGTGTTCGACCACTACGCGTTCACCCGTGACGAGGCTCACCTCCGCGAGACGGCCGAGCCGATCCTTCGTGAGGCGGCGGCGTTCGTGCTCGACTTCCTCGTTGAGCACCCTGAGGAGGACTGGCTGGTGACCGCTCCCTCGAACTCGCCGGAGAACGCCTACGTGACTGATGACGGTCAGGAAGCGACGGTCACCTACGCGCCGACGATGGACGTCCAGTTGACCCGCGACCTCTTCGAGCACACTATCGCCGCCGCGGAGATCCTGAACGTCGAGAGCGCGTTCCACGACGAGTTGCGGGCCGCCCTGGATCGTCTCCCGCCGATGCAGGTCGGTGCACACGGCCAGTTACAGGAGTGGATCGAGGACTTTGCGGAGGCCGATCCGGGGCATCGCCACATTTCGCACCTGTACGGGGCGCATCCGAGCGACCAGATCACACCCCGAGAGACCCCCGCACTCGCGGACGCTGTCGAAACCACCCTCGACCGCCGCCTCGAACACGGTGGCGGTCACACCGGCTGGAGCGCTGCGTGGCTGGTCAACCAGTTCGCCAGACTGGAGGACGGTGAACGGGCCCACGAGTGGGTCAGAACACTACTCACCGACTCGACGGCCCCGAACCTCTTCGATCTCCATCCGCCGTTCCAGATCGACGGGAACTTCGGCGCGACGGCGGGTATCACCGAGATGCTGCTGGGGAGCCACGCCGGCGAGATCCGCCTCCTGCCCGCACTGCCCGACGCCTGGGCCAAGGGGTCGGTCTCGGGACTCCGGGCCCGCGGCGACTTCGAAGTCGACATCGAGTGGTCCGATGGCAGTCTCGACAGCGCGACCATCCGGTCGGGGTCCGGCGAGCGCTGTCGGGTGCGGGCAACACCGGACGTTCGCGTCGTTGCGGCGGATGGCACGCCGGTCGATGCAGAACGCGACGATGGCACCGTCATTTTTGAGACGACGCCGGGCGAGCGCTATCGCGTGACTGCACTCTCGGGGTGACTCGGCGACAGTCGAGACGCCCGCGGCGGGCACTCGGAACACGGTACGAACTATCACATCGGACTTATACGCGAGGGACGCTACCCTCTATTCATGGAGTACGTCAGACTCGGAGAGACTGGACTCGAAGTATCGCCGATCGCGCTCGGGACGTGGCGTTTCGGGCTGGAACACGAGGAGACGGGTGTCGTCGAGACGGACCGCGAGGACGCCCATGAGCTTCTGGACGCTTACGCCGAGGCGGGCGGGAACTTCATCGACACGGCCAACGGCTACGGCGGCGGCGACAGCGAACGCTGGATCGGCGAGTGGCTTGCCGACCGCGATCGCGAGGACTACGTCGTCGCCTCGAAGTGCTTCTGGTCGGATGTCTCGCGCTTCCAGGAGAACCTCTCGGCGAAGAACGTCCGCGCGGAGGTCGAAGGCTCCCTTGAGAAACTCGACACGGACTACCTCGACATCCTCTATCTCCACCGCTTCGACGACGAGACGCCGATCGAGAAGACCCTGCGGACCATCGACGACCTGATCAGCGAGGGCAAGGTCCACTACGTCGGCCTCTCGACGGCCGACGCCTGGAAGCTCACCAAGGGGCTCTGGAAGGCCGACGTCAACAACTACGAGGCCTTCACCGTCACCCAGCCACAGTACTCGGCGGTCCACCGCGAACCCGTCGCCGAATATCTGGACGTCTGTGCCGATCAGAACCTCGCCGTCTGTCCGTACTCGCCGCTTCACGGTGGATTCCTCACCGGCAAGTACGAGCGCGTCGGCGACGATGAGGTCGAAGCTCCCGACGGCTCGCGCGGCGACATCGACGAGCACTTCGAGGACTGGTATCTCCGGGAGGAGGCCTGGGATGTTCTCGACGAGATCCGTGCCGTCGCCGACGACGTCGACGCCTCCCCCGCCCAGGTTTCGCTGGCCTGGCTGCTGGCTCACGAGGATCTCACCATCGTCCCGATCATCGGCGCGCGGACGACCGACCAGCTCGAGGAGAACCTCGGCGCGGTCGAGGTCGACTTGAGCGACGAGCAGTTCGAGCGGATCGACGCCGCGATCGAGAACTGACTCGCGGCCGACTCGTTTTCGACGTTCTCAGCTTCCGACCGTCTCGGCCGGATCGACGACATCGCCGCTCGCTGGCTCGACGCCGACGCGATCACAGAGATCGTACAGCGGGCATGCCTCGGGGACGTCGAGACACGCCGGCTCGCGGGCGCTGCAGTACTCCCGGCCGAACTGGATGCTCGCGGTGTGAGCGAAGCCGCACTTCTTCGCGGGCACTTTCTCTTCGAGCACCTCGCGGACTGCCTCGTGGTCGGCGTCCGGCGGGGCGATACCGAGGCGGCAGTAGATCCGGTGGACGTGCGTGTCGACGGGGAAGACGCCGTCGCGTCCACCAGCAAAGAGGAGGACACAGTCGGCGGTCTTCGGACCGACGCCGTTCATCGCGAGCAGCGTTTCCCGAACTGCCTCGGCGGGCTCCTCGCGGACGAACGCGTCGAATGCGTCCTCGCCGCCGTACTCCTTGCGGACGCGCTCGGCGATCTCGATGATCCGGGCCGACTTCTGGTTGTACAGTCCGGCCCCGGAGATCGTCTCGGCGAGTTCGGCCTGTTCGGCGTCGGCGAGCGCGTCGACGAGATCGACTTCGTCCTCCTCGGATCCGTATCGGTCCATCAACGCGTCGTGGGCCGGCTGACTCGCCACGTCGCTCGTGTTCTGGCTGAGGATCGTCCGGACGAGACACTCGAAGGCGTCCTGGCCGCCGTAGGTCTTTTGCCAGTACAGTTCGCCCAGGCGGTCGACCACCTTGGCAGCCCGCGTCTCTTTTTCGCTCGGCGCGAAGGTATTCATCGAGCCGCCGCTGCCGGGGCCACCGCTGATGTTCTCGACCGGTTCGGCGTCCTCGCTCATGGTTCGTCTTGGTTCGCGCATCGTCAAAAACGACCGCATCAATTTTGGGACGTTACTCGACGGTGAGGCGCATCGTCACCGACGCCCCGGCGGCCAGCGCGTCGACGAGTTCGCGATCCAGATCCGCCGCAGCGGCGTCGGCGTCGATCATGACCGTTCGGTCGTCGACATACTCACTGGTCCGGATTACCAGCGAACGGTCGTTCTCGAAGGAGAGGTCCGGGTGGCCCCGACCGGTGATCCGGGCCTCGTGGTCGGCCGTCGAGAGCGTGGCCGAGATTTCGGCGGTAGCGTCCTGACACGCCTCGACGAACGCCGGATCGAAATCCGCGGGAACGCGATCGGCCTCGATCCCGACGATGCAATCCCCGGCCGGGGTGAGGAAGTCGTCGCTCGTGAGTTCGAGCGTGCTCTCGTGGCTGGCGGTGACGTTCTCGTGGCCATCGGCGTGAATCACTTCGCCCATACACGTCGGTTCGGTTCGGCGCACTTCAGCCGTCTGATCCAGCTGATCGTCTCCGAAAATGGCGTGGCTTCGCGAGAATACACCTATTCAGTCGCCCGTTCATCGACGAGTTCCTCTTCGATGTTTGTCTCGCTGAAGTAGGCGGCAAACCGGACGCCGACGAGGCTGACGACGATCCCGGCGATGAGGAAGACCGCGAGTCGCGTCCCCGGCGCGAGCGTAAATCCCTCGATGGAGACAACGCCGAGATCGACCGATGAGACCGACACCGACGCGAATACGCCGGCGCGTTCGAGGAAGTATCCGCTGACACCCCGGACGACGAGACCGACGGCGACCACGCCGAAGGGAAGGTTGAGATATGCGTTTCTGACGCCGTCCCGGCGGAGCAACTCGTCGAGTAACCGACCGGAACTCGCTGCCAGGGCAGCCGCCGTCAGCCAGGGGACGCTGTCGAACCCGAACCGCATCGCCAGGATCAGGACGCTGTCGGAGGCCGTCGCCGAGACGCCAAGCGCGCCGACGAAAAACCCGATCAACGCGAGCCCCACGGCGACGACGTACGTGACGAGAGACACCTGGCCGGAGTACAGCGCGTTGTGTATCTGGCCGGGCAACGTCTCGACGTACTCGTCGATCCCCAGTCCCTTGTACAACAGGAGCAGGCCAACGGCCGCGGCGATCGCGCCCAGCGCCATCGTGACGCTGTTGACGACCAGAAGGAGGATTGGCATCGCAAGCAGCGCGGCTCCGATCGGCACCAGGACGGTCTCCCGGAGCTCCTCGTCGGCCAGGAACTGCTTGAGCAGGTAGTACGTCGACTCGATGTCCCGGGCTTGCCGGACCACGACCCGATCGACGGCGTCGACGGCCACCCGGCTCTCGATGATCGGGACGAGGCGTTCGTCCTCCGTGCTGTCGGTGACGACGATCGCCGAATCGGGCTCGTGGGCCGAGAGCAACTGCTCGGTCTGTCTGGCGACCGATCGGCTCACGCCGACCGTCTCACCGCTCCCCGAGATGACGGCGACAGTGACCGCTTCGCCGTCGGCTTCGAGATCGCGGGCGACACGCAGCCCTTCAAGCAGGCAGTTGACCCGGCTGTCCTCCGGGTCGTCGATGCCGAACTCGGTGACGAGCGATTCGACTGCGTCGGTCCCGACGATCGGCGGCTCCGCAACGCTCGCCAGGTCACCCCCGCGGTCCAGGCACACCACCAGTGTGCTCACGTCTCATCAGACGCTGCCGATCCATAAAAATCCCAAGCAATCCGGGGTAGAGAGTGAACGAGGTAAAACTTACAGCAGTCCCGTCTTCTGGAGCTTCATCAGGTCCTCGGTGTCGAGGGTCTCGCCGTCTTTGAACTCCTGGTAGATCTCCTCGGCTTCCTCGCGAGCGGCTTCCTGTTTCTCCTCGCGGCGCGACCGTTCTTCCTCTTCCTCTTCCTTGTCGAGTTCGCGGAGCCGCTTCTGGACGCGCACGAAGTCCTCGTGATGCTGGTCGGCCGCTTCCTGGGCCTCGACGAACTTCTCGTGCATCTCGTCGGCCTCGTCGCGGATCTCGTCGGCCTCGCGATAGGCCTCGATCATCTCGTTGTGATGTTCCTGGGCCTCGTCGGCGAGCTCGGTCACCTTCTGGTGGTGTTTGCTCGCTTCGGAGCGGATCTCCTGGGCCTCCGCTTTGATCTCGTCGATGTCGTCGGTCTGTTCGAGCTTCTCCTTGCGCTCGGCGAGTTTCTCGCGCTTTTGCTCGATCTTCTCGATGAGTTCCTGCTCGTCCTCGGAGCTCAGGACCTCAGTCTGCTGTTTGAACTCGAGATCCTCGATCTCGTCTTCGAGCTGGTCGACGCTTTTGCCCTCGTCGAGCTCCATCTCCTCTTTCTTGTCCTCGACCTGCTCGAAGAGCTCGTTGGCCTCCGCGTTGAGCTCGTTGCGCTTCTCCTTGTGTTCCTGGACCTGCTCGTTGAGCTCGTCGCGCTTCTCGCGGTGTTCCTGGGCTTCGTCGACCTTCTCGCGGGTCTTGGCGTTGAGATCGTCGCGCTGTGAGGCGCGCTCGCTCGCCATCTGGTTGAGGTCGTTTCGTCGATCCCGCAGTTGCCCGGCGAGTTTGATGAGCTCGCCCTTCGATTTGGTCTCGAGATCCTCGTCTGTTACCGATACGTTCTTTGATTCTTCAATCGAGTCTGTCATGATTACTCCTCTGTGCCATTCCCGCTCCGGCGTTCGACAGTACAGTCGCTACCGACTTGCTTTCGCCTTATAACTAGATTCCCTGTCATGTTGGGCGTCGCACGATACTGCCGAACGCACGGGGCGTTCAGGTATTTCGTATTACAGGAGACACTCATTTAAGTATTCCGGTGGATCCAGTCCATGAGTCGGCGTATCACACGTTTCAGGTCCCCTCTCGGGGGGATGTGAACCCGTCACATGAACCTTTATAACTGATATGTGTTTGAGACTGAGTGGCCGGCCAGCGACAGCGTGATCGTCTCGGCATCTTGCGGAATCGAGATCGACGTTACCGCCTCGCCGCTGGCGGCTTCGATGGACACGTCGGCTTCTCCGGTTTCACCGCCAACCTCCCAGGTGAGGCGGTCGGTGACGTCGGTTGGCAGGTCGTTGTGGACGACGACGTCGGATTCCTCGCCCGCACGTGGATCGGTAAGCATCGCTTGCACTGGCTCGAAGGCGCTGGCGAGTGCGTCGTGTGCATCCTTGGGTGTACCGTCGCGCGCCAGGACGCCCATGCCGGCGTCGCCAAGATCACGGAGCGATCCAGCCACGAGTACGTCCGTCTCCCGCAGGCGAAGTCGTTCGGTCACCGTCTCGATCACGGACCGCTGGTAGGCCTGGGAGGCCTCGACGCCCCCGGAGACGTGATAGTCGTGAACCTCACGATCGAACCCGTCGACGTCGACGGGGTCTTCGACGCCCAGCGATCCCGCACCGTACTCCCCAACCACGGAATCGAGCGAGGGATTCCGCTCCAGTAGCTGATCGACGTCCGCCGCCTGGCCGTATCTCCAGCCGGGATACAGCGACGTCGCGTCCGGCTCGATCCCGGGTGGCCCGACGACTGGCAGCGTGACGATACCGTCGGGAACCTCGGCGGCGACGGTTTCGGCGGATTCGTGATCGTAGTCCGCCCGAAAACGCCGCCACCGGAGACGCAACCGGTCGAGGAACCCGGACCCGAGCGGTCCGTCACTCAACGTGACCGGATCGTCGTGGACGCTGATCGCGGCGAGGCCGGGGTGATGTTCGTACGCCGAGACGAGTCGACCGGTCAGGTCCCGGCCACGCTCGATGTCGAACGGGCCCGGCCCGGTCAGCGGGAGGTCCTGCCAGACCAAGACGCCGGCCTCGTCGGCCGCCTCGTAGACGGCCGGCGACGGCACGTGAGCGTGTGCCCGAACGAGGGTGGCATTGAGGTCGACCGCCCGTTCGACGTCCTCCGGCTCGGCCGCGAGGAGACCGACGCCACGGGCCGTCATCGGCGTGTCGTTGACCCGGAGCCCATCGCTTTCGTCGTAGTCGACCGAGCACAGCCCCGTGGTCAGCGTGCGTTCGTCGTCGTCGAGCTTCGCCCGGATGACGTAGCGGTTCTGCTCGCCGAGGTCGTGGGGCCACCACAGGGCGGGATCCCGGATATCGATCGTGTATTCGACCGTCGTCCGTTCGCCGGCATTCGCCTCGATCGCCGTGCGATCCATCATTCCCCGACCACGGCGTGACCCCTCGGGCTTGACGGAGAACGTCAGCCGGTCGTCGAGCGCCGTCTCGGCGAGGACGCTCGCCCGGACGTCGAAGCGCGCGCCGTCCTCGTCGACCCGCGGGCGGGCCGAGAGATCCAGAATGTGGTGGTCAGTGTATGTCTCGACGTCGACGTCCCACCAGATACTGGGGACCGCGAGTTCGTCGGGGACCTCGTCGGTTTCGTAACTCCCACCGAAGCGGTCCTCCGGCGGTCGGCATTCGACAAGTAGCTCGTTGTCGGCAGCGAGCGCGGCGTCGAGGCGGAGTCGGAGCGGCTCGAAGTAGGCGTCGTGTTCACCCAGAAACGTGTCGTTGAGCCAGACGCGAGCGTGCGCGTAGACTCCTTCCAGGACGAGCGTCGCGTGTTCGTCTTCCGCTGTCGGATCCGCGAACGTCGATCGGTAGGCCACGGCGTCAGCGCCAGCAAATGCCGCCGGCCGCCCCGGCACCTCGACCGGCTCCCAGGTCGCCGGATCGGGCCGGTCGCCGCCCGGCTCGACTCTCGCCGCCCGCCACTCGTTCATCATACGTGTGGCGGGGGCCGCCGCGGGCATATCCTTTACGTCCGCCGACGCCGGTCCTCTGTCTCGTCCCCGGATCGTCGTCTGTCACTTTCAGTTTCACTCCGGGGTTGGCTTGCCTTCATACCCCTTGGGGGACACTGCTGATACATGCTCGAATCACTCACGCCGACCTGTGAAGCCGAGGGGTGTGATCGGGGGCTCCGCGACGACGATCGGCAGATCGTCTACGATTCGCCGGGCGGCACCCGTCACGTCTACGAGTGTGCGTGTGGGGCCGTCACGGTCACCGTCACGCGCTAGTCGTCGCCGTTTGCCCGCCGTCAGCGCTGGGGACGACCGCAACACTCAACCACCCGGTTCGACTAGCCGGCACATGACCGACACCGCCGACAGCGCGTGGGTAAGTCTCTTCTCCGGCGGCAAGGATTCGTCGTGGGCGCTGTATCGCGCGCTCGAAGACGGCCTGCCCGTTGAGCGACTCGTCACGGTCCACCCAGCCGGGGATTCGTACATGTATCACGTCCCGGCGACAGACCTGGCTCGTCTGGCTGCCGAGAGCATCGGCATTCCGCTTCTGGAGATCGAGCCCGATGACTTCGGAGCGAACGAGGTCACGGACGCCGGCGCGCAGGGCGACCGCGAACTCGAACCACTGGAGGGTGCCCTGGCGGAACTCGACGACGAACTCGACGGTGGCGTAGCTGGCCTTGTTGCGGGTGCTGTCGAGAGCGAGTTTCAGACCAGTCGCATCGAGGAACTGTCCGACCGTCTCGACGCGGAACTGTTCGCCCCGCTGTGGCAGCGGGATCCCGTCGACCTCGCGGAATCGATGCTCGATGCCGGCTTCGATATCCGGATCGTCAGCGTCTCGGCGGCCGGTCTCGACGAGACGTGGCTTGGCCGCCAACTAGACGCCGACGCGCTTGCGGACCTCCGGGAACTCAATGCCGAATACGGCGTGCACGTCCTGGGCGAAGGTGGTGAATTCGAGACGCTGGTTACGGACGGCCCGCACATGGATCGGCCGATCGAACTTGAGTACATGACCGATTGGGATGGGACCAGGGGATCTATCCGGATCGGGGATGCGTGGCTCGGCTAGCCCTTCTCATAGTTAATCAGACAGATCCGGGACACGACGGTGTTTTTGCGCCCGCTGAGGCAGTACTATAGTCCGCTTGGACAGTGTTATCGTCCGTTAGTAATCTCCGTGTGCGCCCCGATGAGCGCCCCGGCGAGATCGAGATCTTCGACGTGTGTGTTCTCGTCGATGATCGAGTTCCGGATTTCACAGTCCCGAATGGTTGCGTCGGCGAAGACGATCGAGTCCTCGACGGTCGAATCCACGATCTCCGCGTCGGGAAGGATGTGGACGTTGCCGCCGATCTCGGCGTTCTCGACGGTCGCCGAGTTGGCGATCACGCTATCACCGTCCAGGGCCCACTGGATCGCCTCGAGATAGCTGTCGGGCGTCCCGATGTCGAACCACGCCCCGTCGAAAGTAAAGGCATTGACGTCACCGCGGTCGACCAGCCACTCGATGAACCAGCCCGGTTCGTCCGGGTTGTTGCCGCCGTCGAGGTACGCCTCGAACCGGACATCCTCGGCCGGGAACGCGTAACACGCGATCGAGACGAGCGTGCTGTCGGGATCCTCGGGTTTCTCCTGGAAGTCGACGACCCGGTCGCCATCGACGGTGATGAGTCCGTACGCCTTCGCCCGCTCGCGCGAACCGACGTCGTAGGCGGCCAACGTCGGTGCGTCGTTTCGCTCGAAGGCATCGACGAACTCGCTCAGGTCGAAGCTGATGAGGTTGTCGCCGGCGACGACCAGCAGATCGTCGTCGGCCAGCCCCTCGCGGTCGACGAGCTGGGCCAGTGCTCCGATGACGCCGAACTTTTCGTCTTCCTCGACTGTCTCTTCGACGGAGAGTCTCGGTTTCTCGAAGTCGGTCTCGGCGATGTGATCGAGGAAGTCGTCGGCGAAGCGTTCGTTCGTCGAGACGTAGACGTCCTCGATCCGATCGTCGGATTCGAGCTCGCCGAGGACACGATCGATGACGGTCGTGTCACCGATCGGGAGGAGCATTTTCGGGCGATGACGGGTCACCGGCCACAGGCGAGTTGCGTACCCGCCTGCGAGGACGACGGCTTGCATGTCCAACCACTGGTGGCCCCCTGCCAAGTTCTTTTTCCATTTGTTTGCATTTCGATGCGGTATTCCCGGACGCTATTGCCGGATTACCGGCCACGCCGTTCGTTTTCACTGGTTGAGAATGGCCCGTTGGATTATCCCGACAGTTCCCCTATGTGTAGACAGCAATGCCCGGTATGCGCGCGGAGATCGAAGTCCTGTCCCCGGAAGCCTGTCCAGTCGCCGGACTCTCCGAACAGGCGGACGACCCACTGACGTCCGTTTCCCGGGCCGGTAACGCCGAAGGCACGGTCACCGAGGAGTTTACGGTCAGCGGTGACGCGACCCTCACCGACGACCGACTCAGCCAGTTGTTCGAGTACCGCTCTGCGAGCGTCTACCGGTTTCACCACGAGTCCCTGGACTGTGTCTGTGAATTCGTCGAGGACCACGACCATCCCATCTCGGAGATCCGCGCCCAGGATGGGTCGCTCGTCCTCTCGCTGCACCTGACGACGATCCAGGACCTGCGTGACCTCGTGACGGACCTCCGGGAACGGTACGGGGCCGTCCGGATCCGGTATCTCCTCCAGGTCGAGAGCGACGAGGAGGGCAGTACCGACGTGATCCCGATCGATCGCAGTCGGTTGACTGACCGTCAAAAAGAGGTCCTCGAGACGGCCTACCGAATGGGCTACTTCTCGTACCCACGAGACGCGAACGCGACCGATGTCGCCGCCGAACTCGACATCGACGGGTCGACGTTCACGGAACACCTTGCGGCCGCCCAGTCGAAGCTGATGGACGAACTCCTCGCGGAGATGTGACCCATCGTCGACGACAGTCGCTTGATCTCGAATCCGTCTCATCCGGGTATTCGAATTCTCGAAGGCTGAGAGTTTCGGCCGGCCTTATTTGTGCAGACGGCGGATCGCCATCCACGATGCACGTCGCAGACGACGTTACCGAGTTCATCGGGGACACACCGCTGCTTCGACTCGATGACGGAACCGGGACGACCGTCCTGGCCAAGGTCGAATCGTTGAATCCCTATTCGGTCAAGGATCGGATCGGCAAGTCGATGATCGAAGCCGCCGAGGACGCCGGGGAACTCACTGACGACACCGTCGTGATCGAACCGACAAGCGGGAACACGGGGATCGCACTCGCGAGTGTCTGTGCCGCCAAGGGGTACGACCTCGTACTCACGATGCCCGAGTCGATGAGCGAGGAACGGAGGCAGTTGCTCGCCGGCCTCGGCGCGGAACTCGAACTCACTGACGCCGACGGTGGGATGAGTGGTGCGATCGACCGTGCCCACGAACTCGCCGCGGAACACGACGACGCCTTCGTCCCCCAGCAGTTCGAGAACCCTGCGAACCCGGCCGCCCACCGCGAGGGCACCGGCCCGGAGCTGTGGGCGGACACCGACGGCGAACTCGACGCGTTCGTTGCCGGGATCGGTACCGGCGGCACGATCACCGGTGTCGGGCAGTTCCTCCAGGAAGATGTCGAGGCCGATGTGGACGTGATCGGCGTCGAACCCGCGGATTCGGCCGTCCTCTCCGGTGAAGAGGCCGGCAGCCACGGTATTCAGGGGATCGGTGCCGGCTTCGTGCCGGACATCCTCGAGATGGATCTCCTGGACGATGTCGTGACTGTGGATCGCGAGGAGTCGATCGCTGAAGCCCGCCGGATCGCCAGCGAAGAGGGACTCGCAGTCGGCATCTCCTGTGGCGCAGCGGCCCACGCAGTCAGAGAGGTTGCGGCCGATTACCCGGATGACGCCGTCGTGGCGACGGTGTTACCCGACACGGGCGAACGGTACCTCTCGACTGATCTGTACGCCGACTCGTAGGCCCCGGACAGTTCTCATCCGTCGTTTTTGGCCTGCCACCGTCCGGTGGTCCGCACCAATTTATAAGTATCTGCCATGTATTTAATCAGACGGATATACTATGGCAGCTGACTCTTCACAGAATACGCGACTCGTCGAGTGGTACGAGGAACGGATCGGACAGCCAGGCACCGACGACGAAGTGACTGGTTACTGGATCTTCGTCCTCGGGCTGTTGCTCGGCATCCTCGGAATCTTCATGGTGATCATCAGCGAGCCAGCCTCCGTGCTCAGGGGCTGGGGGATCGTCGCCGGGGCGATCGCGCTGGCGTTGATCATCGCCGGTCCGCTGGTCCGTCTCCCGCTCGATCAGTACGCTTCGATACTGATTCTGGTCGGGTTGGTCGTCAGTATCGTCGGCGTCCTGTGGTTTACCATGGCGTACCCGGACAACTGGCGAGTGCAATCCAGCCCGATCATCGCGGTGTATGGGGTCGGCCTCCTGATCATGGCCGTCGGGGGCGTCTTCGCCCCGCTGTTGACGACCCGCTCCGAAGCGGAAGCCAGTCGTCTCCGGGACGAACTCGCCGACGTGATCGAGGACGAGACCGACCTGGCGGGCGTCGTCGACGAACTGCGGGCCGCACTCGCGGACGCCGACGCGGACGAGGCCAATCTCGCCGGTGAGATCGACCGCCTCCGGGCGGAGCTGACCGATACTGCCGCAGACGAGGACGATCTGTCCCGCCAGCTTCGGACGCTCCGAACGAGCCAGTCGCGGTTCGAACTCTACGAGGACGCCGGCGGGCAGTGGCGCTGGCGACTCCGCCATCGGAACGGCAATCTGATCGCCAACGGCGGCGAGGGGTACACCCGGAAACACAACGCCCAGAAGGGGATCGCGGGCGTCCGCCGGGACGCCCTCGGTGCGGAACTCCTGTTGATCGAAGCCGAGGAAGACCTCCCGGCCGAAGACGAGACCTTCGAACCGGTGGAGGTCGCCGAGAGCCAGGCCACCTTCGAGGTGTACACTGACAACGCGGGTGAACACCGGTGGCGGCTTCGGCACGACAACGAAAACGTTCTCTGTGATTCCGGTGAGGGGTATGACTCCCGGAGTAACCTCAAGCGGGCGATCGACCGAGTCAAAACATACGCCGGGTCGGCGGCGTACCTCCGGTTCGATCCGACCGGCTTCGAGATCTACGAGGACAACGCCGGCGAGTATCGCTGGCGGTTGGTCCACCGCAACGGGAACGTCCTCGCCGACGGCGGGCAGGGCTACTCGCGGTATCACGACGCCCGCCGGGCCGTCGATCGGCTCCGTGAGGATCTCGATGATTACGAGTTCGAGATCTACGAGGACAACGCCGGCCAGTTCCGCTGGCGGCTGACGGCCAGCAACGACCGGATCGTCGCCGACAGTGGCCAGGGATACAACGACCGCGACGAGGCAGAATCGGCGGTCGAGCGGGTCGAGACGTACGCTCCCGACGCTGATGTCCTCGACGTGGGGCCGGCTGCCTTCGAGATCTACGAGGATACTGGTGGCAAGTGGCGCTGGCGGCTCCGTCACCGCAACGGTAATATCGTCGCCGACAGCGGCCAGGGATACGACGACCGTTCGGGTGCACGCGACGGGATCGAGAGCGTCAAGCGCAACGGCCCGAACGCGGATACTGAAGACGTCTGAGAAACGGGAACGTGGACGTTGAGGGACGTCGCGGAATTTTCGACCGCCGTGTTTTGGCGCACGCTGCCATGTCTGCCCGTCGGTGATTTTCGGCGTTCACCGACCCAGACCGTGGTCTTTTATTCGCGTCGGCTCCGAGACGCCGGTATGATCCTCTCAGACGCGGACATCCTCGACCGGCTCGAAGCGGGCGACCTCGTGGTCGAGCCGCTCGACGAACCGGACCTCCAGATTCAGCCTGCCAGCGTCGATCTCCGACTCGGCCGGGAGTTCCTCGAGTTCCAGCACGCGAACATCCCGTGTATCCACCCGACGAGCGAGCAGGAGGTCGCCGAATACGTGGAGGAGACTGTCGTCGACGAGGGGGGCGAGTTCATCCTCCACCCCGGCGATTTCGTCCTCGGCACGACCGTCGAGACCGTCGAGATCCCCGACGACCTGATCGCCCACGTCGAGGGGCGTTCGTCGCTTGGCCGTCTTGCGGTTGTGGTGCATGCCACTGCGGGGCTGGCCGATCCGGGGTACCGGGGCCAGATCACGCTCGAACTCTCGAATCTCGGCACCGCCCCGGTCGCGCTCACGCCAGGCATGCGCATCTCTCAGCTGACCTTCACCGAGTTGAGCAGTCCCGCCGAGCGCCCCTACGGCGAGGAGCGCGGCTCGAAGTATCAGGGCCAGGAAGGGCCACAGGCGTCCCGGATCCAGGGCGATAGGGAATTTGGGGGGGACCAATGAAATTCATCGAGGAGGTGGTCGTCGAGGAGTTTTTGCCGACGTTTCGGTCGATGCTGGCCGAGCGTCTACGGGATCGCGGACTGACCCAACTCGAAGTCGCTGATCAACTCGGGATCAGCCAGAGCGCCGTCTCGAAGTACGCACATGGTGAGGTCGATCGCAACGAGCGGCTGCTCGAAGACGAGCGACTCCAGGAGTTGACTGACCGTCTCGCCGACGGACTGGCTGCAGGCGATGTCAGCCCGGTCCAGGCGCTGGCCGAGGCGGAGGTGTTCGTTCGGCAACTCGAGCAGGGTGACCTCCTGGCTCAACTCCACGAGGAGTCGTTTCCACCGCTCGCGGAGCACGCCGGCACGCTTGCGATCCACGATCCCGAAAGCCGAGTGCGCCAGTCCGAACAGGTCCGGTCGTCCGTGCGGCGGGGGCTGGGGATGCTCGAAAACGCCAGCGGGTTTGCCCGGCTGATCCCGGCGGTCGGGTCGAATCTGGTCGAGTGCGTCCCGGATGCCGAGGGGATCGACGACGTGGTGGCCGTCCCGGGCCGGATCCTCGACGTCAAGGGGCGGGCGGCAGTGCCGGGCGACCCCGAGTTCGGCGTCAGCGAACACGTCGCGAACGTCCTCCTCACCGCACGCCGCCAGGGTAGCGACGCGCGCGCAACGCTGAACGTCGCCTACGACCCGTCGGTCGTCACTGCGCTGGAGGCACAGGGTCACGTGGCTGTCGAATTCGATGCCGATACCGACCTCGATGCCGCCTTCGAGGCCATTGACGCTGCCGGTGCGGACGTGCTCTATCAGACTGGTGGGTTCGGCGTCGAGCCGATCGTCTACGTTCTGGGGCCGGATGCACCCACGACTGTCTCGCGGGTCCGGGAGATTCTCGAGCAGGTGTGACGGATGGTCGACGTCGACGCTGTACGACGGTTCTACGGCCGCTGGGCGAGGTATTACGACGTCCTTGCTGACACCGCACTCGTCGGTTCCTGGCGGCGGCGCGTCGTCGACGGGCTCGACCTCGAAACAGGTGACCTGGTGGTCGAGATGGGGTGTGGGACCGGGGCGAACCTCCCGCTATTGCGAGAGCGGGTTGGTCCCTCGGGCACAGTGATCGGCGTCGAACTCACGCGTGGCATGCTTCGAAAGGCACACCGACGAGTCGAGCGCGGCGGCTGGTCGAACGTGCATCTCGTTGCGGGTGACGCGACTCACCCCCCGACCACCGCCGACATTGATGCCATTCTCGGGACGTTTGTCGTGGGGCTGTTCGACGACCCGGCGGCTGTGGTCGACGAGTGGGTGGATCTGCTCGCCCCGGGTGGCCGTCTCGGCGTCCTCGAAGCCGGGCCGAGCGACCGACCGATCGCGCTCCCGCTGAACGTCGCATTCCGGGCGTTCACACGGTTCTCCGCCCCGTCTGGCCGCCGAGCTATCGAATCGCCGGCCAGGTCGCTACACCGTCGAATTCAGGACGTGCGTGATCGGCTCGATACCCGGACGACCCACACCAGTCACGACGAGTTCGGGCTCGGGTTCCTGTTCTGTTCGGTCGGCCGTCGTCCGTGAGTCCCTCTGCCTGGCTGGGTCTGACTCATCGTCGGTGAGTCCCGCCAGTCCGGCCGGGTCTGCACACGTGTCCCCGGATCTCCACCGTCTGTCGGGGACCTGAACGTTTATGCGGTCAGCCGACTGCAGTTGCGGGTAGATGCGTTCTCGAGTGGTTCTCACGGTAAGCGTGCTGTTGCTTTTCCTGACAGCTGGCTGTCTCGGGCTTGGGGATGATCCCGATGTCCCGACTGTCACGCCGGCTTCGGTACCGGACGATGGGACACCGGAGCAAGTCGTTCCGACGGCCGTGACGACTGAGCAGCCGGCCACGTTCACGCCCGAGAACCCCCCGACTGCTGGCCCACTGCAGATGAGCAACCAGGCCTCGACCCCGGTCGCACTGTGGCGACTTCGCTCGCTGCTTTCGGTTACGGCCATCGAGCCGACGGTCGACTATCGACTCGGCCCGATGATCGATCCAGGCCCGGACCCGCTCTCGCTTTCGGATTCTATCACGGCGGCCCTCGGACCGGATGTCTCGGCGGATGGCGGGACCCTGTACGGTCGCGTCGACAGCGCCAACGCGACGATCTATCTCGTCAAGGGCATGCACGGGTCAGCCCAGATCGAGTATCACCTAGCGTATTTCCACACACAGGTACTCCAGGAGCGGCTGGGCTGGACAGCGTCGATCCCCAGCCAGGCGAACAGCACGCTCGACGAGCGACTGGTTGCGTTCGGATTGCGTCGTGGGGCTGCCGCGCTTGCGGCAGACGCCTACGCCGAGGAGTACTCGCTTTCGATCGAGGAGCAGATCCGTGAGTGGGACTTTGCCTGGCAGGAGTCGTCCTGGCTCGCACGTGGCGCACTCGATGCCGGATACGATTATGCCGAAGGGCGGACCACTTCGCCAGATTCCCTCGCGGGCGTCTACGCCAATCCACCGAACACGACTGAACAACTCCGCTACGGCCTCCCGCCGGAAAGCGAACCACCGCGACCACTCAACGTGACCGTCTCCGGCGATGGCGACTGGGAACGGACGGCGACCGAGCGGTTCGGTGAACTCGGCATCCGTGCGTTGCTGTCGACACGGCTGGACCGTGAGGCGGCCGACCGGGCGGTCCGAGGCTGGGGAACCGACCGCCTGCTCGCGTTCGAAAACGGGACCGCATCCGGGGTTGTCTGGGTTACGACCTGGGATCAGGCCAGCTACGCGGACCAATTCGTCACCGGATTCGAGCGGTACGCCGCGGCGGGCGATCCGCCACAGGCGTCCCAGCATACGCGTACAGGGCCGAAAACGGTCGTCGTCACAGCGGGGTCACCGGCCTTCGTCGATGGCGTTGCGGTGGCAGGCGACAACGAGTCGGTTTCGATCTCACTGCCGGATTGAGGCCTGCCCGTTCTGGTTGTGGCTTCAGTCGTCGGCCGGCGCGGGTGTCGTCATGTCGACCGGGTCGGCGTCGACGCCGAGTTCGTCGAGGGCAACTTGCGCGCCGCGCTTTCCTGACAGCAACATCGCGCCGAAGGTCGGTCCCATCCGCGGGAGACCGTGGGCCGTGGCGACCGCCATCCCGGTCGCGATGAGGCTGTCGTGGACGAGGCCAGTGTGCTCGACGACGGCGTCCTCGCTTTCGGCGACCCACATCGAGTCGTGGCCCGGCGAGTCGTGGCCCGGCGCGCCGTAGCTCTCGTCGCCGGTCGCGTCCATGCCGGTGTCGCCTTCCTCGGCGATTCCGTCGGCCTCCAGGACGCCACGCTCGTCGAGTTTCTTGATCGCTAAGGCCTCGTGACCGGTCGCGTCGATCACGAGTTTGGACTCGACGGCGATCGGGTCGACGCAAGTGATCTCCCGTGGCAACGCGTGGACGGGCGTCCAGTTCATCACGATGCCGCCGACGCGGTGGTCTTCGCGGACCACGATGTCGGTGAACTCCGTCATGTTCTGCATCTTCGCACCGGCATCACAGGTCGCCTTGATGAGCCCGGAGGTCGCTTCAGGGCCGTTTGCGACGTACAGTCCGTCTTCCTGTTCGGATTGGGTATACTCGACGTCGAGCTCGTCGAGAACGTTCTGGGCCGGATCGCGGACCGTGACCTTGTTCATCAGGAAGCCACCGAGCCAGAACCCACCGCCGAGATAGTTGTTCTTCTCGACGACCATGGTCTTGACCCCCCGCTCGGAGAGTTCCTTCGCGGCCATCAACCCGGACGGCCCGCCGCCGATGATGATGACGTCACTCTCGGTGAAGTCCATGAACTCGTCTGTCCACTCCTCGGTGATCGCGCGGGTGACTGCTGCTTCGCCGACGTCGCTGAACTGATCGAACTCGCTCACTTGCATACCACTTAGTGGTACTACTGATAAATATTAAAGTGTTACGATCGCTACACCTGCGTGGCTGGATCGGTCTCTCACAAACGGTGCAAACGGGCTGGCCTATTCTGAGCCGTCGACGTCACGCGCCAGCCCGAGCGTCTGGGCCGTCGGGAGATGCCATCCCCGTGAGACAGCGACCAGGCGGGTTCCAACGGTGACGGTCGCACACATGGCCGCCGCGGGGGCGACCGTCCAGCCAACTGTCGTCACTGCCCAAAACGAGAGGCCGCCAAGCACGGCGGGGCTGGCGTAGAAGTCCTCAAAGAGGATAAACGGGGAGCGATCGAGCAGGATGTCGGCGTACGCACCGCCGCCGACCGCGTTGATGGTGGCGACGGCGACCACACCGAAGGAGGGAATTCCGGCCTCGGTCGCGACGATCGCTCCCGCCGTGGCGAAGGCGGCCAGCCCGATCGCGTCGGCGACGAGCGTGATCGGGTGATCGTCCGGCGAGTCGAGCAGAAAACTCAGCGCCAGTGCGAGACTCACGCCGAGGGTCCCGAGCGCGATCTCGCCGACGTTCTGCAGCGCCAGTGGAATCCGACCCACCAGTACGTCGCGGGTTGCGCCGCCGCCGAACGCGACAACGAGGCCGACGACCAGGATGCCGAAGATGTCGAAACGCTCGCGGATTGCCTTCGCCGCCCCCACCAGGGCGAACGCGACCAGCCCGATCGTGTTCATCACCGCGAACGGATCGATCAGCACTTCGCCGAGGAACGTTTCGACCACTGACTGACACAACGACGAGTGGGGTCTTGAGCCCTCCGTTCTTCGCAAGTCCCGTCGCTTTCGGCCGGATTACATTTCGTCCGTGATGTCCGTGGACACTGTCGTGTCCTCGCCGACAACCGTCGAGACGTCGATGCCCTGGATCAACTCGACGAGATCGACCAACTTCGGGAAGGTGTAGATCGTCAGCGAGACGTCGTTGTCGCCGTCGCCAGCCGTGATGCGTGAGTCGATGACGAACGCGATGTCCTCGTCGGGCCAGCCCCCCATCTTGTCGACGATGCCGTCAGCTGGCCCGTACGCGAACGACGGCGTCGACATGCCGATCGTCGTATCGAGGACGTTCGCCCACCCGTCGATGTACCCGGAGGTCATGATGTTGCCGATCTCCTGGATCGCCGATCGTTCCATGTCGGTAAACCCGTCGGCGTCGTCGCCACCGCCACCCACGAGCATCCCCGCAAGATCCTTCGCGTCGGCGGGTTCGAGCATAAAGAGGACGTAGCCGTAGGGTGATTCGGTCAGCTCGACGAAGATACCGACGCGATCCCCGCTGCCCATGTGGGTTCGAACGTCTTCGATGTCGAGGAAGTTGATCTTCGAGACCGCAATTTCGGTCGAAAGCCCCGCCATCTGGTTGAGGTGATCCGAGACTTTCTCCGAGCCCTCCTTTGCGATCTTGTTGAACAGATCGAGTTTCCGGATGTCGACTTCGAGACTCATGTGGGCTCTTTTTCGGTGCGTTCACGTAAGTACTCTGCTGGTCACCGGGTACCGCGCGGGGTTACTCCAGTTCGCCGGATCTAATCGCTTCCTCGGCAGCGCCGAGTGCCTGCGCTGGATCAAAGTCGTCGACTATCTGCTGGAGGGCATCCGCCGGGGTGTCCTGTAGCGATCGGGCATGCGCTGTCATATTTGGCACGGCCCGGAGCACGTTGTCGATGATCGGCACCGCCGCGACCTGTGCCGATCGGGACAGCGGATTGAGGTCGATCACGATCTCCGTTTTCCCCATCTCACCGAGTGCTTCGGCCCGATCGCCGTCCTCAAGTGGAACCACGACCGTGTCGGCATTGTAAATCCCGTCTGCGTCGACCTTCGCGCGTTCGTGATCGAGTCCGGGGATGCGTGCGTCGGCAGTCAGTCCCTTCACCTCGTTCGCGCCGTGTTCACGGAGGTGGTCGGCGATCGCCTGGATCCGCTGCTCAGTACGATTGAACAGGTTGACCTCCAGGTCGGCTCCCGTCACCGCGGCCAGCTCGACGACTTCCCCGGGGACGAGCGCGGCGACGTTCCCGTTGACCGAGAGCACTGGGTGGTCGGCGAGCAGAAGGTGTGCGGCCCCAACCCGCTCGGCCCGGTCGGCGCTCTCGATGGTCCGCTCGCCCAGCAGGTAATCGAATGCTTCGCCCCGCCCTTGGGCGATGAGCCCCTGCTGGCTCGTGATCCCCTTCTCGACGCCGGTTTCGATACGATGGCGGGTCAACAGCGATTCGTACCGTGGGTGACTCTCCGGGACGTCAACCTCGCTCATGGCTCCCGATCGGACCCAGACAGTGAAAAACGTCGCTACTGCGACGCGTTACTCGACAGGGTGGAATTCTCTGTGCCCGCACGCCTGTCATTGAGAAGCGTCGCTCCCGTTGGGTCGACTCGACAGACTGCAGGATCGTATCCTGCCGCCGACAGTCCCTCACCGGTCGCGAAGACTGTCTCCCCGAGCATCGCCATCGAGGCCTCTCCGTCGGCCGCTGCGACGTCCATAATCACGTCCCGGACCGTCTCAGTCAGGAGTCCGGCTTCACGAGCGAACCGCCGGGATGCGTACATAAACTGCTCGACGGTCGGCTCTCCGACGACGGTTGAAAGCCCTTCGTTTCCAGCTTTTGTCAGCAGTTCGGTGTCACCGCCGATGACTGTGGCCGTGTCGAGTTCGCCGAAGGTGACGTACTCGATTCGAGACTGCGCGGGAATCGCGTCGAGGCGGTTTTCCATGGGTCCACCCGGCTCCAGTCGGAGGCTGACCCCGCCGGCTGCCTGCGCGACGACGTCGCCAAGGCCTGTCCCGGCCTGCACCTCCGCACCGTGGGCGATCGTCACGAGTTCGTCCCGCGAGAGTCGCCGGTCGAACGCGCTATTGGCGGCGAGTGCCGTCCCGAGTGCCATCGCCCCGGAGACCCCGAACCCCGCACCGATCGGCAGATCGGTCTCGCCGGTCACCGCCGCCTCGACTTCCAGGGCGTCGAGAACCCGTTCGACCGCTTCGATCTGAACGGCCTCTCCATCGAGCGTCATCGTCGTCTTCGGTGCGGATTCGACGGTCACCCGGACGCCATCGGAGAGCGCGATCCCGCCACCGCGTGATCCCGTCGTCGTCGGGTCATCCGTCCGCACGACGGAGAAAAATCCCGTCACGTGCCCCGGGACGAAGGCACTCGCTTTCTCGGTCATCACCCGGGTTTCGGCTGCCGCCCGCTAGAACCCTTCGGGACGCGTCCGGGAAGCCGCCAGATTGATGGGTGTTTACGCTGTCTTCGGACGTATACACATGCCCACAGTCAGTGTCCGGCTTCCCGACGAAGAGAAGGACGAACTCGAAGCCGTCGCCGACCTGCTCGAGGAGGATTGGAGCACGATCATCCGGAAGTCGTTGCGTGATGGTCTGCATGATCTTCGGGTTCGCCACGCGGTCGAGCGCTACCAGTCCGGCGAGGTCGCGGTGAACGAGGCGGCCAGGCTGGCAAACGTCACTGTGGCCGAGTGGCTCGAAATCAGTCGGGAGAAGAATCTGACCGTGCAGTTCCGGCGCGAGGATCTCGAGCGCGAGGTCGAGGCGGCCCACGAACTATGACCCGGATCTACGTCGGGCCAGGCCCACTGGTCGACCTCGGGACGGTCGGCGAGACAACGTTACTCAGGGCGTTCGATGGCGAAATCGTGATTCCTGAGGCGGTCGCCGAACACGTCTCGACCGAACCGGCGAAGACGAACATGGAGAAGCTGATCGCCGACGGTGTCGCGACCCGCGAAGCGGCCGAGACCGAGTTCGAAGCGCAGGCGACGGGTATGCTCGGTGTCGAAGCGCCAGTGGTCGAGAGTCGGCTACTGGAACCCGTTTTGGCAGCAACTGACAATCCAGCTGACGACCCACGGGACGACGATCCGACGATCGGACTCGTCACCGACGACCGCCGCCTCCGGACGGTTGCTGCGGGCTTGGGGGCGACTGTCACTGGTACCTTCGGTGTCGTCGTCCGGGCTGCCAGTGAAGACAAGTACCTCAAGACGACACAGGCAAAGCGGATCGTCCGTCGGATCGACAGTCATGGGCTCCATCTCACTGGCGAACTCCGCGCACAGGCTGTCGGTGGTCTCTGATCGACGTCGGCCGTGGGTTTTCCGATTCGATCGAGGTGAATTTGCCACAAGACATCTAAGAACAATTACAATAGATTTATTTTACAGAACGCATTTGACTTTCAATTGGGGGGTAGAATGAGCGAACAGACGAATCATACGTTTAGCGACTCGAATAGCACGGAAGATACAATTTCCCGCCGTTCGTTGCTGAAAGCGGCACCGGCAGCGGTGGTCGGGACGGCGGGGCTCGCGACGGAAAGTGAGCCCGCAGCAGCACAGTTTGGGGGATTTGGAGGAATCCCGGAACTGGATTTCTCGAGTGGGACTCCGTCAGTGGACGAAGCGCCGCAGGGCGTTGCTGAAATAGTTTTCAACATCCACGGATTGGGGGCGGGCTCAGTCAGTACGAGTCAGGCTGCCCAGTTCGCCGGGACTGCCGAAAGTGTCGGCTACGACGAGTCTGTTGCCGCGGTGACGTGGTCCGGGTTCACCTCTGGGGCTAGAAACGGCGGCGAGCGGTTCGGCGCGTGGCTCGATGAATACACGCAAGCGAATCCCGAGACGACGATCCGGGTGGTCGGCCACTCTATGGGTGCGATCGCCTCGATGGCGGCCCTCGACACGGTCGAGGAGACGAACATCGACACGATCGCGCTGATCGGCGGGTATCTGAGCCCCGGCGCGGTCTGTGAGGGTGGGCAATATTACGACGCCATCCGGAACTCGGCGGGCGGGGTGTACAATTATCATTCCCAAAACGACTCCATCGCCACGATCGGCAGCAGTGGAGCGAATTGTGACGGTGGTTTGGGGATCGGCGGTGGCTTTAGCCTCGGCGATAGCAGTGCTTCGGTGGGAGAAGACGATAGTGGCTGGAGCCTCGGTGATGGCAGTGGCTGGAGCTTCGGCGATAGCAGTGGCTGGGACTGGGGAGACAGTGACAGTAGTTGGGATTGGGGAGACAGTGACAGCAGTTGGGACTGGGGAGACAGTGACAGCAGTTGGGATTGGGGAGGCAGTGACAGCAGTTGGGGCTGGGGAGACGATGACAGCGGTTGGGACTGGGGAGACGATGACGGATCTGACTCTGAAGACGGCGACGGATCCGATTCGGGAGATGATGACGGATCCGATTCGGGAGATGGTGGCGACTCCGGAGACGTGGGAGTGAGCCCCGATGGGACGCCAGCCAACTATTACGACGTCGACGTGACTGACTCGGTCAGCAGCCACACGGGCTACAAATCCAGCGAGGAGTGTGTCTCACAGATCGTCGAAAACTTCAATTGAGATACTGGCCCGCGGCGGCATGTGTCGCCTGAGGTCTCCACGGCGACACATCACATTCTCATAGGCTGTCGGATGGCGACGGTGACTAGTACCGTCCGCCCGGTCCGAGTTTGGACTTTTCCAGGATTTCGTCGCCTCCGATCACGTCCGAGACTGTTGCTACCGCCCACGCGAAAAAGACCAACGCCATGACCACTGTCACGGGCCCGATCAACGCCCAACCGAATGGGTCGACGGCGACAAGTCCGAGGGTCACCACGACGAGTGTTGATAGTCCAGCGCGAACGGTTCGTCCCTCGTTGACGGTCTTTCCGACCGCGCTGATGAAGGCAAACACGAACATCGACACCGCCAGTCGCTCGGTCGAGATCAAATTTACAACGGTGACGCCTAGGAGGCTTCCCACGGCGAGGATCCCGCCACTGACGAAGAGAACCCGGTATCCGATTCGGAGGTGTGAGTGCATACGGGGATCGGTTTCGCGTTGTTCGTCTGTATTCATCTATCGTAGTGATCGACACGCTGATACCTTAATGATTGGTGGTTCCCGTCCGCTGTTCTGGTAGTCCCCCACAAAACCGCTGCCAGAATCACTCTCGTTGGCTCTCAACGGTTTCGCCGCTCCCGTGTCGCTTCGCTCCCGCTCGCAATCGAGACCTCCTCGCGGTCGGTCTCGCTACGGACTCAGCCGTTTCGATCTTTGACCGCTGCGAGATCGAGCGACTCTACGGAGAGAGTCGCTGGCGATCCTGCGAGACTCGCTTCGTTCGTCTCGTTGGCTCTCAACGGTTTCGCCGCTCGCGTGTCGCTTCGCTCCCGCTCGCGTTTCGAGGACTCCCGCTGGTCGTCCTCGCTTATGGCGACAAACGCTGCCGATCTTTGACCGCTGCGAGATCGAGCGACTCTACGGAGAGAGTCGCTGGCGATCTCGCGGGAAGATCACGGCTTCGCGGATGTTCTCCAGACCGAGCATCGTCATGACGAGCCGTTCGCCACCCAGGCCCCAGCCGGCGTGGGGCGGCATGCCGTACTTGAACATCTTGGTGTAGTACTCGAAGGCACCCGGATCCAGACCCTGCTGTTCGAAGCCCTCGACGAGGTGGTCGTGGCGGTGTTCACGCTGCCCGCCCGAAACGAGTTCCATCGACGGGTGCATCATGTCGAAGCCCGTCGAGAGCTCGGGATCGTCGTCGTGATCCTTGATGTAGAAGGGCTTGATCTCGCTGGGCCAGTCGGTGATGAAGTAGTGCTCGCCGACGTCCTGGCCGAGGGCGTGTTCGGCTTCCGTCGAGAGGTCGTCACCCCACACCAGCACGTCATCAAGCTCGCCCGTGGCGTTGATCCGCTCGATGGCTTCTTCGTAGGTGAGCCGCGGGAAGTCGCCCTCGGGAGCCGAGAAGACCTCGGTAAGGCCGAGCGTTTCGAGTTCGTCGGCGCAGTTCTGTGCGACGCCTTCGTAGGCGGCTTTGACGACCGTCTCGCAGGCGTCCATCGCCTCGGTGTGGTCGTAGAAGGCCGACTCGAAGTCGATCGAGGTGGCCTCGTTGAGGTGCCGGGGCGTGTTGTGCTCCTCTGCGCGGAAGATCGGCCCGATCTCGAAGACACGCTCTAAGCCGGAACCGACCATCAGCTGCTTGAACAGCTGTGGACTCTGGTTCATGAATGCCTCGCGGCCGAAGTAGGTGATCGGGAACAGCTCCGTCCCGCCCTCGGTGCCCGTGGCGACGATCTTCGGCGTGTTGATCTCCGTGGCATCCAGGTTTCGGAAGGCTTCCCGGACCGAGCGCAGGACTTCCGCGCGGATCTCGAAGATGGCCTTGACTTCGGGCTTGCGGAGGTCAAGCGTCCGGTTGTCCAGTCGTGTCGGGAGTTCGGCGTCGACCTTCCCGGATGGGTCCAGGGGAAGTTCGGGGTCGGCAGGGGCGATCACCTCGATGTCGTCGGGCGAGACCTCGACGCCCGTCGGGGCACGCTCCTCTTCCTCGACGTCACCGACAACCTTGAGAACGCTCTCGCGGTGGACATCGAGTGCCGTCTCGACGAGTGCTTCCTCGAGGTTGTCCTTCTCGATTTTGACCTGGATTTTTCCGGTCGTATCACGGAGGATCAGGAAGGCGATCCCGCCGAGGTCGCGGATCTCGTGTACCCAGCCCGCGACGGTCGCGCTCGTCCCGGGGTCTGCGTCTGCAGCATATGTCCGTTCCTGCATACTCCGGTGTTTTTCGCCCGGGGATTAAACTCCGTTTATTCCGTTCGAGGGACGCGTTCGATTCTGCCCGCTTTCGTGGGCCGTGTCCCTGAGTGACCACAACGCTTCTGTCGCGGGGCTCACAACACCAGTCCATGGCCGCTCACGAACTCGACGATCTCGACAGGGCGATCCTCTATGCACTGCAAGACGATGCACGGAAAACCTCGACGAGTACGATCGCCGAGCGTATGGACGTCGCCCCGAGTACGGTGCGGACCCGGATCCAGGCGCTGGAAGCCGACGGCATTCTGACTGGATATCACGCCGAGATCGACTACGAACAGACTGGCCTCCAGTTGCATACGTTGATCGTCTGTACGGCACCTGTCCCCGACCGGGAGGAACTCGCCGAACGGGCCCAGGAAGTCAGCGGCGTCGTCGCCGTTCGGGAGGTCATGACCGGCCACGAGAACGTCCACATCGAGGCGATCGGCCGCGACGGCGACGACCTGAACCGGATCGGCCGTGAGCTCGACGAGATCGGGCTCACCATCGAAGATGAGGATCTCATCCGCAACGAGTACGAAACGCCATTCGACGGATTCAGCGTCGAACGGGCCTGATTGTCTGTTTTTCGTTGTCGCCGTTTGGTCGAGCTGGCCAGCTCTCACAGGGCTGTCGTTGTTCGACGGTCTTTCACGGATTCGAACGAATCGGGCCATTTTGCCGAATCTAAATGACGTAGCGTCAAATTAACCGACTAACTTATGACGTTCCGTGTGTTATGCCGCACTGTATGGAACACCATCGTCCGGACGCGTCAGTTAGCCATCGAACCGAGGGAACGAACGAACGATCGCCGATCTCGGGAGGGTGTGCGCCGGGATGACCGACGACGTCCCTTCTCCCGTCGACGTGGTGGTCGTCGGGACCACCAGTGGTGTCAGAGCGGTTGCAGAGGAACTTGATAGCTCCCACGCGGTCGTCTTCGTCACGGATCGACACAATCAGGCACGGGTGGCCGAGCGTGCCGGAGTGCCGACCCATCGGACAACGTTTGACACGGGCCTTGACCCGGAGGCGATCTCGGCAAAGACCGCGTTCGTCGCGACCGACAGGGACGCGGTCAACCTGCTCGTGGCCCAGCGCCTGCGAATTCACGGTGACGTCGAGACGGTGATCATCAGGGTCAACGATTCGGATCGAACGGCCGCCTTCGATGGGATAGCCACCGAGACGGTGACGCCAGCCGAAGCGAGCGTGCAAGCGGTTCAGGACTCGCTGGAGGCACTCTAACCCCGATGCCGAAGGAACTCGAACGAGACCTGGGACTGTTTTCGGTTCTGGCGATCAGTATCGGTGCGATGGTCGGCAGTGGCATCTTCATCCTGCCGGCGCTCGCCCTCGAGATGGCCGGACCGGCGGTGATCCTGGCGTACGTTCTGGCAGCACTGATCGTCCTCCCGGCAGCACTGAGCAAGGCCGAGATGGCGACGGCGATGCCCGAGGCCGGTGGGACCTACCTCTACATCGAACGCGGGATGGGACCGTTGCTCGGCACGATCGCGGGTATCGGGACCTGGTTCGCGCTCTCGTTTAAGGGCGCGCTCGCGCTCGTTGGCGGCGTCCCGTACCTGTTGTGGTACTTCGAACTCCCGATCAAGCCGGTCGCGCTCGTGCTCGCGGCCGTCCTCATCCTGGTCAACCTCCTGGGCGCGAAACAGACGGGTCGCCTGCAGGTCGGGATCGTGGCGATCATGCTGGCCGCGATGATCTGGTTCGTCGGCGGCAGTGCGGGTTCGATTCAGAGCGCCTCCTTTGATGGATTCCTGGCCGCGGGCGCGGGCGGCATCCTCGAAGCGACCGGCTTCGTGTTCGTCTCCTATGCGGGGGTGACGAAGATCGCGAGCGTCGCCGAGGAGATCGAGGATCCGGATCGCGTGATACCCCGGGGGATGATCTGGTCGCTCGGGTTCACGACGTTGCTGTACGTCCTCGTCGTGCTCGTGATCGTCGGCGTCGATCCGTCGGGGATCGTCGGCTCGAACACCCCCGTCGCCGACGTGGCCGAGGCGACGATGTCGACGCCCGGCGTGGCCGCCGTCGTCATCGCCGCGATGCTCGCGCTGATCAGCACCGCCAACGCCGGCCTCCTCTCGTCGTCGCGGTACCCCTTCGCGATGAGCCGCGACGACCTCGCCCCACCGACGTTCGCCACCGTCAGCGACCGCTTTGGCACGCCGGTCACGGCCATCGCCCTGACCGGTCTCGTCATGCTGACGCTGATCGCGTTCGTCCCGATCATGAGCATCGCGAAACTCGCGAGCGCGTTCCAGATCCTCGTGTTCGTGTTGATCAACGTGGCCCTGATCGCGTTCCGGGAGAGTGACATCGCCTACGACCCAAGTTACGAATCGCCGCTGTATCCCTGGATGCAGGGCTTTGGCGTCCTGGGCGGCCTCGTGTTGCTGACCCAGATGGGACTGATCCCGTTCGTCGGCGCGATCGTCATCATTCTCGGTAGCGTCGGCTGGTACTTCGCGTACGCCCACCGCAACGTCTCCCGGGAGGGCGCACTCACGGACGCGATCCGTCGCGGCATGGATCGACGCGCCGTCGATGAGACCCGATCGGTCTGTCACGACGCCGACGAGTCCGACGTGCTCGTGGCGCTCACCGAGGACACGACCGCGGCGGCAGAGGAACGACTCCTCGACGTGGCGATTCCGATCGCTCGCGCCCGGGACGGGACGGTCACTGTCGTCCAGTTCGATCAGGTGCCGGACCAGACGCCATTGTCCTACGCCGAGTCGACCCTCTCGACGGCCGACAAAGCCTTCGAGGAACGGACGGCTGCGCTCGCCCGGGACGCGAGTGTCCCCGTCGAGTACGGCGAAATCGTCAGCCACGACATCGATCGGGCAGTCGAGAACGTCGCCGACCTCCACGGCTACGACTTGGTCGTCGTCGACGAGTCCGGCCCGACCTTCAGCGAGAAACTTTCGGACGTCATCTTCGGACCGACCCGCTCGTTTGACGTTCTGGGCGTCGAGGCAGAGAGCCTGGATGACATCGACCGGATCGCTCTGGTCGACGACGGCGGGCCGTTCGATCCCGAAAAAGTCCGGATTGCGAACCTGCTCGCGACGGCCAACGATGCGACGATCGAACTCGTCCACGGGATCGAGCCGGACGCGACGCCGGAACGGCGTGATTCGGTCGATCGGTACCACGCCGAGTTGGCGGATCTCTGCTCGGCCCCGACCGAGTCGGCGATCGTCGAGGGTGACGACACAGCCGCGCTTGTCCGTGCGACGGAGGACGCCGACGTCGTCGTTGTTGCTGACACCGTGGGCGCAGTGCTCCGGGATGGTCCGGGAGACGCCGTCGCGAAACGGGGGAACGCCCTCTTGTTGCATCCGGGAAGCGACGGACAACCCGGGCTGATCGGTCGGCTCGTTCAGCGCGTCGTGTACTGAGTCAGTACACGCCCCGCGTTGGAACTATCGCGTTGTCGGTTCGAAGGGTCACGATACTGGTTCGAAGGGGTACGATACCGGTTCGAAGGGGTAGGATACCGGTTCGACAGCTACGATATCTGCTCGACGGGTCAATATGTCAAGTCGACAACGCCCACCATCAGGCGGCCAACTCGTCTTGCCATTCCCGGATGCGATCGGCGCTGACGCCCTGGACCTCGCCGGCGACGGCGTCCGGGTCCACCTCGTGGAGGTCCTCGGGGTCCGCTACGCCAGCGTCCTGTAGTTTCTCCGCCGTCGCCGGGCCGACCCCGTCGAGGTCCTCCAAGTTCTCGACGGCGTTGCGCGCCTGGAACTCCTCGTAGTTGCAGATCGGACAGCCCAGTTCCCAGGGGTCGTCGTCCTCGCCGTCGTGGATTTCGATGTGTGGCAGGTCGTGGTCCTCGCAGCGCTCGTCGGTCACGACGATCTCACCACGACGGGGGAGCGGGAGCGAGTAATCACAGTCCGGATAGCGCGTACAGCCGACTAGTCGCGAACCCGAGCGGAGGTGTTTGATCGCGAGTTCGCCACCCTCCCCTTCGGCGGCTTCGCCGCCTTCGTTTCGCTGCCCCTCCGGCGCATCGCTATCCCCACATTCGGGACAGTCCCCGATCACCTCGTCCTCGCTCTCGTCGGCCGCCTCCGCTTTGCACCGCGGACAGCCGTGGACGAACGTGTCCCGACCCGCGAGCATCTTGACGTGCCGAAGATCGTGATCCTCGCAAGTTTCGTCGGTCACCTGTGGTTCGCCCGTGCTCGGCAGCGGGAGGGTGAACCGACACTCGGGGAACCCGTCACACCCGACGAAGTACGACCCCTGGCGACTCCGGCGAACCAGCAGATCCTCGCCACACTCCGGACAGGGCCCGAGCGTCCGGTCGGCCTTCAGCGACTTCTGGAGGAACTCGCCGATCTCCTTGCGGGACTCGCGCAGCTCCTCGAAAATCTCACCGAGCATCTCCCTGGATTCCGCGGTCACCTCTTCCAGGGTCGCCTCACCCTCGGCGATGGCGGTCATGTCGGCCTCGAGCTGGGCGGTCATCTCCTCGCTGACGACGTGATCGGCGTACTCCTCGGCGGCGGTGACCACTGCATCGGCGAGCTTTGTCGGCCGCGGCGGGTCGTCCTCGACGTACCCGCGATCGTAGAGCTTCTCGACGATGTTGTGTCGCGTGGCCTTTGTCCCGATGCCCATCTCCTCCATGTGCTGGATGAGTCGCGACTGGCCGTAGCGGCGCGGCGGCTGGGTCTGTTTGGCCTCCAGTTCGACCGCGTCGATCGACAGCTCTTCTCCTTCCTCGACAGCGGGAACGACAGTTTCGCCGGCCGAGGAGTAGGGATAGACCGCGTGGTATCCCTCTTCGAGCAGGCGCTTGCCGTTGGCCTTCAGCGACCGGCCCGCCGCCTCGGCGACGACCCGCAGGTGCGCCCAGGTCGCAGGTTCGGCCACGGTCGCGAAAAAGCGCCGGACGACGAGTTCGTAGATCTCCCAGGCGTCCGCGCCGATCTCGTTGCGATCGGGAAGCTCCCCGGTCGGGTGGATCGGGGGGTGGTCGGTCGATTCGGTTTCCCCACGAGTCGGCTCGATCTCGTCCTGGGCGAGCAGCGCCTCCGCATCCTCGCCGAACTCGTAACTGCCTTCGAAGGCACCCAATAGCTCCTCGGGATCGAGGTCGTCGGGATAGACGGTGTTGTCCGTCCGTGGGTAGGTCAGGTAGCCGTCCGTGTAGAGTTCCTCGGCCAGCGACATGGCGCGCTGGGCGGAGTAGCCGAGCGAACTCGCCGCGGAGATGAACGCGGTCGTGTTGAACGGCGCGGGCGGGTCGTCGGTACGCGTTCGCCGCCGAACTTCGGTGACGGTGGCCGTCCCGGATTCGGAGAGATCCGCGTAGGCAGCTTCGGCGGTCGCTTCGTCCCAGACCCGCTCGGCTTCGCTGCCGTCGTCGTCGTAGAAGTACTGGGCCTCGAAACCCTGGCCGTCCTTCGCGAGGTCGGCGAGGATCTCCCAGTAGTCGTCGGGATCGAAGGCCTCGATCTCGCGCTCGCGGTCGACGATCAGCTTCAGCGTCGGGCTCTGGACCCGACCCACGGAGATGAAGTCGTTGCCGAGCTGTTTGGCAGACAGCGAGAGGAAGCGGGTCAGCGCTGCTCCCCAGATCAGGTCGACGATCTGGCGCGCTTCACCCGCCGCTGCGAGGTCGAAGTCGATCTCGTCGGGGTTCTCGAAGGCCTTCTGGACTTCACGGTCGGTGATCGAGGAGAAGCGCACGCGTTCGACCGGCGCGTCGGTCTCCTCGCGGATCAACTCGTAGGCCTCCTTGCCGATGAGTTCGCCCTCGCGGTCGTAGTCGGTCGCGATCACGACCTCGTCGGCCTTTCTGGCGAGGCTTCGGAGTGTCGCGACGATGTTCTCCCGCGTGGGCGTTGTCACGACGTCGGCGTCGATCAACTCGGCCGGTTCGACGTCCCTCCATTCGGAATACTCCGGCGGGAAGTCCACGCCGACGACGTGTCCGGAGAGGCCGACGACGCGCTGGCCGCCCCACTTGTAGACGTTGACGCCATTTCGCCGCTCACCACTCGCCGAATCGCCGCTCAATATCTCGGCGATCCGCCTGGCGGCGTTGTCCTTCTCGGTGACGATCAGGCGCACGCCCGATCACCACCGTCTGGCTCGTGACTCATTGTCTCTCGCTACGCGGAGAGCGTCCCATATGTCTTTCGGCGTGTAATCGCAAGAGGGAAGGAGGACAAGGCGCGCACGCGTCGCCCGCTCGCGCTCGTGTGGTCTACGTATCGGCAACAGTCGCTGAACCGCATGCCCCGTCGGCGTTACCCCTCGATATCGTCCGTACTCATCCCTCGTCGAATGGCGTTTCTGTGGTTTCTGGCGATCGGTTCAGCAATCCCATTGAGTGGGACGGTCCCCTCACGTCCGGGACTCGTGTCCGCGACGAGCCTGTCCATTTGTTCGATGATATCGTCAGGTTCGGTTGTCATTTCTTCGGGGTTCTGTCGCATGTCTATTCAATCCAACGTCATATTCGGGCAATAAGTCTATCTGCCTGGGGTTCCAACAGTTAGAAATGGCAGACGACAAGCGAGGCCGAGACAAACAGGCCCACGACGAGGACCGACGACAGCGTGAGCGCGAACTCGAAACGGCACTGGAACGTGGTGACGAACCGGAACCGCCGATCCCCGCGGCCGAACTCGGTGAACTGGAGGACGCACTCGAAACGCTGCCGTTCCCGACGACGGCGGCCGACGTGGTCGAGACGGTCGGCGACCGTGAAATCTTGTCACCGGAGGGTACCTACCGGCTCGAAGAACTATTGCCGAAGTCAGACGCCGAGACGTTCGACTCACCGACGGCTGTCAGCGTCCAGGTCCAGCGGCCGACCGTCGCCGCGGCGATGAAGCGAATCATCGAGGCGAGTGACGAACTACAGGAAGCCGACTTCGGTGGTTCACGCCGCGACGCGTATAAAAAGACGCTCAAAGCACTCGCGGCGATCGAGGCGGATGACGACGACGAGGGGATCGACGTCATCACCGAGTGGATCGTCGCGCAGATCGACGAGAAGGGAAAACTCCCCGGCTCGCGGGCGGTTCGCCGCGAGGCCGCGAAATTCTGCCGTTCCAGTGGCTACGAGGTCGGCGTCGACGAGTGGCTCGGAATCTAGTCCTCTAGCTCGGCCCGCAACAGCTGGTTGACGTCACCGGGATCCGCACTCCCGCCGGTCTTTTGCATCACCTGGCCGACGAGGAAGTTGATCGCGCCGCCGTCGCCGTCGTGGTAGTCCGCAACGGCGTCAGGGTTCTCCTCGATCGCCTCCTCGACGGCACCCTGGAGTTCGTCGCCGCCTGTCTTCCCGAGTCCTTCCCGCTCGACGATCGCGTCCGGGTCGTCGCCGTCGTCGAGCATCCCGCGGAGAACGGCCTCACGGGCGTTTTTGGCAGTAATCTCCTCGGTCGCGACGAGTTCGACGAGTCGCTCGATCTCGTCGAGTCGGTCCGCGACGTCGGTGATCGCCATATCGCGGTAGTTGAGTTCGCCCAGCAGTTCGTCGGCGACCCAGGTCGCCACGAGATCGGGATCGAACTCGCTTGCCAGATCCTCGTAGAAGTCCGCGACCTGCTTGGTGGTGGTGAGCTTTGAGGCGGCCTCCTCGTTGAGCCCGTACTCCTCGCCGAAACGCTCACGGCGGGCGTCCGGCAACTCGGGGATCGAGAGTTCTGCTTTCCAATGGCTGACCTCCAGGGGCGGCAGGTCGGCCTCCCGGAAGTAGCGGTAGTCCTTCTCTTCTTCCTTCGAGCGCATCGAGACCGTGATCCCCCTCGACTCGTCCCAGTGGCGGGTCTCCTGTTCGACTTCGCGGCCACGCTGGACGGCGTTTTTCTGTCGCTGGGCCTCGTAGGCCAGGGCTTTCTGCGCCCCTTTGTGACTGGAGATGTTCTTGACCTCGGTCCGGTTGGCGTCTTCGAGGACATCCTGGTCGATGGAGCCGTCTTCCTCGACCTCGCTTGCGTCGACAAGCGACAGGTTGGCGTCGATCCGGAGCGAGCCGTCCCGCGTCGCATCGAAAATGCCCAGGTACTCGAGGACTTCCTCCAGTTTCGCGAGGAAGGCCCGGACCTCCGTCGCGTCCCGGAAGTCCGGTTCGGTGACGATCTCCATCAGCGGGACGCCGGCGCGGTTGTAGTTCACGAGCGTGTAGTCGGCGGTGTCGATGTTCCCGCCGGCGTGCTGGAGGCTCCCGGGGTCCTCTTCGAGGTGGGCGCGCTCGATCCCGACCGTCCGGCGCTCGCCTTCGACACTGAATTCCAGCTCGCCGTCCGCACAGATCGGCGCGTCGTACTGGCTGATCTGGAAGTTCTTCGGCAGGTCGGGGTAGTAATAGTTCTTCCGGTGAAAGCGGGTCTGCTCGGGAATGTCGGCGTCAATCGCTTTCCCGACGCGGACGGCAGCCTCGACGGCCCCCTCGTTGAGTACCGGCAGCGAACCGGGGAGGCCGAGACACACCGGGCAGGTGTGAGTGTTCGGGTCGGCGTCTTCGAGATCGGTCGAACAGCCACAGAAGATCTTCGTCGCGGTTTCGAGCTGGACGTGGACTTCCAGCCCGATCACGACGGTAAGATCGCGTTCCTGAATGGCTTGGGCAGTCATTGTCCGAATATCCGGCGCGCCGCGATTAAATCCCTCGGTCGCACTCGGGCGTGCCTTCGGGGCCGTCCACGCGGGAGACGTATCAGACAGAATGTGAATGTCTGACGTAGGTTTAAGCGGGGCGAGACAGGTTGTCGTGGTATGAGCGACAATCGCGTGGAGGAACTCGAAGCGAAAGTCCGCGACCTGGAAGCGACCGTCGAAGGCCTCACGGACGAACTCGTCGAATCGAAAGTCCGACTGCGTGAACTCGAAAACGCCGTCGACGACGAACTCGGCTTCGAGAAGCCGGTCAACATCGAGACTGATGTCGAGGACGAGACGGAATCGGTTTCGGCCTCGGCCGAAGCCACTAAATCCCAGGAGGTCGAGGACACGGACGACCAAGAGGCCGAATCGGACATCATCATCGCCTGACGGACACCGGGTGCCCACGACCGTCGAGGCGAAACAGCCGCCGAACCCCACCACATGTACATTACAGAGGTCGTCCTCGACAACTTCAAGAGCTTCGGACGAAAGACGCGCATCCCCTTTTACGAGGACTTCACGACGATCAGCGGCCCCAACGGGTCGGGCAAGTCCAACATCGTCGACGCGATCCTCTTCGCGCTCGGACTGGCTCGAACCTCGGGGATCCGTGCCGAGAAGCTCACCGACCTCATCTACAATCCCGGCCATCAGGACGGCGAATCACCGGATCGCGAACGCGAGGCGAGCGTCGAGGTCGTCCTGGACAACAGCGACCGGACGCTTTCGCGGTCGCAAGTCGTCAGTGCTGCCGGCAGCGAGAACGTCGGCGACGTCGAGGAGATCACGATCAAGCGCCGGGTCAAGGAGACCGACGACAACTACTACTCCTATTACTACATCAACGGCCGCTCGGTCAACCTCGGGGACATCCAGGACTTACTCGCCCAGGCCGGCGTCGCGCCCGAGGGATACAACGTCGTCATGCAGGGCGACGTCACCGAGATCATCAACATGACTGCGGGCGCTCGCCGGGAGATCATCGACGAGATCGCGGGCGTCGCGGAGTTCGACGCCAAGAAGGCCCAGGCCTTCGAGGAACTCGACGTCGTCGAGGACCGGATCGACGAGGCCGACCTCCGGATCGAGGAGAAGGAGACCCGCCTCGAACAACTCGAAGACGAACGCGAGACGGCCCTGGAGTACCAGGAACTCAGAGACGAGAAAGAGGAGTACGAGGCCTACCAGAAGGCCGCCGAGCTCGAGGACAAGCGCGACGATCTCGAGACGGTTCGCGCGGAGATCGCGGACTTAGAGGAGACGCTCGAGGATCGACAGCGCGAACTCGACGAGCGTGAGGGCAAGGTCGTCCGGCTGGAGGACGAACTCGCCGAGTTGAACGCCGAGATCGAGCGCAAAGGCGAGGACGAACAGCTCGCACTCAAACGCGAGATCGAGGAGATCAAAGGCGAGATCGCCCGACTCGAGGACGCTATCGAGAGCGCCGAGGAGAAGCGTGACGAGGCAGAGGCACGGCGACGCGAGGCCTTCGTCGAGATCGACCGCAAGCAGGAGACCATCGACGATCTGGAAGCCGATATCCGGGAGACGAAAGTCGAGAAGTCCTCGGTGAAAGCCGAGATCGACGATCTCGAGGTCGATCTCGCTGCCGTCCAGGAGGAGATCGAGGAAGTCGGCGCGGAGTTCGAGGAGGTCCGGGACGAACTCGAAACAAAGAAGGCGAGCCTCGAAGACGCAAAGCAGCGACGCAACGACCTCCAGCGCGAGCAGGATCGGCTGCTCGACGAGGCGCGCCGGCGCTCGAATCAGCAGCGCGACCTCGAATCCACGATCGAGGATCTCCAGGAGTCGATCCCCGAACTCGACGCCGAGATCGCGGATCTCGAAGAGGAGCGCCGGAAGGCAGAGCAGAACCGCGAGACGATCACGGACGTGATCGACGACCTCGCCGCGGAGAAACGCGACCTCCAGGCCGACATCGAAGCGATCGACGACGATCTGGAGGCCGCCCGACAGGAGTACGCCGAGCTCGAAGCCCGGGCCGCGGAGTCCGGCGACGCCTCATATGGTCGGGCGGTCACAACAGTCCTCGATGGGGATCTCGACGGCGTCCACGGAACGGTCGGGCAACTCGGCGGGGTCGATCCGACCTACGCGACGGCGTGTGAGACAGCGGCTGGCGGCCGACTCGCGAACGTCGTCGTCGACGACGACGGCATCGGCCAGCGGTGTATCGAGTATCTCAAGAACCGCAACGCCGGCCGGGCGACGTTCCTCCCGCTGACGGAGATGGACAACCGGTCGTTGCCCTCGCTACCCGACCACGAGGGTGTCGTCGACTTCGCGTACAACCTCGTGGACTTCGACCCCGAGTATTCGGGCATATTCAGTTACGTCCTCGGGGACACGCTGGTCGTTGAGGACATGGCCACGGCCCGGGAGTTGATGGGACGCTACCGGTTGGTCACGCTTGACGGTGAACTCGTCGAGAAGAGCGGTGCGATGACGGGCGGTTCCTCCAGCGGATCGCGATATTCCTTTTCGGACAGCGAGGGGCAACTCCAGCGGGTCGCCGAACGGATCACCGAACTCGAAGACGAGCGCCAGGAGTATCGCGAGGAACTGGGAGACGTCGAAGAGCGACTTGAGGACGCTCGCGATCGAAAGTCCGAGGCCGCCGATCAGGTCCGGGAGATCCAGGCCGAGATCGAACGCCGGCAACGCGAACGCGAGGAGACCGAGGAGCGCATCGAACAGCGCCGCGAGGAACTCGCGGAGATCGAGGACGAACGGGAAGCCGTCTCCGCGGAGATGGACGAGATCGAGGCCGACATCGAGGCCGTCGAGAGCGAGATCGCCGACCTGGAAGCCGAGATCGATGAACTGGAAGCCGATATCGAGGACTCCCGGTTGCCCGAACTGACCGACGAGGCCGAATCCCTCGAGGGCGAGATCGACGAGCGCGAGGACGAACTCGACGATCTGGACGCGGCGCTGAACGAACTCCAGCTCGAAAAACAGTATGCCGAGGACGCCATCGACGATCTCCACGACCAGATCGAGACGGCACAGAACCGCAAGGCCGAACAGGGCGAGCGCATCGAGGAACTGAACGGGAACGTCGCCGACGAGGAGTCGAAACTGGCCGACAGACAGGAGGCCGTCGCCGAACTCGAAGCCGAACTCGCCGACCTCAAGGCCGACCGTGAGGACCTCCGTGAGGAACTCAACGCGGCCCAGCAGGCACGCGACGAGCAGAAGGAGCGGGTCAACCAGATCGACTCACAACTCGACGGGAAACGCGAGACCGAGTCCCGCCTGGAGTGGGAGATCGACGAACTCGAAGACGCTGTCGGGGAGTACGATCCCGAGGAGATCCCCGACCACCACACGGTCCAGACCCGGATCGGCCAGCTGGAGGCGGAGATGGAGCGGCTAGAGCCGGTCAACATGCTCGCCATCGAGGAGTACGACGAGGTCGCGGCCGACCTCTCGGAGTTAGAGGACAAACGCGGGACACTCGTCGAAGAGGCCGATGGGATCCGCGAGCGGATCGACTCCTACGAGGCCAAAAAGAAGGAGACGTTCATGGATGCCTTCGAGTCGATCGACGCCCAGTTTCAGGACATCTTCGAGCGACTCTCGAACGGGACGGGGCGACTCCACCTCGAAAACGAGGACGATCCCTTCGACGGTGGGCTGACGATGAAGGCCCAGCCCGGCGACAAGCCGATCCAGCGGCTGAACGCGATGAGTGGCGGCGAGAAGTCCCTGACTGCGCTGGCCTTTATCTTCGCGATCCAGCGACACAACCCGGCTCCGTTCTATGCCCTGGACGAGGTCGACGCGTTTCTCGACGCCGCCAATGCCGATCTCGTCGGCGAGATGGTCGACGAACTCGCCGGTGACGCCCAGTTCGTCGTCGTCTCCCATCGCTCGGCGATGCTGGAGCGGTCCGAGCGAGCCATCGGCGTCACGATGCAAGGTGACAACGTGAGTAGCGTGACGGGGATCGATCTCACCGAGGAGGTGCCAGCGGATGACTGAGGAGGAATTGATGAGTGAGAACAAACAAGTAGACACTGAGAAGGGGGAACAGACACGGCCGGACGGCGGGACAGATGTGATGACGGGGTCCGGGGGATTTACCCAGCCGTCACTGGATGCGGACGGTGAGGTCGAACCCGTCGAAGTCCTGGTCGGGCTGGCGGAGGACGACGAGATCGACCCGTGGGACATCGACGTCGTCCGGGTGACCGACAAGTTCCTCGAACGTCTCGACGAGGCCGACCTCCGGACCTCCGGGCGGGCGCTGTTCTACGCGAGTGTCCTGTTGCGGCTGAAAAGCGACGCGCTGCTGGAAGACGACGACCCTGCCGAGGAACCTGCGGTGGACGAACCGGCCGATCCGTTCGCCGCCGGCGATCTTTCGGGGGGAGATAGCGATCCGTTCGACGCCTTAGAGGACGAGATGGACCGGCGACTCGACCGCAAACGGGCACGCGGGACGCCCGACACGCTCGAAGACCTCGTCCGCGAGCTCCGGGAGGCCGAACGGTCCGCCGACTGGAAGGAGTCCAGGGAGTACGACACCAGCGAGTCCCCGCGTGGATTCCGCCGCGGGACCCAGGAACTCGACTACCGGATGGACGACGACATGCGGGAGGACGCCGAGCCCACGGTCGAGGACGTGACCGGGACGGCCCACGGCGAGAACGTCGAGGAACTCGTCGAGTCAGTCGCCACGAAGATCGAGACGCAGTTCGACGCCGGGCGCGACGCGGTGTTGTTTGCCGAAGTCGACGGTGCCGCCGGCTCCCGCATCGAGTCATTCCTCGGTCTGCTCTTTTTGTCCAACCAGAGCCGGATCGTCCTCGATCAGGACGAGTACTTCGGTGATCTCTGGATTCAGCCCCCTGAACCGTCCGCATCCGAGTGATTCGGGGGCGGCCGCTCGCGCTTCACGTTCGCTGCCCGACCGGTAACTGCCTCCTCTCATATTTAATATAAAAAACCATTATGTTAATGCGGCACATACTATCGAACATGACGCCGGAGCGGATCAGTGAGCGTATCGCCGCGAGGGAGGAACGGTTCGACCGAGATCGGTACTACGCGGCGTTGCAGTATGTTCACGACGACGGCCGGAAGCGGCGACCCTGACGGGGCCGCCTAGATCACGACGCCTGCCTTGAGGAGTGCAATCAGGACTGTCAGGATCGGGAATGCTCACGAGCGTGGAGACAAATATCGCCGTGCTCACTTTCTGCGACGCCGAGATGCCGTCGATCGTCGCGTCGTCGCCGAACTCCTCGACCAGGATGAGCGGCGTCACCGCGGTGGGAGTCGCCGTCTCGAGGACAAACGTTCTGGCGACGGCCGCGTCTTAGAAATTGGCGAGGAGCGCTCGCGAACGGCCCGTATCGGGAGGGTCCGTGTATCGAGACGTCGTCACCAGCCTCTAGTCGTCGACCGGGAACTCGTACCGGCGGGGTCTGTGACTTCTGGAATAGTACGACTGTCCATCCTATTAGGACGAATTTCTGAACGAAAGGTCAAATCTCCGGAGGAAATCCCGGATCGACGAAATGATAAAAATAAAGTCATTTTTGGTAGTGTAATTCCAACCACAAATTATTTAATCTCGCCCTCCGCAAAAATTCGCATGAGGAGAAGAAACCTCATTAAAAAGCTCGGTGCGGGAAGCATAGGTCTCGGCTCCCTGATCTCTGGGCAGGGATCGGCTTCGGCGTCCCCCATAGTGTCGACGCCCGTCGGTGCAACGTGGACCATGCAAGATTCGAAGGAAGACTCTCACTACTTGTATGGTAATCATGAGGAATTCAAGATGTCCCAGCACATCGCGGCGACGTACCTGGGGGACGATACCGATAGTGAGGGTCGGACACTGCACTACTTCGACATCGCTGTAATTAACTGTGCAAAGTCCAACATAACGGGTACGGGTGATTGGATCGATGCCCTCAACAAGTTCGACCTGAATATCTCCGGTGATAGTGACACGACACCGATTGTGGCGACGAAACCTTCATCGGCATTCATTCAGGGGGGCCCAATCACGTCGGAGTCGAAAGTGACCAGCGAATTCGACATTCAAGACCACGACCTGGACGATGTCCAAGAGGTCAAGAAGGCCGCGAAAAAGCGAGATGATGGTTGGTTGAGCTGGGTCGCGTTGGCTTCAGAACTTGTGGACGAGTTCGGTTGGGGTTCGTTGGCGTCAGTCGCTCGGCGTATTAACTATGGAACGCTGGCCTTATCGCTGCTCATGGCCATGAGCGACACGGGGTATGAAGGCGGTCAGACGTACACCTGGGATATGCCATGGACGGAAAACACTGACGTCGGGATGGCATACTACAAAGGGGTAGGAGTGCACGCCGAAGGCCCACTTTACGGGGTCCTCGAAATAAAGTCCGAGTTGACCACGACTGCCCTCGATATCCGTTCCAAGAGCGGCCTAACGGTTACGTTCTACAAATAGAGACCGAATCACACAGGAACCGGACGAATCACTAACCCCTTTGGCGCTCTGGATCCGGTCCACGTGGCTGCGAAATATTCCTGTCTGCAACACCCACCGTAATAGGGCGTATCGGAGGGGATCGATTCGCCGATACGACCGACGGCTTACCAGAAAACGACCGTGCCGTGCTCGCCCTGTCATGAACGCGACTACGGGATCACGGAATCGAGCACGGGTCAGATATCGCACGGCCGGCAATGGACCACGTCAGTTCACTCGATTGTCGCTACCAGTAAGGCGACCCCGCCGACCGGGATACTCGCCGTGGATGCGCCGGCCAGATGGATCGTCTTCTGGCTCTGGGCCACGACGAACGTAACGAAGACGTAGACCGTGGCCCTGTTCAGTCCGTAGGTGGCTCCTTCTTCGGCCGTTCGAGAACGAATCCTGCTGCCGAGATGGCGACCACCGGCGGACGGCCGTCGCGAACCTCGCCAGTCCGGTTTCCGAAGCGACGAGCGGGAACCGCTCGCCTACGTGGATCGGTCCGCATTCACCGGATACGGGCGATCCATCGAGGCGACTGACGCTCCTCAAGGGAGACGATCAGGTCTCCCAGGTAGTCCTCGTCTATGAGACCGATCCGTCTTGTTGAATGCGAACTTCGAGAGCGCAGGGTCGCAGTTCCTGGAGTTCGAGAACGCGCAAGCGAGGACGTACACGGTGACGACGTTCAGCGAGTCGGCCTGCACGTCGCGTCCGCCCCAGCAGGAAGCCCACGGCGGCCACGGCGACGACCGGCAGTACCGCGCTCGCGAAGATGCCCGACAGCGACACGTCCAAGCGGTCACGCCCGAGTGTGAAACGTCCGTCGAAAGCCGCCGGCCCGGGCGCGGTCGATCGTGACCGGCCGATCGCGCCCTCACTCGGCCAGCGTCCACCCGCCATCGGCGGGGCGCAAGACGCCGCGGCGTTCCATTTCCGTGAGTACCTCGGCCATGCGGTCCGGTTGGGCGATCTCCATCTCGATCGGGTCGACCTCGTGGTAGGAACGCAACAGAGACCGGACGTCCTCCTCGCTGAAGGTTTCGGCGTCGGCCTTCGCCATGACGCTACTGATCAGGTCGGTCATGTCCTCGATGAAGTTCCAGGGGTAGACGACCCAGACCCACTCCGCCAGGCGTTCGCCGACGAAGTCCGGCTCGAACTCGCTGGTCTGGAGCAACTGCAACGTGGCGGTCCGGACGGCGTTCGGATCGCGCTCGCTCACGTACTCATAAGCGTGTTCGAGCGACTGGCCGGTGTCGGCGATGTCGTCGACGATCAGGACGTCCTTGCCAGCGACCGAGCCTTCTGGCATCGGGTAGCGAACCTCGGGCTCCTGGCTCTTGGCCGCGGTCCCGACGTAGTGTTCGATCTTGAGACTTGTGAGGTCGTCCAGTCCGAGAAAGTCACACAGCGTCCGACCGGCGAACCAGCCGCCACGGGCCAGCGACACGACGACATCGGGCTCGAAATCGTCGCTTTTGACATCGTCGCTGACATCCCGGCACAGCCCGTAGATGTACTCCCAGTTCGTGATGGTACAGGGGAATTCCTCCGGCAGGTCGGCCATTCAGGTAGTCACCGGGCGAAGCCAGGGGACGGCCACAATTAGGGTTTTACATGCAGCCCCGCTTCACTCGCTGTAGCTCGGGTTGTCTGCTTAAGAGGTTCGCCGACGGATGGCTCCGTATGCGAACTCGCCGCCGTTTCCTCCAGACGTGCATTGCCCTCTCCGGCGCGTCGCTGGCCGGCTGTTCGGAAGACGACGAACCGTCGACACCCACGAGCACCACGACGACAGCGGTGTCCACGACAGCCTCGACGCCGGAAACCGACACGGCGACGTCGGAACCGAGCGAGTCGACAGCGACTGACGAGCCCACAGAAACGACCGAACCGACTGAGACGGAATCCATCGACCCGGAGACACTCAAAGAGACCGGACGGGCGTTCGTCAACCAACTCGCTGCCGGCGAGTACGCCGCGATCATGGACGGCTACGCGTTTTCCGAGCAGTTCGCCGCCCAGGTTGACGCCGAGCAGCTCGAATCGATCTGGACCACCCAGACCGCCTCACTCGGGCAGTTCGTCGAACTCGCCGGAGCGGAGTACAGCCGATCGGACGGGTATCACGTCACCGTGGTCCTCGCGCGCTTCACCGGCGGTCGACAGGCGGTCCGGCTCGTCTTCGACGACACCGCAACGATCGTCGGGCTGTTTTTCCCGGCGTCGGGCGGCTCCTATTCCCCGCCGGAGTACGTCGACCAGTCGGCGTTCGAGGAAGTCGATCGGACGATCGCGGCCACCGAAACCTGCTCACTCCCCGCAAAGCTCACGCTCCCGACAGGCGAGGAGTCGATCCCCGGCGTCGTCCTCGTCCATGGATCAGGCCCCAACGACATGGACGAGACGCTCGGGCCAAACAAACCGTTCAAGGATCTCGCGTGGGGGCTGGCGAGCCGTGGCGTCGCCGTCCTCCGGTATGACAAGCGAACGCATGCCTGTGACGTCGATCGTGCCGGCCTCACGCTCGACGAGAAGGTCACCGAAGACGCGTTGACGGCGCTTGGCGTCCTCCGTGAACACCCCCGGATCGATCCGGCTCGGACAGTCGTCGTCGGTCATTCCATCGGCGCGATGACTGCACCGCGGATCGCCGACCGCGACGGCTCTGTTGCGGGTGCAGTCATGCTGGCTGGCAACGCCCGCCCACTACTGGACGTCATTCCGGAGCAACAGGAGTACCTGTTCCGTCTGGACGGGGAACTCAGCGACGAGGAGGCGACCCAACTCCAGGCGGTCGAACAAACGGTCGAACGAATTCGGTCGCTGGACATCAGTGAGGATGAGATCCTCTTCGGCCTCGGCGGGCGTCCCTTCTGGCGGACTGTCCAGGAATACGATCAGGTGGCGACGGCCAAGGAACTCGACGTGCCCCTCGCCATTTTCCAGGGCGAGCGCGACTATCAGGTCACGGTCGAGAATGGATACAACCAGTGGCAGCAGGCACTCGGTGACCGGGAGAGCGTTTCGTTCTCCCTGTACCCCGACCTGAACCATCTCTTCATGCCGGGCGAGGGCCAGCCGTCACCGGCCGAGTACTTCCAGCCGAACAACGTCTCCCGCGCAGTCGTCGAGGACGTTGCGTCGTGGGTGCGACGGGTGACGGGCGAGGACGATCAGTAGCGCCGGACTGACGTCGGTGGACATATCCCCCTGGTGGTCCCAGCACGTGGTATGTCAACCGACTCGCTCGACGTTTCGCTCGTCGACGCGTTCGCGACGGAGTCCTTCGCCGGGAATCCGGCCGGCGTCGTTCCCGACGGCGAGGACCTGACCGACGATCAGATGCAAGCCATCGCCGCGGAACTCGGCGCGAGCGAGACGGCCTTCGTCCGCTCGGCCGAGGATGCCGACCGGACGCTTCGATATTTCACGCCCGAGAACGAGGTCGATCTCTGTGGGCACGCGACGATCGCCGCCCACGCTCGGTTATTCGAGCAGGGCGATCTCGACGCCGGCGACCACTCGATTTCGACGAACCTCGGGACGCTCTCTATCGAGATCGAAGCCGACGGCACGGTTTGGATGGCGGGCGACGACCCCGACGTTCGGTCGGTCGACATCGGCTATGACCGGCTCGCCGACGTCCTCGGATTGACCGAGACAGCGTTCGCCGGCGTCGGTGTGGACCTCCCGATCGCCCGGGCGTCGGCAGGGATGCCATTTCTCGTCGTCCCCGTCAACTACTTCGAGCAGTTGGGTGACATCGCGCCCAACCTGGCGGCGATCGAGCGCCTCTGTGTCGAACACGACGCGACCGGGCTGTACGCGTTCACGTTCGACACCCTCGATCGAGAGTCGACAGTGCATGGCCGGCTGTTCGCGCCGGGCGTCGGCGTCGACGAGGACCCCGTTACTGGGACGGCAAGCGGTGCGGTCGCGGCGTATCTTGACCGGTTCGCCGAGATCGACGCCACCACGGTCCGGTGTGAACAGGGCGACTTCCTGGATCGACCCGGGCGTGTACAGGTTCGCGTCGAGGACGGCGTCTTCGTCGGTGGACAGGCCGTGACGACACTCACTGGCGACATTGCCATTCCGGACGTCGAGGATGGCGACATCATCGAAGTGTGACCCAGGGCACGGATCTGACAGCGACAGTACTGCGACGAGCGGAACGGATAAACCGATCAAGCCCCAAATACCGTCCATGCAGCGAGCCGAGCCGCAGGATTTCGAACGCGTTCTCTCCTCGATGTGTACTGAACCACATCCAGCGGCTCGCGAGGCAGCCCAACGATTCCTCGCGACGAACCCGGGCGATCCCGGGACTTACCAGACGGTTACCGACCTCGAACGTCGGGCCGTCGAGCTGTTGGGGGAGATCACCGGTCTCGGCGACCCCACGGGCTACGTCACCAGCGGCGGGACCGAGGCCAACGTTCAGGCAGTCAGGATCGCACGCAACCGGGCCGAGACAACTGACCCGAACGTCGTCGTGCCCGACAGCGCCCACTTCAGTTTCACGAAGGCCGCCGAAATGCTGGACGTTGAATTGCGCCGGATTCCGACGACGGACTACCGGGCCGACGTCGAGGCGATGGCCGACGCGATCGACGACGACACTGTCGCCGTCGTCGGTGTCGCGGGCACGACCGAGTACGGCCACGTCGACCCGATCCCCGCACTCGCCGACCTGGCCGACGAGGCCGGCGCGTTGATGCACGTCGACGCCGCTTTCGGTGGCTTCTTCCTGCCGTTCACGGACTTCGCGTGGCATTTCGGCCACGCCGAGATCGACACCATGACGATCGACCCACATAAAGCGGGCCAGGCAGTGGTCCCCGCCGGTGGCTTCCTTGCGCGTTCGAGTGATCTCCTTGATGAGCTGGCGATCGACACGCCGTATCTGGAGTCGCGCTCGCAAGTCACCCTGACCGGGACCAGAAGCGGCGCGGGCGTCGCCAGCGCAGTCGCTGCCATGGAGGCGCTGTGGCCCGAGGGCTATCGTCGACAGTACCACGCGTCGATGGACAACGCCGAGTGGCTCGCCGACGCACTCGCCGATCGCGGCTATACGGTCGTCGGCCCCGAACTCCCACTGCTGGCTGCCGACGTTTCGCTCTCGCTGATCGAGCAGTTACGCGACCGTGGCTGGCGAGTCACGAAGACCGGGTCTGGCGAGATGCGCGTCGTGTGTATGCCTCACGTCACGCGATCGATGCTTCGCTCGTTCGTCGCCGATCTCGACTGGTATTGATCCGGCGGGGCTCGTCCGGAACATTAAGGTTTACGACAGTTGACGCGTAAGCGTTCGTCGTGACTGCCGCCCTCCCGCTCGTCGTCACCGGTGACGTCATCGTCGGACTGCTGGCCCCGCTCTGGGATTTCCTCGCGTCCAGCGGTGGGCTGGCCGTTCTCGAGGATATGGTGCGCTCGGCGACCGGGCCGATCGGACTGGTCGTGATCGCGATCTACTCGTTTCTGATCGCCTTCGTGTTGCCACTCCCTAGCGAAATCGTCCTGGTGCCGGCCAGCCACATGCGACTCGGACTGTCGTCCAACTTGACCCTGGTTGTCATCATCCTCGTCAGCGGACTCGGCAAAGCAGCCGGGAGCGTCTTCGCGTTCCATATCGGCCAGGAAGCCAAGGAGTACGGCCCGCTCGTCAAATGGATCCAGGAGTCCCGATTTGACGTCATCGAGTGGTCCGAACGCAAGACGGTCCAGCTCGCCAGGGAGTTCGGCTATGTCGGCCTCGCCCTCGCGCTGTCGGTACCCGGATTTCCGGACACGATCTCGATTTACGCGTTTACCATCCTCGAACGTGACTACGGACGGTTCGCGCTGGCGACGTTCGCCGGGAGTGTGGGTCGACTGGTCGTGACTGTTGGGTTCTTCGGCGGCGCGTTCTACTTGTTCTGAGATGGATTGGCCATGGCGGCTACGGGCGCTCTTCGAGAGTCGAGAATCGGAACGGCCTTCGGAATCTCGAACATCATCTCTCAGTTCCAGAAGGGCGTCTTCCAGCCTCCACTCACCAATCTCACGAAGCGCGCCAAACCGCTACGATAGGGCTCCTGTCCTGGTATTATCGCAAAGAACCCACTGGCGTTCGGGCATTGCTCACGACAGTTTGCTGGTGTCTGACCGTGAGGACCATCCGTCCTGAAGCGGCGGGTCGCGTGGGATCTGGTATCGTCTCCGGCTCCATAGGACGAGTGACGCACGATACACTCCGCTCCCGTTGCTCGCATCGTACGGCAACACGCTGTCGCCACTGCCATCCGTGACTCTGGGAGGCACTTCGGTCTCGACAGGAGATCGGCTGTCGCCAAGACCGGTTCAGAGATCGTGGGCTAGTTTCCTCATTCACACGCCAAAACTACGTCCCCAACAGTCAGTCGTCTTGTGATGGTTTCGTCTCTGGTTCGATGTACACTTTCTGGATATCGGGATAGGCGTCGATAATGGCGTTTTCCATGTCCGTGATGTGCGTATCGATCTCGCTGGTGTCGAGACTGGCATCGAAGGCCACGTCACTGGAGACAACCACGTTTTCGGGGCCGAAGTAGACGGTCCGGAAATCGACGATTTCGGCGACGCCGTCCCACTCCCGGATGATTTTCCGGAGGCGTTTCTCTTCGGACTCCGGGAGGCTCTCGCCCAACAACAGGCGTTTGTTCTCCCAGGCCAGGGCGATGGCAAAGCCCATGAGCATAAGGCCGATGAGCAGGGCAGCGGTCGCGTCGAACAGCGGATTCCCTGTGAAATCTGTGAGGAACACACCACCGAGGGCTAACACCAACCCGATCAGCGCGATCGTGTCCTCGGTGAACGCCGTGAGCGTCGTCACGTTCGACGTTTTCCGGAACGCCTCGAGGAACCCGCTCCATCCGTATTCGTCGATGTCGGATTGCATACCTGCATATGCCTTGCTAAAGGCCCATCCCTCGAAGAGGATTCCACCGACGAGGACGGTGTAGTTCACCCATATCGCGGGGACCGTCACCCCGAACTGTGTCACGGTGCCGGACAGCGCAGCCGCCTCGTGGTGCATAATCGCGTTGAACCCGTGTTTGGCGCTCTCCCACCCCGCGATGCCGAACAGGAGCACCGACACGAGGAAACTATAGAAGAACTGGGCTTTCCCGTAGCCGAATGGATGCGCCCGGGATGCCGACTTTTTGCCGTACCGGATGCCAACGAGCAGGAACACCTGGTTGCCGGTGTCGGAAATGCTGTGATACGTCTCCGAGAGCATTGCTGGGCTTTGCGTGAGCAGAAAGCCGATGAACTTCAGGATAGCGATTGCCCCGTTCGCAAAGAGCGCAGCGAGGACGACGGATCTACTGTTTGCCACTGACCGACCATTGTCTGTCCCGCTGAAATACCTTTTCAGACCTATCGGATCCCATTTACTTCTCAGCGTTCGGTTCGAGGGCAATCCATGAATCCTGGTGGGGAGTGGTGGGGCTCTGTGGCGTGGCATTCCGAAGCGGACTGCTCGGCAGGATCGATGTGTGTAGCCGAATCCATCGAACGGATCGAGATTGCCTACCCGGAACCGACTTTCGTGGTCACACGGAACCCTTCTGGCGGACTGAGGATTCCCAGGACGGTCCCCAGCGCGTGGACAACCGTGACAAGGGGTGCCAGTGGGAGCGCGAGCATCCAGACGTGGTAGTCCTCGCCGTAGTAGACGACCCCGCGGATAAACCAGAATGCAGTGAACAGCGCCAACCCCAGTGACGCCGCGAGAAAGGCCCCGCTGTGTCCCACGGACGCGCCGAGGGCCGACAGCGGCACCACGACCAGCATGACGATCGGCGACAGCCCCCACGTGTAGTTTCGAACGCGCGTCAGGAGTTCATAGCGGAGGGGGAGAATCTTCGCCGTCTGGAGGTTTCCGGCCGACCACCGGCGACGTTGCTGGAAGAGATCGTACAACGACGGCGGGGCCTCGTTTCGACAGACTGCCGCCGACAACGCGAAATCGAAATCGTGATCCTGGAACGCTGTCCAGACGAAGGCCGTGTCTTCGACGAGCGTCTCGCGATCCCAGGTGACAGTGTCTTCGACCTCGGTTCGGACAGCGATGCCCCCGCCCCAGGCGAACAGCGGGATCGACAGGCGGGCGAACGCTCGCTGTTCGATCTGAACGCCCATGCGGTAGACGTCAGCCAGAAAACTCAGGCTGGAACCAGTCCGTCGGGGCTTCTCACGCAACTGGACGACATCGGCGTCGGGCAACCCGTCGAAGGACTCGACGATGCTGTCCTCGTCCAGGTAGAGGACGAATTCACGATCGGTCGAGAGCGCCCGGCGGGCCCACTCCTGAGCGCGCCCCTTCCGAACGGCCTGACACGCAAAGTCGTCAGGGACGACGTGCACCGTCGCTCCTCTCACGTCGATGGGCTTTTCGGCGATCACGTGAACGTCTGTCAGCTCGTCCGGCACGGAATCGACCGTCTCCTGGACGACCGCTGTGGCGTCGACGGTCATGATTCTCACCTGTACGTCTTCCAGTCCGTACTCGTTCGACGGCGGTTCGTATCCCGATCCAAACACGTAGGTCAGCACAGTCCACAGGAGAGCGGTGCCCCCGAAGAGAACAGTAACGCCCCAAAGCGTGAGACCGAACAACGACCCGAGGCCGCCGTCCGCAGTCGTCGTGGTGGTCACACTGGCTTCCGCCGGTGCGCGCCCAGGTCCTGTCACGATCGTCGGTGCGAGTATGGTAGCGACCCCACCGACGACCAGCAACAGGGTGACGCCGATCAGTCCGATTCGCTCGGTGTTCATCATCGCTGGTTTCGCACTGTGATACCTTGAACCGCCCAGACGCTCCAAATTCGTTTTCACGATTCAGATCGTTCGTGACTCTCTCCTCGGTGTCTCAACCAGCGCTTCTTCGAGCACCGCGCCGGGTGTCTCCGTTTCGATCGTAGCGCCCATCCTCCTGTCGGCACACGCGCTGATACGATCGAGCAATCTCAATCGAACGGGGGTTCCGCGATCCAGCGAAGCGGAATGAGAGACTGGAAAACGGCGGACGTGGTCGAGTAAACGGAATTAAACAGACGAAACTGAGATGGACGGTCGGCCCGATTCAAATATCGCAGGACCATTTACTCGAGTCGTATGAGACAACATACCCTTCACGCACTGGTTGTCGCTGGTGTTCTCCTCGTGGCTGGCTGTGCCGGTGGGCTCACCGGCACCCCCGAAAGCGCGACCACGGATGCGAGTCAGGTCAGTGACTCGCCGACGGGAGCGCCAACTGTCGGTGGATCGGTGGCCTTCTACATCAGTGACGAACAGAACGCGATGGGGGACTTCCAGCACCTCAACGTCACAGTGACGCGCGTCGGCTTCGAACGTGCGGCCGAAGACAAGGGCGGCTGGGTCGAACACGACGTCGACAACGCGACTGTTGATCTGACCGCGCTCCAGGGACCGAACGCCACACTCATCGGCGAGTACAACCTCTCGAACGGCACCTACTCCACGGTGTTTGTCCACGTCGGTAACGTGAATGCGACGCTGCAGAATGGCGAAGAAGTCCGCGTGAAACTCCCGAGTGAGAAACTCCAGATCCAGCAACCCTTCACGGTCGACAATGGATCGACGGTAGACTTCGTCTTCGACATCACCGTGCACAAGGCCGGCAAGAGCGGAAAGTACATCCTCAAACCGGTCATCGGCGAATCCGGCACGGACGTCCCGATCGAACCGACGGAAGACGACGAACGGGAAGACGAACTACAAGCGACGTTCCTCGGCAACGTCACTCGGGGGGACAACGCCACGATCGACGTCAAACGCGGCGGCGAACCGGTCGCCAACGCCACGGTCCTCGTCAACGGCAACACGGTCGAACCGACCGATGCAGACGGACGGACCACTTTCGAGGTCCCGGACGCGGACGAGGTGGCGATCGAAGTGACGGCCGGAGACGCCGAGACGGAACTCGAGGCCGAATTCGAAACCGATGAGGCGGACTCAGAGGCCGATACTGCCGACGACGAACTGACTGCGACGTTCGTCGGGACCGTCTCACAGAACGCGACAGTCTCCGTGATGCGGGGCGGCAATCCCGTCGAGAATGCGACGGTCGTCGTGAACGACGAACCGGTCGGGACGACTGGCGTCGACGGCCAACGCACGTTCGAAGTCCCGGACGCGGAATCGCTGACGGTGACTGTTCAGGTCGGTGACGAAGAGATCGAACTCGAACGGGGACTCGAACCTTCCGAAGGGTAACTACCGCTGGACGGTGTGGTGACCGAATCGCACCTGCTGTCCGACACAACGAACTGAGAGTATGGCGCCGCTATTCGGCGTGAGTGTCCGGATGCTTCCCGGCAGGGATTTGAACCCGATGCCAGACCTCGCTTCACTCGGTCTGCCGTGGTTCAAATCCGTTCCTGCGCGTGGATGGTTCTCGCTCACGTTGTTCGCTCGAAAATCCATGCTCGGTCAGGGATTTGAACCCTGGTCCTCGGCTCGAAAGGCCAAGATGATTGGCCGGACTACACCAACCGAGCGTGTCCGAACTACAGTCCGATCGACGGACTGGACCCTAATAAATGCCGTCAATTCGTCCCGGGACTGTGCCGTGTTATGCTCACCCAGGAACCGGCCGAGACGGAACCTCCAAGTTCGATCCCGTCGTCGGGAGGAGTATGAGTCTGTTGGGCCGTCTCCGCGGTGACCGAGCGGGCGGCGTCGGACTGTACGTCGACGGACCGAACGTCCTCCGGGAGGAGTTCGACGTCGACCTCGACGACCTGCGCGGGATCGCCGCCGAATACGGTCGTATTGGGGCGGCCCGGCTCTATCTCGACGAACACGCCACCCCGGGGCTGATCCAGGCCGGCGAAGCCCGCGGCTTTGCGGTCGTCACAACCAGCGGAGATGTCGACGTCAAACTCGCCGTCGACGCGACGAGAGCCGCGAGCGAGGATCGCATCGACACGCTGGTGATCGCTTCCCGAGACACTGATTTCAAACCTGCGCTGGAGGTCGCGGCCGATCGGGGCTGTCGAACGGTTGCGATCGCACCTGGCGAGCACGGACGCTCCGATGCGCTGTCGAACACTGCCCACGAGAGCCATTCGCTCGAGGGCTGATGCCGTCGGCCGGACACCCGGAGACGAACGCCTTTTGGATCGAACGCTCCCACATCCGGACATGACTGACGAACCCGAGACGCCGATCCTGGATGATCACCTCCACCTCGATCCCGCGCACGGTCGTGGAATCGACGCCGTCGAGGACTTCGTCAATGCCGGCGGCACGCATCTGCTGGTCGTCAACAAACCCTCCTGGATGCTGGAAGACGTCGGCGACGACGAATCGATCTTCCGGGCGGTGTTCGAGACGACGATCGACGTCGTCGAACGAGCCACCGAGGTCTTGCCGGGCCGTGCTTGGCCGGTCCTCGGTGTCCATCCCGCGCTGATATCGAAGCTGACGGGACGGGGGTACACCCCCGACGAAGCCCGCGATATCATGCAAGCGGGCCTCGACATCGCGGCCGAGTACGTCGCCGAGGGTCCGGCACTCGCCCTCAAATCCGGTCGGCCGCACTACGACGTGGGCGATCCTGTCTGGGAGGCCTCGAACGACGTGATGAAACACGCCTTCGAGTTGGGTGCCGAAACCGGCTGTGCGGTCCAGCTCCACACGGAGGGCGGCCAGGACTTCACAGAGGTCGCCGAGTGGGCCGAAAACCGTGGTTTGCCGGCTGACCGCGTCGTCAAACACTACTCGGAAGGCCGCCTCGACGGGCCGACCAAGAGCGTCCTCTCGAACAAGGACGAGCTGGAGATTGCCGTCGAAGCGGATGAGCCGTTCCTGATGGAGACCGACTTCATCGACGATCCTGATCGACCAGGGGCGGTGCTCGGCCCGAAGACTGTCCCCCGGCGGGTCGAATGGATGCGGGCGGAAGGTTACGACGATGCGATCCGCACAGCCCACGTCGAGACGCCCGCCGCAGTCTACGGGATCAACACCGAAGCGACGCTGTGACCGGTCGACGGGTGAGCCGTTTTGCTGTTCAGAGCTCGAAGGTCTCGTCGCCGTCGAGAACGTGAACGTCGGCGTCGCTGCCGACGGCTTTGACCTCGCGGGCGAACGCCTCGGCGTCCTGCTCGATCGGCGGGAACGTGTCGTAGTGCATCGGGAAAGCGTCCTCGACGTCGAGCCAGTCGACGGCGACGGCGGCTTGCTCCGGCCCCATCGTGAAGTGATCGCCGATCGGGATCGCCGCGGCGTCGGGTTCGAGGAACGGGGCGATCACGTCGCGCATCTCCGTCATCAGCCCGGTGTCGCCGGCGTGGTAGAACGCCGTCGTCTCGTCGTCGCTCTTTCGGGTCGGTTCGGCGTCGGAGATCACGAAGCCGGCGGGCATCCCCGCCGACCCGATCTCGTAGCCCGTGTTGATGCCGTTGGTGTGATCGGCCCGATGCATCGTCACGAACGCCTCGCTGGCCGCGACCGTCCCGCCGAGGTTCATCCCGACGGTCTCGTTGCCGTGTTCGGCTTCGATATAACTGGCGAGCTCCGGCGTCGCGACGACGGTCGCGTCCGGGAACGCGCCGACGTTTGCGATGTGGTCGGCGTGGCCGTGGGTCAACAGGACGAAGTCGGGGCGCTCGACGTCCGTGGGCGACAGCGACGTTTTCGGGTTGTCGAAGAAGGGATCGATCAGCAAGCGGGTGTCTGCAACCTCGACGCTCCAGGTTGAATGACCATACCAGGTGAGTTCCATGGGTCAGACGGGTTTACTCGCGTCGCACACTTAATCTTGCAGCTGCCGGAACGGTCGATGGATGGGTCGGTAATAGTTGTGTTACCCGAATCGGGACGACCGCCGCGCCCGCGATGAGGCCAGCGCGATGCTGGCTGCCTGGGGTGTTGTCGTCCTCGATGAAACCATGCTGCAGACGGCCGGAGGAGTCAGCCAAGCGTTTATCCGGCGAGATACCGTTGGCTACGTATGCCCGCTGATCGCCCTTCTCGACGGCGGTTTCTGCACTCTCTCGGTGCCATGGCCGTGCTCGGTCTCGCTGGCTGCGTCGAGTCACCGACCGGAGATGTCGCCACGTCTGCGTCCGAGCAGTCGGCACCGACGACGAACACTACCGTCGAAAACCAGGTTGACGAGCCCGCGACCGATGATCGGTCACGGTACGCCGACGTCTACCGATCAGTTAGCGATTCGGTTGTCCAGATCAGGGTCATCACGCCCTTTGGGACGGCGGGAACCGGCAGCGGGTTCGTCTACGACGAGCGCCACCTCGTGACGAACGAACACGTGGTTTCGAACGCCGAGGAACTGTACGTCCGCTATCCTTCGACCGGGTGGCGGGAGGCGTCTGTCGTCGGCACGGACAGCGATAGCGACCTTGCGGTCTTGTCCGTTGACGAGCACCCACCCGCCGCCGGTTCGCTGTCGCTCGTCGCAGACGAACCGGCTGTCGGAACCGAAGTGGTTGCGATCGGGAATCCATATGGACTCTCGGGGTCAGTCTCGGCGGGCATTGTCAGCGGTGTGGACCGGACACTGTCGAGCCCAGGCGAGTTCTCGATCCCCGATACGATTCAGACCGACGCAGCCGTGAATCCGGGCAACAGCGGAGGGCCGCTCGTCAACCTGGAGGGAGAGGTCGTCGGCGTCATCAGCGCCGGCCAGGGCGACAATATCGGACTGGCCATCTCCAGTGCGTTGACACGCAAAGTCGTCCCTGCGTTGATCGAGACGGGTTCGTACGAGCATCCCTACCTCGGTATCCGGCTGCTCGACGTCACCCCAGCAGTGGCAGAAGCTAACGACCTTTCGGAAGCCTCGGGTGTCTACGTGACGGAGACCATCGAGGGCGATCCGTCGGACGGTGTTCTGCAAGGCGCGACCGAAGAAACGGTCGTCAATGGCCAATCGATACCCGTCGGCGGCGACGTGATCACGCATATCGAAGGCGAACCGACGCCGACCAGCCAGCAGTTGGGGAGCGTCCTCGCACTCGAAACCCAGGTCGGACAGCCGGCCACGATTCGGGTCCTTCGGGATGGTGCGACCGAGACGCTGGAAGTGACGATCGGATCTCGGAGCGAGGCGGAGTGATCCCGATACGAAGGGCTCTTCGAATAGTGTCGCAACCGCTCGGAAAATAGCCAGCCATTCACGACGTTTACCGGAGCGTCTCCGCAGCCCCGCGCTCGACGAGGGGCTCGGCGTTCGTCGCCGGCAGCGTGACCACGTCTTCGGCCACGAGATCGTAGGTACGCTCGTCGACACCAAGTATCTCGCCGACATCGCTCGTGATCCGGACGGTCGTCCGTTCGACATCGGCCGTTGTGGACGCCGAGCCGTCCCCGTCTTCGGCCACAGAACCGGGCGGACCGCCGTCCCGTCGCGTCGTCGGATCGGGTCCATCGCCCCCAGCCGCCGGCACTTTCGTGTCGTCGGCTGGTGCTGACGACGCTCCAGCATCCGGATCCGTTTGTCCACCGTCGGCTGTCGAACTCCCACGCATCAAGTCGGCCGCGGGCACCTCGTCGTCAGTGGCTGCTGAGCGACTCTCCGCTGGCTCGGGCGGCGCTCCGGTCGAATCCGACGCTTCCGTCGATGACGCTGTCGAGGGCGGGCGCTCCCCAGTTGTTCCTTCCGAGGCGGCCGACGGGTCATCATCGACCGGGGACTCGGTCTGGCCGGCGACAGCCATGGATTCGCCGTCGAGGACATCGAACACGCGCTGGCGGTTCGATTCGATCGAATCCACAAGATCCTCGAAAAGATCCCGCTCCTCGGTTGTGAGTCCCTCTTCCTCGGTGGGCATGTCCGCGGCCGCGAGCGATGCCATCTTGACGACCTTGCCGACGCGGCGTTCGTAGATGGCCTGTAACGTCTGTTCGGCCGTGTCGATGTCGTCCGAGAGACGGGCGACTTTCGGGGAGTCGAACGGATCCTCGGCGGCCTCGGCCGCGCGCTCGCGCTCGGCCCGCAACGAGCGGACGAACTGCCCCGCCTCCTCGTAAAACGAATCGCGAAGCTGCTGGAGGCTGTCGGTCTGGCGCTCGCGACTCTGTACCGATTGGATCTCGTCTAAGTCCATGATGTTCGGCGGTTCTCCCTCACTCTTGGCCCTTCTCGGCGCGTCCACGACTCATGAGGAACACGCCGAGGTACTCCGGAACGGAAGTAACTCCCTCCGGGAGTGTAAAGCTATCGCCACCGAGTTCAACGGTTCCAGGAGCTGTCACTTCGACGGTGATCTCGTGGCCGACAAACGTCTCCGGGACGGCATCGACGAGCGGATCGAACTCCGCAAGTTCGTCCCGGGACAGCTTCCGGACGGCAAGGCCACTCCCGCCGTGAAGGCTGCCCGGCAGTCGGATCAGCCGGTTCGTGTCCGTCGTGACTGGTTCGTCGATCGGCGCGTTCTGCTCGGTGATCACGTCCCCGGTGATCGCCTCGACGAGCTTGCGGATCCCCGGCCCGCCCGCCTCCATGTTTCCGTCTTCGATCGCCTCGCGGTTTTCCTCGATCGCGCCACGGATCGTCTTCGCCCGCCCCTCGCCGATCCCCTCTAGGTCCTGGAGTCTGGTCATGGCCTGTTCCTCAGGGAGTGCTTCGACTTCGTCGACGAAGGCAAGCAGCGCCTCGTGGACGCGCTTGCCCCATCCCCCCTCGGTTCGGAGTGTGCGCGCGGTCACATTCCCGCGCATTTCGGTCGTCACGAGCCCGTCCAGATCGAGTCCGATCCCGCGTACGTAATCGACAATCTCGCGTCTGGCTTCGCGTTCGAGCTGTTGAATCCCGTCGTCGCGAACGTGAACGTGATAGCCGCGACCGCCCGAGAACACGATCGTCAGGTCCTCGAACCCGAAGTCGTTCTCCAGGAAGTCAAGCAGCCGAAAGAGTGCATCCTTGCAGGCAGCGAGCATCTCGGCGTAGGTGGCCTGGGTGGGATCGACCGACGGCAGGTGGTCGGCGTCCAGATCGAAGACGACGTCCGACCCGCGCCAGTCCTTGGCGCTCATCGACCCGGCGCCGGGGTCCGTGTACCGGCCGGCCGAGAAGTAGACGTGCCGTGGTCGTTCCCTGGCGAGGAACGATTCGAGGTCGCCCATATCCAGCAGCGACTGGTGGCGAACCATCGTTTCGCCGGGGCTGTCGGTCCAGGGGATGTAGCCCCATTCGCGTTCGTGGGCGTCCGGCGGCGGCAGCGGTTCGGTCCGTCGATAGTAGTCGCCGAACCGACCCCGGAGATACGCGCGAGTTCGCTCCTCCATCGCTCCCGGGTTCGCGGAGGGGACGAAAATGATTGTCGGTCGGCCAAAGTCCCCGACAGGGAACGACAGCAGGTGCTGGGAGTCGTCAGTGTGGGATCTGCGTTCGCTTCAGCGAGTGAGAAGACCCTGCAACCGATCGATGATGCCGTCGTCGTCCCCGAGCGTGAGGTAGTAGGCGTCGCCACCGTCCTCGTAGTAGTTGTCGATCCGTCGTTTGATCTCGAAGCCGATGTGGCGATAGAACTGCATGGCGGACTGATTGGTCGTCCGTGCGTGACAGGAGACTGATTGGTGATCCTCGGCTGTCCGAGCGATGAGACGCTTGCCGAATCCTTCGTCACGATAGGTCGGATCGACCGCCAGAAAAAGAATGTACCCGTCTCGTCGAACGGCAGCGAACCCGATCAACTCCGAATCGTGTCCCCGGTCGTAGTAGACGTAGACCGTCGAGCGCCGGTAGGCGTTCTCGAAGAACCGGCGTCGTTGTCGCAGAATCCCTTCCTCGGCCCTGATGTGTTCTTTGAGATTCCACGCGGCGTCGACGAACTCGTCGTCGCCGCGTTCGACCCGTGTCGCTTCGACGGTGACGCTCACTGCTGTACAGTATGATCTTGATCCATTTAACTTTTAAGGGGATTTGGGCACGAGCGGCCGCACTCAGTCGGGCCGGCTGGCAACTGTCGGAGCGGGGACCCGATCCGGTCATACGGGCGGCACTGGTACACTCGATCTGCAGCCACAACGCTTTCAATCACTGCAACTGAGTGTTTTCGTATGTCTGAGCGAATCCAGCCGCCGCATGGGACAGACGTCCGCGAGCGGCTGAAACAGTCGCTGGTGACTGGATTGACGCTGACGGTACCGTTGTTGATCACGGTCGTCGTCGTGAGCTTCATCTGGGGGTTCATCTTCGGGGCGCTGCAACCGCTGACGGGGACGCTTCGGGACGTTCTGGGCCTCAGTGGGAAGACGCCACAGATACTCATTCAGATCATCTCCGTCGTCATCGTGTTGCTGTTTCTCGTGTTCATCGGCTTGCTCGCGGAGTCCTATTCCGGTGCGAAAGCACTCGAAGCGCGCTTCGACCGCGCGATGGGGACGATACCCGGTATCGGCAGCGTCTATCAGACGTTCAACGAGATGAGCGAACTGGTACTGGACGCCGACACGGAAAGCTTTCAGGAGATCAAGCTCGTGGAGTTTCCGACGGAAGGGTCCTACGCCACGGGGTTCGTGACGGCCGAGACGCCCGACCAGATCCAACAGGACACTGGCCACGAAGGGATGTTGACGATCTACGTGCCGCTGGCTCCGAACCCGCTCATGGGTGGGTACGTCCTCCACGTCGCACCGGATCGATGTATCGACGTCGACATGAGCGTCGAGGAGGGGCTCAAGGCGATCATGACTAGCGGCGTCGCCGTCGGTGATACCGCGACCGCCGACGTGGAGTCAATCGAGTACCCGGACAGCCTGCCGGACGGGATCGTCGGGACCGAGTGGCTCTCGGGGACGACGGCTGAGGACGAAGCACCTGGAGCGGAACCGTCCCGGACCGACGACGGCCGAGAGGACCAGCCGTGAGCTTCGACCTGCGGGATCACACGGCGGACGTGGCAGTCGAGTCCACGGGCGACACTATCGGTGACGTGTTTGGCGCGACAGCCGACGGCCTGGCCGCGGCGATGTGTGAAGACGTCCCCTCGAACGGCGACCGATTCGAGCTGTCCGTCACTGCTGAGAGTCGAGAGTCCGTCCTGTTCGATTATCTGGACGAACTCATCTACGAGCGCGACGTTCGAGGCGTCCTCCCGGTCGACAACCGGGCGACAGTCGACCACACCGGCGAGGAGTGGTCAGTCGAAGCCAGCGCACGGGGCGTCCCACTTGACACCATCACCGCCCGCGAGGTCAAGGCCGTCACGTATTCCGAGATGGCTCTCGAAGCAACTGACGACGGCTGGCACGCCTACGTCGTCTTCGATGTCTGATCGGAGCGATGCATGCCGGCTGTCCGTTGTTGATCGACGACTTGTCGGCATGAGACCGGTCGCCGTCGAAACCCATACCGCATCAGTTCCAGCACCGACAGGGAGACGACGAGGACGGCGAATTTTCCGGCGGCACTTCTCCCGGACGGGGGAAGAGCCAACCGATGGCGAGGATTATTAAACAGCGTGTATTTCTTTGGGCTCGGCGAAGACAACCTCGCCAAAGCCAAAATTAATGTGCGCCAGGCCCGTTCATCTGATGATGCGAAGGAGTACTCAAGACTGGTGGCCAAACCAGTTGGATCTGACAATTCTCGACCAGAACGCTCGCGACGTCAGTCCGTATGACGCGGACTTCGACTACGCCGAAGCGTTCGAAGAACTCGATCTCGAAGCGGTCAAGGAAGATCTCGAAGAGCTGATGACCGATTCGAAGGACTGGTGGCCGGCCGATTACGGCCATTATGGTCCCCTCTTCATCCGGATGGCCTGGCACAGTGCCGGGACGTACCGGACCACGGACGGCCGTGGTGGGGCCGCTGGCGGGAGACAGCGGTTCCCGCCGCTGGATAGCTGGCCGGACAACGCGAATCTCGACAAGGCGCGTCGACTCCTCTGGCCGATCAAGCAAAAGTACGGCCGGAAGCTCTCGTGGGCTGACCTGATCGTTCTGGCCGGCAACGTCGCCATGGAGTCGATGGGCTTCGAGACGTTCGGCTTCGCTGGCGGACGTGAAGACGACTTCGCCCCCGACGAGTCGGTCGACTGGGGGCCGGAAATGGAGATGGAATCCTCCGAACGCTTCGAGGACGGCGAACTCGAGAACCCCCTCGGCGCGACCGTCATGGGCCTCATCTACGTCAACCCGGAAGGCCCGGACGGCGAACCGGCCCCGGAAGCCTCGGCGGAGAACATTCGCGAGTCCTTCAGCCGGATGGCGATGAACGACGAGGAGACGGTCGCGCTCATCGCCGGCGGCCACACGTTCGGGAAAGTCCACGGTGCCGACTCCGGTGACCACCTCGGTCCCGAGCCCGCGGATGCCCCAATCGAGGAACAGGGCCTCGGCTGGGACAACGAGTACGGCTCGGGCAAGGGAGCGGACACTATCACCAGCGGGATCGAGGGGCCCTGGAACACCACGCCGACCGAGTGGGACATGGGCTACATCGACAACCTTCTCGAGTACCAGTGGTGGCCCGAGAAGGGCCCCGGCGGCGCGTGGCAGTGGACCACCCAGAACGGCGAACTCGACGAGTCCGCCCCCGGCGTCGAGGACCCCGACGACAAGGAGGACGTGATGATGCTCACGACCGACATCGCGCTGAAGCGCGATCCGGATTACCGGGAGATCCTCGAACGCTACCAGGACAACATGATAGAGTTCGGGATCAACTTCGCGAAGGCGTGGTACAAGCTGATCCACCGCGACATGGGTCCGCCCGAGCGTTTCCTCGGTCCGGAAGTACCCGACGAGACCGTGATCTGGCAGGATCCCCTGCCGGACGCCGACTACGATCTGGTCGGCGACAGCGAGGTCGCGGATCTCAAGGGGACGATCCTCGACTCGGATCTCTCCCGCTCCCAGCTGGTCAAGACCGCCTGGGCCGCTGCCTCGACGTACCGCGACAGCGACAAGCGGGGCGGTGCCAACGGTGCTCGGATCCGACTGGAACCCCAGAAGAGCTGGGCGGTCAACGAGCCCGACGAGCTGGAGACGGTCCTCTCGACGTACGAGGACATCCAGGCCGAGTTCAACGACTCCCGGTCCGACGACGTCCGTGTCTCGCTCGCGGACCTGATCGTCCTCGGTGGGAACGCGGCCGTCGAGCAGGCCGCTGCGGACGCCGGCTACGACGTGACGGTGCCCTTCGAGCCCGGCCGAACCGACGCCGAGCCCGAGCAGACTGACGTCGAGTCCTTCGAGGCGCTGAAGCCCGAAGCCGATGGCTTCCGCAACTACGTCGGCGAGGAGGCCGACCGCAAGCCCGAAGAGATCCTGGTGGACAACGCCGAGTTGTTGAACCTGACCGTCCCCGAGATGACGGTCCTCCTCGGCGGCATGCGCCAACTGGGCGCGACCCACGGCGACACCGAGAAGGGCGTTTTCACCGATCAGCCCGGCACGCTCACGAATGACTTCTTTGTGAACGTCCTCGACATGGACTACGAGTGGGAAGGGACCGACGACGAGAACGTCTACGAGATCCGTGACCGCGAGACGGGTGCGGTCGAGTGGACCGGCTCGCGTGTCGATCTCATCTTCGGGTCGAACGCCCGACTTCGTGCCGTCTCGCAGGCGTACGCCGTCGAGGACGGCGAAGACCAGTTCGTCTCGGACTTCGTCGACACCTGGAGCAAGGTCATGCAACTCGATCGATTCGATCTCGAATAACGGCCGTCTCGCCGCCGTGTTTCTGTCGATCCGACGCCGTCTCCCGCTTCGAACCTTACTTGCTGCCACAGGTTGTACCCACGTGTATGACTACCTATGACGCCGGTGAGTTCACCCTGGAGAAGGTACGCGAGTACGTTTGGGAGATGCCACAGGAAGGCGAGATGCGCGTTCCCGCGCGGGTCCTCGCCAGCGAGGAACTCCTCGACGAGATCAGCGACGACCTCTCTCTGCAGCAACTCAAGAACACCACGCACCTCCCCGGGATCCAGCAGTATGCCCTCGCGATGCCCGACGCCCACCAGGGGTATGGGTTCCCGGTCGGCGGCGTCGCCGGCATCGACGCCGAAACCGGCGTTATATCGCCTGGAGCGGTTGGTTACGATATTAATTGCGGCGTACGGATGTTGAAAACGAACCTTACGTACAGCGACATTCAGGGTCGCGAGGAGCAACTCGTCGACGCGCTGTTCGAGGCGATCCCGAGCGGTCTGGGCGGCGGTGGCATCGTCCAGACCGACGTCGACACACTGGAGGAAGTCCTCACACGCGGCGTCGAGTGGGCGCTCGACGAGGGCTACGCCGTCGAAGACGATCTCGCCCACTGCGAGGACGAGGGAGTCCGACCCGGGGCAGATCCCGACGCAGTCTCGAAGAAAGCAAAGGATAGAGGCCGCCAGCAACTCGGGAGTCTGGGCAGCGGGAATCACTTCCTGGAAGTCCAACGCGTCACGGATGTCTATCGTGACGACGTCGCCGAATCTTTCGGTCTCAGCGAAGACCAGATCGTCGTCCTGATTCACTGTGGCTCACGCGGCCTGGGCCACCAGGTCTGTACCGACTACCTTCGGGAGATCGAACAGACCCATCAGGGACTCCTAGAGCAGTTGCCGGACAAGGAACTCGCGGCCGCGCCCGCCGGGAGCCATCTTGCCGAGGCGTACTACGGGGCGATGAACGCCGCGATCAACTTCGCGTGGGTCAACCGCCAGCTCATCATGCACCGAACCCGGGAAGTCTTCGCCGATGTTTTCGACCGCGACTGGCGCGATATGGAGATGGACCTGCTGTACGACGTTGCCCACAACATCGCCAAGAAGGAGATCCACACCATTGAGGGCGAGGACCGTGAACTCTTCGTCCACCGGAAGGGAGCGACGCGCGCGTTTCCCGCCGGTCACCCGGAAATCCCGGCCGCCTACCGCGACGTCGGCCAGCCGGTCATTATCCCCGGGAGCATGGGGGCCGGGAGTTACGTCCTCCGTGGCGGCGAGCATTCGATGGCGGAGACGTTCGGTTCGACGGCCCACGGCGCGGGCCGGCTCATGTCCCGGACGGAAGCCAAGAACACCTACTGGGGCGAGGATGTCCAGGACGACCTCCGCGATCAGGAGCAGATCTACGTCAAAGCCGAGAGCGGCGCGACCGTCGCCGAGGAGGCCCCGGGCGTCTACAAGGACGTCGACGAGGTCGTGCGCATCTCGGACGAACTCGGGATCGGGGATCGAGTCGCTCGGACGTTTCCGGTCTGTAATATCAAAGGGTGATCGCTGCCCGGCCTAGATGCCCGTGTCACCGTTCCAGCGTGAGAGGACGGTCGATTGGTTCAGTGTGGCGTTGTGGTAGATGATCTCGAGGCGGCTGCTCGAGCGGATCCGGTCCCCGTAGGCATTTTGTTCACTGACCGGGACCGTATCGCCCGGCGTCACCAGGGCCGATTCGTTTGATTCGGCCAGTGCAGCCCACGTGACGTTGTTGTTTGAACCCGCGATATAGAGATCACCGCTCCGGATTTCGCTTCCACGATCGTGCTCGATGATGAGAAAGCCTCCCCGTTCGTTGAACGTGTACGTGAAGTTGGCCTGGGGTGGCCCGGATGTATTGCCCACAAACAGGAACGCACTGATCCCCACTCCGGCCACGAGAATGAACGCGATGCCGACGAGCGTGACGACCGCAGTCATCTCCGAGATCCCGCGTTCGTCCCAACCCGTCGCAGTGGCCGGTTCCATCACAGGTTCCCTTGTACCCGTGGCGATAAAAAGACTGTTCGCCCTGCTTGCCAGATAGATGCCAGTGCCCCTTGCTCTCGATTCCAGTACCCGTCAACACAACCCTTTTCAGCTATCGGGGTGTCGATTTTCGCATGCAACCGGTGGCCGTCGGGTGGATCGACGTGCTTGGAGCCACGACCACCGAGGCCGCCAATCCGGTCCAGGCATTGGAGTGGGTCCCCGCGTGGATCCCCGACTGGACTCTCGACGTGGTTTCCGTCGTCATTGTCCTCGGGCTTGCCTGGGCCGCTAGCCGATTCCTGATCGGATTGCTCGGTCGGCGCATCGCTCGCCGGTTTCGCCGCCCCAGTCTCACTCGGGCGTTCATCCGTGGGATTCGCGCGGGTGTGTTTGGCCTTGCACTGCTGGTGATTCTGCGTATCTTCGGATTAGAGCTTGGAGATATCGCGCTCTCGGTGACCGTGTTTTCGGCGGTGATCGGTGTCATCCTCGCGCCGATCGTTGGCAGTGTCATCAGCGGGATCTTCCTGCTGGCTGACCAGCCCTACGAGATCGGCGACATGGTTGAACTCGCCGACACGGGCCAGCGTGGATTCGTCGAGGACATCACACTACGCTATACCAAGATATTCACACTCGACAATACGTTTCTGGTCATCCCGAACGGCACGATTCGCGAACGTGACGTCATCAACTACTCCGCGGAAGACAGCCGGGTCCGGGAGTCTATCGACGTCGTCGTTACCTACGAGGGGGATCTCGAAACCGCTCGCGACCGGTTCATCCAGGCTGCCCGGTCGGTCGACGGTGTCATCGGCGGCGGCCCGGACATCCGGGTCGGAGCCGCACGGTATCCGGCGAGCCCAGTGTGTCATATCGGCGAGTTCGGCGATCACGGGATCCGACTGACCCTTCGGTACTGGATCGAGGTGCCTTATCGAATGCAGGCGATCAGGTCACAGATACAGACCGCGATCTGGGAGGCGATCGATGATCTGGATGTCGAGATCGCCTATCCCCACTCGCATCTGGTGTTTGATGATACGAGTGGCCAGTTGCGGGTCAGTCACGACGAAGGGGTCTCGGAGTCACCGGGAAGACAGTCCCCATCTAGGGACGCGGTTGTCGACGACGAACAGTACGAACATCGTGACCGCGCCGAGTGATTGCTGTGCAGGCGTTTGCAGTTCGGTCGAAGTACGTTGATTGGCTAATCGACCGAGGCGGTGACGATTCGACAGTCGAGTTCGTTGCTCAGGTACGTCGAGACGTCGGGATCATCGATCAGTCGGCGGACCATCCGTCGCCAACGCCCCACCTGTTTCTTCCCGATCACGACCACGTCAGCCCCTTCGGCAGCGACTTCTTCGAGTATGGTCTCCTCGACGAGCAGCCCGGTCCGGATCGCATATCGCGTCCGTGACAGCTGACCGAACTCGGATTCGACCGCGGACTTGAGATCCGCCCGCGTGACGTGACCGTTATGTTGATAGAGATTGACGTGCAAGATCGTCAGATCCGCATCCTCCTCGTCGGCGACGTCGATTGCCCTCGCAAGCGTCGCTCGCGAGTGTTCGCTCAATGGAAACCTGACCGGAACCATCACCGTTGTCATCTGGAGTCTACTAGGTCTCCGGGACGCGTCAACGTTTCGTATCGGGACGTCTCTCGGCTCGATGCGTGGTTTCCTGTTATCTCATCCGCGCACTGAACCATGATCGTTGTATGGCATCTCTGAACCGTGATCGTTGTATGCCACGATCTCTCAGCACCGTCGGCAGAGTGCCGGGCAACAATTACAGGGAGGGAGGTCGTTTGGCTACTGTACGGGTGCGTGCTTCCCGGAGAGGCAACGTCCCCGCAACACCAACAGAGCAACATGGTATTCAAGAAAGTTACCCTCGTGGGAACGAGTCCGGACGGCTTCGATGCGGCCACAGACGATGCGATCGATCGAGCACAGGACACCTTAGAGAACGTCCAGTGGATCGAGGTCGACGAACTGGGCGTCGAAGTAGCGACCGCAGACGATCGCGAGTACCAGGCCGAAGTGACTGTGGCATTTGAACTTCAGGACTGAGCGACGTCGGTCGCTCTCGACCGACGTGGTGGTTTCTCGAACGTGATCGCTAGCGAAAGCCATATCCCCCGAGACACGAACGGAGAGGTATGAGCGCTCCGCCGGGGGAGTACTACACAGAGGAACGGTGGCAGAACTGGATACAGCGGATCGAATCGGAAGATATCGATCCGGAGCAGGAGGATTCGGCCCGCCTTCTGTTGAACCTCCAGGACGATACAGCGATCGCCGTCGCCAAGATCGTCACTGATTACGAGGACGGCGAACTCGAGGCCGAAGCGGCACTCGAAGAGCTCCAGGGCGTTCGCGAGATCGTCCTCGAGGAGGTGGACATCGCCGACGAGGAGAAGCTGATGGTCGTCGACGGCGTCCAGACCTCGCTTGTTTGTGTCTTTTTCGCCGCCGAGGAGTACGTCGCCGGCGGCGTCGCCGAGGCCCCGATCGCGGATCTCATCGCTGCGGCGAGCGAGGCCGAGTCCGAGGAGAACATGGACGCTGCGCTGGGGTACTGCGCTCAGGCTGGGACGCGGATCATCGCTGACGAGGCGGAACTCCCGAGAGACGTCGTCGACGACCTGGAGTTCGGACTGGTCGCTGAATGGGTCAACGGGTTAGACAGCCTGCAAACGGCGATGAGCGACCCGGAAGTCGTCGAAGAAGACGACGAGTGAGCGCGGCCCGATCAGCCACGTTCAGTTCGCTCCGGTGGAGGCGGCAGACAACCTTTTACCCGCGGGCGGCGTCGTTGCAGTAATGCCCTTCTGGGACGACGAACGCGGGCAGGCGATCCAGATCGGTGCTGTACTGCTGTTCGCCGTCCTCGTGATCGCATTCTCGCTGTACCAGGCGTTCGTCGTCCCGAACCAGAACGAACAGATCGAACTGGACCACAACGTCGAGGTCCAACAACAGCTTCAAGATCTCCGAAACGCCATCGTCTCGATGCCAGGCCGCACGTCGGGCACAGGGACGACAATTTCACTCGGGACATCGTATCCGGCGCGCGTGGTCGCTCTCAATCCCCCGCCGCCCTCTGGCCGACTGACGACAATCGGCACGACGGACCAGCAGGTGAATCTGACGATCACGAACGCGACCGCGGTCGGGGAGACCGGTGATCTCTGGAACGGTTCGACGCGGCCGTACAACACGGGTGGGATCGCTTACGAGCCGAACTACAACGAGTATCGGGATCCACCGACGACGATCTACGAGAACACGCTGCTGTACAATACGTTCCGTGGCGGGAATCTGACGCTGGCCGGTCAGTCACTCATCTCCGGGGACCGAATCTCGTTGGTCACGCTCAACGGGTCGTTGAGTCGGTCGAGTAGCGCCTCGACGACCGTCGATACTCAGCCGATCAGCAGCTCAGACCGGACAATACTGGTCACGGGCAACGCCACGTCGCCGATCACGCTCAATCTGACGACTCGGCTCTCGGCCAGTCGGTGGACGACGCTTCTTGACGACGAGGCCAACGTGGATACTGTTGCGCCCGCGCCGAATGCTGCTGTGCCTGACCCGTTTACCCGCGTGCAGATCACGCTGGATCCGGGCCAATATCGTTTGCAGATGGCGAAAGTCGGCGTCGGAACGGGCACGAGTGAGGAGTCGGCGAGCTATCTGACGGACATCTCCGGTAATGGGACGACGATCACGCGTGGCGACAGTCAAGACATCACCCTCGAAGTACGCGACGCGTACAACAATCCGCTGTCGGGTGTCTTGGTGAACGGAACCGTCCCGGGGAGCAACGCCGGGCAGTTGGACCAGGACAACGAAACGACAGACACCGACGGCCAGGTGACGTTTCAGTACAATACGACGGCTGCGACCAGCACGGACACGCACGAGATCCGCTTCAGTCTGCGAGACATCGACAGTGGCTACGGCAGGACGGGGGTTCAGAACGTCTCGGCGTACGTGACCGTCGAAGAACCACCGCAGACCGGCAGTGGCGGCGGTAGCGGTCCGTTCAACGTGTCGTGGGCGGACCCGAGTGCGATGTCCGCAAACAGCGGCGACGACATCTCCGGCTCGGACGGCGAATACACGTGGGACGTCGGTGCCAGCGACGACAATTCACTCCAGCTCAATGCGACGACGAGCCCAGCTTACGAAGGCGTGGATATGGATTTCGCCGTGAACAACAGCACTGTCGGAACAGTCTCTCCGGGGAGCGACCAAACGGATTCACGGGGAGTCGCCGTGACTGATCTTACAGTTACGACCAACGGGACCCTTAACCTCTCTGCCGCTGGTGGGGCAGCTGGGGACACGATCACGATTGAAGTGACAAATATCACAGCCTCCACACTGGGAGCGCTAGTTGAGGATTACTCGAACGAGAACCAGGATCAAGGCAACTACCTTGTTTCATACGAACTGCTGGACCCGCCGGGTGACTTCCAGAAGGTCGGTGTCCATTTCATCGACACAAACAATGCTGGGAATACGACCTGGCTAAATTCGACGAGTGAAGCCGGCACCTTGACGCTTGAGGACGGAAATGCCGCCCTTGCCGATTTCGACATCGAAGTGACCGCGTATAGGACGGACGGCACTTCCATTGATACGTGGTCTGTCAGTGACACGGCCGATGGGGTTAATCCGGGCAACAACGTCGATCTCGGTGATGGAACGAGTCCCACATTCAGCAGTTACACAATCGAGGATAAATCCAGCAACGGTAATGGTCATCGTTATCGTATTGACTATACAGCGACCGCGAGTGGCTTCGATCGCGTGGGGGGATATCTGGTCGCTCAGAACCCGAATAGCGGTCAGGATTCCCGGACGTCCACACAAACTTCTCAAACCAATTGGGAACTCTCGACTTACGGGTTCGACAATAACAGCCCCCGTCAGATGAAAACGACGTTGCTGTTGTTCGACAATCGTGGCGTCGTTGTTGACCGTGTCGTGTGGATCGACGGGTCAGATGGATCTGGGACAACGAGTGGATGAATAGTACCACTTCCGTCACACGCGCGCCGGTAACCACTCGTGCCCAATCTGAAGTCATCGGCATCGTTCTCATGACTGCCGTCGTGGTCATTCTGGCCGTCATCGTCGGCGGAAGCATCCTCTCGACCGTCGATACGCAGGACGAACCCGTGACGAATCTTGAAGCCGCTGTCGACGCGTCGAACGTCACGATCAGTCATCACGGTGGAACTGCGTTTTCGACTGACGAGGTCACGGTCCAATTTCGAGCCACCGGGACCGAACGCCACTCGCTGGGGACGTTCTGGGAAGTACAGGGGAACGATGACGGCACGTTCTCTCCCGGCGAGCAAGTGAGCCGAATCCACAACGCCTCGGATGTCGTCCGGATTCTTGTCGTCCACGAACCGTCCAATACAGTGCTGTATGATCGCGCGTTCGACGTTCCGGGAGGCAATCTCACTCCGCTCACCTGGGAGCAGGCGTCAGCTTGGGACGCGGCCAGTGCCGAATCGAACGTCGTCCACGACTCCTTCGGCGATCATGGCGCGGACCGAATCGAGCTGGGATATCCCGCCACGGATGCAGGTCTCGTGGGATACTGGACGCTGGACAGCGAGAGTGGCGGGGCGACCGACGCCTCCGGGACGGGTAACGACGGGCAGGCTGACGGTGGGCCAACCCGCGGGATCGATGGCATTCTGGGGACGACAGCCTGGGGATTCGACGGGAGTGACGACCGAATCACGGTCCCCGACGATGCTACCCTGGAAATGAACGATACCGACGCCGTGACGGTTTCCATGTGGGTGAACAAGACGACCACCCAGTCCGGGTGGATCGGGTTGTTACAACACTCGGATACGTCGTACAACCTTCAGTTCGACAGCGGGAACTCCCCTGCTTTCACCGTGTACGATGAGACATGGAATACGGCATATTCCGGCGAACCGCTAACTCCTGGCCGGTGGTACCACCTTGTCGCCACGTTCGATGGGAGCCAGTCTCGGATCTACATCAACGGTTCCGAGGCCGGGACTGCGAGTGCAGACTTCATCGCGCCAGGCGGCGGTCTGCCGGTCGGTATCGGTTTCAACAACGAAACCGAGGATCGACACTTCGACGGTCGAATGGATGCCGTCCGCCTGTACGACCGGGCATTATCTCCTGATGCGGTTGGGGCACTGTGGAATACGTCTTCACGTGGGAACCTGACGACAGCAACCAAGACCTTCGCCGAACCCGTCGATCCGTCCACACTCACACTCGCCGATGTGAACGCCTCGATCCCGTCCGGAACGGACGTCTCGGTGTACGTCGAATCCGACCCCGAGAACGACGGTACGTACGTCCAGAGTGACGAAATCACGCTTGACGGCAGCGGATCCTACGCCGTCACGGGGCTATCGACGGAGAGCCAGCAATATCGCCTCCGGGTCGAGCTGGCGACCAGCTCAGTCACTCTGACGCCTGCCTTCGACGGAGCGACGTTGCGACCGGCCTGATCGTCTCCACCCGGATTCGACAATTGACGAATTCACAGTCGACAAAAACATAAGGGGCCTCTCCGTCGTCCGTGATGAATCATGACTACAGTGGGCATCGACGCTGTCGAGATCCGCACTGGGAATCTCAAACTCGACCTGGCGGAGACGTTCGCCCCCGCCAAGGACGAAGACCCGGCGAAATATACCAAAGGCCTCGGCTTGCATTCGAGTTCGTTCCCGGACGTCTACGAGGACATCGTCACGATGGGCGCGAACGCGGGCAAGCGTCTGATGGATCGAAAGGGGCTCGAACCTGACGATATCGGCCGGATCGACGTGGCGACCGAGAGCGCGTTCGATCACTCCAAGCCGGCTTCGACGTATATCGCCGGGTGTCTCGAAGACGTCTACGAGGGGGACTTCCATCACGCGAACAAGGGCGAACGGAAGTTCGCCTGCGTCGCCGGCACCCAGGCGATCGACGACGCGGTCAACTGGATCGGTTCCGGGAAGAACCGCGGGCGAGCGGCACTCGTGATCGCCACCGACACTGCGCTCTATGCACGGGGAGATTCCGGCGAGGCGACACAGGGTGCTGGCGCGGTCGCCATGCTGATCGACGAGGATCCGAGTCTCGTCTCGGTCGATCCCGTCCAGGGCTTTGGCAGCGCCGACGAGACGGACTTCCTCAAACCCAACCAGCAGTTCCCGAGCGTCGACGGCAAGCGCTCGATGCAGGTCTACCTCGCGCGGATGCGCGAGGCACTGACGGACGTCGAACGCCAGCGTGATCTCCATCCGGATGACTTCGCCGTCGTGCCGTTCCACATCCCCTTCCCCGGGATGGTCCGGAAGGGTGCGGCACTCGGCTATCGCCACATCTCTCGCGGGACGGACGTCGAGGAGGAACTCGCCGAGGAGATCGGAATGCAGCCACGGCGGGAGGACTTCGAGGACGACGAGGCCTTCCGTGACGCGCTGACGGAGTACACGGATAGCCTGACCGAGACCGATCGCTATCGCGAGTGGTACGACCGCACGGTCGAGCCAACGCTTGGTATCTCCCGGCACGTCGGCAACTGGTATACCGGCTCGGTCCACCTGGCGCGGGCATCGGCACTCAAAGAAGCCAGAGAGAGCGGCCGTGATCTCGACGACGAAGAGATGCTGGTCTGTTCGTACGGCAGCGGTGCGCAGGCCGAGATCCACATCGAGACCGTCCAGCCCGGCTGGGAGGACGAGATCGCCGCGCTCAACGTCGACGAACAGCTCCGGGATCGCTACGATATCACTTTCGCCGAATACGAGCAGATCCACGAGGTTCACAACTACGACGAGACCACCGACATCGACGCGTTCACCACGCCCGAAGAAGAGTTCGCCTTCGACGGCTGGGGGCGCATGGGCGAGCGCAAGTACACCTACGTCGAATAGGCCAGGTAGCTTCCAATTCGGCCAATAGAGCAGAACCGGCGGATTTCCGTTGGTCCGTGGTTTCGGACCGATAGCGGGAACGGGATGTGGCCGTGGCTGGCCCATCGTGTTCGCGGCCGCATCCCCTCGCTGTCTTCTCTTCAGAACTGCTCGGCCAGTCGATCGAGCATCGCATCCAGGTCGAGTGTCGTCGCCGCCAGTGCGAACCCGTCGACGCGGGCCAGATCCGCGGCTCGCTCCCAGACGTCCTCGGACTCGATACCGTGGAGGACGACGGCGTTCGGCGTCGGGTTCACGACCCGCATGGCGACCAGCGGCGACTCACCCCGGGTGACGTTCGTGAACACGAGTGCGCGGTTCGAACTCTGGCCGTAGAGACGGTAGAACTCCTCGCTGGAGAGTCGCGTGATCGCCTCGATGCTGTCGATGACGGTGTGGCCGACGACCGTTTCCCGAGAGCCGTCAGCGAGTTTCGTCGCCGCGATGGCGTCGAAATATCGGTCGATCGGGACCGCCGCCGAGAACTCCCGGAGATCCGAGACGATGGTGTTGTCGAAGCCGGCCGAGATGACCCGGGCGTGCTGGCGGATGTGCCGGCCGCCACGACGCTGGTCGATCGCGAGCAGCGCCGTGACTGTCCGGTCGACTACGGCGATGCCGGGATTGTCCCGTCGTCCGCTCTCGTAATCCGAAACTACCGACGGTGAAACGTCGAGTTCAGCGGCGAGTTCGGATTGGGCGATCTCGAAGTCCGTCCGCCACTTTCGGATCGTCTCGCCCGGCCGATCACTCGTCGCGATCTCGCCCGCGATCCGATTCGCGAGACGGTCGCGGTCCGACCCTCTGTCCATATTCGAGAGTGCGTGGTCGAACCAGTAAATCCCGTCGAAGTACGCTTCGACAGGAGACGAATTCAGTGCTCGCTTTCGTCGTCGGTTGCGACACAATTCCTATCTTCATCCGGGACGTCCCACGGGTATGCCCTCGACCGTGGTACACCTCGCCCTGGCTGGGCTGATCGCAGCGGCGTTGCTCGGGCGTGCGTTCGACGGTCGTGCGCTCGCCGTCGTGCTCGCGCTCGTAGTGATTCCCGACCTCGACGCCTTCGCCGGCTTCGTTATTCCAGGTGGCCATCGGGCGCTGCTTCACACGCTGTTGGTCCCGGCTGGATTGGCCGCCCTGGTCTACTACGACACCCATGTTCGGTCGGCGTCGTGGCTGGCCGGCCGGTTCGGAGGATACGGCCCCCGGGTCGCGTGGGTCGGGATCCTGGCGATCGGTTTCGCGGGGATCGGCCCGGATCTGTTCGGAGCCGGGGCGAACATCTTCTACCCGGTCCACGATCAGTTCTACGCGTTCAACGGGAAACTCGAACTCTCGACCCAACGAGGTCTCGTCCAGACGTTCGTCAACCTTGCGCCGGACGCGACCGACGGTGGCGGAACCGCGGTCGGCTCGACCCAGGAGGTCCACATCAGCTCCGGTGTCGATCCCCAACGCGGCCCGGAACCCGCAACCGTCGATCGCGTCTTCCCAATCGCACGGTCGGGTACCAAACTGCTGCTCGTGCTCACCAGTATCGTTGTCGTCGGGATACGGCTGGTCGAAACTCGGCTGGCTGAAACCGATCCAGCGAAGTGATCGCGGTCGCCGAAACCCGACCAGCCGCATGATCTCAATCGCCGAAATCCTGCCAGCGTGTCAGCCGAATGGCGAGGAGCACGAAGACGACGGCCATCCCGCCTAACATGGCGAACGCTGGCCACACGCCCTCGGTGGTTTCGACGATCATGAGCTGGCGAAGTCCGCGATGGAACTGATACAGCGGCATGAGCCGGCCGATCGTCTGTAACGTCTCGGGCATGATGTCGATCTCCCAGAAGACGCCCGAGAGGAACATCATCGGGAACGCGATCGACCCGCCGAGACTGCTGGCTGCGTCAGGGTTCGGCAGGAGGCTTCCAAGGGTCATTCCGAGCGCCGAAAACGCGATCGCCCCCAGCAAGACGAGCGCGATCGAGAGCGGCCCGGGAATCACGGTCACGCCGAAGAGCATCGCCGCGACGACCAGCATCACCCCAGAAAGCAGGAGGGCGAGCAACGATTGCTGGACGATGTTCGCGATGATCCAGTCGCGCTTTCGCAGGGGTGTCGCCACGAGCCGCTTGAGCGTTCCGTCCTGGTTGAACCCGGCGATCACCCCGGGGACCGTCATCACGCCGTTGATCAACACCAGCGTCGCGATGAACGCCGGCAGGTAGTAGTCGGTCGACGTCAGCCCGGCCGACCCGATCGTTCCCGAATCCAGACTAACGGGCGGTTCGTCGATACCGAGTGACTCCTGATTGAACTCGGCGATGACAGTCGAAAGGATGCCACGCACGACGGGTGCCGACTGGTCGTCCGGTGGAGCGTAAAACGCCAGTGTGGCACCGGTCGCGTTCTGCTGGCTTGCCTGGTCTAAGCCCCGCTCAATGTTCGCTCGCTCGCTCTCGTTCATGTCATCCTGAAACCGGGCGACGGTATCCCGGATGATCGCGATGCGAGCGCGGCCGCTCTGAGCCCGGACCTCCTCGGCGAAGCCGTCGGGGAGAACCAGCACACGACCACCGCCGTCGCTCTCCTGGCTCCATTCGGTCAGGTTCCGATCGGCGTCGAGGTGCTGAACGTCCAGGGGTTCGATCCCCGCCAGATTCTCGACGAAGGTCGAGGAGAGGTTCGTCGCTTCGCCCCCTGCCCCGATGTCCTGGTTCTGGACGACCAGTGCGAACGACGGCGCACTGGACGCAAAGACGGTACTGAAGATCACCAGCAGGATGATCGGAAACAGCACGACAAAGAAGACAGTCTCCCGGGAACGCGACCAATCGCGCAACAGCGCATTGAGCAACGCGGCGATTCGCTTCATTCGATCTCACCCCCGGCGTCCGGCGTCGCACCGGCCAGATGCAGGAAGACGTCTTCCATCCCGGCACTGATGAGGTCGATCGCCCGGCCCTCGCCCGCTTCCTGGAGGCGACTGTACGTCTCCTGTGCGTGGTCGCGATCCTCGAAGTGGCCGACGAGATCGCCGGTGTCCGTCCGATAGACCTCACTCGCGGCGTCTTCGAGGATCGACCTGACTGCGTCGTCCGCAGGTGACGCCTCCCCGGGGAAGCTACCATCGCTCTTGACGACTACCTTGATCGCCCCACCGTATCGATCGATCAGGTTCGGCACGGTGTCGATGGCTTCGATCGTCCCGTCGAGGAGCAGTGCGGCGCGATCGGCCAGCCGCTCGACCTCCTCCATGTAGTGGGTCGTGAGGACGACGGTCGTGCCGCGGTCGGCGAGCCCCCGGATCTGTTCCCAGGTCGTGCGGCGTGCGTCGGGATCGAGACCGGTCGTCGGTTCGTCGAGGAAGAGGACTGCCGGGTCGCTGACGAGGGCCATCGCCATGCCTGTCCGTCGCTGCAAGCCGCCAGATAGCGACTGAAACGGTGTTTCGGCCCACTCGGCGAGATCGAGTTCCTCGAGCACCGTATCGACCGACGACCCGTTCTCGTACAGCCGCCGGATGAGCGAGACGTTCTCCCGGACCGAGAGACGATCGAAGGTGTGAAACGACTGTGGGACGACGCCGATCTCCGCCTTGATCGAGCGGGCGTCCGTGGTTACGTTCTGGCCGAGGACGGTCGCCGAACCCGCCGTCGGCGTCCGGAGGCATTCGAGCATCTCGACTGTCGTCGTCTTGCCCGCGCCGTTGGGACCAACGAGCGCGAAGACTTCCTCGGCCCGGATGTCGAACGTCACGCCGTCGACGGCGACCGTCTCGCCGTAGGTCTTCCGGAGATCCATCACTTCGATGACTTTCTCGGCCTGATCTTGGGGGGTACTCATGTATCCATTGGTACCGGCACTTCAGTGGGACGTTTGATAAAATATACTATTATCTGAAACGTCCGGCCAGCCCCTGGCGACACCGACGATTTCGGGCGGTCGGCCTGCAAAACAAGCAGACTGTCCCGATCACCGTCAGCCCGAACCGAATTCATTTCTTCCGCCTTACATATGGTGCGTGCCCCCTTTCCCGCGAGGGGCATATATCCGGCATTGCCACTGTTTACCCTGGTAAGCCCGGAAGTCACGTCGCCGTCATCCACCGCCGCATTTAATACAGGCTATCACGAAAAATAAGTCATGTCATCAATCGAACTCACGCCGAGTCAGAAAAACATCCTGCAGGAACTCGTCAACCTCTACCGTGACTCCGAAAGTGCGGTAAAGGGCGAGGAAATCGCCGAGCGAGTCAACCGGAATCCCGGCACGATCCGCAACCAGATGCAGAGTCTGAAGGCGCTCCAGCTCGTCGAGGGGGTCCCCGGGCCGAAGGGCGGATACAAACCGACTGCGACCGCCTACGATGCGTTGCAGATCCAGGACATGGACCACGCCGCGGAGGTGCCGCTGTTTCACAACGGTGAACAGATCGAGGAGGCAAACGTCGCCGAGATCAACCTCGCGAGCGTCCATCATCCCGAGAACTGCCGCGCGGAGGTCACTCTCCAGGGCTCGCTCGCCGATTACGACGAAGGCGACAGCGTTACAGTCGGCCCGACGCCGCTATCGAAACTCCAGATCGTCGGCACGCTCGACGGCAAAGACGACACCAGCAACAAGCTTATTCTCACGATAGACGACATGGTCGCGCCGGCCGAAGCGCCGGAACACTGACGCCGCCTCGATCACGGGCGGCTCTCGAAGTCTTCGAATCTTTCTCCGCGGCGATCTGATCACGTGATACGGTCGCATGCAACTTCCACGGCGTGATTTCAAAGGGTTTGTATCCCGGCCTCGCTGAACGACGGATATGACTGAGTCGGTGGTCGTTCTCGGTTCCGGGTACGCCGGCGCGGGCGCGATCCAGCGCCTCGAGTCGGAACTCGGTGATCGGGCCGACCTCACGTGGGTATCTGATCAACCGTATCATCTCGTCCTCCACGAAGTCCATCGCTGCATCCGTGATCCGTCCGTCAAAGAGCACGTGACGATCCCGGTCGACGAGATCAAGTCCCCCTCGACGACGTTCATCGAGGGTCGTGTCGAGACCATCGACGTCGAACATCGAACGGTCGGATTTGCGGACGGCGAGTCGATCGCGTACGATCACCTGTTAGTTGCCATCGGCAGCCAGACTGCCTTTTTCCGTATCGACGGACTCGAGGAGAACGCACTCACGCTGAAAAGTCTTGACGATGCGCTCGCCATTCACGACGCAGTCGAGTCGGCAGCGGCCGACGCAACGATGGCCGATCCCGCTCGGGTCGTCGTCGGCGGGGCCGGCCAGACTGGCGTCCAGGTCGCCGGCGAGGTAGCAGCCTACCGTGGGGAGATGTCGGCACCGATAGACGTCGTTCTGGTCGAAGGGCTCGAATCCGTCCTCCCCGGAGCCAACAGTGCCTTCCAGTCGGCGATCAGTGACCGACTCGATAAGCGCTCGGTTGATGTCCAGACGGGCAACTTCGTCAGCAGGGTCGACGACGACGCCGTCTACTTCGACGACGGTCGTGATCTCGCCTACGATGTCCTCGTCTGGACCGGCGGGATCACCGGGCAGCGTGCCATGGAGGACGTCCGCGTCACGAAAGATCACAAGAGCAACCGTCTCAAAACCACGACGACGTTCCAGACCGACGACGAGCGAGTTTTCGCCCTCGGTGACGCGGCACTGGTCGACCAGCCGGGCGAGGATCCGGCCCCGCCGAACGCCCAGGCGGCCTGGCAGGCAGCCGACGTCGCCGCCGAGAACATCGCACGGTCGATCCGCGGCCAGCCACTGACGGAGTGGCGCTACGAGAACAAGGGGACGGTCGTCTCCGTCGGTGACGAGGCAGTCGCGACCGACGTACTGTACAGTCCAATCGAGACGTTCAATGGTCTGGGTGCGGAGTTGTTGAAGAAAGTCATCGCCGCCCGATGGATCGCCGACGTCAGCTCGTTCTCCCGGGCGTTCTCCGCCTGGCCGAACATGTAATGTTGACGCTGTCGTCAACCGGGACGGTCGTCTCCGAGCTGGGTGTTTCTCTCCGCTGAGAAACTCACTTACTGGGGACGGTGGGCCGCCTGCGGTGTCTCCTGTCTCTACCGGCGTTCAGGCCTCGGTCGCCGCTCGATCGTACGCGTTCTTCAGCGAGCCCAGGAACCGGTGGTACGGCAGCGGAACCCCGATCTGACGGGCGAGCAGCGCGACTGGCAACAGCATGATCCCGACGAGCAGCGTCACGTGGTACAGCACTGACAGACCGGCGCGGTACAGGTACGTTTCCATTTGTCCTCTCTTCAGGGTGGTCCGTTTCGAGTATATAAAGGTTGCTGAAGGATATATTATAGTATCGTAGATTATTATAATTCAATACGGCTACGTCATGCGATTCAAGTGGGATTGAACTATGTCCAATCACACAGGATACTGATCGGCCGAAAACATAACAGGCCCGTTGGAACCACGCGGCGTACTCATAAGTTATGGCCATTATCGAGGTGACGTGCGCACGGCCGAGTCGAGACCCTCGTGTCGGGATCGCCATCAGGAAATCATAAAGCACGAATAGGCTCGACGGTAGCATAGAAGTATGAACTACCTCGTGGCATTGGAAGCAGCCTGGCTGGTACGTGATGTAGAGAACATCGACGACGCGATCGGTGTGGCCGTCAGCGAGGCTGGCAAGCGCCTCAACGACCAGGACATGGACTACGTCGAAGTCGAAGTCGGTGCCACGACCTGCCCCGCCTGCGCGGAACCGTTCGACTCGGCGTTCATCGCGGCCGACACCGCCCTGGTCGGACTCGTCCTCGAAATGAAGGTGTTCAACGCCGAGAGCACCGAACACGCCCAGCGGATCGCCAAAAGTGAGATCGGTGGCGCGTTGCGGGACGTCCCGCTGAAGATCGTCGAGACGATCGAGTACGCCGAAGACGAGGACCCACCGACCGAACCGAGCGAGTGACGCGGCCCGCGTGACTGCCCGGCCCGGGCGAGCATCGACCCGGGAGAGCCGGTGGCTTTTTGTATTACCAATGGTTATCACGCGGTATGGAACTGCCGACCCCAGCGGACCTGCGTGAGCGCCGGACGGATCTCGGACTCACTCAGAGTGAACTCGCCGACCGCGCCGATGTCTCCCAGCCGTTGATCGCCAGGATCGAAGGTGGCGACGTCGATCCGCGACTCTCGACGCTCCGGCGGATCGTCAACGCACTCCAGGAAGCGGAAGGCGGGATACTCCGGGCCGGTGATCTGATGAACTCGCCCATCGTCAGCGTCGCGCCCGACGACAGCGTCCACGAGGCGAAACAGTTGATGGACAGCGAAGGCTACTCGCAGGTTCCGGTCATCCGGAACGGCCGGCCGGACGGTCTCATCGGCAACACTGACATCCGCCAGCGTTCGGAGGACAACGTCGGTGACCTTCCCGTCGCCGAAGTGATGCACGAGTCGATCACCACCGTCGAGCCGGACGCGACGCTCGAAGAGATCGATACGTATCTTGATCACCACGACGCCGTGCTGGTCGTCGAGAGCGGTGAGACTGTCGGGATCATTACCGACGCCGATATCGCCGCCAACGTCAGCTGATTTTTGTCCGGATTCCATGGCATGTTCGTCTGCCGTGCGTACTGGTGTTTTCGACGTCGTCCGTGCTGTCGCTGCGGTGATCGCTTCCGGAGAAAACGTTAAGTACTACCATGTCTAACGTTAGCGTGGAACCGCGCCGGGTGGTTCCCGACGGGAACGACCGTCGTGAACGTCCGGGAGACGCACCGTGCGCAAACGACGAGTATCTCCGCCGATTCTCCGGCGGAGTTTCCGTTTTCACCTGCCCAACAGCTCCGACTGTGTCTCTGCCGGTGTGAGAACCTTGGTATGGCTTCGGAGCGAACCCCCGGTATGTCCAGGCCCGGCCGGTTGCCGGTCGAGTCCACACGCGAGGACCGGATCGTGTGTCACGTCGATATGGACTGTTTTTACGCTGCGTGTGAACGGCTCCGGGAGCCCGCGCTGCGGGACGAACCAGTAATCGTCGGGATGGGGTACGAGCCGGGCGAGACGTCGGGCGCAGTGGCGACCGCGAGCTACGAGGCGCGCGAGCATGGCGTCGAGAGCGCACAGTCGATCGAACAGGCGCTCGAACTCCTGCCCCGGCGCGAGACTGCCGATCCGGACGCGGAGCCGACCGCCTACTACCGGCCCGTCGACATGCCGTCGTATGAGGACGTAAGTGAGCAGGTCCGATCCATCCTCGCGGAATACGCCGACGTGCTTCGTGCTGTCAGCATCGACGAGGCGTATCTCGACGTGACCGACCGGACCGACTGGGATTCCGTCGAGGCCTTCGCGGCTAAACTGAAGCACGAGGTCGCCGAGACGGTCGGCGTCGAGGCGAGCGTCGGTGTCGCGCCGACGATGAGCGCCGCGAAGATCGCAAGCGATTACGACAAACCTGACGGACTCACGGTCGTCGAACCCGGTGATGTCCGATCCTTTCTGGCCCCGCTCCCTGTCTCGGCCGTCCACGAGGTCGGTCCGAAGACAGCAACCGAACTCGCGGAGATGGGGATCGAAACGGCTGGTGACCTCGCGGCGGCCGATCCGGCGGCGCTCGCCGATCGCTTCGGCGAACGCGGCCGGGCGATCTACCGGTACGCCCGCGGCGAGGACGATCGCGACGTGACGCCCGTCGGGAAACCCAAGAGTCTCTCCCGGGAGTCGTCGTTGCCGGGTGAAGACGGTTCTTCTCAGACCGTCCGTGAGCAGGTACGCACGCTCGCCGAAGCGGTGGCGGACCGGGCGAACCGGCGGGATGCACTCTACCAGACGATCGGGATCAAAGTCGTCACGCCGCCGTTCGACGTTCACACACGCGAACGGTCGCTGTCCGGACCAGTCGATCGCCCCACCCTCGTTCGGTCTGTCGCGCTCGACCTCCTTTCGGCGTTCGCTGACCGCGAGGTTCGGAAGGTCGGCGTGTTCGTCTCCGGGCTCTCCTTCTCGGCGGGCGACCAGGCCAGTCTCGGTGAGTGGGGCGGCGAGAGCGACGACACAGGGATACGGGCGGACTCTCGGTCGTCGTCCGGCAACCGGCATCTATCGGGGCAGACAACGCTCGCCGACTTCAGGTGAGCGGCGCTTATTGCAAGCCGCTGTCGAGATTCTCCAACAGTTTCCCGGCAAACAGCCCCAGCCGTGGTGAGATGGCGTCGGGATCGTCCGATGGAGCGTCGACCGGATGCGTCTCGAGCGCGCGGACGAACTGCTCGCCGTGAGTCATCGCCGCCATCATGTCGACGACGTCGACGGTCAGGCCCTCGTCGGAAGTGTCCATCTCCGGGTGGCGCTCTTTCTCTTCGGACGTGTAGGCGATGGTCCAGGACGGCCCGCCGACGAGATCGAGGACCGCATCGACGCCACCGACCTCGACGCGATCGCCGTCGCTGGCGACGTAGACGGTCCCGTCCTCGATGATTGTCTCGTACCGGGTCATCGCTGGGTGTCTTCACCCTGAAATGACGGCCTACTCGGATATATACCCTCACGTCCAGTCCCGCAGAACTATTCTCACCTGTCGGTCGCGTCGGACCCGCGTCTGACGATGAATTATGGGTGTCGAGGTCCTGGGCTAGAAAAGAAACGCATGGCTGACAGCGATACGCGGACGATCACCGTCGCGGAACGCAGCGACGGGCACGGCGGGACTGGTGACGTGGGCCGGCCGGTTTCGCTGCCAGTCGTCGAACTGCTCACCGGGCGCGGGTTCATCACCGGGAAATCGGGCAGCGGGAAGAGCAACTCCGCCTCCGTCGTCGCCGAGAAGCTGCTCGACAACGGCTTTGGACTCCTCATCGTCGACATCGACGGCGAGTACTACGGCCTCAAAGAGGAGTACGAGATCCTCCACGCCGGGGCCGATGACGAGTGTGACATCCAGGTCACGACCGATCACGCCGAGAAACTCGCCACCCTCGCCCTCGAACAGAACGTCCCCATCATCCTCGACATTTCGAGTTATCTCGACGAGGACAAGGCCCGGGAGGTGCTGACGGCCGTTGCCCGCCAGCTGTTCGCGAAGGCCAAGAAGTGCAAACAGCCCTTCCTGTTGCTGGTCGAGGAGATCCACGAGTACATCCCGGAGAAGGGCGGCGTCGACGAGTGTGGGAAGATGCTGATCAAGATCGGCAAGCGCGGGCGCAAACACGGCCTGGGGATCGTCGGCATCAGCCAGCGACCGGCCGACGTCAAGAAGGACTTCATTACTCAGTGTGACTGGCTGGTCTGGCACCGGCTCACCTGGAACAACGACACCAAGGTCGTCAGTCGCATTCTCGACGGCGCGTACGCCGACGCCGTCGAGGACCTGGCCGACGGTGAAGCGTTCCTGATGACCGACTGGGCCGAAGCAGTCGAGCGCGTCCAGTTTTATCGGAAGAAGACCTTCGATGCCGGCGCGACGCCTGGTCTGGAAGACTTCGAGCGACCGGATCTCAAGTCCGTCAGCGACGACCTCGTCTCCGAACTGAAATCGATCACCGACGAGCGTGCGGAGACCGAGGACCGGATCGCCGAACTCCGGGCGGAACTCGACCGCAAGAACTCCCGGATCGCCGAACTCGAACGTGAACTCCAGGACGCCCGTGACATGAGCCGGATGGCTGACCAGTTCGTCGATGCGCTGGTCGAGCACGTCGATGGGCCGAATCCGGGTCGGACCGAACAGGCAAAGCTTCGGGACAGTCATGCACGCAAGCAGAGCCAGGACGCGGACGACACCGACGACGGGCAAGCTACGTTCGGGCCCGACAGCCCCACGGACGACGTCACAGCCGACGGGTCAGGGACAGCCACGCCGGACGGTGCGGGCGGGAACGGTACGGAGGAGGCAGTCGCCGAGGCCTTCGAGTCCTTTGGCGATTTCGTCCCTGCGGAAGCGTCCGTCGATTCCACCACCGTGACTGACGCAAGTGACGCCCCCGCAGAGGCCGGCGATACCACTGCTGGCGCTAGCGACAACGAGGACACGGCAACGAGCCAGGAAGTCTCGATCGACGAGGTCCCCGACTTCGTGGGCCGACTCCGGGCTGAAGTCCGCTCGCTCGAACCCAAGACCCAGAAGATGCTGTCGTACTATCGCGACCAGGGACCGGCGTCGCCGCTGGACGCCCACTTCGTTGCCGGTGGCTCCGGCGATCGAACCCACGCCTACGCCCGCAATCGAACGCTCCGGACAGCCGAGTTGATCGAACACGTCGGCCAGGGTGCCTACGACTACCGCCTGCCAGCACTCCTCGAAGAGCGCGCCAAGCGTGCGCCCGAGGATGTCGACGACGCGGATCTCGACACCTACGTCGACGTGATCGAAGCGACCGTCGACGAGTTCTGATCCTTGCAAAACGGCGGTTCCCGAAGCGGTGACCCGACTACGGCTCCCACGTCGTCAGTGGCTGCGTCTGCGAAGACGTGGGCGACTTCCAGATGAGTTTGACTTCCTCCACATCGCTAAAACTGTGGGAGGAGGAGGCGTCGAAGTAGTTCGACACCGGCGGACTCCCACTGCCAAAGTAGATTGCCCACGAGTCAGTCGCCGAAATCGATGAAGTGCTCCCGTAGGCCGAGGATCCGTCGGCAAACGCATACCGCTCCTCGCTGCCTGTGTACGAGACCAACGCAACGAGTGTCCCTGCCTCCGCAGCCTCCCCACCGTCGTGTTCGATCACCACGGCGTCTGACTGCGCTGAAATGTCCCAACTGGTGCTGGGCGGCTGGTTCTCCGGCATGTCCATGTTCATCACGAACGTGCCGACCACAGCCGCGAGTAACACCGTGATCGCAACCATTAGAATCACTCCAATGACTGGCGATACCCCCCGGTCGTCTACCCCATGGTTCGCGCGCATCGCAATACGTAATACATTCCTCTAATACAAATATTTTTATATTTATTCATGGAGTATATGGCGCGGTAATAGCTTTGGCGTTTCATTCTGGAATTACTTGGATCCAGGCCGTCACTGCGTGGACGCGATAAGCCGGCCACGGTGGCTGAATCCGCCGAAATATCGAGGATTTGGACTCGATCGTCCGCTAGATCTATTGAATGCGAATATATTTGTTTGCGCACTACCAGGGTGGTTTGTTATGTGTATGTCTATGAATATTTATAATATACTGCCAACAGTATTTCAATCACGTATGGCAGTATTTTCCGTTTACGTGTGAAAATTACAATATACTTTGGATGGAAGATATTTTGAATGGTATAGTCTTTTACAATATTTGTGTTGAAAATATACGGAAAGTATACATTCACTACAATCATCATATATGATTGGGTCGGTCGTCGCCGACCCAGGCGATACGCCACGGTCCTCGTTTCCCCCGACGTGGACTGACTGTGTGTATCTGGACGACCGGATGCCATTTTCCCCCTCTCCGGTCGTCCATGTTTCCGCCAATCCTCCCCTGTTGGCAGTGGTTGATGGCCCATGAATCAACGCCCCTGCATCGAATCGGTCTGCCTGATTTTCATTGCCATCGGAGCGTAACCCGCGGTTGCTAGCCAACAGAACCATGTGCTCACACCGTAACTGGTACCATGACGCACATGGACTTTGATCAGTATCCCTCGGTTTCGTTGCACAACGTCGCGGAGATTGAACCTGCCGGGTGGGTTCCGGACGGTGATCGCCTTTGCCGGGTGCCGGCGGCGTACGGCAAAGAGATGAACGAGGATGCAGCACACCGGGTTCGCCATGCCACGGCCAGCGAAGTTCGATTCGTCCCGACCGAAGAAGACGCGGAGATCGAAGTGACACTTTCGGCGGTCGAAGACACACAATTTCGGACTTTCTGGGGCGTCTTCCAGCCCTGGCAGCCGACCGAGGTCGGCCCGACACCGGAAACGTACACGTTCACCATTCCGGAGCGACTCCGCGAGATCGCGACCACCGCTGACACCGGACGCTTCGATCCAGCAGTCTGTCGGATTCGCTTCGAGCGCCGGACTGCGGTCGCGATCCACGACGTCTCCGGCGACTGTCGACCCCCGAAGCCGGATGAACTGCCGGACCAGCGCTATCTGGCCTACGGAACCTCGATCACGGAAGGGGCGGCCGCATCAGCGCTCCACACGGACTACGTGACCCACGTCGCCCGAGATTTCGGAGCCGATCTGCTCAACTTCGGATGCTCGGGATCAGCCTACGCCGACGCGGCGATGGCAGACTACATCGCCACCCGTGATGACTGGGACTTCGCAACGCTTGAGCTCTCGGTGAACATGGCTAACGCGGATTTCACGCCGGCCGAGTTCCACGAGCGCGTCGAGTATTTCGTCAACACGATCGCGGATGCACACCCGGAGAAACCGATCGCGTGTATCACGCTGTTCCCGTACTTCGACGACCTCGCGGAGTCGGGCGATCAAGACCACGCCACCGCGTTCCGCAATGCGGTGCGCGATGTGGTCGCTGACGCCGCACATGAGAATCTCCACGTGGTCGAGGGGACTGATCTCAACGATATCACCGGGTTGACGGCTGATCTGCTTCACCCCGGGGATGCCGGAATGGAACGGATCGGAACCCGACTGGCCGACCGTCTCGAAGAAATCCTCGACTGAAAGACATCGGCGTCGGCTCGCTATGGCCTGCTATCGCTATTGAACAGGTTCGTTTTCGTAAACGGAATGGCGTCGGAGAGATTGTGAACCACGGTCGCAGCAAGCTGCTCCCTGGTTCAAATCCTTCCTCTCGCATTCCTGCCACTCACGGACTTGTTCGCGGCAGGAAATGGGGTCGGAGAGATTTGAACTCCCGATCGACTGATATCTCCGGTTGCGCCTCGGAACTCCAGAGGGTCATCAAGGCGTCCGGTGATCAGCCGGTCGCTCAGTATATCAGTCTGGAGTGTCGTCCCGGGCGCGGTGCCTCTGGAGTCAGTCGCCATGCCGGACTTGGCCACGACCCCGCGACTCGTCGTTAGACGATTTCCCCTAAAGGGATTTCGATTCACTCCCTGTCGGTCGTTGCCCATTCACAGTCCTGGCACTTCTCTCCGGTCACGAACTCGGTGATGGAGGGCATATACCCGACTTCCAGGACGTCGCCACCGCACTCGGGGCACGTGCGGTCCGCGTCTGCGATCGATTCGGCGTCCATGACGTCGTCGTCCTCGATAAGTTCTGCCAGTTTGACGGCGGTCACCATCCGTCCCTGGACGACCCTATTTTCGGCCATGGAGGATCCAGGCCATCGACACTTCTAAACATTGCCGTCCAGGCAGGATCTCGGCTGTGGTAGATTCCATCCCACGTGCGAGGTCATTCATTGTCGAATACCGTCCGCTAAAGCCACGGAGATCGGTCGTCGCTGTTCTTCGTGTCAGTTCCAACCGTATTGGGTGCGTCGGACTGATCGCCGCCGTCAGGCAGCGACGCTTCGTCTTCTGGCTCTCTACCAGCGTCGTCGGCCGGAAACAGCAGGTCACGATCCGGGTCGAACGCCAGTAGCCCGGCCATCGCAAGGACGGCAAGCGAGAGCGGGGCATCACTGGGGACGAGGCCGTACACTGACAGCGCGAGTACGCCAAGCGCGACGGCACTGCCAAAGCGGAACCGGTCGAGGTCGACGCTCGCTCGCAGCCATGGACCGGTCAGCGCAACCAGGAGCGCAAACCCGACGCCGACCAGCGCCGCTGCCGTCCCGTTGATGACGAGTCCGGGGTCCGTTGCGACGGACAGCTCCGCACCGTTGAGATCGAGGCTGGCGACCAGCCCGAACCCGACGATCACAGCCGGCCGTGGGATCACGTCCGCAAGTTGGGAACTGGCCGTCTGGGCGGCGATCGCCAGGATGACCAACCCGGCGAAGCGCTCGAAGATCGCCAGATCGAGCACGCTCGCGATCGTCGGCGCGAGGGCCGCTTCCAGCGCTGCAATGGGGAGCAGGACGACCCCGACGCCAGCGACAGTGAGCGCCTGCTCGCGTGGACTCCCGTCCATGTCGGCGAGGATGACCGCCACCGTGGCACTCCCGCCGAAGACCAGCAACCCGACCTCGAAAATGCCGGAGAAACTTCCGACTGCACCTGCGAGGATGAGTGCCGGAAAGACGCCATCGACCAGCGGGAGACACATCACCGTCGCGAGGAGGCGCCCGTCACCACCGACCCGCCGCTCGATGGCGAGCGCGATCGGATGTTGGGAGCTACTCATCAGCGACGCGGGCCATCTCCCGTGGCCAGTGGGTACTGGGACCGTCTCCGGTATCGTCGCGCGATACCGTGACGGTCGTGCTCCGCCGGCTGACTGGTGCCGTCAGCGCCAAAATTGAACGTTGTCCCCATCGACTTCCATGTATTCGTCACACCGGAGACTCCACGCTGCTCACTGGCGGTCCGCGAACTGATGGGGGCGGCGGAAGCCATATGATAAACCACGAAGGATAGAAATAAAAACGTTGTGTGAGAAGCGCCCGCAAGCGACGTGATGCGTGAGAATAACGCTGATAACTGGCGACTCTTCGAATAATATGCCACCACGCTCTCTAAATGTAAACAGAAGACGGCCAGAGAACTATCACATGTTCTCATATTAATATTCGACCATTATATATTGCCGATCGCCAGCAGTCGGCGTAGTTCCTTGCCAACGTCTGTGATGGGGTTCAACGCCAACTCGCAACGTTTTTGGGCCGGGCTGAACGACCGATTACATGGCGAAGAACGATCGACCGTTTTCGGCGAAACTTGAGGTACCGGAGGCGCTGACGTTCGACGACGTACTGTTGCGACCCAAGGAGAGTCGCGTCGAGCCTGACGATGCGACGACCGAGACCTATGTTTCGAAGAACGTCTCGCTGAACGTTCCCGTCCTCTCGGCGGCGATGGACACTGTCACCGAGAGTGACATGGCGATCGCGATGGCTCGTCACGGTGGCCTTGGCGTCATCCACCGGAATATGGACGTCGACCGGATGGTCACCGAGATCGAGCGCGTCAAGCGCGCCGACGAACTCATCATCCGTGACGTTGTCACGGCCGATCCGGACCAGACTGTCCGTGATGTCGACGCGATGATGCAACGACAGGGTGTCAGCGGTGCCCCCGTGGTGGGTGACGACGATGAAGTGCTCGGCATCATCTCGGCGACGGACATCCGACCGTACCTCGAAGTCGGCGATTCCGACGCCGTTCGGGAAGCCATGACTGACGAAGTCATCACGACGGAAGCGGATGTCTCCCCGCGTGAGGCGCTCGAACTCATGTACGAGCACAAGATCGAGCGCGTCCCGATCGTCGACGAGGAGAATCGACTCATCGGGCTGGTGACGATGCAGGGGATCCTCCAGCGCCGTGAGTACGACCAGGCCGCTCGTGACGGGAACGGTCGCCTCCGATGTGGCGTCGCCGTCGGTCCCTTCGAGGCGGAGCGGGCCATCGCAGCTGACGACGCTGGGGCTGACGTCATCTTCATCGACTGTGCACACGCACACAACCTCGATGTCGTCGACACCGCTCGCGATATCAAAGCGGAAATCGACGCGGACATCGTCGTCGGAAACATCGGCACCCGGGAAGCCGCTGAGGATCTCGTCGACTTCGCCGACGGACTCAAGGTGGGCATCGGCCCGGGCAGTATCTGTACGACGCGAATCGTCTCCGGGTCGGGGATGCCCCAGCTTTCGGCCGTCGCCGAAGTCGCGGACGTGGCCGCTGATCACAACGTGCCCGTCATCGCGGACGGCGGCATCCGATACTCCGGCGACGCGATCAAGGCCATCGGAGCCGGCGCGGACGCCGTGATGCTCGGGTCGTACTTCGCGGGCACCGACGAGGCTCCAGGTCGCATCATCACGCGCAACGGCAAGAAGTACAAGCAGTACCGTGGCATGGGCAGCGTCGGCGCGATGAAATCAGGCGGCGGCGAGCGGTATCTCAAGGACGTCGAAGACCAGGAAGAGGAGGACTACGTCCCGGAGGGCGTCGAGGCCGCGACGCCGTACCAGGGACCGGTCGAGAACGAACTCCACCAGATGGTCGGCGGAATGCAGTCCGGCATGGGGTACGTCGGAGCCGAGTCGGTCCCGGAGTTCCAGGAGCGCGCGGAGTTCGTTCGTGTCTCCAGCGCCGGCCAGCAGGAGAACCATCCTCACGACGTTCTCATCACCGACGAAGCACCGAACTACAGCCCCGGCGAATGAGGATCGTGCGATAATCACGCACGTCAACTGCTGTTTTTCACCCTGTCCTCTGTCGGAGAAATTCAGGAGGCCACACCGCAAGCATTCGATTTATTGGAGATTTCGACCGGCTTTGAGCCCACTCCGAAGGGCCGATCGCGTCCGGCCGATCCCGGTGACCCAGTCGCCAGCGATCGCCAGATCCGAATCGAGCGCCCGCTCGATCAGTTCCCCGTCCGGGCTTCGCGTCGGGATCGCATCGCCCCAGCGCTGGTACTCCCACCAGTTCGGATCGACGAGCCGATCGTCGCCGATGAGTTCCCTGGCCCGGTGGGTCGCCGCTTCGGAGGCAGCGGCCGGTGACGTCTGTGGGTGAGTCACGACCCAGCTCGGACCGAACTGAACGACGATCACCGTCTCGCCATCCGGCACGTGGCCGGGTTTGTGGCGTTCGTTCGACACCCACGCGACGTCGTAGACGCTCTCTTCGCTGACGAGCCCGAAGAACGGCGTCTCCAGCTCGAAGGCAAAGTGGAGGGCAACTGTATCCATCGTCCGATAGGGGATCTGGTTGATGGCGATCGCCAGTTCCTCCCGCAGCGGCGCGTCCCAGTCGGCGGTTTCGAGCAGCACGGACGCCGATGCCGTCGGGACTGCGAGCACGATGGCGTCGAACTCTCGTACACCTGCTTCGGTCGTGACGCGCCACCCATCGTCAAGTCGTTCGAGGTGCGTGACGCCGACCCCGTCTTCGAGTGTCGCGCCGCTCGCATTGATCATGCCTCGAACGATCTCATCCAGACCACCGCGGCCCGTCCAGCGCGAGTTCTGAGGCGTATCGCCCGGCGTGATCTCCCCGGCGGCATCGAATCGCCAGACTGGCGGTTCGATCTCGACGAGTTTCTCCCCTGCGGCGTCTTCGATCACCTCTTCGAGATCCGGGTCGGCGACTTCGAGATAGTTCGCACCAAAGTCAAAGACACAGCCGTTCCGGCGTCGACTCGCCATCCGCCCCCCGACGGTGTCCATTTCGTAGACGGTGACGTCAGCGTCCGCTAACGCATAGGCCGCCCCAGCTCCAGCGATGCCGCCACCGACGATCCCAATTTCTTCGCGCATACTCGCCCTTCACTGGGGAGTACCTAAAAGTCGGGCTTGCAGGCAGGTACTGTCCCATTCCGTCCGGAACCTGCTGTTGTGACCATGCAACGCCAGAAGTATGACTGGAGGTGGATTTGAACCACGCCCAGACGTGCTCGCTCACTCCGTTCGCTGTGCTCGACTGGTCTACTTCAAATCACCGTGACCGATATTCGCCGCTCGCGAGTTTGCGAGCGGCAGAAGTATAGCGGGAGGTGGATTTGAACTACGCTCAGACGTGCTCGCTCACGCCGATCGCTATGCGCGACTGGTTCAAATTAAATTATTATGTCTTTCGCATACGGCGAGCGAAGCGAGCCGTTTCACTCGACCGAGCGGTAGCGAGGTCGAGTCTTTTTGGTCCAGCTTTTTCGAGGAGTGGTCGCCGAAGGCGACCCGACGATGAAAAAGGTGGTATAGCGGGAGGTGGATTTGAACCACCGATCTGCGGGTTATGAGCCCGCCGGAATCTCCTAGCTATCCCATCCCGCTACCTATCTGTACCCTCGGTCGTCAATTAAGGGTTGTGATTCGGATGCCGTCCGTTAATTCCTACCGTGCCTGGCCAGCCAGTTCGACGGAGCCATTCCGTCGGATACCCGCCAGTTAGCTGATCGGCCCTCGAACTGACGCCAACCCTGCTGTCGACTGGGCGAATCCACGACGTGAGTGCCGGTTTCGGGCGTCAGCGGACGATGACACAAGACCTTTGAGGGGGTTGTCCGTTCCCCTGGATGATGGAGTTCGGACTCGTCGCACTGTGGCTGGGGCTGTACCTCCTGTTGCTGTTTGTCGGTCTGACGATCTCGCGTCGAATACTGCCCGGGCTGGCAGACGAAGGAGCCGGGATCGCCATCCCACTCACGCTGACCATCGTTTGGGTGGTCACTTTCCTGGTTGGCCACGCCTCGATCGTCCTCGGGCTCTGGGCGGGGCTGCTCGTGCTTGGACTCGTCGCGGGTGCCGCCCGGTACCGACAGGGGGGCGTGGACACCCGGATCTACCTGGAGACGGCTGCAGTGTTTTCGATCGCGTTCTGCTTCGTCGTGGCGATCAGGGCTGTCGACCCGGCCGTCCACGCTATCGCCGGTGAGAAATTTCTTGACTTCGGGCTGCTCCAGACGTTGCTGCGGGCCGAAAGCCTGCCCCCCGAGGACATGTGGTTCGCCGGCGAACCCGTCCAGTACTACTACGGCGGCCACCTCCTCGCGTCGCTGCTTGCCCGCATGACGGACACTGCCGGTCGGTTCGCCTACAATCTCAACGTCGCCGGATTTTACGCCATGTTCGTCACGGCTGCCTACGGCCTCGCGAAGAACGTCGCTGCCGATCGCGATCTTCCGGCCCGCCTCGCCGGTGTGTTCGCGGCCGTCTTCGTCGGGTTCGCGAGCAACCTCGTCTCGGCGGTCCACGTGATCGTTCTGATGCTCCCCGACGACGTCGCAACGCAACTCGCGGCGGCCGCCGGTCACGAACTCGACGGGCTAGGGACCGGATTCGCAAATTTCAACTACTGGACGGCGAGCCGCGTCATTTCGGGGACGATCAACGAGTTCCCGCTGTTCGCGTGGCTCAACGGCGACCTCCATCCTCACATGTTGAGTCCGGCGTTCCTGTTGCTCGCGGCGACGCTCCTCTATGGCTATTACCGAACGCCAGCCAACCACCGCGCTCGGCGGATCGCGCTGCTTGTCGCCGTCGGTCCGATCGCGGCGCAACTCGCCGCCAGCAACACCTGGTCGTTCCCCTCGATCGGTGGACTCACGGTCCTGACCGTCGCACTGGCACCGGCGAGTCCGGTGACCCTCCTGCCGTCGTCAGTCCAGGCCCGCCTCGACGCTCGGAGCCGGATGCGACGGGAAGTGTGGCGACACGCTCTCGCCGGGGTCCTGGGAATGTCGGTTCTCCTGCTCGGCGGGCTCCTGTCGCTGCCGTTCTGGCTGCAGTCCGTGAGTAGCCAACAGCACCTGGCACTGTTCCCGGAGCGGAGTGGACTCGGCCCACTCCTGCTGGTTCACGGGGCCTTCCTGGCGGCGTTCGTCTGCTACTACGTCCGATACACGCGTCCGCACGGGACACGACGAATCCGGAGATTGCTGTTGGTGGGTGTGATCGGTCTCTGTGCCGTCTTGGCACCGTTCGATCTGTCCGCAATCGCTCTGTTCGGGCCACTGATCCTGTTGGGCTGGTTCCTCCGTCGCGTCGAGGCGTACGAGGAGGTCCCGACGCCGGGATACGAGACCGTCTTGATCGTGGCCGGGGCTGGGCTCGTGGTGCTCGTCGAGTTCGTCTACGTGAGTGAACAGGCCGGTCCGGGACGGATGAACACCGTGTTCAAGTTCTACGCGCAGGTGTGGGCGCTCTGGTCGGTTGCCATCGGTGTCGTCCTCGTCGAACTCCTTGCTGATCGGCGTCCATCCCTCGGTCTCTCCAGTGACGACTGGCACCGTGGGCTTCGGGTCCTCGTTGCCGTGTTGCTGGTCTCGACGTCGATCTACGGTGCGTTGGCCCTCTCCCAGCACTTTTCGGGCTCGTCGGGGACAGCACCACCGGACGAACCGACGCTCGACGCGCTTGCGTTTCTCGAGACACACCATCCGAACGAAGCTCCGGCGATCCACTGGCTGAACGACAACGTCGACGGGCAACCCACCCTGCTGTCCCGACCAACAACCGGGTCGCTGAGTGGGTATTGTACCGCCGACCGGGACCTCCCGAACGGCGTCACGCCGTGGGATTGGGACGTCTACCACTGGGGCAACGCCCCGTCGACGATGACCGGGATTCCGACGGTCGCCGGCTGGAGTCACGAGGTCGGCTATCGCGACGCCTCGGTGTACTGTGACCGCGTCCAGGACACCATCCAGCTGTTCACTGGTGACCCCACAAATCAGCGCCAACTGCTCGCCCGATACGATGTCACGTACGTCTACGTCGGCCCGCTCGAACGGGGGGCCTTCCCGGAGATAACGATCCAGGAACTCGACGTCGTGACGGTCGAAAAGCAGTGGGACGACGTGACGATCTACCGCGTCAACCAGTCGATGCTCGGCTCGAACTATCTCAGGCCGACTCGACGACAGTAATCGCGTCGGCGTCCGCAGAGAGTGTCTCCATGTGCATCGGGATGTAGTTCCGGAGCTCGAAGGTCTCGCGTTCGTCCTCGCTGCCGACCGTACACCACAGCTGGGGTTCGGCTGGGCCATGCCAGTCGCCCTGTTTATTGATCCCGAAGCAGACGTATTCCTCGCCATCGTGCTCGATCACGGCGTCCTTGCGGATGCCGGGGTCGCCGTGGATGATGAGACGCTTCATGTACACCCGAGTTCGACCATTCCGGCATTAAGCGCTTCGGAGCCTGCAGTCTGGGTTCGGGAATAGGGCCGTCACCGGGTCGTGAGAGTCGCTCACGTTCCACAGACGGCGCTCGTGTGGAACCAAACGGGTTTTAAGCCGGGCTGTCTAACCCTCCGGCAAGGTAGATATCCATGCAGATGCCACGCCGATTTAACACCTACTGTCCGAACTGCAACGAGCACCACGAGCACGAAGTCGAGCGGGTCCGACAGGGTCGCTCCACCGGCATGACGAAAGTCAACGGCCGCCAGCGCGAGCGCCAGTCCGGGATCGGGAACGACGGCAAGTTCTCGAAGGTCCCCGGTGGCGACAAGCCGACGAAGAAGACCAACCTCACGTACCGTTGCTCGGAATGTGGCAACGCTCACCTCCGCGAGGGATGGCGCGCCGGCCGGATCGAGTTCCAGGAATAACGATGACAGGAAACTTCTACAGCGTTCGATGTCCGGACTGTGAGAACGAACAGGTCGTCTTCGGCAAGGCGGCGAGTGACGTCGTCTGTGCCGTCTGCGGGAACACGCTCGTTCGTCCGACCGGTGGGAAGGCCACCATCGAGGGCGAGGTACTCGAGACGGTCGAGCAACGATGAAGTTCAGTGGCTGGCCCGAACCCGGCGAACTCGTCGTCGGACGCGTCGACGAGATCGAGGACTTCGGCGTGTTCGTCGACCTCTTAGAGTACGAGGACAAGCGCGGGCTGGCCCACATCAGCGAGGTCGCCTCCGGGTGGATCAAGAACGTCCGCGACCACGTCAACGAGGGCCAGACCGTCGTCGCGAAGGTGCTCGACGTCGATAAGGACGCCCAGCAGATCGATCTCTCGATCAAGGACGTCAACGACCACCAGCGTAAGGACACCATCCAGGAGTGGAAAAACGAGCAGAAGGCCGACAACTGGATGACCATCGCCTTCGGCGAGGACCTCGAAGACGACCGCTACGCCGACATCGCCGAGGAACTAATCGCCGGGTTCGGGTCGATGTACGATGGCTTCGAGCAGGCGGCCATCCACGGCACGGAACCGCTCGAAGAGACAGACCTCGCTGAGGACGAGGTTGACGCGATCGTCGAGGCGGCACGCGAGAACGTCTCCGTCCCGTACGTCAACGTCACGGGCTACGTCGATCTGACGTGCCCCGAGAATGACGGCGTTGATGCAATCAAGGAAGCGATGCAGGCTGCCGAGGGCAACGGTGAAGTACCAGAGGAGATCGAACTCGACGTCACCTACGTCGGGGCTCCCGAATACCGGATCGAGGTGCAGGCTCCGGATTACAAGACGGCCGAGTCCCAACTCGAAGCGAGTGCCGACCGGGCGGCGACCGCGATCGAGTCCTGCGGTGGCACCGCCGAGTACCACCGCGAGCGCACGACTGACGAGGAATGAAGGCGGACATCCGAGTGTGTTCGGCGTGGCGCGAGGCCCACGACCGTCCGGTATACACGCTCGGTGACGCCTGTCCTGACTGTGGAGCGTCGGCCAAAAACGCCGTTCCAGCCCCGTTTTCTCCAGAAGACCCGAACGGCGAGTATCGACGCGCTCTTAAACGACGACACCGGCAGTAGGCGGTATGGACGAATACGAGACCGAAGTTCTTGCTGACGTCGACCTCGAGGAGCCGGTTCTGGTTGAGGGATTGCCGGGCGTCGGTCACGTCGGGAAACTGGCCGCCGAGCACTTACTCGAAGAACTCGACAGCACGCCGGTCCGGCGTGTCTACTCCCAGCACTTTCCGCCGCAGGTCAGCGTCGAGGATGGCATCGAACTCGCCAGTGCAACCTTCCACGCAGTCACCCCCGAGGACGGCCAGGATATGCTCGTTCTCTCGGGCGACCACCAGGCCCAGGACAACGTCGGTCACTACGGCCTCGTCGAGACCTTCCTCGACGTCGCTGCGGACTTCGACGTCGAACGCATCGTCGCGTTGGGCGGGGTTCCGACGGGCGAACTCATCGAGGAGTACGACGTCATCGGTGCGGTCACGACCGAGGATCTGGAGACGGAACTCGAGGATGCCGGCGTCGACTTCCGCGAGAACGAGCCAGCCGGGGGCATCGTCGGGGTCTCGGGCCTGCTGCTCGGGATGGGCCAGCGCCGCGAGTGGCCGGCAGCCTGTCTGATGGGCGAGACCTCGGGCTACCTCGTCGATCCCAAGAGCGCCCAGGCGGTCCTCGAAATCCTGCAGGACCTCCTCGGCTTCGAGGTCGACTATGCCTCCCTGGAAGAGCGTGCCGACGACATGGAGGAAGTCGTCCGCAAGATTCAGGAGATGGAGCAAGGTGCACCCAGCAGTCCCGACGAGGATCTCCGGTATATCGGCTGAACGAACGGCTTTTTCGCCCTTCAGATCCCGCGGCTCATCAACTGACTGCGGAGGATGTCGCTCTCGGCAGCGACGGCGAGCGGATCGACGACGAGTACGGACGCACCCGCTTCGATCTTTCCGCGATCGGCAAGTTCGTGAGCGCCAGCCAGCGCGACACCGCCGGTCGCACTGACCTCGACGCCGGTCGCCGCGTTGGCGTCGACGGCGGCGGCGAGAGCATCGTCGTCCGTCACGGCCACTGCACCGCCGTCGCTGGCCGCGAGTGCGTCGAGGGCGCGCGATCCGACGGCCGGGTCGGGGATTTCTAGGGGACCAATCACGCTGTCCGGTGTCTCCCAGGTCTCGACCTCCCCGCCGTTCTGGTAAGCGGTGACGATCGGCGCACATCCCGCCGGCTGAGCGGCGTACAACTGCGGAACTGAGCCGACTCGACCGGCCGCCTCGAGCGCTTGCAGCCCGGCGAAGAAGCCGGCGAGTCGCGTGCCGTGGCCGACCGGCAGGACGATAGCGTCTGGCGACGATCCGTCCTGTCCAAAGAGATCCCACGCGAGCGTCGCCGCACCGAGTTGCCGGAACGGCGAGGCCGGCCCGACCGGGAAACCGTCGGTGTCGGCATCGTCGTAGGCGGCTGCCGCGTCGACATATCGGCCCTCGACGACCGAGAGCTCGCCGCCGTGGACGTTTGTCATCGCCTTCTCGACGAAGGGTGTCCGGGAGGGAACGTACGCAAGCGATTCGAGGCCGGCCCGGCCGGCGTAGGCGGCTGCCGACCGTGCCGCATTGCCCGTCGATGGCAAGACGACGCCTTCGGCGTCACGTTCAGCGGCGACTGAGACGGCCACGGCCAACTCTCGATCCACGGCACTGCCGGTGGGATTGCGTCCCTCGTCGGCGATCCGGACGCGGTCGACGCCGAGTTCGGCAGCCAGTGAGGGGGCGTCGATGACAGTCTTTCCGCCCGCACCGAGCGAGACGAGCCCCGCAGCCGGGTCGAATCCAAGCGCCGGGGCGAAACGGTCGATTCCGGTTGTGTTGTCCGTTTCAGCCGCAACCACGTCTGTGAGTGCATCGGCGTCGAACACCGGTGTGACAGGGTCGCCACACTCGGGGCAAGTCGTCTCGACGTCCTCCGGGGCGAGGGTCGTCCCGCACGTCTGGCAATCGAAGCCGTCGAGTCCGCCGTCGGTGTGCATACCACGCCGTCAGTCCGCCCCGCTAAAGTGTGGTCCGGTCACGGAGGGGTTCGTTCTCGACAGTCCCATCGCCCACAGCCGACCGGGAGGTTTTGGCCATCCCCGCCGTAGGCAACGACATGACTGACGCAATCGTCGCCGGCGGCGGCCTCGCTGGCCTCGTTGCCGCACGCCATCTCGCCGAAGACGGACTGGACGTGACCGCCTTCGAGGCAGATTCGAGCGTTGGCGGTCGAGTCCACACCCACAAAGACGACGGATTTACCTACGATCGGGGGTTCCAGGTCGTCTTCGACAGCTATCCGGCAGTCAAGCGCGAACTCGACGTGGACGCGCTCGACCTGCGGCGATTCGCACCGGGCGCGACGCTCGCACGGCCGGGCGAACGGAGCGTCATCGCTGACCCGCTTCGGGACCCACGGACCGTGACCCAAACGCTGTTCAACCGCGAGATCCCCTTCGGCGACAAGCTTCGCGTCCTCAAACTCCGTCAGGAACTCGCTGGGCGTGATGAAGGCGATATCTTCGATCCGGCACGGCCGGATCGGACCATCGAGGCGGCGCTTGCCGACCGTAGGTTCTCCCAAGCTTTCGGCGAGCGGTTCGTCGCGCCGTTCTACGGCGGGATCACGCTGGATCGCACGCTGTCGACGGATGCCCGGATCTTCGAGTACACGTTTGCCAGACTGATCGAGGGGTCGGCGGCGGTCCCGGCTGACGGGATGGCGGCGATTCCGAAGCAACTGGCCCGTCGTGCCCGTGACGCCGGCGCACGGATCGAAACGGGGGTGACGGTCGAGTCGATCGACGCGGATGCTGGTGAGACCGGCGAAACGGGAGACAGCGTGAGGGTGACCGTCGACGGCGAGACCATCACGGCGGCCGGCGCTGTCGTGGCGACCGACCCGAAGACGGCCGGCGAGCTCACGGGCGTCGAGACGCCGACGGAGTATCGGGGGTGTGCCACTGTCTACGCGTCGTTGCCCTCCGAAACGCAACTCGATACGGGCAAACGCCTCCTGTTGAACGTCGCGGACGACCGGCCAAATCAGGTTGCGCCCATGTCGGCAGTGGCTCCCGAGTACGTACCGGACGGCCAGCAGTTTCTCGCCGCGACGTTCCTCGGTGTGCCGGCTGCTGACGACGAGACGCTGTTTGAAGAGACGAGAGATACCCTCTCGGAGTGGTATCCCGAGCGGTCGTTCGTGGCGCTCGAACATCGCCGGACGGAACGGGTCCCCTTTGCCCAGATCGACCAGCCGCCAGGGTTCCAGTCGGGGCTGCCCGATCCGGACGACCCGGACGGCCCCGTTGTCCTGGCCGGCGATTACACTCGCTGGAGTTCGATACAGAGTGCTCTCCAGAGCGGTCGAATCGCCGCTGAGACACTCCTAGACGGGCCGGGACTCCCCTGACTGCCCGGCCGACTCAGTGACCGCCGGCGTGATCAGTCGGCTCTTCGGCGAGTGCTTTCGGGACGAGCCACCGGGTCAACACGAGCAACACACCGAGGGCAAGCAGGCTCACCAGCAGGAGGATGACGGCAGCTTCCATAGTAACGGGTTCGACGCCCCTGAACAAAACACTGGTGGGTACTGGGGGCAGTCGGTACTGGGTGACGAGGTCTTCACAGCATCTCCCGAAGCGAGCCAAGCGGCGGGAACTCCAGGGTTTCGGCGGCTTTCTCGTCACGGACGATCGGCCGGAACGCGCCCGCGTTCCGGATGAACGGCGAGTGAAAGTCGGCGGCACGCATCTCGTTGATCCGGACGCCGGCGACGAGTTCGTTGAACGACGGTAACACGACGACGTCACTCCCGCGGTAGGCGTCGACGCCATGGAGATAACACGGCCGCCTTTGGCCCTCGATCTCGATGGCCGGGTGATCATGGCCGATCAGGTACCGGTCAGCCGATCGTTCGGGCGGGTCGTCACCGTGGAGAACGACGGTCTCCCCGTCTGCGAGGGCGTAGCTGTCGGGTGTCGGCCCGTCCCAGACAGCATCGAGCAGCACGTCGTGGTTCCCGGGCGTGATGATCAGCTCTGCGCCGTGTTCGGCGACGGACTCCCGGAGGTCCGCAAACGCATTCGCGACGCCCGGCGGAAGCGAATCGAAGGAGTGCAACGCGTCGCCGGCGATCACGACTTCCTCGGGGTCGTGTGCGTCCAGCAGGGTCCCGATTCGATCACACATGGATGCGTCCGAACCGAGCGATAGCTCGACGTTCGAGGATCGTTCCCGGCCGAAATGCAGATCCGCCACGACGAGCGTCTCGCCGACGATCACGGCCCGGTCCCGAAACGTCGGTTCCATCACTACGCCATCGGCGACCCACGGGCGTAAGGGTGTCGTCGGGATTCGACCGAGACGAAACGGGAATCGCTCGGGGACGCAACTCCGGGGTTTTTTACCCAGCGCTCCCAGGGTTCGGACATGATCGACGTCCTCGACAACAAGCGGACGGCGACCCGCTTTCGGATCCTCGTCGAGATCGCCGAACGCCAGCCGGCGGTAAGCCAGGGCGAGATCGCCGACGCCGTCGGCGTGACGAGTCAGGCGGTCAGCGAGTACATTCGCGAACTCGTCGAGGACGGCTTCGTCGAGAAAGAGGGGCGCTCGCGCTATCGCGTCACCAACGAGGGCGTCGACTGGCTGTTCGGCGCGGCGACGGATGTCCGACGGTTCGCCGACCACGTGACCGATGACGTCCTCGGGAGCGTTCAGGAGGACGCCGCGATCGCCCTCAAGCCCGTCAACGAAGGCCAGACCGTTACGCTCTCGATCGCCGATGGCCTCCTCCAGGCACGGCCGGGCGACGGCGAGGCGACTGGTGTGGCAACGACGGACGCCGAGGCGGGCGAGGTCGTGGGCGTCACTGGGTTCGAGGGCGTCATCGATCTCGAACCGGGGGAGGTCACTATCCTTCAGGTGCCGCCGATCCGTTCGGACGAGGACCCGCCGCTTGATCGGCTCACGGACGCGGTCGAGACTGCTGACCTCGTCGCCGCGGCGGGTGTCGAAGCCGTCGGCGCGCTCCGTCGGATCGACCACGAACCGGCGACACACTTCGGGGCCGGGGAGGTCGCCGCCGACGCAGCGAGTCGCGGCCTCGATGTCGTCGTCGTCGCCACGACTGACGCGGTCGGGCGGGTAACCGATGCCCTCCGTGACAGCGACGTTTCCTACTCGGTCACATAGCTGGTTCCAAAGCCTTGAGAGGCGTCGAACCGATGGCTGTGGTATGAGTGATATTGAAGCTGCTGTCGACGAATTCCTCGACGAGTACGACGCCGCCAGGGAGGACTACGACCGCGGGTACACTGACGCTGATGCCACGCTCAGACTGATCGAATCGCACGTTGAGGAGTTACGCGACGCTGTCGAGTGACGCCCGAGACATCGCGCGACACTGTCGAATGACGCCCGAGATAGTCGCGGTGCGAACCCGGTCGCTCGTGCCGCGTGATACCACGGGAAACGGCGCGAGTGCCGGAAACGCCGTCGTTTTACGGACTGATCCGCTATCGGCTTTCAATGAGTCAGGAGAGCGAGCGTTCCCCCGGCGATCTGACTGCGACGGGGATGGCGCTCAGACACGACCGCGAGTGGGACTACGAACTCGACCGGATCAGCGAGGCCGTCGAGGAGCGAAACGCCAACAGCGTCGGCTTGCAGTTCCCCGAGGGACTCAAGCGCCGCGGCCCCGCTGTGGCCGACGACCTCCGGCGGACCCTCCCGGATGACGTGACAGTCATGCTCTCGGGCGAACCCTGCTACGGGGCCTGTGATCTGGACACCGAGTTGATGCGCCACAGTGAAGTGTTCGTCCACTTCGGGCACAGTCCGATGAACGAGTCCGAGCAGATCATCTACGTCCCGCTGTTCTCGAACGTCGACGTCTTCCCGATCATGGAGGAGTCCCTCGCGGAGTTCGAGGACCCCGAGGAAGACGAGGATATCGGGCTGGTCACGACGGCCCAGCACATGAACAAGTTCGAGGAGATGCGGGAATTCCTCGAAGAGCGGGGGTATACGGTTCACACCCGGCGTGGCGACGAGCGACTGACCCACGAGGGACAGGTGCTTGGGTGTAACTACGCCTCGGCTGACGTCGACGCTGACCAGATGCTCTACGTCGGCGGTGGCAAGTTCCACCCGCTGGGGCTCGCGATGGACCATCCCGAGAAACGCGTCGTCATCGCCGACCCCGTCAACAACGTGGTCGACATCGCGGACGCCGACGCGTTGATCAAACAGCGTTACGGCGCGATCCATCGCGCCATGGACGCCGAGACGTGGGGGATCATCTACTCGACGAAGATCGGCCAGGGCCGCCTCGAACGCGCCCGCCAGATTGTCGAGGACAACGACGACGCCTACCTGTTGACGATGAACAACGTCACGCCCCAGAAGCTCACCAACTTCGGGCTGGACGCCTACGTCAACACTGCTTGCCCGCGGATCACGACCGACGACGGCCCGCAGTTCAAACAGCCCATGCTGACGCCCGGCGAGTACGAGATCGCGATGGGTGAGAAACCGATGGACTCGCTCAGCTTCGACACGTTCCACGGCACCTGGTGAGCCGGTCGGCGAGACGCTGCAGTCCTCTTCTCTGCGTGACCGGAGACACGTCGTGGAGTACTTCACGGGCCCGCCCGAACGAGGCCCATGAAACGAACGCTCGAAGAACACGCCGCCCGGTTCGACGAGCAGGCCGACTCCTACGACGACGGCAACTCCCCCGAGTACCGGGCGTGTGCTAATCTGGTGATCGAACACGCCGATCCCGACGATGGCGATACCGTGCTCGACTTGGGGACGGGCACCGGCGCGATTGCCCTCGCACTGGCTCCAGCGGCCGGCCGCGTTATCGGCCGCGATATCAGCGAGGGAATGCGCGAGCGGGCCCGACAGAAGGCCGCCGATCGCGGTTTGGAAAACACCGAGTTCGGTGAGGGTCGCTTTCTCGAGCCCAACCTGCCCGACGACGCCGACGTGGATGTCGTCGTCTCGAACTTCGCCCTGCACCACCTCAGCGACGCAGAGAAACGCGAGGCGATCGAGACCATCGCCGGTCTGGACCCGGTGCGGTTCGTTCTTGGCGACGTGATGTTCTTCGGGACGCCGGACCCCGACGAGCCGTTTTACTCGCCGGATGTCGACGATCCCGCGACCGTCGGGACGCTGGTCGACGCGTTCACTGATGTCGGGTTCGCCCTCACGGCTGTCGAGCGCGTCCACAACCAGGTCGGCGTGCTGGTCGGCGAGCGAGTGCCAACGGGGACAACTGGCGAGGGCGGCCAATGAAACACCTTCCGAAGCACTTCCGGCAGCGCTGGCGATATCTCGCAGTCGAACTCGAAACCTGGCCGGACGCCGACTTCGACCGCGGGGATTTCCAGCGCCACCTCTGGTTTGCGGCCCAGAACCTGCTCGGAGATGTCGGCTCTGCGGCGGTCGATCTTTCGGTCGTCCGCTTCGAGCGAGTGGGGCCAACCGGCACAGCGATCATCCGAACACGCCGGGGGGAGGTCTCCCAAGCGCGGGCAGTCCTCGCCACGCTCGAATCCGTCGACGCCGACCCAGTCGGCCTCCGTGTCCGAGGCGTCAGTGGCACCGTGCGTGCGTGTGAGGAAAAGTATTTAGGAGGGCGTCCGGAATCCACCGAGCACGACGACGTCGCCTTTGCGGGAACCGATCGACCTGCAGTGATCCGGGCTGGCCGGGTGGATGTACACGTCGACGACGGCTTCATCGGGGCGACGCAACGCGACCTCTCATAACGATGCAAGGACAAAATCAACAGCAGGCCTACGATCGTGGTATCACCATCTTCTCACCCGACGGCCGACTCTATCAGGTCGAGTACGCCCGGGAAGCGGTCAAACGCGGGACAGCGAGCATCGGTGTTCGAACTGCCGACGGCGTCGTCCTCGCGGTGGACAAGCGTATCCGCTCGCCGTTGATGGAGCGCGACTCCGTCGAGAAGATTCACAAGGCCGACGACCACATCGGCATCGCCAGCGCCGGCCATGTCGCCGACGCACGCCAACTCATTGATTTTTCGCGCCGGCAGGCACAGGTCAATCGCCTCCGATACGACGAGGCGATCGGCGTCGAGACGCTCACGAAGCAGGTCACCGATCACGTCCAGCAGTACACCCAGATCGGCGGCGCGCGCCCGTTCGGCGTCGCGCTGATGATCGCCGGCGTCAGCGACGGCGAGCCGTATCTCTACGAGACCGATCCCTCCGGAACGCCCTACGAGTGGAAAGCACTCGCCATCGGTGCCGACCGGGGACCGATCCGGGAGTACCTCGAAGCCAACTACGACGAGGAGATGACCCTCGAGGCCGGCGTCGGGCTGGCACTGAAAGCGCTGGAATCAGTCGCCGAAGGCGGACTGACGCCTGAGGGTGTCGGAATCGCGACCATCCCCGTCGAGGACGCGGAGTTCCACGAACTCACTGACGCCGAGACGGAGGCGTACCTCAGCGATCTGGACTTGCTCGCTACAGACGAGGATGACGCGACCGCGGACGACGATACAGACACGACGGCAGACGAGGGCGACACTGACGACGATTCGGTCGACGAGTAATCGACCGAGGGGAGTTTTGAATTCACGCGATCACGACGGACTCACGAAGCGGTGGGCCGAAGCGACGGTTCCCGCGGGACTTACATGCTGTTGTCTTGGGCGACGAGCAGGTCGAACGGTGTGTCGGCTGGCTCGTCATCCGGTGTGAGGTAGCCAGCCGCGAAGGCCGTATACACCGTGCCGCCGTCGAGACTGACGTCGAAGTCGGCGGCGACGTCGCCGTCGTTAGTATCGGTATCGCCACGGATCTCGACCGTGTAGTCACCGGCTCCGACAGTCGTGTAGCCAGAACCCCCGAACGGCACGCCGTCGAACAGCACGACGTCGCCACCCGCTGCTGTCACGTCGACAGCGGGCGCGTCCGGGGACGCGTGGACCACCCGTAGTCGTGCCTCGTCGTCAGCAACGTCGGAGTTGTCGTCCTCGAGGACGAGGGGCGCGAACGGTTCGTCCGCATCCTCGCCGATCTCTCCCGTGGCGGCGACGGTGTAGGCGGTGTCCTCGGCGACGGTGACCGCCCCCGAGAAGACCTCGGTATCGGGGGAGCCAGCGGGCGTGATCGTCACGTCGTGTTCCTGGGCCGGGACCGACAGGTACGTGCTGACTGCCCCGAAGGGCACGTCCCCAAGTGCGACGTCGCCGTTGAGGTAGACGTCGACGTTTGGCGCGTTCGGGGACATGTGTGCGACGCGAAGCCGACCCTCGCTCGGTTCGGGCTCCGGGGCGGCTCCCCGACCACTGGGCGTGGTGACGAGAAGGTTGAAAGGCGTCGCGGCTGGCTCGTCGTCGGGGGTGAGATAGCCCCCCGCGAAGGCCGTGTAGCTCTGTCCGCCCTCGAGAGTGACATCGAATTCAGCAGCGATGTCGCCGTCGTTTCCGTCCGTATCGCCACGGATCTCGACGGTGTACTCGCCGGCATCGACGGTCGTGGTTCCGGCTGCGCCGAACGGGACACCGTCGAACAGCACGACGTCACCGTCGCCAGCAGTCACGTCGACGGTGGGTGCGTCCGGGGACGCGTGAACGACCGTGAGACGAGCCTTGTCGTCGGCAACGTCGGACGTGTCGTCCTCCATGACGAGTGGCGTGAACGGCTCGTCGGCACCGTCGCCGACTTCACCCGTGGCGGTGACGGTGTAGGCGGTGTCGGCCGCGACGGTTACGGACCCGTTGAAGACTTCGGTGTCCGGCGACCCAGTCGGTGTGATCGTCATCGTATGCTCTGTAGCGGGCAACGAGAGATACTGGCTGACCGCCCCAAAGGGAACATCTTCGAGTGCGACTTCGTCGTTGAGGTAGACATCGACGTTGGGCGCGTTCGGCGACATATGTGCGACGCGAAGTTGCCCGTCGCCCGGCTCGGGTTCCGGGGCGGCACCGCGGCCACTGGGTGTGGTCACGAGGAGGTCGAAGGGCGTCATTGCGGGTTCGTCGTCCGGAGTGAGATAGCCCGCTGCGAACGCGGTGTACGTTTCGCCGCCTTCGAGCGTGACGTCGAAGTCGGCAGCGACATCGCCATCGTTTTCGTCCGTATCGCCACGGATCTCGACGGTGTACTCGCCAGCGCCGACGGTCGTGTATCCGGACCCTCCGAAGGACACACCGTCGAACAGCACGACGTCACCGCCCGCTGCCGTCACGTCGACAGCGGGCGCATCCGGGGAGGCATGAACGACCCTGAGGCGCGCCTCGTCGTCAGCAACGTCGGAGTTGTCGTCCTCGAGGACGAGCGGTGCGAACGGTTCGTCGGCGTCGTCGCCGACCTCGCCCGTCGCGGCGACAGTATAGTCCGTCTCGGCTGCGACGGTCACGGAGCCGCTGAACACTTCCGTGTCCGGCGAGCCCGCCGGCGTGATCGTGACTGTATGATCCTGGGCGGGGACTGAGAGGTACTGGCTGACTGCGCCGAACGGGACGTCCTCGAGGACGGCTTTCCCGTTGAGGTAGATGTCGACGTTCGGCGCGTTCGGCGACATGTGGGCGACACGGAGTCGTCCCTCTCCCGGATCGGACGCCGTCATGTCCGGATCGGATTCGGTCATCCCCGAATCCGTCTCCGTCGGCTCGGGGCCGGCATCGGTCATTGCGTCGTCCATCGTCGTCTCGTCGTCCCCGTCGCTACAACCGGCGAGACCGACCGTCGTTGCCGCGCCCATGCTCAACAGGAGTCGTCGTCGTGTCTGCGTTCGATCCGTCATGTGCGTCTCTGCCTGAGACTGACAGTACATTAACAATTTTCGTGATTTAGACTCAATTTCGTCGAGAATCTCTCGAAATTCCGTTCGGTGGAGTCTCTCTGTGCCGAATTACTTTCGGGAGATTTGAGTCCAAGTTACCAAAATCCCTATTTCACTGGTTCGGGTACATCGAGTAATGAGGACAACGCACCGTCGGGCAACCACCGCCCTCTCAGGCGGAACAGCTCTGTGTTACCGCAATGTCGGGCGATCTGTGGGTGTGCGACCGGTGGATTATTCTATCGTGGCGTCGAACCAACGGGCGTATGGAGGCGGTGCTCTGGCAGACGCTCGCAGGGACGCGCGGCGGCCCGAACAGAGTCCGTATCCTCAGCGCGCTCGACGACCGGCCACGGAACGCAAACCGCCTCGCCGACGATCTCGACCTGGCCTACAACACGATCAGGCATCATCTCGACGTCCTGGAGGACAACGATATCGTCACGAGTGCCGACGAGAGCTATGGGACGGTTTATCTGCCGAGCGAGCGAGCGCGACAACACTGGGAGACGATCGAGGACATCATTTCGCAGGTGGAACAATGAACCAACGACAGAGACACGGGAGCATGGCATGGCGACCGGGCGGAGGTGACAGATGACGCTCGTACTCGACGTCGCACGGCTGGCAGCGGTGACAAACATCATCCTGTTGAGCGCGCTGATCGCCGTGTGGGGCCAACTGTACCGCGAGATCAGATCCACGTTTACGCTCGGGTCGATCGTCTTCGCCGTGTTCTTGCTCGCCGAAAACGTTCTGGCGCTGTGGTATTACTTCAATCCGACGCCGGGATTGCCACCGTTCGCCGTCGAGATCATGATGGTCCTTCAGGTGCTGGAAGCCCTCGCCATCGCGACGCTGCTGTATATCACCTGGCAGTAAGTTCGAGCGGTCGGTGTCTCTCAGCCGGCAGTGTGTTCGGAAACACCTTTTACCCGTCCCGAACAGGAGTAAGATATGATATCCCTTGACGAGGCTGTGACGGCCCGTCTGGAAACCCACGGCGAGCGCTTCGAGGTACTGGTCGATCCCGACGCGGCCCTGTCGATGAAACGGAGCGACTTCGAGGGCGACCTCGAGGACGTCATCGCCGCCGAGGACGTTTTCGAGAACGCCTCGCGCGGTGACCGCCCGCCGGAGAACGCCCTCGAAGAGGTTTTCGGGACGACCGAACCCTTAGAGATCATTCCAGAGGTCATCCAGGACGGGGAGATCCAGATCACCGCCGACCAGCGCCGGGAGATGCAGGAGCGCAAACACCGCGAACTCGTCCAGCGCATCACCCGGAATGCGGTCAATCCCCAGATGGACGACGCGCCCCATCCCCCGGACCGGATCGAGTCGGCCCTGGAGGAAGCTGGATTCCAGATCGATCCAATGGAACCCGTCGAAACCCAGGTCGACGATGCACTCGATGCACTCAGACCGGTGATCCCGATCCGGTTCGACGAGGTGACTGTCGCCGTGCAGCTGCCCCCTGATTACGCGGGGAGCGGGCAGGCGAAGATCCGGGAGTTCGGCGATCTTGAGAGCGAGGAATGGCAAAGCGACGGCTCCTGGGTCGGCGTGTTGACGTTCCCAGCCGGACTCCAAAACGACTTTTTCGAACTCGCAAACGAGGTTTCCAGTGGTGAAGCCGAAACTCGCATCATCAAGGACGAAGACGACATCAAAACCCGGTAGCTATCTCTCGATTCGAGTTTCTGGCTTGCTCGATTCGATACCACCGCCCTCGAAAACGACAGAGCGATGAATTCCATCTTCCTCGATCGATATCGACGGTCCGAGTACACCGGTAGCAACCGGTGTCTGCCGTGTACGCTGGTCAACACTATCATCGCGGTCGTGATCGCCAATACGGGGTTCATCTGTCTGCTGCGTCTGAACTACCGTCCGGCTCACGCAGCCATCGCCGCGGTTGCGATGCTCGGGATTGCAGCCATCCAGATCTGGCTTCGGGGTTATCTGGTTCCGTGGACGCCGCGGCTCACGAGACGGTACTTTCCCCCGTGGGTACTCCGTGCGTTCGGCAAAGAGCCGTTTGTGATCGACGGCGGGCGCGCCGAAAGTGATCTCGATGTCGAACACCACCTCGAGGCGGCGAACGCGGTTACATCCGCGGACACCGCTGCGAACATCGAACTCACGGACAGTTTCGCGGAGGCGTGGCGAAGCGCGATCGAAGATATCGCCTCCGTTGATTCGGCTGTTCGGGCCGTCTTTGACGTCGACGGCCAGGTACAGGTGGATGAGACTGACCGCTCCGTCAGGGTCTCGCTCGACTCCCGTCCGTTCGGTCGGTGGGTCTCGCGGGCCGCGTTGCTCGCCGATCTCGGCGCTGGCCGGGTGTTCGCCGACCAGTATGACGCCTGGTCGGAAGCCTCGACGGCCGAGCGCGGGCAGCTCCTCGGCGAGTTGCGCCGATATATCGCGGTCTGTCCCATGTGTGCGGCCGAGACAACGTTCGATGCGGCGACGGTGACTGGCTGTTGTGGGGACGTCCGGGTTGGGATTGTCTCATGTGCGGATTGTGGCGTCCGGCTGTACGAAGTCCCGCTCGAGGGCGGGCCGACGACGGAAGGCTGGTCCTGATCTGTCCAGCCACAGCGCGTACTGTCGATTTGTACTCGGTCGTGGCAGTGTCTGTCAACTCTCCGTGATCCGGTCTGCTTTGAGACCGTCGAGTCAAATCGTTCGTAACTTCATAAGGCTTATGCGCGCGTTGGCAGTTTCCATGCCTAATGAGCGTTCGGAGGGTTCCCGTCGCATGAGTGTATTAGACGAGTATGTCTCTGAGGATTCATCAGCCAATCGTGCCGCCGAATGGCTCTTCACGTGGGGCCATGGGTTGCTCATCGCCGGCCTGTTTGGCTTCATGTTCTGGGTCCGGGCCAGAACGTGGAACCGATTCGTCGTTGACGGAAAGATTCTGCTCAGTGGCAACGACGCGTGGTATCATCTGCGCCAGATCTCGTATACTGTCTCGAACTGGCCGTCGACGATGCCGTTTGACCCCTGGACGGAGTTCCCAACCGGCACGTTCGTCGGCCAGTTCGGGACGATCATGGATCAACTGATCGCCACGGCCGCACTCATCGTCGGCCTGGGGAGTCCGAGCGAAGAGCTGATTCGGCTCGTCACGCTGTTCTCGCCGGTTGTCTTCGGCTCGGCTATTATCGTGCCGACGTACTATCTCGGCAAGCGGATGGGTGGTCGCCTCGGTGGCATCATCGCCGCAATCGTCCTCGCGCTGTCATCCGGCGTCCTCCTCCAGCGGAGTCTCGTTGGGATTGCCGACCACCAGGTCGCCGAAGCCCTGTTTCAGGCGGTCGCAGTGCTCGGCATCGTGATCGCCGTTCGCGTTGCACAGGAAGAGAAGCCAGTGTATGAACTGTTCGCCGAGCGAAACTGGGGGGCGCTTCGGCGTCCGCTGGGGTGGGGCGCGGTGGGTGGCGTCGGACTGGCGCTGTATCTGTGGCTCTGGCCGCCGGCGATCCTCTTGATCGGGGTTCTTGGCGTGTACGTCACGATCCAACTCCCCATCGTCTACCTCCGGGGCGAAAGTCCCGAACACGTCGGGATCGTTACGGCGACGATTTTCGCTGTGGCTGGCGTCCTCTCGTTACTCTCTATTCAAGCGGTCAATTTCAACATGGTCCAACTTTCGCTGGCCCAGCCCGGACTCTCCTTTGCGGGAGCTGCGTGGTCGCTCGGGCTGGCCTGGCTCGCGCGTGAGTGGGATCGTCGTGAGCTGTCGGCCTGGCAGTATCCGGCAACGGTTTTCGGTGGGCTTGGTGTGGGAGTCGTCCTGTTCGTCCTCGTCTTGCCGGACCTCTTCTGGTACTTCTTCGATCAGATTCTCCGGTTCGTCGGTTTCGCGTTCAATCCACACTCGGATTCAGCCGGCACTGTCGCTGAGGTCACGCCATTACCAGGGGGTATCGATTCACTCTTGCGGTATTACGGCGCTGTTCCACTCATTGCCGGTGCAGGCGTCGGTATTTCTGTCATCCACCAGTATTTCAGCGACGAACTCAAACCGGAGTTGCTGTTCGTCGGGGTGTGGTTTGTGTTCATGCTTGCTGCCACACTCACGCAAAGTCGGTTTGCCGTTTACTTCCCCGTTCCTGCCGCGACACTGAGCGCGCTGGTGGTCACATGGCTGTTCCAGCGGCTTCGATCGGTCTCCGAAAGTAGTGACCTCGAAACGTATCAGGTGCTGACCATACTTGGCGTCGTTACCGGACTCGTCTTGCCGATGGTTCTTGCCTCCCCAACCGTGCTGGACACGTCAGGCCAAAACAGCCCCGGAGGCGTTGCCGGTTGGGAGAGCAGTCTCGACTGGATGAACGAGAACACGCCCGCCGTTGGCAACTACGGTGGGGCCGGCAACGCAGACGAGCTTGACTTCTATGGCACGTACGAGCGCACTGATGACTTCGAGTATCCGGACGGTGCCTACGGCGTGATCTCGTGGTGGGACTACGGCCACTGGATCACGCAGGAAGCTGAGCGGATCCCGGTCGCGAATCCGTTCCAGGGCAATGCCGAGGAGGCTGCGGCGTTCCTCATGGCAACGAACGAATCCCAGGCCGGTGACGCACTGGACATCGTGAGTGAAAACGAGTCAGATGCAACGACGCAATACGCGATGGTCGACTGGAAAATGGCCACGGCCAACGGAGGCTTCCAATCCTATCGCTGGGGGAAGTTCGGTGCCCCATCGGCGTTCTTGGATAACGTCTCGGCGTCGACGTATTACCGAGTGATCAGAGCGCAGGCACAAGCTGGCGATAGTCGTCCCTCTGTCCTCCAGCAGTGGTATACTGTTCAGAAACAGGCCTTCTACGAGTCGATGGCTGTCAGGCTCTATCGCTACCACGGCAGTGCCGCGTCGACGACTGACGTCCCGGGCATCAACACGAGAGGTCGGATTCCAGTCGTCGACTGGGAGCAAACACAGCTTCTCAACCGAAGAACCGGTGAGACGGAACTGGCAAACGTACCAGCGAGAAACCAGAACGGAACGGCCCAGGCACTCCGATGGTTCAACAGCCGTGAGGAAGCCGAGGCCTACGTTGCTGAGGACGGGACGGCCCAGATTGGCGGCCTCGGCAAGATACCGAGCGAACCCGTCTCCGCACTCAAGCACTATCGCCTGGTACAGGTGAGCGAGCAGAATCAGGGGTCCGTTGTTGCAAGCCAGCCGGGCTTGGGCCTGCTCGTCCAACGGAACCTCCAGAATGAGCAGGTGCAGTACCAGACCGGTGTGAATTGGCGAACCCTGCTGAGTGGAACCCTTTCGGAGCCCTACAGCGCCTGGACGAAGACCTTCGAGCGCGTCCCCGGCGCGACCGTCGAAGGAACCGGTCCGGCCAACACGAACGTCACGGCGTCCGTCGAGATGGAGATGCCAAACGCCAACAAGACGTTCACCTACCGCCAGCACGCCGAGACCGGCGAGGACGGCGAGTTCACGATGACGCTGCCGTACTCGACGACGGACTACGACGCGGTGAGTCCCGAAGAAGGCTATACGAACGTGAGCGTGCGGGCGAACGGCTCCTACGAGTTCGCCACGTCGCCGACACTGGAGACGACCAACGAGACGATGACCCAGTACGTCTACAACGACACCGCCGAAGTGTCCGAGGAGCAGGTCATCGGGACCGACGACTCGGTGGTCGAGGCCGACTTGACGAAATCCGTCATGCTCGAACGGGATATCAACACGACGGCGAGTGATTCGACGAACGAAACGGGCCAGAACACGACAGATGGGTCCGACACGGGCGGGACGGACGACGGCTCGACGAACGAGACCGGGGAGGACACATCTGGCTCGCTGGCACCGGTCGTCGCCAGTGACTCCTCGACCGTTCGACCCGTCACCACTGGAACCTAAACCGTGTCCGCTCCCGAACAATCCCGGCCTGCGTCGACTGACGTTCGCGCCTGGTTAGTGATCTATCTCAAGGGCGTCGCGATGGGGGCAGCCGACTCGGTTCCGGGCGTCTCCGGCGGGACGATAGCCTTCATCACTGGCATTTACGAGCGGCTGATCAGCGCCATCGCCACGCTCGATCCCCGTGCGGCCAGACACCTCCTGCGGATCCACCGGACGAGTGGCCGCCAGGCGCTGGTTCGCCGGCTGCTTGCGATGGATGTGCCGTTTCTGATCGTCCTCGGCTCGGGCGTCATGACGGCGCTCGTGCTCGTCTCGCGGGTAATGCACGCCGCGTTGAACGGAGCCCGTGCACTCACCTTCGCCTTTTTCTTCGGGTTGATCGCTGCCTCGGCGGTGGTGCTCTACGAAAACGTTTCCTTCGGGACGATCGGCCGGATCGGGGCTGCTGTGGCCGGCTTTGGCCTGGCGTTTCTGGTCTCGGGCGTGACCGCTGGCGCGACCCAGTCCCACGCGCTGCCGATCCTGTTCGTCACGGGGGCGATCATGATCACCGCGATGATTCTGCCCGGCATCTCGGGTGCCTTCATGCTATTGTTGCTCGGGCAGTACGATCATCTGACGACCGTCCTCAAACGCTTCGTCGACAGTCTGCTCGGGTTAGTCACAGGGGACGCCTCCTTCGGCCTCGTGGTCGATCTGGGAACGACGGTCGTCGTCGTCGGCATCGGCGCGATGGTCGGCTTGCTCTCGTTCGCACGGGTCATCCGATGGGCGCTGGCGAACTACCGGGCAGCCACGCTCACCTTCCTCGTCAGCCTCATGGTTGGGGCCCTACGACTCCCCGTCGAAGAAGTCCTGGATAACACCGCTGCCTGGGGGCCGACGACCACGGGTCTGACGGTGCTTGCGGCGGGTGTCGGGGCTGGGGCGGTCCTCGTCCTCGATCACTACACCGGGTCGCTTTCGTATTGACGGGCGCTGTTGGCCCGCACCGGGAGTCGGTAGCGTTTTGCCCCCGCTCGGCCTGACAGAGCGTATGCGCGTTCTCAACTATCTCGAACTCGAACGCTACCTCGGTCCGAGCGGCATTCGCACCGCCGCCTCCCAGCAGCGCGCCGCGCTCGAAACGACGGATGTCGACGTGGTGACGTCACCGTGGGACGGGCGAAATCCCGCGACAGCGGCCGCCTCGAATCTCGGCGACGGGTCGCTGTGGGCTGATTTTGACGTTGTCCATGCCAACCTCATCGGTCCTGGTACGATCGCCGTCGCGAAGCACGCCAGGCGTCACGATATTCCGCTGATTTTGCACTCACACGTCACCCGTGAGGACTTCCAGGAGAGCTTTCGGGGGTCGAACCTGGTTTCGAAGCCGCTTGGTTGGTACCTCCGGTGGTTTTACTCTCAGGCCGACCTCGTGCTCTGTCCCAGTGAGTACACGCGCCGCGTCCTCGAATCGTACCCCGTCTCGGCCCCTATCCGGCCGATGACAAACGGCGTCGACCTGGCGAGTCTGGAAGGGTACGGGAAGTTCCGGGCCTCCGCCAGAGAGAAACACGACCTCGACGGCGTCGTCGTCTTCGCAGTCGGGCAGGTTTTCGAGCGCAAAGGATTGAGCACGTTCTGTCGAGTTGCCCAGCAGACCCCCTACGATTTCGCGTGGTTCGGGCCATACAGTACGAGTCCGCTGGCATCGAAGACGGTGAAGCGCTGGACAGAGGACCCGCCGGAGAACGTCACGTTCACTGGCTGGGTCGACGACATTCGGGAGGCCTACGGTGCGGGCGACATCTATCTGTTCCCCACGAAGACCGAGAACCAGGGGATCGCCGTCCTCGAGGCCATGGCCGCCGAGAAGGCAGTGGTTATCCGGGATATCCCGGTCTTCGAGGAGTTCTTCACCGACGGCGAGGACTGTCTGAAAGCCGAGACGGACGCCGAGTTCCGCGAGGCGGTCGAACGCCTCGCCGAGGATCCCGACCTCCGGGAGCGCCTGGGTGAGAACGCCCGTGAAACGGCCGAGGAACACAGCCTCGATCGGGTCGGCGAGGAACTCGTCTCGGTCTACGAGGCACTCCTCGATGGACGCGATCCGATTGAAGACTGATCATCGCTTTCCCCGTGGCGTGTCCCTGTTGGGTCCGTCTGATTCCAACAGTACTACTAACTACACCCGCAGAGACAGGGGTACGCATGGATCGATATTCGGACGGTCGGCCGGGAACTCGACGGACAGGAGCGTGGGAGCATGGTCGCTGAGGCGGGGTATTTCGCGATCGAGATGCTGGTCGTCGCCTTCGCCGGCGGCGCGATCGGGGCCGCCATCGGCGGGATGGCGGCGCTTTCCCTCTCGGGGCTGGCACTCGTCGTCGGCGAGGTCGCCAATGCTGCCAGCGGGGCCGCAACCGGCAGCCCCGCCGCGTTCGAACTCACGTCGCTGGTCGGCTACGGGCCGGCGCTTGGCCCGCACGTCGCTTTCGCCGGCGGCGTCGCGGCCGCGGCATATCTCGGCAGACACGAGGAGTCCGACTCGTTCCCCTATCACCGGGCGAAAGACATCTTCACACCAAGCGGCGCACAGGTCGATGCGCTGCTCGCTGGCGGGGCCTTTGGCGTGATCGGCTACTGGCTGGCTGCACTCGCGCGGACGCTCGCGTTGCCGGTCGATCCGGTCATGGCGAGCGTCGTCGTCTCGGGGCTGTTGGCACGTATCGCCTTCGGGTATCCCCTCGTCGGTTCGATTCGGGACGGGCTTCTCGACATGTCGCCCTACGAGCGTCGCGAGATTCGGACCGCACTCGAGGGCCACGAAGACGGTGAAGTCACCCGTCTGGCAGTCGAACCGTGGGCCCCACAGCAACACCGGTGGCTCCAGACGGTACTCCTGGGGCTGGTGGTTGGGATTTTCGCGGCTTACGTGACGTATGTCACCCAGCGCTATTACCTCGCGTTCGGTATCACACTGGTCTTGCTCGGCCTTTCGGTCGCGGGCGTCGATCGCCTTCCGGTCGTCCACCACATCGCGTTTCCGGCCGGTATCGTCGCGGTGTCGATGCCAGGGTTCGGGATCGAAGTCGCGCTCGGCCTCGGTGCCGGGTTCGGGCTTGCCAGCGCACTGATCGCTGAATTCGGCGGCCGTGTTCTCTACGCGCACGCCGACACGCACGTCGATCCCCCCGCGGTCGCCATCGTGGTGACGACCATCGCGATCGGCGTGCTGACGACCGCTGGCATCTTCGAACAGGGGCTCATTCCGGCGATCTAGGTGACGGATCCTGTCGCTATCGTTGCGTGGCTACTGCTCGATTGTCGAGTTTGAGAAGTGGTCGTCGTCTCGATGCCTTCGGGACCGATCGCCGGTTTACCGGTCTTCGACGGGATTGTACGCCCCGTTGATGTCCCACTCGTGAAGACAGTGCGGGCTGCCGGCCTGCCCGTTGTCGCGGCCGGTCCAGACGCCCCGTTCGTCGTCCCAGACTTCCAGGCGTCCACACCGCTCGCATTCACGTTCGTTCGGGGGGACGATTTGAATCATAGACGGATCGAGGGGACCCGCCACCAAGAATGTCTCGGGTCCCCGAGGCGGTCACAACTCGACGCTGCCCGGGATCAGGCTACAGGACCGACGCAACTGTCCGGTGTCGTCGTACACCAGCAGGGTTTGCTTCTCGAAGCGTATCCGTTCGTCCCCGACGACGAGTTCGATCCGATAGCGGTCGTCGGTGGCTTCGGCGGCATCGACGACACGTTTGACGTCCGCGATGTCGGCCTCGATCTCGCAGATGAACGCGCCCGTGAGACGGTCTGCGATGCTCAATACGCCGGTTTCCTGTTCGCGCTTGCGAAACGCCACGTCGACTGCGTCCCCCTCGAGTGTCGCCCCATCGTCGTCTGTCAGTCGGTCACAAAGCGGGGCAGCGGCCCCGCTGTGGGTGATCCGAAGCGTCGGGACGTCGGGGGCGTCGGGTCCGTCGCCGGCCCGGACGGCAGTCAGGCTGAAGTGTTCGCGCTTCATCCGGTATATTATGGTATGTGTTGCAATAGCATGAAGGTGACGACGACGTCAGCTTCAGCCGGTTGGCCGTGGTACATGAGCGATCGGCCACCCAGCGGGTTTCGGGACGCGACTGTGGTGTTGCTCACCCACTGGGAGCAACTGGGTCGCTGTGGCGTCTTGATTTAAGTAGCTGGACTCGCAATCCGCAACAAGCACCGGTGTCGCATGCGCTCCACGTGACCGACCATGTCTGAACCCCATCGTCGTACTGATCAGGAGGCGGGAACGCTGGCGGGAACAGCCGCAAGCACGGCCGAAGCGGACGAATCGGTCGGCCGCCTGGGTTCGGCGAAAGAGTGGCTCGTCCGAGTCGCGCGCGTTCTCGCCGGATCGCAGGTCGCCGTCGAGAACTACGATCCGCGCAGGCACGATCACCTGACGGATTTCGGCGGGCTTGCGGGGATGGACGAGATCGACCGGTACTGGCTCAACGCCCCGTATGCGTTCGCCTCGATCAACTACGATCCCGAGCGCGACGAACACCGGTATCACGTCGTCGAACCCGGCCTCGACGATTTCGAACGTGACCTACTGGATCGACTGTTCGAGGACGTCCGTGATCCGCTGCTCTATCGCGCCGACGTCGACGAGGACCCGGAGGGTGCTCTGCTTGCGGAACTCCGGGACCGCCTCGAGGAGTACGGCGTCGACGTCCGGATCGAGACGGTCCATCGACTGTTCTATTATCTCTTCAGGGAGTTCCAGGGCTACGGCAAGATCGACCCGCTGATGCACGATCCTGCGATCGAGGACATCTCGTGTGACGGCGCGAGTTTGCCGATCTTCGTCTATCACGACGCTTACACTGACGTCGAGACGAACATCACATACGACGAGTCCGAACTCGAAAATCTCGTGGTTCAACTCGCCCAGCGGTCGGGTCGGCATATCAGCGTCGCCGATCCCGTCGTCTCGACGACGCTGCCGGACGGCTCCCGGATCGAACTCGCCCTGGGGACGGAAGTGACCCCGCGCGGGTCGGCCTTTACGATCCGGAAGTACGCGGAGGACCCGTTCACTCCGATTGACCTCCTCAAGTACGGAACTTTCAACCGGGAGATGCTGGCGTATCTCTGGCTCGCGATCGAGCACAACAAGTCGCTGCTGTTCGCCGGCGGGACCGCAGCCGGGAAGACGACATCGATGAACGCGGTCTCGATGTTCATCCCCCCGCGGGCGAAAGTACTCACCATCGAGGACACGCGGGAACTCTCGCTGTATCACGACAACTGGCTGTCCTCGGTCACCCGCGAGCGCTTCGACGAGGACGACATCTCGATGTACGACCTGCTGCGGTCGGCACTCCGGCACCGTCCGGAGTACATCGTGGTCGGCGAGGTGCGTGGCGAGGAAGCGATCACGCTGTTCCAGGCGATGAACACGGGCCACACGACGTTCTCGACGATGCACGCCGACTCGGTCCAGACGGTCATCAATCGCCTGGAGAACGAGCCGATCAACGTGCCCCGGCCGATGGTCCAGAGCCTGGACATTCTGGCCGTCCAGGTGTTGACGCGTCAGGGCGACGAGCGGGTTCGCCGGGCGAAGACGCTGGCCGAGATCGAAGGCATCGACCAGCGAACGGGCGAACTCGATTACGCCAACGCCTACGAGTGGCAACCGACCGCGGACGGCTACGCGGAGCGTGATTCCTCGCTGTTAGAAGATATCCGTGAGGAACGCGGCTGGAGTCAGGCCGAACTCCTTCGGGAACTCGAGGATCGTGAACGCTTCCTCGCCTATCTCCTGGAGGAAGACGTCACTGACTATCGCCGGTTTACGTCGTTCGTGAACCGATACTACGCTGATAAGGACGCTGTCCTCTCGACGATCGAGGCGCAGCCGGACACGGAGTGATATGAGTCTCACGGGATACCTGCCGCTGATCGGCGCACTCGCGCTGGCTGGAATGCTTGGGCTGACCCGCGTCAGTCCCCATGCCGACAGAGTGTTCACCCGTGTCGCCCGCCAGTATTTCAGCCAGCACATCGAGGAGTCACCGGTCCGCAAGCGTCTGCTGGCGTCGGCATACGTCGAGACGACCTATCGCGTGTATGCGGCCAAGACGTACCTCTACACCGCGCTGGCGGCCCTCATCGGCGGTGTCGTCGGCGTCTACGTCGTGGGCGGGGCGCTGGTGGTCATTCCGACGATCGCCGCCGTCCTCGCGGACCTCCCGTCGGTCATGGGCGACGCCCTGGGTAACCGGAACCTCGAGATCGTTCTCCCGGCCGACCAGGTCTTTATGGTCCTGACCGCCGGTGGCGTCGTGCTCGGAGCGCTTTCGGCGGTCGTGACCTACGTGGCACGCTGGCAACTCCCGGCAGGGACCGCCGAGGTTCGCCGTCGCGGCATCAACGAAGCGCTCCCTCGCACGGTCGCGTTCACCTACGCCCTCTCTCGGGGAGGCCTTGCGTTCCCCGACGTGATGCGGACACTCGGACGCAATCGGGAAATCTACGGGGACGCGGCCGACGAGGTGAGCGTCGCCGTCCGGGAGATGGACGTCTTCGGGACGGACATGATCTCGGCGATCAGGCGCACGGCCCACCGGAGTCCGAGCGACACGTTCCGGACGTTCGGCGAGAACCTCGCGAGCGTGCTCGCCAGCGGGCAACACATCCCCGCGTTCCTCGAAGACCAGTACGACCGCCTTCAGGAGGAGGCCGAACAGCGCCAGGAAGAGGTCCTGGAACTGCTCGCAACGATTGCCGAGGCGTACGTCACGACGCTCGTGGCCGGTGTCCTGTTTTTGCTCACGATCCTGCTGGTGTTCGGGCTGACGGTGACCGAAACGCTGCCCTTCCTGCAGTTGCTCACGTATCTCATCATTCCGCTGTCGAACGCCCTGTTCGTCGTCTTTCTCGTCCAGAAACTCGAGGAACTCGGTGTCGCCCGCGAGAGTGGCGTCGCCGCACTCGAGGGTAGCTCCCCGGACCAGAACGCCCCTCAGACGCCGACGGCGACCGCGGATGGGGGTCATCTCAGGCGGTTGTCGGCCGGCCGATCACAGCTCGCCCTGTACGACCGGATCAGTCGATTCAAGCGCGTGCTTCGCCGTCCAGCCCAGACTATCATCTGGAACCCAACCCGGATTTTCTACCTGACCGTTCCGATCGCACTGGTGTGGGTGGCCCTTCGTGCACCGGGGACGATCACGGGCTACGGCTTCAATCTCAGGCTGGCCGACGACGTGCTCGTCCAGACCACGCTCTTTCTGATCGGGACGTTCGCCGTCGTCCGTGAGATCTACTCCCGGCGGATCGATCGGATCGAGGCCGCCACGCCCGAGTTGCTCGAACGCCTGGCGAGTCTCAACGAGGCGGGGATGTCCTTCGTCGAAAGTCTCGACCGGGTGCGTGACTCGGATCTCGGTGTGTTGACCGACGAGGTCGATCGCATCTGGACGGATATTTCGATGGGGGCCAATTCGCCCGACGCCCTCAGACGGTTCGGCCAGCGCGTCAGGACCGCATCGATCGCTCGGGTCGTCACCCTTCTCATGCACGCGATGCGGGTGAGCGGCCGCCTGGGGCCTGTGCTCCGGATCGCGTCCTCCCAGGCCCGTTCGGATCTCGAACTCCGGCGGGAACGTCGCCAGCAGATGTTCACCTACCTGGTCGTGATCTACGTCTCGTTTTTCGTCTTTCTGGTCATCATCTTCGCCGTCGAGGAGGTGCTCGTCCCGAGTCTGCCGGATAACGTCCCGGTCCCCGAATCCAATCGCCTGGGCGTCGACGTCAGCGCGTTCGCCCGCCTCGGGCAGGTCAACAAGCCGGCCTACACGTTGATTTTTCTGCACGCCGCGTTGATTCAGGCCGTCCTCTCGGGATTGGTTGCCGGACTCCTCGGCGAGGGTACCATCAAGGATGGCGCGAAACACGCCGCGATCCTGCTCGGGATCGCGTACGTCGCGATCCTGGTCGCGACCTCGCCCGTGGCCTCGCTGACGATGCAGAGCCAGGAGACGCTCGGCGATGGCGTCACGATCGGCTCGGTCTCGACGTCTGAAGGTGGGTTCGTCGTGATCCACGAGCGGACTGCCGATGGCGATATCGTTGGTCACACCGGCTACCTGCCGTCGGGCGAACACACGAACGTCCGTGTCCAACTCGACGAGACGTTACAGCGCCAGACCACGCTCGTGGCCGTGCCGTATCTCGATAGCGACGGCGACGGGCGCTTCACCGTCGGTACCGACCAGCCCTACGCGACGGGCGGCGACCCAGTGGCTGTCGACGCAGACATCACACCGGTCGAAACGTGACGCGAGTCAGTCTCTCGTGAGTAGCGCGGAGGTCGGCCATGTTTGCAGAGCGTTCCGCGGTCGGGACTGCCCCCGCCTGCCCACGACTGCCGTTGCCAGGAACCGCCGGGGAGCCCTCGTCTTGCTCGCCGGGGTCCGCTCGTTTTTGGGCCGGAATCCGTTCGGTTTGCTCGCCGGTCCGGAGTCAGTTTCGCCGGTGGCCGAACGGCTATGAGCGAGAGACCCTTATCGATATCCATGACCGAGACTCCGGGAATTCATCACGTGACTGCCATCGCGAGCGATCCCCAGCAGAACCTCGAGTTTTACACCGACACGCTGGGCCTTCGACTGGTCAAGCAAAGCGTCAACCAGGACGACACGTCCGTCTATCACCTCTTCTACGGCGACCGCACGGGTTCGCCGGGCACCAGCATGACGTTCTTCCCGTACCCGGGTGCGCGGCCCGGTCAGGTCGGGACCGGCCAGGTGAGTACCACGGCGTTCACGATCCCGGCCGACGCCGTCGAGTACTGGGTCGACCGACTCGAGCAAGCGGGCGTCGACGCTGACGAACCCCGCGAGCGCTTCGGCGAGACCGTGATCCCGTTCCGCGATCCCGACGGCCTCCCGCTGGAACTCGTCGGCGTCGCGGACGCGCCGGCAGGCGACCCGCCCGCCGGATCAGTCCCGCCCGAGCGAGCGATCCGTGGGTTCTATGGGGTTGCGCTCTCGCTCGAAGACACTGAAAGCACGGTCAGGCTCCTCGAAGAGATGGGGTACGAGGCCACGGACGAGGAGGGTGATCGGACGCGCTACGAGGCACCCGTCGATCTCGGGGCCGTCGTCGACCTCGTCGCCGAACCCGACCGCGGCCGTGGGCAGCCGGGGGCGGGGACCGTCCACCACGTCGCCTTTCGCGTAACTCGCGACACGCAGGCCGACTGGCGCGACCAACTCCAGCGTCTCGGGCTTCGCCCGACCGAGATCGTCGATCGAAAGTGGTTCGAGTCGGTGTACACCCGGACGCCGGGCGGCGTGCTCTTCGAGTACGCGACGGCGGAGCCGGGCTACACCGTCGACGAGGACGTCGAGGAACTGGGCGAGCGACTCGTCCTCCCGGAGTGGTTCGAGGACCGCCGTGAGGAGATCGAGACGGGGCTGCCGACACTGTCGATCGACGAGTGAGAAGCGTCGCTTGAAAGGGTTCAGAACAGCCCGATACCGACGCTGTAGGCCCACGACTGGGTTCCCGCGGCTGCGACGACGAGCGCGCCGCCAGCCATCACGAAGTTCTTCAGAAACGCCGTCATCTCGTCTTGCTGGTCCTCCTCGGGGACGGCCCAGAAGTCGTGCATCGTGACGGCCGAAATCAGGAGGAACCCGGCGAGTGCGACCGCGCCGACCACCGGGTAGACACCGGCGAGAACGGCCACTCCACCAGCGATCAACACGATGCCCGAGGCGATTACCGAGAACCCCGGCGCGGGAAGTCCCTTGTATTCAGCATAGCCTGTCATCTGCTCGCGCTGCATGAAGTGATTGAGCCCCATGAACGCAAGCACAATCCCGAACAGTATCCGTCCGGCGAGTAGTACGATCCCCTCGGTGCCGGTGAACGCCATCAGGCGCGCACCCCCAGTGAGACGGTCGCAGTCTGAGGCCGATCAAGTTTCGATCCACAATCTGGTATCATTGCGTTAGGTAGTTCGAATCCGAACCTACTTATGAATTCGGCGATAAGAAGGTGATCAAGTAACACCGATGTCACCGACGACAGTAGCCGACGAGAAGACGGTCGAGGAGCAAAACGCCGCGGCCTGTCCGGTCGTCGAAGCGGTCGAAGCGATCGGTTCGGAGTGGCGACTCATCGTCCTCCACGAACTCGTGGGCGGCGAGCAACGGTTCAACGAACTCAAGCGATCGACGGGCGCGAGCTCGCGGACACTCTCGCGTGTCCTCGACGACCTGGAGGAAACGGGACTCGTCGACCGCCGCGTCGAGGAGAAGCCGATCGCGACCTACTACTCGCTGACCGACCGGGGCCAGGCGCTGTGCCCGGTCTTCGACGAACTCGAAGCGTGGGCAGACGAGTGGATCGACGGCATCGAGGCGTAGTTCGGCTGTTTCGTGGGTGGGGTCCTGGGAGCCGATCCGTTCCGCTCACTCGGTGACCGACACGTCTCCAGCCGACTCGCCGATCGCGTCCGTCACTCGCTCGTGGAACTCCTTGAGGACGGCCGACTCGTCTTCCGCCAGAACCACGTCGCTGGCCATCAGCGTCGCCAGCCCGAACGCCCGGGGCGTCGGTGAGTCCACACGGTGATGCACGACCTCGATGTTGCCGGCGTCCATCGCGCCGAGTACGTCCTCGATCGCGTCGACGTTGAGTTTGTCTTCCAGTATTTCCCGATAGGTTTCCTCGATCACCGCGAAATCATCGAGATCCTGAGCGAAGCCGAGCAACATCTCGCTGTTGACCTGTTGCTCGCTGGCGGACTTCTCGTAGCCCTTGTAGCGTTTGAGGATCATCAGCGACCGCGTCGCGTTGATCCGGAAATAGCGATCGAGCAGGTCAGTTCCGTCGAGACTGTCCCGGAGGTCCGCCCGGACGTCGACCGGGTCGATCGATTCCAGCACGCCCGCCACGTCGACTTTCCGGTTGAGCGGCATCGAGAGCGTAAAGCCGTGGTCGGCGACGGCGACCTGGACGTTCGCCGTCGCCTGCTGGGCGACGCGGTAGGCCAGCAACCGCGAGAGCCCGTCGTTGAATCGGCGACCGTAGTTTGAATGGATGTAATACCGGCGTTCGTACGCCTCACGATCCCGCTCCTCCTCGATGACGAGCCGTTCGTCGGTGCTGACGCTTTCCGGACCGGCATAGCGCACCTGCTGGTCGAACATCTCGACGATGGCGCGGACGCTGTGCTCGTCGAGCGGGAACTCCCGGAGCCAGAGTCGAGCAGCCGACTGGCCGCCCCGCTGCAGTCTGGCGAGCAACTCCCGTTGGAAGGAAAGCACCTCGCGGCCGAGATCGTAGCTGAGGGGCAACCGCTCGGAGTACCACGACGGGACGGTCGGACGAGCGGCCGTATGATCGACGTACACCTTCGATCCCCGGCGATAGCGATACTCGTAGCGATCACCCCCCAGCACGAACACGTCGCCCGTCTCCAGGGTATCGAGATAGGACTCGTCGAGTTGCCCGACCCACTCGCTGTCCCCCCGAGTCAGTACGTCACAGGTGAACGAATCGGGAATCGTCCCGATGTTGGTCATGTAGATGACCCGTGCCAGCCGGCCGCGCTTGCCGATCAGCGGCTCGCCGACCGGGAACTCGTCGTAGTGGTACTCCCCGTCCGGTGGGTCGTTTTCGTCCCGCCAGATCTTCGCGTAGACGTTTTCGTCTTCCATGCCCGGATAGTCAGCGGTCAGATACCGGAGCAGTGCTTCCCAGTCGTCGTCCGTGTACGTCCGGTAGGGGTACGCACGCCGGAGGATGCCAGTGACCTCGGATTCGGGGCGGACGTCGTTGATCGCCATGCCGTAGACGTGCTGGGTGGCTACGTCGTGGGCGTTTTCCGGAACGAACACCCGGTCGACGAAGCCTTCCGCGGCCTTCTTGAGCATGACCGCACACTCGAGTAGTTCGTCGCGGTCGAGCGCGACGACGCGGCCGGTGACGGTCTCGCCGAGCTGGTGGCCGGCCCGACCCACCCGCTGGAGGAGCGCGGCGACGGACTTGGGCGACCCCACCTGGACCACCAGGTCGATGTGGGGCATGTCGATGCCGAGTTCGAGGCTCGTCGAGGTCGTCACCACGTCTACGTCGCCCGATTTCAGATCGGACTCGATAGCCTCGCGCTTGTCCTTCGAGAGGCTGCCGTGGTGACACCCGGAGTTGTCCTCGTCGTAGGCGTCAAAGCGTTCCCGGAGGTTGTGGAGGACGCGTTCGGCTCCCGAGCGCGTGTTCGTGAACACGAGCGTGTTGGTGTGATCGCCGATCAGGTCGTGTAACTGGTCGTAAAACCGGTCGTTGATCGTCGATTGGGACGTGTGGATCAGGTCGTCAGTCGGCGTTGTAAGCTCCATGTCGAACTCGCGAGCGAAGCGAGCGTCGACGATTTCGTAGTCACGGGGATCGCCGCTTGGCTCCTCCCGGCCGACCAGAAATTCCGCCATCGTGTCCAGCGGTTCGACCGTCGCCGAGCAGCCGATCCGCGTCGGCGACGTCTCGGCCATCGCTTCGAGCCGTTCCAGCGAGACCGAGAGGTGCGTCCCCCGCTTGTTCGCCGCGAGGCTGTGGATCTCGTCGACGATGACGTACTCGACCGTCTCCAGCTTCTTCTTGAATTTCGGGGAGTTCAACAGGATGGCCAGGGTTTCGGGCGTCGTGTTGAGGATGTGGGGCGTCTCTTCGAGCATCGCCTGGCGATCGCTGTCGGAGGTGTCGCCGTGGCGGATCGCGTGGCGGATCTCGACGTCCTCGCCACGATCCTCGAGGGTCGCCGTGATCTCCGAGAGCGGGACTTCGAGGTTGCGGTGGATGTCGTTGGCGAGGCTCTTCAGCGGCGAGATATACAGGCAGTAGACGGCATTCTCGAGTCCGTCGTCGCGGTCCCGGCGGAACAACTCGTTGATGATGGCCGCGAAACTGGCCTGGGTCTTGCCCGAGCCGGTCGGCGCGGCGATGAGCGCGTTCTCGCCGTCGTGGATGTGCGGGATCGCCGCTTTCTGTGGCGGCGTGAAGAACCCGCCGTTGTCCGGGACGTACGGGCCGAAGGTCTCGACCCACCATTCCCGAACGACCGGCTCGAACAGCGCCAGGACATCCCCGTCGTTGATTGACACGGATTCGGGATCGAAACCGAGATCCACGTCCACCCCCTCCAGCAGTTCCCGTCCTCCCATAGAGTGGGTCTATCTAATGGTCTGGAGCGTCTTGTGTACTCGGATCGGCAGTGATCAGGCGGCAACCACGAATGCCACGCCGAACCCGAGCCAGGCGGCTGTGATCGCCGCGAGCCCGGTAAGCACGACCGTCACGACGCGGTCGCCCGTCAATTGCCGTTTCACGCCGACGAGACCGATCGCGCTGACCGGGAGTATCGTCCCGACGAACACAGCGGCGTTGTCGACGCTCGGGCTGTCTAAAACGAACGCCATCGGCGCGTAGCCGACACCGAGCATGCCAGCAACGTGGACGTGCTGCCGTGGGTCGACCCCGCGAAGCGCCAAGCCCACTACAATCCCGAACCAGATGACGCCGATCTCAGCCCCGAACGCAACCAGGAGATTCAGCGTCACGTCCGTGAACGGCTCGATCCGCCCGCCGATCAGCGTGAGTTCCCAGGGGGAGAAAAACGACGGCGGCACGCCCGTCAGCAGATCAGTGAAGGGGTGGACGGCCAGTCCGAGCGCCGATGCGCCGAAGATCGAGCGTGCGGACAATCCGATCCGCGCCGCGAGGGCCGTGAGAGCAACGCCACCGACGACGAACAGCGTCATGACACCGGCACCGACTACGCCGCCCGTCAGGGCTGCGAGGGCGACGACACCGGCAAGGACGACTGCGCCAGCCCACCGCCTGACGGTCCAGACGGCGAAGCCCGCACTCGCGAGAACGGCGACGACCAGCGAGTGGGTCGTCGTCCGGTGGCGCTCGCCCGTGGCCGTCCAGAAGTGATCGAACGCCGTTGCCCCCTCCGGGAGCGTGACGACCTGAAACGCGGCGTGGGCGACATCGACGTCCGGAAGTGAGGCGAACAGTGCGGCCGCCAGCCCCGCGGCGACGGCGTACTGAACGGTCACCCCACGGAGTGACAGACGTTCAGCGGGACCGAAACGCCGAGCGAGTAGGGCGACGATCCCAAAGGCGAGGAAGGCGTGACCGACGAACACGATGATCTTTGGCGACGGGCGTATATGAACGTCACTCTCCCGGCGGCTCGGATTCTGTCTCGCCGCCCAACACTGTCAGAAGCTGCGTGATGAAGTCGTTGAGGTAGACGGTTCCCCACGTCGCCACGATGACAGCCCCGATGGTGTTGAAGATCAGATCCTTCATCGTGTCCTCGATCCCGTACTGGGTCAACACCGGCGACCCGCCGATGGCGGTCGCGGCGGCGCTCGTGGTGAACTCGATGACCTCCCAGAAGACACCGAACGCGAGCACGAACATCAGGATGAACACGAAGACGAACCGATCCGGGAGATGCACGTCGTTCCAGTGCTCGTCCAGCGCACGGATCGTCGCGTAGCCGGCCCCGGCGACGACCGATGCCGACAGCGCGTGGGTCAAGTGATCGTATCCGGGGATCGATTGATAGAAGCCGGATCCGCCAGGGACGCCGACGGTTCCCAGGGAGTGTAAGAAGACTGCTGTCGTGATCCACAGCGTCAGCCGCGGGTCCATCGGAACGCTGTAGTCCCGTTCGAGCAGCGGCGGGATCTGCAACACGATGAGGCCGATCGCCGCATTGATCGAGATACCGACCGATCGGCGTTCGAGGCCGATAAAGAAGAGACCGGTCAGGACGAATTCCATCACCTTGGTGAGTTGCTGCTGGCGATAGGTGCTGAGTCGGAGGCGTGAGCGTAGACTCATGCGTTCTCACCACCGTCACGACGGACGCTTGCGTACCGGCGTACGTACAGTTCGAAGAAGATGCCGGCGAGCAGGCCGGCGACCGCCGAGGCGACGAACTCCCACATGAGTTGCTCCTCGATGGCGTCGTCACTGAGCTTCGGATCGAGCAACAGCGCCGTTCCGAGATGCAGATCAGAGAGCCACCGGGAGACGGCCCACAGCCCCGCGAAGGCCAGCGTCGACACGACGACGAACAACAGCGCGAACTGGTAGTTCATCTCGACGTTCGTAAAGAGTTGCAACTCGACGGCGACGATCAGGGCCAGCGCAGCCACCGAGAGATACGTCGCGACCTCCCGGAAGGCGACGTTCACGCCGAAGGTGTACCCGAGCAACGGCAACGCGGCGAGGACGAACACCTCCCAGGGGATCATCACCAGCGGATCGCGGCGGGCAACTGGCGGTAGCACCGCCAGCCCGCCCACGACCGCGGCGAAGCCAGCCCACAAGAAGTTCCCCAGAACGAGGTTCCCGAGGGCCGTCAGCGCGATGATGCCGACCAGCCCCCAGCCGAGTGCCGCGTTGATCCGTGACTGACGCAACAACGACGCCAGATTCGACGGGGTTGGTTCCATAGTATTTCTCTCGAACCCCCGAGGGAAAAGCTCCTCCCTCGGATCTGATTGGCGACTCGTTGCGGACTCAATCGAAGACGTATACTGTACCGGAACCGGCCGTCGTGTCCCCGCCCGGCGCACCGACGACTGCCGTAGTCCCGTCGCCGGACAGCGCCAGGGCATCGCCGTACCGACTGCCTCGCCGACTGCTCTCTGCCGTGAGTGCCGTTTTTGGTGTCCAGGACCCCACAGCGTGGGTGAAGACGTGGACGCCGACCGCATTCGAGTTCGAGTCCGTCAGTCCCGGGATGAGCGCCGTTTCCCCGTCGCCGGCCATCGCAACCGACGGTCCGAATTTCTGGGTGTGATCGAGGGACAGTTCCGACCGGGACCACGATCCGTCTGCCCGATCGAAGACGATTGCCGATCCGCCAGTATCGTCGCCCGGACTGTTCCCAACGATCACCCTCGACCCGTCGTTCGAAACGCCGATTGCCTCGTCCAGTGGAACCGCTACGCCGTCTGCAAGCGGGAGCGTCGTCGTCTCGGTCCAGGATCCGCCGGCCCGGGTGAACACCGAAACTGTATTTCGGCCGTTCGCACAGATGACGGCCGTCGATCCGCGATCTGCCAGCGCGACGCTCGATCCCAGACCGACCCGTCCATCGGGGTCCTCGGGTCTAACCGTCGCTTCCCGGGACCACTCGCCGTCGGATCGCTCGAACATGAACGCCGCGCCCGGGACACGCGCGAGCATCGATCGGGGCGAAGCGACGACATCCGCCGTGATTGCCCCACCGGAGAGCGACGCTGTCCCGGCAGTGTCGTCGGACCCATCGACGTACTGTGGCGCGCCGACCAGCGCTGTCTTCCCGTCGTCAGCGATGGCGACGGCCGCGCCGAAGGCGTCGAAATACTGTCCTTGCGCGGGCGTGAACGCCGTGTCGACGCTGAGTCGTGCATCCTGGGTCCACCCGTCGTCGGAGCGCTCGAACACGTACGCCGCGCCGGACACCAGTCCGTCCGTGCGCTCGTCGCCCGTACATCCGATGACGGCCGTCTCCCCGTCGCCGGAGAGTGCCACGCTGGCCCCAAACCCGCTAAACTCGGCTGTGTTCGTCGGGGAGAGCGTTGCTGTCCGGGACCACGAGTCGCCCGCCCGCTCGAAGACGGACACGACACCGGACTCGACCCCGGCGACAGTGGCGGCCGGTGCGCCGACGATGATCGTCGATCCATCGTTCGAAACAGCGATCGAGTCGCCGAACTGGTCCCCGCTGGTGCCGTCTTCCGCGGTCAGTGTCGCCCGCTGTGACCATGATTTCCCCCCGCCCGGGGCGGCGATGCTTCCACATCCGGCAAGGCCCGTTACACCCGCCGCGCCGACGAGTCTGAGGGCGTCCCGGCGGTGTAGATCCATAGTCCCGAATTAACAACGAATGGGAAAAAGCTAGGTGTTCTGGCGGACAGTGGCACAGCCGGCCACTCACTCCCGAAGGTCGTTGAATCGCCCGGCGAGTTCGAGATCGGCGTCAGTGATCCCGTCGGCCTCGTGAGTCGTCAACCGGACCTCGACCTCGCGCCAGCCGATCGTCATCTCGGGGTGGTGAAACGCTTCCTGGGCGAGGCCGCCCGCGGCCGCCGCGAAGCCGACGCCGTCGAGATAGGCGTCGAACTCGAAGGTCCGGACGATCTCGTCTCCGTCGCGCTCCCAACCAGCCGGGAGTCGATCGTCGATCTCGTCGTCGTCGAGTACGTCTGTCATGCGTGGACACACGTCACGCCAGGGGAAGAACGTTCGGACGGGGGCGAAAGCACCCGGATCGGCGAGCTGCTCGCGAACCAGCGTCACTCAGTCGTCAGCGTCGACGAGCCTCGAGAAGCGATCCGGTACGTCTGCATCGACGTCGGCGACACTCGGGGGAAATTCCGTCTCGCCGAAATCAGGGTCGAACAGCGCAAGCGCCGTATCGATGGTGGCCCAGTCGTCGGCTTCGGCGGCGTCTCTGAGCGATTTCGTCGGCGCGGCGAGCAACTGGTTGACCAGCGAGTCGGCCATCGCCTCGACGACCTCGCGCTCCTCGTCGTCGAGATCGAGCGATCCGAGCGCCTGCTCGACCTCGCGGGCCTTGACGCGCTCGGCGCTCTCGTACATGGTCGAGATCACGTCGTCGGCTCGCGTCCGTTTGTATCTGGTAAGCAAATGGGCGAGTTCGTCCTCGACGATGTCCTCGACCCTGGCGGCGGCCGCCTCGCGGCTGGCCCGCGTTTCGGCCGTCACGGCTTCCAGGTCGTCGAGATCGAAGACGTCGGTGCCGGGTTGCTCGTCGACGATCGGCGGGATGTCCCGCGGTTGACCGATGTCGATCACCACAGTGTCGCCGGTCGTCTCGAACGCCGCCGGTTCGACGATCGGGTCTGCACTGCCAGTCGCCGAGACCACGAGATCGGCACGGTCGACGACCGACGCCACGTCGTCCAGCCCGATCGCACTCGCCGCCACGTCGACGATCGACGTCACGTGTTCGGCGTGTGGGACGGTCCGGTTGGCCACGTAGAGGTGGGCAACGTCGCTCCGTGCGTCCACCGCTTTGGCCGCAAGCGTCCCGATTTCGCCGGCACCGATGACCAGTGCTGTCGCCGCCTCGAGATCACGTTCGCGTTCGGCGAGTTCAACGGCTGCGCTGCCGAGCGAGACGACGCCCTCGTTGATCGCCGTCTCCGTGCGGGCGCGCTCGCCGACGTGGATCGCCTTTGTCACGGCCTCCTCGAGCACTGGCCCGAGCCCGTCGACGTGGCGGGCGTCCTCGTAGGCGTCCCGTACCTGTCCGAGAATCTGGTCCTCGCCGGGGACGAGTGATTCCAGGCCGGCTGCGACCCGCAGCAAGTGACGAAGGCTCTCCTCGTGACCCAGCGTGCGGACCGTCGAGTCCACCTCGTCGGGTATCGCTGCCTGCAGCGCCGCCCGGCCCGCTTCAGGGTCGTCGCTGACGACGTAGCGTTCGGCACGGTTGCACGTCTGGAGGACGAACGCCTCGGTCACGTGGGGGGCTTCCAGTAACTGTTCGACGCCAGCCAGCTGGCTGTCGGCCGCGGCCGCGTCGATCTCCTCGACGCTCCCGTGTTGATGAGCGACGCTCGCGGCCGTGATGTAGCCAGGTTCCTTCACGATGTATCACCAGTCACGTCCCAGATCACACTTCAGCTATCTCGTGGGTATTGGTCCTGCGGGTATCTAAAGCCTTCCTAACCCGGCCCCCTTTGACGTCATTCTGGTTCGTAACTCTCCCGGCGGTCACGGTGATTCGACGTCCTCGACGTCGTAGCCCTTCGCCCGGAGGTCGGCCAGGATCGCATCCGTATCGGCGGTGTCCTCGTAGTAGAACACGACGTCGAACGTCCCGTCGCGCATCAGTTGTTGGCACTCCCAGACGAACTCCTCGCCCTCGATCGTTCGCCCCTGATGCTGATTCAGGCCGAACTCGGGATCGTCGGTCCCGGAGTAGACGTACGTGTCGGCGTCCGTCTCGGCATGCTCGGCGATGACGTCACCGATCTCGATCGTCAGGCGATTGAGTTCCGGCTCCTGATCGTTTGCTACGTCAGTCCGGACGATCAGTCCCCGCAGTTCGATCTCGCCCGGTTCGAGTAGTGCTTTGGTCTGTTCGGAGAGGTCGTCGCCCATCGCGTCCATGTATTGATCTCCGGGTCGTCGGTAATACGACTCACGGTATTCGCTCGTCGGATCGACAGTGCAATCGCTCACTGTCGCGAGTGCGGAAGAAAGCGGGGGGATCCCGCTTGCCCCGTGTTTATTCGCGTACGGACCGCCCGGGACTGTGCTTACAGTCGGGTGAGGTTCGTCGCACGCGGGCCTTTCTCGGCTTCCTCGATCTCGAACTCGACTTCCTGGCCCTCTTCCAGGTCAGGGCCGCCGACGTCTTCCATGTGGAAGAACACGTCATCGTCGGCGTCGTCGGTCTCGATGAACCCGTAGCCGCCCGTATCGTTGAAGAAGTCCACGGTGCCTGTCGCCATGCTTACAGCCTCGTGAGATTCTTCGCACGCGGGCCCTTCTCGGCCTCTTCGATCTCGAACTCAACCTCTTGGCCTTCCTCGAGGTCAGGACCGCCGACGTCTTCCATGTGGAAGAATACGTCTTCGTCCGCGTCCTCAGTCTCGATGAAACCGTACCCGCCAGTGTCGTTGAAGAAATCAACCGTACCGGTCGCCATTGCAACCTATGCCATGTGGTCAACATATTAAAACCCTGCGGCTGGACGCCGGGGTGTGGAGGGGCCGGAACGGAAGACTCATGCGGGACGACGACGATCAGTTGACATATGCGCTCGTGGATCCGCAAGCAGGCAACCAGCGTCTACGAGCGCCTGCTGAAACGCGAGATCGACGGGGGACCGACCCACATCGCCGTCATTCAGGACGGGAACCGTCGATACGCCCGCAAGGAGGGCCAAGAGACGTCTGCGGGCCATCGGGAAGGGGCTGAAACGACCGAGGCATTGCTGGAGTGGTGTGACGAACTCGGTATCGAAGAGCTGACATTGTATGCCTTTTCGACGGAGAACTTCGATCGACCGGCCGACCAGCGTGCAGTCCTGTTCGACCTCATCGAGGACAAACTCTATGACTTCGCGGACAGCGACCGCGTCCACGAGGCGGGCGTTCGAATCAGGGCGATCGGCGAGACTCACCGACTCCCGGAACGGGTGCGGGACGCGATCGACTACGCCGAGGCCCAAACGTGTGGGTACGACCAGTTTCACCTGAACATCGCCCTTGCCTACGGCGGCCGGGCCGAGTTACTCGGGGCGGTCAAAGATCTGGCAGCGGACGTCGACCGCGGCGACCTCGATCCGGCTACCATCGACGTCGAGACGGTCGAGAACCGACTGTACGAGGGGCCAACACGGGACGTCGATCTCATCATCCGGACCGGTGGTGACGAGCGAACGTCGAACTTCCTGCCGTGGCATGCAAACGGCAACGAGGCCGCAGCCTACTTCTGTGCCCCCTACTGGCCCGAGTTCCGCAAGATCGACTTCCTTCGGGCGATCCGGACGTACGAACATCGCGAGGATTCCTGGCGACAGACCAGAGCCAGGCGGGCGCTCACGCTGGTGCGGGCGGTCAGCGACCGCGAACTGCACCACGCAAAGAGCGTCCTCAGACGGTTCCGGGACTCGCTTCCCTCGCGTGAACTCGAAGAAGTCGACGTCTCTATGGACACCGAGCACGATCCGGGCGGCGATTGACCCCTCCGGCGAGGGGATATTGACTGCTTGACCCGCAGACTACGCCCTGGCTGCCTCGATATTCGCGTGGGTGTCTTCGAGCAGCGAGATGATCTCCAGGTTCTGGGGACAGGCGTCTTCACACTCCCCGCAAGCGACACAGGCGTCCGCACGTGCCTCAGCGTCCAGATCATCGTACGCGGAGACGACGGCTTCCGGATCGTCACCCATCTCGAGGCGGTTGTACAGGTCGAAGTTGCGCGGGATCTGGACCCCGCTCGGACACGGCATGCAGTAGTCACACCCGGTACAGTCGACGGCCATCAACGCCCGGAACCGGTCACGAGCCCGTGCGACGGCCGTCCGATCGTCCCCAGTGAACTGATTGACGCCGGATCGAGCGGCGATTTCGACGTTCTCACGCACCTGCGCCATCGTCGACATGCCGCTCAACACCAGCGAGACCTCGGGCTGATCCCAGAGCCACTGAAGCGCCCACTCCACGGGCGAGCGATCGGTCTCGGCCGCCTCGAACGCGTCGGTCACCGGATCGGGAAGGTCCGTCGCGAGGCGGCCGCCCCGGAGCGGCTCCATGACGATGACGCCGAGGCCCTGGTCGGCCGCGTACTTCAGGCCTTCACGGCCAGCCTGGAACGCTTCGTCGAGGTAGTTGTACTGGATCTGGCAGAAATCCCAGTCGTAGGCGTCGACGATCTCCCGAAAGAGATCGGGGTCGTCGTGGAACGAAAAGCCGATCTGCTCGATCTTTCCCGCGTCGCGAACCTCCTCGAGCCACTCGAAGACATCGACTGACTGGTAAGTATCCCAGAAATCCTGGCCCAGTGCGTGCAGCAGGTAGCAGTCGATGGACTCGACGCCCAGTCGGTCGAGTTGGGCGTCAAGGTACTCATCGAGGTCGTCCTGTGTATCGATTTCCCAAGATGGCATTTTCGTCGCGAGATAGACATCTTTGCGATAGCCATCTTCGAGCGCGCGCCCGACCACACGCTCGCTTTCACCGTCGTGATACGGCCAGGCAGTGTCGACGTAGTTGACCCCGTTGTCGATCGCTGTTCGGATCATTTCGATCGCGCGGTCATCGTCGACAGCGCCATCCTCGTCGGTGGGCAGTCGCATCGCGCCGAACCCGAGTGCCGAGGGCTCCCAGTCTATTGATTGACCGAAGTCACGGTATTGCATAGCGTTAGAAGTCCATGCAAGTATTGCCTCTTGAGTGTTTGGGTGCCTGTCGATCACTCTGTTCAAATATCGAACGCTCGGGAAAATCCGTCCAGCAATCGATCAGCGTTTGGCCGATCAGATGTCCTGGCCGCTGTTCTGTCGGAGGCGTTCGTACATGTCGTCCGGCGGGTCGACACTCGCAGTCACGTTCGTTCCGTCGAAGTCGGAGACCCGGAGGAGTTCGGGCCCGTTCGGGCCGATCTGCCAGTAAAACGTATAGCGTTTGGTCTGGGTCAAGAGCGCGTCCTCGGCGGTCTCGTCGGTCGACAGCTGTGTCGTGGTAAACGAGGCTTCGGAGGGCTGGGATGATCGTGATTTACAGCTCATGTCTATATTTTCCTAAACACCTCTAGACGTATAAGTACCTAGATCCAGATAGCAATAACAGGCGTGTTATCGTTGACCGTGTGACTGATTACACTGGTTATATGCGGACTAAGAGCCAATTTTGCATTATCTTGGAGGAAAAGACAGACCTCTCAATACTTTAAACATACGATAACAATCAAATATAGTAGACCATTATAGACAGATGTCTTACTAATTTTCGCTGTTGTCGAGTATATAAATCGGCGGGAGATGCGTGACGGGAACAAGCCATCTGGGAGAGACATTCGGGTGGTGGTGTGGCTGAGTCGGTACCCCATCGTAGATCGCATTGGTCGGGGAGAGCCACGTGACGAATCGACAGTCATTTTAATCCCCGTCCACCACGTTGGGATGGAGTTAATCGCAAGAGCGCGTGGGTAGCCAAGCCAGGCCAACGGCGCAGCGTTGAGGGCGCTGTCCCGTAGGGGTCCGCCGGTTCAAATCCGGTCCCACGCACTTTTGTCACGAACAACTCGTGAGTGACAAAATCGTCCTGAGGATTTGAACCCAGGAAGTCGCAGCGGCTGAGCGGAGCGAGGCCGACCGTCTTCATCCGGTTCAAATCCGGTCCCACGCACTTCTATCGCGAGCAAAACCGCGAGCGATTGCTGTCGTCCTGAGGATTGGCGGGGATGAAGATTCGCCGGCGGGTTCTGACCCTGATCGGCGTAGGTTTCGACTGAGTTCGCTGCAAGACAGCGTCAAGCCCGTCGCGGTCGGCCGTGTTCCACCGTTTGACGGACCGGCAGTACTCCACAGTCACTTCGGAGGGACACAGGAACTGCTGTCGATCGATCCGCAGCTGTGATACAGCCCTTCATCTGTGACAGGACCTCTCTCATACCTAAAATTTGCCACGTAGTGCGGGCAGTCAAAACCACATCATTGGAGTATCAGTCTTGATAGCAGATCTCTCGAACCCACTCGCTATCGACGCAACTGAGATTCAAGCCGCTTTCGATACCGAGATCGCGGGAAGCAACGGAACGTGCACTTCGGTATCGGCCTCAGAAGCTTTTCCCTCAACATACCCGGCTCCATTAAAGAATCATAGTTGATAATTCCGGGAAAAGGTTTATTATTGTGGGGCAATGAGCATTGATTGTGGCACCGCAAGGTGCCCAACTTTCCCACCCCCCACCCCCACCCCTATTCGTTCAGTAGATTGCTCGTTGGCTACTGGCAGTTCTCCCAATCCTGTCGATCCTACATCGAACGAGAACGGCGGACCTGATCGACGGGACACCAACAGGCCGTTTTCCCGAAACAAGGTCCAAAAGGCAACAGAACTGGACGGCTCAGTAACTACGATCGACGGGTTCGTAGGACTTGTTCTCGCCGTCGAGGATGACCGGGACGAAGTAGAGATCGAGGTCGCCGTCGTCCCACGCGATCATGGTGTGTTTGAGCCACTCGTCGTCCTTGCGGGTCTGGTGTTCGGCTCGCCAGTGAGCGCCGCGGAACTCCGTCCGGGCCAGCGCACCGAGCGCGATCGTCTCCGCGAGGTCGATGATGTTTCGCGTCTCTAACGTGTGGATGAGATCCGTGTTGAACGTCCGTGACGGGTCCTCGACGGCGACGTCCTGGTACGCCCGGCGGGCGTCCTGGAGTTCTTCAAGAGCAGTTTCGAGCCCTTCCTCGGTCCGGAAGACGTTGACGTGTTCGGTCATCGTCTCCTGTACCTCGGCCCGGACCTCGGCGTGGTTGGTGCCGTCGCGTTCGAGCAGGGCCTCGATCCGTTCGCGTTCAGTTTCGACCTCTCGCTCGACGACAGCTATCGGGTCGGCGGTGACGCCCCCGTCGGCGGCCACGTCGTCGCTCGCGCCTTCGACCGTCCCGGGATCGACGGCGGGTGACACGTCGCTGGTTTCGGTGCGGGCGGAGGGACCGACGGGAATCTCCGCGGCCTTCATGTCCCGGCCTGCGGCGTGATATCCGGCGCGTTTCCCGAAGACGAACAGTTCGGGCAGTGCGTTGCCGCCCAGCCGGTTCGCGCCGTGCACCGAGACGCAGGCACACTCCCCAGCTGCGTACAGCCCCTCGATGCACGTTTCGCCGTTCTCGTTGGTCTCGATGCCGCCCATCTGGTAGTGCTGGCCGGGCTTGACCGGAATCGGCTCTTCGAGCGCGTCGACACCCTCGAAGTCTGCGGCCAGGTGAACCATGTTCTCCAGGCGATCCATGATGCGCTCCTCGCCGAGGTGCCGCATGTCGAGGTGGATGTACTCGTCGTCGATCCCCCGTCCGTCGTTGACCTCGGTAAGCTCCGCGCGCGAGACGACGTCACGGGAGGCGAGTTCGCCTTCGTTGTTCGCGTAGCCGTACTCGAACATGAACCGCTCGCCGTCGTCGTTGTAGAGGATCCCACCTTCGCCCCGGACGGCCTCCGAGATGAGCACGCCAGTCGAGGGCAGCGACGTGGGGTGGAACTGGACGAACTCCATATCTTCGAGCGGCACGCCCGCGCGGTAGGCCATCGCCTGGCCATCGCCCGTGTTGGCGACGGCGTTGGTGGTGTGATCGAACACCTGGCCGAGTCCGCCGGTCGCAAGGATAACGGCATCCTGCGCCCGGAATCCCTCGACTTCGCCGGTCTTGATGTCATATGCCGCGACGCCGTGACAGGTCCGCTCTTCCGGATCATCGTCGTCAGTCACGGCGAGGTCCGTCACGTACCACTCCTCGTAGACTTCGATGCCACGTTTGACCACCTGCTCGTACATCGTATGCAGCAGATGATGGCCGGTCTCCGCGCCGGCGTAGGTCGTCCGCGGGTACGACAGGCCGCCGAACGGTCGCTGTGAGACTGTGCCGTCCTCCTCGCGGGAGAACGGCATCCCCCAGTGATCGAGCTGGATGACGTCCTCCGGCGCGTCGCTCGCGAGCGTCTCGATGGCCGGCGCGTCCCCGAGGAAGTCCGACCCCTTCATCGTATCGTAGGCGTGATCCTGCCAGGAGTCCTCGTCCTGGAGCGCGGCATTTATGCCGCCCTCGGCCGCTCCAGTATGGCTGCGAACCGGGTGGAGTTTCGTGACGAGGGCCACGTCGGCCCCCTCTTCTTTGGCCGCGATGGCCGCTCGGAGCCCTGCGCCGCCCGCACCGACGACGATGACGTCGTGTTCGTACATAGTATCACCAGAATTTGATGTCTTCCTTGATCGCTTCGCGCTTGAGTTCCTGGATGTGTTCGGTCAGGGGGATATCCTTCGGACATACCTCCGTACAGGAGAACTGGGTCTGGCACCGCCAGACGCCGTGTTCGTCCTCGACGATTTCGAGGCGCTCTTCCCGCCGCTCGTCGCCTTCCCGCTCGTCCATGATGAACCGGTAGGCCTTGTTGAGTGCCGCCGGGCCGAGATACTTGTTGTCGCCCGCAGCGACGTTACACGAGGACGCACAGGCCCCACACTGGATGCATCGCGTCGAGAGTTTGATCTTCTCGCGGTTCTCCCGGGTCTGGCGCTGCTCTTCGAGTTCGTCATCGGGCAACTCGTCGGGCTCGAAGTACGGCTCGACGGCGTCCATCTGCTCGTAGAAGTGCTGCATGTCGACCACCAGGTCCTTGACGACGTCCTGGTGGGGCAACGGTTCGATCCGGACCGGCTCGTCGAACTCGTTCAACTGGGTCTTACAGCCCAGATACTGCGAGCCGTTGACGAACAGCGCGTCAGAGCCACAGACGCCCTGTTGACAGGAGTGACGAAAGGTCAGCGTCGAATCGAAGTGATCGCGTGCGTAAATCAACGCGTCGAGGACAGTCATCCCCTGCTCGTAGGGGACCTGAAAGTCGTCGAAACGTGGTTCAGTCTTCCCCTCGACCTCGGGATCGTACCGAAAGATCCGGAGGTGGGTCGTCTCCCCGTCGGTCTCGGCAGCCGCCGCTGCTTGTGCATCGCGTTCGGCCATCCCTTCGCGCTTTTCGTCCATCCGACGTTGTTGATGGGACGAGATGTCCGGTTCTGGGACCGCCGGCTCGGCATCGGCGTCAGTCCCCGATTCGACATCCGTCTCGGCCGTCGATTCGGCGTCGGTGCCCGTCTCGGCGTTTGAATCAGTACTCATAGTGTAATCCCTGCCATGGCGAATGCGACACGAATGCCCTGTCCGATCAACAGCACTCCGGCAAGCGTGAGTCCGTATTTCGCGACGCGTTTGGGCGTCCCGGAGATGCCCTGGTTGAGCAGGGCGTTGTAGATCCCGTTGACGCCGTGGAAGGTCGCTGCCACCAGGAAGACGACCATCGTCGTAAAGTAGCCAACCTGACTCATGCGGGCCTGTGTGCCCGCAAGCTCGATCTCGGCAGCGTGGTTGACGAAGTGCAACAGGAAGAAGTGAAAGGCAAGCGTCCCGATCAGAATGACTGCTGTGATCCGCTGGAGGAACCACCGCGTGCCGCCGGATTCGAACGACGAATAGTATTCCGCCATGGATTACAGTCCTCCGAGGAACGTCGGGACGCTGGCGACGGCGATGGCCCCAGTGATCACCAGCGACGCATAGAAGCTCTGATCCTGTCGTTCCAGACCGAGTCCTAGATCGATGAACAGCAGCCGGATCCCGTTCAGAATGTGGAAGACGGCGACAGCTAACAGACCGACTTCGAGTAACCGCACGATCGCCAGTGCTTCGAGTCCCTGCAATGTCGCGTTATACAGCTCCTCGCCGCCCGTCGCCGTACTCAACACGGCGATGTGCGTGAACAGGTATCCGACGAGCACCCAGCCGGTGAACTTGTGGAGCAGCCAGGCCCACATCCCGGCCGAGAACTCCCGCCACCGACCGAAGTCCTCGACGGCCCCACGGTCGTACGTTTGCGCCATACTGCCATACGACGGTCCGGACTATCATAGTTGTTGTCCCCGGGTAACGATTCGCCGGTTTCCGCGATCGATTGCCGGTATCGATGCCTTGCGTCCTACTCGACGATCGTCGATTCCCCGATGGCTATTGTCTGTTCGTCGACAATATCTCGGGCGGAGCGACCGACAAGAACAGTGTATTCCCCTTCAGTTGCGACCCACTCGCCTGCCTCGACGTCGTAGTACGCGAACGCTCGCGCGTCGATGGAAAGCGTGACTGTTGTCGTCTCGCCCGCGTCGAGTGTGATGGGTTCGAAGCCGGCAAGCGCTTTCGGCGGTCGTTCGACCGCGGCCTCGGCCGGGCCGAGATACACCTGTACGACATCCCGACCCGGACGGTCACCGACGTTCTCGACTGTCACCTCGACACTCGCGCCCGGTTCGTCGTCTGCCTCGACTGTCACGTTGGAATACGTGAAGTCGGTGTAGCTCAGCCCGTGACCGAACGCGAACTGAGGTTCGATCCCCTCGGCGTCGAAGTGACGATAGCCGACGAAGACGCCTTCGTCATACTCGGCTTCCAGCCCGACCCCCGGATACCGTTCCTCGGTCGCCGCCGGGTAGTCGTCGAGTCGCCGACCGAAGGTGACCGGCAACCGGCCGCCGGGATCGCTGTCGCCGAAGAGAATCGCCGCCGTGGCGTGTCCGTCCTCCTGGCCGGGATACCACATCTCGACAATCCCGTCGACATCTTCGGCCCAGGGCATCCGGATCGGGCCGGCGGTGTTACAGACGACGACGGTCCGGTCGGCGGCGTCGGCGACGGCAGCGACGAGTCGATCCTGCTCGCCCGGCAGCCAGAGCGATCGATCCTCGCCCTCGGTCGCGTCGTCCTGGACTACCACCACGGCGACATCCGCCTGCCGGGCAGCAATGACGGCATCGTCACGTTCCGGTGTGTCGTTGCCCAGCACGGTGTCGACCGCTGGCGTTTCCGAAGCCGACAGCGAGAGATCGACGATCGACTCCGAAGCGTCGTGATGATCCTCGATCCGTTCGGTCCCACGGGCGAACGCAACCCGGGTGTCGCCGTCGACGCGCTCACGGATCCCTGCGAGGGGACTGACTGTCGAAGACGGCGTGACCGCGGAACTCCCGCCGCCGCCGATCTTGGCCGTGTCGGCGTTCGGGCCGATCACGGCGATCGAGTCGATCTCGGGCGACAGTGGGAGCACCTCGTCGTCGTTCTGGAGGACGACTGCCCCGCGCTCGGCGACGCGCCGTGAGTGATCACGATGCTCGGCTGCGTCGACGGCCCCCTCGGGTTGCTCATCGTCGAACAATCCGAAACGGTTCATCTGTCCGAGGACCCGTCTGATCTTCTCGTCGAGCGTCGACTCGGCCACCTGTCCGCGCTCGACTGCGTCCCGCAGTTCCAACTCGAAGGGACTTCGATCGAAGAGGTTCGGATTCACGTTCTCCGGCAACCACGGCGTCGAGACGAGTTTGGCAATCGATCGCTTCGGGAGGGCGTCAGGGAGCCCCTCGATCACGTCGTGGATTCGATTCTCCGTGACGTGCCATTGCGGTACCGGAATCCCCGGCATGTCCACGTCGAGGCCGGCGTTGGCGGCTGCCACGCCATCGGTCGTCGCCCACCAGTCGCTGACGACGTAGCCCGAAAAGCCCCACTCGTCTTTGAGGACGTCGCTCAACAGCCACTCGTGTTCGGTCGCGTATGTCCCGTTGATCCGGTTGTAGGCGGCCATCACCGAGCCGACCTCGCCCTCCGTGACTGCCGCCTCGAAGGCCGGCAGGTAGATCTCTCGCAGTGCGCGCTCGCTCACTTCGGCGCTTACCTCGTGACGGTCCTGCTCCTGGTTGTTGGCGACGAAGTGCTTGGCGGTGGCGATCGCGCCGGCGTCCTTTTGGACGCCGTCGACGGTCCCGACGGCCAGTCGACTCGACAGGTACGGGTCCTCGCTGTAGTACTCGAAGCTGCGACCGCACTGGGGCACTCGGATGATGTTGAACCCCGGTGCGAGCAGAACGTCCTGGTCGGCACCCAGCACCTCCCGACCGAGTGCCGCGCCCTGTTCACGGGCGAGATCGACGTCCCACGAGGCGGCCAGGGCGATCGACGCCGGGAACGCGGTCGCCGTCCCCGGTCGGACGCCCAGCGGCCCGTCGACCATCGAGAGTGATGGGATATCGAGCCGCTCGACGCCCGGGAGGAACCCTGTCGCCCGTTCGTCCGGATCGTCCGCACCGTGGACGAAGTCTATTTTCTCTTCGAGCGTGAGCCGGTCGATCAGTGATTCGATCCGATCTGTCGTCGTGTCTGGGTCTTGGGTTGCCATGGCGATTGTCCTGTCGTGGTCCGGACTGACCGCGATCCGTTCCGGCCCACTGACGATAGCTGTACATACCACAGCACCCTACTAGTAGCTGTTGTACTTTCTCTTCGGAGATTATAGCGGGAAAGATAGCGGCGGCCTGCCGGCGCTACACATGACTATGCTCCCCTAATTCGAGATGTGTTGGGGGCGAAGATGTCCGGGCAGGACGAAGTGCTACCGCACAAACAGCATCTGAGAGGGACACAACACCCGTGGATAGCTGTTTTTGACCCGTACGTCGACATACTCTTCCAATTCTCTATTGGGGGGTCGAGTCGCGACTGTCGATTTTCGAACGACGTGATTCGGAGAAACGGACCTGTTAAGAGGACTGATTGCCTCCTTGCCGTATGTATTCCTGGCTCAACGAACTCATCGAAGGGCTGTCGCTACTCGAGGCGACGGTCCTCATCGTTGGCGGCTCCTTCGCTGTCGCGTTCCTCTTCGAGGTCGGGCTCATACGCGGAATACGCGTGTTGGTCCGGCGGACCGAGACGGAACTCGACGACGTCGTGCTCAAATCGCTCCGTTGGCCCGTCGTGATCACTATCGGCCTCGCCGGGATCTGGGGGTTCAGCCAGACTCCCGTCGCGACGGAGACGTTGCTCGACCAGGCGACCCTCGACGCGGTGTTCGCCCGACCGACGCTTTCGATCATCGTCGTCGCCTGGACCTGGTCGTTTCACCGGGTCGTCGAGCGAGGGCTCGACGTCCTCCAGTCGACGGACCGGCACTTCGACGCTGCTCCAGTGTTCTCGAACGTCTGGACCCTGGCCATGGCAGTCACAGCCATTGGGCTGCTGTTGACCATCTGGGGTATCGAGATCTCCCCGCTCCTCGGTGCCGCCGGGATCGCGGGCATCGCCATCGGGTTCGCGGCCAAGGACACCGTCGCGAACTTCTTCGGCGGCATCGCGCTGTTCTTCGATGATACGTACAAACTCGGTGACTTCGTGGTCCTCGAGAGCGGTGACAGCGGGTCCGTCGTCAAGATCGGCATCCGCTCGACGACGTTGCTTTCCCGGGACAACGTGATGGTGACCGTTCCGAACTCGATGTTGAACGCCGGGAAGGTCGTCAACGAGTCCGCCCCCCAGAGCCGTCGGCGCATCAAGATCCCGATCGGCGTGGCCTACGGCACGGATCTCGACGCGTTCGAGTCGGCTGTCCTCGACGTCGCCACGGGAAGCGATCACGTGATCGGCAAGCCCGAGCCACGGATGCGGTTCCGGGATTTCGGCGAATCCGCGCTGGAATACGAGTTGCTCTGCTGGGTCCGAGGCCCAAAGCGGACTGGCCGTGCGAGACACTACCTCCTCCGTGGGATCGATGCCGCGCTTCGAGACGCCGACATCGAGATTCCCTACCCGAAGCGCGATGTCCAGGTCAGTGATCGGTCGATGGATGCCGGGGGTGAGCCAGTGGAAGAGGCGGCCACGGACGGCGACTGATCGGCGATTGCGGCGACTGTCTCCTCGGCCGCCTGGCGCTGTCTACAGGAGAGACGGCGCTTGCCATATTCGGGTATTTTCTCCGAGAAGTTTTGCGAGGGAAGACCGCTCCAGCTCACGGCGCGACGCGCCGTTCGCTTCGAGGTCGCTTCGCGACCTCGCCGATCTTCCTGCACTGTTTGCGAGGGGCCGCGTGGGCCCGCCAGTGCGAGGGATGCGATTTGAACGCATGGACCCCTACGGGAGCGGATCTTGAGTCCGCCGCCGTTTCCAGGCTTGGCTACCCTCGCACGCATCCGAATCCAGTCCGTTCTGGGGGTTAAATGGCCCGGTTTCGATCGGGGACGGCGGCGGTCGTTGGGAGTTGTCACAGCCGACGGAATTACTTGTTCGTGCGACGTTTGACCGGGTGATGGACGAGCACACGCGCGACGACAGCGTCGGCCCGCCGGCGGGGTCGCCGACGGGGTGGCATCCCGACGCCGAGCAATGGGAGCACGCGACTCTTCGGCGTGCGGTCGTTCACGGCGTCGCGCTGTACAACGACGGCGCGTTCCACGAATCGCATGACTGCATCGAGGACGAGTGGTATAATTACGGGCGTGGAACGACTGAAAGCGCCTTTTTACACGGGATGGTCCAGGTCGCGGCGGGCGCGTACAAACACGACGACTTTGAGAACGACGACGGAATGCGGAGTCTTTTCGAGACTGCCTTGCAGTATCTGCAGGACGTTCCACGTGACTACTATGGCGTTGACACTCTCGACGTTCGGACCACCGTCACGAATGCGATCGCCGATCCGGCTGTGCTGGATGGGTGGGTCATTACCCTTGACGGCGAAGCCCCTGAGGCCCGGGACGCCGATTATCAGTACGCCGAAAGCCTTGAGTGAGGAGCGATCAGTCGTCGTCCTCGTCGCCGGGTATGCGCCGAATTGCCTTTCGCCAGTTGTCTTTGGCTATCTCTCCTGGCGAGAGCGGATTATACGCGACATCCGCCGCGGTCCGGGGATGCTCGTCGTCCCTGTCGGTTAGCTTTCGCCATACGCCAACGACAGCGATGATAGCCAACGACCCGAAGAAGATGACCAACGGCAGGTCGGCCACCCCTTCGACCTGCGGTATCATGATGAGCGTGATCGCGACGAGCGGACCCGCCATGACGACGAAAATGAGAGACCACATGAGCGAGTTACGCGATATCCCAAACCCACGATTCATTCTTACGCTGGTGCTTCTATATCGAGTCGTATGTTTCCACTGATTTGTGATTTCCATGTGATGGTAACTCACTTGCTTCGCGTCGATATCGTTCAGTCGATGTCAGTAAGGGGGTTGATCAACTGGTCCCCTTCGAGCGATACCGCAAATCGTGCGGCCTGAGGTGCTTCAGCGTTCGCTTTGGGGAACCATCCTCGACAGTCAGCCCCCGGCGAAACCATCAAGTCACGTCTCCGAGATCATACTGGAGTATGTATCTCCACACCGAGAGCCGCGAAACGACCACACTCGACGGGACCTGGCAGGCGATCCCGGACCCCTACCGCTCGTTCCAGGACGGGTGGTTCGACGACCGGGACGTTCCCCTCCTCGAAGACCCGCACGAACCCGCCGATTATACCGTCGACGACGGGTTCCCGGTCGAGGTGCCGGGCTGCGTCGGCGAGCAGCTCCCGGGGTTCGAGTACTACGAGGGGATGGTCTGGCACACCAGACGCTTCGACCGGGTGGACGACGGCGACCGGCTCTTCCTGCGCTTTGGCGCGGTCAACTACGAGGCCGAGGTCTGGTTGAACGGCGAGCACCTCCTGACCCACGAGGGAGGATACACCCCCTTTTCGGTGGAAATCACCGACGCGGTATCTCGCGAAGACAACCTTCTGGTCGTCGGTGTCGATAACGAACGACGCGAGGATGGAATCCCAGGCATGCAGACCGACTGGTTCAACTTCGGCGGGATCTTTCGGTCCGTGGATCTCGTCGCCGCCCCGGAGACTTTCGTTCGGAACGTGAAAGTCGAGACCAGCGTCGACGAGACTGTGACGGCGTCGATCACCACCTGGATCGACGGGCCGGAACCGGGTGACGTCCACGCGACGATACCGGGCCTGGGTGCAGAGGTGCCGCTCGAACCAGACGATTCAGATGGCGCGCTTACCCGACTCACCGGCGAGATCACGGCCGACCGGGACGACGTCGAGCTGTGGCACCCCGACGGCCCGCGGCTTTACGATGTCCGCGTCGAATCGGAGAGTGACGTTGTCGAAGTACGGACCGGCTTTCGTGCGGTCGACGTCGAGGGCAGCGACATTTTGGTCAACGGTGAGCCGATCGACGTCCGTGGGATCTCGATGCACGAAGAGGCCGCCGGACGCGGGCGGGCGCTGACTCCCGGCGATATCGATCAGCGGTTCGAGTGGGTGGCTGAACTCGGCTGTAACTTCGTTCGGCTCGCCCATTATCCACACACGGCGGCGATGGCCCGCCGGGCCGACGAGGAGGGGATCCTGCTCTGGGAGGAGGTTCCGGCCTACTGGGACATCGATTTCGCCGACAAAGACGTCCAGGCGCTGTATCGCCAGCAGCTCCGTGAATTGATCCAGCGTGACTGGAACCGGCCGTCGGTCGCGCTGTGGTCGATCGCCAACGAGACAGATCCGGAGGACCAGGTCCGAAATCGTGTCCTCCCCGAGATGGTCGCCCACGTTCGGGAACTCGATGACACCCGGCTCGTCACTGCGGCGTGCTGGTTCGACGAGACCGACGACGGGCTGGCGTTGCTCGATCCGCTGGTCGAGCATCTCGACGTCGTTGGAATCAACGAGTACTACGGCTGGTACGTCGGCGACGCGGGCGACGTTCGTTCGTTCGTCGACGATCCGACGGGCCCGCCGGTCATCGTCTCGGAAACGGGCGCGGGGGCAAAGTGGGGCAATCACGGCGACGAGGACGACCGCTGGACGGAGGAGTTCCAGGCTGCCTACTATCGCGAATCGCTCGAAGCGATCGAGAGCGTCGAGCAGATCGTCGGGACAACTCCGTGGATCCTCTTTGACTTCAAGAGCCCCCGCCGGATGAATCCACACCAGCGGGGCTACAATCGCAAAGGGCTCCTCGACGAACACGGTCGAAAGAAGCGTGCGTTCTCGGTGCTGCGGGGTCACTACTGCGACCCGTAGGCGGTGAGTGTGTCACTCGCTGCCCGTCTCGCGTTGCGTCGATTCGACGAGCGGGTGGCGCGCATAGTCGACGATCGTGATGTCGTCGATCGACTGCAGGTCTTCCTCGGTCGCGGTCTTGGCCATCTCAAGGTCCACGGGTTCCTCGACGACGATGACGTAGGCGTCCATCTCTTCGATGCCGAGTTCGGCGGCCGCCGTGGTCCGGTGGTGGCCGTCCGCCAGCAGGAGGTCCCCGGCGTTGTCGATCACGACCAGGGGTTCGGCCAGGCCGCGTTCGAGTTCGTACATCCGGCCCTCGAGCTCGTCGCCGTAGACCTTCGTCTGGGTCGGCGTGAGGTCGCCGAGATCGACGACGCGGCGCTCCTGGCGTGCCTCGACATCGTGGACGTCCTCGATGGTGTCCAGGAGCTGCTCGACCTTGTCGGGCGTCGCCCGTTCGATCTGACTCCGGATGACGTCGGCGTTCGAGATGATCCCGATAAGTTGCCCGTCGTCGTCGAGGACGGGGAGCCGCTGGATCCCCGACCGGAGGATGACCCGTGCCACGTCGTCGAGATCCATGTCGGGATGGGCCACCATCAGATCCGTCGACATCACCTCGGTGACCGGCAGGTCATCATCGACGAGCAGGAGGTCGCTCGCGCTCACGAATCCCTGTACGTCTCGATCGTGGCAGACCGGGAACCCGGTGTGACCACCGCTGTCCGCGATCCGACTCGCGACATCCGCGACTGTGTCGTCCGGCGCGACCGTCGAGACCTCGTGGGTCATGTAGTCCTCGACAGTCAAAGACTCCTCGGAACTGGCCATCACTATCGGTGAGAGGTCCGCAGGTAAAAATCCCTCGTTGGCAACCGCGTCACGTCCCGTCGTTGTCGTCGCCAACGGTGTCCGAATCACCAGTGGAGCGGGTTTCTGTTTCCCCGTCGGTGTCGTCCACCCGATACCGATCGACCGTGTCCTCGGCCCGGTTCTCAGCCACGCCGTTCCGACGGCCGCTGCCGAGTTGGGGAGACACTGGCGCGGCGTCATCCGGCAGTTCGGTCCCCTCTCCGTATGATTCAGACGGTAGCTGGGACGGATAGACCTCCATCGCGTCCAGGAATCGGTCCGTGACGATCTCCTCGACGATCGCTTCGAGATCATCGTCGTCGCTGATCGTCTCCATGACTCCGAGATCGAGCTGTGCGCCGGCCATGTCGGCGTGGCCGCCAGCACTGCCGATCTGCCCGAACGCGGCTCGCAGCGTTTCGCCGAGGTCGAGATCCGTCCCACGCGATCGGGCCGAAATATAGATCGTACCGGCGTTGATGCCGTACACCAGCGTGGTCGTCACGCCGTCCATGGCGAGCAATCGATCTGCGGCCTGTGCGAGTGTGTCCCGGTCCCGTAACTCGCCAACGCCGCTCAAAAGCACGGTTCCCTGGCGGTCCCGGTTGTGGATCGCGTCGGCGATCGTCTCGAAGGTATCCGAACTCATGCTCGGGTCCTCGATCCGTTCAAGCATCCCCAGGTCCGCCTCTTGGAGCAGGAACGCACCGGCCTCGAAATCCGCGACCGAAACCTCGCGGCTGAACTCGTTCGTGTCAACGCGGATTCCGAACAGCAGTGCCGTCGCGACCGTCTCCTCGATGTCGACATCGAACCGTCTGAGATAGTCTACCAGCAGCGTGCTCGTCGCGCCGACGTCACTCCGGAGGTCGGTGAACGCGGCGGTGACTGGCCCCCGTGGGGGATGGTGATCAATCACGATGTCGACGGCTGTGTCTCCGGGAAGCCCGTCGTTCACCCCGGGCCGGGCGTGATCGACAAGCGCGAACCCGCCGTACACATCGAGGTCGGCATCGGGCTCTAGGGACGTCAGATCGAGATCGAGCAGGTTGACGAACGCGCGGTTTTGCTGGTGGTTGATCGACCCATAATAACAGGCTTCGGCCGAACACCCCAGTCGCTCGGCAATCTGCACCAGCGCGATGGCGCTCGCGATGGCGTCCGGATCGGGATTGTCGTGCATGACGACCGCAAGCGTTCCATCGACGTCTTCGAGGACCCGTCTGAATTCGTGGATCGAAATCCCGCCCGTCCCGATCCGATCCTCGAGATAGGAGTCCAAGACCGTGCCGGGGTCGACGACCCGGTCGGCGACAGACCGAAGCTCGGCGAGTCTCTCCGCACGCTGTCCGATCCGGTCATCCTGCACGGTCGTGCCAGCGTATACCAACAGAAAGGCCGACGGAAACGCCCGACGGGCCGCCCGTGCCACGACCAGATTTTCGGCGGGATTGTCGCTCGCAACGACGACTGTCTCGACGTCCGCCTCGACCTCAGCGAGCTGTGAGTGTACCGTCGGATCGACAGCAACCACCTCGACAGCGCCGTTCTCACGGAGCGAATTCCCTCGCTCGTCGGAGCCCGTGACCAGCAGACGGCCGGGTCGTTCACACAGCGAGTCGATGACGGCGCGTGCGATCGACCCCGATCCCACCACCAGCCGGGTGCGCATGTCCCGACCATCGGGCCAGGGAACCTAAAACCCCTGTCTCATCGGTTCAGTTGATTTCCGGATGTGGGATCTTCGAGTTCCGGCGATGGAGTCGCGCTATGGCCATTCTGGCCACGGGGTCCCGCGGTGGCTATTCTGGCGATGAATCCCACTGTGGCTACGAGCGCGGGGACTCGCCACCGTTGGTCTGGACTTGCTCGCGGATCTGATCCGGGACGGACGGGTCACGGAGCGTCGTCGTATCGCCGAGGTCCTCCTTGTTCGAGATGTTTTCGAGGACGCGACGCATGATCTTCCCCGAGCGCGTTTTGGGGAGGTCCGAGACAAACAGGACGCGATCGGGGCGGGCGAACGCGCCGATCTCGTCCTCGACGGACGCGATGACCTGCTCTCGAACGTCGTCGCTGGCCTCGACGCCGTCTCTGAGCACGACGTAGACGTCCGGAACGTGTCCCCGCTCTCGGTCCTCGCGGGCGACGACGGCGGCCTCGGCGATCGCCTCGACCTCGGCGACGGCGCTTTCCAGTTCCATCGTCCCGAGGCGATGGCCGGCGACGTTCATGACGTCGTCGAGCCGGCCGAGGACGCGATAGTAGCCGTCCTGGCCGTGGACGGCCCCGTCGCCGGTTTTGTACACCCAGTCGCGCCAGTCGTCGCTGTCGGTATCCGAGAAGCGCCGCCAGTACTCGTCGATGAACCGGTCGTCGTCGCCGTAGACCGTCTGGAGCATCCCCGGCCAGGGGCGCTCGATCACGAGGTTGCCGGCCCGACCACTCGCCGCTTCGATCTCCGTGCCGTCGTCCTCGTAGAGTGCCGGTTCGATCCCGGGACACGGTCGGCCTGCACTGCCCGGTTTCATGTCCTCGAGGGCAGGGAGGTTGGTGATGAGGTGGCCGCCGGTCTCGGTCTGCCACCACGTGTCGACGATGACCGCGTCCTCCTCGCCCACATGGTCGTAGTACCACTGCCAGGCTTCGGGCTGGATCGGTTCGCCGACGGTCGTCAGGTGCCGGAAGTCGAAGTCATGGCCCGCAAGGTGCTCCTCGCCCCACTTCATGAACTGCCGGATCGCTGTCGGCGAAGTGTGGAAGATGTCGACGTCGTAGCGCTCGGCGATCTCCCAGAGCCGCGAGCGGTCTGGATAGTCCGGTGTCCCCTCGTACATGACGCTCGTCGTTCCCAGGGCGAGCGGGCCGTAGACGATGTAGGAGTGGCCGGTGATCCAGCCGATGTCCGCCGCACACCAGTAGGTGTCCGTCGTCTTGATGTCGAGGACGTACTTCGAGGTGCCCGCGGCGTACGCCAGGTAGCCGCCAGTGCGATGTTGACAGCCCTTGGGCTTGCCCGTCGTGCCCGAGGTATACATCAAAAAGAGGGGGTCCTCGGCGTCGCGGGCGACGGGTTCGACGTGCGCACCCTGTTTCCCCGCGAGAACATCGTCGACGAGGACGTACGGGTCCTCGCCGGTGAGTTCGACACCCTTGTGAAGCTCGTCGTGACGCGACCACAGCAGTGCCGTCTCGACGCTGGTTCCCTCAGCCTCGACCGCCTCGTCGGCCTTCGCCTTGTGATCGAGCCACTCGCCACGTCGATAATACCCGTCGATCGAGACGACAACGTCACTATCTGCGTCGACGAGGCGGTCCGCCAGCGCGTTCGCCGAGAAACCCGCGAAGACGACCGAGTGGACGGCACCGATCCGGGCACACGCGAGCATCGTGATGGGCAACGCCGGGACCATCGGGAGGTGCAGCGTGACCACGTCGTCCTCCTCGACGCCTACCTCACGCAGGACCGCCGCCATTTCGTTCACCTGCCGGTGGAGATCCTGATACGTGATCGTGCGCTGTTCCCCGCCTTCGCCTTCCCAGATGAGTGCCGCCTGGTTCTTTCGCTCCGCGAGGTGTCGGTCCACGCAGTTGACCGAGGCGTTCAGCGAACCGCCGACGAACCACTCGAAGAACGGCGGGTCACTCCCGTCGAACGTCTCGTCCCAGCGCTCCTCCCAGGTGAGCAACTCGGCGTACTCACTGAACCCGTCGGGAAACTCGTCGAACCGGTCATACACGTCGGGGTCGGTGACGTTCGCCCCCCCGACGAACTTCGCCGGCGGTCGATAGTAGTCCTGATCGGGCAACCGGGCTTCCAATTCAAGATCTTCATTTTCGTTCATGTTGTACGCACGACCGGGACGTGTACGCTGTCCAACGTGAACGTGCGTGAAGAGGCGACATTACCCTCTATTGGGCGGATATCGAGACAGAGCGGCTGGCTTGCGTATTCTCACTCGAACACTCTACTTCAATCGCTCCTGCAGAAACGACGGATGGACGGCAGCAACGCCATCGAGCGAGCCGATCTCCTCGTTGATGACGTCTCCGAGCGCGTCCCCGTCCGGGGCGCGCATCTCGGCCATCAGCGTGTGATCGCCACTCGACGTGTACAACGCTTCGATGGCTGCAACGTCTTTCAGTGCCCGCGAGACATCGACGTACGCTTCGCTTTCGACGTCGACGCCGACGATGGCGATGGTTTCGCCGGGGAGTTTCTTTGGGTCGACGTCGGCCGAGTAACCCACGATGACGCCTTCCGCTTCGAGTTGCTCGATATACTTTCGGACAGTCGGCTTCGATACACCTACCTGGTCAGCAATCTCGGCGTAGGAGGCCTGAGCATCCTCCTCGAGAACGTCGAGAATGCGCTCTTCCGTCGCTTCGGCGCTCATGCATGTTCCTTTCCGTTACGTCGAAAAATATCTTCCGAACGTGAAAGAAGTATCCGGCTTCGGACGAGGGGGCCGGTCGGTCGACGGCAGTGAGTGGCGTTACGTGTGGCGTTCGAGGAGATCGTAGCTCCGATCCCATTCGGCGTCCGCGTCGAAGTACTTCTCGGCCAGTGGCTCCTCCGGCATTTCGCCGATCGCCTGCTTTTCCTCGGTGTAGGACGGGCGGTCCTCATCGACGTAGAACCGACCGGTGAGGATCTCGCCCTCGTAGAGCTTGTCCTCGACCTCGTGCATCATCTCGCCGGCCTCGCGCCGGTCGGTGATGTCGAAGTCGTAGTCATCGGAGTCCTGAACGTCAGTGTAGGGGACGTACTGCTTTGCGTCCTTGTTCCAGGTCGGACACTGCGTGAGGAAGTCGACGTGGGCGAACCCGTCGTGTTCGATCGCTTCCACGAGGATCTCCTTCGCCTGGTTGGGATTGACCGCGGCCGTCCGGGCGATGTACGAGGCCCCGGAGGTCAGCGCCAGGCTCAGCGGTCGGATCGGGGACTTGGCACTGCCCGACGGTTGGGTCTTTGACTTGTGACCCTTCGGACTGGTCGGGGAGGTCTGGCCCTTCGTCAGCCCGAAGATCTCGTTGTTGAACACGATGTACGTCATATCGTGGTTCTCCCGGGCGGTGTGCATGAAGTGGTTGCCGCCGATGCCGTAGCCGTCGCCGTCGCCGCCCGCCGCGATCACTTCGAGGTCGGGGTTGGCGAGTTTGGCGGCCCGGGCGATCGGGAGCGACCGGCCGTGAATCGAGTGGAATCCGTAGGAGTCGAAGTACGAATTGAGCTTGCTCGAACAGCCGATCCCGGTGACCGTCAGGACTTCCTCGGGCGTGCGGCCGACTTCGGGCATCGCCTGCTTGAGCGCCTTGAGGACGCTGAAGTCCCCACAGCCGGGACACCAGGTGGCCTGCGGCTCGATGCCGGGGGTATACTCCTCGCTGTCTATCTCGCGATCCTCGCCGATTGCGCTGAATGCACTCATGATTAGTCACCTGCCGCTGGGACGAACGTGGTCGAATTGCCGGGGAGGTCGGTCTCCTCGTCGATGCTGGCTTCGAAGCCCTCGACGATCTCGGCCGGTTCGAACGGATTGCCGTTGTACTTCAGGAGACTCGACAGTTTGTCGCCGAAGCGACCGAGTTCCTTCTGGGTCAGCCCCTTGAACTGCCCGCTGGCGTTCATCTCGACGACGATCGCCTCCTCGACGCTCTCTAAGAATTCGGTCATCTCGGCCTCGGGGTAGGGCATGAGGTCGCTGACGCCGATGGCCTTCACCGAGTGGCCTTCGTCGTTGAGGCGGTCGACCGCCTCGAAGACCGTGCCCTGCTGGCTGCCCCACGTGACGATCCCGTAGCGGGCGTCCTCGGGGCCGCGATACGCCTGGTTGGTCTCGCCCTCGTCGAGATCGCCGCGAATGGTCTCGAGTTTCTCGAGGCGACGGGACATGTGGGCGACCCGGTTGTCCGGGTCCTCGTCGATGTGCCCGTAGTCGTTGGTCTCGTTACCCGACGTGAGGTGGCGACCGCCCTTCTGGCCGGGGACGGTCCGCGGACTGACGCCATCCTCGGCGTTCGGGTCGAAGCGCTGGAACGCGCCCGACTCGTGGTGGGCCGCTTCCTTGATCTCCTCTTCGGAGAGGACCTTCCCGAGGTCGGGGTTGGGCTCCCGATCGAAGAGATCGACCGGAACCGACCGGAGTTCACCCTCGATCTTCTGGTCGTAGACGACGATCGCCGGGATCTGGTAGTCGTAGGCGATCTCGAAGGCTGTCCGGGTCTGTTCGTATGCCTCCTTGACGCCCGCCGGCGCGAAGACGACGCGGGCGGAGTCGCCCTGGCTCGTATACAGGACGTGTTCGAGGTCGCCCTGCTCGGGCTTGGTGGGCATCCCAGTCGACGGGCCGGCCCGCATTGCCTCCAGCAGGACGATCGGCGTCTCGGTCATCTCGGCGAGGCCCAGCGGCTCGGACATCAGCGCGAACCCGCCACCGGACGACCCGGACATCGCCTTGACGCCGGCGTGGCTCGCACCGAGCGCCATCGCGGCGGCGGCGATCTCGTCTTCGACCTGTTCGGAGACGCCCCCGAACTTACCCATGTGCTGGGACATGATCGTGAACACTTCGGTCCAGGGCGTCATGGGGTAGCCGGCGATGAACCGACACCCTTCGTCGATCGCGCCGTAGGCGATCGACTGCGAGCCGTTCATCAGCGCCAGTTCCTGGTCGTTCTCGCCCGTCGGGACTTCCAGATCGTGGGTGAACTCGAACGTCTGGGCCTGCTCGTAGGCGTCGGCGAGGACGTTCAGGTTGTCCTCCTGGATGTCGCCGGACATGTTCTGGGTGATGAGCTCCTCGAAGTAGGAGACGTCCATCCCCAGCAGGGCGGCGGTGATGCCGACGCCGGCCGTGTTCCGCATGACGTCACGGCCGTGTTCCCGGGCGATCTCACGAAGATTGACCGGGTAGACGTGCCAGTTGTTCTCTTCGGCCCGTTCCTCGAGGTTCAACTCGGCGACCTCGTCCTCGTCGAAGAGTCCGGTGTCGTAGACGATGACGCCGCCTTCCCGAAGTTCGTCGAGGTTCTCTTCGAGTGGCTTGCGTTCCTCGTTGCCGTAGTAGGCGTCCTCCGCGGGGTTCCGGGCGAAACTGTCGCCAAGCGACAGCAGGAAGTTATACCCGTCACCGCGCGAGGTGACTTCCTCGTCTTTGGCCCGTACTTCGACGTACGTGTGACCACCGCGAATCCGCGATGGATAGTGGCGGTGTGTGAAAATGTTGAGCCCCGCTCGCATCAGGGCTTTGGCGAAGTTCTGACTCGTCGAGGCGATTCCGTCTCCGGACCCGCCCGCAATTCGCCAGATGAGTTCGGTGTCTGTCATTGGTAAATCATCGGCCCCAGGTGGTGCCGTATTCGTTTCTGGGGTGGACTCACCAAAAGGGTTTCTGTTGTGTCAATTCTGGAATAATTGTGATAATTCCCACGTGAGAATTACGAGATGGTCCCGAAGCCACTGGTGGTGACCGTAAAACGGGCCTCGTGACGGCAAGAACTCGGCTCCGAACACGACTGCGCCCTCGGAACATACCCAAATCTGACAGGTTCGCGCCGGTCAGGCGCTCTCGGGCTGGCGGGCCCCTCAGCCGTCGGGTGTGGTGGCTTCCGGAACCTGGCCCGACCGAACGGCGTCGACGGAAACCGCCGCCTCGCGTCGTGCGGCGGCTTCGGCGGCGAGAATCACGTCGACCGCCCGTCTGGCTTCCCTGCCCGGGACGGCCGGCTCGCGATTCTCACGAACGGCTTCAACGAAGTCGGCCACCGCGCGAACGTGTCCGGCTCCCCACTCGAGTGACTTGACGTCTTCGTCGATGGCTGTTGTCTCTGCCCCGTAGTGGGTCTGTTCGCCCGTGCCGACCTCGAAAGCGACGATGTCCCCACCGGCGAGCGCAATCGAGCCCTCGGTCCCGTTGATCTCGATCCGATCGTCGCCACCTTTCGTCGCCGTCGTCGCCGAGATAGTCCCCAGCGCGCCGTTCTCAAAACGCACGGCGAGTGCGGCTGTCGTCTCACAGCCATCCACGAGATCGCGGTCGTGCGAGTCGGTCACGGCCCGCACCGATTCGATCCCGCCCACGAGCCACTGCAACCGGTCGATCGTGTGGATCGCCTGACTCATGAGGACACCCCCGTCCAGGTCGCGCGTCCCCTTCCACGTCGCGTCGTCGTAGTACGCCTGCGGTCGAAACCACTTGACCTGGGCGTCACCCAGCACCAGTTCGCCGAGTTCGCCGGTGTCGATCGCCGCTTTGGCCCGTCGCGTGGCGGGCTGAAAGCGCTCCTGGAAGACGCCGGCCAGTGTGACGTCGGCCGCCTCGCACGCGTCGATCATCCGATCCATTCGGTCGGCGTAGACGTCCAGTGGCTTCTCACAGAGGACGTCCGCGCCGGCCTGGGCGGCCTCGATCGTGACGTCCGCGTGGGTCCCACTCGGTGTGCAAACACTGACGGCGTCGAGGTCGCTGTCCTCGATCATCGCCGTCACACTGGTGTACCAGGCGTCGAGACCGTGGTCGTCGGCGAACACGCGCGCACCCGCTTTCGACCGGCTCGCACAGGCCACGAGCGTGGCACCGTCGGCGGACCTGACGGCCTCGGCGTGTGTCGCCCCGATCCCGCCACAGCCGACGATCCCGTATCGAATCTGCGCCATGGGCTGGATCAGTGTGACACAGCCATGAGTGTTCTGACGGCGAGTGCGCGCGTGGGCTCACCACGTGCGTGACCTCGTCGTCACAGTTATCCAGATGTCCGTTCAATCAATCGCTATGGATTTCATCCGTCTCGGCAGCGGGGCGTCGGTGAGCGCGACCGGCGTGTTGGTCTTCGCCATCGCGCTGTCGGTCGTCTGGAACGGCGCGGTCTCGCTGTACGACGTCGCACTGGTCGGCATCGCCCTCGTCGTCGGACTCACACTGGTCGCGGCCGGCGCGGCACTTGTCGTCCTCGACGCACTCCGGACCGATCACGTCCTCCGTGTCGCGGGCTGGAATGCGCTCGGCGTGGTCGTGCTTGGTATCGTACTCGCCCTGGTCAGCGCCAGCCCGTCGGTGTCGTTGCCACCCGTCGTCGTTGCAGACGTCCTCGGTGTCAGCGCCGTCGCACACGTTCTGATCGGCGTCAACGACGTCCGACGGATCAGAGTCGGTGAACTGGCCCGGGAGCGACAGAAGCTGGCTGTCCTCAACCGCATCGTCCGGCACAACCTCCGCAACGACGCCCAGGTCCTGCTTGGCAACGCCGAGGCACTGCTCGGAGAACTCGACGATGACCGCCACCGTGGCATGGCCGACTCCATTGCCGGGAAAGCGACCTCGCTTGCCTCGATGAACGAGAAGTTGGGGAAATTCCAGGCCGCGATCGAACACGATTCCTCCGACGAGCGTGCTGTTGATCTCGACGATTTGATCGAGTCAGTCGTCGAAGAGCTGCGTGAGTCGTTTCCCGAGGCGACCATCGAGACTGACGTCCCTGCCGGACTGGCTGTCGAGGCTGACGACAAACTCGGGGATGCCCTCTCGGAAGCGATCGAGAACGCTATTCTCCACGGTGGTGGGGAGGTGCGGGTAGGTGCGACGCGACACGGTGGAGACGTGGATATCACTGTCACCGACGAGGGGCCCGGCATTCCGGAGCACGAACTCTCGTCGATCGCCGCGGACGCAGAGATCACGCAACTCGACCACGGAACCGGTGTCGGCCTCTGGGTTGTCCGGACGGTCGTCGACGCCTACGACGGGACGCTCACCTTCGACACCGAGGGTGGCACCACGATGACGATTCGACTCACTGCTGGCTGACCGGGCAGTGCCCGAATCTATAATTATTAATCGTAAGGTATATGCCCTCCGGGGTTGTAGAGAGCATACAGTGAGCGGAGTATGGGAACAGAAATACTCATTCCGACGGACTGCACGGATCGGTCAGGCCAGCGGCTACGGCGAGCGCTCGAGATCGCGCACCGGAAGGACGCGACGGTCCACGCGCTGTACGTGGTCGACACCCAGCGGTACGGGGAGCCGGCCCTGAGCAGCACCGAAGTGTTGATCGAATGCTTCGAGGACGAGGGACGAGACCATCTCCGCTCGCTCGTAGAGGAAGGCAAGCGCCAGGGCGTCGCCGTCGAGGGGCACTGTCGGCGTGGCGATCCGGCCACGGAAGTCGCCCGGGCGGCCGAGGAGTTCTCGGTCGACCTCGTGATCCCGTGTCTGTCGGGTGTCACCGCGTCTCAGCTCCGACACAAAGGCCTCGATGCCGACCGAATCGCCGATCCCCGAGCCCCGGTCACGGCCTGACAATGACACGGCGGACCAGTGCGTAGCCTTCCCGGTCACAGTAGCCTTCGAGGTCACATTTTCGACGCCCGCTCCGGAAGTCAGTGACCGTCCTGGGGCTCAGACTTCGATCTCCTGCATCAGCTCGACGAGTTCGTCGAGTTCGGGGAAGGTGTAGACTTTCACGTCGATATCGGAATCCAGTGCCTGGACGCGGGAGTCGAACATCAGCGCCATCTCGGAGTCACGCTCGCCGACGAGTTCGTCGACCATCCCGCTTCCCGGGCCGTACGTGAACGTCGGCGTCGAAATGTCGATGGTGGTCTCCAGGACGTTGGCCCACCCGTCGATAAAGCCCGAGGTCATGATGTTGCCGATCTCCTGGATGGCCGATCGTTCCATCTCGGTGAACCCGTCCTGTTCCGGGTCGCTGCCGCCCATGTCGCCGATCATGCCGCGAGCGAGATCCTTGGCGCTGTCGGCGTTCAGGAGAAAGAGGATGTGGCCGTGGGGCGGCTCTTCCAGCTCGATGCTGATGCCGATCTGTTTGTTGTCGCCGACGTGAGTCTTGATGTCGGGGACGTCGATGAAGTTGATCTTGGTGATCTCCATCTCCGTTTCCATCCCCGTCATCGTACTCAGATGCTCGGCAACAGTGTTGCCTCCCTCCTTGGCCATCTTGTTGAACAACGCGAGCTTCCGAATGTCGATCATCAAACTCATGGATAGAGTGAACGTTACCCTCCCCTTCCCCGCCCTGCCTAATAAGTGGTGCACCCGTCGTTCTCAGCGACGAGAACGACACCGTGATCGGACGGGTCAGTCGACCCGAGTGGCGACGACGACCCCTTCGCCGACTGGCAACAGCGACCCAGCGAACCGAGGGTCACCGTGTATTGCCCGAACGAACGAGGCGATCCCCTCGGTCGTATCGCTTGCCGTCTCGCGCTCGCCGGTCAATAATTCGCGGACCGCGTCTGCGTCGATCCCGCCGCCGGCGATCGCGTTGTCGGCGACGACGATCCCACCGGAGGCGACTTTCTCGCGAACGGCCTCAAATGCCTCCCGGTATCGGGTCTTCTCGTTGTCGATCAGGACGATGTCGAAGGGGCCGTCGTACGCCTCGACGATGTCGATGGCGTCGCCGTGCTCGTAGTGGATCGTCACGTCGAAGTCCCCGCGGGAGAGATACTCCCCGGCAAGATCCAGTTCCGCTTTGTCGACCTCCGTGAGGACGATTTCCCCGTCGGCAGCGAGACCGCGGGCGAACCAGTACGCCGAATAGCCATACCCCGACCCGAACTCGAAGACCGACTCGGCGTCGACCATGCGGGCGAACTGTTCGAGCCAGCCGCCGACCGCCGGCCCGACGGTCGGGAATCCTTCTGCCGCGGCGTACTCGTCCATCTCTTCGATGACGTCGTCGGGCTCCGGGCCGACGACCATCGCGTAGTCTTCGATCCACGCTGGGACGGTTGGCATATGCTACACCTGGGCTATGTGCGCTAAAACAGCGTCGGTCACTTTGAGACGGTCGGCGGACCGTTACCGGCTCCGGCTGACCGGAAACGCCACGCGGTCGGGATTCTCGTTGAATCGATCGAGGATCGTCTCGTACATGGCGTTGCGAGCGCGGGTTCCTCGACGCGGGTGGACGAGATATCGCAGGCGCAATTCCACCCAGGACTCCGCCTGGCTGACGTTGACTGTCGGCTCCTCGACCACGTCGAGTTCGACGGGCGTTTCGGCGAGGCGATCGCGATACTTCCCGATCTCTTGGGCCATCTCCTCGCCGAGGTGTTCGGTCGCGACGTCGATCATCACCTCGGTCGCGAAGTCCAGATCTGTCTCGTAGGCGACTTGCACCGACAGCTCGTTCCAGACGTACGGGACACCCTCGCCGTAGAAGTTGACGACGTGACTCGAGAGGACGACGCTGTTCGGGACGGTGATGATCCGGCCCGACGGCTGGTTCGTGGAGACCAGGTCGCCGTCGATCTCCCAGACCTCAGTGACGAAAAAGCCGATCGAGACGACATCGCCACGCGTGTCCTCGATGGCGATCCGGTCGCCGACCTGGTAGGGACGGTTGACGAGGATGTAGAACCACCCGATCAGCGAGAACAGGGGCTGCTGAAGGGCGAAGGTGACCGCGAAGCCGACGACGCCCAGCGAGACGAGCATCCCGACCCACTGGTCGGTCAGCGCGCCGAGGGTCGCGACGGTCGCGACGATCCCGAAGGTGAGCCGAAGCACGTTCCGGGCGTCGTGTCGGCGGCGCTTGTCCACAGCGTGGCCCGAGAGATACGCCAGGACGAGCCAGTACCCGCCGAAGGCAGCCGAGAGGATCGTGACGATCGTCAGCGCCTCGACGAACAAGGCTTCCCCGGCCGGGTCGAACCACGGCACGCCGATCCGACCGACGGCGAGAGCGGAACTCGCGCTGGCGACCGCAAGGAAGACGAGCGCGTACGGAAGTCGTCGCGTCACACACCGCAACTCACAGGGCAGCGGGAAAACCGTTGCCCCGCGGGGCGGCGACCGTCGTCTGGAGTCGGGCACCTTCCGCGGTCGGAGGCGCTCACTCGGGCCGGACGCTGCCGTCCGTCCACTTGATGTTGCACCCGCGCGAAGGCCGGAACTCGTCGGTGAGCTCCCGGCCGGCGAGGAGGTCCTCGACGACGTTTCGCATCTCGAAGGTCTCGGGTTCTTCGTCGGGACTCATCGCGTCGTCGATCCGGCCGTGGTAGGCCAGCCGGAACGCGCCGCCGTCGTTTTCCAGCAGGAAGGGGTCGGGTGTACAGACCGCGCCGTACTCTCTGGCAACCTCCTGGGATTCGTCACGGAGGTATGCGTCGTAGGCGATCGTGCCGTCCTCGACGAGTTCGACCATCTTCTCGAAGGAGTCGTCCGGGTACTCCTCGCTGTCGTTGGCGTTGATGCCGACGACCGCGAGGTCGTCGAATTCGGCGGCGAGTTCGTTCAACGGGTCGAACTTCGCCACGGCGTACGGGCAGTGATTGCAGGTGAACACGACCAGGACAGCGTCCTTGTCGGCAAAATCGTCGAGTGCGTGGGTTTCGCCGTCAGTTCCCGGCAGTTCGAACTCCGGGGCGACGTCGCCACGTTCGATGGCTTCGGGCTCGGAATCGAGTGCGGTCATGGTTCGCTGCGAAATACACCCCCAGCACACAAAAACGTGGAGTCACCGGCGAGCGACGTCTTCGCCGAGCAAAATCCGCCTCCGGGGAGAAAAAGTGAGTGGCGGTCGCGTACGTCAGTCGTCCGCGAGTCGCGCCGTCGCGACCTCCTCGAAGCGTGCCGCCGCCTGGAGCACGTCACTGTCGTCGTTGACGGTGTAGACGGGTTCCGATTCGGTGTCGACGGCCTCAAGCACGCCCAGCTCGACGAGTTCTGACACCGTGTCTTCGAGATACAGTCGTTTCATCGGGACTTCGGCGGCGGTTGCCAATTCCGAGCGCGTGACGCGTTCATCGGGATCGAGTTCGAGTGTGGCACCGATGAGCGACGCGGCGGCCTCACGGGTTTCGATGAACTCCCAGCCAGAGAGCGACGAATCTGCCTGTTGCATGGACGACCAGTAGGGCGGTCTGAACCTTAAACGAACGGTCTCGGTGGGCGGTCGTGTCGCGCCAGAGGTAGCAAACCTTATTGGCCATCCTCGCCGGATCCCTCATATGGACAGTCGCGACGAACTCCTGGAGCTGCTTCGAGAGAACGCTCGCTACTCGACGACCGAGCTGGCGCGGATGGCCGACATGGACGAGGATGCCGTCGAGGAGACGATCGCGGACCTCGAGGCGGCAGGGGCACTCCGGGGCTACCACGCCGTCGTCGACTGGGAGGGCCTCGACCGCGAACGCGTTCGCGCGTCGGTCGAGTTGAACGTCACCTTGGACCGGGAGACCAGCTACGGCGACATCGCCGATCGGATCGCCAAGTTCCCGGAAGTCACGACGCTGCGGCTGATGAGCGGTGACTACGACTTTCTCATGGAGGTCGAAGGCGATTCCATGAGCGAGGTGTCGTGGTTCATCAGCGAGAAGGTCGCGCCCATTCCCGAGATCACCCAGACCGTCACCCACTACGTGATGGACTCCTACAAGGAGAGCGGCATCGAGTTCGGGGACGGCGACGAGGACGACCGCCTCTCGATCTCACCATGACCATCGAACTCTCCGAGCGGGCCCGAACCATCCCACCGTCGGGTATCCGGCGGTTCTTCGAACTCGCCGAACAGCAGGACGACATCATCTCCCTGGGCGTGGGTGAACCGGACTTCTCTGCACCCTGGAGCGCACGCGAAGCGGCCATCGCCTCCCTGGAACAGGGCAAGACCTCATACACGGCAAACCGGGGGAAACTCGAACTCCGGGAGGCGATCGCGGGCCACGTCGCTGATGAGTTCACCCTCACGTACGATCCCGACGACGAGATCCTGGTGACGACGGGCGTTAGCGAGGCCGTCGATCTGGCCCTGCGGGCGATCGTCGATCCCGGCGACACCGTCGCCGTGGCCAAGCCCGCATATATCTCCTACGTCCCGGGCGCGATCTTCGCCGGCGGCGACCCCCTCGACGTGGTGACCCGGCGGGACGACGAGTTCAAACTCACTCGGGAGGTGCTCGAAGCCAGCGGGGCGGCCGAGGCCGACGTGCTCGTGATGAACTACCCGAACAACCCCACGGGCGCGACGATGAACCGGGCGGAACTCCAGCCGGTTGCCGAATTCGCCCGCGAGCACGAACTGACGGTCCTGAGCGACGAGGTGTATGCCCAACTGAGCTACGAACACGACCACACCTCGATCGCAACGCTGCCGGGCATGCGCGAGCGGACCATCGTCTTCAACGGCTTCTCGAAGGCCTACGCGATGACGGGCCTTCGGCTGGGGTACGCGATGGGGCCGCCGGACGTGATCGCCGCGATGAACCGGATCCACCAGTACACGATGTTGTCGGCCCCGACCACGCCCCAGTATGCGGCCATCGAGGCGCTTGAACGCTGTGAGGACGACGTCGCCGAGATGCGCAACCAGTACAACCGGCGACGCCGGTTCGTCCTCTCCCGGTTCGAGGAGATGGGCGTCGACTGCTTCCCCGCGAGCGGTGCCTTCTATGCCTTCCCGGAATCGCCCTGGGATGACAGTGACGCCTTCGCCGAAGCACTCCTCGAAGAAGCAGGCGTCGCGGTCGTCCCGGGTAACGTCTTCGGCGATGCCGGCGAGGGCCACCTTCGCGTCTCGTACGCGACAGGGCTTGGCGACCTCAAGGAAGCACTGGCTCGCTTCGAGGAATTTATTTCGTAACGTGGTTGGCAGTTCATGACAGCTGGTGGGATGGTAGTCGTCGTCTGACGAAAACGTGACACGCGTCTTACGTAAGCTTTTTTCGTACGAGTGAGAGAATATTGGACAATGGCAATTGATGACAAAGATGGTGGGGACGGATCACTTCGTTCACGGGCCACCTCGCTGTTTGGGGACAGCGACGACGAGCAACCTGCCGAAGCGGAGGAGGAAGATGCCTACGACTGGGTGGACTTTCGGCGGGAGTTCCACGACGGGGGTGCCTTCGATCGGAGCGAATACCTCGGCTTCGACCCACATCGGACTACGGCGGTACTCAGAGAGCGCGCGAGTGATGCGGAGACGTTAAACACACACTGGCAGGCCTTCGCCGACCCCGAGACCACACCGGTTCGCAAGGGGGAGTATTACTGGGAACACTTCAAACGGGAGTACTATTACGAGTCCGACGGGTCCGTCCCGCACGACGACGCGGGCGAGAAGATCCCATTCGAGGAAAGCGACCATCTCGGGTTCGAGCCGGACGAGCTAGCGGGGCGGATGAGCCACGGCCAGAACCTGGCCGAGGAACTCGTCGACCTCGTCGACGAACGAACGGTCGACGTCAACGAGGAGTTAGACGAGGACGCCTTCTTCTCGACGGTCGAGGGCAACACGACGGTCGTCAATCGCTACGACCTCGAACGGGCCGTCCCGATGGAGAAAAAGCGCCACTTCGAGGAAGTCGAGCGCTACTGGGTCAACAAACCCTACGCCTGTGTCGTGCTCTTTCACTCGAAAAAGGAGAACGAGCGCAAGTACTACGTCATCGAGCCCGCGCTCAACGACATCGAGCGCGAACTCAAGGGGTTCCTGGGCAACAAACTCAAGACGGCGATCAAGTACGCCGAGGAGGGTGTCGGCGTCGAAGACGGGGAAGCCGACCGGGCCGCAGTCATCGAACGCGAGGCTCAGGATCTCCTGAAGCGATACGACATCTACGAGGACGCCATCGAGTCAGGGACTGGAACGGGGTCGACCGACTGGCTCAAGGAGCTGGTGGGCATGGACACCGAGACGGATGCGATCGAGCCGGCAGAGGAGTCCTCGGCGCTTGCGGGCATCGCGGCACGGCCGGAACCCGCGATCATCGAGGAGGACCCTGACACGCTCACCGAATATCAGGTCGAGAAACTCCTGTACCTGCTCAAGCGGGACTACATCGGCTACGGCAAGATCGATCCGATCAAACACGACATCAACGTCGAGGACGTTTCGTGTGACGGGTACAACTCCCGGGTGTTCGTCTATCACACCGACTACGAGCAGATCATCTCCAACGTCGAGCACGGCGAGTCCGACCTCGACGACTTCGTGGTGAAACTCGCCCAACGATCCGGAAAGGGCATCTCCAAGCGCCAGCCGCAAGTCGACGCCACCCTGCCGGACGGGTCGCGTGCCCAACTCACCCTCGGTCGGGAGGTCTCCGATCACGGGACCAACTACACCATCCGGCAGTTCAAGGACGTCCCGTTCACGCCGGTGGACCTGATCAACTGGAACACGTTCTCCCTGGACGAGATGGCGTTCCTCTGGCTCGCGATCGAGAACAACAAGTCGATGATCTTCGCCGGCGGGACGGCATCCGGGAAGACGACCTCGCTGAACGCGATCTCGCTTTTCATCCCCAGCAACGCCAAGATCGTCTCCATCGAGGACACGCGCGAGGTCGAACTCCCCCAGCGCAACTGGGTTGCGTCGGTGACTCGCCCCTCTTTCGGGGAGGACCAGACGGGAGACATCGACGAGTTCGACCTGCTGGAAGCGGCACTCCGCCAGCGGCCGGACTACATCGTCATGGGCGAGGTCCGTGGCGAGGAAGGGCGTGACCTCTTCCAGGTCATGTCGACCGGTCACACCGGGTACTCGACGTTCCACGCCGACACGGTCGGTGAGGTCATCAAACGGTTCACGACCGACCCGATCAACGTCTCGAAGACGCTCTTTACGGCCCTGGATCTCGTCTCGATTCAGACACAGACGCGGGTGCAGGGCCGGAAAGTCCGCCGGAACAAGACCCTGACCGAGATCAACGAGTACTCCCCGGAGAACGACGAGATCAACGTCAGGGACGTCTACCAGTGGCAGGCCGAGTCCGACGAGTTCCTCCAGATGGGGTCTTCGAGCACCTTAGAGGAGATCAAGTTCGACCGCGGGTGGGATCAGGACACCCTCGACGAGGAACTGTTCATGCGAAAGGTCGTCCTTGCGTACCTCATCGAGCAGGGCCTGAACACCTACACCGAGGTGGCGGCGACGCTACAGGCGTTCATCAACGATCCGAAGACGATCATGACGCTGATCGCTAACGATCAACTCGATCACAGCCTGGAGGACCTCCGGGAAATGGAATCCGTCCAGATCACGGTCGACCCGGCAAAGGAGGAGATGGTCCCACGACCGGATCCGCCGGACGAGCTCTTGAGTGAGGCGACGGACGTCCTCGAGAACGCGACGCCGTTGTTTGACCGATACAAGGAACAGGCACGGACGGACATCGTGAGCGCGCTGGCCGACGTCGAAAGTGACGACGCGCTCGCTGAGGACGATGACGACGTTGACTTCGGACGGTTCGTACCGAAAGCAGGGACTGACGGGGTCGAGGGAGAATGAGCCTGGAGCGCCGGCGCGCGGGGTCACCCATCGGTGAAGCGGGGGGACTCGGCGATACGTTCTACCCACTGTTCGGCCGTCTATTCAACGAAGACGGCGATTTCGTCGCAAACGTCGAAACGAAACTGGCCGAAGCCCGTATGGCGGACAACGTCGAGATGTTCCTCTCGCGGGCCCTGGCTGTCGGGTCCATCGCCGGCACGTCGTTGTGGCTCGTCGGCATGTTGCTCGGCTATCTGCTGGTCGCGACGGTCCTCGCCGGTCAGGTACCGTCCTTTCTGGGGCTGGGCTTCCCGAAGAGCGTGCTCCCGGTCATTCAGGCGCTGAAGCTGCCCTTCCTGATGATCGTTTCGGGCCTGTTGTTCGGCACGATCGGCTTTGCCGTCGGGTTCGGATCGCTGGTTTCGATCCCGTACTTCCGGGCCAGTGCCCGCGAACGCCAGATCAACGTGATGCTTTCGGACGCCGTCTCGTTCATGTACGCGCTGTCGGTCGGTGGCCTCAACCAGCTCGACATTCTCGAAGCGATCGCGGCCGCCGACGACACCTACGGCGAGGTCGCAAAGGAGTTCCAGAGTATCGTCCTCGAGACCACGTACTTCGATACGGACTACCGCACAGCGATCCGGAACCAGGCCATCCAGACGCCCAGCGACGAGTTGAGTCAGTTCCTGACGGACATGCTCTCGATCGTCGACTCCGGCGGGGACATGACGTCGTTCCTCGAAGATCAGAAGAACAAGTACATGCGCACGAGCAAACAGACTCAGGAGCGCATGCTCGAAACCCTCGAGCTGTTCGGGGAGATGTACATGACGCTGTCTTTGTTCCCGCTTCTGTTGATCATCATCCTCGTCGTGATGAGCATGATGGGCAACGCGAGCACCCAGCTCATGTACATCACCGTCTACGGGCTGATCCCGATGATCAACGTCGCCTTCCTGGTGCTCGTCTCGACTGTCACTTCCGATGAGAGCAGCGATGGGTTCTTGCTCCCGGACGATCCAAAGATGCGCGCCCAGATCGAAGGGGAAACGAACCTGTTCAGCCTCGGTCTGATCGAGCAGTACACGGGGAGCTACGACATCTTCGATCGGATCAACGACCGCGAAGGGACCCACCAGGTCATTGATATACTGAAAGAACCGCACATTTTCCTGCGCGACAATCCGCCGTACGTGCTTGCCGTGACGATCCCCATCACGCTGGTTGCTCTGGTGCTCGCCGTGTTGATGGGGTGGGCACCCACCTCTCTGGATGGGATGATCGCCGACCCCCTTCAGGGAACGTTCTTCTGGTTGTACGTGCCGGCGTACATCAATTTCATCCCCCTTGCGATCTTCCACGAGTGGAACGTCCAGTACCGACACTCGATCATCGGGAAGCTCTCGGAGAACCTCCGAAAGCTCTCGAGTGCTAACGAGACGGGGATGACGTTGCTCGAGTCGCTGAACATCGTCGCTCGGACGTCCTCCGGTCGGCTGGCCGACGAGTTCTCGATCATGCACCGGAAAGTCCAGTACGGGACGAACCTCAAGCAGGCACTCCGGGAGTTCAACAACAAGTATCACGTCCCGCGGCTGAGTCGAACGGTCAAACTCATCAGCGAGGCCCAGGAGGCCTCCAACCAGATCCAGGACGTGCTCTCGACGGCCGCCCAGGCCAGTGAAAACCAGGACGACATCGATCGTGACCGCAAGTCCCGGACGCGGATGCAGGTCGTCATCATCATCATGACGTTCCTGACGCTTTTGGGCGTCATCGCCATGCTGAAGGTCCAGTTCTTCGAGACGATGGCCGGTCTCTCACAAACAGCCGACACCGGGGAGTCGATCGGCGGCCAGCAATTCGGTTCGAGCATGCCCAGCAACGACCTGCTCTCGATGCTGTTCTTCCACGCAGTCTCGTTGCAAGCCATCTTCTCGGCGATCATCGCCGGTTACATCAGAAACGTCCGGATCATCTCTGGACTGAAGTACGCCATTGCGCTGATGACGATCTCGCTCGTCGTCTGGATGGCCATCGGCGGGTGATCAGCCGCCGACCTAGTCTAGGGGCTTGCTGAGTTTGATCGTGACGACCCGGATCAACACGTCATCGTTGTTGAGGCATTCTCCTTGCGTGGCTCCGCCGTTCCAACCCCATCCGTTGGCATTCTCGAAGAATCGTTCCCACTGCTCGGGATGGGCCGTCTCCGAGACATCGAGTTTGAGGTCAAGGGTTGTGCTGGCGTCTCGAATCTGTTGGTGGTCGACGCGCTCGGCCTCGAAGGTCGCGTACTCGTTGTTTCCGCTGAAGGGCACCGAGTCTGGGACGTTCGATGGCTTGATCACGATGTCGTTGTTGAACGCTCCTGCCTCGTATATCGAATTGTCTGTCGTCAGATTGACCAGCGAGACGATCGTGGTGCCATCGGGTGAACACGTGATCGAAGGCCCGTACCTTGGCGTGGCGTAGTCCGTTCGAAAGACCCCGCCGCCCTCGTAGGCGACGTAGATCGTTCGATCCGAGCGCTCGAAGCGCGTCTCCAGCGCACCGATCGGGATCTCGGCAGTGTCCGGGTTCCCGTCGAGCGCCGATAGATCGATCTGGGAACTCTTGATGGTGAGCTTCGTTTGATTGAAAAACAGGTTCCCGTCACCCGGGGAGATGTCGAACTGTCGGTAGGCGTCGCCGCTTCGGTGGATGTTGTCAAGTGTCGAGGCGACGGCCTGGGTGCCACGGTCGTTGTTCTGGATGTGCTGTGAGCCGGCGAGATCGACGAGTGAGCCGACCGCGAACATCGAGACCAGGGCAACGCTGACGATGATGATCGAGAAGGTGAGTGTGAACGCGACGACGTCGGAAAGCGCTCGCTCGTCGTCCGGACCCCCGTCAGTGTCGCGAGTCAAACGTCGTGGCTCCATCAGGGACACCCTCCGAGCGTGATCGACTCATCACACAGCGAGACGGTGACGTTCGACCCTGTCACCCGTCCCGGGACGATGTCCGCGTCGGTGTCGATCTTCCGGGTGACAGATTGGTCGAGCCGACTCACACTCACTTCGAGCACCCCCTGGCCACTGCCATCCGTTCGTAGCTCAATCCGATAGTTATGGGAGTCGATGATCCGATCGGGATAGTCGAGGGTCAGCGTCATGCTGACGTTTTGGCCGGTCGCTGCGAGACGGTCGACTGTATTGATGTGTGACATCACGTCGCCATTGATCTCCGAGAGCTGGTCGTGACTGATTCGCTCCTCCTGCGTCTCCAATAGGGTCCCCGACGCACTGAGTAAACCGATCAGGAGGACGCCCGTGATCGCAATCGTGAGTCCGTGTGTGATCGCGACCGACACGCCCCGGGTGTCTCGGGCGAAGGACCTGCTTCGCCCGGTGAGCGCGACCAGCACCCTCCAGTCTCTCATGAGTCAGTCACCTCGAATACCGTGATGTTCCCTTCGTAGGTTACGCTTGGATCCGCTGTCTTGAGGATGAACGTCGGCATGAGGTCGATGCCGGACTTATCCACGCAGTCCACTCCGCTTGCCCCACAGTCGGCCTCCACGGCTGAGATTTCGATCGTCGAGCCATTGATGTCCGCACTGTTATGGAGCGTCACGTTGTTGAAATCACCATAGTCGATGGTGATATTTCCACAGTAGTCGTTCTTCGTCTCGATTTGCCCCGTACCGTTGTAGAATTGTAGCTGGACTGATCTAGTGGATGGTGAAGAGGTGAAATCGCATTTTTCAGTCCCGTGAAATTCAACGTCACGGTTGGTCACATTCAGGAACCTGGTGCCAGCGTCGGTGTCGTTGAATTCGAGCGCGACTTCCTCTGTGGGTCCCAGCGTCGCGTTCACCGAGACCAGCGGTGCCTCACCAGCCGCATTTTCGAGGAGTCGTTGCGTCCCGCTCAATGATGTGCTCCCGGTGTGAGACACGATCGCCCCCTCAACCGCTGCGCTGTCGTTGTACGTGGCGTTGACGACCATTGCCCGATCACTGGTGAGGAGTTCGTTGTACTCGGTCCCGAACGTTTCGACAACCGTCTTGAAATACTGCTGGTCGACGAACGCGATCCGGTTGTCGTTCGTTGCGATGTCGCTGGCATTGGTGGCAAGAAACGCGGTTCGGAGCTCGTCACGGAGTTCCATCGTGCTTCGTTCTGTCTCGGCGAGACTCGACGCGTCGGAACTGACGGCGACCTCGGGCGAGGAGTGGACTGAGTTGAGCAGGACAACGCTGCCGAGCACCGTCAGCGCGATCATGAGGGCAGCGATTACGACTAGTTGGCCCCGGTCGTCGCCACGGCCGTTCCCGGGCGTCACCATACGATCACCTTGAGTTTGACCATGCCGTAGATCTCACTGTCCGTGTCGTGATCGTCCAGATAGAACTCGTCGCTACTGGCATTCTCGAGTGTCTTCCCCGTTGGGGTGCACGTCCCTCCGGTCCGGACTGGGTCACTATCGTACAGCATCACCTGATCGATGACGGTCCCTGACGCACGCTGTGGGACCGACCGGCTCGACAACGACTCGGTCTGGATGGTCCCGCTGGAGTTGATATACTCGAGGGTGATCGTATACGTTCCTCGGTTCTCCAGGGTCTCTTCCAGCAGCGTTTCGAACGCTGTGTCGGGCGGATCACCGGGATCGAGCATCGCCGGTTCGCCGTCGGTGTCGACACAGGTTGCCGTCGAGCGAAGGAGATTGTCCTCTCTGGCGAGGCTCATCACGTCGGCTGCCTGTGTCTCGATCTCCCTGAGATGGTCGCCGTCGTTGTCCGCCGGCGCGACGTCAACGATCTGCATTCCCAGGATGAGCGCGATCCCGATGATGAGCACGCCGATGACGCCTTCGAGTGCGTAGGCTTGCCCTCTGGTGGTTCCCGTCATGTTACCACACCCTGACGACCAGGTCACAGGCGGTCGTACAGTTGCTGATATCGCTGTTTTGGGTTATCCGGACGGTTCGAACGCTTGTTGCGAGTGGCGCGTCGGACGGCTCGCCTGGACCGGCACTCGCTTCGATCCGTCCGTCTTTGCGGAGCGAAATATTGATCTTGCGCAGGTCCGGGACACCACTCCGGTCACGCAGTTCGCTGACGTAATCGGCATCGAACGTGCCTGTACTCACGTTGAGGGTGCGTTCTCCGGTTATGGTGGCGTTCGTCTCGATGACTTCGGCCGCGACCTGATCGGCCATGTCATCGCGATCCCCCGACACCGGATCGAAGAACGGATCGAACACCTGGGGAAACAACCAGAAGACTGCCGTTACCGCGATCAGTACCAGCGAGATGCCGAGCAGATAGTCGTATGTCGTCTGGCCGCGGCTACTCATGGTACCTCCGCAGCCGAGGGCGTAGCTGCCGCCAGCCCACCCGGTCGTTTCGTCTTTCTGTTTCCCCCGGATCTAGCTCTTCCGTCAAGTCCCGTACGTTCACGTGTATTACCCCAATCGTTGCGTGACGACGCCCAGAATGCGTTGAACCCGGATGTACTGTCCAATGTGGCTATTCGACACGAAATCCGGATTCCCCCGCTGCATCCGTGTCACGTATATGCGTGTCAATATGTCGACTCCATACTTTAATCCTCCTATCGGGTATTTGTCCAGTCGGTTCGTATTATCTCGTCGTCAGCGTCATCCGACCGATGTTGCGGTACGTGGCCCCTGATTCAGGCAGGCAACATGCTCATTTCTGTCGGTACCGCTTTGACCGAAAGAAGGGGGCGGATCCGGTATTTTCTGAGACTACGATAAAATCACATTTCAAAAGGGCGTAAAAAATACACGTATAGTAAAATAAATAACGTTTATATTTCTACACTGTGTACTGTATTAACTAATATGGGGAATCGAGCAGCCGGGGGACTTTATCGTAAGATCCGTGCAGACGAGCGTAGTGTTTCGGAGATACTCGGGACAGTCCTGATATTTTCGTTCGTAATCTTCCTGTCGGTCGGTCTGATCGTCATCGGGCTTAGCGCCTTCCAGGGCGCGACCGCACAGACCGAGGACCGACTCGCACAGGACTCCATGCAGGAGATGGGCGATCGGTTGCATTCGCTGACTGGCAGTCAGATCGACACCGCAACCGAGTTCGAATTCCCGACCGGAACCGGGGACGATATCAACGCACTTGACGAAGGGGTCGTCAACATCACGATCGAAACGCATTCGGATTATGTCGGACTCGTCGAGGCAAGTGATGCCTCGAATTCCACAGAAATAGAGCTCGGAACCATCGAACACGAAGCGGAGGATGGCACGATCACTGCCTATCAAGGCGGGGCACTGTTCGAGAGGCAGGGCGATCTCATCGAGATCCTCCAGGAGCCGACGTTCGATTATCGGGGTGACGCGATCGATCTCTCCTTCCACTCGGTGGACATCGATCAGATTTCGGATGCGGAGTCTATCACGGCAAAACGGCTGCGCAAACAGTCCGAGGACCAGTCCGAAAAGCTTCGGGAGATGATGCGGCCACACTGGAATCTGACGGGCTATAGCGACATCATGGCACCGGTCACGATCACGGTCACGATCGAAAGTGAGTACGCCGATGCCTGGCAGATGTACGCCCAAAACCGGATGACGGAGACGCCTACTGTCAACCGGAATGGAAACGAAGTCGAAGTCGTTTTTGACAAGTTCGACGGGGGGCTTACGTTCAATACGAATCAGACCTTCGACGACGATGTCTTCTATTCGGGAGAGGCAGCATTGACCGGCCTGGTCAACGTCTCGAACGCGACGATCGGAGGTTCGGGCGGGGAGGTCGAGGTCGCCGAAATCGACGGTCACGGTGCAGCATCCCCGAGCCCACATTACATACTGGGTGTATACAACGAAACCGCCAGTGAGTGGATGGTTTACAATACGAATGATGGAAAAGTCCGAACCCTTACGGGAGATATCGTGACGAACCCGGACTTTCTTGATAGTCCACCTACCCTAAGCAACAACGACACGTACCAGATCGACCCGAAAGACACGTGGACCTGCGTCGTTGATGGGGATCCGAGTAAAACGGATCACGAGGAGTTTGTCGACTACGTCGACACATCCGGTGAGGGCTGTCTCTCGGAGCCGCTGGTCGGGGACGCGCCCGATGATTCGGTGGCCAGTCCACATTTCAACGTGTCGTTCGACGACGTCAGGTTGGCCGGGTCGAAGAACATCAACACTGACGACGTCGTCGCCGGACAGGACAAGATCGAGCTCGATTGGACTGTCGAAAACGACTACGTCAGCAACGGAACGACGCCGGTCGTCCTGCTGTTCAGTGAAAAGGGTTCGAGTGACTGGATCCCGCTTGAGAAGGCGGACGTCACTCTCAACGGGACCGGGGATACCGCATCGGACACGTTCACAGTCAACGCGACGGGGAGCGCCAACGTCACGTTCCAGGTGGCCACGCTGGATACAAACGACAAGTCCCAAGAAATCGAGATCGTCAAACGACCGGAGCGCGGGAAGTTCCAGATCGACAGTCTCTCCGTGAACAAGAATACATTCACCGCCGGCGAGGATCTCCAGGTCGACGTCGAGATTGACAACACCGCATCGATCAGCGACACCCAACTGGTCGAGTTGCAGTTCGATGACAACAGTGGTCCGGCGGCAGTCGCCTGGAAGAAAGTGAGCGTGAACGCCGGAACGACGAAGACGGTGTCGATCAACTGGACGACCACGAACGCTTTCAACACGTCCAACGGCGAGGTGATCGCCGAGACGTATCACGACACTGCATCGGAGAGCCCCATCGAGATCGACAAGGGGATGGCGGCGAACGCGACGTTCGAGGTCGACATCGACAATATCAGTCCGAGTCCCATCTGGGACGGCGATTCGGTCACCGTCGACGCGACCGTCGAGAACGTCGGCAACCAAGCGACCGAGCAGGACATCGCGTTGCTTGCGGACGGCAAGGTCGTGGACGCAGTACAGGATATGAATATTTCGAGTGGCAACTCGACGCCGGTGTCACTCCAGTGGGACAGCACCGGCCACGGCGGTGCCAACGTGGACGTGACTGTGGCGAGCGCGGACGACACCGAGACTCAGGCCGTTGCCGTCCAGACGCCGACGCCGACTGACTTCGACGTCAGCATCGATGAGGTCCGTGTCGACGGCGTCCCGGGCGGTGCCGTCGACCCAGGAAACTCCACGGTGACCGTCGAGGCGACGGTCTCGAACAGCGGCGATAGCGACGCACCGACGGTCTGGCTCAACGGCTTCGAGGACAGGGTCGTCGCCGTTGACGACACTGTTCAGACGATCGGACTGCGATCTGGTGATCCGAGTAGCACCAGCGTGACAATGCAGTGGAATGTGCCCGCGGACGTCAACACGTCAGATCCGGAAATAGAGATCGCGGTCGACGGCGACAGTGAAACGAAGGAACTTGACATCGAATCACGCCTCGTCGTCGAAAACATTCAGACGACGAAGAATACGAAAGACGTTGCTACATTTAGTAATGTTTTCATAGAAGACAGATCGTATTCATATAACTATCGTCCAAGCGATCTTACAGTGCATTACGGGGTTGAATCTGGACATTCGTTTGACCGAGTAGAGGTTGAGTTCAAGGGAGAAAATGGCGTCATATATGAAGAAGGAACGTCATCGGACCGAAATGGGGACATTTCATACTTCCAGTGGAGAGAATGGGGTTCGGAATACCAAGTCATCGCTAAGATAATCGAAGACAATCGAATCGTTGATCAGGTGGTCATTGACGATGTCTTTGCCAATGGGAACAACCAAAATGTAGATACCTCTGAGGACGCAGAAAGTGTGGGTCTCGTTACAGTTGATGCAACAGTCGAAAACATCGGAGATACGACGACCACAGAATCTGTCGAGTTGCGGGGTCCATCGGGTACTGTAGTTGACGATACCACACTCACACTCGATGGTGGGAACACGGATACCGTCTCGCTCACATGGGATGATCCAGCTAGAACTGGTTCTGTGAGTGTGTCTACCCAAGAAGACAAACAATCAAAGCAGGTAATCATCGAGCGGCCGGGACCATACTGTGATGCGGTCAATTGGGAAACAGACAATCAAGGGCGCTACAAGATTAGCAACGTTGATCAATTGCAGTGTATCAACGAGAACGGTCTCGACGAGGATTACGTCCTCGTTGACGATATTGACGCATCTGGCACACAGCATTGGAACGATGGAAAGGGATTCGAACCGATCGGTCCTGATGGCCACAACTATCCCAACAATTACGAACAGTATACGCCACTCTCACAGGATCACGAACCGTTCACGGGGGAGTTCGATGGAAACGGCCATTTGATCAAAGGGCTCCATATTGAGCGACCCGACGAGAATTTCGTCGGACTCTTCGGGGCGACAGCATATACGCAGGATTTCCATCCGGATCATGGATACTCTGTCAACCCTGGTGACGGATCGCTAATCGTGAACGTACGATTGTCAGACGTGTACGTTGTCGGTGAACAGCACGTCGGCGGGCTTGCAGGTCAAGCTGGCGGAACGGTTGAAAACGCGAGAAGCGAAGGGTATGTCAAAGGCCAAGAACAACTCGTCGGCGGACTGATTGGTGACGGCGCGCACGCCGACATTGACAATCGACTCGTCGCCGAGGGAACCGTCGTTGGTGGTGAGATTGATGCTAGTGGAACGGATTCGCTTAACCACGAAGGAATTGGTGGACTGGTCGGACGGGCGACCTGGAACACCCAGATATCGACCGCCTATACTCGAACGGACGTGACTGGGCCCAAATACGTGGGTGCAATCGTCGGTACGTCGTCCTACCGCGATTCGGCATTCGAGCAGATGTACACGAATGGAACTGCTACCGCGACTCATTCGAATGCCGGGGCCATCGTTGGCCACATTTTGTCTGATGGAGACGAATTCAAAAATAGTGTCTATTGGGACCAAACGATTGAATCAGATGCGTACGGTGAAGTTGGAAACTGGTATACTGCTCAGTTTGGCACACCAGATGTCGATATAGACGATGTCCAAACTGACTGGAACGGCCGTAATACCGCCGAAATGCAAGGTATCGACGTAAATCAACCCGGCCGCATGGGCAACTTGGACTTCAAGGAAGATGGGGGTCCATGGGTCAAAATCCCTGGCGAATATCCACGCTTCCAGTGGGAACTTGAGGCCCAAGGGCGCGTTGGTGTCGACATCGACGAAGCAAATCTCAATCCTGTCGAGGCGGGTAAATCCTTAGATGTCCCGGTAACCGTCACCAACAGCAACTACGAGAACGTCACGCAGACGATCCGACTGTTCGCCGACGGGACGCCAGTCGACAGCACGACCGTGACGATCGACGCCCGGAAACTGGGGCAGGCACCCGAAAGCAAGTACCTCTCGAATGCACTGACCTGGAACACGAAACTCGACGACGATGGGACAGCGCAACTCGAAGTCCGGAGTGAGGACGAGACCGATACTGAGACGGTTACGATACAGACGCCGGCCACCGGAGACTACATCGTCGACAGTATCAGCGCCAACGATCCGACGACTGCCGGCGATGTGCTCACCGTCTATGCTGACATCACCTACACCGGATCGAATCCCGCACCCTTTGAACTCGTTACGCTGCAGAACTTCAACGGCGGCGTGGTCGATAGCAAGAATATCTCCGGCGATTGGACTAATTTGCCCCTTGAATGGGACACCAGCGAGAACCTGGTCACGAGCGGGAGTATTAGCGACGACATCACTGTCGGGACGAGTGACGATATCGAAACCGAGGAGGTTACGATCAACGCCGCAGGCGACGGTGACTTCCAGATTCAGGGCCTTACTGCGAACGACCCGGTCACGGAGGGCGATACGCTGGACGTCACCGCTACCGTGGAGAACGTCGGTTCGGAAAACGGCACCCAGAACGTCCTCCTCCGGGACCACGGTGACAACGCAGTCGATATCAAATCCGTCTCGCTGGATCCGGGCGATTCGACGACCGTCACGCTCAGCTGGAATACGGTCGTCGGCGACAGCGGCCAGGACGATATCACCGTGACCACCATGGACGACACGGCGACGGAGCAGGTCACCATCGAGGAGCAGCCCGAGGAGCACCTGGATGTCGTTGTCCAAAACGTGCGCTACAACGGTTCGCAGATCTCCAGCGGGACGACGGTAGAGGCAGGAGCCACCCTCGAAGCCGACGTGACAGTTAGCAACGCGACCCAGCAAGTCACGAAGCCGGTGTGGCTCGAGTTCGACGGTGACACGGTTGCGTTCAACTCCGGCGTTACTGTCAATGCAGGTTCGAACACAGACGTAACTCTGACGTGGAGCGTTCACGAGGCGATGAATGGTTCGGATCTCGTTGCGAAGACAGGCCACGATAGTGATCTCTTCGACCTGACGATCGAGCGTGTCCAGACGTCGACGAAGCCGCTGACGTCACCCAGCGGGGAGCCGATCGACGTCGATCTGGAGAAAATCGCGGTCGGGTAATCCTCACCGAATCGAGTTGCCGTTGTGAGGTATTTAGGTGTGAATTCATCTCCGATTCGTCTGATGTACTCTCAGTTGCAAGTTCGAACGGTGTCGCACCCGTCCGATTAGTTGATTCCCGGTGGAGGACATCATCAGCAGAGACAGTCAATCTAAGCTGTCAAAATATCTCAGAAATGTGAATTTTGATAGATCCATCGGGACGATGTTGGGATTCACCGTTCCGGGTTTTGATTCTGTCCTGTCTGTTTCGTAGTAATCCGATGCTTTTTGCCGCTCCCTCCGGTAGCAGTTGGTAAGCATGGGTCCACGTGAGAATATCACACTGTATAATGATCTATTTATTGAATTCCATAAAATCATATGAGAGAGTATGACTTTCGAGGGGCTTCGAAAGACGCTCTCTACGGACGACCTTCCTGTCCGTTCCGTTTTATGGAACTCAGTGACTGAGGCTCATACAGATGCAATTCGCAGAGACTATCGTCCCAACGCCGAACTATTCGGGTTGCAAGGCCGGGCGTAGCAGTGCCATCAAGTCAATTCTCGCATTGAGGATCGCTATTACGCGGTTGATTGGGACCCTCGGAACCGGGATACCGGGAGGCGGACGTGTTCAGCTGCCCTGGGTTGCGGAGCGATCGGCTGTCGAGGACCGTCGTGGTCAGACGAATCTCGACTTTATTCTCGGGGTGACTATTCTAGTCGTCGCCGTTGTATTCGTCTGGTTGTTTTTGCCGAATCTATTCGGCCCGTTCGTCGACGGTGATACCCACAGCGATTCCCTCGCCGCTGAACGGGCAGCAAACAATCTGGCCGAGGACGCGTTCAAGACCACGCCCGGGGCCGACGAACTCGACGAGGACTGTGTGGTGGCGTTCTTCATGGGAAGCTCATCCGCCCCCGGGTGTGGCTTTTCGGGGAGTACGCTCACGGAACAGATCGGGCTGGGTGAACTCCACTTCGCCAACGTTTCTGCCGAATTCACTAACGGCACGGTCCTTGCGTGGCACGGTCCCGGAGTTGGCGGGTTCAGTGATTCGGGAACGCCGAAACTCATCAGAGGCGGCACTCACGGGAGTACCAGCGATGTGAGCGTGGCCAGACGCATCGTCTCGATCGACGGTCAGCGGGCAGTACTTGTCGTAAAGGTGTGGTAACATGGACCGGGGACAACTGTACACACTCGAAGGTGTGATCGCCGGGATGCTTCTGTTACTGTCCCTGCTGTTCGTGGTCCAGGCGCTGGCTGTCACCCCGCAGTCCGTCAACGGTGGGAGCCAGGAGGCCATCAACCAACAGCGAGCAGTCGCGGATACCACACTCCAGTCGATAAACGAGACCACGCTCCGGCGGGCCGTCACGTACTGGGACAGTAGTGATGGCTTCCACTGTACCCCCAGCGATGTCGAATTCTATCCGGGCTACGCCGACACGTCGTCGTGTAGCCCGCCGAATCCCGATGCGCTCCCGCCGAATCGATTTGGTGAGATTCTGAACGCATCACTCGGGAGCGGCTACAGTTACAATATCGTTGTGTCGTCGCAAGACACCTCGAACAATGTCGTGAGTCAGCCAATGGTCTACCAGGGCCAGCCGGGGAGTGGCGCAGTCAGGGCGTCCCGATCGATCCTCGTTTTCGACGACGACCCACTGATTGCAGCAGACGGCTCGGAGAGCGGAACCCAGTCACAGGGTAACCTCTATGGCACCGACAGTCACCCCTCGAACAGCATGTATAACCTTCTGCGTGTGGAGGTGATTGTATGGCGCGGGTGACCGATCGTCGCGGCCAGATGATCCTGATCGGCGGCGTCTTGCTCGCCGTCACGGTCATCGCCCTGGCGATCGTTTTCAACAGTGCGGTCTATACCACGGTTCTGGCCGGCGAGAGCCAGGATGATGTTTCGAGCCGTGAACCGCTCGGATTCCAACAGGAAGTCAGTCAGCTGGTCGGTGCCACCGTCGAACGCGCGGTGCAGCAAAGAAGTTCACTCAATAAGCAAGAGGAGTATGTCACGAACAACCTCTCGGCCGTGAGAGATGATCTCCGTCGGTACCACGCTGATGCAAACCGTCTTGTTGACGTCTCGGTGGCTTCCAATATTTCCGGTGTATTTATTTATAACTCAACTGGTTCCTTTGTGAACGAAACTGGCCACGATGATTGGGAGGTGGGAACTGGCCTCCACGTTCGAAACATGTCGTTTGACGTATCTTCGACCTCGGGATTCATTGTCGAGATAACCGGCGATGGTGGAGACGCATACGAGCTCGACATCGGTTCAGACGTCGCTGTGACTGGACCGACTACGTCGAAGACGTGCTCCTGGTCCGGGTCTGGGCACGTCAATATCACTGAAAGCACAATAAACGGTGATCGGTGCAACGCTTTGGACTTCTTCGAGCGTCTCGAAGCACCGTACGACATCCAGTTTCGACAGGGGAGCAATGCTCAGGGCCGATACAGTTTGCTTGTTACGCCATCGGGATCGATTTCAAGTGACGTGGCGAGTCAGGACCGGACTGACCGACTGTTCGGTGTCGATGTTGCGACCGAGTATGTCACCACCGAGATCGACTGGGAAACAACTCTCAGGGTCGCCCCGGGTGAACCGCCATGACTCCAAAGCCAGTGAAGGGCAGAAAGCAGCGAACGCTATCCACGGACGACCGCGGCGTCTCCCGGATGATCAGCTACATGCTGACCGTCGGGATCGCGATGGTCCTCATCACCGGATTGTTCACGGCCGGGAGTACGATTGTCGAGGACCAGCAGGACCAAACGGCCCGGACGCAACTGTCGATCGTCGGCCAGCAGGTCGCCGGGTCGGTCGAAGTCGCTGACCAACTGGTTCGCTCGACTGCTGCCGGGCCGTCTCAGCTTGTCGTGACGCGGTCGCTGCCGGAACGGATCGCTGGATCGGGGTATCGCATCGAAGTTTCCGGCGGTGATACTGTCGTTTTGCGCCTGATGGGCGATGATTTGGCTGTCAGTACCCATATCGACGCTGAAACGACAGTGACGGGCAGTGCCCAGGGGGGCACGATCGAAATTGTGCATCAAACTTCAAGCGGAAATCTGGTGATTCAAAATGGGTGAATTTCGCGATCGGGAGCGTGCCGTCAGCGAAGTCTTCGGGTTCATCCTGCTGTTTTCGATCGTCATCTTGTCGATCGGGGCTGTGTCGATTTTCGGTGTGAATAGTCTACACGACGGACGGGACGCGGCGATGATGGACAACGTTGAGCAGGGCTTTATCGGGATCGGAAATTCCCTCAACAACGTAGAGACGGGGCTATCGCAGTCGGCTAGCATTCAGGTACAAGACGGAACGATCTCTATGAAAGGCGGGACCCGAATGCGTGTCTCTGTCGGTGGCAGTACTGCTTTAGACAAGACTGTAACACCGATCATCTACAACTACGAGAACAATCAACTGGTCTCTGTCGGGACGGCTCTATTTCGTATCGAAAATGGCGGCGGTGTGGTCGTCAGCTCGCCCTCGTTCAAACTCAGTGAAGAACATACCATTGTAACGATCCCTCGGACCGTGCCCACCCGATCACTCTCTGTCGGTGGTGGGACCGCGAATCTACGATTCGTGACGAGTTCTTCGTCCTCTCCGACGTTGGATGCAGGCTCTCAGCTGATCCGGATCTTGGTCGACTCACCGACAGAAACACAAGCGGACTTATGGGAAACAGCCCTCGAAAATCGACTCAAAGCGAGTGGGATGTCATCGTCCTCTTACACATGCACGCGAGCTACTCCACAAGCAGTCGCTTGTGAGTACACAACGAATACAAACGCGGATATTCTGGTACGATCACTACTTGTCGAGGTTAGCCTCTCGTAGATGACGCTGTATCACCCACCAGATTCCTGAATACTCACTTTCCCTCTGTTAGCTACCTTCTCGAACGTCCACCGTTGGGTTCGAAATTCGGAGGAAGTCAATTTCGTTGCCGCTTGATCCGCTCGTGCCGCTAGTCCCGCCAGATGCCCGGAGGGCCTGGTCAAAATGTATTTCACCATGGTTTGGGACGCTAGATAACTTCCCGATTATGGCCCCATATACTTCTAGAGAGTCGGGACCCGATGCTTCCAAGGTAAAATCTGCACCGGGAGCATCGAACAGCCCCGTGAATTTGGACGCCCGGAGGGTGACTGACTCGTCTGAAGGGGCATGCCACGTTAGCAGTGTCGAATCCTGGAGTGGCCCGCTTGTCATGACTTTACTATCCTTTCGAATATCCACAGACCCATCCGAGTAGATCTCAGCTTGATTCGGGCCAGTAACCGATAGTTCTGCATCCCTCAACCGTGTCTTGCCATCAACGACAATGTCTATCGGACCGCCAGAGGTGTCTAGAATCAACTTGTTTCCGCCCCACATGTCGATTTCACTCAGCAAGTATTCCCCGGACTCAAGCCTACAGGGATTACAGTTCCCGTTTTCTATGTCTTGAATGTCGCTTGATTCGTCTGCATTGTCATTATTCGTCGATAGTGCCATTTCCTGCTGTGCGATGAGGTTGTCGCTCGTTGTGATCGAACCGATATTTGGGTCTGTAGGTGCGGTGGGTGACGAACCATCCTTCGAGATGGCAGAACTGCCGCCGACTTGGACATCCCCCTGGATAGTCACTTTGTTTGTCGGATTTTGTATCTCGCCTTGAACGTGTATGTCCCCTTTCACTTCTACGTTTTTCATTTGGGTTATATCCCCGCCCACGTATACGTTGTCGTGGAACACAATCGTCCGTCCAGCCCCTTCGACAAATAGATCTCCTTGTGTGTGAAATTCGCCTTCTATCTCCACCTTCCCCCGCACCGTTGATCCTCCCGTCCCGCCAACTAAGATATCTCCCTTGTACTCCGATGCGGGGTTGTTGTTCTTTTCAATAATCGCCTCTCCTTGTATCATATAATGTGAATCTTCCAACGCGTGGTTCTCGGGCTGATAACTTCCACGAATAACTGTTGTTGGAAGATCCCCATTCCCCTCGCTACTGACGTACGGTCCGTCGCGTGAGTCGTAGTAATCTATGTCGACGTGATTGCTGAATCGAAAGTTACTGCTGATTGGGCTCGTTGCGACTGCCCCTTTCGCTGCTGCCGGTTGCTTTGGTGACTTTAACTGTAACTGCACTGTTTCGTCATCGATTACGGTCAAATCGCCATCCGAATTTTCGCGCAAAAATGCACCCCAGGCACCAGCATACTCACTGCGAATAGTCATCTCCACAGTATGGCCTGGTCCCACTGGAGCTTGCGGAACAGCACCAGCAGACAGGTTGTTCGAGCGATTGGCTGAAACAGTGTACGAACTGCCCTTTGCATTCGTCCCCTCTAGGGACGTAATCGGAAACGAAAGCGTCGGATTCGGGCCACCCGCATACTCGAAGTCAGGTGGCGACACCATTACGAAGTTCTCGCCGTCGCCCCGCCAGACACCGCCGCCCTGGTACGCAACTTCCTGGCCGTCACGTTCGTACGCATATTTTCCAAGCGTGATCTTCCCCGTCTGATTTTGGACGGTACCCGACGAATCCGTGATTTCGATCTGTATCCAGCCGGAGTTGACGTATTCCCCATCGTCCGGAAGTTTGATAGATGCCTGACTCCCGGAGTGGCCCCGAATAGACGATATCGTCGCGTCGACGTCATTCATCGCTGTCACGGCACTCTCCATCGAAACCACAGACTGGGACTCACTGAGAGAGACTGCCCCGACGCTGACGATGACCATCGACCCCGCAATGACCATGCCAAAAACAAGGGCAAACCCCATCACGCTCGACAGCCCTCGGGACTTTTCAGAATCGTTCCAGGGAAGCCCCATTTCGGATCTCACTATATCATATACGATAGTCGCTAACAAATGTATTTCGGTGATTGTAGTGGTTTCAAATTCGATGTCGGCAAAAAAGCAATGCTGATAATTTTGGCGTGATGGCTTCCCGGGACTGGTCTCGACTTTCACAGCGCCATTCGAGATCAGTATCTCTGACGTGACTGTTCCACAGTTCTTCGTGAGCGATATCATTCCGTGCTGCAGTCTGTCCGATGCGACTCCCGGCTGCTCGTTTGGCGTCAGTCTGCGACTCGTGTGGTCCGACTCGCGTAAGTGCGGACGAGATCAACCAGTTCCGCGCGGAACTCACTCTCCGTTGGATCGCGGGACAGGGATCGAAAACGCTCCCGGAACTCGTCGAAGCCAATGTACGGGGCGTCCGTCTCGGCCGCGTATGCGAGGTCGTACAGCCGGTGATCGTCGCCCACGAGTCCGTGGCGTTCGACCAGTGCCAGTGCGAACGCGGCGTTGACCGCGGTGATGTCCGGATCACTCGTAGCCGAAACGCGCTCCCAGGTCACCGAATCGGGCTGGCGATCCGCGACTGCAGCGGCGACACCCGCTTCGAGAAAGTCCACCAGCTTTGCCGCGGGCGCGACGTCGATCCAGACGTCGTCGGCGTAGATGTCCCGTGCGTGATTGGCGATCTGATAACATTGGGTCACCGTGCGTCGTTCGACGCTTCGGCCGGACAGCGCAAGGAACAGCACCTCCTCGGTCGACAGCGAGTGGGAGGGATGGCCCCGCTCTGCGTGATGCATATGTGCAAACTCGTGGAGGATGATCTCTCTCGCCAACGCGCTCGTTGCGGCGTGTCGGGAAATCGTGAGTTGATGCCCATCGGCGTCATGACTGACGCGCGTTCGCTCGTCAGGCTCACTGGTGATCCGAACTGTCACGGGCCGGTCGAGATCGTGCTCCGTTCGAAAGAGGTCCCGTGCTCCCAGAAACGGGGCTGTCGGCCCTGTGCCGTCGAACTGCAGATCCATGTGGATAACTACCAAGGGTTTGCTGCGTATGACTCTTCGGGTAGCAGTCGGTCCGCCGGGTGGGGGTCTGCCGACTATCGAAACAGTCGGTGTGTCCGCCGATCTCTCGCTCGGGGGACGCTGTCACCTGGATTTGACCGTTCGCGTGTCTTTGACACGCTTCACGCGGAAACACTACCCTTTTACCGTGCCTGCCGATAGAATCGGGTATCATGGGCCGACGTAAGAAAATCGTACAGGAATGTGAGACACTGATGGACAAGCCGGAGAACATCCGGAACATCGCCATCGCGGCTCACGTCGACCACGGAAAGACGACACTGACTGACAATCTCCTCGCTGGCGCGGGTATGATCTCCGACGAGACCGCCGGAGAACAGCTCGCGATGGACACCGAGGAGGACGAACAGGAACGCGGCATCACCATCGACGCGGCGAACGTTTCGATGACCCACGAGTACGAGGACACTAACCACCTCATCAACCTCATCGACACACCCGGCCACGTCGACTTCGGCGGGGACGTCACCCGCGCGATGCGGGCTGTCGACGGCGCGCTGGTGGTTGTCGACGCCGTCGAAGGGGCAATGCCCCAGACTGAGACGGTTCTCCGGCAGGCACTCCGTGAGGGTGTCAAGCCGACGCTGTTCATCAACAAGGTCGACCGCCTCATCTCGGAACTTCAGGAAGGACCCGAGGAGATGCAGGAGCGACTCGTCTCTGTCATCCGCGACGTCAACGAACTCATTCGCGGGATGACCGAGGAAATGGACGACATCAACGATGACTGGACGGTCTCCGTCGAAGAGGGCACCGTCGGGTTCGGTTCGGCGCTGTACAAGTGGGGCGTCTCGATGCCCTCGATGCAGCGTACCGGGATGGACTTCGGCGAGATCATGGAGCTTGAACGCGCCGACAAGCGCCAGGAACTCCACGAGCGGACGCCACTCAGCGACGTCGTGCTCGACATGGTGTGTGAGCACTTCCCGAATCCCGTCGACGCACAGCCCCGACGTATTCCGCGTATCTGGCGTGGCGACGCTGACAGTGAGGTTGCCGAGCAGATGCAACTGGTCGATGAGGATGGCGATGTCGTGCTGATGGTTACTGACATCGGTGTCGACCCCCACGCCGGCGAAGTCGCCGCCGGGCGTGTCTTCTCCGGGACGATCGAGGAGGGCCAGGAGCTGTACGTCTCCGGGACTGCGGGCAAGAACCGCGTCCAGAGTGTCGGGGTCTACATGGGCGGCGAGCGCGAGGAAGTTGAGGAGGTCCCGGCCGGCAACATCGCCGCCGTCACCGGCCTGAAGGACGCCATCGCCGGCTCGACCGTCTCCAGCCTTGAGATGACGCCGTTCGAGTCGATCGAGCACATCTCCGAGCCGGTCATCACCAAGAGCGTCGAGGCCCAGCGCATGGACGACCTGCCGAAGCTCATCGAGACGCTCCAGCAGGTCAGTAAGGAGGACCCGACCATCGAGATCGAGATCAACGAGGACACCGGCGAGCACCTCATCTCCGGGCAGGGCGAACTTCACCTCGAAGTCGTCACCCAGCGCATCGAGCGCAACCAGGGCATCCCGATCACGACCGGCGAACCGATCGTCGTCTTCCGGGAAGCGCCCCAGGAGTCCAGCCGCGAGGTTGAGGGCATCTCGCCGAACCGCCACAACCGCTTCTACATCACCGTCGAGCCACTCGAGGAGGACATCGTCGACGCGATCCAGCTCGGCGAGGCCTCGATGGACATGCCCGAACTGGAGCGCCGTGAAGCACTCCAGGAGGCCGGCATGGACAAGGACACGTCCCAGAACGTCGAGCACATCCACGGGACGAACGTCATCATCGACGACACGAAGGGGATCCAGCACCTCAACGAGACGATGGAACTGGTCCTCGAAGGCTTCGAGGAGGCCCTCAACGACGGGCCGCTGGCTGCCGAGCCGGTCCAGGGCTCGCTCATCCGGCTGCACGACGCCCGCCTCCACGAGGACGCCATCCACCGCGGTCCGGCCCAGGTCATCCCGGCCGTCCGCCAGTCGCTGCACAACGCCCTGATCGACGCCGAGATCCGCCTGCTCGAACCGATCCAGGATGTCCGCATCGACGTGCCCAACGAACACATGGGCGCGGCGAGCGGCGAGGTCCAGGGTCGACGTGGCCGCGTCGACGACATGTACCAGGAAGGCGATCTGATGGTCGTCGAGGGCATCGCGCCCGTCGAGGAGATGATCGGCTTCTCCTCAGACATCCGGAGTGCGACCGAGGGCCGTGCCTCCTGGAACACGGAGAACGCCGGCTTCCGCGTCATGGCCGACAACCTCCAGCCCGAGACGATCACCCAGATCCGCGAACGCAAGGGCATGAAGACGGAGCTGCCCGAAACGATCGATTACTTCTAAACGACCTTTTTACTTCGGTGGGTTCGCTTCGCGAACCCACCTCGCAAAAAGCTCGGCCAAAAACACGCGAGCGCCTTCGGCGCTCGCCGAAACGACGGCGCAAGCGCCGTCGTGTGCTTGAGGACAGCTATTCCGTTCATTGAGCTGAAGCCCCCACTCTACTCTCACTGTCTGTTCCTGTCTCGGATTTCACGCCAGTAGATATATTTCATCGGACGTCGTGTGTGGTATGGCATGGAGTACACGACACTCGGTTCGACCGGGATGGAAGTCTCAAAGATCGCGCTGGGCTGTATGAGCTTCGGGAGTCAGGACGACTGGATGCTGGATGCGGAGGAAGGGCGGGAACTCGTCGAGCGGGCGATCGACCTGGGCGTGAACTTTTTCGATACGGCAAACACCTACTCTTCGGGCGAGAGCGAGGAGATTCTCGGGGACGTGCTGGCTGAGTACGACCGGGACGAGCAGGTAGTGGCGACCAAAGTCCGATTCTCGGGCGCGAAAGATCACCGCAACGCCGAGGGACTCTCCCGAAAGACCATCGAGCAGGAACTCGAGCAGTCGCTGGATCGCCTCGGCATGGACACCGTCGATCTCTACCAGATCCATCGCTGGGACTACGACACGCCGATCGAGACGACGTTGCGGGCACTCGACGATGCGGTTCGTCGTGGGAAGGTCCGCCACATCGGTGCCTCGTCGATGTGGGCCCACCAGTTCCAGGAGGCCCTCCACGTTAGCGATCGGGAGGGGCTCGCTCGTTTTGAGACGATGCAGAACCTCTATCACCTGACCTATCGCGAGGAGGAACGTGAGATGTATCCCGTCTGCGAGAAGGAGGACATCGGCGTGCTCCCGTGGTCGCCGCTGGCGGCGGGCTATCTCACGCGCCCGCACGACGAGTTCACGGCGACGACGCGTGGCGAACACGAACTCGACTACGGAACGCCGTATCACGAGGGGCCCGGCAGCGAGGAGATCAACCACCGGGTCGCCGAACTCGCCGCCGACTACGGCGTGACGATGGCCCAGATCGCGCTCGCGTGGCACTTCCAGAACGATCACGTCGACGCGCCGATCGTCGGCACGTCGAGCATCGACCACCTCGAAGATGCCGTCGCGGCCCTGGACATCTCCCTCAGCGCTTCGGACGTCGAGTATCTGGAAGAACCCTACGAGCCGGTGGCAGTGTTCGGATTCGAGTGACAGGGCTGGATCGGCGATCACTCCATCGAACGAAATCTCATCGTGATCGGACCTGTCAACGACCGTGGGTTGGTGCGACCGGGCTCATGGACGGCGAAATCGATCATTTCTGGCGAGAATTTTTCCTGATACGTAGCCCGTCAGGCTTAACTCCCCCTCCGTCGAAGCCCGGATATTCCGATGCCAGAAGTAGAGATCACGATTCCGGATCATCTCGAGATGCAGATCGCGCAGCTCGTCGAAGAAGGTGAGTTTCTCAACCGTGAGGAGGCGATCGAAGACCTCCTCTCGACGGGACTGAAGGCGTACAAAACCAGCGGGCCGATCGACGACGAGGAGGACCCCGGCCTCGAAGAAGACGGAATGATGGGCCACGACGACGAATACGTGTTCTGAGGAGGGTCCTTGCGGTTCTGTTCCTGAACGTCCTCACCGGCACGACGTCCCAAGACGTCGGTGAATCCTTGCCGTATAGATCTGTTCGGACTGTGCATTCAGCAGACCCGTTGCGATGTCAAGGCAACAGGCTGTCTGGAATCCTCCACATCGCCGGTTTGATCGGCGCGGGGCGTCTGGTAGTTGTTCCCGAGTAATCCTTATGCCGCGCTCCCCCCTACGTGGCCCTAAGAATGCACAAAGACGAACTTCTGGAGCTTCACGAGGAGATGGTGACGATCATGGAGTATTTCGACCGACAGGAAAGTGTCGACAGTGAACTCTTCGAACCCTACAAGGAAATCGACGTCACCCCGGCCGACGTCCACATGTCGAAAAGCGAACACAAGCATGCCGTGTTCGTCCTCGGGAACGCGCTGGCGAACGCGATGAGCGAAGACGAGTTCTCGGATGCCGGTCGTGTCGGCAAGCGCATGAAAGAACTCGCCGAGGACGCCGAGAGCAAGCTATAGCTGTCTGTCGGTTTTGTCCACGGACGTCCCAAGCCGAGTGGTTGCCGGTCGATGGCCGACCGTCTGTGGCGGCCGCTTTCCAGACAACGGATCGACCGACTCCTCCTCAGTCCTGTTTGAATGCCGGTTCACGCTGATCGAGAAAGGCCGACACACCTTCGACGTGTTCTCTCGTCCCGAATCGCCGCCGCCGGGCAGCGCGTTCGGCTGCCATCGCAGCCCGGAGTGACTGTTCAGTGTTTTTGGCGAGCAATCGTCCGGTTTCACTCGTTGCGTTGGTTGGGCCGGCGACGATTGTTCCGACGAGTTCGTCGAGCCGACGCTCGAAGTCGGCTGGCGGCAACACCCGATTGAACAGCCCCAACGCATCCGCGCGGTCGGCGTCGAGCAACTCGCCAGTATAGAGGAGTTCCGCGGCCGTCGACTCGCCGACTATCCGTGGGAGAAGCGCCGAAACGCCGGCCCCGACGGGGAGTCCGAGGCGGTGAAATCCAAACCCGATCGACCCGTCGTCGCTCGCGACGACCACGTCACAGGCAAGTGCGAGTGCCCCACCGGTACCGAACGCTGGCCCATCGACAGCGGCGACCGTCGGTGCCGGAAACCCGTGGAGGCGCTCGATGAGAGCGTCGATCCGCCCGAGACGACCCATGAACGCGTCTTCGGAAAGCTCGCCCCGTGCGCCGGCGATGACGCCTGCCAGATCACCACCTGCACAGAACGTTTCCCCTTCTCCCCGGACGAGTAAACAGTCGACGTCGTTGGCGTCGTCGAGAGCGCTGTGTGCCGCCGTGACGACGTCCGGGGTGAGTGTGTTGCGTGCGTCGGCGTTCGTGACCGTTAGCGTCGCGATGCCGCCCTCGCGCGTCCACTCGACCCCTTCGCTCATGGGTCAGCCTAGCGCGGGCGGGTCAAAAGCGTCACTGCTGGACCGGGACTTGCGCCCGCGAAACTCGCCCGTGGATTGACGTGAGTCCCGACCCAGGTCCACGTATGCGTATCCACTGGCATCGGCGGGACCTCCGGCTCGCCGACAACCGGGCGCTCGCCGGCGACGGGATCGAGACGAACGACGAGCAAGTGCTGGGGGTATTTGTTTTCGACCCCGCTGTGCTCGAACACGCTGGTCCGGCCCGCGTCGTCGCGCTCTTCGACGCCGTTTCGGCCCTCCGGGAGGCTTACCGTGAACGGGGTAGTGATCTCGTCGTCGCGCGTGGGGATCCAGTCGAGAAATTACCGGATATCGCGACAACGTACGGGGCCGAGCTGGTTACCTGGAACCGCGAGTACAGCCCGCTCGCCCGCGATCGTGATGCGGCTGTCCGGGCGTCACTGGACGACGCAGGTATCGGACGGGACGCCGTTCACGACGCTGTCTTGCACGAGCCCGGGACGATCCGGACCAACGACGGCGACCCCTATCAGGTGTTCACCTACTTCTGGCGGAAGTGGCGCGATCGGGAGAAACCAGCACCGATTGCCCCACCCGATGCGGATTCGCTGGCGGACGTAACCGACGACACGCCGGTTCCGACCTGGGCGGACCTCGACGTGGAGGAGCCGACTGCGTCGATACCGGACGTCACGCCGGCGGCCGCCCGCGAACGTCTCGATTCGTTCTGTGCGGGGGATATCTATCGCTACGAGGATCGTCGGGACTACCCGGCCGAGGACTGCACGTCCCGTCTGTCACACCATCTCAAGTACGGCACGATCGGCATCCGGGCGGTGTATGCGGCCACCGAGCGCGCCCGCGAGCGTGGGGAGACAGCGGACGACCGCGCGTCCGTCAGGGAATTCCAGTCCCAGCTCGCCTGGCGGGAGTTCTACACGCAGGTCCTGTGGTTCAATCCGTCGGTGGTCACCGAGAACTTCAAGTCCTACGAGAATCCGATCGAGTGGCGGACGGATCCGGAGGGCTTGCAGGCATGGAAGGACGGGGAAACCGGGTATCCGATCGTCGACGCCGGGATGCGCCAGCTCGAGACTGAGGCGTACATGCACAACCGCGTCCGGATGATCGTCGCGTCGTTCCTGACGAAGGACCTGCTGATCGACTGGCGAGAGGGGTACGACTGGTTCCGGGCGAAACTGCTCGATCACGATACGGCCAACGACAACGGCGGGTGGCAGTGGGCCGCCTCGACCGGCACCGACGCCCAACCGTACTTCCGGATCTTCAATCCAATGACGCAGGGCGAGCGCTACGACCCGGAGGCCGCATACATTCGGGAGTACGTCCCCGAACTCGAAGGTGTGCCGGCTGACGTCATTCACTCGTGGCACGAACTCGATCCCGGTGCTCGCGAGATGCACGCGCCCGACTATCCAGCCCCGATCGTCGATCACGCCGACCGCCGGGAGCAGGCCATGGCGATGTTCGAGCGTGCCCGTGGTGATGAGTAGGAAGATGTCCCCAGGGACTCCGGCACATTGGTACATGATACCGTAGCCTGCGATTTTTAGTGAACGCCCCTCACAATGTCCTGTTGTGAGAGTTCAAACTAGCATCTTCGCGGACGGGTCGCCGGTCGAGCAACGACGCGAGGCTGCTCTCGTCGTTGCCGACGCCGTGGCCGATCCGCTCCGTGAACACCTACGGGAGGTACGAACAAACGTCCGGTACGCAGCAGTCGCGGCCGGCGGAAGCATCCTGATCGCAGCAGTGACAGTCGCTCTGGGTCACGTACTTGGCGGGCTCGCTGTCGGTGTTCTGGGCGCAGGGGCATCGGCCGGGTACGCCTGGTGGAGACTCGAATCAGACCCGGAGGTCTCGGTCGTCGGTGCACGCAAACAGTACTGGACGGGCCACGTCGTCCCGCAGCCCGATGGCACACTCGTCTACGACGCGACGGGCTCGGTCGTTCCGACGGCGCTCGAGGTCGAACAGTTCGAGGATCTCTCGTCGCTCGAGGACAGCGCCCAGTCCTTTGGCGACGAGTTCGAACTGCCCGTCGTTCAGGACGGCGATCACGACATCGAACGGACGATCAAGCGCCGGCTGGCTGCCACCCGGTCACAGGTCGAATCGGCGGAGACGGTTAGCTTCGAGGCTCCGCTCGCAGATACGACCGGAAGCGTGCTCGACGAACTGAGTGAGATCCCCAGCGATGGGTTCGTCGACGACGTACCGTCCGATGCTGTGGAGTTCGACCTCGAGACGGCGACTGAACAGGCAGCACAGATCCAGCAGATGGAGACGATGGCGTTCGAGACAGATCCCGAGGAGACGATGGCGGATCTCAAAGCTGACAGCGGCGAGGTCGTCGACTCCGTGACCGAAACGAAACGGGACGCGATCAAGCGCTTGAACGACCACGTCGACGTGGCCGGGGACATCACCTCGATGACGAGTTACAACTTCTACTGCCCGGAGTGCATCGAGGACGACGTCTACGCCCGGCTCGACGTCCAGTTCGACGGCGACGACCCGGCCTGGTTCTGTGAGACCTGCCGCACACGCTTCGACGCCGAGGACGAACCGGTCCCGAAACACCGCATGAAAGACGAACTCCTCGAGGACATCTGGGACCGGCTCTGGATCGAGAAGGACGACGAGCGCCGGCGCATCTACGAGAACATCGAGGATCAAAAGTCCGATCTCACCGAACGGGAGTTCGAACAGCGCCAGGAGGCCATCCGGACGGCCTGGAGCCGGATCAAGGACCTCCGATCGAAGATCCGTGACCTCGAAACCGAGGCCAAGGCCGAGCGCGGGGCGATCGCCGAGATCGGCGACGTCATGACGAAGTACGATAGACTCGCGGCCGAGCGCAGAGACGCCTTCGAGTCCGACGTCGAGGAGACCCTGACCGAGATCGAGACGGCCACCGAGGAGGCGATCGACGAGATGCGGAACTACGAGGAACAGAAGATCGAAGAGTCCCAAAAAGAGGCCGAACAGCGCGCCGAACTGATGCGAGCAGAGGAGCGCAAACGCCACCAGGAGAAGATGGCCAAACTCGAAAGCATCGAGGAGACCGGCGAAGACCTCCTCGAACACGAGAAGGAAGCCCACCAGCGTGAAGTCCTCTTCGAGACACGTGGCAAGACCAGTGCGTCCGGCCTCGTCAACAAGTATCACCTCGCCAAAGGCAAGCTCTTTGGCTACTCACGGGAGGACTGACCATGGCGAACGACGACTTACATCCGATCCTGCGGGACATCCAGCAGAAGATCGTCAGCGTTCGGGACGATCTCAAGACGATCATCGGCAAGATCGACGGCGTCCAGGAGACGATCCAGAACGGCGTCGAGCAGATCCTCGAGGCGATCAACGACAACATCCAGGCACAGGCCGAACTCAAGTTGATGGACAAGGTCGCCAGTGTACGGGCGATCCCCGCCCACATCGAAGCCGAGCGCGAACAGGTCGAGGCGGAGAAACGCGAACTCGAGGCCAAACTCGACAGCATCGGCGACCGGTACGCGGATCGCCATCGCGAACTCGACGAGAAGGCGACCGAACGGATCCGTGATCTGGGGTCACACATTTTCGAGATCCAGGAAGACGAATACGAGGACAGTATCGAGGAGCCGTTCCACGACCACGTCACCGAGACCTGGCAGCAGATGCAACTCGACAACGCGGAGATCGGCCGCGACCGGATCGACGACATCGAGACTGAACTACAGGCGACACACGACTCCATCGACGAACTTCTGGAACGTCGAGAACGGTTTCTCACGGACATCCGGGAAAGCCGCGTCCAGTCCGAGTCGAACTTTGGGTCCCCCAGACAGGTACAGGTGCCGTTCTGGACGGTTGTTGTCGAACGTGACGGGGAGCGCCACCGGGAGGTATACGCGCCGGCCGACCTCACGCGAGATAGCGACGAGTGGTACCGGATCGGCCTCCGCGAGCGCGACGCGTTCGAACCGTTGGTCGAGCCCCTAGCGACCGCTGAACCGCCAGCGACAGCGACCACGACAACCCTGTCGGCCTCGGCTGTCGAGTCGGTCGTCAGTCAACACGTCGCTAACGACGTCGCCGGGCAGAAAGATTTCGCTGATGTGGTCGGTGACGCGCTCGGAGACGGCGTCAAGATCACTGTCGAAGGCGGTGAGAAAGCGTGAGTAAGATCGAAGAGACCCGAGCTATCGTCGGCCCCGAGGAGACCTACGAGGGATCGGTGATCCCGACCAGGCAGGCGGAGATCGAACGACCGGTGACGATTCACGAAGGTGCGGTCGTCGAGGAGGGCGTCTACGGCGAAACGGTCACGATCGAGTCCGGCGCGACCGTCGACGGGCCAGTGATGGCCAAGCAGGCTGTCGAGATCGACGGCGGGACGGTCAACGGTGATGTCGGAACCGCGGGTCGTGTCTCCGTCGAGTCCGCCACCGTCAACGGGACGGTCGTCGGCTCACGACTGCGCCTGGTGGACGCGACGGTGATCGGAAACGTCGTCGCGAGCGAGGCCATCCTCGAAAACTGCACGGTGATCGGCACCGTCGTCGGGGAACAGCGACTCCGGATGGCGTCGACGACGTGTTACACGTTCAAGTCATATATCGACGGCGAGTTCGAGGACGTCGCTGTGATGCTTCCACAGGCGGTCGTCGACGGCTCAGTTTCGGTAGACTCTCCTGTGGAAGTCCGATCGATCCATCGGAAGGCCCAGTTCGCCGACCGTGATGATGTCCCCACCTTGACCGAGGACGACTGCCACACTGTGGAGGGGACGACGTATCTCACACTGGTTCCACGGCTCCTCGATGTCTCCCATGTCGAGGAACGGATCGACCACCTTGAGTCGTTCCTCCGGGCGATCGTGCGGGCCCAGGACGACCGCGCGAGTTTCGATCCGCCCGCAGGGACCGAATGGGTTCTCGATGCCTTCGAAGTCTCAGCCGACGATATCGACTTTTCCCCACCGTCCTGATCACCGACGCGCTCCGCCCCGGATCCGTGTGGTATGTTACCGAACGTTTCCTCAAGCTTTAACAGATATCCCGCCGTCATGAAACATGGAGGAATTTGACATGTCCGAACACTCAAACCCCGAACTGCCGTCCTTGCCGTACGACTACGACGCCCTCGAGCCACACATCTCCGAGCAGGTCCTGGAGTGGCATCATGACACCCATCACCAGGGCTACGTGAACGGGCTCGGTGCAGCCGAGGAGACGCTCGCGGAGAACCGCGCATCAGGCGATCACGGCACGACCGGTGGTGCCCTAGGCAATGTCACCCACAACGGGTCCGGCCACTATCTGCACACGCTGTTCTGGGAGAACATGTCCCCGAACGGCGGTGGCAAGCCTGAGGGCGCTCTCCTGGAACGCATCGAAGAAGACTTCGGCTCCTACGACGCCTGGAAGGCCGAGTTCGAGGCCGCCGCGGGTGCCGCCGGTGGCTGGGCGCTGCTGGTCTATGACCCTGTCGCCAAGCAACTCCGGAACGTCGCGGTCGACAAACACGACAACGGAGCGCTGTGGGGTAGCCACCCGATTCTGGCCCTGGACGTCTGGGAACACTCCTACTACTACGACTACGGGCCGGATCGCGGCAGCTTCATCGACGCCTTCTTCGAGGTCGTCAACTGGGAGACGGTCGCCGACGAGTATCAGAAGTGCCTCGACCACTTCGAGTAACGACGAGTCAGTCTACCGCCGACGTATTTTTCGACTGTGGGTCAGTGCCCCCGCCTCGATGACGGTTCGTTAGGTCCCCCCTGGGCGTACCGTGGTGGTTCGATCGGAGCTACGCCGGTTCCCCGTCGGTTACAACTTCGATCCGCGCGCCGCCCCCCTCCGCGTTGGTGGCCGAAACCGACCAGCCGTGCTGGGTGGCGATCTCCGCGACGATGGAGAGGCCGAACCCGGTCCCGTCTCGGGTCGTCGTGTAGCCGTCCGCAAACACCTTCTCGGTGTCCGCGTCACCGAATCCCGGGCCGTCGTCCGTGACTGCGAACCCCCGGCGGTCGGGGAGGCACTCGACGGTGACGCTCACACCTTCGCCCCCGTGTTCGACGGCGTCCTGACGAGCCTGCGAGTCAGGGCTCGTGGAACCATGTTCCACGGCGTTCCGAAAGAGGTTCTCGAACAACTGGCTCAATCGATCCGGATCGGCCACAACCGTGAAGTCATCCACAGCGAGTTCGAGCGTCCCGTCAGCAATCTCGACGTAGGACCACGCTGACTCCGCGACTGTCCCCAGTTCGACCCGCTCGCGGTCGAGATCTTCGTCCTGGCGGGCGAGCGCGAGCAGATCCTCGATGAGTCGTTCCATCCTGTCGTGAGCGCGCTCGACCGCCTCGAAGTGTTCCTCGTCGCCGTCTCGGCGCGCGTGTTCGAGCCGGCCAGCCGCTACCTGTAATGGGTTCCGCAGATCGTGGGAGACGACGCCGACGAACCGATCGAGCTGTTCGTTTCGCCGGGTTAGTTCGGCCTCGCGAGCGCGCTCCTCGGTCAGATCGACCATGATGAGTGCGTGACCGACGACATCCCCACGGCGGTCGACCAGCGGCGAGCCCTCGATCCTGATAGAGCGCTCGCCGATGGAGAGGTCACGCGTCCCGGTGTCGTGACCGTCAGTGACCGATTCGTAGACTGGGACGGCGTCTGGAACGGATGTGAGCTGCGTCTGGATCCGCGTGCCGACGGCGTCGTCGTCGATGCCGAGTAACGTTCGAGCGCTCTCGTTGATGTCGACGATGCGGTCCGACGCGTCCACAACGACGACGGCCGTGTCGATGCGGTCGAAGACCACTTCGGTTGCGATGGGCGTGATATCGAGGAACTCCTCGCGGACGACTGCCCAGGTGAACGCGACCCCGGTGACAGTGAAGGCGATGGGTGTGAGGTCGTATTCCAGCCCGAGCGCCAGCGACACGGCGTTGGCTCCCCAGGGAACCAGCGTTGCGACCACGATAGCCATGACCTGTCGCTGGTAGAAATACCGGGACCGGAGCGCGAAAACGACGATCAACAACACGGCGACCGAAAGCAACAGATAGGAATAGGCGGTGTGGACGCCGAACAGTGGCCCGTTGACGGTTTCGAGACCGCGCGGCCCCGTCCCGTCGGCACGCAGCGTTTCCCACACCAGCCTGTGGGCTCCGTTCGTCCAGACCAGCGCCGTGAAGACGATCGGTTCGACCGACAACGCGGCGAGAAGCCGGCGGGTGACCAGCGACTCGCGGCCGGTGTACTCCAGAGCAAACACCAGGAGCGCGGGTACGAGGACGACAACGCCAGCCAGGAGTGCCTTGTTGGCAGCGAGTGCGATGTCCGTCCCCGGAACGACCGTCGTGACCAGGATCGCCACGGCCCAGCCGATCTCAGCCACGAGGACGGCCGTGAGTGGTGTCCCGCCACGCTCGTCGCGATGGCGCCACGCGAGCCCGGCCGCCACGATCGACACGGCGATCGCGACGACGAGTCCCACCTGGTACACCAGCAACCAGGCATCCATGCTGACATGTTACACACTCATGGTAATAAAAGTGGAACCGTGACGGCCGAGTGCGCCCGCCAGGGTCGAGCAGTGTTTCGAGGGATTTAGGCGCCGACGAGCGTTAGGACCTGCTATGCCACGACCGAGATCTGACTTCGACGACTTGCGACCCCTGGAGTTTCGTGATCCCGAGGAGGTCCTTGCGGCCGATAGGATGTACACGATCTACGAGATCGCACGCCTGCTACAGGGCGTCGATCCCGACGCAGAACTTGACGTCGAGACCGAGAACGTCCTGCTGGACTGGGCGATCCCATGGGTGTTGAACCACGCCGATGCGTTCGTCTTCGCCGAGCCGTCGGGCGATACCGAACCGGGCTATTACGGTCTCGCCGCCGATTCATGAACCTACTCGTCGCGGGGGCCGACCGCGTCGACGCCGGCAAGACCACGTTTTCGACTGGCTTGATCGAACACACGGGGGCGACTGGGTTCAAACCGCGGGCGGGTAACGACTACTGGTTCGATCACGACGATTATCGTCAAGCTACTGAAGCCGGCCGACTCTATGGCAAGGACGCCAGACGCCTCGCCGATGCCAGTCCCGGCGATCACCGTCCGGAGTCACTGAACCCGATGCATCGACTCTGGCGACCGAAGCCCGGCAGTGGCTCGGGAATGCTGGGCCGATCCGATCGGGAGTTCCTGCTGGATCGTGTCGGGGACCGGTACGTCCGCAACGGCACTGTCGAGCTACCGGCGTCGACACATGAGAATCTTCCTCTCTCCGACGCTATCTCGGTCGCATCCCTCAAGGAGTTTAACGCCGTCATGCAGCGGATGCATCTCCCGGCGCTGGACTCGATCCGCGAGACGATCACGTCGAGCGACCGGGCGGTCGTCGAATCGTATAGCGACATCGCCCGACCGGTCTCTGACTTCCAGCCCGACGCGGTCGCCGTCGTCGAGCCGCGCCGTGCCCGCATCTACCCGGGACGCCGGTACGAGAAGGCCTGTCGGGTCGCCTCGGGCTCGGCTACCGACGGGCAACTCGAGGAGCGTGTATCCGCGGTGACTGATCTCATCGAGCCCGTCGCCAGCGTTGGGCTGCCCGCACTCGGCACTGCCAGACGGGATGATCCCGCGAGCGTGGCCGAGGCGTACGACCACGCCTACGACGCCCTCCTGGCTGCGGCCTTCGAGTGACCGCCTCGGAGAGGCCCTCAGAACCTGGCGGCCTGGGCGGCGAGTTCGATATTTCGATACGGGTCGGTCTGGATGCTCCGGCCGTGGCCGGTGTGCATCACTGCCAGGTCTTCATCGACAGTGTCGAGGACCCGCCGGATACTTTCGACGAGGAGCGATCGATCGCCTTCTTCGAGGTCAGTCCGGCCGAACCCGCCGTTCTCGAAGACCAGGTCGCCCGCAAAGAGGATGGCCGGCTCGGCGGCGTACAGACAGACGTGGTCGTCCTTGTGCCCCGGCGTGTGCAGGACCGTGTAGGTGTGATCCCCCATGTCTACGGTGTCTCCGTCATCGATTGCCTGCTCGACGCCGGAGGCGTCGGGATCGTACCCCAAGACGGGTGCGTCGAAGGCCTCGGTGACGGCGTCGAGATTCCCGACGTGGTCGGGATGGGTGTGCGTCAGGACAACGGCGTCGAGGTCCTCGACGTGTTCGCGGACGCGAGCCACGACGTCGAAGTCGTTCCCGACGTCGACGAGCACTCGTCGGTCGCCAGTCACGAGAAACACGTTGCTGGTGAACCCGCCGGCATCGGCGGCGAGATTGTGGATCATACTGTTGTTCAACGCGTCGAGACGCTTGAGCCGTTCGGGTTTGTGATCCAGCACAATCACTTCCCGATAATATCAATACGGCGAGGTCGTCCATCCAGACCCACAGGGCTATGTAGCAGGAGGTTAATACCACGAGATAGATGGCCGATGTCAGGTTCCGAACCACCAGTCGTCCTCATCGTTGAAGACGAGCCGGACGTCGCTGAGACGTACAATCTCTGGCTTCAGGACGAATACGAGGTTCGTATGGCCGAGAGCGGGTCCGAGGCACTGGAGATGCTCGATGAGTCTGTTGACGTGGTATTGCTCGATCGGATGATGCCGGGGTTGTCGGGCGACGAAGTGCTAGAGCGGATCCGAGGGGGCGAGAGCAACTGCCGGGTCGCGATGGTGACCGCGGTCGAGCCGGATTTCGACATCCTCGAGATGGGATTCGACTCGTATCTGACCAAACCGATCCGGAGTGACGAACTCCACGAGACTGTCTCGAACTTGTTGGAACGGTCGACCTACGACGGTCTGCTCCAGGAGTACTACTCGCTGGTCGAGAAACAGGCGACACTCGAGGCGACGAAGAGCCACGCCGAACTCGCCGAAAGTGACGAATATCAGCAACTTTCGGCGCGTGTCGACGATCTCAACGACGAGCTTTCAGAGACACTCGGCGGCGTCGAAGACGACGAGGATTTCATCGCAACGCTTCGGGAGTTGAGCAATGGCGACGAACACTGATCAACCTGGGACAATGTACGATCTCTCATCAGTACTCGACGTAGAGCCCCTCCAGGCTGTCAGGCCCGGCTCCAGTATCTTGATTACCGGGCCCGCGATGACTGGCAAGCAGGGCCTGGCGTACGACATCCTGGCGGACGGCGTTTCCGAGAACCAAGGGGCAATTATCGTTTCGACAGGGGACCGGGCCGAGACCGTCATCGACGAGTTCGCCGGTCGAGTCGGCACCGACGAGTTCGATCTCGGTGTCATCGACTGTGCCGGCGATCAACAGACCACCGCACCGAACACCGACGTCAACGCGTTCACCCACCACGTGGGCTCGCCCGGTGATCTGACCGGTATCGGTATCGGGATCACGGAAGCTCTCGAGGCGCTCCACGGTCGCGGCGCGGATCGGGGACGACTCGCCCTCTCGTCGCTCTCGACGATGCTGACCTACACCGACCGCAAGACGGTCTTCAAATTCTGTCACGTGCTTTCCTCGCGTCTGGAGGCAGCGGAGTATCTGGGCCTGTTCACCATCGACGCCAGCGCACACGACGAACAGACCCTTCAGGTCATCAAACAGGCCTTCGACGGCATGATCGAGATCCGCGAGACCGACGGGCAGCGAGAAGCGCGCGTCCGCGGATTGACGTCCGAGCCCAGCGAATGGGTCGAACTCTAGGTGTGGACACCACGACGGGGCCGGCCCTGTTCAGTCCAGGATATTGTCCAGAAACGAGACCCACCGTCGCGAACTCTCGACTTCGGCCTGTCGGGCACTGTCTGCGAGGTCCGGCTCGTGGAGGTTTTGCAGCGCCGAGATGGCACGATCGATGCCGACGATCGACTGGGCGAGATCCTCGGCTTCTTTCTCCGGCAGGTCGGCCGACTCCAGTCGTTGCTTGCGGTCTTTGCGCTCGGCCGTGAGTTTCGCCCGTACCTCACGGACGCGGTCACGCAACTCCGGTGGGACGGTCCCCTGGCGTTTGGTCTCCCAGACGAACTCCTTCAAGTTCATCTCCGTCCCCTGGATCTCGACGGATTCGGGCAACTGCTGACCGACCGTGGCGGATTTTCGCTGGACGCGGTCCAGTAGCTCCTGCCGCCGTTTATCGCTGAGTGGCTTGTCGTCCCCGGTGTCGTCCATACAGGGATTCGGATCTCCGGTGTCGGATATCTTTTGGTCTTTGACCGCGGTGGGTTCACGCGCGGGTGCACACCGCGAAAAGTGGATTTATCTACCTGCCGGCCGGCCGAGTCTACATGGACGTTCAGTTGCTCGAAGCCACCGAAGATCCCGAGGAACTCATCTGTACGGCCGCCCGAAACGATTACCTCTCGGAGTTCGTCGGCGACAGTTCCTTCGAAGAGATCATGGATTCCGTCGGTGGCGACACCCTCGATGAAAAGAAGGAGACGATCATCCACCACTTGCTCGAACACGGTCACTACGGCCCCTTCGAGCATCCCCACGCCACCTTCGCTATCGAGGGCGTCAGCCGCTCGTGTATGGCACAGATTACGCGCCACCGCCACGTCACCTTCGACATCCAGTCGATGCGGTACGTCTCCTTCGACGAGAAAAACCCGGAGCCGGGCGAGGCGGTCGTCGAAATCCCTGGCCTCTCCGATCCTGGCCTGACTGGCCGAAATGCCGACTTCGCCGCTGAATACGAGGGACTCGACGACGAAGCCGTCCTGGAGAAACGGGAGAACGCCTACCGGGACGCGCTGCAACAGTCGTTCGAATCGTATCGCGAACTCCTGGACCTCGGCGTGCCGGCCCAGGATGCCCGGATGGTGTTGCCGATCGGCACGAAGGTCAACATCGTGATGACGATGAACGCCCGGATGTTGATGCATATCGGTGACATGCGCGCCGCGGCCGACGCCCAGTGGGAGATCCGGGAGATGACCGAAGACATTCTGGACCTTGCCGCCGAGTGGGCACCGATCACCTTCGCATACTACAACGAACACATGAAAAACCGCAAGAACCGGCTCGCACCCTGATTGTTCGGCACCCGACGCCAGTATCGTTCCTGAGACCAGCGACAGTAAGTATATACTGTCGGAAAGTGAAGCCGGCAGCGTATGAGTGACGACGACGAAACCGACGACGATCCGCCATCTGACGCCGAGGAAACGACTGACGAATCGGCCGACGCCACGGACGAGTCGACTGACGAAGACGCCGAGACGTTGCCTGTCGGCGTCAAACTCGGTAGTACGCGGACTGTCATCTCCTATCCCGGCGACGACGGCGAGATGGAAACGATCCGGACGTTGACCTGTCTGGCCACGTACGAGGATGCGCTCACTGGCGAGGAACGCGTCCTCTACGGTGAGGAAGCCGCCGAAGAGTATCCCGATCGCGTCCGGTTCATGCTGCGGTCGGGACTGCCCGAGGACGAGGACGGGGCGGAACTGACCGAACGGTTCTTCGCGTCGCTGGTCGCGGAACACGACATCCCCGAGGACAGCGGCGTCGTCTACGCCATCCCGACCATCGACAACGAGGCAGGACTGGCCAACCTCCGGTCGGTCGTCGAGGACAGCGCCATCGGCGGGGCTTTCATCGAAAGCTATCCCGAGTCACTGTGTGGCGCGATCCCCGCCTTCGGCGACGATCTGGAGGCCATCAACGAGATCTTCATCGCGATCAACATGGGCTCGACGAACCTCGAAGCCTCCGCCTACCGGCGGGGCGAACAACTCGCGCCGTTTACCACCGGCGCGGTGACCGGCAACGAAGTCGACAGACAGATAACGAATTACGTCGAGGCAGAGACCCAGGGCCGAGTCAACATCGACACCCAGACGGCCCGTGAATACAAAGAGGAACACGCCGACTTCGAGGGCTTCGAGCCGTTTACGGACGTCATCCAGCAACCGGGCGGTGGCTCCCACGAGTTCACGATCGAGCGCAGCGTCATGGACGCCGTTGACGAGTATGTCGACGAGGTGGTCGACGAGTTCGCCAACACGTTCCTGCCCGAACTCGCCAACGACCACATGAAGGTCTATCAACTCGCGCTCGATCGCCCGATCGTCCTGACCGGCGGGATGGCCTGCATTCCCGGGATCGTCGATGAATTTGCCGAGCGAGTGAGCGAGGCGCTGAATCGTGACGTCGAAGTGATCGCCTCCGAGAACCCGGATCTGGCCGCGACTGTCGGTGCCCAGCGGATCGCTACGAGACTCGCTGACTCTCAGTAACGTTCTCTTCGCTTTCGTCTGATTTCCCCGCACTCCAGCACGCGAGCCACGATTCGATCGTTGGGGGCTCGTCGCCCGTGTTGTCGGATGCTGACCGATCACGGCCCGCCCATTCGAATACCGACCGCCAACTGCCCGACGACCGGGAACTGTTGCCCTGAGCCGAGCCGAGTTCCGCCGGGAGTGAGAGTGCAAGCCGAGGCATTGATCGTAAGATTTCGACACGGGCTACGTAAATGCCAGTCAGACGTTCGTCAGTCGCTCGACGCACGGCGTCCCAGCCGGGCGCTGACTCTGTTCCATCGACTCCGAACCAAACGATCGCTCAACCAATGGGGGTCGCTGGCCGGATCCGTATCTCACCATTACCGTTCCATTCCCCTCATCATTTATTACAGTCCGACGTGAATGCGGATCCATGGCAACCGACGACGAGGGGATCGTCGGCGAAGAACTACTGACCAAGACCGGGAGTGGAGGGCTATTCAGCAGTGGGTATCTCGCCGGAGAGCCGATCGAATCGTATCTCGACCCCAGCGAACAGCCACGGGTCGTCTTCGCAACCGACGGTCGAGGCATCATCGAGGAGAGTTCTCGCGGCCAGACCACGTACGAACCAGGATCGGACTATCGAACGCTGGGGGCCCTGACGACCCGTCGCGTCGTCCTCGTCGTCGGCGGTGGGGCAGCCGACGACGGAGATCGCTTCGTCGAGATCGATCTGACCGAGATCGACCATGTCGAGACGGATTCGGAATCGCGGCGGTCGGTCCTCCGGATGTGGGTCGGCGATCACGTCTGGGAACTCTCGCCCGAGACGACCGACCTCCAGACCATCGAAACGTATCTCTCGGCGGCGTCCCAGACCCGAATCCGGTTTGACCGGTTGCTTGGGGACGCCAGAGACGCCATCGTCGATGTCGCCCGATACATACGGTCCGGGCAGTTGGAGTCCGCCGCGGATGCACTCGACCGGGCTGACCGATCACTCCACGATGCGAGTAAGGCAGTCGAATCCTTCCCTGCGGATGTCCCGGCGATGTCCGATCGGCTCGAAACCCACCGTGATCGGTACCGGACAGAGCAACGGCGCTTGTTACTGGCTCGCGTCGAAGACATGCGTGCGCGTGCCCGGGAGAAGTGGCGGGCGGCGGCCTACGAGCAGGCCGCCGACCGCTATCAGCGAGCGTCCGAAGCCTGTGAGACCTTGCTTGATCGGGGCGACCTCCCGCCGGCGGTAACCGCGGAACTTCGTGAGACCCGTTCCGGCATCGAACGCGACCTCGATCGGCTCAGTGTCGCCCCGCTGGAAGTCGCACGGACATATCATCGCGTAGCGATGGATGCGACGCTTCCCGACGACCGTGCCGAGTGCTTTCGGACGGCGTACGAACGCTACCGGACAGTGCTCGAACTGGATTGGGGACGAGCCGATCCACGCTTTGCCGGCGAGACCGACGTGATCACTGACCGACTGTCGACGATCGCGTCCGGGTTGCTGACCGCGCGCTCGCGAGCGGCCGCGCAACACCGCCGGGTCGCAATCCGACTCACGCGGATCGGAGCCACCGCCAGCGCTGGGGCGGCGTATGCCGACGCTCGGGACCACCTCGAGGCGGCAATCGAGACAACGCGGGAGCTGGACCCGGACGCTCTGGAGGCGTTCCGCGAGCGGCTCCAGGTCGTCGAGGATCGGATCGAATCGGTCCCGGAAGACGACGATCGGGGCGGGAGCGCTGACCACGTGTTGGGGGACGTCGCCACCACGATCCGTCCACTTGCCGACGGCGAACCCTGCGATATTCGGCCGGTTCGAACGGAGGAGGTGCTCCCGGCCGTCCCCAAACGTCCCGCCGATGGTGATACCACACTTGCCGTTGGGACTCCCACGAACGAGCCTCCTCGCACGTTGGCTGTCCGCCAGCTGTATCAGGATTGTGATGGGACGCTTGCTGTTCCACACGCCATTTTCACGCCACGAACCGGGTTCGTTCAGCAGGTTCAGACACTTCAGGACGCAGCACTCATCGACAGCGTGCGGACGATCTGGGAAGCACTCGGCTGGACGGTCGAACGGACCGATTCCGAAGACATGGCACTGCTGGGGACGAGACCGGATGCCGCGACCACGTTGCGCTTGCGGATTCGTCGTCGCGGGGACCCAGTCGATCCATCGGTTGTCAGCGACCTCGCGCCGGATCGAGACGGACCCGAAAGCGATCTCTGTCCAGTACTCGTGACGACCGATCCCGTCCAGCCAGCGGCCTACGAGACCGCGGCCTCGGCCGGTGTGACGATCGTCGATCGGCACCGTCTGGCCGACCTCTGGTATCTGACGACGGAGAGAGCTGACAGGACGGGCGACGAGCAGGAGCGCGAAGCGCCCCCGCCCTCTTGATTCCGGTGGGAACCCTCGCCGGTCGCCATCGACGTGACGGACATCTTCAAGTCGGCGTCGGTCGTTCGGGAGGATATGGACGAACCAGCCGGCATCTACGCCCGGAGAATCGACTATCTCGACCGACACGTCCAGCTCGGCGTCGCCGGCGACCGGGTGATCGCGGTCTCGTTCCCGGAGACGCCGGCTGCCGACGCCGGGGACGACCACCCACTTCTGGACCGGATCGAGGCCTACTTCGAGGGGGAGACGGTCGCGTTCGAATCGACGACGGTGGCGCTGACGATGGCGAGCGACCATCGCGAGGTCCTGGAGACGCTGCGGTCGATCCCGTATGGTGAGGGCATCACCGTCGAGCAACTCGTACGGATGACGCCGGGACTCGATCCAGATTCTGACGAGGACATCCGTCTCGTGCGCACGGCACTCGCGGAAAATCCAGCCCCACTCCTGATCCCCGACCACCGGGTTCGAGACGGTCCAAGCGCCGCGCCGCCAGCGGTCGAGCAGAAACTGCGCTCGATCGAAGGGCTGGCCTGAGGGAGTGATCTGCGAACTGGGCTGCGATCACCGGGGCGACTCCGGGTGACGTCGGTGGTCGTCTGCGATTCGGACCCGTTCGTATCGGCGAGAAAACGAAAAAGCCTCGACCCACTTGGACGGCGACGGCGCTACGAATCGCCGGTCGGGGTGGCTTCATGCGGCGTCGTCTGCCAGTGAACCGATTCGTCGTCGATGTCGATCGCATAGACGTTTCCAGCGGCGTCGCCGACGTAACACAGGCCGTCTTCGACTGCCGGTGGGGAACCCATTTCTAATTCGCCTTCGCTCTCGACGGTGAAGGAGATTTCAGACGCCAGCGTCTCCTCTTCGGTGTCTAACACGCAGATCCGCCCGGTATTGAACGTATAGTCGTACGTGGCGACGTAGAGGGTTCCATCGTCGAGAACAAGGCCTGCAGGATCACCAGTGATGCTCTCTTCCCAGGCTTTCGACCCTGTGGCCGGGTCGAACGCCACGACCTCGGACGGGTTAGACGTGCAAGTATACACCCGGTCGGCGACGGCGATGTCTTGGGGGGTGCCGTTGCTCTCGCCGGTCCACTCGACATCCCCGGTACCGAACGAGAGTGCCTTGATGCCGGTTGTGGCCGCCACGTACAGCCAGTCGCTATCGGTCGCTAGCGGGTCATTTGTATACTCGATCGGATCGCTCGTCCAGTAGGTCTCCTGGGCAGCCAGGTCGAGCGCGAACACCCCTCGTCGATTGGTGGCGAAGAGGGCGCCGTCCATCACGACCGGTTCCGTGATGAAAAGAGAGCCTTGATCGAACGTGTGCGACCAGTTCTGAGCGCCGTCCTCGGTCGCGAGCGTGTGGACGCCATCGTCAAGTGCCGCGTAGTGAACAACGTCGTCGCGCACCACCGGCGTGTTGAGCGGCATGCCGCTCACGTCGGTCTCCCAGATGGCCTCCCCGCTGTGACGGTCGACTGCGTACGCGGTTCCGTCACTCTCCCGGATCTCGTTGGAGGTCGCCCCCGGACCGTAATCGCCGGTGTAGACGACGTCGCCTGTGACGGTCGAGGCTTGCACCGTTCCGTCCATTTCGAACCGCCACTCGACGGATCCGCTCTCGCGGTCGAGCGCGTACAGATCGCCGTGCGTTTCGACGACGTACACCAGATCGCCGGCGACCACCGGTCTTCCCTGGATGTTCCGTCTTATCGACGCGATATAAGACTCGCTGTTCCTCCACGAGGTTTCGGTCCCCGTTTCGGTTGGTGTATCAGTAGTTTCATTCTCCGACCCCCCGAACACACTCGAACAACCGGCGACGCCGATAGTTGCGACGGCGACCCCACTTCGTCGGAGGAAGCTTCTTCGTGTTGCCATACAAGCAACGTAATGTCGATCCGATATAAATCCCTGGGACTGTGTGTTCCAGAAGAATACCGTGACCCCGACTCCGGATGGTCGATCACGCCATTCCCGACAGACGGGCGCCAGCATCAATCCCCGCCGAACTCACAACGAAGTCGTTCCGGTTTGGTTCCCGTACCTCCGTTGTGGATCGCTATCACGAACTCTTAACTAACAGCGTTCGCACCGACTGGCATGGAACCGGTCACTCGGCGTCAGGTCCTCGGATCGATCGGCGCAGTCGGGGTGGGCACGCTGGCTGGCTGTAATCAATCCGGGGAGGAGTCGGACTGTGGGTTACGTGGGATGGTTGCCGAGGGGCCGACCGTACAGGTCGAGGCGGAGTCATTGGTCGGTGACCCGTTTCTCGTTCGACTCGCTGGCTTTCCGTCGAATACTGACGTGACACTCACCTACAGCGCTGTGGACGGGAAGGACAACGAGTTCGAACTTGAGTCGACGCTGACGACGGACGATTCCGGCACCGTGGAGACGGACGCGTGCTCGCCGGGATGGAGTCGGATGATGCTCGACGAGCTCTCGCCGAAAGCGGACGACGGTCAGGACATATTCGTCGCTGGTTCCACGGAGCGGTTCCAGATTGAGATCACCGCGAGCGTCGATGACAAGCAGGTCGCGTCCGCGCAAGCCGAGCGACGGTATCGCGATCCCGGGATCGCCGAAACGACGCTGCGGGTCGCCGACGATGGGATCGCCGGTCGCTACTTCAAGCCGCCCGGCGACGGGCCGTTCCCAAGCGTCGTCACGCTTCACGGGTCCGGGGCAAACCGTACTGACAGGTTGAGTCGGCTACTCGCGACGCAGGGCTACGCCAGCCTCGCGCTCCAGTATTTCGGCACGGCGGGCGTCCCCGCGCAACTGATCGACGTACCACTCTCGTATTTTCAGGACGGAATTGAGTGGTTGCTCGATCGGCCAGCTGTCCGTTCCGAGGGTGTCGGCTTGGTAGGGGTTTCCCGCGGTGTCGAACCGGCGCTTTTTGCCGCCGCGGACTACGACGGCCCGACGGCAGTCGTGGGATATGCCGGCAGCGGGATCGCCCACTCGTCGCCGGATGCGCTGAACTGGGCGTCACCGTGGACGCGGAACGCGGAGCCGCTTCTCACCGACGAGCGGTATCGTCGGCTCTTCAGGGTCGATTACGACTGTGGTGGCTCGTCGTGTGACTATACCGACCCGTCACAGGCGTGTGAATGGGTGAATTGCATGTACGAGACGATGGCGGACCGCGCGCCGGACGCGCTCGATATGGCCATGCCGACCGTCGAGAACATCGACGGTCCGGTCCTGTTACACACTGGGAAAGCTGATGAAATCTGGGCAGCGCCACGGTGGTCCGAGCTGCTCATCGCTCGGCTTGACGCTGCCGACTTCGAGAACGACTACGCCCACCACGTGTATTCCGGTGCCGGACACATCATCACGCTTCCATACTGGCCGTACCAGTCACTGTCGGACGATCGGTTCGGCGGGACACCGACGGCCAACAACCGTGCCGCGATAACCGCGTGGCCCCGCACCCTCGATCATCTCGATCAGGGGTTGCGATGATACGAAGAACGCCCAGCGGCGGGTGAATGCAACAGTTACCCCTCTATTGGATCGACGCCCCTCCGCTCGTGAACGAGAAACTCCGTCGCGTTGAGCACGTAGTGGGCGACGATCACCACCAGGAGGCTTCCCGTGGCGATGTACACGCTTGCCAGCGCCAGCCCGAGAACGCCCGTCACGACCACACCGGCCCGACCCTGTGCGCCGTGAGCCACCCCGAACGCGAGCGAGGAGACGACCGCGAGCGCCCACGGCGACGCGTCGAGTCCGGCCGCCGGGACGCCGATTGCGGCCGCCCGGAAGATGAACTCCTCGCTGGCGGCGACGATCGGCAGGACGACGCCCAAAAGGAGGACCCACTCACCCCGCGTCGTCGGCGTCAGCATGGCTCGCACCCCCTGATCGTAGTCGATACCCGCCCAATCGGCCACCGCGACAGCGAGTTCACTCCCGATCCAGAGTCCGACGCCGAGACCGATCCCGAGGCCGATTGCTGGCGCGAGCGCACTGGGCGATACAGGATCGATGCCGAACGCCGAGAGCGGGATCGAAAACACGAGCGCACTGACCAGGAGCACGCCGCCGAAAACGCCCTGCGTGAGCACCACGTTGACGAACAGGGCAACGGTGGGGATCGACGCCGGCGAGGCGCGTGGCGACGTGGTTCCGCCAGTCGGCGTCGATCGACCGGCCGGCCGAACCCGAACCCATCGCGACCGCGTGACGGCGGGGTCCAGTCCCGTCGGCTGTAACCGGACGGTCGAGCGTCGGGCCGAAGGCTCCGCGTCGAGGAGCCGTTGGGTGAGGAAAGCAAGAACGACGACGAGGGAAACGACAACGCCGGTGAGGCCGACGAAGGCGGCCCAGCGAGTCACGCTTACTGCAGGCTGGGGTTCGTCTGGCCGATCTTCCGTTCGAGTGCCTGGCCGGTGATCGACTTCAGGCGATCGACCAGGCTGTCCTTTTCGGGTTCGCCAGCCAGCGCGACTTCCAGCACTTCCGAGAGGTGGCTGACGGGGATGATCTCGATCTGGTCCTCGTACTCGTCTTCGATCATCACGTCCTGTTCGTTGGCCTTCGGGATGATCACCGTGTCGAGGCCGGTCTTGGCGGCGGCCTCGATCTTGTGGGTGACACCGCCGACGGGCAGGACGTCACCGCGAACCGACAGTGAGCCGGTCATCGCGAGGTTCTGCTCGACGGGGATGTTCTCTAAGGCGGAGATGACGGCCGTCGCGACCGTCACCGAGGCGGAATCGCCCTCGACGCCCTCGTAGGACTGGACGAACTGGATGTGGATGTCCTTCTCTGAGATGTCCTCGTCTGAGAACTTCTTGATGATCGCGCTGACGTTCTGGACGGCCTCCATCGCGATCTCCTGGAGCTTTCCGGTCGCGATGACCTCGCCGGGACCCTGGGAGGGCGCGACCTCGGCCATGACGGGCATGACGATGCCGCTGTCCTCGCCCATGACGGCCAGGCCGTTGACGCGACCGACGGCGCTGCCCTCGTTGACGGTCATCTTGTAGTCCTTGCGGCGCTCGATGTAGTTGTCCGCGAGCTGTTGTTCGATCGAACGCGAGCGATCCTTGGCCTGGAGGACGTCCTCGCGCTCGGTGAACTCCTTGTCCGCTGCGCGGGCGATGTCGCCGGCGACACGGACGAGTCCGCCGAGGTTCCGGAGTTTCAGCGAGAGGTGCTCCTTGCGGCCGGCCCGGCGACGCGCTTCGAGGATGATCTCCTCGACGGCGTCCTCGGTGAAGTGCGGGAGCCGCCCGTCCTTCTCGACCTCCTGGGCGACGAAGCGGGCGTACTTCCGGCGCATCTCCGGGTCGTCTTCGATGGTGTCGTCCATGTAGACTTCGTACCCGTAGCCCTTGATCCGGTCGCGAAGCGCCGGGTGCATGTTCTCCATCGCGTCCATGTTCCCCGCCGCGACCATGATGAAGTCCGTCGGGACGGGTTCGGTCTGGACCATCGCGCCCGAGGAGCGTTCGCTCTGGCCAGTGATCGAGAACTCGCCCTCCTGGATTGCGGTCATCAGCTTCTGCTGGGAACGGATGTCCAGCGTGTTGATCTCGTCGACGAACAGCACGCCCTTGTTGGCCTTGTGGATCGCACCAGCCTCGACGCGGTCGTGGCTGGGCGTCTCCATGCCGCCGGACTGGAAGGGGTCGTGGCGGACGTCGCCGAGCAGTGCACCGGCGTGGGCACCCGTCGCCTCCTCGAAGGGCGCGGTCTGCTCGTTGGCGTTGTTGATCAGCAGGTTCGGGATCATCGAATCGCCACCACGCGCCCCGTAGCGGAACGCGAGGTAGATGACACCCGCTGCAAGCACGCCCAGCAGCGGATTGCCGGCGAACAGCGCGTACCCGATCACGATCGCGATGATGATCCACATCAGGAACGACCGCATCTGGTTGCGCTTGCGGGCCTCCTCCTTGTGGGCATCGACGATCTGCTCGCCCTTGCCGGCGGGGACCGTCCGGACTTTAGGCTCGTTGCCGTCGTCCGGGTTGTGATAGACCAGGACGTCCTGGAGATCCTCCTTCGGGAGGAGTTGGCTCATCGCCTTCGCGAGCATCGACTTACCCGTTCCGGGCGAGCCGATCATCATCACGTGGCGGCGCTGTTTGGCCGCCTTCAGGACGATGTCACGGGCGTGACTCTGCCCGATGACCTGGTCGACCAGCCGGTCAGGAACCTCGATGTCCTTTGTCGAGTCGATGTTCAATCCACCTAGTACATCGTCTTCGTCGTCGACGACTGTCGACTCCTCGTCGTCGAGTGTGACGTCGCTCCCGAGATCGGCCACTTCGTCGTCGGTATCCGACTCCTCGGCCACGTCCGCAGCGTCGGTCTCTTCGGCGGGTCGGTCGTCCGCCCCAATGGTGGACGCACCCGTCGATCGTTCGGCCGACGCGTCGGACCCGTCCGTCTGGCCGTCGTCCGAGACGGTAGCCTCCTCGTGCTCGGGCGGCGCATCGTCGGCAGTATCCTTGTTTTCGCTCATTCTAACGGGTCAAGTACGAGAATCCAGGGACTGTCGATTGATATACTTTCTCCTCACGACCGGGCTTGCCGGTCATGAGAAAACCGATAGATAGCGTACGGATTAGTGGTGAAAATCCGTCGAGCGAGGACTCGCCGGGTTTATGAAAGGCCACGTCCTGGAAGTGGATATATGACACGCGGATTCTACATCGGCCGCTTTCAGCCCTATCACAACGGCCATCACACGATGGTCGAACGTATCGCGGCCGACGGCGAGGTCGATGAACTCGTCCTCGGGATCGGGAGCGCCGGGGACTCCCACACCGTCCACGATCCGTTTACCGCCGGCGAGCGCATCATGATGGTCAACAAGGCCGTCGCCGAATTCGACCTCCCGACCTACGTCGTCCCCATCGAGGACCTCGATCGGCACTCCGTGTGGGTCAGTCACGTCCAGAGCATGTGTCCGAACTTCGATCTCGCGTACTCGAACAACCCGCTGGTGGTCCAGCTGTTCGAGGAAGCTGGCATCGAGGTTCGCCAGTCACGGATGTTCGACCGCGAGCGCCTGGAGGGCAGCGAGATCCGCGAACGCATCATCGAGGGCGATCGGTGGCGCGATCGCGTCCCAGACGCCGTTGTGGAGGTACTCGAGGAGTGCAACGGGGTCGAGCGCCTCCGAACCATCTCCCAGTCCGACGTCGTCGAACGCTGGGAGGCGAAAACGAACGACCGCCCGAGCGACTGATCGTCGGCCCCGCGACACCCGGAACGCCCGATCCCTTTTATTCGCTCTTCCCTACGACCCAGTGATGATTACGCTCAGCTCGGACTTCGGGACGCCGTATCCAGCAGCGATGAAGGGCGTCCTCGCATCCGGAACTGATGCCCGTTTGATCGACGTCTCCCACGAATTCCCTCGCCAGGACGTCCGGGCGGCCGCATTCTGGCTCCGTGAAGTGCTGCCACACTTCCCGCCGGCGGTTCACCTCGTCGTGGTCGATCCCGGCGTCGGGACCGACCGTGCGGCCCTGGCGATCCGCGCCGGTGAGCACGTCCTCGTCGGCCCCGACAACGGTGTCCTGCTTCCGGCCGCCCGTAAACTCGCTGACGCGGCCGACTCCGAAGCCGATGCGATCGAGGGGTTCGAATACGCATACGACGATCCCGAAAGCGTCACCTTTCACGGTCGTGACGTGTTCGCACCGGCGGCGGCGACGATCCACAAGGCGGGCCGGTCCCAGTTCGAAGCCGGCGATCGATTCGGGCCCGTCGAAGCATACGAGGGCCTGACGTTCCCCGAGCCCACGATCCGCGAGGACGGTGTCGACGGCGAAGTCCTGGTCGTCGATGACTTCGGCAACGCGATCACGAACGTTCCGGGCGAGGTCCTGGCTGATCGCTTCGGCGAGGCCGTGACCGCCAACGGCGTCTGGGCACCGGCCAGGCGGACGTATGCCATGGTCGAAGCCGACAACCGACTCGTCACTGTCGGCAGTCACGGCAACGTCGAGCTCGCGGTCAACCAGGGGCGTGGCGACGAACGGTTCAGCGTCTCGACAGGGTCGCGGATTCGGTTGCGATGGACGTGACTCCTGAGATGGCACTCGTTCCAGACGGCAACTCACAGGAACGGCAGGGCGACAGCGGCGGTCAACGAACTGACGACAACCCAGCCCGCGTAATTCCACCACGGGACCGCACGGAACCGCGGGCCGGGTACGTCGTCCGTGTACGTCCAGAGTCCCAGTTCGACACCGCGATGGTCACTACTCACGTCGGCGGCCGTCGCCAGCAATGCCGCCAATACGACTGCAGACGGGCCATCAGTCGCCAGCAACGCGAGCCGAAACGCAACGTAGACCGTCCCGGTCCAGCTCAGGAGGACGTATACCGGGACTCCACGAATCTGCGGATCGACGTGGTGCTCCAGCCAACCCAATTCGATGACGGCGATCTCGGCGACGAACGCGATGAGTGCGCCGCCAGCGAACAGCGAGACCGTCGCCCGCGCCGGCCAGGTGAACGCGGCGTGGACGAATGCGACCACCCCGATGCCGGCGGCGTTGGCGACGAACAGGCGAGCCTGTTGCATGCATCGACCACCGAGACGAGTTCAAAAAGGATACGGGTGACCCGATCACCTTGCCGTGAGCGCGCGGTCGACGAGCGTAGCGTTTCTGCAGGCTACCGGCACCCCGTTTGTGAAATGACGGTCACGTTCGTTCGATTTCGACCTGTAGATCGACCGTTGTCCGTTGGTCGGCGTCGATGAACATCGACCCGCCGCCGTCGGGGTACTCGACGGTTGCCTCGAACGTCGTTTCCGCGGATACCGTTTCGATCGTCGATGTCGGCACTCGCGCTCGTTTGATTTGCTCCTCGGAGAAGTAGATGCTCACGGGTCCACCGTCGAGAATTTCGCCGGAGGCGTGGGCGCGCTTCGGGTGGATGTCCGATAAGAGCCAGCCGATCGGCTCGCCTTCCAGAACGGTCACCTCACCGTCGAACCGGAAGGGATACGGTGGCGTGACGTGCCAGACGTCCGTCGCGGGCGGAAAGGACGAGGCGGGTGTCGACTCGTCGATCGACGAGAGGCTGGTGCACCCGGCGAACAGGGTCGTCCCGGCAACGGCGAGGAACTCACGGCGGCGCATACCGCTTCAAACCAATGCGTGCCGAAAAACCCTCCGTTGCCGTCCGGGATATCGACGGATTGTCGCTCGGTAGACGAAAACGCAGAGACCCAAAACCACCGCCCGGCTATCCGATCAGTTCGCGGCGATGACGTCGTCGATACGGACGATCATGGTCGCGGCTTCGGTCGCGCTGTCGACCGCTTCACGCTTGACAGCGGCGGGATCGAGGACGCCTGCCTCGAGGGGATCGGCGATATCGCCGCTTTGCCCGGACGACAGCACGCCCGAGAGCGTGCCGTTCTCGTAGGCGGCCCGGAGATCCACCAGCGCGTCGATGGGATCCATGCCCGTGTTGCTCGCGAGCGTCCGTGGGAGGACGTCGACGGCGTCGGCGAAGGCCTCGACGGCGAGTTGCTTGCGGCCTTCGACGCCGGCCGCGTGGTCGCGAACGTGATCGGCGATGACGATCTCCGTTGCACCGGCACCGGGGACGACACCGCCGCGTTCGATCGCGGCCGTGACGACGTCGAGTGCGTCTCGGATCGACCGCTCGAGTTCGTCGACGACGTGTTCGGTACCACCACGGGCGAAGATCGTCACGGCCTTCGCGGCAGTCCCGCCCTCGATGAAGGTGAGGTCGTCGTCGCCGTAGGACCGGACCGAGATGGACTCGGCGTTGCCGAGTTCGTCGGCTTCGAGGTCCTCGACCGAGGAGGCACGACTCGCGCCCGTCGCGTTGATGATCGCGCCGAGGTCAGAAACGTCGTCGATCGCCAGGACGCCGTCCTTGGCGAGGTAGGAGGCGACCCGGTCCTCGATGTCACCGCTGGCGAACAGCACGTCCGCACCGAGGTCGACAACATGCTGGGCGCGTTCCCGGAGTTCCGCTTCCTCGGATTCGATCGCGGCGTTGAGCTGGTCGACGTTGTTGACGTTGTACTCGGCGTCGATGTTGCTCTCCTTGAGGTCGAGATCGCCGTCGATTACCGCGATCGACGCGTCCTCGACTGACCGCGGCATGTTGTCGTGGACTGGTTCCTCGTCGACGATGACGCCCTCGATCAGGTCCGTCGCGCTGGAACTCGAGCCGACCTGTGCGTTGATCGTGATACTGTCGCGGTCGACACTGCCATCGTCCGTCCGGACGTGGTCGACGGCCTCGACGACCGTTTCCGCGAGCGGGCCGGCAGCGACGTCGCCTGTCCCCTTGCCCGTCATGCTCGATTCGGCGACCGTGATCAGGTCCTCGGCGTCGAGATCGCCGTCGAGGACGAGGTCGTCGATCGCCTCGCGGGCGAGCGAGGACGCCTCGTGATATCCTTCGACGATCGTCGTCGGATGAACGTCGTCGTCGAGTAACTCCTCGGCCTTGCTCAGGAGTTCGCCCGCCAGCACGGAGGCAGTCGTTGTGCCGTCGCCGACCTCCTCTTCCTGGGTCTGGGCGACTTCGACGAGCATGTTGGCTGCCGGATGCTCGATCTCCATCTCGTTCAGGATCGTCGCGCCGTCGTTGGTGATGACGACGTCGCCGTCCGCGACGAGCATCTTGTCCATGCCGCGCGGACCGAGCGTCGTCCGTACGGCCTCGCTGATGGCCTTGCCCGCGGAGATGTTCGAACTCTGTGCGTCGTCTCCCTGTGTCCGCTGAGAGTCCTCGCTGAGAATGAACATGGGCGATCCACCCATGCGCTGCTGACCGGATTGTGACATATGTGTAGCCTCACCTTATCCGTCGTTTGCGGTTCTATATAAATGTTACTAAGCTGTCGGCGGTGCTTTGATGCGGGGAGATACCCGGTCGGCCACCACGGGAAACTTCCGCAGGCAGACAGATCGATCAGTCACGGCGGTCGTCGGTTGTTCCGGAACTGAGACCGGCTAGGCCACCGATCCACGCAACGACTGTCCAGTGTCTTTCTGTCTGGCTGGTAGCTTGGTTCTGTCAATGTGGAAGTCAGTACCCGGAGCGGTGATTTAATAGGAAGACCACTCGATGGTTCGTTCGATGCTGGAGTTGGAGCACGGGTTCAGGGTCGTCGATACGCACGTCCGCCTCGAACCCGGGGCTGACCAGCGGTCGGGAGACGGACCGGGAACGCCTGAACGCCTCGAACGGGAGATGCACCAGGCCGGGATCGTCCGATCGCTCGTCTATCCGGGTGCGCGCGAGGGATCGTATCTGAAAGCCAACAACGCGATCGCCCGCATGAGCGTGGGCCGGCCGTTCGTCGCGCTGGCTCGCCTCAACGGCCCCCGTGACCCCGACAGTGGCACGGGTGCGCGACTCCGGAACCTGACTGCGAGCCGCAACGAGGACCATACGGCACCCGGTGACATCGAACAGTTCGCCTACGACGACCGCTTCGTCGGGTTCAAACTGCATCCGTCGAAGGATGGTCTTCCCGACGAAGCGGTCATCGACGCGCTCGAATCAGTGGGGCTCCCGGTCCTCGTTCACGGTGGCGAGGAGTTTGGGCCGAAAGCGATCGAGCGGACACTGGCGACCGCCGACGTTCCGACGATCGTCGCCCACTTCGGTGGGTATCCCCTCGACCGTGAACGGATGGATCGGACGATCGACCTCCTTGGGGCATACGACGATCTGTACCTCGATACGAGCTTTGTCAGATTTCGGGAGCCCCTCGAACGCGCACTCCGGGAACATCCGGATCGGATTCTCTTCGGTAGCGGCGCACCCAGTGCCCACCCGAGCGTGGCGATCATGGAGATCCTCACGCTCGACGTTCCGGAGGACGCAATGCGAAAAGCCTTCTCGAACAATCCGGGTCGCGTGATCGACGCACTCGCCCCGTAGTCACCGGGAGTCGTAGACTGCTACCGCTCGATTCCGTCTGGTCGACTGGCCACGTGGATTCCGGCGATCGCTCCGATCACGGGCTCTGGCGGCGAGACCGTCTTTGAACCCGACTGGAACCCCAGCCACCACGCCGCGACCCGAACTGAACCAGTCGGTAGCCGGTTTCTCTCCGGCAAAAACATCCCTCAGTGCACTTCTGGCGTCCGACAGGGCACGTTGGGTGATACTTGCGATCACGGCCGGCCGGAGCCCGTAGTTTTTGGCCAGGCGATACGCGACTGATCGATACTCCCGGTTCCAGTCCGTCTCAGTCGTGCCGCCGTCAGCACCCATCGGCCGCTCGACAGCCATGTCGGACCGCCAGGAGACGGACCGATTCATCCCGGCTGCCCGGTGGGAGAGGTCGCGCGCGTCGTCGACTGTCAGGTACTCGTCGAAGCCGTCCAGATCTGTGAGAACGCGCTGTGTCAGCACCACGTTATCGGGATTGACGTAGGTGACTGTCCGTCCGGCCACTGTTTGGGCCTCCGTGCACTCGGTCGTTTTGCCGGCCCGCACGCGCCGGTGTGTGGGCCCGGTCACGATCGGGGCCTCCCTGAGGCCCGCCCGGATCGCCCGCTCCCACTCGTCGGTTACGGCCGATCCTTGATTGACGAACGCGATCGCGTCCCCCGTCGCATGATCGATCCCCGCGTTGCGTGCCGCGTTCGTCGGTCGATCCGCGATCTCGACGAGTACGTCGACATCCGCCCGATCGCGGACCATCCCGGTTGTCCCATCCGCCGAAGGGCCGTTCACGACGATCACCTCGGTCCCGGCGACGTGTTCGCTGACGGAGTCGAGCGTGCGGGCGAGTTGCTCTCGTCCGTTGAGCGTCGGGACGACTACCGAGAGTTCCATATACGTCTATAGGGATTCGGGTAACTAAAAACGTCGCGAGATCGTCCGCCACTGACAATTGAGAGTTATTTCATCCCTGACAGTGCCAGTACGAGACCGATGAGAGCCGCCCGCCACCCGGAATCCGACCGACTGACTGGTCGACTGTCCTGAACGCCGAAGCCAGACTGTCGGGGATCGCTCGATACAGTCCGTACGGAAAGACGAAATCATGCGTCGCGTCGACCAGTTCGAGGTCGGCTTCCCCGAGTAGCCGGTTGACTTCCCACCGGGAATACAACCGCGACCCCATGGGCAACGCCCAGTTGTAGATCGACCGGGTGCTAAAGCGATTGAACGTATCGAAGAACACGACTTCCTTCGAGACGCGTCGCATCTCTGCGAGATACGATGCCGGCGTGTCCGCGAGATGGAAAAACCGCATCGCGATGACGGCATCGAAGTGGTCGTCAGGGAAGGGCAGCCGCCCGGCATCGCCCCGCATGAATTCCAGATGGGACTGTACCCCCGCGGAGCGAGCCTTCTCGCGGCCCTGCTTGAGCATCGCCGAGGAGATGTCGAGACCGACCACGTCCGCGCCTCGCTCGGCCAACATTACCGTGAACCGGCCGGTCCCGCAGGCGATCTCGAGGACGCGCGAATCTTCGACCGGCCCGATGGCGTTCAGTACCACCTGTTTCTCCCGGCGGTCGATGAGTCGACCCCCACCGGAAAATCGCTTCTCCTCGTAGGCCTCGGCGATCTCGTCGGCCTGGTACCACTCCTGTCCTTTCACGCTATCACTTGTTCACCACGGGGTGATTAAAACGGTATTGGATCCATCCGTGACCGGTGATATAAGGACATCCCATCCAATATTAGGAATTATATTCTCCATATAGCCAATACTTATCAGTTGCTTCCGACTCCGGTAATATATGAGCACAACCATCGAAGACGGGTCGCGGACGGAGATCATTCTCACGAAGGGGGAGTTTCGTGAACGACTTCGTGAGTTGCCGCCGAGTGCGAAACTGATCGCGAAGGTACTCGAGACGGACCAGCCACTCTCCCAGGGCCAACTCGCCACCGAGTCGCTGCTTCCGGATCGAACGGTTCGGTACGCACTCAACCGGCTGGAAGATGCCGATCTCGTCTCCTCGCGATACAGCTACCGCGACGCCCGCAAGCAAGTGTACTACCTGACGACCGAGTGACTGTCGACCGCGTGAGACGGTAGTTGCTGGTCGATTCCTTCGGTGCATACCTCGATGGCCTTTTTGCCCACGCCACGGTAGCCAGTCCATGGATCTCGAAGCCGAGCTCGCAGCCGCCCGTGCCCTCGATGTCGCCGCCATCGCGGACGCGATCGAGTCGATCGGTTTTGAGTGTACCCGCTGTGGACATTGCTGTCGCGGCACCGACGAGGCGGACCATACGGCGACGGTCTTCCCGGACGAGATCAGGACGATTCAGGACGGGGACGAGTACGACTGGCGGGACGTCGCTCGCCCGATGCCGTTCGGACTCACTGAGCCGGACGACGGACCGGCAACCGGCGAGACGTTCGAGTGGGCACTCGCGACCGACGCGTGTGGGGACTGTACGTTCTACGACCGGGAAGGCGAGGCGTGTTCGATCTACGACCGCCGGCCGCTCATCTGTCGCACGTACCCGTTTAGCCTGGCGATCGAGGACGACGGGGCTGAACTGAGCGCACCGATGGGTGAGGTCGTCGATCGTGAAGGGGCAGTCCAGGCTCACGAATGTGAGGGGCTGGGACGCGACATCTCACGGGCGGACGCGATCGAACTCGCTGAAACACTCAAGCGACGCGCCGTTCGGGAGCTGCAGGAAGCTATCGGGGTTCGCGACAACTACGAGCCGACGGATATCGACGGCATCGTGGTTCACGATTCGGAAGGACAGAAGCGCCCAGACGGTACACGGATCCGGGAGTAGCGTCTGACTCGGATGGCGGTCGATAAGTTCTTTAGGGTGGCCTTCGACGCCGGGAACGGTGGTTTAACCTTGGAAATCTCAGAGAAACTCCTCTGTCTGTTCAGTGCGGACGTCACTGCTGAGGACGACCGGTACGTCGTCGAAGTACCGCGACGGGAAATCGAAACGGGGTCGATCGAGCCCGGCGAAACCTATCGGATCGCGCTCATCTCGGGCGATGAGGAATCGACAGACGAACAACCGAGCACCGACAGCGTCCCGAACGAGCCACAGCCGCCGGTCGAGACCGGCGAGATCCGGTACGTCGAAATCGAAGACATCGGCAAACAGGGCGACGGTATTGCTCGGGTCGAGCGGGGCTACGTCATCATCGTGCCCGGCGCGGAGATCAACGACCGCGTCAAGGTCGAAGTCTCCGAAGTCAAATCGAACTTCGCGGTGGGCGAGATCATCGAAGAAGACATCTGAACGACGGCGTCTTTTCCCGGTCGTACCATTTCCCGGCCGTTCGGGCAACTCCCGGCGGCCCCAATGACCGTTTCTGAGAGAAAATCGCAAGACTGCGGCCGATTAACCGACCATACCAAACCACCTATATCCGTCTCGTTCCATCATCGAAACATGAGCACGAGTGCGGCGGCGACCCAGGACGACGGCCCGCTCTCGAAGAAGCAGCGTCGGATACTCAAATATCTGCGAGCCAACGCTGACGAGCAGACCTACTTCAAATCCCGGCTCATCGGCGAGGAACTCGGTCTCTCGGCGAAAGAAGTCGGGACGAACATGGCTGCCCTCCAGGAGGGCGAATACGATCTGACTGTCGAAAAGTGGGGCTATTCGTCCTCGACGACGTGGATGGTCGACTCGTAGCACGTCTCCGTCGACTGATTCTCCTCACCCGTCGTAGGCGACGTGTTCGTCAGCCTCGGCGGCGAACTCGATCGCGTTCTCGCCGAAGGATTCGGCGTACCTGACCACCAGCATCAACAACGTTTCGGGCTGTCGAAGCCCGTATCCGCTTTCCCTGGTGAGCAGGCCGGCTTCCTCTAGCTGTGTCGCGTGTTTGCTGATTGTGGGATTCGAGACGTCGAGTCGCTCGGCCAGTTCCTTGGCCGTCGCGCTCGGATCCCTGAGGAGTTCGACGATCATCCCGCGGGCGGTATCTCGACGAAGATAACCGAGTGCCGTTCGTTCGAATTCGCTGAACCGATCTGCCGGAAAAAACCGTCGATACTCGCCGTCTCGCTGACTCTCGATCGCGTCCTCCTGTAACAACGTTCGGAGGTGATGTTGTGTTTCCCCGGTTCCCAACTGGAGGTCGTCGCGGAGTTTCGAGAAGTGCGCCCCCGGGGTCGCCGAGAGATAGCCGGCGATCGCCCCTGGCGCGGTGCTGTCGCTACTTGAATCTGCCAGTCGAACGAGTGGACTGGCAGCCCCCAATGCGGCGAACCGACGGAGCGTCGCGCGCTTGCTCTCGTCGACACCATCCCCTGGCATTGTCCAAGCCAATGGTACCGAGTTACAAAACGGCTTCGTTATTTTTCTATTACACGATGGCGCAATTGCTTCCGTGCAACGGCACGAAACCGGCGTGTCGCAGAAAACCGGGGTCGAACAGTCTCCGGATTACTCGTCCGTGTTGAACTCGTTGTCCATCTCCTCGATGACCTCGTCGGGGTCTCTGATATCGGCCGTCTCCTTGCCGGATTTGACCGCCTGGGCCTGCTCTTCCATCTCCGCGACGTCGACCTCGGCCTCCTGGTCGATCTGGCCGAGGATCTTCTCGATGTCGTCGAGGCCGAGCATCTCGCGGGTCTCGTCGTCGAAGTCGAGGCCTTCGAGGGCCGATTCGCCGTCCGTCTGGACGTCGCTGCCGGTGAGGTGCTTGCCGTACCGGCCGACGAGCGACGTCAGCTCCTGGGGCAGGACGAACTTCGTCGACTCGCCCTTGCCGATCTCCTCTAAGGTCTCCATGCCACGCTCGATGACCGCGCGCTCGCCCATCGCTTCGGCGGATTTGGCGCGCAACACGGTCGAGATGGCGTCACCCTGTGCTTCGAGGATCTGGCTCTGCTTTTCACCCTGGGCGCGGATGATGTTCGATTGCTTCTCACCCTGGGCCTCCTCGACGGCGGAACGACGCTCACCCTGCGCCTCGAGGATCATGGCACGCCGGCGGCGCTCGGCGGAGGTCTGTTGCTCCATGGCCTGTTGGACGTCCTTGCTCGGGTTGACCTCCCGAACTTCCACACTCTCGACGCGAATCCCCCACTCGTCGGTGGGTTCGTCGAGTTCCTTGCGGATCTTGGCGTTGATCTCCTGGCGCTTGTTGAGCGTGTCGTCGAGTTCCATGTCGCCAAGCACCGCACGGAGTGTCGTCTGTGCGAGGTTCGAGACGGCGCGCTTGTAGTTGTCAACTTCGAGGTAGGCCTTCTTTGCGTCCATCACCTTGATGTAGACGACGGCGTCGGCGGTCACCGGCGAGTTGTCGCGCGTGATCGCCTCCTGTCGTGGCACGTCCAACGTCTGTGTCCGCATGTCGAACGTGTGGGTCGCGGAAACGAACGGCGGGACGAACGCGATCCCGGGTTCGAGCAGCTTTCGATACTCTCCGAGGACGGTGAGGGCTTTCTTCTCCGTGGCGTCGGTGATGACCACCATCTGCCAGACGGTCACCACGGCGATCGCCAACAATACGAGGGCGACGATGGGGAACAGTTCTGCACCCCCCAGTTGTAGCGGGATAGTTCCGAGCATACGCATTTGCGTTGGCAGGAACACAACAAAAGTGTTGGGCTAGTGTTGGAAACTCGGCCCGTCCGGCAGAGCCGGTCTTCAGGCAGACTCGGTTTCGTGATCGAACTCGCCGCTTGGCTCTCCAACGCCCTCGTCAGCTGTCTCCCGCGCCGGCGATTCCGAGTCCTCCACGCCTGTCTCGTCGGTTGCCTCGCGACCACGGTCGAGTTCCGCTTCGATGTCGTCGGTACTCAACGTCGCCATGGATTCGACGGTGAGCACGTTGCCACCGCCCGGATCCACGACCATGACCTCTTCACCTTCGGGAATGTCGTCGTCGAACGCCCGCGCCTGATAGTACGGGTTGAATCCACCGCTATCGAGTTTGACCTCGCCCCCGGTCCCGGTGACGCGCTCGGTCACCCGGCCGGTTTTTCCTTTCAGCGAGTCCGAATCGCTCGTCCGGCCGGTCCCTTTCCCACCGTAGAAGTCGAACTGGCGATAGGCGTACAGTGCCATGCTCCCGACACCCAGTACGAGACCGGCCATGATGACGACCGCGAAAATACCGAGCGACGGCGGCAAGGCAAGTCCCACGAGACCCGCGACCAGCAGCGCGATTCCGAGGACAATGAAGTGTGCACCTGGCGCGAACGCTTCGCCGATGACGAGTAACGCCCCCACTAACAGCAACAGCAGCGAGAGGTCAGCACCCAGGACGGTTACCATGCGGGCGAGTTAGACCTGAACCGGGTTAACAGTTCGGTCACCTGTTCGGTGAGAAAACGACCGTACTTTCGATCTCTTGGTCGCCGTGAACGGTGATTCTCACTGGGACGAGACAGCCACGACGGTCAGGGGAGTAACTGCCAGATGGCGATCAGTCCCAGGGCGAAACCAAGGGCGACGAACACCGCGTGCTCCGCCGAGGGTGAACCGGCTTTGACCTCGCCATACAGCGAGAGCCCATCGGCGTTGTCTCCCTCCTCATCGTCCTCTAGATCCGCAAGTGAGAACCGCCACTCGCTGTCGGTCGCCGCGTCGTCTTCGTCTGCTCTCTCGGTATCTGGTCCGTCCGTGGGATCAGTTCCCCACTCGGTCCGGTCGTCGCCCCACTCGTCGTCAGCCATACATCTCCTACCGGATCAGGCGTCTAAAGTGCTCGGTCCGTGATCGGGGTGCCGATCAACGATGCCGTTACTTGATCTTCGATCCGAGCGGTGCGTCCTCGTGTGTCGTCAACAGATCGGCCTCCTCGCTGGCGGCGAGCACCATACCGTTTGACTCGTAGCCGAACAGCTCGGCTTTCTCCATGTTCGCAAGCAAGACGACGCGCGTCCCCGGGAGCGTTTCGATGTCGTGGAGTTGCTTGATCCCGGCGACGACTTGCCGCGTTTCGAGGCCGATGTCGACGTCCAGGCGGACGAGGTCGTCACTGTCCTCGATGGGTTCCGCGTCGTCGATCTTCCCGACGCGAATGTCTAACTCCTGGAAATCATCGAAGCCGATCCGATCCGCGGCGAGCGGTTCGAGGTCCATGTCCGCGGTTTCGGCCTCCTCGGAGTCGTCGCTTTCGGTTTCGCCGTCTGCGTCGTCGCTGTCGGTCGCCTCCGCGACGCGGGCTTCGAGCTTCTCGTTGAGTGCTTCGACGCGCTCGTCGGGTATCTTCTCGAAGAGTTCCGTCGGTTCGCCGAACTCGGCAGGCGGCGATTCGAGCGCGGCATCGAGGGTCACGTCCGCGATCGACCCGTCCTCGTCGAGTTGTGCCCAGAGACGCCGGGACGTGTCGGGTGTTGTCGGCTGGAGCAAGACGGCGACGGCCTTGGCGATCTGGACGCAGTCGCGGATGACCGGCGCGGCTTCGTCGTCGTCCAGATTCCACGGTTCGTGGCGCTGGATGTACTCGTTCCCGAAGCTCGCCAGCTCGACGGCGGCCTGGGTTGCTTTCCGGATCGAATAGTCGTTGACGCCGGCCTCGAAGTCCTCGATGGCGTCCTCGATGCGGTCCTCGACATCCGGTGAGAGATCGGCGTCGGGCGTGCCACCGTAGTTGCGGTCGGCAAAGAGCAGCGATCGGTAGGCGAAGTTGCCGACCGTCCCGACGAGTTCGCCGTTGACGCGCTCCCGGAAGCGATCCCACGAGAAGTCGATGTCGTCCTGGAACCCGCCGACGGTCGTGAGGTAGTACCGGAGGAGATCCGGATGGAAGCCCTCATCGAGGTACTCCCGCGCCCAGATCGCGCGGTTGCGGCTCGTCGAGAAGGCATCACCGTCCAGACTCATGAACCCGCTGGCGACGACGGCGCGTGGCTCGTTGTAGTCGGCGACGTGGAGCATCGCGGGCCAGAAGATCGTGTGATGCTGGATGATGTCCCGTCCGATGACGTGGATGATCTCCCCGCTATCGGGGCCGGCCGGCTCGTCGGCCTTCCAGGCCCCCTCCCAGTCGTAGGTCTCGGGACCCACTCGATCGGTGTACTGCTTGGTCGAGGCGATGTACTCGATCGGGGCGTCGACCCAGACGTACAGGACGAGGTCTTCGGCAGTGTCGTCGCCCGCGTCGTCAACCTCCGGATAGTCGAATCCCCAGTCCATGTCCCGAGTGATACACCAGTCCTGGAGCCCCTCTTCGATCCACTGGCGGGGCTGATTTTTCGCGTTGGCGGTCCCCTCCAGTCGGTCGAGGAACCCGGAGAGATAGTCGGCGAGTTTCGAGACTTCGAAGAACTTGTGCGTGCGCTCGCGGTACTCCGCGGGGTTGCCGGAGATCTTCGAGACGGGATCCTCGATCTCGCCGGGTTCGAGGTGACGGCCACACCCCTCGTCGCACTCGTCGCCGCGGGCGCGCTCGCCGCAGTACGGACAGGTCCCGACGACGTAGCGATCAGGCAGGGGCTGGTCGTCTTCGGGATCCCAGGCGACCTTGATCTCCTGTTCGTCGACGTAGCCCGCCGCCTCCAGGGCCTCGACGATCTCGTGGGTCAACTCCCGGTTGGTCTCCTGGTGGGTGTGGCCGTAGTTGTCGAAGTCGACGTCGAACTCCGGAAACGTCTCCTCGTACTGTTCGTGGTACTCCAGGGCGAACGCTTCGGGGTCGATGTCGTCCTCGATGGCCTGGACTGCAATCGGTGTCCCGTGCATGTCCGATCCGGAGACGAAGGCCGTCTGCTGGCCGAGTTTCTCCAGGGAACGGGTCAACACGTCGCCGCCGACGTAGGTTCGCAGGTGACCGATGTGCAGATCTCCGTTGGCGTAGGGCAATCCGCAGGTCACCACTGCGGGATTTTCGGTCGGGAACTCGTCGTGACTCATACGACCGATTCCACCGGCCGTCGCCTAAAATCCGCGGATTCCCTGCCGACAGCGTGCCCCGCACCGATCGACCACGGCTCACTCCCCGTCGTCGGTTCGGTACCGAGACAGCAACGATGTCGCCCCTGCGAGTGCGGCAAGGGCCGTCGGGACGCCGAATCCGGGACCGCTTCCGGTCGACGCCGTGGGGGTCGTTGTCGAGGTGGTATCGGACGTTGACCGGTCCTCCATCGACGCCGTGGCCGTCGACTCCTCCGTCGTAGTCGCCGTCGCTGTTTCCCGGCGCTCGGTGGCCCCTCCGTGGTGGCCGAGCGTCCGGAGTCGGACGCGGGACCCGGTGCTCGATCCCTCGGCCGGGACGTCAATCGCGTAGACGGTCCCCCGAAGGCTCGTGACGTAGGCCGTGCCGTCGACGATGACCGGCGAGGCGGGGACCGACTGGTTGAGACCGAACTCGAAGCGTTTCTCGCCGGTGTCCGTGGCCAGACCGTACAGCAGATCGGCATCACACCCCACGACCACCATATCGCCGGCGACCGTCGGGGACGAGTCGACCCCACCGTGGGTCTCGTATCGCCACTCCTCCTCGCCCGTTTCGAGGTCGATCGCGTACACGTGGTCGTCGCGACTCCCGACCATGGCCGTGCCGTCGAGGACTGTCGGCGTCGATCGGATCTCGCCGTCAGTCTGCAACCGCCATTCCGCTTGGCCGGTCGCGATGTCGAGGGCGTACACCACCCCGTCCGTACAGCCAACGACGACCCGGCCCGCGGCGACCGTCGGCGACGAGAACACGGGGCCGTCGGTGTCGAACCGCCATTCTTCATCGCCCGTCGCGGCGTTGATAGCGCACACCGCGGCGTTGAGGCCGCCGACCAAGACCACACCGTCGACGACCGTCGCGGAGGACGTTACCCGGTTGCCGATTTCGAAGCGCCACTGGCGGTCGCCGGTCGCGGCATCGAGCGCGTACAGGAACCCATCCTGGCTCCCGACGAAGACCGTCCCGTCCGCGACCGTCGGCGACGCGGTGACGCGGTGGTCGGTCTCGACGCGCCAGCGTCGGTCACCCGTCCGGGCGTCGATGGCGTAGACTGAGTGATCGTCGCTGCCTACGTAGACCGTCCCGTCGACGACGGCCGGCGACGATTTGACGGTGTTGTCGGTCCGGAACTGCCAGTGCCGCCGGCCGGTGTCGGCCGCGAGCGCGTAGACTGACGACTGGGCACCGACGTAGACCACACCGTCGACGACAGTCGGCGAAGACCGTCCCTGGAACCCGGTCCAGTATCGCCACCGAAGTGGCGTCGATTCCGCCGTGATGGTGGTCGTCGGATAGTCGTCGCCGACGACGACGGCGCCTTTCATGCCGGCCGACAGGTGTGGCTCGCAGTAGTACCTGGAGATGCCGCCCTCGTCGAACGTGTGTTCGAAGGTGGTGCCAGCTTCGGCGACGGGCGATACCGACGAATATGCGTTGTCGTCGGCGACGACGGTGTGGACGTTACCGTTTCCCGCCCACTCCCAGACGACGGTCGTGCCGACGTCGACGTGGATCGCGGGTGGACCGAAGCCCCAGTGACCACCATTGGCCTCGACGCCGACCCTGACGGTCACCTCGTCGGATCCTCGCCAGTCCCGCGTCTCGCCGCGGTAGTTCTCGACGTCCGAGAACCAGCCCTCGTACTCCGGCTCGGCCTCACGCTCGGCCGCCTCGCTCTGCCCGCTCGCCCCGATCACACCCGAAAGCGACGGTACCATCGTTGCCCCGGCGATACCGCGGAGGAGGGCACGTCGGGACGGCCCGATCGTTCCATCTGACATGTTCCAGGAATACGATGACTGATTTGAAAAGCCACCGAAACGTGTCGCTCGACGGCCATGGGGCCACGTGAAGTCACACCGACGCAGTCTCAATCCGTGACGCTGACGCCACCGAACGCGGCGAACCCGGTCACGACAAGATCGATCTCGTCGTGATCGCGCTCGCGGCGCTTGCGTTCGTCCTCAGCACCACCGAAGATCGGCAGGACATCCATCCGGACGTTCCACTCCCGCGGGACGGCGATCTCACACCCACCGAACATTGCGGTTGCGTTGACCGTCGCCGGCCGGTCTTTGATGCCCGCATCCCGGAGGTCGAGTTCGACGCCGCCGAATATCGCGGTCAGATCCGCGCTCTCGAATGCAGCCGCCGTCGAGCGCTGCCCGCTACCGCCGAAGACGCCGATCGCACTGATGGATGCGTCGGATATCTCCCGTGATTTCGATCGTGATCGGTAGTGGTTGACGATGAGCGAGAGACCGAAGGCCACGACGAGCAGGGGCCAAAGCTCCGTGATCGCTTCGGCCTGGACGTACTCAAGCGTGACCAGTTGCCAGGCGGCGGCCACGACGATGACGGCGATCGGGCCAAAGAGGTTCCGGAAGCCACTGACGACGAGGGCGTACACTCCGAGGAGGACGAACAACGACGGCACGTATTGCAGGAGGATTTCCGCGTCGTAGACGTCTGTCGTCTCGACCAGCAACGCGAGACCGACGACGATCACGATCGCACCGAAAACGACCTGACTCGTGAGGTTGCGGCGTTTCATGCCGGATAGATCACAGCCAGACCGTATAAACCTACCTCGCGCGGGGGTGTGGGATCCGGCAGCTGGCTCCGAACGGGGGTGACCACCGTTCGTCGGGATCCTGCCGGCCGCAGGGGGACCGTCGGTCGCAACGAGCAGTGGGCGAGGACGCCCGCGCTTACCCGTCGTTCGAACTGTCCTCGTCCGAGTCACTTCCGGAGCCGTTCCCATCGTCGTCCTCATCATCCCCAGTCACAATCTTCTGGTTGGCCGCGAGGAGACAGAAGCCTTCGGAGTCACCCGAGTGATGGCCGCCGTAGTGATTGTTGACGATCGTATTGTCGTAGACGGTCATGCTAACGGTGTACCCACAGGGGTTCATCCGGCCGACCGTGCCATTCTCCCAGTCTGTTTTGAGTTCCCAGGTCCCGTCGCCGCCGCCACGGTCCAGTACTTTCGTTCCCGATGTCTCTTCGACGCTGGCATCGTCGGCTTCTTCGTCGGGGTCAAGGTCGAAAGAATACCCTTTCAGACGCTTGTCGTCGGCCCTGAACGTTCCCTCGATGGTGTTTCCGACCTTGAAGAAGCCACAGTCGCCGGCCTTGCCCCCCGATGTGGACCCGGACTTGACGCCCGTTATCGAGATCGAGGCCGTGGGGTCGGTGTTGTCCAACCGGATGAGCATCTTCCGGTCGGTCGTGCCGTCCGGCTCGAACACGACATCGGTGTGGACCGGATCGCCGTCACCCCGCTTTGCCTCGACCTTCAGTTCGTAGAGACCGTCGTCGCTGGTGTACCACTTCGCGAGGACGTCGTTGATCACCTTCGGCACGTACGTATAGAAGCCGTCACTGTCGACCTGCATCCGCCTGTTGATTCGGGGGGCGTCGTAACTCCGGACGGTGAACTCGTTGGAGACCCGTTTCCAGGGGTTGGCGGCGTCGCTAACACCCGGTTTGTAGGGCCGCACCGACACCCGGTACTTGAGGGCATCGGCTCCGCTGGCGTCCGGGTCGATTCCGTCCATCGGCCGGCCGGTGATCGTCACCAGCCCGCCGAAGGGTGCCTGTTTGGCCTGGAACCCGCCCATGACGGCCTGGCCGGTAGCGGTCCCGGTGTCGTCGGCGTCTGGCGGCGTCTGTTTGACGTCCGCGGGGAAGATGTTCCCGACACTGCCGACAGCGAGCCGGCCTTCCTCGATCGCCTCGGCACCGGGGGAAACCTGGACGATCGTCTCGTGGTGGTTGCCCCAGGTCGGTGCGAAGTTGGGGTTGCTCTTTGGCGGCTTGTCCTCCCAGGAGAGCACGGCGCGAATACGAACCAGGCTCGGCCCGTCGTGACATGGCTGTCGATGATGACTGAGGTCGACGGGCAGGTGGACCGCATACTGGAGACCGTCGCCCGGAATCGAGGGGATGTCATAGACGTTGACCGAGCCGGTCCCGAGGTAGTTCCAGGTCCCGCCCGAGACATCCTTCTCCCAGAACGCGACGTATTCGGTGCTTCCCTGCGTACAGAGCCCACCGGAGTACCCGGCCGGCCGCTTGACGGTAAACACGCCCGTGAGTAGCCCGGATCGATAGCCAACACAGCCGAGCTCTTCGTAACCCGTGTTCTCGAACGTTTCGTCGAGGTTTTCCAGAACCTCGCCGATCTCGATGTCGAGTTCCGGCGGGATGTCGATGGGAACCTCGGGGACTGGTTCAGGGTCGGGTATCGGAATGGGGTCGGGTTCTGGCTCGGGAATCGGAACCGGTTCGGGCTCCGGATCGGGTATCGGGATCGGATCAGGGACGGGATCCGAGAGGGAGATGTCCCCGGGTTGCAGCGCCGACGTGGTGAGATCAAGGCCGGCGGTCGCGGGCTCACGTACGACGGACTTGAACGCGGTGAATCCGCCGCGATGAGGCGGGACGCTGGTGTTCTGGTACGTGAGCAGTGACTGGGACGGACTCAGCTGTGGTGGATCGACCGGGTCCCCTTCGCCCGCGTCGATCCCGTCGATGACGGACTCGGGGAGCGCAGTGTCGATGAGGTCAGGGATGGTCGGCCACTGAGGTTCGATCTGGATGTCGGCATCCAGCCGGTTACCCCACACGGGGAGCTTCTCGGGTTTGTCCTTCGGCTTGCTGTTCCAGCTCAACACCGCTCGGATCCGCGGGAGATACGGCTCCCCGCAGGGCTGTTCGTCCTCGTCGAGTTCGAGCGTGACTGTATACGCGACCGGCTTGGGTCCCGGCAGGTCGTGGACGCGGGTCGAGCCGACGCCGAGGTTCTCCCAGTCACCGTTGCGCTCGCGGTCGATGAAAAATCGGACGAACTCGACGGACCCGTCAGTACAGAGGTCGCCCCCGTACCCGTGGTCACGTTTGACCGAGACAACTGCTTCAAGTTGCTCGGCGGCGGGATCGTACCCCACGCAGGTTAGTTCCTCGAAATCAGTGTTGCTGGTGATGTCGAGGACTGGTTCGTACTCCAGCTCCGGGTGGTTGCCGAAGTAGTTAGGGTTCTCGGCGAGCAACTGCTTGTACTTCGCGCGTTCCGGCGGCACCGCTGGCATGTCGAAGTCGACATCGAGGTCAAGTTCCTCGGCGGTGTCCGGCCCGACCGATCCCGTCGGTTCCAATCCTTGTTCGCGCTGGAACGAGGCCACGGCATCCCTCGTCCGGCGGCCGTACTCGCCGTCGATCTCGCCGACGTCGTACCCGCGCTCCGCGAGCAGTTCCTGGAGTTGCTGTACCGCTTCGCCGTCCGCACCGAGTGTGAGATGCATTGGTGTTCTCCGGCGGCGCAGTCATGGTCTCCAGTGACCGTCCGATACTGACACCCGAGCCCACTAATCCGCGCCTGAGACACAGCAACGGAAGGCGGCTACTAAAATATTCAGGATTATTGACCATAACAGGATATATAATTTTCATATATGATTAATTAGTTTTCACCCCCACGATCACGAAACGGGAGACGGTGCGTCATTGAGTACCACGTGGTTGGGACGCATCGAGAGCCCCATGGAAAACACGGTGTCCGACCAGTCACACGCCGGAGTCGTCTGTTAAGCCGATGTGGAAGGCAAAACCGTTCCCGGCGGTTCATGACCTCTCCCCTCTTGCCGAGATGATGACTATTCCGCTCATCCCTGTCGGCGTCCGAGCTGTGCAAGACGACACTGTTAATGGTTGGCCGGTGAACAGATCGACCATGCAGACAGTCATTCTCGCCGCCGGGCAGGGGACTCGGATGGGGCCGCTGACGGAGTCGACGCCGAAGCCGATGCTACCCGTCGCCGGTCGTCCATTAGTCGCACATGTGGCGGACGCGGCCGTAGACGCCGGTGCGTCGGAACTCGTCGTCGTCGTGGGATACGAGGCCGAGGCAGTTCGGTCGTTCTTCGGCGAATCGTACCGCGATGTGCCGGTCACGTTCGCCGTCCAGGCGGAGCAGGCGGGCACCGCTGACGCCGTCCGTGCCGCACGCCCGGAACTCGACGGCGCGTTCGCGGTGTTGAACGGGGACAATCTCTATGATCCCGCAGCGGTCGAACAACTGTTCGAAAGCGCTCCCTCACTGGCGACCTACGAGGTCGACGATCCATCGAACTACGGTGTCGTGTCGATCACAGACGGCATCGTCACCGACATCGTCGAGAAACCGGCGGATCCGCCCACGACGTACGCGAACACCGGCGCGTACGTCTTCCCGGAAGCGGCGATCGACTGGCTCGACGTCCCCGAAAGTGAGCGTGGCGAATACGAGATCACGGACGTCGTCGCCCAGGTGATTGACGCCCACGAGGTGACGCCGGTGCCCCTCTCACGCTGGCGAGACGTGGGCCGCCCATGGGAGCTGCTCGAAGCCAACGAGACCCTGCTTGCGGAACTCGATGGGACGGTCGACGGGACCGTCAGCGACGACGCGGAACTGCGGGGGACGGTCGTCGTCGAGGCCGGCGCGACCATCGAACCGGGCGTGGTGATCGAAGGGCCAGTGTACGTCAGTCGCGGTGCGTCGGTCGGCCCGAACGCGTACCTTCGCGGGGGGACCTTTCTGGGAGCGGACGTTCACGTCGGCAACGGCGTCGAGATCAAAAACAGCGTGATCCGCCGCGGGACGAACGTTCCGCATCTCTCCTACGTCGGCGACAGCGTCCTCGGCCAGGACGTCAACTTCGGGGCCGGGACGAACGTCGCCAATCTTCGCCACGACGGTGCGACCGTTCACCTGACAGTCAAAGGCGATCGGATCTCGACGGGACGGCGCAAGTTCGGCGTCGTCGTCGGCGACGGCGTCAAAACCGGCATCAACACGAGCCTGGAGCCTGGCGTCACGCTGTCGGGCGGGACGGTCACCGAACCCGGCGAGCGCGTGCGTCGCGATCGGTGAGAGACCCGCTGATCACTCGCGTCGGCGAGTGCCTCACGTCGGGTCTGTTTCGACCCACCGCTCACAGACGGCTTCGAACTCAGCGTCGGTAAGCTGGCCGGTCGCGAAGTGATCGGCGGCGAGGCGAAGGTCGTCGTCGGTGACCTCGTCCGTGGACACCACACGCTCGACGATGTCAGTCTCCACTGTGACGGAATCTGGCCCGTCGATCGGGATGGTTTCGCCATCCACGAACACCGTCCCGTCGAACGACAGCGTGCTCCCGTCGGTGGTGTCCGCGGCGATCGTCGCGTCGTATTCGATAACGATCCGGTCCTCGACGCCCTCGAAGGCCAAAAACAGCGTCGAACCTTGCCCGACGAACTCCGTCGGCTCGGGTGTCACGGAGTACACTGCGAGCTCGCTGCCGGGCAATCGCTCGCGCACGGCGAGTCGATCGGCCGGGTTGTCGACACTGAGTGTCACTGCGACGGCCCCGCCCGGAGCCTGGTGGCTGGGAGCGAGTGTGCGGCTGGCACTCGGTGGGTCGGTATCGGCCGTGTCCATCGTCCCGCTGTCGTCGTCAGCATCGTCAGCGTCGTCCGACGACTCGCCGTCGCCGAACACGTCTTCGGGGCCGAACAGGCGCGTCCAGACCACGAGCAGGCTCGGGAGGACGAGGACGCTCGCCAGGAACGCATAGATGATCGTCAGGCCGGTGATCAGCCCGAACTGCTGGAGCGGCGGCAGGATGGCGAACACGAGCACGCCAAACCCACCGACTGTCGTTGCGGCACTACCCAGCAGTGCCCCGCCGGTCCCGGTGACTGCCCGGTCAAGCGCTTCGAAGGCCGAACCGGTTTCTTCGAGCTCCTGGTTGTATCGTTCGCTGAGGTGGATACTGTAGGCGACCCCGAGCCCGACAGTCAGGCTCGTGATCATCCCCGTCATCACGTTGAAAGGGATGCCGAAGGCGTACATCGTCCCGAGGATCCACGCCACGCTGAGGACGACCGGCAGCAGCGTCACGAACCCGAGGGTCGCACTGCCATCACTGATCCGATAGACGACCATCAGGAACGCGAAGACGGCCACGAGCGTGATCAACAGACTCTGGATCACCGTCTCCAGGAGCTGATTCTGGACGATTTCGAAGATGATCGTCTGACCCGTCGCCGACGTTTCCAACCCGTTTGCCGAGAGCGAATCAGCGACCGACCGCATCTGGTCGGTCACGTCAGTACTCGATGCGGTCCCCTGGATCGTCACGACGATCCGGGCAGCCGCGTACTCCCCGTCGTCCCGATAGAGGACTGCCTGGGCCTGCTGGGGGGCGACGTCATAGAGCGTATCGTAGACGCCGGCGACGTTCTCGTCCGGGACGCGGTCATTGTCGGTGTCCGCAGCGGATAACGTCGCATTGAACGTCTCGTTTTGGGCGGCAACGGCCTCTATTACCGACAGCGGTGACTGCACGTCGGGTTGACCGCCGGGGAGTTTCTGAGTGACGTCCTTCTCGGCGATCGTCTCACGTGCCTCGGCCAGTTGTTCAGTCCCGTCGGCTGTCGCGACATCATCGCGTATCAGCAACTGGGCCTGTGAGTCTTCCCGGACGAATCGGTCGTTGACGTACTGGAGATTGTTCTTTGCGGTGTATTCGCCGGGTTTGAACGGCTCGGGGAGGTCTTCCATCCATCCCGGTGGATCCTCGGCGAGGAAGTCTTCCTGAGCAAAGCTCGTGTCGACCTGTGTCCCTGCGTAGGCACCGCCGACCGAGAGCAACACGGCGAGGACGATAATGATGTACGGGGCCTTCCGTGCGCCGATCGATCCGACTTTGAGTAGCTGGCTGAGTCGGCCGCCACCGGTTCCGATCGCTCGCTTGCGGCGGTCGATGCCGAAGCCTTCGAGAACCTCGTCGAGTTCGACTTTGAGCGCCGGGATCAGGACGCCAAAGACCAAGAGGGCGGCTACGATCCCGACCGAGCTTACGATTCCGAAGTCCTGAATCGGGGGTACTGGGCTCGTCAGGTTCGAGAGGAAGCCGATGACTGTCGTCGCGGTCACCAGCGTGAGCGCGACCCCGACGCCGCCGAGAGCGACCCGCATCGCCTCGCGTGGACCGCGGTCCGCGTCGTTGCGTCGCTCGCGATGGCGCATGAAGATGTGGATCGCGTAGTCGATCGAGAGCCCGATCAACAGTACGGGCACGGCGATGAAGATCTGGTTGAAGCTGATGTCGGCCCAGCCCATGAACCCGAACGTCCAGATCAGGACCGCACCGATACCGAATAGACCGAGTACGATGTCGAGAATGTCACGGTACCCGATCGCCAGCGCGGCCAGAACGAAGATCAGCGCGAGCGGGCCGACGATCAGCATGCTGTCGGTCATCGAGCGGTTGATCTCGTCGGTGATCAACCCGCTCCCGAAGACCAGATACTCCTCGTCGAAGTCCCCACCGAGGTCCTGCATCGCAAGCTGGGAGTCGACGATCCGGTCGGAGACAGTCCCGCCGGGCGCGACAGCGCTGTCGGTCCGCTGGGTGACCAGCAGCATCGTCGCCTCGGCGGTCGTCGATCCCTGCTCGTACTCCGAGGACATGAGCCCCAGGACGCCGTTCCCGCCGCCGTTCTCGCCACCAAGGACGAGTTCGATCGTCGATTCGAGCTCGGTGGCGTTCATCGACTGCAGTTGGGCGATCTGTTCGTCGAGGCTGATCGCGGAGACGTTCTCGAGGGCTGCACGCTGTTCCTGGAGTTGCGCGCCGAGTTCCTCGAGGCGTTCTCCTTGCTGACGAAGTGACGCACCTTGCTCTTGTAAGGCGGTTCCCCGTTGCTGGAGTGCCTCTCCCCAGGCACGGAGGGACTGCTCTCGTTCACCGAGGGCCTGATATTGCGCCGAAAGCACGCCCCGGGTGCCGAGTTCGTAAGCGGCCTGAATCGACTCCTGGTCGGTTGCATTCCGGAGGTTCTGAGCCGCTGTCCGGAAGGTGACGTAGTGCGTCTCGTTGAGCGTGACCGGTGTGTTCTGTGCGACGGCATCGAACTGATCGCGGACACTCGCCGACGGGTCCTGACGGAGTGTCGTGAGCGCACTTTGGAGGCTCTCGGCCGTGGCATTAAGCCGCTGGGCCCGTGTTTCGAGTTGGCGGCGCGACTGATTGAACTCGGTCCGGTTTTGCTGGAGCGCGGTACGTTCGGCCTGAAGTTGTTGCCGTTGCTCCTGGACGGTCGCGTTCAGCGTCTGGAATTCAGCGAGCGTGGCCTGTAACTCGGCCCCGCGCTCGCGCTGGATCGCCGCCGTCGCGATCGCGTTAGCGACGCCGGCTGTCGGCGACGCTCCGGACAGGGTTGGACCGACAGTCGAATTGTCCTTGAGTGTTTGTTGATACTCTAGCGTCTCGATCAGTGAACTGTTGCTGAGGACGTTCTCACCACGAACGATGATCTGCGCGGTGGTCGTGTTGTCCGGTCCTGTTGAGAAGTTTCGCTCGATGTAATCGAGATCCTCCGCTTCTGGTGTGTCTGACTGGAACTGGTCGAGCGAGGACGTCTGCTCGACTTCAGCGGCTCCCGCCCCGATAAGCACAGTCAGAACGAGCATCACCGCGATCGCTGCCTTCGTGTGGTCGGTGATCGCGTCGACGACCCTGTCCGTCACACTCATTGTGTCCCTCCAAAGCGAAATCTGAAACCGGTCATTCGTTGTACCGCTGTTCCGGCCGAGTCGGTTATAGGCTTTCCGGAATTTACTGAATGTTCGTTCAAATATCGCCGGTTCGGCGATCGGCTGGATCGCCAATTTGGGCTTGCTGGCCGTGACTGGGCAGCACACGCGCCGAACCAATCCAAAGATTCATGATTGATCAACCGTTCAATCACCGGCATGGCTCCCGGATTTCGGAATCGAACCGTTCGAAGAGGACGGCACGATGACTGAATGGTTCGACTCGGTCGAGTCGACCGATGAAGCGATCATGGCGGCAACCTACCGGGCACTCTGTACGCATGGCTACGCCGGGACGACGATCTCACGGATCGGCGAGGAATTCGAGAAGAGCCAGTCACTGCTGTACTATCACTACGACGATAAGGACGACTTGCTGGCGGACTTTCTGACCTATCTGCTGGACCGACTCGAAGCCGAGTTATCGGATTGCCAGGCTACTGCTCCTCGGGAGTGTCTCACGTCACTCCTCGAGAAGCTAGCGCCACGCGACCCGGGCGAAGAGCGTCGACAGTTCTTTCAGGCGCTGCTCGAGATGCGCGCCCAGACAGCCCACAAACCCGCCTATCGAGATCAATTCGAACGCTCCGATGCAGTCATCGTGGTCGAATTCACCGAGACGATCGAGGCGGGCATCGAACAGGGCGTCTTCGCCGATGTCGACGCAGAACGGGCGGCAGAGTTCATCTATTCGACGCTATACGGGGCGCTCGATCGCTCTGTTACGCTGAATCAGTGGGATCCACTCGATCGGACCCGCCAGGAACTGGATCGGTACCTCGAATCGCATCTACTGGTCGCCGGGTCGGACACGTAAACCGCCGTTCACCCGATGTGGATCGCGGGTTTGCCCGGCTGCGCCCGTTCGAGTAAGTCTTCGTCGGTCGTCGCGTCGGCCGTCTGGACGCTGACTGGCGCGTCGAACTCCGCACGGAGGAGCCACGCCGCCCGTTCGAGGATGGCTTGCTCCTCATCGGGCGCGAGGGTCGGTTCCAGCGACCGACGACGCTCCTGGAGGTCGGCGAGGTACGGGCCGGCCACGTCCCGCTTGTCGGCCACGAGATCGTCTTCGAAGGCCTGGCTCACTACCGCACCCTCCGGGTCGGCCCGTCGAACGGTCTCGTAGGCACGGTACTTCCACTCGGGAGCGACGACGAGCGTGATTTCTTCGGGGTCATCGATGCCGGCGACCTCACAGATGTCCCGAACGTCCGCTCGTGTCGTGTCGATCAATGCCCGCTCGATTCGGTAGTCACTCACATTGTCGGCCGGCTCCGGCCACTCGGCCTCGACGGCCAACCCATCACACCGCAGCAGGTTCCAGAGTTCCTCGGCCAGATACGGCGTAATCGGTGCGATCAGTGCCGTAAGCGTCTCTAGGCCGCGACGGTAGACGGCCTCGTGAACCGGTCCCGCTTCGACGTACTGCCCGAGGACGCCCGCAAGCGATCGAATCTCCGAGATCGCTCGATGGAAGCGGAAGGCGTCGAACTCCTCGGTCGTCGCGGCGATAGTCCGGTCGATCTCGCGATCGAGGTAGTCGTCTCTGGGCTCGCGCTCGCTCCGTCCGGCATCGGCCTCGGTAAACGCCCGGACCATGTCATAGAGTTGCTGTTGAAGGTCGTAGGCTGAACTCACGTCCTTGGCGGTCCACTCGAAGTCCTGTCGGGGGTGGGCCGCCCCGAGGACGAACAGTCGCGTCGTCTCCGGGCCGTACTCGTGGGGCGTAATGACGTTTCCCTTCGCCGTCGACATCTTCTCGCCGCCGTGCAGCACCGTCCCCTGGTTGACGAGGCGCTGGACGGGCTCCGGCTCGTCGAGGAGCCCGAGATCGGCCAGGACGTGGGCGAAAAACCGAATGTACAGCAGGTGGAGGACGGCGTGTTCCTCGCCGCCGACGTAGACATCGACGGGGAGCCACTCGTCGGCCTGTGCCGTATCGAAGGGCGCGTCCCCGTGATCCGCCGTGAGGAATCGCAGGTAGTACCACGACGAGTCGACGAAGGTATCCATCGTGTCCGTCTCCCGGCGGGCGGCCGCCCCACACTCCGGACACGAGGTCTCGAGGAACGCCTCGTTCTCGGCCAGTGGGTTCCCGGCTGTCGGCTCGTATTCGGGCAGCTCCACGGGCAACTCCTCTTCCGGGACCAGGACGGGACCGCACTCCTCACAGTGGACGACCGGGATCGGCGTCCCCCAGTACCGTTGCCGGGAGATGAGCCAGTCGCGAAGCCGGTAGGTGACCGACGACTCGGCACACTCGAGATCGGCGAGCAACTGCTCGCGGGCCCGTTCGGTATCGAGTCCACCGTACTCCCCGCTGTTTTCGAGGGTTCCCTCGCCGGTGTAGGCGTCCGCGCTGAAGTCGTGTTCCGCCGGGTCCGGTGGGCGGACGACCGGTGTGATCGCGAGATCGTGTTCGGTCGCGAAGGCGTGATCGCGCTCGTTGTGCGCGGGGACGCCCATGACGGCGCCGGTCCCCACGTTGTCAAGGACGTATTCGGCGACGTAGACCGGGAGCTCCTCGCCAGTCAGTGGATGGATCGCACGGACGCCGGTGTCGACCCCACTGGCCGTCGACCGTCGCTCAGCATCTGATCGCCCCCGCGTCCCGTCGAGGTAGGCGTCGACCCTATCGATCTCCGTAGCCAGGTCCCGGGCGAGATCGTGACCCGGCGATATCGCGAGGAACGTCGCGCCGTAGAGTGTATCCAGCCGTGTCGTGAACGCCTCGATATCGCCGTACTCGGGCACATCGAAGGTGACGCTGGCTCCCTCCTGCTTGCCGATCCAGTTGCGCTGGATCTCCCGAACGCTCTCGGGCCACCCCTCCAGATCGTCGAGGCCATCCAGCAGTTCCTCGGCGTAGTCGGTGATCGAAAAGAACCACTGATCGAGTTCGCGGGTCTCGACCGGCGTCTCACATCGCCAGCAGACGCCCTGACTCGAAACCGGGCTGTCGACGCCGTCCCTGTCGTGGTCGTCCTCGTCGTCGTCCACTGACTCGACCTGGGCGTCCGCCAGCACGGTCTCGCAGTTGGGACACCAGTTGACAGCGGCGGCCTCGTACTCGACGAGCCCTTCCTCGTAGAAGCGCTCGAAGAACCACTGGTTCCACTGGTAGTATTCGGGGTCGCTGGTCGTGAACTCCCGGTTCCAGTCGTAGCCAAAGCCCATCGCTTCCATCTCCTCGCGCATGTCCTCGATGCACGTCTCCGTCCACGACTGGGGGTCTGTCAGCTGGCGCTCCGCGGCGTTTTCCGCTGGCAACCCGAAGGCGTCCCACCCCATCGGCTGGAGAACGTCATCGCCGCACATCCGCCGATATCGGGCGTACGCGTCAGTGATTGCGTAGTTGCGCACGTGGCCCATGTGGAGGTTGCCGGACGTGTACGGGAACATGCCCAGCACGTAGGTCGGATCCTCGGTGTCAGCCGGACATGTGTAGACATCTTTGCGATCCCACTCGAACTGCCAGATATCCTGGACGGCTTGGGACGAGTACCGATCTCGATGAGCCATTTCTTGAGTCGTCTTTACCGGAGTCGGGACAAAAACCTGCGGGAGGATCCCTCGATCAATCCACCCGCGTCCGGAGGAAGATTTTTGCCCCGGTGGGCGTACCAATCGCCATGCAACTGACGTTTCTGGGTACCGGCAGCGCCATGCCGACCGGCAATCGGCATCAGACCGGGTTGCTACTGGAAGCCGAGGGCAACCGACTGTTGATCGACTGTGGCAGCGGCGTCCTCGAGGCCCTCGCGGCGACCGAACGAGGGTACATCGACCTCGACGCCGTCCTCCTCACCCATCACCACCTCGATCACGTCGCCGACTTGCTCCCGCTGGTGAAGGCTCGCTGGCTGGCCGAGGCGTCCGATCTCTGCATCGCCGGGCCGCCCGGGACCCGCGACCTGCTCGACGAACTGCTCGACGTTCACACGTATCTTCGGAAACACGTCGATCCGGATGTCACCGATATTGAACCCGGAGCAACGACGTTCGCTGGCTTCGACGTGGTTGCTCGGGCGGTACAGCATTCGATGGCCGGCTTTGGCTACCGGATTTCGCCGGCGGGTGGGGCCGACCCCACGGTCGTCGTCAGCGGCGATACCCGGGCGTTCCCGGCGTTCCTCTCGATGGCCGACGGAGCCGAGGTGCTGGTCCACGACTGTTCGTTCCCCGACGACGTCGAGACCGACACCCATGCGACGCCGGGATCACTCGGCGAGGCGCTGGCGGCGGCCGAAGCGTCCATCGGGACCGTCTATCTCACACACCTGTATCCCCACACTGATGGCCGACACGACGACATGATCGCGTCGGTTCACGAGCACTACGCCGGTGCTGTGGCAGTCGCGAGCGACGGGCTGTGCGTCGAGGTGTAGGTCGGAAAGCGTCACTCCACGTCGCCCGTAATGACCTCTTCGGCCCGAATTCGGAGGATGACCCGCTCGGTCTCGACCGGCGTTGGATACTCGTCCTCTCCCAGATAGCGCTGTGCGAGGGCGTCGATGTGGTCGCGTGCTCCCTCGGTCGTCGTCGATTCGACCACTCCAGTCACCGATAGAAAGCGGTAGGGGTTGTCCGGGTCGACCATGCTCACCGAGACCGTCGGATCGCGGGCCACGTTCCGTTCCTTGCGTCGGCCGCGCTCGGTGTTGACCAGAATCAGGTCGTCGTCGGCGTCGTAGTCGATCCAGACGGGCGTCGTGTGTGGCTCTCCGTCCGCCGTCATCGTCGTCAGGTGGGCGAACGTCTGTTTCTCGAAGAGGTCCTCAAACGCCGCGGGAATACTCGCCATGGCTCGACGTTCGCGTCCGAGCGGATAAAGCGTATGGCTGTGAGCCAATCTGCCACCTGGCGTCACTCAGGCGCGTTCGAGCACGACCCGGAAGTCGGCTCCGCCTGCCTCGCTTTCCCGGACTTCGACCGTGCCGCCGTAGGATTCCGTCAGGGCGCGCACGAATCCGAGTCCGAGACCGGTCCCCTCACTTTCCGGCCCTTTCCGCCCCATCTCGAAGATCTCGTCACGGACTTCCTCGGGAACGCCCGACCCGTCGTCAGCGAAGCCGACGACGATGGTCTCGGCGTTCGGCTGTTCGAGGTAGATCGAAACTGTCACCGGGTCGTCGTTGTGGATCGCGGCGTTCGAGAGAATGTTCGTGAACACTGAATCGAGCAGGTCGCCACCGTACACCTGGTACTCGAAGTCCGCCGGATCGAACTCGACGGTCAACTCGTCGAACTGTGTGTCGACGGTCGTGACCGTTTCATCGAGTTCCCGCCGGAGCGGTTTCGGTTCGGGTTCGTCTGCCTCTTCCAGCGTCGAGACGATGTCGCCCACTCGCTCGATGAGGTCGGCCGCGTCGTCGGCAGCGTGCTTGATGCGTTCGACGTAATCAAGTGTGTCACCGTCGACGCTGTCCGCAACGAAGTCAGTGAACCCGGAGATCACCTGCAGATCGTTGCCGAGGTCGTGTCTGAGGAGGCGGTCGTACAGTTCGACCATCTCCTTGCGCGTCTCGAGGTCCTGGCGTGCGCGTTCGAGTTGCTCCCGGGACCGGATGTTACTGATCGCCGTCGCGGCGTGCGAGGCGAGGATCTCGAGCGGTTCGGCGTGCTCTGCGCCGATCTCGTCGATCGACGTCGCGCGCGTGACCAGCACGACGATGACCTCGTCAACGATACTGGCCGGCACGGCAAGCGTAGCAGTTACGTCCGAATCCTCGACAACACCGGCCTCCGCACCCGTGCGACGAACCGTCTCGCCGGATTCGATGGCCTGGGTTACCACGTCAGTCACTTCGTCACCTGGTTCGAAGTGTGGGTTCGTGCTGTCAGCCACCTCCGGATGGCCGTTACCGACCACGACGAACGAGGCGTATGGAAAGTCAAACAGCAGTGACACCGCTTCGAGAGTGAGCGAGACGACTTCGTCGACGCTCTCACAGCTGTTGAGTGCCTGCCCGTATCTGTTCAGGTCAGCAACCTGGCTGGCGAAGTCCGGTTGATTTTCGAAAGACATTCGCGGTGAGTATACTCCGTCGAATAGGAATCACACCCACATCAAAAAACCGTTTTGGAAATTTCCTATCACGATTCGAGGCGATATCGTAACAGTGCCGCGATCCCACCGAGATTCGAGAGTTGCTGGCCCGGGTCGAATTCCCGTGAGAACACGGTCACTTCACCCCCCTGTTGTTCGGTCCGCTCGATGACGCGATCGACATCGATATCCCAGTTGTCTCCCTCGTCACGCGCCCGACGGAGCGGTTCATCGAGGACGAGTAAGTGCTCGATGGCTCCATACTCGGCGGCTTCAGCCACTGCGTCCGGTCCGTAGGATACTTTCGTGCCGGTCGCGATCCGTTCCATCAACTCGTCGATCAGCGTCGCCTCCTCGGCAATGCGGGTCTCCTCCTGGACGTCCTCGACGGCCCCGCGCTTGAGCACCTCGTGGACGCCCCGATCGCCGACGGCGCTGGTGTCGACCGTCCGGATCGAGTCAGCTACCGCCGGTGCCTCGTCTTCGATGTAGGCGAGCGCATCCTGCTTGGTGAAACCCGGCCCGGCGAGGATGATCGCGTCGGCGTCCGTTCGCTTGAGCACGTCCGTGAGTTCCCCAAACAACTCTTCACGGGGTCTGGCGTATTCGCCCTTCCCGGTCGGCCCCGCAATCGACGCCCGTTCCTCGGTGCCGTACTGTTCGACGGTGTGGACGTAGGCCTGGGCCTCCTCGACGGTCACGATGGCAACGTCCGGGACGTCGGTCGCCTCGACGGCCTCCTCGATCCGATCCATCTGGTCTGGCTTCCACGTCTTCTCGACGTCGAGTTCGTCGTGTTGCTTGACGTTGATCGTGTGATGCTGGCCGAGTTGATCCTCCCGGGAACAGTCACCGATCACGCCGCTGACCCGGAGGCGGTCGGCGAAGCGGGCGAATTCGACGTCCTCGACGTCGAGGGCCGCCCAGATGTGTTCGCGCTCGCCACCCGTGTCCCGCATCTGGTCGTCGTTGCGCTGGATGCGCCGGGTGGTGTCGCCGGCCACCCGGTCGCCCGGCTCGATCACGTAGGTGAGGTGCCACAGGTCGTCGAGACTCTCGGGGACGAGCGTCAGGCGCTCGCGGCCCCCCTCGACGCGCTCCCGCTCGGCGATGCGCATACCCGCTTTCGGGCAGCATGCGACAAGTGCCTGCCGTTTCCGCTCGCCGTGCTGCCCTGGCAGAGCTCAGTCTGTGGTCGTCTCGACGGCGCGGACCTCGAGGCCCTCCCCGACCGATATCTCGGCGATGGCCCCCTCGTGTGGGACGGTGACCGTCGCGGAAAACGGCTCCCTTGACTCGACCCGGCCGGTGACGGCCGGGAGGACGCGTTCGGTCGCCCGCAGGCTACTGGTCTCCTCGCGCGGTACCCCGATCTCCACCAGCGCACTCGTCACTCGCGGTTCGAACTGGAGGGCGCTGATGACGTCGACGGTCGCGAGCCAGGAACACGTCCCACACGTCATCTCGACCGTCGGGGTCGCCTCGCCGTCGAGGCGGTCCCGCGGCAGCGTCACGCCCGTGATCCCCGCACAGGACGGACACTGTCCCGTCCGGGCAAGGCCGACGTGGTACATCATTCGATCGTACAGGGCCTCGTAGACGTCGACACCTTCCCGGACGGCGACGCCGTGCTTCGGGAACCGGTAGGTCGCGCCCCAGAAGATGTCGCAGGCCGGGCACTCGACGGTGAGAAACTCCTGTTCGTACTCGCCGTGCAGGTCGGCGTCGCAGTTCGGACAGGTCGCCTCGACAGTGACGTCGGCCGGAACCGACTCAGTCGGGCGGTTCGCGATCATTGCCTCGTACAGCGCGATCGCGCCGGCCGTCGGGACGTATTCCCCGTCCACCGCCTCGACGTACGCGCCGCGGAGTTTCTCCAGGTGGTAGTTGAACTTGCCGCTGTCCTGCACGCCGGTGGCATCCATCAGTTCCGCGTACGACAGCGTTCGCCGGTCGCGTAGCTCCGGGCCCGAGGTCGGATCGATCGGCTCGTACCGGTCGAAGAGGGCCCGGAGGATGTCGAGTCTGATCTCGTGACCGAGCAGCGCGAAGGCGTCCTCGGCGACGGCACTCCCCTGGTCGTCAGCCATCGGACGCATGTGGTCCCACACCGCCATTGAATCCAGGTTTCCGGCGAAGTGTGTGGGTCACCGTGTGAAATCAGCTTCACAGAACGCTTACACCGTCGAACGCCCTGTACACCGGTAATGACCGAAACGCGATCCCCTCCAGAGGCGGGGACAGTTGTGGACCGTCTCCGCGAACGGCTCGCTTCGATCAGTCCGCTCTCCCTGGGGATGTTGGGCTTTCTCGGCATCCCCGGAGAAGTCGTGCCCGGCCTCGAAGTACTCAAGCTGTTCTCCGTCTTCTGGCTGTTCTGGCTGTGGCCGTTCGTCGCCATGCTGATCGGCGCTGTGAGGCAGTCACTCGGCGACGACGAGTCGGCTGCGGGCCCGCGTGACTGGCTCGAGATGGACAGTGGCTGGCGTGGGCTGTTCGCCATGCTGTATGGACTTTCGCTGTCGGTGCTGAATCCCCTGATGGGACGCCAGGACGTGATGCAACTGCTGGGCAGCGCCGTCGCCGTCGTGCGACATCGCGGCTCCTTGCCGGCCCCCGAATCGTTCACCCAATCTGGTCAGTACCGACTGCCGGTCGAGGGGGCCTGGACGGTCGTCAACGGCAGTCCGATCAAGGAGCACTCCCACTCGTGGTACCCGGCGACCCAGCGCTACGCCTACGACCTCGTGATCACCGACGACGACGGGCGGACGCGTCCGGCGGAGGCGGACACGAGCGTCGAGAACTACTACTGTTACGACAAGCCGGTCCTCGCGCCCGCCGACGGGGTCGTCGTCGACGTCCGCGACGGCGATCCGGAACTGGGCCGGGCCGGCGGGTTCTCTCATCCCGGCAAGCGCTCGATCACCGGCAACGCCGTCACGATCCGCCACGCCGAGGGTGAGTACAGCAGCCTCGTCCACCTCGTTCCCGGGAGTATCGTGGTCGAACCCGGCGAGCGGGTCGACCGGGGCCAGGAGATCGGTCGGTGTGGCCACTCGGGCAACTCCAGCGAGCCCCACCTCCACGTCCAGCTACAGGACCATCCCACCTTCGAGTTCGCGGCCGGATTGCCGATCAGGTTCGAGGACATGGCCGTCGAGACGCCGGGCGTCGACGTCGCCGAAGCGACCGGCTGGGACGCCCCCGAGGGAACTGGGCAGTATATTCACGTCGGCCAGCGCGTCACCCACGTCGCCGACGGGCAGACCGACAGGACTGACGACGGGTCACGTGACCCCGAGCCAGCGACCGCCCCGGCACTCGGCGGCGTTCGACGGGTCGCCGGACTCGCCAACGGGATCGCGGTCGGTGGGTTCGTCACCGTCCTGGCGGGCGTCGTCGGCGCGTCACTCACGACCGCCGCACTCCTCGTCGGGGGGCTGGCAGCCCTCGCACTGGCGTCGCTGGGCGCGAGGCTGGTGGTCGGGAACGGTAGCGTCCACTCGGCGTCGGCCGGGACGGTCGGCGGCGTGGGCCTGGCGGCACTCGCGGTTGGCACCTTCGCCGGACTCTCCGCCCTGCCGACGGTCGCCCCGGTCGCGCTCGGTGCGGGACTGTTTCTGACGGGGGCAGTGCTGTACGGCGGTAGCTGGGAGTACGGTCGCTGGCGCGGGTTTCAGCCCGCAGTTCGGTCGACCGTCGCGACCGAGTGACCCGTTGCACCCTTTGAGAACTCCGGTGAGAGTGCGGATCGGAGCTCCGGAGATTCTTCGAGTGGGAGAAGACGGAACAACGACGACCGGCCGGCATTTCGGTTCCGGAACGGGACTTCACCCCTCTCGAAGGCCGCTGAGTGATTTCGGCGGCAGATGGACGAGTACCGAAACCATGAGCATCACGAGACCGATAGCGATGAGTCCGCGGCCGTACCCGAGCCACAGGGCGACGCCGAGAAAGAACACGTGCGTGACGACAGGAATCGCAGCGATCGGTGTCGGCGGGGCGGGGGGCTGCCAGCCCGCTCGCATCACGATGACAATCGCCAGCGCCACGGTCCCGGCGGTCCCGGCGAGGAGCCCCGCTGTCGGGAACACCACGGCGTCGTAGACTGCCAGGGCCACCATCAATCCGCCTGTCGGCACGACGACGCCACCGACGAGGGCAGCTGCAGTGGTCATTCGAGAGAGGGCCGGCCGCTGACGTTCGACGAACCACCACCAGCTCCCGTAGGCGACGGCGACCCAGAACCAGCCCACGAAGTTGCCAAGCGGGACGCCGAACCACTCGCCCCATCGCCCCCATTCCCAGTAGGGGACGCGGATCGCGACGGCGTCGATCGCCAGGTCGACGTGCAATGCGAACAGTGCGACGAACAGCGCCGCCGCGATCCCGGTCAGTCCACCGTTCCGCGCGCTCACGTACCCGGCATACAGAACTGACGCCCACAGCAGACCGATCGCTAGCGGCACATCGGCCAGCGTGACGAGGTACTCGCCGACGGGATAGCTGTAGGCGTCGTAGGCGAGGATCGTCAACTGCTCTAAGAGTAGCCCGTAGGCCAGTCCGGACACGACCATCGTCGTTCGACGTCGGTCGGGCCAGGCGTGGGACAGTGCCAGCCCGAAGATCAGCGCGCCAAAAAGCGTGAACGCGGGATAAGCCCACTCGACCATGACCGTGACAGGATAGCGATACGACAAAAGTTCATCGCTTCCGTCCCGCTCACTCCTCGACCATCCGGCTGCCACCCGCCGGGAGGAACTCCTGGATCAAATCCGGACTGGCGACCTTCCGGACGAAGGTATCGTCAGCGAAGCGCCCCTTGAATTCCCGGTACAGTCGCTTGGCGATGTCGTTCTGTGCATACCGCCCCGGTTCGACTTCGATCGTGGTCTCGGCCTGCCCGTCGATTGCGCTCGGCGGGCCGCCGATGACGCGCGTCTCGGGTTCGCAGGTAATCCCGACAGCTACGCCGACCGGCGTGTCGTCGTAGTAGGTTCGATCGCCTCTGATGGCGAAGCTCCCCTTTTCCAGATACTCGCCGCTCTCGGGCGTCTTGGTGACCTGGTCGGGGTCGACGCAGTAGACGTCACCCGCGTACTTGCCCTCCTTCCAGAGCGTCGAGTAGGAGATGGCGAACTGGGCGGCCTCCTCCCGACTCGACTCCGGAATCGAGATGTCGTCCGGTGGCGCTTCGCTCGGCCCGGTCGCTTTCAGAATCGTCGCCGGCGCGCCGTGGGCCTGCGTGTGGAAGAACAGGTCGCCCCGATCGAGGTACTTCTTGACGAGTTCCTCGTTCTCGTCGGCGTTTCGGCCGCCGATCACGAGAAAGCCATCACTGGTATGGAACCACCGGAACCGTTCGTACCACTCCTCGCTCGTCCGGATCGGGATCGATTCGCGAGTCAGCCAGTCGACGTCTTCCTGGTCGTCCTCGTCGGTTTCTCCGCTCCCGTCACCGCCATCGTCCCCGTCGCTGGCTTCCCACGCCTCACGCCGTTGTTTGACGGCTTCGAGTTGCTCACGGGTGTTCGCGATCGCCTCCTCCGCGCCGGCCTTCTTCCCCTCGATACGCTTTGCCTCCTGATAGAGGCGATCGGCGTTCTTCTCGACGCCGGTATCGGCGTCGAGTTCGATGTGGTGATCGTCGATCTGCGCCGTCACTGTCCCCTGGCTGCCGTCGACATCGCGGACGGCCTCGGCGGCCGGGATCCCCTGGTCCTTGCCGGCCGAAAGCGTCGCCTCGATCTCGTCCCAGGGTGTTTCGGCCGCTCTGGCGTCCTGGACCGTCGAAAGCACCTCGTCGACGAGATCGTAGTTCGCATAGAGGAGTTCGGCTTTCTCCCGTTCGGCCTCGGCGTCGGCCTCGAAGTCTTCGATGGCCCCTTCCTGCTGTTGGATAATCCGCTTTTGTTTCTCGATCTCCGCCTCGAAGTCCGGTCGATTCGATCCGGTTTCCTCCTCGTCGGGCTCCTGTTCCAGACCGAGGAAGTACGCTTCGAGGGCGTCGTTGAACGAGTCGAAGGACTCGCCTGGCGTGTCTTCGTACTCGACCAGCGGCACCGGCGTCACGTCGACGGGCGTCTCCTGCTCGTCGGTCTCGAAGTAGAGTCGGGGGTCGAGATCGCCCTCGCGGAGTCGTGTCGAGAGGTCGCTGACCGCGTCATACAGTGACTCGAACTCCACGTCGGTCGTCTCCTCGATGGCCTGGTTGTAGGGAACGCCGGCCCGCGAGCAGAGTTCCTCGCCGTAGAGCCCGCCGAAGTTGAGCTGGGTCGCCAGCGTCCGCACCACGTCGGCGTCTGACTGTCGCATTCGCTCGACGAAGGTCTCGTACTCGACGGTGAGCGGGTTGAACCGTGCCGACGGAAACTCGTATTGAGAGCCCGGCGTGACCGTTCTGGATTGGAGGCGCACCGTCTCCAGGGAATCGATGACGTTGTCCGTCTCGTCGAGGACGGCGAGGTTCCCGTCGCCGAACAGCTCGGCGATGATCGTCGTGTGGTCGTCGCTCCGTTCGAATCGCAACTGGAGGATGCGGTCGAACTCGAACTGCTCGACGCTCTCGAGTTGTGCTCCTTCCAGCCGGTTCCGGAGCATCATCGCGAAATTGGGCGGCCGCTCGGGCGCGTTGGGAACCCGATCCGGAGTGATCGTGTGCACGCGCTTGGGGTCGTCGACCTCGATCAGGAGTTCGATCCGGCCGAAGTTCGGGCCGCTCAGCTTGAGGCGAAGCAGATCGTCGTCGTAGAGATAGGATTTCTCGTGGTACGCGCCGACGAACGCCCGGAGTTCCCCGGCGAGTGCGGCACAGTCCACGCTGGTGAGTTCCCGCTTGCGGTCCATGCCCGGACTGGTCGGGCGCGCGCCGTAAGCGTGTCGCTCGTCGTCCAGCAGTGGCTGCAGATAGTGATTCACCAATTGATTTAACTTTTCTCCGGCTATGGATACTCACATGTCCATGCCCTCCGGCCTCCAGAAGCGCTACGAGCAGTACCGACAACTCGACGGCTATCTCGAAGAGCACGCACTGATCCAGTGGCTGGTGCTGGTGATGGCTCCCACTGTGACCTTAGGTGTCTACAAAATGCTGATCAGCAGTGGCTCTTTCATCGACGGGATCAGCTACGGTCTCGTTTTCGGTGTCGTATTTGCGACGCTGAAGGTCTTGTTTCAGCGAGCCAGCCGTTGACTGTCCATGCAAGCTGACGTCAGGTGTTCAGGGCCTCACGAACGTTGTCCAGCGGGCCCGGGTCCTCGTCCCGCGACGGGCGTTCCCGTGGAAGGTGTTTGCCGAGAGCAGCGATGACGCCATCCAGATCATCGATACTGTGACGGTCGAGTTCGATCGTGCCAAAGGGCCAGACACTCGCGTGAATCCGGAGCGAGTCGTCCGTCAGCGAATAGCTCTCGATCTCCCCCCAGGGGAGATGGCCACTCCATAAGCCGATTCCGGCATCAGTCACGGTGTAGCGTCGGGACCGCCGGTGACGGACCAATGGTGGAATCTGGCCGAGGCTGAGCAAGGCCGGCACGACCAGTAGCACGTAGTCCCCATCCAGAACTTCCAGTGTGGCCCAGATCGCGGCCAAGCCGACCGCGACCGCGGCGATCCCGCGACGGAGGCGCGAAACCGGCCGCTTCCGTGCGCGGAACGTCACCGAGAGATCCCCCTTGTTCCGGGCCAACACCGCTTTGTCGGCGACATAGCCGGTGAGGAAGGCAGCGATCCCGCCGAGTATGCCGCCGACGGCAAACGGGGCCGCCGCGATCAGGCCGTCGATGACCGCGACCGGGAACGCCGCCATCAGGACGACACCCGAGAGCGCGATCAGTCCGGCCAATGGGAACCCATCCCGGAACCAGGTTGCAGGGTCAGACAGTCGTCGAACCCCGAGAGCGGCCACGGCGATCCCCAGGAGACCTGTGCCGAGTGCGATCGCGACGACGATCGGTGTTTGGCCCCGCTCGAACGGCCCCAGGAGACCGTATCCGGAAACCGGTGTGACCAGCATCGCTGTGAGGAAGCCGAGAGTGATCAAAAGGCGACTGTGGAGGGACATATACGCGGGCCTAAACAGGAATCAGGATAAATCAGTTACGACGGCAGCAATAAGATGGCGCAGCCCGCTCAATCAAGACGCTTGCTCACGTACGGGCCGTCCTGGCGATACCCGAGTTGCTCGCGATAATATTCGCGCGCGCCGATCCCACTGAGGACGGCGATCTTCCCGTAGCCGGCGTCGGCGGCGAGTTCCTCGGCGCGCTCGATCAACCGCCGGCCATAGCCCTGGTGTTGCCAGTCGTCGCCATCGTCGCCTGCCTCGCCGATCGGGATCTCGCTGCCGTAGACGTGTAGCTCTCGGATGACAGCCGCCTCTTCGAGTTCCGGTCGGACGACCTCGCCGGGGAACCGGAGGCGTGCGAACCCGACTAGTAGATCTCGATCGCGGTCCTCGAAGCTGATGAAGTGCTCCGTACCACCGGCAACCTCGTATTTCTCGACGTCCAGCGTCACGTCGCCGGGTTCCTCGTCGCTGTGGCCGACTTCCCGACACCGGATGCACGAACACGACTCGCCACGCGATTCCATGCGCTTGCGGGCAAGCTGGCGGAGGTTGGACTTCTGGACGCCGGCCTCGATCAGCGGGGCCGGAATATCCCGCTGGACGCGCTGGAGGCGCGTGTACTCGGGGATCATCGGCTTGACGTCCGCGACGAGTTCAGCGGCCTCCTCGCTGGTCAGGGGATCGAACTCGTCGCGGCGGTGCATATCGTACGTGACGGTCCCGCCGACGACGAGCGTGGGATAGATCTTGAGGTAGTCCGGCCGCCACTCGGGCCGTTCGAACAGCCGCCGGAAGTCCTCCCGGACCATCTCCTCGGTCATGCCAGGCTGGCCCGGCATCATATGAAAGCCGACTTTGAACCCCGCGTCCCGAAGCCGGCGGTTGGCCTCGATGGAGGCGTCGACGCCGTGACCGCGGTGCATCTCGCGGTTGATCGACTCGAAGGTCGTCTGGACGCCGACCTCGACCTTCGTCCCGCCAAGGCGAAGCATCCGGTCGACCTGTTCGGGGCCACACCAGTCCGGCTTGGTCTCGAAGGTGGTGGCGACGTTGCGGATCGATCCCGTCTCGTTGTCGGCGATGACGTCCTCCAGATAGCGGAAGTCGTACGCATCGGGGTCCTGGGCGAAGCTCTCGGTTTCGGAGGGCTGGGGATCGCAGTCGGGATCGTACTCGTTCATCGCTTGCAGCGCGCGCTTGACGAACCACTCCTGGTAGTCGTGACTCCGGGCAGTCATCGTCCCGCCCATGAGGATGAGTTCGACCTTCTCGATCGGGTGGCCGATCTTCCGGAGCTGGTGGAGCCGCAGCGTCACCTGTCCGTAGGGATCGTAATCATTCTGGACCCCGCGAGCCGCGGCGGGTTCTTGGCCGGTGTAACTCTGTGAACTCTCGAACTCCGAATCCGGCCCGCCTGGACAGTAGAGACATTTTCCGTGCGGGCAGTTCTCCGGTGAAGTCATGATCGCGACCGGCGAGACGCCCGAAGCCGTCCGCATTGGCTTGCGACGCACGACAGCTGCCAGCTCATCGCGGCGACCGTCCGGCGCACGGTCGAGCAGGTCAGAGTTTTTCGGCACTTTCGGCGAGGAGTGTTTCGAGCAGACGTCCCGCTTGGCGGCTTCGAGGCCGTCGCGATCGAGATCGCCATCGAGAATCCGTTCGATCAACTCCTCACAGGCGCGTTCGAACGGATCCTCGACTGCCTCGGGCGCGTCGGTGCTCATTGCGTGGCTCAAGGTCGCCGTTTCGCCCGAATAAGCGTGTCGCTACGGGCGATAGCGAACGGAAGAGAAAGCAGCCGCGATCAGATGCTGTCGACGATCGCGTCGAGCACGGCGTCGACAACCGTCGAGCGCTGGCCGGCGAGGAACTCGATGCGATGCGAGCGGGTGCTGAGCGGTTCGAGGTCGGCCCCCTCGACAGTCTCGTCGGCCGCGTCGACGAGTTCGCGCACGTCGAGTTTGTGGCCGCTCCGGACGTGGAGTTCGTCCTCGTCGACGCCGACGATCGCTGTCAGATCGTCACTCCGGCGGTAGAGTTCGTCGAGCAGCAGCGTCGCCGGCGGGAAGTCATACGTGTGGGTGAACCGATCGATGTCAAGCACACCGATCGTTTCGTCGCCGACACTGCGTCGGTCGAGGTTCTCCTGGGCGGTCTCGACGGCGACGTCGAGCTTTTCGCGGAACTGCTCGCTGACGTGACTCGCCAGCCCACGGACGTCGGCGTCGGTCGTCTCGCGGCCGCCAAAGAGCAGGTCCGTGACGAGTTCGCGCTTGTCCTCGTAGGACTGGTAGTAGGCTTCAAGCGCAACTGCCTCGCGGATCTCGCTGACGGCCGTCCCATCGTAGCCCGCCTCGGCGGCGGCCGCGGCGTAGGCCTCGGGGACCTCGCCCCAGTAACTCACGGCCGGCAGGTGCGCCAGATCGGGTCGGACGTCTTCCTCGACGTGGGCACCGACCGTCGCCGCAAGCGCGCTCGCGGTCGGCCCGCGAGTCGTTCCGTCGGCGATGGCGACCGAGGTCGCGTCGGCCTTCGGAGCGAGTGCCGCGTCGACCGTGTCCACGATGGTCGATTCGGCGACGGTGTCGATGACCACTTTCGACGCGTCGTAGACATCAAGCAGTTCGAATCCGTCGAGCGACTCTTCGGTGCCACCGGCGGCGACGAACACCAGTAGCGGCAGATTCTCGTCGTGACGCTCGCGGTCTCCGAGCATCCGCGTCACGTCGGTGGTCGCGTCGTCGAGGCCGTAGACGTCGCCCTCGATGGGCCGTCGATCGATGTAGTGGTACTCCGCGTCACGACGGTCGTGGCGACCCCGAACCAGCGGCAGGACGGCGCGCTCGATCGCCGCGCCCCCGACGTATCCGTCGGTCGTGGCGCTGTGGCGGACGATCACCGGGCGATCCTCGAGGACGGCCCGCCGGATCTCGCCGACGACGTCCCGGATCGATTCGCTTTCGGCGGCGACCGCCTCGTCGTCGACGAGCGGGTCGATCTCGTCGGGCCGGGCGCGCTCGCTGAGCGTCGCCTCGATCTCCTCTAGAACTGCCTCGCGTTTGTCCTCGTCGAACAGTTCCAGTTCCTCGGTCTCGACCTGGAGCTCGCCGCGACGCTCGCGGACTTCGCCGTCGATCTCGACGACGGCACCTTCCTCGACACTCGGATACGCGCGGACGCCGGCCTCGACGAAGGCCGCACAGTCGACGCTGCCGGTGCCGTCCCGGAGTTCGAACACCGTCGGCCCACTCGTCTGGCGGGCGTCGACGATCTCGCCGGTGATCCGGACGGTGTCGCCGATCCACCCCTCGAGGTCGCCGACGTCGACGCTCGGCGGTTCGGGTGTCCGTTCGGCTTCAGCTGGCTCATCTTCGACGTCTTCGTCGGCAGCTTCTTCGACGTCCGCTGACCCAGCCGAGGCCGATTCGTCCGCAGCTGATGCCGACTCAGACTCTTCGAGGCCGACGGCTCCGCCGCCGGTCTGTGAGTCTTCTCGCGTCCGAACAGCGCCTGTTGTCGTCGCGTCAGTTTGTTTCGAGTCCGTCGATTCGGACTCGGTTGATTCAGGACTCTCGTCGGGCGTCGACTGTTCGTCTATCGGCTCGTCGGTCTCTTCGGGCAACAACTCGTGATCCTCGTCCGGGTCGTCGATCAAGACGCCACGGAACTCGTCGTCGGCCTGCCGGATCGACCAGCTGAGGTCGACGTTACCGTTGTCGCGCACGTTCGTGACGCGCACGTAGACGGTATCGCCGGGTTGCCAGTTGAGACTTTCAAGTCGACTATCCAGTTCGCTCTCGTGTAACAGTCCAGTGACGCTATCGCCGATGTCGACGAAGACGCCGAACTCGGCGAAGCCGTCGACCGTGCCGCGGTAGTATCGACCCGGCGTCAGTTCGTCGGGTGTACTCCCGCGAAACTCGAAGACTGCGTCTTCTTCGTGGATGTCACAGATGTGCCCTTCGACAGACGTACCGCAGATGATACACGAACCCATTGATGTCAGAAAACGGGTCCGGCCTAAAACGGTTGTCGAAACGTCGCTGACCCAGACTGACAACCGCAAACACTCAAACGATCGCGCCGACCGCATCGAACCCACCGAAGGCGACGCCATACAGCAGCGCAGCCGGTATCGCGCCGGCGAGCAAACCCTTCAGTTGGTTGACGCCATGGACCGTCGACAGGCCCGCGACCAGCAACAGAGATCCGTACCCGGTAGCGGCTACTTGGAGTGGCGGCCACGGGATCCCGGCCACCACGCACGGGGCAGTAGCGTAGGCCAGCACTTGGACTGTCTCGCTGATACCGGCCCGATCCTCGGTGATCGGCCACAGCAGGATCGTCTGGATCGCCGCGAGCAGGTGGAGTCCGGTCGGCGCGATCAGCACGACCGTCACGAGGACGGCGAGGACAGCTGTCGCCACTGGTCGGTCACTTACAACGGGCGCTGCACCCGGAACCAGGGCGTACCGCATGCTCTCTTCGATCGTCACGACGATGACCAGAAACACGAGTCCGGGTGCCTGATCACCAGGTGCGACGGCATTCCGGAAGAAGGTCCGGGGGCTGCTCATAACCCCGAGCCACGCACGGAGCAATCCCATCGGTCCCCGTTCACGACCGCGTCCCGTCGGGTCGACCCACTGCGTCACGACTCGCTTTTAGCCATCCGGGAATTTGTCGGTTTGGTTCCCGTCAAGGTGCCTTGTATACGACGGTTCGTGCCGGAAGCACCCCTCAATCGTCAGCGCCGACGTTCTCGACGCTCTCGAACGACGCCGGATCCGGTTCGATGTTGGCATACTGGACCGCCTGTTCACCGAGGACCTCGATCATCTCCCGGAGGTCGCCGTCGACCAGCTCCCCGTCCTCGTAGGCACTTGACGCGCGCGGGATCGCGACCTGATGGGGGATGACCCAGGCGGCCAGCGACCGTCCGACTGTCCGGAGCTGTTCGAGCGCGGTGATCGGGAAGCGCCCGCCGGCGACCGCGAGCAGGCCGATCGTCGTGTCCTCGAACTCGTCGAACCCACAGTAATCGAGCGCGTTCTTCAGCGGTGCGCTGAACGAGCCGTGATAGACTGGCGTGCCGAGGATGACCGAGTCCGCCGCACGGACCCGCTCGCGAAACGCTTCGGCGTCGCCCGCATCGCCCCTGTCGGCGTCGAACACCGGCAACTCCCACTTCGGGAGGTCGAGCAATTCAGTACTCGCGCCGGCGTTCTCGGCCGCTTCGAGCGCGATTCGGAGTGATTTTCGGGTGTGACTATTGTCTCTCAGACTGCCACAGATCGCGACGACGTGCGTTTCGCTCATGATGGCTCACACTGAGGCGTCCGTGAAAGGTTTCGCGATTGCTTACTGCGATGCCGGCATCTACCCGGCGACATCGCAAGCTCGCATCAGTGCACGCGCGTGAACCACGCCTCGTGATCGTCGATCGGTCCCGACACGAGATCGAAAAACCGGGTTTGCAGGTCGTCGGTCACCGGCCCCTTCGATCCCGCGCCGATCTCGACGCCGTCGACCGACCGGATCGGCGTCACTTCGGCCGCCGTCCCGGTGAAGAACAGTTCGTCCGCCGTATAGAGTTCGCCGCGGCCGATCCGGGCGTCGTCGTGGACGGTGTATCCCGCCTCGCGAGCGAGTTCGATGACGCTCCGCCGGGTAACTCCATTGAGCGCGGCCTCGGCGAGGCCGGGCGTGTAGATCTCTCCGTCATCGACGAGAAAGAGATTTTCGCCCGGTCCCTCGGCGACGTTACCCTCGCTGTTGAGCACGATCGCCTCGTCATAGCCGTTGCGGGCCGCTTCGTCGGTCGCGAGCACGCCGTTGACGTACGCACCGGTGGTCTTTGCCGTCGGCGGGATCTGGTCGTGGCCGTACTTCCGCCACGAGGAGACACCGGCGTCGATCCCGTCTTCCAGGGCCGACTCTCCCAGGTATGATTCCCACGGCCAGGCGGCAATCGCGACACGCTCGGGGAGTTTCGTCGGCGTCGTCGGACTCACCCCAAGTCGGTCGTAGCCGTAGAAGGCGATCGGCCGGACGTAACAGCCCTCGAGGTCCTGGCGTGCCAGGAGTTCCAGCGTTGCCGTCGTCAGCTCTTCGCGGTCGAAGCCGATGTCCAGATCGTACATGGCAGCCGAGTCGTAGAGCCGGTCCAGGTGGGCATCCCACCGGAACAGTGCCGGACCGTCGGCTGTCTCGTAACACCGGACGCCCTCGAAGACGCTCGTCCCGTAATGGAGTGCGTGGGAAAGCACGTGAATCGTCGCGTCTTCCCACGGTATGAACTCCCCGTCCATCCAGATGGTGTCCAGCGTGTCGGACGCCTCGCGTTTTGCCTCGAAGCCAGTCGGCATTGTCCCGTCGGACATGCCCTGGCCGAATCCCGACGGGATGAAAGTGATTTCGGCTATCTACGCAAAATGTGCAGATAGAAGCAGCTATCGGCCCGAATTTCGCCCCAAAATCGGAAAGTCATTGGCCTTATCTATTCGTATTGAATAGATATACTCATGCCGGCAGCGATCGACGACGCGACGCGCGCCGATATCGTCTTCCGGGCAGCCCGCGGTGCCACCCGATCGGAGATCGCCGAGGCGCTCGACCTCTCCCGGACGACAGTACGAAAGTATCTGGAGAAGGCCGACTCGGCGGTCGAAGACAGCGATCGCCCTCGCGAGACGCTGTGTGCCATTATTCGGAACGAATACGACTGGGATCGCGGGGACGGCGAGGCGGATCTCGACATCGACGGTGTCGACTTCATGTCGATGTAGGTGTCCTCGTTTCCGCCCCTCAACCGGTCGATTGCTCGTGATTCTGCGGCTACGAGTCGCGAAAGTGTTAACGGGAGCCTGCTCGGAGAGAGGGGCGTCTCTCTGACCCAGAATGAGCACAGACGATCACGTGGACATCGAGTACATCGAACGATATCGTGACGCGGTCGAACACCCGCTGTGGCAGCTGTTCCAGCGTTACGGCCACGGGAGTCGCCGATGGTTCCTTGTCGGAATCCTGGCGTCGATCGGCTCCCGGTTCGCCTCCCTCGTCCCACCTGTCCTTCTCGGCGTAGCGCTCGATGCTATCTTCGGGAGCGAATCCTTCGCGCTGCCCCTGATTCCGGGATCGGTGCTCCCAAACGAGACGATGGATCAGTTCTGGTTCGTGATCGCCCTCATGGCCGTGTTTATGATCGGCCAGGCCATCCTCAACTTCGTCCGGGCGTCGTCGCTGAACCTCTTCTCCCACCGCGTCAAGCATGAGGTCCGGACCGCGACGTACCAGCGGATGCAACGGCTGGACATGGAGTTTTTCAACGAGGTCCAGACTGGCGAACTCATGTCGATCCTCTCGAACGACACCAACCGACTGGAGCGCTTTCTCGACAACATGTTCGGGGAGTCGATCCAGCTTGGCGTCCTCATCGTCGGCATCTCCCTCATTCTGTTCTGGTTCAACGGCCAACTCGCCGTGGTCACGCTCGCGGTCATCCCGCTTGCAGCCGTGTTCACGTACTGGTTCATGCGGCTGGCCGAGGAACGCTACACTGACGTCCGCCAGTCCGTCGGCGACCTCAACAGCCGCCTGGAGAACAACTTGAACGGCATCGAGGTCATCAAGTCCGCCAACACCGAGGACCACGAGGACAAGCGCGTGCGCGAGCATTCCTATCAGTACTTCCGGCTCGATTGGCTCGCCCTCCGGCTGAACTTCATCTACCGGCCCGGCCTCCAGGCGCTGACCTCCATCTCGTTCATCGCGACGTTTGTCGTCGGCGGGGTCTGGATCCTCGAGGGGCCACCCGGCCCGCTGACTGGCGACCTCAGCGAGGGGACCCTCGTGATCTTCCTTCTGCTCACCCAGCGCCTGGTCGAGCCCCTCGCCCAGATGAGCACCATCATCGACCGCTACGAGGACGCCCGCGCCTCGACCAAGCGCATCCTCGGCATCATGAACCTGCCCGTCGACATCCAGGACGCTGAGGACGCGATCGAACTCGAAGCCGTCGAGGGCCACGTCCAGTTCGACGACGTGACCTTCGGCTACGAGGACCAGGCCGTTCTCGAGGACATCGACGTCGACGTCGAACCGGGCGAGACCGTCGGCCTCGTCGGGCCGACGGGCGCGGGCAAGACCACCTTCGTCAAACTCCTCCTGCGGCTGTACGACGTCGACGAGGGCGCGGTGCGGGTCGACGGCCACGATGTCCGGGATGTGACACTGTCGAGCCTCCGGGAATCCATTGGATACGTCGGCCAGGAGAACTTCTTATTCGACGGTAGCGTCGCCGAAAACATCAAGTACGGCGCGTTCGACGCCGGTCGCGAAGAGGTCGTCGAGGCCGCAAAGCGGGCCCAGGCTCACGAGTTCGTCACCAACATGCCCGAGGGCTACGACACCGAGGTCGGCGAGCGCGGGGTGAAACTCTCGGGCGGCCAGCGCCAGCGCGTCGCCATCGCCCGGACCCTGCTCCAGGGGCCGGCGATCACGGTCTTCGACGAGGCGACCAGCGCCGTCGACACCGAGACGGAACTGCTCATCCAACAATCCATCGACGACGTCGCAGCCGACCGGACGACGTTCGTCATCGCCCATCGGCTCTCGACGGTCCGGGACGCCGATACGATCCTCGTCGTCGAGGACGGTCGGATCGTCGAGCGCGGCACCCACGACGACCTGATCGACGCCGACGGCCTCTACGCCAACCTCTGGCGGGTGCAGGCGGGCGAGATCGGGTCGCTGCCGGCGGAATTCATCGAGGAGGCCAGCCAGCGCGTCGCCCAGCAGGGACTGGACGGTGAGTGAACGTGACCGGATTACAGTGACCCATCGAACGCCGATACATTCTCACCGAAGTGATCCGCCGCTTGCCAGCGAATCGACGTAGTCCTCGAGGACGTTGTAAACAGGACCGACTTCGGGGAGATCCCCAACAAGGTCGGGGAGCGTATTCTGCCAGCCGTCGCGGATTTCGTCCCGTTTCTCCCCGGGAAGTCCATCTCCGAGGTTGATGTCCAGACCGTCGTGTTCACACTTTCGCGTGAATGCCGGACGGATAACTGAGTCATCAACGTTAGCCTCGGTAATCATCCGATAGAGATCGTAGTAGTCACGAGCCTGTGATCGCTGATAGAGCGCTCGCAACTTCTCTGCGAAAATCTCCTCTACGCTGTACGCGGTCAACTCGAATTCGGGGACATCCTCGTAGCTGTGCCGATGGTTTACCGAATCGAACACCACGTATTCATCGATCATAACGTCCAGACTCGTTGTGTTCTTGTGACCGAGAACAGCGTTGTACTGGATATCGATATCGACGTAGTGTGTCGGATACGCTTCTTTCTGTAGCTCGCGGTGTTTGGTCACCTCGAAGTCGATACCGGAGGCCCTGGCAGCCTCTGCCAATACATCTCGCAACTCCACTTCGTTCCCTTGGTACTCTCCCTCGACACCGAAATCAAGATCCTCCGAATAGCGCCACGTCTCCGGGAAGTACAACTTACTGAGCGCAGTGCCGCCCTTGAACAGCAGGTTATCGCCGTATTGGCTCGTGTAGATCGCCCAGAGGATCCACGAATTAACGTAGTTCTTCTCCGCGTAGCCGAGGCGAACATCCAACTCTCTGGCCAGCCGTCGGAGTTGGGCTTCGGAAATCACGAGAAGTCCTCCGGGATGAACGATTCGGGGTCGACGTTCAGGCGGAGCTGGTACTTGCTGTCGCGAGTACCCGTCGCTTCTCTCGTCGGATCGAGCAGCGGGTACCCTGTCGTGAAGTTCTCAACGAGTTTCCGGTACTCCGGCAGGTCGATGTCCAGTTGGTCGGCGAGGTAGACGAGTCGTTTCGTCGCGGCACCGTTCCCGACTCGCCGCAGATACTCGACGACTCGTTCCCACGAACATCTCGTTTCAGCAGCGTTCTGCATGGCCTTCGCAAGCTCACCGATGCCGCCACAGAACTCCGGATGGTCCGCGCAATCGACCAGCGTTTTCTCGATACTCGAGATATTCACCTGGTTTGACCCGACCGCAGTCGGTTGATAACCGAAGAACTTCTGCTCAGTAACTGTCACCGGTCGATAGGTAACCCCGTGGATCTCGCGTTCTTGGGCGCGGTCTGTCGTCACGATGTACACAGCACGGGGCAGCTGCTCTGTAAGCCCATGCTGGTTCATCGCACTCCAGTACCCGATGTACATCGGCTCGACGAGTGCGGACGCGATCACGAACTCGTGTTCGGTATACACGGCGTTCTCACCCGCAGCGAGCGGCAGGATGAGATACTTCCCGTGTACGATCCGCTCGAGCCACCCCTTCTCCTTGAGCGCATACGCCATGTCCGTGGCCGACTTCCGGGGGATGTCCATGACATCCGCAATGTCACCGATGGTGATGATCTGTCGGCCCCCGCTTGCGAGCCGTGACAGTGCCTGGGACTCACGGGTCGATAGGCTCTTTCGTTGAGTCTCTCCTTCGTTTGTAGGCTCCATAGCCGCTCAGCGTACATAGAATCTAAATCCGAACGGAAATAAAGGTACTCGTTGAGAGTTCGTTCCTGAAAAGTCACTCCTCTGGTCGCTCACAGTACATAGACTCTAAATAGTATGTGAAAAATTCTATTTTCAGCCGTCAGACGTCGTCCAACAGATCACTGAGACGGCTATCGGAGTCGAGCGATCGGTTGATCACTCCCTTCCTCGATCTCAACAAGCCCGTCATCAGTCAGGTCTTCGAGGAGGTCCCGGAGCCACTCCCGCCCGTACTCGCCCTCCGGCGCGTAGTCGACCCGCACTTTCGGCCCGAGGTCGTCGATCGCGAGGTCATCGTGTTCCTTCAGCGCGCCGATCACACGCCCCCGCATCTGGCGGCGGCTCCCTTCGAAGGTCGACTGTTCGGGCACGTCGGGTGCCGAGAAGTCCCCGCTCGCATAGGCTTCACACCACTCTCGCCAGGGACAGCCCGCCTCGTCACAGCGCGGCGTCTTCTCGCAGGCCACGCCGCCCAGTTCCATGATCGCGTTGTTCCAGACCCGGGACTCTCCCTCCGACATGAGCGCGCTTGCAGCGTCCTCGAAGGCCGCGTCCTCGTCGGGGATCGAAAAGGCCCGATACAGCACCCGCTTGACGTTGGTGTCGACGACAGCGTCGCCGTTGTTGAACGCGAAACTCGCGACCGCGTTGGCGGTGTAGGGGCCGACGCCCATGAGTTCGGACAGTTCGTCGGGCGACTCGGGGAACGCGCCGTCGTACTCCTCGACGACCTGCGTTGCGGCCTCGTGGAGGTACTTCGCCCGATTGTTGTACCCGAGGCTGTGATCCGACCAGAAGCCCACCACATCGGCTCGGTCAGCGACCGCGAGGTCCGAAACCGTCGGCCAGCGATCGAGGAAGTCCGCCCAGGCGTCGACGACACGATCGAGTTGTGTCTGCTGGCTCATGACCTCCGAGACGAGGATCGCGTAGGGGTCATCCGTCTCCCGCCAAGGGTACTCGCGGTGGTCGTCCTGGTACCACTCGATTAGCGCACGCTGGATAGCACCCTGATCGGCTGGCAGGTTCACGGTGGCCTCACTCATCGAAGGGGCGTAGACAGGTCCGGCGTTTACTTCTGGCGTCACCGGCAGTCCTCTGGTGGAAATTCCGTCCCGAGTAGTAGTCACTTACCGCCGAGCCGAAAGGCGTTTGCCGGCGGATCGAGTGCCTCCGATATGACGCTCGACGCGCTGTCCGACGATGTCACTGCTGAGTACGGTGCACTCGGTGAGGAGATCGCCGTCGATCTGGACCGCGAGACCCGCAACGAACTCGCGATGCTCGAGACCGCCCTCGAACCGGAATCGACCGACGAACTCCTCCGGCGTGCAGTCCACATGCTCTTTCAAAGCACTGTCGACACTGGCACGCTCGACTTCCACCTTCGGAGTAGCTACGACGTCACCTACGACGAGTATCTCTCGGGGATGACTTACGACGAGATGACTGGCGCGAACCAGTTCCCCCAGCAAGGTGATCCCGACGACCGCCGCTACCAGTTTTGAACGCCGACGGGTGCAGTACTGCCCTTCAAAGGTCGACGTACTGTCCTTCCCAGTCGCGTCGTGCCTCGATCTCACGGCGACCGCGGCGCGTCAGACTGTAGTAGTTCGTCCGGCGGTCGCGCTGGCCCTTCTCGACGAGGCCCTTGTCGACGAGCGTGTCGAGATTGGGATACAAACGGCCGTGATGGATCTCCTTCTCGTAGTAGTCTTCGAGCTCTTCTTTGATCGCCAGCCCGTGCGGTTCCTCCTCCCCCGCGATGACATATAGGAGGTCACGCTGGAATCCTGTCAGGTCGTACATCGGTAAAGTACACATGACGGTTATTATCGAGTTGATATAAATATACCGCTTCGTTCACCAGTATGACCCGCTTTCACCTCGGTATCGCCGGTGACATACGGCCTTTGGAATAGTAAGGAATGTGAGACTTACGATCTATCTTGTGAATCGATGACACTGGCATCTCTCACCAGAAAGCCGACTGGTAAGTTACGTCATTCGATACCGACGGGACGAGTGTGACTGATCGATAATGGTGTCGCTACTATCGTATTAGTCCGAAAGAGTGGAAAGCGATTCACGCGGGGAAAAGCCCGCGTGAACGCTTGCCGCCCTGAATTGGTCCCCGCTGACGCTTCGGCCCTCCAAGCGAAGCGTCATCATATACTCACCGATGGATGAACATAAAAGTACCGACCTGGAGGGGGAATCTCCTGTCCGAAATCTCAATTTACGATAGATTTAGGCACCTACTACCTGGTTCGGTCGGTCTTGGACCGTGTAGCAGGCCCGTTTTATACTGGGGTCTACATGTTCCACGTATGCGGATTCGCGGCGAACGTGAATGTCAAAACTGTGGCAGCCGGTGGACGTACTACGAGACTGGCAGCGTCGAGTGCCCCGATTGTGGCAGTGTGCGGAGCGTCGGCGTCGACGAACGGACGCGCCACACTGCCAGTCCGGTCACGCTTGAGCTGACTCCCGCTCGCGAGATGATCGACGTCGAACCGCCGGAGAGGGTGGCTGATCGGGCCGCCGAATGTGCAGCCGAGTTCGTCCGCCGCGATGGCTTCATCGACGCAGGTGATCTCCAACCACTTGGGGACACGTTTGTCGCTGCGATGGAACTCAAACACGTCGGGCGGGCTATCGCCCGATCGATGACAGTCACTGACGACGAGGAACGGTTTTTGCTCGCACTGCTGGATGGCGCAGCATCCGGACAGCGGCCGCCCCCCGACTCAGTCCCCGAGACGCTGGTGCCGGTCCGCGGACTCGCAGCCGCGGCGACCGTCTCCGAGTATCGGCGGGATCTCCGTCAGTATCTCGACGACGACCCCGACGAACGGGCCCGAACCGTTCTCGGGGCCGTCGAAGACCACCGGACGCGGGTGGCTGCTCTCGATGGGGACGTCTCCCCTGCACAGGCCGAGGCGCTGATCGAGGCTGCCCGGGCAGTCGGGACTCATCTCATCGAGGACGATCCGGACGCGCTCGACCGCGCTCGCGACCATCTTTCGGAACTCGATCCGGAACGATAGCGTCAAGCAGTCCGGCGCTCAGGGAAGCGGGACGTCGACGCCGTGCTGGAGACCAGCCGCTTTGACAGTATTGTACAGCAACATGGCTCGAGTCATCGGACCGACGCCGCCCGGAACCGGGGTGATCGCGGCCGCCTTCTTCGCTGCACTCTCGAAGTCGACGTCACCCACCAGTTCGTAGCCCTTCTCGGTGTCCGCATCCACCCGATTGATCCCGACGTCGATGACAGTCACGCCTTCGGTGAGCATGTCGCCGTCGATCATCTCCGGGACGCCCGCGGCGGCGACCACGATGTCCGCCGCACGGGTTTTCGCGGCGAGGTCATCGGTCCTGGAGTGACAGACCGTCACGGTCGCGTTGCCGCCGTCCGCTTTCTGGAGCAGGAGATTCGCCATCGGCTTGCCGACGATATCCGACCGGCCGACGATGACGGCGTCTTTCCCTTCCGGATCGACGCCGGCGTCATCAAGCAGCAGCTGGATGCCGTGTGGCGTACAGGGCTTGTACCGGGCGTCGCCCGCGACCAGTCGACCGACGTTCTCGGGATGGAACCCGTCGACGTCCTTCTCGGGGTCGATCCGACGGAGGACGGCCTGTTTGTCGACGTGATCGGGGACCGGCATCTGGACCAGAACCCCGTTGACGTTCTCGTCGGCGTTGAGTCGGTCGATCTCGTCGAACAATTCGTCGGCGGGGGCATCGGGGTCGATCTCGACGTCGATCGCTTCGATGCCGACCTCTGCACAGTCGTCCTGTTTCATCGAGACGTAGGTCTCACTGGCCGGGTCGTCGCTCATCAGCACCGTCGCCAGCGTCGGTGTTACGCGTTCGTCTTCGAGCGTGTCGATCGCGTCGCCGAGATCGTCCCGGATCGACTGTGCTACTGCATTGCCGTCGATAACGTCTGCCATTACGGATACCAGGGAAGCCGTGGAACATAAAAGACAGTATCCGGACCGGGACTCCGGATCGTCCAGAGGGCGAGCGCCGACGCCTCCCGCTACGTGTTCATTCCAGGTCTTCGTGGACGTAGACGTTCCAGGACTCGTGTTCGACCGCTACCCCTTCGATAGCGGACACTGACAGGGTGATCGAATCACCGCTTTCGACGACGTCGTACGCATCGGCCCAGGCGTCGGGATACTCCGGTCTATCCTCATCGCGAAGGACGACGACAACGAGTTTGCTGGGATCGAGTTTCGCCGCAGTGTTCGAGGTGATCGTCAGCGATTCATCCCCCTCGTCGTATTCGAAGGTGAACTCAAGCGGCGGATGGATCGTCTCCGAGAACACTGTTGTCGGATTATCGGCTCCGGTCCACTGGACTCCGACAGTTGACCCGGTTTCAGCGCTCAGGTCGATGCTGTCGCCGTTCGTGATCGTTCCTGTGAAACCTGAAATCGATTCGTCGTCGACGGTAACACTGACCTCCTCGGCGGGCCATTTGCCCCGCCCCGTAAACACCAGCGAGGAGCCATCGAGTTCGAACTGGAGCATATCGCGCACGTGGAGCCAGGTGTAGGTAGTCGGCTCGTCCGGTTCCATCCAGTAGAGGTTGATCGTCCCCAGCTGATCGAGTTCGACTGCCACACTGTCGCCCTTTTCGAGGGTGTCGTATTCCGCGGCGAAGATCGGATCGAACTCGCCGTCGCCGGTCCGAATGGCAAAGGCGTCGGCGTCGTAGGGCTCCTCGCCACCGTAGACGATTTCGAACCCGTTCGTGGTGCGTCTCAACTCGAAGGACGCCGGCGGTTCGACGTATTCGCTGAGCGCTTCCGCCGGCCCGCCCTCGCCGACCCACTCGACGACGACTTCCTCGCTCGGTTCGGCCTTGATCTCCAGCGTGTCCTCCGGTTCGAGGGTATCGTATTTCTCGGTAAACCCATTCGAGAGTTCCTCGCCGTCGACAGTCACCCGGAAGTTCGCCGGGTCGCGAGTTTCTCGCCCGTAATAGGTCAGCGTCGGCGTCTCACCGCTTTCGAGTCGGAACCGACCCGGAATGCGTGCACGGAAGGTATGGACGCTCGACGACATCGATCCGCTGGTGCTCCCTCGCTCATAGGAGTACGTAGCCATCAATGTCACTCGATCACCGAATGTGACGCCCTCGATCGTGATCTCGTCGCCCCTGGTCAGCTGTTCGTACCGGTCTGCCAGCGGTTCGGTCGTCTCCTCGCCGCTTCCGGACCCATCTTCCGAGCGCACCCTGTGATTGATCTCGATGCGATCGGTTCGCTCGATCGGCTCGGAACCGGTGTAGGTCATCGTCAGTGTTTCCGATTCGATGTCGTATTCGTTCTCGAAGGTGACGCCCCTGGAGAGCACCTCGTGGAAGACTATCTGTTCGTACTCGGCGTTCTGTGGATCGGTCCACTCGACCATGACCACCGAGAGCGGGTCGGCGTCGACTGCGATCGAACTCCCCGGCTGCATCGGCTCGCCGTTCCAGGCGTTCGCGACCGGTTCGTCGTCGACGGACAGCGTCAACGACTCCGTTTCGAGTGGCTCCTCGCCGTAGTTGCGGAGTGCAGCCGTCCCAGCCTTCTGGTCGTACTCGACACTGAGGCTCGGATCCGGAGATCGTTCGCGAATCTCCTGGGACGGAGCCTGCACGGTGAGCGTTCCGATACCGACGCGGCCGTCGCGCTCGACCGTCATGTCGTCAGTGTTGCCCGTGCCGACGTTTTTGGCGAGCGTCCTGAATTCCCCGGTGTCGAAGTCCGATTGCTCGGTGTAGACGACCGTGATCGAGATGCGTGCCGTCATCGGATCGAGTCGATCCCCACCGAAGGCGAAGGCCTCGATCACGTCGGTGTCAACCCCGTCTAGCTGCCCGGTCTCATCCGTGGGGATCGCCGGCAGCAACTGGATGACGGCTGACTCGCTGACCTGTGATAACGCGAGTCGGGCGTCCTCGGACAGCGGAAGCTCGCCATCGTCAGCCGCCTCGGTCGCCGCCGTCAACCCGTCCTTCCAGCCGTCTTTGGTGTCGTCCATCGCCACGATCAAACGGCCGTCCTCGCGATGGAGCTGTTCGATCGGGACATCTTCGGGCAGCGTCGGCTTTTCGGCGTCGAACGAACCGACCATCGTGACGATCTGTGTCTGATAGTCGCCGTATCTGGCAGCCGCCGCACGATCGATCTCGTCCAGTTCGAGACCGATCTGTGACACTGATCCGAACGCCGGCAACCGGTTGAAGCTTTCGTCGTTGTCCGGGGATGGGGCAGTGCTCCGGATCCGAGACACCGACGCGCCGTCGACTGATTCCGGGAGCGGATCAAGCACCGCAACCAGATCCTCGGGCAGGGAAATCTCGTCCGCCTCGGGCGTCGGCGTGTCGGTCGCTGTCGGTGTCGGTTCATCCGTCGAGGTTTGCGAATCGGTCTCGTCGGGTGTCGATGCGGGAGGGACTTCGGAGGGCTCGGCGGCGTCCATACAGCCGGCCAGGGCGGTCGTGGTGACGCCGGCGAGCAGTCGCCGGCGGGTTAGGTCCACCATACCAGTGTGGTTGTGCAAGTTGCCGAATAAGCATTTCGAATAGACACAAGTTCGCAAAAACGCTCTCTGCCGCTCCGTGACGCTGTTTCGACGGGGGAATTCGTCGGCGGGATCCGCTGGAATCGCCAGTCGATAGATTCGCTTTCTCAGTCCTCGTACAGCGGGTATTCGTCGGTCAACTCGTCGACGCGCTCGGACACCTCGGCGATGACGCCCTCGTCGTCGGGTGCGTCGACGACCTCGTAGATCAGGTCGGCGACCTCGCGGCATGCGTCCTCGTCGAAGCCACGGGTCGTCAGGCCGGGTGTCCCGGCACGGATGCCCGACGGATTGAACGCCGAGCGGGTCTCGCCGGGGACGGTGTTGGCGTTGAGAACGATCCCGGCGTCTTCGAGTGCTTCTTCGACATCTTTGCCCGGTGTGTCGGGGTGTGACGGCCGGAGATCGATCAACACGAGGTGGTTGTCGGTGCCGCCCGAGACGAGTTCGAGGCCGTGTTCCTGCAGGCGGTCCGCGAGGGCCGCCGCGTTGTCGACCGTCTGCTGGGCGTATTCCTCGAAGTCGGCGTCCAGCGCCTCGCCGAAGCCGACGGCCTTGCCCGCGATGTTGTGCATCAGTGGGCCGCCCTGCATGCCAGGGAACACGGCCGAGTCAATGTCGTCGGCGTATTCGTCGTCGCACATGATGACGCCACCGCGACCGGCCCGGATCGTCTTGTGCGTCGACCCGGTCACGAAGTCCGCCACGCCGACCGGCGAGGAGTGAACGCCAGCCGCCACGAGGCCGGTGATGTGGGCGATGTCTGCGAGGTGGTAGGCATCGGCCGCGTCGGCAACGTCCTGGATGCGTTCCCACTCGACTTCGCGGGGATACGCCGAGTAGCCCGAGACGATCATGTCGGGCTCGAATTCCGCGGCCGTCTCGGCCAGGCCCTCGTAGTCGAGATAGCCCGTCTCGGCGTCGACCTCGTATTGCTCGACCTCGTATATCTGGCCGGCGAAGTTCGCCGGGTGGCCGTGGCTGAGGTGACCACCGTGCGTCAGGTCCAGCGAGAGGATCTTATCACCCGGTTCGAGGACAGCTAGATAGACGCCCATATTGGCCTGACTGCCCGAGTGCGGCTGAACGTTGACGTGGTCGGCGCCCCACAGTTCCTTCGCACGGTCGATCGCCAACTGTTCGACGTCGTCGGCGTATTCACAGCCGGCGTAGTAGCGCTTGCCCGGATAGCCTTCGGCGTAAATGTTCGTCAGCGTCGACCCCTGCGCTTCGAGAACGGCCTCGCTGACGTGGTTCTCGCTTGCGATCATCGCCAACGTGTCTTCCTGTCTGTTCCGTTCGCCATCGAGGGCGTCAGCGACGGCCGGATCCGTCTGACGGACGCTGTCTTCGTCCATATCTGTTCCTGGATGGCCACTCTTGAATAAGCTACTCTTTCGCCGTCGCGCCCGTGAGGCCGCTCCCCAGGATTGTGCGAGGGGAGGCGACGGTCGATGAACGGTATATCTCACTGCCGATACTCTTAAATATAAGTGGCGTATACGACACGCCAGTCTATGTCAACTGACAATCTAATCGCCACCGACATCAAAACGGTACTTGAGGCGGCTGTGCCGGCTGCCGATCGAGTGACGGTCGTCAATCCGGCTCCGGAAACGATCGTTGCGCTCGTCTCGACACTTGATGATCGCGATTCAGCCCCGACTGTCCGTCTTCTCTCGCCGGAGGACGCGCTCAAGCAGGTCATGGGTGATTTCCTCGTCGCGAGCTCGGCGGCGGATCTCATCGACGACGGGACGCTCTCGTTGCGTGTGCTCGACCAGCAGCCGGTCAACTCGCTCGTCGTAACCGACGAGGCTGTCGTCTCGCTGGTGACGGCCACCGACGCGGCGGCCGGACTCACGACCGACGACGAGGAGTTCGTCGCGTCGACCGTCGCATTCTACGACGATGTGTGGGAGACTGCCAGCGAATTCTCGCTTCGGACGCCGCCGCTGTCGCGGGTCCGTTCGACGCTCGCTGCAGAGATCAGCGAAGACGCACGAGCCGATTTCGATGCGGTACTCGATTCGCTGTCGACCGCCCGTAGCGACGATGGCGGGATCGACGAGGTGACGATCAGTCTCCTCGTCGCCGCACGAAACCGCGAGTTGCTCTATGATATCAGCAAGTGGGGGGAGGACGTCGGACTGGCGAGCAAAGCCACGTTCTCGCGAACCAAGACCCAACTCGAAGACAAAGGGCTCCTCGACACCGAGAAGGTCCCGATCGACGTCGGTCGGCCACGTCTGCGTCTCCTCTTGGGCGAGCAGCGACTCCAGGACGCCGACGCCGATGAACTCGCCGACGTCGCCATCGACTTGCTTTCGAGCTAGCGCGACCTTTTTCCCACTCGGGCATCCACTGGGGAGCATGACTGTTGGTCTCGTGGGTGCCGGTCCAGCCGCAGACGCGGTCGAATCGGCGCTCTCGGACGTCGAGGGCGCTGTGGAGACGGCGGCCCCCGACGAAATCGACGAGTACGAACTGGCTATCGTGATCGAGGTCGCCGGTGCAAACGCCTTCGAGCAGGCAAACCAGCGGGCGATCCAGACAGGCACGTCCTGGATCGCGATCGAACTCGGCGGCGTTGGCGGCGTCCCGGTCGTCGATGCCGCGATCACTGGCTTCGGCCCCGAAACGGCCTGCTACGAGTGTCTTCGCAAGCGGGTCAGGGCGAACGTCGATCCGACCGAGGAGCCGACGAAAGCGCCACCGCCAACCACGGCACGGTTCGCCGGTGCGGTCGCCGGGCGGGCGGCCGCCAGTACACTGGATCGGTCGGTCGACGGTCCCGAGGTGGTCGGATTCGTGAGGGAGATTCCGGACGCGACCCGGCGATTGTTGTCCGTCCCTCACTGTGAGTGCGGTTCGGAACCGTCCCGCACCATCGAGCGGACGACGGCCGACCGCGATTTGGAAGCCACCATCGGCCGGGCCGAACAGGGACTGGACGACCGGGTCGGGATCGTCCAGGAGGTCGGCGAGATCGAATCCTTCCCCGCGCCCTACTATCTCGCACGAAACGGCGACACGGAGGGGTTCAGCGACGTGTCATCGACCGGTCCGGCCGCGGGTGTCGACGTCGACTGGAACGGCGCGCTGATGAAGGCACTGGGGGAGGCCTACGAACGGTACAGTGCGGGCGTCTATCGATCGGAGCGGTTGCAGACAGCGTCGGTCGAGGAGCTGGACAATCCGGTCGCGCCGTCCGCGTTCGTGACCCCCGAGCCACACGAATCGGACTCCATCGAGTGGATCGAGGGCGAGAACCTGGCGACAGGCCAGTCAGTACAGGTGCCGGCGTCCGTGGCGATGTATCCTCCCGCCGGGGATCGGTTCCGACCCGCGAACACGACCGGGCTCGGGTTCGGTAACGCGACAGTCGAGGCGTTGCTGTCGGGACTCTACGAGGTGATCGAGCGCGACGCGGCGATGCTCTCGTGGTATTCGACGTTCGAGCCTCTGGAACTCGATGTCGGCGACGGGGCCTTCGAGACGCTTGCCCGGCGGGTGCGGACAGAGGGGCTGTCAGTCACGCCGCTTCTGCTCACGCAGGACGTCGACGTTCCGGTCGTGGCTGTCGCCGTCCACCGGGCGGACGGCGAGTGGCCCCGGTTCGCTCTGGGTTCAGGGGCTCATCTCGATCCGGCAGCCGCCGCCCGATCGGCACTAGCGGAGGCCGTCCAGAACTGGTTCGAACTCCGGCAGATGGGGCCGGACGGCGCAGCCGATGCCGGCGGGGCGATCGGCGAGTACGCGGCCTTCCCCGAGATCGTCGCCGACTTCGTCGACGCCGCAGGGACCGTCTCGGCCGACGCTGTCGCGCCCGACGAGCCGCTTGCGGGTCCCGATGCGTTGTCGACTGTGGTCGATCGGGTCACTGCGGCCGGGCTCTCGCCGTACGCCGTCCGACTCACGCCGCGGGATGTCGAGGCGATGGGATTCGAGGCCGTTCGCGTGCTCGTCCCGTCGGCCCAGCCGCTGTTCCTCGGGGAGCCGTACTTTGGCGACCGACTGGAGACGGTCCCGGACCGCCTCGGCTTCGAGGCGCGACCTGACCGACCGTTCCATCCGTTCCCCTGAAAAATAGCGCGACGATGCTCCGGCTCGAATCAGCTCAGATCCCGAAGGCGGCCCGAAGCATGTCACGCGAGCCGGGACCGAGTCCGACGGCGACGACTCCCACGAGAAGGACGTAGCTGTATCGTGGATTCTCCTCGATGAATGCCTCGTCGAACAGCCAGACGATGCCCAGGGCCATTCCAAGTTTCACCACCAGGAACGGCCACGCGCTCCCGATCGCGTCGAAGATGCCGGCCGGCAGAACGGCTTCGGTCACGTTCATGATGATTTCGTTGGCCGGATGTTTTGGGTAGTACGAGACGGGCAACCCGAGTGCGTCCGCCCAGTCGGTGATGAGGACGTTCGCGACGCCATCGATCGCATGCGCCCAGAGGACGACCAGTCCGACGTAGCCGGTCCCGCTGTTGATGTAGGGTGCGAACCGATCGGCAAGGACGTAGACGCCGTAGGCAGCCACCGTTGCGCCGCCGACGATGATGAGGAGAACGTGCGGCAGGAAGTCGACGTGCTCGACGGTGAGGCCGAGGATCGTCAGATAGCCGAACGTCACGCCGAAGGCGACGGCACCGACCGTGCCCAGTGCCCGCTCGGCCGAGTCGACCACGCCACGATCGGCAAGCCGAAGACTTCCGACGAGCGCGGCGATAGCGAACCCGAACACGGTAAAGTAGACGAGCGGGCTGATGAACAGCGTATTGAACGGGTAGGAGAGCACCGGCTCGACACCGGCCTCCACGGCCGCGTCACTGGCGTCCTCGACGACACGGACGACCCCGCCAAACAGCATGAACGGGAACAGTGCGTAGAAGAACTCCCGATCCAGGTCGATGTCGAGGTTCTTCAACAGGAGGTAGACCCCGATCAGGAAGAACAGTCCGACGACCATGTAGCCCGCTTCCGAGACGAGGGTATAGCCCGGTTCGGCGACGATGTGGCCCTGTTCGACGGCGATCCCGCAGTTCTCGGCGAACCCGCTGCCGCCCAGGAGCGTCTGGCCCCCCTCCTTGATCGCACAGCCGGCGTTGTGGGCGTCGGCGTAGACCGGCCCCCAGAAGTACTGCCAGATGAATTCGTCCCAGACTGTCCGTGTGAACGCGATCGACGCGCCGACGATCGTGACGACTCCGGCCGCGAACACCGCGAGCCACGCTCGTCCCGGCGTGAGATCGAACCCAGTCTCGTCCATGTTCACCCAGCCGTCAGCCGTCGTGGTTAGCGTTTCGGTCGCGGTTCTCGGATATCCGTGATCGCGCCCGCTCGTCGCGAACCCTTTTGGCGTTCGCCCGCCAACCCGACCCATGGACGGAGCGGTGATCGGCGATCTCACGGCCCCATCACGGCGGAGCGACGATCTCGCGTACCGCGTCGCCGACGACCGGGCACGATCACACACGTACGACAGCGTCTGTGCGACGGCCTGGAAGACCGCGAACCTGCTGCGGCTCTACGGCGTCCACGAGGGCTCGACCGTCGGCATCGTGGATGCGCCGAAACACCCAGCCGCCGACCCAGGGGCGACGTCTCAACGGACGGGCGAGACGCCGATCCCGGAAGTCATCTTCACGTTTCTCGGCGCGGCGTGTCTCGGCGCGACGGTTCGGTTCGATCCGTCGCCGGCTCTCGAAGCCGACGCCCTGGTCGGCCCCGCCGCCTGGATGGATCACTACAACTCGGGGCCGACATGTACCTCGATCGCCTACGGCGGTCCGCCGGAGACCCCCTCGATCGTGCACTTCGAGACGGAGGTCTGGAGCGAGACGCCGATCGCCCCGCCGGAGACGGTCGAACCGGGCGTTGCTGTCCTTGCCAGTGGCGACCGGGCGTTCGACCATCGGCAGTTGCTCGACGCTGCCGAGCTCTTCATCGATCAGCAGGACCTCACTGCCGACGACAGCGTCGCCGTGGCGGCGTCACTTTCCGAACCGGGTACCGTCGTCGGTGGCATCCTCGCCCCGCTGGCGGTCGGCGGAACGATTTTGGTCGGCCGTGACGAGGAGACGATCCGGATCGGCGGGGACGGGATCGACCCGGAGTCTATCCATATCGATGGTTGACGGCGGCGAACGCGATTTTTCAGCGACCAGGCCGGACGTAGTTCGCCAGCGTGACCACGATCCCGAGCAGCCAGCCGACGGGGATCGAAATGCCGAACCACATGGCCGCGTGGGCGATCCCGCGAAGGTCGTACGTACGTCGGAGTCGGTCGTTGATCCCGTAGACGTCGAGCACCGTGTCGTTGATCCAGCGGGCGACTGCTTCGCTTTGAGAAAAGATAGATTCGGCGAGGGTCGGCGAGTACAGCGCGGCAATGACTGGCGGCAAAAGGAGTGCGGTCACGCCGAATGGATACGCCAAGACGACGGTCGTGACCCGCCCGCCGAGGCGGCTGAACACGTACGCCAGGATGCCGGCGATGATCGCCACCACGCTCGCCGCAACGACCGCGATGAAGCCGCTCGTCGAGAACTGGTATCTGGCGAACGCACTCAGCGCCCCCCACAGGACGACCAGCACGACGAACACCCCGAGCGCCCCGATTCTGGCCGCCGCCAGGTCGATGCGTCTGGTTTGGGCCCTGAAAACGTAGCCGAGCAATACAAGCGGGTACAGCAGTCCCACCGCGAGCGCGCCGATGGCCCCCCACAGCCGGTAGGTAATCCAGCCTCGCCGTGAGTTGGGCGTCCACTTGCCGAGGACGGTATCTTCGGCGTTCCGCTGGCGTGGATAGACGACTTCCATCCACGTTTCGTGGAGTCGCTTGAGGTCGATGCGAATTCCGGCGACGAATCCCGACGCTGTCCCGCCCGACATGTACGTCACATTCAGTGCGGGTGCGTATAATTGCTACGAGCCTCGACCGGACCGTCTCCGGTCACCAGGAATCCGGTGCCCAGTCCGGGAGGATCTGCCGGTCGGTCCGGTCGATGGCGTCGATCGCGGCGATGTCCGCATCGTCGAGATCCAGCGAGACACTCTCGAAGTTGTCCCGGATGTGTGCCTCGCTCGTGGCTTTCGGGATCGCCGTGACGTCCTTCTCTCGCAACCACGCCAGGCTGACCTGTGCCACGCTCGCGTCGTGTTTGGCAGCGATTTCGCCGAGCGTGTCGTCGTCGAGCACGGTCCCGCGCCCGAGCGGCGAGTAGGCAACGAGGTTGAAATCGTCCTCGGCTGCGAACGCCCGTAGTTCCTCTTGTTTCAGGTAGGGATGCATCTCGACCTGATTTGCGAAGAGGGGTGCATCGAGGACTTCCTGGGCACGTTCGATCTGTTCGGGAGTGAAGTTGCTCACGCCCACCCGATCGATGACGCCACGATCGAGCAGTTCGTCGAAGGCTGGGAGGGTCTCTTCAGGGTCGTAGGCGTGAGACGGCCAGTGAATATACAGGAGATCGATCGTCTCGACGCCGAGGCGCTCGGCGCTGCGCTCGGCGCTTTCGATGACGTCCTCATAGGCGAGGTCGCCCGCCCAGACCTTCGTCGCAAGGAAGACCTCCTCGCGTGGGACAGCAGCGGTGGCGATGCCGTCACCGACAGCTGACTCGTTATGGTACGCCTTGGCCGTGTCGACGTGGCGATATCCCATCTCGAGGGCAGCCCGGACGCTTTCGGTACACTGTTCGGGATCCTCGTTTTGCCAGGTCCCGAGCCCGAGCATCGGCATGGCACCGGCGGCCGGCACGTCGTCGTGAGTTGTCTGGCCTGTCATCGATTGCTTGTAGACGGGGCACGGAAAAAAGGATGCGGATCCGTCGCTCGTAGTCGCCCCGAAGCCGCCACTTAGTACTTCGGATCGGCACCGAACTCCGCGTAGAAGTCCTCCATGAACCCGTCACGTTTCGCCCGCCACTCCTCGAACCCGCTGGGTGTGGTCGGATACTCGTCGTAGATCGCCTTCAACTCCGAGGCGCGCTTGTTGACCTTGTAGGCGTCGTACAGTGTGCCCCAGTGGCCGAACGTCTGGACCATCGTCTTGAGCTTCAGTCCCAGCCCCATCGAGGACGTCCCGCTCCGTCCGAGGATGTCGATGAGTTGCTGGGCGGGCAGCGCTGCGAGGACGTCCGAGATGTCCTCGACGGTGAGTGTCGTTCCGAAGATGTTGTACAGGTCCATCGCGGCAAACCGCTTGCCGAAATCCGTCAGTACGCGGTGGTTGTACTCCCACAGCGAGGCCTCGCTGACGTCGCCGGCGGCGATGGCATCGGCAGCGACCTCGGCCGCCCAGTGGCCGGCTTTAGCCGCCCCCGGAATCCCGCCACCAGTGGTCGGGTTGACGTGACCCGCAGCGTCGCCGACCGCGATGAATCCCGGCGCAGTCCCGGAGTCGTACGGCCGGCGAGTCGGCAGCGCCGCGCCGAGTTTGTCCGTGACAGTTGCGTTCTGGAACTCCTCGCGGTTCTCGATGTCGTTCCGGAGTTCCTCGACCAGTTCCATCGGTTCCTGGTCCATCTGAAAGCCGAGCCCGACGTTGATTTCCGTCGGCGTCCGCGGGAAGTACCACAGATACCCCAGCTCTTCGGTCGGCTTGAACACGATTGCGTCGTCGAAGTCGACGGGTTCCTCGACCTCGATGATCTCTCGATAGGCCGAACAGAACTGCCGATGCGTGACGTTCGTATCGAAGGTCGCCTCGGCGAGGTCGGCCTTGTCCTGGAGAAGCGACAGCGCGCCGGCGGCGTCGATGACGACGTCCGCTGGGTACTCCCGTCGTTCGCCCTTCCGGGTTGCCGTCACACCTTCGACGTGCCCGTCGTCCGTCTGGACGACGTCCTGGACGACCGTATCGAAGTGTAATTCCGCGCCGACGCGGTCGGCCTCTTCGAGCAACACTTCACCGTAGCGCTTCCGATCGACGATCGAGCCAGACCCTGTCGCGAAGGGGTATTCGATAGTCTCGCCGCCCGGTACCTCGAATTGCGCCCGCTGGATGTTCTGGTTGGTGAACGCTTCCTCCCGGAGGTAATCCAGGTCGATCACTTCCGGGAACGTACTTTTCCCCTTGATCGCGTCGCCACACGCGATATGCCCTGCCTCTTGCTCGGATTTTCGCTCCAGAAGGACGACATCGAGGTCCTGCTGGGCGGCACTGGCGGCGGCGAACGCCCCAGCTGTCCCACCACCCACGACCACGATGTCGTACGCGTCTGTCGACATTGACCATGGGTAATCTTGGGGGTCACAAAAAACTGCCGTGTAGCGGCAGGGGATTCGGGGTATTTGACTGCCGGCATACATATTTGTTCCCAGATAGTTCGGCTCGGATCGTCGACGGACTGGAGGGCTGTGACGAAAGGATCATAATCACACCGGCCAGAAACCCACCAATGTGCCGGCGACGATCGAGCCGGATTCCATCGGTGATCTTATAATGAGGACGACACTTCGACGGCGGCTTGCCGGCTGGCTGGCAGAGCGGAACAAACTTCCGACGACGGGACAGGCTGTGCTGGGCTATTATGCCGATTCCGGCGTGTTCGATCGGGAAAGCATCCAGCTCAAGCGGATCGTCGATCGGCGGACCGAAGCGATGATCGCTGACGCCTTCGATCCGGTCGAAGACGCGATAGCCAAGGAGTTCGATATCGATCCCGCGGAGGTCTCGTTCAGCTACGATACCAAGCTGACGATGCCGGCCGAGTTGACGCTCGGCCAGATCTACCGGACGGCGAGACACCGTGCAAGCGACGGTGCCGACCCCGTGGCCCTGAGTATGTGGGAGAGCGACCGGGAAACGGCAAGTGATCTTGCGGAAAACGACGTTGCTGGGCCCGTCAGATTCCGTAAATCCATTTCCGACGCGCAGTGGCAGGCCGGTCCGACGTCCCCGCAGGATCTTGTCGACGGCGGGGACTACCTTACTCGCCTCGTTCTTGCGGCGCTGATCGATGGCGATATGCGAGACGCGATCAACGACGCAGAGTTCGAAGACTTCTCCGTGGCGTTCACGGTTACTCCCGACGAGCGACGCCGGGTCGCCGAGGTCGCCCAGAAGACCCTGGAAGCCGAACTCGAGGACACCTTCGATCGACTGCCCGACGAAGTCCGGGAGATCTACGACTGGGCTGTCGACCTTTCGGAACGACACCAGGATCGCGATCCGCACTTCCGGGAGCTCTTCGAGGCCGCTCGCGATGGTGATCCGGCCGCTTGTGACCGGATCAAGGCGGAGTACCGCGACGTCTCGCTTTCGGCATTCGACGCCGACATCGATCTCTTCGAGGGGGTCGAGACACTCCCGTATCTTAAAACCCAGTACGCGCGCGTTGGCGTAATCTACGACGGGATGATCGAGATGTACCGTCGCGCCGGTCTGCCCGTCGACGAGGCGTTCAAGCGCTCGATCGTGCTGGCGATCATCGGCGCACAGATCTGGCTCGACGACGTCGACGACTACGCCGACGATCGTGTCGACGGGCAACTTACGCCCGTCACCGCCGAGTATATCCTCGCGGAAGACACCGAGACTGCCTACGATCGGATCGTCTCGATCAGCGAGCAGTACTTCGATCTCGCAGAGCGGTTCGCCACCCAAACCGACTCGCCGTTGACCGGCATCGCCACCGAGTACATCTACCGCTCCGGCGACCCCGGCGTATTGCCCGGTGCCGTCGCCGGTGAGGAGTGATCAGGCCCCCATCCAACGGGATCGACCGTCATCGACCGAAAGACCGAGGTTCCCCGCGCCTGACGGTGCAGGTAATGACTGACAGAGATGACGTCTTCGAGTGGCTCCAGGACGAGGTCAAACCGACAGTCGACGATCGGATCCAGCAATGGCTCGAGGAGTTCGAGTACGCCGAGCGGCTCTGGTATCCGATCGATACCGGCGGCAAGCGCATTCGACCGGGACTCGTGTTTCTCATCTCGGAGATGGTCGACGTCCCTCGTGAGGACGCACTCGACATCGCCGCGGGTGTCGAACTCCTCCACAACTTCACACTCGTCCACGACGACATCATCGACGGCGATGAGTATCGCCGCGACGAACCCACGCTGTGGGCCAAGTATGGCGAGGGCAGCGCGATCAACCTCGGCGACATGATGTTCGCGAAGGCGATCCTGTGTTTCCCACCGGAGACCCGTGATCTCGCGCTCGATACCGTCATCACCGTCACAAACGGCGAGCAGATGGACATCGACTTCGCCGAACGCCGGGATATCACCGTCGAGGAGTACATGACGATGGTCCGGCGCAAGACCGGTGCGCTGCTGGAACTCTGTGTCGACGCCCCGCTCGCGCTCGCCGAGACGGACCTCGACCTCTCGGGGTTCACGTCGCTGGGGCCAGCCTTCCAGATCCGCGACGATCTGCTGGACTTCCAGGAGGGCAAGGGCCGCGAGAAGATCGGCAACGACGTCCGCGCGGGCAAGCGGACGCTGATGGTCGTCCACGCCGACGACGACCGCGTCTACGACATCCTCGACAAACCGTTCGACGAGACGACTGACGAGGATGTTCGCGAGGTCATGCAGATTCTGCAAGCCGAGGGGAGCATGGAGTTTGCCGAACAGCGGATGAACGCCCTCATCGAGGAAGCACGCACGGCCATTGCCGACCTTCCGGACTCACCAGGTCAAGAGAAACTTGAGGCGCTCGGGCGCTTCATCACTGAACGAGACGTCTAACTGTTCAGTTGAGTGAACCGCGGCCAAACTACGTGAGAGCGGTGGCTTTATGATGATTTGCCGGCGTGACTTGTGCATGCTTCCGGATGCGGAAGAGCTGTTCTGGGCACTGGCCGGAAACCTGATCATCGGCATCGGCGCGGGAACGGCGACGCTGTCGGCGTTCTCGCCGTCGCTACCGTTGGTTCCCGGGTCGAACCCTGCCGTCAGGGTCGGGGTCGTCTCGATCGGGTTCGCGATCTTCTTTGCGGGCTATCACTTCACCCAGGTCGGCACGTATTTCGATCCAGACGAATCGTTCACTTCGGCGTTCCTCCCCGCTCCCGATGCCGACTCCGACGAACCCGGCGCGACTGACTCGGGTGGCGTCGACGGCGTCCTCCTGGCTCGGGGTGGGTTTGTTGTGCTCGGGGTCGTCGGCCTCGGCGCGGGAATGCGGCTGTTCGCGCTCACGATCCAGTCCTGGAGCGCGAAGCTGGGCGTCGCGGCCGGCGTGGTCTGTATCGGCGGATACATCTTCGGCCACATCGGGATCAACGGGGTGACGCTCTGAGATGGCAGTCGAGACGCACGCTGGCGAGTCACCGATCGGCCGCGTCGGGAGTGCCATCGGACTGATTGTCGGTCTCGCCATCACGGCTGCCTCGATGTCTTCCGGCTTCATCTGGGCAAGCCAGGGCCAGGTGCTGCTGGTCTACGTCGCCGGGTTCACGTCGTGGTCGGGGTATCTCATTGCCCATTACGCCGAGGAGGGTGTCTTCGTCGACGACATGAGCGAGGAGCGTACCGATAGCCCGACGATGAACGGGGCCGACGTGAGCGAGGCCGACGGCGATGGCATCCTTGGACAGCTCCGGGCGATCCTGCCGGATGGACCGGCGGCGTTCGGCTTCCTTGCGGGGATCGCGATTCTCGTGTCCGGGATCGCGATCCTGGCGTGGTACGTCCGCATGGAGAATCACCTCCTCGGGAACGTCGGCAGCGGGATGTTCCTCGGCGGCTATGTGTTCGCCCACTACTTCGACTCCGGGAAATTCCTATAATTTAATCTATCATATCAATTCGCTTCAAGTCGGTTGGTTCACAGGAACTTTTTTCACAGCGCACGCAGGATAGCTCCCTACGAATGGGCGAGTCGGACGCGACCGGCGAGACGACGGGGCGCGAACACTGGCGTGCTGACCGGCCGGCCGACGACGAACTCCTCGGGTCGCTGTGGATCCGCTGGACAGACGGCGGGAGCGACATGCATCTCCACCGGATCTGTGAAATCATCCCCCAGCTCACGCGAACAGACACGTTCCCGTTTCTGGCGATCAAACCGGAATCGGGAAACCGACCGACGTTCGAGCGGGTCGAGCGTGATTCGGACGGAACCTACCGCGAGACCGGCGCGGAGGCACAGTTCGCCTTCATCGATGGGATTCCACGACAGTTGCTACGGCACGCACCGCTCGTCATCGCCGTGGCGACTGCGCTGCTCGTTGCCGGCGCGTGGCTTGACCCGTCGGTCGGTCCGGTCACCGACCTGTTCCCGTCGATCGCGGGCCCGGACGCGGGACTGTTCGCGCTTTACCTCGCCATTACGCCGGTGTTGGTCTGGCTGCTGTCGATGGTTGACGTCGTCGAATATCGGGAGTTCCCCTCGGCACTGGCCATCTATGGGCTCGTTGGGGCGCTCGTGGCCGGCGTCGGGATGTCGGTCTTCCTGACGGTTACTGCCGACCACCCCAGTGCCATCGAACCGAACGTTGTGTTCGTTTCGGGATACCTTCTCCTGTTACTCGTTGCCGGCCAGTTCCTCTACGAGGCGACGCTCCGTATCGAACATCTCTTTGTCACGCTCGGCGCCAGATCGAACGACATCGTCGGGGACGAACTGGCCTACCGGCACTTCCTGACTGACCTCCACGACAGCCTCCGGCTGAGGGTCTATGGGCTTTCCCCGTCCCGGGTGTTCGGCGTGCTCGTGGCTGCCCAGTTCGCCATCATCTGGCTGATCGGGAACGGCCCACAGGAACTCGATTACGGGCTCGGACTTCTCGTCAACGCTTCGCTCAACGCCATCCTCGGCACGGCTGCCTTCCAGTTTCTCGTCGTCGTGCGGTATTTCAACCGACTGATGAACGCGAGCGGGGAGTACAGCGATGTCGAGCTGACCTACGAACCGTTTCACGTCGACGGCTACGGCGGCTTTCGTGACCTGGGCCGGTTTGCGATCCGGATCAACATGATTCTCACCATGGCTGGGCTGTATCTGGTTTACCGGTTGTACGTTGTCGGCGGCCGGGCGATTCCGCGCGGGGGAGTCATGGCGATCGGTGATCCGCTGTCGACGGCTGTCTGGCTCATCAGCTTCGTCGGTCCGGTCGTCGGGTACGCCCTTGGAGCCGGCGCTTGGGGGTATTACTCCTTCTGGTCGATGCACGCCAAGATGGTCAGGGACAAACACCGGATCGCCCGGAAATACCAGGGGACGGCGCGTGAGGTCGACAATGACCGGACGCCGGCGGCGGGCGACCGTATCGAGTCCTTCGACGACTCGGAAGGACCAGCATGGGCTGCCCTCCAGGCGGCTCCGACCTGGCCGCTCGAGGTCAACAAGATGGCCAGTCTCCTCTCCTCGAACGTCCTCCCGTTGCTGTTTCCGGTCTCGAACGTCCTGTTTTGAGGGGTGATCCCGGCCATTCGCCTCGACCGGTGGCGTGTGACGCACGGTCGATAGCAGGAGGTATAATAGCGGGGCGGTTCCAATCAGCTACCAATGCCGAGTTTCGACGCTATCGCCCGTACTTTCGAGTCGGCGACGAGAACGATATCGCTGGCCGGACGAACCGTCTTACCTGTCGACACGAACCCCGTGCCGGCGGAGTGGGAGCACATCACGAAGATCGACCCGGAGGAAGCGAAGAAACTCCCGCTGTTGTTTCCGCTCTATCTTCAACACACCGGCGCGCTGGAGGTCGGGGGCTCGAAAGACGTGACCGGACAGAACACCGAAGAGACTCTCGAACTCGTTTCCGGGCGACCGCGACCGGCGATCCAGGAGCCAAGCGGCGTCCGACAGGTGACCGAACAGACCCGCGAGATGGCGGATTACTTCGCCGTCCCCCAGGTGCTCAACGGCGACACCGAGGCTATCGTCGGGACGCTCGGCTCCGGAATCGAGTACCTCAGGGATGAACTCGGCCCGGAGTACCTCGACGACAAGCTCCCGATCCCGCTCGGAGAGGGGCTCGAACGGCGGGTCGTCTCGCTGTTCTCCGCCTGGACGCTTCAGGAAGCCGTCTTCGAGGCGTACATCATCATGAACCTCGACAGTGCTGCGGCCCGGGAGGCCTCGGTGACCGAGGACGATCTGCTCAGTCCCCGGGCGGCCAAACAGCGTGCGATGGTGGCCGAGACGGTCTTCGAATCAGAGATCGTGTATCTCGAGTATTCGGGGACGTTTGGCGGCGAGGAAGCCGTCGAGATCCTCGAGGACGTCTCGGATGCGCTGTCGTGGTCGCGGCTCTGGTACGGCGGCGGCCTCGACTCACGTGAACACGTCGAGGCGGTCCTCGAGGCCGGCGCGGACGCGGTCGTCGTCGGCAACGTCTTCCACGAGATCGCCGACGAAGAAGCCGATCTGTGTGCCGACGCTGTCGAGGCGCTCTCGGCCGACGCCACGCATGGCGATATTGAGTCCTGGTTGAGCGACGAGTGCGATGTCGCCGAGACGAGTGCCGCCGAGTACCTCTCGACGATCCCGTCGCTGTCGAATCCGACCGCCCGGGCCCGGGAGTATCTGGTGTCGACCATCGAGGCCGCGCTTGCACTGGATGCCCTCCGGTCCGAGCTGGACGGCGAGGTGACGAGCGAAGCCGAGCTCGCTACTGCGCTGGATCGACGCGACGCACTGCCCGGTGGTATCGAACTCTCGAACGTCCTGGGAGACGACGAGCAGTCGTTCCCCCGCGATCTCGTGGCCGGCCTGCTCGCCGAAGACCTCGATCTCGACGCCGAGACGCTGCCGGTCGAGCACATCAGCGTCGCGTAAACGACCGCTCTTTATCGTCGTTTTCGTACCTATTCGCGACCGCCGGATTCCCCGCCCAGATCCCATACCGGCCGTGGCACGGCAACCAGCAGGAGCATTGATTCGCGGGGCACCCAGCCATAGACGTGGTTCAGCATGACGTAGGTCACGATCCCGAGAAAGAGACTGATCGACCAGGCGGCGACGGCGATCCGACCGACCCGGGCGTGAGCTGTCGATCGGAGTTCGGACGGCGTGTGCGTGAGTCCGAGAATCACCGCATAGAGGACGACCGGGACGGCGACGACGGACAGAATGATGTGGACGGCCAGCATCAGGAGATAGGCGATCTCCGGGGGGCCGGTGACGGTGATCGACTTCTCGAAGCCGCCGCCGACCTTCCAGAGATAGAGCACCAGGAAGACGGCGATGAGGGCGAACGCCGTCAGCATCGCCGCGCGGTGTTTTTCGACCTCGTCGTGCGTGATGAAGTAGACGCCGACGAGAATCGCGCTCAGCGCGCTCGCGTTGACGACGGCGATGAGGTGACCAAAGAGGTTGACTGTCGACCGGTCGAGCGGTGGGAACAGCGGGATCGCCCCCGCGAACGCGCCCGCCACGAGGGCGTACCCGATCGCCGAAAGGACGGCTGTCACGCCGAGGGGCCGCTCCCGAGCTACTCGTCGGAGCCAGGAGCCTGAATCTGTCTGCATACGCGACCCTGGACCGCCGGCGGCTTTTGTGTTCGGCTTCCGGCACCCCTACCCAGTGTAGACGAACAGCGCGAGGGCGATCTGGGCGAGGCCTGCCGCGACGAGAATCCCGCCCGCAATCGGCGTCATGCGGTCGGTCACTCCCGCGAACCGATCCGTCGTGATCTCGACGCCGACCGCGACTGCGACGGTGGCTCCGATCATCAGCACCGCCATCCCGGCTGCGTATCCACCCAGGACTGCGGCTGTCCCAGCCGGCCCGAACGTCAGTGCCTGGGAGACGACAGCCAGAAAGATGGGAGCGACACAGCCCGTCGCCGCGATCGCGTAGAGTCCCCCGAACCCGACGAATCCACTGATCGACGTGGTTCGTTCGGGCAGTCGCGCGTGCCAGCCGACCGTCCGGCCTGACAGCGTCACCAGTCCGAACAACATCAGCAGGACGCCGACGACCAGTTCGAGCGTTGAGAGGTGTGCCTGGAGCGGCCGGCCGACCGTGATCGCCGCGACGGCCAACAGCCCGAAGGTCACCAGCACGCCGACGCTCGCTGCCAGGCCGCGGACCAGAGCCCCAGTGAGTAGCGAGTCGCTCTCCGTGGACTCGGCCTGCATGTAGTAGCCGACGTACCCCGGGAGCAGTGGATAGGCACAGGGCGCGAAAAACGTCGTCGCGCCCGTCGTGACTGCGAACGCGACGGTCGCGCCAAAAGTAAGTCCGCTCATGGCCGGGCGTCGTCGATCGCTTGGCTCACTCGTTCCGGGTCCGGGACGCCCGTCTCCGCCCAGACGACTCGGCCACTCGGGTCCACCACAGCCGTGTATGGCAGCGTCGATGCTCCGAGACTCGCCAGCAGGCTCCCTTCGGGGTCGTGGCCGACGGGCCAGGCCCCGCCGTACGCGTCCCACCACGCGAGCACGTCGTCTCTGGAGAGTTCTCCGCCCAGCACTTCGTTGGTGACGGAGACGAACGCGACGTCAGTGGTTTCCGCCTGGACCGTCCTGAGCGCGTCGAGAGCGGGTTTGCACGGTTGACACCACGTCGCGAACAGGTCGACGACGGTGACCTCCCCGTTGACTGGAACCCGCAACTCGGCCCCCGCGGTGGAGGACGTATCGAACAGGTCGATGACGGTGGGGTCGATTCGCTCCTCACCGGCGGTCAGTGCCAGATAGCCGCCCGCTCCCACGACGGCGGCGCCGCCGAAGCCGGCCAGGAGTTCGCGCCGTCGCATCGTCAGCCTTCCCGGCGCCGAAGCGTCCGGAGGTCCTCGTCGATCGACTGCCACGACGGTGTCGAGTCGGTGTAGGATCGTTCGACGTATCCATCGGCGTTGACCAGCAGGATGAGCGCGCGGTGGGAAAACATGTACATCTCCATCTCCTCGGGGTGGGTCCGCTCGAACCGGACGCCGAACTCGTCCATGACGACGTCCTTGGCGTCGTCGGGCGAATCCGGGCGGAGGAACCGCCAACTCTCGTCCAGGGCGACGTTCATCCGGTCGGCGTATCCGCGCAGTCGATCCGCGTCGTCGCGTTCGGGGTCGAACGTGACTGCCTGGAAAGCCGTCGTGTCGATGCGGTTGTCCTCGATTGCCTTCGCCTGTACGTTCCGCAGGGCAGAGATCAACCGGGGACAGACCGTCCGACAATGACTGTAGAAGAACGTCACCAGCGTGTCACGGCCGTCAGCACCGATCGAAACGTCCTCGTCGGCAATGGGATCCGATAGCGTGACCGCCGGAAGCGACTGTCCGTAGACTGGATACGGGAGGTTCTCCGGCTCGGCCCGCAGATCCGGCTTGTCGAGATACGTAGCAGAATCATCCGCTGCACACCCGGCCGTCAGCGCGGCAATCCCACCCGCGACTGTCCCCAGATACGCTCTTCTGTTCACGTACTCGTCATTGTATCGGACGCACTAAACCGTTCCCGAACGCGAAGGATTTGCTGGGAGAGACCACCGGATTAATTGTAGAAGGCTCCCAATACTGAGTAATGGTCGATAGCGAACAGCACGGAGTCGGCGGTTCCTGGGACTCTGCGTCGGGTGGCCGCGTTGGGGATGTTGACTCTCACTGTGACGGCGGCGGTGTTCGGCACGGATGTACCCGACGGCGAGTCCTGTCGGCGGCTGCAACGAGCGGCGTCCTCAGCATGGCGGGCTGTCTCTCCGGTCCCACCCCAGATCCTGTCTCCCTGGGAACCGACGACGCCTGTGACGTGTGTGGCATGATCATCCCACAACATCCCGGACCAACTACCGAGGTGTTCTACCGAAACAACGACCCCTCCGGCCACGACAACCCGGCGCGCTTCGACAGCACCTGGGAGGCATTCCAGTACGATTTCGAGCGCCGCGACCGCGGCTGGGCGCGCGCGGCGTTCTACGTGACCGACTATTCGAGCGTCGACTACGAGATCCGCACCGATGCCGGCACGACGTTCATCTCGACCCACCCCGAAGCCGCGGCGTTCACCGACGCGTCTGCCGTTACGTTCGTCGTTGGGTCGTCCGTCGAGGGCGCGATGGGGCGAGATCTCATTGCGTTCTCCAGCGACGACGACGCAACGGCCTTTGCCGACGAGTACGGCGGCTCGACGGCACAGTTTGAAGACGTCACCAGGTCCATGATCGGCAGCCTGGCCCAGACCTAACGATGCGCGTGACGCTCGTTCTGGCCGGTCTCGCTGTCGTGCTCGCGGGAGCCAGCCTGGCGTTCGCCGCTGATCCGGGCGCGAGCGCGAGTGCAGAGCCGGTTCCGTTCTCCGATACCCTCACGACTGGGCTTGCGGGTGTCGATGTCCAGCAAGCCCGTGCAGCAGGCTACGAGATCCCCCGCGTCGAAGTGTTCTACTCGCACTATCAGTACGTCGTGGGCTACTATGGGGTAGCGGCTGCGGTCGAGGCAGTCGCCCGCGAGGAGACGACCCGGCAGTTCGGTCGCCCCATCGGGATATACGTGAGTGATTATTCGGGTGCCGGCCCCCGACTCACTGACGAGGGTTATCTCACCGTCACGTCAGATCCGGCGGTCGGATGGACGCGAGCCAGCGAGGCGTCATTTGTCGTCGAAAGCGGCGCGCGGACCCCTGGCGGTCCGGTGGTCGTCCCGTTCAGTGACGTGGCCGACGCGAGCGAATTCGCCGATCGCTACGGAGGAACCGTCCGCGAGTGGGCGACGCTCGAGCCGAGAAACGACGAACCGCGTGCGTCGCGGCTGCGTGAGGCGGCGAGCGATCGCAAAGCGTGGGCCGACCGGACCGTGCAGGATCGTCGGCCCCTCCTGGATCGACCGGTCTCGATCACGGTGGGTGCCGACGTTCCGACGCTCGCCGCGGCGATCGAGGCCGCACCGCCGAACACCACCGTTCGAGTGCCGCCCGGTACCTACGATGGAACCGTCACCATCGGGAAGCCGGTCACGGTCCAGGGAGCGGGCGAACGGACGCGCGTCGTCGGCGATAACGGAACCGTGTTTCGAGTGACCGCGCCGTGCGTGGGCCTCGCTGAGTTGTCGATCAGTGGCGTGGGTGAGTCGAACACGGGCACGCCGGCCAACGCCTCCGACACCGCCGACGACTGGGACGAGAGCATCCGGACAACATACGGGTATGGCGATGCCGGGGTCGTCTTCGACGGTGCGAACCGATCACTGCTGTCCGGGGTCACCATTCAGACGCCAGCGAGCGGCGCGATCGTCCGAGACAGCGATGGCGTCGTCGTCGAGAACCTCTCGATCGACGGTACCGCCGACTGGCAGGACGGATTCATGGGCGTCCTTGCGATGGACTCCCGGATCGTGGTCCAGCACAGCACGTTCACCGGCGGCCGGGACGCGGTCTACACCCACCACGCCGATGGACTCGTGGTGCGCGATAACCGAATGACTGGCATGCGATTTGCGGTCCACGAGATGTACACATCCGAGACGCTGGTGGCGAACAACACCGCCCGCGATACCGATATCGGGATCGTCGTAATGACGCGGCCGCGATCGAACGTGATCATCGAAAACCGGGTTTCCGCGAGCGATGTCGGGATCTCAGTCGGCGGGAGTAGCTCACTCGCGGCCAACAACACGCTCGTCGCCAACCGCTACGGCATGGACCTCGGTGCCCAGCGATCGACCGTCACAGGCAACGTCCTGGTCGGCAACGATGTCGGGTTGCGAACGGGCACGATCGTCCCGACCAACCGGGTGACGAGCAACGACCTCGTGGACAACGACCGCTACGTCGACACCGGACGTGGGCCGGTCCGGGTGTGGACGGGCAATCACTGGGGCACCCTCCCGGGCCGCGATACCGATGCCGACGGTCGGATCGATCGCGCGTTCCGCCCGACTGGACCGGTCGATAGCGTCGTCGGGCGCTCCGACGGGGCCGCAACGCTCGCGACGTCGCCCGCCGTCACCATGCTCCGGCAGTTCCAGGCGGCGGTTCCGGGTCTCCGATCCGCGAACGTGATCGACGACGACCCGCGGACCGATCCGGTCCATCCCGACCGGGTCGCGGCGGCACAGAATGCTACCGCCGCTGGTGCGGGGGTTTCGTCATGACCGGTGACGATTCCGGCAACGGCAAAGAGGTCGCTGACGCCCAGACAGCCGATGACGAAGCGGCCTCCGGGGACTCCGTTTTAACTCTGGAAGCCGTCCGGCAGTCCTTCGGTGATGTCTCGGTCCTCGATGGCGTCTCCCTCGATGTCCCGCCCGGGTCGGTGACGTGCTTGCTCGGGCCGAACGGCTCGGGGAAGTCGACGCTGCTCTCGATCGCGGCGGGCCTTCGAACCCCGGACGAGGGGACGGTCACCGGAGAGATCGACGCCGCGCGTGACGTCGGCTATCTGCCCCAGCGCCCGGCGTTTCGGCCCCACTTCACAGTCGCCGAGACGATCGGATTCTACGGGTCGCTCGTCCCGACACCGATCGACGAGGCCGCGACCCTGGACCGGGTGGGACTCGCTGCCGTCGCCGATCGGCGGGTCGAGCATCTTTCGGGCGGGATGGTTCGGCTCCTGGGGCTGGCACAGGCGACCGTCGGTTCGCCGCCGGTCGTCGTGCTCGACGAACCCGACAGCGGCCTCGATCCCCAGATTCGCCACCGTATTGCGGACGCCATCGCCGATCTCGCAGCCGATGGCGCGGCGGTGCTCATGGCGACGCACGATCTCGACGCGGCCGAACGCATCGCCGACCAGGTCCGCATTCTTGACGACGGCGAGTTCGTCGCCGGCGGATCGCCGTCGGAAATCCAGTCCGAAACGGCTGCTGAATCGCTCGGGGGCGCAATCGACGCGCTGATCGACCGCGAAGACGCTATCGGCGTCCGGGCCGGGACGGGTGATCGGCGATGATGGGGTCGACAGGTGATTGCGGATGATCAGGTCGACAGGTGATCGCGGATGAACGAATCCTGGGAGCGGACGGTCGCCGTGGCTCAGCGCGCCTTCGATGCGACGCTCCGGAGTCGGGCGCTACTCGCTGTCGCCGCGGGCTACGCCTTTGTCGTCCTCGCCCTCGCCTGGACGACCCGGGGTAGTGGCTATCTCTCGCTCTCGCTGTCCGTGCTCACGCCGCTCGAAGTCCTGGTGCCGGTGGTGGCGTTCGCGGTCGGCTACCGGTCAGTCCTCGACGACCGCCTGCGGGGCGAACTCGCCGTCTTCCGGACGTATCCGCTGTCCGCGCGGTCGTACGTCCTCGGCGTGTTCCTGGGTCGGCTCGCGACAGTTCTTATGGTCGTTCTCGTCCCCCTGCTGATCGCCGGTGGATCAGTTCTCGCGTTTCGTGAGGAGTCCATTTCGGTTCTGGCGACCCACGCCACCGCCGATTCACCCCTGGTCTACCTTCGGCTGGTCGTTTTGACGGCGGTGTTCGCGCCGGTGGCGCTTGCGGTCGCTATCGCCGTCTCGGCGGTCGCACGGACGACCCGGAATGCGATCGGGCTGGCGATCGGGGGCGTCGTGATCCTTGTCGTCGGGCTGGATCTCGGTTTCGTGGCCGGGCTCGCCGGTGGGGTCGTCCCCCCGGAGGCACTCTCGACGCTTTCCGCTGTGAGTCCACTCTCGGCGTTCCGCGGCCTCGTCCTCGAAGTCGCTATCGGGCCAGTGGCCGGCGATACGATCGCGGGTGGCGTGGAGCCGCTGGCCGCCCTGCTTGGACTGGTGGGCTGGACGGCGGGGGCACTCGCCGTCGCGATTCACTGGGTGTATCGGCCAGGGCCGGCGTAGTCCGAGCGACAGTCGGGACAGTGGGCATCACCTATATGCCGGCCACGCCCCTGGTGTTAGATATGAAACTCCGGAACCTCCTCACGACGGCTGTCGGCACTGCCGGCGTGATCGCTGGCGTCAATCGCATCCTCACGACCCGTGCCGGTGACCTCGAAGCCCCGCTCGTGGGCTCGGAGGGCACCTACCGCTGGCGTGGCTTCGATGTCGCCTACACCGAAGCGGGCGATCCGAGCGACCCTGATCTGCTCCTTGTGCATGGCATATCGGCGGCTTCTTCGAGCCGAGAGTTCGCCGAAGTGTTCGAGGACCTCTCCCGGGAGTACCACGTCATCGCCCCTGACCTCCCCGGCTTTGGCCGATCGGACCGCCCGCCGTTGCTGTACTCGGGGTCGCTGTATGAGACATTTCTCCGGGATGCCATTCGGGACCTCGCCGATGAGCCCACAGTCGTCGCGTCGTCGCTATCGGGTGCCTACGCCGCCTGTGGCGCGTCCGACGCGGCCGTTGAGTCGCTCGTGTTGATCGCGCCGACGGACACGACGATGAGCGACACGCCCCGGTCGTGGCTCCGGTCGGTGTTTCGCGCGCCGCTCGTGGGTTCGGGGCTGTTCAACCTGCTGATCAGCAAACCGGGGATCAAGCATTTCCACCGGGATCACGGCTACGCGGACATGGACAATCTGACCGACGAGACCCTCGAATATCAATGGAAGACGGCCCACCAGCCCGGCGCACGCTACGCCCCGGCGTCGTTCGTCAGTGGGTATCTCGATCCCGAGACGGAGCTTTCAGCCATGCTTGCCGACGTCGACGCCCCGGTCACGCTCGTCTGGGGGCGCGACGCCGAGATCACGCCGGTGTCGGCGGGTCGTGCACTGGCGAAAAAGACCGACTCCCGACTGGTCGTCTTCGACGACGCGAAACTCCTTCCGCACGTCGAGCATCCGGCAGCGTTCGTCGGGGTCGTTGCCGACGACATCGACGAAGCGCCCTCAACGGCTGTTTCGACCGCTTGATTGCGTTCCCATCCGCTGTACAGCGGCAATCGGCTACATCCCCATGTCTTCGGCCGATTCGGGGATCGGCAACTGTGCCGGATCGACGCTGAGTAGCTCCGCGGCGTGATCGAGTGCCATGTCGAACCCGTAGTAGCGTTCGAGTTCGTCGCCGTCAGCGGTCGGTCGAACTTTCAACATGGCGTAGCCCTCCCGGTTTTGTGCGATCGCTGCTGTCTGTCCGTTGACCTCGAAGACGAGCACGCGTTCGGCGCCCGTCTCCTCGTAGGTGGCGGTGATGCCGTCCGCCGTCCGCTTCGTCGCTGTCATACGCCCCGTTCGGACGCCAGCGTGTCGAAGGTGTCGGTCCGGTCTTCGCCCCATTGTGGCGTCGGTCCGGCCGCCGCACCCTTTTGACGTCGAACCCGTCGGTCCATCTCGAAAGATATAGGAAGGCGTGACGGCGACCACTTTGCGTGTTACTGTCGACGCGTCGTGGCAAAACGCGGAGGTATCGGCCGTGAAGCAGGGGACGACTGCGTGGGGGCAGCGGATCGCGTACTCACGAAGTGACCGTCTCACCCGGTCGTGGCCGCTGGGGGCCAACGACCGGCGACACCAGCGGGGGGCCTGACGATGGACTTCACGCGCTCCAGCCTCAAGCTGTTCGCGAGCAACGTCGGCCGGACTACGATCCGGTTTCTCGGGATCGCGGTGTTCGCCCGGGCGCTCGGGGCCTCGGAGATGGGGATGTTCTTCCTGTTTCAGGCACTGCTGGGGATGATCGCGATTCCGGCTGACTTTGGCTTCCGGGGAGCCATCGAGAAGCGGATCAGTGAGGGACGCGAGCAGAGTACGTATCTCACGAGCGCGCTGGCGGTCAAACTCGTCCCGATGGCGCTGGTGGTGGGGCTCATTCTTCTCTTTCAGGACGCCATCAACGGCTACATCGGGGCCGAGTTCGCGGTCTTTCTCGCCGTCGCGATCGTGATTCAGGACGTCTCGCGTCTGTCGACCATCGTCCTCCGGGGCGAACTTCGGGTCGGCGAGACGGCGATCCTCCGGGTGACCCGGTGGGTCGTCTGGTTTGCCGTCAGCGGACTGTTGGTCTCCCAGGGCATGGGGGTCGAGGCGCTGATCTACGGCCTGCTCGCCGGGTTGAGCGTGATGCTCATCTGGGGCTGGTACCGGGTGTCGATCCCGCTCGGGACCGTCTCGCTCGATCACGCCAGGTCGCTGTTCGAGTACGGCCGGTGGGGCGTCATCTCGCGGGTCGGGTGGTACTTCTATAGCTGGATGGACGTTGCCATCATCGGCTTGCTCATGACCCAGGCCGACGTCGGGGCCTACGAGATCGCCTGGCGGGTGACGCTGGTCGTGATGCTGTTGAGCCGCTCGATCGCGACGACGCTGTTCCCCCAGGCCAGCCGCTGGGACGCCGAGGAGGCCTACGAGCGCATCGAGGACATGATCCGGAAGACAATCACGCCCTCGATGGCGCTGGTGATCCCCTCGTTCTTCATCACGCTGGTCTACGCGAAGGAGATCCTGGGGCTGGTCTTCGGGCCGGAGTATACCGTCGCATGGGTCGTGTTGATCATTCTGATGGGCGAGAAACTCCTCCAGTCGGTGCATACGATCCTCGGCCGGTCGCTCCAGGCGCTCGACCGCCCGGATCTGGCGGCGTACGCGACGGTCGGCTCCATCACCGTCAATCTCGTCCTGAACGTCGTGCTCATCCTCGAGTTCGGCATCGCCGGCGCGGCGGTCGCAACGGCTTCGTCGTTCGTCCTCAACACCGTCCTGCACGCGTACTTCCTCTCGCGGTTCGTGACGATCGAGTTCCCGTGGGTCGAGATCGGGTGGTTGACTGGTGCGGCCGCCGTGATGGCCGGGGCCATTCACGCCATCGGTGTGGTCGTCCCGATCGACACGCTCCCGCGGTTGCTCGGCATTCTCGTGGTGGGCATCGTGGTCTACGGACTCCTCACCCTGGCAAACCCATCGGTGCGCCGGAAGTTCGTCGGCGAGATGCAGTCGCTGGCTCGTGGCGTCGCCGAGTGAGGCGGCGTCCGAACGGAGGCGTCCTGATGGCTATGCTCGCACCGCTTCACAGCGGTCCGGCCGTGGAACGTCAGGGCTAACCTACCGCGGGAGCAACCGAACGCATGGACGCGACCGAGGAACTTCAGGTTGCCATCCGAGCGGCCCGCGAGGCCGGATCGATCGCCGCCGAACACGCTGGCCGTGACTTCCGGACGGCCGAGGACACCGAATCCAAGAGCAGCGGGAACGACCTGGTCACTGCCGTCGACCGGGAGTGCGAACAGCGGGTCACGGACGTGATCGGGGCGGCCTTCCCCGCGGACAGCGTCGTCGGGGAGGAGAACCCGACGGCACTCACCGGCGAAGGTCGGGAGTGGATCGTCGATCCGATCGACGGGACATCGAACTTCGCGACCGGGTATCCCTATTACTGCGTCTCGGTCGGCCTCCGGATCGACGGCGAGGGTGTCGTTGGCGTCGTCCACTCGCCCGACACCGCTCTGGGGCGGACGTGGTACGCCGCCGCCGGCGAGGGTGCCTATCGAAGCGACGATCACGCGCTCGAGGGCGAGCCGATCACCGTCTCCGGGCACGACGCGCTCGCCGGCAGTCTGGTGTTCGCCCGCCTGAGCGAGCGGAGTCGCGCCTGGCTCGCGTCGGATCTCGCCGTCGCGAGTTCGCTGCTCGAACGCGAGAGCATGGTCCGGCGACCCGGGAGTTCCGCCCTGAACATGTGCCAGATCGCCGACGGCAGCGCCGACGCCTACGTCGTGCTGTCGATCAACGACTGGGACGTCGCGGCGGGGGAGGTCATCCTTCATGAGGCGGGCGGGACAGTACGGGATCGGGCGCTTTCGGACGGCACCCGCCAGGTAATCGCCACGAACGGCCCGATCCAGAGCGATCTCGAAACCCTCGTCGACTCCGTCGTTGGGGACCGGTACGATTGACACCAAAGGCGTAAAGCAGTCACTCACGTATCGAATCACGTGGCGAAGCCGCTTCGATTCCGGCGCTCGAACGAGCGCTGGACCGCCGACCGCGTTCGATCAGCCCTCTATCAGTCACTGAACCAGGCCATCGGTGCCACGATGGGACGCCCCTGGTACCGCCAGCCCGAGGGGTACGACGCCCGCCGTTTCGACATGGACAACGGCGACGTGGCACTGTTCGTCTGGTCCGACGACGTCGCCTACTGGATGGGCAACACCGAGACCCCGAAGGCGCTCTGGCAGACCGAGAAGTACACCTTCGACGAGGTGCCCGACGCCGTGGCCGAGTGGGCCGAACGGGAACTCCTCGCGACGCTACACGAGGAAGCGCCCTGGCTCGCCGAGTACCCGACCATCTCGTGGTTTTTTCTGCCGGTGTTGCTCTCGAAAGACGGCCGACACACCTCCCGGGAGTTCTTCCGGGACCATGCCGCCGGATTCCCGGAGAGCGATCGGGAGACGGCCCTCTCGTATTACGAGGAACTACTCGAGGGCGGCGTCTTCCCGGACCGCTACGAGATGGCGGCGAAACTTGGGACCGCGGAGACGCTCAACCTGACGCGGATGAGCGCGACCATGAGCGAGTTCACTGTCGCCAAATTGCTCGACGACGCCGGCTACGATCTCGCCCCGGAGAACGAGGTGTCTTCGGGCCACTCGATCGACTTCCGGGTCGACGGCGACAACCAGACGGGCCGACTCGTGGAAGTGACGCGACCGCTTCCTCCCTCCGAGCGCTCGGCCGGGTCAGCCGTCGCCGCGATCAAGGAAACTGTCGCGACCAAGACCGGCGGGCAACTCGCCGACCACGGCGGTGGCGTGACGCTGCTCGTCGACTGTTCCTCCTTCGACGACGGTGAGTGGTCCCGCATTCTCGACGCCCGGCCCGAGATCGGTCACCGGCCGGCCGTCGTCTTCCGCGTGCGACCTGGTGGGAACACTGCAGCCTACACGCTCGGGTCTGTGCCGATCGACTTGCCGGCGTATGTCGACGTGGCCTGAGTCGTCGCTGGTCCGTCCAGTTTGTCCGTGATCGAGGGATTCATGCAACCCAGGTGCCGAGGGCACGATGTGACCTACGTATCGGACGCGGAGTTCAATCCATTCGGCTTCGATCCGGACGGTGAACGCTTCGTCCCTGGCTTTGGCGATGTCGAGGCGGGTTTCCAGATCATCGGGGACCATCCTGGTATCCACGGCGGCGTCACAACCAGTGTTCCCTTCACGGAAACGGACGGTGCGAAACGCCTCCAGGATGCGCTTCTGCAAGGCGGACTCCTCCGGAACGCTGGCGCTCCGCCGACGGTCGATTCGACCTACCTCTCGTATCTCCATCCGAGCGTCCCCGAGCAAGCGCCGACCGACGACGATTACACTCGCGAGGAGACGTTCCTCGAGGCAGAAGTCCGTGCCATCGCGGCCCACGTCCTGTTGCCCGTCGGCGAGCGCGCGACGCGATGGGTCCTCGAAAACATGACGACGGAACCCAGCGATGACCTCGATATGGCGGCGCTACATGGAAGAGAAATCGTCGGCAGCGGGTGGCTCGTTGTGCCCATTGCCGATCCGGACTCTTGGGACGAAGACGACGGGAGAGAACTGTCTGATGCACTCACCGAACTTCGGAAACAGGATTATCGACGAGAGGCCGATCTGGGTCGGCTCGCCGGTGGGGGCGAGCCCTATTACGTCCGATGATCCACGATTCGACAGGGCGACTGGCGCGTTTCAGACCCGGTGGCACGGAATTTTGTAAGTCTGTCCGCATGAACTGGCGGTCCTCGACCCCGAGCACCGGTGAAGGGCCGAGCATGCTGACAACCTCGGACCGACCGACGTGACCCTGGCCCGCTCACTGGGCCAGCGCAGTGATCTCTTCCCGGAAGACCAGCGCGTGGGCGAGGCCGATCACGACGATCGCGCCGGCAAGATATCCCCATGCGGGGACCCCTCCAAGCATCTCACCGAGCGTCGTCAGCGCGGCTGGCAGGCCGCTGAGGATCGTGAACGCCAGGAAGATCGGGAGCACCGTGGCGATCAGTATGGCCCAGGGGCGCGCGAGCGCGTCGGTGACTGCTCCGCCGCCGAGGCGCAGTTCCTCGGTCGCCTCATCACGCAGGATCCATACCGCAAAGAGCAGGAAGGCCAGCAGGCCGCTCGCGAGGCCGAGGTTCGCGAGATTGTCCGCGAACAGCGCGAACACGTCGCTTCTGAGCGCACAGACCGTCCCGGTCGCCGCGAACAACAGCGTGATGCCGACCGCCGCGCGTTCGCGCTCGATCGCGTGTTCGTCGACGAGGTACGCGACGAGCACCTCCATGATGGAGATCGCACTCGACAGCGCCGCCATCGCGAGCACGAGATAGAAGACTGCGCCGAGCGCCCGCCCGAAGGGAAACTGACTGAACGCCTGGGCGAGGCTGACGAAGATCACGCCGGGACCGCCCGTCCCCGCCTCGATCGAGCCGAAGGAGTAGATGATCGGGAAGACGACAAAGCCGGCGAGGACCCCGATCGCAGTGTTGAGCACAGCGATCGACCCGCCGTCGACGAATAGCGACCGATCCTCGTCGAGATAGGAGGCATAGGTCAACATGACGCCCGCGCCAACCGAGAGCGTGAACAGGGCCTGTCCGGTTGCGGCCTCGACGACGGACACGAAGTTATTCGCCAAATAGTCAAGGTCCGGTGAGAGGTAATACGAGAGGCCAGCGCCAGCCCCGTCCAGGGTGAATGCCCACACGGCGAGGCCGATCAACAGGGCGACGATCGCCGGCACCATCACCTTCGTCGCGCGTTCGATGCCGTCGGCGATGCCGAAATAGACGATCCCGCCGGTGAAGCCGATGAAGACGAGATGTGCGATCAGGGCGGCTGGACCGACCGAGATCGCGCCGAAGTGCGCTCCGGGCGCACCGAAGGCGGTGGTCTCGGCGAGGCCAGCGCCTTGCAGGAGGAGATCTCCACCCAGGCTGTCGAAGACGTACCGGAGCACCCACCCGCCGGCGACGCTGTAGAACGTCAGGACGATCAGCGACGTGAGCACTGCGATCCAGCCGATGGGTCGCCACGACGACGATTTGAGTCGTTCGAACGTGCCGACGGGATTGCGCTCCCCGCGTCTACCGATGACGAACTCGCCGATCAGGCCCGGGAGTGCGATCGCGAACACGATCACGAGATAGACGCCCAGGAACGCACTCCCGCCGTTCTCGGCGGTCATCCAGGGGAACCGCCAGACGTTCCCCAGTCCGACAGCCGACCCCACGGCTGCGAGGATGAACCCGATCCGGGTCGTCCAGGCGTCGCGCTCACTCATCGCCCTCTCCTCCCTGGTCGTCGTCTATCGATTGGCCGTCGCCATACCCGCCCGACTGGAAGGCGATCCACAGCGTCACGGCGAGGCCGCCGAACAGGAACACGAAACCGAACACGGCCATCGCGAGTGCCCCCGGGTCGATCGCAGTCATGCGTCGTCACCCCCGTTCGCGGCAACGGTGTCTGCCCGTTGCGTGACGTAGGAGGATATCGCCGCTGAGAAGACAATCACCAGCGGCGCGATGAGGCCGGTCTTTCCATCCACCACGATCTGGGAGAGGATCGTATAACCCAGCGCCGTCGGCACGACGATCTGGAGGACGACCGCATACAGCCGCGGGGGGATCGAGAAGTCGCTGACAGCGTTGGCGGCCTCGGCGATCCGTTGGCCGCCGTCGAACGCGCCGACGCCGTAGACCCATCCGAAGATCAACGTCTCGCCCAGCGCGATCATCGGCAGCGTGTAGGTCGCACTCGAGGTATCGAACATCGAGAGCAACTGCAGCGAATCGCCGACCGCCTCGCCACTGCCGAGCAGTCCGAGTGGACCCTCGAGCGCGATCACGAGGCTCAGGGCGACGCCCGCCAGCGCCACGGCGTTGACAGTTTTCGTGCGGCTGAGACCGAGTTTCTGCCGCAGCGGTCCCACCTGCGCTTCCGCAAGTGATAGCGACGAAGAGAGTCCTGCAAGCGTCAACAGGAGGAAGAATACCGCGCCGACGATCGGCGTGAACGGAATCGTCTGGAACGCTTTCGGGAGCACGACGAACGCGAGGCCGATGCTGTCGGTCGCCGTGGCGTCCGCCGCGAGCAGATACGGGAAGATCGCAAAGCCAGCGAGGAAGGCAAAGCCACAGTTCGCGAAGGCGATGATGAAGGCGTTGTTGGTGATGTCCTGGTCCTCTGGTTGGTAGGACGCGTACGTGATCATGATCCCCAACGCGACGCTGAGTGTGAAGTAGATCTGTCCGAACGCACTGATCCAGATGCTCGGATCGGTCAACGCCTCGAAGTCCGGCGTCAGATAGAACTCCAGGCCATCCAGACCACTGGGCAGCAGCATCCCCCGTACGGCGAGTAGGATGACAAGCACCCAGATGAACGGGACGAACAGCTTGTTCGCCCGTTCGAGACCGTCTTCGATGCCCAACCGAAGGATGACATAGTTGATCGCCCACACCACGATGACGCCAGCGACCGGATACCACGACGTCAGAAACGCCTTGAACGCCGTGAACAGATCGCCAGTCGGCAGTGTGGACCCATGGGTGAGTGCGAACACGATGAATGCTGCCGACCACCCCAGGATGACGACGTAGTAGGCGTTGACGATGAAGCCATTTAGCACGGCCCACCAGCCGAGGAATTCGCTCTCTTTGAACTTCTCTCGAATCGCGAGCGGCGTCGTCAGTCCGGTTTCACTGCCGAGCCAGACCTCGACGAGGAGCACCGGGATGCCCGCCAGGAGCAACGCAGCGAAATACGGTATCAGGAAGGCGCCGCCGCCGTTGGCGTGGACCTGATACGGGAACCGCCAGATGTTCCCGAGTCCGATTGCCGATCCCACGGCCGCGAGGATGAACCCGATCCGCGTCGACCACGATCCTCCATCGGTTTCGTCGACACTCATACGTGGCCTCGTTTCATATACTCCCAAATTAAAACGTCGATATTTGCCGGGAGTTGTCAGAGTCGGAGTGTGACGTTTTCACCGAGATTTAGAAGGGAGACACACAATCGGGCAGATTCACTGCAGGTGCCGACATTCCTATTTGCTTTCTGAATATCTAATAGTGTGGTCAGGTCTGGCCAGAGACGGGGATCGATCCACCGTTGACCGGGGCCGCTGCCTCGCTGCAGAGGAACTGAATCACGTCGGCGATGTCGGCGGGATCGACCCATTCGTCGTGATTCGCATCCGGCATCATGTCGCGATTCGCCGGTGTATCGATCACGTCCGGAAGGATGGCGTTCGCCCTGACCGTCCCTTCGTTCTCGACAGCGATCGATTCGGTGAGCAATCGAACACCGGCCTTCGAGGCACGGTAGAGGGCATCACCGCTCCCGCCTTCGAGTGAGGACTTCGAGGAAACAGTGACGATCGAACCCCCCGTTTTTCGGAGGTGTGGGAGGGCGTGTTTCGTGGCGAGAAACGCCGTTCGGAGGTTCACATCGACGAGAACATCAAACGTGTCAGTCCCGGTTTTGTCGACAGGATTGCCCCCTTGCCAGGTCCCCGCGACGCTCACCAGGGCGTCCAGCCGCCCATGATCGGCGAGGATCGTTTCGACGAGCGCCTGGACGGCTGGCTCGTCGGTGAAATCAGCCTGGTAGGTCTGGAGACCTTCCTGCTCAGCGGCAAGCAGATTGCCATCGGCGGACGGGGCGATCACGTCCGCGGCACACACGGTTGCGCCCGCGTCGAGGAATGCCTCGGCCGTTGCACTCCCGAGCGCACCGCCGGCACCGGTCACTAGCACGACGTGGTCACTGAAATCGAAACTGATTGCCATATCGGCCGTTAGCGCGTTTCACCGATAAAAACTGCCCCGCGAGTCTCGACGCCGTTACTTTACCGTGAAGCCGCTGTCGACGGTGAGTGCCTCGCCGTTGGTGAAGGAGGCACCGTCCGAACAAAGCCACAGGACGGCGTCGGCGATCTCCTCGGGCTGGCCGAGGCGACCTTCGGAGTGCATCCCGGCGATCCAGTCGCGAACGTCCTCGTTGGTCGTGATCCCGGCGTCGTCCAGCATCTGGGTCTCGATGAACCCGGGACAGACCGCGTTGACCCGGATCCCTTCCTCGGCGTATTCCCAGGCGGACGTTTTCGTCAGTCCGAGCACGCCGTGTTTCGAGGAGACGTACGCTGCAGAGTTCTCGAAGCCAACTTTCCCGAGGACCGAGGCCATGTTGATGATGACACCGCCGTCGTCCTGGTCGGTCATCGCACCGAGCTCGGCCTTCATCGAGCGCCAGACACCGTTCAGGTTGATGTCGATGGTGCGCTCGAATCCGTCCTCCTCGACGTCGCCAGTCGGGACCTGGTCGCCACCGACGCCCGCGCTGTTGACCGCGTAATCGAGTTGACCGAACTCCTCGACGGCCGTCTCGACCATCGTCTCGACGTCGTCCATACTTGTTACGTCCGTATGCACAAAGACGGCGTCACCGCCAGCCTCCTCGATCTCGGCGACGACATCCTCACCGGCGTCGTCGACGTCCGCAACCACGACCGCGGCGCCGTTCTCGGCGAACTGAACCGCTGTCTCTCGGCCGATTCCAGATGCGGCACCGGTGACGGCCGCGACGCGGCCTTCGAAGTCATACTGTGTCATTACGGTCTCCGCTTACACCTCCAATCATATAATCAACGCGTCCACAGTCTCAGTACTCGGGAAACACACCATCATTTACATATCTTGGGAGCTAAGTGTCAGTTTCAGACGCTCTTTGTTCGGGTCAGAGAAGAGTTCGGCCTCCACGATGGTCTGTCGCGGTCGAACTCCCGAATCCAAGCCAATCGAGCTATCAGATTTGATCCGCGGAGCCAACATATAGGTTCGTCCGACCGCAAGGGGTGGATGAATGATCGAGGTTCGGGACCTTCGCAAGGAGTACGGCGGCTTTGCCGCCGTTGAGGGGAGTACGTTTTCCGTCGACCGCGGCGAGGTGTTCGGTATCATCGGCCCGAACGGCGCGGGCAAGACGACGACGCTGAAGATGCTCGCCGGCCTGATCGAACCGACCGCCGGCGACGTCCAGATCGCCGGCCTCGCTGCCGACGATTCGGCGATGCGACGACGACTGGGGTTTCTCCCCGAGGAGTCGCCGCTCTACGAGGAGATGACGCCCATCTCCTATCTCACCTTCTTCGCCGATCTCTACGATGTCCCCGAAAACCAGGCGATCACGCGCATCCACGACACGCTCGACAGACTGGATCTCCAGCACCGCGATCGGCCGTTGGGTGACATGTCTAAGGGGATGAAACGCAAAGTCGCGATCGCCAGATCGCTCATCAACGATCCCGACGTGTTGATCTACGACGAGCCCGCGAGCGGACTGGACCCGCTGACGACGAATTTCATCATCGACTTCACGACCGAACTCGCCGAGGCGGGTAAGACGATCGTCTTCAGTGCGCACAACCTGTATCACGTCGAGAGCATCTGTGATCGCGTCGCGATCATGAACCAGGGATCGATCGTGGCCCGCGGTCCCCTGGAGACCCTTCGGGAAGAACACGGCGAGACGACCTATCACGTCCATACGACGATCGAGCTGCCTGGGAGCGAACAGCAGAATGGCCGATACGTCCGAAGCGTGAATTCGATGGGTGAGGTCGAAGCGACCCGTGAAGACGCCGCCGAACGCGGGGGCGAGGTCGTCGACATCCGGACCGAAGAGGCGAGTCTCGAAGAAGTATTCTTGAACGTCGCCGACGAACCCGCCCAGGCCGCCGCGACCGGGACGACGGGAACGGGGACCGTCGATCCGGGTGAGTAACCGTGCGTCTCAAGAAGGTACTCCGGATCGGCTGGTGGGAGGTAACGAAGAACGCCGGCGGGATCGACCGCCGGACTGCGGCTGTGACGATCGGTGCCATCGTCGTTCTCGGCGCGCTCGCCCCGCTGATCGCCAGCCAGGGCGTTGCACTCGATGCCGGCCTGTATCGCGTCGGCGTCGACGAGACGAGCCCCTATTACGATGTCGTCGACCGCGATCCGACGTTTGCCGTCGAGCCCCCGACTCGCGACGGCGTCTCCTCGGGGCAGGTCGAACTGCTGATCGAGGGATCATCTGTCGTCGACGTTGCCGACTCCCCGAAAGGAAACGCTGCACTGACCGAGTTGCGAAGTTCGGTACAGGCGTACAACGACTGGCTGATGGACCAGGAGAAAAACCAGACTGCCGCCTATCCGGTTTCGGTGACGACTGACCCCGTCGATCGTGGGTCGCTTGGGCCGTCAGGAACCGATGACGGAAGTCCCGACGGTGGGACGTCCGATGGGGGCGACACGGGAACGAACGGCGACACGGGCGGTGACAGCCCTGGCACGGGCGGGCCCGGCACCGGTACTGGTGGCACTACGGGCGATAGCACGGACAGCGGCGGCGGTGGGCTCCCCGGTGGCCTCGGTGGGTTTGCCGGGAGTCTCGGGGGCGGGAGTACGACCGGATCACCATCGGACCTTGCGCCGCCGTTCCCGTTTGGCTCGCTCGTGCTGGCGTTCGTGTTCGTCCTGCCGCTGAACTTCGTGATCCAGGCCTACGGGAGTTCGATACTCAGCGAGCGGCTCAACCGCCGTGGGGAACTCATGCTCGTCTCGCCGGTCACGCGAGGTGATATCATCGCCGGGAAGACCCTCCCGTACTTCCTCGGCGCGATGATTTTCGAAGTACTGCTAACTGCCGGTCTGGTCGTGTTTGCTGCAGACGGGGCGAGCGGGTTCGTCTCGATACTGGCAGTGATCCCGCTCGTGTTGCTCTTTCTCGGGGCGACGTTCCTCGCGGGAATGTTCGCCCGGTCGTTCAAGGAACTCACGTTCCTGACGGTCACGATCACGGTCTCACTGACGAGTTACGCGTTCGTCCCCGCGATTTTCACCGATGTGACACCGATCGCCCTCATCTCGCCGCTGACGATCGTCGTCCGGGATATCCAGGGCCAGGCGATCGGCCTCGTCGAGTTCGTGTTCTCGACGCTCCCGCCGCTGTTGACGGCGGGTGTCCTCTTCGGACTGGGTGCCGGCCTGTACCGCGAGGAAGACATGTTCACCCAGCGCCCGGTTCCGCTGAAAGTCCTCGATTCGCTTTCCGGCCGGATCAAACGGCCGACGAGCGCGGCGAAGCTGTCGATCATCCTGTTGCCGTTCATCCTCGTGACCGAACTGGTCGCCGTCGCGATGGCCTATCCGATATGGCTCGGCGCGCCCGAGGTGGCGGTCTTTTTCGTGCTGGTAGCCGTTGCCGTCATCGAGGAGATCGCCAAGAGCATCCACATCTACGCGGGATTCGTCCACCGGAAGTACGAACGCACAGTTGCGAGTGCTGTCCTCGTCGGATCGCTGTCGGGACTCGGGTTCTTCCTCGCGGAGAAACTCGGCCTCATCGCGCAGTTGCTCGGCTCCGATCTGCCCGACGTACAGCAGGCAGCCTTGACGACTGGGGGCGCGGAGTACGGCGTCTCACCGCTGCTTGCCCTCGGCCTCCTGCTCGCGCCGCTTGCGCTACATGCGGTGACGGCGACGACCTCGGCCCTCGGTGCGGTTCGGAGTCGCCGTGGCTACGTCGTGGGGCTCGTTCTCGCGATCATGATCCATCTAGCGTACAACCTCACGGTGGTGAGTTTCCTTGTCTGATCAAAACGCCGAAGCGAACGGATCGCTCCTGGCAGACAGCCGACTGACGATCGCTCGCCGGGACATCGCCTCGCTCTCCCGGGAGAAGACGATCGTCCTCGCGCTCATCATCCAGCTATTCATCGCCGCGTTCTCGTCGTTTCTCGTCGTCGGGCTGACGTCGCTGTACGATCCTGGCTCCGTTGAGGCCAGCGGGATCGACGTGGGTGTCTCCGGTGACGTGACGGCGGAACTCGAAGACGCGGCGGCAGCCGTCGACGGGATCGAACTCACGCCGTATGCCAGCAAGGACCAGGCGATGGAGCGCTTCCAGGATCGGTCCGTCCAGGGGGTGTTACATGCCGAGACTGTCGACGGGGAGATACAGGTGACGGCCACCGTCCCCCAGGGGAGCATCGAATCGACGCTCGTGATCGTCCAGCTCAGGTCCGTCCTGGAGGAGCTCGAACGGACCGAGCGGATCGACCGAAGCGAGTTCCTCGAAACAGCACCCGTCTCGCTTCCAGCGGAGACGAGTTCGAGTCCGTACTTCGGGTTCACCTACACGGTGCTCGTTCCCCTCTTGCTGTTCTTGCCGCCGTTCATCAGCGGGTCGATCGCCGTCGACGCGATCACCGAGGAGATCGAACGCGGCACGCTCGAACTCCTGCGGGTCGCGCCGGTCTCTCTGAGTGATATCGTCGACGGCAAGGCACTCGGCATGGCGATCCTGGCACCGCTCCAGGCGATCCTCTGGATCGTATTGCTGGGTGCCAACGGCATTGCGATCCGGAACGTCCCGGCACTCGTACTCCTGGTGGCGGCCACCGCCGTGCTCGTCGTCGTCTTCGGGATCGTCCTCGGTCTGTTGACTGGGAAGCGACAGCAAGCACAGCTTCTGTATTCGGTGCTGGTCATCGGCGCGTTCGGCGCACTCGCGCTGTTGCCCGAACACTTAGCGACCGTCGCCGCGAAGCTCGCGGTCGGGAGCGCAACGACGGTGACGACCGCGACCGTCGCTGGCGTGGCTGTGGCTGCGGTCGTCGGCTATGCCGCGATGCGCCGGTACGTGACACGAATCGACCCCGAACGATTCTGACCGGTGAGAATCGTCCGTGGGCTTTTGCCCATCTGGGACGACGATCCGTTGAGACGAATGACTGAGGACCACCCACACGGTGACGGCCAGTCACCGGAAGCAGGGCACCCAAGCGGCCATCCTGGATCGTCAGCCCCGGGTCACGGCGGTGGCCACCCGGGAACGACGGATTCGGGCCACCCGGGCGGTCATCCTGGGATCCGGAACTACGACGAGCGACCGTTGATCGTCACCTGGGAGGTCACCCAGGCCTGCGAACTCGAGTGTGATCACTGCAGGGCGGAAGCACAGCCGGAGCGCGACCCGGCGGAGCTTTCGACCGAGGAAGGGAGAGCATTCATCGACTCCGTCACTGATTTCGGTCGGCCACAGCCAATTCTCGTCTTCTCCGGTGGTGATCCGCTGGAGCGCCCCGATCTCTTCGAGTTGCTGGATCACGCCGCTGATCGTGACGTCACGACAGCCGTCACCCCCGCGCCGACGGACAATCTGACCGAGGCCGTGATCGGCAAACTCGCCGACGCTGGCGTCGAGCGGATCGCCCTTTCACTGGATGGGGCAACCCCGGAAGCCCACGACGAGTTCCGTGGCGAGGAGGGCTCGTTCGCCCGTGTCGAGCAGGCTGCCCGGCAGGCTCGGGAGGCCGGGATGGAAATCCAGATCAACACGACCGTCACCGCGAACACCGTCGAGGATCTGCCCGAGATCGCGGACATGGTCGAGGAATTCGACGCCGCAATGTGGGAGGTGTTCTTCCTCGTCCCCATCGGCCGGGGCGAGGAACTGGCCCAGCTCGATCCCGACCGGACGGTTGACGTGATGGAGTGGCTCTATCGACGTGGCCGCGATGCCCCGTATCGGGTGATCACCGTCGAAGCACCGCACTACCGCCGCGTCGCTGACGAGTTCGAACGTCGGGAGTCCGGTGAGGGGGTCCGCGTCGGCTCGACGCGGGCGGGCAAGGGATTCGTGTTCGTCAGCTACGAGGGCGAGGTCTACCCGTCGGGATTTCTCCCGCAGCGCGGTGGGAACGTCACGGACCGGAGCCTCGTGGACATCTACCGCAATGCCGACCTGTTCCGGCGACTCCGGGACACTGAGCAGTTCGTCGGCTCCTGTTCGCGGTGTGACTATTTAGACGTCTGTGGCGGTTCCCGGTCACGTGCCCATGCTGTCACAGGCAATCCGCTCGCGAGCGACCCGCTGTGTCCGTGGGTCGAGCGGGTGGATGACGCCACATGATCGTCGCGGTAGGGCCCCGCCGATCAGTTCGCAGACGTAGCATCCGGTGGGTGGGGTTCCGGCAGATCGTATGAAACCCCGGTGAGATCGACCGAGACGTCCCAGAGTTTCCCGGCAAGTCCCTCGTCATAGGATCGGTCGCTCGATGGTTGGATCACGGGAGCACCGCGCATGTTCATCAACCCGCCCGGGCCGACGTATTCCCCGCCAGCGACGTCGGAATCGGTCCCAGCCATCAGCATCGGGAGTGCTCCCGTGGCTGCGGACTGGGCGAACACCGCATTCGCGAGCTTCATCATCCACAGTCGGAGTTTCGACCCAGCGAGTTCGGGACCCCGACGCTGGAGGTTCGTCGCGGCGAACCCAGGATGGCAAGCGACGCTCGTGACATCTGCATTCGCCGCCCGGAGTCGCCGGTCGAGTTCGTAGGCGAACAGCACGTTCGCGAGTTTCGACTGGGCGTAGGCGTCGAACCGGTCGTAGGATTGTTGGCCGTGAAGGTCAGCGAAGTCGATCTCCCCACGTTCGTGGAGGCCGCTGCTCTGCGTGACGATCCGCGTCTCGCCTGCAGTCTCCCGAAGGCGGTTGAGAAGCAAGCCTGTGAGCGCGAAATGACCGAGGTGGTTGACGCCGAACTGCGTCTCAAATCCGTCCTCGGTCTCGCTCCGTGGGATCGCCATCACGCCGGCGTTGTTAGACAGGACGTGCAGATCCGAATACTCCGTTCGAAACGTCTCAGCGAATGACCGCACCGAATCCAGATCGGCCAAATCGAGTTCCATGACCGAAAGCGACGGATCGGCCACGGCGGCACGGATCTCCTCGCGGGCCGCGTTCCCGCGGTCGAGGCTTCGGCAGGCCATGACCACGTCAGCACCATTCTCGGCGAACGCTTTCGTCACCTCCAAACCGATCCCGCTGTTGGCTCCCGTGACGACGACAGTCTTCTCCGACTGGTCGCCCATCGCCTCCGGACCCCATGTTTCGGAACTCATCATGTACCGAACGGCTGTCACGCCGATAAGTGGATCGCCGCCACAGACGGATTCGCTCTGATCACATTCGGTCGAATCGGTCCGGCTACGCGTCCCAGCGGACGTCTACGATCTTCTGCCGGTCGTCACCGGCCACGACCGTGCCGATGACGTCGCCGTCGTCTCGCTGCGTGACGTCGATCTGTTCGTATCCGTCTGTCACGATCTCGCGGACGTCCGCCTCCAGATCGTCGGCCTTCTCGACGCCGAGTCGATTTTGACCACCGATGTCCCGAACGACGATCGGATATTCTGGCATGCTCGGCAGTAGGGTGATGGTCGTCAAGTGTCTGTCGTCGCGGGCGCGGCCGACTGGCGGCAGACCACGCTGTCGAGGCAGTGGCTTCCCCGGCCAGATGACTCAAGTGTCCGTGACCCGTCCGTCATGACACTTCTATCATGCAAGACGAATACGACCTGATCATCGTCGGTGGGGGTATCAGCGGCGCATCACTGCTGTATACCGTCTCGAAATTCACCGACCTCGAGTCGGTCGCACTCTTCGAGAAAGAACCGGAGATCGCGGCGATCAACTCCCACCATACGAACAACTCTCAGACGCTCCACTTCGGGGACATCGAGACGAATTACTCCCTGGAGAAGGCCGAGGAAGTCAAGGAGGGGGCCGAGATGGTCGCCGGCTACCTCGAAGCCAACGATTCCGACCGAGAGATGCACGCAAAGCGGAGCAAGATGGCCCTTGCGGTGGGTGACGAGGAAGTCGACCGTCTCGACGATCGCTATCACGAGAAGGGCTTTGGCGACCTCTTCCCGAAACTCGAGGCGATCGGTCGCGAGGAGATTGCCGATATCGAACCGAAAGTCGTCGAAGGGCGGGAGCCGGACACCGACATGCTCGCCCTCCAGACGCCCGACGGCTACACGGTCGACTACGGCGAACTCGCGACGGACTTCGTTCGCGAGGTCGAGGGCGACGAGGGCGTGGACGTCTTTACCGGCACAGAGGTCGAGTCGGTCAACGAGACCGACGAGGAGTTCCTGGTCGAGACCGAACGTGGCTGGTACCAGAGCGACGCGACGGTCGTCGCCGCCGGCTCTCACAGCCTCCAGATCGCCAAGGAGATGGGCTACGGCGAACACATGTCCTTGCTCCCGGTCGCGGGGAGCTTTTTCGTCGCCGAGGAAGGTCTCCTGAACGGCAAGGTCTACACCCTCCAGATGGCGAAACTTCCCTTCGCGGCGGTCCACGGCGACGCCGAGGTTCACGACCAGGGACTGACACGCTTCGGCCCGACGGCGAAGGTCGTGCCCGCGCTGGAGCGGGGGCGGCTCTCGACGGTCGCCGACTTCGTCGACGTGTTCGAACTCTCGCCGGACTCGTTCCTCAGCTATGCGAACATCCTCGCCGACCGGATTCTGCTGCCGTACGTCCTCGAAAACCTGCTCTATGACCTGCCGGCCGTCGGCAAACGGGCCTTCCTCCCGCACGTCCAGAAAGTTGTCCCGACGGTCGAGGCAGGCGACATCGAGCGCGCCAAAGGCTACGGCGGGGTCCGCCCGCAGATAGTGAACACGGAGACGAAGTCCCTGGACATGGGCGAGGCCAAGATCACCGGCGATGACGTGATCTTCAACGTCACTCCTTCGCCCGGTGCCTCGACGTGCCTGAAGAACGCGATGCGGGACGCCGAACAACTGACGGAGTGGCTCGATGCTGACTTCGACGAAGATGGTTTCAGGGAGGCGACGATCGGGCACTTCCCGCGCGGTGAGGCCGAATAGAGCTGTTTCAGGGACCGTTTCGCGCTATCCGTGGACGCTCACCACTTCTCCAAGAGTCAGAGCGACTCGACGGCGGTGTCTAAACCGACTGGCCGTCCATCATCCCATTCGACAGCAATGACGAGATCGGACAACGCGTCGAGCCGACGTTCGAGAACGTCGAGTGGATGCCCGTCGATGAACCGGGCCGACCGGTGCTCGACAGTCCTCGATCCGTCATTCACCTGAACGTGGACGGGGCCGAAATCGTCGTGCGTGTCGTCCTGATGCCACCCGACCAGTAGGTCGCGGTCCGGTTCGATCCAGTTGAACCAGTAGTGTTCGGACGGGTCGCCCGTCCGGAGACGGAACCCGACTTCGATCCGTGCCGTCGTTGCGGGATAGTCTGGATTGTCGAGAAACTGCCGAGGATCCACCTCGCCGACCACGCGGTACTGGCCAGCATCTCGCGGTTCGGTTCGCCGCCGTCGCACATCGGCAAGTTCGCCGTCGAGCCGATTGTGGATCCGATCGTGGAGGCGCTTGCCCTGGAGGTTCCCTCGGTTTGTGAGAAAGACGACCATTATGCGAAGGTGGAGGGAACGTCAGTCCGTGGTAAAGACAGTTCGACAACGTCGTCGTACAGCTGGAGGGCGTGCCTGACGAGCCGCCGTTCCGTCTCGATGGCTTCCCAGGTCTCGATGACGTTGCGACGCTCGCGTATCTCGGACGCACTCAATTCCGCTTCGGCCAGCTGATCCCGAAATTCCGACAGCGAGTCGGCGTCGAACTCCGCCGCCAACTGTTCTCGCTCCTCTGTCAGCTCGGCGAGCTGTGATTCGAGTTCCTCCCGCGAATGCTCGTCAATGCGGTCCGTCACCTCGTCGAAGAGCAGGCGAACGGGGTTCAGATCGTAGGCTTTGGTCCCCTCGACAGTCGTTTCACTGACCCAGTCGTCGTCCGCAAGCTGTTCGAGTTCGTCGTCGGCCGTCGCCCGGGAGACGTCCGCCCTGTCGGCGATTTCCCCCACCGGTGTCGCCCCCTCCAGCGCCTCGATGACTCGGCGAACCCGTTCCCGACCGCTGAGCGTGTCCGTCCACGTTCGTTGTTCCGATTCGTCCATCTCTGTGCGTGGTTGCCGCCGCTCGTTCAAATAATTTGGCCTCGGTCAAATATATGAGTCCCGTGGGCGAACCCTTTTTTCTTTGCCGGACCTGCCCCGGCCATGGAGTACACGACCCTCGGCTCGACGGGCATGGAGGTCAGCCGGATCGCCCTCGGCTGCATGAGCTTCGGATCGAGTGACTGGCGCGAGTGGGTCCTCGACGAGGAGGAAAGTCGCGAAATCATCGAGCGCGCGATCGACCTCGGGATCAACTTCTTCGACACGGCCAACATGTACTCCCTGGGCGAGTCCGAGCGCGTCCTCGGGAACGTCCTTTCCGAGTACGACCGTGACGAGCAGGTCGTGGCCACGAAGGGGTTCTTCCAGATGGACGACGACAACCCGAACTCGGGCGGACTCTCCCGGAAGGCCATCGAGCAGGAACTCGCAAACAGCCTCGACCGACTCGGGATGGAGACGGTCGACCTCTATCAGACCCACCGCTGGGATCACGACACCCCGATCGACGAGACCCTCGCCGCCCTCGACGACGCCGTCCGCCGCGGGCAGGCCCGTCACGTCGGCACCTCCTCGATGTGGGCCCACCAGTTCGCCGACGCCCTGGCGACCAGCGAGCGCGAGGGGCTCGAGCGCTTCCAGACGATGCAGAACCACTACAACCTGCTGTACCGCGAGGAGGAACGGGAGATGCTGCCGCTCTGTGAACGGGAGGGAGTCGGCGTCATTCCCTGGAGTCCGCTGGCGCGTGGCTATCTCACCAGGCCACACGAGGAATTCGACGCGACGACCCGCGGCGAGACCGACGACTACGCCCGCGAACACCCCTACTTCGAGGGCGGTGGGCGGGAGATCAACGAACGCGTCGCCGAACTCGCTGCCGACTACGGCGTGACGATGGCCCAGATCGCGCTGGCGTGGCTCCTCCATCAGGACGCCGTCGACGCGCCGATCGTCGGCACGACGAGCGTCGAGCACCTCGAAGACGCCGTCGAAGCCCTAGAGATCGACCTCAGCGAATCCGATCAGGCCTATCTGGAAGAACCGTACGAGCCAGTTCCGGTTTCCGGCCACGGGTGACCGCTACTCGGAGCCAGCGACAGCCACGACCGTGGTCGAAACACCAAGACTTTTCGGATCGCCGTCTCCCAATTGTTGTATGGTCCTCCAATTCGTCCTGCCCGCCGTGTTCGTGTTCGCGTTCATCATGATTTCGGCGTACGCCGGCGCACTTCGCGCGCTGGAAGTGTACTTCGATCCCGACGCCGACAGCATCTTTCTCTCAGATGAGGCCGAACCGCCGCGTGTTCGACGGGAGTAATCGGAATCGCGGTAAGGAAGGACTCGACGATCCGGACAACCCATAGTATTTAATCGAACCGGCCGTGTCACGGACATATGGCTGACATCGACATCTCCGGTGACGACGATGGGTCCGACGTGGATGCCCCGTCGTCCGGATCCCCGCTCCCGTACTTCCTGGGAAAGCGAATCGTGATACTGGCGATCATCGTCGGCATCGCCTTCCTGGTCCGGCCGTTGGTCCACGGTGTGGTCTACGCCGCGCTGTTTTCCCCCTCCGGACTGGTCCTGATTGGCGGTGGCACCGTCACGGCGCTGATACTGTGGTTTTACCCGCCCTGGCGACTCGAACGTGAGAAACGAGAATCGAACCTTGTCTCGATGCTGTTCGAGGACGACCAGACGTCAGTCGACGGGATCGTCGTAGGTGGTGGATCGGCGATGCGAAAACTTCGGATTTTGGGGGCTGTCCTCAGCGTGCTGTTCGTCCTCTCGATCCTCGCAAGCGTGCCGGCGGGCGCGCTCGAACAGCGGACCCTGGCCCAGCAGACGATGGCTGACGCGACCGAGGTTCAGGAGTTCCCACAGGCCAATGCGAACAACCCGCGTGTTATTCCGCGTGAAGTCTCGGACGTGACGACCCGCGGGTCGGTGTCCTACCGAACGCACCGTCTCGGGACGAGCGACATCGCCAGACAGGAAGACGGCTCGCTGGCGTGGTCCTATCCCATCGAACCGGACGGGGCTCGGAACAAGCTACTGGACAACCAGCGCGGCGTCCTCGTCGCCAACATGACGTCGATGGACGCCCAACAGATCAATGTCTACGAAGAAGACTTCACGTACGGCGAGGGGATGTGGCTCCACCGTTCGGCACGGTGGAACGTCAAACTCGGCGGGTTCTTCTCGAAGTACAACGACGATGCCGTCGAGTTCAGCCACGACGGCACGCCGTATCTGTACTACCCGAAGACGGGCCACGAGTGGCACCTCCTTCCGTTCCCGCACACGACGCCGAAATGGAACGGCGGGGCCCTGGTCCATCCCGACGGCACCATCGAACATCTCACACCCGAGGAGGCACAGGCGAACGAGATTCTCGATGGCCAGCGCCTCTATCCGATGACGTTGACGCGCTCGGAGACGGGTTCGCTGGGGTACCGCGAGGGAATCATCAATCAGATGCCGGTCATCGGCGCACACGAGGGACAAATTGAGGTCGCTGCTCTGCCGGAGGGTGCCGACAACGAACAGCCGTTCGTGATCGACCTCGAGGGCGAGCAGATGTCCTACGTCACGGCCATGGAACCCTACGGCGAGGACACCCGCGGCCTCGACGAGGTGTGGTTCGCCGACGCCGACACCGGCGAGTACACCTACTTCGGCACCGACGAGGAGACGTTGACCGGTCCGGAGCGGGCGATGGGGATCGCCAAATCGGAGGACTCCCAAACAACCTGGGGAGAGAACTTCGTCGTCACCGAGCCAGTCCCGGTGACTGTCGATGGCGATCTCTGGTGGCACATCAAGGTAGCGCCCACCGACTTTACGGACGTAACACGAAACGTCTTCGTCAACGCTGACACGGGCAGTGCGATCGAACTAAGCGACGATACAGCGATACGTGAGTTCGTCCGTGGAGAGGTCAACGAGAGCGACCTCGCACCCGGCGAGAACGGCACCGACGTCGAGCCTGCACCGGACGACGAGAACATCCTCTACTACGTCCTCATCACCGACGAGAACGGCGAGGTCGTCGATCGTATCCCGGTCGAACGCGGCCAGGACACCCAGATCGTCGCGCCCGACGACGAGCGCGCCGCGAACGAAACCAGCCCCTGAACGCTGTCCCAATCTGTCGCGAGATCGGGGGATCCCCCTCAACGTTGAACTATTGGCGGTCGTACTGTCTCGTATGGCTCGCCCGTACACCACCATTACGGCGACGCATTGTTTCGACGGACCGGTCGGGGGTAAGCGAGATGGCTAGCACTCGCCAACCCGCGGTCGCCGGTCGGTTTTACGTCCGCACCGAACCATCCCTCCGCGAGCAGATCGAAGCCGCCTTCACCCACGAAATCGGTCCCGGATCAGTGCCGACGCCGGCGGACGGACCGCCGGACGTTACAGGACTCATCGCGCCACACGCCGGCCTGCCGTTCTCCGGTCCCGTCGCCGCCCACAGTTACGCGGCCCTGGCGGAGTCGGGGACGCCAGAGACGGTGGTCATCGTCGGGCCGAATCACACGGGCGTCGGTGCTGCCGTTGCCGTTCCCGGCGACGACGAGTGGAACACACCCTTCGGATCAGTTCGGATAGATGCTGGCCTTCGGGAGAAACTCGTCGACGGGACCGATGCAACTGTCGACGACCGTGCCCACGCGAGCGAGCACGCCGCTGAAGTCCAACTCCCCTTCCTGCAACACCTCTACGACGATTTGGCGGTGCTCCCGATCTCCCTTCGGCGACAGGACGCCGACGTGGCCCAAGCACTCGGTGACGTCCTCGAAACACATGCCGGCGGGGGGACGGTCGTGATCGCCTCGAGTGACTTCACTCACTACGAGCCACACGAGGTGGCGATCGACCGCGACGAACTGGCGCTGGATCGGATCGACGCGACCGATCCGGCAGGGCTGATCGAGACCGTCGAACGCGAGGGACTGTCGGTCTGTGGCTACGGCGCGATCGCCGCGATGCTGTGGGCGAGTGGTGCGGACAGTCAGGTCGACGTCCTCGCACACGCCACCAGCGGCGATACCGCCGGCTCGCGAGACGAAGTAGTCGGATATGCGTCGGTCGTCGTCCGTGGCGGAGCCAGCGACGCTGCTTGATCAGGCCGTCTTCGCGACGGCGCGGATCGGCTCGCCGAGCGCGTAGACGGTGTTGTGGCCGGTGATCTCGACGTCGACGAAGTCCCCGAGTGCCAGCCCCATCGATTCTGCCTCGGGGATGGCGACCTGGCGGTGGGCCTCGTCGTAGCCAACCAGCGAGTCCTCGGTGCCGTCCTGGGTCAGCAACACCGTGTGCTCCTCGCCGACCATCGCATCGTGGGCCGCCCCGACGACATCCATCTTCAGGTCGGTCATCGCCGAGGATCGCTCCTTCTTGATCGTCCCGCCCAGCCCGTCCAGCTCGGCGGCGTCCGTCCCTGGACGCTTCGAGAAACGCGTCACGTTGACCTTCTCGGGTTCGACTTCCTGAAGGAGCTCCAGCGACTGCTGGAAGTCCGCGTCGGTTTCGGTCGGGAAGCCGACGATGAAGTCGGTCGCGAGCGTCCAGTACTCCAGCCGGTCGTCGAAGGCCGCGACGATCTCTTCGAACTCCGGCGTCCGGTGACGGCGGCGCATGTCAGTGAGGACATCGTCGCTGCCCGACTGGACCGGCGCATGCAGGAAGTTGTAGAGTTCGTCGTGTTTGGCGAAAACGTCGGCGAGTTCCTCGTGCATGCCGTAGACGCCCTTCGGGTTCGCCATGCCGACTCGGACGCGGAACTCGCCCGGGAGCTCACAGATCCGGGTGAGCAGTTCCGGGAGCTTTCGCTCGCCGTTTTCGAGGCCGTAGACGCCGGTGTCCTGCCCGGTGATCCGGATCTCGCGTGCTCCGGCGTCCAACAGTTCCCGGGCCTTCCGGACGTTCTCTTCGACCGGTGGGGAGTCGATCGTCCCGGTCGCCTGCTTGGTGATGCAATACGAGCAATCCGAGAGACAGCCCCGAGCGATCGGCAAGATGCCAGTCACGTCGTCGAGCACAACGTCGGTGTCCGGCGTCGCAGTCGGACATTCGCCGTTCCGGACGTACTCGGCAACCTCGTCCCAGTGGAGGATTTCGGCGTCGACGGCGGCATCGTCGAACGCCTCGCCCTGGGCGAGTGCCATACAACCGGTCACAACGAGGTCGGCCGGCGTCCCCTCGTCGAGTTCCGCTGCCCGTCGAAGCATGTTCCGTTCGGTCTTCTCGACGACAGTGCAGGTGTTGAGGATCGCGACGTCGGCCCGCGAAGGGTCATCGACAGGATAGTGGCCGCCCTGGCGGAGCCGCCGCTCGATGGCCTGGCTCTCGCCCCGGTTGGACGTACACCCATACGTTTCGATGTGATAGCGGGCCATCCGTAGCTATGACTACGGTCCGGGAGTCAAAAGGACGGCGAAAGCGGTGGCCTCAGGCAGCCTTGCTTGGTAATTATTTACACGTTGTTTCTCCCCAGGTATCGTGTCGTAACAATTATTGGGCCGATTACAGTACACCTAGTCGCAACGATGACGAAACGAAACCTTGCCGTCCTGATAGTGGTCGCGGCGTGTGTACTCGCTGGCACCGCCGTCGCGGCTGCGGACAATGGGGACCCAGGCGTACCGCCAATGAACGATACGGACTCCGCCGACGAAGCGTATGTCAGTGACGATGGGAGCGTCATACTGGCATCGCACGGTGGGAGTGCTGCTGAGACTGCTGGCGAGTTCGGCATGAACGTCTCCGACGGGCTTGTGTTTGGAAGCTTCCAGCAGCCGGTCGAGACGAACGTGACAGGCGCGTTCAGCATGGCCGCCAACCAGTCGCAGGTCAACGCGTCGGGTTCGCTCGCGATGCCACGGCCTGAAACCCTCCAGTCACTGGACGTGACCGTCGACAGTGAGACCTCGGCCGAAAACTCGCGAGCCGATATGGACCTCCAAACGACCGTCGCCCTCCCGGAGGACTCCCAGCAGCTCGCGATGATGTTCGACCAGTTCACGACCGCCGGCTCGGCCACGATGACCGGGTCGTCCTTCGAGACGCAGGGCAGCGCCGAATGGTCGGCGATGACCGGCATGGAGGCCCAGGAACATTCCCTCGACCTCCAGGCGACTGACCAGGGCCACGTTCTCGAGGTCAGCCAGTCCTACAACGTCAGCTCGTTCGCCGCAGAGCAATGGAACACCCGCGAGAAAGCGGTCCAGACACTCGAAGGGCAGTTCATGATGGTCGCACAGATGGTCAACGGGTCCGCCGACTTCACGATGGACTCGTACAACTTCGAGTCGGGCGATTCCGGTGGCCATCTCGACGTGGAATACACCGTCGAACTGCGTGGTATCCACGATTTCCTCCGCCAGGGGCTGCTCGAGTCCCTCGCACAGAGCGGCGCATTCGGTGAGACCACCACTGAGGATCTCGATGTCCAGCTCGACGAGGTCGCGATCGAGCGAGTGGCCGTTGACGTCGAGATCAACCAGGGCTCCGGAGCTGCGAGCTGGAACGTCTCTGTTGATGGGTACGACCAGCTGGCTCTCGCGTACATGGACGCCGTTGCACGTGCCGACGACAGCGGTATGCTCGAAAACCAGTCCGAGCAATTCGAAAAACAGTTCGCCGCCATGGAGGCGGCAGATCTCTCACAGACTGGAACCTGGGACGTCACCGTCTCGACGACATCCGATGGTGCTGTGCAGGCAGACGCCTCGATGCAACAGCGGACCGAGAACTGGCAAGCGTACGTGAGTGAACGGAACGCCCGCGATCTGCCGGCGATCGGTACCCAGCAGTTCAGCTTCGACGCGGCGACTGAGGGCGAGCAGGTCGTGATGGACGGCTCGTTCCTGGTCCATCAGGAGGACATGCTCGATCAGACCCTCCAGAGCTTCGAGCAGAGTTTCCAGCAATCCTCGTCGATGACGGGGATGGAGATGAATCCGTTCGCACGACTCAGCGCGGCCGAGTTCGTCGGCTCACAGTTCGACGTCTCGGTCAATGAAACACTCGTGACTGCCGACGGGTACGCCGAGTTCGGCAACCTCTCGGCGCTCACCTCGCTGATGGACGAAGAGGTGGCCGCCGGCTCGATGCAACAGATCTACGTCGATGCGGAAGATGAGACCCCGACGACGTACCTCCGTATGGAGAACATGGTCGACTCCGATAATCCCGACGAGGCGACGCTCCGAGAACACGAGATGATCACCGAGGAGACGACCATCTACCTCCCCGGCGAGTGGGAGACCCAGTCGCAGTCTGTGATGGTTGGCGACTCGGGCACGGAAACGTCGATGCTGCTGCCGATGGCGGACGACGACAGTCAGCAGTCCGACGACGGGACGCAGACCGACGAAGACACGGAAACGACCGAATCCTCATCCGATGATTCGACTGACGAACCGACCGACGAAATGACCGATGGAGAGACGGAGACGACGGCAGACACGAACGAGGGCGAGACGGAAACGACCGAGCAAGCCCCTGACTCGACTACGACCGGTGGCCCCGGGTTCGGGATTGCCGTCAGCGTCGTTGCCCTCATCGCGGTCGCGCTGATCGGATCGCGTCGCAACTGACGTCTCATCTCGTTCCGACGGTTTTCGGTTTTCTGTCTGGAGATTCTCGGACACTTGCATTACTGCCCCTTCCTCAGTCATTGCTCGATCCGATGGACTGCAGCCGCGTCAGCTGGCTGTTGGATCTGTTCGAAGTTGGGATAAATCAGCCACAGACTGCTCTGTATCGCGTTCGGATATATCGACTCGGCAGAGAATACGGCTGAGTGAGGAGACACGCCCGGACCGCAACGTTTTCCACGGATGCCTAAGTCAGACAACATATGGCACTCCTTCCAAGTGGGCTCGTCGTTCCGGCGCTCCCATATCTGTTGGTACTTGGGCTCGGGACCCTTTTGACGACACTTCTGTTGTTGGGGTTTGAACCCCCGGTGGGGAAACTGCACGTCCTGGCATTACTTCCGTGGATGGCGATTGGGGGGATGGCTCACGGCTTCTATCAGATACCGCAGCCGCCTGGACTGTATCCGGAGTGGGTTGCGCCCTTGTTCGGTGCCCCTGCCGTCTACGTGACGACGTACGTCGTCGTCGCCGCCGTCTGGCTGTTGTTGATCCTGCTCGGGACAGCTATCGGCAAGCTGGATCGTGTCGTGACGTATCTCGGCGCGACTGGTGTCGGTGTCCTGATCGTCTTTCTCGGGGCGATGGTCTGGCAGGGGATCGGTCCAGGGCTGTCGTTTACGCCACTCTGGCCAACCGTCGCGTTCCTCATCTCGCTGGCGCTCACGGCAGTCATATACTTCCTGGTGAGTCTCCGCTGGACGGGCGTCGTCGCACGGACCGGGATCGCCGGCGCAGTTGTCCTGTTCGCTCATACATTCGACGGCGTGATTACGATGATCGGCAAGGACGTTCTGGAAGGCGGCGAACGAACGCCGATCCCGGCGATGATCATGGACGTTGCGGGCTCGCTCCCGACAGCCCCCTATCTGGGCTCCGGATGGCTGTTCTTGCTTGTCAAGGTCCTCCTGGCCACGTTGGTCATCATCACCTTCGCCGAATACATCGAGGAGCGCCCGGCCCGCGGGCACCTCTTGCTCGTCATCATCACGGCCGTTGGTGCCGGCCCGGCGGTGAACAATTTCGTCCTGTTCACGCTCGGTTGATCACCACGTCGCGTGGCGGGCTAACGGTGGCCCGGATCGATGATGTGGGACCGGTGCTTGGGTGGTGAGTGATCGAATCGGATGAGTTTTCATACACGGACGAGATAGCTACCACAAATGAGTGGGCGCGCAGGCTCGGCCTATCGTGGACTCCGGCGGCGCTTGCGTCAGCAGGCTGGAGCCTTCCGTCGCTGGGTCGAACACACACGGAATCTCGTCCACCTGTCGGTACTGTTCGCGATCCCGCTGTTGATGGGTGTGGTGACGTATCTCTCGAACTCCCTTGCCGTACTCCCGTATCTCTTGTTCCCGCCGCTTGCTTCCGGTTCGTATTCACTGTTCACGAACCCGGAGAGTCCCGCGTCCGCCCCACGTCGGTTCATCGGTGGCCTGACAGCTGGCGCGCTGTGTGGCTGGGTCGCGCTCGCCGTGACGGCTCGCTACTGGTATCAGGTACCGCCGGGGCAGTATCAGGTCCACGCGGGGGCGGTTGCGCTGGGTCTCTTTCTGACAGGTGCTGTCACGTGGGTACTTGATTTGCGGGAGGCATCGGCGTATTCGACGGCCCTGCTCGTTCACGTCACTGGGACGGCACAGATCGAGTACGTCCTGAGTGTCTTTCTGTCCGCGACGATCGTCGCCGGTGTCTTCGTTGCCTGGCGTCGTGGCGTCTACGAGAACCGGGCGGACCTCCTCTACGATTCGATCCGTGGCGACGACCGCGTTCTCGTTCCGTTGCTTGCCGAAGAGGCTGACGCGACAGCGATGCTCGCTGCGAGACTCGCTGGCGCACACGACGCAGGGAAGGTCGTCTTACTCGACATCGTTGACGACGAGGCTGTCGCCAGCGTCGAACGCGAACTCATCGACACCGACGCGACTTACAGTGGCGATGCGGAGTGGCTGGCGAACTCGACCGACCAGCCCTTGACACAAGCGGATCGCGATGATCTCGAAGCGGCCGACTTCGATACCGAGACCCTCGACGATATCGCCGAGAAACATGCCGTTTCGGCCGCGGCGGATCGCCTCGAAACCGATGCTGCCCGTATCGAGACGAAAGTCGGCGTCCCCTGTGACGTGATCGTCGCCGCTGACGGCGACTCGCCGGCAGACACGATCTCCCGCACCGCCAAGCAGGCAAACTGCGACCTGATCGCCGTTCCATATCAGGAACGCCACGGCGGTCTCTCCCCGACAGTCAAACAGCTGTTCGTTGGGGATATTGACGTGCTGGTGCATCGATCCCAGTCAGGGAGAACGCGATGGCGGCGGATTCTGGTTCCGGCCCGGACGAAAGGCGTTGCACACAGCATGATCGACTTCGCGACGCGACTCGCTGGACGGACCGGCCACGTCAGCGTGTGCCATTGTATCGACGCCGAGGGCAAGCGTCGGGAGGCCGAAGAGTTGCTCGCTGACCTCGTCGAGACGTTTACCGGTCGGATCGAGACCCGTGTCGCGGCCGAGGGCCTGCAGTCGTTTCTCGCGGAGAACGCCCCTGGGTACGATCTGATCATCATCGGCTCCAGCCAGGATCGGAGTCCGACGTCGCGGTTCATCTCACCGCCGACATTCGAGCGCCTCGAGGATATCGAGACGGATATCGCGATCGTTGATCGCAATTACGTCGACGATCGGCTGTGACGGCAACGACACGCCCTCGCGACGAATTGCGCAGAGACCGTCCCTCAGAGATCGTCCTCGTTCTCGACGGCGAGCAATCGATCGGCGATCGATTCCATGCCGTCCCCACCCATCGCTGACTGGACGAGGAGATGTCCGCCGATCACTGCCGGGCTGATGACCGAGTCCGCGCCGGCTCGCCGCAGCTTTTCGATGTTCTCCCGATCGGTGGCAGCGGCGACGATCCGTGCGTCCGGATTGAGCTGGCTGGCAGTCAGGATCGCGAGTGCGTCCTGGGCGTCGTCGTTGGTCGCCACCAGTACCGCACGGGCGCGGTCGATGCCGGCCCGCTGGAGGGGTTCGTCGTCGCTGGGATCGCCGACGATCGCGTTGATGTTCCGATTGCCGAGGGCGGTCGCCGCGTCGTCGTCGGGTGTGACGACGATAAAGTCCGTCTCGGACTGGAGTTCTTCGAGAATCGGTTCCGTGAGGTCGCCGTAACCGAGCACGAGGACGTGACCCTCGAGCTGGTCGAGTTGTGAGCGTGTCATCGTACCGAGTGCGCGGGCGAATCTGGCCTGGATCATCGGGCCGATCAGCGAGCCGAGGGCGAGCGCGAACGACGCCGTCCCGAGAACGACGACCGACAGCGCGAACAGCCGAGCGCCGTCGGAACTGGACGGAATTACGTCGCCATAGCCGACAGTCGAGGCCGTCACGACCGTGTAGTACAGTGCGTCAGTGAGTGTTTCGACCTGCGCGAACTCCTCGCGTAACGCATAGGTGCCGACAGTGCCGTAGGTCATCGTTCCGAGGAGCGCGGCCAGCGCTGCAAGCTGGGAAAGCGATAGATCGATCTTCCGGTCGAATCGCCGGTAACTCAACAGGACTGTCGGCACCGACAGCACCGAGAGGACGATCAGGGGTACCGAGACGACTGCCGACTGGACGAGGCCCTGGAAGGCGGTCACGGGCAACAGCAGAACCGTCGAGAACCACGCGATTCGCAGTCGTCGTCGGAGACCGAACACCGACGCGAGCATGAGAAAGCCGGTCAGCGAGCCGGTGAACCCGGCGGTCCGCTGGACAGCCGGCGGGATCAACTCGGCGAGCGGCCCGGAGATCGACGCCGCGCCGACGTTGATCAACCCTGTCGCGACCGACAGGACAGCCACGACTGACGTCAGATAGATCGCGGGCTTTGGGCCCAACCAATCCCGGAACTCGTCCATGTTCCATACACCGCAGGCCGGGAGTAAAGTCTGCCGGGACAGCGGACGCGTGCCAGGGTGGCCGGGATGGTCGCCGGTACTGATTTGAGCGAGGGCCGTTCATCAGCGTATATGCCATCGCTGCCGGTCGCGCTGTTGTTCGGCGTCTACCTGGGTGTACTCACCGGGATCATCCCGGCGCTGGTCGCCTGGGTGCTCGGGTTCCTGTTCAAATATCTCACCGGCGTCACGCTGCCGGGGTTCGGCGTCGTCGTCCTCGGTGTCGCGCTGGCTGGCGTCAACGGAGGGCTACTCGCACTTGCCGATCCATCGATCACCGGGTCGGCCAACGCGCCGACGATCCTCGTCGCCCTGCTGGTGATCATGATGATGGTCCTGTACGCCCACAGCAAGGGCGACCACCTCGGCGCGACGATGCCACGGAAGCTCTCCCTTCGGAAACTCGGCGAACGGACGCTTGCGCTCGATCTGATCGAATCCGTCGGCAGCAACGAGGTTCGGGTACGCGTGACCGGCGAGGTGGCCGACGTGGAGGGATACCCCCCGCTGCCGGACGATCTCCGGGCGGAGATACGGGCCGGCGAGTGGACGTTTCCGGCGGATCTCGACTTGCCGGCACTGGAGCGTCGACTGGCCGAGCGCCTCACCAACGAGTACGACCTCGGTGACGTCTCGGTCGCCATCGACGAGCGCGGCCGCGCGACCATTGCCGCCGCGCCGCCGTTCTCGGGGCTCTCCAAGCGCGTCGAGTCCGGCAAACGCGCCGTCTCCGTCGACGCTCTGGTGCCGACTGGATTGGCCCGCGGCGACGTTGTGACGGTCGTGACTGCAGACGCTCAGGTCCGCGGTACCGTGTTGAGTGCCCGGTCAGAACGCGGTGGCGGCGGCTCACCCTCACAGAACACACCGGCCGACGCCGCGGAAGCTGCCCCCGAGACGGAGCCACAACTCCCACAGTCGGTCCGGGCACCGACGACGACGGGTGGTGACGGCCAGGTCACTGTGTCAGTCGGTCGAACCGACGCCGAAGCTCTGCTTCGGTCGGATTGGGCGACGATCATCGTCGAGGCACGGGGGACTCGCCGGGAGTACGCTCTCATCTCGTTGCTTCGGCGGGCCGGCAAGCGGTTTCGTCGGATCACCGTCCGGGCCGGCAGCGAACTCACCGGACAGTCGCTCGGGACGGCAGGACTCCGAGATCGGTTCGGCGTCGTCGTGTTGGCAGCCAGGGACGGCAGCGGCTGGGAGTTCGATCCTCCGGGAACCTGCTCGCTCGATCCCGGAACGGAACTGTATGCGGTCGGGACGCGTGACGCGCTCGACGAACTCGGGGAGGCGATAGCGTGATCGCCGTCCCGTTGCAGTTCTCCGTCCGAACGAGCACCGTGCTGGCTGGCGCTGCGGAGATCGGCGGGCTCGCGGTCCTGGCCGCGGCGGTGGCCGGAGCCGCCGCCATCGCATATCGGTGGTACGCTCGCGAGCGCGTTTCGAACCCGCCGGCAGTGCTGATTGCGCTCGCCACAGTCGCCTTCTTCCTCCACGCGATGACTGCCCTCGGACAGGTCATGGACGGGGCCGATCCGCTGACCGTTCGGGCCGCCGCCTTCAACGTGAGTGCACTCGCGGTCGGCACCGTCGCGGCTATGCTCGGCATCGCGGTAGGTGATCATCTGGCAAGGACTGTTCTCGGCGGGACCGAGCAGGTCGCTCTCGACGATTCGGTAAGCCGCGTGGTTCGGGCCGTCGGTCGGGTCATCACTGTCGAACTCCCCGCGGAGATCGACGACGTTCCGGGGTACGATCCCGTCGACGCCGATACGAAGGCCGCTCTCGAGGGGAAGACGTTCGTCTTTCCGCGCGGCCTCACCGTCGACGCTTTGCGCGACCGACTCACCCGCCGTCTGCGGGAGGACTACCGCGTCGGGCACGTCGACATCGAGATCGGCGAAGACGGGACGGTCACCCACCTCGGTCTCGGCGCCCGTGCGGCGGGACTCGGCCCCACGCTTCCGCCCGAGAGCGCGGCGATGGCGATCCGCGCCGATCCCGCCTACGCAGCCAGCGCCGGCGACCTCGTCCAGGTGTGGGAGCGCGGCCCAAAGCGCCGACTCCTAAACGCCGAGGTCCGGGGAACGGCCGGCGACGTCGTCACGCTCGCGATCGACGCCGCCGACGCCTCGAAGCTGTCGACCGACGACCGATACAAACTTGCCACCCTCCCCGTCGAGGAACGGGCCGATCGTGAACTCACGGAACTCCTTCGGGCAGCCGAGGAGACGCTCGGCGTCGTCGAGATCGCCGACGGGAGCCCACTGGCCGGGGTGCCGGTCGGAGCGCTCGAGGCCACCGTCATCGCGATTCACGCCGGTGGCCCGAACGATCACATCGAGACACTACCGGCCAGCGATCGCGTCATCTCGGGTGGGGATTCGGTGTACGTCATCGCCCGGCCGGACGCCATCCGCCGGATCGAGGCGGCCGGGACATCGGATGGCGGCGGTGAGCACGCTTCGAGCACGATATCCGAAGATGGTGCTGGAAACGTGAATCAAGCGGTCGATACCGGCAGAGCCGGCCAAGCGGTCGCTGCCGGTGGGGAGGACGAGCAGGCCCATGCCAGCGGAGAGGACCAAACAGTCGACACTGGGCGTGAGACTCCTGAGAGTGATCCGACGGAGGTGGGGCAGGCGGCTACTGAACGGGCGGTTCACGATGCTGATACCGACGGGGAGGATATATCGGACGAGACAGCGGACGAGGGAGAGGCGGTTGCTACCGAGGGGGAGGGGATACCGAACGGTACCGATGGCGAAAACGAGGTCGAGGATGGCGAGCAAGAGAGTCGGAAGGAAGATACTGGTAGAGATGATCAGGAGGTCGATGATTCGGCCGAGCCGTCCGATAATGGGTCCGTCGACCGTAGCCCCGAATGAGTGTTCGCTGAAGTGGTTCCCACGTATGTTCGGATGACGCGAAACGGTATTCCGAACTGTAGACGACTCCGTCGAGACGTTCTACCTGACGGGCTCAGAGAGTTGGTGCGCTGTCTTCAGGGATGCAGAAGACCACGGAGTGGTTCAATTCAGTCCCCAGCCGACATGGTTCGATTGCGAACGAACTCGACGGTCCGATCGGCGAGAAACCAGCCGACACCACCGGCCAGCAGTGGGAGGGCGGCTGATCCGAGCAACCAGAGCCACCGCAATGCCGTAAACAGAACGAACGATCGTGTGACTGTCACCAGCAACGAGAGACTCCCTCCCAGAATTCCAGCAAATGCGCCGGCAACCGCAAGCATTCGTTGCGCTGGCTGAAGCTTGAGTGTTCGTAAGGCACTGTCAGGATCACCACGTGTGAAAATCCCGAACGCGAGCGCAGCGTATCCGAACAGAATCATCGAGTAGATCACGAAGAAAATTATTGCGAACCCGCCGGCCGCGTCGCCGGAGTATGTGGTAGTACGAATATCGATCAGGCCGTAGATCCCGAGCCCACCGACGATTGTACCGACACCCGCTACAATCACTCGAATCGAGCCACTATACTGTCGGTTTGTCACGGATTGGATGCCATGGACGAAGCCGGTGACGATATTGACGATAGGTGTTGTTACCACAGTCACTGGGGCCGGAGTCGGGAGCGACATGGCCACTCCGGCCATCACGAGTCCGACTCCAAATACCGGGCCATACCCGGGGAAATTTCCAAACCCGAGCAGAGACGATACTCCCCACCAGCCGATCACGGATCTCCCCAGCGAGACGACGATATTCGCGAGCCACATAGCACTTCCAGCGAGTAACACGATCCGGGTTTCCACGGTGACTTCATCTGTTGACACTCCCGGGAAGACAGCAGTCCCTCCAGCGATCGTCCCTATCGAGAATGCGACGGGACCGACGATGAGTATTCCAGTGAACAGCGGGGCTGGAACAGTACGTGCAATACTGTTGATCGCCCTGAGCAGTTCTGAGAGGTGGGCGATCGAGAAACTGTACATCGCGACGAGATACATCGTCACGATGCCGCCCAGAATGACGCTTGCCCCCGACAGTGCGTCACGTATGGACCCCCGATCCATACACTAGGAACTCACAATGGGGACAAATAAGTGCGGTTGCCAGTCCCACTCTCTGAAAACGCCGTCACTCCCAGGGCGTCGACCGCTCGGTGATCTCGCCGGCCAGCGGTTCGCCCATGGCTGCCGCCGGATCGTCGCGGTTGGCCAGCACCCACATGAGCTTGACCATTGCCGTCCCCGGGAGCATATCCTCACCCTCTATCACGCCGGCATCAAGGAGATCGCGACCGGTGTCGTAGACGCGATCGCAGACCCGCCCGTCGATGCACTGGCTGGTCATCACGACCGCCGTCCCGTCGTCGGTCAGCGCGTCGATCCGGTCGATCCAGTCCGTGTTGACGTGGCCCAGCCCAGTCCCTTCGATCACGACGCCGGCCGCCCCCTCGACGGGGTCGAGCATCGATGGCCCCGCACCGGGCGTGAATTTCACGAGGTCAACGTCGGTTTCCAGATCGTCCTGGAGTGCGAGATCCGTCTCGCCGCGCTCGGCGTACTCCCGGCGGAACGTGACCGTCCGGGAGTCGTAGTCGACTTCCCCCAGTGGTGCCCGGCTGATCGTCTCGAAGGCGTCCCGCCGGGAGGTGTGGTTCTTCCGGGCGCGGGTCCCGCGGTGGAGCGCACAGGCGTCGTCGCTCTCGGTTGCGTGCATGCAGATCATGACCTCCGCGGCGTCACTTTTGGCGGCCTCGACGGCACTTACCGCGTTCATCACGTTGTCCGAGGAGGGGCGATCGGCCGAGCGCTGGCTGCCCGTGAAGACGATCGGCACCGGCGTTTCGAGCATGAACGCCATGGCGCTCGCGGAGAACTGCATCGTGTCTGTGCCGTGCATGACGACGACACCGTCGGCCCCCGCTTCGATCTCCTCGTGGATAGCTTCGGCGAGGTCGACCCACACGTCAGGAGTCATGTTCTCGCTGAGGATGTTCGCGACGACGCGCCCGCGGTAGTTGGCCAGGCCGGCGAGTTCGGGGACGGCCCGGAGCACGTCCTCGGCGTCGAACTGGGCGGTGACCGCGCCGGTGCGGTAGTCGACAGTGGAGGCGATGGTGCCGCCCGTCGAGATGAGTGATATCGTCGGGAGGTCCTCGTCGAACTCGATCTTCGATTCCTCGCTCGCCTCGCCGGGTTCGATGTCGTAGACGTCCGATTCCAGAACGTCGGCTTCGGCAGCTTCGCGATCGACCCCGACGTTGTAGCCGCTCGGAAGCTTGACGACGAGCGTCTCCGCGTCCGTCGAGGGGAGTAACACGCCCTCGAACGTCCGCTCGCCATCCTCGACTGCCACGCGATCTCCTGGGTTCATGCTCCCGGCTACCGGACCGGTGGACTTGAAACCATCTTTCTGTCACAGGAAAAGGCCCATGTCCCTGGCCGCCCCAGCGAGAACATGGCCGAGCGATCCGACCAGCGAACCCGCGAGCGGTCGCAACTCGATACCGAGGAACTCGAAGAACTCCTCGACACCGGACCGGACGGTGACGACGTTGGCGCAGGTTCGACTGACGTGGAAATCACAGCGGATGCCGACTCGGGGCTGGTTTCGGGTATTCGTCGCCGGCTCGGATCGATGGTCTCCCGAACGGTCTCGCGTCCGCTCGCCGGCATTCGATCGCGACTGGGTCAGCTCTTCTCCGTGCGGACGTTTGGAGTCGCACTCCTCGCCAGTATCGTCGCGGCGTTCGCGTTCGCGTTCGTCATCCCCTTCGTCGACACGCTCGGAGCGATCGCCGGCATCTTCGCGGTCGGGCTCGGATTCGGGCTCGTGGGTGAGCGCCGACAGTACCTCGAAGTCGGCTTCGCGGGAGCAACCGCTGCTGCACTGGGGGCCGTCATGGACTTTCTGGTTGTCGCACTGGCCGGCCGTGGTGATCTGATCCTCCTGTTCGGTGTCGGCAGCGGCTTGCTCGCTGGCGTGATCGGACACTACGTCGGTCGGGATCTCCGTTCCGGGCTGACGCGGGACATCTGAATCAGCGCCGCAGCACCCACTGGTCGCCGTCACGCTCGACCACGCCACGCGATTGCAGCGAGCCGAGAATGTCCTCGACGACCGGCGGCGGCACTTCCACCTGTCGGCTGATGGACTCCAGATCGGCACCTCCGTCGGCGATGGCCCCCATCACTTCGACGTAGAGGCGATCGTCGGTGTCGTCGATCTCGTCGCTGACTCGTTCCATGACGTCCGTCAATCGTCCCTGTACCCACCGCTGAGCGAGCGAGAGTTCGTTTCGAAGCCGTCGTAACCGGCGCATCTCGACGGCGAGTTCCGGCAGGTCGGACGCGCCGTCGGGGTCGACGTCGATCGAGAGGTGCTTACACGAGGTGATATCCAGCCCGGAACTGGCCGGATACGCTGTTTTTGTCCCGAAGTCGTACGGCGACGCGGTGACTTCGAGCCGAAAGCCCCGGGAGATGTAAAAGTACTTGCGGCGACGTTCGTCGGTTCGGCTCTCGACGAGGCCAGCCTCTTCGAGCTGTCGCAGGTGATCGATGACTGCCTTCGGGCTCACGCCGAGGTAGTCGCTGATCTCCGTGACGTAACAGGGCTTGCGAGCAAGCAGACGCAAGATGCGCCGACGGTTCGCATTCCCCAGGAGATCGAGTAACTCGGCGGATTCCATTCACGTGACGTTAGTGATTCTAGCGTATAAATTTTCCTTTTACTTCCACCGACGCCCGGGTGTATTCCCAGGTAGTCCAACGAACAGAATCGACGGACAAAAGCCGACTACGGTGCCTGGATCGTCGCGGACGTTCGAGCCAGTGCCGTGCAGTCTTGCGGGTCGATCACGGGCGTCAAACCAGTCGGCGTCTCAGCGGTTCGCTGATTGTCTCGGGGCCGTCTCCGGTCGCCGATCCGATGTTGTCGTTTCCGCCCGACGACCCGCCGGATCGATGGTCTGAATCATCGCTTCCGCCGGGTGTTCGTGTCTCGTTTCCCGCTGTGGGTCCGCGTCGGTCCGGGCCTGTTTCGTCAGGCCCACCCACCGCAGATGAACTGTTGTCCGATCCGGTGGTTGCATCGTCCGACGACCCCACGGAGCCCGTCTGCTGTCCGGGTGTCTCGCTGTCACTGCCGTTCGAACCGGGGCTCGTTTCGTTTGCTTCAGGTGCCCCATCCTTCGGCCCGGCTGGGGTCGGACCGCTTGAGCCGGGTCCGGTTTTGCCGTCCGTCTCGTTCGGGCCGGGTGTCGTCGTGCCATCCGCCCCGTTCGGGCCTGCGGGGCCGTGCTGTCCGCTGGGGCCAACACTATCTGGTTTGCCGGATCGGCCGGGAGGGTCAGCCGGTGGCCCGTTCGAGGCCCATGGAGGTGGGCCGGCGGAGAGATTACGGGCCATTGCTGCGACCTGATGGCCACTCATGTTCGACGCGTGTGATCGGAGGGCGTCGAGTCGGGTCGTGTTGACACCCACCGAACGAGCTGTGCGGTCGGTTTCGTTGATCGACCGTTCCAGTGCCTCGATGCGAGCCGAGAGACGCGCGACGGTCGCTGCGGCGTTCGGGTTCCGCAGATCAACACTTTCGTTTTCGACGGCGGCGAGTCGATCCTCGAGTCGCTGGAGTCGGCGTTCGAGCGACTGCGTTCGTTGCTCGACCGCGTTTCGTTTCTCCGACGTGTTCGCCCGTGCTACCCCTGCGTTCCACATCCCGTCCTCGACAGACGCATCGGCCGAGACGGTACTGGACTGCATGAACGCACTCATCTTACTCCCGAGCGTCGGCGTTGTACTCTCGTTCGTCGGCGAGACGCTGCCATTGGTCGTCGCATTGGCGACCGGGTCCGCCGACAGCCCGTCGGACGGCGCAGCCACTGGCGTCTCTGGCGCGGCGACTGCACCTGCCAGAGTCGGTCCCACTGCAAACCCAATCGCCAGCAACACCACGGCAACGGGAACCCGATATCTCATACTCGGACATTGGTGGCGTCTCCGTATAAACCCAAACAGTCGTTCGGACCGTTCAGTTCCCGTTCATAGTCGATCAGATCGTCCAATTGCGTTTATCGGACGATCCAAGGCGGTCCCATCTGCTCCTGTCACCGCTGCTGACAGCGGTGGTAACCGCCTGCCGAAGATTTATGTTCGACAGTGTGGTGTATGTTATTGTATAGCATGTTCGAAGCATTCTCGGGATCGTACTACCTCGGACGGTTGTACGTCGAGCCACGGAACGGAACGGAGCCGGCGATGTCACGACGACAGTACGAGACAGTTCACCGCCAGCTCTATGATGTGGACGGCAACGACCAACCACTGGTGATGAAACTCGACCAGCGACACTTTCCGGTCACCGGTGTCGAGTCCGTGCCGGCGGACACACTTGCAGTGCCCCCCGAGATACTTTCGGACTCTCGCGTCGAGAACCCGCCGTCGTTGCGAGAGGTGCTGCTTGCGACGGCGGACCGGGCCGACCAGCTGCTGTCACTCACCGGCGGTGGCGGCCGACCGGAGGCAGCGAGTGAGCAGTCAGCGGGGCTCGGGTCCAACGACGGGCGACCCACCGGGATTTAAGCCACCGGGCTCGCCGACTTCCAGTAATGCTCGACGAGCTACTCGGTCGCGCTCGACTCAGAGAGCGTATCGAGGAACTCGAAGACGAAAACCGCCACCTAACGCGCCAGCTCGACGCCGAGTCCGACCGGCGAGCCGACGTCGAGACGGAGCGCCAGGCGGCCGAACGCCGCGCGAACCGGCTCGATGACCGGGTTCAGGAACTGGAAGATCGCGTCGAACGGCTCTCGGGCTCCGAGCAGGAGCTATCCGTTCGGCGTCGTGAAACGCTCCGCGGTGACCGTCTCACGACGATTCTGGACCGTCTCGAATCCGTCGAAACTGATCCGGAAGGCGCACTGTCGGCGTTCGTCGGCGACGCGCCGCTCCCGGACGCTGTCAGCGATGCCTTCGGCGACCGTTCGAGCCTCGTCTCGCGGGTCGCCCCCTGCTTCGTGTTCACCGACGACGCCCGCCTCCTCAGCGTGGCGCTGGACCCGTCGATCGAGCCCGACCCGTTCGTCACCTGGGATGACGGGTTCGTCTTCGATCGATCGCATTTCGAGCCGACGGGGGAATTCACCCTGGCGCTGGTCCGTTCTGACCTCTTTGCCATGGGAGAGTACCACGGGCGCGAACGGATCGCATTTCACGGCTTCGACAGTGATCTGGGGCGCAATCATTCGAAAGGCGGCTTCTCGCAGGCGCGCTTTGAACGCCTTCGCGACGAGCAGATCGACTCACACCTCGAACGGTGCCTGGTAGCCCTCGAGGAGCGCTCGACCGACCGGCTGTACGTCGTCGGTGAGCAAACCGTGCTGGACGCGTTCGAAGAGGCGGCTGACGCGACGGCGACTGTCGACGCCACTGGCGATCCCGAACCGGCGCTGGACGATGCGTTCTATGACTTCTGGACGACGACGCTGTGGGCGATCTGATTGGTAGAGGCTGGGTTGCCGTCCATCTATGCCAGCACTGGTGGGTAAATAGTAATTTTTCGGGTGTAAGTGGTCATCTGGGGAATATTTATTGACTCGCCCCTCGTAGTAGCGAACATGACCCAAGCGACGCTTGACGACCGGGGGCGGTTAACGTTGCCAAAAGAAGTGCGTGAAGAGTATGGTGAGACGTACTACGTTGTTTCTCTCCATGACGGTATCAAGCTGGTTCCCGTCGCGGACGATCCGCTCGCGGCGCTTCGAGACGAGTTTTCGGACGTAGAGAAGACGGCCAGTGAACTTCGTGAGGAGGCACGGGCGGGTGCCATCGAGGAGGCCGGTCGGTGAATGTACGTCGAGGCTGACTTTCTGCTCGCACTGATCAAGGACGACGACTGGTTAGGAGAGGCTGCCGAGGAGGTGTATACCACTCACCGTGAGGACCTCTGGACATCTCAGCTGACACTTATTGAACTGCTCCTCGTCGCGTACCGCGAAGATCGGGAGGCAGAGCGAGTCGTGACGAACGCTGCCGCGCTTGTTGAGGTTGACGGCGACGTCGAAACGGTCGTGACCGCGGCAACGTACGTCGATGACTACGGATTTACACCGTTTGATGCGCTCCACTATATCGAGTCAGACGGCGAGACAATCGTCTCCAGCGACGACACCTACGATCAAGTCACATCCCGACTCGATCTGAGGACAGTTCTCGAAGAGTGACTCACTCTTCCGGCCGTCACCGCAGAAGCTAAACGCCGGTCGCACCTTGCCCCGACAATGACCGACTGGACGGAGATTCATCGTCCTTCGACGCTCGCGGAGGTGCGGGGCAACGACAAGGCCCGCGACGCCCTTCGGGAGTGGGCCGAGTCCTGGCCCGACCACCGCGAGGCAGTCGTCCTCTATGGCTCGCCTGGCATCGGGAAGACCTCGGCGGCCCACGCGCTCGCCAACGACATGGACTGGCCGACGATCGAACTCAACGCCAGTGACTCCCGGACCAAAGACGTCATCGAGCAGGTCGCGGGCGAGGCTGCCAAAAGCGGTACGCTCGCCCAGGGTGGTTCGGGCCGGCGACTCGTCATCTTGGACGAGGCCGACAACCTCCACGGCAACGTCGACCGCGGCGGGACGCGGGCGATCACAGCCCTGGTCAAGGAGGCCCAACAGCCGATCGTCCTCATCGCCAACGAGTTCTACGAGATGAGCAAGGGCCTCCGGAACGCCTGCCGGGACATCGAGTTTCGGGACGTCTCCACCCGGTCGATCGTCCCTGTCCTCCGTGATATCTGCCGACAGGAGGATGTCGGCTTCGAGAAGGAGGCACTCCGAAAGATCGCGGAGATGAACGACGGTGATCTTCGGGGAGCGATCAACGATCTGCAGGCCATCGCGGAGGGCCGGGACACGGTGACCGAAGACGACGTTGTGACCAGCGAACGCGACCGGACAACTGACATCTTTTCGTTTCTCGATACCGTCCTGAAGGAAGCAGACGCACAGGAAGCCCTCGAAGCGTCCTACGACGTCGACGAGACGCCCGACGACCTCATCTCCTGGATCGAGGACAACGTGCCCAAGGACTACGAGGGTGCGGAACTCGCGCGAGCCTACCGCTCGCTCGCGAACGCCGACCGGTGGCTCGGCCGGGTGCGAGCCACGCAGAACTACACCTTTTGGCGATACGCCTCCGATGCGATGACAGCCGGTGTCGCCGCCGCACGCAGCGGTGAGAAGGGGGGCTGGACGCGCTATGGCCCGCCGAGTTACTGGTCGAAACTCGGCCGAACCAGGGGCGCACGGGACACGCGTGACGACGTGGCTCGGGCCATTGCGACGACCAGCGGCGTCAGCATGTCCACCGCGCGCCGCGAGGTGTTGCCGTATCTGGAGACGATGACCCACCACTGCAAGAACCGCGAGTTGACGGTTTCGATGACGGCGGCCTACGATCTCGACGCCGACCACGTGGCGTTTATCACTGGCAGCGGTGCGGACACGAACAAGATCGCTTCGATCATCGAGGACGCGGCAGAACGCCGGGAAACGGCCGCCATCGACGCCTCGGAAGGCGCGTTCGACCCGGGTGAAACCGACAGTTCGTCGGCAAGTGGCGATGAGCAAGGGGACGACCAGGCGGAGAGGGCCGAGGGGGCGACGCTTGGATCCCAGCCGGCGGACGGCGGCGACGATGCTTCCATGGACGAGGCTGCAATGAGCGCCGAAGACGAGGAGGGCGCGAGGAGCGGCGAAGAGGAGGATGCCAACGACCAACAGACCGGGCTTGGCGATTTCGTGTAATCAGCGTGTCATAGGACTCCTGAAACCGTCTGCTATCTGATCCTTGTCAGGCCCTGAGTGCAGGTACGGCAACAAACAGCACAGCTGATTCTACTCAGCTGGACGGGTTTAACTGGAAGCGCTTTCCGATGGGATCGTTAGTTTGTCGGTGAAACTTACTGTGCTTGAAGCGCATAGAGATCACCGGGGGCCGTGGCGACATACACGATGTCCTCAACGACGGCAATGCCACTGTTAATCCCGCCTGCCTGGTAGTCACCGAACAGTATTGCCCTTGTTTCGAACTGCCAGCCCTCGTCGCCGTTACTCACGTCGAAGGTGTACAGCGTCTGGCCTGCAACGACGTACACTAAATCACCAGCGACGACAGGCGGTCCCGCGAGCGTCGCACTGACGGAGCGCCTCCACTTTTCGTGCCCATCAGACGCACTCAACGCTATCAAAGCCTGTTCCCGGCCTGGGACGAACACGGTTCCATCAGCGACGGCGACAGAACCAACAAAGCCGGCCCTAAGGCTACGTCGCCACACGTCTGATCCATCGTCGGCATCGAGGGCAAGGATCTCTCCCTCACCTGCACCGAGATACAGCAATCCGTCCCAGATGACTGGCATCGAACGCATGATATCGACCGATGGGGATCGACGCCACTGTTCTTCCCCGTTGGTCGCGGTAATGGCGTAGATTGTCGACGTTTCGTCGATGCAGTAGACCGTTTCGTCGGCGACCGCCAGCGGGGATAGGCTCTCTCTGTCGAGTTCGAATCGCCAGCGTTCCTCCCCGCTCGATGCATCGACGGCGTAGATAGTCGGATCGTCGAATTGGCCTCGCGTGTATACTGTCCCGTCTTCGACGGCTGGAGTCGCCAGCCCACCGCTATCACTCTCGGTCTCGAACGTCCAATCACGGTCGCCAGTCGCCGCGTCAACTGCGAGTAAATCGTGCGCACCAACGTATAGTCGTCCGTTGTCGAACGTCGGTGTACTGGCGTGGGGGTCCCACTCACCACCGACCGTGCGGCCCGTCCGCCCGTCAACGACGAGGCCACCGGCAGAGACACGTCCGTCGTGGACGACGGCACCGGATTTGGCTTCTGTACACCCCGGATATCGCCAGGCCACCTCGACACCGTCTTTCGGACCGCTCGCCTCCGGATTGTGCCCGGTGTTCGCCGAGTCGTACTGGTACGATGGCCACGATGCTGCCTGGTCAAGATCGGCGTCAGATTCGTGAACCAACTCCTCGTCGGAACAGTCCGCTGGAGGGTGGTCTGAGGGGAATGAACAGCCTGCCAGACCAGCCATAGCGATGGCACTTCCCTGGAGGAACCGCCGACGGGAGGGTCTGTTCATGATCAAATCGTATTCGCATTATCATATAGGTTTTCTGTGGAATACAGACACGAATGAATTGGTCACTCATCAGACTTGCTGAGCGGCTGAATCACAGATATTGCGATGAAACGAAGTGGTTGTCCGTGCTGAACTCACTTCCCATTTAAATACACTATGTGCGAGATCCGGCCCGAAACAGTCCGACAGCACTCGCGATGAGTCCGCCGTAGACGACGAGACCGGCGAGCAGATACGCCGTCTGGTGGAGTGGTGAGGCGGCGATCAGATGGCGGCCGAGATAGACCGCGACCGGCAACGCGGCCAGGGAAGCGAGCGGCGCGTGTCGGAATGTGCCGGACAATTTCTCGCGGCCCACGACGACGAGGACAAGCACAGCAAGGACCAACACGAGCAACACCGCGTACTGCAGGGTGCCCAGAACGGGCGTGTAGCTGCTGATGAACGGTGGCGTCAACAGGACGTTGGCCGGAAAGAGCACGAGCCCCCCGACCGCAGCGGCGGTGAGATGCGTCGACCGGATCGAGTCCGCCCAGGTCGCGACGAAGGCGAAGGCGAACGCCCCAAAGATGGTGAAGGCGGTCCAGAAGTGCGCCGTCAGTACCTCGGACATCCCGAAATTGGTGACCGTCTGCTGGCCGAGCAGCACCTGCAGCGGCGTCAACAGCGCACCGAGGGTCAGTGCGTACCGGATCCTCGTGGGCGTCTCACGACGCCAAGATTCGATGGCGGACCCGACGATGAACAGCCCGCCAATGCCGGCGACGACCCGGTGGATCCACTCGAAGAAACTCGGGAACGATTCCGGAAACAGATTCAGGAGTCCGCCGTCACAGACCGGCCAGCGCGCCTGACAGGCCAGGCCAGCGCCGTAGGACTTCGTGGCGACGCCCAGCAATATCGTCGCGAAGACGAACAGTAGCGTCGTGGCGACGAGAGAGCGAAATCGACGGTTCATGGCGTCCCCTTCGTTCGGAACTCACTTAGCCTCCGTCATTCCGGCGACCGCACGTCGCCCCGGCCGTTCTTGCGCCTTCGCAAGATTTGGCTCCGGCCCCCCTCCTTTTTATCCGTGGCTGAGAGGGGCTCCGTATGGGTCTCGAAGAGGACGCACTCGATTACCATCAGCGGGAACCGCCCGGCAAACTGGAGATCGCCACGACGAAGCCGACCAACACCCAGCGGGATCTCAGCCTCGCCTATTCGCCCGGCGTCGCCGGGCCGTGTCGGGAGATCGACGCGCATCCCGCCGACGCCTTCGAGTACACGGCAAAGGGAAATCTCGTCGCCGTTGTCTCGGACGGCAGTGCCACGCTCGGACTGGGCGACATCGGCCCGCTCGCATCCAAACCGGTGATGGAAGGGAAGGGAGTGCTGTTCAAGCGCTTTGCCGACATCGACGTCTTCGATCTGGAGGTCGACGCTGACGATCCCGAACGGATGATCGACGTCGTCGAGGCACTCGAACCCACGTTCGGCGGCGTCAACCTGGAAGACATCGGCGCGCCAGCGTGTTTCACGATCGAAAAACGACTGCAGGAGTCGCTGTCGATCCCGGTCTTTCACGACGACCAACATGGCACGGCCATCATCACCGGCGCGGCACTGTTGAATGCAATCGATATCGTCGGAAAGGACCTGCGCGGTCTCGACGTTGTCTTTTCGGGCGCTGGCGCGAGTGCCATCGCGACCGCCCGCTTTTTCGAATCGCTCGGCGTCCCCGGATCGGCGATCACGATGGTCGACTCCGGCGGGATCGTCACCGAGAAGCGGGCCGAGTCCGGCGACGTCAACGAGTACAAGGCCGAGTTTGCGACCGAAGGGCCGGCGGGTGACTTGGCCGACGCGATGGCTGGCGCGGATGTCTTCGTTGGCCTCTCGGTCAGTGGGATCGTCGACCGGTCGATGGTTGCCTCGATGGCCGCGGATCCGATCGTGTTTCCGATGGCGAATCCGGACCCGGAGATCGATTACGACGACGCCAAAGCCGCCGGGGAAGGGACCACCATCGTCGCGACCGGTCGCTCGGACTACCCGAACCAGGTCAACAACGTCCTCGGCTTCCCGTTCATTTTCCGCGGCGCACTGGACGCCCGTGCTCGGACAATCAACGAGGAGATGAAGGTGGCTGCCGCCGAGGCACTGGCGGCACTCGCCCGGGAGGACGTCCCGGACGCCGTCGTGAAAGCGTACGGCGACGAGCCGATCCAGTTCGGCCCGGAGTACGTCATCCCGAAGCCCCTCGATCCCCGCGTTCTCTTCGAGGTCGCCCCCGCCGTCGCCCGGGCCGCTATCGAGTCCGGTGTGTCACGTAGAGAGCCCGACCTCGATACATACGTCGAGTCCCTGGAAGCGCGTCTCGGCAAGGCTCGGGAAATGATGCGGATCATCCTCAACAAAGCCAAGAGCGATCCACAACGGGTTGTCCTCGCGGAGGGCGCTGACGATACGATGATTCGCGCCGCCTACCAGCTTCTCGACCGTGGAATCGCCGATCCAATTCTCGTCGGTGATCGGACGGAGATCCGATCCAGCGCCGACAGACTCGGGCTCTCGTTCGATCCGACGATCGTCGATCCCGGTGGCGATGCCGTCGATTGCTATGCCGACAGGCTGTACGAACTTCGCAAACGGAAGGGCGTCACCCGAGACGAGGCTCGTGAACTGTTGACCGACGGCAACTATCTCGCGAGTGCGATGGTCGAAACTGGCGACGCCGACGCCATGCTGACGGGTGCGACCGATCACTACCCCTCGGCGCTCAGACCGCTACTCGAAGTCGTCGGGACGGCTCCTGACGCCGAGTTCGCCGCCGGCGTGTACATGCTCACCTTCCGTAACCGTGTCATTTTCGTGGCCGATGCGACAGTCAATCCGGATCCGGACGCGGCCGTGCTGGCCGAGGTGACGAAGCATACGGCCGACGTGGCTCGCCAATTCAACGTCGAACCCCGCGCGGCCTTGCTATCGTATAGTGACTTCGGCAGTGTCGAGGACGATCAGACGGCGATCCCACGGGAAGCTACCCGTCGCCTCCGGGATGATCCCTCGGTCACCTTCCCGGTCGACGGTGAAATGCAGGCTGATACGGCGGTGCTAGAAGACGCCCTGACGGGCACCTACGAGTTCGCCGACCTCGACGAACCGGCGAACGTCCTGATCTTCCCGAACCTCGAAGCCGGCAACGTCGCGTACAAACTTCTCCAGCAACTCGGCGGTGCTGACGCCGTCGGCCCGATGCTGGCCGGGATGGACCGTCCCGTGCACGTCGTCCAGCGCGGCGACGACGTCGAAGACATCGTCAATCTGGCGGGCGTTGCAGTGGTCGATGCGCAGTCAGAACCCTAGCCGGCTGGCGATCAGTCGTCGGCCGGCCGATCCGACCGTGACGGTGGTGGCACGCGCTCGCCGACCGCCGTGACCGGATCCGGTCGCAGACACTGCTCGCGCTCGTCGTTGACGTGGGCGTACTCCTCGGGCGCGTTCGCCAGGGGATGGGCCGGGTTGACGTCGCTCTCGATCCGGGCCACTCTGATCTCGTGAAACCCTCGGATTCGAGCCTGGATCCCTCGCCAATGGTTGGTCGTGGCCGGCGGGATCTCGGTCCGGTGTGGGGACTCGACGCACGGGGCGTCGAGATCGAGCATCGTCGCGTTGACGTTGGCCGCCAGTTCGTCGTGATCGACCAGGACGCCCACCCGCGAGTAGGGCGGTGTCCGCGCCGCGAGGACGTCCAGCCCGAAGTGGAGTGCGCGATACTCCGCGACGTTGTTGTCCGGAACGACGTCCGGGACCGACAGGCGAGCGACACACTCGCCGTCGCGGGTCTCGATCACGACGCCGAGCCCACCCTCCCCGCCGTGGAAGGACCCGTCCGTGGCGAGATAGAAATCCCGATGATGGGTCTGTGGCGGGTGAGCGATGTGTGGCGTCGGAGAATCGTCGAACAGGTCTCTGAGGCTCGGCCGGCCGTATGCGGCCATACCTATGCTACGCGGACGAACCGTTTTAAATCTTCCTTGGATGCCAATCGTTGCCAAACTTATCCGGTAAGCGATAGCAATAGCGGGATCAGCCGGTCTCGGCCGAGTCGAGACGTTCTTCACGCCCGCAACCGAAGCTATGGGTGATGACACCCGACCTTTTCTCGCCGCTCGAAATGCGCGACGTGACTGCCCCGAATCGCGTGATGGTCTCGCCGATGTGTCAGTATTCCTGTGATGACCGTGATGGTCTCCCGACCGACTGGCACCGCGTCCACCTCGGCAGCCGAGCCGTCGGCGGTGCGGGGATCGTCATGACCGAGGCGACTGCCGTCGAGCCGCGGGGACGGATCTCCCCCGAAGATACCGGAATCTGGTCGGACGAACACGTCCGGGCCTGGCAGCCGATCACAGACATCATCGCCGACCAGGGCTCGATTCCGGCGATTCAGCTCGCCCACGCCGGTCGGAAGGCCTCCAAGAGCCGACCCTGGGACGGCAGCGCACCCGTTCGACCGGACGCCGGTGGCTGGGAGACGATCGGCCCGAGCGGGACCGCCTGGCCGTACGACGCCGAGGCCCCACCGCATCGACGGATGGATACCGACGATATCGAGGGCGTCGTCGAGTCCTTCCGGGACGGGGCCAAGCGGTCACTCGATGCGGGCTTCGAGATCGCCGAAGTCCACGCCGCCCACGGCTATCTCCTCCACGAGTTTCTCTCGCCGGCCACGAACGATCGTACCGACGAGTACGGGGGCAGTTTCGAGAATCGGACCCGACTACTCCGGGAGGTTGTCACTGCGGTCAGGGACGTCTGGCCCGAGGACAAGCCAGTCTTCGTCCGGATCTCCGCGACCGACTGGATCGACGATGGCGAATCCTGGACGGTCGAACAGTCGGTCCGACTCGCCGGAGATCTCTTCGAGGCAGGCGTCGATCTGATCGACGTGAGTTCCGGCGGGATCCAGCCGGGTTCGTATCCCGACGCGGACGGCCCGAACTATCAGGTGCCGTTCGCGGAGCGGATCAACGAGCACACGCCAGCGGGACTTCGTGTTGGGGCTGTCGGAAAGATCACGACACCCGAGCAGGCCGACGCCATCGTTACCAACGGCCGCGCTGATCTCGCGATCGTGGGTCGAGAGCTCCTCAGAGACCCATACTTCACCATCCGCGCTGCCGATGCACTCGATGCGCTGGATCGCGTTGCCGTTCCACCGCAGTACGACCGGGCGTTCTGAGACGGCTGTCGCTTCCTGCGTTGTGCCCCGACTGCGCAGTACCCTACGCTTTTGCCGCCACCTGCCGATAGTCATTATAGACATGGTAGATCGACTGCTTTTCCCGACCGATGGGAGTGCGGGGGCGATGTCGACGCTCGAACATGCCCTGGATCTCGCTGCCGACCACGACGCGAGCGTCCACGTACTGACCGTTCAGGACGAGAAGACGGCGGCCGACTCGGAGGAGCCTGCCGGGACCGAGCTGGTCGAGCTGGCGGCCGATCGCGTCCGCGAGCGCGGACTCGACCCGGTGACGGCGATTCGGTCGGGCCGCCCCTATCAGCGGATTCTGGAATACGCCGACGTGGAAGACGTCGACCTCATCGTGATGCCGACACACGGGCGGACAGGGCTGGAGCGCCTCCTTCTCGGCAGCGTGACGGCACGTGTCATCCGGCTTGCGGATGTCCCCGTGCTGACTGCCTGCCCTGATTCCGAGTTGCGTTATCCCTACCGCCGCGTGCTGGTCCCAACCGACGGTAGTCGATCTGCCAACGCTGCACTGGACGTCGCTGTCGAACTTGCCAGCGTGGCGAAGGTCCCATTGACTGCACTCTCTGTCGTCGAACCCTCACGGCAGGACGCCAACGTCCGCTCGTCGGTGAGTCGCGATCGAATGGACGAACTCGCTCACGACGCCGTCGAGACCGCTGCTGACGTGGCAAGGGAGGCGTCGATTTCCGACGTCTCGACGACCGTCGTTCGCGGTTCCTCCGTCCACGCGGAGATCGATTCGTACGTCGAGGCGAACCCGATCGATCTGATCGTCGTCGGAACCCACGGCCGGACCGGGATCGACCGGTATCTCTTCGGTGGCGTCACCGAGAAACTGGTTCGGACCGCCGACGTCCCGGTACTCACCGTCCGCGAACCCGACGGTGAGTGACGCCGCCCCCACGATCGATCACGGTACGGCTGTCGGTCAACCAGTGTGTGTCACTCGGACGCCGTCCGCAGCTTCGATGCGGTAGTAGTGGGGATCGTGTTCCGGGAACTGTTCTCGATACGCCGCTTCGATGGACGTGGCGACCGATTCGACGGTTTCAGTGTCGACGACGGCGATCGCCGCCCCACCCCAACCAGCACCAGTCAACCGTGCCCCGTAGGCTCCAGCCTCGAGGGCCGTCTCGACGACGAAATCCAGTTCTTCACAGCTGGCGTCGTAGTGGTCGGCGATGTCCCGGTGTGCGGAGAGAAGTATCTCCCCGAACGTCTGAATCTCCCCGGCTTCGAGTGCCGCCTGCGCCCGTTGGACGCGAGCGTTCTCCCGGACGACGTACCCGAGTCGCTCTCGCTCTCGCGGGGGCAGTCCGACGAGATCGGCCTCGGTCACGGCCGTCGACGAATCGACGTCCAGCTTCTCGATCGCACCCTCGACGGTCTCCCGACGCTGGTTGTAGGCCGACTCGACCAATCCCCGGGAGACTCCGGTGTGAAAGACCAGGATCTCGATTCCGTCCGGAAACGGGACTGGCGTGTACGTCAGTGTTTCAGTGTCGATCGAGAGTGCGTGGCCGTCCTGCCCGCGTGCCACGGCAAACTGGTCCATGATCCCACAGGCGACCCCGACGTAGTCGTTCTCGACACGCTGACTCAGCCGTGCCATTCGCTCCCGCGAGAGGCCGAGATCGTACGCCTCGTTCAACAGTGCCATGACCGCAAGCTCCAGGCTCGCCGAGGAACTCAACCCGGCCCCGATCGGCAGTGTCGTGGTGATGTCGCCGCGAAAGCCGCCGGGATCGTATCCCGCCGCCTGTAAGATAGCATAACAGCCTTTGACGTAGTCGACCCAGTCCTCGACCGGTTCCAGATCGTCGGTCGCGAACGAATAGCTCGATTCGACCGCGCTCGAAGACACGTGTACGTCCTCGCTCACGGTCGCTTCGAGTCGCGTCTGCAGATCCGTCGCCAGTGGCATCACGTACCCGAGTGTGTAGTCAGTGTGGCCCCCGATCAGATTGACGCGACCCGGGGAACGGACAGTATAGTCCCCTTCGAAATCGACCATTCGTCATCCTGTTAGACTCGACAGGCAAAAAGGCCGCCGTGGGAATGTCGCGGACTGCACGAACGGCTCAGGGAAAGCCCCCTCGGCCATGGCCACTCCGATATGTTTTTCCAGCTATGCCCTGGCTTGGGGATATGGAGCTGACTGACAAGCAAGTCGTCGTGACCGGCGGGGCCGGACTGATCGGTGCGGCACTCACTCGGCGACTGGTGGCGGACAACGACGTTACCGTCGTCGACAATCTCTCGAACGGCATCCGGTCGTCCGTGCCTGACGAAGCGACCTTCATCGAGGGTGATCTGACCGACGAGGCGGTCGTCGCCGACGCCATTACGGACGAGGTCGACCTTGTGTTTCATCTCGCAGCGGACAAATACGTCAACGCCGACGCGCCTCGCGAGCAGTTCGAAGCCAACGGCGAGATGACGTACAACGTCCTCGAACGCATGGACGACGTTGGCGTCGAGTCGATTGCGTTCACGTCTTCCTCGACTGTCTACGGCGAAGCGCCGCGACCCACGCCCGAGGATTACGCCCCGCTCGAACCGATCAGCGAGTACGGCGCGGCGAAGCTATCCGAGGAGAGTCTCCTGTCGGTGTACGCCCACAGCCACGACTTCTCGGTCTGGAACTTCCGGTTTGCCAACATCGTCGGCCCGCGCTATGGGGCGGGGGTCGTCCCCGATTTCATTTATAAACTCACCGAGGATCCGGAGACCCTGACAATCCGGGGCAACGGCCGCCAGGAGAAGTCCTACATGACGCTTGCGGACTGTATCGACGCGATGTGGTACGTCGTCGAGCACGCCGACGACCCCGTCAACACGTACAATTTGGGCACCCGCACGACAACCTCCGTCAATCGTATCGCGGACATCGTCAGCGACGAGATGGACGTCGACCCCGCCTACGAGTACACCGGGGGCGACCGCGGGTGGACCGGCGACGTCCCCAAGATGCGCCTCTCGATCGAGAAACTCGCTGCGCTGGGATGGGAACCGTCCGCATCCAGTGACGAGGCCATCCGCCAGGGCGTCCGTGAGCTCCTCGAGAACCCCGAGAACGAACCGCATCTGGGCTGATCTGCCGATTCCGCTCTTCACTGTCCACAACTGGACGGCATTGGATTCAGGTTGGGACTGCCTCGGCCCGATCGGGCGTTCGTTTCCGAAATGTTCGACGCACGCCTCCGAGGAGCCATCGAAGCCCCTTCGCCGATCGCTCGCGTGGGAGTCGACCGGATCCGCGCTCAGACGTGTTTCGGGAGTTCGACAGTGAATACACAGCCGGTGGCGTCTTCAACCACAGTCGCGTCCGCTCCCTCGGGTTGTTCCGGGGTGTTTTCGACGCTCACGTGGCCGCCAAACTGATCGACGATGGTATGGACCAGATACAGACCGATTCCGGTTCCGGGGCTCTCGGGACCCATCTCCCCTTTACCGAAGATGCTGTCGAGATTCGACTCGGGGATACCGGGGCCGTTGTCGGCGAGGGACACGCGCACGTCCGTTTCGTCCATCCCAACGCGGATCGTCACTTGCGGGTCTTCCCCATCGTGGTGACGGACGGCGTTGCTCAAGAGGTTCCCGAACACCGACGACAGAAGTTCGTTCCCTCTCACGGAGACATTTGGAACCTCCCCCTCGATCGTCACGCGGAGGTTCTCGTATCGGCGCTCGGCTTTCTCGACTTCGGACTCGAGAATGTAGGGGAGATTCACGCTCGAGTATTCCAAGTCCGTGTCGCTCCCGATCGATTCGACGAAATCACGGGTGATGTTCGTCAACTCCGAGATGTGGTCGCAGGTGTCCTGGATGCGCGCCAAGTACTCCTGGCCGTCATCGTCGACGTGGTCGCTGACCCCATCAGCCCACGCAATGAGCAATTGAATATCGTTCTTGATGTCGTGACGGACGAGACGATTGATGACCGCCAACTTCTCCGTTCGGTCTTCGAGTTGCTGTTCGCGCCGCTTCTGTTGGGTGATGTCCCGTGTGATCAGCTGAAACGAATCGGCTTCGCTGCCGACTCTGACTGGTACGGCGACGTTGTGGAAGTGGCGATATCCGACGCTGTCCTGGAACGTAACCGCCGAGTTGATCGCCAGTGCTTTCCGACCTTCCGTCAAGCGCCCAGCCGCCGTCTCTTTCGGCAAAATATCAGTCAGGTGTTGGCCGACAAGAGCTGTTTTGGTCGTGTCGAACGATCGTCCAGCCGCCTCGTTGGCCGCCATGATCGTCCCGTCGTTGCTGACCTGTGATATCTCGTCGGGTGTGTTGTTCACCAGCAGTTCGTACTTCTCGTGAGCCTGTCGCTGGGCGACGACGTTCTGAATCCGGTTCGCGAGCAGGTCTAACTGTCCGCTCTCGGCGATCTCTTCTTTTCGCAGATAGTCATCGACGCCGGTGCCGATCGCCCGACTGGCAGTTTCTTCGTCGCCCTGGCCGGTCAGTAACACGAACGGCAAGCCGTACTCCGCTTCGACACGTTCGTACAGTTCGAGGCCGGTCATCTCCGGCATCTCGAAGTCACTCACCACGCAATCGATTGCCTCACTGTCCAGTATCTCCAGCGCTTCCGGCCCGGAACTCGCCTTTCGCACTGATAACGCCTCCCAGCCGGCAAGCTTGTCGGAGACGACAGTTCGAAAGAATCCACTGTCGTCGACGAGTAACACGTCGATCGACGACGGCTCATTCATACCCCGCCTAGCATAGAGACGGTAATATATCTGCCTCCGAGGTTCTCGAATCCGATACTCTTCGTTCTAATCGGGAGATAGTACTCTTCGCAGTGCAATATCCGATGACCAGTCGATCTCACTGGGTACACTACTGCATTCGAATCTGCCTGAATTACACCCGTTCACGGATTGTTCGCGGCAAAAGTGGGTTGGGGCAGATTCGAACTGCCGACTTCCTCCGTGTGAAGGAGGTATCATAACCGGACTAGATCACCAACCCGCATCAATCGCTACTGGCAGGGCGAACTTAAGAATTGCTTTACCGCTTTCAGTCCTTGCGGTAGTCGTCGATCTTTTCCCGGGCGTCCCCGATGGCTTCCTTGGCCTCACCCTCGGCGTTTGCCTGCACTTCCTTGAGGTCTGCCCGGATCTTCTCTAAGCGACCCGGCTCCGGTTCCGGCTCGTCTTCCCCGGTGAGTTCCGTGAATCGCTCTCGGACCGGTTCGAGTTCCTCCTCGACACCTTTCTTTGCGGTTTCGCCGGCGCGCTTGAGGTAGTACCGTGCGTCTTCGAAGTGCTTGTTCATATCTATTGATAGGGCGACCAGCGATAAAACCATTGTGGCGGTGCCGGCGGGTCAGTATGTCGGGGCCGGTTCCGTGACGTCCGCACGGTGGTTAAGTATCCGGGCAAGCACGAACAACAGGTCCGACAATCGATTGAGGTAGACCAGGGGTGGCTCCCGGACGTCCTCGGCTGCTGAATGACCGAGTGCGACTGCTCGCCGCTCCGCGCGTCGACAGACTGTCCGGGCGTGATGGAGCGCGCTCGCCCCGTCGCACCCGCCGGGGAGGACGAACGATTCCAGTGCTGGCAGGTCGGCGTCGAACCCGTCGATCCAGGTTTCGAGCTGTTCGACGTCTTCGCGCTCGATCCGCGGCCCGTCGCGCTCGCTCTCCGGCGTGGCGAACTCCGCCTGTATCACGTGCAGGTGGTTCTGGACGCTTCTGAGGACGTCACCGATGTCCTGGTAGTCGGTCGGATGGATCGTCCCGAGCAGCGCGTTGAGTTCGTCGATTGTCCCGTAGGCCTCGATGCGGGGACTGGCCTTCGAGACTCGCTCGCCAGTGTGGAGATCCGTCTTTCCCTCGTCGCCTCGGCCAGTGTAGAGTGACATACCTCCAGTAGGCTGCCCACGCCCTTGAAGATTAGAGCAAGGACAGCGGCGTGTCCACCGAATCCACTGAGCGGTGTGTGCACCGAATCCACTGGTCGGCGTGTGCACAGAATCCACAGTTGATACTGTACCCGCGCAGTACTCCCATAAAATTATCAACTATGATAATTTGGCCGGGGCATTACTTAGGAAAGCGAGCGAAGGTCCGGACAGTGCGATGCCAGATGAGATAACTGTCTTCCTTGTCGACGAAGACCCGGACATCCTCGAGGTCACGGCGACGTTCCTCGAGCGTGCCGACGATGAGATCGAAGTGGCAACGTACACGAGTGCCACGGCGGCACTTCAGGAGATCCGGTCCGACCCGGACGTTGCCGACTGTATCATCAGCGATTATACGATGCCGGAACTCAGCGGTGTCGACTTGCTACAAGCCGTCCGAGAGATCGACCCGGAGATGCCGTTTTTCGTCTTCACCGGTCGCGAGCGCGAGGACATCGAGGCCGAACTCGATGCCGAGTCCTTCACTGGCTACGTCAAGAAGGGGGCCGGGACAGATCAGTACGGGCAACTCGCCGTCGAGATCCGGGATGCACTCGAGAAGTGACTCTCCCGCTTTCGATCGCTATCTGTTTTCTCGCTGTTCGACCTTGTTCAACTCGATCAACAGTCGGAAGATGGCCTTCACCAGGTTGGCGTCGACGTCGAACTGTTCCGCGTTCGCTCCCGCTCGGTCCATCACGCGCTGTTCCTGGCGCTCGTCGGTCGTCGGCAGGTCACGATCCGCCTTGACCGCGGCGATCGTGTCGGCCACGTAGGTCCGTCGCGCGATCAATTCCACGAGCTCCCGATCGATCGATTCGATCTCCTCACGGAGTTCGTCGAGACTCATCTCGTCCGGGTACCGTCGGTCTGTGTCGTTGTTAGCCATGTCGTGCCCTCTCGCTGTTCCCAGATTGCGCGGACGCGTTCTAAATCGTCCCGGTTCCCGACTGCCGTCACGCTCGGCCCGGTCCCCGATAGCGAGACGCCCGCGACGTGGGGCATCGCCTCGAGCAGCGGCTCCGCCGAAAACCCCAGTGCCGCCGTGAACGCCAGGCCGTTGACTGTCATCGCTCGCTCGTATGCGCCATCGAGCGCGAGGTCGGCAACCAGCTCGGCCATCGGGGCGACTTGCTGACAGCGCTCGATGTCCGCCTCGGCACTGTAGGCCCGCTCGGGCGGCGTCCAGACGAGCACGTCCCACTCGACGGTCTCGCGGGCGAGCAGTTCGTCCTCGTGGTTGTTCGTCACAGTCACGCCCCCGAGCATGCTCGCACTCGCGTCGTCGAACGCACCGGTCGCGGTGACGCCGGCGTCTCTGGCCGCCTGGACGCCGATGCGTGCGGCGTCAACTCGGGACACCGCCGAGTCGGCATCGAGCGCCGACAGCGTTGCCAGCACGGTCGCGTTTGCCGCCGCGCTCGAACTCTTCAGGCCGGCAGCCAGCGGGATGTCGCTCTCCGTGCGGACGCTCCCGCCCTCACCATCGCCGAAGCGTTCGGTGACCAGCTCGACGCAACGTTCGATCAAGGCCGTGTCGGCATCGGGCTCGCCAGCGATCGTCCCGCTGACCCCGTCGTCCGCTTCGAGGGTTACCTCAGCGCGCAACTCCGCGTCGATGGCGAACGCCGACCCCGTGCCCGTCGCGAGGGCGTTGAGGACCGTCCCGGCGGCCGGGGCGACAGCCGTCCCTTCCATGTACGCTGTGGTCTCCGTGGCGATATTTACGTGTGCTGGTTCGACTGCCCCCAACGGGGTGCTTTTCCATCCGGGGTTCCCAGCACCGATATGAGCATTCGGACAGACGTCCCGCCGGAAACAATCGGCGTCGAGTTGACCGATGAGGGGGTTGTCGTCGAATACGCTGACGGGCGAGAAACGTTCTATCACGGGATTCCGAACCGAGCAGAGGGGGCAGTCCGGACGATGCCCGGCAAACAGGTCCACGTTCTCGTGACGGCTGAAAGCGAAACGGCAGGAGTGCTGGTGTACGTCAACGACCGCGTCACCGAAGCCGAGATCCTCGAGTCGACCGGCGTCGGCCGGGTCGTCCTCGAACCGGGAGAGGAAACGACAGTCTTCCCCGGCGTGCGAGCGGCCAACGACGCACGGCGCATCGTCGTCGAGGCGGATTTCGATGCCGTTGATGGCCGCGTCTTCGTCTTCGAGGAGGACGAGATGGGCGAGCGATCGTTCGAACTCGTCCCCGAGGGCCAGGGCGAATAAGGCATCCGCGGACGAGTGCCCCCTCGAGCCGCGTCCGAGCCACCTACTGGATATACGAGGGGTCCTCGGCGTCGCAGTTGTCTTCGTGTTGTGTCGCATCCTCCCGCGCGTCGAAGAGCATCCCGCAGACCTCACACTGATACCACGTCATGCCGTCGCGTTCGGTCTCGGTTACCATATCGACTAGTCATTCGTCTGTGAATATAGGTGTTTTCGTGCGGTCGATCGGCCTGGCCCGCAGTGGGAATTCTCAAGGGCCGGCGAGCCAAACGGCCCCACATGGTAGATGCCGACGCCGGGATCTCGGTCTCCGTCAAGGGGGCAAAGAAGCGTGACGCCGGGAGAGGAATCGCCCGGCTTCCGGAAGCAGTCCGTAATCGACTCGGCGTCCTGAGCGGCGATCCGGTGTGTATCGAGGGCGACCGCCAGACTGTCGCGAAGGTCTGGCCCGACGATGGCACCGGTGAGTACGTGCGCATCGACGCCGATACGCGATCGAATGCCGACGTGACTGTCGGCTCTGAGGTCTCCCTCCGCCGTGCCTCACTCCAGGACGCCGAGCGGGTCGAACTCCGGCCGATCGACGGGACGATCGAAGGCAACGGTGTCTCGACGATCGACGATCGACTCGGGAACGTCCCGGTCCGACCCGGTGATCGCGTGACTGTCCCGGAGGTCGGGACGTTCCACGTCGAGGCCACTGACCCGGACGGGACGGTTCGCGTCGTCAACGGGACCACGATAACCGTGGGCCAGCCGATGGACGACCCCGAGACCGGTGAAGACGACACTACGGAATCGGGAGACACGAGCGAACCCGGCTCGGTCACCTACGAGGACATCGGTGGCCTCGACGACGAACTCGACCGGGTTCGGGAGATGATCGAACTGCCGCTGTCTGATCCCGATGTGTTCGATCGGCTCGGGATCGAGCCGCCGAAGGGCGTCCTGTTGTATGGTCCGCCGGGCACCGGGAAGACGCTGATCGCTAGGGCGGTCGCCAACGAGGTCGACGCCTACTTCGAGGCCATCTCCGGCCCGGAAATCGTCTCGAAGTACAAAGGCGAGAGCGAGGAACAGCTCCGGGAAGCGTTCGAACGGGCCGAAGACGAGGCCCCGTCGATCCTGTTCGTCGACGAGATCGACTCCATCGCCGGCGCGCGAGACGACGACAGTGACATGGAAAACCGCGTGGTCGCCCAGTTGCTGACCTTGCTCGACGGCTTGGAGTCCCGCGGCCAGGTCGTCGTCATCGGCGCAACTAACCGGGTCGATGCCGTCGATCCGGCGCTCAGACGCGGCGGTCGCTTCGATCGGGAAATCGAGATCGGCGTACCCGACCGCGAGGGACGTCAGGAGGTACTCGAAGTCCACACTCGCGGTGTACCACTGGACGAGGACGTCGATCTCGAACGCCTCGCCGGCCGGATGCACGGCTTCGTCGGGGCGGACGTGGCCTCGGTCGTGACTGAGGCGGCGATGGAAGCCCTCCAGCGCGAACGCGACGAACCATCCGTGACGCGGGCGGACTTCGAACAGGCCCTCGCCGGTGTCGAGCCGTCGGCGATGCGGGCCTACGTCGCCGAGTCACCGGCTGTCGATTTCGCGGACGTGGGGGGTCTCGATGACGTCAAGGAGACCCTCAGAGAGGCTGTCGAGTGGCCGCTCCGATACGGCCCGCTGTTCGAAGCGACCGACACGGACCCGCCGACCGGCGTCCTCCTCTATGGCCCGCCGGGCACCGGGAAGACGCTGCTGGCTCGGTCCCTGGCCGGGGAAACCGACGTCAACTTCATCCGCGTCGCCGGTCCGGAGTTGCTTGACCGCTACGTCGGCGAAAGCGAGAAGGCCGTCCGCGAGGTGTTCGAGCGTGCCCGCCAGACCGCACCCTCGATCGTCTTCCTCGACGAGATCGACGCCATCGCCACCCAGCGGGGCGAGAGCCACGAAGTGACCGAACGCGTGGTCTCCCAACTACTCACGGAGCTGGACGCGGCCGGCGAGGATCCGAACCTCGTCGTCCTGGCGGCGACCAATCGCCGTGACGCCCTCGACGACGCGTTAGTTCGGCCCGGTCGGCTCGAAACCCACGTCGAAGTGCCCGCGCCCAGCCGGGACGCCCGGCGGGCGATTCTTGACGTACACACGGCGAGCAAACCGCTCGAGTCGGACGTCGATCTCACCGAAGTCGCAGCAGAAACCGCGGGGTTTTCCGGGGCAGATCTCGACGCGTTGGTTCGGGCCGCCTCGATGCGAGCCATCAGGCGGGTCGCTGCCGGTACCGACCCGTCTGTCGCCAACGAACGGACCGACGAGGTCACGATCCGCAAGCAGGATTTCGCGGCTGCTCGCGAACGAATCGAGCCAAGCCTGGGCTAACAATCGAAGACGAGGAGACGGGAGCCGGTTGTCCGGACAACCGGCATCGAGGCGCGGCCGAGCAGCGTGGCGGGTGTGTGCCGGCTAGGCGAGAAAAGCGCCGCGCCGGCGCCTGAATTTTCCAGCCCTGGATAAATAAATGTCTGCATCCGTCGCCGGTCCCGGAGACGGCCCGCGATTTTCACTCATTCGCCGTACAGATACGCGTCGAGACCCTCGCGCAAGTTTTCGAACTCGGCTTCGAGGTTTTTCTTGAAAAAGCGTTCGACGCCGGGGATCCGCCCCTCGACAGTGAAGGTGTTCGTGAGACGCGTGCCCGTCTCCGTCGGCGTGAGTTCGTGTTCGCCGACGACGCGCACTGCCTTCGACCGACCGACGAACTTGACGAACTCCGGTTCCCGGCGCTCGACGTCTTCCGTCTCGACGGTGATCGTCCGATTGATCACGGGGATCGGGAGCGAGATCTCCCAGGTCGCCGATCGGTCGCCGTCGACAGTGTAGTCCTCGACGACACTGATGTATTTTGCACGCTGTTCCGGATCAGCGATAAATCGCCAGACTTCCTCCGGCGTCGCCGACACCTCGATCACTTGCTCCAGACGGATCGACATAGGCGAACCTGGGACGGGTCGGCAAAAAGTCCGCCGCTAGCTTCGGGTCACTCGCCAGGTTGTCGACCGCGCCCGCCCCCACTTCTCGATATCTACTTCGTCGGCCTTCTCCGCGAGGTGTGGGAGCCGAACACCGACCTGCTTGGCCGAGAGCCCGATGCTCTCGGCGATGTTCTTCGCGCGGAAGTAGCTGTCACCGCTGGCGACCCGCGTCCGCAGGTACTCCAGGATGCGCTGTTCTTCCTCGTTCAACTCGACCATACCTAGAGTAACGGCTGTAGCGATAAAAGCCGTTTGTTCAATCAAAGGCGTGGCTGGCGGCGACGGCCGCCGAACCCGCGCCGATTGCCAGTGCGAACCCCGCCGCAGCGACCAGATTGTCGGCCGCACCCAGAAGCATGACGAGTGCCCCGGCGAGTGCGAGGACGCCAAAGAGAATCGTCAGCCCAAAGCCTTTCTCGGAGTCGATCGTGGCTGGCATGCCCGCTGATTCGCGTCCATCCCGCTTGTAAGTTTGGCTGCCGGAGAAGACTGAAGCACGTGCCTCCATCGCCAAGGCCTATAGGCAGCGGCCTGTTTCGCCAGCATATGCATGACGTGACCGTGGTCGGTGCCGGCCCGGCGGGCAGTCGGTTCGCTCGGCGGGCCGCCAGCGATGGGCACGACATCCTCGTCTTCGAACAGGGCGAAATCGGCGAGCCACTGGCCTGTTCGGGCCACGTCAGTACGGACGTCCTGGAGTTCGTCCCGCCCGACGACCGCGATAAGTTGCGTCAAAACGAGATCTACGGTGCGCGGTTTCACCTCGGCGGCCCGGCGAGCCGAGCCTATCCCTTCTACAAGGACGAGGTCGTTTCCCGAGTCATCGACCGGGTCGAACTCGATCGGACCCTCGCCCGCGCCGCGAGCGAGGCTGGCGCGGACGTTCGGGACGGCCATACTGTCACAGACGTCGAGGAACGCGATGATTCCGTCGTGGTGACGGTCTCCGGACCGGACGGCGTCGAGACCCATCAGTCGCGGATGGTCGCCGGGTGTGACGGCCCACAGTCCCGCGTCCGTGACGCGGTTTCCCTCCCGGAACCCGACGAACTTCTCCACGGCGTCCTGGGGTTCGACGACGATCCCGACGACGGTGACTTCGTCGACGTCCACCTGACCGTGCCCCGCTTTTTCGCCTGGCGGATCCCCCGTGGTGACGCCGGTGTCGAGTACGGGCTTGCAGTCCCGCCAGGAGAGGCCGCCGGGGATCGCTTCGAGGCCTTTACCGATTCCTACGGCGTCGAGACGGATCGCCGCTGCTCCGGATTGATCCCGATCGGCCCGCCGGATTCGGTCACGAGCGAGCGGACGTTTCTGCTCGGCGATGCGGCGGCCCAGACGAAACCGTTCACCGGCGGCGGGATCCGTTATGGCATGACCGCAGCCGATCACGCCGCCCGCGAGATCGACCCGACTGATCCCTCGACACTGGCTGCGTACGAGCGTGCCTGGCGGCGGGATCTGGGCCGAGAAATCTCCCTCGGGTCGTGGGTTCGTCGTGGGTACTCGTTCCCGGCGCCGCTTCAGCGAGTCGGCCTGGGGCTGTTGGCGGGCGAGATCGGCGTTCACATGGACGAACCGTCGTCGCTGTTCTCGCGGGAACAGCTCGCCGCACTCCGGTCTCGATAGCGACGCCTGGTGGGGCCGGTTGACGCTTACTCGAGCTGTTCGACGAGGCTCTCGACGTCCGTCCGATCGAACGCGGGGATCGGTCCGGGTGTCGTGCGTGTCAGCGTCGCTGCGGCGACGGCGTGAGAGAGTGCCTCGTCCGGTCGATCACCGGCGAGCAGTTGGGCGACGAACGCGCCACTGAAGGCGTCGTGCTGGCCGGCCGCGTCGACCGTCTCGGCTTCGACGCTCTCGATCTCGTGGACGACGCTGTCGTCGATGACAAGTGCCCCATGTTCGCCACGGGTCATGGCGAGCAGATCGATCTCCCACTTGGAGGCGACGCCGTGAGCTGCTTCCCGGGGATCACCTGTCCGTCCGAACACCGTTCGCAACTGGTCTTCGTTGGCGATCAGGACATCCACGTGTTCGAGCATGGGGGTCAGCGTCTCGCGGGCGTCTTCGGCGTCCCAGAGGCGCGGACGATAATCGAGTTCGAACACTGACAGTCCGTCGTCGCTCCCACTGGCCCTGAGGACGGCGGCGACCGTCTCGGCTGCCGTCTCCGAGAGGGCTGCCGAACTCCCGGCGACGAAGACGCCATCGGCCGCCTCGACGTCGTCCATCGGGATGTCCGCGGGCGTCATCGAACCGGCCGTCGCCCCGTCGCGGTCGTGGATGATGACCGACTCCCTCGGCGGGACGCCGGGCTGGCGGAATTCGAGTCCGACCCGGCCGCTTTCCGTCCAGGCCACGTTGGTCTCGACGCCGTATTCCCTGAGTTCGCTGACGACCCGTTTGCCCAGTTGCGTCGACGGGAGTTTCGACGCCCAGGTCGCGTCCGCACCCAGGGCCGCTGCCGCGATCGCCACGTTACTTTCCGTTCCCGTTGCCGTCAGCTGGACGGTCTCACTGCCGACAAATCTGCGGTTCCCCGGCGGACTCAGCCTGAGCGGCGTTTCCCCGACCGTGATGAGAGAAGGCATAACGCATTCATCTGCGGCAACATGCTTAATTTATACGGTCGAACACCACCCGCGGCCCGCCGTTCAATCGAGTCGTCTCGTCGTATGGCCGGGATAGTCCCGCTCGAAGCGCTCGGCCAGTTCGTCGGCGTCGATCTCGACGACGACCGGGCGGCCGTGCGGACACGCGTAGGGGTTCTCACACGCCTCGAGCCGCTCGAGCAAGTCGACGATCGACCCCTCTGTCAGCGACGTGTTCCCGGTGATCGACGGATAGCAAGCGAGGTCGGCAAGCACCGCCTCGGCCGCCGCCTCGACGGTCGCCCCCGGATCGCTGTCGGCATCGACGAACGATGAGAGCACGTCCCGAAGGAGCTCGGGATCGGCAGTCTCGGCGACCAGCGACGGCACAGTCGTGACTGCAACGGTCCGGTCGTCGACCCGTTCGGCACTGAACCCGAGTCGCGCGAGCGCCGCCTGGAAGTCCTCGAACAGCGAGGATTCCCTGGCCGTGAGATCGATCTCGACCGGCTGGGCCAGCGCCTGCGTCGTCGTCTCACCCGCGAAGGCGTTCCGGAGACGCTCGTAGTTGATTCGTTCGTCAGCCGCGTGCTGATCTATCAAGACGAGTCCGGTATCCGTCTCGGCGACGACGTACGTCTCCTGGAACTGCCCGAGAACCCGCATCGACGGCAATGAGTCGAACGTCTGCTCGAGCGGTTCCTCGCCACTCTCCAGGCGGGTCTGGGAACCGGCATCGACCACCGCCGGCTCGGCATCACCAGCCCCACGCCGTTCGGGCTCGCCGGATCCTTGAGACGTGCCCTCACCGTGGCCGGCGGACGCCGGTGATCCCGTCTCTGCCGGAGGGGCCGCGCTCTCCGGTTCGGTTCCGTGCTGTGTGCGCCCCGTCCGGCGTTCCGGCTCCGGATCGGTTTCAGCGCGATCGGGCGCTTTCGTGAACCCATGCTCACTTTCGGTCCGCTGGCTTGCGTCCGATTTGCTCGCCGCTGGAGTCGGTTCGGCTGACTGGTCGCTGTTCGAAGGTCTCGACGCATCGTTGGTCCCTCTCGCGATCGAAGGCTCACTCGCGGACTCCCCCCGACTACGCTCGGACGTGCTCTCGCCACTGTCGGGTGTGGTCGCCGTCGGATCGATCTCGGTCTGTTCGGGCGCAGACTGGCCGCGGGGGGCCCCGGAGCGGATCAGTCCGTTTTCCAGCAGTGTCTCCTTGACGGCGGCCCGGACCTGCTCTCGGAGTCCAGCCTCGTCAGCGAACCGGACTTCCATCTTCCGGGGGTGGACGTTGACGTCGACCGTCCCCGCGGGCAATGAAAGGTCAAGCACGGCGAATGGATACCGATCCGGGGACAGCTGGTTACCGTAGGCTTCGACGATGGCGTTGCGCGCCGCGCTCGATCGGACGTACCGGCCGTTGACGAACGTCGCTACGTACTCGCGATCCGCTCGATTGGTCTCGGGATGGCTCACCAGCCCGTCGATGGCGTCGAGTGGTCCCGCCGGCAACTCCCGGGCGTCGACGTCGATCATCGACTCCGCCACCTCACGCCCGTAGACGGCCATCACCGTCTCGCGAAGCGAGTCACCGCCCGTCGTCGCGAAGGTCTCCCTGCCGTCGTGTTCGAGTGCCACCGCGACAGCCGAATTGGCCAGCGCGTAGTTACGCACCACCGTGTTGACGTGGTCGAACTCGGTCGCGTCCCGGCTGAGATACTTCCGGCGGGCCGGCACGTTGTAAAAGAGGTCCGCGATCTCGACGGTGGTCCCTTCCGGACAGCCAGCGGCTTCGACGGTCGTCACCTCACCACCCTCGACGCGGAGTCGGGTCCCCCGATCGCCGCCGCTTGGCCGAGTCGTGATCGTCATGCGCGAGACGGCGCCGATCGCGTGCAATGCCTCCCCACGGAACCCCAATGTGCCGACACCGGATTCAAGGTCCGAAATGTCTCGAATCTTGCTCGTCGTGTGTTCGCGGACCGCCGCGCGGGCGTCCCCTTCAGTCATTCCGACGCCGTCGTCACTGACCCGGATCGATTCGGTCCCGCCGGCCTCGACGGCCACCCGTACGCGCGAAGCATCCGCGTCGAGGCTGTTCTCGATGAGTTCCTTGACGACGGAGGCCGGGCGCTCGACCACCTCGCCCGCCGCAATGCGCTCGATCGTCGTCTGATCGAGTTCCCGGATCTCGTCCATGCTACCTCTCCGGCATCGGCCCGGAAAAACGTACGGTGCGCGGCTTGCCGCTACTCGAACTATTTTTACATATCCTGTCGAACGAACTGACAATGTCAACGAACACGAGTAAACTCCAGTGTTGTCCGCGATGTGGCAGCGACGACCGCGACCGCGTCGGCACTGATATCGTCCCCGGCGGCACTGACTGGCGATACTTCGAGTGTCAGTCCTGTGGGAACGAGTGGCGAGAATAACATACCACCCGGCACTCCCTGAAACCGAGTGTCCGCAACCGCTATCGTTTTGAGCGCCGCTTCCGTCCGGCTTCCTATGGCAGGTGTCGGCCGTCGGTTCGAACGCGCAGTTGGCACTGTTTTCGACGCCGAACTCCCGTCATCGTCGGGCCGACCGCAGTACGTCGCGCCGCTTCCAACCTGGCTCGAAGACATCGCGCTCCGGCTTGCGTGGCCGATCGCCATCGTCAACCTCGTCGGGACGGTCTTCGGATTCTGGTATTATGCCGGCCGGCCACTGAACGTCGAAGCGCCACTCCTGGAAGGGCAACTCGGTGCTGCGCCACTCCCGGCCTGGCCAGTCGTCCCCGATAGCCCGATGGCGACGTTGCTCATCGCGCTGTCGTTGATCGCCTGGCGACTGGATTTGCAGGCCAACTGGCTGCACGTACTGGCCTTCTTTGGCTGTCTCAAACTGGGGCTGTGGACGCCGTTCGTGCAACTGTTCGTCAACGGCCCCGAGGGCATCGCCACCTGGCTGTACGTCTTCCTGATCACGAGCCACCTCGCGATGGTGCTGGAAGCGTTCGTGATCCATCGCTACGCGGAGTTCACCCTGTCGGCGATCGGCGTCGCCACTGTCTGGTACGGATTCAACGATCTCGTCGATTACTTCTGGCCGGTGCTTGACGGCCCGCATCACACCGTCTTGCGTGCCGAGCCGTACGTCGACGGTGCGTACGACCACGCAGTCCTCGCACACGATCTGGCCGCTGCCGCCGCGGTCGTGCTCACGGTCGGCGCGATCGTGCTAGCGCTTGGAACCTACCGCTCGCAAGCGTGATGAGATCTGTCCGACGGACCGGCCAGTCTCGAACAGGGCTATGAAAGTCGCCCCTGAATCGACTCGAGGGCCTGCCGGATCGATCCCCCGAATCCACGCTCGTCGGGGTCGCTCTCCTGACTCGTTTGCTCCACGGAGGGGGGCTCTTCACGACGGGCGTGGTTGGTTCGACCGTCGATTGTCTCCGCAGCATCGCTTCGCTCCGAACCGTCCGCTTCCGGTTCAGTGTGGGGCACGGCGGTATCCGTCGCCACCGCTTCGACCTCCTCGAGACGCTGTTCGAGTCGATCGACTGTCGCCATTGCCGAGTCCGATCGACGTTCGACCGCCTCGTTCACTGATTCGACCTTCGAGACGTAGCCATCGATCGCCTGCACTGTCGATTCGAGGTCGGCGACCCGTGAATCGAGTGCGTCGAGTCTGGATTCAAGCTGTTCGATGTCCGGGTCCGAAGAGCCGGTGTCCTCGAGCAGCGTCCCATCGTGGTCTCCATCGACGACGGTCCGCTCGATGGCTGCCAGTCGCTGTTCGAGTCTGTCGAGATCAGTCACGGCTGTTCGTCCCCGGCTGTCGGATCTGAACGGTCCCGTCCCCTGTTCCTCGCTGATTTTGGCTGTTGGTTTTCATATGTTCACCATGTATCTGCTCTGCGACCCCTGCCCGCCCCTGATTTCCGCAGTCCGTTTGTCGTTCATGCGTCGACGAGGACGAGTGATGTCTCGTCAATCTCGATCCGGCGAACGATGAGTTCGCCGTCGGCTCGCCGCCACTCGACGCCTTCCCTGTCGATCCGGTTTCGTGTCTGCTCGGCCGCCGATAGCAAGGCCGTGGTGTCGAAGCGGTACTCAGCGACGACTGACGCCGGCCGCTGTCCGTGAACAATTCTGTCGAGTGCTTCCCGGATAGTGGCGTTCTCGACCGCGGCCACTGGTGTGAGCGAGCCGAAGGCCACGGACTCACGAGTGGTACCACCGTCGTTTCGCATTGCAACGCGACGAGTGTCGATTTTGATCTCGACAGCGTTGTGAGGGTAGCGCGCTGCCGATTCCTGGGTTCCACCGGCCACTCGATCGATCGTATTGACGGCTTTCGTCGCGTCGGGTGGGGGCTGTGAGGGTAGTCCGAGCACGAACGCGAACAGTGTCACACTCACAACGGCGACACCGACCCAGACGTACCACGCGTCGACTGGTGCTTCGAAGTCCACGACGACTCACCCGCCTCCCAGGCCAAAGCGAGTGCAGGCATTCCCGTCCGTGTCGACGACGCCGACCGCCGGATACGTCGGGGAGCATTCGGGGTTCTCCCCGTCGGTATCGCCGACACCGACGCCCCTCGGCGTGATGACGATCAACAGCGAACGGCCGGTGAAGTTGATCGGCTCGACGCGGCCGAGTCTGCGTGACTCACCCGCGATATCTGCAGTCACTGTCTGGTTCTCCCGGACGTACGTCGTTGCCGTTGCCTGGGTCGGGGACCCGACGTTTGCCGTCACTTCGAAGCGTGCGTACTCGCCGGCGACGGTGACGTCCCAGGCGTTCATCGTCGCGTACCAGTGGGTGGGAACCGGCAGCAACGGCAGTCCGCCCGCGATTCTGGCCGGTCGCTTGATTTTCTTCGACCACGATCCCGCCCACTGGTCCATCTTGTCGCGAACCCGCTCTTTGGCCTCTTTCGCGACGTCTTCGAGCCGCTTCTCGATCGCCTCCGAGGCGACGTTCCCGATCTTGGTTTTGACTGTCTGTTCGATGATTTCGACGTTTTTGTTGTGCTCGATATCTACCTCGATCGCACTCGCGTTCTCGATCGCCGGCCGCAGTGCTGACTCGACCAGAATCCGCCACTGATCGTCGTCGTAGCTCTCGAAAACGGTTGCGTGGCGGTAGGCGTCGGCATCGATCGCGTCGCTAACCCCCTCGAGTATCGGCTCGGTAGCGTTGCCTGTCCCGATCGCGATCGCTTGCCGTCCCGTCGTGTTGTAGCGATCCAGCGCCACGTCGGTACGCCGTTCGATCTCCGCGTGAGCGGCTGTGATCGTTTCGATCAATGACTCGCTGTAGCGATCCGAACACGTCACGCCCCGTCCAGGAGCGCTCCGTCCCTCACTGACGACGCAGGCTGCTGGTTCCGTGGAATACAGTTGCCGGACAGTGTCGTCGGCGACGCTTTCGCTAACCGTCGAGACCGATTCCGCAACCTCCACTTCGAATGTGTCCAGCGCCCCCTCGAAACTGCTGTTGGTGATCGGGTTCTCCTCGGCAGCGTCGGCTAGATTCCCGGCCAGCAGCATGTCGCCTGCGGTCTTGATCGGTACCGTCCCGTCTGGACCCCCGAGATCGAACACACTGAGGACAGCCTTGACAATATCCCCCGTTATGTCGTCGACCGGCGAATCGAATACCTCCTCGTTTCGCATCGCCAACGGTGTGAACGTGGTGTTGGCCGCAATCGCTGGAACATCCCGCTTCGTGAGATTCTCCGCGACGAGATACGTCGGCGACCCCGTGACTTCATACGAGACTCTCCCTGTCAAATTCGAAGAATTGAGCGGGACAGGGTCGGGCGCTTCTGCCGAAACCCCTTCCTGCAGAAACGTCAGCGCCTTCTCGAGGTTCAAACCGACCGAGTTGAATTGCTCGTCGATCCCACCGACGGCACTCTCGTGGCCGTCCTCCAGTGTTTCGAGTTCGGCGAGCAGCGCCTGGAGATATGCGTACCGTGCCTCATAGATCACCTTCTGGCCCACACTATCGTAGGGCTCCGTTCGATCCAGATACTGTGCCGTCAGGTTCGTTTTCGTCCGCTCGATGAGTCCAGTCACCGGACTTTGTGTGCCCCGTTTGAGCAAGTCTGTCCGTGAATACTCGGCTGTGATGGCTGCGGCGTCACGTTGCATCTCGTCGAGGTCCGACACGATCGCTGCAGCGAGGTTCGCATCGAGAAACTGCTCGTGATCCAGCGTCACTCGGGTTTCGACAGTCAACTCCTCATCGAGATGCGTGGTCACGTCCGCTTAACTGTCGATCCGATTCGGCACCGCCGCCTCGACCCACGCCGCGTATGCGTCCGAGCCGACGTCGGCGTCCAAGATCGACGCTGTGAGTTTCTCACCTGCTCCGTCGTAGTTCCTGAAATCCGCCGGGAGGCCGTCGATTCGACTCCCCCGATCGTATTTGTGCTTCCCGATCGAAACTGAATTCATTTCGTCGATCCTGGCGTTCGGATTTGCGTTGGCTTCCTCGAACGTCGTTGCGACTTCAAACGTCACGCTATCGGTGGCGACAATCGGGTTCTCCGGCTCCGGGTGACATTTTTTGTACTTTGTTACACGCGCTTGGACGGTCGCTGTCGCGTCGTAGTACTCGTCCTGTGGCGTCGCGCCCGTGATGGTCGTTCCATTGACTGGCTGCCAATCGGTGATTGTGTACGTCCCGTCTGCATTGTTCGAGTTGTTACACGAGGCGTTTCCGGAGAGATCGAGTGAATCGGTGACTGTCGTTTGCGTCTTCGCTTGCCCGTCGATCGTATAGATCCGGTCGATGGCGCTGTCGATGGCATGCTCACCGTCTCCGGCGGCCATTTTGGCAAGTGGCACGTACGCCGTCTCGTTGACCCCGATCGTATCGGTCGTGTTCATCGCTGGGGCGTCCCCACGGAGGTCACCGATTCCAGGTGCAGACGGCAACTCCCCCGTCACCTGGTCGCCGAGGGCCATCTCCGCTCCCGAACAGAGCGTGTCTGCCACACTACTGCCGTTCGTCGGGACGCTGGCCGAGAGATTCTGACCGTTCGACCGTTCGAAGACCAGTTCATCGCCAGTATAGGTGCTGTTCCCGTAACTGACATCGTTCGACCCCATGTACTCGTCGAACATCGCACCGCCGTCTTTCAGTGCCATACACGTCCAGCCGAGGCGGTTTGCATCCTGTAGCTCAGGGTCAGCGGCTCCGAAGATGTCCTTTTGTGTCCGGTAGACGGCGTCGTTCGCGGCGGGTTCGATGTGTCTGTTGGCGAGTACTTGCACGATCGGTGCCTGATAGTTTTGGGCGTAGCCTCGTGCCCAGCCGAGCGCGTAGATCCGCGCGTTGAATCGCTGCGTGAATCCTCGCTCGGTCACACCAGCGTCGAGGGCGTTCTCGAACCGTTCGACACGCTGATGCAGTTGCATGATCGGCGTCGCGATCGACACTGTCATCGTCGTCTCACGATCGTCGATCACTCGGCCTTCGGACCGAGCGATGAACCTGACGTTTTCGATCGTGACCTCGAGGACGCCATCTTCTGGTTCTCGAAGCGAGACACGATCGATCGCTGCTCGAAGATCGGCCGGCTTTTCGATCGTCGGCACCGAGACTGTCGTCTCGACGTCGCCGGATTGCTGTCCAGCGTGTTTCAGCGACGATTTGACGTCACGGTAGATCATCGCCCGGAGATAGTTCTCGAACGTGCCAGTCGTGGCCGTTCGGCCGGTGTTCGACCCGACAGTGCCCGTGGCCTTCCCCTGGAGAACTCTCCCCCAATCGGTCTCGCTGGCTTGGGTCAGTGGTTGGGCGGCGGCGGCTTCGACGCCGCGCTGTGCCCCGGTCCGGATCGCCGACTGGGCGACACCTTCCGTCTGGGAGATGGCGACGCTTGCGTCGACGTCAGTGGTCACGCCCGATCGCGTCAGGGTATGGCCGACGAACGTGACGCTCGTCACCAGGAGCAACACCCCGATGATCGCGAACGGGACGCGTCCCCGATCGTCGCCCCATAGACGGCTGAGCGCAGTTCCATTCGACTTTCGCCGCGCGTTCCGATCGCGAGTGTTGTCTCTTACTCCCATGTTCTCACCGTGATCGTGACTGTCCCGGTCGAGATGCGCTCGGCCGCAGTCGTTGCGTTGCCAAGCGGCCCGGCGGCTGGCCGCGTCGAATCTTCGGGTTCCAGATAAGCTTCGAGTTGCGTCGCGAGCGCCTGTGTCAACGCCGCGTTTGCCGTTGAGGCATTGGCGGCCCGCCGCTGAAGCGCCGGTGCGACGGCCGCCTCGACATCGTTTGATTCCGTCCCCAGAACCTGTGCCATCCGGTAGTATCGATACGCCGTGAGATCGCGGGCGACACCGTTGCTTTCGAGTGCCCGCTGTGATTCTCTCGTCGGGAGATATCCCTCGATCAGCGCTTTCGCAACCGTATCCGCGACGACATCGAAATCAGCTGGATCGTCAACCCGATCGATTGCTCGCTCACGGACCGATGGCACGTCGACCGGAGCGGTGAGTGTGGTGGCACTCACGTCGGTCTGTGGTGGCGGGCGCTGACCGAACTCGGCCGACCCTCTCAGTGGTCCGCCCTCAAGTGGTTCCCAGACGGCGATCACCTGTGTGTCGAAACTCGACTCGACGAGGCGCGTCTGCATGGCCGCATCGACAGCGGGTTCGTATGCGACGGCTTCCCTGGACAGTCCGGCGGTCCCTCGGCTTGCCTCCGGCTGTAGCTTGTCGAGGTCGAATTCGAGGTTCAACACCGCGGCTGCCGCGGCGTGAGCGACGATCGGTCGGTGGGCGAGTCGCCTGAGATCGTCGTCGGTGTACTCCCGCTCCACACCTCGAAGGCGCTCGTATGCTTCGAGTGCCTGCTCGACATCGTAGGTGACGTTCATCGTCCCCGACGCGATCGTTTCGGCCGTGTACTCCGCAGTCATCGGATCGTGGCTCACGTCGTCGCGCTCGACGAACGTCACGAGCACGCCCATCGCAGCCACGACGAGCAAGATCGCGAGCGTGACGTCCGCGACAGTACTGACCGCTCGATCCGTCTCGATCACGACCAGACCACCACCGAGAGTGTACCTGGCTGGACATCACCGGGACTCACCCGGACCGGCACCGATCGGTTGCATACCTCGGCGGTTGTCGGCGGCTCCGTCCCGACCACGTCCCCCTGGGCGTCGACGGTCACTGCACCAGCTGGTACAATTCGCCCCGTGTCACCGACGTACGTCACAGTGACCTGCACACTCGCACCGTGCGGGATCGTCGAGGCATCGATCAGGGACGGGAGGTCATCGCCACTGTCGTAGATGCCGTTCGTACCGATCGCCTCCCAGACCCGTTCCGCGGTAACGTCGCCGAGTGCTCGGTCCTGGCCGACCCCGTCGAGAACCTCGCCGTACAGTCCGGTATAGAGGGTGATGGCCGTACAGACGAGTGCGATCGCCGCGAGTGCAGCCAGCGGTTCGGTCTGTCCCCGAGGCGTCAATGGATCCGTTCGCATGTGCGCATACACCCCCTGGCCCGGGTATCGTACTTAAAGTCAGAGACGCAGACACTCAGAACGTCAGGCCGACGGCGACCACGGTGAGCACGTAGATCGTGACGGCTCCGACCAGTGACCGACCGATTCGATACCCAATGAGTGGCCTGTCGAGTCCGTCCTCGAGCGCGACCGAGAGCGGTACCAGGATGAACGATAGCGAGACGACGTATGCTCCGATCACGAGTCCGAGCTGGTCGGTCGGTAACGTCGTTGCACCGTCAATCGCTGTCGTCCCATCGCCGGACAGGCCCCCGGCGAGCCCGACAGTTGCCCCCGCAACCATCGGGCCGAAGAAGGTTGCCGTGTGGTCGATCGTTTCGGTGATCGTCGAGAGCTGTCGTCTCGTCCGTGCCTCGACGTCCCGGAGTTCGTCGAGATGGTCGGCCATCGAGACGAGCGCGCGCCCGGCCGGTGCCCCCTGCTCGGCGGCGATCGCGAGTAACTCGACCGTGGCTCGGACTCGCGGACTCGGTACATCGCTGACAACACCGTATTCCCCGAGGAACGCGTCGTGCACGCTCAGGTGCAGCCGGCGCTGAAGTCCGGCTGCTTGTTCGAACAGTTCCCCGGTCGCGGCCGGAACCTGATCGCCAGCCCGCTGGATCGCCGTTTCGACGGATTTCCCGTCGTCGACAAGTCGCCCGGTGAGATACAGCGCGTCGGTGAGATTCGACTCGACGTCACGGATGTACGTTCGAACGTGGAGGATCGGGCGGACGTATCCAATCAACATGGCACCGGTGCCAAGTCCCGCCGAGGCCACCGGTGCCAGATGCGGGACTCCCAGGACGTTCACGAGTGAAAACCCCGCGAGGACGCCGATAGCCCCCCACAGCAGCGTGGGAAGAAACCGCGATGGGACGTCCGGATGGGACCGGGTCACCTTCGGTGGGGGAAACGCGATCGGTCGACGGACGAGCAGCCAGAGGCTCGCCCCGGCCAGTGCGATCGGCAAGACGATGTCGTACCCGACGACGAGATACCAGATACTGATCTCGTAGCCAACGAACCCAAGCGCCGGGAGAAGCGCGACAAGCGCCAGCGGGATCATCACCCCAAACGCGTACAGGATCGTCGTCGGCCCGCGAATGGCGTTCGTGAACTCGGCCATCCGATCTCGCGTTCCATCGAGAACGGCCCCAAGCGATCGATCCAGCGTTCGGGCACGTTCACCGGCTGGTGCCTGCTGTGCACTCGCAAGCAAGTACGCTGACCGCTGCATCGCCGGAAACCGGTCGGACCATTCCTCGGCGAAGGACAACAGCCCGGTTCGTGGTGTGCCGACGGCAGCATCGATGTGCGTCGACAGATTCGCCGCGAGTGAACTCGATCCGGTATCGGCAGCGAATCTGACGGCTGATTCGGTCGCGGGCTCGATCTGCATTCGCAGGACTGCTCGCCCGATCAAGTTCGGTGCGTCGCCGAGCGCTTCGGTTCGCTTGAACGCCGCCTGCACGTGCGGGAGTGACTGAATCACGTGGATGGACGCCAGCGAGCAACTCAGTGAGGTGACGACAACGACGTACCATGGTAGCCACGCTGTGAGCATGACCGGGAGGAACCCACCGACGATCCCGCCACCGAAACCGGCGCTGACGTAGGTTTCGGGCTCGTGACTCACATCGAGAAACGTCACTGAATCTGCGAGGGCGTCACTTGCCTCGACCTCGAACGGATACAACCGGGCAAGCCCACCCAGGGTCACCGATCGAACCGACATCAGTCAGCTCGGAGCCGTCCGGCGTACGCGCCGGCGACCTCCGTCGGATCAGTTCGGCCGTCCCTCGCGAGCCGTCCGAGACGGTCGGCTCGCTCGGCCATCGATTCCCTGATGTCGGCGTAGGCTTCGCCGGGATCGGATAACTGATGAATGAACCGACTCTCTCCCTGGTCGATCCGGCCGGTCGGTCGTGCGGCGGTGCCGTCGCTCTCGTAGAGCGGCTCGAACCGAACGTCACTTCCGTCGTAGACTACCTCCTCGATGCGTGACACTCGGCGATCACGGCCCTGCGGCGTCGGCATGGATTGGATCGTGACCACCAGATCGGTCACGGCGAACGACGACGGATCCACGCCCAGATCCGAAACCACGCGCTCGTAGACGTCCGTCGCCCCGTCGCCGTGGATCGTGCCGAGGACGGCGTTGGCGTTCGCGCCGATCCGCATGGCTTCGTACAGTACCTGGGCCTCTTCACCACGGATCTCGCCGACGACGAGGGCACCATCACCGAGTCGAAGCGCCGTTCGGAGTGCCCCCGAGGGCGTCACCTCCGGCCCGTGACTGGTGCCGGTTCGGAGTGCCTGGACGTCCCGTCCGACAGACTGCAACGATTCGACCGGCAACTCCGGCGTATCCTCGATCACGACAGTTCGCGTGTCTGCTGTGAGTTCATACAGCAATGTGCCAAGGAGTGTCGTCTTTCCAGCCCCGCGCGTGCCGGCGATGAGCGTTGCAGCGTTGCCCTCGACTGCCACTGACAGGAACCCGGCCACGTCCGGAGTGACTGTCCCGTTCTGGACAAGTTTCGGCAGCGTGAACCGGTCGCTGGCCTGCTGTCTGAACGCGAACGCGATCCCGTCGGAGACTGGTTTGGTCACCCCGGCCACCCGGACGTCAGTCTCACTATCTAGGGTCGCTTTCGCATCCACGGTCGGCGTTGCACGCGAGAACGCCCGGCCACTCGTTCGCCTGATCCGTGACGCGAGGGCGGCCGCACCGTCGGCACTCAAAGATACGTTTGTGGACATCGATTCGCCATCTCTGAGAATTCTGAGCGGATTCCGTGAGACCGGTGCGGTAACGTATACGTCAGTTATCTGGGGGTCGGCAAAGAGGTCCTCGAGAATGCCATACCCCTGGGTGTGCTTCCGAAGGATCGACGCCAACAGCGGATCCACGCTACCGTCGCTCGCTGCCTGGATCGCGTGTGTTGAAGCTCTTTCGCCCGTGATATCGCCGTTTGCAATCTGATCGTATCCATCCAGCAGTCTTTCCCGCTCCGGTTCGGACAGCCTGAGTTCGGCCATATCGAGTGCGTACCGCGGAATCGCGTCCGAACGCGCGTAGATCCGGGCCTCAGTGCCGGTGTCGAGGTCGATGACTTGCTGGAGTCGGGAGTCATCATCGACGGATTGGTCGACGAAATAGTGGCCGATTGTGAGGCCGATCTCGGGCGTGAGTACCTCGCTCACGCTGTCGATCTGCGCCGCTGTTTCGAGCAGTCCGGATTCGACGCCGACGTCCGCGATCGGATCGACTCGTTCACGGAGTTCCGAAGCCACCGCGAGGGGCTCTGTTACAACCCGCTGTTCGATGGCCCGCTCTCGATCCCCGAGGAGGTTGATAAACCGGCCCGCAGCCGACAGGAGGGCGGCTGCGTCGTTTCGATAGCGGTGCCGACAACCGTTCGACTGGACCAGGATTTCATCAGCCGGACCGGAAACGAGATTACGCACGACGGTTTCTCGACAGTCCGGCGACGCCTCGAGATCACCGTCACACTCGCTTGCGTCGAGACGTAACTGATTGCCATCTTCTTCCGGCACACAGTCACACGCGTCCGAACGCTTCCGCTGTAGCACCTCCAGCAGGGTTTCGAGCCCCAGCTTCCGGGCGAGTTCCGTGGCCGACGATCCGGCGGCAGTGTCTGACATGCAGGGGATGGTTGCCCACTCGAATATAAACGCACGCGACAGGGTCGAGCCATCGGATGGACTGGCAATCTGCTACAGCCAGCGGGTCGGCGTCCGATCTGCGTGAGGAGGCCACACTTCGTGCTGACCAGCCCATCGATATACTGGACGATTACGCGCGATCTCTCGTTGCATCTTCCCGAGAAAGCGTCGAGAATCAACGCATTTGACGGAATGTGATACAGAGGATCCCGCCCGGAACGTTCTTTTCTGTCGCTGCTCATTCGATTCGTATGGACGTTTCCTGGAAGTTGTTCGCGACGCTTCGGGAGGCCGCCGGGCAGGCGGAGGTGCAGGTTGCAGTTGGGACGGACGGGACAGTCGCTGACGCACTCGAGGAACTCCTTGAGGAGTATCCCACACTCGAAACGGACGCGCTTGACGGGAACGAACTCCGGGCGCACATCAGCGTCGTTCACAATGGCGTTCGTATCGATGAGCCCCTGGCATCTGATCGTGAGCTGGCTGACGGTGACGAACTTGCGTTGTTACCCCCGTTGAGCGGCGGCTGATCGCTTTGGTTTCGTCCGGTCGGGCCCACGGGCGACCCCGGAACCTACAACTTGCCGAGGACCGACCGATCGCCCATGGGAGAGGAGTTTACGCACGTCGATGATGGCGCGGCTGATATGGTGGACATCAGTGACAAGCCGGCGTCGAAGCGTCGGGCGGTCGCCACGGGAGCGATTGAGCTCAGTGACTCGACCATCGAGGCGATCCGCGAAGACGAGATCGGAAAGGGAAACGTTCTCGCGACCGCACGCGTCGGGGCGATCCAGGCCGTCAAACACACCTGGGAGACGATTCCGCTGTGCCACCAGATTCCGATCACGAACGTGACAACGGACTTCACTGTCGGCGAGGACGCGGTACAACTCCGGGTAACTGTCGAGACGATCGGGCAGACTGGGTGTGAGATGGAGGCCCTAGAGGGCGTCACCACGGGTCTGAACGTCGTCTGGGATATGGTCAAGGCCGCTGAAAAGGACGACGACGGATCCTATCCTGAGACGGCGATCCGAGACGCAACCGTTGTCGAAAAGACAGTCCAACAAGCAAGTGAGTCAGAGTAACCAGCATTGGGGTTGATCGCTGCGCCAGGATAGCAGATTCTTTGTGGGGCCACCAGCGCGTCGAGAACTGCCCCTGTCCGAGGCGATAGTCCACGATGTGGCGAAGATGTTCGCTGCAAGGTCTTTCACGATGAGTCCCGTGGCTTCGTCCATGTCGGGAGCGACGGGAGATGATACAGCGGTCGATCCGGACGTGATTGCCCGCCGGGTTCGTAATCGTGCCGAGCAGACGAAACGCCGAGAAGTTGCCGTCGCGACCGCAAAACTCGACGGACGCTATCACGAAGAACTGGAAGCGCTCAGTGAGCAATTAACCGGCCGGCTTCTCGCGGGGCCGCTGGCCGCACTCGAGGTGGCCGCCGAACGTGACGACCAGACACTCGCAGGGGACGTAGCGACGTTGTTCGGTGTCGACCGCTGTGCGGAAACAATGGAGGCGACTGGTGACGACATCCAAAAGCAGGTTACATCACTTGAGCATTAAGTATCGCAGTGTCGCGTGGTTATTGTCCGTGACTTGATTGGATGGTCGTGTCGGACTGGTTATCTGACCCGTCCAGGAACCCTTCCAGGAGATTGCGCTGGGCGGCCGCCAGATGTTCGGTGAACGTCGGCGTCGCGACGTCAAGTTCCGTTGCGACCGCTTCAGCAGTGGCGTTCCGTGGATATTCGAAGTAACCCATTTCGTATGCAGTCTCTAAGACTTCCCGTTGGCGGGCCGTCAATTCGCCAGGATCAGTGACCCACAGCGGCCCCGATTCGCTCTCCGGCGGGGCTCGGACGAGTGTTCCCACCTGGACGCCATCACGGGATTCTCGAAGTGTTGAGACAATGGCTCTGATGCCATCGAGATCGGCGGCAAGGACGGTCACGAACAGCGTTCCGTCGACGACCTGTACGTCTCGAACGGTACAGCCTTCTCGCTCGATACATTCACAAGCACAGCCCTGGCCACGGGATCGCGCCAGCCGATAGATCGTCCGGCGATCATCCTGAAAGATCGCTGTGGCGTCACCCAGCGTGTCCGGACAATCGCCCTCGCGGACAGTGAACTCGTCGTGGACCCGCCCATCCTCGTCCGGGACGGCGCTCCGTGACACCGATGCCACTGGTCCACAGTCCCGGGACACAGCCGCGACGTCACACTGGGGTGGTTCCTCGATGACGAGTTTCGCCCGAATACCCTCCATTGGTGTACATACGGGCGGTGGATCGGTAACCTGTTTGGGCCGAACTGGTTCGGCTCTGCTCCCGCAGAGAGACTTAAAGGTCGTCCCGAATATATTTTACAAACTTTCAACATAAAACCCCTCAGCGTTGAGGTTCTAGCTCTTTGGAGAGTGCCTATCATTATCTAGGGGACCGGCGTCTTCACCCGGCCAACCCCGGTGGTCGGCCGTGGGACGCGTCAGTACACAGTGATCACTATGAGACGGTCCACACTCGTTATCGCCATCGTCGTGCTCGCCGTTTTGCTGCCAATGTGGTTCGTGGCGTTACACGGCGAGCCGCCCGCAGAAGAGATCGCGATCGACCAGAGCGTCTCCGAGATGCACCCGCTGGAGAGTCTGATCGATACGCCGAACAAACTTTCGCCGAGCCAGGTCGGGGTGATCGTCTGGATCGCGCTGTTTGCCCTCGTCGGTGTCCTGGCCGGTGCCCATCGGTTCATGAATCGGGCGGTTCGACGATCCGATCCGGGTGATTCCCCATCGGCCTCGGACGGGATGCTCCCCTGGCTGGAGACCGAAGACCGATGGATTGTCGCCTACGAGGACGCGCCTGATTCGATCGAGGGGCTGATTGCGATGGCCGGCCTGACGATACTTTCGATCGTCTGTGCCGCGCTGTTCACTGGCGAGTATCTCACCCTGGCGCGCACCCAGTACTTCGGACTGTACGCGACCGGACTGTTTCTGTCGCTGGCCACGCTTACGGTTGCCTATTACGCCTGGTTCATGCCCCACGTTGCGGTGGCTGAACGGAGGGGTCACGGTGAGTGACGAGTGCCCCTGCGACCACGACGGTGAGGCCTCCGGTCCCGTCCGACCCAGCCTCTTCGATGACGACCGGGCCGAACTCCAGCGGCGTGACATCGCCAAGCTCCTGGCGACTGCGGGCGGACTCACCGGACTGGCCAGCCTCGCTGCACCGCTTGCCGGCCTTCAGCAGGTCTTTCAGCGCACCTATACGGGGCCGATCTACGGCGAGAGCATCCCGCTGGTCGACGGCGAGGGCAACCGGATCACGCCGGATCGCCTCGAGGAGGGCGAGCAACTGACGGTGTTCCCCGAGCCCCGACCGGGCATCGGGGACGCGCCGACGCTGCTCGTTCGCTTTCCCGAGACGGAGTACGGTGGTGGGACCGAACTCGCCTACACCGTCGATGGCTACGCCGCGTATTCGAAGATCTGTACGCACGCGGGCTGTACGGTGTCCGACCGGGAGGGGGAGACGCTCGTCTGTCCGTGTCACTACGGGAAGTTCGACCCCACGAACGGCGCCGCCGTCACGGGCGGGCCCCCGCCCCGGCCGCTTCCACAACTCCCGATCACGCTCGCGAGTGAGGGCCATCTGATCGCGACGGGCGACTTCGACGGCCACGTCGGCGCGGGGGGTGAGTGATGTCGCGAAGTCAGCGCGTCTACGCGTGGTTCGACGATCGTCTCGATCTGGACGAGGCCGAGCAGTTCATGGGGAAGGCCTTCCCGGCGGAGGACTCGTTCCTGCTCGGTGAGGTTGCGCTGTTCTCGTTCGTCATGCTCGTCCTCACCGGGATCTTCCTCGGGTTCTTCTATGAGCCCTCGACCACGGAGATGACCTACGAGGGCAGTGTCGCCCAGTTTCAGGGCGAGTCCTTGCCGGCGGCGTTCGGAAGCGTTCTCCAGCTGACCTACGACGTGCCCTTCGGCATGTTCGTCCGCCGGTTCCACCACTGGGCGGCCCACCTGTTCGTCGCCTCGATCGGCCTGCATATGCTGCGGGTGTTCTTCCACGGGGCCTACCGCAACCCGCGTGAGATCAACTGGGTCGTCGGGACGACTCTCGCGATCCTCGCGATGGGTGCGGCATACACCGGCTACGCGCTGCCCTTCGACGAGTTCGCCTCGACGGCGACCGGGATCGGCTACAACATCGCGGGGTCGATCCCGATCCTCGGCGACCCGATCGCCGCGATCGTCTTCGGCGGGGACTTCCCTTCCAGCGCGACCATCCCCCGCCTCTATTTCCTGCACGTGTTTGTCATCCCCATCTTGATCGCCGGCGGCCTGGCGCTCCACATGGGACTGCTCGTCCGACAGAAACACACCGAGGCACAGCGGGAGGACGACGTCAAACCGGTCGATTCGGGAACCGCCGAAGCCGCCGCCGACCGCAACCGCGAGACCGTCGATCGTGAGGACGACAGCGTCGTCGTCGGGCTGCCGGCGTTCCCCAACCAGACGGCAGTCAGCGCCGTCGTCTTCTTCCTCACGCTGGCGACGCTGTCGGCGCTGGCAGGGTTCCTGCCCGTCCACAACATCGCCGAGTACGGCCCGAACAACCCCGCGGGCACGCCCGCGCTGATCATGCCCGACTGGTTTTTCATGTGGCTGTATGGCTTCCTGAAAGTCCTTCCGTCGTCGCTGGGCTTTCACCTCGGACCGATCGAGATCAGCGCCGAGTTCCTCGGTGGGGTCGCCCTGCCGTCGCTGGTCTTCCTGGCCGTCTTCGCCTGGCCCTTTATCGACCGACGACGGGATAGCGTCCACTTCACGGCCGATCCCTTCGAGCGCCCGGTCCAGACCGGGGTCGGCGTCGCCGGCGTCGTCTTCGTCATGATCGCCTCGATCGCCGGCATGAACAACCTGCTGGCCGAGGCGCTGGGGACGACGACCGGGGCCGTCAATCTGCCACTGTTGCTCGCGATGATCGTCGGTCCGATCGCGGCGTTCGGGGTCGTCCATCGGGCGATCAGCCGCGAGCGGACGACGGCCGATACCGCGGCGCAACCGGACGGGGACGACAGGACTGAGCCACCGGAGGTGACCGACGATGAGTGAGCACCGGTCGGCACTGTCCGGACGGACGTACCGACGCCTGGATACGGCGAGTAAACTCGGCGGGCTGGCGCTGGTCGCTGGGGCCCTGGAAGTGGGACCGACGACTGCCGCCGGCGTCACGCTCGTCGTCATCGGAGCCACGTTCGCAACTGCAACCGTCTTTATCGATAACTCATGAGTGATCCAACCCAATCCGACGACAGTACAGACGGCGTCTCACGTCGCGACTTCCTGCTGGGTGCCGGCGCGGCCGGCGTGGTCGGTGCGACCGGCCTGACCGTCGCCGATCGCGCCCTCGACGGGCTCGAAACCGTCGACGATCCGATCGGCAATTATCCCTACCGCGACTGGGAGGACTTCTACCGTGAGGAGTGGGACTGGGATTCGGTCGCCCGGTCGACGCACTCGGTCAACTGCACCGGCTCCTGTTCGTGGGACGTCTACGTCAAGAACGGCCAGGTCTGGCGCGAACAACAGGCCAACGACTACCCGACCTTCGATGAGAGTCTCCCCGATCCCAACCCCCGGGGCTGTCAGAAGGGGGCCTGTTACAACGACTACGTCGACGCCGAACAGCGAGTCCAGTACCCGATGCGTCGCACCGGCGAGCGCGGGGCCGGCAAGTGGGAGCGCATCTCCTGGGACGAGGCCCTGACCGAGATCGCCGAGCACGTCATCCAGGAGGTCCAGGACGGACGCTACGACGCGATCTCCGGGTTCACGCCGATCCCGGCGATGAGCCCCGTGAGCTTCGCCTCGGGGACGCGGCTGGTCAACCTGCTCGGCGGCGTCTCTCACTCCTTCTACGACTGGTATTCGGACCTCCCGCCGGGCCAGCCGATCACCTGGGGCCATCAGACCGACAACGCCGAGAGCGCCGACTGGCACAACGCCGAGTACATCATCGCGTGGGGGTCAAACATCAACGTCACGCGCATCCCCGACGCGAAGTACTTCCTCGACGCGGGCTACGAGGGCGCAAAGCGGGTCGGCGTCTTCTCGGATTACTCCCAGACGGCGATCCACACCGACGAGTGGATCGCGCCTGATCCCGGTACCGACACCGCGCTGGCGCTTGGGATGGCCCGCACCATCGTCGAGGAGGAACTCTACGACGAGGACCACCTCAAGGAACAGTCCGACATGCCGCTGCTCGTTCGGAACGATACGGGCAAGTTCCTCCGGGCGAGCGAGGTGCCCGGCCTCTCGGTTGAGGCCGACGAACCCGAGAAGGTCATGGTCATGCAAGACGGCGATGGGAACCTGCGTGCTGCGCCGGGGTCGCTCGGCGAGCGGTCGGGCAAATACGACGACTCGTTGTCGATCGAACTCGATTTCGACCCACAGCTGGCCGTCGAGGACACCGTCGGGACGACCGACGGCGACGTATCGGTCACCTCGGTCTGGAACAACCTCACGGACGAACTGGCCAACTACACCCCCGAATACGTCCACGAGGAGACCGGCGTCGGGAAAGAGACTCACCAGAAGATCGCCCGGGAGTTCGCCGAGGTCGACCGCGGGAAGATCATCCACGGCAAGGGCGTCAACGACTGGTATCACAACGACCTGGGCAACCGTGCGATCCAGTTGCTCGTCACGCTGACGGGCCATATCGGCCGGAACGGCACCGGCGTCGACCACTACGTCGGCCAGGAGAAGATCTGGACGTTCAACGGTTGGAAGACTCTTTCCTTCCCGACCGGTTCCGTCCGGGGCGTCCCGACGACGCTGTGGACCTACTACCACGCGGGCATTCTGGAAAACACCGATCCCGACACGCGCGCAAAGATCGAGGAAGCCGTCGACAAAGGATGGATGCCGGTCTACCCCGAGGAACGCGACGACGGCACCCGGCCCGATCCGTCGACGATGTTCATCTGGCGTGGCAACTTCTTCAACCAGGCGAAGGGCAACGTCGCCGTCGAGGAGGTCCTCTGGGACAAACTCGACCTCGTCGTGGACATCAACTTCCGGCTGGACTCGACGGCGCTGTACGCCGACATCGTCCTGCCGGCCGCGAGCCACTACGAGAAACACGACCTCAACATGACGGATATGCACACCTACGTGCATCCGTTTACGCCCGCGGTCGAACCGCTGGGTGAGTCCAAGTCCGACTGGCAGATCTTCCGGGAACTCGCGGCGAAGATCCAGGAAATCGCCCGCGATCGGGACATCGACCCGATCGACGACCGGAAGTTCGACCGCCAGATCGACCTTCAGTCGGTCCACGACGACTACGTCCGGGACTGGGTGAGCGACGAGGACGGTGCCCTGGAAGAGGACCGGGCGGCCTGCGAGGCCATCCTCGAACACTCCACGGAGACCAATCCCGACGACGGCGGCGAGATCACCTTCGCCGACACGGTCGAACAGCCCCAGCGCTTCGAGGCTGCAGGTGGCCATTGGACCTCGGATCTGGAGGAAGGAGAGGCCTACGCGCCCTGGAAGGACTTCGTCCAGGACAAGGAGCCCTGGCCGACGCTTTCGGGTCGCCAGCAGTACTACATCGATCACGACTGGTTCCTCGATGTCGACGAGCAACTCCCGACGCACAAGCGCCCGGTCGAGACCAACGATCAGAGCGAGTACCCCCTGCGGTACAACACGCCCCACGGCCGGTGGTCGATCCACTCGACGTGGCGCGACAGCGAAAAAATGTTGCAGTTGAATCGGGGCGAGCCCGTGGTGTTCATCCACCCCGAGGACGCAAAGCACCGCGGGATCGAGGACGGCGACACGGTCGAGATCTACAACGACCTGGCGACGATCGAGGCCAACGCCAAGATCTACCCGGCCAGCGAACCCGGGACCGTCCGGCATTACTTCGCCTGGGAGCGCTACCAGTACCCCAGCCGGAACAACTTCAACTCGCTGATCCCGATGTACATGAAACCCACCCAGCTCGTCCAGTACCCCGAAGACTCGGGCGAGCACCTCCATTTCTTCCCGAACTTCTGGGGCCCGACCGGGGTCAACAGCGACGTGCGCTGTGATATCCGCCCGAAAGACGGAGGTGGTGACTGATGGCCCACGACGACGTCGACATCGCCGAAGGCGTCGACCACCAGGTCGCGATGGTGATGGACCTCAACAAGTGTATCGGGTGTCAGACCTGCACGGTCGCCTGCGAGACACTCTGGACCGAGCGGGAGGGCACCGAGTACATGTACTGGAACAACGTCGAGACCCGCCCCGGATCGGGCTATCCCCGCGACTGGGAGGAGAAGGGCGGCGGCTGGGAGTCCGAGGAGCACAACCAGCGCTCCGTCGGGGAGATCCCCTCCCAGCAGGATTACGGCGAGAACTGGGAATTCGATCACGAGGGCATCCTCAAGGAGGGCGAAGACAAGGCCCTCGAACCCGAGAACGTCGATCCCGAGTGGGGGCCCAACTGGGACGAGGACCAGGGTGCCGGCGAGCACCCCAACAACTACTACTTCTACATGCCCCGGATCTGCAACCACTGCACCCACCCCTCCTGTGTGGAGGCCTGCCCCCGCAAGGCCATTTACAAGCGTGAGGAAGACGGCATCGTTCTCGTCGATCAGGATCGCTGTCGTGGCTACCGGTACTGCGTCGAGGGCTGTCCCTACAAGAAGGTCTACTACAACGCCGTCACGAAGCGCTCCGAGAAGTGCGTCTTCTGTTACCCGCGAATAGAGGGCGAAGGTCCCGACGACGAGGTCCACCCGCCGGCCTGCGCGGATCAGTGTACCACGCAACTCCGTCTGGTGGGCTATCTCGACGATCGGGACGGCCCGATCTACAAGCTCGTCGAGCAATACGAGGTCGCGCTCCCGTTGCATCCGGAGTACCAGACGACGCCGAACGTCTATTACATCCCACCGTTCGCCCCGTCCCAGCATAGCGAGGACGGCGAAACCGTCGACGTGGATCGGATCCCGCGATCGTACCTCGAAGAGCTGTTCGGCGAGCAGGTCAACGATGCGCTGGACACGATCGAACGCGAACGCGCGAAGGTCGAACGCGGCGGTCACAGCGAACTGATGGAGATCCTTCAGGACAAGAATCCCGCCCAGCAGTACCGCCTAGAGGTGTTCGACGATGCGTGAGCGAAGCGAACCATCGTCGAGCTCGGGAAGCTCCGCTTCCCGGCGTTTGACGATGACGGACGCTATCCGCGGCAAGCGTCCGCTACTGGTCGCCGGCCTGCTCGCCGGGTTTCTCGTCGCGAGCGCCGCGCTCGCGCCGCTGATCGCCGATGCACGGCCAGCCCGGGAGATCCCCGTCGAGAACGTCGATCAGTCGCTTTCCGATCCCGGTGCCGAGGGCTGGAGTGACGTCCCGGCGGCGACGGTTCCGCTGGCGAGTGCGCCGAGTGGCGTCCCGAACGCCGACGACACGACAGTTCGGGAAGTCGAAGTGGCGGCGGCCACAACGGCCGAGCAGTTGTTCGTCAGGCTGCGATGGGCCGATCCAGGCGCCGATCGATCGGCAGGCACGCCACGCGCGTTCGCCGACATGGCGGCGATTCAGTTCCCCGTCAACGCGACGACTCAGCCCGCGATCGCGATGGGGAGCGCGAGCAACCTGGTGAATGTCTGGCAGTGGTCGGCCGCGGGCAACTCCCAGGAACTGCTTGCCGGCGGACCCGGGACGACGACAGTTTTCGAGCAGCCCGAGATGAGCACTGCTGCGACCCGAAGCACAGTCGGGGATGAGGAGGGATGGAGCGTCGTGTTCGCCCGCGATCTGAACGCGACCGTCCAGAACCGAACGCAGCTGGCTGCTGATGCCGATATCAGCGTCGCCCTCGGGGTCTGGGACGGACAGAACAGCGAACGGGCCGGCCAGAAGGCTGTCAGCGAGTGGTACTACTTCCCGTTCGGGCCCGAGGACGACGGCGCGCCGTTCCAGACGATCCTCTGGGCCGTCGCCGCCGGCGCGATCGCACTCGTGATTGCGGTCACGGCCCTCAGCGTCCGGCAGGCCCGCCAGGAGGGTGAGTCAGGATGACTGCGACAGATACCAGCGGGACGGACCAGCGTGACGCCCAGCTCAAACCGGGAGACGTTGCAACTGATCCCGCCGCCCGTGGCGTTCTCTATCAGACGCTGGCTCGGGCCTTCGCGCATCCGACGGAAGCGTTCCATGCCGCACTGGGTGCGGGCCGAATCGGTAGCGGGATACGGGACGCTATCACCCAAACACGATTGGACGTCACCGTGCCGGACCTCTCCCCAGCGGAGGACTATCAGGATCTCAGCGCCCGCTACAATCACGTGTTCGCCCTCGGGATGACTGCGACCACCGACCGGACGGACGGGTCAGTCGAGAAAGAAGGGCCGGCCGTCTCGCTGTACGAGTCGAGTCATCGGGACGATGCGACCTGGGAGACGATCAACGTTGACCTGGCACGGGCCTACGAGTACTACGATCTCTCGGTCGATACGGACGAACGCGATCACCACGACAACCTCGGTCTGCAACTGGAGTTCGCCGGCTACCTCGCCCGCCGGGAGGCGCTCGGCGAGGACGACGCCGCGGCCGCCCGCCGGGATCTCCTGGATCGGCATTTGACCGTCTTTACGTCGTCGCTACGTGAGGAACTGGTCGAGTTGGACACCGCCGGAGTCTATACCGAATTGGCGACGCTCCTGGAGCGCGTCGTCGCGGCCGACCACGCGGACCTCACGGACCGTCTCGGCGCTGTTCCGTCGGCGGATGAACGCGAGGTGAACTGGTGATGAGCGGACGCGTCGTGGCCGACGAGTTAGCCCGCATCCCGACGACTGCACGTGGTGTCGGCAGGATGGATCGCACGGTGCTTGCGGTGCCGGCCGTTCTCGTGGCGGGCGCGCTTTTCGTCAGCCGATTGGCGATCAATGCACGATCTGGCAGTCCGATCGATCTGGTTGCCTTCCAGAAGTTGCTCGTCCCGCTCACGGCGCTTGCTTGCGCCGGATCGCTGCTCGCGGTCGCGATCAGTCACGGAGAGAGCTACGAGACAGTCGGATTGGCGTTCGTCGGCGTCTTCGGCGTGGCAGGGACGATCGCACGGCCGGCGTATCTCCCTACCATCGTGGCGATCATGGCGGGAACGGCTCTCGCGACAGGCGGTCGGTTGTTCAACGAGCCCATTCGTATCGGCCCGGTCGTGGTCGGCGGACTTCTGATCAGTGGACTCGCAGTATCGCTAGCCGGGACGTTCGGGTTCGCGTCTGCCGCGACGCGTTCGCTGGGAACCCAGTTGACGCTCATCGGCGTCGCCGGCACGCCGATCTTCCTCGTGCGCGACCGGGCGGACTATCTCGTGGGTGCCCTCGGTACCGGGTTGCTGGTCGCCGTGGGCCTGGTTGGACCGTTCGTGCTCGGTGCGACCGGTCTCGTCGCCGGTGGGATCGTCGGCGCTTCACTCCCGCTGATGGCACTCGCCGTCGGTGGACTGACGACGACAGCGAGTGCCGCGTTGCGAACGCACCAACACGCCGCTGCCCTGGGTGCGGGGCTCCTGTTGTTCGCCGGGATTCCAGCGACGCTTCCCCGTGCGCTGGCGTTTGTTCTCGCTGTCGTCTTGCTCGTCGAGACGACTACTGGAGGTGCCGGCGATGCCTGAGCGCGACGGCGATCACCGGTCACCGCAGGCCGACGATCTGGCCGAGAGGGAGGGCAACCATCCCGAAGTGACCACCAGCAGGGCGGACGTGACGTTGGGGCAGGCCAGCGAGGCCGACTTCGCGGCGGCAGACACCGATCCCGTGGCCGACGAGAGCGAGTGCGCGCTGCTCGACCGTCTCGACGCCGACGCGGCGACCGAGCGCCAGCGGGCGGCTCTGGCGCTTGCCGAGCGCGATCCGGGCGTGGCGGCGATCGATGCGCTCGCCGATCGCACGAGGGACGATCCCGAAGCCACTGTCCGTCAGTTCGCCGTCGAAGCGCTTGGCGAACTGGCCGAGTCGACGCCGGACGCCGTCCGGTCTGCCTGCGACGACCCGGATCCCTGGGTTCGAGCGGAGGCGATTGTCGCGCTCGATCATCTGGATCGGGAGGGCCACGCCGACCGGATCGTCGACGCACTTGATGATGAGCACCACGCTGTCCGGCGGAACGCCGTCATCTCGCTGTGGAAGGGCCGCGGCGAGGACGCACTGCCGGAGCTGCTCGGCCTGGTTGACGACGAGTCCGATCGCGTTCGGGAGTGGGTCGCGGAGCTCCTCGGTCGGATCGGCCATCCGGACGCCGAAGACGCCCTGACACAACTTCGGGCCGACGAGGAATCGATCGTTGCGAAGACCGCCGCGAACGCACTCGATGGGGGCAATTCGATACCGGGACCGCCCGGCGGAACCGCCCCGGACGGGACCGATCCATCGGGAACTCGCGACCGATCACCACAGCTGTGAGCCGATCTGCGGAACACGGGTTACCACCACGGAGCAATGACAACCGACACCATTTCAGCCGAAGTCAGGCGATCGATCGAGACGCTCACTCCCGAGGGAGCGGGGACGCCGGTCGAGTTACTGTTCGTCGGTGAGGGGGCCGTGTGGCTGGTCGTCGATCCCGACCGGATCGAGAGTCACGAGGCGATGATCGACGTGTTTCGAGCCGTCGAAGACGTGCCCGGCGTCGAGACGCTCTACGTCGAACGGAGTGACGTCAGTCGGTTCGAGGACGAGTCGCTTCCCTAGCGTCAATTCAGGTCGAACGTGTTCGGGACGGTCGACTTGGACAGCGAGGCGTACAGGGTACTATGGATCGCCACAGCACTCGTACCGTCGCTGTGTATCGACTCTCACGGGCCGGCCAACCGGGGGGAGAGAAACGTGCGGCCCACTGACATCGACCCGAGTGAACGCCCGATCGTCCTCATCTGGGAGCTCACCCAGGCGTGTGATCTAGCCTGCAAACACTGCCGTGCCGAGGCCGAAGACCGCCGTCACCCCGACGAACTCACGACGGAAGAGGGCAAGCAGTTGCTCTCGGATGCCACCGAGTTCGGCGATGAACAGCTGGTCGTCCTCTCGGGGGGCGATCCGCTCTACCGGGACGACGTGACGGAACTCGTCGAGTACGGCACCGACCAGGGCCTTCGAATGACGCTGACGCCGAGCGGCACGGCCTCGCTGACGTCAGAACGCATCGAGGCGCTCGCCAGCGCTGGTCTTCGGCGCATGGCAGTCAGCCTGGACGGCCCGGATGCCGAATCACACGACGAGTTCCGTCAGGAAGCGGGGAGTTTCGAGCAGACGATCGCCGCTGCACGGACCGCTCGCGAGAAGGGCCTCCCACTGCAGGTCAACACGACGGTCTGCGGGGAGACGGTTGAGGACCTGCCGGCGATCCGCGATCTGGTAGCTGATCTGGGCGCGGTGCTGTGGTCGGTGTTCTTTCTCGTCCCGATCGGCCGCGGGACGGTGCTCGATCCGATCTCGCCCGAGCGGGCTGAGGACGTCATGGCGTGGCTCGCGGAGGTCCAGCGAAACGCTGACTTCGGCATCAAGACGACCGAAGCGCCGCACTACCGGCGGGTCGCGCTACAACAGCGACAGGCGGGGTCGGGTGGCCGACCGCCCGCTGGAAAGCGTCCTGACTCCTCGAACGGCGATCGCTCGACCGGGATCACCGCCGGCAACGGCTTCGCGTTCGTCAGCCACACCGGCGAGGTGTTCCCGTCGGGATTCCTCCCGCAGTCAGCCGGAAACGTCCGCGAGACAAGTGTCGTCGACATCTACCGAAATTCCGAACTGTTCGAGCGACTGCGCGACCCCGACGAACTCTCGGGGAAGTGTGGGGCCTGTGAGTTCCGATTCGTCTGTGGCGGCAGTCGCTCGCGAGCGTTCGCGACTTCGGGCGACCCGATGGCGAGCGATCCACTCTGTGCGTACGTTCCAGAGGGCTACGACGGTGCGCTCCCCGATGGAGCTCCGGAAACCGCGGACTGAGGAACAGCGACGACATTGTTGTGTGCCCGCTTAAAACTGCCCCGTGGTACGTCACTTCTTCGGCAACGTCGCGACGAATTTGCCCTCGCCCTGACACGCTACCTCGTAGTTGTCCGCGTCGAAGGCGTCGACTTCGGCCTGGAATTCATAAAACAGCGGTTTGGGTTCGTGGTCGTTGATGATTTCCAGTGCTTCACCGTGTTCTAAGTCCTCGAAAGCGTTGTGAATTTTCGGATGGCGCTCCGGCGGCGGCACGTCCCTGAGATCTAGCGTGGTTGCTGGCATACAGGCGTCTTCTGGGATGTGGCCGTGAAGCGATTCCCCCGAACATATTCCGCCGGTCGTCATCCGACCTTGACCGGGTCGCCGACCGCGATCTCCGATCCCCTGTCGGACTTGGGAATCGACGCGATGAGCATCAGCGTATAATAGTGATCGAACGCGTCTTCGTCGGCCCAGTCGGGGAAGGTACGCTCGCGCATTTCGACGAACCGTTCGCGGAACGCGGGGGTCGGCTCGCCGGTGTCCGGATCGCGCTCGGGAACGACACATCTCCCGCACGGCGTCACGCCTTCGAATCGGACGCCGCCCGCCTCGAAGTCGGGGGCGTCATCGCCGACAAAGCGATCCTCCCAGAACGCGGGCACGCCGGAAACTTCCACGTTGGCCCGGAGTCTGCGGCGCACACTCTCGACTGTCAACTCGTCGAACCACGACGCGACTGCCTCTAGGGTCGCCGTGGAGACGACCGACGGCCCCATGTCCCGGCGGTCGACGAATCCCAGGGACTCGTCCCGGCGTAGCGTCAGGTCGGCCTCGAAAAACTCGCCGAACCACGACTCCGCCTGCCGACGATCATCCTCCACGTCGAGGTCGAACTCTCGTTGGTCGCCGGCAGGGGTTTCGACCGTCAATACACCGGTCGCCGTCTCGAAATCGGTCATCAACTCGTGGATTCGATCGGTCCGCTTGCCGTTGAAGACCTCGCCGTCGGCGTCAAACAGTGCATACTCCCGGTCGTGTTCGAGCGTCCCTCCTTTGAGAACGCGAGCGGTTTCGACATCGATCCCGTCGAGTCCCTTGACCGGGAATACGCGGAGTCGCTCGATCCGTGCCATCGCTTTTTTCTTGGAACGATCCGGGGAAAATCTTGGCGTCCTCGACGTTCAGGCGTGCCGGATCTCGACGTGGTACTCCTGTGGACCGACCTGTTCGGTCTCATGGGTGAATCCGCGGGCTTGAAGAACGTCGTACAGCGGCTCGGGCTCAAAGCTATTGATCAGCAGGAACGATCCATCTTCTGAGAGTGTTGCCAGACCGTCCATGATTGCCTCGAAAGGCTCGCCGTCGATCTCTCGGGCGTCGAGCGTTGCCTCGTGAGCGTCGGCGTGTTGCTCCATGGGGTTCCTTGTGGGTTCCCCGGCATTCGTTCTCTCCCGAACTTGTTCGGCTGGAACCCTCGTTTGCCCTTTGGGTATTCGGTAGTGGATCCGATCGTATCCCTGGCTGGCACCGACGCCCCACGGTACGAACATGTTCTGCTCAACTCCTTTCGATGGCCGTCGACGACGTTCGATAGAGGCACAGACTGATGTCATCTATCCCGGTCGCCACACGACGGCGCGTTCTCCAGGCCCTCGGAGTTGGCGGCGCCGCGGCCCTCGCCGGCTGTGGTGCGTCGAGCGACACCGACGACCAGCCTGCCGAGAATACGTCACCCACCGAACCACGCATGAACGATCCCCAGACGACAGACATCGACCGTATCGCCGCCGATCCGACCGACGTCCCTGATCCGATCGATCGATCCTCGCCGGCGACAGTCAACGTCGAACTCGAAACGCGCGAACTCGTCGCCGAAGTCGAGCCGGGCGTCACCTACACCTACATGACCTTCGACAACCAGGTTCCGGGGCCACTGATCCGGGTCCGCAAAGGTGACACGGTGAATATGACGGTCACCAGCCACGAGGACAACACGATGCCCCACAACATCGACCTCCACGCGGTCAGGGGGCCAGGTGGCGGGGCCGAGGCGTCGATGGTCGCCCCCGGCGAAACCGAGACGTTCCAGTTCAAGGCGACCTACCCCGGCGCATTTATCTATCACTGTGCCGTCCCGAACCTGGACTATCACATCGCCTCGGGGATGTACGGCCTCATTCTCGTCGAACCGGAAGAAGGCCTTCCCGAGGTCGATCACGAACTCTACTTCGGCCAGAACGAACTGTACACCACGGGCGACGTATCCCAGGATGGCCACCACGACTTCGACTTCGAGTCGATGACTGCAGAAGACCCGACGTACGTGCTCATGAACGGCGAGAGCCGCGCTATTACCGAGAATCGGTATGGCCCGGTAACCGTTGATGTCGGCGACACCGCCCGCGTGTACTTCGTCAACGGTGGTCCAAACCTCACGTCGAGTTTCCATCCGATCGGGTGTGTCTGGGACGAAGTCCATCCCCAGGGTGGGATCGGGGGCCAGCCCCATCGAAACATCCAGACGACGCCCGTCATGCCCGGCTCGGCGACCATCGCGACGATGCACTTCGAGGTCCCCGGTCCGGTGAAACTTGTCGATCACGCCCTCTCGCGGGTCGCCCGGAAAGGGCTCCTGGCCGTCGTCGAAGCCGAGGGCGACGCCCGTCCTGATCTCTTCGATCCCGATCCGGACTGACGCTCGCCCCGGCGGGTCGGTCCTGTTCGTCCGATTCACTCACTCGCCAGTCGGTCGCGCAGTATCTGGATACCGGGTTTCTTCAGCCGATCCGCCGCGGCAACGATCTCGACGCGCTCTGTGCCGAGTGACACGAACGTCACGTCCAGGTCTGCAGCGGTTTCCGCCAGTGTGACCCCAGCGTCGGCGTCCCCGGCAACCACCCGCCGCGCGGGGCTCTCGAACGATCGCGTCTCTATCGTCCGGAGCGAACGCTGGAGCGTGGCTTGCGCCTGATCACGAGAATTCGCGAGTTCGTCGATCGCCGCGTCGAAACTCCCAGCGAGTCCCCACTGGGAATCGATCGTCGCCACGAGGAGATCGCCGTCGATCAGGTCATCGAGACCGGTCACGTCGTCCGGATTGCCGGTGGGAACGGCCAGCCCCCACTCGCGCTCCCAGGAATCAAGAACCACGCTCTCTGCCGGGGCTTCGATGGGACCGGCGATCACGGCCACATCCGTGACGCCGTCTTCGAGCAGGCGGACGCCGGTCCGCGATCCCTCAGCGAGATACCGAGGCCGGTCAAGCTGATCCAGCAGGTCCCAGAGGTGGGGATCGCCCTCGCCAGCCCCGAGCAACGATGGGATCGCGGCGTCAGCCGAGAACAGTTCGACGGTCACGGACTCGTCCGGATCAAGATATGCCGTTTGCGCGTCGACGTCGACCACGCCGTCGGCGTCGACCAGTGTCGTGGTCGCGCCGCTACCCTTGTCGACGGGATACGCGAGCGTCCGTCCGTCCCCATCTTCGACGAGGGCGACCGGGAGAAAGCGCCGTCGTCCTTCCTCGAAGCGTGCGCGAGTTGCCATGTCGGCCTCGACGGTCGCCGTCCGTCGTTCCGGCAGTCCGGCGGCCGCGCGGATCGCCGGCGCGACGAACACCCGGAATATCGTGAGCGCGGACACCGGATATCCGGGAAGCCCGATGTACGCTGCGTCCTCGAACTCCCCGACGATCGTCGGCTTCCCCGGCTTGACTGCTGTACCGTGAAGCAGCAACTCCCCACGGTGCTCGATCACCCGATAGATGACGTCCATCGTACTCGCGCTCGTCGATCCCGAGGAGAGCACGAGGTCACACTCCGTCGCAGCCTGGGTGAGTGTATCCGTGATCGACCCCTCGTCGTCGCCGACGTGTGGATACACCCGGGAGCGCCCGCCCGCTTCTTCGACTGCTGCGGCGATCGTGTAGCTGTTGACGTCGTGAATCTGACCGGCAGCACTGTCGAGGGTATCGTCGGGCCGGACGAGTTCGTCACCGGTCGAGATGATGCCGACGGTCGGGGGCTTGCGAACCGTAACTGCGTCACAGCCGATCGCCGACAGCAGCCCGATCTCACGGGGCGTCAGTCGCGTTTTCGGGCCGAGGACGCGCCGGCCGGCCGCCACGTCGGCCCCCGCCGGCATGACGTTCTCGCCGGGCGTCACCGCATCCCGGATTGCCACCGAGCCGTCGCGCTCGCTCGTCGCCTCGACCACGACGACCGCGTCCGCGCCCGGCGGCAGGACCGCGCCGGTCGAGATCTCGATCGCCTCGCCCGCCTCGATCGATTCTGTTGGGTTCTCTCCCGCATGGAGCGTCCCAGCCACAGTGAGTTCGACGGGTGACGCCTCGCCCGCGCCGACGGTGTCACCGGCCCGGACAGCGTAGCCGTCCATCGCGGCTCGATCGAAGCCTGGCACGTCAATTTCGGCCGTGATCCGCTCGGCGAGCACTCGCCCACGGGCATTTTCAAGGCTGGCTCGTTCCGTCCCGGCTTCGAGTTCGAGACTGTCGATCGTCGCGGCCAGTTCTTCGCCCGAGGCCAGATCACGGAATTCCCGTCGATCAGTCACGGCGACCACTCCCAGTCCTCGACGCTGACCGTCGCTCCGGCCTCGATTCCCTCCTGTGATTCCGGGACGACGACCCACCCATCCGCCGCCGAGACGCTCGACAGGACGCCCGCCCCACCGGATCGGATCGGTTCGACACCCTCGGCGACGTGGCGAACGCGAACGTAGCTGCGGACGCCCGGTTCGCTGGCGATCTTGCGTGTCAGTTCGCCCGCTGTGGTCGGCGGCGCTTCGGGCTCCCGGTTTCCGGCCCACGCGACGGCCGGATACAGCAACTGGACGGCGTTGACGAGCGCGGAGACCGGATAACCGGGCAGCATGAGCACCGGCGTCGCCTCGACCCTGCCAAAGCCGACCGGATGGCCGGGTTTGTGCGCAACGCCGTGGACGGCCACGTCTCCGAGATCCTCGACGACCTCGGGCAGGAGATCACGTTCGCCGACCGAGGAGCCGCCGGTCGTGACGATCACGTCGGCGTCGAGGTCGCGTTCGATCGCGTCGGCGAGGGCTTGCTGATCGTCGGTGACGATATCTCGGTACCGCGGATCGCCGCCCCACCGTTCGACCAACCGTGTGACGACGAGCCCGTTCGTTTCGACAATCTCGCCCGGACCGGGCTCGGCGTCGACAACCTCTTCGCCGGTCGGAATGACGGCGATCTCGGGAGGCTGGTAGGCCGTCACCCCTTCGATCCCGGTCGCCTTCAGAAGCCCGAGGTCCGACGGCCGAAGGCGGTCACCGGGCTCGAACAGCGTCGCGTCGGCGGCGACGTCTTCACCGGTTGGCGCGACGTTCTCGCCGGGGGCAACGGCCGTTTCGACGGCGAGTCCGTCATTTCGTTCGGTAACATCCTCGACGCGCACGACGGCGTCGGCAGTGTCGGGCATCTCGCTGCCGGTGTGGACGCGGACGGCCTGTCCGGGTCCCATGCTCTCGGCCGCTTGGAGCCGCGCCGGCGCGCGTTCGCTGGCTCCGACCGTCTCCTCGGCGTTGACGGCGAACCCATCCATCGCTGCCCGAACGTAGTGTGGCACTGCCCGTTCTGGCGTTACCTGTTCGGCGATCACGCGCCCGACTGCCGCTTCGGTCGCAATTTGCTCGGTTCGGTCGACCCCGGTGACGAGTCCCCGCAACTGTTCACGCGCCGCCGAGACGGGCGTCTGTCGCTTGAAGCCCGCCTCGTGTCGGTCACTGCTCACCTGGATCCCTCCCGACGATGTCTGTCATATGGCGTTGTGAGGTACCACTGGGGTAAGAAGGCTCGGCTGGTCGACCACTCGGGCCACCTGACCGCCCTAGTTTGAATGCCTGCGCGCTTCTGTGCCGGGGTCATCGATCGCCCGGAGGGCCGCGACGGTATTGACGTTCGTGAGCGACCGTTCGAGCGTCGAGGGGCCGTCGTCGATAGTGACGTCCTCGACGGTCGACAGCCCCCCGAGCAGGGCGTGGAGCCCTCCGGACGCGTGGAGTTCCTCGCTGGCGTCGAGAACCGCGGTCCGGCGATAGCGTGCGTGCAAGGGCTCCCGGCCGCCGGCCGTCCGGGGGACGAGTGCGTCAGCCGTCGAGTCGGCGTCCAGAATCCACCGAACGGCGTCGACATCGAGCAGCGGCATGTCACAGCCAGTCACGAACAGCCACTCGGCATCGCATGATCGGGCGGCCCCCATCACTCCGCCCAGCGGGCCGTCGAACCGCTCGTCGTCGACCGCAAAAGAGTGGTTCTCCGTCGGATATCCGTCGCCACCGAGCCGATCGGCGATCGATTCGCCCCGGTCGCGATCGGGGACCATCACCAGCGGCTGGCGATCCGTCGCTGTCGACACGGCGTCGAGTACGCGTCCGAGGATGGGTTCGTTCCCGACGGTCGCGAACGCCTTGTCCCCGTCCGCAAAGCGCGAACTCTCCCCGCCGGCGAGGACGACGCCACGGATTGATCGGTCGTCGGTCATCGCTCGTGGGCCCAGAACTCCTCGGAAACGGTGACTTCCTTCTTGAACAGCGGGACTTCCGCTTTGATGCGGTCGATGCCGTCCTCGACGGTCCTGAACGCCTCTTTGCGGTGGCCGGCGAGCACGACGACGTAGACGACATCCTCGCCCGCCTCGACGACGCCGGTGCGGTGGTGGAGTCGAACGTCGAAGATGCCGTCTCGCTCCAGGAGTTCCTCCCGGATCGTCGCCATCTGGTCGGTTGCCACCTCGTCGTAGCGTTCGAACTCGAGATACTCCGTCGGGTCGTCGTCCGGACGATCCTTTCGGCGGACGCGGCCAGTGAACGTCGCGATCGCGCCGGCTCGGTCGGCGTCCGGAGACCGTTTGACCTCGGCAACCAGCGAGGGTAACGTCTCGTAGGGATCGACGGACTCGATCACCTCGACTGCATCTTCGAGGTCGACATCCGCGGCGCTTGCTGCCGCCAGCATCCCGTCAGCATCCGCATCGCCCAGCACGATCTGCGGGAGGTCCATATCCGCGTATCCTTCGATGATGGCATACGCACAGTCGGTCGAGAGGGCCTCGAGTGCGTCATCCAGCGTCCGTGACTCGCCGGTCCCAAACCACGATCCGTCGGCGATTCCGTACGTCCGAACCGCACCGGCTGCCCGATGGCGGGCTGTGTCTTTCCCGTCGGTATCGAGTGTCGGCTCGCAGTCGACGTGCTTGACCGTCCCGACTGTGCCGCGCTCGCTCAATCGCTCGACGAGGGCCTCGACGAGTGTCGTCTTTCCCGCGTTCGACGGGCCGGTGACCCCGATGACCTGCATAGCCACACTTGCGGACAGGGGCGTTTGTAGGTGTCGTCTACGGCACCTTCTCGGGCAGTTGCTGACCTACTCCGGTTCGGACAGCAGACCGACGAGATGACCTAGTATCGGCGTGACGAGTTCGGCCGTCCCGAACGCCGCCGCGGACTCGCTCCCGGGGAGACAAAAGACGGGAACGTCGTCGACGATTCCGGCGGTCGCACGGGTCAACATCGCGTGTGGGCCCGCCTCCTCGACCGAGCGCGCCCTGAACCGCTCGCCGAACCCCGGCAGTTCCCGTTCGAAAAGCGGTCTGAGTGCTTCGATGGTCACGTCGTCGTCCGTAACGCCCGTGCCGCCGGTGGTACTGATCACATCCACGTCTTCGCGGTCGGCGAAGGTCTCGACGCGTTCGCGGATGACTCCGATCTCGTCTCCAACCAGATCACGTGCCGTGACAGTGTGGCCAGCGTCTTCGACCGCGGCGACGATCGCGTCGCCGCTGTCGTCACCGTCGAGTGATCGACTCGTCGAGACCGTCAGGACAGCGACGTCGACCGCACGCCGATCGTGGTGGTGATGATCGCCCATTGAAATCTGATCGGTCCGCGGGCCGTTTTAGTGGTCCGGTCGGGGACCCCACCGCCGATAGTGACGCTTCCGGAGCGGCCACTCCAGTGGACGGTCGTCACTTCTTTGCAGGATCGTGGGAGTCAAAGCGGGCAGCGACGTACGAGACGGCGACCAGCAGCACGCCGAGTGCGAGGCCGATCGTGACCATGCCGTAGATGGCCATTCCCAGGACTGTCCCGGGAAGCGTGATGACGCCGAACAGCTCCGGTTCGACGATGTCCGGTCTCGTCGCTCCCAGAATCGCACCCATCAGCCCGGCGATCACGACGACGCCAAGGTAGACGCCGAGGACAACACGACGGCCACGGATCGGACTGGAAGTCGACACACCCCCCGATACGTGCCGGAGGCGATTAGGCTTTTCACCTCCGGCGGGTATCTTTGGGTATGTCCGAAAAAGAACTCATGCTCGTGGCGCTGGTCGCGATCGCGCTGATGATGGGGATCGCCGCGTTCATGCTCGTCCTCGGGTGATCTGTTTCAGGAAACGGTCCGGGCCGGGCAGATCCTGCTTCGATCCGGATGAGTGCCAAAGTCAGCAGACAGGAAAACTGTTTCTTCGAACCGTCCGCGGTTTCGCCCTGGGCGTGGCGCTATTGGGTCTCGTCAGAGTCGCCGCCGTCGGCCCATAGATCGGCGTCTGCTTCCGTCTCGTCCGCAGTGATTCGATCCTCGTTCCAGGCGAACTCACGGGTGAACAGGCCGTCGTCCTTGAGATCCCACGGGTCGCCGTCGGTGAGTTTCGGGCCGTCGAGCCACGACTGGAGAATGTTCCAGACGAAGACGAGTTGCCCCACGAACAGGATCAGTGCGCCGACGGTGGCGGCCTGGTGGAGGAGCGTGATGACGTCGATCGGGCCGACGGTGATGGCGTTGTAGGTTGCAAGTCTGCGCGGCAGGCCGACGTAGCCCAGCAGGATCATGGCGAAGAACGTCACGTTCGTGCCGATCATGGTCAGCCAGAAGTGCCACTTGCCCAGCGTGCGCTGGTACATCCGCCCAGTGTAAATGGGGAACCAGTAGTAGACGCCGGCGAACACCGCGAAGGCGATCGCCCCCATGATCACGTAATGGAAGTGCCCGACGACGTAGTAAGTGTCCGTCAGGATCAGGTCGATCGGGATCGACGCCAGGAACACGCCAGTCACGCCGCCGATGATGAAGTTCGCGACGAATCCGATGCAGAACAGCATCGGGGTAGTCAGCCTGATGCGGCCGTTCCACATCGTCGTGATCCAGTTGAACGTCTTGACTGCGCTCGGTATCGCAATCGCCAAAGACACGGCCATGAAACTCGCCCGGAGTCGCGGGTCGATCCCCGTCGCGAACATGTGGTGGGCCCAGACGCCGAAGGAGAGCACGCCGATCGCCAGCGTCGAGTAGACGACGAACTTGAACCCGAACAGCTTCCGACCCGAGAACCGCGGGATGATGTAGCTAATCAGCCCCATCGGTGGCAACACCAGTATGTACACCTCCGGATGGCCGAAGAACCAGAACAGATGTTGCCACAGTATCGGGTTCCCGCCGTCGACGGCGAAGAACAGCGTCCCGAGGTTCCGATCGAGCAGCAACATGATGAGTGCGCTGCCCAGCAGCGGGAACGCGAAGAGGATGATCCCCGACTGGGTGAGCATCGTCCAGGAGAAGATGTCTAAGTTCGCCCAGGAGACGTCATCACCGCGTTCGGTGAAGATTGTGACGATGAAGTTGATCGCCCCCATCGTCGCCGAAACCCCAGTCAGATGCAGTCCCAGCAACATCATGTCCGTGCCGAGATGGGGCTGTTCGACCGACAGCGGCGCGTACATCGTCCAGGACGCCTGGGAGGGGGCAATCCCCGGGATGAGAAAGCCACTCCAGATGAGTAACGCGCCCGGCGGCAACAGCCAGAACGCGATCGCGTTGATCCGGGGGAAGGCCATGTCGTCAGCCCCGATCAGTAGCGGAATGAAGTAGTTCCCGAAGGCCGCGATGATCGGCGTTCCGAAGAGGAACAACATTGTGATGCCGTGGCTCGTGAGCAACGCGTTGTAGAAGCTCGCACTCACGATGTTCGAAGACGGAGTGACCAGTTCGAGCCGCATGACCATGACGGCCAGGCCACCGACCGCGAGCGCAATCAGTGCAAAGAGCCCGTAGAGCAATCCGATGTCCTTGTGATCGACTGTCGTGAGCCACCGGAGCACCCCGGCGGGCTTCTCCCGGTGGCCGTATCCTGTCTCGCTGACGGTCCCGCCACTGGCCGTCGGTGACGCGTAGCTCCGCCAGTCTTCGATACGCGTGAGAAACGCCGCAACCCCGACCAGCAAAATTCCCATCAAGACCGTCAATGCGAGCTGTTCGCCTGCCATGGTTCTCCCTCCGGGAGGTTCCCACTAAAAGGGTGCGTTAGAGGCACCATTCTCTCCCGGTTTCGGCTGTCGAAGCGAGCCGGTTTCAGGGAGCAGTTCATGACCACGTCCACGCAACCACCGCGCCGTTTCGGCCGCTGCGCGGCGAAGCAACGATCTCACGTCTATCCTGGTTTCACAGTCTCGCGACGGTACTCACTCGCGGGTTTCGGGCACGACGCCCGGCGGTTCCTCGGATTCGCCGTCGGCCTCGGCCCGCGAGACGGCCCGGCCGGCGTAGTACGACAGTACGCCCAGCAGGACGATCATCGACCCGACGATCGCAAGCTGGAGGCCGGAGGCGACGCTGTTCCAGCCGAACGGGCTGGCGACGACGAACGCGACGAAAAAGAACGTCAAGATGCCGAGCGGTATCGCATTGACCGTCAGATCGAGAACTGTCTCGCGATCGAGCTCTCCGAGTTGCATGTGAGAGGCTTCGCCGACAGAGATAAATAGGCTGTTGAAACCGGAAAACGATGGTCGGTCCCAGCCAATCTTGAGCAGCGGTGTGACGGCCCGGGCGAGTCACTCCAGCAGCGCGCCTGTGAGCCCGACGGCAACCAGAATCCCGCCGGCTCCTACGATCGACAACCCACGCCCGACGACGCCGTTCGGGTCTTCCGTGAGGGCGAGTACGTCGAGACCAGCCGGACCTACCTGCGTGGCGAGGACTGCGCCCCCGATCACGGCGAATCCGACGCCGAGTCCAGCGAGCGGTCGCCAGAGGTCGGCCGTGTAGCCCGACTCACGGAGGATGCCGGCGACACTCGCCCCGAGGAGGAGGATGCCACCGACGGCGACCGGATAGAGGCCGATGAACACGCCGAGTTCCGACAGGGCGAACCCGAGTGCGACGAACAGCGGCCACGGACTGGCACGCCGGTTGGGGGCCTCCACGTTGGAGTGTTGGCTCATACGAAACCCTCGTGCGGTAGCGTCAAAGGTCCATCGGAGCCGACAATGCCGTCCGGGACATCGCTGGATCGTTGCACTGTGTTGGACTCCGGTTGTCCCCCATCGTGTGAACTCGATCGCTGGCACAAAGTATATGCCTCGCATGGGACTTGTTCTGGACAATGACTACACGTGCAATCGAGCGCGTCGACCAGTGGGAGACGCGCTCGTTTACCGGGGGCTATCGCGGCCTGCACGAACTCGCCGAGGCGGAATTCTCGGGCGTCGTGCGCGCGGGAGCGGCCACGTTGTGTATGCTAAATGGAACCGTCGTTGGCGTTCTTGACGGCTCGATCGAGGACTTCGAGGCGGCGGAGGGTACCGCCTACGCCGCGCCGACACCGGCGCTGCCGCTTCTGGTCGTGATGCAGGAGCGAAGCGACGAGGTCCGGGCGAAGTACTACACGGAAGATACGCCGTTGTCAAAAGTCGATGAGACGCTCGCTGACGGCAAGTTCACGGGTTTCGTCGAACTCTCGGAGAACGTCCTCAGCGGGGACTACTACGCTGTCTATCACGCCGGCCGCTCGATGAGCGTCGCGTTTGTCGGCGAGCGCGGAGAACTGCTGCGCGACGAGGAGGCGTTCGAGCGAGCCGACGACGAAGTCGGGATCTACGAGGTCCGACCGGTCGACATCGACGTCATCGAGGTGCCCGATGTAGCGCCCGAATCAGACGACTTGCCGTCGAGCGATCTTGCGGCCGGCGGTGGCGTCGGTGGTGACGAAGTCGACGCGTCCACCGAAGACCCACCGGTGGTAGACGAAGAGACGGGCGAGACGACCCGAGAGGACGAGACGGCCCGAGAGGACGAGACGACGCGAGAAGGGGAATCCACGCCTGCCGAGCGCGAAGACGATGACGTAGCTGCTGAGACAACCGGCCAGGACGGCGCTGTGGATAACTCTAGCCACGAGGCAACAGCCGATACCGAGAGTGACGCCGCCGAGGCCGACAGTGATACCGAATCAGCCGGCACTGACACGGATGCACCACCGCAGCCGGCCGACACTACCACTGACGGTGCTTCGGATACGGCGGACTCGTCGCGCCCTGACCGACAGACTGCGGGCGAGCGACAGTCCGCACCACCGGAGTCTGATTCGGCACGGACGCGGGAGGCTGACACGGATCAGACTGCCGCGGGGACACAAACAGAGGTCGAACAAACGGAGTCAACTGACGACCCAGAGCGATCGGGAAACAGCGACCGTTCCGGGGCGTCATCAACGACCGAGTCTCGTTCCATTCGGAGCCAACAGGTGGACCGACAGCGGACTGATACAACTGCGTCGAACCACCCTGGAGCGGCGGCTGCCAGGCAAACGCAAACAACGTCGAGTGTTGCTGCCGGGACACCTTCCGACCTCGAGATTCGAACGATACCCTCGCTTGATCCGGACAAATCCTGGGGCACAGACGAGAATGGACCCAAGGCCAGTGCTGCACCGGTTCCGCCTGTCGATACTGGTCACGCCGGGTCGGCTTCCCAGGACACGGTGGATCATCGTCGGGAGCGAAACGAGTCGACCGCACACTCTCAAAGCGATATTTCGGAGCAATCGGAGTCGGAGGAGTCTCCGCGACAAGGCACGGCCACCACGCAGTCCCCGAGCGGATCGGACGCCGAGACGGACAACCAACCGTCCACCCGAACCCAAAACGAGCCCAATCAGACCGATGGCCAGGTGCGTGAACTCAAGGCACAAATCGAGGAGCGTGAGGCCCGCATCGAGGACCTCGAAGATCGCGTCGAGACGACCGAAGCCAATCGTGACGAGCTCAAGGCCGAACGTGACGAGTTACAGGCCGAACGTGACGAACTGCGGGAAGAACTCTCGGACGTTCGAGCCGAACTCGAGTCCCTCAGAGAGGAGCGCGACAGCCTCGAAGCGAACCTAGAGGAACTCGACGTAAACGCCGACACTGTCACACACCGGATGAGCCGCCAGGAGGCGATCGAAGGGACGAACCTCTTCGTTCGATACGATTCGAAGAGCGCGCCCACGCTTGCGGCCGCTCGCGAGTCCGGAGCAAGTCAGTCCGACGTCAAAGAGAACCTCTCGGTCGAGTACCACACCCAGTTCGAAGTCGAGGGGGCCCACGTCGAGGGCCAGCCCTTCGAACAATTTCTGCGCGACACGATGGAACACCGGTACGTCACCTGGGTTGTCGAGGAACTCCTCTTCGAGATCCGCGACACCGGCCACCGCGAGGCGATGGCCGATCTCTACGACGCGTTGCCCCACATCGATCGTGTCGAACTCAACGGCTCGGTCGGCGTCGAATACGACGAGGACGGACAGACCAAACGCTCTCAGGAGTCTTTCGACGTCGTCTTTCGCGACCGGATGGGGAATCCGCTCGTCGTCGCGAACCTGAACGATTCGCGACAGGCGGCGACCGAGAACCAGATGAACTCGCTGGTCACGGCTGCGACACGGGTCGGTGAAACGAGCGATTCGCTCGCGGGGGCGATGTTCGTCACCTCGAGTTTCTTCGAACCGGCTGCCCTGGAAACGACTGCCGAGGCGACCGGCGGTGGCCTACTCAGCCGGGACAAACGGGAGAGTTTCGTCAAACTCTCGCGAAAACAGGGCTACCACCTCTGTCTCGCCGAAGCGCGTGACGATCAGTTCCACATGGCCGTCCCTGAACTGTGAGGGAGCGTCCGCTCACTGCAAACGGTGAAAGGGTGTCCGGTTGCTGAACGTAGACAGTAACGGCTATCGCCGCGTCGGACGACAGATGACGTCGAAACGAATCTCAGCCTTCGATCTCGGCCGCATCCTCGATCTTCATGCCTTCGAGCTTTTCGATGGTCTGATCGACCTTGTTGTCGAGGTCGTCGACGAACTCGTGGGTGTGGTCTGTCGTGATTGCACCCTGGCTCGAGGGCTCGATGAGGTTCTCCTCTTCGAGAACTCGCAGCGAGTAGCGTACCTTGTGATGGGGGTAACCCGTCTCGTTGGACATCTTGACGATGCCGATCGGTTCGTTCTCGATGACCATCCGGAGAACCTGGAGATGCCGCTCCAGCATGTCGACTTCCTTTTCGAGCCTATCTATCATGGCACGTGTTAACTTGTGTTCAGAGGGTTTAAAGGTTGCTGTCCGGTGGTCGAAAAACAACTGAAGATGCTTTGTGAGCGTCGGATATAACCCTTGTGATAGAGTGACTATCAGGACGCGCCGACCGTAATCTGTTTATCGGGGTGGAAAAAACGGGCGAGTGATGACCGTTACGATCGTTGGGTCACAACTCGGCGACGAGGGAAAGGGCCGGGTCGTCGACCTCTACAGCGACGAAGCCGACGTCGTCGTCCGGTATCAGGGCGGCGACAACGCCGGTCACACGGTGTGTCACAGCGGGGAAGAGTACAAGCTGTCACTGGTGCCAAGCGGCGCGATCCGGGGGAAAGTGGGCGTCCTCGGGAACGGGTGCGTGATCAATCCACGGACCCTGTTCGACGAACTACAGATGCTCCGGGACCGGGATCTCGACCCCGACGTGCGCGTCGCCGAGCGTGCACACGTGATCATGCCGTTCCACCGCGTCCTCGACGGGATCGAAGAGGACGTCAAAAGCGAGGATGACCAGGAGGTCGGCACCACCGGTCGTGGGATCGGTCCGACCTACGAGGACAAAGCCGGCCGTCGTGGCGTCCGAATCGGCGACCTGCTCGACCCCGATGTCCTGCGAGATCGACTCGAATACGTCGTTCCCCAGAAGCGTGCGATCGCCGAGGACGTCTACGGTCTCGACGTCGACAACGTCGAGGAATACCCGAGCGCCTTCGATATCGATGCGCTCTTCGAGGAGTTCAACGAGTACGGTCGCCGGATCGAACGCGAGGACATGGCCGTCAACGCCGGCGCGTTCCTGTCCGAGGCGCGGGCCTCGGGCAAGTCCCTCATGCTCGAAGGGGCCCAGGGGACGATCATCGACATCGATCACGGGAACTATCCGTTCGTCACCTCCTCGAACCCGACCGCCGGCGGCGCAACGGTCGGCACCGGCCTCAGTCCCGGCGTCATCGGCGACGGCGAGGTCGTCGGCATCGTCAAGGCCTATCTCACGCGGGTCGGCAGCGGGCCACTCCCCACGGAACTGGGCGGCGTGCCCGGTGACACGCCGGGCTACGACGGCGACCCCGAGAACCCGCGGACCGAGGCCGAGGAACTCGCGACGTACATCCGCGACGCGGGCGACGAGTACGGGACCGTCACCGGCCGGCCACGCCGGGTCGGCTGGCTCGACATGCCGATGCTTCGCCACGCCGCCCGTGCCAGCGGTTTCACCGGGCTGGCGGTCAATCACGTCGACACTCTCGCCGGGCTGGACGAAATCAAGGTAGCCGAGGCCTACGAACTCGACGGCGAGCGTCTCGAGACGATGCCGCCGACCACCGAGCGGTGGGCCGACTGCGAGCCCGTCTTCCGGACCTTCGACGGCTGGGACGAGCAGGACTGGGAAGCGGTCGCCGCTGAGGGATACGACGCGCTCCCGGAGAACGCCCAGACCTATCTGGAATACATGAGCGACGAACTCGACGTCCCGATCTATGCTATCGGCGTCGGCCCGTCGCGTGAGGACACGATCGTTCGGGAAACGCCGTACTGATCGCCCACCGCAGGACTACGTTTCGCTGTCGGGGCCGACCTTGCCCGCCGCCACCATCGCCTCGAAGGGATTATCGTCGATCGTTAGCGGGAAGTCAACGCGCCCACGACGACGGACCGAATCGTAACCACCGAAGATGATTTCGGCGGTGTTCAACCCGTTTTGCGCCCGGAGTTCGGACTCGCGGTCGCTCCCGACGGCGTCGATCACGTCGTCGATCGCTCGTTGGTGATAGGCGTTTCCGTATTCGTACTCACCCGTTCCGGCGTGATGAAGCGTCTCGCCGTCAACGTCGACTGTCTCCCAGGTCCCCGACCCGGCCCGCCGGACTTCGAGCATCGGCCCGTCGTCGGCGTCGATTCGGATTTCGCCATCGTTGCCGACGAGGCGGAACGCGGCCCCGACCAGGTCGGATCGCTCGCCGGTCGAAAGGAGCCCATCGACGCCGTTGTCGTACGTCCACTGGGCGAGCATCTGGTTCTCCTGGTGCATCCCGAAGCGGACGTCTTCCTCGCGGTAATCGAGCTGGGCCAGCACCCACTCCGCCCCGGGCTCGCCGGCGAACATCCCCGCGAGGTCGATGCTGTGTGCGCCGGTGTCATAGAAGTCATCCCACCCGATCTCGACCCGCTGGAGCTCGCCGATCTCACCCGCGTCGAGTAGTTCCGTCGCGGCCCGAAACGGCCGGCCGAAGCGACGCATTCGGTGGAACGTCAACTGGGTGTCGGCCCGCCAGGCTGCCTGTGCCATCCGCTGTGCGCCGGCCCACGTGGCTGCCATCGGCTTTTCACAGTGGATCGCGTCGACGCCACGGCGAGCGGCCGCGACCGTGAGATCAGCGTGGGCTTCGGGCGGGACCGTCAGGCTCACCACGTCCGGTTCGACGGCGTCGAACAGTTCGATTGCATCGTCGAAGCGGCCCTCCTCCGGGATGTCAAACCGATCAGCGAACGCGTCGACGCGATCGGAGTGCCGGTCGGCCGCGGCAACCAGTCGTGTCTCGTCGTTACGTTCGTAGGCTTCCGCGTGGCGATACGCCATCGACCAGCTGTCCGTTGTCGGGTTCTCGGGTTCCGCACCCGTTCCGACGACGGCGACGTCGTAGGTCATCGTCTTGGCCGACGGACGGGGCACGTATCGGCGTTTCGGGAACGGGTGTTCCCGTGAATCAATCCGACGCGAGCGGCACGTTTTTGCCGCGGGGGGCGTAGGTAGAAGTATGCAAGAAGACCTGATGGACATTATCTGCTGTCCGCTCGACAAACACGATCTCGAACTCGACATCGAGGAACGCGAGGACGGGGAAATCGTCGCCGGGACGCTGACGTGTACCGAGTGTGGCGAGACGTACCCGATCGAGGACGGCATTCCCAACCTGCTCCCGCCGGACATGCGCGAGGACGCACCGGCCTAGAGCTTTTTTACCGGTCCCATCGGAGAGACACGTGTGGTAGACCCGCTCCCCGTCCACGTCAACCGCGAGGAACTTCACGACATAGCGGTGCCCACGTCCTTCGAAACCACCGGCACGTTCGACGTTCGACTCGTCAATCACGGTCAGCCACTGCACGTCCATCTCCACCTCGATGACGACCTCTCGACCGTCGCGAGCCTGGAGGCGACTAATCACTACGTCGACGGCGAGAGCGAGCGACGGGTTACAATCACGGTTCGTGATGGAGCGACCGTCCACGGCAAGCTCAAGGTCGTCAGCGGCTACGGTGCCCAGACGCGCTACGTCGACGTGATCGTAACCGAACCCGACGAGGAGGAAGGCTCCGTTCGAGTCGACGAATCGCTTGCCGAACCCCAGCCTGTCGCCGAGGACCAGACCGAGGGGCTCGTTGCCGACGGGCCGGTCGTGCCAGTCGCTGCTCTCGCTATCGGTGCCCTCGTCGTCACCGCCGGGATCGCATTTGCTCTCCAGGCGTTCGTCGTCGGTCTGGGTGCGCTCGTTGTTCTGGCCGGCGTGATCGTCGCACTGTACGTCCTTTTCGTCGAGTGAGCGTCACGGCCTCGCAGTACAGTTATGGTGGTGTCCGCCGGAGACGAACGTATGACGCTGGCAGCGAGAGCCCGCGAAGCCGCCCGCGCCCACCCGTTCGTCCACGAAGGCCTGCGTGCAGGCGTGATCAACTACTCCGCCGCCGCGCGGCTGCTCGACGTCGGTGACGAGGAAGCGGTTGCCGCTGCGCTTCGGCGATACGCCGCGGAACTCCCCGAACGTGATATCCCGGATGGGTCCCCACGGGTCACGATGCACAGCGGGCTGGGCGCTGTAGGGCACGACGACGGCGACGGCGAATTACTCACAGTCGGCGAGACGACGTATGCCGAGAACGCCGGGTCGCTGACCGGCGTGGCGGCCACTGGTGACATCCACGCGCAATCGCTGGTTCGGGTGCTCGCCCGACTCGACGCCGAGGACGTCGCCGTCGAGGCTGCCGCCGTCGCCGACGGGTATCTCGTCCTCGTCGTCGATCGCCGTGACGGGCCGGACGTGGTCCGGTTCGTCGAAGCGATGATCTGAGAGACGTGATCGGCGTGTCGGGCCGGCTTCGACGGATTGAAGCGCTCGCCCCGTCGACCGTCCCACGATGACCCTACGCGTGACGAACACGCTCTCGGGCGAACGTGAGGCCTTCGAGCCACAGGATCCGGACGCGGTCACCTTGTATTACTGTGGCCTCACGACGTCCGATCCGCCGCATCTCGGCCACGCCCGCGGCTGGGTGCACGTCGACGTGATGCACCGCTGGCTGTCGTGGCTCGGCTACGATGTCCACCACGTCGAGAACTTCACCGACGTCAACGAGAAGATCGTCGCCCGCGTCGGCGAGGTCGGCGGGAGCGAGGGCGACGTCGCCCGGACGTATATTCAGGACGTGATCCGGGACATGCGGTCGCTGAACCTCAAACGGGCCGCGGTGTACCCGCGCGTCTCCGAACACGTCCCCGAGATCATCGACCTCGTCGAGACGTTGATCGACCGAGGCTACGCATACGAGGCGAACGGCTCGGTGTACTTCGACGTCACCGCGTTCGAGGACTACGGCGAGCTCTCGAACCAGACGGTCGAGGAACTCGACGCCCAGGGCGATCCCGACGAGCGGGGGGAAAAGCGCCATCCACAGGACTTCGCGCTCTGGAAGGCCGGCGGCGTCGACCCCGCCGACATCGAAGCGCACCGCCATGCTGACGCTGCACCCGCCGAGGACGCCTGTCAGACAGCGCAGACGTGGGATTCGCCATGGGGCGAGGGCCGGCCGGGTTGGCATATCGAGTGCTCGGCGATGAGCATGACCCATCTCGGGGAAACCATCGACATCCACGTCGGCGGCCAGGATCTGGTCTTTCCCCACCACGAGAACGAGGTCGCCCAGAGTGAGGCGGCGACCGGCGATCGGTTCGCCAACTTCTGGCTCCACGTCGGGTTGCTCGAAACCGGCGAGGAGAAGATGTCTTCCTCGCTCGGGAACTTCGCGACTGTCGAGGACGCCATCGCCGAATACGGCCTCGGCGTCGTCCGGACCTTCCTGCTGTCGACAGCCTATCACAGCCGCGCAACCTACACCGAGGAGACGCTCTCGGAGGCCACAAAGCGGTTCGAGACGCTCGAACGCGGCTACGAACGCGCCGTCGAGGCGGCCGACAGCGTCGACGCGACCGCCAAGACGACCGACGACGCACTCCGGGACGCGGTCGAAACAGTCCGCGAGGCGATCCCGCGTGCGATGAACGACGACTTCAATACCCGTGAAGCACTGGCAGCGCTGGTCGAGTTCACGAGCGCGGTCAACCGCCACGTCGACGAGTTCGAACCCTACGACTACCGTGGCCTTCGACGCGCGATCGACGTGTACGACGAGTTTGCGGTCGGCGTCCTCGGTCTTCCGCTGGGTGACAACGGGGGCGACACCGGCGACGTTCGCCTGGCCGAGGATCTGGTCGAACTCGTCCTCGACGTTCGTGCCCAAGAGCGCGAGGCCGGCAACTACGAGCGCGCTGACGAGTTACGCGACGAACTCGCCGCACTCGGTGTCGAGGTCCAGGACAGCGACGACGGCCCGACCTATCGGCTGCCCTGAGATAGTCGCTTTCCCCGTTCGGTCGGATTTCTCACGCCAACGCTTTTTTCACAGGCTCACGAGGAACGGATATGCGAATGCTGATGGCCGGAGTAGTGCTTTCGCTTCTCGGCTTCAGTGGCTACCTCGCGGGCATCGCCATCTCCTATCCGGGGCGATCAATCTCGCTTGCCGCGATCATGATCGGGCTCACGTTCGTTGCGATCGGTCGGGCGAGTGCGATGGAGGGATCGGCGTGATCGACGCACTCGTCTATGACGGGACGGGCGTCGAGTCCGTCGAGGATATCGCCGCCGCACGCGCGGCAGACGGAACAACGTGGGTCCACGTCGAGGATGCGAGCGACGCGGAGATCGATGCCGTCGCCGACGCGTTTGACCTCCACGCGCTGGCGATCGAGGACGTGCGGAACAACGTCCGGGCGAAATCCGAGGAGTTCAGCGCCTACACGTTCGCCCTGGTCAAGACCGCCCGCCTCACGCGGGGCGAGACCACCTTCGAGGAGGAGATCGACGACGAGCCGGTTGGCCTCTTCATCGGCGATGACTGGCTGGTCACCGTCGCCACCGGCAGCGCCGACCCGGTCGCCCGTGTTCAGGAGAGCGTCCGTCGTGGGGACGAACGGCTGCTCGAACGGGGGCCGGATTTCACCGCCTATCGAGTTCTGGATGTGCTCGTCGACAGCTACTTCGAGATCCTCGAACATCTAGAGGGCCAGATCGAGGCCATCGAGGACGAGGTCGTCGAATCGCCGGATGCCGATCTGCTTGGGGAGATCAACAGTGTCCGCCGGGAGTTACTGTCGTTCCGGAAAGTCGTCTGGCCCGTCCGGGAGACGCTTGCGGTGCTCGCCCGCGGTGACGTCACCACGATCCATGCAGACACCCAGAAGTACTACCGCGACGTCTACGATCACCTGGTGCAACTCGTCGACTTGCTGCAGACGTACCGTGATCTGGTGGTCGGGACGCGGGATATCTATCTCAACGCCCTCTCCCAGTCGACTAACGAGGTGATGAAGGTCCTGACCGTCGTCGCGACGATCTTCATCCCGCTGACCTTCGTCGCCGGCGTCTACGGCATGAACTTCTCCGGCGGGGCGTACAACATGCCCGAGTTGGCCTGGGAGTTCGGCTATCCGGCGGTCATGCTCGGCATGGCCGGCGTTGCGGCACTGATGGTGTTTTACTTCCGGCGGCAGTCCTACCTGTGAGAAGTAACGCTGTCTGTGGCCTTCGCTGCCACGTTAACGGCCCAATTGTTCAAGACGAACGCATTGAGTGTAGTCATGCTTCGTTGGATGCCCTTCGTATGTCACATTTCCCTGCTGTGACTGTCCGATATCACTGAGAACCCATGAACAAACCGGTAGTGTTTAGTTTAGCAGGAATCGCTTGCAACAGCCAGAAAGTCCCGAGTGGCTCCGGTTGAGGGTAGCGAGGGACCGCCGGTCCCTCGGACAGTCGGACGGCGTCGCCGTCCGACGACCTCGCTGCGCTCCTCACTCCGTTGCGGTGTCCGCTCCCGGGCGCGCAGCGCCCGTTCGCGCGTGCCGAGGCGCGTAGCGCCTCGCGCCTTACTTCGGCCGTCTTCCCGGAGCCACTCGCCCCTTTCAGTCCCGCCCATGCCGGCTAACCAACCGGCCTCGGGTGGGACTGAAAGGGGCCGCGCTCTCAGCAAGCCCCGACGACGCAAGCACCCACTGGAGCGCAGCGAGTCGCGGCAGCTGAGAGCGCGGGGGCTTTCTGGCTATCTCACCCAAGAATCGCTTAACTAAACACCGCCAACAAACCACTCCAAAGTAGACATATCATTTTTCAGACGGTATCCTCTCTCGCAAAAGAATAACAGCTACAATAGAAATGATAGTGAGAATTACAGATGGCAGAGATGTCTTTATACCCATTCGAATATATGTGTGATACGCCCATATTGAGAATAAAATAGGGATAACAAATAGCAAATTCTTTTTTGAAACAAAAATATCAAAAAATGCTAGAGTACCTGCAATCAGTGATAAGATAGCTATGACCTTCGTTACAAGTCTATCTGGACCGAAAAACAAAACCAGACATATGAATATCAAAATCCCAAATAGCAGTCCTCGTATCTTTTGTGAATGCAGTGGATTGTCAAGCATAGCTTAAATTTATCTTTGATCGTCGCTTGTTGGTTTTCCGGTGTGATCGGAAATATCTACCTGTAATTTCTATTTTCTAATATATTAAAAGTTATCTATTTACGGTGGGGCAGGGGAGACGACCAAAAATGCAATGATAATTGCCACTATGGCGATAGCAATAGTCCCGGCAGCCGAATTTCTTGAATAACCTAAGTTGTTTTCAACTATGTCGCCGGCTGTATTCCACACTTCATCTGCGATAGTGTGGACAGCAGCAGTAGGATCAACATTCGGTAACTCGTAGCTGGCACAAGATTCAGACAGCGGTTCTCCCACCCACACTGCTGCTAAGTCAGTTTCAATTCCGATCCATACAGATTGTTCCCAGACAACTTCTGATTCTTCTAATGGGTTAATAGTAATTGTTTTCTCAGCAAATGTCACATCTACGGAAACCAATGGCGGTGTTTCTCCACCTGGGCAGTCCACACAATCACGAGGCTGACCGAGATTATCAACAATACCACCCGTCTGTACGCACATTTGCCTACCAAGGGAAATAGGATAGCAAAAATCAAGTGGTAATCCGGTTGGAACTGGAATCGGAATTGTCATTATTCATCGCCCCGTTTATTTTTAACTACCTGTTTTTCTATATTCTTTTCTTCGAATGCGATGTACGAGCGAGGAACTTTGCGCTGATACCGGATGAAGTCATTCACATATTCAATCCTGTTTCCATGCTTCCACCTGGGTTCGTAGACTCCTGTTTTGGAATTTTCTGTAATCTGATATATTTCGGTCGGCGTACCGTCAACATTTGATATATTTTCAGCGATATATAGCTGAATACCATCACCGAATGCCGCAGTTACGAATGCAATTCTATTTTGTGACGGGTGCTTTCGGGCCCCAGCAGCGATTGCACGTAGTGGGACTGCCTTCTCAATGTCTATTTGTGTGTATCTTTTCGAATCTTTCTGCTTTTTCTTATTCTTTTTCGCCAAGGCAACGGTTGGAATTGAGGTAACAGCACCGATGCTTGCGGTACTCTTTAGCACGTCTCTTCTACGCATGGTTCAAAACCTAGTTGAAACATGCTATATATAAATATTATCATATCGTCCATTACATCTGAGATTTGGGTTCGGCGTTATCTATTTTCGCCGCATCATTCCCGCTCACACTCCGAGGATCAACGGCCCGATCAACACGCCCATTAATGAGACGCGCCGTGCTCCCAGTCTCGCGGGAATCAGGCCGACCAGCGTGCTGACGGCGAAGACGGCAACGCCGATCGGCCCGGCGAAAAACCCCGAGAGCAACGCCAGGACGGCGAGCACGCCGACCGATAGCCGGACGTGATCGAGCCGTCTGACTGCCCGGAGATACCAGTCGCCGACCACCACGACGAGGACGAAACCTACGGCCGCCGCGATGAGAACCGAAGCGACGAGCAGCGGCCACGCGAGCGGCGCGCCCGAGCGATCGAGCGCGACCAACACTCCAGTCCGTGGATTCCCGAAGGCGATGAGCGCACAGAGTGCAAAGAGGGTATTCGACGTATTCACGCCGCTGGTGGTCACGACGAACCCGCGGCTGCCGTACTTCGACGGGGCGCTGACGAGCGCCAGCGTCGCCGCGATGGCGCTGGAGACGCCCGGCAGGTAGCCCACGATCGCCCCCGAGACGGTGCCCAGCAGCGCGAGTCCGCCGACTGACTTTCGTGTAGTTCGGACGGTGGGGTCGTCCTGGCTCGGGACGCCGGCGCCACGCATGGCGTCGATCAACACCGGCGCGCCGAACAGCCCGCCGAACAGCGGCGCGAGCATGCTTCCGACCGGGAGGACGCCGTCGGCGGGCACGTCGAGCGTGACGACGCCAAGGGCGGCACTGACGAGAAACGATAGCAGGGCGGCCTTCCGGGCGTGATTGGTCGGCTCCGTCGCGATGATTGCGGCTGCGATGGCCGTCAACACGACTGGCAATCGCTCGGCAAGCATGGGATAGACTTCGAGCATGACGAGCGTCACCGGGACCGCGAGCGGGAGCGCGAAGACGACGGCGAGTCCGCTTCCCAGCGCCGAAAGTCGAAGGGCCTCGCGACCACGGCCGCCGAGGACGAGACGATGGCTCGGCAGCGCGCTCGCGGCCATCGCGGGATCGGGGACCCCCAGCGCGAGTGCGGGCACGAAATCCAGAAATGTGTGCACGACGCCGGCGGCGAGCATGGCTGCCCCGACCAGCCGCGGCGGGGCGGGTACGCTCGGCGCGACGGCTGCCAGCAACAACGCGAAGTTGTTCGCGTGCAGGCCGGGCGTCAGCCCACTGATCGTCCCGAGGCAGATCCCGCCGGCGATTGCCACGACGGCCAGGGCGGTCGATTCGGGGGCGAACGCGATTCTGACGCCGAGATCAAACACGGCGGAAATGGGCCCTCTCCCGGATTTAAACCCCCGCTCGGAAAGTGGACACCACTCCGGCGTTGGGACGCGCTCCCCCACGAAAGCGACTTGTTAAGTGAATCCACGGCCAACCCGGAACCAATGACGGAAACCGATCTCGAAGATCTACGTCGGGGTACTGATCTCGTCAAGCGTGGCTTCGCGAAGATGCAAAAGGGCGGCGTCATCATGGACGTCGTCAGCCCGGAACAGGCCCGGATCGCCGAGGACGCCGGTGCTGTCGCCGTGATGGCCCTAGAAGCGGTCCCGGCCGACATCCGCAAGCGCGGCGGCGTCGCCCGGATGGCCGACCCCGCAGACATCCAGGATATCATCGACGAAGTTTCCATCCCAGTGATGGGCAAATCCCGGATCGGCCACACCAAGGAGGCCCAGATCCTCGAAGCCATCGGCGTGGACATGGTCGACGAGAGCGAGGTCCTGACGCCCGCCGACGACGCCTATCACATCGACAAGCGCGACTTCACGACCCCATTCGTCTGCGGGGCGCGCAACCTGGGCGAGGCCCTGCGTCGTATCGATGAGGGCGCGGCGATGATCCGGACGAAAGGCGAGGCCGGCACGGGCGACGTCAACCAGGCCGTCCACCACCAGCGGACGATCAAGGGCGCGATCCGGCAACTCGAAGGGATGAGCCACGAAGAGCGTGAGGCATGGGCGCGTGAGCACGAAGCCCCAGCCGAACTCGTCCACGAGACCGCCGAGATGGGTCGCCTCCCGGTCGTCAACTTCGCCGCCGGTGGGATCGCGACGCCTGCGGATGCCGCACTGATGATGCACCACGAGTGTGACGGCATCTTCGTCGGGTCGGGTATCTTCGGTGCGGCGGACCCCGAGGCGATGGGTCGGGCGATCGTCGAGGCCGTCAACAACTACGACGACCCCGAACGGCTGGCCGAGATCGCTGCCGGGACCGGCTCCGGGATGAAGGGCGACGCCAACGTCGACCTGCCGGAAGACGAGCAGTTGCAGGGCCGAGGTGTCTGAGGCTCTTTGCGGCCCATTTGACGGCGGTCGACGACAAGTCGTTTTTTCACGTGGCCGACAGTGGTCACCGTCACAGTAACACCCAAGTCCGTTCATCCCGCTGTGCCCTGTATGGTCTCTCTTGTCTCCATGGTCTCGGAATTTCGGCAGTTTCTGGAGGAGTTGGCAACGACGGAAGCACGCATCGCCGCGAGCGTCGGCGTCGCGGTACTCGCGATCATTATTGCGGCGTTCGTCCTTCCGTTCGGCCTCGAACGAGCGTATCGGCTCATCGCGACCCGTCTCGGGACAAGTCGTGTTGCCGACGGGGTTCGCCTCGTCGGCGGGTACGTTCCAGGTACCGTCGCCGAGGGCTTCGTTCGTCTTGTGCAGGTACTGGTCCTGGCGGCGGCCGGGATTTCATTGCTGGTTATCTGGGGACTCGTCGACACCGCCGAGATGGTGCTCACGTATTTCAGTGGGTCAGTTCCTTTCCTCGGCCGTGTGGGGTTGACACTACTGTTCGCCCTGCTGGCGTACGTCGGCGCCGACCAGTACAAGCAGATGGTCGTCCGGATCGGGGAGGAGGCCACCTGGCTGACCGATCATCAACGGGAGATCGTCATCAGGATGGGGCAGATAGCGATCCTTCTGGCTGCCGGACTGATTATTCTCACCGTCTGGGGGATCAATCCGGAGGGGCTGTTGGTCGGCGCGGGCTTTCTCGGCATCGTCGTCGGCCTCGCGGCCCGCCAGACGCTGGGCGCGCTGATCGCCGGCTTCGTGTTGATGTTCTCGCGCCCGTTCGAGATCGGTGACTGGGTCGAGATCGGCGACCAGGAGGGCGTCGTCACCGACATTACGATCATGAACACGCGCCTGGAAAACTTCAACGGCGAGGTCGTCTATCTGCCGAACGACCGCGTCAACGAACGGGCGATCGTCAACCGGAGTCGACGGGGATCACTTCGCCTTCGTGTCGACGTCGGTATCGACTACGAAACCGATCCGGAACTCGCCAAGAATGTCGCCATGGAGACGATCAAGCAGATCGACATCATCGCGGACGCGCCCCCGCCACAGATCGTCCCGAAGTCCTTCGGCGATTCGGCGATCGTCCTCGAGATGCGTTTCTGGATCGACCACCCGACACCACCCCGGAAGTGGAACGCGACCGAGCGGGTCGTCACCAACGTGAAAGCAGCCTTCGACCGCGAGGGGATCAAGATCCCGTTCCCGCAGCGTGAACTCAGCGGCCGGACCGAAACCAACGGCTTCCGTGTGCAGCAATCAGAAAACGCGGTCGACGACGTCTGACCTCAGTAAAGTCGCGTCCCGTCACCGATCTGGGTCTGGTAGGCCCGGGCGTCGATCCCTCGTGCGTCGAACGTGTCGAGCATCGCGTTGGCAACCGACCGCTGGTCCCGGCTTCGAGTGACGGCGAGGACGGCTGGGCCGGCCCCGCTGATCGTGACGCCGGTCGCCCCGGCCGCGAGTGCCGCATCCCTGACCGCGTCGTAACCGTCGATGAGTTTCGCTCGGGCGGGCGTGACGACATCGTCTTCCATGCCTCGCCCGACGAGTGCCGGGTCGTCACGGTACATCCCGGCGGTCAGTGTCGCCGCGTTGCCGACTGTCTCGACCAGTTTCTCGACGGTCGTCTCCGTCGGCACCACCTTGCGTGCGTCCCGCGTCGAGACGACGATCTCCGGGAGTGTGACGACGATAGAGATGTCAGTGTCGATCTGAGTGACGCCACCGGGCGTGGCAATGGTGAATCCGCCGAGGATCGCGGGTGCGACGTTGTCGTCATGGGCGTCCCCGGAGACCACAGCCTCTCCCTTGGCCGCGATGGGGACGAGTTCTTTCCGGGACTTTCCACGATCATAGAGGTCGTTCAGTGCTACCGCCGCCGCCGCGGCGCTGGCGGCTGAGGATCCCAGTCCCGACGCTGGTCGAATCCCCTTGTCGATCTGGATGTGGGCTGGCGCGTCAAGCGCCTCGGCGACCGCACCGACGGTGTTTTTCTCGGGATCCTCCGGAATGAACTGACTGCCGGCCCCAGTCACCTCGATCGTCGTTCGGTCGGCCCGCTCGACGCGAACAACGTCCGCCGGACGGGAGAGTGCGATCCCGAAGACATCGAACCCGCTCCCGAGGTTGGCGCTCGTCGCCGGGGCACGGGCAGTGCGCATACCGGCCTTTTCCGTACTGCAGTCAAAAAGGTAGCGAACCCGACTGCGACTCTCCTTCCCGTAAACATAAGCCACCGTCTCTCGAATTGGAAACAGAGTCGAGTCGATGGTTCAACTGTCCGTGTCCGTCATCGTGGCTGCTGGCAGTGCTGCCGGGGGAGTCGTCGCTGCCTGGTTGACTGTCTTCGCGTGGCGACGACGCGAAGTCGAGGCCGCCACGCCGTTCGCGCTTCTCGCGGGAGCGGCAAGCATCTGGTCGTTCTGCTATGCCGGTGCCCTGCTGACTGAAAGTGCGAGCGCCGCGTCAATACTGTTGCTAACGTCGGCGGTTGCCGGTGCACAGGTTCCCCCATTGTGGGTCGTCTTTTCGATTGTCTATACCGGGTTCGAGCGATATCGACGATCGGTCCTCTATCCGGTACTGTGGACCGGTCCACTCGCGTACGTACTGTTGGTGATTACAGCGCCGGTTCATGGGCTGGCGGAGACGACCGTGCAGTTCCAGACTGTTGCCGGTATCACCGCTCCGGTCCCGCAGGATGACACGGCAACTGCGGCCTATACGGCCCTCTCGTATCTCTTCCTTCTCGGCGGCTACCTCCAACTCGTGCGGTTTCTGGTCGCCGCCCGGAACGTCTACCGCAAACAGACGGTCGTCATCATCATCGGCAGCGTCTTTCCACTTCTGGCAAACGCCTTGTACGTGATGGGCTTTAGCCCCCATCCTGGATTGGATCCGACGCCGCTCGCCTTCGTCCTTACCGGCGGGATCGTCGGCTGGGCGCTGTTCGAGTACGATCTGCTTTCGATTGTGCCACTCGCAAGCGACCTTGTCGTCGATGAATTACCCGATCCGGTGATCGTCCTCGACGACGAAGACGTCGTCGTCGACCACAATACGGCTGCGAAAGCGGCTTTCGGGACGGACGATCTTTCGGGACGAAACCTTTGGGACGCCGTTCCGGAGTTCACCGACCGTCCTGCAGGCGATCAGTTGATATCGGCGAGTTCGACAACAGAGACAGGTGAGGACGGGCTGTACAACCCGCAGACGACTGAGATCACCGACCAGCACAACCAGTATCGTGGCCGGTTGATCGTCTTCCGGAACGTCACGGCCCAGCAGCGGCGCCTCGACCGGATCGAGGCGCTCCAGGCGGCGACGGAAGGGCTCATCGATGCCCGGATCGACGACGAAATCGCCGATATCGCGGTGTCGTTTATCGATCGGATTCTCGACCAGGAGATCGCTGTCGTCTTTCTGGCCACTGACGACGACAACCAGCTTCGACCCGCTGCTGTCTCCTCGGCGATCGAATCAGTGAGTGACGACCGTCCGCCGAACCTGACTGTCGAGGACGAAACGCTCTGGTCTCGATACGAAGAGGCCGATTCGGATGGCGTCGTAACTGGCGACTGGGAATGGGGGCCACTGGAATCGGTCGATGCCGACGAGATGCTTGTTCTCTCGCTGGGCGATCACGGGTTGTTCTGTATCGGGTCAGCGGAGACTGACTATTCGCGTGGGGACCGACAGTTTGCAAGAATCCTTGCCGATGGGACGGAGACTGCGCTGGACCGAGTGGTTCACGAACAGCAACTGCGGGAGAACCGGCGAATCGTCAGACAACACACGGAACAACTCGAGTTTCTAAATGGTGTCCTCCGACACAACATTCGTAACGGGATGCAGGTCATCGACAGCAACGCGGATCTCCTCGGCGCACACATCGGCCCTGATCCGGACAGTCAGCGGTATCTCGACCGGATTCGGGCCCGGACCGCAGAACTCTCGGACCTCACTGCCAGAATCCGTTCGATTACGGACACGGTAACCACTGATCCCGACGGCCGTCTCTGGCCCGTCGAGCTCAAGCCAGCACTGACCGAACAGATCACGGTTATCGAGGACCGTCACGACAACGTCGACATCGAATTTCGCTGTGAAACCGAGCCCATCGTGCGGGCGAACGGACTGATAGAGGACGTCTTCGAGATCATCCTCCAGAACGCCGTCGAACACAACGATGCCGACCGCCCCCGCATCGAAATCGAGGTCACCCACGTCGGGGACTGGCTGCAGGTTCACGTGGCCGATAACGGCCCCGGCATCTCCGATCACCTGAAGGAATCACTCTTCGAGCGGAACGTCTCGGTCAGCGAGACCGCACACGGATTCGGGTTGTATTTCGTGTCGCTGATACTCGATCTCTTTGGCGGGGAAGTCTGGTTCGAAGACAACGAACCGCGTGGGACGATCGCTGTATTGGAGTTTCAACGAGCCCCAGACGAGTAACTCCGTCCGGTATTCCCTGTCGAAAGTGAGCGGTGAAGACAGCAAAAGGCCTATTCGCTGAAGCGCCAATAGCCAGGACATGATTGGCGTCGTCGGCGGCGGAGTCGCGGGGCTGGTAACGGCCCGTCGGCTGCTGGAGCAGGGACATCAGGTAACCGTGTTCGAAGCGAGTGAGGACCTCGGTGGGTTGGCGGCGACCTACGAAACGGCCGGGCATCCGATCGAGCGGTACTATCACCATCTCTCGAAGTCCGAAGAGACGATCGTCGAGTGGATCGACGAACTCGGCCTCGAATCCGACCTGGCGTGGGGGTACAGCAGTACCGCATACTACGTCGACGGGGTCGTCCATCCGATGGACAAACCCTGGGAGATCCTCGCCTACCCGCACCTCTCGGTCTACGACAAGTTCCGCCTTGGCATGCTCGTTCTGGATATAGACGTTCGCGGTGGCATTCCCTCGTTCGACACCTACGAGCGACTCGAAGACTTCGAGGACGTTCCAGTGAAGGAGTTCATCATCGATCACACGTCCCGCGGGTGCTTCGAGCGGTTCTTCAAGCCACTGCTGGAAGCGAAATTCGGCGATCGATGGGATGACGTCAGTGCTGCCTGGCTCCTGGGACGCGTGAAGTTCCGGGGCGAACGGGACCCACTCAGGGGGGAATTACTGGGGTATCCAATGGGTGGATTCGGTCGCCTGATCGACGCGCTGGTCGATGCCGTCGGAAAGATGAACATTTTCACGGGATCCCGAGCGGTCGACATCGGCATCGAAGGCGGTGCCGTCAAGTCCGTGACCGTCGAAACGGATCAGGGGAGGGTCCCACACGCCGTCGACAGCGTCGTCATCGCCACGATGCCCGACGTGCTGGAGTCCCTGACGGGCTACGAGTGCGAGATCGACTTCCAGGGCACCGTCTGTTCAGTCATCAGTATGGAGGAGGCGCTGACGGACACGTACTGGCTCAACATCGCCGACGACGCTCCGTTCGGCGCGCTCATCGAACACACTAACCTCGTCTCAGCAAAACAGTACGGTGGCGAACATCTGTTGTACGCCGTCAAATACATCCAGGATCGCGAGGACGAACTCTGGCAGATGGACGACGAGGGCGTCGAGGAAACCTGGCTCACCGGCATCGAGGACCTGTTTCCGGAGTTCGATCGCGAGTCAGTCAACTGGATCGAAACCTCGCGAAGTCCGAAGACGGCACCCATCTACGAGCGGGGCTATCTCGAGAAAGTCATCCCGTATGATCTGAGCGAGTACGTCGCCGAAGGCGTCTACTACGCCGGCATGGCGTCGCGAGCCCAGTACCCCGAACGCTCGCTCAACGGCGCGATCGTTGCCGGCGAGACCTGCGCCGAGTTGATCGACCACGACGAGTAGCGCTGTCAGGAAGTTCGGCCAGGACGCTGGGACTGTATCGAGGCGTTTCTCAGCTCCCACTCTGGGCGTAGGCCCCAGGCCGCCAAAAGATTTCTCCGCTGGAAACGACACCGAAATATTCATATTCCCTGTGTTTGACGGCCACAGATATGTTTGGCTTGGGAAACCTCGGCGGGACGGTCATGCAACTGGGAATCGGGACGATCGGGCGGTGGGTTCTCTTCCTCGTTCTGTTGGGGCTGTTCCTCGTCCCGGCGCTGTACTTCGGAGTCAGGTACTTCCGTCAATGGCTGGCACTGCGAGGGGCTGGCGAGACGTCGGTCGCCGAAGCCGCCAATACGAACGGCTTGGTGGGTCTCGAAGGCACGGCCGTGGCGGACAAGCCGATCGAACCGGCGCTCGCCGACGAGCGGAGCGTTGCCGCCAAGTACTACCTCAAGGGGATCGCCCCATTGCGCTTGGCCCATGAGTGGAACCCGCTGAATCCGATCGAGAGCCCGCTTGAATCCGGAGCGAACTTCGCTACCCCGTGGCGGACTGTCGACGAGGGCCAGATGACGACCGGGTTCTGGCTCGAAGACGACACGGGACGGATCCGCGTCGAGCCTGACGACGCCTCGGTGTACGTCACCGGCGGGAAACTCCACGCCGAGGTCGATACCGATCGTGACCTCGAATCACAACTGTCCGACGTGGCCGAAGACGAGATCGTCCGGGACAAACGCGAAATCTACGACGGGAAGGGCGAGATCGTCACGTTCGTCTGGTCGGTATTGAACTGGGGCGACCGGTGGTACCGGGAGGGGCACATCGAGAATGGCGACCAGGTGTTCGTCGCCGGGCCGGTCGAGACTGATCAGTCGGTATCTGACGAATCCGGAGCGGTCAACGCCGTCGTTCGGTCCGACGGCAGCGATGGCCCCTTTTTTGTGACGAACCGATCCCGGAACGAACACACGAACAAACTGTTGTACGTGAGTCTGCTGATCTTCGCTGTCAGTGCCGTGTTCATCGGGCTGGTTGGGTGGGGCCTTCTTCAGACTGTCTAGCTCCCGACGGTTGCCCGCCGACCGCGATCTTCTGTGTCTGGAGCGTCGGCATCACAAACCATCGCTGTGTCACCGGCCCAGACGGTAGACGAGCATCACAAGCAGCAAGCCGAAATAGAGACCCAGCGCGTTGCGAACGGAACTCCACGCCGGCGAGTACTGTTGAATACCGAGTGCCATCTCCCCGATTCCGTAGCCGAGAAGTACCACGAATCCCATCCGCCAACTGGTTGGCCGGGACTCCGGACGCCACCGTGTGAGTGCCAGCGCCGCGACGACCGAGACAGCGGTAATTCCACTGTAGGTCTGTGGTATCGACACACCAGGTGCATGAGCAAATGCAATCGCGATCGGGAACAGCACCATGTGGATTGCGACGTGCGTGACGACGAGGTGTTTCCCACGTCCCCAGCTCTCTTTGAGCGATCTAATCGGCTGTGGACCCGCTTGCTCGGCTGACTGGCGAGTGGGGGACATGCGAGAGTGGTCAATCCAACGAAACAAATCAGTTACGCACTCCAGATGCACCCGGTAGGCCGGCCTTCAGCCCTCTATCTCTGCGTCCTCAACGGCGTCCGGATCCACACCGGGGGCCTCCTCGACATCGACCTCCTCGGGTTTCTCGCCGCCGCCGATCACAATTTCGCCGTCTTCGGTCTCGACGTAGACGTCGTCCGCGAATCCACCGATTGCGTGGGGATGGTCGGGATCATCGAGCTTTTCGGGCGTCGATGGAGCTTCGGGCAGGCCGCCCTCCGGCGCGAACTCACCGAGCGGGTCGTCGATCGTGATACCGTGAGACTCGAAGAACTCATGATAGCGATCGTAGTGGGCCTCGACCTCATCGACGGGGAATTCCATCATCTCCGTCCAGCCGTGGTTGTAGAAGTCGAAGTTGGCCTGGGCGTGGGTGATCTCCCGTGCTTCGGCCTCCGGGTGGCCCTCCTCGAGTGCTGCGACGTAGGTGTCCATCGTCGCGTCGAAGAACCCTTCCAGGCGTTCGCGCCGCTCTTCCTGGCGGTTCTCCTCGGCCCAGTCCAGGAAGACACCGGTGTGGAGATCGACCAGCTTGTCGGACACCATCTCGCCCACGACCGGCGCTGTCAAACTCTGTTTGGCGGCCCAGTGTTTGACGCTTTGCTTGATTTTCATCTTGTGATCCGTAGGCGCTCCGGTCACATCAATACCGGGACGACGGCAAGCACCGGCGGACCCGTTCCCAATCTGGCACGGTTTGACGACCATCGAGTCGCCGGCCGAGCGGGCTATCCCAGCCTCTCATCGGGGACTGCCAGCGGGGATTGTGCCGATAGCAATCCACATTAGGCCCCGGTCCCAACATCGGGAGCATGACCACGTCGCACGTGATCCTCGGCGACGGCATCGCCGGGAGTTCCGCCGCGGAGACGATCCGTGAAGCGGATCCCGACGCCGACGTCACGATCATCACCGACGAGGGCGAACCTCTCTACAACCGCATTCTGATCAAGGAGTTCGCCAAAGGTACCCTCCCCGAAGAACCGGTCTCGATTCACGAAGAAGAGTGGTACGAGGAGCGTGACATCGACCTCGCACTCAACACCCGCGTCACGTCGGTCGACACTGACGCGAAGGTCGTGCAAGCCCACGACGGCACCACCTACGAGTACGACAAGCTGCTGGTCGCCACCGGGGGGACACCGACCAGGCTCCCGGTCGAAAACAGTGACGCCGAAGGGGTCCACTACTTCTGGACGTTCAAGGATGCCCGGGCGATCCGCGACCACGCTGCCGAAGCCGAAACGGGCGTGATCGTCGGGGCCGGACTGCTCGGCATCGATCTGGCGGCGATCTGTGGGGCACAGGAAGTCGAGGCCGACTACCTCATGCGGGGCAACCGGTGGTGGCGCTACGCCTTGAGTCTCGACGGCGCGGAGATCATCCACGAGGCACTCAGGGAAAAGGGCGTCACGCCCGTCTTCGAGAGCGGCGTCGAACGGTTCGAGGTCGACGACGACGGCCACGTCACCGGGGCCGTGGACGCGAACGGCGAGTTCCACGACGGTGCGTTCGCTGCCGTCGCGATCGGTCTGGACTTCAATACGGACTTTCTCGAAGACACACCGGTCGAACTCGACGACGGTATCGTGGTCGACGAACACATGCGGACCGGCGTCGAGGACGTCTATGCGGCCGGCGACCTGACGCAGTACTTCGACGTCATCCTCGATGAGCGTGCCCAGAACGGCTCGTGGGGGAGCGCCAAAGAGCAGGGCGTCGTCGCCGCCGAGAACATGGTCGCCGACGAGCCAGTCGAAACGTTTCGCTACGTCTCCTCGTACTCGATCACGCACTTTGATTTCCCGTTTCTGTCCTTCGGTCATCCGACGATCGGCGACGACGAAGCCGAACGAAAATACAGCGACACCGAGTGGCGACGGCTCACGTTCAAGGACGGCCAGCTTATCGGCGGTGTCCTGATCGGCGATCTCTCCCAGCAGCAAGCCTTCAAACAGATCATCCGGGAGGAGCGACCGGTTGGCGATCAAAAGGAGGCGTTACTCGAACCGGAGGTCGACCTCGACGCGTTAGCTGCGCCTGCCGTCGAGAAGTGACGTTGCCTGAAGACGTGCCCTTGTCGGATCGACACCGTTTTGCTCGCGACGCTGTTGTCCCGGGATATGGACGCTGACGCCGACGGAGAGATGACGCTTGCGTTCGACATCGACGCCCTACAACACCTGGCACATCCGGATACAGTGTTCAGTGATGCTCGCCAGTGGAGCAAGTACGTGGGCATCGTCTCCGAAGAGCCGACCTACGTCGTGACGAACTTCGCCCGGAAACACCGGATCCGACAGGACTTCTTCTCCGGACCCCGCGGGCGTGCGGAGAGTTTCGAAACGATCAAAGACCAGTTCGAGACTCCCCGATACGTCTACGTCGGCACTGACGAGGCGGCGGCAGCGGCGGCCCGGTCGAACGGGTGGGAATATCTCGACGTCGAAGACGCCGCCGAGGCAGCCGAGTGGGAACTCGGCGAACCCGAAGTCCCCTCGGCCGAAGACAACTCCGAGACGCGCGATGACTGGCCCTGAGAGCGGACGGCGTTGTCCCTTGGTGGGCAGTTACTTCGGGTACCGCGTCGTTTAACCCCCCGGACCCGCAATCTTCGCCGATGGCTACCCCCCGCGTTCCGAGCGATGAGGACCGGCTGGAACTTCCATGTGGCGAGACCGTAGACATCCACACCTTCGACATGGGCCGGCGCGAATTCGAGTGTCACTGCGGCCAGTCCCACGCCCTCGTGATGGACGTTCATCCGCTGACCAGGTTCCTGCCGTCGTTTCTCGTCGACACTCTGGCCGAGACTGTCGAACCGAGTGGGGAGGCGGAACAACTCGGGACGGGGCACCTGATGGGCATCGTCATGGAAGAATTTCCCGACGACATAGTCGCGAAGGACGTCGAAGACGATGGGGCGATCGGGTGTGGGCTGCTGTGGGTATCCGAATTCGATTCGCGTCGGCTCCACGAGATCGTGGTCGAACTCGTCGTCGACCTCATGGAACACGCGATCAGCCACGCCGAAGACGACACAGCGCGGGAAACGTTCGAGGAAGACATGCGTGAGTTCGACGTGGGAACGTTCGTCGATGCGTACCGTGCCGAACGCGACTTCGACGGGGACAACGATACCCTCGTCTAACCGTAGTGGAAGCTGACGAGTGGCGGTACCCACGCCGTCTGACCGCGACGTGTGACAATTCCGGCGGCAATGACGTCTGTGTGACATTCGGACCCGTCGCCTTCTGTCGAATGGCGGGCAACAGCCGTCAGACGCCAGTCTGACGGTGTTTAATGGTGTTCGGGGACGTTTGTCAGACCATGCTGCGCCACGGCGAGTTCGAGCGGATTCGCGCCGTGCTTGCCGAGACGGATCTCGAGGAGCCACTCACTGCGCGGGAGATCCACGAGGTCCTGCAGGCCCACGACGAACCGTTCGAGAGTCCCCACGAGATCGCGACTGTCCTCGGTCGTCACGCCCAACGAGGGAACGTCGAAGTCATCCGCGGTCACCCCTATCGGTATCGGTTCGACGACCGGGGCCAGTAGCCCCTCGCGCGCTTCTCGATCACAACACGTTTGAGACGACCCGCCGTGGCTCCGCTCGTGCGTAGCGTCATCGATCGGCTGGAGGTACGAGAGCCGCGGCGAGCGATCACACTCGTCGTGTTCGTCGCGCTCGTGGCCCGACTCGTCGCGCTCGACGTGCGGATCGCCCACTGGGACGAGGGTCGAGTGGGGTACTGGATCCTCCACACGGCCGCCACCGGGTGGTGGGAATACCGGCCGATCATCCACGGCCCGTTCGTCCAGCACGTCACCCGGTGGACCTTCGAGATCGGCGGCGTCTCGGATTTCACGATGCGGCTGCCGGTGGCCCTGATCGGGAGCGCGCTTCCGGCGACAGCGTTGCTGTTTCGATCACGGCTTCGCGATGTCGAGACGATTGCCCTCGGTGTCGTCCTCGCGGCGAACCCACTCCTGCTCTATTACTCGCGGTTCATGCGCAGCGACGTCCCGGTCGCCGCCTTCGCGTTCGTCACGCTCGGCGCGCTGGTGGCTGCCGTTGATCTGGACCGTCGACGCTACCTCCACCTCGCGGCGGTCGCGTTCGCGCTCTCACTGACGGTCAAGGAGAACGCAATCCTGTATCCGGTCTCGTGGCTCGGAGCCGGCACGCTCCTGGCTCTCTCCCGACTCGCCGACGATCACGACGACGGTAGTGATCCGCGGGCGACACTGCGACGATGGGCGCGTGCCATCCGCCGCCGCGCGTGGGCCTGGCGACGGAGCCTCGTCGTGCTCCCCGTCGAGATGCTTGCGGTGATCGTGTTCTTCTACGCACCACGCTCGCCGAAGACGGACGTTGGCCTCTGGAGTGCGGTGGCCGACCCGACATTGCTCCCCGGAGTAGTGGGGCAAGCCACACTCGGATCGATGGGGGAGATCGCGGACCTCTGGTTGTCACCGAGCATCCGTGGGCACGCGTACGGCCCGTATCTCGTGCATTTCCTGATCGTGCTCGCCGTCGCTGCCGCCGCGACCGCCGTGTTCGCGGCCCTGGCAGTTCGGTGGCAGCCACGACCCGCCGTGACGTTCTGTGGCTGGTGGGCACTGTCGGGCGTCGTGGGCTATCCATACGTCGCCGACGTCAAAGCGCCGTGGCTCGCCGTCCACGTCGTGATCGCACTGGCGATCCCCGCCGCCATCGGGCTCGTCGCCACTATCGAGCGATGTCGGAGCGCTCGCGTCGAGCGCCGCCAACTCGAAGCGATCGGTTTGGCCGCATTGCTCGTCTCTTCGGGCGGCTTCGTCATTGCCTCGGCCGGGCTAACGACCTTTCAGCAGCCGCCGCACGAACTGAACATCGTCGCACAGGGCGGACAGCCGAGTGGCGACCTCCGTCCAATAATCGAGGACATGCAGGCGGTCGCAGCCCACAATGAGGGGACAGACGTTCTCTACTACGGCAACCTCTCAATCAGGGACGAAGCTCGGGCGGATCACCCACCGGTCCCGCCACGCTGGTTCAACCGGCTGCCGTTACCGTGGTACACCGAACGGGCAAACGCCACGGTCGACAGTGTCGACACTGTCGCGGACATCGCCGCTGATCCACCACCCGTCGTGATCGCCGAGAGTGACGCACGATCGGACGTCGGTGGGGCACTCGATGGCTACGCCGTGCGCGAGGAGGCGATCCTGATCCGGCCCGGCCCGCGGACGATCAGCGTCGTCGGATTCGAGTACCATCTCGGCGGAAAATCACTGGCATTCTATATCGATCGAGAGGCCCTGTCAGCTGCGACGGCCGGTCGCGAGGGCGACACTCGCTGATACGATATTCGAAATCAGACTTCGATGATCGTAACCTTTCGCCGGGTTTATTACGATGAGCGAACTCCGGATGCACAATGACAGCCGACGACCAACCGACGATCCTGTTGATCGGGAGCGGTCCGATCCAGATCGGCCAGGCCGCAGAGTTCGACTACTCCGGCGCACAGGCGTGTCGCGCGCTCCAGGAGGAAGGCGCACGCGTCGTCCTGGTCAACTCGAACCCGGCGACGATCATGACCGACCCCGAGATGGCCGACGAGGTCTATCTCGAACCGATCAATACCGAAGCCATTGCCGAGATCATCCGCAAGGAGAAACCCGACGGCGTGATCGCGGGTCTGGGCGGCCAGACCGGGCTCAACGTCACCGCGGAGCTCGCTGAAGAGGGTGTCCTCGAGGAACACGACGTCGACGTTATGGGGACGCCGCTGGATACCATCTACGCGACCGAGGACCGCGAGCAGTTCCGAAAGCGGATGGAAAAGATCGGCGAGCCGGTCCCCGCCTCGACGACGATCAAGAGCATGGACGAGGTCGAGGACGCCGTCGCGGAAGTCGGCGGTCTCCCCGTCATCATGCGGACGACCTACACGCTCGGTGGCGCGGGATCGGGCGTCATCGGTGACATGGACGAACTCAAGGAAGCCACACGCAAGGGCCTGCGACTCTCCCGGGACGACCGCGTCATGATCACCGAGTCTATCGACGGCTGGATCGAACTGGAGTACGAGGTGATGCGCGACGCCGACGACTCCTGTATCATCATCTGCAACATGGAGAACCTGGATCCGATGGGGATCCATACCGGGGAGTCGATGGTCGTCACGCCTTCCCAGGTCATCCCTGACGAGGGCCACCAGGAGATGCGCGACACGGCGCTGAAGGTGATCCGCGAGCTGGAGATCCACGGCGGCTGTAACATCCAGTTCGCGTGGCGCGACGACGGCTCGCCCGGCGGCGAGTACCGCGTCGTCGAGGTCAACCCACGTGTCTCCCGCTCGTCGGCCCTCGCGTCGAAAGCGACGGGATACCCGATCGCCCGTGTGACCGCGAAGGTTGCGATGGGCAAGCGCCTCCACGAGATCGAAAACGAGATCACCGGCGAGACCACGGCGGCTTTCGAGCCGGCGATCGACTACGTCGTCACGAAGATCCCGCGGTGGCCGATCGACAAGTTCCGCGACGTCGACTTCGAACTCGGGCCGGCGATGAAGTCGACCGGCGAGGCGATGTCGATCGGCCGGACGTTCGAGGAGAGTCTGCTGAAGGCGCTACGCTCGACGGAATACGACCCTGCAGTCAACTGGACCGAGGTCAGCGACGACGAACTCGAATCGGAGTACCTCGTCCGCCCGTCGCCTGACCGCCCATACGCGATGTTCGAGGCCTTCGAACGCGGCTATTCGGTCGAGACGGTCTCGGAACTGACCGAGATCCGCGAGTGGTACGTCGAACGCTACAAACGGATCGCCGACGCCGCCGACGCCGCCAGTGCGGGCGAACTCGATATCGCGGCCGAGGCCGGATTCACCAACCACGAAGTCGCGACGCTCGCCAGCGGCGGTGCGTTCGACGACACGCACGCCTCCTGGTTGCCAGACCGTCTCCTCGACGAGCGTGGCGTGGTCAGCGACGACGGGGAGGCGACGCCACAGACCGACGGCGGCGGCGTCAGTGTCGCGGACGTCGAAGACGCCGCGCCGGCCCGCTCGTTCAAACAGGTCGACACCTGCGCGGGCGAGTTCGAGGCCTCGACGCCGTACTACTACTCGGCGCGCGAACCCCTCTCGGGGCTGGAGCGCAACGAGGTGCAGGTCGACCCGGAGATCGAGAGCGTCGTGGTCGTCGGCGGCGGCCCGATCCGGATCGGACAGGGTGTCGAGTTCGACTACTGTTCGGTCCACGCCGTCCGCGCCCTCGAAGAGATCGGCATCGACGCCCACGTCGTCAACAACAACCCCGAGACGGTCTCGACGGACTACGACACGTCCGACGGGCTGTTCTTCGAGCCGATCACCGCCGAGGAGGTCGCTGACGTGGTCGAGGAGACCGGGGCCGACGGCGTGATGGTCCAGTTCGGCGGTCAGACGTCGGTCGACATCGGCCATCCCCTGGAGGCCGAACTGGATCGCCGCGGACTCGACTGTGAGGTCATGGGGACCTCGGTCGACGCGATGGACCTCGCGGAGGATCGCGACCGCTTCAACCGCCTGATGGACGATCTGGGCATCGCCCAGGCTGAGGGAGGCACGGCGACCAGCGAAGCCGAGGCGCTCGAACTCGCGCGTGACATCGGCTACCCGGTGCTCGTCCGGCCGAGCTACGTGCTCGGTGGGCGTGCCATGGAAGTCGTCTACAACGACGACGACCTCAAGACGTACATCGAGGAGGCCGTCCGGGTGAGTCCGGACAAGCCGATCCTCGTCGACGACTTCCTCGCGGACGCCATCGAACTCGACGTCGACGCCGTGGCCGACGGCGACGATATTCTCATCGGCGGTGTCATGGAACACGTCGAGACCGCCGGTGTGCACTCAGGTGACTCGGCGTGTATGATCCCCCCACGCAGCGACGAGATCGAGAACGTCATGCCGCGGATCCGTGAGGTGACCGAACAGATCGCCGGCGCCTTAGAGACGGTCGGACTCATGAACGTCCAGCTCGCGGTCCGGGACGGTGAAGTCTACGTCCTCGAAGCGAATCCACGCTCCTCACGGACGGTTCCGTTCGTCTCGAAAGCGACGGGCGTCCCGATCGCCAAGCTGGCTGCGAAAGTAATGGCGGGTGCGAATCTCGACGAACTCGACGTCGCCGAGCAACAGCCCGAGCAGGTCAGCGTCAAGGAAGTCGTCCTGCCGTTCGATCGCCTCCCGGGTTCGGACCCGCGTCTCGGCCCCGAGATGAAGTCCACGGGTGAAGTCATGGGTACGGCCGGGAGCTTCGGGAAAGCCTATCAGAAGGCCCAGATGGCGGTCGACAAGCCGATCCCGCTTTCGGGCACTGCCATCGTCGATCTGCCGATCGTCGGCTTCGAGGAACACTTCGAGACGCTTGATCTCGACGACTTCGACTCCCAGGCCGAGCTCGAGGCTGCACTGCGGGACGGCGAAATCGATCTCGTGATCTCCCGGAATCGTGACGTTCTCGAAGTATGTGTCGAGGAGTCGACTACCTACTTCTCCACGATCGCAAGCGGTAAGGCGGCCCTCGAGGCTATCGAGTCGGACGACCAGCCGCTGTCGGTCCAGGACGTCGCGACCCGTCCGAAAACGACTCGGAAGTGGGGCGACAACTGACGGCCATATGGATCCCAGCGAGAAAGCACTGGAATCACTGCTTGCGGACGATGAGTCACTGGTCGAGTCCTGGACGGTCGATACGGTCACTCGCGGATTCGAGTTCTCCCCGCCCGGACTGGGAGGCACTGAGACAGTTGGCCTGACCGATCGCCGAATCGTCTGGCTCGATGACGAACTCGAAACCGTCGACCTGGAAGACATCAGGTCAGTGGGTGTCGACTCCGTCGGTCAGTCTCTGGCATCGATGCTGCTCATTACTGGCCCTATCGCGACTGTACTCGGCGCGATTGTGACCATCGTACTCAGGCTGTTTACGTCGCTGCCGGCCCCACTCACGCTTGCCCCCCTCGGAATCGGGCTGTGTATCCTCGTCGCTGCGCTCGTCGGGTCTCGGCTGCAGGATCCCGAAGACGTCGACCGTCAGTACTACCTCGACATGAAAACCTTAGAGACAACGGTCCAGATCTACGCGACTGAATCGACCGTCGTGGAGATGACCGAACGGGTCAACACGGCACTGCAGTGAGGCTCACTGTTCGCCGATGCCCGATCGGCAACTGGCGGCGACCGGCAAACACTTGCCCCCCTCGGTCGATAGGGGGAGTATGAGCGACGTGGACTTTTCGGCCGAGAAGTACGAGAAACACAGGCATGCGGGCGAAATCCTGGCGGAAGTACGCGATGAGGCCGCCGAACGCGTCGAAGTCGGTGTGAGCCATCTCGAAATCGCCGAGTGGGCCGAAGACCGGATCCGCGAGTTAGGCGGGAAACCGGCCTTCCCGGTCAACATTAGCATCGACGAGGAAGCGGCCCACGCGACACCCAGTATCGACGACGAGGCGACCTTCGGCGAAGAACTGGTGAACCTCGACATCGGCGTGAGCATCGACGGCTGGCTCGCCGATACGGCGGTGACGGTCAACCTGTCCGGCCACGACGAACTCACCGAGGCGTCGGAAGAAGCACTCGATGCGGCCCTCGAGATCGTCGAGCCGGGCGTCGAGACCGGCGAGATCGGCCGGGTCGTCGAGGAGACCATCGACGGCTACGGCTTCAATCCGGTCGTCAACCTCACCGGCCACGGACTCGGCCAGTACGAACAGCACACCGAGCCCAACATCCCGAACCGAGCAGTCTCCCAGAGTGCGACCCTGTCGGCCGGTGATGTCGTCGCCATCGAACCGTTCGCCACCGACGGCGCAGGCAAGGTTCGGGAAGGCAGCGACGAGGAGATCTTCGCACTCGACCGGGAGGGGTCGGTTCGTAACCGCCGCGCGCGTCAGGCGCTCGAACAGATCACCGAGGAGTTCAAGACGCTGCCGTTCGCCACCCGATGGCTCGACGTCAAACGCCCGTCGATGGCACTCAAGCGGCTGAAGCGAAACGACATCGTCCACGGCTATCCTGTGCTCAAAGAGGAAGCCGGAAAATACGTCAGCCAGAAGGAACACACGATCATCGTGACCGACGACGGCTGTGAGGTCACGACCCGGAGCCGATGACATCCTCCCCGGCGTGAACAGAGCGGGACTACGTCCCGCAGGCAGTCGGGCCTTGCCCGACGACGCCGGGGTTTCCTCCGTGGGAGTCTCAGCCGGTCTACGACTCGCCGGAGGCAACATTCCCGTCACGGTGGACGGTACTCGGGTCTGTGCGCTCTTCTTTGGGACGGTGAGAGCGTGGTGACTCCGACCAGTCGTGGTCGTCCCACTCAAACCGCACGGGCCGTGCCATCGGCCTGACCGCTTCCTCTGTGTGCCGCTCTAGGAATGTTTCCGACGCTGTAAGGTCGGCGTGCCCCTCGAACCCACACGGACAGGTGAGTGTGTCCTGATGCCGTGTCGTTCGGTCTGTCGAACCACACTGCGGGCATTCCTGACTGGTCCACGCCTCTGACCGGACTTCTACCGTGATACCGTATTCTTCGGCAGTACAGACCAGTCGCTCGGTGAATTGCTTGAATGCCCAGAAGTTATGGGTCTTGGCGTTTGTCTCGACCGACCAATGCGTGTCCAGTACGTCGGTCAACCCGCCGATATACAGTGTGTCCACGCCTTCGGCGTACAGTCGTTCCAACAGGTCACGACACAACGCTTCCTGAGCGTGGTCCCGGCGACGAGTCCGTTTCTGGTACAGCCGCCGGATACGCTTGCTACTGTATCGCCCTTCATCGAGTTTCGACTGTAACCGGGCGATTTCTCGCGTCGTGTCGCGGAATCGCTGGAACAACTCGCGGCCCTCGTACAGATATTGCTTACCGGTTGTGGTGGTACAGGCGACGAGATTGTTTGCACCAATGTCCAGAGCGGCCGTTTCATCGGCCAGTGGAGTATCCCGTATCTCGTCAGAAACAGTCACGGGTTGCGAAGCCCTGAACGTGCTATCAGTCTCGTCGTACCACAGGTCTAACCGACCCTGTTTCTCGTACTCGGGCCAGTTCGGGTCGCCAGTGATTTCCAGACGGAGACGCCCAGTGTGGTCGTATCGGTCTTTCAATTCACTCCCGACCAGTATTTCGAGTCGGGAGCGATCGCCCCATTCGACGGTGTACGACGTGTTGCGGATGACGGTATGGAGTTTGCGGCCCTCGTCTTTGTTGCCCCAGAATCCCGGTGGTTCCGGGTGTTCAGTGACGGACGTATCCGACTCGTCGTGATACGCTTTCTTGTTCTCGAAGAATCCGCGCCATGCTTCGGAGTTCTTCCGTATCACCTGTTGGGCGGTGGACGCACCGAGGACGCCTTTGTATTTGCCTTCGAGTCGGCCTGTATCGGCGTCCCACACGTCTTCGTTTTCGTAGCCGCCTTCGTCGTTGTACCGCATGAGGCGTCCGTAGTTAACCTCGTTCCAGAGAGCGGCGGAAGCGTCCAACAAGTCCCGTAGCAGTCGCTCTCCATTGTCGGAAAGCGGTCGCACGGCGAACGTGTTGGTACGCTTCACGACGACAGATTATTATACTTTTAGTCTTAAAGTCTTTTCGTCATGCGACCCAACATCGACATTTCACACACGCTCGGTGGCCGAGTCAAAGACTACGCAGAAGCGAACGATTTGGACCTCTCGGAAGCCTATGCAGAGGTGTTAAAAGCAGGTCTGGAAGCGTTGGAGACTCAGGACCAGCAGTAACACGACGGTTTCCCACCGGAGCTTACGCGATTCACGCCCGCCGTGAACAGAGAGGGATCGGAGATCCCTCAGGCAGTCGGGCCTCGCCCGACGACAGCGTGGCGTCGAAGACGCCACGGGCAGTCGGCCGTAGGCCGACGACGGCGGGACTCTCTCGCTGTTGAAAGGTAGGCCGCTTTTGCACCACGGAACGCAGTTTCCGAGCCCACGACAGCCCCTCAAGCGTCGTTCATTCGACGTTCAGTCCGATGGCCGCAGGACTGACACACAGCGACGCGATATGGCTCACGCGAATAGGCGGCGTTCGCCGACGCCTCGTTTTCTGTGTGCAGCCTGATCGAGACGCCGTGGGGCCGGTTGCGCTCACAGGACGGACAGTACTCGGTACGGGTATTTGCCGTCTGATTGGCAGTCGCCATACCGGTTGTGCGTCGGCAAGTACCTTTTAATGGGAGCGTCGTTCGCACCGTTCATCGAGTGGTGGGACAGCACTCGAATGCACGAACCGAGACGGCCCTAGGGGGCGTTTCCAGACATCTCTGCCCCGTTCCGGCATGAAAACAATCCGAAAACGGCCGAAGGATATAAATATCACTTCTTCGTCAATCCGTGGTCCGCCCGAGGCGGCTGACGAGAGCCGGACTGCTATCGGCTGGTTCGCCAGCGGCCCCGGCCTCGGAAGCTTCTTTGGATCCCAGCGGCGACTGTGACACCATGGATCAGGTTTTCGCCCCGTGGCGTATCGAGTGGGTCGAACGCTCCGAGAAGAATCCGGACGTCGATGCGTGTATCTTCTGTGAGCTTCCGGGGTGGGACGACGACCGGACGAACCGCCTCATCGCCGAGAACGATCACGCCTACGTGCTTCTCAACAACTACCCGTACAATCCCGGTCACGCGATGGTGATCCCGCGCACACATACCGGCACTTACGGTGATCTCGACGACGAGGAACTGCTGGCCCACGCCCACCTCAAACAGCGAACGATCGACGCCATGGACGCTGCGTTCGATCCCGACGGCTACAACGTCGGCCTGAATCTCGGCGGGAGTGCGGCCGGCGGCTCGATCGACGACCACCTTCACACCCACGTCGTCCCCCGCTGGGAGGGCGACAACAACTTCATGGCTGTCGTCTCCGAGACGAAAGTCATCGTCGAAGCTCTCGAGGATTCCTACGAGCGGCTGCACGATGCCTTTGCCGATCAGTCCGGGGCGATCGTCACTGATCCCAACGACGCGATCTTGTTTTCGTGATCGTCGCGTCGCCACTCACCACCCTCGATTCCCGGCCGATCACAACCCTTGATCGGTGAACCGACCTTCCTGCTCGTAGATGGCCACCAGCTCCTCAACAAACTCAGCGATCGTCTCATCGTCTTCCAGATAGGGTTCCATCCGTTCGACCAGTTCGTCGTCGAGTTCTATCGTGCGTGACATTATATATCGTACATTCTGTCGATGCTTATAGATGTCGACCGTATCACTGAGGGAGATCCACTCGTCTTGCCGTCGAACACGAAGTCACTATAGGCTCGGCTCACCTACCTTTATGTGATGACTCGTCGCAGGACGCTTCGACGCGTCGGTCTATTGTTGTTCGGAGCGAACCTGGCGCTGTTCGTGGCCAAAGGCGTCGTCGCCGTCGAGACCGGCAGTCTCGCCGTCCAGTCCGAAGCGATCAACAGCCTCGCCGACACCGTCTATTCGCTGGTTATTGTCGGCGGACTCTACCTGACGACGCGGCCGCCGGACTTCGAACATCCCCACGGTCACGAGCGGATCGAGCCGTTCGTCTCGCTGTTCGTGGCTGCCGGCATTTTCCTGGCCGGCGGCGCGGTGATCTACCAGTCAGGTACAGCATTGCTTGCCGGTGACATCGAGTCGTTGCGGAGCCCAGCGGCCATCGGCGTTCTCGTGGTCTCCATCGGCGCGAAACTTGCCCTCTATCGGTACTGTCTGGCCGTCGGACGAACGTGGCAATCGCCGGCGCTGGTCGCGACCGCCCTGGATAACCGCAACGACGTGCTGACCGCCGGTGCCGCCCTGGCTGGCGTCATCGGTGCAGCCGTCGGGGCACCGATCCTCGATCCACTTGCCGCTCTCGTGGTGGCCATTGGCATTCTGCACACCGGCGTCGAAGTCGTCCGGGACAACGTCAACTACCTCGTCGGTGCGGCCCCGCCGGACGAACTCCGGAAAGAGATCCTTCGGACCGCTCTGGACCATCCCGACGTCAAGGGTGCACACGACGTAATCGCCCACTACGTCGGCCCCGAGATCGACGTGAGTCTGCACGTCGAAGTCGAGGGCCATCGAACGCTCCGGGAAGCCCACGACATCGAGTCGGCCGTCGTCCAGTCGGTCGAGGAACTTCAACAGGTCGACGACGCGTTCGTCCACGTCGATCCGAAGGAGCTCGGCGAGTGGAAAACCGACGAGGCGGTCGATCAGTTGGTCGAGACGACTGAGGACACCACGGACAGAGCCGACGACGGGCGATAGTGGCGACGGACCAGCCGATTTTTAGGTGCCGGGGGAATGGTGGATGTATGGACGAGGCGATCGAGTTCGGTACTGACGGCTGGCGCGCAGAACTTTCCGAGTTTACGTCACCCCGCGTTTCCATGGTCGCACAGGGGATCGCCGATTATCTCAGGGAGGAAGCCGATCACGCCGGCGGCACGGTCGCTGTCGGCTACGACGCCCGCGATACCTCGCCCGGGTTCGCGGCGGACGTCACGGAAGTCCTGACCACCAACGGGTTCGACGTCACGCTGTCAGAGCGTGACTGTCCGACCCCCGTAGTGGCCTGGACCATTCAAGACCGGAATCTCGCCGGTGCAGTCATGATCACCGCCTCACACAACCCACCGCGGTACAACGGCATCAAGTTCATCCCGGACGACGGTGCGCCCGCGCTCCCGGAAGTCACCGAGGCGATCGAATCGCGACTCCGTGAGCCCGAGGCACTCCCGGCTGACGAACACGGCGTCTACCGGGAGGACGACTTCGTGACGCCGTATTTCGAGGACGTCCTCGTCATGATGGACGCCCACCTGACCGGGCTCGACGTCGTCTACGACGGCATGCACGGGAGCGGGCGCGGCGTGACCGACGAGTTGCTGGAGATGGCCAAAGCGGACGTCCATCGAATCCGGTGTGACTACAATCCGACGTTCGGCGGTTCCTCACCCGAACCGTCAGCCGAGAACCTCGAAGAGCTCGTCGAAACAGTCGAGGAACGCGACGCCGACATCGGGATCGCCAACGACGGCGACGCCGACCGCCTCGCCGTCGTGACCCCCGAGCGCGGCTTCCTGAACGAGAACCTGTTTTTCGCCGCGATGTACGACTATCTGCTCGAATACAACGACGGGCCGGCGATTCGATCGGTTTCGACCACGTTCCTGATCGACCGGATCGCCGACGCCCACGGCGAGGATGTCTACGAGACGCCGGTCGGATTCAAGTGGGTCGCCCAGGCGATGGCCGAACACGACGCGCTGATCGGCGGCGAAGAGAGCGGCGGGTTTTCGATTCGCGACCACGTCCGCGAGAAGGACGGCGTGTTGATGGCGCTGCTCGCAGCCGTCATGACGGCCGAACGGCCGATCGACGATCGGATCGACGACATTCTCGAAACCCACGGCGAGATCCACCAGGATCGTCGGAGTATTGAGTGCCCCGATGACCGGAAGGAACCCGTCGTCGACGAACTCGAATCACAGTTACCCGACACCGTCGCCGGTGTTGCCGTCGAACGCGTCAACGACGCCGATGGGTTCAAGATCCTGCTTGCGGACGGCTCCTGGCTGCTGGTCCGTCCGAGCGGGACGGAGCCGAAACTCCGCGTCTACGCGGAGGCCGACAGTCCGGACCGGATCGACACGCTGCTGGATGCTGGCGTCGACCTGGTCGAACCGCTGGTCTGAGACGGTCGAGTTACGTCGCTTACTCCGGTTCGATTTCGAGATGCTGACAGTGTTTTGCCTCGGCGTCGTAGCAGTCCGGACACTCGGGGCGACGCTCGACGTATCGGGTTAACCGGGCGGCGACGTCATCGCTGAGCGCGTGTTCGAGACGGCACGCCTCGTCGTGAAAGCCGTCGGTCACGTCCAGCCCCTCGACGAGGAATCGCTCGATGAGGCAGTGCTTGGCGAGCAGATCTCTGGCCTGTTCGGTCCCCCGCTCCGTGAGTTCAGCACCCCTGCGCTTCTGGTATTCGAGAAGATCCTGTTCCTGCAGCCGCGAGAGCATCTGCGTGACGCTGGGCGGCGAGACGCCGAGTCGATCCGCGATCGCTCCGGTTCGTGCCGCCTCGCCGTCCCGCGAGAGAAGGTATATCTCCTTGAGATACATCTCCACGCTCTCGCTCGTGGCGGACTCGCTGTGATGGCTCACAATTGGTCCCGCTACACGACGAATCAAGAAATACTCACCGCTCCCCACAACTGTGTCGCTGGACCGTTTCTCCGAAAGCGTTCCCGTAGGGTCATTCCCGGCCCGTATATTACTATAGAGCATTTTCATGAATAGGAAATATTAAGCCTCGTCATTTCTTACCCCGGGGTAATGACACAGGTGGTAGCGACTACGACCGGACTGTATCCCCTGCCGGACTGGGCGAAAGACGAGTTGGCCAACTTGAAAGGCCACCAGCGGAGCGACCTGATCGACGGGTCGGAAGGCGAAGCAATCGTTTCGACCTACGAGGCGGCACGCGAAGACGTGATCGAGGCCCAGCAATCTGCAGGGCTAGACCGGATCGTCGAGGGCCAGCTCCGGTGGGACGACATGCTCGCGCACCCGCTTTCGGTTCACGACGCCGTCGAAACCCGCGGGATCGTCCGCTATTTCGACAATAACAACTTCTATCGCGAGCCGGTCGTCGAGGGCGAACTTACGTTCGACGGCGACATCGGCGCGGAACTCGACGCCGCGGCCGCGTTCGTCGACGATGGGCTGCAGGCGGTTCTCCCCGGCCCGTACTCCCTCGCCGACCTGGCGACCGACGAGTACTACGGTGACGAAGCCGCCTTCCTCGACGCGATCGCGGACTTCCTCGCCGAGGAGACCGGAGCCTTCCCCGAGATCGAGACGCTGTTCCTGCTCGAACCGTCCCTCGTAACCGACCCGCCAGCTGACGGTGGCGAGCAGGCCAGCGAGGCGATCGACACGGTCGCGGACGCGATCGACGCCGACGTCGTCGTCCAGACGTACTGGGGCGCACTCGAGGAGAAAGTCTACGCCTACCTCCTTGACGCCGACATCGATGCCGTCGGTCACGACCTCGTCACCGACCACGAGGGGGCGATCACAAACGTCAACGAGTACGGGACGACCGACGACGTGGCGCTGGGGCTGGTCGACGGCCAGAACACACTCGTCGAGACGCCCGCGGAGATCCGCGAACGCATCGAGTGGTTCCTTGCGGAGACGACCAACGACTTCGAGACGATCTACGCGACGCCGAACACCGAGTTGCTGTATCTGCCCGACAACAAGTTCGAGGCCAAACTCGATGCACTGGCCGCAGCCACAACGGAGGCGATCGACCAATGAGCGACACACGCGAACAGTTCCGACCGGACGACCACGACAACGACCACTTCCTGCTGACGACCGTCGTCGGCTCCTACCCGAAACCGGAATGGCACGATCGCGCCCGGGAACTGTTCGAGGCCGAGGACACCGGCTTCGACGAGGACGACTGGGACGAATCCAAAGACGATGCCTCCCGTGTCATCACCCACGAGCACGAACGCGCGGGCATCGATGTCGTCACCGACGGCGAGATGCGGCGCAACGAGATGGTCGAGTACTTCGCCCACCGGATCGACGGCTACGAGTTCAACGGCCGCGTGAAGGTCTGGGGCCACAATTACTTCGATAAGCCAAGCGTCGTCGAACCGGTCGAGTACGACCAGCAATGGCTCGTCGAGGAGTTCAAGTTCACCGACGAGGTCGCCGACGTGCCGGTGAAGGTTCCGATCACCGGGCCCTACACGCTGGCGTCCTGGAGTTTCAACGAGGCCTACGACTCGGAGGCCGAACTCGCCTACGACCTCGCGGACCTCGTCAACGAAGAGATCGAGGCGCTCGTCGAGGCCGGCGCGCGATACATCCAGATAGACGAACCCGCGCTGGCAACGACACCCGACGATCACGCGATCGTCGGCGAGGCGCTTGAACACATCGTTGAAGACGTGCCCGATGAGGTCCGCCTCGGACTGCACGTCTGTTACGGTGATTACTCGCGGATCTACCCCGAGATCCTGGAGTTCCCCGTCGAGGAGTTCGACCTCGAACTCGCCAACGGCGACTTCGAGCAGATCGACGTGTTCAAAGAACACGAGTTCACCAAGGACTTCGCACTGGGGGTCGTCGACGTTCACGACACCGAGGTCGAATCCGTCGCCGAGATCAAGGAAAACATCAAGAAAGGACTAGAAGTCGTCCCGCCCGAGCGACTGACCGTCTCGCCGGACTGCGGCGTGAAACTCCTGCCCCGTGAGGTCGCTTACGAAAAGATGGCCAATCTCACGACTGCCGCCCGCGAGGTCGAAGCCGAACTCGACGCCGGTGAAATCGACGTCCCGGCTCGCGAATGATCCCGCCGCAGTGAGTGCCGACTCGAGAACGGCCGTCCGATTGCGAACCCGATGCAGTTATTTCGCCGACCCACAGATTGAACAAGTGTCGGAGAAAACCAACATCTGTAATATATGGTCGAACAGGAGGTAAACGGCGCTACGCACACCTGGCCATATCGACCGCGCCACGTCGGTGGCACACTGCTCGCCGCTGTCCTGGTCGTGCATGTCGCGGCTCGGGCCAGCGTGGAGCCCCCGGTGATCGGATTCGGGATGCTTGCCGTTGGCGGTCTTCTCGTGGTGATTTCACGGTTCGAACGAACGCTTCGGCCGTTTGCCGTCGGGATACTTCTCACCGGAATGAGCGTGTTCCTCCAGGCAAGCTTGGACGGTGCCGGTGTCGAGCGGGCAACGATCTTCCTGGGATTGTTCGGGGTCGTCCTCGTGGTCAGCGAAACGAGTCCGGTTCGTCACATCAGCCGCCGTGTCAATGAACGGATCGACCCGTACGTCGAGGCTGGGGGAACTCGACTCGGCCGCTGGCTCGCACCCCTCCTGTCCAGACTGAGTTAGGACGGGACGGGGGACCGGATCATTCCGCTTCGACCGTCTCGATCGCCCGCTTGCCGATCTCGATCACGTCACTCGGGAGTCGGTCGCTCGCCGCGTCGAGGTCGGCCGGCGAGAACCACTCCCAGGCGTCGGCTGGCGCTTCGCCATCCCCTGGCTCAATATTTCGGCTGTCGGCTTCGCCATAGAAGATGAAGTCGACGTGCTGGTGGCCGACCTCGCCGTCGTGGACGTTGATGTCCTCAAGCAGGAAATGCTGGGGCTGGGGGATACTCTCGACAGTCGTCGAAGTAATGTCCTCTTGTGGTGCGAGGAGGTCGACATCGAGGCCGAGCTCTTCTCGTGTTTCCCGCTTTGCCGCAACGTGGGGGAGTTCGTCGCGGTCGATGTGCCCGCCGGGCGGGAGCCACATGTCCAATTTCTCGTGGTCGTGTAGTGCCGTCTCGCCGTCGTGAACGACGTAGACGGTCGCGACGAAATGACGCGTCGTCTCCATGGACGCCTTCGAGAACGGGCCGGAGTTGAACCTGCCGAAACGGACGAACGGCGAAAGTTTGCTCTCTCGTCGACGAACGTCAGGCCGTTCGGATGTCCTGTTTGGCTTCCAGCAGTTCGTGATACCGGTTGCGGATCGTGACCTCGGAGATGTTCGCGACCTCGCTGACCTCGTTTTGCGTTACCTTCTCGTTTGCCAGCAACGAGGCCGCGTAGATCGCAGCAGCGGCGAGGCCGACCGGGCTCTTCCCGGAGTGGACGCCTTCCTGCTTTGCGTTCTCCAGGAGATCACGGGCGTGTCGCTCGGCTTCCTCGGTGAGTTCGAGATCCGAAGCGAATCGCGGGACGTAACTCGTCGGATCGGCGGGCTTCACTTCCAGTTTCAGCTCTCTGACGACGTATCGATAGGTGCGAGCGACTTCGTCTTTCTCGACCCGCGAGACGTTGTCGATCTCGTCGAGACTGCGGGGGTTGCCGGCCTGTCGGGCGGCGGCGTATAGTGACGCAGTCGAGACACCTTCGATGGATCGGCCGGGCAAGAGGTTCTCGTCGAGCGCGCGGCGGTAGATGACGCTTGCGGTCTCCCGAACGTTTTCGGGCAGACCGAGCGCGCTGGCCATGCGATCGATCTCGCCGAGGGCCTGCTTGAGATTGCGCTCTTTGGAATCGCGGGTTCGGAAGCGCTCGTTCCAGGTGCGCAGGCGCTGCATCTTCTCGCGCTGACGCGAGGACAGGGAGTTGCCGTAGGCATCCTTGTCCTGCCAGCCGATGTTGGTCGAGAGTCCCTTGTCGTGCATCATGTTCGTCGTCGGGGCACCGACGCGGGACTTTTTGTCCTTCTCGGCGGAATCGAACGCTCGCCACTCCGGACCGGGGTCGATCTCGTCTTCCTCGACGACGAGGCCACACTCGCCGCAGACGGTCTCGCCGCGTTCGGAGTCCGTTACCAGGTTGCCACTGCACTCCGGACAGACGTCCGTCTTTGTTTCCTCGTCGGTGGTACTCTCGCGCTGATTCGCTCTCTCGTGGCTTCTGAGGGTCGTATCTGACATTGGTCGATTACGTGACGGGCACAGAGCCCGGAGAACACTGTCACTCAAATCCGTCTTTTTTCTCTGAGAACTTAAATTCTTTGGTCGACCAAAACCTTGCCTTTGCGGAGAGACAAACGCTGCCCGGGGTTTCGAAACGCTTAGTGGCAATCCCGCACTCACCACAGCCATGAGTGAATCGGCCGTCGATCCCGATGAGGTCGAGCACGTCGCAGACCTCGCGCGGGTAAATCTAGATCGCGAGGAACGCGAGCGCTTCACCGAGCAGTTCGCCGATATTCTCTCCTCGTTCGAGACGCTCGACGAGGTTCCCGAAGTTGAACCTGCGTCTGAGCTGACCAACGTCATGCGTCCCGACGAAATCGAAACGAGTCTCGACCAGGACGAAGCACTGGAGAACGCCCCGGAACGCGAGGATGGGTTCTTCAAAGGGCCACGCGTCTCATGAGCTACAACGCCTACATCACTGAAGAGACGATCGAGGGCGATGGCGACGGCCCGCTCGCGGGTCGAACTGTCGCTGTCAAGGACAATATTTCGACGGATGGCGTTCGGACGACCGCCGGCTCGGCGATGCTCGCCGAGTACGTCCCGCCGTACGACGCCACCGTGGTCGAGCGCCTGACGGACGCCGGGGCGACGATCCCCGGCAAGACCAACATGGACGAGTTCGGGATGGGGACGACCACGGAGACCTCCGCGTTCGGGCCGACCGAGAACCCCGCCGCCAAAGGCCACGTCCCCGGTGGATCATCCGGAGGATCCGCTGCTGCCGTCGCCGCCGGCGAGGCCGATCTCGCACTCGGTAGCGACACGGGCGGTTCGGTCCGGTGTCCGGCTGCGTTTACGGGCACAGTTGGGATCAAACCGACCTACGGACTGGTCTCGCGATACGGCCTGATCGCCTACGCCAACTCCTTAGAGCAGATCGGCCCGATCGCCCCTTCCGTCAAGGAGGCGGCCGAACTGCTCGAAGTCATCGCCGCTCCCGACGAGAACGATGCGACGACGCGGGCCGCTCACGAAGAAATCGGTGGCGAAAACCCCGATGACATGCGCGAGTATTCCTTTGCCGACGCCGCGGACGGCGACGTCGACGGGCTTGAGATCGGGGTTCCCACGGAACTACTCGACGGTGCCGACGAGGACGTCGTCGAGACGTTCTGGGACGCCATCGACGAGCTGGAATCGCAGGGCGCGAGTTACCACGAGGTCGACCTGCCGTCGGTCGAACACGCTGTTGAGGCTTACTATGTCATCGCGATGAGCGAAGCCTCCTCGAACCTCGCACGCTTCGACGGCGTGCGATACGGTCCGGCCCCCGAGTACGAGGGCAACTGGAACGAGGAGTACGCGAAGGTTCGCGAGGAGGGCTTCGGCGAGGAGGTCAAGCGCCGGATTCTGCTCGGCACCTACGCGCTCTCCGCGGGCTATCACGACAAGTACTACAAGAAGGCCCAGGACGCCCGCGCGTGGGTCAAACAGGACTTCGATGAAGCTCTCGAAGACGCCGACGTCCTCGCGTCGCCGACGATGCCCGTCCCCCCGATGGAGCGCGGCGAGAGCCTGGACGATCCGCTCACGATGTACCTCGCCGACGCTAACACGACGCCGGTCAACCTCGCGAACCTGCCCGCCATTTCGGTGCCAGCGGGCGAGACGAGCGACGGGCTTCCGGTCGGTCTCCAGTTCGTCGGCCCCGCCTTCGGCGAACGGGCGATCATTCGGGCCGGCAGTGCGCTGGCGTAGAACACAGACGAGTCCCCGGATGGGACAGCGTTCTCGTAAACGCCGTGGCTGAGGGCGCGGGCGGCACTCGGTCTCACGGACTGGCACAAAGCATTTACCGGACAGATGTGGAGCTGATGATATGAAGCGGCGATCAGTCATCGCCGGGGCCGTGGTCGGTCTGGCTGCCGTTGGCGGCTTCGGGACGGCAGTCCTGGGTTCAGAGGCCAGCGTGGAGACGAGACGACCGGACGAGCAGTACGGGAAAACCACGCCGACGGGCGACGCGTCGACCGGCGACCTGTCGGCCACACCGACGCGGACGCCAGCGGATCGTGTTGAATCTGCACAGGAGTCGGAATCGGAAGGTGAAGTGAATCAAACGAACTCGGCCGAGTCAGGACGGCGCAACGTTGGCGGGTCGATCTGTCTCAATCCGGGCGAATCTAGGGATGGGACGCTGACAGTAGACGTCACCGAATCGTCGTTCGTTTCGGTCGGGACGAATCTCGTCACTGAGCACATCGAGGCGACGGTGACAGGGATCGATCCGTCGCCGAACGCGACACTGGAGTCGGACCCACCCGTCTGGAGTTGGGATCGGGATCGGACGGTCTCGATTTCGTATACCGTGTCCGTCGGCGACGATATCGAGCCGGGAACCTACACCGTCCCGGTGTCCATCAGAGAAGAGCTAACCCTGGAAGGGGACTCGCCTGAGCGTCGAGCTGACGTCCACATTGCTATCAGGTCACCTGACGCGGATTGTCGTCCGTAACTCACAGCACGCCCCGATAGACGTCCTCCAGCGTGTCGACGGCGTTCTCGATGCTGATCGCTTCCCGGCGGTCGAGGCACTGCTCACCAAGTGTGTCGCGTTCATCGAGGACGCGTTCGATCGTCGCCCGGAACGCCTCGACGTCACCCTGGGGGTAGGTGTAACCGTTCGTGCCGTCCTCGATCGTATCCGAGAGCGCGCCGCTGTCGACGCCGGCGACGGGCGTCCCGCAGGCGTTGGCCTCCAGGGCGACCAGCCCCTGAGTTTCGACGGGACTCGGGAACGCGAAGGCGTCCAGCACGGAATAAAACGCGGCCAACTCTTCACGCGGGAGAAAGCCGAGGAATCGCACGTCCACGTCGGCCGCGGCGGCCCGGGATTCGAGGTCCTCGCGGGCGGGACCGTCGCCGCCGAAGACGACCGTGACGTCCATGCCGTCGGTGGCGGCGACGATGTCCGGCAGACACTTCTCGTAGCCGTGGCGGCCGGTGTACCCGACGATCGGCCGGTCCTCGGGCAGGTCGTATCGATCACGGAAGTCGGCCGTCTCGACGGGCTTGAACCGCTCGATGTCGACGCCGTTCGAGACCACCTCGACGGGCGTTGACACGCCAACCGATTCACGGACGTGCTCGCGTGTCCGCTCGCTCGGCGTGACCACCACGTCGGCGCGATCGAAGAACCATCGTTCGTAACTCTGGGCCGTCTTGCGGATCGTCCGCTCTACGCGATCACCAAGCGAGACGTACGACGCGTATTCACTGGTCGGCGTGTGATAGGAGGCGACCAGCGGGAGGTCCTGTGAACGTGCAACTCGCTTTGCACTCATTCCGAGCCCGAAGGGCGTGTGAGCGTGGACGAGGTCCATCTCGCCAACTTGGTCCGGGACCTGCGGGACACCGATCCGGAATCCCTCGTAGAACGGAAACGGCAGGCTCCGGACCGGATACTCCCGATCGCCGGGTTCGTAGTCGTCGGCAGCGGGGTAGATGATCGGCATATCACCGCCTCGACGGTGCCAGGCGTCGCGCCAGGACTGGACCGTGTAGGTGACGCCGTTGACCGTCGGGAGATAGGTGTCGGTGAACGCGGCGACGGACGGCACACTCATGCTGACCGTGGATTCGGCGACGAGTGATTAATGCGTTGTGTCTTGTTTCGACGGCGGATCGACATCCCTAACCGCGACTCGCCGCTATCGCTAGCCAATGAGTAATGACGCAGCCATCGCCACAGAGCGGATTCAGCGGCTGCACGAAGCAGCCCGCGAGGCTGCCCGTTCCGGAAATGACCAACGGGCTCGAAGCCACGTTCGCCGGGCGAAACGTATCGCCCAGCGCCATCGGTTGTCACTACCCGACCAGTTCGATCGATTTACGTGTGCGGACTGTGGGGCGTACTTGCTTCCCGGTCGATCGGCCCGCGTCCGCACGCAGAACGGCCACGTCGTGATCAGCTGTGACTGTGGTAGCCACGCTCGCTATCCCTACGACGACCAGTAGCCGATCGTTCGTCAACGACATTTTCTGCGCCGCTGTGGTGGCTCAACCCCGGTCCAGTGCCGAAGCTTCAAACAGTCTGGGGACGAACAACGGGGTATGAGTGACGTGACACCCGAAAACGCGATGCATGACCTGGACGTGACGGTCTGGGTCGGCAAAAAGGGGCTCGACGCGGTCGTCGACGAACTCGGTGATCAGTTGCACGAACGCGGCCTGGTCAAGGTCAAGTTCTTACGTGCCGCTCGATCCGAGGGCGAACCGGCGACGCTCGCCGCGGAGCTTGCCGATCGGACCAACGCAACGGTCGTGGACACACGGGGCCACACAACTGTTCTCAAACGATGAGCTCGATCATGTTCGTGCCGCTCGTCGGCGTCATCAGTGATCTGCTTGCCGAACAGAACGTCCCGTATGCGGGGGCGATCGGCTCGACGATCACGTTCGTCCTCGTGCTCGGGCTGGTGTCGGTTCTCGGTCGTGCCACAGTCCAGCCCATCGTCCGACGTGGCCTGCGATCACGTGGCGTGGACAAACACGCATCGATACCGATTCTGAAGCTCACGCGGGGCCTGATCGTCTTCGTTGCCGTCGCCGTCGCCTTCCAGATGGCCGGGTTCGGCAACTTCCTCACGTCGCTGGCGACCATCGCTGCCGCCGCGACGCTCGCCATCGGCTTCGCGATGCAGGACGTCATCGCGAACTTCGTCGCCGGCGTGTTCATCTTCACCGACAAACCGTTCCGGATCGGCGACTGGATCGAATGGGACGACCACTCCGGGGTCGTCGAGGACATCAGCCTCCGGGTGACCCGGATCCGCACGTTCGACAACGAACTGCTCACCGTCCCCAACTCCCACTTGACCGACGGCGTCATCAAAAACCCCGTGGCCAAAGACGAGCTTCGGATGAAGTTCACCTTCGGCATCGGGTACGACGACGACATCGACGCGGCGACTGAGATCATCATCGAGGAGGCCGAGGCACACGACGAGATCCTTGAGGATCCCGCTCCGTCGGTTCGACTCGTCGAACTTGGCGATTCCTCTGTGGGTCTGCAATCTCGGATCTGGATCGACAATCCAAGCCGGTCGGACTTCGTGAAGATCCGCGCTGAATACGTTAAGACTGTCAAGGAACGCTTCGACGAGGCAGACATCAACATCCCGTACCCCAACCGCACGATCGGTGGTGAACTCGAACTCGCGGGCTCCGGTCCTCTCGCTACCGAGGAGTAAACGGCGTCCGCAAACGATCTGGGACAACGCGAGAATTATTTTCGGCGTTCGTCGAGGCGCGGTGCCAGCCCCGCCGCGATGGAACGCATCCCCTCGTCAGCAGGATGGAGGATGTCCCAGGTGAGTTCCGATGCGTCGAGAAGCTCCGTTCCGTCGACAAGGGAGACATTTTCGTGTGGTGATTCTTCGACGACAGTTCGCAAGGCACTCCGGAACGCTTCGGCGCGCTCCGGATCGCCCGATTCGGTGACGTCGGCGAAGTACGGGAACAGAGTCACGCAAACGACCGGTTTCTCGGGATGGGCTTGTGCGATGGTATTGACGAAGTACTCGGCGCGCTCGCGGAACTCGGCCCTCGTGAACTCGGCGTTCGCCATGTTGACCGACAGCGCCAGCGTCGCGACGTCCCAGTCGTCGCGATCGGCGATGTACTCGGCCATCGCGGGGTCCGCGTACGCCGACCCGGAACAGCCGAGGTTCACCACGTCGTAGTCATTCAGCCGGGCGAGTTGAGAGACGAAACTCAAGTGTGCCGCAGAAGCTTTCGCCCCCTCGGTGATCGAGGTGCCGTACGCGAGATACCGCCGGTCCGGGAGTTCCGCGGCGGTCGGCGGACGACAGTGCCCGGAGACGTCGTGGAGTGCGACGGGGACGAACCGCTCGAAGGCGATCCGACAGACGCGGGGGTCGAATCGGCCCTCGTCGACGGTGTCGTCGAGTTCAGCCAATCGCTCGGGCACACCGAGCGTGAATGTCTTCGGCGTCGAATCGATCGCCTTGGCCTCCCAGGGCTGAAACGACCCCCAGAAGATCCGAAGTTCCGCTCGCTCGGGAGCCGAGAGCGTGATTTCGATCTCCTCGGTGTCGTCTTCGGGGACGAACCGGATCTCGCTGTGCGTGGGATGGCGAACTCTGTGACGTGCTTCCTCGTTCAGGTCTCTCCTGACGGGTGCGGGGACGCGAGACAGTCGATCGCCGTCAGGTGTCCATTCCGCGTCCTCTAACTCCGCGACGTTGTGCAGCGAAACGGACGGGTACTTTTCCATAGGCATTGAGACACGACATGATCGATGGCGGCAAACATATTCCTGACCATTTCGATCAAGCGGCGGTATTCGAACCGAACGCCATTCCGCAGGCCCGAGGCTCAGAATGTGATGAACCGGTATGAATGGAGTGGACGCCCGGGATGGCCCGGCGTTCGAGCGTGGGGAATCCCGCGTGCCTCCTCCACCCCGCGACCCTGCGAGCGGCAGGTGTCCAGGGGTCCGCTGCTCGCTTCCGCGCCTGGCGGATTGCCCCCGGTTAACGACACCGGCACGCCCCTGCAGGCGATTCAGTGCCGACCGCTACCCCCGCAGGACGAGGCTTCGACGTTGGCTAACGGGGCCCGCGCCCGTCTGCACGGACGCCCCCGGGTTTCGGCCCCCGCTGAAGACCATAGCGCGGGGTGAGAGCGGGGCCTAACCGCCCGGCCTAGTCCAGTTCACTCTTCCTCACTAACCCATAAGGGCCTTTCGGCTCGGCGGCGTGCTGACGGCGGTCGAATCACAGCACGTCCAGTTCGTAGGCGTACCACGTCGCGACAACCGGGATCGATGCTGCTGTCCCCGTGAGTGCGTATCGGTGGAGCCACGTGATCGAGATGACGTCCGATCGGGCAGTCAGGAGCCAGCCGACAGTCATGATGGCGATCAACAGTCCAAGTGCGAGTGCCACACCAGCGGCCAGCGCTGGATCAGTGCGGTCTTCTCGCCCGGCCGCGAGAACTATCACGGTAACGAGTGCCAACAAACCCCCGAAAAGCGGATCGATCGTGCCCGACGTATAGTATGTGCTGATTGATCCAGTGGCGAATGGATACGCCAGTGCTGCCAGAAACGACAGACACGCGAGGATTCCGATAGCTGGAACGAGGCGTCTTCGGTCCATAGCTGGAGGTCAGACCGCCGCCGTCTTAATGGCGACGCTCGTCGCGTCGCACCGAAAGGCGCACAAATCCCGAGTCACAATCGCGGGGTATGGGATTTGGCGACACCGCGAAAAAGCTCCAGAAAGTCACCAGCGCAGCAGAGGACCTCTACGAGAAGATGAACCAACTCCGCGGACAGGTCCAGTCGCTCCGGGAGGAGGTCGCGACCACGAGCGAACAGGTCGACGAAATCGAAACCGACCTCGCCGAACAGCGGGCCCTGATCGAGGCGATTGCCGAGGGCCAGGGGCTCGACGTCGAGACTGTAATTTCCGACGCTCACATCGAGAAGGCCGATGCCGACGACGTGGCGACCGAGGAAGCAAACGACGGGGAAGCGGCCGTCGATACGGACGACGGAAATTGAAGAGTCGGTTGAAAGAGTGTACCCGACGTGTCGTGGTGAGAGATTAACCGTCGGCCGGCAGACCCGAGCGCTCACCCGAGCAGTCGTTGGTGTTCAACCTTCATACACCGGTCTTGAACGAATTGGCGGCCTGCATCCTCTGCGTTTCGGGCGCTCTCGTCGTGGGTGATCCCCTTCTGCAGCCAGACTGTGGGCTCGTCCTCGCGCTCGAGTGCCGCCTCGACGATGTCCGGTACTTCCTCACTCGGGCGGAACACGTCGACGACGTCGACCTTGTCGGGGACAGCCGAGAGGGAGTCATACGCATCACGGTCGAAGATGGTCTCGGCGAACGGATTGATCGGGATGACGTCGTAGCCTGCTTCGAGCAGGTACTCCGGAATGTCGTGGGCGGCCTTGCCAGGTGTCGATGAGCAACCCACAACTGCGATTGTCTCGCTCGTCTCGAGGATCTCGGCGATGGTTTCGTCGTCAGTGACAGGCATAGCGAGAGCTACGAGTATGGTATGGAAAAACGTGGCGCAAACAGCGCATCGAGTCGGAATCGCCGGGACGGATAGAGACATTTTTTAGAGTGGGTGCGTTTTGGGGTAATGCGAAGGGTCGGCCACGGCGACGTGGGCGCTTAGCTCAGCCTGGACAGAGTACTTGGCTTCGGACCAAGCTGTCGGGGGTTCAAATCCCTCAGCGCCCGTACTTCTGTCGCTCGCAATTCGCGAGCGACGAATTCGTCATTCTGAGGGATTTGAACCCTGGCAGTCGCAGCCCGCACAGCCGAGCGAAGCGAGGCGAGCAGGACCGTCTGCATCCGGTTCAAATCCCTCAGCGCCCGTGAATTCTGCGCGAACGACAGTGAGCGCTGAGGAGCGTCGGCTGAGAGATTTAAATCCGAGGGGTCGCGCACAGCGGAGCGAACAGGTTTGCATCGTCGGCGTCAACCTGCTGTGGCGCGGTCGGACCGTCGTACCGGACACGCCGTAGGGGCACTCTTTTAGATCGGAGTGTGCTTGGCGTCCCTATCAACGTCGCCATCGTGGGCTACTTGCTGTTCTGGTGAAGGGGCATAGAGGAGTTTCTTGACGTCCAGCCACAGCCGGACGATGTTCCAGCCGATCGCGACCGCCAGCAGCGAGACCACGATCAGGATGGGTAGATTCCCCGGTTCAGTTCCAGTGCCCGGCGTCTCGGGGAACCGGAGGGAGACGACGGCGAGGAACGTCGCCCACAGCGTCAGTCCTTCCCTCAAGCCCCGGCAAGCTGTATCGCCCGAGAAATGACGTACATGAGCACGATTGCCGTGCCGACGACGAGGACAAGCTGTGTGAACAGCACGAGGAGGAGGCTGACGACCGTCGCTTCAAAGACCGGCAAAACCAGGAAGTACGGAAGCAACGCGAGGGATCCGAACAGGACGACGAGTCCCACGATGGGCAGTGCTTCGCTCCAGATCTGTCGGAGGTCTAACTCGCCGCTCTCGTGGTTGACGAACGGTGGAGAATCTGATATCGAAGGAAACTCACGGCCTTGACCCGTAAACCTTCGGCAACGTCGTCGCAGCCACGCGAGACTTTATTTGCTCTCGCTATGCATGGCGAGATGGGAATTACATGGCGTTCTCGAACTATCTCCGCGAGCGCCAGTGGCCGACAGTGCTCGGCACCCTACTGTTCGTCGCCCTCATGGTCGCCGGCTATTACTACAACATCACGTTCGTCCAGCTGGGACTGATCGACCTCGGCACCCGGTTCGTGGGCCTCTCCGAGACCGCCGTCTCGCTGTGGATGGCCGTGCTCGCGCTCTGTACGCTGGTTGTCGCCGTCGTGACCGGCGTTGCGATGGATCGACGGGAGTGGAGTACGGACCTCCGGACGAAGTTCCGCCTGCTCCTCGGCGTCGTCGCCGTCCAGTTCGTGCTCACGCTCGTCGCGCCGTGGATCCGGACTGTCCCCGCTTTCGGCGCGTGGATCGTCGCCGCGTCGATCGGCCTTGGCGTCGGGTTCCCCGTCTCGTTCTCGCTCGCGATCGATCTCGTCCCGGTTCCCGATCGGGGCTACGTCGCCGCCGCGATCACCGCCGTCGCGTACTTCCTTGCGAACGCTATCCCGCTGTCGTGGTCGATCACCGTCTTCAGCCGGGTAATGGTTCTCGCAATGGCACCCGGGCTGCTCGCGCTGGCCGTCCTCTCGTTCGGCCGGTTCGAGTTCCTCGAACGGATCCAATCGACGTGGGAATCCCAACATCATACGTTTGGAACTGGGCGGTTCTGCCGACCCGACGCCATCCGGACGCGAGGCCTGGCCTTCGCCGTCCCCGTCGTCCTCATGTTCGGCGTGTTCTTCATCGATAGCCTGGGCTTCCTGCGGATCATCGACACGCCAGCACTGTTGCTCACCTCATGGCAGTCTCCCGACCTCTCGATGCGGCTGTTCATCGCCATCGCGCACGTCGTCGGTGCCGTGATGGCCGGCGTCATCTACGCGAACTACTCGCTGTCCCGTGTCTTCCTCTGGACGTTCGCGCTCTTTGCGCTGACACACGTCCTCTACACCTCTGACCTTCGGATCGCGTCCGTCTTCCCCACGCTCGCCCAAGGGACGACGTCGCCACTCAATCCGGCGATCTACGCCGTCGCCGTGAGCTTCTACACGACGCTGAACTTCGCGCTCTGGCCCGACCTCTCGACGGCCGCAACTGTCGGGACGCGCTCGGCGATCGGGATCGGCGTCGCGGGCTGGCTTGCCACCTTCTCCAGTACCGCGCTTGCGCTGTACTTCCACGCAGCGGACCTGACACTCCTCACCCACCTGAACGTCGTCCAGGCGCTGTCGCTACTCCTGGTCTTTGGCCTGGCCGTCGGCCTCTACGTCCGTCGGATGGTCACGATAGTTCGTGCGAACGGAGGAACGGCAACATGACGCCGACCGACGCGATCCCGCTGTTGATCGTCGTCCTGCTGATGGTATCCATCGGTGGCGGCGACGTCCAGCAGATGACCGTGACGTTCCAGGGCGACAACAATGTCGAGGCGCTGGAAGACGTTCACGTCGTGGCCGGCGGGACGCTGACCGTTCCCGAGAACGCGTCCGTCAGCGGCGACGTGTATGCGATCGGCGGCACGACGACCATCGCGGGCGAACTCGACGGCGACGTGACTGTCTTGGCGGGGAACCTGTCGATAGTGGATAGCGCGGCCGTCACGGGCAGCGTGCAATCAATCGCGGGGGAGTCTGCGATCGCTCCCGGAGCGAGGGTCGGGGACGCGACGACGTTCGAACCGCCGGCCCCCGCGAGTTCTCCCTGGCGACGGGTCGGGGGCTTGTTCGTCCAGTTCCTCGTCCTCGCGGCCGCAGGATGGTGGCTCGTCTCCCGCCATCCCGGGCTGCTCGACACCGTGAGTGAGGCCATCACCGACCATGCGCTCGTCAGTGGCGTCGTCGGCTCGCTCGCCGCCACGTCGCTGCTCGTCCTGTTCGTCTACATGGCGTTCACGATTCTCTTGCTTCCACTCAGCATCGTCGGCCTGTTCGCCGAACTGCTGGTTGTCCTGTACGGGCAACTCGCCTTCGGCTACCTGATCGGCACTCGATTGCCGATCGAACAAACGACCCGGGCGACGGTCGTCGGAATCGCGGTGTTTCTCCTGATCATTGAGGGACTCGGGCTGATTCCGTACATTGGGGCACTCGTCCAGCTCGGGCTGATCGTCGTCGGGTTCGGGGCGGTGCTGAACACGTACTTCGGCCTCCAGCGCTTCGAGCCGGTCACCATTCCCGGTGGGGTCGAGTGATGCGGGATCGTCTCCAGAAGAGCAGTCGAAGCGGACGCGAGCAGCTCGCGCGGCTGAGTCCGACACTCCACATGGGCTGGCGCCAGGTCCTGTTCGCCAACTGGCCAGTTGACCCGTCTGTCGTTCGTCCCCACGTCCCCGACAGCCTGTCAGTGGACACCCACGCTGGCGACGCGTGGCTGTCAGTGGTTCCCTATACGAACGTGGACGTTCGTCCGACGTGGATTCCAGCAGGGTGGGGCGTCGCGCTGCCTGAACTCAATCTTCGGACGTACGTGACCCACGACGGTCACGATGGGGTGTACTTCTTCAGCCTTGACGCCGAGGGCGTGCTTGGGGTCCTCGGCGCTCGACTCTTCCACCACCTCCCGTATTTCTACGCCAGCATCTCCATCGATACCGACGGCGATCGAGTGCGCTTCGAGAGCGAGCGGCGACATCCGGGTGCCCGCCCCGCTCGGTTCGCAGGAACCTATCACCCTACCGGCGATCAACTGGCGGCCGACGCCGCTTCTCGGGCGGCGTTTCTCACCGAGCGGTATCGTTATTACACCCAAGTTCCGTCCGGTACCCTTCGTTACGCGCGGGTCGATCACGAACCGTGGCAGTTGTACGAGGCGAACGTGGACCTCGGAGAGAACACACTGTTCGAAGCGAACGGTTTCGCTCATCCCGAAACGGATCCGATTCACTATTACAGCCCCGGTGTCCGGACGATCGCGACGCGGAACCGTCCAATCTGAGCCTGGCTGACTTTGGTTCACCTCAAAATATCACATGTATCAATCCAGCCCAATAGCTGCCAGTTCCTGATAGAATCGAATCGTCCGTATCCAGAAGTATCAGGTCCCATACGTCGAGAATTATCGATACAGATAATATCTCAGCAATCCATTGTATGTCGGTGAAACTGAAATGACTGAAACACTCACTGACACCGTGCCGATTAGGGAACCCCTGACTGGACCCCGACGCCTCGCCGGCGGCCTCTTCCTCGCGCTCTCGGCGCAGTTCATGACCGCGATCATGCTCGCCGCAGCGATGGCACCGGACTACGACTTCGGGGCCGGTGCGATCAGCGACCTCGGGGTCTTCCCCGAGACTGCGCTCCTGTTCAACGGCTCGTTGATACTCGTCGGGATCCTCAACATTGTGGGCGGGGTGTACTTCTATCGCAGCCACGGCAAGCGCTGGCTCCTTTCGCTGTTCGTACTGGCCGGCGTCGGTGCAATCGGAACGGGGCTCATCCCGCTGAACGTCAGCGACGCCCACAGCCTCTTTGCCCTTGTGGCGTTCCTGTTCTTCAATCTCGAAGCGATCGGAAGCGCAACCCACCTCACCGGACCGATGCGAGTGCTCTCGATCGTCACGGGGACGATCGGTCTCGTCTTCCTGGTCCTCATGGCGGTCGGCGACGCCGGGACGACGGCGGCATTCGGTCCCATCGGCCACGGCGGCACCGAGCGCATGATCGTCTATCCGGTCATGATCTGGCTGATCGCCGTCGGTGGCTATCTGTTGGGTGCGGAAGCAGCAACCGATCAATGAAAGTGCCGACGCAGGAGCGCTCAATTTCGACTGATCGAGGATCCATGCTGATCGACTGGACCACTCCGCTTGTGCACCAATTGTTTTGACCCCTTCACGACAACAATGAGTATGCGCATTCGAATCCTTGGATACGCCGCTTTTGCGGGGATCGCGACGTTCCTCGTCGTTTTCTTCGCGGTCTCGGAAGCACTCCTCTCGTACATCGAGTTTTCCGTACTGGTCGGGATTCCGGTGGGTCTCCTCGTCGGGGCCCTTTCCGCCGCGTTTGTCCTCACACAATTCGAATCGGACACTACGAAGACGCGCCGAGCGCTCGCTCGCGGACTCGGGGCCGCCGGTATCGGCTTCGTCGTCGCGTTCGGCCTCGCACTACTGCTCGGTCAGGGCGTCACGCTGGCGATCCTCCTCGGAATCGGTGCTGGGACCGTCACTGGAATCGTGATTGTCATTCGGGAGACGGGATAAGTCGATGGAATTACGCCGTCGCCCCGGACCGGTCTTTACGTCCTCCAAGTCGCGAACGCGGACGTTTGTCCTCGTCGCGATCGCCCTTGCCACGTTCGCGATCGGCGTGAGTGTCCTTCGATGGACGGTTCCGGGGATCACCGATCCGCAGTGGCTCCACGCCTGGATCGAGACGGCCGGCTGGTTCGCGCCGGTCGCGTTCGTGGCTCTCCAGGCCACCCAGATCGTTATCGCGCCGATCCCGGGCCAACTTATCGCCTTCGTCGGCGGCTACGCATTCGGAGTCGTTCTCGGTACGATATACAGCCTGCTCGGCGCGGCGATCGGGAGCACGATCGTCTTTCTCCTCGCCCGGCGGTACGGCCGCCCTTACGTCGAGCGGGCGATCGACGGCGAGACCCTGGCGTCGTTCGACGGTCTCGTCTCTCGGGACGGTCGTTTCGCGCTCTTTCTGGTCTTTCTGATCCCCGGCCTGCCGGACGACGTGATCTGTTTTCTCGCCGGGGTCACCCGAATCCCGATCCGCCAACTCGTGGCGATTTCCCTGCTGGGACGCGCGCCGGGCTACCTCCTGGTGAGCTATGCCGGCACGCAGTTCGCGGCAGCGAACTACCTCGGAACCACCGTGATCCTCGTGGCCCTCGCTGCCGTCTCCGCAGTCGTCTACTGGCAGAAGGACGTGGTACTCGCCGTCCTCGAACGGGCCTAAACGCGACCGATAGGTTCATTCTTTCGTGTCCCGTCGTATCCAACATAATGATGCTCCCGACCCACGCCCTCGCGGGGATGGCCCTGGCACTCCCGGTGGCGTACGTCGCCCCGGAGTTCGGCGGCCTCGCCCTCCTCGCGGGGCTTGTGGGCGGGATGTTCCCGGATTTCGACATGTACGTTGGCCACCGGAAGACGCTGCACTACCCCGTCTATTATGCCGCCCTCGCGGCCCCCTTTGTGGCGATCGCATTGTTTCTCCCGTCGGTCCCGACGGTCTTCGCAGCCGTCTTCCTGATCGGGGCGGCTGTCCACAGCCTGACCGACGTGTTCGGAGGCGGCCTCGAACTCCGTCCGTGGGAAGGCAACTCTGAGCGAGCCGTCTACGATCACTATCGAGGGCGCTGGATCGCTCCTCGGCAGTGGATCGGCTACGACGGCTCGCCCGCCGATCTCGTGCTCTCGTACGCGCTCGCTGCCCCGCTCCTGATTTCGCTTGATGGCCCCTTCCACTGGGCAGTGATGGCGGCGCTGGCCGTCGCGAGCGTCTACGCGGCCGTCCGCCGGTACCTGCCGAGGCTCGCCCTCGTCGTGCTCGACGTGGCCACGCCGTGGCTCCCCGAAGATGTCCTGTCGGCCCTCCCGTCGCGCTATCGCGTTGGCCACCCGGAATCAGCCAGGTCGAGCGCGTCCGATTGAACGAGTCACCGAACGACAGCCGTTTCTCGGAAGCGTGCCAGCGGGAACCTGTTTAGTCGAAAATACCTTGGTGTCGCCGGCACACGTCACCGAAGTGATGGACTGACCGATCGTGTTCGATCTCCTCACTCTTCTTGCGCTCGCACTGCAGGGAGCGGTTCTCGGCCTCCTCGTCGTCGCCGTCCGTCGCCAGAACGTCGCGGCCGCGGTCAACACCGCGGCCGCGCTCGCTCTCGCGGTCCTCCCCACCGTTCTGCAGATCGGTTCCCGGCTGACGCTGGAGCAACCGCTCGCCTTCGATCCGCTGCTCTCGGTCTGGCTCGGCGTCGCCGGGTTCCTCCACTCGCTCGGCATGCTCGGACTGTACGACTCGACGTGGTGGTGGGACCACCTCACGCACACTGTTTCCGCGGCGCTCGTGGCGGCACTTTTGTACGCCGCGTTGCTCGTTGCCTTTCCGACCGCTACCTGGCCAGGGGGCATCGGTGCGATGACGGTCGCGTTCACGTTCGTGATCGGCGTCTTCTGGGAGTTGATCGAACTCGTCGGCCGGGACGTGGCTGACCAGCTGGACGTCGAACCGGTTCTCGTCCACTACGGCTGGGGAGACACGGCTTTGGATCTCGTCTTCGACGTGGTCGGCGCGGTCGGTGTCGTCGCTCTCGACGTGACGGTCTTCGTTTCGGTCGTCGAGCGGTTCCCGGCCGTGACCGAGGGGCTGCTCGTCGCGAGCGGGTGGCTCGTGGCCCTCGGATCGGTCGGCATGGCGCTGTTCGTCGGCGTCGGGGGATCGATACGGGAGTGAACCGTATCCCGAACGGCCTACGCCATCCTGTACCCATCGAACCGGCGGACTGCATGCCGATAGGACACCACGGGGAGTATGACGGCCCCGACAAGCAGGACGGCCGAGAGAAAATAGAGTGTATCGGCGGAGACACTGAGACCGAACGGTAGCGCCCAGGAAACCAACCCCGCCGCCAGGTCCCGAACGCTCGATTCGTAGACGACCCCCGCGGCGGCCGCGGTAACGAACAGGTAGGCGCTGAACAGTACGAACGCCCATCGGCTCGGCAGGACCGTCTTCATCGAGCGCGTGAAGTTGACCGCCTCGAAGCGCGGGAAGGTCATCCCAACGCCGATCGAGAACGCGGCCGAGAGGACCATGACCACCGGGGTCGCGAGTACGAGCGCGAGTGCAGTTTCGGATTCGATCGGGCTCAATACGGCGAGGACGGCCGTCAGGACCGTCCCGATCGGGATCGCAATGGCAAGGCCGGCGAGCAGGTGTGCGTGGACGAACGTCCGACCATCGACGCGGCTCAACAGCGTCGAGGTCAAGGCCGCGCCCTGATCGCCCAGCGGGTTCAACGTGAAGATGACACCCGCCGCCCAGGCGGCGACCACCACGGCCACGAACGGGAGATAGACCGGAATCTCTCCGCTCTGGACGATATCGGCCAGGAAGCCACCCATCATCAGCACCGGGAAGAACGCGTACAGCAGCTTCAGCGGGGCTCGCACTGCCCGCCGCCAGGACAACGTTATCAGGGCGGCCGTCCGCGGCCCGAGGACACTCTCGATCCGGCGTTCGATGCCGGGGCTGGCTGCTTCCGTCGCGACCGGCTCGGGTTCGGCGCCAGCGAGTGCCGGATCCGAGAACCAGTGGATCCCGGCCACGCGCGACCCCGCGATGGTTCCAGCGACCGTGAAGACGAGTGTGAACGCAACCGCGCCGCTGGCCTTCGCCAGGGACCCCTCGACGCCGGGCGTCCCGAGGAACAGGAGGTCGGCGTACCAGGCCATCGGCGAGGCCTGCATCGGCTCAAACAGCGCGACCATGAGCTGATCGACGGTGCCCGTCGAGAGCGCAGCGAAGTAGCCCAGGAACACCATGACGAGGATGACACCCTTGTGCTGGGCGACGAACGGGAACCGCGAGGCGACGTGGCGGACAGACAACCCGATCGGATAGCCGACCGTCACCGCGGTGAGGCCGGCGGCCAGGATCGCGACTGGAACGGTCATCACCGGCCAGGGGACACCGCTCCCGAGGGCGAGGCCAGCACCGAGTCCGACCGCAGGGCCGAGGACCCACAGGACGACGTACGTGAACTCGGCGACGTAGACGCCGGCCAGCGCCTCCCGCGTCGGGACGACGGTCAGGATCCCCTCGGGTTGGGCGAGCGTCCCGCGCTGACCGACCGCTCGCACGGCGAAGATCACGGTGATGATCAACCAGAACAGCGCGAGGATGCCGCCGGCGATCGGCGTCGAAAATGTGCCGATCCCGAACAGCGGTCCGCCTTCGGCAAGTGACGTTCCCATCCGGTAGCCGAGATAGCCACCGCCGAGCGTGCCGACGAGGACCAGCAGAACGTACATCACCAGTCCGATGATCGACGACGACCCGCTTCGCCAGTCCGTGTGTTTCCGGAGCATTCGGGTCACGTCGATCCGGGCCAGTCGAACGCTGTGATCGAGTGCGCTCATGGTCACGCACCGTCGGCCGCAGCCTCTGGTTCGGCACTCGCGTACTCCTCGGTATGATCCGCCGTCACTGCAAGGAAGACATCTTCGAGCGTGTCTCCAGTACCTTCCTCGGCCTGCTGTTTGAGAGCCGCGGGCGAGCCCTCCGCGACGAGCCGGCCGTCGTGGAGGACGCCGACCACGTCGGCGAGTTCCTCGACGACCGAAAGGATGTGCGTCGAGAGGAAGATCGTCGTCTCGCCCGCGGCGAGTTCGGCGATCAGGTCCTTGACGGTTCGGGCAGCCCGCGGGTCGAGACCGCTCGTCGGCTCGTCGAGGAGGAGCACTGACGGTTCGTGGAGGATCGCCCCGACGAGTCCGGTCTTCTGGCGCATTCCGGTCGAGTAGCCACTGATCCGGCGGTCGGCGGCCTCGGCGAGATCGAACCGGTCGAGATAGTCCGCGATGCGTTCGTCGGCCTCGTCACCGGGAATGTCGTGCAGCGCGGCGACGTGCCGGAGGTACTCGCCGGCGGTCAACTCGTCGAACAGCGGCGGCTCCTCGGGGAGGTACCCGACGTGCTCGATAACGCCGTTTCGGTCAGTGATCGGAATGCCGGCGATTCGGGCCTCGCCGGAGGTTGGGCGTGTTAGCGTCGTTAACATCCGCATCGTGGTGGTCTTGCCCGAGCCGTTCGGCCCCAGAAATCCGTAGACGGTCCCGGGTTCGATGGCCAGATCGAGGTCTTGGACGGCAACGACGTCGCCGAAGTGCTTCGTCAGGTCGGTAGCCTCGATTGCGAATGTACTGTCGGTTTCGTTCACTTCAGTCCCACCCATGGACGAGCGTTCGGACGAGTGACGCATAGTGGTACTGGTTATCATTCCCATGCCCCGGTGTAGAGCCGGTAGAGCAATGCCCGCATCCCGCCGATCACGAGCCGATCGAGTCCCCTCGTGTACGCCGCGAGGCCGACGAAGAAGGCCGCGAAGACGAATGCGTTCTCGATAGTCATCGCCGCGGGCATCTCTCCATCGAGTTCGACCACGACTGGAATCATATCTTCCAAGAACCCAATCGCGCCGTTCCAGGCCAGTAGCGCGATCGTCGCCCCAAGGATCAGCAAGACGAAGTTGAACGTGTATTCACTGTCTGTCGGTCGCTTGCGGTCCAAATATGTCTCGCGGTCCGCTCGTGACTCGAAGGTAAGTGGATTTGGTCGGAGCTGAGCATACACCTGGCTGCCAAGGGTCAGTAAGGCGATAGCCCAGAGGAACATGGCAATCAAAGGGGTGAATGGATCCGGAACCAGCGTCGGAACTGCCCCTTCCAACGCTTCGACCAACACTGGTGTCATCCGATCAACGATGACGTAGAACACCCCGACACCGACTAGTGCTTCTACCGGACCGTACTGTGGACACAGTAGCTGAACGGGATGACGGGATTCGACATTCCCACTCTCGGTGAGGCCATCCTGAGGAAACTTCTCCGGGATCTGGCTCGCCGGCTGTGCCTGTACGTTAGTCATCGAGACCTCGGAAAAACGATGGAGTAAATGGGGTTCATCGAATGATCGGCATACATACGTATCCATAGAATATAATTCTATACTACAGTTCTCGATGTCAGTGCTGAGCGGGATAGTACCTGTGCTGCGGCGCTCCCATGTCACTGCTCTGGCGAAATCTAGCTACTGCGGAGATCTGATTCGTTGGACCTCGTTACACGTCACTCGGATCTTCCTCAAGGCGCTCATACAGATAGTAGGAGTACACCACCGTGATGCTGGCCGTCACCAGCACCGGGACGATCAGGAAATAGATTGCGTACTCCCCGAATAGCAGTCCCACGAGTGCCACCGCCGCGGTAAGTTTGAAGAGCGTCGCCCCGAGGGCGTTCGTCTGCTCCCAGACCTCGGGACTACTCATCGTCCACGGGGTACGAATGCCGACGAACCAGTTGCGTTCCACGTGGTCGAGGAGGACACCGACGAGATAGAAGAGAATGGCCACAGCTGCCAGTAGCAACAACACAAAGTCGAACTCGTAGCCGAGGTTGAACGCGACGATGCCGCCGTGGACGATCGCCATGAACGCCGTGAAGCCGACGACGAACCAGTCGTAAATCGGGCGGAATTCGCCGATGTTCTCGCCGAGCGGATCGATACGGGGAATGACAGCGAACATACCGAGGAGGACTGCCGTCAGTATTGGAATGAGGACGAGTGCGACTGGCTTCAACATCGTGTCGTCGGGCACACCAGCGGCGTTCCAGTGCGTCGCCATCTGTTCGGGGAGATCCGGCGCGGCGAGGACACTGACGACACCCGAGGCGACGACCAGACCAGCCGCCAGAGCGAACCGATGTGTCGATTTCATGTCGGATAGTACGGGTTTCAGCGTCATAAATGAGTCTGTCTGTCAATTCGTCGAATATTGAGTGAATTGCGATAACCCCGTTACTCTGTACCTATCACTTCGTCCTCTCGCCAGATGGCAAACAATCAGTGATCGATTCGCGCTGTGCATCCCGTAGCGTCATGAGAATAGCTGAAAATTCTGACTGATATCCATCAATCAGACGGTCGATTTCGGCTAGCTCACGCCCTGAAAGGGAATCCGTTCGCCCATCGAACGAGCGCCCTCAGCGCCCGTGGCAGAATTTCACCGTTCTAATCCCCCGACAGCGGCAGGGTGACTACCGTAACGAATCCAAAGTGCGTGCTTTCGTTCGTTGATCGAACGAACGCAGCTGTCACGGGCAGACGGCGCGAAGCGCCGTCGACGCCGAGGTCCCCTCACTGTATCAAGATGGGGCCTTACTCTCGCATATATGTGATCCATCCAAACCTATAATAGAGTCAAGAGACTACTATCGGATATGACAGACCAGGGTCTCGAATCGTGGACGAAGGACTTGACGGCCCGCGAACGCGTCAGGGAGATCGCAACGACGCTCACCGAACCGCGATCAGTCGAATGGGTGCGTGACCAGGCGCAGGTCTCCGCCTGGCAGACCGCCAAAGACGAGTTGGAGATGCTCGTCGAATTTGGGCAAGTCCACGCGATCGACGGTGACGACGGGAACACGAAGTACGCGCCGAACTACCAGCAACGCTACTTTGAGGAAGTGACCGAGTTGATCAACAGACACACGCGTGAAGAACTGCGTGAGGAGATTGCCACGATTCAGGAGACTATCGACGAGTGGAAGCGTGAATTCGATGTCGAATCCCGAGACGAACTCGAATCGACGCTGGCCGATAGCGAGCTCACGAGTGAGGCTGTTCGGGACCGCAACAGCGTACTCCGGCAGTGGAAACGTCACGAGGACAACAAGCGACTCCTCAAGCACGCCCTCGAACTCTACGACGATGCCCGGTCGCTCTATCCCGGAGAGAACGCGTCTTCGAGTTCCTCAGTCTCACTCACACAGTAGTCCCGATGATTTTCCTCGCCAATCGCGCGAACCTCGATACACGGACGCTCCTCACGCGACTCCACAACAAACTTCAGACCCAGGTCACTGACGAGACATCGCCGATTGAACAGGTCTGGTATCACACCTCACAAGGGAACAAAGTCGGCGTCCGGGCGACGATCACTCCCAGCGTGTTCCTCGGAACGTCCTACCCTGTCGAGGAAGCTGAGCTCCAGGTCTCGTTCGATTTTCCCGCGGACGCCGCCTACGATTATTATTCCATTCAGTGGGTCGAGTCAGCGCGTGACCTCATGATCGGATGGCACCAGGACGAAACCCACATGGATCTCGGAGAGTGTCATTTCCAGATCGATTACCAAGGGGAGACAGTACAACGAGAGTCTGCGGCATTTCTCGATGTCCATCCGCTCAATGTATTCGATCGACGAATCGATGATCTCGTGGACGTCCTTGATGTGATCGACTGGGATGATGACATCCCAAGCGTCTCGAAGGAAAACGTTCAGTGAGACAGCCGCTCCTCACGAATCCGGCTCTCTCATATGCTCGTAGTGCTTGACGAAGGCACGAAGGTCTTGCCGGACACGGTGAAACAGCCCCTGTCGAGGGATTGATACAACCGCTCGTGCTGAATGCGCGCCGTATATCTCGCAGCTTCTTGAAAATAGATAATATTTCTGACCGATTTTCGCCACTCAGACGGCAGATTTCGGACGTCTCACGCCCTGAAAGGGAATCCGTTCGTCGATCGAACGAGCCCCCTCAGCGCCCGTGAATTCTGCGGGAACGACAGTGAGCGTTGAGGAGCGTCGAATACAACTGGTGGTCTGGTCTCGTCTACGCTGGCTTTCTGTGGCGCTCGACCGTGCTCAGGTGTCGGCAAGTTGAATCGCCCGGGCAATGACGTACATGAGGACGACGGCCGTCCCGACGGCGAGGACGAGTTGAACGAAGAGGACGAAAAACACGCTGAGGATCGTGCTACCGAAGATCAGTCTGATCAGGAGATAGGGGAGCAATGCGAGGCTCCCGAACAGGATGATCAGGCCCACGAGAGGGATCGCCTCGTCCCAGATCTGATGGAGGTCCAGTTCGCCGTCGTCCTTGTCTACAAACGGGGGAGATGCTGACATCGTCTGTACCTCCCGACCCACTAACCTAAAGCTTCGGTGGCCGACGTCCATGTGTGGCACTCACACCCGCTGTCGCGTCGATTGGGAACGTTTTAGCCGCCCATGGCCCGCTAGTCGCCAATGAGCTACAAGATCGGTCTCGTGGGCAAACCCTCGGTCGGGAAGTCCACGTTTTTCAACGCGGCGACGATGAACGATGTGCCGGAAGGGGCCTATCCGTTCACGACCATCGATCCCTCGGTCGGCGAGGCGTATGTGCGGGTCGATTGTGCGGCCCCGGAGTTCGACCACACGTGCACCCCGAATCACGGCTACTGTGCCGATGGCATCCGCTTCGTCCCGACGAAGCTGGTCGACGTCGCGGGGCTCGTCCCCGGCGCGCACGAGGGGAAGGGACTCGGGAACCAGTTCCTCTCGGATTTGAACGAGGCGGACGTCCTGATCCACGTCGTCGATTTCACCGGCGAGACAGATCTGGAAGGCGAGCCTACGACGGATCACGACCCACGTGAGGACATCGACTTCCTGGAGAACGAACTCGACATGTGGTATCTCGATGTCTTCGAGAAGGGGATCGAGCGCCACCAGACGGGGTATAATGGCGCAGATGGAGACATCGAGGCCGACCTCGCCGAACAGCTCTCGGCGTTCGGGATCGGTGAAGACGAGATCAAGCAGGTCATTCTCGCCGAAGAGTTAGAACTCGATCCCAACACGTGGGACGAGACGGATCGGGAAGCCCTCGCCCGCGAGATCCGGATGCGCACCAAGCCGATCGTCATCGCCGCCAACAAGATGGACACCGAGGCTGCACAGGACAACTGGGACGCGGTGACGACCGATCCCGACTACGAACACCTGACGTTCGTGCCCGTCTCGGCCCACGCCGAGAAGGCGCTGAAGAACGGCGACGAACAGGGTGTGCTGGACTATCGCCCGGGTGACGCGGACTTCGAGGTGACGGCTGACCTTCCCGAAGAGAAAGCCGCGGGCCTCGAAGAGATCCGTGAGTTCGTCGGGGCCTACGGCGGGACAGGCGTCCAGGACGTCATCGAAACGGCGCTGTTCGAAGTGTTAGACGCGATCGCCGTCTTCCCTGGCGCGCGCAAGCCACAGGACGACGGCACGTTCCTGCAGGACTGTTTCGTCCTCCCCGACGGCTCGACGGCCGAGGACTTCGCGTATTTCCTACATACCGACATCGGCGAGGGCTTTCTTCACGCTCACGACGTCCGTTCGGAGCGTCAGGTCGGCGCGGAGACGAAACTCGATCATCGTGACGTCGTCGAGATCACGACGACAAACTGAGGCGACGTGCCGACGGCCGGAAGACGGCTATATTCGCTACAGAATACCCATCGCTTCGAGACGCTCGGGTAGATACGTATCAGTCACGAAGTCCAGGCCGTAGGAGGCCAGGGCCTGCTGTTCGGACTTCTTGTCGATGTCGAGCTGGAGTTCGATCTGTTCCTCCCAGTAGTCCGTCTGGAAGCGCGGGTCTTCGAGTTCGGACTCCAGCGCGTTGATATCCGAGTCCGCGAGCGGGTCGGTCGGCAGGTCGTACTCGACGATGTCCTCGGGCTGGACGCCGATGAACTGCGCTTCCGGCGTCGCGAGGTACTTCGAAAGGTGGGCAGATTTGATCGACCCGTAGGCGACCGAGCCGTAGATGCGATACGACCACGGGTCACCGTCAGTGAACACCGTCACCGGCAGGCCGAGTTCGTCGTGCAGGCGCTTGGTCAGCCGGCGGGTCGCACGGGCAGGCTGGCCGCCCAGGTGGACGACCAGGGCGTTGTACTCATCGTCGAAGCCGTTCTCGACGAGTCGATCGCGCATACCACCGGTCTCGACACAGAGGACGAAGTCGGCGTCGTTGTCAAGGAACTCGATGGTGTCGGGGTCGTTCGGGATCTGATAGCCGCCCTGGCCCACGTCGTCCTGGCAGTGGATCTCCCGATCCCCGCGATTGGTTTGCTCGCGGAGACGAAGGGGACCCATCACCTTGGCACCCGATTCCTCGGGACGCATGTGGAACTCCTCGCGGCGCACGTCCGAGACGATTTCCAAGTCCTCGATGATCTGATTTGACTCGTCCTGGCTGTTGAACTGCGCTTCGTCGAGGTCCCAGGACTCGCTGAGGTAGTACAACTCACGCAACGTCGAGGACCGATCTTCTTCGAGTTGGTTTGCGAGGAAGTCGATCGAATAGATGACTTTCAGGAGTTTCTGTGCCCCTCTGACGCTGTTAGAGGATCGCGTACTCTTCCGATCACCGTAGACCCAGACCTTCTGTTCGGGATCGTACTCGATGTTGGTCTTCGTCCGCGTGGGGACATCCATGTGGGGCACGTCGCCGCGCTCGAACTGGTCGTAGAACTGTGCCGCCAGCTCGATCAACCGCTCGCGGGCGTCCCCGTCGGTTCCGTCGGTTCCGTCTGTGTCCGTGCTCATTGTTCACCGTCCACTGTGAGTTTCTCGCTGTCGACTCCCTCGACCGAGATGTCGAATTCGGCGTCGCCGTTGATTTCGTACGCTAGTGTGGCGTCTTCGCCGCTACTGACGGTCGGTGACCACTTGATGAACCACTCGCCGTCCATCTCGACGACGCGGGCCTCGTCACCGTCGGCTTCGACGTTCGCCGGTTCGGCTGTCACGATGTCCGTGATCTCGAGGTCGGCGTTGGTGCTGTCGTTGTTCTCGACGACAAGACTGACCGTCCCGTCCTCACGTTCGCGCTCGACGAGAACGTTGTTCATGATCCTGGCGAGCGAATCGTCGATGTTCAGCGGCTCCCGGCCCGTGACAGCGGAGAGCTTCGTCGCCATCTCCGGAAGGATCGTGCCCAGTTTGTCCTGTTTCTCGCGGCGCTGACGACGCGAGCGTCGCTCGTTGAGGAAGGACTTGAGTTCGCGGGCCGCCTCCCGGATCGCGAGTTCGATCTCGTCTTCGATCTCGGGGATGTTGGCGATGGCGTCCTTCGATTCGCTCGTGAACGGAACGTTCGTCGAGGCGACGTGGATCATCACCACGGCCGGCCCCTTCGGAATCCCGCTGCCGCCCGGTTGATCGAGACCGTAGTTGCGCCAGTTGATCGTCTTGACGACGTCCGTCGTCGCACACGCTCCCCGCTGGTAGACCAGCGGGACGCGGTTCGCGAATCGCATGACGTCGACCGGGCCACCCTCGTCGAGTTCGCCACCGTAGGCGATACCCGCCTCGACGATGAACGGATCCCCGCCGTGAACCGAGGCGTCCCGCGTGGATGCCGCGTAGAAATCGGCGTCGAACTCCTTGCGAAGCCCCTCCTCGACGAGTCGCTCGGAGATCGGCGCGAGGCAATCGGTGGGTGGCGAGATGATGTCCGTCTCGCGCATCGCTTCGAGGAGGTCGGCGGCCACATCACGGTTGTCAGCGATCTCCGTCACGTTCGGCACGTCGTCGGGGACCGTCTCCATGATCGCCCAGATCTCCGTGGTGACGTTCTCACGGGCAGTCTCCCCGATCGTGGCGTCGTCGTATTCCTCGGTGTTTTCGGCGGCCCGCTCGACGTACTCGGCGAGCTGATCGCGAGTACATCGATGGCGGTCGTCCTCGTCAACGAACTTCGCGGCGATACGGTCGGCCAGCCCCTCGATCGTCGCGTCGTCTTTCCGTTTGCTGGTGGCCGCGTCGACCAGGCCATAGAGGTCCGAGGCCAGCGTCTCCCGGACGTCACCTTCGTCCGTGTTGCCGATGAGTTGGGCCCACGCGGCCGCGGTTGCCTTCTCCCTGACGGTGCTGCCGAACGTCGTGCCGAAGCCCTCGGCCGCAGCTTCGGCAGCCTCGTCGACGATCGCTTGGGTTTCGTGATGAGCAACTCGCTCACGATCGTCGATCGCGTCGGCCACTTCGCGGGCGAAGGACTTCGTCGCGTCCTTGCCCTTGTTGGCGACGGCAGCCCTGACGGCCACCTCCACGTCACCCTCGTGGACCTGTGGCGGTCGCCAGGCCATCTCGCGACCGAAGTGTCGGTCCCGGAAGTTATCGAGGACTTTGTCGGACGTTTTCCCGCCTACGCGGGTGAACTCCCCCTGCAAGAAGCCGGACACCGAATACGAATCGGTGGCTTCGAGCATCTTCAGCAGCGTCCCGAGTTCGACGCCGTGGGGATGGGGGCGGATCTCCTTGGTCTCGGCTGGCAGATCCGCGCCCTCGACGCGTTCGAACTTCGCCGGCTCGGCCATGTTCGGCTCGTGGAACTCGATGCGAGCGTGGGGGTTGACCACGGCCGTGTGCTTGATGTAGTCGTGGAGCTGCTGGCGCGCCCGGAGATTGGCCTCCAGTTCGACCTCGATTCGCGTCCCGTGGGGGCGATCCCAGGTCGTCGTCTCGTCGACGTCGATCTCCGGCTCGTTGGTGTCGGTGTCGATGATCAACTCGAAGTAGTGAGCCTCCTCGCTGCCCTTGGTCCGGGAGGTGATCTTGGCGGGCTTGCCGGACGTCAACTGTGAATAGAGGACGGCTGCGGAGATCCCGATCCCCTGCTGACCGCGGTTCTGTTCTCGCTTGTGAAACCGGCTGCCGTACAGCAGTTTACCGAAGACTTTGGGGAGTTGCTCGCGCGTGATCCCCGGGCCGTTGTCCTCGATGACCAGCCGGTAGTACTCGCCGACGTCTTCGATCTCGACGTAGACGTCGGGGAAGATATCTGCCTCCTCACAGGCGTCGAGACTGTTGTCGACACCCTCTTTGACGGCCGTGACGAGTGCCCGGGCTCCCGAGTCGAACCCGAGCATGTGCTTGTTCTTCTCGAAGAACTCGGCGATGGAGATCTGGCGCTGGCTCTCGGCCAGTTCCTCGGCGATCCCCTCCTCGCCGAGCGTCGACTGCATCGATGGCATTCTCTATGCAATCAGCGACCGCGGGCGGGCTAAAGCCTTCCGGGTAACTGGTGGGCCCGTCCGTGTCCGTTCAGTCAGCAGCTTCGAGTTTGACCGTTCTGGCGGCGTATTCCTCGAGAAACGCGCCGTGGCCGCCAACGGTCGTCCGGCCCTCGTCGGTCTCAAGCACCAGCGTGTGCTCGATCGGGAACTCGTTGGTGACCGGGTCGACGATTCCCTGGTTCGTCTCGACGACGCGGCCGGTGACGGTTTCGACGTCCGCCCCACCCTCGTTCGGCGTCGCCTCCACACAGGCACTCACGGCAGTCCCCTCACGCAGATGCAGCGTTGCCTGGAAGACCGCGTGCTCGAAGCTGTCGTACGTTTGGGGCAACGGCGCCGCCTCGATCACGGACAGTTCGTCGGCACTCAGCCAGAAGTTCGCCAGGAACGATTCGAACAGTGTCGGAACGATCCGCTCCTGAACCAGCGATATTGCCCGTTCGTCGCTGTTTGCGACCGTCATCATCTCCGAAGAGGAGACAATACCGAACTCACCATCGACAGTCAGCATCACTGGGACTGGAACGTTCCAACTCCGGACAGCACTCGCCACGGGACGATCGTACGTCGCAAACTCGGTTGGGTCCGGCTGTGCATCCGTCACCAGCAGGAGGACAAACACGCCCCGCTCGACGGCGTCCTGAAGCCCCTCGATCACGCGCGGCAGCGTCGAATGGGGGATCGACAACGCGATCCGCTGTTCGGATTCCTCGATGTACTCGTTGATCCGTTTCACCACGGTGACCCGGGACTTGATCACGTCGAAGCGCTGGGGCCGGGATGTGGCCTCTGAAAAGCGACGTTCGAGTGCCGGCTCGATCTCTTCGAGACGGTTCGAGAGGATTTCGATAACGTCTTCCGGCCGCTTGGCGCGGATCTTCGTCGGGACGACGTGATCGTTGACCTCGACGAACCCCTGGTCTTCGAGTTCTTCACAGACGCTGTAGACGTACCGTTTGGAGACGCCAGTCGCGTCCGCGATCGTACTCGCCTTTGCCTCACCGTTTTCGAGGACCGCAAGATAGGTCTGGATCTCGGTGTCCGACAGTCCGAAGTGCGCTAACTGCCGAGCGAGTGCCGAATCGTCGCCTTCAGACATGCCTGCCCCTCGAAGCGAGATGCGTCTTCAGTGTTCGGTCTCCCACTCGCCCTCTCCCTCGATATTTCGAGGCATTGAATAGGGTCGCCGCTGATTGCCTCCCCAGAGGCCCACCACACTGTTCGTTCGCCATACTAGTGGGTAATACTGGGTCCGGGGGGATAAATTGTTTGTATCATTTCTTCGTCTATCTATCGTGCATGCCCGCGCGCACGTGAAATTTAAGACCCCCGAGACGTAAGTCTCCATCAAGGTTTTTATGAGCGACGACAACGCCTACGGGGCCGGCCAAATCCAGGTACTGGAGGGCTTACAAGCCGTCCAGAAGCGGCCGGCGATGTACATCGGTTCTACCGACACCAGGGGATTGCATCACCTCGTCTACGAGGTGGTCGACAACGCCATCGACGAGGCGCTCGCCGGACACTGTGACCACATCGAGGTCACGATCCACGACGACGGATCAGTCTCGGTGACCGACGACGGCCGGGGGATTCCGATCGACATCCACGAGGAGTACGACCGGCCAGCCGTCGAAGTCATCATGACCGTCTTACACGCCGGGGGGAAGTTCGACAACAAGTCCTACCAGGTCTCGGGAGGGCTCCACGGCGTCGGTGTCTCGGTCGTCAACGCGCTCTCACAGGAGCTTTCGGTCGAGGTTCGCCGGGAAGGGAGCGTCTGGAAACAGACGTTCGATCACGGCGCGCCGGCGGACGACCTCACCGAGATCCGCTCGCTCGATGACCCCGATGAGACGGGGACGACGATCCGGTTTTGGCCCGACGAGGAGATCTTCGAGACCACCGACTTCCAGTTCTCGACGCTCGCGAACCGCCTTCGGGAACTCGCCTTTCTGAACTCCGGGGTCGAGATCACGCTCGCTGACGATCGCGAAGACCGGGCCGAAACCTTCCAGTACGAGGGTGGGATCCGGGAGTTCGTCGAGTACCTGAACGAAACCAAAGATCCGCTGCACGACGAAGTCGTCTACTTCGAGGACGAGGATCAGGACATCCAGGTCGAGGTCGCCCTCCAGGCGACCACCGAGTTGCAGGGCTCGATTCACGCGTTCGCGAACAACATCAACACCCGCGAGGGGGGGAGTCACCTCACCGGCTTCAAAACCGCGTTGACTCGCGTCGTCAACGATTATGCGACCACCAACGACCTTCTCTCGGACATCGAGGAGACACTCAAAGGCGAAGACATCCGCGAGGGGCTGACGGCGGTCATCTCGATCAAACACCCGGATCCGCAGTTCGAGGGCCAGACGAAAACCAAACTCGGTAATAGCGAGGTCCGCGGGGTCGTCGAAAGTGCGATGCACGAGAATCTCGGGACGTACTTCGAGGAGAACCCGGACGTCGCCCAGGCGATCGTTCGGAAGGCTGTCGAGGCTGCCAAAGCCCGCAAGGCCGCACAGAAAGCCGAGGAACTCACCCGCCGCAAGAGCGCCCTGGAGTCGACCGCACTGCCGGGGAAGCTGGCCGACTGTCAGACGAAAGATCCCAGCCGGGCGGAGCTGTTCATCGCCGAGGGGGACAGCGCGGGCGGGAGTGCCAAACAGGCCCGAAATCCCGATTTCCAGGCCGTCTTACCCATCCGCGGGAAGATCCTCAACGTCGAGAAACACCGCCTCGACCGGATTCTCGAGAACGAACAGATCCGCAACATCATCACCGCGCTGGGGACCGGCGTCGGGGACGAGTTCGATCTCGACGAACTCCGGTACGAGAAGATCATCTTCGCCACAGACGCCGACGTCGACGGCGCCCACATCCGGACACTGTTGCTCACGTTCTTCTATCGACACATGCGACCGTTGCTCGAGGGAGGCCACGTCTACGCCGCCCGCCCGCCGCTGTACCGGATCCGGTATCGCGGCGAGACCTACGACGCGATGACCGACGCCGAACGTGACGAGATCATCGAGGAGAAATGCAACGGGAATCCGACCCAGATCCAGCGGTTCAAGGGCCTGGGCGAGATGAATCCCCAGCAGCTCTGGGATACGACGATGAATCCCGAGAACCGGTTTCTCAAGCGGATCACGATCGACGACGCCGCCGCTGCGGACAAGATGTTCTCCGTGCTGATGGGTGACGCCGTCGAACCGCGCAAGCAGTTCATCAAGGAACACAGCCCCGAAGCTGAATGGGTCGACATATGAGTTCAGACGTACCTGAGGGTCCGGGTGTGACTGCCGACGCCGCACGCGTCGAGCACGTCCGGATCGAAGACGAGATGGAGCAAAGTTACATCGACTACGCGATGAGCGTCATCGCCGGGCGCGCGCTCCCGGATGTCCGTGACGGCCTCAAACCCGTCCATCGGCGCATCCTCTATGCGATGCACGAGATGGGTGTCTCCTCGGGGTCGTCTCACCGCAAGTCCTCGTCAGTTGTCGGCGAGGTGATGGGTGACTATCACCCTCATGGGGACAGCGCGATCTACGACACCCTGGTGCGGATGGCCCAGGACTTCTCGATGCGGTATCCCCTGGTCGACGGACAGGGCAACTTCGGGTCGATGGACGGGGATCCGGCTGCCGCGATGCGGTACACTGAGGCCAGAATGGCCCCGATCGCCGAGGAGTTGCTCGCGGACATCGAGAAAGACACCGTCGACTTCCAGGCCAACTACGATGACCGGCTCGAGGAACCCGAGGTACTGCCGTCGGCGTTCCCGAACCTGCTGGTCAACGGCTCCTCCGGGATCGCGGTCGGGATGTCCACGAACATCCCGCCGCACAATCTCGGCGAAGTCATCGATGCGACGATCCATCTGATCGACAACCCCGACGCCGAGGTGACCGATCTCATGGAGTACGTCAAGGGGCCGGACTTCCCGACCGGCGCGAACATCGTCGGGAAGAACGCGATCCACGCGGCGTATTCCACTGGTCGCGGTCGGTTGACCGTTCGCGCCGAGTACGAGTTCGAGGAGACGGATTCGGGCCGCCCCCGGATCGTGATCACGGAGATCCCCTTCCAGGAGAACAAGGCCCGCATGGTCGAGCGGATCGCCGACGACGTCAACGAGGGGATCATCGAGGGCGTCTCGGACCTCCGCGACGAGTCCGACCGGGACGGCGTCCGGGTCGTCATCGAGTGCAAGCGCGGCGCGAACGTCGATGTCGTCGAGAACCAACTGCTCGATCACCACCTCGAATCAACCTTCGGCGTCATCAACCTCGCCCTGGTCGACGGCGAGCCCCGCGTGCTCACGTTAAAGGAGACCTTGGAGGAATACGTCGCCCACCGGAAGGAAGTTGTGCGTCGGCGCTCGGAGTTCGACCTCGCGGAAGCCGAGGACCGCGCGCACATCCTCGAAGGCCGACTGAAGGCCCTTCGGAATGTCGACGATATCGTCGACCTGATCCGGGACTCGGCGGATCGCGACGAGGCCAAGGCGTCGCTGCAGGAAACCTTCGACTTCTCGACGGAGCAAGCCCAGCACATCGTCCGGATGCAACTCGGCAGCCTCACCTCGATGGAGGCGGCCGAGGTCGAGGACGAATACGAGGAGGTCGAGGCCGAGATCGAGCGCTTAGAGACGATCCTGAACGACGAAAGCGAGTTGCTCGACGTCATCAAGGACGAACTCCGGGCCGTCAAAGACGAATACGACGACGATCGACGGACGAGCATCGTCGAGGATGACGGGACGGTCACCCGCGAAGATCTCATCCCGGAAGAGGAGTGTCTGGTCGTCGTCACCGAGGACGACTACATCAAGCGCATGCCTGCGGACCGCTTCGATGCCCAGCATCGCGGTGGCAAGGGCATCATCGGGGCGGATCCCAAGGAGGGCGATCGGGTTTCGACAGTTTTCCGGGCGAACACCCACGACTATCTGTTGGCCTTCACGAACCACGGCCAGGTCTACCGATTACGGACCTACGAGATCCCGGAAATGTCCCGGACTGCGCGCGGGAAATCCGCCGTCAACCTCATCAACTTCGACGACGGCGAAGAGATTACGGCCGTCGTCAGCATGGACGAGTTCGACGACGACGAGTGCATCACGATGGCGACCCGCCAGGGATATGTCAAGCGGACCTGCTGTTCGGAGTTCGAGAACATCCTCTCGACGGGCATCATCGCCGCGAAACTCGAAGACGGCGACGAACTGGTCGACGCCGTCGTCACCGATGGTGAGAGCGACCTCGTCATCGCCACCGAAGACGGGATGACAATCCGGTTTGACGAGACCGAGGCCCGGCAGATGGGTCGGACCGCCCGCGGCGTCCGCGGGATCGACCTCCGGGACGGCGACAACGTCGCCGGAGTGGTCGCGACCGACGAGCACGACGAGCGGGCACTCCTGACGGTCACCGAGCGGGGCTACGGCAAGCGAACGCCACTCTCGGAATATCGCACGCAATCCCGGTACGGCAAGGGTCTCATCGACATCAAGACCGGTGATCGCAACGGCGGCGTCACGGCCGTCAACGCCGTCGCCGAGGACGATCACGTCATCGTCATGAGCGCAACTGGCCAGATCATGCGGTGTCCGGTCGAAGATGTCTCGACGGTCGGCCGCAACACGATGGGCGTCACGATCATGGACGTTGCTGCGGATGACACCGTCGCGAGCGTCGACGTGATCCCCGGGACAGTGATCGAGGACTCGTAGCGACTGTCCGGCAAGCGGATCAGTACAGGGGCGGATTGTATTCGTGCGGGACAAAGATCCGTCGAATGTTCGTCCCGATTGCACTGCCGACTATGCCCAACAGGCCACTCAAGGGAACATACCCTAACCCACGAAACGAAAAGAGCCCGATATAATTGTTCAGTGTAGTTACTGTATCCCCCCATTCTACCCCACTACTGTAAAGAAAATAGAAAAATAATATGAAGACAAAGCTCCCGACCCATGCCAGGGCAGCGAGGGTGAAACCGATGCGGAATCCGACCGCAGCGGCGTCAAACGTGTTTTTGCCGTACTGAAACCCGCCAGCAAGTCCACCAGCGGCCGGACTCAGTACGGCCACATCCATTCGTCCAATAGACGCTCCGACGACAGCTGTCAGGGCCATGATCGCGAATCCGACGACGATTGGTTGCCACTCAGTACCGAAAACGCGGGTGCGGAGGGACTGCTTTTGAGCGGGGATGCTCATATCCGTAATACCAAGATCATCTACTAAATCGTTACCACTTTTGAGCTTATAACTATGAGGTGACAGGCATGTTACTACCGCCTGTCGCTGAGACTGACTGACAGTGGCCATTGCCTTTGTCGTCGAGGACACCGTCGCCAGCGTCGACGTGATTCCCGGGACAGTGATCGAGGACGCGTAGCGACCGTCCGGCGAGTGTTTCAGTGCAGGGGTGGATTGTATTCGTGCGGGACCAGAGTCCGTCGAAGGTTCGTCCCGACTGCACCGCCGATCGTTGCCAGCAACCCACCTACCAAAAGATACCCCAATCCATAATAGAGGACGAAAGGGAGGGGTGCCGCGGCTTCGGTCTCACCGAGATAAACCGCTCTGAAGACAACAAACGACACGGCCCCGCCAGTTGCGAGGGCCACACTGACCATGCCGATACGTAATCCGAGTCCAGCCGAATCCCCCGTGTTCTTGCCGTAGTGGAAGCCGCCGACGAGCCCACCCACACCCGGACTCGTGAGCGTCAGATCAGCTCGTCCGATGAAGAACCCCACAGCTGCTATGACAGCCGTGACGACGAGACCGACGACAACTGGCTGCCAGTTGGTACCGAAAACGCGGGTTCGGAGGGACTGCTGTTGAGCGGGGAAGCTCATAGAGAACTGTTCTGAGGAACGTATAATAAATCTTTACGATATTTAGAATTCCTGAATACCCTGGGGTCCTCGGGGCCATATTCCCGAACGATGCGGAGAGAACCATTCGATCAGACGGTCGTCTTCGCTCCGTCGACGCCATGAAGCGGAAGACTGGTGACGAGACCATCTCAGAACGGAGGCGGGTTGTATTGAGCGGGAACGACTATCCGCCTGAGACTGGTTCCGACGACGCTTCCGATCCCACCGAGCAGCGCACTCCCAGGGATGAAAATCAATGCGAACGTAGCCAAAAAGAACATCGACGTTTGCGGACCGAACTCATCCACCCCAGAGTATGCATTTTCGGATTGGTTCGCGCCGGATTCTCCGCCGCCCGGAGTATCGACGCCGGATGATCCTGGTCCAGATGCTCCATTGCCGGATGCTCCGTCGCCAGCATCATCCACACTGGTTACTCCTTCCGGAGGTTCTCCCAGATTAGCTGTGTCTGGAGCGGATTCATCCACGCCGGAGTCTTCCAGGTCGTACGCTTCTGCACCGCTTTCTATAGTGTCAGTTACCCCTACGTTTTCGTCTGCCGGGTCCATGGTTAATGTCCAGGAGCCACTCGCCATCAGCACCAGCCCGACTACAATGGCCAGGGAAGCGCCGATCGCTCCGATTCGGTATCCGATTATAGTGGTACGCTTTGGGTGTTTCCCGTACAGGAAACCGCCAACGAGTCCGCCGAATCCCGCGGTCGCTAACATGAGTGGTAGCACACCACCTACCACGCTCACCAGCCCGGTCAGCAACATGACTGCGATGCCAGCAATGACTGATAGCCAGTAGTCGGCGGACCCACGGGAGTGGAGGGACGTGAGGGCGTCGGGGATCGCCATAGCTAAGATGAAAAGCATTATTGTATAAATCTTCTCCTCGTCATTCCGTCGTGATCGTTTGAACTATACAGATTGGCGTCATACGATCAGGAGCCATGAGTTCGATCAAGCGACTTGTACTCGACCTTCTGAAGCCAAACGAGATCGAGAACGTGGAATTTGCCAGGACACTCGCCGACCTCGACGGGGTCGAGGGGGCGAACGTTTCCCTACTTGAGTCCGACAAGGACGTTCAGAACCTCAAGATCACGATCGAGGGCGAATCGATCGAAAACGATACCGTCGCCTCGACGATCGAAAATCTCGGCGGGACGATTCACTCCGTCGACGAGGTCGTCTGTGGCGATCGCATGGTCGAGGAAAGCTCGACCCATCAGGACTGACCCGTGTCGTCGAGACTGGGCAATCTTCGGGAACTGTTGAAAGACGAGGACGTCCGATCGATCTCCCGTCGATACTTTATTTCGAACGGCTTCGACGGGACTTTGACGACCATCGGCATCATCGTGGGATCGTTCCTCGGTGGGAGTCAATCGAGCATGGAGATCGTCCGCGTCGTCGCCGGGGGGACCGTCGGACTCGCCGCCTCCGGCGTCTGGAGCGTCTGGGAGATCGAGCGCGCCGAGAAGCTCGCGGAACTCAAGGCAGTCGAGGAGAAGATGCTCACCGGCCTCGAAGGGACTGCACTCCACGACCGGAAGGGCGACGCCCGGAAGGTCAACGCTATGATGAGTGGACTCGGACCGACGATCGGCATGCTACTCCCGATCATCCCGTACTTTTTCGTCGGGGTTGCGCTGTCGATGATGTGGGCGACGGTCATCGGCGTGCTGATCGGGGTCTCCCTGCTGTTCGTCTTCGGTGCGTACATGGGCAACCTCTCGGAGCAGAACTGGGTGATTGCCGGACTCCGGACCGGGGTCGTCGGGCTCGTCGTCGGCGGCATCAATATCATTCTGCCCGGGTAATTCTCCGCAAATCTCCCCAGCAGCCGAACAGTTACGCCGATGTCAGTCGGTAGACAGCACCCGTCGAGCCGACCAACTGTCCGCGCTCGCTGGCACAGACGTAAAGCTCGCCAGCCTGATCGCGGCCGAACGCCAGGATCATCGGGGCAAATTCGCTGTCATCCACCGAAATCGTCGTGGTCTCCCACAGTCCATCCTCGGTCGGGGTCCCGACGAACAGCGTCCCGTTGGCCTGCCAGTCGGCGAAGACGTACCGATCACGGAGCCCAGGGATCAACTCGCCCGTATAGAACTGTCCCCCGATCACCGCGACGCCGCTAACCGGCTGGCCGCTGTGAGGATACTCGATCACCGGGTCGAGCAAGGGTTCGCCATCCGGTGTCTCGATCGGGCAAGACCCATCCGACGACCCGGGCGAGAAACAGTGTGTTCCTTCCCGGACGTTCCAACCGTAGTTCCCCCCGTTCGTGACGCGGTTGACCTCCTCGAAACGACCCTGGCCGACGTCCGCCGCGTACAACTCGCCGTCGTGGAACGCCATCCGCCAGGGGTTGCGTAATCCCCACGCGTAGTACTCGTCGAGCCCATCCGTCCCCACGAGCGGATTGTCCTCGGGGATCGCATAGGGTTCCTCGCCGGTTTCGGTGACGTCGATCCGGAGCACACCGCCCAGAAGATTCTCGGTGACGTCCTGTCCATTCCCGCCGGAATTTGCAGCATACCAATCGGAAACGTGCCCAGTGCCAGTGTCGTCGGCCCCACCGCCGTCACCGACGGCGATGTAGAGATATCCATCGGGCCCGAATTCGAGTGCGCCTGCGTTGTGATTGGTCTGGGGTTCCGGAAATTCGAGTATCCGCTGTTCGGTGTCAGTGTCAGCAGCGAGCGTGTCCGTCTCGATCGAAAACGAGGAGAGCGCGAACGTATGAGAGTAGTCTTCCGGTGTCGCCTCACCCGGTGGCGCACTGTACCGAACGAACAGGCGATCGTCCGCGGGATAGTCCGGATGGAGCGCAAAGCCGAGCAACCCCCGCTCGTCGTAGCCCGAGACGTCGATCATCCGATCCCGGATATCGATCAGTGGTTCGTCCCGGACGCTACCGTCCGAAACGACGTGGATCGTTCCCACCTGATCGGCAACGAGAACCACGCCGTCCTCTGGTGGAAACGTGACGCTTACAGGTGCCGTGAATCCTCCCGCGACTTGCTCGACGCCCACTGACGCCGGCAAACCCTCCTCATCGCTTTCGGTAGTTGTTTCGTCCGCTTCCGTCGTCGTTGTTTCGCTCTCGGTCGTCGACGGTGGCTCGTCAGTCTCGGGACTCTCCGTCGTCGATTCGGTATCAGTGGTCTCAGCCGTCTCAGTGTCTTCTGTCGGTGTCGAATCGTCTGTACAGCCCGCGAGACTGCCCCCGACCGCCGTAAATCCCGCCCCAAGCATTTCTCGTCGAGTAAAATGTGAACTCATGACAAACTGCTCCGGCCCGACGGAAAAAACGGTTCGTGTGGCGGCAGGACAGTCCCCGACTCAGAGAGGAAATCATGTCCGGTAGCGACGACAAACTGGCGATCTACCCGGCGAATTCATAGAGCTCGTCGCCGACGTGGTGGATCGTGTCGACGACCTTGCCCTCGTCGCCGAGCATCGCCGACCCGTCGACGCGGGCGCGCCCGACTGCCAGTACCTTGCCGTGGTTCTCCTCGCTGATGACGAGGAGGTCCCCGCTGTCGATCGACTCGTCGGCTTCGACGATCCCGGGGCGCATCACGTCCGCGCCGTCAGAGACGAACGAGATGGCACCGGAATCGACGGTGACGACGTTCTGGGCAGGCTGATACTCGTTTGCTCCACGGACAGTGAGGAACGGATCATCGGTGCTGTCCGGCGATTCGTCGTCGGGTACGTAGAAGACTGCGGGCGCACTCTCGACGAGAACGACCTCCCAGTCGCTGTCCTCGAACGTGACTTTCTCGTAGGTTTTGGCGTCGAGTTCGACGCCCAGTCCATCGGCGAGTGCATCCTCGATCTCGTCGATCGCGTCAGCCCGGAGGTGGTGGCGGGATTTGACGTTCATACAGGAGGGCTGGTCGCGGGCCGGGATAAATCGATTGTTTGTCGAAACGCCTACCTATCGGCCAGTCATATCCGGTTGCATGACTGCTAACGAGGAGGACGAGCAGGCCGCCGCGGGCACCCCCGAGGGGCAGGGTCCCGTCGAGATCGACGAGGAACTCGCCCGCCATCTCGAGAACAAACGCGAGGAACTCTTCGAGAAGTTCGAGATTCCGGATGGGTTTCCGCCTGAAGTCTTAGAAGAGGCGAAAGCCCGAACCGAAGATGTGGGGGCCGAGATCGAGGCGGAGATCGACGAGCGCCGCGATCTTCGGGAGATGACAACCTGGACGACCGACCCGATCGACGCCCAGGACTTCGACGACGCCATCTCGATCGAGCATCGCGACGACGAGATCGTCCTCTGGGTTCATATCGCCGACGTGACTCACTACGTGAATCCGGACACGGCGATGTGGAGCTCGGCCGTCGAGCGCGCGAACACCGTCTATCTGCCGGGCTACACCGTCCACATGCTACCACCGATCCTGGCCGAGACGGTCTGCTCGCTGGTCCCCAACGAGGACCGACTCGCCCACACCGTCGAGATGCACCTCGATCCGGAGACCCTCTCATACGAGAACATCGAGATCTACAAGTCTGTCATCCGAAGCGATGCCCGACTGACCTACACCGAGGCTGAACGCCTCCTCGACGAACCCGAGACGGCCGAGGATGTTCTGAAAGACCAGTCGGTGGACCTCGCCGAAAAGACCCAGGCGATCTGGGAGCTCGCGGATCAGATGCACGAGCAACGCAAGGCGGACGGCTCACTCGTGTTGAACCCACGCCGCGATCGCGCCCATACGATCATCGAGGAGTGTATGCTCAAAGCCAACAAGGCCGTGACGCACGTCCTCATGTGGGATCGGGGCGTCGAGGCGATGTATCGCGTGCATCCACAGCCAAGCCCGGAGGAGTGGAACGAGGCGCTCCAGGAGATTCAGGACTTGGGCGGCGTCTCGATCCCAGGCGGGGGCTGGGACGATCCACGGCAGGCCGTCAACGCGACGCTGGAAGATGCCCCGGAGCGCCAGCTCGACAAGATCCAGTGGGCCGTGATGAAAGTGATGCCCCGTGCGAAGTATATGAACGACCCCTTCGGCGGCCACCACGCGCTGAACTTCGAGATCTACGGTCACTTCACGTCGCCGATCCGTCGGCTCTCTGACCTGATCAACCACTGGATCGTCCATACCAACGATGTTCCCGAGGATCTCGTTGCACTGTGTGATCGCGCCAGTGACAAACAGAAGGACGCCGAACAGTGTGAACGGGAGTACAAGAAGTTCCTCGAAGAAGTCGGTCTCGATCCGGCAGCGGTCAACAACCGTGGCATCGAAGTCATCGACTCCGACTAACTGTCGATCAATCGGGGGCGCAGCTGCATCCGCTATTCAACACCAGCACCGACGAAACGTGCCCCCGAAGAAGCCACCAGTCGACCCCTCGGATCAGCGTGTGGAAATTTACTACATGGTGCATGACCAGTCTGCTCATATCCTGGCGAGCAGCTTGCCGCGTTGTCATACCAGTCCCGTCTGGACCTGAGAGAAACCGGTTCGGACGGGATATCTCCGGGATGTTTTGGCCCGTATAGCGGCCGTCTTCCACGGACATCCGGTTGCCCCCTGGCCGGTAAGCTCGTCACCTCGTGGCTGTCCGCCCTCCGGGCAGAATGTCTCGATGACATGAATGACTGACCTGGAGAACCAGTATGTAACTCAGTCTTCGAGGATCATGAGAACGAACTAAGCCGGAGACGGCATCTCGATGGTTCCCAAACTGGTTAGGCATGGGACCCATGGTATCCGAAGGTGTATCAAGACTACAGTGTTAGCGTCACGTCACGTTGCAGCTGTCGTCACCATTACAAGCAAGCCGTTCTTATGGAGAGATAACGCACTGTTGATATGATAGGCCGATCCGTCAAAACAAGCAAGGCAATCCACCGGCGGACCGGAAAGACGTTTTATATCGCCACGAGATTGCTTCCCGAGCGAGTGCGGGAAGCGACGTACGCTCTATATGCGTTTTTCCGGATCGCCGACGACGTGGTCGACCGCCCGGACCCGCCCGATGCCGAGACCCAACGACGCCATCTGGAAGCGATCCGCGCCGCCGCAAACGGTGAACAGATCCAGCGGCGAGTCCTCTCGGAGACGGACCGTGAGGTTCTGGAGACGTTTCGATCGCTTGCCGAGGAGGCCGACATCGATCCCGCCGAGATCGACGTTTTCATCGACGCGATGGCCCAGGACATCGATCATTCGGGTTACGAAACCTACGAGGAATTACGTGGCTACATGCGCGGCTCCGCCGCTGCCGTCGGAAACATGATGCTCTCGGTCATGGACCCACCGGAAAGTGATCGTGCCACGCCTCACGCCAGGTCACTGGCCGAGGCATTTCAACTGACGAACTTCGTCAGAGACGTGCGGGAGGACATCAGCGAGTACGATCGGGTGTATTTACCGGACGAAACGCTCGATCGGCACGACGTGACGGAAACACAACTCCGGCGCGGTGACATGACCGACGACGTGGCTGCCGTTATCCGGACCGAGCTTCACCGGACTGAATCCCTGTACCGACACGGTGTGGCGGGGATACGGTACCTCCCCGAGGACTGTCAGTTCGCCGTCCTGTTGGCGGCAGTCTTGTACGCTGATCACCACCGACAGATCAGACACCTCGAGTACGACGTCCTGAACGGCGACGCGTCGCTGTCGATGACGCGACGGCTGTGGCTACTTGCCCGAACCTGGTATCACTGGCGACGGACCCACGATCCCGAAGCAGCGTTCTACGCGGCAAGTGCAATTTCGGAAGACGGGCCGGCGAGCGATCACCCGGATCCACAGTTACAACCGGATCGCGTGATCTGAGACACCTTCGCATCGAGCCCGATCGTTTCATGCTGGCGATGACCGCCGTCATCGGCCGCATCGTGTCTGACGTAAAACCTATACCCGTCCCGAACACCGGAATAGATATGGGACTGATGAGCAAAATTCTGGGGGGCTCAGGCGCCTCTCGCCGGACGGATGATTACGTCGAACTCGACGCCGGCGATGCCAGTACGACCGCCCCCGAGGCTGACACCGAGGTTCGAATCGCACGGATCGGAGACAAACAGGACGTCATCGAGATCAAAGACGCCGTCTACGACGGCGACATCGTCCTCGCGGACATCACTCGTCACACCACGAAAGACCGGACGATGGAACACATCACTGACGAACTCAAACAGGTCGCAGGCGAGGTCGGCGGTGACATCGTCCAAAAGGACGACGATCAACTCATTATCACGCCTTCGGGCGTCGCCGTCAACCGTGACCGGCTCGGCCGGTAGTCGACGCTCACTACTCGGTCAGACCGAGTCAGGTTTATCGGCGTCGTCCTCGACCGACCGTTTCATCGAGTCGCGACGGGCTTTGGCGTCGCGACCCGTCGCCATCTCGAGAAAGTCGTTTTTGACGTTGACGGCGTCTTCGGCCGCCTCGACGTGACCTTCGGCGATCACTTCTTCCGCCGGTCGCTCTTCGATATCGAGCGCGAGTTTGTCCTTCTTACTCCCGTATGGGACGGTTCCGACGGTGACACGCTCGAAAACCGGGTTGTCCGGCTCTTCGACGATGAACAGCTCCGTATCGTTGTAGGGTTCCGTACCAGCGATAGGGCCGAAGTACTCTTCGACTGTCTCGCGCATGTCCGGAATCCTGTCTTCGAGATACTCGCCGCGTCGCATCTTGTACTCGCGCATAGAAGCCCGTTCGATAGTGTCGGGTTTACCCTTTTCGCGTCGGCTCGATCACTGAGCCTCGATGACGAGCATCCCCTGATGACAGTCGGGACAGTAATCGCCCTCCCGGAGCGAGGAGGACTCGACCGGCGTCGTGAATCCACATTCCGTACACCGGAACTGGCCATCCACGATGGTGTTTGTCCCCGTGTCTCCATCCTCGACAGCTTGTTGGGCGTCGCCTAGATCGGGGTCAGTGCTCGACCACACTTCCGCTTCGTCGTCTGTCGACGATCCCTCGGCTGGCTCGGCGCTCGGCGATCCGTCATCTGCTGTGACGTCAACGGAGAGGTCGGGACCTACGGACGGCTCGACATCCTCGGACTCAGTGGTGGTTTGTTCGGCCGAGCCAGTGTCCGTCCGCGTGGATTCTTCGGGGTCGGTAGATTCGGGCCACTCACCAGGCTCACGGACCGGATCGTCTTCGTCGTCGTCTTCGAGGATGACGCCGTCGTCTTCGGCAGGGGACTCGTACTGTGCTGTTTCGTCGGACGGCTCCGCGTTCGTGGGGTCGGCCTCGGCAACTGGCTGACCTGCCTCGGCGTCGACGATGTCTGTCGCCGCTGGCGTCGCATCCGGCTGTCCGTCGGATTCATCCGCCGTGGCTTCCTCTTCTGTAGCCACGTCTTCCGGCGTCTTGATCGTCGTTACTTCAGTGTTCTCGGAGACGACACGCGTTTCGCCACAGCGCCTGCACGTTTCGACCTCCCGGATCGTGCTGACGACCTCGTTGCCCTGTTCCTCCCGGTCGCGCTCGACGGTAGTCTCGCCGAAGTCGTGACCGAAGACCGAACACTTGATACCCATTGCCATGAAGTGGCCACCTGCGAGTTATAAGCGTACTGCTTGGGGAGTGGGGACAAGTGTAAAACCTGCCACGGCAAAGTGGTTAGTATGCAAGCGAAGCCGGAGTACCGTGACCGGGATGACACGGAAGTGGCGGTACTCGATGCGCTCGCCGAACGCCACGAGGAAGGCATGACCGTCTTCGAGTTACGGGCTTCCGTCGAGGTCGATATCGACCGGCTCGAAACCGCACTGGCGGACCTCAAGGCCGACGATCTTATCGAAGCCACTGACGAGGGCGAACAGACACGTATCGTTCCTGAATCCACCGCGATCGGACCGGCAGACGACGAATCAACCGAGACCATCCTCAACAGACTTCGCGAGCGGTTTTCGCTCTAGGAGACGGTAAGCGTCACGAAGACGACCGACAGGTTCTGCGCGACGATCATCATCCCGACGCCGATCATTCCGAGAAACCAGACCCGCCACCCGGGAACTTGCTCGACCTGATCCCGACAGGCGAGGAGCACGAAACTGGCATACAGGGCAACGGCTCCTTTGAGGAAAACCACAGCCAGCGGATCGGCCGAAAGCAACATCCGGAGTAACGGATTTACCTCGCCGGCCACTGACCCAGTGACGTTCGACGCCAGTATCGTCGTGGCTGTGTCACCGACACCCCAGATAAGCCCCAGAAAGAGGACCAACTCCCGGTATCCGGGTGTCTCGATGCCCTGCCGGCGGTCGAGACGGGTCCGGACTGACATGGGTATACGAAATACGACGGCAGGCAGTGTCAAAAATCGCCCGATCCAATTATCGGTTTTGAGTATCAGTTTGAGAATCAAATGTTGTCTCGGATCCCTGCTACCGATCACCACCCGAGTTCCAGAACGCCTTTTCTATCAATTGTAAAACCAGACGCCGATACCACATGGAATCGCTCCGAAGTAGTCCCGGGTCAGTTTGGTTGATTCCCCTGGGATATTCACTCCCTGCATGCGACCCCCCGGTGAGCAGCTGACTCTCAGGGGAAGGGTCCAGTCAGGCGGTTCCGGTCCGGAGACGATCACTCCAGGGTTGAGCCGCGGGTCCGCTCCGTAGCGGCCGGACCGCTTGCCGGTGATTCGCCACAGGTCTGACAATCTTCCCTGGATTCGAACGGGATTTCGGTGAACGACATCGACCGTGCATCGTATCGAAGCAATCTGCCGGTGAGTGTCGTCCCGATGTCGAGGAGGTACTTGATCGCTTCCGTCGCCTGGATGGACCCAATGACGCTCGGGACGGCGCCAATGACTCCGGCAGTTTCACAGTCCGGAATCGCACCCGCCGGTGGCGCTTCAGGGAAGAGACACCGGTAGCAGGGCGCACCACCGTCGAACGAGGTCACCTGTCCCTCGAACGCCGAGACGGCACCGTGGACGAGCGGCAACTCAGCGGTCACACAGGCTTCGTTGAGTTGATACAGCGCCTCAATGCTATCGGTCGCATCGATGACGACGTCGTACTCTCCGAGTGGCACCTCGTCTTCGTCGAATCGTGTCTCGTAGCAACGAACCGTGACGTCGGGGTTGAGCTGTGCGACGAACGCCTCGGCGCTGTCGACCTTGGCCCGACCGACGTCGTCCGTGCCGTGGACGACCTGGCGCTGGAGGTTGCTCCGTTCGACGACGTCGTCGTCGACGAGACCCAGCGTGCCCACGCCCGCCGCTGCCAGGTACTGGATGACGGGTGAGCCCAGTCCCCCAACGCCGACGACGAGTACTGACCCCTCAAGGAGTGCGGCCTGTCCAGCCGGACCGACGTCGTCCATGACGATCTGCCGGGCATAGCGATCCAGTTGACCCTGTTCCAGATTCGGTGATGACATGGCAACCACTACCGACTACTCGTGAATAAGCAATGTGACCTGAATGGCTTCTGTGAGATTATATCATATACAAATATTTATCACGGTGGGTTCTGGCCTGCCAATATGGCCCCATCGACCCCGCTACGATACCCCTCCGGGTATTTTCAACGTCACGACCGGCCGTCACTTTCTATCGCTGCAGGGGTTATCCTCACAGAAGCGATACTAATATCGATCACTGTCTGGCTATTTTTGCAGCAAGTCATGGCACAAGTGAATGTCTCTCCGGCCGAACGCGCGAGCGTGAATCATGCCATCAGCGGCGGAATCATCGGTGTGTTCATCGGAATATTCTTCGGCTGGCTCCTGTTTGCAGCCATCTTTCACGTCTTCGTCTGGTTCGCCAGTGGTGATCGAGGGTTCGGGACGACCCTGGCCGTCGTCGGTGAGGCGGATCTAGTCTCGATCGTTCTTTTCCCCATCGCGGCCGCTGGCCTGTTCATGATGGTCAGTGAGATCCCATCGAACCCAGCTGCCGCTGCCGAGTTCCTTGAGCAAACTGGTCCATATACATCCCCACTGTCGCTGCTTGCGAGCTTTGTCGGGTTCATCTGGAAAGCAACCGTTCAGGGAATCGGACTCGCCGAAGCCCACGGAATCTCCGTGTCGAAAATGCTGACGCTCGCACTTGTGCTTGGGTTCCTTGGATTCTTTGCGAACCTGGTCTGAGGATCGCGGTTACGAGTCTCTCGGCCGTCCGATCAGAGATCGTACAGGGACCCGTATTTCTCGGTCACGTACTCGAGGAAGTAATCCGCGGTATAGGTTTCACCGGTCGCTTCCTCGATCAGATCTTCGGTCGGGTAGCGCTTGCCGTGTTGGTGGACGTTCTCGGTAAGCCACTCGTGGAGCGCATCAAATTCGCCCGCTCGGACGGTTTCGTCAATCGGTCCGATCTCCGCGTCGGCCGCATCGTAGAGCTGGGCCGCGAGCACGCTCCCGAGTGAGTACGTGGGGAAGTACCCGAAGGTGCCGTTCGTCCAGTGGATGTCCTGGAGACAGCCCTCGGCGTCTGTGTCGGGACGGACTCCCAGGTATTCCTCCATCTTGTCGTTCCAGACGTGCGGGACCTCGCTGACGTCCAGATCGCCCCCGATCAGGGCACGCTCGATCTCGAATCGAAGCACGATATGCATGTGATAGGTGAGTTCGTCCGCTTCGACCCGGATGAGATTGTCGTCGTAGACCCGGTTGACCGAGCGATATGCGTCCTCGGCACTCGCACCAACGCCGAGATGATCTTCGACAGTGGGCATGAAATACTCCCAGAACGCCTGCGAGCGGCCGATGTGGTTCTCCCAGAGACGCGACTGTGATTCGTGGACCGTCAGGTCCCGGGACTCACCGAGTGGCGTGCCGTAGTGATCGTCCGGGAGGCCGAGAGAATAGGTCGCGTGTCCGAACTCGTGTATCGTCGAGGACAGCGAGTCCAGGGGCTTTTCCTCGTCAAATCGGGTCGTGATCCGGGCGTCGAATTGTGTGCCGGAGGTGAACGGATGGGCCGAGGTATCCAGCCGACCGCGATCCCAGTCGAAGCCCAGTTCGTCCAGGGCTTCCCTGACCAGTGCTTCCTGATCGTTGACGTCGAACGTTCCCTCGAACGGGTGGGGCTGGGTAACGCCGCTATCGGCGACGTCGTCGATCAACGGAACGAGTTCGTCCCGAAGCCGTTCGAGGATCCGTTCGGCGGTGTCCAACCCGAGATAGGGTTCGAACTCCTCGAAAAGCACTTCGTATGGGTCCCTTTCAGGATCGATTGCCTCGGCATATTCCCGTCGCAGTTCGACGAGTTCCTCGAGGACAGGCGCAAACGACTCGAAATCGTCGTCCGCCCGGGCTTGTTCCCACACTGGCAGGGCCTCAGACGTGGTCTCGGAGATGCGTTCGACGAGATCACGAGGCACGTTTCGTGCCCGTTCGTGTTCACGACTGACCTCCCGAACAACCGCTTGCTGTTCGGGTTCGAGGTCGACAGCTTCGAGCTCGGCGAGCGAATCCGCGAGGTCGTCGTCCGTCAGCAGGTCGTGATGCAGCGTCGAAAGCGCCGACTGTTGTTTCGACCGGGCCGGCGTCCCGCCATCAGGCATCATCACCTGTTGGTCCCACCGGAGCAAGCCGCCAGCGTCCGCCACGTAGCTGAGTTGCTGTACGTGATCGAGTAGTTCGGCGTAGGCGTCAGGCGCTTTGGCTCCCATGCCCGCTCCTTTGGCCGGGTCCGGCAAAGACCCGACGGTTCTACTCTGCACAGATGATCCCAGATGGATCCATCCGGAACGAACCCCTGCACCAAACTATATAGCGGCATATGATTTACCCATTCGAGGCGGAACGAACGGTCACTGAGTGACCATTTCGCAGTTTCCAATAATATGGTCTCCCACACCCACATCTCGCCGATCTGCCGGGGTCGGGAAGCGCTGATCAAAAGGTAAGCCGATTGACAGCCGAATGCTGGCGGATCGATAGGACGAGTCACGAAGACGGCATTGCTGTTTCCATTCGAGGCGGCACAACCGCATTGCTGGCGTCACAGTTTGTGGCGATCGGCGACGGCCACCCTTCCCGGAATCCCCAGATGGTGAGCCGACGGGAGCGAAGTCGCGAAGCGACCAGGTTACGGTGAACGGTGAAACCGCCAACAAGGCGACCGTCGTGAGCGCTTGCGCTCGCGGATACGACGCGAGACGCCAGTACAACCTCAGCCCGTCCGTGACTCCGGTGGGCACAGCCCACCACTGATCATGGAAACCAAAGCTTTCCGGAATGGCAAACGCGTGATGCGAACGGAATGAGCATCTCGAACCCCTGAACGGCGACCCAGGGTGCCGGAGTCACGGAACGGGTCTGGGGCGGCTCGTGTGATCGCACGCGATTCGGCCCCTCGCCTGCACAGAATCTCGGACGCAGAATCCGGGCTCAGTCTGGTGTGTAACCGGCTGAGATGTCGCTCTCGAACCATTCCCGATCCGAGACGGAATCGGTCACGCAATCCGGTATGGAGAGTGAAGCGGACATTCGACGCCTCGCTAACAGAACACAGCGGGGTTCAGTCGTATAGGGATCTTACAGATATTTCGGCGTGAGCCCTCTCACTTGAGGGGAATCACTCACTTGCAGGGGCGGAACTCCTCAATCCGTTTGAGCTGATTCAGACCCCGGCGTTTTCACGTTCGGGAGGTAGTTTCCTTTGAAGGTAGAATGGCTCGATGCCAACGTGCACGTGGAACCCAATCAGCCGGCAGTTGTCTGAGAGAAGAAGTACAAATCACGAAGGCGTGAATAGTTATGGCCACCGGACACAACGATTGGCAAGCCTAGGGGCAATTATCGATCCAATTCAACCGTTTACGGCACTAGCAACACCGGGCCCACTGGCGGACGCACTACTATCCGAAATCAGTATCCCGACCGTGGTCGAATCCAGCGTCCACATGTTCGCTTCGATTAACAGAGTCAAGGCGATCGTCCTGCTGCTGGACTCGTGAACTTTGAGAACCCGTCGTTGACTTCCTCGCAAGCCAGCACAGAGAAGCAGTGGTTTCGCCGTCCAACCCCCAGGGGTCAGACCCTGAAAACCACTAGTCAGAAAACCGGGTCGAAACGAATACGTTGAGACAGCCACAGACAGTGTTCGTCGCCCGATTCAGTTATCGGTGAAAATAGACCTCAAATTCAGTAATGTGGTCCTATAATTCCGGAATATACGGTGCAATTCGCTCGCATTACAGTCACACATACACAGATAACTCCTCTTATCGGCAATTGTAGGGACAGATTGAAGGTGGAACGAACCGAACGACCGAGCATGCCGGATGAAGAGTCGACGTCCCGAACAGCTGTCAAGACGTACGTCCCGGCGTACCAAAAAGATGCCTGGCAGTCCCACGCCGACGAACTTGGGATGAGCCAAAGCGAGTTCGTCAGGACGATGGTCCAGGCCGGACGGCGGCATTTTTCAGAGGACGAGACAGTTGACGCTACTCGGACTCCCCAGCCGAAACCCACTGACGTTAGCCAGACAGGCGAAGGTGGCCTGGCCGATCGCGTCCGCGAGCAGCTATCAAGAGCGGGCGCACTAACATGGGACGAGCTGGTCGCCGCCTTGACCGACGACATCGAGACACGGCTCGAAGATACACTGGACGAACTCCAGGAGGAAAACGCCATCAAGTATAGTGGCCGTGAGGGCGGCTACACCCTGGTCGAACCATGAGTACCGGTACTGCCATTCCAGAGGAGGTTGAAGATCCGATCGAGTACTTCCTGACGGATATTACCTACCAGGGAAAGAGCCAGCGGACGAGTGACGCTTACGAACGGGTCCTCAGGGACTTCGAAGCATCACTCCGTGAGAACGGCGAGAAGCCCCTCGCTGTGGTCTCACATCGTGATTGTATGGCGTGGATCCATTCCCAGCGAGAAGAACTCTCAGAGAGCACTGTGGCCACGTACGCGTCCTATCTACACCGATTTTACGCCTATATGACCCAGATCGGCGTCTTCGATTCGAATCCGATGGCGATCGTCGTCGAAGAGATGGACGAACGGATCGACGCTGATCCGGCTCGTCGCGACGTTTCGATCCCGGAAATGCAGGGCTTCGTCTCCGGAATCGATCATCCGCTGGACCGTGCGGTAATCGTCACGTTGCTGAAGACCGGGATGCGAGTCGGCGAGCTGTGTAATCTCGATCAGCGCGATCTCCACCTTGCCGATGACCCACGCGAATCGGTAACGACACGACCCGCCCTCGATGGGCGACCCGACTCACTGTTCGTCGCAAGTGAGCCCTCCCGGGGTGCAACAGTGAATGGCGAGCAGCGGGCTGCCTCGAACAAGCGCCGGCGAGACACAGTCGTTCCTGTCGATGACGACCTGGCCGAGACGCTCCGGGCCTGGCTGGATGTTCGTCCTGACCATGTTTCGTCCGCGCGTCCGCTGTTTACCAGTACGACGGACAACTGGGGCCAGCGGATCACGACTGATGGGGTACGTCACATCGTCACCAGCCACGCAAGTGAGCATGGGTGGTACGACAACGGTGGCGGTGTCGAGGAAAACGTCACGCCACACTACTTCCGGCACTTCTTCACCACACACCTTCGGGATCGAACTGGTGACCGTGGGATCGTGAAGTATCTGCGCGGCGACGTCGCCCAGGATATCATCGATACGTACACCCACGATTGGGGGGATCGGGTTCGTGACGTATACGAAAATCACATTTATCAGCTTCCGGTGGCTGCATATCGTACGATGCCAGAGACATAAATCACATAGCGCTATATAGATATTGATCCCATCCGGGCCCCAATGGTTGCACCCACAAACGCGACAATGAGCGCTAGCTGATCGGCTCGATACTGGTTTGGGTGAGGTACGAGCGAGCGGAGCGCGGGACGGCCTTCGTGTCCGTCACGTCGAACGCAGCAGTGTCGACGATATCGGCCGCGGATGTGCCGACGCGGAGTTCGTATGGCCCTTCTTCGACGACGAGGTTCATGGCCAAATCGTGGTAGGCAAGCCGAGTCATGTCGATTTCGAAGCTGACGCACTTTGACTCGCCGGGTTCGAGATGCACGCGCTCGAAGCCGAGCAGTTCCTGAACGGGACGGGCCTGGCTCGGGTTCTCGGCGTGCTGGTAGAGCTGGACGACGTCGTCACCGGCGACGTCACCTGCATTCGTGACTGTGACACTCGCAGTAAGTGTCCCCATCGGCGCGACCGTCACGGCGTCGAGTTCGAGTTCGCCGTACTCGAAGTCGGTGTAACTCAGCCCGTAGCCGAACGGATACAGCGGCTCGCCATCGTCGTAGACGTGCTCCTCGTTCGCGGAATTGGGTTTCCGGCTGTAGTAGACTGGCTGCTGCCCGACGGATTTAGGGATCGAAAGTGGCAGGTGTCCGCTCGGATTGTGGTCGCCGAACAGTACGTCCACGATTCCGTTGCCGCCCTCCTCGCCGGGTAGCCACGCGTGAAGCAGGGATGGGACTGTCTCGGCAATCTCCGGGATCGCGTGGGGTTTGCCGCTGACCAGCACGGCGATCACCGGCGTCTCCGTCTCGGTGAGGCGGTCGAGCAGGTCCGCCTGCATGCCCGGCAGCCCGAGATCGGTGACGTCGCTCCCCTCACCGCTGGTCGGGATCATCGACTGGTTGCGTTGCGCGAGATCGTCGTCGGAGAGATCGACGGCCGAGCGAGCGCCGACGCAGGCGATCGCCACGTCCGCATCCGTGGCTGCCTCGGCAGCCATCTCGAACTGCTCGGTCGAGGGGCCGGACGTGGTACAGCCTTCGACGTATTCGACGGCGAACCCAGCGTCTGCACCGCGCGTTTCGAGGGCGTCACGTGGCGTCGTCGCCTCGAAGTCGGTTTCTTCCTGATTGAAGTGCGCGGGGTATGCGTAATCACCCAGGAGTTCCTGATTGTCGTCGGCCTTCGGTCCGAGAAGGGCGACCGTGTCGAGGTCGTCTCCCAACGGAAGCAGCCCATCGTTTTCCAGCAGCGTGATCGACTCACGGGCCGCCTTCTGGGCAAGTCTGGCTTGTTCGTCGGTGTTGAAGGCTTGCGGGGCAGCTTCGGGATCGACGAACGGATCATCGAGCACCCCGGTTTCGATCTTCGCCCGGAGGACGCGACCGACGGCGGTGTCGATCGTCGCTTCGCTGACCTCTCCCGCTTCGAACGCCTCGAGCAGTGGGTCACCGTAGCAGTCGGTATTTGGCAACTCGACATCGAGACCGGCCTCCAGTGCAGCCACGCCGGTCTCGCGTTTGTTGGCGGCGACGCCATGTTCGCCGTCAAGGAGGGCAACACTCCCGTAGTCCGAGATGACTGTCCCGGCAAAGCCCCACTCTCCACGGAGGACGTCCGTCAGGAGCCACTCGGAACTGGCACAGGGGACGCCGTCGATGTCGTGATACGCGTTCATGATCGAGGCGGCGTCGCCGTTCCGGATCACCGCCTCGTAGGGGTAGAGGTGGACTTCCCGGAGTTCACGCTCACCGATCTGGACCGACGAGCGGTTCTTACCGCCTTCCCCCATTGCGTGGCCAGCAAAGTGCTTGAGTGTGGCGTGGACGTCACGACCGTCTCCCCGAACGGTGTCCGTGGCCTGTAATCCCGAAACGTAGGCACGCGCCATCGCTGCCACGAGTTGGGGGTCTTCGCCGAACGTCTCCTCGACACGGCCCCAGCGGAGGTCGCGGGCAACGTCGAGCACTGGCGAAAGCCCGTGGACCGCACCGATCGCCTGCAGCTGGGTTCGGACCACGCCGGTGACCGATTCGAGCAGTTGCGGCGACCACGTGCTCGCCATGCCGATCATCTGCGGGAAGACGGTTCCCTGGGGACCCATGTAGCCGCTCAGGCACTCCTCGTGTGGAATCGCCGGAATCCCGAGCCGCGTTTCCTCGATGAGGTACTCCTGGAGTTGGTTCGTGAGTAGCGCGGCCCGTTCCGGATCGAGATCGCCCTCGCCGGCAGTGCGGGTGAGATGACCGATCCCGTCGCTCAGCTGTGCTTCGACGCCGTCTCTATCGAGCGTTCCGTCCTCGATGAAATGCGACGGATTGGCCGAACCCAGCTGGGCGACTTTCTCCTCGATGGTCATTCGGTCGAGCAGGTTCGAAACCCGTCGTTCAGTGCGTCCCGTAGATTTCCGCTCCGAATGATCGTCTGGTGGGGCCACAACGACGGTCCGTGCTCGGCACGCGGAGTTGAACGTTTCGGAGGCAGGGGGGAACGGGGAAGACGGTTACCGGACCGAGAGATCGAACTCGCCGGCGTCGACAGCCAGGACAACCACGTCATCCTCGTAGTCGATCGATCGGACTCCCTCGCGTGTGGGAGTCGTCTCGACGGCCAGATCGACTCCCGATTCGGACACCGACCTGCCGGCCGCGTCGGGGAGCCTGATCGTCGCCGACGTGTTCCAGGGCACCCTCACCGACAGGTCATAGCCCCCGTCGGTCCGCTCCCAGTCGACGGCCAGCTCCCCGTTACGGGTCTCGTAGCTGGCTTCGACCCATTTCAGGTCCTCGACGAGCGAGGGCGCGATCGTGACGTGGTCGGTCACTGGCCGGTCCCCGATATGGATCCCGGCCAGCACCTCGTAGAAGTATTCCGAGACGTGTGTGAGCGGGGAGTGGTTCAGCGAGTTCATGCCCGAGCCGATGCTGTCGTCCGAATTCCAGCGCTCCCACATCGTGGTCGCGCCGTTACGCGCCATGTACACCCAGCCCGGCCGTTCGGGCTGGCTGACGACCTCGTAGGCCAGGTCGTCGTGGCCGTGTTCGGCGAGCGTCTGAATGAGTGGGCGAGTTCCCAGGAACCCGGTCTTGAGCTTCCCACCGTCGGAACGGACCTTCTCTGCCAGCCCCGCCGCGACCGTCTCGACGTGGTCCTCGGGGACGAGCCCGAGGAACAGCGGCACGGCGTAGGAGGCCTGCGTCCCGGGCCGATAGCATCCCGCCGCGGGTTCGAAGAACTCCTCGTTGAACGCCGTCCGGAGGCGGTCGGCCCACTCGCGGTAGCGGGCGGCGTCAGCCTCGTTGTCGAGGACCACGGCGATCTTCGCGAGAACAGCCGTGATCTGGTAGACGAACGCCGTCGTGAACAGATCGTAGGGGAGACCACGCCGGCCGTCAGTGTTCTCAAAGGCCAACCAGTCGCCGAATTTGCCATACTCGCCGGGAACCAGATCGTCCTCGGTTACCGACAGCCAGTACTCGACGTGTGCGCGCATGCCCTCGAACTGTTCTTCGAGAATGCGCTCGTCGCCGTCGTGGCGGTAGCGATACCAGGGGATCACGACGCGGGTAATCGTCCACGTCGGGTCGCCCGGGTTCTCCGGGGCCTTGTTCGGAATGACGTCCGGCGCGTACCCCAGGTCGCTCGCCGCGTCGTCGTGATCGCGCGCCCACTTCTCGTGGAAGCGTGCGGCGTCGAAGTTAAACGCAAGCGACCGGGCGGCGATCTGGGCGTCACCGGTCCAACCGAAGCGTTCGTCGCGCTGTGGACAGTCCTCCGGGATCGAGTGGGCGTTGCCAGCCAGCCCCCAGACGGCGTTGTGCTGGACCTGATTGAGGTCGTCGTTCGAGCAGGCGAACTCCCCCCGGCGGTCCATCGCGGTGTGGACGACCGTCGCCGTGACGGCCTCGGGATCGAGTTCGCCCGGATACCCCTCGACCTGGGCGTACCGGAATCCGTGGTAGGTGAATCGGGGCTCGTACGTCTCGCGTTCCGCGCCGCGCGCGAGGTAGGTGTCGGTCGCGTCGGCGCTCCGAAGGTCGACCGTCGCGAGGTCGCCGTCGTCGGTCAGCGTCTCGGCGTGTTTGAGCGTAATCTCCTCGCCGGCCGCCGGGTCCTCGATTTCGATTTCGAGCCAGCCGGTGAGGTTCTGGCCGAAATCGAGGATCGGTCCGTCGGGGTGCTCGTGAACGTTCTCGACGTCGAAGGTCCCGACGATTTCCATCGGTTCGATCCGCTCGGGTCTGAGTGTGCCCCCCGGGGAATCGACGACTTCGGCACCGTCCCACTCCGGGTCCTCGAAGCCGGGGCATCGCCAACCGTCGGCCTCGCGGCGGGCGTCGTATGTCTCGCCGTCGTAGATGTCGTTTTCGACGATCGGGCTCTCCCGGGCCGCCCAGTCGCCGTCGGTAGATATCCGGCGGGTCGTCCCGTCCGTGAACTCGACCGTGAGGACGGCCCGGGCTCGCGGGGAGCCGTCGGCAACCCAGTAGGCCCCGCGTTTGGCGAACCAGCCGCGACCGAGCCACAGCCCGACGGCGTTGTCACCCTCGGTCAGTTGTTCGGTGACGTCATCCGTCGAGTAGAGAATCCGCTTCTCGTACTCGGTCCAGGCCGGGTCGAGCACGCGGTCGCCGACTTTCTCGCCGTTGATCGCGAGTTCCCCGTACCCGACAGCGGCGACGTGGGCGCGTGCCCGTTCGACTGGTTTCTCAAGCTCGAACTCCCGGCGGAGCTGTGGCGACGTCGAGGCCAGCCGCGAGTCGGTGTGGCCGTTCAGGAGATGCTCGCGGCCCCAGGTTGCCGTCTCGACCGACGAGGACACCTGGACGGACGCGTCGCCGGTCAGATCCGTCCCCTCCCCGTCCCGGACGGTGACGCCGGCGAGGGCGAAACACTGCCAGGGGTGGACCCCCTCGGTCTTGCGGGAGTCTGCCGCGTCGGGGCTCGTCGAGGGGACGAACTCGAAGAGGTCGGTCGCCGTGATGCGGAGGTATCGGCCCTCGGCGTCGAGCGCGTCGTGGGTCTGGGGCGCCGTCGCGAGGTCGGTCGGCAGCCCGTCGGTGGTGCTTTCGCCCTGGTCCGGCATCCTCCGCTCGGCGACGACCGTACTCTCGGCGAAGTCGGGATCGTCGGATAGTTCGATGCGATACGTCTCGGGGAAGCCAAAGCCAGCGAGTGGGTTCGACGACCAGTGGATCGTCACCGCCACATCGTCGGGCGTCCGTACGACCGAGATCGGATCGGCCGGATGGAGCGTGATCTCCTCGATGGAGCGGGCTTCGCCGAGGTCGATCTGGACCCACTCCGCGGCGTCCTCCTCGGGACGGTGCCACTGGCTACGCCAGCCGTCGGTGTCGCCGACGCCGGGCTGGTGGGCGATCCACTCGCCCGACCAGTCTTCCGGACGGAGCGCCGTCGAAAACGATTCGGGCTCGGCCCACTCGGTCTCGCCGCGGTCCGTCCAGACCTTCACCGACCAGTAGTAGGTCCTGTCGGCTGCGAGGTCGGGGCCGTCGTAGACGACGTTGGTGGCTCGATCCGAGTCGACCCGTTCGGAGTCCCACAGCGTTCCGTCGCCGCCGGCGACTGCCTCGAAGTCACGACCCACGACGAGGCGGTAGGCTCGCTGAGTCGCACCGCGACGGTCCGTGTCGAGACGCCAGGAGAAACGGGGCGGACGCGACGGGTCGACGTTCGTCGGCGATGGCTCGTACTCGACGCGGAGATGGCTCGGTGTCGCGTCCACCGGTGTGGTCATGGCCCCGGATGAGGATGGCAGCGGGCAAAACACTGTGGGTCGCGGGACAGCCCCTCTCTCAGTCCTCGATCTCGCCGGTCAACAGATCGACGTGGTGGCCGAGGTGCTCTTCGAGAAACGCGTAGTGGTCGTCCTCGTATTCGCGAAGTGTCCCCAGCAGGTCGTCCTTGAACCGGAACTCCCCGTTTTCATCCGTGGCTGACAGCACCGAGCCGTAGGTGATGTGTAAAAGCTGTCGGCCGTCGTCCTGATCGAGAATTTTGGGAAGTTCGTCGTCGTCCAGGTTGCCGATCTCCGGCACGTTCGAGAGGTCCGTGTTGACGTGGTAGGTGGCCTTGTCCTCCTCGAAGCGTTCGAGGGCGAACGCGTGAATCTCCCGATAGAGATCGGGATCGTTCTCGGCGACGACGCGGATCGCCTCGAGATAGCTCGTCCCGGCGGTCTTGACGTGCTGGTAGTCGCTGGCGTACTTCTCAAAGAAGGGGTAGATGCTAAACTTGTCCGACCCCGAATGCAGCGAAAGGCGGTAGGGGCCGTAGGTCTCGGCGATGGCGACGTGTCCCCTGAAGATGTTCTTCGAACTCGTCGCGGTCGCCGATGTAGTCGATGCCCTTCTCCAGGGAGCCGACGAACCGTGGGGCGACGCTGGTGGTCTCGACACCGCGGCGGTCGAGTTCGCTGGCGATAAGCGCGTGTTCGAGGTGGGTCGTCGGCGTCTCGGTCTCGTCGACAGAGACCTCGAAGTCGAAGTCGCCGTCGACCGCTTGCTCGACCCAGCCATAGAGCTTCTCGGCGAACTCGATGGCCGCGTAATACTTCACTGCCGCCCGCTTGAGTTCGATCTCCGAGAAGGAGTCCGACCAGGTGTACCCGTCGATTTCGGCCTCGAAGGTCTCCCCGGCGTAGCGATCGAGGATCGCCTCGCTGTCCTCGATCTGGGCGAAGGCGGCCTCGACCTTCTCCTCGCTCATCGAATCCGCGTCGGCGACAACGTGCTCGCTGGGGTCGCAGGTGAACATCGTGAAGCCGACCCCGGCCGTGCGTTCGACGTCCTCGCGAGCCATGAGGTGGTCGGCGTCGGCGACGAACTCCTCCTCGTAGCCCTCTTCGAAGACGCCGAAGATCGCGGTGGTGAGGACATCCTCGGGCGAGCGCCCCGTCCGGTCCATCTCGCGGATCGACTGCTGGGCGAACACCGGGACGAGATCGGAATCGCGGACCGCACGGACGTGGCCCGGCGTCGCCAGGCCGATCCGGTCGCCGAAACCGAAGGCCGACTGCCGACCGGCGGTTGTCGGTTCGAGCCACGGGAAGACCTCCGCCAGCGCCATGGCGTTTCCATAGGTCAGCGGGAAGACCTGGCCGTCGCCCTGGACTGTGCCACCGTCGAAGTCCGCGGCCGCCGGCCCCTCGATGTAGAGCCGACGTTTTCCCTCGTCGTCGTTGACCAGTGCGAACGTCGAGTCCCCGTCGCTGTAGACCGATCGTTCGTAGACAGTCACGGCCGGCGGTAACGTCGCCTGGAGCTCGTCCATCGCCATGGCGACCCGTTCTCCGGTGGGAAGGATAAGCGTTGATCTGTGGTCGGGAACGTCGTGGGACAAGATTGATTCGGCCCTTCGCCGAAGGCCCTGCCATGGCGTTCATCGACGACGAGTACCTCCTCGAGACGGAGACGGCCGTCGATCTGTACGACGCGATCGCCGACGCACCGATACTCGACCCCCACAGCCACGTCGACCTGCAGGAGGTCGTCGCAAACGACGGCTGGTCGGACATCTGGGAAGTCCAGGGTGCGACCGATCACTACGTCTGGGAACTCATGCGCAAGCGCGCCGTCCCCGAGGAGAGGATCACCGGCGACGCCTCGAACAAGGAGAAGTGGCTCGCCCTCGCTGAGATCTTCCCCGAATTGGTCGGCAATCCGACCTACGAGTGGGTTCACCTCGACCTCAAGCGGCGATTCGGCATCGAGAAGCGGATCGCGCCAGACACGGCCAAAGAAATCTGGGACGAGACGAAAGACCTCCTCGATCAGCCCGAGTACAAGCCCCAGGCACTCCTCGAGGACATGAACGTCGAGGTGATGTGCTCGACCGACGATCCGACGGATGACCTCGCTCTCCACGAGCGGGCTGGCGAGGAACTCGACGGGATCGAGGTCAAGCCGACCTGGCGGCCCGACCGAGCGGTCAAGATCGCGGAGGACGGCTGGCGCGATTTCGTCGACGAACTCGAAGACGCCCGCGGGATCGAGACGACTACGCTCGATGGGTTCCTCGCCGCAATGGAAGACAGCCACGACCACTTCGACGAGCACGGTTGCGTCGCAAGTGATCTGGGAATCAAGCAGCCGATCTCGAAACCCGTCAGCGAGGAGCGCGCCGCGCGGATCTACAAGCGAGCAATCGCCGGCGCGAACCTCGATCCCGACGAAGTCCGGGACTTCGAGGCGTTCATGCTCGAGCAGATCGGCGAGTGGAACCGCGAAGCCGACTGGGTAACCCAGCTCCATATCGGGGCTGTCCGGGACTACCGTCGGGACCTCTACGAGAGGTTGGGTCCCGACACCGGCGGCGACATCTCCACGCAGGACGTCGAACTCGTCGATGCGCTGGAATACTTCCTCAATACCTTCGACGGAGAGCTCGATATCGTCCTCTACACCGTCGACCCGACGCACTACCCGACGACGGCGACGATAGCACGGGCGTTCCCGAACGTCAGCCTCGGTGCCGCCTGGTGGTTCAATGACAGCCCGTTCGGCATGGAAAAGCAGCTGAAGTACATCGGGACGGTCGATCTCCTCTCGAACTATGCGGGGATGGTCAGCGATTCCCGAAAGCTTGTCTCGTATGGCTCGCGCTTCGAGATGTTCCGCCGGAGTCTCGCCAACGCCGTCGGCGACATGGTCGAACGCGGGCAGGTTCCCAAGCCGGAGGCCCGCGATCTCGTTGAACGAATGGCGTATGACCGGCCGAAGGAACTGTTCGGATTCTGATCGACTCCGCGCCAGACCGCTCTCTCCGAGAAGCCGGAACCAGTACTTTCCTGGGCTCTGCTTTCCTGGTGCTTGCTATGTGTGAGTCCCACGAGGAAGACGGCCGGTTCGAGGACGTGTCGATCGGGTTCGTCGGCGGCGGTTCTCGCGACTGGGCGAGCAAGATGATGACCGACCTCGCCAGACAGCACACTCTCGAGGGCGAGGTTCGCCTCTACGATGTCGACCAGGACAGCGCCGAGCAGAACGCCCGCCTCGGCGAGCTGATCCAGGATCGCGAGGAAGCGATCGCCGAGTGGGACTACCGGGCCGTCCCGTCCCTCGTCGACGCGCTCGACGGCGCGGACGTCGTTGTCCTCTCGACGCAGGACCCGCCGGCCGAGACGTTCGCCCACGACCTCGACATCCCCGCCGAGTACGGCATCTACCAGTCCGTCGGCGACACGGTCGGCCCCGGTGGGACGTTCCGAGCGATGCGGGCCATCCCCCAGTATCGCGAGATCGCGGCCGCGATCCGCGAACACTGCCCCGACGCCTGGGTGCTCAACTACACCAACCCGATGACGGTCTGTACCCGGACGCTCTACGAGGAATTCCCCGATATCAAGGCCGTCGGGCTCTGTCACGAGGTGCTCCACGTCAAAGACGACCTCGCGGAGTACGTCGAGAAACACCGGAACTTGGGAGACGACCAGTCGATCAGCGGCGACGACCTCCGGGTGAACGTCAAGGGAATCAACCACTTCACCTGGATCGACGACGTCCGCTTCCGGAGCGAGGGCGTCTTCGACGTGATCGACGCCGAACTCGATTCCCAGCTCCCGCTCCCTGGCGGATTCGAACCCGGCGACCTCGACGGCGAGACCTTCTACGTCGACAACGATCAGATCGCGCTGGATCTCTATCGACGCTTCGGGATCTTCCCGGCTGCGGGCGACCGCCACCTCGCGGAGTTCGTCCCGTGGTACCTGAACCTCGACGATCCGAAAGACGTCCAGCGGTGGGGCATCCGCCTCACGCCGAGCGACCACCGGATCGAGCACTGGCCGGAGAACGAGCGCCAGCGCGAGCGCTATCTGGAAGGCACCGAGGAGTTCGAATTCACCAACACCGGCGAGAAGATGGTCGAGCTCATGACGGCACTGCTCGGCGGCGAGGAACTGGTCACGAACGTCAATTTGCCCAATCAAGGGCAGCTTGCGGGCGTCCGCGAGGGCGCAGTCGTCGAGACGAACGCGCTGGTGACGGGCGGCGACATCGTCCCGCACGCCGCTGGGGAGCTTCCGGAGCAAGTACTGAGCATGGTCAGAACGCACGTGAGCAACCAGGAGACGCTCATTGAGGCCGGGTTCGACGGCGACCTCGATCTGGCGTACCGGGCGTTCCTGAACGATCCGCTCGTGACACTGCCGCCCGAGGACGCCCGTGAGCTCTTCACCGACCTCGTCGCGGCCGAACGTTCTTATCTCACTGACTGGGATCTAGACGAGGCAACTGTCCTCGAAGCATAACGCCGGGTCGGCTACCGGTTTCTCGCACGGGTCGGCGATCCCCCTGACAGCCGTTCACGTCGGGCCGACCGCGAGCAGGTCCCCGGAGAATTCGCTGACGTACAGCCGCTCGCCGGCGACCGCAACGCCGGTTACAACCGACGGATACCCCGACATTCGATCGATAATGTCCCCGGAATCGGCGTCGATCGCCAATAACTGACCCTCCTCCTCACCAGCGACGGAGAGATATATCGTTCCGTCGGCGACGATCGGGAACATACCCGGGTACAGGCCGTCGAGCGGAACCGTCCACTCCACGTCACCGCTGTCAGCCGAGAGCGCGTAGAATTTCGGAACCATGTACTCGGGCGTGTCTTTGTGCCACCATTCGCCGAGATCTGACTCCGTGAGTTCATATCCGAACATGTAAACTGTCCCGTCGGCCAGCGCAGGTTTGCCGTAGACGCCGAGATGCAAGGCCCCGGGGTTGTAGCCTGCGGGAACGTTCTCGAGGGCAGTCTGGCGACGTTCGGCGTCGAAGTCGGGTTTGAACTCCCAGCGAACGGATCCATCCGTTGGGTCGAGCGCCACGAGCTTCCCGTCGGAAACGGTTATCATACCGACGGAAGCGTAGATCGAATCGCCCGCGACGATGCTCCTCAGCGCGGCTCTCTCGCCGGACTGATCCGTGAGGAACTCGTCGGTGTACCAGTCACGTTCGCCCGAGCGATCGACGGCGACGATGCCGCCGCCGTACATCGGGACGTACGTCCGCTCTCCGTCAGCGGCCCCGGTACCGTCGGCAGGAACGACGTCGCCGTCCGCAGTCGTCGCCGAGAACGTCCAGGCGTGAGACCCGTCTGTCGAGGTGGCGTAGACCGTCCCGATGTCTGTGTTCCCTTGCACGATCACTTCTCCGTCGCGGACGATCGGATCGCCCAGCGCATACTTCTCGTGTTCCCACAGTATGTCGCCGGACTCAGCATCAAGCGCCCACAGTCCAGTCTCGTGATCGGCGTCGGGAGCGACGACATACACCGTCCCGGAGACGACGGCGAGAGACACTGGCCGCTCAGCCACAATGACCGTGGACGTGAGTGGGTCACTCGACCACGCGATCTCACCGTCATCCGCTATCTTGTGGAGGTGACACGCCGTGCTGAATTCGCGACCGCTAATTCCCTCCCAGGACGCGACGAAGATCGATCCGTCAGCGACGACCGGCGGGGACACGTGCGGCGTTAGGTGTTGCTCGACACCGGCGTCACTTCTGAGGTCCCCGGCTGAGACGCTCCAGGCCTCCGAAAGGGAGTCTTTCGGTCCCGATGCCGAGGGATTGAACGCGGTATTTCCGGGTCCGTATCCGGTCATCGGCCACGAGCCGTTGGACTCCTCGCTTCCGAGCAAGCCCGAACAGCCGGCTAACGATCCGATTCCGAGCGCTCCACACGTCGAGAGGAGGCGGCGGCGGGAGACCAATTCGGACATACGATAGTAACCCATTCATAACATCACAAGTAACTTTCTCTTACCGACTCAATTCATGCGATTCACATCTTCCCGGGTGCCCGAACGGACGGTCCGGAGTACTCACCCGTCGACGTCGTCGGTCACTTGGGTCAATCGGTCGACTGCCTCCTCGACAGTGAGCGGTGGGTCAGGGAACCCGGCACGGACGAACGCTTCCGTGACGCGCGGCGGCGAGACGCCGACCGCCGACAGAGACTCGTGGTCGGTCAGCACCTCCCGGACCTGGCCATCGCGGACGATCGATCCCGTGCGATCCAGCAACACGACGCGGTCGGCAATCCGTGGCACCAGGTCGGCATCAGGCGTCGAGACGACGATCGTGGTTCCCGCCTCGTTGCGACGGTCGAGTGCGTCGAGGATCATCTCCCGGTGGTCGGCGTCGACGTCGGCGACGGGTTCGTCGAGCAGGACGAGCTCCGGATCGACGGCGAGGGCCGCGGCCAGGGAAGCCCGGCGCTGCTCGCCGCCGCTGAGCCTGAAGGGCGGCTTCTCCAGCAATCCATCGAGTCCGAACTCGGCGGCGAGCGCGTCGATCCGCCCGGTCGCCGTCCCGCGGTCGATGCCAAGCTGTGCCGGACCGTATTCGAGGTCCTCACGGACGGTCGCGTTGAACAGGTAGTCCGCAGGCGTCTGCGGACAGTGGGCGATCCGATCCCGGAGCGCGTCGGCGTCGGTCTCCCCGTCGAAGTACGTCACCGTCCCGGCGTCGGGGTCGCGGAGGCCGGCCAGCAGCGAGAGTAGCGTCGACTTGCCCGCGCCGTTGGGACCGAGGATCACCACGCGCTCGCCCGCCTCGATCGTCAGGTCGATCCCCTCCAGAGCGGTCGTGCCGTCGGGGTACGCGAAGGTGAGGTCACGAGCGTCGAGGGCGGTCACGCCAGTAACACCCCCGCCCCGACGGTCGCGAAGACGACGAACGCGAAGGCGGCGTCAGGCAGGCCGATCGCGTGCTGTCGGGAGTACGCCCGGCCCGCCGTCCCGCCCCGCGAACGGGCCGCCCGCCCAACGCGTTCACCGCGGTCCAGCGCACGCAAGAGGAAGGTTCCCAGCAGCGAGCCGGCTTCGGACCAGGACTCCCGTAGCGTGGCGGATCTGATCCGACGACTCCGGCGGGCGAGTACCAGCCGCGAGAGTTCCTCGAAGACGACCAGCAGGTACCGGTAGGTGATCGCCAGCAGCGTGACTACCGTCCGCGGGACGCGGAGCGTCCGCAGGGCGCCCATTAGCGCGGCGAACCGCGTCGTCGAGAGCAACAGCCCGAGCAGCGAGACGCTCGCGCCGACGCGGAGGGTGAACGTCGCGACGTAGGCCGCGCCGGGAAGGGTGATCGGCCCGGCGAGCGTCGCGCCCGGAAGGAGGACGGCCTGTGGGGCGACGATCAGCAGCGAGACGGCCATCGGCACGCCCGTCCGGAGGGCGTGGGTGCCCAGCGGGACCCGGGAAAGGACTGCCGCGACGACAGAGAGGGCGAGCATCGCGGCGGGTGGCCCCGGCCGGTCGAACGTGACGGTGACGACCAGCAGCGCCAGGACGCCGAGCAGTTTCAGAACGGGGTGGACGGCCTGGAGCCACCCCCGTCGATCGGCGACACGCTCGTCGGCCAGGAGACCTCGTGTCCGATCGGTCAGCGTGCCCGCCGATCGGCTGACGGGATCAGCGCGGGTCACGCTGGGCGGTCAGCGGACGGCCGGCGAGCCAGCCGATCACGAGGACGAGCGCCGCGCCGACGACCCCCGAGACGAGCGTCCCGACGTAGGGATCCACGCCCGCGAGCCCGTAGTCCGGGAGCAGGGCGGGCAGCGTCGAGACGGTGTGGGCGGTCGCGCCGGTCGCACTCGCGGCGTGTTCCAGCGGTTCAGTGTAGCCGACCTGGCCGGCCGCCCAGGCGAACAGCGGCGAAAGGACCACCAGGCCACCGACGACGCCGGCCCCGCGACGGAGGAGTCGACGCCGGTCGATCGTCGGCGTCCGCTCGGCGAGCAGGTCGGGGCGAGCCTCGGCGACGAACTCGTAGGCCAGCAGCGTGATCGCGCCCTCGGCGATCCCCAGGAGGACGTGCCAGCCGCCGACGATCGCCAGGACAGTCGTCAGTTCGTAGGCGAAGGCCTCGGAGACGCCGAGCATGACCGCCGCGACGAGGGCGGCCGCCGAGATGCCGACCCAGCCGGCGGCGAAGACGGCCCCGCGCTCGTGATAGGGGGCCAGCGCCCGGTAGACGGCGTAGCCGACGTAGACCTGCACGATCGCCATCGCGAGGACGTTGCCACCCATGACGAGCAGGCCGCCGTCGCCGAACACCAGCGCCTGGATCGCGAAGACGCTGGTCATCGCCAGCGCCGCGAGATGGGGGCCAAGCAGGATGGCAGCGAAGGCCCCGCCGACGAAGTGGACGCTCGTCCCGCCGGGGATGGGAAGGTTCAGCATCTGTGCGGCGAAGATCGCGGCCGCCGTGACGCCCAGCAACGGTGCGTGGGGGCCGTCGAGGTCGCCCGCCGAGCGCCGCGCGGCCCACGCCAGGACGAGGACCGACAGCAGGGCCGCCCCGGCGGCGATCCAGAGGTCGAGGTATCCGTCGGCGATGTGCATCGATAGCCGGTGGTAGGTCACGCCAGGTAATAATACGTTTCGGAGTTTGAGTAATACTGGGAACGGAAGCTGCAAGGCTGATATGACCGGCCGGTCAATCGGGTGTATGGCCGACGACCTCGACAGGGTGAGTCTGACGTTGCCGCCCGAGATGACCGACCGCCTCGACGGCATCGTCACCGAGTGGGACTACGCGAGCCGATCGGAGGCCGTCCGGGACGCCCTGCGTGACTTCTTCACGACCTATGAATGGGAGGGTGGCGACGAGACGCGTCACTACGGGACGATCGTCATCGCCCACGAGCACGACCACGACAGCGACGTGGCCGGCCGCCTCCAGACGATCCAACACGAGTACGCCGACGTCGTCACCTCGGTCCAGCACATCCACCTCTCGGAGGACCGCTGTATGGAGACGCTCGTGGTCGATGGCACCGCCGGCCAGATCGACGAACTGGCCAACCGCCTGCGAGCGATCGGCGGCGTCAAGCAGGTGAAAGTCGTCGTTGTCGGTAGCGGTGGGTCCGGGGCCGACAAAGTCGACAGTGATCGGGCGCACAAACACGATCACGCGGGCGAGCCGGCCGATCACGAACACTGATCGGCTCGCCCGGGGAACGGCGGCGGCCGACCAGTAGTTTTAAAAAGATATCCGTATGATACTATCAAACATGACAGGCGATCTGGAGAACGACGATCGCGGATACGAGCAACATCAACAAGAGATCAGCGAGTCGGTCGACGGCGGCGGGTGTGCCGAGACGTGGGAGACTCTCTCAGAGAAGCGCACTTCGGACGAGTCCGAGGCGGACCAACAGCTGGATGTCGAGCGCGTCTTGCTCGACATCGACTGTTTGGAGTTTGTGGGCGACGGCGAGGACTTCAAGCTCCAGCCGTCGTTTCGGCGCGACTGGCGGTCTGCGATCAAAGAACTCGACGGGGACGCACTCGATACGGTTATCGCGGACGTCTTCGACGTAGATGGGGAGATTCAGATTGACGAAACTGAACAGGCCGTTCACGTCCGACACGACGGGCGGTTGCTCGCGCAGTGGGTTTCACATCCCGCGATGGTCGCCGACCTCGCGGCCTGTCACGTCTTCGAACAGCGGGATGGCGACTGGCCGGATCGGTCGGCTGCCGAACGGAGCAAATTTGCCGGCAGCGTCCGGCTGTATCTCGAATTCTGTCCCGACTGTGGGGGACACGCGTCCTTCGACACGGACGTCGTGACCTCCTGCTGTAACGATTATGAGGTTGCAACGGTCTCCTGTGAGGACTGTGAGGTTACGCTGTTCGAAATGCCGGTCGCTGCGGATCCGGCGTAACTCCTGCCGACTGATCCCTCAGTGACGGTAGTGATCGACAGTCCGGAAACACACGTACAACAGGGCGTTGAGCATGCCCGTCAGCCAGAAGATCGCCCCGAGATTCAACCCGAAGACGCCGGGGCGGTTGACCGCGACGACATCTTCGAACAACCAGCCGACTGCGACGGCGATGATGCCCCAGACGATCAGAATGGAGGCGATCCGTGCACCCTCTTCGATGTAGTCGGTGATCGGATCCGCGTCGCTGGCGGTCGAATCAAGTGACATGATCGTGCGTCCGTCGTATGTGGCATAAGTCTTCCCCACGGATCTCAAAGCCGAGTCGAGAGTCGTCGGCCCGCTTCGAGTCCCGTTTCCAGGGCGGCGTGCGTTCGGCCGGTCCCGGCGAGCCAGTCGCCGGCGAGTCCGAGGTCGTGCTCGAGTGCCTGCTCAAACAGGGCCGGATTGACCCGGTCCCCGGGCAAAGCGTATCTGAATCGTTCATGATCCCACCAGTCCGGCTCGGCCAGTCGGTCGTCGGCCAGCAGCGTCGCGGCGTGAGTGCTCGCGGCGTCGGCCGCTTCCGCCGGCGTCGCGTCAGGACGTCCGGCTGCCCAGGCTGGACTCAACTGGACGATCAGGATCTCCTCGCCATCGGGGACGTGGCCAGGTTTGCACGACTCCCTGGAGAGCCACCCGACGGCGTGTTCCTTGTCGGTGTTGACCAGCGCGTAGTAGGGCACGTCAATCTCGAAGGGATAATGGAGCGCAACCGAGTCGATCGTCCGATAGGACTGTCGCTGCCGGGCGGCCACCAGCGTTTCTCTGAAGTCGGTTTCCCAGTCCGCTTTGGCGAGGAGATCCCCAGCCGGCGGCGTCACGACGACCGCATCGGACGCCAACCGTTCGTCGTCGGCAGTAACCGCCCAGCCGTCCGCCGTACGGGCGAGGCGGTCGACTGTCGTGTGCTCCTGAACTGTCGCTCCGCTGGCATCGAGGAACGCACGGACGATTTCGTCGATGCCGTCACGCCCGGACAGTTTGACCCCCTGATTCGGCCGGCCCTCCTCGACTTCACCGGATTCGTCGAACACCCAGACGTCCCCGGTCGTCTCGGCGAGTCTGTCACCGACGACCGAACGGAAGCGCTCTTCGACGCGGTCGTTCGGTGGATCGACGTAGTTGGCACCGTAATCGTAGACACAGTCCTCCCGGTGGGCCGAGACCATCCGCCCACCGATGTCCTCCGCCTCGAAGACCGTCACCTCGGCTGCCTCGTCCAGCGCGTACGCTGCTCCTGCCCCGGCGATGCCGGCTCCGACGATACAAACCTTCGATGTCACGAACAGCGCTACGGTGGCGAGCGGATAAAGGACTGGGGCCTCGACACGGCCGATCGAACACGGTCAGTCACTCCTCGCCCGGCATCGGCTCCAGTGCAACGAACTCCAGGTGCTTTTCGGCCAGGAGTTCCTGCGCTCGGTCCGTCGCCGAGGGCGCGACGAGGATGCCACGTATCTCCTGGTCGGCGTGGAGATCCCTGGCCAGCGCGTCGACGTAGCGATCGAGTTGGCCGACGGCGTCCGGCCCGACCCGCCGGCGTTTGAGTTCGACCACGACCGCACGGTTCTCGCCGTCCTCGCCGTAGATGTCAATTGCGCCGGCGGGTGTCGATCGCTCGGTCGCCAGCGGTTCGAAATCAGGCTCGATCAACCCGGGCGACTCCAGAACCCGCTCGCGGAGGTCTTCCTCCGTGCCGGACAGCGAGAGGTCCTCCGGATCAGTCACGTCGACAGTCGTGACGTATTCGATCGATTCAAACGTGACTTCGAGATATTCTTTCGGACCTGTCCGGCGGCTTTCGACGTGCAGCTGGCCGTCGTCAATCCCCACTTCGTGCGTCGAGCCCGGTGGCTGCCAGTTGACCGGCTGGTGGCCTTCGTCGGTGTGAACCAGTGCAGTCCCGTCGGGTTTGAGCACGAGCAGTCGATCGCCGGGGCCGAGTGTGCTTTTCGCACGGCCGTCGTACTCGACGCGACAGCGACCGAAGACCGTCACCATGTCGCCCCGATCGACAGCTCCGGCGATTCGTTCGCGGGCAGTCTCGGCCGGCGGATCGACTGCCAGTTCGGGAGTCCGCTCGAACGTTGGCCCGTGATCGTCACCCGTATCGGTCACGGATTTTGGTAGCCGGGCAGGTCACAAAAGCGTCGCGTGTCGCGATCACATCCGGGAGGATCTCCGATGACCAGCTCACGATTCCCCGCTCGGTGACGAAGTCCCGCCAGCAACCGTCGTCGTCCCGCCGCGATCGACAGTCCGTTGGTTCGGACGGCGTCGGCGACGGTCGCTTTCGCCCCCCGGAGCCAGGTTCGTAGCGCTGGCCCATCCCGTGCCGAGTGGACCGCAACGGCCGCACCGTCGCCGCGCGGATCCGGGACTGGCTCTCCCAAATAGTGCTCAACGGCCAGCCAACACATCACAAACGCCGTCCACTCGCCACCAGCGCGACGGTACATGCCGTCAAACCGGGCGAAATCGAGCGACTCGACGACATCCCGAAGCGAGTCAGCCGCAGATGGGGGTTTTCGGGGCGGCCGCCAGCCGTCAATTGGTTTGGTGCGTCCATCCTGCCAGGTCGTCTCCCCACGCGACCACCCATCCTCGGTGGGGATCACGACAAGAGCGCGGTGGCTCACCGGCACTCCCTCCGCTGGTCGCTGGTTGGATCCGTTCGCATGTATATTTCGAGAGTGGTTCTGTTCCGGTATTTGAAGCCGCGGGCCGGCAGTTCGACTTGATCGGTGGAACGTCTTCGGCGTGGCCTATTTGAAGCCGGGTCACCTTGTGATGGTAGATGCTGGAAGACGACTTCGGTCGTGAACTCACCGGTCTGCGAGTGTCGCTGACCGACCGGTGCAATTTCGATTGCGTGTACTGTCACAACGAGGGGCTGGGCGACACGCGCGGGCCGATGGCGCCGAGCGAGGAGGAGCTTTCGACCGATGAAGTCGTCCGCGTCATCGAGGTCGCCGCCGACCACGGTGTCGAGGCCGTGAAGTTCACCGGCGGCGAGCCGATGCTCCGGGCCGATCTGGGGGAGATCGTTCGCCGGACGCCAGACGGTCTGGAGGTCTCGCTGACGACCAACGGCACGTTCCTGCCCGACCGAGCCCAGGCACTCGCGGATGCCGGCCTCGAACGCGTCAACGTCTCACAGGACGCCCTCGATCCCGAGGACTTCGCGACGCTCACGCAGTCGGGGGCCTACGATCAGGTACTCTCGGGCGTCAAGGCCGCCCTCGACGCCGGCCTAGCGCCAGTCAAACTCAACATGGTCGTCTTCGAGCACACTGCCGGCTACGTCCCGGAGATGGTCGAGCATGTCGCCGACGGCGAAGGCCTCCGTCTGCAACTCATCGAGTACATGCCTGAACTCGCCGGCCGGCCCGAGTGGGCGATCGACATCGACCGCGTCCACGACTGGCTGGCCGAGCAGGCCACTGAAGTCACCGCCCGTGAGATGCACGACCGGACGCGCTACTGGATCGACGGCACGCCCGCGGACGACGCGGGCGGCCTCGTCGAGGTGGTCGATCCCGTTGGCAACACGGACTTCTGTGAGAACTGCCACCGGGTCCGGGTCACCCACGACGGCTATCTGAAGGGCTGTCTCAACCGCAACGACGACCTCCGGTCGCTGGGCGATCGCTCGCGGGAGGCCATCGAGGACGCCCTGCGGGACACCGTCGCCCAGCGCGTCCCCTACTACGGGGAGTACATGATTCAGAACGCGGACGGCGAGTGGGTGCCCAATCCGGAATACGCGGACAGCGAGGGGGATCGGGCACCATACGAGTACGACCGGGAGGGGTCATCGGCGAGTGACGAGGCAAAGTCAGCACGGGGCGACGGGACAGGGAGGGCAACCCCCGACGGCGGTGATGTGGTTGAGGACTGACGGGGCTTGAGGTCGATCTTAGACGTTCAAGCAAGGAACTGACCTGAACTTCCGATACCAGTCCTTGAGATATCGAAGCTGTCGTTAGCCTACCGACTTCGTTTGTTTCTCGTCAAAACCACTGAAACAGCCATTGACTAAGACTGCGTAGTGATTAATGAGGGGGGATATTTTATTTTAAAGGATATAGTTGAATATTTTGGTCGAGGGGGAAATCTGTTGGGTGAGTACAGTATTTTCGACGGTTTTTCTCTCAAGGAGTTCAAATAGCGGCGACGAACGTGGTCGGTGCCGATAGGTACTTGAATCTGGTAGTCTGCAACTAAAGACATCATGGTAGTTGATTTAACGAACCATTTTATAAGTAAGATCTCATCGCCTGCCAGTATTGAAACAATTGAAACGTATGAGAGTGAATTAGAATTCTATAGAAAGAACGATTACACGTACATCCCATTGCCTCTTGATCAGAAATATGTGAATTCAGAAACTGAAGAAGTCCATGATCTTGCACCTCAACAACTAATTAGCACGGATGCTCAGGTCTTCTCTGCAATGACGCATCTTCCCGGCGATGACTTTCTTCTAACTCACCCTGGCTATGTGTATGGTTTGGAAGATGGAGAACTTGCGTATGAACGGGGTATCCGTTCCGATTTTGATCAGACGATACGTTGGCCATATTCAGATGAAGGATTAAGTAAAGAACAGAAAAACGAATTAGCGGAGTTAATTAGTCAAGAAGGACATTTGGGAATCATAACTCTTGCCGATATGAATAATAGAGCGACGAAGGAGGCTATATATCCCATTGTTGCGGAATTAGAATCGATCTTTGCTAGAAAAATTAGAGAAGAGTTGAGTGAGATTGATATAATACCATACCTGGATTCAGATACGATAGAACAATGGGCAGAGGCTCAACGCGAGGGGCTTGGTATTCATATATCGGAGTTTATGAGCATATCTGATTTGCTTAATGTCGCGAAGGAATATGAGGAAATCCGTTCAAAATTTGGATATGATTCGAAAAGGGAATTTGAGGAAACCGGTGGGATCGTCAAATTACGAAACTCAATTATGCATTTACCGAGGCCCCTAATTCAAAATGTAGAAGAATTACACAAGACAATTGAAAGAATTGAGAGGTGTAAAATGATCATTGAAGAAGTTGGCGGAGAAGTACGTTTACAACATGACCGTCAATATTGGTTTGAGGAGTTTCCCCGATACTCGGATGTATCTTAACAAAGTTTGCGTGTACCGATCGGATCACCGCCATATAGCCCCAGAGCTAGCACATGCAGTGGAAATACAAGATCGTCCGGTTGGATTCGGGCGGCTACTTCAGTGACGCGGCGTCCCCGACGTAGTCAAGGCTGAACGAACTCAGTGAGACTGGCTGGGAACTGGCCGCCTCGCTGGCCAGTAGCGACATCAAACTTGGCGGCCAAGGTGGTTGCACCACCGCACTAGTGTGCAAACGTCCCGCTGAATAACGCCAAACCGAAGCGTAAGAGATGCTCCCACCAGCAGAATTTTGCAATTGTCGATCCAACAATGTGATATGGCCCTCACGTCAGACGATTTCAGAGACCTGATGGCAACGGACCCTGACGATGACTAAACGGTCCCGTTCGGAGATGCGCTTGCGGAGTTGGCCGTTGACGCTGAGATGGACTCCGTTGAGGCCGTTCGCGACGTTCGAGAACCCATCTGAAGTTCTTTCTCGACGGTAAACGATCCTAAAAGTCAGTCCGCCCGCCCGCTCTCGGCCAGTGCCGCCGCGGTCTCGACAGGTGCCAGCCGGACCGCACACTGCTTGAAGTTGGGTTCGTCGGAATCGGGATCGGTCGCGGGGATCGTGAGTTCGTTGACCGCCGGGTGGTGGATCGGCAGCCAGACGATCCCCGGCGGGATCGCGTCGTCTTCGTCTACCTCGGCGGTCACGCTACCGCGCCGCGAGGCGATCCGAACGCGCTCGGTCCCACTCGGGCTCGCGCAGTGGGTCTCGACGGTCTCGGGGTGGACCCGAGCCACGAGGGGATCGGGTTCTTCCGGGGCCGACCGCGAGCGAACGCCCGTGTTGTAGCCGTCGGCCTCGCGGGCGGTCGTCAGCGTCAGCGGGTACGCCTCGTCGGGTGGTTCGGGTTGCTCGCGACCGGTCCCGCCGGCGAAGCGGGCCCGGCCGGAGGGTGTGGGAAAGTCCCATTCGCCGTGTTCGCCCCCGTAGTAGCGATAGCCCGCGTCGGCCGTCTCGTCGGGTGCCGGCCAGCGGATCGCCAGTTCCTCGGCGAGGCGGTCGTAGGAGATGCCCGAGCAGTCGGCGGCGGTGCCCGCGGTGAGGTGGGCGAACTCCTCGAAGACCGTCGCGGGATCGGTGTCCGGAAACAGATCGTCCCGGAGGGCGTTGCCGATCGTCGCGATGATGTCCAGGTCGCTCCGGACGCCCGGCGGGAGATCCGAGGCCGCACGCAGGCGGGAAACGCGACGCTCCATGTTCATCGTCGTGCCCTCGCTCTCCCCCCAGGTCGCCGCCGGCAGGATCACGTCGGCGTGTTCGGCGGTCGCCGTCCGGAAGGCGTCCTGGACGACCAGGAAGGCGTCCTCGAGCGCCTCGGAGACGAACCCGGCGTCGGGTGCCCCCGCGACGGGGTTGGTCGCGACGGCGTAGACCGCCTCGACCGGCCCATCCTCGATGGCCTCGATGATCCCAACCGGGCCCGGTCCGGTCTCCTCCGGCAATCGCGCTTTCGGCACGTTCCAGGCATCCGCGACGACCTGGCGGTGGTGCGGGTCGTCGAAGGCGCGGTGGCCGGGCCAGGTGCCTTTCGAGGAGCAGACCCGCGTGCCCATCGAGTTGGCCTGGCCGGTCAGCGAGAACGGGCCGGTGCCCGGGCCCAGGTTCCCGGTCGCCAGACAGAGGTCGATCAGCGCGCCCGCGGTGTCGGTCCCCTGGACGGACTGGTTGACGCCCATGCCCCAGTAGATGAGCGTGTCCGATTCGAGCAGGTCGACCAGTCGATCGACCGCGTCCATATCGACCCCGGCCTCCTCGGCGGCCATCTCGGGGTCCGGGAGGTCCGCGACCAGTTCGTCGAATCCTGTCGTCGCCTCCGCGACGAACTCCCGGTCGACGCCACCGGACTCGACGAGCCGCGCGAGGACAGCGCGCGCGAGGTCGAGGTCGCCGCCGGGGTCGGGCGCGACGTGGCCGTCGGCGGCCTCGGCGGTCTCGCTGTGGACGGGGTCGACGACGACCATCTCGCACCCCTCGTCGTCGGCGCTGTCGGCGAGCCACCGGAACATGACGGGGTGGGCCACGCGGGGGTTGGCCCCCCAGACGAGGTGGGTCTCGGCCTCGGGGATGTCGTCGTAGGTCGGCGGCGGGGCGTCGCTGCCGAAGGCGTCGTAGTAGGCCGTGACGGCCGAAGCCATACACAGCGTGGTGTTGGCGTCGTAGTATTCGGTGCCGATGCCGCCGCGGGCGAGTTTGCCCAGCGCATAGGCGGCCTCGTTGGTCTGCTGGCCGCTGCCCAGCACGGCGATGCGGTCCGGGTCGTCGAGTCGGTCACGGAACTCCGAGACGATCCGGCCGATGGCGACGTCCCAGGTGGTGGCCTCGAGGTCGCCGTCCCGGCGGATCACCGGCTGGGTCAACCAGTCACCCTCCGGTTCGGCGGTCTCCTTGATCCCGCGCCCGCAGGCCAGCCCCTGGTTGACGGGATGGGCCGAGTCGCCGCGGACGGTGTCGAGCCCGTAGCCGTCGTCGACGCCCATCTGGACGTGGCCACAGCCGACCGCACACCGCATGCAGGTCGTCGGTACCCAGTCGCTCACGGGGACACCGTCCTTCTGGCGGCCTGTCGGATTGGGCCGCGGCCGCTCGTTCGCCGTCGGACACGATCCCGCCGCCCGTTCGTGAAGCAGTTTGCAAGCGAGTCAACTTCCTGTGTAGTGAGTGCTCGTGACATGATCAGTCACCGAGACGGCGCGGTCGCGTCACGTCACGTGTTTCGCCGGCCGCAGATTCGAGTGCAGCAGCGAGATCTCGGGCGCGATCCGGCGACAGCCTGAGCCGGTCCATGTGTTGATCCACGTGGGCCTGATCGGCCGGGTCGAGTTCGAACGCGAGGACGACTGCGTCGGGATCGTCGCGCGGGGTGTACACGTCGAGGACGCCCACCCCCTCGTCAGTCCAGTCGGCTCCGCGAGCGCTTCCCTGGACGTGGTCGAGGGTGGTGCTCGCTGTCACGTCGAGGAGTCGGCCCGCCATCTCAGTCACCCGTCTCGATCGGCGTCCCGTCGGGTTTGGTCGGCGCTGGGCTCGGGCCGGAATCGAAGGGGTACCAGGACTGTTTGGCGTCGTGCAGACAAGGGTCCTCGTAGCCGTCGACTTCCTCGGGTTCCGCGAGGTCGACGATGGCCTCCTGTCCCGTGGCATCGACCCATTCCCTGAACGTCTGTCCCTCCTCGCGGAGTGCTGCATACGCCTCGACCATGTTGGCGATCATTCCCGGCACTTCGTCGGCGGGAACGCGCTGGCGGACCCACTCGATGAAACTGGGGTCCTCGCCGATCCCGCCGCCGACGCCGACGTCTAAGGCTTCGACCATCTCGTCGTCCTTGCGGGCCCGCATGCCCTGGAGGCCGATGTCGGCGGTCATCGCCTGGCCGCAGTCGGCCGTACAGCCCGAGTAGTGGATCTTGATCCGCTGGACGTCGGCGGGCAGGTCGGTGTTCGCGCCGAGCCAGCGCAGCATCCGGGCCATCCGGGCCTTGGTCTCGGTCAGTGCCAGCGAGCAGAACTCTGTGCCGGTACAGGCCATCGCACCCCGCTCGAAGGGGTTGGGTTCGGGCCGGTACTCGGAGAGCAGCGGCTCGTTGAGCAGGTTCGCGAGGTTACCGTCCGGTACGTCCATGATCAGGGGGTTTTGCCGGCGCGAGAGCCTGATCTCGCCGCTCCCGTAGGCGTCGGCCAGGTCGGCGAGTTCGATCGCGTCTTCGGCGGGCATTCGCCCCACCGGGACCGAGAGGCCGACGTAGTTGGTGCCGTCTTCTTGATCGTAGACACCGACGTGGTCGTGAGCGCCGCGTTCGACCGGCTTGCCCGCGTTGTACGTGTACTCCCCGCGGAAGTCCGTCCCGGCCGGTTCGGGCTCGAAGGAGGGTCGTTCGACCATCGCCTCGCGGATCTTCTCGGTGCCCCACTCGTCGACGAAAAAGCGCCCGCGGTTCTTCGAGCGGTTCTCGCGGTTGCCCTCCTCGTGGTAGAGTTCGACGAACTCCCGGACCGTCTCGTAGGCCTGCTCGGGCCGGACGAACATGTCCAGCGAGCGGGCCTTGCGGGGCTCGCGGCCGCCGAGGCCGCCGCCGGCCCGGACGTTGAAGCCCTTCACTTCCTCGCCGTCGATGATGGTGTGGGCCGGTTCGAGACCGATGTCGTTGATGGAGTCCTGGGCACAGCCCTGTCGACAGCCCGTCACCGAGATGTTGAACTTCCGGGGCATATTGGCCAGGGCGTTGTCCCCCCGAATGCCGTCCTGGATCTCGTCGAGCAGGTCGCGGCTCTCGACGTACTCCTCGGCCTTGCCGGCGACCGGACACCCGGAAATGTTGCGCATCGTGTCACCGCCCGCGGAGCGCGAGGAGACGCCGACGGCCTCGAGTTTCTCCCAGATCTCGGGGATGTCCTCTAGTTTGAGCCAGTGCAGCTGGATCGACTGGCGTGTCGTGAAGTCGATCCAGCCGTTGCCGAACTCGGGGTTCTCGACCGGCCCCTGGGCGTACTCGCGGGCCACCTCGCCGATCGCTCGGAGTTGGTCGGGTTCGAGGACGCCACCGCAGTTGGTCAGGCGCATCATGAAGTAGCTCTCCTGGCCGCCCCGATGATGGAACACACCCCAGAACTTGAACCGCGAGAACCACTTCTCGCGTTCCTCCTCGGGGATGGAGTCCCAGCCGTTCTCGGCGAACTCCTCGATCTTTTCGCGCACTTGGTCGCCGTACATCTCCGCTTTCCAGTCTTCTTTCTTGTGTGGCATGGTCTCACTCACTCCGTCCGCAGTCGCTCGATCCGTCGGTCGATACAGGTCGAACCGCGACGATCCGCCGCATCAGTCGTCACCACCCGGTGGTGCCGACGTCGTCCCGGCATCCGATCCGATGAAGCCAGCCTCGTTGGCCACACTGGCGATCTTCGGCCGGAACACCCAGGCCGTCAGCGCGACGATGGGGACCATCGACGCGGCGACCACCGTGTAGCCCATGTGGAGATTTGGCATCGCCGCCGAGGAGTACACCAGCGGGTAGACGATCCCGCCGACGGTGCCGACGCCGCCGACGACGCCCGCGACCGCGCCGGAGCTGTTCGGGAACATCGCCGGGACCTGGGCGAAGATCGACCCCTCGGCGAAGGCACACGCCATCCCGACCATGAATCCGGCACCGACGGCTATCAGCACCTCACCGGAGAGGCCGGCGAGTGTCATCCCGACCATCGTCACGACGACGAAGCAGAGCGTGACGAACGTCCACTGCTCGCGGTACCGGCCGGTGAAGACAGGCAGGATGTTCTTCTCCTTGCGGGCGAGCACGTCGCTGACGTAGCCGCCGATCGGCCGCAGCAGGCCGGCCGCGACCGAGAACGTCGCCGCGAAGTAACTCGCCAGCTCGAGACTCTGGTTGAACCCTCGGTCGTAATAGGTCGCCAGCCAGCCGTTCATCGACAGTTCGAGGCCGAAGGTCATCACGTACGCCAGCGCGAGCACGACCGTCCCGTAGCGCGTGGCGGTGTGGATCCAGTCGTCGAAACTGGCCTTCTGGGCGGTGGCCTGACGCTTGTGCTCGCTCTTTGCGGCCTCACCCAGGAGGTAGTAGGCGATCCCCAGGAAGATGGCGACGACGCCCGTGTAGAAGAAGGCCGCCCGCCAGCGGGTATCGAAGATCGGCCCGCTCCAGCCCGCGTAGAATACGGTCGGGAGGATGAGTGCGCCGGCGGCCGCGCCGGCGTTGCCGATCCCGGCGTAGATCCCCTCGGCCATCCCGAGGTTCTCCTCCTCGAACCACTCCGAGACGTGCTGGATCCCGATGACGAAGGTGATCCCCGCCGTCGCGACGATCAGCCGCTCGATGAAGAAGACGGTGTAACTCTGGGCGAACGCCGAGGCCATCGAGAACACACCGACGTATACCAAGACGATCGCAAACACTGTCGGTGCGCCAAACTTGTCCGAAAGCCACCCCGTCAGGATCCGGCCGAAGGGCGCGAGCCAGATCGCCGCGCTCGCCAGGATCCCGATCTCGGCCGTCGAGAGGCCGAACTCCTCGGCCATCGGCCCCGTGAAGGGTGCGAAGGAAAACCAGATCAGAAACGAGAAGTTGAATCCGATCGTGGCGAGGATCAGCGTTCGCCACTTGGTCATCCTGATCAGGCCCACGTCGATCCCTCCGCCGGGAATCCGGCGATGTCCGGCCACGACCGACCCGCCGCCCTCTCCGCCGGTGGGAGGATCTCCGCATCCGATATCTGACGAACGATTAATTCATGGCTGTACTTTACAATTATCGTCCACCTTTCGGACTCAATGGTGGGCCTTCAGCTACTACCATTCGACTCTGTCGATCAATCGAACACTTATATCTGTTTTCAGCAAACACTCTAGGGAGATGGGTGAGACCTCTTTTAATAACCCCAAATATAAGGGGTTATAACGGTACATGTTCGGCACAGCGCAAAGGTGGCGCTACAGCGGAAGATGTTCGTCCAGCGACGGGCTAGGGGTCCGTCGCGACGCCCGGGCGACGAATCAATCCCTTCAAGTTACCCGCGAGCGTCGATTCACCCGTATGACAGACTGTCCGGAATGCGGGGCCGAGGTCTCCCTGCACGACGACGTCGAAGTCGGAGAGATCGTCGACTGTGCAACCTGCGGTGCGGAACTCGAAGTCGTCGCGGATGATCCCGCGACGCTCGAACCCGCCCCGGAACTCGAAGAAGACTGGGGCGAGTGACGACACTACCTTTTCAAGCAGACACCGACGACCAGCCCTAGCCCTCCCGCCAGATGACCGTGACAGTCGCGTCGTCGGTCTCGACGGTGTCGTGAGAGAGGCCGCGATCGTCGAGTTTCGGATAGAGATGCTGTGGCGCGCGATCGTTGAACTGGACCAGTACTTCATCGTCGGCGAGGTCGGCTGTCGCTTCCAGCGTTTTCTGCAACGGCTTGGGCGGGCCGAGGTTCCGAACGTCCAATTCGACGCTTGAGCGACCGCCCGGGGCCTCACTCGCCGCCACCGGATCCCCGGCGTTCATGGCGATCCCTCCGTGAGGGCATCGGGACCTGGAACTTCGCCAGTCTCCTCGAAGATATCTTCAAGACGCTGGAGGTCGTCGTTCAGCGACTCGCTCTTGTTATGCATCTCGGCGACGCGGACCCGAACGAGATTGTAGTCGTGGTGCTCGGCAAGTCCGTTCCAGGCCCGGAACGCACCGATCGCCAGGGAATTGCCCGCCGGACAGAACTCCGTCGTCGGCGTGAACTCCGCCCTGAGGACGCCATCTTCGTCGGTGTCCTCGGCGTAGCGAAAACCGGCACCTGGATGACGCGTATCGAGATTCAGCTTCGCCAGGTTGTAGCCGAAGGTCATGTCGTAGACGCCGCGTTCCTCGAAGACATCCCAGGTCGTCGCGTGAAAGTCGACGTGGTCTTCGCCCGTCAGGACATCGTGCCCGTCGAGAAATGTGTCGGGATCAGGGACATTCTCGGGGACAAACGACCCTTCCTCGTCGAACGTGTCGCTGCTTGCACCGAGTCGCTTCATGGTTTCACGTATGTCTCCGGGCACCCCGGAGGTTGTGCCGAACGTGTTCGGGTCCGTAGCCGGGATCGCGAACAGACGCCAGTTGCCTTCAGGTGTCCTCGGATGGCGAAGCCGACAGTGACGGGAACAATACCCTGCCAGGCGAGTGTGGTCCGTGGTGGCGGACAGTGAGAGCGAGGTTGACGGCGACGATGGCAAACCCAGCCCCGATGGCAACGACACCTGCAAGTTCGATCGTGGAACCGACGTCCATGGCCCCACCGACGGCCTGAATGAGCACGCCAGCCAGGAGGACGAGAAAGTCTGCGTTCGCGAGCCGACTGTCGTAGAGGTCTTCGACCATCGGGACGGGCTCGTAGCCGATGCGGTCGCTGTAGGTTTCCAGCCAGACGAGGAAGGGCACAATGTGATACAGCGTCCCGATCACGACGAACCCGAGCACGCCGACCAGCAGGACGGGCTCACTCGCCGGCGTACCGAGCACTGTCAGGCGGTTGGTCGGTTCGGCCAGCCAGGCCGGGAGTGTCAGGCCCGCCCAGATGACCATGGCGAACGCGACGACCGCATACCGTACGAGGACGGTCGAAATCTCGGTCCGGGATCGGAATAGCTTCCGGCCCAGATAGAGTCCAACGATGGCGATCGACCCAGTCACGAAGACGACACCGATTCGGGCGAGGAGAGCGTGTCCGAGCAACCGCCCGAGAGCCAGGGCCCCGACACCGAACGGGTACGCGACGAGTTCGCCGCGCTGGACGAGCCTGTCGAGGCGGTCGTCGTCAGCCTGCGTGAACATTTGGCCAAGCTGATAGAGCGCACCGATCACCGTGGTCAGAAAAGCCCCGAAGACAGCGACGGTCACGTGGGCGCTCGCAACGCCTGTCCGGCTGATCGCGAGACCGATAAACAGCGGTTGGGTATAATCAAGCGAGAGGAGATATCCCAGGAGAGTCAGGAGGAAAAACGCCAGCAGCGCGATGACGAAGTGCCACTCCGTTGTGTCGAGTGGTCGCGCACGCCAGAGCGTCCGCCCGATGTTGTAGACGAACACCCAGATCCCGGCGACCAGCAGCGTCCCGGCGACGTGCAACATCGTCAGTTCTGCAGTAAGCATCGAGGCGACGAAACCGGCGAGGCCCGCAACGACCAGCCAGGCTTCGACCGCACTCAACCGCTGGGAGTACAGTCCAACGCCGGACCAGACGGGGACGAACTGGGTCATCGCTCCCATGATCGTCACACCGACGAAACCGGCGAGAAACAGATGGGAATGAGCGATCCCCGAGAGTCCGATCGGGGTATCGACGGTCGCCGCAGCGAGTATCTGCCCGGCGAGTGCGACCAGCACCGCAAGGGCCACGTGATGGAGCGTGATCGCGACCGGCGGCCCCTTTTCAGTATCTACATCCTGCGTGAGGGTACGCATACGTCCCCGTTGGACCGCTCGCATCCTGCCACATTTGCCGAACATGTTCGATAGCGTTCCACCAGTCGCGTCGATGGGCAGCGATGGCACGGCGGCCTGCTATCGGGCCAGCGAAAATGGGGAAGGGAGGCGATCCGATCAGGCTTCCTCGGGTTCGGGGGGTGCGTCGATATCGACCGCCGGCTCGTCAGTGTCGTCCTTGCCACGTTCGAGTAGCAGACCTGTGATACCCGCGGCGAGGAGTCCAACGCCGGCTGCTCGTACCGCATCGAGATACCACGCTTTGGGCTCGAGTTCCCCGGTGTTTTCGAAGCCACAGAGTGAGAGTCGCGTCGAAAGCCGGACCAGTTGTTTCGGCAGGAGGGCGGCGAGCAGCCCCTGCAGGGCGATCCATCCGTACCCAACGCGGCGGAGTATCCCAAGCATCAATCCAAGTTGGACCCGGAATACCCTCAATTTGTGGGTCCGCAACCAGTGGGTAGGAAGTCATCCAGTGTGATCCAGTAGCCCGTGTTATATGATTTGATTGGGATGAGCACTGAAGCGGGCATGATCCGGTGATTTGGGTCCGAAACCCGGTAATCTACTGGGTATGCCCCTAGTCTTCTTAGGTTTCTGGTAATATTACCATGTATGGACTGGTTTGCATCGCGATCAAGTGAAGCGTGGCCCGAACCAGGGCTCGTCGGGAACTTCAGGGCCTCGCTGTCCCAGTGGGACTTGACGCCACGGCGCATCGCTGCGGTGTACCTCCTCTTTGGATTCGTCGGGCTGTATATCTCAGATGTCATATTTGCCAGTATTTTCGCCGAGCCCCTTCGCAGTCAGATCCAGGCGCTCAAGGGCGCGGTCGAGATTCTGGTCACTGCCGGGTTCATCTACGCCATCAGCGTCGCGAGTCGCCACCAGCTCGAACGGACCAACCGCCGACTCGAACGGCGGAACGAGGAATTGCACGTTCTCCATCGAGTACTGCGGCACAACCTTCGCAACGACCTCAACGTGATCGAGGGCCACGCCGAGTACGTCGTCGAATCCCAGCGTGATGAGGAGGATCTATCCGAGCCATGCAAGACGATTCTTCGGAAGACGGAGGCGATCATCTCCTACATTCAACGTGCGGGCCAGATCAGACGGTTAAACGAACGGGAGTCCGTCGAGACGTACGACCTCCCGGAGATCATCCCTTCTGTCGTCGAACGCAGCGAAGCGATCACGGATGCAGTGGATGTGACGACCGAGATACCCGAGGAAGCCACGATCTGGGCCAATCATATGTTTCCGGCCGCGCTCGATGAACTCCTCACGAACGCGGTCATCCACGCCGACAGCGATACACCCCAGGTTTCGATCAGCGTCTCGGAGACTGATGCACCAGACGGAATGACCGCCGTCGATATCGCGGACGATGGTCCCGGCATTCCCGAGTCAGTCCGACGCGTCATCGAGTCCGACGAACACGACCAACTGGCCCATCTCAGCGGGCTCGGTCTGTGGTTCGTCCACTGGACGCTTACCGACGCCGGTGGCTCCCTTTCGTTTGACACAGATGGGGACGGAACGACGGTCCGGATGCTGGTTCCGACCGCCGACAGTTCGTAACGTGCCCCCTGGAAGACGCCGTTTTCGCTTCGCTGTTTGATGACGCCAAAAATCACGCTGTAACCACCTCGACGGGCCCATGGTCCATGATTGTCCGATTTTGGAGCCAGAGGCCCCTCCCAGAAACCGGCAAAAATAACCGTAGAATGCGACACAATTCGGCTTTGTCTTGCGTTTGGCCCCATATCAATAACGATTTATCAACTTATATGCAGTGGACAGACGGTTTCGGACGGCGCTCATAATAGCCCCCAATATCGGGGTCGGCCACTCACGGGAAGACAGCATCTCTCGGAAAGATGATATATTGGCGGACCTGGTGACCTGGGCCCAGAGATTGAAAGAATCAAACTCTGGTCGAATGTATTCCAACAAAGTGAATTATACCGCGAATAAGTCGATATGTTTTCGTCATGGGGCGCGGCAAGAGATGGGCCGAAGCAGGCAACTATGACCGGTAAGGTTCGAATACTGAGTACTGTCACATGAGTGCTATCGAATTCATCCCGCCGACTGCGCTCGGCGACCGAGACGCGGCGATCGTCGACGTCCGCGAGGCGTCGGCGTACACCGACCTCGGTCACGTCCCGGGCGCAGCCAATATCCCCGTCGATCGGTTCCGGGACCCGACCGGGATCGCAAGGGGGATGCTGCCCGATCCGACGGACCTGGCAACGTGGCTCGGTGAGGCCGGAATCAGCCCCACCGATCCAGTGATCGCCTACGACGACGACTGTGGCGTCTACGCCGCTCGCTTCCTGGCGACGCTTGCGGCGTTCGGTCACGATGGCGACCTGCATCTCCTGGACGGGGACTACAGCGTCTACGAACGCGAGGCAGACGTCACGGTCGAACAGCCGGACGTCGTGCCTGTCGAATACGAACCGGACGACCTCGACGAGACTCTTCTCGCCGACCGCGAGGACGTCGAGGCGGCAGTCGACGGCGAGGCGATCGTCGTCGACACCCGGACCGAACCGGAGTTCGAGCAGGCCCACATTCCCGGGGCCGTCCAGCTCGACTGGAAGGCTTTCGTCGACGACGAGACCGGACGACGACGGAGCGTCGAAGCGATCGAGTCAACCCTCGCTGAACACGGCCTCGAACCCGATCGACCGGTCGTCCTCTACTGTAACACGGCTCGCCGACTGAGTTACGTCTTTGCGGTACTCGAAGACCTCGGCTACGGGGACGTCAGGTTCTACGAGGGGAGCCTCGAAAACTGGCTTCGCACCGAGACCGACGACTGGGACCCCGCCGAGATCAAGCGCCGCGTCCGCGAACACGCCACCGAGGGACCGGAGGCGGTCAAAGAAGCCCTCGGGGAGGACGCCGCGGCGAAGCTCAAGCTGGTCGGCCTCTACGGGCAGAAGCAAAGCGGCTATTTCATGTTCCGGACGAAGATTCCGGGCGGTGTCCTGACAGCCGACGCGGCCAGGGCGCTCGGGACCGTCGCCGAGGAGTACGCCACGCTGCCCGAAGAGCGCGACCCGAAAAGGTCGCCGTTCGGTGACGGGTACCTCGACGTGACCACCCGTCAGGACGTGCAGTTCCACTGGATTCGGATGGAAGATGTCCCCGAGATCTGGGAGCTACTGGATCCGGCCGGCGTCTCGACCTTTCAGACTGGTGGCAACTCCGTCCGGAACGTCGTCTCGTGTCCGGCAGCGGGCGTCGCCGACGACGAGGTGCTCGACGCCCGCCCGGTCGCCGAGGCGATCACCGAGGCGTTTCTGGCCGACCGCCGGTACGCCAACCTGCCCCGGAAGCTGAAGGTCAGCGTCAACGGCTGTCGCGGGGCCTGTGCCCAGCCGGAGATCAACGACCTCGGATTCACCCCCGCAAGGAAGGGCGATCGGGTGGGCTTCAACCTCGCCGCCGGGGGCGGCCTCTCGGACAGCCCCCGCGTCGCCAGCGACCTCGATGTCTTCGTCGAACCAGACCAGGTCGTGGACGTGGTGCGAGCCACGGCGGACCTGTTCATCGAACACGGGAGTTATCTCGACACGGCAGTCAATCGCCTGCGCTTTCTCGTCGAGGAGTGGGGGGCCGAACAGTTCCGCGAGGAACTACAGCGCTTTGCCCCCTTCGAGTTCGGATCTGCCGGTGAGGACCTCGTCACGCATCACCACCCCGACCACGTCGGCGTCCACGAGCAGGCCGACGGAGACAAGTACGTCGGCCTCTCCATCCCGGTCGGCCGGATCGACGGCACGGACTTCCGGGGAATGGCCGATCTCGCGGAATCCTACGGGAACGGCGAGATTCGACTGACCACTCAGCAGAACCTCCTGCTCCCGGACGTTGCCGATGGGGATCTCGACGACCTTCGGGCCGAACCGCTCCTCGACGAGTACTCCCCCGATCCCGGGCCGTTCACCCGGGGCGTCGTCACCTGCACCGGTCGGGAGTTCTGTAATTACGCCCTTGTCGAAACAAAAGCTCGCGCGAAACGCTGGGCCGCCGAACTCGACGAGCGGGTCGACATCGACCAGGATCGGGTCGGGCTGCGCTTCAGCGGGTGTACCGCTTCCTGCGCCCAGCCACAGATCGACGACATCGGCCTGCGTGGGGAAACTCGCCAGACCGACGACGGAGTGGAGAGTGCTGTCGACATCGCCGTCGGCGGCAAACTCAATGTCGATCCACAGTTCGCGACCTGGATCGCACCACGCGTCCCCATCGAGTCCGCCCCCGATGCGATCGAGCGACTGGTCGCGGTCTTCGAACGCGAAGGGCGCGCTGGCGAGCCGCTCCACGAGTTCTGTCGACGGGCGGACGATGATCGACTCGCGGAGGTACTGCATCCAGCAGCAATAGATCCTGTCGAAGCCGCTGCAAACGGAGGGCGAACCGATGCCGACTGAGAAATCACCACAGCCCCGTGCGCCCGCAGTGGGCGACGATCCACGGGAAGCGACGACCGACGTACAGCCACCGGACGGGAAAGTGCGCTTTCGCCACCTCGACGAGGCCGTCATCGAGGCCGATCGGTGTGTACAGTGTGGCTCGTGTGTTGCCGCCTGCCCCTCGGACTCGATCGGGATCGCCGACAGCGATCGCCGGCCGACCCTCGTGAAGATGTGTACGGGCTGTTCGCGCTGCTGGGACACCTGTCCGCGGGCCGGTCTCCGGTATGAAAGACTGCCGACGCTCGACGGTGCCGATCCCGAAACGGTCGACGGCGGCATCGGTCCGATCGAGGACGGCTACGCCGCAAGCGCGGCCGCCGACGTGGCCGGCGCACAGCACGGCGGGGTCGTCACTGCATTGCTTGCGGCCCTGCTCGAATCCCCTGATGGGATCGACGGGGCCGTTGTCGCCACGGAAGCAACGGACGCCACCGGACTCGCCGAGCCAGCGCTGGCGACCACGCCAGCCGAGGTTCAGGAATACGCGGGGACGTTGTTCACCCAACCGCTGCAACTTGCAGCGCTTGAGAAACTGCTCGCTGATGCGGATCTCCCGGCGGACCCGAGCCTGGCACTTGTCGGCACGCCCTGCGTGATCGAGGGTGTGGCTGCACTCGAACGGAGTCCATACCGCGATGACCGTTTCGACGAATCGCGCCCGCTCGATCACGTCGACCTGACGGTCGCACTCACGTGCACGCAAGCGCTGGACGACGAGGGCCTCGAACACGTCCTCTCCCGGGAGTACGACCTCGATCCTGACGATGTGGCGGGCCTGGATCTCGTCGGCCAGGGGATCCGGATCGACCTGACCGATGGCGGAGACGAGCGCGCCCCGCTCGGGGACTTTCGGGGAGCGATCTTAGACGGGTGTCTGGAGTGTGCCGACGCGACGGGGGGGACGGCCGACCTCACGGTCGGGGCCGTCGGCAGCGCACAGGGGGAGTCGACGGTGCTGGTCAGGACCGAGCGTGGGGCAGCGGCGTTCGACCGTGCCGAGGCTTCACTCGACGCCAGGCCACTCGAAGACCTCGCGCCCGTCGAACAGCTCGCACAGTGGAACGCGGATCGCGCCCGAGAGGCGACGGCCCGGGATATCGACCCCGAGGGCGACCTGTGGATCCCCTACAGCGCCCACCGGGAAGCGTACGATGACACCGACCGCGCGCCGGTCGCGTTCAACCCGGCGCGCGTTCACCAGTACGAGGAGTGGTGCTGAGATGTCCGACATGAGACAGTCTACTGCTGACGAGGAGACGACCGAAGACGCTGCACAGTCCACTGAAGATGACCACCTCGAAGATGTCGAGGATGGGTGTGGGTGTGCGGAGGTCTGGGAACACCTCTCCGAACAGCGCGAGGACACCTAGGGGCGTCTCTGGAACGAAGGGGACACGGCAAATCGCTCGACACCATTATCAGCACACGGAACATATCCTCAGGTATGGGAAAGCGAATCGAAAAAGCGGTCAGTCGGGCAAAGTTCGCAGCCATCGGCGGGGCCATCGGGGCCGCAGTCGGCGGGTTCGTGAGCCGGAAGGCTGCCAGTACCGGAGCCGGTATCGGCGCGCTCGTCGGTGCGTCGATCGGTGAGAAGCGCGTCGACCTCGGCGAAATGGCCGAGAAGGTCACGGATCGCTCGGGCGAGTAGTGGGCAACAAATTCATCGCTCTTCGTCGGTGGACGATTCCCTAGCCTGGAGAAAGTACCCCGCGAAGAACAGCGGAATGCCGGTAACGAATAAGATCCCGTACGTGACGGGAAGTACTTCCGCAACGTGATTTATTCCCGGTCCAGTATGAGAGGGGTTCAAGAAGAGAGCCACGAGTCCAGGGATGGGGAGACAGAGTAGTGCCAGGAAGGCCGATCGTTCAACTCGCGGATAGCGACCAGTGGCAAATCCGAGCACAAAGAACAACGTAGCCGGAAGAAGTGGCACCAGAGCGAGGACGAGCTCGACATTTTGAACGACCGCCGGAATGGATAGCAGTACGCCGAACACGCTCACCGAAATCCCAAGAACGACAGCGATCAGCCCGACAGGAGGCCGGTCGGTGAGTCGATCGAACACTGACTCTCCCTCCCCGACGGTCTGAAATGGGAATCGATCTTGCGTTCGTGAGGTGAGGACGGCCAGTACGGGCACGTTGACGACCGTAAGTATGAACCAGATCGCGATCACTTCCGGGAGGAGCCACTCGGCCTGATGGGTCGCGAGCGTGAGTCGCATGTCGACTCTGTCCGCAAGTTTCGTGGATGGTGCATACACGATGTAGAAATCACGCGGAACGAGCGTCCGCTTGCCCTCCCACACGACAGATTGTCGATTGTCACTCACTGTTCCCGTGTCCGGTGGTTTCACCACGATTTTGTCTGCGTCAGTCGTCAACGTGGCTTGATCCGCACCAAGTTCGTACCTGTGGAAATCCGCTGTCTCGTGATGGAAGAAATATACGAGCGTCACGTCACCGAACCCTTGTGTGGCGAAGTCTTCGACGGTGAACGACATGAAAAGTTCGGATCCGTTCATCCGGGCGGTTAGATCGGTCGTTTTTCCACCATGCATCGAAATGCGAGCCACTAGGTCGTGAAAGATTTTATCAACGACTGCGCTCTCGGCAAGCCGATCTACCCGATGTGGACTCTCACGTAAGGTCTCGACACTCTGGCCAGTAAGATTAGATCGGACGTGCCACCGTGCACTCCCATCCGGCTTGACCACGATGGATACGTTACTCGATTCAACAGTCACACTCTCCGGTGTTTCGTCGGCGACAATGCCCTGTTCACAGGATAGACACACGTAATGAGAGGGTGGATAATCACAGCCGCTGAGTGCGATCAGTGACACGACCAAGAGCGTGAGTGCGAACTTACGCCGGGCAGTCGCCATCACAGTGTCTGTTCTGTTACTTGCATCATAAATATGGGTGATTACTGCCGCTTTCCACGTCAGGAACTAGTAAGAATACGTCGAGAGTAACGGCAACAGCGACACACTGGCCGGTCGTCACCATCCACTCAACGCAGAGATCAGCAGCCAATAGCGATACCGGCGCAGCATGTACCCATCTCAAAGCCTAAATGCGCCCGCGCCTCACACCGGGACAATGAACGGTAACAGCTTCGGTCGGCTTTTTCAGGTGACCACGTACGGCGAGTCACACGGCGAGGCGATGGGGTGTACGGTCTCGGGCGTCCCGGCGGGCGTCGAACTCGACGAGGATGACATCCAGCACGACCTCGACCGGCGCAAACCCGGCCAGTCAATGATCACGACCTCGCGGGACGAACCCGACGCTGTCACGATCAACTCGGGCCTGCAGGACGGCTACACCACGGGCACGCCGATCGGCATGGTCATCCAGAACAAGGACTCCCGTTCGGGCAAGTACGAGCCCTTCGTCACGGCTCCCCGTCCGTCACACGGCGACTTTACCTACTCGGCGAAGTTCGGTACGCGCAACTGGGGCGGGGGCGGTCGCTCCTCGGCACGGGAGACGGTCAACTGGGTCGCCGCGGGTGCCATCGCCAAGCAGGTCCTCGACCAGAGCGAGTACGATGTCCAGATCAAGGCCCACGTCAACCAGATCGGCGAGATCGAAGCCCCGGATGTCACCTTCGAGGAGATGCTCGAACACAGCGAAGAAAACGACATCCGGTGTGCTCACCCGGAAACTGCCGAGGAGATGCGCGACCTCGCCGAACAGTACCAGGGGGAGGGCGATTCCATCGGCGGGTCGGTCTACTTCGAATGCCAGGGCGTCCCGCGGGGACTCGGCGCGCCCCGATTCGACTCCATCCCTTCGCGACTGGGTCAACTGATCTACTCGATCCCGGCGGTCAACGACTTCGAGTACGGGGTCGGCCGCGACGCCCGGACGATGGCCGGTAGCGAGTACAACGAGGACTGGGAATTTGATTCGAATGGGGATCCGGTCCCCGTCGGGAACGACCACGGCGGGATCCAAGGCGGGATCACGACCGGCGACCCCATCTACGGCGAGATCACCTGGCATCCGCCGGTCTCGATCCCGAAAGCCCAGGAGACCGTCGACTGGGAGACGGGCGAGCGCAAGGAGATCCAGGTCGTCGGCCGCCACGACCCCGTTCTCCCGCCGCGTGCCGTCCCCGTCGTCGAAGGGCTCCTGTACTGTACGGTGCTAGACTTCATGCTGCTCGGTGGACGGATCAACCCCGACCGACTCGACGGCCGGCCCGGCGAGTACGACACCGACTACCATCCCTCGAGTCCGGTCAACGACCCCGACGACGCCGCGACGCAGGCCGAGACGATCGACGACGAGTGACGGCGACTCCTGTCACTCTCCAGCCGACACGTCGCCACCGAACAGCGACCCGTCCAGCGAGCGCCACCGACGGATCGCACACACCAGCGCATCCAGCCCCACAATGGCAACGCCGACGATCCCGACCGCTTCGAGTGTCGGGTACTGGGCAAAGATGGACGTGAATTGCTGGATGGCGATGAACGCGACGAGGTACGCCACGCGGCCGATACGGCGCAGATTCATGGTCAATTGTACGCGCGACAGAGCCAAGAACGTGTGGACTCCGGCAGTGGGGCGCTCGCCGCGACCGCGCGCGTTTTGAGTCACCCACCCCATCCAGGTACCATGAGCCCGGACATCCCGGATCCACGGAACCCCTACAGCATGGACGAGGACTGTACCAACTGCCCGGCGCTGGTTGAGTCACGGACGCAGGTCGTCCATGGCTACGGCGACCCGACGGCGGACGTGATCGTCCTCGGGTCGGCTCCGACGCCGGGTGCAGATCGGACCGGCGTGCCGTTCACTGGTGACGAGACCGGCGAGACACTGCAGGAAATTCTCGGGGCGGTCGGTCTCAGTGATTCCCCACCGGACAGCACCGAACCCGAACTCAGGGAAGTCTATCTCACCTACGTCACGCGGTGTCACCACTCGGATCGGAGCGCAACCGAGGAAGAACGGCACAACTGCGAGGGGTATCGGACGGCGGAACTCCGGCGGATCAACCCGGAACTCATCGTCGCCGTGGGCCAAAGCGCGCTGGAAGCACTGGCGTTCGAGTACACGATGGAAAGTGCCGACGAACTGGACGTGACTGCCGAACATGCGACGACGATCCAGGGCCGCGGATTCGAGATCCTGCCGATGATCGAACCGGCGGCTGCCAGCGAAAGCGAATTGACAGCCTTCCGCGAGCACTTCGCCGAAGAACTCGACCGGGATTATCGACAGACAAAGGGGCAACGCCGGAAGTAACCGCGGACATCGGCAGCCTCAATCGAGTTCCCAATCTTCCGGGGCGCTGGACAGATTCCCGGCCTCGGCCCGGATGTCTGAGAGCCGCCAGACGATATCGGTAAGCGAGATGATCCCGACGAGCGAGAGGTCGTCCATCACCGGGACCTTCTTGACGTCGTTGTCGGCCATTTTCCGGGCGACCCACTGGACGGTTGCGGAGGGACTCGTCGTGATGACCGGCCGATGGGCCAGGTCCATCACACGAATGTCTTCGAAGGGGTTGCCCGTTCGATAGCCCGCGGTGAGCGCGTCGGTTTCGGTGACGATCCCCACTGGATTGCCCTCGTTGCTGACGACGACAACCGAGCCGACCTCGTGTGTGAGCAACTTCCCGACCGCATCCCGGAGCGAGGCGTCGCGATCGACGGTAACCACGTCCGTCGACATGATTTCCGTGACTTGCATGCCTCGGTCTCCGTCCGGGACGGACATAATGGTGCTTGGTACCACAATCCGATCGCAATTATATAGAAAATTCTACATGAATCTCGGAAAGCAGCGCATACAAGAGCACGAGTCTCCCACCTACTGGCATGGCTACCGTCGTCGTTCGCGCTGACGCACCGATTTCGGGGACTGCCCTCCCACACCTCGTCGCGGAGACCCCACTGACCGAGCGAGAAGCCGCCGAGCTCTACCGGAGTGCGCTACAGGATGTGTGCGAAGCTGTCGCCGGCAGCGGCGCAGACCTGCTCGTGAACTATCGTGAGCGAGACGAGATCGAGGACGATGTCGAAGCGGACCTCCGGGACGTCGTCACAACAGCGCTCGACGATCCCGAGGCGGCACGCTTCGAGGTGCAGGTCGGATCGACGCCGGCGGCCCGGATCGGCAATACGGTGACCCACCTGCTCGAATCGGAGGGAGAATCCTCAGTCGCCATCCTGGATCCAACAGCGGTGCTTGCCGCTCGGCCGCGGCTCGATCAGGCGTCGATGCAACTTCGGCGCAACGAGGTCGTCGTCGGTCCCTCGGTGAACGGCGAGGTGTTCTACGCGGGCTTCACCGAATCGATCGACTTCAGCGGGATTGACGGCCGGTTGGACATCGAGACGATCGTCGACCGGGCAAACGATGCGGGACTCGCAGTGAGTACGCTCGAGATGGCACCGACGCTCCGAACGGCGGCGCAGTTACGTTCGGCACTGCCGGTCCTGCGGGCGCGGCGAGTTGGCGGACTCCCGGTACCCGAACGTACGGTCGCACGTCTCGAAGAACTTGGCCTCCGGACAGTCGAAAACGAGGACAGCGAGATCAGCGTCGAGCGAACGTAATTCCGGGGACGATCACTGGAAGGTCTTGCCGACCTCGGGTTCGTCGAGTTCGGTCTCGCGTTTGTCGAAGCGCTGTTCGATCTCCTCGTAGCGCTCGCGGACCTCGCGGTCGACGCTCGGCTGGACTTCTCCGAGCGCGGTCTCGAAGTGGCTCTCGTCGATCAGGACGTTCCCGACGCTGTCGTCGACGTCCTCGGGATCGACGCTCCGGATGAACTCACGCGTGGCGGCCATCGCAGCCTCGCGGGCGACGGCCTCCAGATCGGCACCGACGTAGCCGTCGGTCCGGCGCGCCAGGTCGTCGAGGTCCACGCTCTCGGCGAGCGGCTTGTCCCGCGTGTGCACCTCGAGGATCTTCCGGCGTGCTTCCTCGTCGGGCACAGGGACGTGGATGTGTCGGTCGAGTCGACCGGGTCGGATGAGCGCGGCGTCGATGAGATCGGGGCGGTTCGTGGTGGCGATCACGACGACGTCCTCTAAGTCTTCGAGTCCGTCGAGTTCAGTCAGCAACTGGGAGACGACGCGTTCGCCCACACCCGAGTCGCCCATGTTACGGCCGCGCTCTCCCGCGATCGAGTCGATCTCGTCGAAGAACACCACGGTCGGGGCGTTCTCGCGGGCCTTCGAGAAGACTTCGCGGACGCCCTTCTCGGACTCCCCGACGTACTTGTTGAGGAGTTCCGGCCCCTTCACGGAGATGAAGTTGCTCTGGGCCTCGTTGGCCACGGCCTTCGCGAGCAGCGTCTTCCCCGTGCCTGGTGGGCCATAGAGCAGCACGCCCTTGGCGGACTCCATGTCCATCTGCTCGAAGACGCCGGGGTACTCCAGGGGCCACTGGATGGTCTCTCTGAGGCGTTCGGTGGTGTCTTCGAGCCCGCCGACATCTTCCCAGGAGACGTCGGGCACCTCGACGAACACTTCACGGAGCGCCGAGGGTTCGATCCCCTTCAGTGCCGCCTTGAAGTCGTCTTCCGTGATTTCCAGGGATTCGAGGATCTCGGCGTCGATCTCGTCGGCTTCGAGATCGATCTCCGGACGGATCCGGCGAAGCGCGTTCATCGCCCCCTCTTTGGCGAGTTGTTCGAGGTCCGCACCGACGAAGCCGTGGGTCCGTTCGGCGTATTCGTCGATGTCGATCCCGTCGTTCAACGGCATCCCGCGGGTGTGAACCTGCAGGACTTCTTTGCGACCCTTTTTATCGGGCACCCCGATCTCGATCTCGCGATCGAAGCGACCGCCACGACGGAGGGCGGGGTCGAGCGCATCAAGTCGGTTGGTCGCGCCGATGACGATCACGTCACCGCGCTCCTCGAGGCCGTCCATGAGGCTGAGGAGTTGAGCGACGACGCGGCGTTCGACATCGCCGCTCGTGTCATCACGCTTGGGGGCGATGGAGTCGATCTCGTCGATGAAGACGATCGCCGGGGCGTTCTCCTCGGCCTCGTCGAACATCTCCCGCAACTGCTCTTCGCTCTCGCCGTAGTACTTCGACATGATCTCCGGGCCCGAGATCGTGGTGAAGTAGGCGTCGATCTCGTTGGCGACGGCTTTGGCCATCAGCGTCTTGCCGGTGCCGGGCGGCCCGTGCAGGAGGACGCCCTTCGGCGGCTCGATGCCCAGCTGGTTGAACAGCTCGGGGTGGCGCATCGGCAACTCGATCATCTCCCGGACCTGCTCTAGCTCGTCGTCGAGCCCGCCGATGTCCTCGTAGGTCACGTCAGGCGTCCCGCGGGCGTCCTCGGGTGCCTCGCCGGTGATCTGCTCGGCCGGTTGCTGGCTGACCTCGATCTCGGTCTGATCGGTGACGACGACCGTCCCATCAGGGTCGGTCTCGGCGATCTTCAGCGGGATCTTCTGGCCACCGACACTGGAGACCGGGCCGAGCCCGAGCGAGAACGGCACGGTTTGGCCGGTCGTGACGGCCTGCCCGGAGAGCTTGTTCCGGACGTGCGGGCCGATGTTTCCACGGACGCGGAGGTTCTGGGGGAGTGCGACCGAGATCGAGCGGGCGGGTTTGACGTCCGCCTTCTCGACATCGATTCGGTCGTCGATGCCGACATCCGCTTCCTGTCGGAGCTGCCCGTCGATCCGGACGACGCCGTCGCCGGTGTCCTCGGGATACCCGGGCCAGACGCGGGCGACAGCGCGGCCCTCGCGCCCCTCGAGAACGACGTAGTCGCCGTTCTCCAGGTCGAGTTGCTCCATCGCTGCCCGATCGATCGCGGCCAGGCCACGACCGGCGTCCTTCTGTTTGAGTGGTTTGACGGTGAGTTTCATCCTTTCACCTCGATGGTAAGAACGCCGTTGTTCATAAAGGCTGTTGGCTCCCCCCCATCCGGCAGAGAGACGTCATACTGGTCGTCGTCGGTGATGACAATTGCCGTATCGCCGACGACGTCGACAGCACCGTCACGGCCGATATCGGCCGCGAAGGTCGTCGCGTCCTCGTAGTCGAACCGGCGGATCGCCGCGTCGCCGACTGTCTGCTGTTCTAATCTCATGCTAACCTTGAGTTAGCTCTAGTACTATTTAAATCTACCGCTGAAATACGCCATACGTGCCACTATATCGCCAATCAAGTAGAAAAGCGGTTCACACCCTTTACTCAGTCGAGATCGAGATCGTCCGCGACGTGGCAGTGTTCCTCGTCCGGGAACTGACCGCCTTCGACGGCGTCGACGTACCCGTCGAGTGCGTCGGCGTAAGCATCCCGGACGTTGCCGAACGCTTCGGCGAAGGGCGGAGCTGACTCGCTGAGGCCCACCGCGTCGTCGACGACCAAAACCTGGCCGTCACAGTCAGGTCCAGCCCCGATACCGATCGTCGGAATCTCGAGGTCGGCAGTGATGGCCGCCGCAAGGTTGGCGGGGACGTGTTCGAGCACGAGTGCGAACGCCCCGGCGTCCTCATGGGCCACGGCGAGGTCACGGATCTCTTCGGCTGCGTCCTGGGTGGTTCCCTGCCGGGTGTATCCCAGTCGGTTGACGTGCTGGGGCGTCAAGCCGAGGTGGGCCATGACCGGGATGCCGAGATCAGTCAGGCGCTCGGTCAACTCGACGGTGTGGGGGCCGCTCTCGATCTTGACCGCGTTCGCCCCGGCCTCCTTGAGCAGTCGGCCGGCGTTTTCGACCGAGTCGCCCCGGTCCGCCCCAACGCTCAGGAAGGGAAGATCAGTGACGACCAGCGCGTCGTCAGTCCCCCGGACGACCGCCGCCGTGTGGCTCGCCATCTGGTCCATCGTGACGGGGAGCGTCGAGTCGTGACCCAGAACGACGTTGCCGAGACTGTCCCCGACCAGAATCACGTCCACGCCGGCATCTTCGACCAGTTCGGCCGTCGTGGCGTCGTAGGCAGTCAGCATCGTGATCGGCTCCGTCCCGGCCATCTCCCGGACGTCTCGCACCGTAGTCATGCGTGCTAGTCCGTCACGGCTCGCTATTACGCCTTCGGGTCAGTCACCTCCGGTGGCAGTTGCGCGATCGGTGGGGGAAACCGACAGACGCAAGAACACGGCCCACACAGACCCACCTGTGGCCGAACCGAGTGCGCGCACCGACCCCGACGGCGTCGATCACGGGTGGGTCCTGCAGACGACGTTCGTCGTGACAATCGTCCTCGGCGCGCCGATCGTCGCCGTTCTCTCGCTCGGACAATCGCTGCCGACCTGGACAGCACGGGCAACCTTTGCGATACGTGTCGGTGCAGTGGTCTGGTTTCTGACCGCAGTCGGCGTCTTCGTATACGAACGACGGTATCGCGCCTGAGAGTGGACATCGGCCGGAGCGATCACTTTTCGAGCCACTCCTCGACGTACTGGAAGTCCATCCCGGACCGCTCAGCCGTTCGTTCGTCTTTCGCCGTGTCACCGACGAACAGTGTCCGCGCAGGATCGGCGTCGAGTCGGTCGGCCAGTGCGAGCAGGGGTTCGGGATCCGGTTTCTGGGCTGAGAGCGTGTCCCGACCCACCACCGCTTCGACGGCTTCGAGCAGGTCGTGGCGCTCCAGGGCCGTTCGAACCGCCGCCTCAGCGTTCAGCGAGCAGACGCCGACCGGCACGTCGAGTGGGAGTTCGGCCGCTGCAGGCAATCGCTCTGCTGTGCGAGCGCCCACGCGTTCGTGCGTCGCCACGACTTCAGTTGCCACGTCCAAGATCCCTGCGGCTTCCGCGCGTTCGAGTAACTCCCAGAGACTTGCCCCCTCGGTGTCGATCCCCCGATCTCTGAGACGGGACGCGACCTTCTGGGTCACTAGCGTCCAGTCGACATCGAGCCGGACGAGAGTCCCGTCGAGGTCATATATCACCGCCTCGTACGACACTGTCATGAATTACCGTACGAAACCAGCTCCCAAAGGTGCTTCGTCACATATCAGCGGCCGAACCGGCGCTGGCGCTGCTGGTAGTCCCTGATGGCACGAAGGTAATCCCGCTTCCGGAAGTCCCGCCAGTTGACGTCGGTGAAGTACAGTTCCGAGTAGACGGATTGCCAGATCATGAAATCCGAGAGTCGCTCGGCGCCCGTTTTGATGACGAGGTCCGGATCCGACCGAAAGACCAACCGGCGTTCGATCTCCGACTCGTCGATGTCCGCGGGGTCGAGTTCCCCAGCCTCGACTTCCCGGGCAAGTGCCGAGACGGCGGTGGCAAACTCGTGTTTGCCGCCGAGGCCGATGCTGATCTGTATCGGGGTCTCGGCCTGGTGGTCGTCCGCAGGACCGCGGACAGCCACGTCCCTGGATGTGTCGATCCCCTCGAGTTGTCGCCGCAGCGTCGGCACGGCGGCTTCATCGAGGACGCTGACGTACAGGATGAGTTTTCGGGCACCGTACTCGAAGGCCCACTCGAGGACTGATTCGAGTGTGTCGTAGGCACCCTGTTCCAGTAAGTCCTGTTCCGTCAGGACGATGGCGACGCGTTCGGGAAGGGTCGCATCACTCAGGCGGATGCGTGTCGCGAGATACCGATCGTACAATCCCACGCGGGGAGATCCGTCACCGAACAGTAAGAAGGTCACGAAGCCACTCGCCCAGGAGTCGGTCGTGGGTCGGAACTGGTAAGTAGCTCTCGGGGAAACCGCCGGTAGTGACCTCCGCGCTCCGACGTGCGGTAGCGTTCGCACTTGTCGGGTTCGCCAGCGTGATCGCTCCCGTTGCCGACCGGCTGTTCGCCCCGGATATCGCGACACTGGTAGCGGCCGCTCCGTTCCTCTTGCTGGCTGGCGGATTGCACGTGGTTGAATCGGGCGTTATCTTCGAGTTGTTCGCGCGACCGGGCGACCGCCGGGACGGCCGACTCTACGGGCTGGCCGGCTTCTCACTGTCGATCGCCGCCCTGATTCTGCTCGCAATCCAGTTCGACATGCCAACAGCGGTCCCAGTGGCCGCGACACTGATCCTGAGCGTCGGCAACGTCGGCGCGCACGTGGTTCGGGCCCAGGGCGGGGAACCGATCGTCGCCACGGCCGGATTCGTCGTCGCTGGCTTCCTTGCTGGGTTCGGGAGCTTCGTGCTCTCGGGTTCGATCAGTGGCGGCCGCCCGGCGTTTCCGGTCCTGGTCTTTCTGGCTGCAAGCGGGGCCCTGCTCGCCGCGTTGCTTAGATCGATGTTGTTCGAGCGGGACGATCCGCTGGTGATCATTTCGGTCGGCCTCCTGTTGTGGCTGTTTACGGACCTCTCGATATCGCTTTCGACCTCTGGCATCGCGATCGCACTCGCGATCACGGTCGCGCTGGGGTACGTCTCGTATGCGCTGGAGACGGCATCGCTTCCCGGTATGTTGACCGGCGTGCTGTTGAGCCTCCTGACGATCGTCATCGGGGACTACGGCTGGTTCGCGATGCTGATCACGTTCTTCGGCGGTGGCGGGCTGGCAAGCAAATTCAGATACGACGAGAAAGTCATCCGCGGCATCGCCCAGGAGAACGACGGGGCCCGCGGCAGCGGCAACGTCCTCGCGAACTCCCTGATCGCGCTGTTCGCCGTGTTGGCTGCCGCGGCGAGCCCACGACTGACCGGTGTGCATCCTGACCTGTTCCTGTTCGTCTTCGCCGGATCGGTTGCGGCAGCGATGAGTGACACGCTGTCGAGCGAGTTCGGTGGGCTCTATGATGCCCCACGACTCATTACTACCTTCGAACGTGTCGAACCTGGAACCGACGGCGGGGTTACCTGGCAGGGTGAACTCGCCGGGATCGCCGGCGCAGGGATCATCGCCGCCATCGCATTGCTCCTGTTCGAGACAATCACACTCGGCGGGGCTGGCGTGATCGTCGCCAGCGGATTCATCGGCATGACTACCGACAGCCTGCTCGGAGCGACGATCGAAGGAAGAAAGGTCGGCAACCAGGGCGTGAACTTCCTCGCCACGCTCTCGGCCGGGATCGCCGGGGCGGTGCTTGCAGTCGCTACGAATATTGTGGCGCTTTGATCAAGATGAGCCAGGATCGGGTCGAGATACGGGACATCCGGCCCGCCGACGAGAGACGCCTCCGTTCGATTCAGCGAGCGGTCCTCGACCACCCCTCGCCACAGCTGCTGACAGCCGCTGCAAGCGGCCTCGGTATCGGGCTCGTCGCCGACGCCGATGAGCGAACCATCGGATACGTCTTCGCGTTCGTCGGGGACGACACAGCCTACGTGCCGGAGATAGCCGTCGACGCGTCCCGTCATCGCCAGGGGATCGGGAGCGCACTGCTCGAGACGCTGATGCAGCGCGCTGGCGAGGCTGGCGTAGCCGAGCTCCGGCTGACGGTTCGAGCGGACGCCGAACGAGCCCGCTCGTTTTACCGCGGACACGGTTTCGAGGAACGTGAGCGACTATCGGAATATTACGAGACCGCGCCGACGACCGGGATCGTCCTTGCCAGATCGGTCTAGGCAGCTCCCGGGACCGTGACGCGGACCGAGGTAGGCTGTTTGACGAGGTCACCACGCTCGGTGGCGACGATCCGGGAGACCCCACGCTGTGCGGCGACATCGAGTAGCCGTTGGGTCACGGGGCCGTCGATGACCACCGTTCCGGGGACGGGATCGGCGTCACGGATCGTCTCGAAGGCTTCCTCGACGGGGGCTTCCGAAAGGGTCGCCAGGGAGTCATCCAGCAATCGCACCGCACCGGCAGACTCGCCGATGACGGTCTGGACGTGATCGTCGAGCGTCGCCGACGTGCTGATCGATTCCTCGCCGTCGTCCTCTGCGTCGTCCGGTCCGGATCGACTCACTGGACTGTCATCTCCGGCAGTTTCGGACGGCTCGTCCGCTCCGTCGTCAGCTCCTGATACCTGATCGGCCACGTCGCCGTTGGCAGGTACCGGGACAGACTCCCCGCCTTCGGTCGTGATCTCGGCTGTCGAAACGGTGGCACTGGCCCCGTCCCCGTCAGCCGCAACGGCGTCGTCATCCGATGGCTCGTTTTCCCCCTCGGTAGCGGCTGTGTCGGTCGCTCCCTCGCCAGCCACTGCGTTGGCCCCGTCTTCGCCACCGACCGCGTCGGTCTCCGCTTCAGCATCAGTCGCGTCGGCTTCGTCCTCGCCAGCCACTGTCGACCCATCGTCGGTGGCTGACGCCGATGGTGAATCGTCGAGGCCGTCGCCGGGGTCACCATTGGCTGGCACCGAATCCGCGGTTTCAGTCCCCGTTGCTTGCTCGTCTGGACCGGGCGCGATATCGCTCGGCGAGATCTCGCCGTCGGCGATCGAGTCGTACGGGACTTTCTCCCGAAGCGCGTCGGTCACGTCCGTCCGTGAAAGGTCTTCGACCGCCCGGCCGGCCGGGGCAAAGGCGACGTAATCGACGCTGCCGACCTGGGCGAGTTCTTTCAGGATTAGATCCCCCCCGCGGTCGCCGTCGAGAAATGTCGTCACCGTGCGATCGTGGGTGAGGTCGGCGATCGCATCCGGAACGTTCGTCCCCTCGACGCCGACGGCGTTCTTGATCCCGTACTGCAACAGCGTCAACACGTCCGACCGCCCCTCGACGACGATGATCGCATCGCCGTCGGCGACTCTCGGACCTGCAGGATACCCCTTGTACTCGGTGATGCGCTCGACGCGGGCGCGGCGACGAACCTCCTCGACGAGTTCGTGACTCGACATCACTTCCTCGTCGAAGCGGGCGAGCAACTCCTCGGCACGGTCGACGATCTCGCGCCGCTTCGCGGTTCTGACGTCTTCGAGTTGCGTGATTTCGAGCGTTGCCCGACAGGGGCCGACCCGATCGATCGCTTCGAGGGAGGCTGCCAGAATCGCGGTCTGGACCCGGTCGAGTCCGCTCGCGATGGTCACCTCGCCGGTCGAGCGACCGCCCTCGGCGTCGATCGTGACGTCGATGCGGCCGACTTTCGAGGACTCCTGTAACGTCCGGAGGTCGAGTTCGTCGCCGAGCAGGCCTTCGGTCTGGCCGAATATGGCGCCGACGACGTCACTCCGTTCGACCACCCCGTTGGCTTCGATCTGTGCGTGAATGAGATATTTCGCTGAATCTTGCATTGTTGATCTGCCCGTCGTGCGGGCGTGATGTGATTGCCATGACCGAATCCATGGACGAAACAACGTACGTGACGAGCCAGCAAATGCCTGTCGGGAGAGAGACAGACGCCCCGCAGGGGGTCAGCAACGTTTGATTAGGCTAGCCTGCATCGTTTTACGTCAGGGGGACCTGTTCTGGTAACATGAACGAAGACCTGATCGCGACGGCGATCGACGAACTCGAGGACGTCTTTTACATATTCACGCCCGAAGGCGAATTCGTCGCCTGGAACGAGCAGTTGCCGGCGGTCTCCGGATACACTGACGACGAACTGGACGAGATGGAACCGACGGCACTGTTCTCCGGTGACGGGAGCGAGGCCGTCGCCGACGCGATCGAGACCGTGATCAAGAACCGGCGTCGAACGGCCGTTCAGGCCAACCTCGAAACGAAAAGCGGGACGGAGATCCCCTACGAACTCTCGGTATCGCCGTTGATCGAGGACGACGAACTCCGCGTGATCGTGGGTATCGGCAGGGACATTACCGATCGCCTGGAGAACGAACGCCGGCTCCAGCGGATGGCCGAGGAGATCCGTAACCTCTCGATGCCGGTCGTCGAGATCTGGGACGGCGTCATTCTGACCACGGTCGTCGGCTCGCTCGATACGGCGAAAGCCGAGCGGTTGACCGAGGAACTCCTCGATCGGATCGTCGAGGCCGAAGCGTCTGTCGCGCTGATCGACATCACCGGCGTGGCGGCGATCGATACGGCGACGGCCCAGCATCTCATCGACACGATCAACGCCGTGAATCTGCTCGGTGCCCGCGTCGTCATCACTGGCATCAGTCCGGACATCGCCCAGACCCTCGTACAGCTCGGCGTCGAACTCGATGACGTCGAGACGCGCTCGTCACTGATGGGTGGCCTCCAGGTCGCACTCTCCTGGCAAGGGGTGACGTTCGAGTGACGGCGGCCGATCCCGCGATCACCCGAGTGTTCGACGTGCTGGTCGCAAGGTTCCCGAGCCAGCCCACCGACCAGGCGGTCGACGAACTCAGGGCGGCGGTGTTGTCGGAGATAGAGGAGTCGAACCCGAACGGCGTCGTCCTCGATATCTCGGGCGTGAATACGCTGGATTCGTTTTTCGCCCGTGTCATCGCCGAGACGGCGGCGATGGTCGAGCTGATGGGCGGGACAGCCATCGTCGCCGGGATGCGGCCGAGCGTCGCGATCACCGCCGCCGAACTCGGCTTCGACCTCGGGGGCGTCGAAACGGCGCGGGATACCGATCACGCCCTCTCGCAGTTAGGGGTCCGTGCCGCCGAGGAGACACGCAATGAATGAGACGGGCTCGCTCCGGGAGGACGTCACAGTCAGACGGTCGGGCGAGCTACAGCTCGGTGCCGAGGACCACGTCCTGCGAGCACGCCAGCGGGCACGGGAGGTCGCCGAGACCGAAGGCTTTTCGATCACTGACGTCACCCGAATCGTCACGGCCGTCTCCGAACTCGCCCGGAACATCCATCTCTATGCCGGTGATGGCACGATGAGCTGGCGCGTTCTCGAGGACGGCGATCGAGACGGTCTGGAGATCACGTTCGACGACGACGGTCCCGGAATCGACGACGTCGAAGGCGTCCTGGCCGCCACGCACTCGACATCCGACGGAATGGGCCGCGGCATCCAGGGAACGCGGAAGTTGATGGACGAGTTCTGGCTGTCTTCGAGTGCCGATACCGGGACGACCGTCACCATCAGGAAGTGGCAGTGATGCCCGGAGACTTCGAGGTTCGACGGGAGAAACGACAGCCAGTCGAGACCGATGACGATGTCGTCCTCGCACGGTCGCTGGCCGAGGACATCGCCGGCCAGGCCGGGTTCGATACCGACGTCGGCGCAGAGATCGGTATCGTCGCCGCGGAACTGGCCGAAAACGTCCGGAAACACGCCGAACACGGCGAACTCACCGTTGCTCACATGGCCGATGACGCGGACAGCGGGATCCGGATCGAGTCCCGGGACGCCGGGAGCGGAATCGAGGACATCGAGAATGCGTTCACGGACGGCGTCTCGACTGCCGGCAGCCTCGGCCGCGGGCTCGGCGCAGTCAACCGCCTGATGGATCGGGTCTCCGTCATGTCGCCCGGAACGCCCGGCAACGGCACCCACGTCACGGCCGATCGATGGGTCCGGTCGTTCGCCGAACCGACGGTCGATCCGTTGCTCACTTTCGGGGCGGCATCCCGGCCGAAAGTGTTGGGCACCGAAAACGGCGATAGCTTCGTGCTCACTCGGTGGAACGACACCACACTCGTCGGCGTGATCGACGGACTCGGACACGGGCCGCCGGCCCACACGGCTGCGATGGCCGCGAAGGGCTACGTCAACACGCACGCCGATCGCCCGCTCGGGGAGATCTTCGCGGGGACCGAACGTGCCTGCAAGGCCACTCGGGGCGTCGTGATGGCACTCGCGCGCTTCGACTGGACAGCCCAAACAGTCACGTTCGGGGCCGTCGGGAACATCACGCACAAAACTGACGGCATCGATCTGCGTGTGGTGGATCGACGTGGGGTCCTCGGCAGCAACGGCCCGGATCCCGTCGTGGCGAGCGCCGATCTGGTCCCGGAGACGCGGCTGGTACTCGCCTCGGACGGCGTCGACTCCCGGTGGCAACTGAGTGACTACGAGCGGATCCTCGCCGACGCCCCGACCGTGGCTGCCCGGCGGCTGCTCGCCGAGTTGGGCAAAGACCACGACGATGCGACAGTACTCGTTGGACTGCCGGCAGATGGACCCGGCTCCGAGACCGAAACCGATCAACGGGAGAACCACCAGTGACAGCGGACATACTCACGCAGCTCCGGCAACTCGCAGTTGATCGCGACGACGACGACCTCGGGGACCTGCTCTCGACCGCGGCCGATCGGATCGCGACCCAGGACGATCGGATCGCGGAGCTCCAGACGGAACTCGAAGAGACCAACGAGGGCATGGTCGCGCTGACGCTCGAACTCCAGGAAGCCGAACAGCGCTACCGATCGCTGTTCGAGAACGCCGTCGAGGGGATCTACAAGACGACGCCGGACGGTCGACGGTACGTCCTCGCCAACGAGTCGATGGCCGAGATCCTCGGCTACGACGCTCCGGAAGCCCTCCAGGAGGCGGTTACTGACATCGGCGAGGACGTGTTCCTTGATCCAGACCGCTACGAAACCTATCAATCCAGACTCAGAGATGCGGGGGCGATCGAGAACTTCGAGTATCAGGTACAGCGCGCCGACGGCGAGGTCAGATGGGTCAGAGACAACGCCCGGACCCTCTCCGATGACGGCTCGCCGTCCGGGTTTCGTGGCGGCGTCATCGACGTAACCGAACTCCGGACCTACGAGACGCGCCTGGAGCGGACCAACGAGGAACTGGAGGCACTCAATCGGCTCGTCCGTCACGACATCAGCAACGACGTGCAGGTGATCCAGGCGTTCGCCGAACGGCTCGATGAACGACTGGTCGAGGACGGCGAGCGTGAAGCCATCGAGAAGATCCTCTCGGCGACCGACCACATCACGGACCTCACCGAGAACGCCCGCGAATACATCGAGGCGGTGACCGGCGATGACGATCCCGAACTCGAACCCGTTGACCTCTGTCAGGTACTCGCCTACGAACTCGATCGCCAACGTGATGCCAATCCTCACGCACGTTTCGAGCTCCTGACTGACCTGCCCGCCGTTGCCGTCCGGGCAAACGAGATGCTGGGGTCGATCTTCCGGAACCTGCTCGGCAACGCCGTCGAACACAACGACAGTGATCCAGTGGTCGAGATCGTGTGTATCGTCCACGCCGACAGTATCGAGATACACGTCGCGGACGACGGCCCCGGAATCCCGCCGGATCGTCGGGACGCGATCTTCGGAAAGGGCGAGCAGTCTCTCGACAGTGAAGGGACGGGGATCGGTCTCTACCTGGTCGACCAGCTGGTCTCGCTGTACGACGGAGAGATCCACGTCGAGGACCGGGCGGAGTGGTCACCCGTCGATCCCCAGACCGGTGAGCCCGTCGAAACCACCGTCGAAGCGGACTCCGGATCCGTGTTCGTGCTTCGACTTGCCCGCGCCTGAAGGGCCCTCAGTCGAATGGACGCCGCCATCGAGAGGACAAACTGGTGGATTGTGGCAACTGTTATACCACGCCCTCGACAATCCACGCCTATAGATGGCCGAACGGAACGGCACGTTGTTTTGGGTGGTCGTCGGACTCGTGTTGAGTGGCCTCGCGATCCCGTGGTTCCTCTGGGGGGACGACACGGTCCTGGCTGGGCTGCCGGTGTGGCTGTGGTGGCACATCGGCTGGATGATGCTTGCATCGGTCGTGTTCTATGTGTTCACCCGGCGGGCATGGGGTGTCGGCGTCGAGAGGGGTGTCTGAGATGGCGAACGTCGCCCTGCAACTCGGGATCGTCGTCGGCTACCTCCTGCTCGCTCTCGGCGTCGGGTTGGTCGCGTATCGACTGACCGAGCGCTCGGCGGAGGACTACTACCTGGCGAATCGGACGATCGGAACAGTCGTCCTCCTCTTTACGACCTTCGCGACGCTACTGTCGGCGTTTACGTTCTTCGGCGGCCCCAACCTCGCGTTTGCGGCGGGGCCGGAGTGGATTCTCGTCATGGGGCTGATGGACGGCGTCATCTTCGGGATCCTGTGGTACGTGATGGGCTACAAGCAGTGGCTCATCGGTCGCGAATACGGCTACGTCACGGTCGGGGAGATGCTGGGCGACCGCTTTGACTCCCGGGCTCTGCGTGGACTCGTCGCCGGGATCAGCCTCTTCTGGCTACTGGAGTACGTCATGCTCCAGCAGGTCGGGGCCGGCCGGGCGCTGGAATCGCTCACGGAAGGGGCGATCCCCTACTGGGCGGGGGCGACGTTGATCACCGCATTTATGATCGGGTACGTCGTCCTCGCGGGAATGCGCGGCGTCGCCTGGACAGACACGTTACAGGGCGTGTTCATGCTCGTCCTCGTGTGGGTTGCCCTCGCCTGGATCGCCGTCTCGGCGGGTGGCCCCGGCGAGTTGACGGCGGCGATGGGCGAGGTAAACCCCGAATTCCTCTCGCTTGGCGGCGGGCTGTACTCGCCCCAATACATGCTCTCGATGGCGATCGCGATCGGCTTCGGCGTCGCGATGTTTCCCCAGATCAACCAGCGCTTTTTCGTCGCCCGGAGCGAGCGCGTCCTCAAACGGTCGCTGGCGCTGTGGCCCCTGCTGGTCATCCTGCTTTTCGTCCCCGCGTTCATCCTCGGGGCGTGGGCAACGGGACTCGGTGTCACGCCCAACGCCCGGGGGAACATTCTCCCGCCGTTGTTGAACGCCTACACGCCGACGTGGTTCGCCGCCCTGGTCGTCGCGGGTGCGATGGCCGCGATGATGTCCTCGAGCGACTCGATGTTGCTGTCGGGGTCGTCGTACCTGACGCGGGACCTCTATCGCCCGTTCGTCGATCCGGACGCCAGCGACCGCCGGGAGGACCTCGTCGCCAGGTTGGCAGTCGTCGCCTTCGCGCTGATCGCACTGGCGATGAGCCTCGGGACGAACCTGACGCTGATCGAGATCGGCGCGACGGCGTTCAAGGGCTACGCCCAGCTGACTCTGCCCGTGCTGGTCGCGCTGTACTGGCGCGGGACGACGCGTGCGGGGATGCTCGCGGGTGTCGGTATCAGCCAGGCGTTCTACCTGCTTGCGACGTTCACCGACCCCGTCCCGGCGACCTACGGGGGTTGGCAGGCCGGGCTGATCGGGATGGGGATCGGTCTCGTGGTGACGGTCGGCGTCTCGCTGGTCACCCGTGCCGCACCCGAGGAGAACGCTGATCGGTTCGTCACGCCAGAGAGTACTGACGCTGACTAGGGGCCCTCGCAGCCATCACCGAGTACCGTGGGGTTCCCAGCGTTTCACCCACCACATTCGTCCAGAACAACCAGCGAGTCGAGGACAGACAGGTCAAAATTCCGGTGAGCTACCGATTTGGGGATCAGATTCTTCAAAAATAGATTCGACGATACGTTTCCCCGACATTCCGCGACGTATGAGACTGGTTTTTTATCAAACCGGCCCTACATAGCGAGTATGCAAACACACATCGTCCCGGTCGGCTTCGACTACGACCGGCTCATCGCGCCACTGGTCCGGGAGCAACGCACCGTCGACCGTGCGATCTTGCTCGAAGGTGCGATCGGAAACGAGGCCAACGCCGAGTACTCCCGACTCCTGACCAGTCAACTGGAGAAGGACTTCCAGAACCTGCTCGGCTCGAAGACCGAGCGCATTCTCGTCGAGGACGTCTACGACTACGACGCCGCCTTCGAGCAGGGCTTCTCGCTCATCAGTGACGAACTCGATCGGGATCCTGACGCCGAAGTCTGGCTCAACATCTCTGCGATGCCCCGGACGGTCAGCTTCGCCTTCGCGACGGCCGCCCACTCGATCGCCGTCGAACGTGAGGGGGACCGTCACCGGATCCACACCTACTACACTGCCCCCGAGAAGTACCTCGAAACGGAACTCGCCGAGGAACTCCGCAAGCAGATCGATCTGCTCGAAGACCTCTCGGACGATGTCGACGACGATCTCGTCGAGAAGCGCCTGGGAAGCGCCCAGGATCTCATCGAGGAGTTCGACGAGCGCGGAACGACGATCGGGGCCAAGGAAATCAACGGCAGCTACATGGTCGAGATCCCCGTCGCTTCCTTCTCGAACGTCAAGCCCTTCGAGGAACTCATCCTCTTCACCCTGGGCGAACACGGCGAATTTGAGTCCGTCTCAGAGCTTGCCCAGGCCCTGGCCGTGGACCTCGGCGAGGAGTACACCGACAGCTTCCGGTCGAAGGTACTCTACAACGTCGATCGCCTCGGGCCCGGCGGGAAAGGCTACATCGAGCAGGAAGAGCACGGCAAGTCCTATCGGACGCGGCTCTCACGCATCGGTGAACTCTGGGTACGTGCCCACTCAGGGGAACGCCCTGACCGCGCGCCGGCAACCGATTAGGGCGCTAGCGTCTCGGCGAGGTCGCCTCGCTGCTCGTGTTCGGCGAGAATGTCGCTGCCGCCGACGAACTCACCGTCGACGTACGTCTGTGGGATGGTCTCCCAGCCGCTCTGTGCTTCGAGCGCAGCCCGGTACTCCGGGAGGGAATCGAGGACATCGACAGTCTCGAAGTCCTCACAGTGGGCGCGTATCAACCCGACCGCTCGCTGGGAGAAGCCACACTGCGGACGCTGTGGCGTCCCCTTCATGAACAGCACCACATCATTTTCTTCGATCACGCCCTCGACGTGTTCAGTGACAGTTTCGGCGTCAGTGGGAGTCTCAGTTGACATCGTCAGATTCAGCGCATCGGTCCGCCTATGACTTGGGGAACAGTCAAGGCCTGCCTCTTTCTGCGACGTGCTATCAAATACCGTATATTGCTGGCCTGCGGGATGCCTCACTCGGCTTCCTCGGGCGTCCGGGTCGTCACCTTCAAGGCGTGGATCTCGGTCGTCAGGGCGTCCTCAAGCGCGTCATAGACCATCTCGTGTTGCTCGACGAGTGTTTTCTCGGCAAAGGCAGGCGAGACGACGGTGGCTGCAAGATGTTCGGTGTCGTTCGGCCGCGGATGGGTGACAGTCGCAGTCGCATCGGGGATCGCGTCCTCGATGCGGCGCTCGACTTCAGCGGATTCCATGTCCGTGCTGGCCGACGGGCGGCCAAAGGGGTTGCGCTCGTGACAATTTGTGGCAGGCTGACCAGCCCAGGTGGCGACCGTCGGGTCGAACACGAAACACTCAATCCGGATGAACTCACAGGGAAAAATATGTCACGCGTCCCGTCCGGCGTGGGCTCCGGATCGACGAACACGGGGACCGCTCGCACCCCCCCTGTAGTAGGGGCGGTATAGCCCCACAGCTCCTTCTCACAGTCACGGACGGATCGCACGACGACCACTGACGCCACAAACCATGAGTACGGAACACGAAACTGACGACGAGCCGACCGACGAATCGACACCTGACCCCGCACTCGCAGGGGACTACGATCCCCGCGAGACCGAGCCCAGATGGCAGGACTACTGGGTCGACAACGACGTCTTCGCCTACGAGGAAAGCGAGACGCCCGACGCCGACACCCAGTTCACCATCGACACGCCACCGCCGACCGTCTCGGGCAGCCTCCACATGGGCCACCTCTATCAGTTCACGCTCCAGGACTTCGTCGCCCGGTTCCGGCGGATGACCGACGACACCGTCTACTTCCCCTTTGGCTACGACGACAACGGCATCGCCTCCGAACGACTCACCGAGCGCGAACTCGACATCCGTCACAGCGACTTCGAGCGCCGCGAGTTCCAGGAGAAGACCCGCGACGTGTGTGCCGACTACGAGGACGCCTTCACCGAGGACGTCCAGTCACTCGCCATCTCGGTCGACTGGGATAACACGTACAAGACGATCGAACCCCGCGTCCAGCGCATCTCCCAGCTATCCTTCCTGGACCTCTACGAGCAGGGCAAGGAGTACCGCCAGCGCGCGCCGACGATCTGGTGTCCCGACTGTGAGACGGCCATCTCACAGGTCGAACAGGAGGATACCGAACAACACACCACATTCAACGACATCGAGTTCCCGCTGGTCGCGGACGGAAACGGCGAAGCCGACGACGGCGAGACGCTGACGATCTCGACGACGCGGCCCGAACTCCTGCCGGCCTGTGTCTCGATCTTCGTCCACCCTGATGACGACGCGAACGCTCACCTCGTCGGGGGGACGGCTGAAGTCCCGCTGTTCGGTCAGGAAGTCCCGATCATCGAGGACGAGCGCGTCGACTTAGAGACCGGCAGCGGCGTCGTCATGTGCTGTACCTTCGGCGACCAGACTGACATCGAGTGGTACCAGGCACACGACCTGCCCCTGCGGATCGCCATCGACGAATCGGGAACGATGACCGACCGCGCCGGCGAGTACGAGGGACTGTCGACGACCGAGGCCCGCGAGGCCATCATCGACGATCTCGACGACGCGGGACACCTCCTGGAGAGTCGCGATCACCACCATTCGGTCCAGGTCCACGAGCGCTGCGAGACCGAAGTCGAGTATCTCGTAACCGAGCAGTGGTACGTCGACATGCTCGACTCCACCGAGGAGTACCTCGAGGCCGGCCGGGAGATGGACTGGTACCCCGAGAAGATGTTTACCCGGTACAAACACTGGATCGAGGGGCTCGAATGGGACTGGTGTATCTCCCGCCAGCGTGACTCGGGCATCCCCTTCCCGGTGTGGTACTGCGAAGACTGTGGCGAACCCGTCTTCGCCGACCGCGAAGACCTGCCGGTCGATCCGCTCAGCGACGACCCGCCGGTCGATAGCTGTCCGGAGTGTGGCGGCTCGGACTTCGAGCCGGAGAGCGACGTCTTCGATACGTGGGCGACCTCCTCGCTGACGCCGCTGATCAACGCCGGGTGGGACTGGCAGCCTGCCGACGAGTCGGCAGAGACAGCCGACTCGGTGGACGCCGGGGAATTCACCTTCGACAACCCGGAACTCTATCCGATGAACCTCCGGCCACAGGGCCACGACATCATCTCCTTCTGGCTGTTTCACACCGTCGTGAAGTGTTACGAGCACACCGGCGAGATCCCCTTCGATACGGTGATGGTCAACGGGATGGTACTCGACGAGAACCGCGAGGCGATGTCGAAATCGAAGGGCAACGTCGTTTCGCCGGAGGCAGTCCTCGAAGATTTCCCCGTCGACGCCACGCGATACTGGGCCGCCGGGACCTCGATCGGCGATGACTTCCCGTTCAAGGAAAACGACCTCGAGGCCGGCGAGCGCCTGCTGCAGAAACTCTGGAACGCCTCGAAGCTCGTCGATCAGCTCGCACCCGGGAACAACTACGAGGAGCCCGAAGACCTCGCAGCGATCGACGAGTGGTTGCTGGCCAAACTCGACGCAACGGTCGGGAGCCTGACCGAGAAACTCGATACCTACGAGTTCTCGAAGGCCCGCAACGAACTCCGGACGTTCTTCTGGTCGACGTTCTGTGACGACTACCTCGAGATCGCCAAACAGCGGGATGACGACTCGGCCGCCTACACGCTGGTGACGGCCCACCGGACCTTCCTCAAACTGTTTGCGCCGTTTCTGCCACACGTCACCGAGGAGATCTGGCAGGCGAAATACGCCGAGGTGGGTGAGCGCAACTCGATCCACGTCTCCGAGTGGCCCGAACCCCGCGGCTACGACGCCGACCTCGCCGCCGGGGAGACGGCGATGGCGACAATCGGCGCACTGCGGGGCTACAAGACCGACCACGGCATGGCGTTGAACGCCGACATCGATCGCGTCGAGGTCTACGGCGACGTGAGCGGTTTCGAATCGGCCATCCAGCAGGCGATGCACGTCGATGAGCTCTCGGTTGTCGAAGACGATCCCGAAATCAGCACCGAGATCGCCGAGATCAGCCTCGATTACGCCACCGTCGGACCGAAGTACGGCGACCAGGTGGGCGGTATCGAGCAGGCGATCGCGACAGACGAGTACGAACTCGATGGCGAGCAGCTCCACGCCGGCGACGTGACGCTCGAACCCGACGAGTTCGAGGTACGCGAGGAACACACCTACGCTGGCGAGGGCGAACTCGTCGAAACCGACGACGTGGCGATCGTCGTTCAGCCCTGACGCGCGTTTCAGTGACGCGTCACACCGGTCGATCGCCGACACCGTTCTTGTGACTGTGCGAGGCCACGTGAGTTTATATGCGATCCCGAGGGGAGAGCGTCCTGTCGACGACGGCAACAGTGATCGTCCGTCGTCACGGGGGACTGATGCATATCGAACGAGCACGTACCACGGCGGTGAGTAGCGCCAGGCAAACACGGAAAGCGAGACAGCGGCGGTGTCCCGGCCAATGATCGGAGCGCCGCTCGGGGTCCTTCTTGGCGTGGGCTTCGGCCTCGTCCTCGGCACAGTCGTCGCCAGCGTCACTGCGATCGTCGGGTTCGCGAGGGGAGACGACGTGAACCCCCCGCTCTCAGGGGAGAGCGGCGTCGGTGTCACGCTGTTTCTCACCGGCGCTATTGCCGTCCTCTTCGGGATCCTGCTACCGAGCGTCGGCAATGGGTGGGGAGATTCACTCTCGGATCCCAGCCGAGCGGTGGCCAACTGGACGGCAGCGGTGATCGAGTTTCTCCCGCTTGTGGTACTCGGCGGAGTCACGACGATAGTTCTCGGACGATACGGCTACCGACAGGGCGAACGCATCGCCGGAGACGTTCCCGCGAGCGAAACGGATCGACACAACAGTCGGGAAACGCTGTCTCCAGCCACCGTGGCTGACGCCGATGACACTGGCCGGGTTGGGATCGACGTCACGCTCGACACGGCGTCGTTCGAGAGCCAGCATTCGCTATTGGCGGCGAAATGGGACGCGACCGACTCCCGAACCTGGGAGTTGCAGGCTGATCTGCCGATCCAAGAACTCGAAGCCCGACTCGCCGATCGATTCGAGACGAGATTCGACGTTGACGTCACGCAGGCCACGATCGACAGCCAGGGGCAGGCGACCGTCAGCGCCGCACCGTCGCCACGAACGGGTGCGAATCAGTTATCGGCCGGACAGCGTGCTGTCACACTCGACACGCTTGTCCCCGCCGGCCTCGAGGTCGGCGATCAGGTCGTTCTCAGAGTCACGGGTGGGGGTGTCGACGGAACCGTTCTCGGAATACAGTCCACCCAGTCCACGAAACGCGACTCGATCACCTCCAGCGGGCGTCCAGGTGACGACGCCGCCGGCGCGTTCAGAGCCAGCGGGGACGAAACGCACTCTTCAGTGTCACCAGCCGATCGGACCATCGATCACGCCGACTCCAGATTGTCCGTTGCCGTCGCCGTTGACGACGTCGAAACGGTGCTGACGGCGGAAACCGTCGACGTCTTCGTGCGGTCCCAGGGTGGAAATCAAGCACGGGGAGCGTTCAGACAGTTACGTCGAACCGGCGTGATCGTCCGACACGTGACGATCGACGAGCAGAACCAGGACCTGCTCGAAAACGAGGCCCCGAACGTCGAGATACTCGCCCGTCGGATGCCCGATGCCGGAGACGAGTGGGAGTTTCGGTCAGTCAAACACTCGGATCACCCCGACGAGCCAATCGAGGACCGATCCCGCGAAGGGGACGAAAGCCACTTCCCGGAGGAACCAGCTAAATCGCCGAAATCAGACGTCTGTGCCGCTGAAAATCCTATCGAACAAGCAGTTCCCCGAGGAACGGACGTGCTCCTCATCGGGAACGAACGCACCCTGGCTCAGTTCACACCCCACGAACCGACCCAGAGTTCGGCGGTGGAACGATGACGGCTGCCTTGGCAGGGATCATCGGGTCGGTCGCCACCAGTGGCAATCAGCTCTCGTCGCTGGTTCCGCCCGGAACGCGGTCGGCCGCCGTGAGTCTCACCGCGTTCGCTCTCTTCGGGGCCATCACAGCAGGTGCGACCGCGATCCTCTATCGACGACTGACGACCCGAGCGCTCCCGGCCGGCGCTGGCGTCCTCGTCAGCTGGCTCGGAGTCTCTCTCTGGGTCATTGTCCGCATCGCGGCAGGTGGAACTGTCGTCGCCGGGCACTCGATCGTGCTCGATGCGACCGGTTACTTCCTCATCGTGGCGTTCGGGTTGACTTGGGGAGCTGCCGCCGGGGGAAGACTCCTCGGAGACGCGCTCGGCTGTGAGATCTACGACATTGTGCAAGCCAAGCAGACCGACGATACAGCCGCTATCCGGAGAGCGGCGAGACAGCCGGTCAGCGTCGAGTTGCCGGAGACGATTCTGGATCGGTCTCACAGCCAACCGATCGATTCGTCGACAAAGCGCAACCTGGAAGGTAGCACGTGGTGGTTTCCTCGTGGTCTCTCCAGAGGCGAACTCGAATCCAGAATCCGAACCCGACTCGAACGTGATCACGGAATCGATCGGACCGAAATAGCGCTGTCCGGTGACCGTGAGATCCAGACGCTCGCAGTCGGGCACGAACCGTCCGGAGTGACTGCGGCATTACCACCCAGGACCGTGGGTGTCGCCGTTCGGAACGAAGAGGTCCCAGCGGCCACAGTGCCCGACCCGATCGAACGGTGGACGGTGCAAAACGATGGGATCGAGTTCGCTGGCCGCGGGACGCTTCAGGCGGCAACCACCGACCGAATGACGCTCGCTCTCCCGGCGAATGCCGTCAATGCAGCGACGGGCAATCGTCCGACCGGATACACGACGAAGCCAGCAATTCCGGATGACGTGAATGAGGTTCTCTCCGCCCTCAGGCGGTCAGCCCACACGATCAGCATGCTATCGATCGAGGAGGGCGATCCACTCGACGGCGAGTTCGTCGGCTGGCTTCCCGTCTGGACCCTCGTCATCGTCCGAAACGGGACGACCATCCCGTTTCCTGCGGACACCGAAACGCTTCGACGCGGCGACGATATCTACGTTTTCGGTGACGAATCCGCGTTCTATGACCTCGCTTCGTTCGAACGCGAGCGACGATCGCGGTGTGGCGCGTGATGGGACGATAGTTTATATCCCGGGGCGAAGCCACCGACCCTATGCTGGCAGTCGCAGGGACCAAGGGCGGGTGTGGCAAGACGACGACCGCAATCGGCATCGCAGAGGCCTTCGCCCGCGCGGATGTCCCGGCTGTGGCCGTCGATGCTGACCGACAGTTGCCGAACGTCCACGTCATCGGCGATGTCGATCGCGAGCCGACGCTGGCGACAATTGACGAAGGGGACGCTGTCTCGGATGTCGCTGCCCGAAGTCCCCGTGAATCGAACGCCCAACTTCTTCCCGCACCCCTGTCGTCCGAAACGGTCCCGTTCGAATCAACACTCTCCAGGGTCGCGGATGCCCCGGCCCGGGCCGTCATCGACTGTCCTTCAGGTGCTGGCCCTGATGGCGTCGAACCGCTCTCGGTTGCCGACCGCGCTATCGTCGTCACGACAGATGCGAAACGAAGCATCGAGGGGGCGAGAGTGACGGTGGAGATGGCTGGTCGCCTCGACGTCCCTGTCGCCGGGATCGTGGTCAACCAGTGCGAAAGTGTGCCACCGACCATTGTCGAAGCGACAGACTCACCGATACTGGGGGCAGTGCCAGACCGTCCGGATCCACTCACCCACCCGGAGACACGTGCTGCATACGATCGTATCGCCGCGGAGCTCACCAACCGCTGGGACTCGAAAGTACCGGACGCCACCGACCGGTTCACAACCGGGATCGACTCGCTCGATGCGCAACTCGGTGGCGGGATTCCCAATGGAAGTGTGGTCAGCGTGGTCGCCGAACCAAACAGCCAATCCGAGCAACTTCTCTACGCGCTGACCGCCGCTCGCGGAACATTGTATCTGAGCGTGGAACGGTCGCAGTCACTCGTCCAGGAGGCAGTCGAGACGGCAGCCGTTACGCCCGGGGAACCCGTAATCCGGCATCTCGATGGCCCGGACATTCTTTCGGAAGCGATGGAGTTCGTCGAGTCACTCCCGGATGGGGCAAACCTCGTTATCGATTCGATGGACCTCGTCGAGCGGGCCGATCGAGAGCGGTTTCAAAAATTTATGAACGGACTCCTCGACCGGGTGAGAGAGACGGAATCGGTCGTCTTCCTGCACTGCCTCGACTCCGAGGACGAGCCCGCTCTCCGACCGCTGACGACCCACTTTGCGGATCTCGTCTTCGAGCTCGAGGTAACGATGAACGTAGCCGGCGTATCCCAGCGCCTGACAGTCCCGAAGCATCGCGGAGAGCCGATACCCCAGGAGACGATCGAACTCGACTTGATCGCCGAGTCGGTGCTCCCAACTCGAAAGCAATCCGTCGGTGATTGAGCGATCTTCGGCAGCTGGACTGAAAGAGACGATGACCGCGACCGTAGAGACTGATCAGCGACGCGAACGGCGTTGCAGCCGATGGCGACAGTCTCGAAGTCGATCCCCGAGTGCCTCGAACCGTTCGCGGACAGGACTCTCCGGCGCGGCATCGCGAACTGGAACCCACGCCTCCTGTGCCGCGCGAATGTCACTCCGCGCGGGGATGTATGTCACCGGCGCGTTGAACTGCTGGGTGAGGTCCGTTCGAATCTGTTTGTAGGTCGACTCGTCGGTTTCGTTGAGAACGACGGCTCCCACGGGAGTACCGAGATCGACAGCGAGTTCGTGGGTTCGGGCAGCGTCCGCGAGAGCCGCTTTGCTCGTATTCGTCACGAGGACCGCAACGTCGGCACTCGAAATCTCGACGCCGACGTCACGGGCCAGTCCCGCCGGACAGTCGACGACAACCGAACCGGCCGCTCGATCGAGTCTCCTGACGACGGGTTCGAACGTCTGCAGATCGACCGCACGAGCCCCCGCTATGGTCCTTCCACAGGGGAGCAACTGCATGTTCCAGAACTCTTCGAGGGCCTCCATCGGATCGACACGGCCAGCAAGGACATCGTGAAGATCCGGACCGGTACCACGGGGGAGATCCGCGGTCGAAAGATCGCCGTCGACGACGACTGCATCCAGTTCCGCAGCCAGGTTCAGCGCGACCGTCGACTTGCCGACACCGCCTTTCCCGCCCGTGACTGCCACGATCATTGCGGATTTCGGACAATGTCCCTGGGCGGCCGCCACTCAGCCAAGTCACGGAGCACTGATTGGGTGTCCCTGTCGAAGTCCGCTGGCGTCGCTCGTCGGACATCAACAAGGCGCATTGGCGGGTCCCGTGGCTCTGCCGGACTCCCAAAGCCAACACCTCGGGACTCCCCGGGGTGCAACACTGACTCCCAGGTATCTTCATCCCACTCCGAAGCGGTCACATCCCCATGTCGAGGGTACCAGGTGGGGCCATCGAGTCGACTCTCGATCCTGATCACCTGGGCAGTCCCACGCGTGTTCGTGACTGTCGCCTGAACGAACGTGATCCCCTGTACAACCGTCGTCTTCGCGTCTACATCGACCATATGTGGCTATCGGATCTGTTGATATCGATCAGTACTGCCTGGCGATCAACAGCACTCCGCTGAGGAGAGCCTTCATAGCGACAAGCACACCGAAGCCGGGGCCGCTGGTCGTTGTCGTCGTACTCTCGCCGACCGTTGGTGGGCTGTCGCTATCTATGAGTGTGCTTTCGTTGTCTGGTGTCCCATCGGTGGTCGCTGTCCCGCTAGAGCCAGTTTCGTCAGAGGTCGTGGAATCTGTAGCTGCTGTCGTCGTTTGCTCACCGGTATCTGCCCGGATGGATATCGACTCCGTCAGAGAATCCCCGCCAGCGTCGACGGTGAGTTCGAGCGTCTCCGTCGTGTCAGCGATGACGTCGGCATCGATTGCCCGGGTTTGTCCGCCGTCGAGACTGAGGGTTTCGACCGGTCGCTCGTCGCCACCAACCCCCAGGACGACCTCCGTCGATCCACTAACGTCCCCAGTGTTTCGCACGGTCGCAGTCACCGTCACTGTCTCGCCTTCGTCGACTGTTTCGGGCACGTCCAGCGCAGCAACTTCGAACGTCGCTGGAGCCAGAATCGTCGTGTTGGTCCGCCGCGTCGTCTCACCAAACGACACCGCGTGTGTGATGGTGCGACCGGTGGGCTTCGATGCGTTCACTTCGAACGTGTGTGTCGTGCCACTCGGCCCGACGCGGATTCGATCATCAACCGTCTGTTCGTCGCCGCGGTAAGTGACCGGAACCGAAACGGCAGTATCGGCGGTGTTCTCGAAGATCGCTTTGACATCGTAGGTTCCGCCGGGCGTCACAGTTTTCGGGGCGATGACGTTCCGAAGTGTGACGCTGTCGTTATTGAGGACAGTCAACTCGCCGAGATTACGGTCGCCGAGGGTGATATCGTACGTCCCGGCTTGTCCAACGGACCACGAGAACGTCGCTGTCGTCTCGTCGTGGCCGCCGACGTGGAGAGTGTCCGTAGCGACGGTCTCGCCATCGGCAGTAAGCGTGAGCGAGTCACTGCCGGGCAATCCGCCGTCGTTTTCGAGCGTGGCCGACGCGGTGGCGGTCGTATTGGCGAGAATCGCCGACGTGTCGAGTTGCGCCTCAGCCATGGAGATGTCCGCAGGCGTGCGAACGTCGAGCGTCGCATTGGCCGTCTTCCCGTTGACAGCGACTGAAATGGTTGTCTGGCCTGTCTCCGATGGAGTCACGGTCCCGTTTTCGATGGTGACGATCTCGTCGCTCAGGTCGTAGTCGCTCGTCTTCGTCGCGGTCGTGCTCGTACCATCGTACAGGTCCAGCGTGACATTGATATCCGTCGTATCGTCGACGCTGACGAGCGAATTGGTCAGCGAGACGTCGACATTCTGGACGTGCTGTTCGAGGACCGGATACCCGTCCGTCGTCATGAAATTCGTCCCGACGAAGAGATACTCCATGTTCTCCTTTGCGGCAGGCCCAGTCATCTGCTCGGTCGTGAGGCCGGTGACGCTTCCCGGTCCGGTTCCGATTCCTTCTTCGATGCCGCTCTGTTCTGTGTCCCAATAGATCTCGGAGAGTTCCGGTGAATACGTTCCGGGTACAGAGCCAAACAACCCCCCAACTTCGGAGCCCCCTTTGACGGTAGCTGTGGAGAATGATTCCCGCACTTCCTTCGGTTTCTGCATCCCTCCAACTAAACCGCCCGCCCGCTTCCTCGTTGCCTCTATAGTCCCATGTGAAACGGATTCTAAGACACTGCTATCAGTCCATTGGAAGCCTACAATTCCTCCAACGTGTTGAGTTCCAGATACTTGAACACGTGTCGATACAGCCTCCAGTTTAGATTTATATAGGTCACCAACAGCACCTCCAGTCAGCCCAGTACCCCATATTTTTCCGGTGACAATTATGGAGCTGATATTTCCATTTTCCAGTCGTCCAACAACCCCCGCACTCCACTCTTCACCTTCTATGTGCACCTCTGAGAGATGGACTGATTTGATAGTTCCTCCATTGACTGCCCCAAAAAGCCCAACATAATCATAAGAAGGCCTACGTATTGTTAGCCCAGTAATGCTATGATTTTGTCCATCTAAAGTTCCTATAAATGGGTTATCCTTGCTCGGCCCAATTGGATCAAAGCCTTCTCCTTGATTCCAATTTTCAGTTTCACTAGCATTTATATCGTTCCCGAGAACATAATGTGCAGTGAGATCGTCTTCAATAGCTTGTAACCCATTTACATTAGTGATGATATATGGGTTCTCAGCTGTACCTGAGCCATTTAATTCACTCAAATCCGTATAGTCTGATCCGATTGCACCCCCAATACCTGCCGATAATATGATAATCAGTATTACAGTTACGATACCGTCTAAAATTGACCAATAAGTAGTTTTTGAAGTCATTATAGGTTGAAGGTAGAATATATTATGTCATCTAATAATTATTAATTTTGCCGATTCACTTTCTGGCTTATAGTCTGAGTCTGATGCGGGTACAACCTCGAACTCAAGATCTCCTCTGTATTGATCAGATCTAAAATCAACATCTGCCCGTTCATCAGCACCCGCATCTATACCTAATCTCACACCCCCATCAGTCGTGTTGAGTTTCAATGGTTCATCAACAAGCGTCAAACTCCCACTCCGAACCAGTACGTACGCACCCTCAACTGGCTCACCCTCGCTCGTCACGACACTCACGTTCGTGGATTCTCCGACTTCTACCAGTTCGTCACTGAACTCCACAGTCACCGTTTCGTCCTGAAAGCTGTCGTCGAACTGTCCAAGGACGTTCATCATGAGCGAGAGGGCAGCGACACCGACGACCAGCGCGATGACCAGCCGGATCGGCAACCCCTCGATCGCCCGTTCGTCCCCCGCAAAATCGCCGTTGCTCCGTCGCATACCATTCGTGGCTGCGCTCTCTCTTATAAACTCCCGGACGCCCGGCCGTTCAAGTGCGATGGCGCGGCCACCCTCCCCATGACCTTCGTCATCGGCCGTGGGCAAGCGGACGACGACGGCCTGCCGAAACTCCATCTCGGGGCCTACAGAGCACTCGACGGCAGTCACGGGGCCGACCTCTATCTGGATTTGGACGGGCCACACTCGATACTGGTCGTCGGCAAGCGTGGCTACGGGAAGTCCTATACGCTCGGCGTCATCGCGGAAGGGCTCTCGCGGACAAGCGGGGTCGCCCCGACGGTCATCGATCCGATGGGGGTGTTCGCCTCACTCACAACCGATTCTGGCTGCAGTTCGATTGCGGGGACAGTTCTGGACGATCCGGCTGTTGTCCCCGACTCACTCGATCCCCGGTCGTGGTGTGCGCTCCTGGGTCTCGATCCCGAAAGCGGCGCGGGGAGTCTCGTCTGGCAGGCAGCACAGGAGCGGTCGACGCTCGATGGCATGGCCACCTCTGTCACCGAGCGAAATGCACCGAGTCGGGACGAACGCGCTGCGATCAACCACCTCCGACTCGCCGAGTCCTGGGGCGTCTTCGACGAAGACGGGATCGACGCTGAGACGCTATTGAGTGGGGAGATCACGGTCCTCGATGTCTCGGGGCTCGATTCCGCGCCGATGAACGCCGTGTGTCGCGGCGTCGGAGAAGCGCTGTACCGCGCCAGCGTGCGTGACACCATCGATCGTCTGCCGTGGCTGCTGGTCGACGAGGCTCACACGTTCTTCGATGGCGTTGCAAAACGTGCCCTCGAAACGATACTCACCCGTGGGCGTGCACCCGGTGTGAGCCTCGTCTCGGCGACGCAACGACCGAGTGCCGTCCCGGATGTCGGTATCTCTCAGTCAGACATACTCGTCTCACACCGGCTGACTTCGGGGGCAGATCTCGATGCACTCACGCGGGCCCAACCGACGTATCTGAATGGCCCACTCTCCGAACGAATGCCGGCTGAACCCGGCGAAGTCATTATCATCGACGATTCGACGGAAACAGTCCATGCAGCCCAGGTTCGGAAACGAGAGACGGCACACGGCGGTGACAGCCCGTCCGTGAGCGAAATGGATAGGGCAGACACGGGTTCGATCGAAAGCAAGACCGCGATGGACTAGGCCGATGGGACTGACATACCGTACAGCACAGCTGCAGGACCAGTATCGACATGTGTTGGACAGAGGTGAGTCTGCACGGGGATGATCCGGTACGTTCTCGCAATTATACTGACCACTGCGCTGCTTGGGATCGGTGTGGCTGGCGTCGATCACGCCGCAACCGTCCGGAGCGAGCAGCAGGTCGAAACACAGATTGCCAAGCTCGAATCGGCGGCGATGTCTCTTCTCGACACTGAAGAACCAACACCATCAGGACAACAGGGAGCACGACGGATCGTTGACCTCGACTTTCCATCCGGCGGCTTTACATCGAAGGCGGTCGATACGTTTCGAATCCGTCCGAATCCAAAGGGAGTCTCTCTGCTCGAATACAGCGTCAGTGGACGAGTGACTAGAACGAGGCACGTTGGTGCCAGCGTTCGAAACCTGGGCGCCGCGAACGGGACAACAATCTTCGATGGTCACACTGGAACCGTGACGATTGCGCTCTCGCTTACAGAGGCAAGGGGCGAGCCAGAACGCAGTTCCGAGGTATACATCGCGCTGCGAGTACTGTCAAAGGTCGCTGAAGCTAGTGGTGGAGTTAGTAATGAAAAAGCGATGTGGAGTTTGAGATGGCCAGAGGCCCGCAGTTGGAGAAGGTTCGCTTGAAGCGATTGAGGATGCCAGTTGCACGAGGTTTTCGTCATCACGGGGTGGCCAGAAATTTTAATCTGTCGATCAATAGGGGCCAGACTGGGATGGGGCGATGTAGAGCAGGTATCACTACAATTAATTTCAGCTGTCTTCAACACCGACGGAATCACCAGAACTGTTGGTCGATCTGGAATTGAATCTCAAAGACGCCAGCGAAGTGGCGGTCCACGATCGAATCACGGTCGATCCCACGACCCCGCATCCTGCGTGACAGACACCGAAATTGCGATGTGTATTGTCGCTGTGACCGACCCCATTCCCAGTTGCCACGACGCCACTGGTACCGAGTGCCGAGCGTAACTTGCGTCTGTTCGTCTGGTCTACCTGCCGTCTTCAGCGTGAGTCTGATGTTCCGTGACAAAGGTTCCCCCAGAGAGTTGTCGACTTCTCGAAACCTCGCGCTGTTCAGTGGCGACATCGATCTGCAAAGCCCCCTTAACACCACATGTCGTCCCGGGCCCCAGTGCCTCGACATCTAGCCCCACGGCGATCGATTCCCCCGGATCGAGTGTTGCCGCCGAGCGTTCGATGTTTGCCGAATACGGGCCGAGTGAGTCGGCATACTTCTGGTTCCCATGCGCATCAGGTTCCCCGTCGTCCGGTGAGAGAACTCTCGTCGGGTTCTTCGAGTCGTAGAAGTACGCGTTCGTTTCTGCCCCATTGCCAACCAGTGGAATGAACACGCACACTTGCTGTGTCCCCTGATTCGTGACTTCGAAGAGATCGTTCATTCGCATGTGCGAATGCAGGTTCACGCCGCGTTCGCCCGCACTCGCATCGGCCACGGCAAATACAAGTTCGCCGCCCGATCCGTCCTGACTCACGTACATCGAATACGGTGAGTCCTCAACGGGCGAAAGATCCATCGGCGTAGCTGCGTCGTGGGCCACCGCTACTGAGAGCCGTCGATTTGTGGACGAACTCCTGAACCCACCGGTCCCGATGGCCGCCACCGTGCCGGCAGCGAACGATCCCAACCCGATCAGAAACTTCCGTCGTTCCATGGTACCCCCGCACACGCCCACCCCCAGACGATACGCGCCAACCGGTCACGGTGAGCGTGTGCAACTACGCATAGTGAATGCACCCTCATTGTATCATGCCACTTGAAGGGTTGGTAAGCATTGTTCGAGTGTTTTCTACAAGGAATTGAACGAGCGGTAGTATCTGCCACTATGAACTCCGGATGGACAACTTCCCATTGAACCAAATACAACTCAAGCAATGACTGCTTACTAGCGTTGAGCGGTACCCGGGAGTGGACTTCGATCACGATCCGCTCAGGCCCAGGTTCCTGACCGAGAAAATGGATGTGATTGGCCGCGTTTCCGAGACGTATTTTCACATCACTAAGTTTTATGTGTTGACCAGAGCACTGTTTGAATGTATTGCGGGCCGCACGCAGCAAGGGGTGGGCACGATATGGCAAAATCGGGGGACGGACAGAGTATCGGACGAAGTATCGGGCAGACTAACACGCCGGAGCCGCAATTCACGCGCGACGAAGCCTTCGAAGTTCTCAGTAATCGTCGTCGCCGGTACACGCTCCATTACCTGAAACAGAACGGTGACGACGCGACCCTAGGGGACGTCGCTGAGCAGGTTGCAGCGTGGGAAAATGGCACTACTGCAGACGTCTCTGCGTCGGAACGAAAGAGCGTCTATACGTCCCTTCAGCAGTTTCATTTGCCGAAGCTCGATGAGAAAGGCGTTATCGAGTTCGACCAGCGGACGGGCGATATATCGCTAACGGATGCTGCCCAGGATCTGGACATCTATCTCGAAGTTGTCGACAGATACGAACTCCCCTGGAGTGCGTACTATCTCAGCGTCAGTATCCTCGGGGCCATCGTGATATCGCTCTCGTCGCTCGGCATCGGCCCATTTGCCATGCTTCCGCAAGCAGGATGGTCGGCATTCCTGATCGTGGTCTTTCTGGTTTCCTCGGGCGCACACTTTCATTTGTCACGGCGGATGCGACTCGGCGTGGACGACACGCCACCGGAGGTGGCCAGCGAGTAATGGAGGCGTTACCGCTGCCCCACTCGGGGGGTCACTGTGATATGGCGCTCGCTCGGATCGGCCTTGAGTGACTTTGAAAAACATGCACTCCACGGAAGCGATTCCGGGCCGCATCCGGACAGAGGTTTCCTGACGCGAGCTTCATCGCGACGACGATATCTCCGCGCTGTATTTCGCTCTCGGCCAGCCCTGCACCGACTGCGCGCTCGTTGTCGTACATCCGGCCGATATCAACGAACCGATACCCGGCATCGAGTGCCGTCCGCACTGCACGGCGACACGCCGCCGGATCAGTCGGCGTCCCGAGTCCGATTTCCGGCAGCCGTTCCATAGAATCAGTCGGACTGGCAACGGGGTAAGCCGTTTGCCGCCCCGGCGGGAAGGCGGTCGGCCACTCGTTCCGCAAGCCTTTACGTTCCGGTCACGATCACGGAGTGTGGACCCTGATACTGTTCGCCGAGAATGGGCCGACCGCTCCGGCGAGTACTCCCCCGAATACTACGCACACTACGGCCCGAACGAGACGAGCGAGGCGATCCGGGAGACGCTCAATCAGTATCTCACATCAGACGCGTCGATCCTCGAACTCGGCTGCAGTTCGGGGCGACACCTCGCTCACCTGCTAAAACACGGATACGAGGATGTGACTGGAATCGAAGTCAACGACGATGCGTTCGACGTGATGGCGGAGACGTATCCCGAACTCGCGAGGCAAGGTACGTTCTATCATGACACGATCGAAGCGGTCATCGAGGACTTCGCTGACGGGCAGTTCGATGCCGTATTCGCGGTCGAGACGCTCCAGCACATCCACCCGGAATCTGTATGGGTTTTCGACGAACTGGCCAGGGTCACTGACGACCTGCTCATCACCGTCGAAAACGAAGTGGATGGGGAAGGTAGCTCCGAACCGGAGGTCACGTACGTCTCCGAGGACATCCCGCTGTATCACCGTGATTGGAATCAAATATTCACCGGCCGTGGGCTGGTCGAAGTCGACGCTGTCGCTGGCGAACGTGACACACGTCGGACGTTTCGCGTCGAGGGATAGCCGTCAAGGCGAGGAGTAGATTTACACGCCTCGCACTCGCCCGGTCGGCATGGACCACACGACGTCACCGGCCGAATATCCCGCCCCGTCAGCACTCCCCGCCCAGCCAGCGCTGCCTGATCCACTGGTCACATTCGACGGTGCGGACGTCGAGACAGTCACGGATTGGAAACAGCACCGACGGCCGGAGATCCGACGGGCGTTCGAACACTACGTCTATGGATACGCGCCGGCCCGACCGTCGATCGACATTGAGACGAAACAGACCAGCACGGTGCTCGACGGACGGGCGACGCTCACGGAACGGACGATCCACATAGCCGAGCTCCCTGCGGACGCACCGTCGATCCGATCTGGCCGTGTTCACGCCGGCCACACGGGATACTGCGCCGGTGTTTCTGGGTCTGAACAACACCGGGAATCACGGGGTGATCGATGATTCTGCGGTGACGATCACCGATACGGCCGCCGAATCTGGCCTCGAGGATCGCGGTGTGGCGAGTGAGTACTGGTGTCTCGAGCAGTTGATCGACCGCGGGTACGGCCTCGCCACGTTTCACCCGGCAGATATCGACCCGGATCGTGATGACCCGACGGATGGCATTCGACCGTACTACGATGACCTTCCTGTCCCGTCCGTGGCTCATTGGGGGACGATCGCGACGTGGGCTTGGGGACTCCGGCGTGGCGTCGATGCGCTGTCCGAGGATCGAACGGTCGAGACGGACGGGATCGCGGTCATCGGCCACTCGCGATTGGGTAAAGCCGCACTCCTCGCTGGCGCTCTCGACGAACGCGTCGATCTGGTGGTTCCGCATCAGTCGGGGACCGGCGGGGTCACGCCGGCCCGCGAGAACGATCAGGAGACGATCGCAGCGATAACCGAGGCGTTTCCACACTGGTTCAACGACGTCTTTCCGGCGTTCGGGGGGCGGCCGGAACGCCTGCCGGTCGACCAGCATCTGTTGGTCTCGCTCGTGGCCCCTCGGCCACTCATGGATACGGCGGGGGCGCGGGACTACTGGACGAACCCGGGGCGGGCCCTCGACTCGATTCGAGCGGCCGATCCCGTCTACGAGCTGCTCGGAGAGACCGGCATCGTCGACGGCGGACTCCGCTCTGGGGAGGACGCTATCACGCCAGAAACAGTGGGCCGACTCCTGCAGTATCGACGGGAGACGGCCCATACCCTGAACCAGGGCTACTGGGATGCCATTCTGGACTTCGCAGATATCCACCTCTCGTAGTCACCCAGGCCGAAACGAAAAGCCGATTCGACCGTTATTCTTCGGCCGAGCCGCTGTCCTCGCCGAGACCACCCTCGGCGTATTCCTTGGCCGCGAAGCCGACGGCGACGCCGACGGCGAGGGCGATCGCGGCCGTGATGCCGAGACCGATCGCCGAGGCGACACCATCGACGACGAGATAGACGATCTCGAGGTTCATGCCGAGCATGTCGAGCCCGATGACGGCAACGACGAAGTAGACGATCGCTTTCACGCCGGCGGTGACCCACGGGCCGTACTCACTCTGCTGGACGGCTTCGGAGCCGGCAGCCTGTCGGCCGGCGTACTCGGCGAAGACGACACCGAACATGATGAGGGCGGCGCCCGCGAGCGCTCGCGGGAGGTAGACGACCAGCGTCTGGACCCACTGTTCGAGGATGGCAAAGCCGACGAACCTGATCGCGACCAACAGCGCGAACAGGACGACGTAATACTTCACGACGAGACCGACAGCACCGGCAAACGACCCGTCCTCACCCAGCAGTGGGGCAATGGGCGAGTCGGCGAACCACTCGTCGAGTCCGGCCCGACCCACCAACTCATGGGCGATAGAGCCGATTCGGCGACCCAGGAACACGCCGACGAGAAGGATCACCAGTGCACCGACGATGCCCGGGAGTTCCGCGATGAATGATTTGATTGCCGATTCCCATGACGCCACGAAGCTATCGACGAACAACGGGGCAGTCACGAACTGATCGAATGAGCCAGTTGCTACCATACGGGAAACATCGCCAAGCGGGAGCTATTAAGCTTTTATAGTTATACGTTGCAAACAACGTCGTATTGACAGGTCACGGGTCGGCCGAGAACCCGATCGTCTCGCTGAGGAAGTGCTTGATTGCGGCCGGTCCGGCCTGCTGAGTGACAGACTGTCCCGGATCTGCCTCGCCCGCCTCGAAGTGAGTCCGAACGGTCACAGACTGCGCCGGTCGTGGGGTCGTCGTCAGTCGATCCATCGCCGAGCGCTCGCTGTCCGCGCCGAAGACGTGGCCCAGGTCTGCCAGCGCGTGGACAGTAACGTCGACTCCTGCTCGATGGAGCGCATCAGCGAACAGTTCCGTCTGCTCGAACGGAACGATGTCGTCGGCCTCGCCGTGCATCACAAGGAATGGCGGTGTCGTCTCCGAGACGTGTGTGATCGGACTCCCTAGCCGTGCTTTCTCGGGGTTTTCGGAGACGGTGTCGCCAAGCAAGAGTGATTCGAGGCCGTCACCGCCGAGTTCGTGGAGGTCGCTGATGCCGTACCAGTCGACGACGGCCTGCACGCGCCCCGAGTGGTCGGGAGCGACGGCTTTCTCGACGTGGTCGGGCGAATACACCTCGCCAGCCAGATCCGAGATGTCTTCGAGCGTGCCGGCGAGGGCCGCCAGATGGCCACCGGCGGAAGCCCCCCAGACGGCCACATCGGCTGCATTGTACCCGTACTGATCGGCGTTAGCGCGCAGCCATCGGATGGCAGCCTTGACGTCGACGATCTGGGCTGGGAAGATGTCCCGCGGCGTCGGGTTGTCGGGCGCGGGATCGAACGGTGAGTCGTCCGGGATGGGTGCCAATCGGTAGCTCACACTCGCGAACGCGACCCCCCACTCGGCGGCGTATCGTTCCAGGTCGGGGGCGTTCGCACGCGTCGCGTAGGCCCACCCGCCGCCGTGGACGTAGACGACGAGCGGGGGGTCCTCGGTTTCGGGGACAAACAGGTCGAGTTGCATGTCTCCGGCGTCGCGTTCCGCATAGGTGACGCCCTGGAACCGTTCGACGCTCATGGCCCGGTCGGTCGTTGTCTCCTCGGCCGAGTCGCTGTCGGATCGAGACATTCGTAACCGAGATCGACCACTCGAAACTTGTAGTTCGTGGTTCGAATTGTCGGATCCTCCGGCCGCGTTACAGCACGCCCTCGCCTTCGAGAACGTCCTGAAGTTCGCCCATCGACTCCACGACGACGTCACAGGCGGGTTCGACGGCGGGTTTGGGATCGAATCCCACCGCAAGGCCAGCGACTTCGAGCATCGGCAGGTCGTTCGCGCCGTCACCGACGGCAACGGTCTGGTCCATCGACACGCCGCGCTCGGCTGCGAAGTCCGCGAGGGCGTTGTCTTTCGTCCCTTCGATCAGCGGCCCCTCGACCGCGCCCGTGAGTTCATCGTCCGCCACCGGCAACCGGTTCGAGACGATCGTGTCGACGGTGACATCGTCGTGCTCCAGTGCGGCAGCCACGCCGCGCTCGAAGCCGCCCGTAAATATCGCGACCGTCACGCCAGCCACCCGGAGTGCTTCGATCACGTCGGCCGCACCCGGACGAAGATGGACCTGCTCGAAGGCCGCCTGTACGCGGTCGTCGTCGAGTCCCTCCAGCAACGCACAGCGTTCCCGGAGGCTCTCGGCGTATTCGATCTCGCCGCGCATGGCCCGCTGGGTGATCTCGTCCATGCGCTCGGTGACGCCACACTGTTCGGCGAGGAAGGTGGTCATCTCGTCAGACGACAGCGTTCCGTCGAAGTCGAAAGCGACGATCATGCTCACCGATTGGCGAGCCCCGTTTTCAAAGCTCCCGGTTCGGACCGGCGAGCCGACTGTCGCCGTCCAGACGTCGCTTCGGGACCACTCCTGGCAATCAATCAAGCCGGACGGACCGCCTCGCGGCCCTGACGGGAGACGAGTATGGTCGTGAACGTCGCTGCCCCCGTCGAAAGCGAGCGCACCCGTCGAGATTCTCGATCGGCTGTTCGGGTGGTCGTCCGGTCGCAAGGACTTTGGACGCGCCGGGTGGACCGTTCGGTATGACCGACGTTCATCCGGGCCAGCGGGTCGCGGTCCTGGCCGACTCACAGAACCTCTATCATACCGCCCAGAGCCTCTATCAGCAGAACATCGATTACGGGGAACTCCTCGACGCGGCAGTCCGTGACCGACAGCTCACGCGCGCCATCGCGTACGTCATCCGGGCGGACGCCGACGACGAGGAGCGGTTTTTCGACGCCCTGGAAGACATCGGCTTCGAGACCAAGGCCAAAGACATCAAAACATTCGCCGACGGCTCGAAGAAGGCCGACTGGGACGTGGGGATGAGTCTGGACGCCGTGACGTTGGCCCCGCACGTCGATACGATCGCACTATGTACCGGTGACGGCGACTTCGCCCGGCTGGTCACACACGTCAGACACGAGGGTGTCCGGGTCGAAGTATTGAGCTTTGGCGAATCGACATCAGAAGAGCTGCTTGACGTGGCCGAGGACTACACCGACCTGAGCGAGGATACCGACCGCTTCTTGCTCTAGACAGGGCGTCCCGTGCCGGTCGTCCCGACGAGCAGCGTACCGACAGCCAGCCCGATGGCAGCGACCCCCGCGACGAACGCGGGGACGAGGTCGGTAACGCCGATGCCCAGGATAAGCGCCGCTGATACCACGAGCAGTGCGAATCCACCGCGCTGCTTCACCGAATCTGTCGTCATTGCCTCGGTGTTCGCCGTCGGCGGGCATAAATCGAGCCCTACCCGTGGTCGTTTGCCGTCTCGATCGCATGGAAGTCATATCTGGGTTGTGACACGCAGCCACAATCCCGTCACCGGATGAGAGGGATTATGCTTGCCCGAATGTAAGCGAGGAGCGATGGACGAGTGGACGCGCCTGGGACGAATCGCGGACTATCAGTTCAGTGCTGGTGCCAGCGATGCACTTTTTGGGGACACGACAGGCCTGACTGTCACCCGATCGAAGTCGGGGCGGCCACGCCAGATCCACGCACCGGACGGGCGGCTGGTCTCACTTGGACTGGACGGTCGGTTCACGCTCGGTCTCGCCGGCGGGCGGCGGCTCAAAGCGGCACTCGACGCGCCAACTGGTCGAGTTTACGTCGGGGAAGAGAGCGAGCCGTTCGTTCGTGAGGGACGCAATGCCTTCGCCAAGTTTGTCACGGAGGCCGGCGCGTCGATCCGCTCGGACGACGAGGTGCTGATCGTCCGCGAGGACGACACCTTGCTTGGCGTTGGGCGCGCGGAACTCCCGGCAGCCGCCATGGCAGACCTTGCGAGTGGCGTTGCCGTCTCGGTCCGCGATGGGGCCGAGGAGTAAGCCGCCCGCGCATTTCCAAACAGGAGGTCACGTCGTGACGTCGCCAGGCTTTTCATCACCCGTCCCGGATCGAGGGGTATGTTTGGCGGAGGCGGCGGGGGTCTCAACCCGCGCAAGATGAAGCAGATGATGGAACAGATGGGGATCGACCTCGAAGACATCGACGCCGAAGAGGTCGTCATCAAAACTCCCGACGAGGAGCTGGTGTTTGACGACGCCGAGGTCCAGCGCATGGACGCCCAGGGCCAACAGACCTACCAGATCGTCGGCTCACCTGAATCCCGCAAGCGGGGTGCTGGCGGCGACATCGAAGACGCGACCGGAACCGAGGACGAAGCCGACGACGGGATCCCGCAAGAGGACGTCGACATCGTCGTCCAGCGGGCAGGCGTCGACGAACAGACGGCCCGCGAGGCACTGCAGGAGGCCGACGGCGATCTCGCGGCGGCGATCGCCGCCCTCGAGTGAGCGTCCTTCTCGTCGGTGAGGGCCGGGAGTACCTCGTCGCCCATGGGGAGACTCTGGAGACGGATCTGGGTGTCCTCGAAGTCCCGAAGGATGCCACACCGGGCGAAACGCTCGAAACGCACCTCGGAACCGAATTCGACGTTCGGGCGCTTCGCGGCCCGGACCTCTTCGAGCACTTCGAGCGGACGGGCGCGCCGATGATGCCCCGAGACATCGGCCTGATCGTCGGTCACACCGGCATTGCGGCCGGCGACCGCGTGCTTGACGTGGGGACCGGAACCGGCGTTCTCGCCGGCTATCTGGGCCGGGTCGGCGCGTCAGTCGTGACCTACGAGCAGCGCGAGGACTTCGCTGACGTCGCCCGCGAAAACATGGCGCTTGCTGGTGTCGAAGATGCCGTCGACGTGCGGACCGGCGACGCGACTGCAACGCTGGGCGAACTCGACGATAACGCGCCGTTCGACGTCCTCACACTCGACACGGCCGATGCGTCGGAACTGGTCGGGCACGCGCCCGACCTGCTGGCCGACGGCGGGTTCGTCGCCGTCTACTCGCCGTTCGTCGAAAGCTCGAAGGAAGTCGTCGAAACGGCCCGAGACGTCGGTCTCTCGGAGATCGAGACCTTAGAGACGATCCAGCGGGAGATGGACTTCGACGACCGTGGGTCTCGACCCTCGACAGCCGGCGTGGGACACACCGGCTATCTGACCTTCGCACGGCTGGTATAGCCGACGAGTTCACCGTCACCTCCGGCAGCGGGGCAAGTATCAGGGATCGAACAATCCCGCCTGACCCTCTCTATCTGGTGGCCGGCCCGTGAAAACCCGAGTCCGGTGTGTTCGAGTACGCGAGCAGGTGCGTTCAGGGGACCTCGTACGTCGCGATCACTGCGGAGACACCGTCGTCGGGAGAGTGCCAGACGATCGTGATCTCATCTCCACTTTCGAGTCCCGAAACAGTGATTTCGTCGCCTGCGGTGATCGGCCCCTCGGGCCATTCATCGACGCTACCCGGGCTTCGAATTTCGATCTCAGATCGGTAGATGGCTTCCCCGCCACTATGCGTGATCGTCACCGTCCCCGAGTCGTCCGCCTCGAAATCCAGTTGTGCATTTGGGGCGGTTGGCTGCTCGGGGCCCAATGAAAGCACGAACGTTCCCAGAAACGCACTCCCAAAGACCACCAAGAGTGCGAGAATCGAAATCACCCCATGATTCGCCGATGGCTGCGGTATGTTCGAGTGCATCTGTCGGATGGTATTGACAGGAAAGCTATTAGTATTGTCGACTCTCCATGACGCCGCTGTGACTAACCTAGACGGTGACTTGCCGAATCAGCGTCTGGAGTTCGTCCCGACTTGCCGCTGGATCGAAGTCAGTCGCTGTCCCCGCAAGCACGTCGGAAAGATCCGTTGGATGCAATCCGCCGGCCAGAAGCATTGCCTCATCGTGCCAGACGGCGATCCATCCTTCCATCGGTATCGCGATTTCGCCCGCGTCCGTCTCGACCGGGAGCGTCGCCTCGAAACGTGTGCGTTTCGCCCGCGTCCCTGATGCAACGTCGATACGGTCGTCGTCGCCGGCTTCGACATCGACGAGCCCCTCATCACGGAGTTGTTCGGCGAACTCCTCGCGTGCAGCGCTTCGAACTTTCGGCAGGGCCATCGCCGGGCCGATGCCGGGCGGCAGCGGTGGAGAAAAGGTGAGCCGCGTGGCGTAGAACAGCCGCCAGAGATGGTCCGGCCCACCGGCCGACCGAATGTGCTCACGTAGTCGGTCGTCTTCGAAACGGAGCTCGTGAGCGCGGGCAACCACCCCCATGACGCGTGCCCGGACCTCGACGCGAGTGTCCCGGAGCGACCAGCCGCCCTCCCGAAGCTCTTCGACCGGAGGGCTCGGAAACTGATCGTCCTCGGATTCCCACGGAATATCACCGCCGGCGGAGAGGTCCGATCCGCCGGCAGTCCGGTCTCTGTTCCCCGTCACTGCTCAGTGATCGTCCTCGCGCCACTTGTGGCCGCACTCGGTACAGGTGAAAAAGCGGGTTTCGGACTCGTCGGCGGCGCGGATCTGTTTTAACTCCCAGTACGCACGGTCGTTGTCACACTCCACACACTGGATCTCGGTCGTCGGCCGGGCGTCCGCCTCACTGTCACTGAGATCGACGACTTCGCCAGCCTCCTGACCCTGGGTTGTGACCATGCCGCTCTCCGTGGCTGCTTCCCGCGGCGTTTCGGCACCGCAGCTTCCACAGACCCACATGTCTCCCTCGGTCTTCATCATCGAACCGCACTCGTCGCAGAATTCCATACCCGCGATATGCCAGTTGAGGAACTTAAGCTTCGGGATTCACGCTCGGGGGCTCAGCCCATCTGATCGCCGCTGTTGGATTCCCAGGCGTCACAGGCGTCCATATCGTCGAGATAGCGGCTGTGGTGGCTACAGTGCGGTTCGAGTTCGTCGTCGACACGTACGTAATTGAACTGCTCGCAGTTCCCACAGTATCGATCCGGCTGCCCACGAACCGGCATCGACTCGATGATCTCGCCGTCGTCCGCGGCCGAGCCGATCGTCGTCGAACCGCCATCACTTGCAGCCTGTCGCGCGGACGTACTTTCCGTCGAGGCGTTCCCTGTCTGGGTCGGAACGTCGCCGTCGGGATCGGTCCCGAACATACCGACACCACCAACGGCAGGCATGTTCGTTCCGGCTTGCTCGACGAGTCTGACCGTCCCCTCCTCGGTGATCCGCATTTCGGCCGCGCCACCGGGTGACTTGCGGGTTTTGAACGTCGCGATGGAGACGAACAGACACCAGCCTGTCGTGATCGCCCCGACGAAATATAGTGCGAGTGTCGTCAACGCCAGGGCCGGGTTTGCAGCCGGCGCACCTGGCCACTGCATCGGGTAGGCATGGGTGAACAGTGCGACCGCAAATACCGTCAGACTCGCCCCGATCGCGATCGTCGCCCTGGTGAGCCGGCTCGTCGGGAGCATGACGAACAGGCCGACGAACGTCGCAGGGAGCCCAACTCCGGCGAGAATGCCAGCCAACTCACGCGCACCATAGACGCCAAGCCCCAGCGTGGCTCCGATACCCGTCGTCGCCAACACGACGCCGACAGCCACCAGCCCCAACCCGATAGCGAACAGCGACAAACCGGCGAGCACCCGGCGACGGCTCGCGACCGCACCCATCCGCCGCTGGTAGACGTCCGTCAAACTGGTCATGGTGAACGGTACCACGTTGTCCTACAAAACAGTACGTCAGACACCTGTCTTGCAATTGACGGTGGTAGCGTGGGTGACGCCCAGACTCTCGGTCTACGGTTGGGTGTCACTTCCGAAAACACTAATCGCCGGCGCGGTCAATCATTCGACATGGCAGACGACACCGACGAGGAGTCCGAGGGACCGCCGATCGAACTCGGCGACGGCCCGGACGTTGCGGGCGTTCCCCTTGCCCAGATATCCTCGCGTCTTACGTACGGAATCGAGCAGAGTACCGTCCGTCGTCGTGAGGGCGACACCGAAATCCGGACGCCCGACGGCCCCCGAGAGCTTGGGGACATCCTGGACGCGGTCGATGTGCCGTACTTCGAACGACGCCAGGAGTTCGAGACAGCGATCCGCGAGGAGATCGGTACCGGTCCGGTCCCGACGGAGTGACGATCGCATCCCCAAAAGCGACGCCATCGTCAAGGTTGATCGCGAGTTCTTGCCTGAGTTCTTCCCCCCGCTTGAGGGAATGTTCTGACCATCGTCACGAGACGATCAGCGGCTGGCTCGTCGTGGATTGCTGGCTCGACGGCGCGGACGATCTGGTCGAATTCCTAGCCGCGTTGCGGGAGCATCCGCGGGAGGTAGTCTTCCTCGAAGATGGGACGATTTGTGATCATCTACCGAGATGCTGACTCGAGGGTGAGTTAAAAAAGAGGGGCGTGACTTTCGGGAAGGTGACGAGTTATTGAAGGATCAAAACAGTCTTTGCAGTGGATCCCGTACAATCAGATGTTGGTGCCAGACACCTGGACCAACAATGTAACCGGCCAGGCACCACCGCCGTAACGGTGGCACGCAGCTGCGGATGCCGGCAACTCTCTGGGGCAGAGATGCTCCAACATTGCAGATCCTTTCAGAATAGAACCCTACCAGAGGTAGGGCCGCCTGATTTCGACAGACGGTGTTTAGGCGTGTGCGTCAGCCCAGACGTAGAGACCAGCTACGGCAAATCCGCAGCCGATCGGTCCGATACCGACGTACACCAGCGCCGCTCCGCAGAGTACCGCCAACCCCGGTGCCGTAACACCGGGCAGAGATATTTCCAACATTGCAGATCCTTCAGCGCTGAATTCTCCAGCGCTGACCGGCTGCCGTGTGGCAGCCACTCTTGACTTCGGAACGATCATAGAAAAAGACTTCACGTTGGATCGTCAAGTAAGTGCGTCCAGTCATACCATCGCGAGGCGACGTCAGCTTGCGGGAAACCCCCCTCTCGTGGGCGATGTACTCGGGCGTTGCGGCCAATGGACCACATTCCTTACAGGTCATTTTCGCAGTCGGTTCACCGGGCTTCACCTGTCGACGGTTAGCTCGGGCGTCACGCTGATCCCCTTGTTAACCAGTGACTGCCGCTCTTGGTAAGGCGAAGTGTATTAAAAAGACAGATTTGAACGTATAATTCCAAGCCGGTGGGGGGATTTGAACCCCCGGCCTAATCCTTACGAAGGATTCGCTCTAGCCAGTCTGAGCTACACCGGCAGGCTTCGTTTCACTCGCCTGCCGAGCATCGACGGACACCGTCCGTCTCAGCACCGGCACGCTCGTCACTTCGTTCCTCGCGTCGCCCTACTGATTGACGAGCGAGGATGTACTCACACGTAGTGGCGATGACCGCAATAAGGATTGCGAATCGAAGCCCCTTAGCGAGTGATCCGCACGTCCAACACGACGTTCAACTCGTGGGGTGCGTACGACCGCACCGTGTGCTGGGTCTCCACTGTCACGTCGTACTCGTCGCCGGCAGCCTCGCGGATCGCCCGCTCGCCAGGCCCGAAAGGATCGTCCTCGTGCTGGATGTCGTAGTAGTGAATCACGGCCTCCTCGCCCGCGATCTCGAGAGCGGTCTCCAAAAACTCGTCGGCACTGTGTGGAAGGTTCATGACGATCCGGTCGGCCCAGTCGGCGTGCGCCGGGACCGTCTCGCGGACGTCGCCCTCGATCGCCGTGATCCGGTCAGCGACATCGTTGCGTCGAGCGTTCTCCCTGAGATACTCGATCGCGTCAGGGTTGACATCCACGCCGACGCACGTCGCGCCCTCCTTCGCCATCGGGATGACGAACGGGCCGACACCGGCGAACATGTCGAACGCCTGCTCGCCGGCCCCGACCTGCTCGACGACGCGGTGACGCTCAGTCGCCAACCGGGGCGAGAAGTACACCGCTGCAAGGTCGAGGACGAACTCACAGCCGTACTCGCGATGGACAGCCTCGGTGCCGTCGCCGGCGAGGACGTCCCACTCGCGGACGCGTTGTTCGCCCTTGACTTTCGAGGCGCGATTGACGACCGTCTCGACTGGGAGGTCGGCGGCCATGATCGCCTCGGCGATCTCGCGTGCCCGATCGATGTCGTCCTCGTCGATGATCACGACTTCACCGAGGCGCTCGTAACTCGGCTCGAACCCGAGCACGTCGGCAGGCATCGTCTGCCCCTCGCGGACTGGCGAGTCGTGATCGACGACCGCGTACTCCTCGGGGACGGCAGACGGATCGACGATAGGGATGAGAATGGCGTCCTCGACGACGTCGATCTCGTGACCGTCGTCGATCAGATCACGCTCGGCGAGGCGGGCGCGGGTCGCTTCGCCGTCCTCGCGGGGGACGCGGACGCAGGGCACAGCCATACGGGCACCTGCGTGCGCTCGGGCGGTAAGCCTGACGTTTCCCCGTTGTACTTCGGCGGGGCGACTGGAACAGTTCGCTTATCCCCAGCGGCCACCCAGCCGAACCATGCTCACCTTCGTTGGCCTCGGCCTCTATGACGAGCGCTCGGTCACGATCGCCGGCCGAGATGCGATCCGCACAGCGGACCGTGTCTTCGCCGAATTCTACACCAGTCAGCTCGCCGGCGCGTCCATCGAGGAGATCGAAGACTACCACGACACCGACATCGAGGTCCGGGATCGAGCCGGCATCGAGCAGGATCCGGATCCGATCCTCGACGCCGCTCTTGAGGACGAGGTCGTCTTCCTGACTGCGGGCGACACCATGATCTCGACGACGCACGTCGACCTGCGACTGCGCGCCGAGCAGCGCGGGATCGAGACGCAAGTGATCCACGGCACGACTGCCCAGGCCGCGGCGAGTTCGCTCACTGGACTCCAGAACTATCGCTTCGGGAAGGCCACGACGCTCCCGTTCGAGCGCTCCCATGGTGGGGATGGTGTCCCGGACAGCGTGATCGAGACGATCGAGGCCAATCGAGATCGGGGTCTTCACACGCTCGTCTTCCTGGACATCACCGTCGAGAGCGACGACGGGACATATATGCAGGGGGACCAGGCAGCCTCGCTCCTTGCCAAGCACTGGCGTCCGGACGCGTTGGGCGTCGTGGTCGCTCGGGCGGGCAGCCCCGATCCAGTCGTCCAGGCGGGCCGCCTGAGTGCGCTCGCCGAGATGGACTTCGGCGGCCCTCTGCATCTTCTGGTGGTTCCCGGGTCGCTCCACTACATCGAGCGAGACGCCCTCGCCGCGATCGGTGATGCACCTGCCGATGCGCTCGACGAGAACGTCATCGACTAACGCGCCTGTTGTTCCCCGAGACGTCAGTTCTCGGTCGATTCGACGTCGAGTGCGTCCCTGAGATCGTATTCCGTGCCCGTGATCACATAGAGCCCCTCCTCCACGACGGAGAGGACGTCCGGCACCCACCGGAGGACGAGCCAGGTGATCGCGATCAGTGCGAACACCGACCCGAACTGCGCGAGGATCCGGTCGCCGATGTAGTACGAGACCAGGTACGGATCGGACGCCGAGAACAGCGACATGATCAGCTCTGGGAAAATGTGCAGCCGCTGGTTGCCGAGTGTATGGGCGATGAAGACGTTGCGAACGATGTTGAGCACGTAGATGACGCCGATGGCGACGCCCATCGCCTTGGCCTTCTGCCGGAGCGACCCGCGGACGGCACCGATCAGCCCGACGAAGATCGCCATGCTCCCGATGCCGGTACACGCGAGTCGGATGGTGTACGTGATCGGGTGGCCACCCGGCGAGTAGAGGAACGTGTTCCGGTATGGGAAGTGTTTCTCCGGGAGATCGGCCTGGCCCGACAGAGTGGACCCATCGGGAAGTTCGAGACCGGCAGGGAGGTATGGGTACCAGTCGCCGAGACGGTACTGATCGCCGAGCATCCCCAGCACAAAGTCCGTGTGCGAAGTGACCGTCTGGATCAGCGGGCGTCGGACGAACGCGAGCGAGGACAGTGGCAGGAAGAACAGCCACGCGAACGCGATCGCTCGCGAGACGACGAACAGCCGGCGACGGCCGTTGGCGATCAGATAGGCGACGTATATCGACAGCGGGATCGCGATCACGACACCGACGCCCTCGGTGATCGACTTCTGGGCGAAGACGAAGTAATGGACGTACGTCAGCCAGTAGCCCGAAAGGACGATCCACGCGCCGACGTAGGCGCGTTCGGCCCACGTTTCGTCGTAGCGTTCGAGGACCACACCCGCGAGAAAGGCGACCAGCACGACCCACGCGAGCGTGCCGGCGTATCCGTTCAACGCCGCCAACCAGTCGACGAGCGGATCGATCATTCAGTATCGACCGTTGGATGATTCCGACTATATGTCTTGTCGTTGGGACGCGTCTACCCGTGCGCCGCTCACCCGGCGTTCGGCACTGTTTCTTCGATGATGGACTCGACCAGCACGACGATCCCTTTGAGAGCGATGACGATCCCGGCGAAAACGAACGCGATCCACGTCGCAAACCCGACAAGCGTCGCATCGAGGCTGCCGTTCGCGGTCCCGATGGACCCGAACCACGATCCGGTCCAGGCGACGAGTATCCCCGCTGTGACGTACACTGCCGTGTAAAGTCGGATGCCGAGCGTGTCTTCCATAGGTTCGCATCATCGAATGCGAAAATAAAATTGTGGGTCGATTTGTCGCGTCTTCGGGTCCCGGCGTGACTGTTCCTGATCCTAGTGCTGGCTGGCTACCTCGAACCAAGCAATCTCTCGTATCGGCCGCTATTCTCAGGGCATATTTGGGCGTCCGATAGACGATCAAAGCAGGCTATCAGGAGAAACGGAATCGCCGTCACCTCCTCGCAGACGTCTGATTCGACATCTGCACAACGTGGGAACCCTAGGCGCGCTCAGTTTCTCTATTGGCAGCCTGTTTGCTACTGAAACGGTCGTCCATCCACTGGCCGAGCAATCCACCGATGACGCCGACGACGATCAGCACAAGGGTGAGAATTCCAGCCGTCAGCACCCCGGCACCGGCCGAGGACGCGTTCATGAGCCAGGAGTCGCCGACAACATCGACGAGTATCGGGTTTCCCCACCACGCAGACACGGCCACGCCACTTTGCCAGAAGAGGATCGGTATTCCGCCGGATATCCCGGTCACAATGCCAGCCTGCATCCCGTTCACTCGTTGTGATCGGGAGAGATAGCCCGAAGCGACACATGCAATGAACAGCGGTAGCGCCTGAACGCCGTCGAAAACGAAAACCCAGTTAATGCCGATCGTAAATGGGATCGACACGATTCCGAGCAAAACCGCGTTTCGGAGCGGTCCATGACCCAAATCACGGAACTGGTTCTTGAGTGACGCCATATGCAAAGAAATGTTACGATACGATAATAAGTTCGGGGGAGGACAACCGTCGATACGGTTGGGCGTGTCGAAAACCCGCCGTTCACAGCCACTCGCACAAAAAGCGATCTTGACGAGCGAAGCAAGTCACGGCTCGGTGACCTCAGCGCTCGACGATCTCGATCTCGTGACCGTCGGGATCCTTTGTGAACGCGTAGTTGTAGTCACAGGACTCGGGGTCGCGGTAGTCCTCGGCGTCTCGCTGCATGAGTGTCTCCCAGGTGTCTTCGAGCGTGCCTTCGTCCGCACGGACCGCCAGGTGCCCCCAGGCGTCACCCATCTCGTAGGACCGGCCGTCGTAGTTGTAGGTCAACTCGACGGACATCGCTTCCTCGGCGGCCTCGGCGGGCTTCATGAAGTACAGCGCGAACGAGGAGTGCTCGCTCCGGCGGACGAGGTCGTATTCGAGCGCGCGTGTGTACCAACCGATGGCTTGCTCTGCGTCCTCGACCCGGATCATCGTATGGTCGATGCTCCAGCGCGCGCCGTGGTCGCGCTCGACGATCTCGATCTCGTGGCCGTCGGGGTCCTTCACGAAAGCGTAGCCCGGGTTCTCCTCCGGCGGGCGGTAGTCCTCGACCCCCTCGTCCATGAGCTCGTCGTAGGCTTCCTCGACGTCTTCGACGCGGACCGCGATGTGGCCCCAGGCGTCGCCCATCTCGTAGGACCGGCCGTCGTGGTTGTAGGTCAGTTCCAGCGTCGCGCCCTCGTCGTGGACATCGGCGGGGCCGAGATGGACGTTGGTGAACGTTTCGGCCTCCCAGCGGCTCTTCTCCTCGTAATCGAAGTGAGAGGTGTACCACTCGAGCGATTCCTCTAAGTCCTCGACGCGCATCATGACGTGATCGAGCGTGCCGTCCATGTTTGATCGGTCGGGCGGACAGCCGAAAAACGTGCCGGACGCGGCCCGTTCGTCACGGAGCGAAAGGCTATCGAGGGGACGTGCCGATCCGACGAAGGTCCGGCCAGTAGAACCACCACGCGATCGTCCAGGCGACGAGGGTGCCCAGCGGGACGACCACGTACCCACTGCGCCGGAAGAACCCCCAGGAAACGGTGAGTTGGGTCACGCCGACGAGCACGAGCAATCCGGCCGTCACCCGTGGGTCGCCCCGGTTGACGGACTCCGCGGCGACGCTCGCGAGCGCGAGAGCATAGATCACGACGCCGATCGGCCAGGACAGCAGGAACGGCGGTGGACCGCTGCCGGTTGCTGCGAGATAGTCCGGGAGAAGCGTGACGTGAAAAGCAAACGGATCGAACAGCCCCCATGGCATGACCAGTGTTACGTACCCGCCGCTGAGCAAAACCGTCCAGGGTACGACAAGTAGCGTGAGCACAGCCACGGCCCGCGTCCCCCAATTGACATGTGGCATGGGCCGTTGATACGATCAGGCCCCAGAAACGTTTACCGGGCGATGCAACATACGAAACTGCTTGCCAGGACGGGTTTTCAACGAGACTGGTCGCTGGCGGACACGATGTCGAATATCTCCCGCGTTTCAGCGTGGTAACTACCGGAGAAGGCCTCGGTTCGATCGAACGTGATGTCGCCGTGCACGCCGATCGAGTCGACTGGTTCGGTACCCGGGTCGACGATGAGTTCGAACCCAAGCGATCCCGGGCCGAGTTCACCGAGATCGTCGACGGCGATGACCGTCGTGAGATCGTCGTCTGTATCCATACGAATGTCCGGCCAGGGTCCACCGTCCGGGACTTTGAGGTACATCTCGGCCGGTACGCCGGCACCGCCCGGTGGCCCGCGCAACTCGAAGGCCATGCGTTCGGTCCGCAGTCCCGCCCGATGCCAGAGATGTATCCGAAGCGGGAACCTCTCTGTGGTGGTCTCTGGAGCGTATCCTTGCATGATGCTGAGGGTCGCCTGCTCGGTGTCGTCCCGATAGAACGTCACGTGATGCTCCATGTCATCCCCGTCATCGGTCGTCTCGGTGTGGGTCAGCTCCGTCGAGCCACCGAGAGTGCCACACCCGGCCAGCCCGCCGACGCCTGCGATGCCGGCTGTGGCGAGAAACGTTCGTCGTTGCATATCGGTGCTAACGGCAGTCAGCGGAAAGGATCGGCGGTAACTCAAATGACTGTTTGACCGCCGAGTGGCCGTCTGGTCGACCGTCGAGGGGACGCCGCCAGCAGCCGTCTCACCGATCGATGATGAGGCGAAGTACGTCTTCGTCGGCGAGTTCGTGATCGCGGCCGACCTGCTGATCATCGTGGGCCGCGCTCTCCCCCGAGACGCGCGCAAACCGGAAGCGATCGTCGAAACGCCCGCCGATCTTCTCGCAGGCGTCCCCCACGGTATCGCCCTCGGTAAGGATGAGTGGTTCGTCGTAATCGATCCCCCGACCGGGCTTGTCCATGTAAATACGGATCAGGCCGAGTTCGTCCCAGATGCGGTCGGTCAGGCTGTCGAGCCCTTTCTCCTTTTCCGCACTGATGAAGATGGCGTCGTCGGGATCGATATCGACGTCATGCAGGTCACTCTTGACGGTATCGACGTAGCTGGGATCGATGAGGTCCGTCTTGTTGACGGCAACGATCGAAGGCAGGTACTCCCGGTTGTCCATGACGCCATCGATCAGCCGGTCGATGTCGACTTGCTCGCCGATGGTCACGTCGGCGTTGACGAAGTCGTGTTCCCGAAGGACGCTCTTGATCGTCAGCTCGTCGAGATCGAGATCGACCGAGGCGTTGACCGTGATGCCGTCCTTGTGCTTCCGGCGGACGTTGACCCGCGGTGGGTCGACGTCCAGCCGGACTTTGTTCTTATAGAGTTCCTCCCGGAGGCGCTCGTACTGCTGGATCTCGAAGGCCGAGAGGACGAAGAGAACGAGATCTGCCGTCCGGACGACCGAGAGGACTGCCTTGCCGTCGCCGCGACCGCCGGCCGCGCCCTCGATGAGTCCCGGGACGTCGAGCAACTGGATGTTCGCGCCATTGTACTGGAGCATCCCGGGATTGACGTCGAGCGTGGTGAAATCGTAGGAACCGACATCGCTGTCGGCGTTGGTCAGCGCGTTGATGAGCGTGGACTTGCCGACGCTCGGGAACCCGACCAGCGCGACTGTCGCGTCGCCAGTTTTCTCGACGGCGTAGCCCTCGCCGCCGCCCGAACTCGACTGGCGCTTCTCGAACTCCTCTTTCTTCTCGGCGAGTTTGGCTTTCAACCGGCCGATATGCTCCTCCGTGGATTTGTTGTAGGGCGTGGATGCTATCTCCGCTTCGAGTTCCTCGATCTCCGCTTGCAGCCCCATTACCCGACTCTCTGCCGTCACGACTCAAAAACGCTTCCGTCCGCGTCGCGAACTATCGCCCGGACGTGAGCGGGAGACTTCGATACACTCATCCGACGGCAGACAGAGAATTGACTCAATGGCAACCGCGTCTCGCCTCCGGGACAGCACGCAGATCCTGCTCCCGGCCGACGACATCGACGGGCTCGGTGGGGCCCTCTCGGATCGGTTTACCGTCACCATCCGTGACGAAGGGTCACAGTTCCGTATCATCGGCAGTCCCGTCGAGATCAAGCAGGCGAGTGCGTTTCTGGCCCGAAACGGCGTCGCTATCGAGTGATGTGGTCACGGGCCAATCAGGTGGGGTAGGGTTTCACATATCCGCTACTGTACGGTCTTTCGGGTAAATCCCCTCCTAGCTACGGATAGCCCTGGCCGGTGACGTGGGGCCAAGGGCCGGGATGGAAAAACAATTCTTAAATCCACGCCGACGGACATCCGTGTATGGCTGGAACGATTGAAGTACTCGTTGCTGGTGGGCAGGTCGATCCTGGTCCGCCACTCGGCCCCGAACTCGGGCCGACCCCTGTCGACGTGCAGGCCGTCGTTGGGGAGATCAACGATCAGACCGAGGCGTTCGATGGCACGGAAGTACCGGTGACGGTCGAGTACGATGACGACGGGGCATTCACGATCGACGTGGGCGTCCCGCCGACCGCGGCACTCATCAAAGACGAAGCTGGGTTCGAAACCGGCAGTGGCGAACCCCAGGAGAACTTCGTCGCCGACCTCTCGATGGAACAGGTCAAGACCATCGCCGAACAGAAACACCCCGACCTGCTCTCATACGAACTCAAGCAGGCCGCAAAGGAAATCATCGGCACCTGCGTCACGCTGGGTGTCACGATCGAAGGCGACGACCCCCGCAAGGTCGCCGCGAAGATCGACGACGGCGAGTACGACGAGATCCTGGTTGACGCCGCCGAAGCATAGCGACGCCGGACATAACCGCGAAGCGATCGGCGCTCGCGTTTTCGTCGGGATATCGAGACGGATAGCAACGCTTCTCAGGCACAGTATTGACTGATCGCCCGTCTTTCCAGAGATCAGTCGGCACCACTGCCGAAACGGCTCGCGCTAGGATGCCCCGTTCTCGTCTGCAACGTCACTCAAACCGTCGCGGATACTGTCCTCACCGTGGGCAGAACCACTGCCGCCTGGATCACTCGTGTCGGTATCAGCCCCAGGCTCCGGTGGTTCCTCCGCAGCGGGGACGTGAATCGAGACTGTCGTTCCGCGTTCGACACCGGTGTGAACTGAGACGGTGCCGCCGATCTGGTCGACGAGCCAGTTGACCAGCCAGACGCCGAGGCCACTGCCGTGATCGATCGACGTCTCTTCGAGCTGGTTGGTCAACAGCGCTTCCTCGACCATCGGAATTCCGGGACCATTGTCCGCGATATCGATCCGGACCTCCGTGTTCGCCCCCACGGCGGCACGCGCAGGGTCTTGACGGCAGACGGAAACCGTGACCTGTTGCTCCGATTCGGGCAAGTCGTTGTGGATGAGTGCATTCCGGACGATCTCCTCGATCACGATCGGAAGCGTCGCCGAGTCGAGCGCCAGGGCCGTCGCCGGCAGGTTGGTTTCGATGGTCGCTTCGGGGAACTGCGACGCCAGTTCATCGGTCCGTTCCTCGACAATCGAGACGACGTCAACCGGCCCGACAGCTTGTTTGGGCTTTGCCAGCAAGTCGTCGTAGAGCGTTCGAGCGTGTTCGCTCGTATTTATTAGTCTCAGAGCTGTCGAATGGATCTTTTCCAGATCGGATTCGACAGTGTCGGGGACGTCCTCGTCGGCGAGAATCCGCTCGGTGTGAGAGGTAACGACGTTCATATCGTTGCGGAGGTTGTGTCGCAGGACGCGATTCAGGACCCTTAGCTGTGAGTCACGCTGTTTGAGCATCTCCGAGACGGTGTTGAACCGCCCGCTGATGCGTCGCCATTCGTCGATCGAACCCAGGTCGAGGTCCGTCCGATACTCGCCGGATTCAAGCGTCTTGAGTGCGGTACTGAGTTCCTGAATCTGCGCGAACGTCGTCCGGGACACCCAGAGGCCGACGACCGCGATCGAGAGCAACGCCACGGCGACGCCACCGATCTGCATCATCGTCGCAACCCGCAACTGGCCGGCGATTGTCGCGGTCGGTCGGGCGACGCTGACGATCCAGCCGGTTCGCGTTACCGTCGCGTTCGCCGTGATCGGGTCGCGAACAGTCCCGGCGTCGCTGAACAGCGTCTGGTCGTCGGCTGTAACCGTGACGGACTCTCTCGAGCGGCTGACGTCAGTCACGTTGCCAAACAGTGACGTCGGTCCGATCTCGATGTTCCCGCTGAAGACGCCAGTAACGCTCTCGTTCGCGCCCCAGATCGGGGCTGCGATCCGAATGACGTAGTCCCCGTCGAGCGTCTGATCGACGTCGCTGACGTACGTCTCCCCGGCGAGCGGGCGCTGCATGAATGCCCGTGAGGAATAATTGTTTCCGACGAGGGCGGCCCGTTCCGCCGAGGTGAGATCCGAGCCGGCGATCGAAACCAGCGCGCCCTCGGCACTGTAGATGCTGGTACTGTCGAAATCGGTTCGATCGATAAACGTCTCGAGCAGTCGCTGTTGACTGGGTGTCCCGGTGACGTCGATCGTCGTCGCCCAGAGCTCGACGGACGTCGCCGTCGTTTCGACCCAGGTGTCGATCCGATCCGCGACGACAGTGGCCGTCTGTTCGACTGCCTGTCGCTCCTGAGCACGCACGTCAGTCTTATGTAATGTAAATCCAACAAAAATCGTCCCGGACAGAACGAGCGCGATGAGGACCAAGACACTAAACAGCGTTGTCCGGAGGCGCATTTGTAGCGACGTGGCTCAAAATGAGTGTGTGGCGATGTAAATGTAGCGAGACAGGGCGGACAACGTGGCAGATGCTCGGCAGACGGGGAAATGAGGCGTCGAGCGTCTGCTAGCGCTCAAACCGACTCGAGTTGCATCGATAGTCCAGGTCGGTCCGGGCTTCGTCAATAGTCCAGGTCGGTTTTGAACTGTACCGTCATTCAGGGGACAATGATACTCGACGGAAGTGCAGGTCGCTGTTGCTCTTCGGGGGCTCGCATCGCTCTTTCGGTTCGACGGGTTTAAGTGTCGCTTCGGCGTCGTTTCAGAGGAGACAGGCTAGTGCCTGTTTCACTGACCCGTAGCAGCCCATCGGGCGCACTACGGAGGTGGACAATGGCAGATCAGGACATAGAGAACGCAGTAACTCGTGCAGTCAGTGAGTCTCCAGAGCGGAACTTCCGCGAGACGGTGGACCTCGCTGTCAATCTGCGCGACATCGACCTTGACGATCCGTCGAACCGTGTTGATGAGAGTATCGTACTACCGGCCGGGACCGGCCAGGAAACGACGATCGTGGTCTTCGCCGACGGCGAGACCGGGATCCGTGCCGAGGAGGTCGCCGACGACGTCCTCGACGGTGACGATCTCGAGGACCTGGGCGACGACGAGGATGCGGCGAAGGATCTCGCCGAGGAGACCGACTTCTTCGTGGCGGAAGCCGCGCTGATGCAGGACATCGGTCGCTACCTCGGGACGATCCTCGGTCCGCGTGGGAAGATGCCCGAACCGCTCCAGCCCGACGACGACGTCGTCGAAGTCGTCGAACGGATGAAAAACACCGTGCAAGTGCGGAGTGGCGACCGGCGGACATTCCACACGCGGGTCGGCGCTGAGGACATGCCGACGGAGGAGATCGCCGACAACGTCGACGTGATCCTTCGACGGCTGCACGCCGACCTCGAGAAGGGGCCGCTCAACCTGGATTCGGTGTACGTCAAAACGACCATGGGGCCGGCCGTGGAGGTGGCCTGATGAGCGCCGAATCCGAACGCAAGACAGAGCACATCCCCGAGTGGAAACGTGAAGAGATCGACGACGTCGTCGAGATGATCGACGCCTACGATAGCGTCGGCGTCGTCGACCTGGCGGGTATTCCCAGCCAGCAGCTCCAGGACATGCGCCGGAACCTCTACGGTACCGCGGAGATCCGCGTCAGCCGGAACACGCTCGTCGAGCGTGCACTGAACGAAGTCGACGAGGGTCTCGATACGCTCGTCGACTTCGTTTCGGGCCACGTCGGGCTCATCGGGACGGACGACAACCCATTCAGCCTCTATCAGCAACTCGAGGCCTCGAAGACGTCGGCCCCGATCAACGCCGGCGAGGTCGCGCCGAACGACATCGAGATCCCCGAGGGCGACACCGGGATCGACCCCGGGCCGTTCGTGGGCGAACTCCAGAGCGTCGGCGCGAACGCACGCATCCAGGAGGGTTCGATTCAGGTACTCGAGGACTCGACGGTGCTCGAGGCCGGCGGTGAAGTCTCGGCCGACCTGGCGAACGTGCTTGGGGAACTGGGGATCGAGCCAAAGGAAGTAGGGCTCGATCTGCGCGCCGTCTACGCCGAGGGCGTGCTCTTCGAACCCGAGGATCTGGAACTCGACGTCGAGGAGTACCGCAGCGACATCCAGGCTGCGGCCTCGCGTGCTCGGAACCTCTCGGTCAACGCCGTCTACCCGACGGCCCAGACCGGGCCGGCACTGCTCCAGAAGGCCCGCGGCGAGGCGAAGAGTCTCGGCGTCCAGGCATCCATCGAGAGCCCGGACCTCGCGGACGACCTCGTGAGCAAGGCCGATGCGCAGGTACGCGCACTCGTGAGCCAGATCGACGACGACGAGGCCCTGCCCGAAGAACTACAGGGCGTCGAGGTCGACACTGCATCTGAGACAGCCACAGCGGAACAGGCAGACGAAGAAGCTGAAGACGACACCGAGGACGCCACTGACGAAGCCGAGGACGCAGCCGACGATGACGATGATGACGGCGACGACGGTGGCGACGCACTCGGTGCGATGTTCGGATAACAACGGAGGACAACAATGGAATACGTTTACGCAGCACTCATCCTGAACGAGACCGGCGAAGAGCTCAACGAAGACAACCTGACGGACGTACTCGAGGCCGCGGGCGTCGACGTCGAGGAGTCCCGTGTGAAGGCCCTGGTGGCCGCACTCGAGGATGTCGACATCGACGAGGCCGTCGAGGAGGCCGCCGCCGTCCCCGCAGCGACGGGCGGCGCGGCCGGCGGCGAAGTCGAAGCTGACGACGAGGGCGACGACGAAGCTGACGAAGCCGACGAAGCGGACGCAGCTGACGAAGAGGAAGCCGGCGACGACGAGGACGAAGACGCCAGCGGCGAAGGCCTCGGCGAACTCTTCGGTTAACGACGAGTCCGTCTTTTTGCTGAGTACCGCCTAGAGAGCAGTGTGACTCCGAAAACTGTTGTCCGGCAACCGCCTACGCAAACGATCGATCCGGCTCCCCATCGACGACCGTGTCAAGCAATAGCTGCCGGAAGCCGTCTGTATTGACCGACTCGATCACGTCGGTCCGTGGTTCGCGGTCCGTGACGCCGTTCGTGTCGACGACGGTGTGTCCGCGTGTCAGCCCCTCGCGTTCGTCCACATCGACGCCGTACGTCCCGCGTTGCTCGATCAGCTCCGGGGCGAGAGCCACGGCAGTCGCAAGGGCGTCAGGCTGGGCCGTTCCGGTGCGGTCGGACGTCACCTCGACACTTTCCGGGTTTGACTGGAAGATCGTCTCATAAAAAGAGGCGTACTGGGAGGTATCGACAGCGTCGGCTATCTGCTCTTCGGCGTTCGAATCGAGCGTGCCGTCCCGCAGCGTGAGTCCCCAGTCGACCAGCGTGACGTCGAGTTCGTCGAGAACGACCTTCGCGGCGTCGGGGTCGACCCAGAAGTTGAACTCGGCGGCCGGCGTGACGTTGCCCACGGTGTGGACGTTGCCCCCCATCACGACGACGTCTGCGAGGAGGTCGCCCAACTCTGGCTCGTGCCGCAGTGCGAGCGCGAGGTTAGTGAGGGGTGCCAGACAGACGAGCGTTATCTCGCCGGGGTTCTTTCGGGCCGCCTCGACGATGAAATCCGGCGCGAAGCCGTCCGCTGAGGGGATGTCGGTCTCGGGAACGAGGTCGGGGCCGAGCCCACCCTCGCCGTGGATGTGCGTGGCGTGATCGTGCTCTTTGACCAGCGGCGATCGCGCACCTTCGTAGACTGGAATCGCATCGGCGGCGTCAGCGAGTTTTAGCGTGTACTTCGCGTTCTCGACCTGGCGATCGAAGGCGACGTTCCCGGCTCCGATCGTAAGCGCCTCGACGGAAACCCGGTCAGACAGGACCGCAAGCAGGATGCCCAACGTGTCGTCGGTCGCGGTATCGGTGTCGATGATGACGCGATCTGCCATGTCACAGGTTTCGGGGGCCGACGTAGGTGTCTTTCGTCACAGCGACGGCCCACCGCTAACCGCTTCTCGGAGTTGTTGGACCTCTGTGTGGGTGGGCAGTGATGGTGACGCGCCGGATTCAGTTGTTGCGAGCGCCCCAGCCGCGGTGCCGATATCGAGTGCCTCCCGGAGCCCAACCCCGTCACCGAGCGCCGTCGCGAACGCTCCGACGAACGCGTCGCCGGCCCCGGTCGTGTCGACGGGATCAACAGCGTAGGCATCGAGTGTGATCGCCTCCGACGGCGTGCTCGCAAAAACGCCAGCCTCGCCGAGCGTGACGACCACCACTTGGTCGTCGTGCGTTCGTAGGTTCGTCGCTATCTCGGACAGCTCAGCCGTCGTGAGCGGATCCGCGGGCCCCCCATCACTGTAAAACAGTGCTTCGGTTTCGTTCACGATGAGATGATCGACACGTTCGAGTAGATCATCCCGGATATCGTCGGCGGGTGCCGGATTCAGAACGGTGGTCACGTCCCGAGCGCGTGCCCGCTCGAAGAACGCACGGATCGTCGGCTGGGGAATCTCGAACTGTGAGAGTGCAACGGCGTCGTCGGTCATCTCGACATCCGCAACCTGTTCCGGAGTGAGCGCCGCGTTAGCTCCGGGGACGGCGACAATGGCGTTCTCGGAGTCAGCATCGACGGTGATGAGAGCTGTCCCGGTTGCGCTGTCCTCGTCACGCCTGATGTGTGCCGTCGAGAGTCTGTCCTCGGCGTCAAGTGCTGCCAGTAATTCCTCGCCAAACCGATCGCCACCGACGTTCCCGATCAACTCGACGGACGCCCCCGTGCGTGCAGCGGCAATCGCCTGGTTGGCTCCTTTCCCGCCCAGACCAAATGCCACCGACTCGCCGGGCACTGTCTCGCCGGGCTGGGGACGCCGCTCGACGCGGACCGTGACATCCTGATTGATGCTCCCGGCGACGTAGACCTGACTCATTGTCTTGTCATTTCCCGTATTGTAGAATAATGGTTTCCCCTGGGCGTGCCCGCACCGAATGTCCAATGTCTCACCCTGAGATTTCGCGGGGCGTCACTATGGAGGATGGTCCGAGCATCCGTCCCACCGTCGCCGAAAACCTTGCCCATGACGCAAATGACGACACCCCTGATCGTCTCGGCGACCGCTTTCCGCAAAGACGGACCACCGCGATATCGGTGTTTTTCGGCGAACTGTGAACCGCCGAACCACAGCCTTCCACGTTAGTAGAGCGTCCCAATATTGTGGATTTACTGCAATATCGACTGGCTACACAGAACCAGACTGAGAGCTAAAATTGTATAATGTCCCCAAATATATGGGGCCAAGATCATGCCAATAGTCGAGTTTGAGCAATGATAGTCAATTTCCGGCGCCCGAATACCGGTTAAAATTGTGGATTATAAGCAATACTATGGGAACGCTTATGTGGATTCGGCTGATACACGGAATCGATACATGGCTGACGTCGACTTCCCGACACCAGCGGAAACGGCGGAGACAATCACTCCGAAAGCCCTCAAATCCCGGATCGATGCCGGAGAGGCAGTCACGATCCTAGACGTTCGGATGGGAAGCGAGTACGAGAAGTGGCATATCGACGGGGACTCAGTCGAGACAATCAACGTGCCGTACTACGAATTCCTCGACGACGATATCAGTGGAGACGTCTTTGACTCGATCCCGGATGATCGAACGATCACGGTCATTTGTGCGAAGGGAGAAGCCAGCGAGTACATTGCCGGTGTGCTCAAAGCGCGTGGCTACGACGCCCAAAGCGTTGCCGAGGGGATGAACGGCTGGGCGGAGATCTACGAGGCCGTCGAAATCGAGGGCTACGACGGCCCTGGAACGGTCGTCCAGTATCAACGACCGTCCAGTGGCTGTCTGGGCTATCTCGTCGTCGACGGCGACGAGGCCGCAGTCATCGATCCGCTCCGTGCGTTCACTGATCGGTATTACGACGACGCCGAGGACCACGATGCGGATCTCGTCTACGCACTGGATACTCACGTCCACGCAGACCACGTCTCCGGGATCCGTGCGCTCGCAGACGCGGGGGTCGAGGCAGTCCTGCCAGCGGCGGCGATCGACCGCGGCGTCGAAGACGCAGACGACCTGACTGCCGCCGAGGACGGCGACGTCTTCACCATCGGCGACGTCGAGATTGAAGCGATCCACACACCCGGGCACACGACCGGCATGACCTCTTATCTCGTGGGCGACGCGCTGCTCGCGACCGGCGACGGCCTGTTCGTCGAAAGCGTCGCCCGACCGGACCTGGAAGCCGGCGACGATGGGGCCGAGGACGCCGCTCGGCAACTCTACGAGACCCTACAAGATCGGATCTTGACGCTTGCGGACGACGTGCTCATCGCCGGTGGGCACACCAGCGACGCGGCCGAGCCAGCTGCCGACGGCACCTACACCGCGCCGCTTGGGGATCTCCGTGCGGAGATGGAGGCCCTCTCGATGGACGAAGACGATTTCGTCGAGTTGATCCTGGCGGACATGCCGCCCCGGCCGGCCAACTTCGAGGACATCATCGCGACCAACCTGGGTCAGAACTGGATCGACGACGAGGAAGCGTTCACGCTGGAGCTCGGTCCGAACAACTGCGCGGCCAGCCAGGATTCACTCGCCGGGGACTGATCGACGCATATGTTCCCGGACCCGATCGTCCTGTCGCTGTTCGAGCAGTTCTTTCCCGAGGGGATCGCCCGGTACGCCATCGGCGGGCTGTTCGTCGGTCTCGGGACAGCCGTCATCTACGCAGCCACGGCCATCGCCCCCGGCGCGAGCACGTTCCTCGAATCGACGCTGACGTTCGTCTCGGATCGATCGCGCTTCCAGCAGTACCGCGCCACGCGTGACTGGCGGATCGTCTTCACCGTGGGGATCGTCCTCGGGGCAGCCGTCTACGCCCTCATCTGGCAGGGCGAGGTCTGGACGACCGACGTCCAGCCCTGGCGGCTCCTGGCCGGGGGGATCCTCGTCGGGATCGGCACCCGAATCGGGAAAGGTTGCACCTCCGGCCACGGCGTCTGCGGGATCGGCTCGCGCTCGAAGACATCGCTGGTCGGCGTGATCACCTTCCTCGGCGTTGCGATCGCGACGGCCCAGGTCGTCATGGCACTGGGGGTGAGTCCCTGATGGCGGGCGCGAACGGGCCCGACGACGGTCGGCATCCGCTGTTCATGCCCGTGATTCTGGTCGGTGGCCTCCTCTTCGGATTCGGCCTCGCTGCGAGTCAGATGGCCAAGCCGGAGGTCGTGCTGGACTTCCTACAACTCACCGACCTCGGCTTGCTGTTCGTGATGTTCGGCGCGGCTATCGTTTCCGGACTCGCCTTCGCGGTGATTCCACGCCTTCGCGACCGTGCGCCGCTGACCGGCGACACCTACGGCCGTCGACTGAAGTCCTTCGATCGGAACGTCCTGTTCGGCGGGGCGATCTTCGGCGTCGGCTGGGGGATCTCCGGGGTCTGTCCGGGGTCTGGCTACGCCAGCCTGGGTATCGGCAACTGGCCGATCCTGATCGCCATCGCCGGGATGTTCATCGGCGCGTACCTCCAGGGCGTCTGGCGGTCACGAACCAGCTGAGCGCGTTCTCCATTTGCTGCACTCTATGGATCCAGCTACGATTGCACTGTTCGTCGTGGCGAGTCTCGCGAGCCTGTTCATGGCGTGGGTCATCGGGGCGGGCTCCAGCGGCGCGACACCGTTTGCCCCTGCCGTCGGGGCCAACGCTATCTCGACGCTCCGGGCGGCCCTGGTCGTCGGCGTCCTTGGGTTTCTTGGCGCGGTGACCCAGGGTGGAAACGTCTCGGAAGCCGTCGGAACCGGACTCGTCGGGGGTGTGACGCTCCCGGCGACGGGCGTCATCGCCGTCCTGTTGATCGGCGCGGGGCTGATGGCGATCGGGATCAAGACCGGCTACCCGATCGCGACCGCCTTCACCGTGACCGGCGCGGTGATCGGCGTCGGACTGGCACTGGGCGGCGATCCGGCGTGGGCGAAGTATCAGGAAGTCGGCGCGCTGTGGGTCCTGACGCCGATCGGCGGCGGTGCGGTCGCCTTCGCCATCGCTCGAACGCTCCCGCGACCCGACGTGCCCGAGGACGTGAGCGTCCCCATGCTCGCTGCCCTCGTCGGTGCCGTGGTCGTGAACCTGGAGTTCGCCTTCCTCGGCAGTGTCGGCGGGACGATCGCGACTGCGGGCGGGCGCGTGGTGCCGGCCGGTCGCAGCCTCTCTGTCCCGCTCGTCACGGCGCTCGCCGCCGTCGCGAGTGCACTCGGCGTCCGATGGGATATTGCCCGCGACCTGACCGGCGGACTCCGGCGATTCCTGCTCGCGCTCGGCTCGCTCGTGGCGTTCTCGGCCGGTGCGAGCCAGGTGGGTCTGGCCGTCGGCCCGTTGCTCCCGCTCTTCGAGGGGCAGTCGGTGGTCCCGACGTTCGCTATCCTGCTGGGCGGCGGGCTTGGCATCCTGGTCGGGTCCTGGACCGGCGCACCGCGGATGATCACGGCCCTCTCCCAGGAGTACGCCTCGCTGGGCCCGCGGCGGTCGATCGCGACGCTGGTCCCCTCGTTTCTGATCGCTCAACTCGCAGTCTTGCTCGGCGTCCCGGTCTCGTTCAACGAGATCATCGTCAGCGGGATCGTCGGCAGCGGGATGGCGGTCGGCGGAGCCGACGTCAGTCGCCGGAAACTCGGCATGACCGTCCTCGCGTGGATCGGCTCGCTCGCGCTGTCGCTCGGGCTCGGCTATGGCGCTGTCACCGTCCTGAGAATCGGGTAAGAAGAAGTCACGCCACGCGCTTCGGTGGGACGAGCATCACGTTGCCGTCAGCTTTTGCGACGACGTCTTCGGAAACGCTCCCCAGCAGAAGCCGGCGGAGTCGGCTGTGCCCTCGCGAGCCGACCAGCGTCGTCGTCGGGTCGTATTCCCCTTCGGCGGCGAGGATCTCCTCGACTGGGTCGCCATCCCGAACCGCAATCCGCGTCTCGATGTCCCAGTCCTGGAGTTGGTCGGCCAGTTCTTCGAGCCGGTCGCGAGGGTCGTCGCCCGGCTCCGGATCGGCGGGTGTCTGGACGTGGACCAGCGTCGCTTCTTCGGCCGCATGCCGGAGATACGAGAACGCCTCGAAGGCCTCCCTGGCGTTCTCCGAGAAGTCAGTCGCGTACAGCATCCGCTGGAAGAGATGCTCCTGGAGAACGGCAGGGTCGTCCGTCGCCCGCTGGATCCGGTTGACGAGCAGCGGCGTCACCGACGTCCGCGCGAGGTTTCTTGCCGTCGAGCCGATGAACCGGTTTTCCAGCGGGCTCGATCCCCGTGACCCGACGATCGTGAGACTTGCGCCGACCGACTCCGCGATCCCGTTGATGCGACGATGTGGCGTTCCGCGAACGACATGTGTTTCGACGCCGAAACCAGCATCCTCGAAGGTCTGTCGATACCGATCGAGGGCGTTCTGTCGGCGCTCCTCGAAGTTCATTCCGGGCATCCCAGAGTGGACGTTCGATGGGACGACCGTAACGAGGTGGAACTCCTCGACGCCGATCCGCCCTAAACATTCGAGACACGTCTCGTTGGCGATCGTGGCCTCGCTCGCTTCCGAGAGGTCTGTCGCGTAGACGGCTTTCATATCGCCTGCTTGGTAACGGAGCTATAATATTGCTTCGATTGTCCAATACTAATTGTCCCCTCACGTTCGGACGCCACTCCTGGAACGATACTGAACTGCCAACTGGAGACGCCGATTTACAACAGATCGAACACCGGAAAGGCGGCGTAAATCGCCGGATTTTCAGGATTCTGCTCGTTTTCTGTGGAACGACAACCGCCGAATCGGTGACGGCGCCGTTATATTTGAATAAGTTATGAGAATATTTTGATCGGTTATGTGGCAGATACGTGTTTGTAATATTGTGTCGGCTGTTCAAAAGCGTTTTACCCACTGGTCGAATAGAGAGTATTGAACGACGAATCATGATCCGTACACAACTGTCGGCGGTCACGAGGGGAGACGCATGATCGGACTCGGATCGCAGGCCCAGATTCTCGGAGCGGCCACACTCGTGGGCGCTGTGTTACTCGAGGCGGTCGTCCTCTATATTGGGTATGGGGCACTGTCGAGTGTCGTCGCGGAACCGCTCGTCGAACGCATTCGTACACGCTAACCCATGGAACTGTTCGGACTCGCCGCGAGCATGCTGGTGCTGTTCGTCGGTTTCGGTTTCATGGTCGGCGTACTGTTCGGCTTCTTCGGAATGGGCGGCTCCTTCCTCGTGACGCCCGCGCTGATGATCATGGGCTTCGAGACGACCACGGCCGTCGGGAGCGGGATGGCCTTCGTCTTCGGGACGGCCGTCATCGCGACGCTCAAGCACCGTGATCTCGGCCAGGTCGACTACAAACTCGGCGGGCTCATGATCGTCGGGACGACCGCGGGGATCGAAGTTGGACGGATCGGGCTCTATTTCCTCCAGGACCGGGGGCTGGCCGGTCTGATCGTCGGCGTGACCTACGTGGTCCTGCTGGGCGGGGTCGGGCTGTTCGTCACCCGGAACGCGCTCCGTGACGACGGCGACGAGAGCGACGTCGACCACCACGACGCCGAGGCGGAGATCGACCCGGACGAGATTCCGGCTATCGCGAAGAAGATTCAGTCCTACACCATTCCGCCGATGATGACCATCGGTGGCGGGATCAAGGTCTCACTGTGGATGGTGCTCGGCGTCGCCTTCGCGACCGGGCTCCTCTCCGGATTCCTCGGCGTCGGCGGTGGCTTCATCCGGATGCCCGCGATGTTCTACCTGATCGGCGTGCCCGTCCCCATCGCCGTGGGGACCGACCTCTTCGAGATCGTCTTCTCGGGTGGGCTCGGCTCGTTCCTCTACGGGCTGGAAGGTGCCGTCGACCTCTCGATCGTCGCACCGCTTTTGGCCGGCAGCGCCCTCGGCGCGCGGATCGGATCGACCGCCACCAGCCTGGTCGACGAGAGCGAAATCAAGATCTACTTCGGGCTGATGTTGCTCGGGGGAGCGGTGGCCGTTGCCCTCCGCCAACTGGGCAACGCCTACGGAATCGGCGAGCTCAAGCTGGTCAGTTTCGCCCTGATCATGCTCTCGGCCCTGGCAGTCGGCGGTGCCGTCATCTACAGTGCCGTCAGTGCGATCCGGGCGGACGCGGAGTCGACTGAAGCCGCCCCGGCGGATTGATCATCGGGTCGCCAACCGCTCACAGGTCTCCATCACGCGCCGCCTGTCGAATCGCCGCCGCTCGGTCGCTGATCGCATCGCGCTCCTCCTCGTCCTTGTCATCCCAGTGGCTATAGACCAGTCCCATCCGGTGATTCGACCGGAGCCGGTCCTCGTTGCGTCCCAGAAAGTCCCAGTAGAGTGCGTTCAGCGGACAGGCGTTCTCGCCGGTCGTCTTTGTCTTGTAATACCGACAGTCACCGCAGTAGTCGCTCATTCGATCGACGTAGTTGCTGGTGGCCGCATACGGTTTGGTCGAGAGGACATCGCTGGCAAACGTTCCCATCCCGACGACGTTCGGCGTCGTCACCCAGTGAAACGCATCGACGTAGGCGGCGTGAAACCAGCGATTGAGTGCCCGTAGCTCGATCCCGAACGTCGTGCCGAAGTTCGAGAGGACCATCAGGCGCTCGATGTGATGGGAATACCCGCGACGGCGGACACCCTCGATCACGTCAGCCAAACACACCATGTCAGTCTCCCCGGTCCAGAAAAAGTCGGGGAGCGGTTCGGTCGCATTCAGTTGATTGGCCCCGGCGAAGGTGTCCTGCTCTCGGTGATAGACCTGGCGCATGAATTCCCGCCAGCCAAGCACCTGCCGGACGAATCCCTCGACGCTGTTGAGCGGTGCGTCGCCGCGCTCGAAGGTATCGATCGCCCGCTCGATTACCTCGCGAGGGTCCAACAGCCCCAGATTCAGGCTACTCGACAGCAGCGAGTGACTCATCGCCCACGAGTCGCGCTGCATGGCATCCTGATACGAACCGAACGTCGCGAGACGATCCGTACAGAAGTCCTCGAGTGCTGAGAGGGCCTGCTGCCGCGTCACCGGCCACCGAAACGCCTCCGGATCGGCCCACGACCCGCCGTAGGGCGCTTCATCGTAGCTGCCGTCGAAGCGGTCGGCCACCCACGAATCCACGTCGCGAGTTATCGCGTCGGGATCGAATGCGGGTGCCGTGGGTGGCGTCCAGTCGTCGGGCGGCGTCTCGCGGTTGTCCTCGTCGTAGTTCCACTCGCCACCCACGGGTTCGTTGTCGTCCATCAAATACCCGGTCTCGCGGCGCATGTGTCGGTAGAAGTCCTCGTGGCGGTAGTTGTCGCCTGTACGATCGGCTGCCCAGTCGTCGAACAGTCTACGCGAACAGCAAAACAGGGAGTTCTCGACGATTTCGAGGGATCCCCCGCGTTCCTCGACGAGAGACCGGAGCCTGTCTGCGTCGCCGCCTGCCGGACACATCATCGTCAGGTCGTCGCCCGGGGTGTCGTCGAAGTGGGCGTCAAGGCCGTCGCCAAACGTCTCGACCTGGTGATAGTGGACATCTCGACCCGCGTCCCGGAGTTCGTCTCGGAAGTGTCGCATCGCGCTGAACACGAGCGTGAGCTTCTGCGGGTGGTACGGGAGGCGCTCGGCGAAGGCGTGGGCTTCGATCAGCAAGACTGGCTCGGCCGGCCGTTCGGCGACGGGGCCGTGTTCGCGGGAGAGTTGATCGCCAAGCACCCAGACGGTCACGGGATCGACCTCCCAAAGCGCATGGATGCACTGTTCGTATCGATGATGTGTAAACCCACGTTTCGGTCAGGCCGGCCCGGGCTCATTATCGCTCACCGGAGAACGGACGCGGCGGGAGTGAGCAAACGCGAAGCGTTTGCGAACTACGCCGCGTCCGTCGTGTGTGACGAGCGGACGCGAGGAACCGCGACGGACGCGGCGGGATTCGAACCCGCGATCGAGAGGTTAGGAACCTCTCGCCCTGTCCACTAGGCCACGCGTCCCGCCGGGGAATGGGTGAGGCCAAAGAAAAACTGTTGGGTTTGCTGGCGTACGGTCGATGCGCGCCAGTCCGTTCAGTTGGTGTCCGTGCTGGTTTCGGCGTCGTCATCAGACGACATCATACCAGCATCCTCAGACGATTCGTCGTTAAGCGGACTCTCGCTTTGGATCTCTTCGAGTTCCTGTTCGACCTGTTCACGCCCTTTCTGGAACTCGCCGATTGCCTGACCACTCGACCGGGCAAGCTTCGGAATTTTGTTCGCCCCGAACAGGAGGACTGCGAGGAGCAGGAGGAGGAGTACCTCCGGCCCGCCGGGGATGCCCAGTTGCAAGATTGTTGTTTCGAACATCGCTACTGAAACCTTACCTACTGTCTATTATAGTCTTTTTGCTAAGCGGTGCACCGGCGCGTGAGTCGACCAGCGGTCAGAGTTGTCGAAAGCGGTACACCTTTGCGGGACTCACCCGTACTGGCGGATGCAATGGTAACCGAAGGCGACTCCGCACCGGACTTCACCGCACCACTCGCAAACGGCGACGTCGACTCGTTCACCCTCTCGGAGCATCTCGATGAAGCACCGATCGTCCTTGCGTTCTTCCCTGGCGCGTTCACGAGCGTCTGCAGCCACGAGATGACTGCGTTCCGCGATCGGATCGAGGGGGTCAGCGAAGCCGGCGCGACGCTGTACGGGATCAGCGTCGACTCGCCGTTCGCGCTCAACGAGTTCCGCGACAAACTCGAACTCCCCTTCGACCTGATCAGCGACGCCGAGAAGGAGATCGTCGAGGCCTACGACCTCGCGATGGACTTCGACGACCTCGGCGTCTACGACGTGGCCAAGCGTTCGGTGTTCGTCGTCAACGGTGACGGCGAAATCACCTATGCGTGGGTCAGCGACGACCCCGGCGTCGAACCGGACTACGACGAAGTGATCGAAGCCGCAACCGACGCAGCCTGACGTCGCGAAGCCGACTGATTTTTCCGGACCGCGCCGCTGTAGCCGGTATGACAGATGCGACAGATGCAGGCGGGAACGAAGGCAGCGCGGGCCGGATATACGATCCTGAGGGAGCACACGCGTTTCCCGAAGAGCGACTCAATGCGGTCCTGGAGTACGTGCGTGAAGATGCCGAAATCCAGGCGTATCTCTCGGCACAGAACGTCAATCCCGTCACGCGAAAGCAGTACAACGATCACGGCGAAAAGCACATCACCATCGTCCGCAATCGAGCGCTGTGCCTGTACGACTTATTAAAAGAGGGAGGGGTGACATTCAACGGCGCACGCGAGCAGGGCCTCGATGAATCTGACGAACCCGTCATCGTCGCGCTGGCGGCAACCCTCCACGACATCGGTCACGTGGTCCACCGGGACGATCACCCCTACTATTCGATTCCGCTTGCAGCGGACTTACTGGATCGGATCCTTGCAGATCTACCCTTCTACGACGTCGCCGCGGCAGTCCGCGTCAAAGCCGAAGTCCTCCACGCGATTCTCTGTCACGACACGGCAGAGAAGCCGCTGACGGTCGAAGCCGGCGTCGTGCGGGTCGCTGACGCGCTGGATATGGAGAGTGGCCGCTCACGCATCCCATACGAACACGGTGGCCGGGGGATCAACACGGTCTCCAGTCAGGCGATCGAAGCAGTCCACCTCCGGACTGGCGATGGAGTCCCTGTCCTCGTCGAAATCGAGATGACCAATGCGGCCGGCGTCTATCAGGTCGACAACCTCCTGAAGGCCAAGTTGCACAACTCGGGGCTCGAAGAGCGTCTCCGCATCGTCGCCATCAACACCCGCGAGGACACCGATCGGATCGTCGAGCGTATCGAATTATAGTCAAGGGCGCTCCGGAAAATCGGACACACGCCTTGAAACGGTCTGATAACAATATTTAATATTTTCACCACCCTGGGTTAGTATATGAGTGTTGTCAGTGTCTCGATGCCCGAGGAGTTGCTCGAACGGATCGATCAGTTCGCGGAAGATCATGGCTATACCGGTCGGAGCGAAGTGTTCCGGGAAGCGAGTCGGAATCTCCTCAATGAGTTCGAAGATCAATCCCTCGAGGGACGAGCGTTGATGGGCGTCGTGACTGTGGTCTTCGAATACGAGACGACGAACGTCGAAGAGAAGATGATGCGACTCCGCCACGATCACGAAGAACTGGTCGCCTCGAATTTCCACAGCCACGTGGGTGGCCGTCACTGTATGGAACTGTTCGTCCTCGAAGGCACGCTAGAAGCTATTTCGACGTTCGTCGGGAAGATACGTGCCACGAAGGATACGCTCACGATCGATTACTCGGTCCACCCCGTCGAGGATTTCGGGGCGCTGGCCGACATCTCATGAGGGCGTTCAGTGTATGCTATCGCAGGTGACCACTGACAAACAGATGGTGCATGTCAAATCGAAGGATGCGATGGGTGAGATATGGAAATCACTGCATCGGTTGCCGAAAATCTAACACCGGACGGTTTTAGGGCTAGGAGCGCCTCCATTTTGTTGTTATGGGCTTTGGTAGCTACGATGAATCCGAGCAGGAGAATCAGGCCAGTGGATCGGACATCGACGACAGCGAGAGCGTCGACGTCGATGCGACCGACCACGACGGGGACGTCAACTTCGAAACCAACGCCTCACAGGACGAACTCCTGGACAAGCTCCAGGACATGAAAGACTAAGACGGCGATCTCTCTGTTCGCTACTCGGTCTTCTCGTATTCCGCAGCCAACGCGTCGAGTGTTTCGTGGTGCTCCGTCGTATGTGGGGCCGTCAGCGGCGAAACGCTGATCCGATCCTCGACGACGGCTCGTCGGTCGGTCCCGTCCGGGTCCGGAATGGTCCCCTCGGCCATCCACTCCCAGATCCGATCGTGGAGTTCGATCTCCTCGCCGTTCTCGACGGCACCCATCTCGTAGACGCGTGATGGTGTCGTGATCTCCATCGGTGCCGTCGCGTTCCCCTCGACAGCAAGCGGCGCGTTGACGTTCAGATAGTCAGCCTGCTCGAAGACACCGGATTCGAGCCCTCGATCGACAAGATATTGCGCCGCCCGCGTCGCGTTCGCGTACGAGCCCGGCTCCTCCGTGAGTGGGTCCCATTTGTCGTCGTCGCGAACCGGAACGTACATCGAGACGGCGATCGCCGGCACGTCGAAGAAGGTGGCTTCGACGGCGGCACTGACCGTCCCGGACCGGCCGAGGACGTACGCACCGAGGTTCGCGCCGTCGTTACACCCGGCGACGACAATGTCGACATCGTCGAGCAGGACTTCCATCCCGGCGACGACGCAGTCCGCCGGTGTACCGTCGATTGCGTACCCGAGTTCGTGGTCACTCACGCCGACGTTCGTCGAGATCGACCGCCCGACTGCACTCCGGTCGTCGGCGGGCGCGACGGCCGTCACGTCACCGACCGTCGAGAGGGCGTCGTACAACGCACCCAGCCCGACGCTGTCGATCCCGTCGTCGTTCGTCAGCAAAATCGTCGGCTCCTCGTTCATGGGCGGACTCGGGGCGGCGGGCGCAAAAACCTTCCTCGCGCGACGACGACCACAGAGCCGTCCGCCGCTTCAGGGAACCGGCACGCTGTCGACGACGGTCTCGGCGTCGACGACGAGATTGTACGCCCCCTCGTCGTCGTTCCACAGCGCGAGCGCGTTCTCGAAGGAAAGGAGGTCACCATACTGGCTCTCGACGAGGCCACGGTTCAGCGTGGACTCGCGGGTCAGTACGGCGAAGTGATCGATATCTTCGCTGCCATCGCCCACCAGGAACAGCGGGTTCGCGTCGGGATCCGCGCGGAGGTCAGGACTGAGCTTGATCCCGACGACGTCAACCCGATCTGTAACGTACGAGTCCGCGTCGGCCATTTTGGTGACGCGAGATTCATCCGGCCTGTACTCGATCCCGGTCGCATCGTCTCGCCGGAGGATCGAGTAGGCGTACTGGACGTCCGTGTTGCGGAACTCGCCGTGGTCGTGATCGGTATCGTCACCGCCGTCCGCAAGCCGCTGTTGGAACGGGGGGACCGCCAGATCGGGCTGGCGATCGAACGACCAGCACTCCCCGGCGGGCGTCTCGCCGGGCCAGAGACGCACGGTGGGGGCGTAGATCGTGTAGGTGTCTTCGACGGCCCGCTCGATGGTCCGCAGGCCAGTTGCCGTTCGCTTGTCGGCCGGCGACAGCGCCAGTATCGACCCATCGGGTTCGAGGGCGTCGCCATAGTGTTCGAGGACGGTCGCCGGCGATTCGAGTTCGTCGAGGACGTTCGAGAAGACGATCAGGTCGAACGTCCCGTCCGGTTCGAAGTCCTCGGCACGCTCGCGATGGACGGTCGTGTGGGCGTTCCGGGCAGTTTCGTCCAGGAGTTCCGAGAGAACGTCGGCGGCGGCGCTCGGTTCGACCGCGTGGTAGTCGACGATACCACCGGCGTCACAGACGAGATCAAGCATGCCAAGCGCGGGACCGCCGACGCCGGCCCCGATGTCGAGCACCCGAAGCTGTGCCGGCAACCGATCGTCTGAAAGCAGTGGGTTCAGGGCGTACTGGCCGACGGCATAGTAATCCGGGAGGTGATAGATGGCGTACGCGAGGGCAGTCAGCCGATCGTAGGTGACCCCGTCTCCCTGGAGGTATGACTCCTTGACCGACCTGACCCGTGAGCGGAGTGTCGCACCCGACTCTCCCGTCGGCCAACCGGCACCGAACTCACCGACAAGTTGGTCTTCGACGATCCGGGTGTAGCGCTCCGGGAACGTCTCGACCCGGTCGACGCTCGCATCGAGCGGTCCTTCGGGAGCCGGAACGAAGGTTCCATCCGCGCGCTCGCTGAGACCGAGTTCGACGGCGGATTCCCGGATCGTCTGCGTGACGACGCCCGGGTGGGGCTGGTCCGGAACGTACTCCCTGATCTCGTCGGGATCGATCGGTCGGACGTTCCGAAGATACCTGACGCTGTCCAAAATGGCGTCACGCTGATCGGGATTCATCGGTTGTCCTGGGCCGGGCGAGCGGCCTGATACAGGGTCTCGAACCCATCGTCGTCGGCATTCGCGAGTCGGTCAGCCGCGGCGGCAACGTCGTCGACACCTTCGAACGCCGCCTGGATGTCGGCATAGACCCTGGGTTCGCCGTCAGTGACGGTCTCTAGTAGCTCGAACAGCCCCGCGGAGATGGGCGTCTGGAATCGCTCCGGCACGGGCTCGGCAGCGAGCCCGAACGCCAGGATGGCGGCGTGGGTCCGGGCCTGAACGGTCTCCATCGCCGCATCGTGTTCCGCCGGCGTCGTCTCGAAGAGCTCGTTGCCGGCGGCAGTGAGCGCGTTACGAACCCGATCCGTGACGGGGCCCGATTCGGCAGCAACAAGCGGCACGTTCCCGGGAGCGTTCGCCGGAGCGAACAGCGGGTGAAAACTCACCCGCTCGCAATCGGGGGCGTGTTCGGCCATCGCCTCGACGGGTTCGGCCATGATGCCCGCGAGATCACAGATAGCGTCCGCAGCGTTCGTGGCGTATGTTTCGATCGCTTCGGCGGTCACCGGCATCGGGACGGCGATACAGACCAGCTCGAAGCGCTCTGTCGTCTCCGAAGCGACGGCCCGGCCGCCGACAGCGTCGGCCGCCCGTTGGGCCGCAGCCGAATCGAGATCGGTGAAGGCAATATCCGGTGAATGAGTGGCGTCTGCCACCAGTGTCCGGGCAAACCACCGACCCATTTCCCCGGCCCCGACGACGAGTACGTTCATGCGAATTCGGTACTCCGGGACGACTCAAAAGCAGTTCGCCTCACCTGCCTTTGACGTCATCGAGATGGAACGATCGAGTCACCTTCGAAAGCGCTAACACGCCAGAACGGATACCCCGGGCCATGAAGCGCGTCCGCTTTCGTGACCCGGCAGGAACGATTCGGGGGGGACGGTGGGTCGTCGAGGACGGGGAGGCGTACGTCACTACTGCACTCGGAGTATCCGACCCCGTCGCGGCGGACGACCGAACGTATCTGGCCAGCGAGGTCGACGTACTCGCGCCGGCACAGCCGACGAAGATCGTCTGTATCGGGCGGAACTTCGTCGATCACGCCGACGAACAGGACGCCGATGTCCCCGATCGGCCACTGCTGTTCCTGAAACCGCCGAACACTGTCGCCAGTCACGGTTCGACCGTCTCGCTTTTGGCCGGCAAGGAACGCATCGACCACGAGGCCGAACTCGGGGTCGTGATCGGCGAGACCTGCCACGACGTGAGCGAAAGCGACGCTGAAGACGTGATCGCGGGCTACACATGCTTCAACGACCTCTCGAACCGCGACGATCAGCGTGTCGAAACCAACTGGGTCCGCGGCAAAGCGTTCGACAACGCCGCGCCGATGGGGCCGGTGCTCGCGACGCCCGAGGAGGTGCCGGCGGACGCGAGCATCGAACTCCGGGTGAACGATGAGACGCGACAGTCGGGGAGTCGCGAGGACATGGTGTTCTCGGTGCCCGAACTGATCGCCGAGATCACCGACTACATGACCCTCGAACCCGGCGACGTGATCGCCACGGGCACGCCATCCGGGGTCGGCCCACTCGAGAACGGCGACACGGTCGAGATCGAGATCGAAGGGATCGGGACGCTCGAACACGGCGTCCACATCCCCGAGTGACAGATCGACACAGATGGAAGAACTCGACGTCGAGGACGGGTTCGACATCCACGACTACCGCCACGGACTCAAATTACTCAAGGAGGACCGGGAGACGATGCGCCTCGAGAATCGCGAGGGGTTCGCGTGCCCGGCCTGTAACCGTCCATTCGAGCGGTTACTGGTTTCAGAAAAGCGGATGCACACGTTCAATTCACCGCCCGGGCCGTTCTGTCTCGTCCGGACGGCCGAACAGTTGCTGGTGTTGACCCATTCGAAGTAACTCCAGCAGTCGGTTGTCTGTCTCCCCGGAAGGCAAACTGTTAGGGGCAGGGCTGTCGAGAGTAGTGGCATGGCAGCGGTAACCGACCTGGTCGAGCGACTCCGCAGTGGGGAGCTTCGGCTGTACGAACTCGAGGACATCGCCGATCCGGACGACGCGACGGCTGCGCGCCGTGAGTACGTCGAGACAGAGACCGACGCCGACCTGGAGACTGTCGGCGCGTACTCCATCGACGCCGCCGACGCCGAACCGAACATCGAGAACATGATCGGGACGATCCAGATCCCGATGGGCGTGACCGGGCCGCTCCCGGTCGACGGCGAGGCGGCCGACGGCGAGTACCACGTCCCGCTGGCGACGACCGAGGGGGCGCTGGTCGCGAGTGTCAACCGCGGCGTCACCGCGATCCGGGACGCCGGCGGGTCGACCGCCCGCATCATGAAGTCGGGGATCACCCGCGCGCCGGTGTTCAGCGTCGGAGACGTCGGCGAGGCCAAGGAAGTCGCCGACTGGGTCCGTGAGAATGAAGCCGAACTCGCGGCAGTCGCCGAGGACACCGACCCCCACATCGCCTTCGAGGACGTGACGCCGTACGTCGTCGGTGACTCCGTCTTCCTCCGGTTCCGGTACGACACCGGCGACGCCATGGGCATGAACATGGTCACGATCGCTTCTCGGGCGGCCGCCGAACTGGTCGAGGCGGAGACCCCGGCGGAGCTGGTCGCGCTCTCGGGCAACCTGTGTTCGGACAAGAAACCGGCGGCGATCAATTCCATCGAGGGGCGGGGCTATACCGTCGCAGCCGACGTCTTCCTCCCCGACGACCTCGTCGAGGACACGTTCCACGCGACCAGCGAGGCGATAGCGACAGTCAACACCCGGAAGAACCTTGTGGGGAGTGCGAAAGCGGGCAGTCTCGGATTCAACGCCCACGTCGCCAACATTGTCGGTGCGGCCTTCCTCGCCCTGGGCCAGGACGAGGCCCAGGTCGTCGAGGGATCGAACGCGATCACGAGCCTCGAAGCCCGCGAGGACGGTCTCTACGCCAGCGTGACACTGGCCTCCCTGGAGGTCGGGACCGTCGGCGGTGGGACGGCCTTGCCGACCCAATCCGAAGCGCTGTCGGTGCTTGGCCTCGCTGGTGGTGGCGATCCCGTCGGATCGAACGCGGAAGCACTCGCGGAGATCATCGCGACGACGGCACTGGCTGGGGAACTCTCCTTGCTGGGTGCGTTAGCTTCCCGGCACCTCTCAAGCGCACACGAAGAACTCGGTCGGTGATTTTCAGGCGACGCTGGCGTCGGGTTCTGTGTTGACACCAGGGCAGACATCACTCGTCGCCATCAGTCGTGGTCTCCGGCGTTTCGTCGTCGCCATCAGCCGTGGTCGGCCCCGTATCGTCGACAACGACGGCGTACCCGAACCCCGTCGCGATCAGGAACAGACCGCTGAGAACCAGCGTCAGTCCGCCAACGACAGCAAACAGGAGGGCAGACCGTGCGAACGGGGCGAGAAAGACGAGCGTGAAGCCGGCTGCGCCGGAGAGAGAACCGACGCCACTCCGATATCGACCCGTCGTTGCCGCATACAGCCCGACTGTTCCCAGACCGATCGCGGCGACGCCTGCAACGATGCAGAGTAGCTCGTATCCCCCGAGACGGACGCTCAGGTCCAGTGCGACGACGCCGGCGGAAGCAATGCCCCCGATGACGAGAGCGATCCCGCCGATCACCGGCTCTGCGGCCGTCCAATCGGTTGGCTCGCGTGTGGTCACATCTACCGGTACACACCCGATCCTCTTGAAACTGTGCGATACGTCGGTGATTCACACACCAGTGCCCAGAAGTGTCCCCTTCTCTTTCACTGCGGATGGACGGCTTTTACTTTCACTGCGGATGGACGGCTTTCAGTTTCACCGCGGGTGGACGGCTGAGAGGTTTATGCGACCCGAGTCAACGGACACTCGGCGCCCGTCGGTGAGCACCGACGGGCGTCTCCAGGTGTGAGAACTATGTCGACTGACGACCCATCCATCCCCGGACGCATCCAGCCCTGGCTTGACGTCATCAAGCGCTCGTTGACGATTCTGTTACTCGCCTACGGCGTGCTCCGGGCACTCGGCATCGCATAGCCCTATCAGACGAGACGATACGTGCCGCGGTTTTCGCTGACGTCACCGGCCCTGACGAGCGACGTGAGCGCCCGCCGAGTGTACTCCTCGGGAACGCCGCGCTCGGCAGCGTATGCGACGATCGCCTCTTCGTCTGGATCGGCGAGATCGGCGAGTGCAGTGCGGACGGTTTCCTCGCGGCTGGTCGATCCGCCGGCCCCTTCCGTCACGCGTCGACCCGCGTCGGCGGCCTCGTTACTATCGACGCCCTTCGATTCGAGGTATTCGTCGTCGTCGATCACGGCCTCGGACACCGCCGCCTCCATCTCGGCGTAGGAGTCGAGTCCGTCGAACGCCTCGCCCAGATCCTGGCGTTCGGCGAGCATCGCGGCGCGGGCTTGCCGAGCGGCGTCCACTGTTTCGGTTTGTGCGAACTTCCGCAGGAGGTCGAACTGCCGGCGCTTGCCACATCGTGGACACTGTGAGGTCTCGGGTCGCCCCTCGATCACCCACAGCGCGCTGCAATCCGTACAGCCGACCACCGAGTACATGGCCGTCATCTCCGACCGGACAGGCTTGAATCCTCCGCTCGGTCTATCGACTTGGCCATCTTCACGTGCGTGATGCCGGCCTCCTCGAACTCGTCGCTGACCTGTTCGTAGCCCAGATGCTCGTAGAAATCGACGACGCGAAGCTGTCCATGGAGTATCAGCCGCGTTAGTCCCTGTCGTCGCGCCGCGGCCTCGACGGCGTCCATCAGTTCTCGGCCAAGCCCTTCCCCACGGTGGGACTCCAGGACCGCCAGGCGTTCGACCTTGCCGACGCCGGCCTCGGGTTCCCGGAGTCGCGCCGCGCCGACAGGGTCGCCGTCGGCGTAGGCGACGAAGTGGGTCGCCTCATCCTCGTGCTCGTCGATCTCGATGTCCGGATCGACGCCCTGCTCCTCGACGAAGACGGCAAAGCGGACGTCGTAGGCGTCCTCTCGGTCGCCGTCGACCTCGATGCGGTAGTCGGTGGCGGTCATGCTCGTGACTGAGCAGTGTAGGCGGTGACGGTCAAAGGGCGTTGCGTTCGTACAGCTACGAGAATGGCCGGCCGTCTGAAGGGGGCGTTACGCCAGTTGCTCGATATTCGCAACAATCTCTTCGGCGTACTCCTCGGTGCCGAGTTTCTCTGCGTCTTCGAGCTGTCGTTCGAGGTCGTAGGTGACCTTGCCGGACGAAATCGTCTTCTCGACAGCGTCACGGACGAGATCAGCGGCCTCGTCCCAGCCCATGTAATCGAACATGAGGCGGCCGGAGAGGATCATCGCGGTCGGGTTGGCCATGTTCTGGCCGGCGCGCTTGGGCGCGGAGCCGTGGACCGGTTCGGCCAGGACGCGGGCGTCGCCGAAGTTCGCACCGGGCGCGATGCCCAGGCCGCCGATCTGCGCGCCGGCGGCGTCTGAGAGGTAATCGCCGTTGAGGTTCGGCATCGCGAGCACGTCGAACTCGTCGGTGCGGAGTTGCATCCACTGCAGCATCGCGTCGGCGAGGCGCTCCTCGACCATGACGGCGTCTTCCGGAATGTCGACCTCGTCCTGAGTCTCCCACAGCGAGTCGGGCGCGGCGAAGACCTCGTCGTCGGGGTACTCCTCCTCGGCGACTTCCATGCCCCAGTCGCCGAACTGCCCCTCGGTGAACTTCATGATGTTACCCTTGTGGACGAGCGTGACCTTGTCGCGGTCGTGCTCGATGGCGTAGTCGATGGCCTTCCGGACGAGGCGCTTGGACCCGTACTCCGTGATCGGCTTGATGCCGATGCCGATCGGGCCGTCGTGCATCGTCTCGTCGAAACCCATCTCCTCTTCGACGAAGTCACGGACTTCCTCGACCTCGTCGGTGCCGGCCTCCCACTCGATGCCGGCGTAGACGTCCTCGGTGTTCTCCCGGAAGGTCACCATGTCCATCTCCTCGGGAGCCTTCATCGGCGAGGGGACGCCGTCGAGATAGTACGTCGGGCGGACGTTCGCGTAGAAGTCGAGCGTCTGCCGGAGCGCGACGTTGAGCGAGCGGAAGCCAGCGCCGACGGGCGTCGTCAGCGGCCCCTTGATCGAGACGCGGAACTCGTCGATCGCGTTGACCGTATCGTCCGGAAGGTTCTCGTCGTAGCGCTCACGGCCGGACTCGCCGGCGTAGACCCGCATCCAGGCAATCTCGCGGCCGGTCGCCTCTGCGGCGGCGTTGAGCACTTTCTGGGCGGCGGGGCCGACATCCTTGCCGATCCCGTCACCGTGGATGATCGGAATGATCGGATTCTCGGGGATGTCCAGTTCGTCTGCCTCCTCGTCGATGACCTCGATGGGCTGTCCCTCGCTGGGTACAGAGACCTGATCGTATTCGTTTGCCATATTCCGACCGTCGCCCGTGGCTTACAAAGGCCTGCCGCTTTCCGCGAGAAGCGCACTCCCGGCACGCCTTTCCGCGATATCGCCTCCGGCGGTGACTCACCGGAACGCGGCGGCGATCCCCGCGACCAGCGCCGGCCCCTGTTTGACGACCGCGCGTGGCAGTCGCTGTCGGGCTCCATCGAGCGTGTCCGCAAGGGCACCGGTGGCGTTCTCGGCGATCCCATCCCCGTGGCCGACCAGAATCCGGTTCGGTTCGAGATCACCGAGAAGATCCCGTGGCGGAAAGAAGCGACAGGGAAGCGTCAACGTGAGGCGCTCGCTGCCGACGGTCCAGCGGGTCGACAGCAGATCGGGCGTGTACAGCGTTCCGTCGCCCTCACGGTACGCGACGCCCTCCCGCCAGCCCGGAAGTGGATCGATGCGATCGACGACGAACCCCGACTCGCCCAATTCGCGGTCGTAGCGTTCGATCGACGCGTCGACGCGTTCCGGGACGCGATCCATCCAATCCGGAATGAACACCGGCACGTCGTAGCGGTCGGCAAACGTATCGGCGTCACGGGCGTGGAAGTTCGAGAGAACGGCGACGCCGGCCACTTCGCCCAGTTCGGCGACCAGCTCGTCAACGCCGGCCGCGTCCAGCGGATCGAACAGCCAGACGCCGTCACCGCCGCGGACGGCGTAACTCGCTCGCTGTCCGCCCTCCTCCGGATGGGCAATCCAGCCAAATCCCGTCTCGAAGTGATCGAGGATTCTGGGGTCCGTCGCGTCGCGACGGTCGTATACGGGCATGGCAGTCGCTGGGACTGTCACCGACAAACCGATTGCGAAAGACGAGCGTGGTAGCCGGCGGAAACCGCGTCTCGAATGCCCGCGAACGACAGATGTTTTATCCGTGGCTGTCCGAACAGTGACACATGACTGACCACAGTACGGCTCGGTCGACGCGCCGGGCATTCATCGGGGGCCTCGCAGTCACGGGGACCACTGGCCTGGCCGGCTGTAGCGGGTTGTTCGGTGGGAACACGCTGCCGACGCCAGTCCGTGGCGATCCGGACGCCGACGTGACAGTTGGCGTCTTCAAGGACTACGCCTGTGGCCACTGTGCCAGATACACCCTCGAGCAACTACCGCCACTGGAATCCGAGTACATCGAGCCTGGAATCGTTCGATATGAGCAGTACGATCTCCCGTTACCGCTCTCGCGGGAGTCCTGGCGGGCACCAAGTGCCGCCCGGGCAGTCCAGGATACCGTCGGTCTGGACGCCTACTGGGAATTCTCCGAGGCTCTGTTCGCGAATCAGAACCGCCTTGGACTGTCGCTATACGAGGAACTGGCGAGCGAAGTCGGTGCTGACCCCGAAACCGTTCGGTCCGCGGCCGCCGACCGGAAGTACGACCCGACAGTCAAGGAGAGCAGACAGCACGGTGATGACCTGGGCGTCAAACGGACGCCGACCATCGTTGTCAACGGAAAGACCCTCAAGAGTTATGGATTCAATACGATCGCCCAAGCGATCGAAGCCGAGCGGTGAGCGTTTCGAAACCGGCTAACCGCTCGATCGAGTTCCTACGCACATGCAAGACGAACCGCCGGTGGTCATCCTCCGGCTCGGCCATCGACCAGGCCGCGACGAACGGATGACGACCCACGTCGGACTCACGGCACGGGCGCTCGGTGCCGACCGGATCATCCTCGAATCGGCAGCCGAAGGCCGACGTGAGACGATCGAGGACATCACCGACCGGTTCGGTGGCCCCTTCGACGTCGAGGTCACTGATTCCCCGCTGGGCCGGCTGCGATCCTGGGAAGGTTCGATCGTCCACCTGACGATGTACGGCCAGCCAGTCCAGCGCGTCGAGGACGAAATCAGGGCGAGCCACCGAAAAGAGCCGCTGCTGGTGGTCGTCGGGGCGGAGAAAGTCTCCTTCGAGGTGTACGATCGGGCCGACTGGAACGTCGGCGTGACCAATCAGCCCCACTCCGAAATTGCTGCGCTCTCGGTCTTTCTCGATCGTCTGTTCGACGGGCGCGAACTCGACCGGGAGTGGGAAGACGCCGACAAGCGCGTCGTTCCGAAGGAGACGGGGAAGCGAGTCGAAGAGGTCGAGTAGTGAAGTCCCCGGAGCATGAATCGAGTGCGGCTGGCCAGCCGCAGGATCTCGCGCCCATCGTTCGGTGAATTTAAACGACTCACCGCCTCATAGGTATACAATGGCTTTTGAGGAATATCTCGAGGATCCCGTCATACAGAAGTACCTCCACGAGCTCGTGGGACCGACGGGCATGCCGGTCGCGGCCGCACCGCCCGATGGCGAGGTCACCGACGAAGAACTCGCCGAGGAACTCGGCCTGGAACTCAACGACGTCCGCCGGGCGCTGTTCATTCTCTACGAAAATGACCTGGCGAGTTACCGCCGGCTCAGAGACGAGGACTCGGGATGGCTGACGTATCTCTGGACCTTCGAGTACGACAACATCCCCGAGCAACTCGAATCCGAGATGCATGACCTCTTTGAAGGTCTCGAGGAACGTCGTGAGTACGAACTCGACCACGAGTTTTACCTGTGTGAGAACTGTGGTATCCGCTTTGAGTTCGCCGACGCGATGGACTACGGCTTCGAGTGTCCCGACTGTGGCTCGTCGCTCGAAGCGATGGAGAACACCGCACTCATCACGGCGATGGACGAACGGATCGACGAACTCGAAAGCGAACTCAACCTGGATATCGACACCTGATGGTCGTCCTCGCAACCAAATGCTACGTCGGCGGCGATGCGCGCGATCGAGCGCTTGATTCACTGGGTTCGCTCCTCGAAAACGACCTCGGCGAACTCGACGTCGAGTTCGACCTCGGACTCCGGAACGACGACTTCCCGTCGGTGACGGTCACGGGACCGGACGCGGAAGTCGCCCGGAACCTCCTCCGGGAGGAATACGGCGAGATCACCCCACATCTCGTCCCCGAGGAGACGTACGTCGGGACGCTCGAATCCTGGGATGACGACGGGTTCGTCCTCGATGCCGGTCGTCCCGTCCGGATTCCGGCCGACGAGATCGGACTGGGGCCGGGAACGCCCGAACAGATTCGGACGCGCTTTGGGCTCGTCCAGCACCTCCCGCTCCGATTCGTCTGTCTTTCCGATGGGGACGGCGAGACGCCGCCGACAGGGCGACTCGCCGACGACGAACGCGACCGGCTCTACGAGTGGACCCGCGGGACGGGCCGGCTGAACGTCAATAGCGCGACCCGAGCGGAGGTTCGTGCGACGGTCAACCGCGCGGGGCACGCCGAGGACATCGTTACCGTCGAGCGCCTCGGCTTGCTCGAACAGAGTGTCGTCTGCCGTGAGGGAACGGATCCGCCCGGGCTGCTTGCCAGCGTGGGTGAGTATCTTCCCGCGGAACTGCTTGCAGTCGTCCCATGAACAGTCGAACGCGCTTCATTTTCGGCGTCGTGGGGTTGCTGGGCCTGCTCGCGCTGGCAGGCTGTCTCTCGCCGGTCAGCGACGCCGACCTCGCCGAGAACGCCACCTACGACTGGGACACGGAGGCCAGCGCTACCTACCGACTGTATGCCGGCAACTACACGACAGTCGTCGAGATTCAGGACCAGGCGTCACTGGAGCTGTTCCTCGAGGATGGACTCGGATCGGAACAGCCCATTCCGATCTCGGGGCTCAAATTCCAGTACCCCAACGGGACGGTTGGGAATGATTCGGTCTACTCGGTGTCGACAGGCCGATCCAAGGTCGTCCTCGAACCCCCCGTGGAAAACGGGACGGTGGCGTTCACCGCGAGGCGGTCAGGATCGACCTTCCGCACCAGAACGCTGGTTGACGGGTCTCACGAGGTTGCACTCTCACCGAACAAGCGTGTCGGGTTGCCGGTCGTCTCACGGGTCGTTCCCGGCGGGTACGAAACCGAGCGTTCGGGGGACCGGGTCCTCCTCCAGTGGGACACAATCGAGCGCAACACGATCTCAATCAAGACCTATCTCGAACGGGACCTCGTGCTGTTCGGTGGGCTCGTGGGGATTGTTTCAGTGGTCGCGGTGATCGGACTCGCGTACTACCGTCGGGAGATCGCCAAAGTCAGGAGGCAACGACAGGAACTCGGTCTCGATGTCGAAGGCGAGACCGATGACGACGACCCCCGGGACCGCGGTCCGCCGCCGGGAATGAAGTAGCGCTGCTTCCGCAACGCCGCCACGGCGCCGCGGTCATCGTCAGTCTGACAATATGGCCGAGGGGCGTCACCTCTTTGTCCGCCCAGTGCCGACAACCGGTATGCGCGTGGGGTTGATCACTGTCGGTGACGAGCTTCTCGCCGGGGATACGGTCAATACCAATGCCGCCTGGCTAGCCGAGCAGTTGACCGATCGTGGCGTTACTGTCGAGCGAATCACTGTCGTTCCGGACCGAACAGCGGATATCGCCGAGACTGTCGACGCGTATCGTACTCAGTACGACGCGGTACTCCTCACGGGCGGGATCGGACCCACACACGACGACGTGACCATGGAAGCCGTCGCCGAGGCGTTCGACGTCGCGCTCGTCGAGGACCAGGCCGCGCTCGACTGGCTCGCCGAGAATCGGGATTACGCTCGCGAGGATCTCGCCGACGGGACGGCATTGATTCCAGCCGGTGCCCGAATGATCCCGAATCGCGAGGGCGTCGCACCGGGGTGCGTCCTCGCGAACGTCTATGTCTTGCCGGGCGTACCGGCAGAGATGCAGGCGATGTTCGACGTGGTCGCGACCGATTTCACGGGTGAACAGCAGCATATCGAGGTTGTCCACGTCGACGAACCCGAGAGCGCGTTGCTCGACCGTATCGAAACACTGGGGGACCGGTTTGACGTCACTGTGGGAAGCTATCCTGGCGAAATCGTCCGCCTCAAGATCTCAAGTACGGACCGAGACGCTGTCGAACGCGCGACTGCGTGGCTCCGTGAACGGGTCGAGTTGGCGGCGGCCGAGGAGAGCTAGCGGGCCAGGTAGCGCCACCACGCCAGCGCGAGGATAATACTGACCAGGCCGACGATCGCCCCGGCGACGTTGATCACCGTCGTATCGACCGTCGAAGTGAGCGGAGTGAGCATACCTCCGGCTACCACCCCGCGGAACTTAAACCATCCCGCCGTTACAGAACACGCCGGAACCGTAGCGGGGTGACAGAACCACGTCCCCCTGCTTTCGTCATCAACCCGGTCTTTTGAAGTGTCTCAATCGTCTACCGTGGACTAACGAATGAGCGAGGACTTCTATGACGTTCTGGGTGTCTCCCGCGATGCGAGCGAGGAGGAGATCCAGGAAGCCTACCGCGAGAAAGCACGCGAGTATCATCCGGACGTGAGCGACGACCCCGACGCCGAGGAGAAGTTCAAAAAGGCAAAGAAGGCAAAGGAAGTCCTCACCGACGAGGAGAAACGCCAGGCATACGACCGCATGGGCCACGATCGATTCGAGCAGGCCGAAAAGCGCGGGGGCTTCGACGACCGTAGTGGTCGGGGTGGCGCAGGCGGTCGACGGGCCGGTGGCGATCCCTTCGGCGGTGGGGGCTTTGGCAGCGTCGAGGACATCTTCGATCAGTTCTTCGGCGGCGGGGGTGGCGGCCGCGGTCGTGACCGCCCGCGACAGGGCCAAGACCTGAAGACACGCCTCTCGATCGGCCTCGACGAAGCCTACGAGGGCGTCGAAAAACAGTTCACCGTCACGCGGCCCGAAACCTGTTCGGACTGTGGCGGCGAGGGCCATCCCCCTGATGCCGACTCCCGGACCTGCCCCGAGTGTGAGGGACGTGGACAGGTTACCCGCGTTCAGCGGACGCCGATGGGTCGCGTCCAGCAAACGACGACCTGTTCGCGATGTGAGGGTGAAGGGACACTCTACGAGGAGACGTGTTCGACGTGTCGCGGCGACGGTGTCGTGCGGAACGAGGCGACGCTCAGCGTCGACGTCCCCGCCGGCATCCGCGACGGCCAGTCGCTACGGATGGAACGCGAAGGCGCACCCGGCGAACACGGCGGCCCCAACGGCGACCTCCTGATCGAAGTCGAGATCGAGGAGCACGATGACTTCGAGCGCGACGGCGACGACCTCCATCACACCGCACCGATCACGTTCCCGCAGGCCGCGCTGGGCGATACGGTGGAGGTGCCGACCTTCGACGGCCCCGTCGAGGTCGACATTCCGGCCGGGACACAGAGCGGGGAGACGTTCCGCCTCGAAGGCAAGGGCATGCCACGGCTCCGTCGGCGTGGGCAGGGGGACCTGCTGGTCACGGTGCAGGTATACACGCCGGAATCGCTCAACGACGAGCAACGCGAGGCGCTCGAAGCGTTTGCGGAGGCAAGCGGCGAGGAGATCGACGTCGAAAAGGGCTTTTTCGACCGGCTGAAGAGCTCGCTATAGGCCGACTCGGGGTGTGCTCTCTCGCTTCAGTCGACGACGCGCCAGAGATACAGCGAGGCGATCGAGCGATACGGCTGCCAGCGCTCGGCGCGGGCGACCATCGCCTGCCGATCCATGTCGTCCTCGAAAACCGTCTGCATTCCTTTTCTGATACCGAGATCCTCAACCGGAAAGACGTCCTCGCGACCCAATGCGAACATGAGAAACATCTTCGCGGTCCACGGGCCGATCCCGGAGATATCGGTGAGTTCGTCGATGACTGCCTCGTCCGACCGGCCATCGAACGCTGCCTGCGTGTAGTCATGCGCTTGCCACGCGCTCGCGACGTTTCGGATCGTCTGGCCCTTCCGCCCCGAAACGCCGACGTCCCGAAGCTGCTCGACCGGGACGTCACGTAGCGCGGTCGGCGTCACCTCGAACTGATCGAACAGTCGTTGTTCGATCGCGTCGGCCGAGGCCACCGACAGTTGCTGGCGGACGATAGAGGTGACCAAACGCTCGAAGGGGTCTTCGGCCGGGTCGACCGAGAGTTCGCCGTGTTCGGCCACGAGCGGGGCCATCGCCGGATCGTCCCGCAGGACGTTGTGTGGTTCTCCCATGACTGATGGGGCCAAGCCACCGGAGAAAAATATGTCGATCAGTCGTCGTCACGACAGGGGACGCGCGTCTCGACGGTCACTGCGCCGTCGATCGGCTCAGCCGGCACGCCCGCAACGGTCGTCTCCGCCGGGACATCCGAAAGGACCGTCGCACCGGCTCCGACTGTTGCGTTCTCACCGATGGTGATGTCACCGATGAGGGAGGCCCGGACGCCGATTTTTGCCCCGTCTTCGATAGTCGGGTGTCGTTTTTCGCGACGCATCGAGTTCCCACCCAGGGTGACGCCGTGGTACATGAGGACGTCGTCGCCGATCTCGGCAGTCTCACCGATCACGACCCCCATACCGTGGTCGATGAAGAGTCGCTCGCCGATCTCGGCCGCCGGATGGATTTCGACACCGGTCAGAAACCGCGCGATGTGGGAAATGATTCGCGCCGCCAGACGATAATTGCGCTCCCAGAGTGCGTGAGCGATCCGGTAGAACCAGACTGCGTGAAGGCCGGAATAGGTCAACAGTACTTCCGCTGTGCCGTCCGCTGCTGGATCCTTCGCCTTCGCCGTCCGTACGTCGTCGAGTATTTGCCGTAACATGCGTTTGAAGGAGACTGGTCGTTTCGGCATCGGTCCAGCGGGCGAGAACCCGCGTCGATCGCGCGCGCCCACGCGGCCGAATCCGCGCCAGTCCAGCCGTGGTATGCGAACTAGTGGATCAACAGGCTTAAATCTATCAGATCGGCCGGAGATACGCCGGTTTCGACGGCCAGTATGCCGGCAGGATCCTCAAAACCCCGCGACGGTGGCGAGCGGCCGTCGGATCGGACCGTAAACAGCGGTACGCAGGATTACCACGCTACGAGACAAAAGATCGGATGATCGACGAGCGAAATACCGGAATACTCGCCGTACAGGGTGCAGGAACGACAGGCCACGGGACCGCAGCGGTCGCCGTGCTATCGGGATGCGATATCCGGTTGCGGGGTATCACTGCGGAAGTGGTCCAGCACGGCCACGAACAGATCGACTGGCGCATCGAAAGATGGCTTATCAGGAACGACATTCGCAAGTATCTTCGCCGGGCGGCCACGAAGGACGGTTCGATGTATGAGTGACGACTACGAGACGCTCCTGGTCGATGTTGCAGGCAGTATTGGGACGATCACGATCGACCGGCCCGAGCGGATGAACGCCATCAGCCCAACCCTGCTCGACGAACTCGCCGACGCGGTCGAGGCGCTGGAATCAAACGACGACGTTCGTGTTGTCGTCCTCGCCGGCGCGGGCGACCGGGCGTTCTCGGCGGGCGCGGACCTCTCGGTGATCACCGAGGGCAACGCCGTTGACGTCGCGCAGATTTCCCGCAGGGGGCAGGAAACCTTCGCCGCGGTCAAGACGTGTTCGATGCCGGTCGTGGCCGCGATCGACGGCTTCTGTCTCGGTGGCGGGATGGAACTGGCGACTCACGCCGACCTCCGAATCGCGACCGAAGACGCCGTCTTCGGGCAGACCGAGCACACCCTCGGGCTGCTGCCGGGTTGGGGCGGAACCCAGCGACTCCAGCGGATCGTCGGCGAGGGACGGGCGAAGGAAATCATCCTCACCGCCGATCACTACGATGCGGAGACCATGGCCGACTACGGGTTTCTCAACGAGGTTCTCTCCGAAAACGAGTTCGAGGATCGCGTCGACGAACTCGCGGCCGATCTCGCCGCCGGCCCGCCGATCGCCCAGGCGTTGACCAAGCGGGCGATGCACAAGGGCCAGGACGACGTCGATGCCGGCCTGGAGATCGAATCGAGCGCGTTCGGTCTCCTCCGGGACACTGAGGACCTCGTTGAGGGGATCGACGCCTTCCACGAGGACCGCGATCCCGAATTCGCCGGCGAATAACGTCGTCACACATCAGTCATATGATCAGTATTCCCAGAGCCGGTCGATACGGTCGCTGATCTCGGGATGGGCGTCACGGAGCGCGTCGGGGTCGGTTTCGCCGTTGACGTTGCTGACGTGAACCTCCCCGCGGCGACCGTCGTATCGGTCCTGGAAGTCGTAGACGACGCCCACAACGTCGACGGCTGCCGGGACGTGATCGCTGTCACGGAGGAACTCGACCTGCCGGTCGACGTTGTACTCGACGAGATGGTCGATCGCGGCCGCGCGGTCCAGGTCCTCGGGGAGAGTCTCGACGCCTGCACGGAGGTGTGGTTCGAGTATCCCGATCGAGTGCTCGATACCCGGTGGTTCGGAGATTCCATCAGTCAACGCGTCGTAGGTGGCCGTGACTGCGCCACAGCCGGTGTGACCGACGACGACCGCCGTCTCGGTCCCCGTGTGTGCGATCGGATAGAGGACGTCCCCCGAGACGACGAACTCGCCGTCGGCCTCCTGGAGGACGCGGTTACCGATGTTGCTGACAGTAAAGAGATGGCCCGGGTGGTCATTGCCGAAGAGGTGATCCTGCATGACGCGGGAGTCCGAACAGCAAACTGTCACTGCGTCGGGTCGCTGGCCGTCCTGGAGGGTGTCAAACCGGTCGTCAAACGCGCTCGCGTGGGCTGTATTGCCGGCAAGCAGCGAACCGAGAACGTCGTGCATACGCGGGCAGAATCGTGCCGGCGGTTTAGTGGTTGAGATTTGCTTCCGCCGTCCCGCGTCCGACTGTTCGAACAACGTACAAGGATAAAGTGTCTCCCTCGCGGAGGCGGGTGTATGGGTGAGACTGAGATAGACAACGTCGACAAAGCGATCCTCTATGCGCTCCAGGAGGACGCCCGGAACATGTCCTCGGCTGACATCGCCGAACGAACCGGGACCTCCGACAGCACCGTCCGCAAGCGCATCCAGCGACTCGAAGGTGACGACGTGATCAAGGATTATAGCGCCCGCGTCGACTACCAGCAATCGGGTTATCCGCTCCGGATGTTGCTGTACTGTACCGCGTCGATACCCGAACGCGGGGACCTGATTCCCGACATTCTGGCTATCGACGGCGTCGTCTCCGTCCAGGAACTGGTCACCGGTGAACAGAACCTGCTTGTCACCGTCGTCGGCGAGTCCGACAGCGACATTACGCCCGTTGCCCAGGAACTGCTCGACATGGGACTGACTGTCGCCGACGAGGTCCTCGTTCGAGCCCACGAGACGACGCCGTTCGGCAAGTTCGACTCCGGAGCCACGACTGCAGACGATTCCTGAGGCGTCTCCGGCGTGACGCCGTAGCCGCTACCGCGGCGAGTCGCGCCAGCACGGCGCCGTCCGTTTCTCGCCGGCGCGTCGTCGATCGCCGCCCGAGTGGCCAAATCCCGTCCCGCGAAACGATCCCCAGGACGACCTGTGGCGTCTCCCCCGGGAGACCGCACAAACATAACGTTTTATAATAGGATATATTCGAGCGGATTGTGACGATAGCAAGATTTAATAATCAATCTGTTCTCAAAGATAGTAATTGCGACCAGAACGGGATTATACGGCTGGGCCGATTCCCGGAACGGTCGTGAGGGACAACGATGTCTGGACGCACAGCGAACGCGACGGTCGGATCGATCCCGGACACGGCGGCTACGAAGTCGCTTGTGCCCGCAGCACTGACGTGGCTCGTGTGGGCCCTGTTCGCCGCGAGCGTGGCGACGCTCGTGGCCCGGGTCCGAGCGAATGACGTATGGCGCGTGGCCAACGTGGTCGCGATCGACGGCCTGACTGTCCTGCTGTGGGTCGTCGTGACGTTCGTCAGCGGAATCGTCCACAGCTACTCGCGCCGGTACCTGTCGGGGAGCGCTCACGAACGGCGGTTTTTCGTCGCCGTCTTCGGTTTCACAGCGGTCGTGATGGGGCTGGTCGGGGCCGATCACGTCGTGGTCTTTGGCTTCCTGTGGCTGGTGATGGGTCTGGTGATGGCGGAACTCGTGGGACTCGTTACGGGCTGGAAGCAAGCCCGGGCGGCCGCGCGCGTCGCCCGCCGGTACTTCCTCGCGAGCGGCGCGCTGCTCGGTCTGGCGCTCGGAGCGTTGTGGTGGGCGACCGGCGAGCCGACGATCACGGGGATCACCGCGGCCACTGACGGCCTCGGCGGGCCGGTGTGGCTGGTAGCCGTCGGCGCGCTGGTCCTCGCGGCGATGATCCAGTCGGCGCTGATCCCCTTCCACACCTGGTTGCTCGCCTCGATGACCGCGCCCACGCCGGCCTCGGCGCTGATGCACGCCGGGTTCGTCAACGCGGGCGGGATCTTGCTGACTCGCTTTGCCCCAGTGGTTGCCATCGACCAGACGGTCATGTTCGCGATCGTCCTCGCGGGCGCTGCCAGCGCACTCCTCGGAAAACTCCTCAAATCCGTCCGGACTGACGTCAAGGGCACCCTGGCCTGCTCGACGGTCGGCCAGATGGGCTTCATGATCATGCAGGCTGGCCTGGGTTTCTTCGGGGCCGCGATCACCCATTTGATCCTTCACGGGTTCTACAAAGCCCACCACTTCCTGAGCGCCGGCGAGGCAATCGAGCGCACCACGCCCGGCGAGGAATCCACGGACGGACTGGGGCTCGTCGGCATCGCCGTCACGCTCCTCACGGGGCTGGCCGGTGGCGCGCTGTTCGCGGTCCTGACGGGGAAAGGTCTCCACGTCGACGGCGGCCTCGTGCTCGTGCTGATCGTGGTCGTGACGACGCTACAGGCGACCCGGGAGGTCGTCGCGCGCACGTCGCTGCCGGCTCTGTTCCGGTATGGGGCGATCCCGACTGTGTTCCTGCCAGCCATCGCCGTATACGCACTCGTGTATTCGGCCGTCTCGGAGCTGATGGACGGCCTTCCGGTCGTGACGGCACCGACGGAACTCACCGTCGTCCACGTCGTCGTCGCCGCCGGGTTCGTCGCCGCGTACCTCGCCGTGGAGACCGGCGTCTACGAGCGAAGCCGGCGACTCTACGTGGCGTTGCTGAACGCGAGTCATCCGTCCGCACGTACCGTGCTGACTGCCAGGGAGGACTACAATGAGTACTGAAGACACCATCGAAAACAGCATCGAGAAGGCGGCGGCTACCGTCGGGTCCGCCTGGCCGATCCACTCGTTCGTCACAGCCAACCCGCTATCGGGCTTCGAGGACACGCCCTTCGAGAAGGCAGTCCGACAAGCGGCCGACCTGCTCGGCGGCCGTGGCTACCCCGATCCGGAGACGTTCCGGGCCGCCCTCGACGACGGCCGGATCGACCGCGAGATACTCGAAGCCGAGCTCGCCGAGCGCGGATACGCGGCGGACCCGGAGTCGTTACTCGACCGCATGGACGTGACCGGGACGTCCGACCGGAGGAAAACGAGGACGTCCGACGGTGCGGCCGAGCGTGTCGATCACGTCCTGACCAAGTGGCTTTCGGCGTTCCTCGACGAGGGACACGCCGAGTGGTCGATGCCCGACCGCGAAGCGGGGTTCTACGCCGCGTTCCGTGCGGTAGCGTCACACGACACACAGATCCCCGAGACCGGACTCGTCGCCGACCTACCCGAGAACGCTCACGACGCCATCGCGGCCATACTGGAGTCGTATTCGAAGAGTCAGTGGGTCCCCATCTTCGAGGAGCAACTGGCCGCGTTGCCCGGCTGGACCGGATTCATCAAACGTCGCGCCGAGGACGGTGACGTCTGGCAGTCGACTGCCCCCAGCACGCTGGCGGACTATCTGGCCGTCCGACTCACACTCTGTGACGCTTTCGGCGTCGACATCGAGCCGTCGATCGATCCCGGGAGCGAGGCCGACGCGAACGACGATGTCGCCGCGGCGTTCCTGCGGGCCTGGGAGCGGAGTTACCGGAGCGAACTCCTCGAAGGCGTCGCGACCGAGAGTCGGTCGGTCGCCGGGACCGATCCGTCGGGACGCCCGGACGCCCAACTGGTCTTCTGTATCGACACGCGTTCGGAGGTCATCCGCCGGCACGTCGAGGCCACGGGCGACTATGAGACCCACGGCTATGCGGGCTTTTTCGGCGTCCCGATGGAGTACCAGGGCTTCGACGCCGAGCGCTCGGTCGACGCCTGTCCTCCGATCGTCGATCCACAGCACCGCGTCACGGAGCTGCCGACAGAGACGGAGGCGAGGGCCCGTCACGATCGCTGGGCGCGGCTCCGCGCGACCGCCGGCGACCTCGTCGAGACGCTGACGACGAACCCGGCCACCGCCTTCGGCTTCGTCGAGAAGGCGGGGAGCGGATACGGGCTGTCGCTGGCGGCCCGCACGCTCGTTCCCGCTCGCGTCTCCGACCTCTTCGCGGCCGCCGACGACGTGACTCCGGACGAACACGAGTTCTGTGATCCGCTCGTCGATCACCAGCACACCTACGCCGGCGACCTGCCGGTCGGCCTGACCCAGGACGAGCAGGTCGAGTACGCCGCCAGCGCCTTTGAGTTGATGGGCATCGAGGAGTTCGGCCGCCTGTTCGTCTTCGTCGGCCACGCCGCCGAGACGACCAACAACCCCTTCGATTCGAGCCTGGACTGTGGGGCCTGCGCCGGCAACCCCGGCGGCCCCAACGCCCGGGTCCTCGCGACGATCTGCAACGACGACGATGTCCGGACCGCGCTGTGCGAGCGTGGGGTCGAACTCCCCGAAGACACCGTCTTCCTCGCCGGCGAGCACAACACGACCACCGACGAGATCACCCTCTTCGACGACGCTGTCCCCGAGAGTCACGCCGAGGACCTCGCTCAGTTGCGCGAGGATCTGGCTACCGCTCGCGAGGGTGCCGCCGCCGAGCGCGCCGCGTCGATGGGCGCGGCGGGGACCGCAGGTGTCGCCGAGACCGAGCGCCGCGCGTCCGACTGGGCGGAGACGCGTCCAGAGTGGGGATTGGCCGGCAACGCCGGCTTCGTGATCGGCCCCCGCAAGTTGACGAACGATCTGGACCTCGAGGGCCGTACGTTCCTTCACTCGTACGATCACACGACGGACCCCGACGGCGACGCTCTCGCGGCGATCCTTACCGGTCCGATGGTCGTCACGCAGTGGATCAACGCCCAGTACTACTTCTCGACGGTCGACCCCGCCGTCTACGGCAGCGGCTCGAAGATAACCCACAACCCCGTCGGCAACGTCGGCGTCTACCAGGGCAACGGCGGCGATCTGATGACCGGCCTCCCGCTGCAGTCGCTGTTTGGGGCCGCCGAGGAGCCCTACCACCAGCCGCTTCGCCTCTCGACGGTCGTCCACGCGCCGGTCGACCGCGTCACTGCGGTCCTGGCCGATCACGGGGAACTGCAGGAACTACTGGACAACGACTGGCTGTCGATGTCTGTCGTCGATCCGGCCCGGGACCACCGTGTCTTCCACTACGACGGACAATGCACCTGGACGCCGGCGACCGAACCGATCGCGGACGAACCGGTGGTCCCGGACGCGCCCGCTGTCGGGGACGATTGACCATCTAGCTCCCAGCCCCGGGCGTCTCGACCGGGCCCACGCCATTCAATACCGTCGCCGACCAAGTGGCCGTTGTGAGCGACGACATCACCTCGCGCCACGAGCGCCTTGATCGCCACGACGTGCCCGGCCCTCGGAACGCCCTCCGGCACTGGATCAAGACGCGCAATCCGCTCTGGATGCTCGTCGTGCCGGCGATCATCTGGGTGCTTCGGCTGGTCCCGAGCGTCCGCATCAAGAACGTCGTCCTCCGTCTCCTCGGGGCCGAGGTCGGCGAGGGTGTCGCCCTTGCAATGGGTGCAACGCCCGACATGCTCTGGCCGGACTTGCTTGAAATCGAGGACGACGCCATCGTCGGGTACGACGCAACCTTGCTGTGTCACGAGTATCTCCAGGACGAATATCGCACTGGGACGGTCGTCGTCGGCGAGCGGGCGATGATCGGCGCGAGTGCGGTCGTCCTCCCCGGCGTCCGCATTGGGGCAGACGCTCAGGTGGCAGCCAACTCCCTCGTTTCGGAGGACGTGCCACCGGGTGTGACTGTGGCGGGTGTGCCTGCCGAGGTTGTGAGTCGTCCGGATGAAACGTCCGTGACGACCGATGAGTCGTCACCTGAAGCGGGTGACGCCTGATTGGAAGACGCGCTGGTTCGGGACGATGAACTCGGCGTCGTCGTTTTCGACGTGCGTCACGAACATGTCGATCTCCTGGACGACGCCGCGTCGATCGCCGATCTCCACCTCGTCGCCGATCGAATAGGGTTCCGACAGCAGCAAGTAGATCCCGGCCGCGCCGGCGGCCAGCAGATGTTTGAACGCCAACCCGCCCAGAAACAGTATCCCGAAGACGTAGACGCTCAACAGGACGAGCAGGGCCGTCGTTGCGACGCCGAGTTGCCCAAGGGCGACCAGTGCGGCCACGTAGAAGATACTGTATTTCACGAGCGGGGCCAGGACGTAGATCTGCGGGAGTTTGATGCTACGGAGTCGTTCGCTGACTGCCAGAGAGGCTTTGTCACCCAGGATCAGGCCGGCGATCACTGCGAGAGCGGCGATGAACAACTGCGAGAGGTAGGCACTGAATCCGGCCCAGAACTGGGTCGGGTAATTGAGCTGGGCCGTCTGGATGGCGATGAATATCGCCAGCGCGTACACGAAAATCGCCGCGAGCTGGGCGACCAACCCGACCGTCGAGAACCCGACGTTCTGGAGTGTCCGCTCGAAGACCGTTCCCTCGACGGCCTCGGGGATCCCAGCCTGTTCCAGAACCGAATGGGTCATGCGCCAGACGAGATAACTGAGAACAGTACCGATAAACAGGACAAAGATCGCCACGACGACCGCCGTCTCCTCGGAGAAAAGCGTGCGTATGAGATCGGGGATGTCAACCATCAGTACTCCTCCGGATCGAGTTCGAGAATCAGCTCACCGCCTTTGAATGCTCGTACCAGCCCGTCGCTTTCGCTGAGGACGATCGCCGTCGCGTTCGTATCCCGCGTGACCGCTCCCGCAGCCATGTGGCGGGCACCCAGCCCCTTCGGAATGTCGACGCCTTCCGCCGACGGTTCGAGATAGCGGTACGCAGAGACGATCTTCCCCGAGTCGGAGATGACGAACGCGCCATCGAGCCGCGAGAACTCCTTGAGCATCACGTTGACGATGGGATCCCCGACGTGGACGTGGGACTTCTCGAATGGATTGTAGCTCAGCGGACGCGACTTGTTCATCACTTTGCCGGCGTCGCCGACGACGAACAGTGCGCCGACGGGCTTGCCTTTCTGGCCTTTCTTGCCGAGTTCGACGGCGACTTCGAGGACGTTCCGGATAACGCCCGGTTCGGCCCGCGAGTTGACGAACAGATCGTAGACGCCGGATTCGACGAACTCACCCGCGCGGACGCGAACGATCGTGTCGAGTTCGTCAGCGTAGGTCCGCCCCAGGCACAGAATATCGTCCGTTTCCGTTACGTACTCCTTTTCGAGCGCACCTTCGACGCCAAATCGGACGCGATCGTCAATGGCCGTGAAATCCAGCGGCAACTCGACGAAGCGCTCCGCATCAGGGCCGTTCTCCGCGCCAACGACGATGACCGTGTACGCTTCCGCGAGTTCATCATAGAGGCTATTGCTCGGCGCAAACAGGAATATAGCGTCGAGATCAGCACTCAACCGTCCCAGCACATCGTCAATCTGACTCATTGTCCTATTTTCGATCGGACACGAAAAAAGGGTTGCGGGCGTCAGACGCTCCGCTTCGAGGCACGTCTCGAAGTGGCGACATCGCTGAGAGTCTTCGCCAGCTTCAGCCACTGACTTGCCCGGGAACGCGATCCCAATCAAGGGAATGCCGAGAAACGACGCCGCGGACCGCACTTGCTGACCGCCACCATCGAGATATGGACAACTATTAAGTACGAATGACTGAAACGACCATTCCGAACAAGCAATGATCGACGAAGAAAAAACACGTAACGCAGAACACGACGACACGCGATCGATCGACCGACCAACGGGCGACAAGCACACCCTGTCGACACCATCACGGCGACGGTTCCTCCAGGCAACAGCGGGAACCGGAATCGCCGTCGCGAGTGGTGGCTTGGTGGGGCATGCAGCGGCCGATTCACACACGAGTGTGCTCCCACCGCTCAGACGGAACGGTAATCAGATCGAGACACCCGATGGGGAGACGATCGAACTCCACGGCGTCAATATCGCCGATCCGAAACGGGTCGACGTGACCGCGTCGGTACGCGGGAAAGATGCCGCCCAGGCGATCGATCTTGCGACAGACCCCAGTCAGGGCTGGCATGCCGACGTCGTCCGGCTGCCGGTCCAGCCGGTCGACATCGGCGAACACCAGGCTGGAGCGGGACCGGAGCCGCCGGCGTTCGACGAATCTCAGCTGCAGGACTATATCGAGAACCATCTCGATCCGGCCGTCCAACAGTGCGCGGCAAACGGGGCGTACGCGATCATCGACTACCACCGGCATCGCGACATTCCGTGGACGGATGACGGGCTCAGCCAGGAAGTGACGATGTTCTGGGACATCGTCGCCCAGCGGTACGGTGAGATGGATCACGTCATCTTCGAAGTATACAACGAACCCCAGGGAAACCCGAACTACGGCGTCTCTGGCCAGGATTTAGTGGACTTCTGGGGTGAGTGGAAAGCTACAGCCCAGCCGTGGGTCGACACCGTTCGGGAGTACACAGAGAATCTCGTGCTCGTCGGGTCACCGCGGTGGTCACAGATGACCTTTGGCGCGGTGATCGAGGAGTTCAACGGGGAGAATATCGGCTATACACTCCACCTCTATCCGGGACACGGACCGACGACACCTGGAGACTACGATGACTTCGTCACGCCGGTCAACAACGGCGGCGGAGACGTTCCCTACGACGACGAGACACCCGCCTGGGAGGTCGCGCCGGTCTTCATGACCGAGTGGGGGTTCGATTACGACGCGGACCCGGCCGCGGGCGGCGGCGTCAACGAGGAAACGGCAGCTGGCGCGGACTGGGCGGAGCACGATCCGGATTTCGGCCACCACGTGACCGAGTGGCTCTCGACGCGCCCAGTGCATTCGACCGCGTGGGTGTTCGACGTGCTCTGGGACCCCAACATGTTCACGCGTGGGTTCGATGTCCCCGACGAAGAAGACTGGTCGCCATACACAGGCGGTTCGATTCCGGAGTACGTCACCGACCGACCCGCCGACTGGGACCTCCAGACCGGCGACGGGTACATGGGCGATACGGTGAAGCAGTTCCTGCGGCGAGATCCCGATAACGACGGCCGGATCGAGGATGTCACCGGCGACGGTGAGACCGACATCAGCGACGTACGGTGGCTCCTGAACAACCGCGATACCGAGGCGGTCCGGACGAACCCACACGCCTATGACTTCAACGATGACGGGGCCGTCGGCGTCGGCGATCTCCTCGCACTATTCAGAGAGCTCTACTGAGAGAGCCATTCTCGGTATTTCCACGTCCACCCCAAAAGCAACGCTCACGCCGGAGAGTCGCTCACGCCCAGTCGTGGTTGTCGATGCCCTCGTAGTGCTTCAGACGACTCTCGATCTCCCAGGGTTCCCAGCCACATTCATGATAGCAGACGGAGCGAGTTTGCAGCGTGTCACAGAACCGTTCGCAAAACCACGTGACGGCCATCGATTGACGGTCAATACCGGAAAGAACTGTATTTGAGAACGGTGGTGTTCTGATGGAGATGTGAACCGAGTGAGACTGCTCTGAAAGCCCTCGCCAGTTTCGATCCCGCGCCTCGCTGTCGCCGGAACTCTCCGATTTTCGCAGGCCACCAGGATTCGGCTGATTAGCCCGCAGAAAGTAGCTCTTTCATCGATGCTTGTCTGAACACCGCCTTGAGAACGTCCAGAAGGTTGATATTCCATTACTCGAGTTGTCGGAACATAATGTCCTCCCGTCGGAATGTATTGATCGCAAGTGGGAGTCTCGGTATTTCATCGTTGGCGGGTTGTCTTGATGCGCTTCAAGGCAACCCGTCTGTTCGTGAAGTGAACGTCATCTTTAGAAATTGGAGAAATTCCACGAATGAGTTCCGATTTGCGCTAGAAACGGACAAGAAGTTGTTAGAATGGAGATCTCGCACCCTTGATCCCAAGTCCCACGAAGTAGGGACTATTGACGTACCGACAGATTCGAACCTCGTGGCGTTTCATGGAACGGTCAACGGCCGCGAACGTATCCTTGAGTTTGATAATCTCGACACTTCAAAGGACAAGGTGTGTCTGTATCTTTACTTCAAGTATGGGAACAATCACGGGGATGCGATGATCCTTAGACGAGCTCCGATCAATGACTGCTAGTGAACTACCCTACCCTATTCGCTCACGGCTGGCGCCGTTCGCTCCTTGAGGGGACCTTCATGTTTCTACGACGTTGTCAGACTCCGTCAGACAGCCCGTGAGATGTAATTTCACGAACGCGCTTTGCAGATACGGACGTATCCACAGGAAGCGCAGTCTTCACAGGTGTTAACCAATTTCTTTGGAATTCGTTCGCACACCAGAAATTTCCGATTTCTGGGGAAGCTGTATCTCCACCCTACTTCACTCCCTTCAGTCGCTCAATTGAGGGAAGGGGCTTAGCGCCCGCATTCAGCTAAAGACCAGTAACGGTCATTCCACGCATCTACTGAATGTGACTGGAAAACCAATTCTCGGATTCAGGCGGCCGCACCGACGTACAGCACCGCCACGAGGAACACCCAGACGGCGTCGACGAAGTGCCAGTACATCGAGACAGTACTGACGGACGTGTGCCGGTGCTCGGAGTACTGACCGGCCATGCCGCGTGCGAAGACGATCCCGATCAGAACCGCCCCGAGGGTGACGTGTGCGCCGTGGAGGCCGGTCAGCCCGTAGAAGGCACTTCCGAAGGTCCCCGTCGACAGCGAGAACCCATCAACGACGATGAACTGGTAGTACTCGTAGGCCTGTCCGCCGATGAAGACGATCCCCAGCGCGAGTGTAACGCCCAGCCACTGGAGGAATCGCCGTCGATTACCCCGTCGGAGCGCGAGGTGGGCCACGTGGAGTGTCACGCTTGAGGCGATCAGGATGGCCGTGTTGACGACGACGAGACTCCCCAGCAGATGTGGAAGGTGATCGGGCGGCCACGCGCCGGCACGGATGAAGAAGTAGTAGACGAAGCCGGCACCGAACGTGGCGATCTCCGAACCGAGGAACAGTAACATGCCCAGCCGGAGGCCGCTACTCGCGCTCGGGTCGGCGCCGCGATGCCAGAAGTCCACGACGAAGGCGTGATACAGCCAGCCGTACATCCCAACCAGGAACAGGAAGACGCTGACGACGATCGCACCCGGTCCGACGGATGAACCCACCAGGGGGTTGTCCCCGCCGGCAAGCAGCCAGAGCGCAGCGCCCAGATAGATCCCGGCGGCACCGATCGCGGTGATAAAGGGCCACCAGCTGGCCTCACCGAACCCCTGTGGCCAGTCCTCCTCGGCGGGGAGGTGATGCCCGTCGCCCGCATCCGTGTCTTCGACAATGCTCATAGGAATGAGTTCCCCGGCGGCGGGCAAAAAGGCACCTTCGGGGGAGTCTTTTGCCGCCGTCGCCCGATCACCCGGCTGTCCGGCGGGAAGCTGACAGGGTCCTGGCCGCGTTGCCCAAGCCGGAACCTACACGGGCCGGACCCACGAACGGGCACCCAATGGCGTCGCCTAGAAGCCGAGAACTCGGGCATCGACTGCTCGCGGTCGCGGCACTCGGAGTCGCCGGGCTTCTCGTCCCGTCGGCCGCCGCCCACGGCGGGAGTCTCGGGGCGAGCGCCCGGGAAAGCGTCACCGTCCCGACCTGGCTGTTTTTGACAACCGGCGGGGCCATCGTGGGCGCTTCCTTCCTGCTCGCGAGCTTCGTCACCGATCGCCGACTCATCGACGAACTCCATGGCTGGCGGGCGACCATCCCGTTCCACGGTCGCACGGCAGTTGGATCGATCGCGCGCGCCGGTGGCGTCCTCGGGGTGATTGCCATCGTCGTGATCGGCTATGTGGGCCCCCAAAGTGGACTCAGCAATCTCGCGATCCTGCTCGTCTGGGTCGGGTGGTGGGCCGGGTACACGATGAGCGCATACCTGCTCGGCGAGACGTGGTCGACGGTGAACCCCTGGCGGACGATCGCAGCCGGGCTTCCATCGCTGGATCGAACGCTCCCGGCCGTGGGTGCCTGGCCCGCTGTCGTCGGGTTGCTCACTCTCATCTGGATCGAAGTCGTCAGCCCACTTGCCGACGACCCCGCGCTGCTGTCGACGGTGGTGGTTGGTTACTCTATCGTGACCCTCGCCGGTACAGTCGTCTTCGGTTCGGACCGGTGGTTCGACCGGGTGGACCCGATCTCGACCGTCTTCACCTACTATGGCCACGTCGCCCCGATCGCGACCGTCTCGACGCGCGTCGGAGAGGGCACAGACCAGCAACGGGACAGCCCGGATAGACTAGCGGTGCGACCGCCGGGCGTCGGACTGACGCGAACGGACCTCGTGACGGATTCGAGCGACGTCGCGTTCGTGGTGGCGTTGCTGTGGTCGACGACCTACGACGGGTTCGTGGCGACGCCCGCCTGGAAGGCCCTGATCGCGCCACTGGTCGAGGTCGGCGTGCCGGCCCACCTGCTGTATCCGACCGCGCTTGCCGCCGGGTTCGGCGTCTTTCTCGGGGCTTACCGCCTCGCCGCCCGGGCCGCGCGCTCGAGCAGCGAGACGTACCTGGCAGCCGACAGACTCGCCCGGCGGTTCGCACCACCGCTGATCGCCATCGCCGCCGGTTATCACCTGGCGCACTATCTCGGATACTTCCTCGCGCTCGCGCCCGTGCTCGGGACGGTTCTCACGTCGCCACTGTCCCCGCCCGCAGTCGTCCCGGTGTTCTCGCTGCCGGGCTGGTACAGCGCGATTCCCGTCGCGAGCGTCCTCGCCGGCCACCTGCTGGCGATCTGGATCGCCCACGCGGCCGCCTTCGATCTGTTTCCCGGCCGTCTCCAGGCGATCCGGAGTCAGTATCCGTTCACGCTGGCGATGGTCGCCTACACGATGACGAGCCTCTGGATCGTGACCCAACCGACGATTCAACCGCCGTTCCTCTGACCATGACAATTACATCTCCCCCAGATCCCGACGCCTACGACGTACCGGCCGGGGCTGACCCGGCACGCTGTCCCGAGTGCGGGCGACCGTTCGTTCGGGCGGAACTCCGGACCCTCCATCGCGGCCAGGAGCACGGGGAAACCCTCGACCAGGACGAACGAGACGCATTCGAAGACGTTTACGAGGCCGAATCCGAACGACTGCGCCTGTTCCGGCTCAAAGCACTGATCGCCCTGATCGTCCTCTATTTCGTGCTGTTGATGACGTACGCGCTGGTGTGAGGATCGGCTGTCGGGGCACTGCGCCGGTTCAGCGCCGACGGCGTGCGACCCGTTCCTCGGCCGTGTCGGCACAGACGACCTCGTAGAGCAGGGCGCGCCCGCCGTCCTCGGTCGGCCGAAGAATCCGGCCAAGCCGCTGGGTAAACTCCCGCTGACTCCCGCTGCCAGCAAGCAGAACCGCCACGTTGGCGTCGGGAACATCGATCCCCTCGTCGAGGACGTTCGCCGTGATTACCGTCGAGTAGGTTCCGGTCCGAAAGCCCCGCAGGATCTCTTTGCGCTCCGCAGTCGATGTCTCGTGGGTGATCGCCGGTCGGAGGAACCGCTCGGAGAGGCGATAGACGAAGTCGGTCGAGGCGGTGAAGACGAGCACCCGGTCGTCGGGGTGCCGATCGAGCAATTCAGCGAGGGTGTCGACCTTGCGTTCGGCCGTCCGGACGATCGAGCGGGCCCGCTCCTTGGCGAGCAAGGCCTCCCGGGCCGCCGGGTCGGTCCCCGACCGGATGACGAGTTGCTGGTAGTCCTCGCCGCTATGCATGTCGATGTTCGATCGAGCGAGGTAGTCGGTGAAGGTCGCCTGGTTGCGCTCGTAGCTGGCCCGCTCGTCGTCGGTAAGTCTGACTTCCAGGCGTTTGACGTCGTACGGCGCGAGGTGTCCGCCCGCCAGTTCATCGGGATCGAGGCGATAGACGACCTCGCCTATCAACTCGGTAACCACCTCGTGAGCGCCGTCCGGTCGTTCGAACGTGGCGGTCAAGCCCAATCGGGCGGGCGCGGCGAGCAGTCTTGCGATGTCACGGTAGCCTTCCCCGCCAAGGTGATGGACTTCGTCGAAGATCACCAGCCCGAAGCGGTCGCCGATCTCGTCGGCCCGCAGATACGCCGAATCGTACGTGGCGACGGTCAGGGATTCGAGTCGCTGTTCGCCACCGCCGAGTTGCCCGATCGTAACGTCGAACTCCGTCTCCAGTTCCTCGCGCCACTGCTCCAGCAGATCGATCGTCGGCACGACCACGAGTGTCGGCGTGTCGAGCGCTTCGATCGCCGCGATCCCGATGACGGTCTTGCCACTCCCGGTCGGGAGTTCGAGGACACCACGATCGTCACCCGTACGCCAGGCATCGAGGGCCTCCTCCTGATACGACCGGAGTTCGTAGGTCGAATCGAGAGCGAGTGTGGGGAGATCGAAAACGCGGTCCGCTACTGTCGCGCCCGTCGCCTCGATGGCGTCCCGGACCGCCGCGTATCGAAAGCCGGGCGCTCGCCAGGATTTCGAACGTTCGTCGCGCTCGACGTCTGCGAGGGACTCGCCTGTTTCTGCGTCCAGCCCGTCGATGCGGACCGTCCCGTCCTCGTAGGTCAACGTGACGCGAGCCACGGCTGGTTGTCAACCCGCGGTAGCCTAAAGGTTACTTCCCAACGAAGAAGTGCCGGCCTCGTCTCCCGGCTTTCTCAACCCTTTTATCCACGAACGAGCATCTATCGCATATGACTGAGACCGAGCAGGACGACGACTCAGCCGGCAGAGCCCAACCTGACGAGGAGGGTGAGCCGACCGACGAGCAGATCGCGGCCCTCCGCGAGGAGCAACTCGAAACCGTCCGGGAGGCCGACGCCGAAGCGCTCGCGGACGAACTTGCGGCCCGCCGGCTCAAGATCGAGCGCCTGGAGTCCGAACTCGCCGATCTCGAAGAGACGGTTGAGGGGAAAGACGAAGAGATCGAGGACCTGACGAGCCGACTCAAACGCAAGCAGGCCGACTTCCAGAACTACAAAAAGCGGATGAAACAGAAGCGAGAAGACGAGAAACAGCGCGCGACCGAGGATCTCGTCGAGCGGCTACTGGACGTTCGGGACAACCTCCGGCGCGCGCTCGACCAGGACGACGTCGCGGACCTTCGAGATGGCGTCAAGTCGACACTCAGCCAGTTCGAGACTGAACTCGACCGGGAGAACGTCACGTCGATCGAACCCGAACCCGGCGACGAGGTCGATCCCGAGCGCCACGAGGTACTGGTCCGGATGGACAGCCCTCAGCCAGATGGGACGATCGCCGAGGTTCACCGACCCGGCTACGAGATGGTCGGGAAGGTCATCCGGACGGCACAGGTCGCCGTCAGCGACGGGCAGAGCGGCGATGAGACGGTCAGTGAGACCACCGAATCGGACGAGTCCGAGTCAAGCGGGAAGTGAACGCCGTCAGAGACGTGTGGATCGCTACTTCATAATAAAGCCCCCGACTGCGTCCGGCTCCCGATAGCAAAACCGCAGGACGTGAGCCGCCCCCTCTCAGCCCTTTGTTCGCGCTATCTAGTAATGTTTAACCGGCAGAAGCCGGTACGTACGGACAACATGGCGAGCAACAAGATTCTCGGAATCGACCTGGGAACGACCAACTCAGCGTTCGCAGTGATGGAGGGTGGCGACCCGGAGATCATCGTCAACAGCGAAGGCGATCGGACGACGCCCTCGGTCGTGGCGTTCGACGACGGCGAGCAACTCGTCGGCAAGCCGGCGAAGAACCAGGCCGTCAAGAACCCTGATGAGACGATTCAGTCGATCAAGCGTCACATGGGCGAGGAAGACTACACCGTTTCCCTGGACGGTGAGGAGTACACGCCCGAGCAGGTCTCGGCGATGATCCTCCAGAAGATCAAACGCGACGCCGAGGAGTACCTCGGTGACGAGATCGAGAAGGCCGTCATCACCGTCCCGGCGTACTTCAACGACCGCCAGCGCCAGGCCACGAAGGACGCCGGCGAGATCGCCGGCTTCGAAGTCGACCGCATCGTCAACGAGCCGACAGCGGCCTCGATGGCCTACGGGCTCGACGACGAGTCCGACCAGACGGTGCTCGTCTACGACCTGGGTGGTGGGACGTTCGACGTCTCGATTCTCGACCTCGGTGGCGGCGTCTACGAAGTCGTCGCAACCAACGGTGACAACGACCTCGGTGGCGACGACTGGGACCGGGCGATCATCGACTGGCTGGCCGAGGATTTCGCCGAAGAGCACGGCATCGACCTCCGGGAGGACCGCCAGGCCCTCCAGCGGTTGAAGGACGCCGCCGAGGAAGCCAAGGTCGAACTCTCCTCGCGCAAGGAGACCGAGATCAACCTGCCGTTCATCACGTCGACCGACGACGGGCCGGTCCATCTGGAGACGGACATCACCCGCGCGAAGTTCGAGAGCCTGACGAGTGACCTGATCGAACGCACCGTCGAGCCGACCGAGCAGGCTCTTGAGGACGCCGACTACTCGAAGTCCGACATCGACGAGGTGCTGCTCGTGGGCGGATCGACCCGCATGCCCCAGGTTCAGGAGAAGGTCGAGGAACTCACCGGCCAGGAACCGAAGAAGAACGTCAATCCCGACGAGGCCGTCGCGCTGGGCGCGGCGATCCAGGGCGGGGTCCTCTCGGGCGACGTCGACGACATCGTCCTGCTCGACGTGACGCCCCTCAGCCTCGGTGTCGAGGTCAAGGGCGGCCTCTTCGAGCGACTCATCGAGAAGAACACGACGATCCCGACCGAGGAGTCGAAGATCTTCACCACCGCCGCGGCCAACCAGACCTCGGTCCAGATCCGCGTCTTCCAGGGCGAACGCGAGATCGCCGAGGAGAACGAACTGCTGGGAGCCTTCATGCTGCAGGGCATCCCGCCGGCCCCGGCCGGGACGCCCCAGATCGAGGTCACCTTCTCGATCGACGAGAACGGCATCGTCAACGTCTCAGCCGAGGACCAGGGCTCGGGTAACTCCGAGGAGATCACCATCGAGGGTGGCGTCGGCCTGAGCGACGAGGAGATCGAGGAGATGCAGGAGGAAGCCGAGGAACACGCCGAAGAGGACCAGCAGCGCCGCGAGCGCATCGAGGCACGCAACGAGGCCGAGAGCGCCATCCAGCGCGCCGAGACGCTGCTGGAGGAGAACGAGGATGCTGTCGACGACGACCTCCGTGAAGAGATCGAATCCGAGATCGAGGCCGTCGAGGAAGTCCTCGAAGACGACGACGCGACCACGGAGGACTACGAGGACGCCATCGAGAGCCTGACCGAAGCCCTGCAGGAGATCGGGAAACAAATGTACGACCAGGCTGGCGCGGAAGGTGCTGCAGGCGCTGGTGCGGCCGGTGCAGGTGCCGGTGGCATGGGCGGCATGGGCGGCGCTGGTCCCGCAGGCGCGGGTGGCCCCGCCGGTGGGCCGGGCGGCGCTGGCGACGAAGCTGGCGAGGAGTATGTCGACGCCGACTTCGAAGAGGTCCAAGACGAAGACGACGAAGACGAGTAACACGAGTCGAGTCGTCTTCGTCTTGGGCTCGCGAATCTCCGATTCGCGGTGTCTCGAAGTTCGAGCAGAGCGAGGACTTCGATCGACGACGAAGACGAGTAACGACCGAAAAGTCGCTTAGCCGAGACGACAGTTCGGCAACGCTACGAATTGTGACGTGATTTCTCACCGCAAATAGTAACCTCCATACGTTCCGGTCTCAAAAGATTATCCATGACGGATCTCCCGGAAATCGGACTCGGAACCTGGCAGAACGAGGACCCCGACCAGTGCGCGGAGAGTGTCGCGACAGCCCTCGAGATGGGGTATCGCCACATCGATGCGGCGGAGATATACGGTAACGAGGAGGCTGTCGGCGAGGGACTGGCACGAGCGGACGTCGACCGCGAGGAGGTTTTCCTCGCGACGAAGGTCCACGGCGAATCGACCAGTCTCTCCTACGACGGCGTGATCGAGACGGCCCACAACAGCCTCGACCGACTCGGTGTCGAATCCGTCGATCTGCTGTACGTCCACTGGCCGACCGGTGATTACGATCCCGGGGAGACGCTCTCGGCGTTCGAGGAACTCCGCGAGGCGGGCGTCACCGAGCGGATCGGCGTCTCGAACTTCGAGCCATCCACTGTCGAGCGTGCACTCGACGTCCTCGATGCGCCGCTGTTCGCGAATCAGGTCGAGATGCATCCGCTACTCCAGCAGGAAGCACTCCTGGCACACGCCGACGAACACGACTATCATCTCGTCGCATACTCGCCACTCTCCCGGGGTGATGTCTTCGATGTTCCGGAGCTTACCGAGATCGCCGAAAAACACGGCGTCAGCGAGGCCCAGGTCAGCCTGGCCTGGGTGCGGGAGAAGGGAGCCTATCCGATCCCGAAAGCGACCAGCGAGGCCCACATCCGGGACAACTTCGAGAGTCTCGAACTGGAACTCGACGACGAAGACATCGCAACGATCGACGATATCGACCGCGAAACGCGCCACATCGACTACCAGGCCGCTCCCTGGCACCAGTAGCGGTCCTGATCGTCTGTGACGCGCGCCGAACAATCCCGAGATTTGGACCGGTTTGGGGGTGGCTCGTATCGTCGTTAGCATATTCATAAACTTAAGGTGACGACCGATCCTAGGACACATATGGATACGAGAAAGGTCCAGCAACTCGGACCCTCGACGCTCGCGATGACGCTGCCGGCGGAGTGGACGACGGAGACAGATGTCGAAAAGGGTGACGAGATCTCCATTCGGATCGGGGACAAGGGGACGTTGACTGTACTGCCCGAGTCCGTCCAGTCAGGCGATACAGAGGCGACGATCTACGTCGCCGATCTCGACGCTGATGCCGTCGAGCGGGCGATCGTCGCCCAGTACGTCCTCGGGCGGCAGGTCATCCACGTCGAAGCCGACGAGGGGGCGACACTCGACAGCGCCCATATCAACGCTGTGTATAACGCCGAAACCCAGTTGATGGGGCTGGGCGTGATCGAAGAGACGCCCGAACGAATCACCGTCCGGTGTTCGGTCGATCCCGGCGACTTCTCGTTGCACAACCTCCTCGAACGGTTAGAGAGCACGGGCAGTACGATGCGAAACGAGGCGATCCGGGCACTCGCCCACGGCAACCCGGATCTGGCTCAACGGGCCCTGAACCGGGAACGACAGGCGAACAAGATCTTCGTGTTGCTCCTCCGGCTCATCTTCACTGCCCACCAGAACCCGAACGTCGCCCGCGGGATCGGTCTCGACGATGCCTTCCCGCTGATCGGCTATCGGTCGGTGGCGAAGAATCTCGAACTCGCCGCCGATAACGCCGAAGACATCGCCGACATCGCACTCGAAGCGGACGGGCACAGCCTCGACGTCGACGCGGGAACGATGGATCGGATTCGCGACATGGTCGAACAGGTCGACAAAATCTCCGAACAAGCGGTCAAGGCCGCCGTTGATCGAGACTATCCCGCTGCCATCGAGGTCCGATCGAAGTTTCGCGAGATCGACGAGATGGGGGCGGATCTCCTCGACGGACTCGAAGAGATGCCCAACGAAAAGCTGCTTGCCGTCCGGGAAGTCCTGGTCGGCCTCCAGGACACGGCGCAGTATTCGGTTCGCAACGCCGAGATCGCGACGAACCTCGCACTCAACGAGGAATCCGAGCACATCACCCTCGAGTGATGGAGCTGAACAGGCGATGAGGACCTGGCCATCGATCACCCTCACGGAAGCAGATTCGGATTCCGCTGGCACTGTTGGTGCATCAGAGTCAAAGGTGGCCTTTGACGTCGGGGACCCCCTTAGGAACATGACTCACTGCGAATGAGGCTCGCTGCCGATTCGATCGGCCCGAGCGCTGGAAACACTTGCAAACACAAACCGGACCCCACCGGTGTCGCCTGGTTCCGCGTGAACCGACCAGCCATGGGATTCGGCCATCGTTCGGACGATAGAGAGCCCAAGACCGGTCCCCTCGTCGCTTGTCGTATACCCATATTCGAAGATCTTGTCGGTCGCTGATTGATCGATCCCTGGACCGTCATCAGCAACGAAGAACCCGTCGTCGATCGATCCGATCGTGACCGTCACATCGTCGGGCCCGTGTTCGACGCTGTTCCGAAAGAGGTTCTCGAGGATGGAGCGAAGTTTGCTCCGGTCTGCCTGTACCGTGGTGTCTTCGGCGACCGTCAACGATGCGGATCTCGTATCGACGGTTTGCCAGGCGTCGCTGGCGACGGCTGCAAGCGAGAGTGACTCGGCGTCCTCGATAGTTTTGCCCTCGCGGGCGATGGTCAGCAGGTCAGAAAGGATATCCTCCATCCGCTCGAGTGAGGCTTGCGTGGTATCGACCGCGTCAAGCACCGTGTGACGGTCCTCGGATTCGATCTCGCTGGGTCCGAGACACGTCCGGATCCGTTCAGTATTGCCGAGAGCCACCTGAATCGGGTTTCGAAGATCGTGAGAGATCGTGCTTGCAACCTGATCGAGGCGTTCGTTCTGGGCCTGGAGTTGATTTCGGGAGCGTTCCAGTTCAGTCACGTCCCGAAGCACCACCGAGTACCAGTTCGCGTGTGCCTGGCTCTGTCCGCCGACCTGTGAGACGTTCACCGAATAATGACGCGTCCTGTCGTTTGTCGTCATCGAAATTTCGGTCGTCGTTTCCGCCTCGTCTTCAGGAAAAACTAATGACTCACCGAGTGCCGGAAAGACGGCGTCGAATGGCTGGCCAACGCCGCTCTCGACGGCCGGAACCAGACGTTTCGCTGCCTGATTATAATCAACCAGGCACCGATCGGCCTCGAGGACAAACACGGGATCCTGCAGCTCCTCGACGACTGCGTTCCGAGCGACTGGCTGGATGTCGAACAGCCGAAAGCGGAACAGCGCAAACGTCATGAAGAGACTGAACGGTAACAATCCGTACGTCGAGTGGTTGAGCTGTGTCGCTGGGAAGAGACCGAGTTTCCCGCTGATCGTGAACAGCGGTATCGAGAGCGCACCGAGAACGAGCAACACGAGTGGATACCCGCTGTCTCTGGGTGTGGAGAGGAGATACCGCACTAGTGCAGTCATCGCCGCCCCGGCGAGGACAACGATGACCAGGAGCGCCGAGAGATACACGAGTCCTGGTTCGACGGTCACGTACTGAAACGGCTCAGCGATGACAACCCGCTGTTCGTAGAACAACTCCGAGAAGGGACTGACGAACGATGGGGTCAGGGCGTTGATGATGAGATAGCCCAACCCGGCCCTGGCTAACCAGTGGCGATGAAAGTCGCTGCCCGAATACAGTGACGCGAACACGATCCACGCCATGAACGAACCCATTGCGGTTTTCTCGGCGAACGTCCGGACGATCCACTGTATCTCCGGATCGGCGACGACGAACATCACAAATTGAAATATTGCCCAGACGAATCCGAGAAACAGTGAGAAGGCAAACCACCGCGAACCGCGAACGTCGTCGTGATGCGCGAAAACCCAATATGCCAGCGAGGCCTGGACTGGGACCGTGACAACGAGAACGAGGACGTACGTTGCCCAGACCAGCGCCATATCGTCTAGTTGCCAAAGTCCGGTATTAATCGCTGCCCATCTGTTCTCAGAAATGAGAACAAGGTGCGATTGGACGTAGCGGAAACGGCTTCCTACTGGCGGGTCAGTCGTCGGCAGCCGGGGGCGACGCGAGCTCCCGATCGGCCCGTGGCCCCTCAAAGTCGATTCCGGGCAACAGATCACGCAGGTACCGACCGGTGTAGGAGCCCTCCGTCCGTGCCACTGATTCCGGCGTCCCGGTCGCGACGACCGCCCCGCCGTTCTCGCCACCCTCGGGACCGAGGTCGATGATCCGGTCCGCGTTCTTCACGAGGTCGAGTTCGTGTTCGATCACGACGACCGTGTTCCCGTCGTCCGTGAGTCGGTGGAGTACGTCGATCAACTTGCGCTCGTCCGCTGGGTGGAGTCCGGTCGTCGGTTCGTCGAGGAGATACAGCGTCTCGCCGGAATCCTTCTTGCCGAGTTCCTCGGCGAGTTTCACGCGCTGTGCCTCCCCACCCGACAGCGTCGTCGATGGCTGGCCGAGTTTCATGTATCCCAGCCCGACATCGCTGAGGAATTCGAGTCGACGACGAATCCCGGGATGACTCTCGAAGAACTCGTGGGCCTCCGCGACGGTCATCTCGAGGACGTCCGCGATGGTCTTGCCCTTGTAGGTGACGTCCAGCGTCTCGGCGTTGTAGCGGTCGCCGCCACACTCCTCGCAGGGCACTTCGACGTTGCTGAGGAAGTTCATGTCGATGGTGACGGTTCCCTGTCCGCCACAGGCCTCACACCGGCCGCCTTTGACGTTGAAGGAAAATCGGCCCTTTTTGTAGCCGCGCTGAGTGGCGAGTTTGGTCTCGGCGAACAGTTCCCGAATGTGATCAAAGACGTCCGTGTAGGTCGCCGGGTTCGATCGCGGGGTGCGTCCGATCGGCGACTGGTCGATCAGCCGGACAGTCTCGATCCCCTCGATGCCCTCGATCGCGTCGTGCTCGCCCGGATTCACGCTCGTGTTGTCGTTCATCTCACGAGCGAGCCCCTTATAAAGGACATCGTGCATGAGTGTCGACTTCCCCGATCCCGAGACGCCGGTGATCGCGGTGAACGTCCCAAGTGGGATGTCAACGTCGAGGTCCGCCAGGTTGTGCTGGCGCGCACCCTTGATCGTCAGTGTGCCATCGGGGTCACGGCGGTCGTCGGGCACCGGGATCGACCGCTCACCGGCCAGATAGTCGCCAGTGATCGACTCCTCGCTGTCCAGCACGTCCTCGACGGGCCCATTGACGACGATTTCGCCGCCGCGATTACCCGGTCCCGGACCCATGTCGACGATATTGTCCGCTCGCCGCATCGTTTCGGTGTCGTGTTCGACGACCAGCAGGGTGTTTCCGAGATCTCGGAGTTCCGCCAAAGTGTTCAGCAGGCGGTCGTTGTCCCGCTGGTGAAGCCCGATCGACGGCTCGTCGAGGACGTACAGCACGCCGACAAGTCCGGACCCGATCTGGGTCGCGAGCCGAATGCGCTGGCTCTCGCCGCCGGAAAGCGTCGAGGCTTCCCGATCGAGAGTGAGGTACTCCAGGCCGACCTCCTGCATGAATCCGAGCCGGGCCCGGATCTCCTTTAAGATCTCCGTGGCGATCATGGCGTCTCGCTCGCTCATCCCGTCTTCCATACCCTCGAAGTGTTCGAGGGCGTCGCCGATCGACAGTTCGTTGACGTCGGTGATCGACGTGCCGTCGACGAGCACCGCTCGCGATTCGGCCTTCAGTCGCGTGCCCTCGCAGTTCGGGCACGTCGTCGTGGCCATGAACTCCTCGATGTGCTCGCGGGCACGATCGGAATCAGTCTCGACGTGGCGGCGTTCGAGGTTCGGGATCACGCCCTCGAAGCGCTCGGTCTTCTCGCGGGTGCCGTTCTTGGTCTGCCACTGGAAGTGGACGACGTCGTCGGTCCCATAGAGAAACTGCCGCTGGATCGATTCCGGCAGCTCCTCGAACGGTGTCTCCAGACTGACGCCGAAGTGCTCGGCGACGTTGTCGAGCTGTCGTGAGTAGTACGTCCGGTTGTAGCTCCAGGGTTCGAAAACGTGCTTGAGCGGTTTCGATGGGTCGGTGATAACGAGGTCCTCGCTGACCTCCTTGGTCTCACCCAGCCCTTCACACGCCGGACAAGCACCGTGTGGCGAATTGAACGAGAACGATCGGGTCTCGGTCTCGCTGATGTCGATCCCACAGTGAGTGCACGCCAGGTCTTCGGAGAACTCGACGACGAGGCGGTCGGCGGCGGTGTCGTGACTCTCGTCCTCGGCCAGATCGCCCGTCGATCGAGCGGTCGCACCGCCCAGTTCCGCATCTTCGGGCGGGTCGGGCACGATCACTTTGAGAATCCCGTCGGCCGCCGTCAGTGCCGTTTCGACGGAGTCGGTGATCCGCGAGCGAGCGTCAGGGGCGACCGTCACGCGGTCGACGATCACGTCGATCGTGTGATCGTAGTTCTCGTCGAGATCGGGCCGATCCAGCGTCAGATCGTGTTCCTCGCCGTCGACCTCGACACGGCTGTACCCCTCACCGACGAGGTCGTCGAAGCGATCCTCGAAGGCCCCCTTCTGGTCACGGACGATCGGCGCGGCGATCTTGAGTTTCGTGCCCTCCGGAAGCTCCAGGATCCGTGAAACCATGTTTTCGGCGCTCTGCTCGCCGACCTCGCGCCCACACTCGGGACAGTGTGGTGTGCCGACGCGGGCGTACAGCAGGCGGAGGTAGTCATGGAGTTCCGTGACCGTCCCGACCGTCGAACGAGGGTTGTTGGCGGCGTTCTTCTGGTCGATCGAGATCGCGGGCGAGAGCCCTTCGACCGATTCGACCTGTGGCTTGTCCATCTGCCCGAGGAAGTTCCGCGCGTAGGCCGACAGCGATTCGATGTATCGGCGCTGGCCTTCAGCATAGATCGTCTCGAAAGCCAGAGATGATTTGCCCGATCCCGAGAGACCGGTGACGACCGTCAGTTCCTCGCGTGGAATCGTACAGTCGACGTCCTTGAGGTTGTGCTGTTCGGCCCCGCGGACCTCGATGACGTCCTTGCTCATTCGGTATAGTCCACGGGTTGGACCAGTGAAACCCTGTCGGTACGTGCGACCTTCGCTGAATTGCCACTGGTTGTACCAAATTGATTGGGTACGACCATTATATCAATCCCAGGACAATTCCTTGTGTAGCATGACAGACCTAACCACCATTTCGCTGTGGGCAGGCACGGCAGGAATGTTCCTGGGAATGCTGTACTTCATCGCGACAGGATGGAACGTACGGGATTCCCGGCGAAAGAAATTCTACGTCGTGACGACGTTCATCGCGGCGATCGCCTTCGTCAACTACCTGGCGATGGCAACAGGCTTCGGTAAGCTGCCGATCGAAGTCATCGAAAACATCCTCGGCACGGAGTTCGGCAGCGGTGTCCCCGAGGAGATCTACTGGCCGCGATACACCGACTGGATCCTGACAACGCCGCTGTTGCTGTACGACATCGCGTTGCTCGCGGGCGCTGACCGCAACACGATCAGTACACTTGTCGGACTCGACGTGTTGATGATCCTGACCGGCGTCGTCGCGACGCTGACGTTCACCGGCGGGGCCGGGATGGAAGTCGAGGGCGCTCGCATCCTCTGGTGGGGCGTCTCCACCGGCTTCCTCCTGGTGTTACTGTACTTCCTGTTCTCGACGCTGACGGCAAAAGCCAACGAGCTGTCGGCTGACACTCAGCGTACGTTCAAACTTCTGCGCAACATGATCGCAGTCCTCTGGCTGCTCTACCCGGTCTGGTGGATCATCGGCACCGAAGGACTCGGCGCTATCGGGATCGGCCCGGAGACCGCCGGCTTCGCCGTGCTTGACGTCACCGCGAAGGTGATCTTCGGGATCATCTTGCTGCGGAGCCACGACGTCCTCGACGAGGCCGCGCCGTCGGCAAGCTGAGCAGCACAGTGCCGGAAGTCCCAGTCGAATTTCGAACTTTTTTCAAGGTTGCAGTCGCCGAGAAGTCACGCAACTTCGTCCGCGAGCGATCACTCACTCCGCACGCTCGACGGTCGTGTCGAGTACGTCCGACACGGTCGGGATCGCGTCGCGTTCCACGACCCAGCCGAGCAGGACCAGCCCCTGGACGAGAAAGGCGTTTGTGACGAGGAAAAACAGCGCCTCCTCGATCGGCAGTCCGAGAATCGTGAACCCCGTTGTTTGCGTCGCCGAGAACGTCCACAGCTCGAGGCCGATCGCCAGCCGATCGACGATCCAGAGGTACGCCGTCGGCGTCACAAGCGCGATAGCGACTGTTCGACGTCGTCGGAGCAGGACTGGCCAGCCGAACCCCCACTGGAGGGCGAGAACGGGTGCTGCCCACACCAGGATCGCGCCCAGATACGTCCCGGCCGGGATCGAGAGCAGGGCAAGTCCGACAACACCGATCGCTCCACCGGCAAGAACGCCGACGATCCGCTGTCTCCAGGAGACAGATCCGCTCCCGTCGGGCGTATCGACGAGCGTGGTCCACAAGCCAGTCAGTACCGTCTGGGCGACGATGAACAGCAACTCCTCGTAGGGGACGACACCGAGGCGGCCGACCAGCGTCGAGCCGTAGTCCCAGATGCCAAGTCGGATCAACTGACCGTCCCACGGGAACGTATAGACCAGCGCGACACCCGCGAGCAGGACGGTCCCGGAAACCTGGAACGGCTGAAAGCGCCGGCGTACCCCGAGCAGTATGGTCAGGATCGCGACCGGGACGACCACGAAGACGATCACGAACGGAAGGTAGGCGATCGGTGTCATCGCGAGTGCCCCATCCGATGACCGACCATACCGGTACTTGTCTTCCTGGGGGCAGTAGCCGGTCCTGGAAGGTTCGGGGGCTCGATTCTCATGAGCAGTCTCTCATTGTACGTATGCCAGCCGGCTGAAGTCGATACCTATTCTGTTGGGGTACCGACCGGATCGAACGGCTACCGTGCCATCGATTACCGGTCAGGAGTCGAAAAAAGCCCGGACGAGTTTCTTTTCGGCCGCCCGGAGATGCTGGTAATACGTTGAGGGAACGACTCCCATCGAGTCGGCGAGTTCCTCACCCTCGCTCTCACGTGGCCACTCGAAGAACCCGCTCACGTAGGCTTTTTCGAGGGCAGTCAACTGCCGGTCGGTCAGTTCGGACTCGACAGCACTCCGAAACGCCTGGGGTGTCTCGCCCGGGTCGTCGGATTCAGTGTAGGAGACCAGCGTCGCTGTCTCGTAGGTCGACCGGAGTTCCTCGACGATCGCCCGACCGTTCTGTTCGGTCGCGACTTGAAAGGCGAGTTCGATCCCGTCGTCGACGGTAATATCCTGGATGTCGCCGCCGTATCCGGACAGGATCCTGACGAAGGGCGTCCCGTCGGTCGTGATTTCGATCACACAATCGTCGTCCGTCCGTGAGAGGACGGTCACGGCAGAGATCCGCTCGTCCCGCTCGGCCGCCGCGCGGATTCTGGACTCGTCGTCCGCGTCGATATGGAACAGAAACCGCACCCGCCCGTCGTCGGTCGCCTGCGCACCACGGTACGCGAGGGCACCATCGAGTCGCCCGGCGAGGGTAGCCAAAAGGAGATCCGGCCCGTGCAACGAGACCGTGATTTCGACGGTGGCATCGGTGGTCACGGTCCACTTGCTCAGAACGGCGTTGACGGCTGATCCGATCGCCCGACCGAGAGCAGCGAGTATCGTCCGTTCGGTTTCGTCGAAGGCGTCCGGATCGCGGTCGTAGACGACGAGGACCCCGTAGGTCGTCTCTCGATAAACCAGCGGGATCACCACTCCAGAACCAGTCAGTCCGTCCCCGTCCGAAACCGTCGATCCGTCCACTCCACCGACGGGGGATTCCAGGTCAGCGTCCTCGAACCGTCGGACCTCCCCCCGGCCCACGGCCGTCGCGACCACGTCGATGGCAGATCCGGCCGCCGCGTCAGTGAGATCGAGCGTGACGGACTCGGTGTCCGTGTGGCTGTCTTCGGTGATCGTGATCGTCTCGGATGGCGGGTCGTACTCCCCAATCCACGCACGATCGAATTCGTCGCCGGCCCCGACCCGTTCGACAGTCATTCTGTCGATATCCGCTCGCGAATCGGCCCTGACCAGAATCTCAGTCACGTCGCCGACGAGCCCCTCGACGCGCTCCAGCAGCCGCCGTAAGGTCTCCCGCTCACGTTTGATCGCCGCCTCAGCCTCCTTGCGCTCGGTGATGTCCTGCTGGAACCCCACGAAGTTAGTCACCGTTCCGTCGTCGTCCCGGATCGGCGAGATCTCGAGGTTGTTCCAGAAGGTCGAGCCATCGGCACGGTAGTTCCGCAACTCGACTGCAGCCGCTTGCTCGTCCATCACGGCTTCCCGGAGTTCCAGGGTGGTCTCGGCGTCGGTCCCTTCGCCCTGGAGGAACCGACAGTTGACCCCGATCGCGTCCTCCTTCTCGTAGCCCGTCATCTCCACGAAGGAGTCGTTGACGTAGATCAGTGGCTTGTCGGGTGCCGTCGCGTCCGCGATCGTGATCCCGACCGGCGCTTCGTCGAGGGCACGCTCCTTCAGGCGCTGTTGTTCGGTCGCCGTGCGGTCGCTGATCGGCATCCGTACCTGTCGGTCCCTACGATCGGGTTCGGGGACCGCGTCGTCGATGGCTTCGACCACGAGACCGAGGGCGTCATCACTCGTCTGGGGGACATAGGCCGTCGCATCGGCGGCCACTGCCCGACGAGCGATGGCCCCCGTCGAAACGCTCGGGATGACGACGACCGGCAATCCCGGTCGATCCTGACGGATCGCCTCTAAGAGCGCCAGTCCGTCGAATCCCGACTCGGTGTGGTCCGTGACAACGCAGTCTGCCTCGTCGGCTTCGACCCGTTCGACTGCCGTACGGAAGTCGGTCGACGATTCGACGACGACGTTGTCCGCCATCTCCCGGAGCCCGTCCGTCGAGACCGGCGACGCCCCTGGATCGTCCCCAACCCGGAGTATTCGCCGACCGTCCCCTGAACTGCTCATGGCCACTGTGTTGGCAGACGATTACCGTAAAGCTGGGGCTCGAATCGACTGATACCCGGCTGGTCGGCCGGAGCTCAACCGAGGAACCGCGCTTTGACCCCACGCTCGCGCTCGTCCTCGATGACGGCTTCGGCGGCGTGTTCGCCACTGATGATCGTCATCGGCACGCCGATCCCCGGCGAGGTGAACCCACCGACGTAATACAGTCCGTCGACCTGCTTGGCTCGATGTGAGGGACGCATCGGCCCGGTCTGGAACAATGTGTGTGCCAGCCCCAGGGCGGTCCCCTTGGGATAATGCAGGCGCTCGGTGAAATCGTCGACGCACATCGATGCCGCCGTGACGATCCGATCCCGGAGGTCGACGCCGATGTTCGTGGCGAGGTCATCGAGAACCCAGTCCCGATATTCCTGGCGTCGCTCGTCGCTGTCTTCCAGCCCCGCCGCGATCGGAATGAGGACGACCACTGCATGGTGGTCCTCGGGAGCGACACCGTCGTCAGTGATCGAAGGGACCGAAAGGTAATACGCCGGATCGTCCGGCCAGCCGGGTTCCTCGAAGATCGACGCGAAGTGTGGACCCCAGTCGTCGGGAAACACCAGCGAGTGGTGTTCGAGCGGGCCAACGTCGCCTTCGACGCCGAAGTACCAAAGCAGCGCCGAGGGTGCGTAGGTCTGGTCGTCCCAGTGGTCGAGATCGTGATCGCGCTTTCCGGGGGAGAGCAACTCGCGCTCGACGTGAGCCGGCGGTGCGTTGGCAACGACCCGGTCGGCCCGGCGGCGACCCTCGCTTGTCTGGAGGGCGAGTCCAGTCGTAGTCTCCTGGAGATCAGTCACCTCGACGCCGGTCCGGTAGGTGACACCCAGTTCCTCGCCGAGTTCGGCCAGCCCCTCGACGAGGCTGTACATCCCACCCTCGGGATAGTAGACGCCCATGTTGTAATCGACGTGAGACATCAGGTTGTACAGCGCCGGCGTGTTGTGTGGCGAGCCGCCCAGAAAGACAAGCGTGTACTGCAGCAGTTGCTGGAGCTTCGGGTTGTCGAAGTACGTCTCGACGTGGCCCTGCATCGATCCGAGCATCGTCAGCCCCGGACCGGCGGCGACGACGTCCCGATCGAGCAGGTCGCGAAAACGGGATCGATCCTCGTAGACGAAGTGTTCCATCCCCACGTCGTAGGTGTGTTCGGCCTCCGCAAGGTACTCTTCGAAGGCCTCACCGCCGCCCGCCTCGTAGGCGGCGAAGATACGCTTGATCTGGTTGCGATCCGGGGTGACGGTCACCCAGTCACAGGGTGCATCGACATCCTCGTCGTAGGGCGTGCCCGCACCCGGGACCGGTTCACTGTCGCGGAAGAACACACGGTACTGCGGGTCGAGTTTCTGCAGTGTGTAATACTCCTCGGGCACGCGGTCGAACTGATCGAAAAAGCGTTCGAAGACGTCGGGCATCAGATACCACGAGGGACCAGTGTCGAAGCGGAAGCCATCGGTTTCGAGCAGGTTCGCGGCTCCCCCAAGGCGGGGCTGCTTTTCGAGGACGGTCACGTCCGCGCCGGCGTCAGCGAGGAAGGCGGCGGCGGAGAGTCCACCGATCCCGCCACCGATGACGTCGACCGACCGGCCGGCGAGTGACCCGGCTGCATTTCCTGTCATGGCACGTACCAGATGCCGCGCTCGCGGTCCATAAATGAACCGACGACCACGTGCGGGAGCGCGATGATACTGATCGAGATGCTCCAGAAGGCGACTGCACCTGGAAGTAGGGGCGCGCCCCCCAGCGGGTCCCTCGCGACGACCAGGATCGTCCCGACGACGCCGGCCGTCGCGATCGACCCGGCGATCAACACGCCCCAGGCAGTCAGCGCGATCACGCGTGGGTCGTCACTCTCGAGAAACGGCGTGAGGACGCCACCTTGCTCGGGAACGTCGTCCTCGATCGCGACGTGTCGCCCGATCTGGCGCATGGAGTACCACAGCGGGAAGTACAGCCCGACGGCGACGACCACCGGGACGACGGCGAAGAAGGCGATCAATACCGCTGTTTCCCCCGCGTCGACGAGCCAGGATCGTGTCCCGTCCCGGCGAACGTATCCGAGCCCGACGTGGGCGACGGCGAATGTCGCGAACGTGATCCCGATCAGTGGGCGTGTGACGCTGAAGTACTGCGTAAACGGTTCGAGCCCGCCGGGCTGGAAGATGTTCACCATGTATGCGCTGAACATCTCGAAGGTCCCCGGCCAGGCGACGATCGGGACTGCCATGACGACACCGCCCCGGACCAGTGCGGCGAGGTGTCGTTGAACGGGCGTCCGGAGATGGCCGCTGCCGATCTCGGCGTCCATGACGTGGAGGCCGCCGTAGCCGCCCTTGAGAACGGCAACCAGAATCGCGAGGGCGAGACCCGCGACCGGCGCAAGGGCGAACAGGCCGATGAACCCCGCGACGAGGCCGAGGTACGCGACGACGTAGCGCCACTGGAAGGTGAGTCCGCGTTGGCGGATGTTGTTGAAGTGTTCGTACCCGCCGTGTGGCAGGTTCAGAGCGACCATGCCGAACAGGTAGATCGCCGCCTGTAGCGTGAGGCCGAAGTCGATACCGAGTGCCCGGAGCACGAGGAAGCCGACGGCGAGGCCCGCAAGCGTCGTCCGCGACGCTTCGATCGGTCGGTTTCCCGGCCAGGCCGGACGGATGTCCGCTATAGACCACTGGAGATTCCGCAGTGACATGCGAGACGGTAGGTCCCACGTCGGAGTCAAATACTACCCCAACCAGTTTGGTAGGCAACTGGGCCGGCGAAACGGTCGCGTCACTTTCGCCCTGGGTGGCGTACATTTATCTCGCCGGGAGCCGACGTGGCGGGGCATGGGGATCGAACAGTTGTCGTGTCCGACCTGCGGGGCGACCGTCAAGATGGGGCTGCCCCGGAGTGCGACCGTCCAGTCCGTCACCACGGAGGCCCGCGAGGAACCCGACAACGACCGGGCGAAAGTTCGGCCCAACGCGTGTCCCAACGGCCACGAGTGTTACGTCATGTTCCGGTTCTAGACGGCCGTCATGTTCCGGTTCTAGACGGTATCCATCGCTGCGCCGCTCAGACGCGTTCGGGCAGCCACCCGCCCGAGACCTCGACGTTCGCCCCCGAGATGTAGTCGCTGTCGGGGTCCAGAAAGAACAGCACGGCCTGGATCAGATCCTCGAAGGCTGCGGGGCGATCGCGGGGAAGCTCGTCCGGGAACTCCGCGGAGTTCTCGACGACGTACGGCGAGACCGCGTTGACGGTGATCCCATCGTCGCTGGTGTCTGCCGCGAGCATCCGCGTGAACATCAGAACGCCCGCTTTCGCCACGAAATACGGGAAGTTCTTCGGGCTGACCAGTCCCTTCTCGCTGGAAGCATAGCCAATATTGACGATCCGCCCGTCGCCCGCCTCACGCATCGCAGGAAGCGCCCGCTTCGAACACAGATACGTCGCGTCGAGATTGGTCTCCATCACGGTCTGCCAGGTGGCATAGTCGAGTTCGTCCCACCGCTCCGGTGCGAACGCGCCGACGTTGTTGATCAATATGTCGACAGTCCCAAGTTCGTCCTCGACGGTGTCGAACAGCCCGTCGACGCTGTCCGGGTCAGTCACGTCCGCCTGGACGGTCAGTGCTTCGACGCCCGCCTCGCGGGCGGCCTCCGCGACTACCTCGGCTTCCTCGGGGCTGGTCCGGTACTGCACGGCCACGTCCGCCCCGCAGTCGGCGAGCGCGAGCAGCACCTCGCGCCCGACGCCGCGGGCGCTGCCGGTCACGAGCGCGGTCTGACCGTCGAGGGTCGGCGAGAGCATATTCCGGTTACGGGGGCCGACCACTAAATGGTCAGGACAGCGGGGTAGATTTATTGACGGGCCGGGAGACGCCCCCTTCATGGAGTACGACATCGAACACAGACCCTCCTACGCGTTGCTCTCGGTCGACCTCGACCAGAGCGAAGAGTTACAGGCGGAAGCCGGCGCGATGGTGAGTCACACCGACGGGATCGAGATCGAGACGGGGGCCCAGGGCGGAATCGTCGACTCGCTGAAACGCACGGCCTTCGGGGGCGAGTCATTCTTCATGAACACCTTCAGCGCCGACCGGCCGGGCCACGTCACGCTCGCCCCACCCCTGCCGGGCGACGTGATCGGCAAGGAACTCGCGGACGAACGCCTGCTCGTCCAGTCGGGGTCGTTCCTGGCCGCCGAGACGGGGATCGACATCGACACGAAGTTCGGCGGCGGGCGGACGTTCTTCGGCGGGGAAGGACTCTTCCTGCTCGAACTGTCGGGGACCGGCCAGACGTTCCTCTCGAGTTACGGTGCGATCGAACGGGTCGACCTCGACCCCGGCGAGACCTACACGGTCGACACCGGCCACATTGTGGCCTTCGAAGGCACGACTAACTTTGACGTCAAGAAAGTCGGCGGACTCAAGTCCACGCTGTTCAGCGGCGAGGGCCTCGTCTGTGAGTTCAGCGGCGAGGGGTCAGTCTGGATCCAGACCAGAAGTACCGACGCGTTCCTGTCGTGGCTGATCCCGAACCTGCCCGCTGGCGACGGCGGGGATCACGACGAGGGGTTCAGTATCAACTTCTGATCGGCGCTCACTCGAAGACAGCGATCGATCCGCGGTGATTCTTCCCGTGCCGGTTGAGGACGGCCGTTTCGCCGTCTCCCGCCAGGGCCACGGTGTGATCCAGGGGCTGCCCGCTCTTGGCTGCCGGCGAAAGTGTTGTCTGCCGTGCCCAGACACCCTCGGAATGGGCAAACACGGACGCCGAATCCGGGGACGTGTCGGTCGAACCTTCCGGCGTCGTGATACCCACGATGGCACTCGACCCGGCCGCCGAGACCGCGATCGATCGTCCGAAGTCCCGATACGGCACGGAATCCCCAGCCACGAGTTTCGGCCGTGGCGTCCACGAACCTCCGCTGCGCTCGAAGACGTAGACGGACCCCCAGAATAGTGTCTCCGATCCGCCCCGGTGGATTATCACGCGCTCGCCTGGTGCTCCAACGAGCGCGAGCGAGCCATCGTCGGTCAGCGCGACGGCGGTCCCCAGATTGTTCGACCGCCCGGGCTGTGGAACGAATCGTGCCGTCCGGGACCACGTCTCGCCGGAGTGTTCGAAGACGTACGCCGCACCCGGATGCCGGTCGCACCCCACGTCACAGAACGGTTCGAATATCTCCGGGCGACCGGACTTGGAGGCGACTGTCGCCGATCCGGTGATCCCCCTGGAACTGGTACTGGTATATGGCGCACCGACGATGATCGTCGCTCCGTCGCTCGATACGGCCGTGGCGTGCCCGAAGCGGTGGCTGTCTTCGGCCGTCAGCTCCGCCGACTCGCGCCACTCACCGTTCGATCGCTCGTAGACGTACGCCGAACCCGGGTATTCGAGTGGGGCTCCGATGACGGCAGTACGTCCGTCCGCCGCGAGCGCCACGCTAGCCCCGAAGCGTTCGGATCGGTTGACGTTCTCGGGCCGTACCTCCGCGGTGCGGGACCACGATCCATCGTGACGCTCGAAAACATATGCGGTTCCACGCACCCGGTCGCTCATCGTTTCGACGCCATGGGTGCCCACGAGAACCGTCGATCCGTCGCGGGAGACGTCGACGCAATAACTGCCGGCCGGGTCGCCGTCGTCGGGGGCCGGTAGTGTCCTCAGGGACCACGAGCCATCCGCCCGCTCGAAGACGAACGCCGCCGTCGGATCGTCGGTCTTCCGCGGTTCGGACCGCCGCGCACCGACGGCCACTGTCGATCCGTCACCGGACGACCCGATCGATTCCGCGAACCCAACTCGATCCCTCCCGCCACCGGGCGTCAGTGTCGCCCCCCGTGACCAGGACCGAACACCCGGTGCGACGACGTTCGAACACCCGCTAATGGCCGTGATACCCCCGATCCCGGCTAGTTTGAGGGCCCCGCGGCGGCTGATATCCATGGCCGATGATACAAATCACAGATAGATAACGGTTGGTGGAAACCGTCAGGGGTGTGACCCCCGGTTGATGCGACCCCACAGGTCGCGTGAAGCTGGGAGCAGAGCCCGCTGTCAGTCACAGCGCGTTCTCGACGGCGCTCGCCACTTTGCGGGCTTTCTCGGCGAGTGCCTCGGGAACGTCGCCGGCCTCGACGGCCGCGTCGAGTTCGTCGTCGTCGACCCGCTCGACCGTCCCGTCAGTGTGCTTGACCACGTCGACGTGGAGATCGACGTACCGGATTTCGTTCGGGAACACCTCCACGGGCGTACAGACGTTGACGTAGGTCCCGCGCTTTTGCCCGTCTTCGCTCCGGTAGACTGTCGGATACCACCACTTGCCCTCGGTGAACTTCGTGACGGCGACGTCGCCACCCCGGCGCTTTGTGCCCAGGGCATCGTAGGTCCCGCCGGGCGACATCTCGCGCTCGACGCGGATGGTGCCGTCCGGGTCGCGTTCGGTCACGTCGCCGCGGCCGAGGCTGACCGTCCGCCCGTCGGGCTTGCCGTGAGCGATGGCGACCCGGTCTCCCGCCTGTGGCCCGAACTGCCGCGTCACGACGTCGAACGGGAACTCACCGTCGAGGTCCGGCGCGAGGTCCTCGACGAAGTCGACGGCGGCGCTCGCGCGCTCGTCGCCCGCCTTGATCCGGTGGTGGCCCGGCATGGTCGGCGTCACTTCCCGGCGATCCTCGTCGAGAGCGAAGCGGGATTCACGGCCAAAGAGTACCCACTGTGTCCCGCGACCGTCGACGATCCGACCGGTCGTCGTGGTCTCGTCGTGGGCTGAGAGTGCGTCGTCAATCGACGCTGCTCGGTCGATCAGCGGTTCGAGCTCGGCCTCTAAGATCGCGAAGTCGGCGTCGTCGGCGTCCCGCCCCCATGAGACCCGCCAGCCGTCGGGGACGTCCACCGAGAGCACGTCGAGGAGGTCCGGCCCCGCGGCTTCGGTCGACGCTTCCCGGACGAGCGTGGCCAGATCACCGCGGACCGACACGTTTGTGTCGAGTTCCGGCCGATCCGTGCTCCAGGGGGCCGCGGGTTCGGCGACCTGGACACGGAGTCTGTCGTCGGTTTCGACGTGTGCGCTGGTCGCGTTGAAGGGGAGAAAGCCCTCGGTATCACCCAGATCGACCACAGCGCCGCTTCCCAGTGTCTCGGTGACGACGCCGTCGAAGATCGCCCCCTGCGGCGTCGGATCCCTCCAGCACAGCGTGTCGATAGCCACGTCGAGGGTATCACGCACCCGTTCGACACCGGCTTGCGTTCCGACGATCGAAACACCCAGTCGTTGCTCGTCAGTTTCGATCGTCACGCTGGCTGGTTCCTCGGCGAACGTGGTCTCGAAACGTCGTTGGATCGGTGTCGAGGCCTGGACGACATCGACGTCGTCCGCCCGAACCAGCCGCTGCGTTATCGCTGTGGCGTAGATACCCCGAACCTGCACGCCGATCGACTCACCATCGGTCATGGTATCGAATACCCTCCACTCGATAAATGATGGTTGTGGGCTTGCACCCACTCCAGAGCCGATACTCGCCGCTTGCGAACGGCTCGTCCCGAACTATCGAGTCGCGGACGATGCTGATCCATGCGGGAGAACAGGACGGTCCGGTTTGAAAACGTCGCGGTACGTGAGTGCGCGCCAGTCAGGCGACCAGGTTCAAGACAAGTACCAGGACGCCAAAGAGCGCGCCGAACGCCACGATCGTCTTGGGATCGATCCGAATCGCGTTGCGGTCCTCGGCGTCGAAATACCTGACGAGACCGGCACTCGACATCAGCCCGCCGCTATCGCTACTACTCATACCCAGACGTGAGTCATCAGCGTGCCTAAGCCTTTCGGCCTCGGGCTCACATCGTTAAACCGCCGCAGTGAAAACGCTTATTTCGCCGCCTCGGCAACGTACAGTGGATATCATGACCGTCACCCTGATGGACTTTCATGCCGACTGGTGTGGGCCGTGTAAGACACAGGAGCCTATTCTGGAGGATCTAGAGGACGACTGGCCGGAGGTCGACTTCGAGCGCATCGACGTCGAGGAAAAACAGGATATCGCCAACGAGTATCAGGTCCGGTCGTTGCCAACCCTGATCATCGAGAACGACGACGGCGTCGTCGAACGGTTCATCGGCGTCACGCAGGGCGACGACATCGAGACCGCACTGGAAGAAGCGTCGGCTTGATTTCTGCCGGGCATCCGACTCCAGCTTTCACTCGAAGCGGACGCCGACGTCGTGGAGTTCGTCGTTATGCATCGCCAGATTGATCAAAAGCGGCGTCAGCGATTCGACTTCCGCGGCATTGTCGATCGAACCTGCTCGTAGCGCGCGGATCCCGTCGATCCCGTCTGCGAGGAGTTCGACGCGGTCGACGGCGTCTTCGTCGTCGCCGACCAGAATAGCGTCAAGTGACAGGTCGATGCCGAGGTTTGCAAGCTCATCGGCCGCGAGATTGTGAAACGCGCCGACGACTGGCACGTCGTCGGGTGCTGCATCCGCAGCCAGCGCCGTGACGCTGCCGGCCCCAGGTCGGTTGTAATGCATGCCACTCCCGTCGCGTTGCATCCCGACGGCCGGACTGACGAGCACTGTCTCACCGTCGAGGCCCTCCTCGACCTGTTCGATCGTATCCACGAGGTGATAAGCCGGGACGGCGGCAACGACGACGTCAGCCTCGGCAGCCGCCTCGGCGTTCGCCGCCGCTGCGATGGTCGTTTCCGCGCCGCGGCTCGACAGTTCGGTCTCGTACTCCTCAGCTTTTGAACGTGCACGCTGTGGATCGCGTGATCCGATGACGATGTCGTGAGACGTGTGATAGGCCCACCGAAGCGCCAGGCCTTCGCCGATGTCACCCGTCCCACCGAGGATAGCCACTCGCATGTCCGGGATTTCCGGGCGCGACCGTTAAGCCCCCTGCGATCCCGCACGGTTTTCGCCTGCTTCGAGGAGTTCCGGCAGGTCGTTGACCGACTCGACGACGGCGTCGGCCCCTGCTTGCTCGAACTTCTCCCGGCCCGATTCGCCTGTGAGTCCACCGGTCAGGACGCCGATACCGTGATAGGTCCGGTCAGAATCGGCGTCAGCAGCGTTGACGGCGGTGCGAACGTCATCCAGCGTATCACCGGCGAAAGTGACGGTGTCGGCATCGAAGCGTTCGGCTAGCGTCACGAGTGCGTCAGGGTCCGGCTTGCCCGCGTCCCAGTCGTCCATGGTAAAGCGGTGGTCCGCGGGAATGTCCAATCCGACGCGATCCATGGCGATGTCGGCCTCCGCCGCTGGTCGCCCAGTCAGAACACCAACCTCGAAGTTCGCAAGCAGCGTCTCGAGAGTCGACCGATCGACCAGGACGGTCTCGTCGTGGATATAGCCGGCTTCCGAGAGCGTCGGTTCGCTCCCCTCGATCTCCCGATATTTGTCGCTGCCAAGATACAGTTGCTGAAACACCTCACGGAGCTGTTCCCGATCGAGTGCCGCATAGATTCGTTCGCGCGCGGCGGCGTCCATCTCGTCGTCGACGACGGACCGCGCCCCGGAGAATCCGCCCCCGGAGGCGGCAATCCGATCAGTAAATCCCTCGACGCAACGGTCGAATCCTTCGCTCCGGGCGAGCACGTACAACGCGAGCGCGTCAGTCAACTCCCAGTCGTTGTTGAACCCCCCCGCGTCCTTGAACGCCTGCAGCGTGGATCGTGAGATGGTTTCGCCGTGGATGCGCGCCACAGTGTCGACAACGGCCCGCCGATACGAGTCAGCGACGTCCACCAGCACGCCGTCCACGTCAAGTACGACCGCGTCTGACTGCATAGGTATGTGCGCACAGAGGCTCCGGATTAAAGCAGTTTCCGACTGTCGACGGTCGCCGTCCCATCGGCGAGGTATTTAAGCGCCCCCCGTGCATACAGGGTTGTATGCACGTCGACATCGTGCCGGTCGGTGATCTCCCCGCGATGGTCAAACGTGAGGCCTCTGCCGGTCTGCGATCAGTCTACGACTGTGACGTCACCGTCAACGACACCCAGTCGATCCCAGCTGGATCCTTCGATCCTGATCGCGACCAGTACCGCGCAGAGGAATTCATCGACCTCGCCAAGCGAGAGGGGACTGGCGAGAAAAACATCGCGATCACCGACCGGGACCTGTTCTACCGCCGCCGTAACTACGTCTTCGGCCTCGCCTACCTCGACGGCAACGGCAGCGTCATCTCGACACATCGACTGCAGATGACCTCCGACGGCGGGATCTCGAACAAGTCCAACACCGAGGTGTTCGCCGAACGCGTCCGCAAGGAAGTCGTCCACGAGATCGGCCACACGCTCGGGCTCGAACACTGTGATAACAAGCGCTGTGTCATGAACTTCTCTCCAAAGGTTCGCCAGGTCGACGTCAAAGAACAGACCCTCTGTGGGAGCTGTCAACGTCGCATCCTCTGATCTCCGCGCCGATCGTTGAACAGCGGTCCACCGGCCAAACTATTATTGTCACTGTCTTTGTACTCTAAACGGTGATGGACCGTTCTGTCTCTGATGCTATCCGGATCCTCTGTGTGGACGACGAGCGCGACTTTCTGGAACTGACCGCGACCTTTCTCGAACGGGAGCAGCCTGATTTCACCGTCGAGACGGCACCGAGCGCGACTGCAGGACTTGACCGTCTTGCGGACGGAGCCTTCGATTGTGTCGTTTCTGATTACGAGATGCCCGGTGCAAACGGGATCGAGTTTCTCGAAACGGTGCGTGAATCCCACCCCGATCTCCCGTTCATTCTGTTCACCGGGCGAGGTTCGGAAGATATCGCAAGCGATGCCATCTCATCCGGCGTCACCGATTACCTCCAGAAGACCACTGGCTCGGACCAGTACACTGTGCTGGCGAACCGAATCAAAAATGCCGTCGAACAGACCCGATCACGGCGACTGCTCGCGCGCAGCCAAAAGCGACTGCGCGAAGTCATCGATGCCATGCCCCACCTGGTGTATATCGTTGCTGAGGACGGGACGTATTTACTCGCCAATCAGGCATTGGCTGACTTCCACGAGACGACAGTCGAAGCGATCGAAGGGGCGACTGTCAGCGAGATTCTCGGGGACCAAGCCGCCGAGCAGTTTCGGGCCGATCTCACGGACGTGCTGGAGTCGAACACGTCAAAACGTGTGCCCGATGTCGAAATCACGTCCCCCAAGGAGAAGACTCACGTCTTCGAACCGCGCCTGTTCCCACACGACCTGGCGGACACGGACACGCGAGCCGTTCTCGGGATCGCCGTCGATCGTACCGAACGGGTCGATCGCGAACGGGAACACGAAGAGACAGACGTCCTGCTTTCGACGCTGTTCGATACGCTTCCGGTCGGCGTGCTGGCCGAGCACGAATCCCGACAGGTGCTTTCAGTCAACCAGCGACTGCTTGACCTGTTTGACGTCGACGAGTCACCGTCAGCCATCGTCGGGACAGACAGTGCGCACCTCAGCGCCAAGATGCGTGACCGACTCGTAGAATCTAGCCGATCGCTCCATCAGCTCGACGAGTCGCCCACCGCCCCTGAGTCGAACACAGATCGGCAACTCGATCTGGGTGATGGTCGCACTGTCGAACAGCACTATCAAACAGTCGACTTTCCGGACGGGATGGGGCATCTCTGGGTCTATCGAGACGTGTCCGAGCACACGAAACGCAACGCTGAGTTGAGCACCGTCGTCGACCGCCTCGAAGGCCTCCACGATGCCACCAGAGATCTCATCCGGGCTGACGATCGGGAAACGGTTGGGACGCTCGTGGCTGACTCGGTGAGTTCGATTCTCGACCACCCGAGTAACGTGGTTCGGTTCCGTGAGGGTGACGTCCTCCGACCGGTCGCCGTGACCAGCGACGCCAGGGCGGAACTCGGCGATCGCCCCTCGTATGCGATCGGCGAAGGGTTCCCGGGAGACGTGTATCGGACTGGCGAATCCCGCCTCGTCGAAGACTTCGAGGCGTGCGATCGAGACGTCGACAATGGTCCACACCGCTCAGCGCTATATGTCCCGATCGGCGATCACGGAACACTGTCGATTGGGAACACTAAACAAGGGGCGTTCGGTCGGGTGGACCGGATGCTTGCGACTGTCATCACGGACAACGCGGCGACTGTCCTCGATCGCCTGGCCGGCGAACGGACGCTCAAACGCCAGAACGAACGGCTTGCGGAGTTCGGACGGGTCGTGAGCCACGACTTGCGAAACCCGCTCGAAGTGGCACGAACACGCTGTCAACTGGCTATCGAAGATTGTGACCACAGCCATCTAGATGCGGTCGAACGGGCCCACGAACGCATGGAGACGTTGATCGACGATCTGCTGGTGCTAGCTCAAAACGGAGCGACCATCGCCGAGCCGGAGTGGCTCGATTTCGCGACGCTTGTCGATCGGTGTTGGACAACTGTCAGGACAGCCGACGCGACGCTCGAAAACGAGGCCGACGGACGGATCTGCGGCGACGAGAATCGGCTCCGACAACTGCTCGAAAACCTGTTCCGTAACGCGGTCTCTCACGGCGGGGAGACAGTGTGCGTCCGGATCGAAACCACAGACTGCGGGTTTTGTGTGGCCGACGACGGGCCGGGCATTCCGGTTGCGGACCGTGAGCGTGTCTTCGATGTGGGCTACTCGACCAGGGATGCGGGGACCGGATTCGGCCTCAGTATCGTCTCACAGGTGGCTGATGCTCACGGCTGGGACGTGACGGTGACTGAAAGCGACTCCGGCGGAGCTCGATTCGAGTTTACGGGAATCGAGATCCACGACGAGGCCCCCTGAGTGAACGTTAGAATACCCCGGGCGCGACGACGTAGACCAGCAGCGTGCCGACCGTGCCGACGAACAGCGCGAAGATGACTGTCGGGACGGCGACTTTCCGGAGAATATCCCCTTCACGGCCGGCGATGCCGACGACGCCACAGATCGCGGCGATGTTCTGGACCGAGATCATGTTGCCGACCCCGCCGCCGACGTTCTGAATCGCGACTATCATGCCCCGTGAGAGGCCGACATTTTCGGCCGCGTTGTACTGCAGGGAGTTGAACAGAATATCGGAGACGGTGTTCGACCCGGTCACAAAGGTTCCCAGCGCGCCGATCCAGGGCACGACCATCGGGAGTGCCCCGCCGGCCGCGCTCGCAAGCACTTCCGAGAGCACCTGCATCATGCCGGCGATGTTCTCGGGGTTGGTCGCCGACTCCTGCATCACCTGTGTCAGCGAGACGACGACAACGAGCGTGAGTGCCGCCGGTGCGACCTGTCGGACGGACTCCCGCCAGGCTTCGACGGTGCCCTCCACGTCGAGTCTGTAGAGCAGACCCGTGCCGATCGCGATCGGCATGAACGGCATTGTGCCCGGCAAGTACAGGTACTCGATGTCCCAACCGAGTTCGGTCCCCAGAAGGTTGCCGATCTCGAAGGTCACCGCCTGCAACTGGCCTTCGATCCCGAGGCCGGGCCACCGAGTCACCAGGAGGAACCCGGCGACCAGGAGATACGGCGTCCAGGCCAACCAGACCGGCATTTCCTTGGTGGGTTCGTCGTCGCTGATCGAATCGAGGCTCAGCCCGCCGAGCCAGGTGTCCGACCACCGACCGCGGTCGGGGAACGTCCAGGTCTTCTCGGGCACAAGAACGTCGTACTGTGCCATGACGATGCCCAGACCGATGACCACGAACCCGGCGGCAATGTCGGGCAGCGAGTAGCCGATGAACCAGGCGACGGCCCACTGGACCAGCCCGGTGATGACGCCGAGAACCAGCGCGAACGGAACCATCGGGGCACTCGAGCGCGCTGCCCCGCGCACGGTCCGCTCCTCGTCGTCCCCGAACCAGTAGATCAACAGGAAGACGCCCAGTAGCCCCCAGAAGACGAACGTCAGCCCCGTCATGACGCCGGTCCAGGCCGAGACGATCGACTTGAACTCCGCGACCCCGATGGTTCCCGAGAGCGTCGACGATAGCGTCTCGACGCCGGCGTTGATCGGCGTCCCCGCGGCACCGAACTGTGGATTCGGCGCGTTGAAAAACAGGCCGAAGACAGCCGCTGCGAGCGGCGGGAACCCCAGGCCGATGAACAGCGGCGCGGCCAGTGCCCCTGGCGTGCCAAAGCCGGCGACGCCTTCGATGATGGTCTCGAAACCGAGCCCGATCAACAGCAACTGAACCCGGCGGTCGTTCTCGACGCGCCGGAAGAACCATCGGATCGTGCTGATCGCCCCGCCGACCTCCAGATAGTTCATCAGCAAGATTGCGCCGAAGACGATCAGGATGATGTCGACCGCTTCGAGGACGCCTTTCAGCGCCGCGGCCGCGAACCACGTGCCTTCCATTCCCCAGACGCCCAGCCCGAGCGCCGCCGCGATCACCCACCCGACAGTCATCGACCGTGCTGCCGACCATCGCAACCCGGCCAACAGTACGAACGCGACCGCGATCGGTAGGCTCGCGGCGAGCGCCAGGAGCACTACACTCGCCATGTTGGTTGCACTGACACGGTCCCCTGTGAATAGTCACACGGTTCTCTCCGGTATTTGCCACGATCGATCGGGTTCGATGTGCGGGACACCACGGTCGCGGAAGCGTTGTTTCGTGATCCGTCCATGTCGACCTCAGACAAGATCCAACTCGACGATCGGCAGGTGCCACTCCTCACGGACCGCGCGAAGTTCCTCGCTGCAGTCGATCAGCGATCCGGGCGCGTGGGCGTCCGACCCGATGGTGAAGGAAACGCCCGCGTCGACCAACAGTTCCGCGAAGGACTCGCTCGGATGGAACTCGCCGTAGGCGTCGAGCACGCGGCCGGCGTTGATCTCGGGTACAGTCCGGGAATCAGTGAACGCATCGGCGATTCGTCCGTAGTGATCCTCGGTCAGCAGCCCACGGAGGGCCTCGTTTCGCTCGACGAGATCGACGTGAGCGGCAATCTCGAACAGTTCCGAGTCGACCAGCGAGACCAGATGATCGACGTACGTCTCGACGGCAGCTTCACGCTCCGTTTCGGAGAGGCCGGCGAAGTATGACTGGTTGTGGACGTTCACTCCATCGATCGCGTGAACGCTACCGATGGCATATTCGAAGTCGGCCGTTTCGAGAAACGATTCGATCGTCTCCTCGCGTGCCGCGTGATAATCCATCTCAACGGCGTCGAACAGCCGGAGGTCCGTCCGCTCGCGCGACCGACCGATGGCCCGTCGTCGTCGCTCGTAGGTCAGGTCCAGGTTGAAGCCGGACGCCTCGCGATATGCCTGATCGGCCTCGGCGTCGAAGACGTTGCAGTGGTCGGCGAAGCCGACGCCGTCGAGGCCGGCCCGCTCGGCAGCGTCGATCATCCGGGGAAGAAAAGACCCGTCGGAGTACGTGGTGTGGACGTGGTAATCGTACATGTGTGCTGGCTTCCGCTCGAAGGGGAATACGGGTTTCGCTCGTGAGGGGGCGACCGTCGGCACTCGGGGGCAGCAGAAGATTCGCCGATCTCACTCGGGCGCGTAGTAGTACTCGCCGGCCTGCTTTTGCTCCCGATCCAGGCGACTCTCGGGCTTGTTGATCCGGGGGCGGCCCGTGCGTTCGTCACGCCGGAACGTGATGTCGAGGTTGCCAAGGAAGTCGTTCATCCCCGAGCGCATCGACTGGGGGGTGCTGGCGTGGCCGGCGACGGCGGGTTCGCCGTCGAAGACGAGCAGGCGGTCGGCCAGCAGGTCGATCATGTAGATGTCGTGGTCGATGACCATCGCCGTCGCGTCGTGGTTCTCGGCGTACCGCCGGATCGCACTCGTCGCGAGCACTCGCTGTTCGACGTCGAGGTGCGCGCTGGGCTCGTCCAGCAGGTAGAGATCGGCGTCACGGGAAAGACAGGCCGCGATGGCGACGCGCTGGCGTTCGCCACCTGAGAGGTCCGTGAGTTGCTGCTCCATGATCCGGTCGAGCTGGAGGGGCTGGGCGATCTCGGTGTTCCAGTAGGAGGTGCCGAAGTCCTCGGCGATCGACCCGAGAAACGCGTCGACGCGCATCGGCTGGTCGACCTCGACGTACTGTGGCTTATAGGAGATGTCGACGCTCGCGTCGAGTTCGCCCGCGTCGGGTTCGAGCCGGTCAGCCAGTAGCTTCGCGAACGTCGACTTCCCGATCCCGTTCGGTCCGACGACGCCGAGGACCTCGCTCTCCCGGATCTGCCCTGCCTCGACAGAAAGCGAGAACTCGCCCTCGCCGTAACTCTTCTCCAGGGCCGGGTATTCGATCACGACGTCGCCCGTCGAGACTGATCGGGGGGCGTGTTCCTCGAACTCGATGGCGTCCTGGCGGATCCGCATGTTCTCGTTTTCGAGATACCCCGAGAGGTACTCGTTGATGCCGTTCTTGACGGACTTGGGATCCGTGATGACGCCGAACGCGCCGGGTTCACCGTACCCGACGTGGATCACGTCCGCCAGGAGATCCAGGATCGCCAGGTCGTGTTCGACGACGAGCATCGACCGGTCCTCCTCCTCGGCCATCTCCTGGATGAGTCGCGCCGCGGTCATCCGCTGGCCGATGTCCAGATACGGCGAGACCTCGTCGAGGAAGTAGAAGTCCGCGTCCCGGGCGAGCGCGGCGACGAGGGCGACCCGCTGGAGTTCGCCACCGGAGAGCGTATCGATGTCCTGGTCGACGACCGGTTCGATGCCGACGCGTTCGATCAACTCGTCGAGGACGCCGCGCTCGTCGGTGCCTTCGAGGAGGGCGCGCGTCGTGCCGTCGAACTGGTCGGGGATCTCGTCGACGTACTGGGGCTTGCGGGCGACTGTCACGTCGCCAACCAGCAGCGATTCGAGGTAGTCCTGGAGTGCGGTACCGCGATACTCCTCCAGCACAGCGTCCCAGTCGCCGCTCGTGGCGCTGTCCCCGAGGTTCGGCGTGAGTTCGTCCGCGAGGATGTGGACGGCCGTCGTCTTCCCGATCCCGTTCGGCCCGAGAATGCCGGTCACGCGGCCTTCACCGGGGGCCGGCAACCCGTACAGCGCGAAGGCGTTGTCCCCGTAGCGATGGACCGGATCGTCGGTGAGTTCCTGAGGAAGATTGATGATCTGAATGGCGTCGAAGGGGCACTTTTCGACACAGATCCCACAGGTTTCGCCGAGACAGATCTCCTCGCTGATCCAGACCTGCTCCGGAGCGCCCTCGTGGGGTTCTCCCTCATCGTAGTGGTCCTCTCGCGTGACGATACACTCCTTGCCCGTCCGGTTTGGCGGACAGAAGTTCGAACACTCGTAATTACACCGATCGGGCTGGCATCGATCGAGATCGACGACCGCGATAGAATCATCTGCCATGTATTGAATCCTCCTCGGTCCTCGTTATGCCGTGGTCAGCAGGATGCTCCAGGTGACAAACCAGAGTGAAAACGTCATAAAGCCGACGTAGAGGTAGTCTTTCGTGGAGAAATCCCCAATATCGACACCGAGGATATACAGTATCGGGAACTGGGCGATAGCCGCGGCGATGACGAGACCGAGCGCCGACTGTGACTCCGCAACCGTAAAGAGTTCGTGAGAGGCGACGCCGGCGATCACCCCCGCGATCGTCGAGAGGGCGGTGACCGTGACGCTCTTGGCGTGGCCGGTCAGCCGATGTGACGTTTCGATAGCCATACGCCATGATCGGCCACGGGGGCTAAAAAGCCGTTCGTTCGACGGAACCAGAAGCGTGCGCCGTAGACGGGGCGCTCATCGGTTCCCCACGAAAGACGACTCCTCAATATTTATACGGCCGGCGAACGTTGGTTCGTTCAATGGCTGAACCTGACGAGGAAGACATCACAGATCTCCCGCCGAGTGCCAAACTCGTCTTCAAGGTCCTCGAATACAAGGGCCCGCTGACACAGAAGGGAATCGTCGAAGAATCGATGCTCTCGGCCCGCACAGTCAGATACGCGCTCGAACGGCTCGAAGAAGTCGATGTCGTCTCCGAGGACGTCTACTTCGCTGACGCCCGGCAGAACCTCTACGAGCTGACCACCGGCGACGACGCCACCGAGAAACAGGATCAGGCCGTCTCCGACTAAGTCTACTCGAAGCTGCTGTCTGCTTGCGATTTCTCCTTCTTTCCGTCGTTACGTCGACCCACCGGTGACGAGTTCGCTGATCATCGCGTGGACGAACTCGCGTTCGTCGTCGTTGACCCCGTGACCCATCCCCTCGTACAATCGTTCGGTCACGTCGGCGTTCAAGTGCTCGAACACTGCGGTGGTCTCCCGGACGCGCTCGGCAGCGATGTGCGGGTCGACATCGCTACATCCCAGGAAGACAGGGGTGTCCGCAAGGTCGCCATCGTAGTCCTCGACGTCGACTGACTCGCCGATGAGACCGCCACTCAGCACCGCGAGGCCGCCGTATCGCTGTGGGTTGCGTGCGACGTACTCACTGGCGAGACACGCGCCCTGCGAGAAGCCAAGAATCAGTGTTCGGTCAGTCGGGATTCCGGCGTCGACAGCCTCACCCATGGCGTCGGAGATCGCCTTGAGACCCGACGACCGTCCCGGTTCGTTCGACTCGACGGGCGCGGTGAACGGGTTGGGGTACCACGTGTTCCGGGCGGCCTGTGGCGCGAGATACGCCACGCGCTCCCTGGGGAATCCCTCAGCCATCCGGATAATGCTCTGTGCGGTTGCGCCGCGACCGTGGACGAGGACGGCGGCGGCATCGGCGTCTTCAATCGGTGCACCAGCGGTAACGAGTGGTTGATCGTGGTGTGGTCCGGACACTGCTACTCATCTCAATACACGCCGCCATCTCGCTTAAGCGCGTTGCAAACGGAAGTTTCGGTGGGTGCTGACTGTCGATTTCGAGCCAGGGACGATCGATGACTGGACAGTCTCCACGTCGGCGACGAATCAAACGACGAGATCGTGACTGAACTGATCAACAGCTACGAAACCCAGGAGCTGACGTTGTTCCGTGGTGGCGACGAACTCTGATCAGGATCACAGGGGGCAAGTAACTGTTCAGGACTGGGCACGGTCACAGACGTCCGCCCAGCGATCGCGTTCTTCGAGGCGGGACTGGAGTGCACGGGCGTACTCCTCGGCGAGTGCTTCGGCCGTTTCGCGAAGCTGGTCGCTGGGTTCACCGACGCCAAAGGCCCCCTTGACGCTGTCGAGGATCCCGCCGTCACTGTCGGACGTTGCGGCGGACCCCGGCTGGCGATCGCCGATGCGGCGGATCTCGTCCATAACACTCGATAGCTTCCGAGCGTCGACGACTAGATCGGCAGTCTCGGGATCCTCGGGGCCGTCGATGTCGAACTCGACGGCAGTCATGACCAGGCCCCACTGCTGGCTGGACAGCGGCGAGTCCGCGACTCGATCGGCGAACTCCTGGTCGGTCTGCATGCGCTCGGCGGCGATCCGTTCGGTCCACGATCCGTCAGTCATACCACAGGCTTGTTCCTCGATACCCATGAGGGTTTTCGACGCCGTTCGCAACCCTTCTGTCCGTGGCGTCCGAAGAACCGTCAGCATGCAACCAGTCGGATTCATCGGACTCGGTGCGATGGGCGCACCGATGGCCGAAAACGTCAGTGAGGCGGGCTACCCGCTTGTGGTCTACAACCGGACGCGATCCCGTACGGAACCGTTCGCCGAACGGGGAGCGACCGTCGCCGACTCCCCCGCAGACGTCGCGAATCGGGCGGACACCGTCGTCGTGATGGTCACCGACGACGAGGCGCTTGAGGCGGTCATCGACGGCGAAGACGGTCTGCTCGCTGGTCTCACGTCGGACACGACCGTCATCCAGATGAGTACGGTCACGCCAGCCGCCACCGAGGCTGCGGCCGAGGCAGTCCGGGATGCAGGCGGACAGTACGTCGATGCGCCGGTCTCTGGCACGGTCGGCCCTGCCGAAGAGGGGACGCTCACCGTCCTCGCTGCGGGTCCCGAACGGTTGCTCGAAGATGTCGAGGGGATCCTCGCCGCGATCGGCGAACCGATCGTCGACTGCGGGGCGGTCGGCGACGGCGCGCGCATGAAGCTGTTCGTCAACCTCCTGCTCGGGGACATGATGGGCGCGTTCGCCGAAGCACTGGCCTTCGGAACCTCCCAGGGGCTATCCTACGACGACATGCTTGCCGTCGTCGAGGCCGGCGCGGTGGACGCACCGCTGTACTCGATCAAGGGCGAGAACATCGCCGCCGGCGACTTCGAGCCGCGATTCCCCGTCGATCTACAGTTCAAGGACCTCCGGTACGCTGTCGAGGAAGCCAACGACGCCGGTGTCCCGTTGCCACAGACGGCCGCCGCACGCGAGACCTTCAGCGCTACCAGCGGCATGGGCCACGGCGAGGAGGACATGGCCGCCGTCGTGAAGTTCTTCGAGCACGTGGCCGGGCAGTCGGTCGGCGAGCGCGAGTCCTGACCGCCAGACTGACGCGCGGGCAACGTGCTGGCGGTATCAGCCGGTCGTGGATCAAAGGCGGGGCAGTCGAACGTCACAGTGTCTCATCGTGCCCACTGCCTGGGGATCCGCGGAGTTCGTCGCCACCGGTGGCTTTTCCTCCCCCGGCGGTGGAATTCACGTCGTGCTGACGAAGGACCTGCTAGCCGTCTCCCGCGCTGGCGGCGGGTACCACCCAGAGTTCGTCGACGAGGGCCACCGGGACCTCGCGGCGCGAGTGATCGGCGTCTTTCAGGGCCACGTCGGCGAGCGCCGCGAGACACTCACCGATGCCCTGACGGAAGTCGAACGCGAGTCCGACGATTTCAAACTCGTCCGCGGGTTCGCCAAGCTCCTCGAACGCGACGCCACCTTCGAGACACGAGCACCCCTTCCGCCGGAGCGAGCGCGCCGTGCAGCCTTCGAGGCCGCCGAGTCGATCGGGGTGGTCACCGAAGGCGAACGAGTCCGTGCGCTCCAGCAGGCCGCCGACCGCCTCGGCAGCGACCGGGCCGCCATCGAATCGTCGCTGTACGCCGATCTCGACGCGCGACAGATACTCACAGAGTTCGACCGACAGTGGACACCGGCGGCGTTGCTCGAACAGTACAACCTCTCGCTGGCCCAGACGGCGCTGTTCGACGCAACTGCCGTCCAGCTCAGTTCCGCCGATCCGAAGGCGCTCGTGCGTGCTGTCAAACGTCTCGGGCTGCTTTACGAGGTCCGAAAGACCGACGACGGAGCGCGGGAACTCCACGTGACTGGGCCCGATGCACTGTTCAAGTCGACCCGTCGGTACGGCACTCAGTTCGCCCGACTCCTGCGGAGCGTGGCAAGAACTGACGACTGGCGACTCGAAGCCACCATCGATGATGACGGGCGCGAGCGGACGATGACCCTCACCGACGCCGACGTCTCGGTGCCCGACGTCGACCCGATCGTCGAGCCCACCTACGACAGCGACGTCGAGGCCGACTTCGCCACCCGTTTCGCGTCGCTGGATCTCCCCTGGGACCTTCGTCGCGAACCCGAACCGCTCGAAGCCGGCGCGAGCGTCGCGATCCCCGACTTCGCCTTCGAATACCGCCACGGTGACTTCCGCGTGTTCTTCGAGATCATGGGCTTTTGGACGCCGGCGTACGTCGAGAAGAAACTCGCCCAGTTCGATACGATCGATGACGTCGAACTGCTGGTCGCCTACGACGAGAGCCTTGGCGTCGGCGAGGCGATCGAAGCCCGGGACCATCGGGCGATCCCCTACACCGGCTCGGTCCGAGTGAAGGACGTCCGGGACGCGCTCCGGCGCTACGAGACCGATCTCGTCGCCGCGAACGTGGCCAAGTTGCCCGCCGAACTCGAACCTGAAGCCGACGTCATCACGCTCGCCGAACTGGCCGAGACCCACGGCGTGAGCGAAGATGCCGTCGAGACGACGAGTTTTCCCGAACACGAGTTGGTCGGTCGGACGCTGGTTCGGCCGTCGGTGCTTGCTGATCTGGCTCAGCGGATCGAACCCGAGATGACCCTTTCCGAGGCCGAAGCGGTCCTCGACGAATACGGAATCGACGATGCCAGCGCCGCCCTCTCCCGGTTGGGCTATCGCGTCGAGTGGGAGGGACTGGGTGGCGGCGTGATCCACAGTCAGAAATCAGCCTGATCTACAACTCCCGGCGACGCCCTTTCGGAACCTGCGACCGGAGTTCACCGTGAATATACAGTCCAACACCGAGCGGTTCGACCTCGCCGGCGAGGTCGTGGGTCACGATCAGGTAGCCCCAGTCGCCGTCCCACCCGATCTCTTGATCATCGCCCGCGAGGAACGTCCGGGCCTGCTCGCGGGAGAGATGAATCACGCAGGTCTCGGCGTGGTCGCCGAACCGCTGGACGGCTTCCAGCGTCGGCTTCCAGTGTTCCTGGCGCGTCCGGAGGAATGTCATGCCGAGCGCTTCGATATGGACCGGCGACGGAAGATCGCCGTAGAAGACCCAGATCTTGCCCGAGCCGCGCTCCCAGAACGTGTGCTCCTCGAACGTCTCCGGCGGGACGCCGAAGCGATCGTCCCAGTAGTCGAGGACGGCTTGACGAGTGGGCCGTCCGGCGACCGTCCGCGCGTCCGCCGTCGCGGGCAACCGGTCGAATCGATCGCCGTCGTTCTCACCGAGTTCGGCGTCGCTCAACTCGCTACCGTCGGTCATGCTGGCACCTCCAGTTTCGCGACGAAGAACCCGCCCGTGTCATTGAGGTGGGGATAGACCCGGTGGGCCTTCCGGACACTCGGATCGAAGGTCTCGCCGTCCCACTCGGTCACGCCGGGTCGACTGTCGAGCGGGAGGTCGGTCGAGACGAGTCGGGCATCAGTCTCTTCGAGGGCGTGGTCGAGGACGGCCTCGTTCTCCTCGGGAGCGAATGTGCACGTCGAGTAGACAACGGTCCCGCCGGGCTTGGTGACCTCGACGGCGCGCCGGAGAATCCCCTTCTGGGCACCGGCGATGCCGGAAACGTGATCGAGCGACCACTGCGCCAGTGCATCCGGGTTCTTCCGGATCGTCCCCTCACACGAGCAGGGGGCATCGACGAGTGCGTGGTCGTAGTGCCTGCCGTCGAACGGCTTCAGCGAGTGGTTGCGCGCGTCCTCGTTCGTAACTGCGAGATTTGTGACGCCGAGGCGTTCGGCGTTCGACCGCAACGCCGACAGCCGACCGAGGTTGTTGTCCGTCGCCACGATTGCCCCCTCGTCGTCCATCAGCGCAGCGAGTTGGGTCGTCTTGCTGCCCGGCGCAGCCGTGGCGTCCCAGACGCGATCACCCGGGTCGGGATCGAGCACGACCGGCGGCAGTGCCGAGACTTCCTCCTGACCGTGGAGCCAGCCCTGCACGTACGGCCAGTTCGATCCAGGATTGTCGTCCGGCAACCGCAACAAACCGTCGTGCCAGTCGACCGTCTCGTAGGTGATCCCCTCCGTCTCCAGGGCTGTCTTCGCCCGCTCGACGGTCGTCTTGAGCGTGTTGACGCGGACGACCGACGGGAGCGGGCGGCGACAGGCAGCACGGAATCCGGACCAGTCCTCGAAAAGCGACTCGTAGCGCTGCAACACGTCCATGGAATGGATTGCGCGGGCGCTCGTTTGTCGGTTTCGACCGCCAGCTTCATGACGCGCTCACAAGACGGCTTGCCGGCACGTTTTTTGATGCAAGGGCGTGAAGTGCTGTCATGGCACAGATAACGGTCCACGAGACGGAGCTTTCGCTGTCGAACCCGACCCTCGTCGAAGGGTTGCCGGGCGTCGGGCTGGTCGGGAAGATTACCGCCGATCATCTGATCGAAACCTTCGAGATGACCCATTATGCGACGTGTCACTGTAAGGGACTGCCGGAAGTCGCGATCTACCACGAGAACGACCCGGAGATCACCGGGGCCGTCCGGCTGTATGCCGACCCGGAGCACGACCTCCTCGTGCTCCAGAGCGACGTCCCGGTCTCGCCGAACTCCGCCGAGGAGTTCGCCGGGTGTCTCACTGGCTGGATTCGCGAACAGGACGCCCTCCCGATCTACCTCAGCGGACGGTCCACTGACCCGGACGACGGTCGGGCGACCTACGGCGTCGCGACGGGCGAAGCCGGGGCGGTGCTGTCTGCTCACGACATCGACCCGCCGGACGAACGAGGGGCGATCAGCGGCCCGACCGGCGCGTTGCTCTATGAAGCACATCGACAGGATTTCGATGCGCTCGGGTTGATCGTCGAAGCCTCAGCCAGGTTCCCCGATCCCGCGGCCGCCACGTCGCTGATCGAGACGGCGATCGCCCCGATCACTGGACTCACCGTCGAAACGGACTCACTCCTCGACCGCGCCGAGGAGATCCGGGCGACACGACAGCAACTCGCCCAACGGATGCAGCAGGCCCAAGAGGAGAGTTCGAAGGCCGAACCGGTCGGGATGTACCAGTAAATAGACAGGACCTGGGCCCGCGTCGTGCGTCTCGAAGCGCTTTTGCGCTACGCGGCAAAACCAACGTACAACGTTGTGATAGATGTACTGGTAACCGGGCTTGCCGGGTCGATATTCGGGCTGGCGCTGGCCGCGCCACCGGGGCCGATGAATGCCGTCATCGCCGAGGAAAGCGTCGTGGGCGGCTTCCGGGCCGGCGTCACTGCCGGGCTGGGGGCGATGGTGGCTGACGCGACGTTTTTCGTCCTCTCGGTGCTCGGCGTGGTCGCGATCGTCCAGGAAGCGACGCTCCTGCAGGGAACGATGGTCGGGGTCGGCGGCGTGTTGATGCTGTACTTCGCGATCGACGCCGTTCGTGAACTCGATCGGACGTTTACGACGTTCGACGAGGACGCGACCACCAGGGCCGGTCACAGCGGTGACCGACTTGACGGACGGGGCTTTCGGCGGGCGTTCGTGCTCGCACTCACGAACCCGTATCAGATCATCTTCTGGCTGACTGTCGGCGTCGGCCTTCTCACGCCGGGCACAGTCGACGTCCTCTCCCAGACGCCATACGTCGGCGGACAACTCGAGGGACTGCTCGTCGTTCGAACGGGTGAGCCGACGCTGCTCGTCGGCTTCTTCGCGGGGATCGGCGTCTGGATCATCGGCTTCCCGGCGACGCTCGTGACTGCCGGTCGGCGAGTCGACCGCTTCGCCCCGGCGGTCGCCATCTTCAGCGCGGTCTTTCTGGCCGGGTTCGGCGTGTTCTTCCTCTACGACGCCCTGTCGACGTTCGGTGTCGTGTGATGAGGCGACGGAGACCGGCGTTCGCTCATGGCGACGGGGTTCTCAGACCTCGCTTTCGGCATCGACCACGGCGATCTCCTCTTCGAGCCACTCCTTGAACCACCGCACCCGCTTGAGTCGGCGATGGAGGTAGCTCTCGGCGGTGTCGCTCTCGATGCGCTCGCGAGCGTCCGTTCCCCGCTCGGTGACGCGTTCGACCATCTCCGGAGCGTCGACGTGGGACCGTGACTCATATCCCATGCGCAACAGCAACAGCGCCGTCCCGTTGGCACCGACCTTGTCGAGGACGTCAGCCTCGATGAGACACCGGGTCTCAAGCGGCAGGTCGGTGAGGTCACCCTGATAGGAGTGGTCCTCGATCGCGGCGACGACCTGTTCGACGAACGACTGTGGATAATCACTGTGCGTCTCCAGGAACTCCTTGGCGATGCGGGCACCGGCTGCTGCGTGTTCGTCCTGCTCCGCTTCGAGTTTCGCCACGTCGTGAAACAGTGCTGCCACTCGCGTGACCTGCACGTCCGCCCCTTCCTGCTTGGCGATATCCGTGGCGAGTTCCACCACGTTGAGGATGTGGTTGAACCGGTACTCGGCGGAGTGCCAGGGGTACCACCGCATCCGCCCGCCAGCCTGTTCGTTCTCGACGCTGGCCTCGAGATAATCGTGGACGAACCGCTTCATCTCCTCGAATTCCGCCGCCGACACTGGCGCCTCCCGGATTTCAACACCCACAGAACCACCTCCAGAGATCGCGTGTTTCGGTCATCTTGCCTATAAAGAAGCGGCTTTAACTCTTTAGCGTTACGACACCGACAGGACTCCACCGCCGTCATCAGACGCAGGGACGGGATGACATTTCACTTCGACGAAACGCTAGCCTGGGGTTGCGTCGGGAGCCTGCCCGGGCGGGACCGGGCAGGCGACTCGCTCACAAAGGTTGCTCTCGCCGGTTGGCTTAAGTTGACACGCCTCACAGTCATTTGCATGAACATCCGGACTGCGACTCCAGCGGATACACCAGCGATCCGTGACGTCGCCAGACGATCGCTCCAGGCGTCATACGCACTGAGTCCACAAACGATTACCACCGGCATCGAGGAGTGGTACGGCGAAGCACAGCTCGAAGAGAGTCTCGACTCCGACGATCGCATCCTGCTGGTCGCAGACGTCGACGAACAGGTCGTCGCGTTCTCCGAGAGTACGTTGACCGCAGGTCGGCCCTGGGTCGTCGACGAGTCCGACCACGGGCGTGACGCCATGCTGCTGTGGCTACACGTCGACCCTGATTACCGTGGCGAGGGGATCGCGAGCACCCTCTTCGACGAGACGATCGGTCGACTCCGTGACGAAGGCGCGATGGCGATCCAGGGCCGCGTCCTGGCGAACAACCAGGACGGGACTGGATTCTTCGAGTCCAAAGGCTTCGAGCGGGTGGGTCGCACCGAGATCGAGATCGGCGGCCGGAATCAGATCGAGTACCGATACATCGCCGAGCAAACCGGGCTCGAACCGCTGGAGTCCGGCGGCGAAACGGTGTACGTCGATCACGACGAATCCGAGCGTGGGTCGACAGCGCAGTTTCACATCGTCTACGCCGACGACGACCGCCAGGACCGCTACGGCTACTACTGTGACAACTGTGGTGAACTTGCGAACGCGATGGACGCGATGGGGCGCATCGAGTGCAACTCGTGTGGGAACCGGCGCAAACCCACCCGATGGGACGCGGCGTACCTGTAGGTCAGGGCACGACTCGTTCTGATCGGCTGTCGGTCGCTGACTCGCTCTCCCCGTTCGATCTCTGGCCACGGTAGCGTTCCAGAAGCGTCGCTGCGAGCCCACCGAGTCCGATCAGTAAAACCACGAGCTGAATCAGCCCGCCCGCGACGGGGAGGCGTCCGAGGGCTGCGACGGCGAGAAAGCCGGTCAGCAACGCCAGCCAGCGGTTCTCGGTGTCGAGCTGTGTCAGGACGAACGTCCCGACCGCGTACCGGCCGTATAGCGACCCTACCCAGAGCCCGAGCAGGTAGATGAACAGCCCGATCAGCGCCAGCGGAATGCCGACGATCGTCAGGACGAGCACGACCAGTCCGACGGGAATGCCGACCAGTGCGACGATGCCGATCGCTCCGGACCGAAGCGGCTGCGCCGTCCCGGCTGTCGCGACTGACCCCGAGAAGTCCGGGAACAGGCCAAGAAGGATCACGGCTCCCAGCAGGCCCACCATGAAAGCGTAGATCCCAACGATCCAGGATGGGATCGAGAAACCCAGCGGCGAGTCGAACCCGAGATCGGAATCCGCAGATATCGTCCCGGCGATCGACGCGCCGGACGCGCGTTCGAGCGTCCCGCCGTATTCGAGATTGCCGGCTATTTCCGCTGTCTCGGTTACGCGGACGATCTCAGCGCCGACCTGGACGTCGCCCTGAACCGACCCTGCGATCGTGACGTCGCCGCCGGCCCCGGTGAGTGACCCCTCGATCGTCGCGTCGGGGCCGATGACGACCGAGCCGGCAGTCGCGGAGACGTTCCCGGTGACGGTGCCGTCGATCCGGACCGTGCCACCGACGGCCCGGACGTCACCCTCGACTGTGCCGTGGATGGCGACTGACCCGGCGAAGACGTCGAGGTCGCCCGCGACTGTTTCATCGGCCCCGACGACGACCGAGCCGCCGGTTCTGGTTTCCGCAAATGCCGTACCGGGAATCGATGCGAGCAGGAGAAAGACCACGACGAGGGCCGTGATCGTCCGGACGTTCCGTCTGAACGGCGAGCGGTTGGTTGCCATGTCAAGTAGCCGGTTCGCCGGGCAGCAGTATAAAAACAGGATCCGATTTGGCGAACGAACAACTGTGGTCCTCGCGGGATCCTCGGACAGTGAGCCACGATGCGGGTGTGACGCTTCCAAAAGTGCCACGTCCGACCGTTCTGCAGGGACAATCGTGTTTCGCCCCCAGCTTCAAGACCGACGCGCTGGAAGGTCACCCTATGCGATTCGGTATCCTGAGTACGGCCGGCATCGCCCGCAGTGCCCTGCTCCCCGCGATCGAGCGAAGCGCCCACGACGTGACGGCGATCGCCTCACGGGACGTGGACCGTGCGGAAACCGTCGCCGCCGACCTGGGGATCCCCAATGCCTACGGAAACTACGACACGATGCTCGCGGAGGCACCGATCGACGCCGTGTACAACCCGCTCCCGAACGCGCTGCACGCCGAGTGGACGATGCGCGCGGCCGACGCTGGCCTCGATATCCTGTGTGAGAAGCCAGTCGCGGTCGACGAAAAACAGGCTCGGGAGATGTTCGAGTACTGCGATCGCCAGGACGTGACGCTGATGGAAGCGTTCATGTATCGGTTTCATCCGCGGACCGAACGAGCGGCCGAGATCGTCAGCGAGGACTTCTCGAACGTCCGATCCGGATCCGCAAGGTTCACCTTTTCCCTCCGGGGCAATCCAGACGACATCCGCCTCGATCCGGACCTCGCCGGCGGGTCGTTGATGGATCTCGGCTGTTACACCGTGAGTGCGATGCGGCTGTTCCTGGGTGAACCCGAGCGGGTGTACGCAACGAGTGTCGACACCCGCGACGCCGGAGTCGACAGCCAGTTGACCGGAGTCCTGGAGTTCGAGTCGGGGGCGACGGCACAGATTCACTCCGGATTCGACACGCCGTTCGTCGAGTCCTACCGCGTCGAGGCCGAGAACGGCTGGCTGGCGGCCGAAAACGTCTTCGGTGCCGATCCGAACCAGTCCGTCTCCATCGAGTACGAGGTCGACGGCAGACACGTGACCGAGGAGTTCGACCCCGTCGACCCGTACCAACGAGAGGTCGAGCACTTCGCCGAGGCCGTCGAATCCGGATCGACGCCGCGAATCGACGAGGCGGAATCCGTCCGGAACATGGCCGTGATCGACGCACTGTACGAGAGTGCCGACCGTGGCCAGCCAGTGTCTCTCTCGTAGCTATCCCGAATGTGGTCACTGGCGTTCAGATGTGTCCATCGGCGTCGACAGGGCATCCTATCCCCGAACATTATACACGAATGTTTTTACCTGAGACACCCCTAATTGTACGATACATGACTTCACAGAACGTGGCAGGCGGGGACAGCGCCGGGGGGCGCAAATCAGTACTCCACTGTGGAAACTGTGGACACGACAGTCTCGTCGACGGCGACTGGATTCTTCACGAACGGCGGGGGTCGCGTTCGGTCTGGTATCAATGCCCGGACTGTAGCCATGCGGTCTCGGTCCGGCCGATAGAGTCGCTCGACAGTTCCCGGTTTCCGTCCCCACTGTCGCCGACGGCGACGAAAACCGCATTCGACAGGTCGGCAACGACCGATCGATCGTCCCTCTGGGAAAACTTCTGGCGGAGTTACCGGGATGTCGCGACCGCGTGGCTGTCGCCGTGGCAGGACGATTGTGAAGCGAAAGCGGACTGAGCCGAGACGGGATCGGATCGAACGATCCCAACCCAACGCATCATAGCAGAGACACGTGAACGGTCTCAAGACGGATTCGGCCGGAAGAACCGCGAGCCAGCAGCTAGCAGGCGTGCTTATTGTTCTTCGAGGAGTTCAAGGAACGTCGCGATCCATTCGGGGTGGTCGGGCCAGGCCTGGCCAGTCACCAGATTGTCGTCGCGGACGACGCCGTCAACCCACGAACAGCCGGCAGCCTCGACTTCCGGCCGGACTGCCGGATACGCCGTCATTTCGTAGCCATCGAGGACGCCAGCTGCGGCGAGGATCTGGGGGCCATGACAGATCGAGGCGACTGGTTTGTCGGCCTCGAAAAAGTGCTGGACAGCTTCGATCACCACATCGTATCCACGGAGGTATTCGGGGGCTCGTCCACCGGGAACTACCAGGCCGTCGTATTCGGTCGGGTCGACGTCGGCCATCGTTGCGGTCAATTCGAAATCGTGGCCCCGTTCTTCGAGATAGGTCTGGTCGCCACGGAAATCATGAATCGCCGTCTTGATCGTCTCTTCGCCCTCCTTTTCGGGACAGACCGCGTCGACTTCGTGGCCGACGGCCTGCAGGGCCTGGAACGGTACCATGATCTCGTAGTCTTCACCGAAATCGCCGACGATCATCAGGAGTTGTTTGCTTTCCATTATGAATCAGGCGCTCGTGCGCAGCTAGTATGACGATTGATCGTTACATAAAACTTCGCCGGAGCCGATCATCGGGCTACCGCCACTTAGGCGTTCTCGGGTTCGACATCACCGTTGTCGATGACGAGTGCGTAGGAACCCGCTTCGAGTTCGACCCCGTCGACGTTGGCGACCTCCGCGTCGAGAGTGATCGACCCGTCGATCGCGGTGAACCCCTCCCCGGCTTCAATTGCGTCGAGATTGTCCGCGTCGACGAGGAACGCGTCGATCGACGGGCCGCTGAGGACGCCAACCGTGTAGCGTATCTCGGTCGTCTCCTCGAGTTCGAACTCGTCGACCGCGTGGCTCCCACCGTTGATATCGACCTCCGAATCCGACAGACTCCCGCCACCGTCAACAGGTTCGATCATGTACTGGGCCGTCACAGTCCCACGGCCGAGCATCCCACATCCACTCACGAGCACAAGCGCGCCTGTCCCCACGGTTCCCAGAACCGTCCGTCGGGTCGGATCGGTGTTCGATCCCATAGCGCCACATAGGATTAAATGTTATATAAATCATGCGTAATGTTTTCTGAACCATTTGATCCCCATGAATGCACAATCCCCTGTCGGAGCAGTCCTCAATTCGTCAGCTCGCATGGCTTGGGATTCCCGTCGCACGCGATGACAGAAGGCTCGCACTCAGATCATCGGCGTCGGTCCCACCGCGAGCCGGCGAACTCGGCGAGGAGGAGGCCGATGCCGCCGGCGACCGCGGCGATACCCAGCGCGAGAACGACCGCGAGCGTCGGATATCGGCTGGCGACCAGCGCGAGGACCACGAGCGGGACCGCGACCAGCGCGATCGCCGCGCCGAAGACGGCGAATCGAGCCACGTCGAACAGTAGCGCCGTCGCCGACAGACCGGCCACCATCGCCGAAACACCGAAGACGTAGACCGCGACCGCCGGCAAGATGAGGATCCCGATGGCTACCTCGGCCACGGGAAACCAGACGGCTGCGACAGCGAGCACAGCGAGTCCGCCAGGCACGGCAAGCGCGAGGAAGGCCAGCAACTTCTCCCGAAAGAGTCGACGGGGCGCGAGCGGATAGCGATCGAACTCGGCGGCGTCGTCGAACTGGGTAATCCATGCGTAAGTCGTGAACGTCCCAAGGCCGAGCAACGTCCCGAACGCGATCCCGGGCGCGAGTTCGAGCCCCCCTGCGTCCGCGACAGCGACCAGTAGCCAGCCGGTGATTCCCCCGAACAGCGACAGCGAGAACAGCACCTTCCAGACCGAGCCACTCGATCGCGCCACTTCCCGGAGCGTCCGTCCGGCGACGCCGAATCCGACTGGCAACGGCGGAATTCGAGACGCCGTTTCGCTCGTCTCGATCGGTTCGAAGAATGCCAGCGCGATCGCCCCGCTGAGAACGATCGGGCCGACGACGCGCGCTCCGCTCCCGATGGACGGCTCCCCGTAGAGGCCCGCCGGCGTGAACGCGATCGGATCCACGTTCGCGAGGACAACGACGGCAACGAGGGCGCCGACACCCCCAAGCAGGGCGATCACTGATCTCGTTGCCACGGCGATCAGCCCGAGACTGACCGTCACGCCCATCCCAAACGCGAGCACGAGCGTCACCCACAGCAGACCCACGTCGAGCAGACTTCCGCCCTGGAAAAGGGCACGCGCGGCGTCAGCGAGCGCGATTGGGGCGAGAATCAACCCGGCGTAGTACAGCAGATCTTTCAGGAGGAACGTCGCAAGGACGCGTCGCCAGGAGACCGGCAGCGTCCGGGAACTGCCGACGAGCAGCGAGACGTCCCCAAGCACATTGCGCATCGCGTCCCGGCCGACAAGCCCGATCGTCCCGACCTGCAAACCAAGGAAAGCGACCACCGCGTGCAATCCGCCGACGACAGCCCCGCGCGCGACGCCCAGTTCGCCGAGCAACGTCAGTCCGGCAGCCCCGAGCACGAACATGACTGCCGGAAAGGCAGCGAAGCGCCGCCCGCCGAACAACTGAGCGTGGAGTCGCCACTCCTCGACGAGCATCGCCGAAAGCAGACTCACGAATCCGGACCCCCCTCGTTCGGTTCCGCCGCCACACCACCGGATCGGCCGGCTGCCATCGCCATGTCGCCGCCCTCGACAGTTTCCATGAAGTACGACAGGAGGTCATCGTCGTCGAACTCGGCCGTCTCCTGTGTCCCCTTTAGGTGTCCGCCGTCGAGGATACCGACCCGATCGCAGAGGTCGGCGGCGACGTCGACGAAGTGCGTCGACAGAAACAGCGTGTTGCCGTTGTTACAGTAGGCGCGCAACTCGCGTTTGACTCGCTCCTGGAGGATTGGATCGAGATTAACCAGCGGTTCGTCGATGAACACCAGTTCGGGATCGTGAACGAACGTCCCCCCGAGCATGACGCGCTGGCGTTGGCCCTCGGAAAGGTCAGCGGCAACGGTATCCAGTGTTTCGCTGAACTCGAGACGATCGGCCCACCGCTCGATGCGATCGTCGATGTCGTTGAGTTCGCGCACGTCGCCGATAAACCGGAGATACTCCCGCGGCGTGAGGAAACTCGGCGGATCCTCGCGCTCGGGGAGAATGCCCACGACCTCGCGCACCTCGCGCGGGCTGGCGACGGGATCGATACCCAGCACGCTGGCAGTCCCGGCGTCAGGTTTGCGCTGGCCGGTCAGGATCTCGATCGTCGTGGTCTTGCCCGAGCCGTTCGGCCCGAGCAACCCGAACAGCGCGCCCGACTCGACTGTGAGTGAGAGGTCAGCGAGTGCGGTGAGATCCCCATACTGTTTCGTGAGTCCGTGGGTTTCGATCGCCGGCACGGTCACTGCGCCCCCCGTAACGGAGTGACGATCGAAACATGCCGGGCGACCCGCAGTCCCGCGTCAATAGTGCCCATACCGATCGTGGGTGGGGCAACGCCCTTAGCTGTTTGGCCGCTGGGATCCGAACGGTTTTCTCTCCCCCGGGTCCAGATGTGGATATGAGTCGTCGACGGCGCGCGTATTATTATCTCGGTGCCTTCGCCGCCGTGACAATCCTCTATACGATCGCCTACGGGGCCGGCATGGCGATCTTCGAAAGCGCCTCCCGGACGTTGACCGAGTCGCTGCTGGTGGTCGTCCAGTCCTTTACCACGACTGGCTACGGCGAGGACGCGGCCGCCTGGACCACTCCCCAGATGCGGCTGCTCGCGATCGCGATGCAGGTGACCGGCGTCTTCTTCGTGTTCATGGCGCTGCCGCTGTTCGTCGCGCCCTGGATCGAACAACGACTGACGACGACTGTCCCCGATTCGATCGAGGACGCCGACGATCACGTCGTCATCTGCGGATACACCCCGCGAACGGAGATGTTGATCGACGAGTTGCGGATGCTCGAGGAATCGTACGTCGTCATCGAACCGGACCGAGACACCGCGACCGACTATTACGAAGAGGGTATCGCCGTCATGCATGGCGATCCGGAGTCGATCGATTCTCTGACCGCTGCGGGCATCGAAGATGCACGTGCGCTTGTCGCCGATGTCAACGACGAAGTCAACGCCTCGATCGCACTCGCCGTCGATCAACTCGCCCCCGAGACCCGGACGATCACGTTCGTCGAGGACGCGACGCTCGCGGATTACCATCGCTACGCGGGAGCCGATCAAGTCTTCACACCACGACATCTGATCGGCGAAAGCCTGGCCCAGAAAGCCACGACGGCCGTCACCGACGAGGTCTCCGACGCCGTCGAGATCGGCGATGAGTTAGAGATCGTCGAGATTCCGATCGAGGCGGGGAGTGACCTCGTCGGGACCACCATCGGCGAGAGTCGCATCCGCGAGCGAACCGGCGCGAACGTCATCGGTGCGTGGTTCCGTGGCCAGTTTGTGAGTTCGCCATCGCCTGCGGATCGGATCAACGCCCGGACGGTCCTTTTGGTCGCCGGGCGTGAACCCCAACTCCAGGCCTTTCAGGAGCTTGCCAGCGCGAAGGCACGGCGACAGCGTCGCGGCCCCGTCCTCATCTGTGGCTACGGCGAAGTGGGATCGACAGTCAAACAGCGGGTTGTCAGGGCAGGATTGCCGGTGACCGTCATCGATCTCGACGAGAAGCCTGGTGTCGATGTCGTCGGCGATGCGACTGATCCCGACACGTTAGAGAAAGCTGATATCGACGAGGCAAGTTCGGTCGTGCTGGCGCTGCCGGATGACACGTCGGCGGTGTTCGCCTCGCTCGTCGTCCGACAACTCGAACCCGACGTCGAAGTGGTCGTCAGGGCCAACGAGACAGCCAACGTCCAGAAACTCTACCGCGCCGGGGCCGATTACGTGCTGGCGCTGGCAACCGTCAGCGGTCGAATGCTCGCCTCGACCATCTTCGGCGAGGACGTCATCACCTTCGATCAGGGCGTCGAAGTCGTCCGCCTCCCGGTCGGCACGCTTGCCGGCCAATCGATCGCATCAGCCGACATCAGGGCCGAGACCGGGTGTACCGTCATCGCGATCCAGCGAAACGGCGAGCTGATTACTGACTTCGATCCGACGTTCACGTTCGAAGACGACGACGAGATAATCGTCACTGGGCCGGACGACCGTGTCAGTGCGTTCACTGCATTAGTCGAGTGACCGCCAGTTCGGCCTCGACGGCCCATCAGTTCAGGAACTGTCTCGCTGCCCGATCGCCACCTGCAGCCGATCCGCGACGGCCTCCCGGAGACGATCAGCCTGCTCGGCGTCGATGTCCGCCGCGACCGCGTCCGTACCCATGAGACTACTTGAGCCCGCTGTATCGACGATGACCGAGGCCAGCCGACGGCGACGCTGGAAGATCGTCCGCGAGGAGAGGACGGTCTGGACGCGGTAGGTCGGAACGATCGTGATCCGGCGCGACCAGAACCCGTTTCGCGTGAGTGCGTAATCCTCTCCCAGATGATAGCCGCGATGTCGCCACTTGTAGTGGGCCGCGACCGGCACGATTAGAAGGATCACGGCCGAAAAGTACCACGGCCCCGAAACATCTGGATGGAACGTCACTGCATAGGTTCCGGCGATGATGACGAGCGCGACCAGCAGGTATCTGACTGCGTAGCGCTCTCTCGCTCGTTTTGGCGGCCGTTCGAAGGTCACTTCGCCGAACGATTCGATCGAGCGGGCGAGTTCAACCACCCGGTCGCGTTCGGCAATCGGGATGGCCGACTGTGAGCGTGCGCCCGATCCCTGGCCGGGGGCGTATCCCGCCGTCTCGATCGTCAGGCTGGCGTAGCCCAGCCAGCGGGCGAGGACGTTCTCCCGGATCGACAGCGTTTGAACCTTCTCGACGGGGATCGATCCACTGTAGCGCTGGAGAAGCCCACGTTCGTAGCGGTACTCGTCGCCGTGGGTACCCAGCTGAAAATCGTAGTACTGTAACATCGAGATAATGCCACTGAGGATCGCCAACCCGACGATCGAACCGAACCCGACGAGTGGACCGATCAGAAACCACTGATCGATCTCCGGTAGTACACTGGTGATCGCCGCCGGACCGAATACCGATAACGCAACCAGAACCAGCGGGACCAATCGGAGATCCATCGACACGATCCCAAGAATTCCTAATTCACGGGGCGTGATCGAATACAGAGTCTCCGCGGAGTGATCGTCGGCCTCCTCGCCCGCGTCGGGTTCATCGGCGCGCTTGTGACGTCCGACTTCCTCCTGGAGGCGGCCCGCCTCCTCGCGGTTGACGTAGGAAAGCTGAGCTTCGGTTTGGCCGCCGCCGGCGGTCTCCAGGCGAACCTCGGCGATGCCGAGGAGTCGCTGGACGACGTTCTGTCTGATGTCGACGTTTTGGATGCGCCGGTAGGGGATCTCGCGGTCCCGACGCGAGAAGACCCCGGACTCGATGTCGAAGGTGTCCGCTGTGAGTTCATACCGGAACCGGCGGTGGTAGGCAATCTCCCAGCCGGCGACGAGGGCGACGCCGATTGCCGCAATGCCGAGGAAGATCGCCGCCCCCTGCAACATGTTGCCGCCGGAGCCGCCCGACCCCGCAATGCCGGCAACCACAATCGCGCCGCCGATCCTGGCGCTGTTCTCCGCGATCCGATACGGGATCGAAAGTGGATCGAGTCGCATTGTTAGACGGCGTCGTCCCCGGTCGAATCTTTGGCCAGTACTTTTAGCCGATCCTGGAGGTCCTCGGCGGCCCCCGGCGTCAGCCCGGGAATTGTCACGTCGGCCCCTCGTGAACCCGCAGTGTAGACGACCAACGACGACAATCCAAGCAACCTGTCGACGGGGTCACGGCTGGTGTCGATGTGCTGGACGCGAACGAAGGGAACCACAGTCTTGACGTGAGTGAACACACCACGTTCGAGATAGAGAGCATCCTCGCGAACGCGATACTCCCAGGACCGAAAGAGCAGCAAGGCGTGGACGACGCCGACGGTGAGTGTCAGGACGAACGCGCCGATGCCCGGGAGCAGTCCCCACTCGGGCCCGAAGACACTGATCGCCCCGGCGATCGCGCCGAGGACCGCGGCCACGATTCCAACACGAATCGCCCACTTCCATCGAAGGCGACCGTGAGGCGCCCTGACCTCGGTCAGTAACTCGTCCCGGTCGATCCCTTCGGAGCCCTCCGGATCACCCGCCATACTCGGGTGTCTCTCCGCCCCGTCAGATCCCGTCTCGGGGCTCGCCGAGTCGGGATCCGAATCCCCGTTCTGTCGGTCGCCGTCGGTGGTCATATCCACATTGTCCGGCTGGTACCGGCTTAACCGTGGTGCCGGACCTGGGACCAGCGGCACTGAAATATTTCTCCCGGCCAACCGCTCATGGGAAGGCCATGGCGAACAGCGTCGGACTCGTCACCGCGAACCGAGGGTGCCCATCAGGGTGGACTCGCGTCGTCCGTTTCGACGGCGAGTGCCCACTGTTCGAGCCACTCCCGAAGGCCTGAATCGGGAACGGTCAGCGAGTGCGTGTTCTCCGGGAGTTGCGGGTAGCCGCCGACTGCTTCGTGGTCAGGAATCCAGTAGTCGTACGGCGACTCGGTGTCTGGATCGCCAGCGCGGGTTTCGATCTCGGAGATGATCCGCGAGTCGTCCTCGGTGCGATCGGCCGGGCGTGCGCCAGCGTAATTCAGGTTGTGGTTCTCGACCTCGCTCGAGTCCATCGCGGAGAGCCCATCGGGCCACAGCGGCCGAGACGACAGCTCGGACGTGTCGCCGGTCAGCGGCGTCGACGTGGGATCGGTGACGTTGTCCGCCAGATAGGCGGTGCCGTCTTCGATCACCGTGTCCTCGAGGTCCTGGGGGGCGTAGACGTTCCCGACGATAGACGCTTCCGTGTCGCCGTCCATGTTCGTCGCCTCGTTGAAGAAGTACATCACGTTGTTGGCGAGGGCGGATCGAGTCCCACTTTTGAGCCGTGGGACCCGGCCACGGACCTTCGCCCAGACGTTACCCAGCAGCGCGACGTTCTCAGCGCCGTCACCGATGAGCGTCCCGTAGTTGTGATCGGCGCCGTCGTCGTAAGGATCGTACAGCCCCTCGTAGATGAGACAGTTCGTGTAGGTCGTCCGGTCGGTGTCGTACCCGACGGACATGCACTCGTCAGTACCCCACGAGGCCGAGACGTGATCGACGACGTTGTTGGTGGTGTCATCCTGCGTGTTGACCGCGTCGTTGCTCTGGATGCTGCCCTCGGACCCCGGTCCATGACGGGACCGAATGTGCTGGACGACACAGTCGTTTGCGTCGATCTGGAGCTGGCCTTTGATGAACGTAATCCCGGGCGAGGGGGCGGTCTGGCCCGCGACCCAGCACTTGTCCTCGGTAATCGCCAGTTCCTCACCGCCGAGGTCGATGGTCCCGCTGGTCTCGAAGACGATCACGCGCGGGCCAGAAGTGCTGAACGCACGTTCGACCTCGCTGCGGGTGGCGTTCTGGATCCGAATGACTTGCGTACTGTCATCCAGCCACGGTGCCGGATCGGCGAACCCGTCCGACGGGTCGAAGTATGATCCGCCGGCGGTGTCAGTGCTGGTCGATGTACTGAACATCGTCGCCGAGCCAGTGACCGGATCACCGTCGCTCGCGTCCCCAATCGCCCGGAACTCGTAGTCGGTATCCGGATCGAGTCCGGAAAGTGTCTCGCTAAACGATCCCGTCGAGGACAGCGTCTGCGCCGCGATCGAGGACCACGAGGCACTGTCGCGTGCACGGTATTCGAAGGCGACCTCGACTGACCTGACCCCACCGAGGTCCGTGAGTGAACCTGACAGCGTCGCCGAATGTGTTCCGACGTTCGAGACCGAACCCGTCGAAACCACTGGATCAGCATCGCCGGGGTCGCGTTCGTGGGTGACGCTCCCCGAGATGTCCGGATCGCCGATGTCCCGGTTGTCCGTCGGCGCGAGTCCCGCCAGTTCCGAGAATTCGGCCCTACACAGTGTGCCCGAGTTGTGGCTGGTGACCGCCAGCCCGACGTACGCGGTATCGGAGACGAATACCCGCGAGTCATCCAGAGCGGCGATCAGCGTCCAGTCGCTCCCATCGGTGGACGCGTATGCCTCGATGACGTCGCCGTTCCGGACCAGTCGCTGATACTGTGCGGGCATCGTGCCGCCCGCGATCTCGCGTTCGTCCTCGCCGACAGCGGCGGTCGTGCTCGTGGTTTCCGCACCCGTACCCTCACGCCACTGGAGCGACGTTTCGTGGCCCGGGGTCTTCCTGACCATCGCGTTCACCGCGTCGGCGGACAGCGACTCACGGACCATCAACCCGGTCTTGGCCCATTCATCGGTGTCGTCGAGACTGTCCACGCTGACCGCCACGTCGAAGTCGCCCTCAACCGGCGCGTAGTAGAAATGGCCCTCGTCGGCCTCGTTCCAGATGTCTGCACCGCCACCCTCGACGGTGACGACGCCGGACCCGCCACCCCCGACCGAGGTCCGGAACGTGTTGACGGAACCGGTGTCGATATCGCCGTCGCTCGCCGTCGAAACCGCCCGGAACTCGTAGTCGGTGGCCGGATCGAGTCCAGTAATGGGTTCGCTGTAGGACCTGGTCCTGGACAGGGTCTGGGTCCCCACACTCTGCCAAGATCCCCCCGTGCGCTCCCGATACTCAAAGGAGACGGTCGCCGAGGACGCGCCACCGAGGTCGTCGAGTGACCCCGAGACGGTCGCCCGGTTGCTCGCGACGGTCGACGCCGACCCCGTCGAGACGACGACGCTCGTGTCGGTGTCGGTACGTTCCGAGACACTGCCTGGAACAGTCACATCCCCGACGTCAATGTTACTCGCGGGTGAGATGCCCGAAAGGTTCGAGAACGTTGCCGTACAGAGCGTGCCTTCCTCGCCGCTACAGACTGCCAGCCCGACGTACGCTGACTCGGCGAAGTCGATGTCGCTCGGCGAGATGGCAGCGATTCGCGTCCAGTTCGAGCCATCCGTCGATCCGTAGGCCTCGATGGTATCGCCGTCGCGGACGAGTCGTTGCCAGGTCGCAGGCAATGTGCCGCCGGCGACCTCGCCCTCGTCGCTCCCGCTCTCGGACGTCGTACTGACCATCTGGTCACCGTCGTCCGAGCGCCACTGGAAGGATGTCTCGTGGCCAGGTGTCTGTCGAACCATCGCCGTCTCGGCGTCGGCGTTCAACGTCTGGCGGACCATCAACCCAGCTTTCGCCCACTCGTCGGTCCCTTCCTGTGAGGTTACCTTCACGATGACGTCGAAGTCGCCCGAGACCGCCGTATAGTAGTACTGAAACGCGTCGGCCGCGTCCCAGATGTCGTCACCGCCTCCTTCGATCGTGATGGTCGTTGCTGCCCTCGCAGGATTGACCGCATTCGTTTCCCCCAGTGCCCCGATGCCCCCTGCCCCAAATGCACGCAGGAACGTGCGTCTGCTATGTTCTATCATCCGGAAATCCAATTCAAATTGGACTACAATACAATATAAAAGTACGTGTTGAAGGTTGGTCACACGGAGACGGTGCCACAGACTTCGATAGAACAGCGAGAGGGAGCCCGAACGATGCTCGTCCGATGCCGAGGGGAAATATGGCTTCAAGGAGCTGACGTTGGACGGGTACTGGCGAGATCAGGATGACGACCACTACATGGCAGAGAGAGGACGAAGAAATTGTGAGACCAGGCGTCCGATGTCACCAAACCAACGTTTATTGGGAAGGCATTCAACTGTGATACTATGGCAAACGTAGTTGTCGTCGGCGGGGGTCCCGCCGGCCTGAGTGCCGCACTGTTCACCGCGAAAAACGACCTCGATACCGTCGTCTTTGACACCGACGAGACCTGGATGCACAAGGCCCACCTGTTCAACTACCTCGGCATCGACTCGATGGACGGCAGCGAGTTCATGGATGTCTCTCGCGAGCAGGTCGAAAGCTTCGGCGTGCAACGCAACCAGGGCGAGGAAGTCACCGCTGTCGAGGACGCCGGGGACCGGTTCACCGTCACGACTGACGCGGGCGAATACAACGCCGACTACGTCGTCCTGGCAACCGGTGCCGACCGATCACTTGCCGAGGAACTCGGCTGTGCGACCACCGAAGAGGGCATCGTCGACGTCTCGGTCAACATGGAGACCAGCGTCGAGGACGCCTACGCGACGGGCGCGATGGTTCGCGCCGAGGAGTGGCAAGCGGTCATCGCCGCCGGAGACGGCGCAGCAGCGGCGCTGAACATCCTCAGCAAAGAGAAGGGCGAACATTATCACGACTTCGACGTGCCCGCCGACGCGGAGTAATCGACTTCTCGATCCGATCGACGAGGTCGACTTCTCGAACTGAACGACCGTGGCGCTCGATCGGTTTTTCGTTTCCACCGGCACAGCGGCGGCCCTTCCCAGACGAGTGAAAAATCGACTCGACAGAAACGATCGACTTACGCGAGCGGTTCGACGAGGTCTTCGAGGGCCGCGCGCGGGTCGTCGGCCTTGGCAACACCGCTTGCGAGGAGGACGCCCGTCGCGCCGAGCTCGCCCGCGGACTCGACGTCGTCGCCGGTCGAGATCCCGGCTCCACAGTACACTTCGACATCTTCGTCGACAGCTTCGGCCGCCTCAACGGCGTCGGTTACGATGTCGGGGTCGCCCGTCGCGACGGAGACATCACCGCCGATGAGTTCCGGCGGCTCGACGGCGACCGAGTCCGGGCCGAGCGCGGTCACGGCCCCGATCTGTGCGGGGTTGTTCGCACACACGCAGGTTTCGAGGCCGGCGCGCTCTGCGGCCTCGACGGAGCCGTCGATGTCTGCGAGTTTGAGTCGGTTCTCGGAGTGGTTGATCAGCGTGCCGACCGCGCCGGCATCGGCGACGGTTTCGGCGAGCGTGTGGCCGGTATTGCTACCATACTCGATCGAGTCAACGTGCTGGGCCCACGTTTCGACGCCGGTATCGGCGACGCGCGCGATGTCGGCATCCTGGGCGGCGACGCCGATGCGGACGCCCGACTCGTCGCTGACGTCCTTGGCGGCTTTGGCGACTTCGACGGGATCACACGGGTACGTCTTGAGATTGACGAGAACGAACATTGCAGCTACGGATTCTCTGAGCGCAGGAAAATAGGTTTCGAAGCAGACCCAGCCGCGCTGTTCCGACCCTGAAACAGTGGGCATTAAGAGACTGCTACTCGAAGTACGAGCCGACCACCGTGACCGACGGAACTGAGCGGACGACGGTACTCATCGTCGAAGACGAACAGCACCTTGCCGATCTCTACGCCGAATACCTCCCTGAAACGTACGACGTCCGGACCGCATACAACGGTGCGGATGCACTCGAGATACTCGAAGAACCGATCGACATCGTGTTGCTGGACAGGCGGATGCCCGTCATGTCCGGCAACGAGGTGCTCGCGTCCATCGAAGAGCGGGGGATCGAGGTCAGAGTCGCGATGGTGACGGCCGTCGATCCTGACTTCGATATCATCGACCTTGGTGTCGACGATTACGTCGTCAAGCCGGTCAGCAAGGACACGCTCATCGGCGTCGTCGAGCGCCTCGAGACGGTCTCTGCATACAACGACCAACAGAAGCGACTCACGGCAAAGAAACTCAAACGAAACGTCCTCGAGGTCGAGAAGGCCCGACCGGAGTTAGAAGCGAGCGAACGATTCAGCGAGCTCGAAGCGGAGATCGACGAACTCGAAGCCGAGGTCCAGGCCCTCGAAACGGAGATCACTGAATCGACGATCGAACGCTGACGGGTTTTTGACCGCAGGCGAATCAGGAATCCTTTCGTTCGACGACGTCACCGAGCGTGTACTCGCCGACTGCCGAGCCACTGTCCCAGTCAGCATCATCGTCCGTGCCGCCGCTCTCGGTGAGTTCGATGTCCAGAGCGCGTTCGAGCTTTTGCTGGACGTCGTCGCTCGGGAGATGGTCACCGTGCTCCAATTTCTGAATGAGGCTGGCTTTTTCGTTGAGTTGATCAGCGAGTTCTTCCTGGCTCATATCGGCTGCTTCACGGGCCGATCGGATCCGCTGATCGAAGTCCTGGACGAGTTCGTCCATCTCGTCGAACATGTCTCGACGGCTACCGCCCCCGGAGGACCCCCCGGACCCACCGCCACCGCTGGCCGAGCCCGAACTGCTGGAACTGGACGAACCCGACGAATCCGTCGAGTACTTCGTGGACGCACTCGAGGACTCCTGGGTCCGCACTTCCGTGCCGAAGTCGGCACACTCATCACAGACGTCCAACTCCGCACCCTCCACCTTGACGGTGTTCGGCGCAGCCGTCTCGGCCCCGCACATCTCACATTGAACCATGTGAGAGGGTTACTTGCCCCGGGGCATAAATCGCACGCCCCACGTACAGCATGCGGATGCTGCCGCTTTCCCTACCCTCATGCCCGTCTGTTGCCGACTCACACCAATGTCATCGACGCAGACCGAGTCGCCCGTCGAACGGTTCGTCACGTCCCTCGATGGACTCGACGTGACCTGGACCCGAACGGACGCTGATGCCGTCGAATCGACCGTCGCTGAGTTACTCGATGAACCGGCTGTCGGGATCCCGATCCCGATCGACGGGGCGTCGCTGCCGTCAGCTGTCGACACCGATCCCGATCCGGCTGCCGTCCGGGCAGCCGCCACCGGCGTGACACCCGCGACACTCGGGATCGCAGACTACGGCAGCGTTTTGTTGCCGTCAGACGACCACGGGTCGGGGTTGCTGAGCCTCTTTCCGGAGACCCACATCCCCGTCGTCAGCGAGCGCGACGTCGTGGGGACGATGGCCGACGCCTTCGGGGAACTCGGCCCGCGGCTCCGGGACGACCGGGGCGACGTGATCATCGCCACCGGGCCGAGTGCGACCTCGGACATGGGGGAACTCGTCCGCGGCGTCCACGGACCGACAGACGTCCACGTCGTCATCGTCGAACAATGAGCGGGAAAACGTCCAAACGCGATGCGACAGGCACATCGAAGCGTGCCAAAGCGGCGAAGATCCGGGAGATCATGGAGCAGGAAGGCGCGGCTATCGAAACGAACACCCAGGGGTTCAACGACGGCCGCTACGAGTCGGTCGCCCGCCTCGAGGACTACCAGGGACTCAAAGACGAGGCCCGCGCGATCAAGGAGGACGCGATCGATCGGCTGCCGGAACTCATCGAGGAACTTCGGGATAGCGTCGAGGAAAACGGCGGCACAGTCTATCTCGCCGAGGACGAAGCCGAGGCCAACGAGTATATCGAATCGGTCGTCGCCGACGCGGACGGCGAGCTGGTCGCGAAAAGTAAGTCGATGACGACCGAGGAACTCGAGGTCAACGAACATCTCGAAGCAGCGGGCGTCGACGTCGTCGAGACCGACCTCGGCGAGTGGGTCCTCCAGGTCGCCGAGGAGGCCCCCTCTCACCTAGTTGCCCCGGCCATCCACAAGTCCCGCGACGAGATCGCTCGACTCTTCGAGGAACGGTTCGACCCCGAAGTTCCCCTGGAAACGGCCGAAGACCTGACGAACTTCGCCCGGGAGCAACTCGCCGACGACATCGCAAACGCTGACGTGGGCATGACCGGTGCGAACTTCCTGACGGCCGACTCAGGGACGATGGCGCTCGTGACGAGTGAAGGCAACGCCCGCAAAACCGTCGCCAGTACGGAGACACACGTCGCGGTCGCGGGCGTCGAGAAGATCATTCCCAGCGTCGAGGACCTCCAGCCGTTCGTCGAGTTGATCGGCCGCTCGGGCACCGGCCACGACATCACCTCCTACGTCTCGCTGTTGACGCCGCCGATCGACGCGCCGACCTTCGACGCCGATGCCTTTGGCGATCCGGACGACCGGGAGTTCCACCTCGTGCTCGTCGACAACGGTCGGATGGCCATGCGCGAGGACGACGACCTCGAAGAGACACTGTACTGCATCCGGTGTTCGGCGTGTGCGAACTCGTGTGCCAACTTCCAGCAGGTCGGCGGCCACGCCTTCGGCGGCGAGACCTACACCGGCGGGATCGCTACCGGCTGGGAGGCCGCCGTTGGAGGCGAGGAGAGTGCCGAGGAGTTCAACGATCTCTGTACCGGCTGTAGTCGCTGTACGGAGGCCTGTCCCGTCGGCATCGACATCCCCTGGATCAACACGGTCGTTCGCGACCGGCTCAACCGGGGCGACGATCCGGGTGCGTTCGATCACCTCGTCTCGGGATTGACGCCGGATCCCGAGCCTGCCGGGCTTGACCTCCAGAAGCGCTTTTTCGGGAACTTCGCGACCGTCGCGAAACTCGGGAGCGCGTTCGCCCCGCTGTCGAACTGGGCTGCCGAACTCCCGCCATCGCGTTGGATCGCCGAGAAACTGCTGGGTGTGGATCGTCGCCGGGAGATGCCGAAGTTCACACGTGGCACGCTTCGCAAGTGGGCGAAGGGGCGCGATGGCCCGGCTGATCCCGGTCGCGAGGTCGTCCTGCTGGCGGATACCTACACGAACTACATGCACGTAGAGCGCGGGAAGGCAACGGTCCGGGCGCTTGAGGCACTCGGCACTGAGGTCCACATCGCGGATGTCTCCGAGAGCGGCCGGGCCGCACTCTCCCAGGGTATGATCGCGACGGCCCGCGAACAGGCCGAAGCAGTCGCCGACTCGCTGGATCCCCATCTGGATGCTGGCCGCGACATCGTCATGGTCGAGCCCAGCGACCTCGCGATGCTCCGGAACGACTACGAACGGTTGCTCGACACAGAGACGTTCGACCGGATCGCCACGAACAGCTATGAAGTGCTGGAGTACGTCTACGGCCTCGTCGAGAACGGGGCCGACATGGGCGCGCTCGCGGACGGCCACGGCGAGGAGATCGCGTATCATAGCCACTGTCAGCAACGGACACTCGGGCTCGATGCGCACACCGAAGCCATCCTCGATCGGCTGGGCTTCGACCTCGCTACCTCCCAGGTCGAGTGCTGTGGCATGGCCGGCTCCTTTGGCTTCAAACAACAGTACTACGACGTGAGCATGGCCGTCGGTGACGACCTCCGCGAGCAGTTCACGACGCCCGAGACCGAGGACCGAACGGTCGTCGCCAGCGGGACCTCCTGTCACGATCAGTTGACCGGAATGTTGGACCGATCGGTGACGCATCCGATCGAGTTGATCGCACCGGAAAACTGAGACGGCTAACAGTGTGGCCGCTCCCCACAGTACCGTCAGTCGATCCGCTCTTCGAGGGCAGACAATCGATCACGCAACTGCTCACACTCTGCTTCTACCTCCTCGATTCGTTCGTCGCGATGGCTCAACTGCTCTTTGAGTCGGTCGTTTTCCTCGTCGAGGCGCTCGGCAAGTCCCTTGATGGCAGCCAGTGCGACCCCATCGGCATCGACGGTAGCGATGGATTCCTCGTCCGAGCCGAGGCCGAACCGGTCGTGGAACTCGCCGGCCATCGGACCCATGTGCTCGACTCCATCCTGTCCGTCGTACTCCCAGCTCGACACGTCTAGTTGCTCGACTTTTTCAAGAACAGACAAATTATCGACTGATTCGACGTTTGACTTGTACGCCGCCGCGCTCAATGAGGACCACGACCCGCTGCCCGACGCGAGTTGGACTCCGGCGTCGATGTCGTCGTTCGAATCGATACTCGTCCCGAACCGGGCACCGCCGATACACCGGACGTTGAACGTATCGGTCCCTGTCGGGCCGAGTCCGCTGTCCGAAGCGAACGGCGCGGCATTGTTGTCCGCCCAGACGAACGCACCCGAATCGTTGGCTTTTGCCTGCCGGCCGGCAGCGAAGCTGTTCGTACCGTTGGCCTCGCTCTGGTTGCCGCCGACGGCACTGGCGTTGTTGCCCGCCGCTTTGTTGCTCGAACCACCACCCACGAACGATCGGTAGCCGGTCGCATCGTTGTTCTGCCCGCCTGCGACGGTTGCATTGTCCTGGCCGGCTGTGTTGTTGGCCCCACCACCAACCGTCGACGTGTCACCGCTGGCCGTGTTTCCGGACCCGCCCGCGACTGTTGCCTTGGTCCCGTTTGCGGTGTTTCTTTCTCCGCCGGCGACGGTCGCAAACGTCGCTGTCGTCGTGTTAGCATCGTCACTCCCTGCTTGATTGTTGCCGCCACCGCCGACCGTGCCATGGTCGTCGTAGACAGCGTTGCCGGTCGCGTCTGTTCCGTCGGTCGAACCGCCACCGCTGACGGTCCCGTAATCGGCCGATACGTCGTTGTATTGCCCACCTCCGATGGTCGCATGTCTCCCGGCTGTCGCGTTGTTTACCCCGCCGCTGATGACACCGCCAAACGCGGAGATATCGTTACCTGCACCGCCACCGATGACGCCTTGTTGCCCTTCGTTGACGTTTTGCATTCCGCCCCCGATCGTGGCGCGGGACCTCGTCACCTTGTTGTTCTGGCCGCCGCTGATTGTGCTCGATGACCCTTTGGCTCGATTCCACCAGCCACCCCCGACGGTCGCGTACTCGCTGCTTGTCGGATCGCTGTCGTCGGTCCCGGCCTGGTGGTAGCGACCACCGGAAATAGTCGCGTAATTGTCGAATGCTGTGCTCGTTTCGTCATCGTTTCCGTCGTTGAATCCGCCACCGCCGATCGTCACGCCGACAGCCCCGTCGCCGACTGTGTTGTCCCCGTGGCCCGCGACGACGTTCGCCGCATCCCCCGTCCCCGTGGTGCCCGTTCGGAATCGCAAGTCACTCCCTGCAGTCCGGACTGTAGTGGTCTCCAACGCACCGCCAACCTTTGCGTCATCCGGTGTTTCGAGTCCAAATCCGCTGGAGCTGTTCGGCACGACGCCTTTAACCCCGATTGGCGTGCCGCTTCCGGCATCGTTCTGGCCAAGTATTCCAATGCCGGTTGAATCGTTCAATTGGCCGAGCACCTTGTAATCAGAACTCACAGCAAGCGGTTCCGCGGCGTCATTCGAGCTGTCGACGGGTTGTTCGCTGTTTGTGTCGTTCATGGATTGAATGCTGGCCCTTGCGCCTCCTTCGCCAGACGAGGACAGCAATGACTCAGATGGGTTATACACACGGATCACTATGATAAGAGAGGGGAAACCGGCCAACTGTGCCGGCAGGTGACATACGTTCATTCGCGTTGTCCGGCGGCCGCCGGTTCCCGCCAGCTGCACCGCCGGTCATGCATAGCAGATAGACCACTCTGAAAACTGCAATTCGCCCTATCGAGCGACTCGCAACCGTGCGATAGGGAGGATTTGATGCTGACGGTGATCACGCAAACCACCACCGACATCCTAAATGGATCGGTATGACACATACCCGTGGATCAATCGTCCCTTGGCCCGGTTTCTTCGCCGAAAACATCAGAAGCCAGCACGGACTCACCAGGAGATGACCGGCAGCGAGAACGATTCCCGAAGCGTCACGGTACCGGTCGCGTCCTCGTGGACGACCACCGCGGTGTCGAAGTCCCCGGCCAGCGGCGAGGTCGACAGTTCGTATTCGACGCTTGTCAGTACCTGTGCACAGATACCGTCTCGATACGTTTCCCGCACCGTGAACGCGACGGTGTCGGGGTCCAGACGCTCGACGCCCACCAACTCGGCACCGACGCAACTGTTCCGCCCGGCGATCGACCCCTGGAACACGGCCTTTGCCGGTGAGGCGTCGACCAGCTCCACGTCGTCTTCGTGATCGGTAGCCGAGCGACCGATGACGTCGAAATCAGTCCGGTGGGGCCATTGGGGCTTGTCGGTCGGGCCGTGATGGCGCCGACTGTCGCGGTCGGACTCCGCGGCAGCGACACCGGAAACGCCAGTCACCAGGGCAGCTGTACTCCCGATCGATCGGAGGAAATCACGACGTTCCATACGTCGGCAGATATGACAGCCGAAATTGTAAAAATGAAATCTTATCGGCAAGATAATCAGTCGTCAGTCAGTCACCCGGATTCGGGTATCTACGGAAACACGTATTCACCAACGGCGTCGTTGCGGTGGACTCCGGGGCGACAATTCCGTGACAACACGATCGCCTGAAGGGATTCCGAACGCTGAAATCCTCGCAACGGCGAGGGTCCCAACGGTCTCTCGTCCCGATATCGGAGATCCATGTTGCCCTATGCACCCGGACGGCCTCGACACAATGGATGCCCGGGACCGTTCTCGACGGCCTTGACCGGACTGGCTCGCATTTGCCACACGTGGAGGGCTCGTCAATACATTGATAATCCATCAGAAAGATATCCGGACTCGTGTCCATGGGCGCTGAGGAGAACGCCACGGCCGATCGAGGGCCGATAGTAGCCGGTGTGATCGTGAGTGTGGGCTCGGCGACACTGGTAGCGCTGATAGCGAGCGGGATCGTGTCGCCCTTCTCGATATTCTCGCTGGAAATAGCTGTGATGCTCGCCGTGATCGGCTGGCTTGGGGGCGTCCGCAACGTTTGATCGGCTCGTGAAGTCCGGACAGGAGACAGACCAATCTCTCTGCCAGAAGAGTGCCCAAACCTATGTACGTTCTTCGCCAGGGTCCGAGCCGTTCCCGGCGAGGTCGCCCATGGCGTAGTAGAACCGCTGGAGTGCGGTGAGATGACCGACGACGGCGAAGACGACCAGCAACCAGCCGATCACGGACAGCCCAGAGATCGGCTCGGTCACGACAGCAGCAAGGAGGGCTCCAAACCCCATAAGTGCGAGGCGATCAGCGCGACCGAGCAGGCCGCCGTAGACACGATCGAGGCCGACGGCCTGGGCCTGCGTCCCGAGGTAGGAGGTCATCAACACGCCGGTGATCGCTGCGACACCGAGATCCCAGCGGTTGATCCCCGCCGCAAGTCCGACCAGCAGAACGAGGTCGGCGTAGCGGTCGAAGACGTGATCGAGCAGGTCGCCGGCCGAGGACTCGGTACCGAGTTCACGGGCGATCCCGCCATCAAGTAGATCCAGCCAGCCATTCGCGAAGACCAACCCGGCAGCCCCGACGTACCAGACTGGCTCGGATCCGCCGAGATAGAACGCCCCGGCCGCTCCGCCCGCCACGAGAAGCGCGAGGACGCTGATGAAATTCGGCGTCAGGCCGAGCCGAACGCTAGCGGCAACGAACGGCGCGAGCAGCCGATCGGAGAGCGGTCGCAGTTGATCCAGTGTCATAGGTAGTCAATATACGAGACGGTGCCCGGGTTCGGTTCACGATCGCCGGCGATCACCGACTCGATCTCGGTGGCGACGGCATCCGGCGACCGGTCGGTCGTCTCGATCTCGTAGACGCTATCGGTCCCGTGTCGATCAACGGCTTCAGTGAGGACCACGTCCAGCGCTTCGCTTTCGGCGTTCTCGGTTGCGCTCGCTAGCGACTCGCCACGCTCCCGGAGTCGCTGCTCGATCGTCTCAGGATGACACCGCAGGACGATTACCCGGTCTGCGGGGACGTGATGCGCGAGGTGACTTTCGATAAGTACGTCGTCGCGCCCGTCGAGCCACGATTCGACGGCGTCGAGATCCGCGATCGTCGAGCCGCGATCGTCGTCGACGCCCTGGGTGAACCCCTCGCGGTCGATTACCTGATTGAGGTGGATCACGTCGAGGTCACCATTGACCAGGTCGGCCGCAGTGGTCTTGCCCGTCCCCGGGGTTCCGGTCACGGCGACGCGCACCTCAGAGCACCTCGTTGATCGTCTCGACGGCCGTCTTGGTTTCCTCGCGCGTGCCACACGAAACCCGGATGTGCTCGGGGAGGCCGAAGCTCGAACAGTCCCGGACGATCACGCCGCGTTCCTTCGTCGCCTGGGCAACACGGCTGGCGTCGCCGACCGCCACGAGAACGAAGTTCCCGCCGCTCTCGTAGGTCTTTGCGTCGAGTTCGTCGTGGTAATACTCCCGGGCCCACTCGACGGTATCCGTGATCGCGTCGACGTGTTCGTCGTCCTCGAGCGCGGCGAGGCCGGCCCGGCAAGCGATCTCGCTGGCCGAAAATGGCGTGTTGATCCGCTCGTAGGCGTCGGCCCACTCCGCGGGCGTGATTGCGTAGCCCAGCCGGAGTCCGGCGAGGCCATAGACCTTCGAGAACGTCCGGACGACGGCCACGTCCTCACGCTCCTCGACCAGCTCGACGGCGCTTGCCCGGCCGGCGAACTCCCCATAGGCTTCGTCGACGACGACCAGCGTCTCTTCGTCCGTCCGCTCGGCGATCTCCTCGATCTCGGCGAGGGAAACCACCGATCCGGTCGGGTTGTGCGGGCTCGTGACGTAGAGCATCCGCTCGCCGTCGTAGGCGTCCAGAATCCGATCCGGCGACTGGGCGAACCCGTCGTCCTCGACGAGCGGGTAGGTGTGGACTTCGCCGTGGTGGTACCGGACGCTCATCGAGTGGTAGGTGAAATCCGGATCGGGAACGAGCGCGGCCTGCCCGGGATCGATCATGGCCCGGGCGAGGCAGTCCATCGCGCCGTCGCCGCCATTGGCGAGCCAGATCTGGGCAGGCGTGACGTCCCAGCGCTCGGCAAGTGCCTCGCCGAGATCGGCGTGGGAGGCCTTGGGGTAAGAGTGAAGCGCTTCGGCATGCTCGCGAATCGCTTCGACGGCTTTCGGGCTCGGTCCCAGCGCGTTCTCGTTCGAAGAGAGTTTGATCAACTCATCGGGATCGACCCCGAGTTCGCGGGCCGTCTCTTCGATCCCCCGCCCCGCCCGATAGATCGTGTGTGCCGACAGGTCCCGTGTGTCCATACCGGTGGCAAGCAGGCGGGCGGTCTTAAGCCTGCATACCTGTGGCTGTCCGAGCGTCGGAACGAACGGAAAACGGGTCGACCCGTCGAAATCAACCGGCTGGCCTCAGGCGAAGGTCTTCGACACTTCGTCGTCACTTTCCTCGGCCTGGATCTTCTCCCAGGCGTCCCGGAAGTCGGCCTCGGTGACTTCCGTCCGGTCATCACGGATCGCGAACATCCCAGCCTCCGTACAGATGGCCTTGATCTCCGCACCGCTGGCGTCAGTCGCCTCGGCGGCGAGGGACTCGAAGTCGACTGTCTCGGCGAGGTTCATGCCACGCGTGTGGATCTTGAAGATCTGTTCGCGACCCGTCTCGTCGGGTTTGGGCACTTCGATGAGGCGGTCGAAGCGACCGGGCCGGAGGATGGCGCGATCGAGCATGTCGAAGCGGTTGGTCGCGGCGATGATCCGGATCTCCCCACGCTCGTCGAAGCCGTCCATCTCGGAAAGGAGTTGCATCATCGTCCGCTGGACCTCGGCGTCGCCGGAGGTCTTTGAGTCCGTCCGCTTGGCCGCGATGGCGTCTATCTCGTCGATGAACAGCACCGAGGGCTCGTGCTGGCGGGCGAGTTCGAAGAGATCACGAACCAGCTTCGCGCCCTCGCCGATGAACTTGTGGACGAGTTCGGAGCCGGCCATCTTGATGAACGTGGCGTCGGTCTGGTTGGCGACCGCTTTCGCCAGCATCGTCTTCCCAGTACCGGGTGGACCGTGCAGGAGGACACCGCTCGGCGGGTCGATCCCGACTTCGTCGAACATCTCGGGGCTCTTCAGCGGCATCTCGACGGTTTCCCGGACTTCCGAGACCTGATCGTCCAGCCCGCCGATGTCCTGATAGGTGACGTCCGGGCTCTGGTCGACCTGCATAACGCGGGCGCGGACGTCCGTCTCATCTTCGAGCGTTTTCACGATCGAGAGGGAGTTGTTGACGGCGACCCGGTCGTCGGGTTCGAGGTCCTCGCGCATCTCCTCGGTGACCTCGGTCAGGGCTTCCTGGTTGTTGCCGTGCTGTTTGATCACCACGCCGTCCTCGGTGAGCTCTTGGACCGTGGCCACGAACAGCGGCGACTGTTTGAGCTTCTTGTTCTCGTGGGTCAGGCGCTCGAGTTTCTGTTTGTACTTGTTGTTCTCGGCGTTGGCATCAAGCAACTCGTCCCGCATTTCCTCGTTTTGGGACTCCAGAAGGTCGAGCTGTTCTTCCAACGCTTCGATCTTTTCTTGCTTGGAGACGTCGTCGTCGTACGGCTGGTCGACGTCGTCCACCGTATCTGTCATTGAACCACTCTAGCGGATCGGTCGGTAAGAGACTTCGGGTCAGCACAAACGGCGGTGGGAGGGCTCGTGTATTTATGCGATGGCAGCGCTGAGTCCCCGCCGAGGCGTCAGCCACAGCCGAGCCGATCTTCTCCGTCGGATTGACCGAGACGAGGTAGATCCGAAAGACCGATAAATTACCGCTGAGCATATTTAGGAATGACAAATATTATTACCCTGTATCCAGAATCGGGTGTTACGATGAGCATCACGGAACCCACACAGGTCGACACAGCACAGGACACCAGCTGGGACGCGGTCTCGGACCTCCCGCCGAGCGCCAAACTCGTCGCCAAGTCCCTGGAGTATCAGGGGAGTCTGACCCAGAGCCAACTCGCCGAGGAGACGCTGTTGCCAGCCAGAACGGTCCGATACGCACTCAGCCGGCTCGAGGAGGTCGACGTCGTCGAGTCACGCTTTTCGTTCTCGGACGCTCGCAAACGGGTGTACTCGCTCACGATCGAGTAGCGTCCCGACAGACAACGATCGAAATCGGCGTCCACCCTGGCGGAGCGCGGATCACTTCCACGCCGGTCGCGCAATCCCTTTAGGACCCCGCGGAGTACCACGTCACAATGACGCAGGTGCTCCACACCGGCGACACGCATCTCGGCTACCGGCAGTATCACTCGCCGGAGCGCCAGGGGGACTTTCTGTCCGCCTTCCAGCAGGTTATCGACGACGCGATCGAGGCAGACGTCGACGCCGTCGTCCATGCTGGCGATCTCTTTCACGATCGACGGCCCCGGTTGCAGGACATTTTGGGCGCGCTGGGAACCTTACGAGAACTCGACGCGGCATCCATTCCGTTCCTGGCGATCGTCGGCAACCACGAGGGCAAGCGCGATGCCCAGTGGCTCGATCTCTTCGAATCGCTTGACCTGGCCATCCGACTCGACGAGGAGCCGACTCTGATCGGCGAAACAGCCTTCTACGGGCTGGACTTCGTCGCCCGCGCCGCCCGTGACGATCTGGCATACGACTTCGCCCCAAACGATGCCACCCACGCGGCACTGGTCTCACACGGCCTGTTTCAACCGTTTTCCCACGGCGATTGGGACGCAGAAGCGATCCTCGAACAGGCCACGGTCGACTTCGACGCGATGTTACTCGGCGACGATCACACGCCAGCCAGACGCGAAGTCGAGGGGACCTGGCTCACGTACTGTGGGTCGACCGAGCGGGCGAGTGCGAGCGAGCGCGAAGCGCGCGGGTACAATCTCGTGACGTTCGACGACGGTGTCGACATCCGTCGGCGATCCATCGAAACGCGACCGTTCGTTTTCGTCGACCTCGAACTCGCCGCAGGCGAGGGTACCGAGCGCGTCCGGACCCGGGTCGGGCAGCACGACCTCGAAAACGCCGTGGTGATCGTCACCGTCGAGGGCGAAGGTGAACGCGTCCCGCCGGCCACGATCGAGGAGTTCGCCCGCGATCGCGGTGCACTGGTCGCCCGCGTCAACGACCGTCGCGAGATCGACGAGGAGGCCGCCTACGACGTGCGGTTCGCCGACCCCGACGACGCCGTCCGCGACCGTATCGACCAGCTCGGGCTCAGTCCCGCCGCCGCGGAACTCGACGAGGTCGTCCGGGCCAGCAAGGTCGCCGATTCCAACGTCGACGATTCGGTCGAATCCCGGGTCCGTGAACTGGTCGACGAGGGAGACGCCGAACAGTTCGAACCCGCGCCGGCCGAAGGCGACGGGGAAACCGACGACGGGGACAACATGGAAGCCGGCGACAGCGACGACACGGAAGCCGGCGACAGTATCGCGGACGCACCCGCTGAAGACGGGACTGAGTCGGAGGGCTCGGAAGCGGACGATACGCAAGCCAACGGCGAGGGGACAGATGGCTCAGACCAGCCGAACGACGGGCAGACCGAGAAAGACGGAGGCAATCCGAACGACGAGCAGACAGACGACGGTGAGGGACAGGCAACCATGGGTGAGTATCTGTGAGGTTCGAGCGCGTCCGGTTGGAGCACTTCAAGTGCTACGCCGACGCCGATTTGCGGCTGGAACGCGGCGTGACGGTCTTCCACGGCGTCAACGGGAGCGGAAAGTCCTCGCTGCTCGAAGCCTGCTTTTTCGCCCTGTATGGCGCTCGCGCGCTCGATCGAACCCTGGACGAACTCGTCACGATCGGGGCCGAGGAGGCGACGGTCGAACTCTGGTTCGCTCACGGCGGCGAGTCCTACCACATCAAGCGCCGGGTCCGCGTTCGAGACGATCGGGCGACGACCGTCGAATGCGTCTTGGACGAATCCGACGGCGTGGTGGAGGGGGCCAGAGACGTTCGCGAGCGCGTCGCGTCGCTGCTCCGGATGGACCACGAGGCCTTCGTCAACTGTGCGTACGTCCGCCAGGGCGAGGTCAACAAGCTCATCAACGCGACGCCGGGCGAGCGACAGGACATGATCGACGACCTCCTCCAGCTTGGCCGCCTCGAAGACTACCGAAAGCGTGCCAGCGACGCCCGGGTCGGCGTGGGTCGTGTCCTGGAGGGCAAACGCGAGTCCCTCTCACAGCTCGAGTCCCAGATCGAGGCCAAGGTGGAGAAGGAACTCCACGAGCAACTCAACGCCGCCGAGAGCGAACTCGCCACGGTCCGGGAGGAACTCGAACGCTACGACGAGCAGCGCGAGACCGCACGCGAGACGCTCGAAGCGGCCAACTCGATCCTCGAGGAGTACGAACAGCGTCGCGACGAACTCGACGAGATCGAAAGCGAGATCGAAGAGCTGACTGAAACGATCGAATCGACCGAGCGCAAGCGAGAGGCACTCGGCGACGAAATATCCGATCGCCGGGACCGCCGCGAGGAAATCAGCGACCGGATCGAGTCCGGGCTCGATACGGCCGAACTCTCGGCCGAGGCCGACCGGGAAGCCGTCGAAGATCTGGTTGATGACCTCGAAGAACGCGACGACGAGATTCGCGACGAGATCGAGCAACACCGTCTCGATCTCCAGCGTCACCGTGAGAACGCCGAGAGTGAACGCGAAGACGCCACTGACGCCGAGGAACGCGCAGCTGAGAAACGCGATCGGGCCGCGGAACTCGAGTCGGACCTCGAAGAAACACGCACTGATCTCGAGGACCGCCGTGAGAGACTCGCAGAACTGGACAGCGAGATCGAATCGATCGAGGAGACGTTCACGGACGCACCTGTCGAACTCGGCAACGCGGAGTCGTTCCACGAAGAAATCGCCGACGGACTGGACGCCGTCAAGAGCGATCTGACCTCGCTCGAAGCCACGATCAAGTCCCTCGAAGGCGACATCGAGGAGGCCCAGGACTTACTCGACGCCGGAAAGTGTCCCGAGTGTGGCCAGGACATCGAGGAGGCACCGCGAGTCGAGACGCTCGAAGACGATCGCGAACGGCTGGCCGACCTTCGGGCCGAGCGCGAGGAGTTAGAGGAGACCCGCGAGACAGTCGAGGCGCGGCTGGACCGTGCCGAGACACTGGTCGAGCAGGAAAGCGAACGGAATCGACTCCGAGACAAACGTGAGACGCTTGCGGAGTTGATCGCTGAACGCGAGAATTCGATCGAAGAAACCGAGGAACGTATCGAAACACTCCGGGCTGAAGCCGACAAACTGGATGCCGAGGCCGAACAGCACCGCGAGTCCGCCGAGGAATCCGAGAACGAAGCCGAGGAGTGTCGGGAGGCCATCGCCGAATGCAACGAGCGGCGTGGCGAACTCGCCGATCGGATCGACGGGCTCGAAGATATCGTCGCGGACTTTGAGCGGCTGGACGCCCTCACCGACGAGATTGAGGCCCGTCAGGAGCGTCGCGAGCAACTCGACGAAATGAACGACGAGCGCCGCGACCGCCTCGGGACGCTTCGGGAACGCCGCTCGGAACTAGCCGAGGCTATCGACGAAGACCGACTGGCCGAGGCCCGAGACGACAAGAAACGTGCCGAGACCTATCTCGAAGAAGTCGTCGAAGAAATAGACGCTCGCGAGGAGGAGCGGGACGAACTCCAGGCCCGCATCGGTGCCATCGAAAACGAGATCGAGGAACTCGAATCGCTCCGCGAACGGCGGGAGGGGCTCGCCGAGACGATCGAGCGGCTGGACTCCCTCTACGAGGAGGCCCAACAGCTCCAGGAGATGTACGGCCAGTTACGGGCGGAGCTTCGCCAGCGCAACGTCGAGACCTTAGAGTGGATGCTCAACGACACCTTCGCTCTGGTCTACCACAACGACGCCTACGACCGGATCGAACTCGACGACGAGTACCACCTCACGATCTACCAGAAGGACGGCGAGGCACTCGATCCCGATCAGCTGTCGGGCGGCGAGCGCGCGCTGTTCAACCTCAGCCTGCGGGCGGCGATCTATCGGCTGCTCGCAGAGGGGATCGAGGGGGCGGCACCGACGCCACCCTTGATCCTCGACGAGCCGACGGTCTTCCTCGACTCGGGCCACGTTTCCCAATTGCTGGAGTTGATCGAGTACATGCGCACCGAGATCGGCGTCGAACAGATCGTGGTCGTCAGCCACGACGACGAGCTGGTGGACGCGGCCGACGATCTGGTCCACGTGGCCAAGGACGCGACGTCGAATCGCTCGCGCGTCGAGCGCCGGGACACCCCGGAGTTACCGGCCGATTAGGCCCGCCGGTCACGAGTCGCTTGGGGCTGCATTCTTGCTGGTCAGCAGTTCGATCGCCTCCTCGGCGTCCGGAGTCGTCGCGTATCCGCGCTCGCCGGCGACCCGTTCCTCGACGATCAGTCCCGCGACGCGAAACTCCGCCAGCCGGCCGTGGAGATCGCTCTCACAGTACTCGTACCGATCCAGAAGCGTCCGGACCGAAAGTGGTCCGTCACGGGCGAGTTCGAGAAGCAGGCCCAGGTCACGCTCCTGGTGGACGACCGATAGCACCAGCCGGACGGACTCGGGAACGGCGGTCGCGGCAATCGCAAGCGGGGACTCGCCCTCAACGATGGTCAGTGCGTCCGGCGATCGATACGTTTCAGTTCCCGTCTTCGGGTCGCGGACGAGCCACCCGTCTGTGGATCGCTTCAGGAGAACGTAGCGTGATCCCGATTCGTCTTCGACTGTGCGCACACCGGACGTATCGACTGGGAATACATGGGATTGCCGTTCCCGGCAGGTGCCCGTGGCGTCACTCCGGGCCATCAAAACGGCGATAGCGGACGAGTCCGTACCCACCCACCACGCCACCGCCGGCAATAATCAGCACTCCGAGCAGGGTCCAGGCGGTGAAAACAGCGACCAGGATCCCCACCGAGACGACAGGGATCGCGATTTTCAGGACGACCACGAGCCGCCAAAACAGGCTCCGTACTTCGGGATCAACCTCAGTAATCCGCTCCAGATCTTCGGAATCAGCAGAGCCTGAAGCCGGCGGCTCCGCGCTCCCGTCGCTGCCACTGATTTGTGCCGTAGGCTGGTCTCGGTCGGCCACGTGAAAAATCGAGACCGGGTCGCTAAAAGCGACTTCGGTCCGGACTACCGGCAGTCAGGCAGGGCCGCAGCGCCGTCGCTGTAGATCCACGCCATCGGATTCGTCGCGTCATAGATTACCGTCCCGTCGTCTGTTTCGTACCGCTCGATCGTGTCCGCAGTTGCCGGCAGCACCGGCGACTGGTCGGTCGTCGCTCGTTCGCTCCGACTACCGTTGGCGGGGTTCGACATTGCAACCGACGACTGGTATGGTATGTCGTGGCATAAGCCTTCTGGCAGCGGCCGACCGGGGGGTTTTAGGGCGGCAGCCGGCAACCAAGCCATCAATGACCGATTCCGGGGAGCAGCGCGGGCTTGGAGCGTTTGCCGACGACGACAGACCGGCTGCCGAGGCACGTGCAGTCGCGGGCAACGGCGGCCACGAGGCGAGCGTCGTCGACGCCGACGAATGGCGATACCCCGAGGCTGATGGCACTGTCGAACTCGCAGTGACCCAGGTCGACTACACGATCGAGGGAGGAGGAAGCGACGAGTACCCGGTCGTTCACGTTTTCGGACGCACTGCAGACGGCGAGCTCTTCCACGTCCAAGTCTACGAGTTTCGACCATACTTCTATGCGCCGGCCGACAACGTCGACGAGGAGCGACTCGCGAATTACGACAGCGTCACCGGCTGGGAACGGACTGGCGACGATGGCGAACCGTACGAGTCCATTCGTGGCGAAGAACTCGTCAGGATCTTCGGCCAGACGCCGCGGGACGTCGGGCAGATCCGTGACGACTTCGATCACTACGAGGCGGACATCCTCTTCCCGAATCGCCTCCTCATCGACAAGGACATCACCAGCGGCATCCGGGTTCCCGATCGTCGCACCGAGAACGGAACGATCCGGATCCCACACGACGAGATCGAAGCCATCGACTACGACGCCGAAGCCAGAGTCAACACCTTCGACATCGAGGTCGACGATCGATCGGGCTTCCCCGAGGACGGGGAGGAACCCATCATCTGTCTCACGAGCCACGACTCCTACCGCGACGAGTACGTCGTCTGGCTGTACGACTCGCCGGTCGGGATCGACCCGCCGGAGGCCCTCGAACAGTACGAGCCCCTGGAGGACGACTTCGAGGCGGATGTCCGTGTCTTCGAGGAAGAGGAGGCGATGCTCGAAGCGTTCCTCGAGTATATCGACGAGACCGATCCGGACATCCTGACGGGCTGGAACTTTGGCGACTTCGACGCGCCGTATTTCATCGACCGCTTGCAAGAACTCGACCCGGGAACCGACCGAAACCTCGACATGAACCGCCTCTCCCGGGTCAACGAGGTCTGGGAGAGCGACTGGCAAGGCCCGGACATCAAGGGCCGGGTCGTCTTCGATCTCCTGCGGGCGTACAAACGGACGCAGTTCACCGAACTCGATTCCTACCGCTTAGAGGACGTCGGCCAGGAGGAACTCGGCGCGGGCAAGGAGACCTACACCGGCGACATCGGGACGCTGTGGGAAGAGGATCCCGAGCGACTCCTCGAGTACAACCTCCGTGACGTCGAGTTGTGTGTCGAACTCGATCGCAAACAGGACATCATCGCCTTTTTCGAGGAAGTAGCCACCTTCGTCGGGTGCAAACTCGAGGACGCCCCGACGCCGGGCGATGCCGTCGACATGTACGTCCTCCACAAGGCCTTCGGGAACTTCGTCCTGCCGTCGAAGGGGACCGTTGAGTCCGGCGAGGAGTTCGAGGGTGGGGCCGTCTTCGAGCCGATCAGCGGCATCAAGGAGATGGTAAGTGTCCATGACCTGAAATCTCTATATCCGATGTGCATGGTAACGATTAACGCATCCCCGGAGACGAAGGTCGATCCCGAAACCTTCGGCGGGGAGACGTTCCGTGCACCGGACCCTAGCGGCCAGCACTTCCGGAAGGAACCCGACGGGATCGTCCGGGAAATGGTCGAGGAGTTGCTGTCAGAACGCGAAGAAAAGAAAGCCCTTCGAAACGATCACGAGCCCGGAACCGAGGACTACGAGCTCTATGACCGCCAGCAAGGAGCTGTCAAGGTTATTATGAATAGTTTATATGGGGTTTCGGGGTGGGACCGATTTCGCCTGTACGACAAGGACAACGCGGCGGCGGTAACGGCAACGGGGCGAGCGGTCATCGAGTACACCGAGTCGGCCGTTAACGATCTCGGCTACGACGTGACATACGGTGATACTGATAGCGTCATGATAAGTATGGGGACGGACATGTCCGTCGAGGACGCCATCGACCGCTCGTTCGAGATCGAGGAGGCGATCAACGCCTCCTACGACGAATTCGCCAGCGAGACGCTCAATGCTGAGGAGCATCGGTTCCAGATCGAGTTCGAGAAGCTCTACCGGCGCTTTTTCCAGGCGGGCAAGAAAAAGCGCTATGCGGGCCACATCGTCTGGAAGGAGGGCAAGGACGTCGACGACATCGACATCACAGGCTTCGAATACCAGCGCTCTGATATCGCACCGATCACCAAGCGCGTTCAGAAGGAGGTCCTGGATCTGATCGTCACCGAGGGCGACGTCGAGGCCGTCACGGAGTACCTCCACGACGTGATTGCGGATTTCCAGGCCGGCAACGTCGACATCGAGGACGTCGGTATCCCCGGCGGGATCGGCAAGCGGCTGAACAATTACGACACCGACACGGCCCACGTTCGGGGGGCGAAGTACGCCAACGAGCTCCTGGGGACGAACTTCCAGCGGGGCAGCAAGCCGAAACGGCTCTACCTCAAGAAGGTCCACCCCGAGTACTTCCGCCGGATCGAGGACGAGCGTGGTCTCGATCCCTCCCGGGATCTCATCTACGGCGAGTTCAAGCGTGATCCGGACGTGATCTGCTTCGACGTCGCCGAACAAATCCCCGAGGAGTTCGAGGTGGACTGGGAGAAAATGCTGGAGAAAACACTCAAAGGCCCGATCGCCCGCGTTATCGAGGCCCTCAACGTCTCCTGGCAGGAGGTCAAAAGCGGCCAGGAACAGACGGGACTCGGACAGTATATGTGAGTCACGGGGGTCAAGCCGAGACAGTATTGGCCCGGATTCTGTCCCGTACATGTGCGGGATTTCGCCCACGTTCTTGGTTTTTCGTTAAAATTCCTTTGGAGAATCTCAAAGCAAGTATGTAGTCATGCGAAAGCATTATGGGTACGACAGCCCGAGTTTCGGTTGACCTAGAACATGGCAACACTCGAAATCAACAATCTTCACGCGAAAGTCGCTGAGGACGGAGGCGAAGGAATTCTCGAAGGTGTCGACCTGACCGTCGAGGCGGGCGAGATTCACGCGCTGATGGGACCGAACGGCAGCGGGAAATCGACGACGGCGAAGATCATCGCCGGCCATCCCGCCTACGAGGTAACTGAGGGCGAGGTGCTCATCCACCTCGACGGTGACGAGTTCGACCAGGAGATCCCCGACGACAAGCGGACCTGGAACCTGCTCGAACTCGAACCGAACGAGCGCGCCGCGCTCGGCATCTTCCTCGGGTTCCAGTATCCCGCGGAGATCGAAGGCGTGACGATGGTGAACTTCCTCCGGACGGCGCTCAATGCCAAGCTCGAGGAGCGCGAGGAACTCTTCGAGGACGAGGAGGAGGCCGCAGCTGAAGACGAGGAAGACGAAGGCTACGAGACTTCGCCGATGGAGGGCCCCGCTGACGAGGGTGAGGTCAGCGTCGCCGAGTTCCAGCAGCTCCTCAAAGAGAAGATGGAACAACTCGACATGGACGAGTCCTTCGCCGAGCGGTATCTCAACGCCGGCTTCTCCGGTGGCGAGAAGAAACAAAACGAGGTACTCCAGGCAGCGATTCTCGAACCGGACATCGCGGTACTCGACGAGATCGACTCGGGGCTCGACATCGACCGTCTGCAGGACGTTGCCAACGGGATCAACTCCCTTCGAGACGACCAGGGAACCGGTGTCCTCCAGATCACGCACTACCAGCGTATCCTCGACTACGTCGAACCGGATCACGTCCACGTCATGCTCGACGGGGAAGTCGTCGAGAGCGGCGGGCCGGAACTTGCCGAGAAGCTCGAAGACGAGGGATACGACTGGGTTCGCGAGCAAGTATACGAGGCAGCCTGAGGTGACCATCACATGAGTTCAGACAACAACCTCGAATCGACCGACACAGAGGCTCGATTCGAATTCAAGAAAGAGCAGAGTTCAGCGTTCGAAGCCGAAGTTGGTCTCAACGAGGAGACGGTCCGAAAGATCAGCGAAGACAAAGACGAGCCCGAGTGGATGCTCGACCGCCGGCTCCGTGCCTTAGAGCACTACCAGCAGATGCCGATGCCGAGCGACTGGCCCGGCCAGCCGGACCTCTCGGAGGTCAACGTCGAAGATATCATCCCGTACATCCGCCCCGACATTGAAGCACGCGGTGGCGCCGAAGAGTGGGACGACCTCCCCGACGAGATCCAGGACACCTTCGACAAACTTGGCATCCCAGAGGCCGAACAGCAGGCCCTCTCGGGTGTCGGTGCCCAGTACGAATCCGAGATCGTCTACCAGAACATGCAGGAGCAGTGGGAGGAGAAGGGCGTCGTGTTCATGGACATGGACAAGGCCGTCCAGGAGCACCCCGAGCTCGTCCGGGAGTACTTCATGACGAAGTCCGTCCCGCCGAGCGACAACAAGTTCGCCGCGCTCCACGGCGCAGTCTGGTCGGGCGGCAGCTTCGTCTACATTCCCGAGGGCGTCACCGTCCAGATGCCCATCCAGGCGTACTTCCGGATGAACTCTGAGGGCATGGGCCAGTTCGAGCACACGCTCATCATCGCCGAGGAAGACTCGGAAGTACACTACATCGAGGGCTGTTCTGCACCCCAGTACGCTCGCCACAACCTCCACAGTGGCGGCGTCGAGGTATTCGTCAAAGAGGGTGCCCACGTCCAGTACTCGACGGTCCAGAACTGGTCGAAGAACACCTACAACCTCAACACCAAACGCGCCATCGTCGAGGCCGACGGGACGATGGAGTGGATCTCGGGATCGATGGGGTCGAAGGCGACCATGCTGTACCCCGCCACGATCCTCAAGGGCCCGGGCGCGACTGACAACCACATCACGATCGCGTTCGCGGGCGAGGGCCAGAACATCGACACCGGGGCGAAGGTCTACCACAACGCGCCGGACACCAAATCGACCATCGAGTCCAAATCGATCTCCAAGGACGGCGGCCGCACCAACTACCGCGGCCTCGTCCACATCTCCGACGGCGCGGAAAACTCCTCGACGAACGTCGAGTGTGACGCGCTGATGTTCGACAACGAATCCACGTCGGACACGATGCCGTACATGGAGATCCAGGAGAGCAAGGTCGACGTCGCCCACGAGGCGACGGTCGGCAAGATCGGCGACGAGGACGTCTTCTACCTCCAGTCACGCGGGCTGGACGACGACGACGCCAAGCAGATGATCGTCGCCGGGTTCATCGAGCCGATCACGGAGGAACTGCCTATCGAGTACGCCGTCGAACTCAACCGCCTCATCGAACTCGAGATGGAGGGGAGCCTGGGATGAGCACGCAGGTACGCGCGACCGTCACCGCCGACCAGGTCGAACAGATCTCCGCCGAGCTGGGCGAACCCGAGTGGCTGACCGAAACGCGACTCGAGGCCTTCGAAGCCCTCGACGGACTCGACATGCCGTCGGTCATCCGGACGCCCGGTCGGGACTGGACGAATCTCGACGCGCTCGATTACGAGAGTCTCGTCGACCCGCTCGCCTTCGAGGAGGAGAAGGACCGCATCGACGCAGAAGGCGTCGACGTCCTCCCGTGGGCCGAGGCCCTCGAGGAGCACGGCGACTTGATCGAAGAGCACTTCGGCAGCGTCGTCGATCCCCAGCGTGACTATCTGACGGCCCTCTCGACCGCGCTGTTCAGTGCCGGGACGGTCGTCTACGTCCCCGAGGGCGTCGCCGCCGAGGACGTCAAGATCCGGACCCGGATGAACTCCCGATCGCTGTTCAATTACACGCTCGTCATCACCGAGGAGTCGGCCTCCGTGACGATCTTAGAGCGCCAGGAAACGGGCGAGGAGCTCCCCGGCGAGCAGTACTACTCGGGCGTCGTCGAGGTCGTCGCCAGCGAGAACAGTCACGTCCAGTACGGCTCGCTGCAGAACCTCAGCGAGGCGACCTACAACTACTCGGTCAAGCGTGGCCACGCCGATCAGTACGCGACTGTCGACTGGATCGAGGGGAACATCGGCTCACGACTGACCAAGACGAACGTCGAGACCCGCCTGCTGGGCGACAGCTCGGAATCTCAGATTGTCGGGGCGTTCTTCGGGCACGAAGATCAGCACCTCGACATCGCCTCACGCGTCTGGCACGAGGCCGAGCACACGACGGCCGATCTCGTGACGCGGGGCGTGCTGGACGACGAGGCGCGCTCGGTCTACGAGGGCGTCCAGGACGTCGGCACGGACGCGTGGGACACCAGCTCCTACCAGCGCGAGAACACACTGATGTTGAGCGACGACAGCGAGGCCGACGCCAGCCCGAAGCTCATCATCAACAACCACGACACCGAAGCCAGTCACTCCGCGACTGTCGGACAGGTCGACGCCGAGGACCTGTTCTACATGACCTCCCGCGGTGTCGACGAGGAGGACGCGACGAACATGCTCGTCGAGGGCTTTTTCGTTCCAGTGCTGGAGGAAGTCGCAGTCGACGAGTTGCGCGAGGATCTGGACGAACTGGTCGTCGACCGGCTCGCCGAGTAGGATAGCCGACGACTACCGTCCTTGGATCGGAGCGCGGTGATACTGCTCTGACCGCGCTCGTGGCACGACCTCAGAAGGTCACCGTTTCACTCGCCGAACCACATGTTTCGCCGAAGAAGTAATTCGCACACCCTTCGGCTGCCAGATAGACCGTATCCGAGGCGAAGTCGATCTCGATGTCGATCGATCCCTCGGCGAATCCCACGTCGAACTCGGCATGTGAATCGCGACTGGAGCAGTCGTAGTGGTTTGACTCCGTCCAGACGCCGTTTTCGATGTCCAGCGAAACCTCCGCGTCACAGGTGTCGTACTCGATCGTATATCGGATGTCGATATCCGCGTTGGTGTACGGGATCTTGATCTTGAGGTGGCCGTCGTACGTCTCGTCGGCAGCGACAGTCGCCGTCGCAATCGTGCCGGTTATGCCGACGGCCCCGACAGCGGAACCGGTTGATTTCAGGACGCTACGACGTGTGAGTGGTTCACCATCTGACATTGCAAACTGACATCACAACCGGTCAATAAAAAATGATTTCATAATTTCAAATATGGCCTACTTCTATGACGTCGGTCGGCCATCCAGCGTGGAGCGGTCACGCTACCGCGACCAGCCTGTCGTTGCGTCGTTCCGGAAACGTCGGATCCTGAGCCGGTTTCGATGACCACACCGAACGTGACAGCCACCGCGACCCGTTGCTGTTACTGGGCCGCCGTACCGGAGTAACCGCTTCACAGCGGTCGCCGAATGTCAGTGTCCACCTGCGCCATAGGCACCGGCTCCATCCCGAGTCGCCGAGTGGCCCAACAATCGGCCCTTCCTGCGCCAGAAGCGTCACATCCAGAGAGAGCGTCTCCCCGCAACCATAGCACTATTGTCAATTGGTTTCTGATGGTTCGGGGAGGGAGAGCGTTAAGTGACAGGCTCTCTGAGTGGTGGATATGAGTCTGGGCCAGCGGGTCGGCGACGATCACCAGCTCGCGCGCCTGTTGCAGATCGGCGTGGTTCTCCAGGAGGTCGTCGAAGCACGAGCGCGGAAACATCTCGAATCGAGCGAGGCGATCGATGCGGAGCTTGCGACGCTCCTGGAAGACGCCGTGACGCAAGCGAACCACCACCGGGCACGTCTGGAGACACTGATTGCGGATCTCGATGCCGATAGCGTCGACTACGAGGACATCGAGCCACTCGTCGAAGCCCAATACCAGGCCGACCAGGATTTCGACGACATCCTGTACGATCAACTCTGTAACGTCGAAACCGCCTACAAGTTCTTCGACGATCTGCTCGACGCGCTCGAAACGAGCGACACCGACTTCGGGGTCGATCACGAGGAACTGGTCTCTGTCCTGGATACACTGCGTGAAGCGGAGGCGCGCGGCGTCGAAACGGTCACCGATCTCATGGAGGCCCAAGAATGAACACTGCCGAACAGTATCTCAAGGCGATTTACCTGGTCCAAAAGCAGGAAGACGGTCCAGCACCGACCGGTCGGATCGCCGAGCGCCTCGGCGTGAGTCCGGCCAGCGCCAACGAGATGGTCGGCAAACTCGAAGACCGGGATCTGCTCGAGCACGAGAAATATACCGGCGTGACACTCACGGACGACGGGATCGCCCGGGCGCGGGATGCCCTCCAGACGTACTGTATCATCGAGCGTTTTCTCGTCCAAGTGCTCGACGTGAAGGACTTCCGCGGCGAGGCCAAGCAACTCGAGAGCGTCATCGACGAGACGGTCGCCGAGCGACTGGATACGATCATCGACCGGCCAGGAGAGTGTCCGGACTGTTTCGACGCCGACGGGGACGTGTGTGGTCGACTCGATGTCGAGGCTGAAGCGTCCGATTGAGACTGGCAGCAATCGACGCGGGGCTGTCGCGACCGGTCGCAAGGATAACGCTATTAAAGACTCATCGACAAGGTTCGATCGCAGTCCCGTGGTGTAGTGGCCAATCATAGAGGCCTTTGGAGCCTCTGACGGCGGTTCGAATCCGCCCGGGACTATTTTGCCGCGAGCAAGTTCGCGAGCGGCATATACGTCCAGCGGATTCGAAGCAGGGAGTGTAGCGAACGGTGTGAGTGGAACGACCGTGGTTCGAATCCGCTGAGAGAAAACCGCTCTCTCAAGTCGTGCTTCACGTTGTTCAGCACGACGCCGGAAGAGCGAAGCTCTTCCGTGCCCTCGGTCACTTCGTCATCGCGTCGCCTTGGCGCTGGAATAGACTGAACAAGCGTCGCTTCCTCGCAATTTACGAGGACCAACGAAAGCGGAAAACCCCGAAGAGAGACACTGTTGGCTCCGGGCTTGCGTCCACTGCCGTTCGATCATCTCATCGGAATGTTTTTGTGAGTGGTTAGCACGCTATCCCATACATGGATTTCTTGGTGTTCGCTGTCACGGGGGTGGGGTTGGGAATCGTCGCGGGAGGGCTCTGGTATGTGATCGGGCAATGGATCGTCCGCCGGGCGTCGGATTCGACGACAGCGATGGAAGGGGTCCGTCGGTGGATTACGTACGGAGAATTTTGCGGCGGACTTTCGGCGATGCTGATGTTCTTCTGGGGGGTCTTCGGTGACGTGAGCGGTGGCCCGGGTTCGATGGAAGTGCTACCGGAATCTTTTGGGACGAGTCTCGATCTGGGGTTGGTGTTTTTTTTCGGCTTGCTCCCGATCGCATCGACGAAAATCGCGCTTCTCCCGGCGATCGATCAAGTCCGAAACAAAGACAAGTCCGTTGCAGCAGAATTCCGCGATCTGATACAGCACTATGCAATAGCAGGAATGCCCATAGTGGGGAGCGTCATGATCGCTACGGTGAGTTTTCACTATTGGGGGCTCGCTGCCGCGGCCATGATCGGGATCTGGATTTACCAGTTTGTGATGTGGGTTGGCAAACCATGGATGTCCGGACGGTTACGGACCGTCAGACTCCCAACAAGGACGGAATCCGAACGACTCGCAGACCTGTGTGCCAGTGTCGATCTGCCGGTCGATTCGTATCTGGTGGTCGAAAACAGCGATGGAACGATCGGGTTCGATGTCCAGGGTTCACCACTGTATCGAGCACTGGTGATCGCGGCCCCAACACTTAAAATGGACAGCGAGGCGCTTCGAGCAGTGCTGGCTCAACAGGCGGGACTCCTTCAGCAGCGCTATCGAGTGCTTCGGTTGATCGCTTTCTCCGTGTTTCTGGTCCCGATCGCAGGGATTATGATTGCCAGTAGCCAGGCCCACGATCCGCTGGGCGTGCTTTTCAGTGGGGCTCTCGTCGTCGGGTACTGGGTAGCTTCGCGAGGGCTTCGAAAGCGGGTATATGCTGCCTTTGAGTATGCCGTCGAGAAAACGTCATCCGGGGCAGTGATCGAAGCCTACGAACAGGTGTCTCATGTCAACGACATCGATGGCACCCAATCACGCTGGAGGACGGTTTTGTACGCTGAACCGCCGCTCGATGCGGTTCTCAGCCGACTTCGCGAGCGCCAGGAGTGAAGCCGCGGCTCGGACAGATAGCTCTCAAAAATCGAAGTAGTTGGTTCGTCGCGGTGAGCGACGAGTAGTGCAGAATTACTGACGAACGAGATTCGCCGCGCGCGGTCCTTTCGGGGAGGACTCGATATCGAACTCAACCTCAGTCCCTTCTGTCAGATCCTCACCGCCGACATCCTCCATGTGGAAGAAGACATCTTCGTCTTCGTCGAGGTCGCCGTCATCAGTCGAAATGAAACCGTAGCCGCCTGTGTCGTTGAAGAAATCAACCTTACCGTTTGCCATTACAACCAACTGTAGGACCGAGTGCGGGATAACCCTTCCGAGAGGCAAGTTACCACGACGCTTCTGGGCTCAACTGAGATCACAACAGCTGAGTGAGACGAACGAAAAGCCGGGTTCGGTGACCCGGCGGGCGGCGATCGATGACAGCCGATGGCAGAGACATCCAGATTCACCAGGGGCGGTGAAATCTGGTCGGCGAGAGACGATCGAGGGGGCAATCGTCAAGGTCGGCAACCGGGTCGCGTCGCCGACCCACGTGGCCCTTCGTGATGTAGGTATGTAAATCTAATGTACAATATTGGAAGGAGAAGTTGGTCCCAGGATGGAGTCATCAGCAGGCCGGACGCGGGGGCAAGAACCAGTCGGCTTGACTTGCCAAAACATCTGCGAGGAGACGGCGCGATGACATCGACACGGGTGAGCAAAGCCGGGTGGGGGAAACCCGGCAAGCTGACAATTGATGGCATCGGACGAAGGGGGGGGGCCGCCCGGAACATCGCGGTGGGGGGAGCCGCGATGAATGCCTCGCGTACAGCAACCAGCGAGTGGTCGCTGGGGTCGATACGATGTGGACGCGCACCGACCCACATGAGGGGTCGGCTGAATATCATGTAAATCGATCGAGCGTTTTCAGGATCAGAAACAGGTGACTGGTTTCATTGTACAACGAGTTCAGAGCGGATGACACGACGCCGGAAGACGCAAAAGAGCGTCGCCGTTGCGCGCCAGTCAGCTCACTCTTCGTAGGCGAGATTCATGAGCCACTGGGTGAACTGTCCACTCTGCGCGTCGACCTCGTCGTCGCCGACGAACGGCGAGAGCATGTCCCCAGCCATCAAAAGCGAGAAGTCCAGGTCCTTGGCTGTCGGCGTCAGATGGTACGTGTTGTGCCCATTGTAGACGGTTTCAGTTCGTTCGATGAGATCCTGTGCGGCCAGCGAATCGACGATCCGGGATCCCTTGCGTGAACTCACGTCGAGTTCCTTCCAGAAGTCGCTCTGGTGGATGCCGCCAGTCTCGCGGATGAGTTCGAGGCCCCGTCGTTCATCCTCGGAAAGGTCGGACTCCGACGAATCAGTGCTCATGTCAGTACCTGGGGCAGGTTAGCGCTTAAACCTGACCTTCGATATCTTGGCGCTCCCCTCCAACCGGGATCCCCAATCACTCGCTTTGATTACTGATGAAAGCCGTCGATTGTCGCCTGCATTACTCGGAGTTGACACCCTATTCGTTGCATACACAAAGTGGGCCGATACCGCTCCGCTGACACCTCTCTATGGCGAACGCGAGAGGTTTAATACCACTGAGTCAAACCACCAAGTGGTGAAACGACGCACGTTTCTTCGAACGGCCGGGGTCAGTGTTCTGGGGACAACGGCATTGTCCGGCTGTGCTGGCGAGGACGGAACCGACACGGAACAGACAACGGAACCGTCGTCTGAAACGACCGATACGGTGACGACTGACGGAACAACGCCCACCGATACGACGACCACTGAGACAACGACGACTAGTTCGTCTTCGACGGACACACTGACGGTGGCGACGTACTCCTCGTTCACCGGTGAGGATACCGCCGGAAACTGGCTCAAGTCCGCCTTCGAGGCAGAGTATCCGGACAAAACCGTCGAGTTCACGACACCGGAGAACGGCCTCAATCAGTATATTCTGCGCCAACAGGAGGGTGCCGGGATCGACGCCGATCTCTACGTTGGACTCAACACGTCCGAACTCGTCAGAGCCGACCAGAAACTCGATGGATCGCTGTTTCAGACGGTCCAGGATGATCTTGCCCGGGCTGGCAACGTCAAATCGGGTCTCGAAATCGATCCGGACGGCCGGGCGATCACCTACGATACGGGATATATCTCGCTGATCTACAACGGCAACGAGGTCGAGAACCCGGCGACCTTCGACGCGCTAACGAGCGACCAATATCAGGGAGATCTTATCGTACAGAACGCCCAGCAGTCCGATCCCGGACGGGCGTTTCTCCTTTGGACCATCGCCCAGAAGGGAACTGACGGCTATCTGGAGTACTGGCAGGATCTCGTCGATAACGACGTGACGATCCTCTCGGACTGGGAACCTGCCTATCAGGCCTACATGAACGACGAAGCGCCGATGGTGGTTTCCTATTCGACCGATCAGGTGTATTATCACGGCGAAGGTGTCGACATCCAGAAACACCAGGTCGGTTTCCTGAACGACCAGGGGTACGCCAACCCTGAAGCGATGGCGCTGTTCGATGACGCAGATGCCCCGGAACTCGGCCGGGAGTTCATGGACTTCGTGCTCTCCCCGGAGGCACAGTCCGAGATCGCCGTCCGGAACGTTCAGTTCCCCGCTGTCGAGGGCGTCGACCCCGGCGAGGAGTTCTCACAGTACGCCTACGAGCCGCCAGAGCCCGTCACGTTCAGCTACGACGAACTGTCCGGCAACGTCGAGGGCTGGATCGAGGACTGGGCGCGCGAGATCGTCAACTGACGATGCGCTGGCCGTCGGCCGACCGACTCGCTGTGCCGGCCGGCCTGGTAGTGACGCTTTCGATCATCACGGTCGTGTTTTATTACCCGGTGGGACGAGTACTTCTCGACGCAATCGATCCGGGAGGTTCCTTGTTCGGACCGATCCGAACCATTCTCACCGATCCGTTTTACGTCGGGGTAGCCCATCACGCGTTCGCTGATCCGCTCGGCGTTCCGGCGGGTATTCTCGCGTGGCTCGATAACGGCGTTCCGCTGTCCGCGATCGAGTTCGGCCTGTTCGGGTTCACGGCCTACCAGGCCGGCCTCTCGGCACTCGCTAGTGTCGCGCTGGGCTTGCCCGGCGCGTACGTCCTTGCCCGCTATGAGTTCCCCGGCCGGGAGACGCTCAGGTCACTGACGATCGTCCCGTTCGTCCTCCCGTCGATCCTTGTCGCGGTCGGGTTCCAGGCGATGTTTGGTCACACAGGCCTGCTGAACGATTTCCTCGCCGCGATCGGCTTCGAACGGATCAAATTCCTGTTTACACTGCCGATCGTCATTGTCGCCCATGCCTTCTACAATGCGCCGTTGGTCACGCGCCTGGTGTCGGCGACCTGGGAGGGCATCGACGCCCAACAGATCGAGTCGGCCCGGGCCATGGGCGCGTCGCCGCTCCGGGCGTTTCGGGACGTCGTCGCGCCGCAGTTGCTCCCGTCAGTCCTGACAGCCGGCCTGCTGGCATTCATCTTCTCGTTCATGTCCTTCCCCATCGTGCTGGCACTGGGCGGCCTCGAACTCCAGACGGTCGAGGTCTGGTTGTACGCAAAAGTCCAATCGCTCGCACTCGGGGAGGCCGCGGCGCTGGCAGTCGTCGAGACGGTGATCTCACTGGGGCTGATGTATCTCTATCTCCGGTATGAAGCTGCGCAGATCGTTGCTCGGGGTGATGGAACGTCCCAGTCTCGCAGACCGCTGTTGGCTGGGGCGAGGGCGCTGGCCGATCCACGCCGTCTTTTCGTGTTTGGATACGGTCTCCTCGCCGCGATCGTCTTTCTCGGCCCCGTAGTGAGTCTCATACTGGAAAGCATCACAGGGCCGAGCGGGGAGTTTACCCTCGCGTACTACGAGTTCCTGCTCGCCCAGCAGGCCTCGGCCGCTATCGGGACGGTCAAGCCGTTGCCGGCGATCCAGAACTCGCTGCTTTTTGGTGTCGGGACGCTACTGCTCGCCGTACCGATGGGTGTTGTCGTGTCGATCGTGGCCACGCGCGAGGGGCGCGGTGGTCGAGCGGCCGAAGCGCTGTTGAGCGCACCGATCGCCGTCAGCGGGATCGTGGTCGGTCTCGGATTGTTACAGTCGCTCGTCTTCGGCGTCGCTGTGCTCGGTCATCGACTCACCGTCACGGGGCCGGTTGCCGTCGTCGCAGCGCACGCCGTGGCAGCCTACCCCTTCGTCTCGCGTACCGTCACCCCAGCACTCGCGAGTCTCGACGACCGGCTTGGCGAGGCTGCTCGATCCCTCGGTGCGTCACGAGTTCGGGCGCTACTGTCCGTCACGTTGCCGTTGATCGTCCCGGCACTGCTGGCCGGTGCAGCGTTCGCCTTTGCGATCAGCATCGGCGAGTTCGACTCGACCGTCCTGCTGTCGGAAGGCGGCGGCAGCTACACCATGCCCGTCGCGCTCGAACGGTACATCGGCAACCGGTCGCTGGGACCGAGTCTCGGCCCCGCGACGGCGATGGGAACCGTCCTCCTCACAGTGACAGCCATCAGTTTCGTCGTCATCGACCGCGTCGGGGGGCGATACGATGGCTGAAGAGGGGGCTGCTGAACCCGGTGTCGAACTCGATGGGGTCGCCGTCAGGTTCGGCGACGTGACCGCCCTCTCGGACGTGGATCTCTCGATCGCCGACGGCGAGTTCTTCACGCTCGTCGGCCCCTCGGGGTGTGGCAAGACGACGACACTCCGGACGCTGGCGGGCTTCGAGACGCCGTCCGCGGGCACGGTCCGGATCGGCGGGGCCGACGTCACAGACCAGTCGCCGGAAGATCGCGACTGTGGCATCGTCTTCCAGAACTACGCACTCTTTCCGCATATGACGGTCCGTGAGAACGTCGCCTACGGTCTCCGATACCGGTCGCCCCCGGGTGGGGCCGACCCCGACGATCGAGTGACGGCGATGCTGGAGCTGGTTGACATGGGTGGGATGGGCGATCGAACGCCAGAGTCGCTGTCGGGGGGCCAAAAACAGCGGATCGCACTCGCGCGTGCGCTCGCCCCCGGTCCGGACGTCCTCTTGCTCGACGAGCCACTGTCGGCACTGGACGCACGGTTGCGCGAGCGCCTCAGAGTCAGCATCCGTGAGATCCAGCGGGAACTCGACATTACGACGGTATACGTCACCCACGATCAGGAAGAGGCCCTGGCAATCAGCGACCGGATCGCCGTTGTCAATCGCGGACACGTCGAGCAGGTCGGTACACCACAAGCGGTTTACCACAACCCGGCGACCCGGTTCGTCGCCGAGTTCATGGGTGAGAACAACGTCTTCGACGCGACGATCGAACGCCGTGATCCGCCACGGGTGACAGTCGAAGGGACGACGATCCCGCTGGAAGCATCGCTTCCCAGCCGAGCGGAAGTCACAGTCTGTATCCGGCCCGAAGACGTTACGCTCGGCGATGGCGACGTCACGCTGTCAGCAAGCGTCGAACACGTCGAGTTCCTCGGAGACGCCTACCGGGTACACTGTGAGTGGAACGGACACGCTGTGTTAGCAAAGACCGGAACGGCACCGACTGGCGACGCCGTCTCCCTCGGGATCGACGCCGCTGACGTGACCGTGGTCGGTGACGGGAAATCGTGACGTCCGGCAGCAGCCACCTCGTGGAAAAGCAAGACACACTTGTCCGATGACCGCCGATCTAACGTATGCCAGACCGCGGCAAGATCGACACCGAGACGTTCGACTCCGTCATCGCCCCACATCTCGGGGCAGACCGCGAGGACGTGACGATCGGCCCACAGCACGGCGTTGACTTCGGCGTCCTTTCGGTCGAGGAAAGCGCAGTCGTGGTAGCAACCGATCCGATCTCGATTCTCCCCGAACTCGGGTTCGAACGGGCCGGGCGAGTGGCACTGGACATCGTCCTGACGGACGTCGCCGTCTCCGGGATTGCCCCGACCCACGCGACTGTTTCACTCTCCCTTCCCCCGGAAATGACCGACGAGGAACTCGGCCAAACCTGGCGAGGGATGGCCGACCATGCGGAGAATCTGGGCGTCAGCATCGTCTCGGGACACACGGCCCGATACGAAGGTATCGAGTACTCGTGGGTCGGTGGGGCCACGGCGCTCGGCGTCGGTGATCCGCCCGACATCGTCCGACCGGACGGCGCAAATCCCGGTGACGCAGTCGTTCTCGCGACCGGCCCCGGCGCGGAGACGGCCGGCCTGTTCGCGACGCTGTTTCCGGAGGCGCTCGAACTGCCAGCGAAGACGGTCGCGACCGCTCAGGAGTGCGTCAGGGACATTCTTGGGGTCGCCGACGCAACGACAGCAGCGGCTGCCGGCGAGCTGACGGCGATACACGACACGACAGAGGGAGGAGTGATCGGCGGACTTGCCGAGATGGCAACCGGAGCAGGCGTCACGTTCGACGTCCGGCGGGATCCTGCCCCAGTCCAGCCCGGTGTGGCCGCAGTCTGTGACGCGATCGGCGTCGACCCGTGGACTGTGACCAGCGCGGGAAGCCTCCTCATCACAGCGCCGCCCGCAACTGCTGAGAGCGTCGTGGAGGCTCTCGAAGCGCATGGAACACCGGCAGCTGTCATCGGATCGGTCGAGGAGTGCAGTGACACATCTGCCGATGTCATTCTCGATGGCGAACGCGTCGAACCCCCGGAGAGCGATCCGGCGTGGGACGCGATGGCCAGACTGATACAGTCCGATTGAGAAGCGGGGTCCGATCCCGATCAGCCGTGGCGAATCCGCTCGATGACAGCCTCGCGATCGACCGTCCCCGAAACCGTCCGGGGAATCGCCTCGCCGATGGCAATCGACTTTGGAAATTTGAAGGACGCGAGCTCTGCCCGACAGAGGGACTCGATCTCGTCGGGATCCGGTTCAGTGTCGTTCTGGGGGACGACGAGCGCGCCCACGCGTTCGCCCCACTCCTGATCAGGGATGCCGACGACGGCTGACTCGGCGACAGCCGGGTGAGACTCGATGACAGACTGGACTTCCCCTGGATCGACGTTTTCGCCGCCGGTGACGATTCGGTCGTCGATGCGACCGACGACGTACAGTCGTCCGTGCTCGTCCCGATATCCCAGATCGCCCGTGTGAAGCCCGCGTTCGTCGAACACACGGCGGGTTGCCTCGTCGTCGAGATAGCCGGGTGTGACGGTCGGGCCGTCGATGACGATCTCGCCAGTCTCCCCCGGCGCACACGAGTCGCCGTCGTCGATGATCGCGACCTTCGTGAACATGAGCGGCTGGCCGACTGTCCCCGGGTTCTCGAACGCCTGGGTCGGCGTCGCGGTGGCAACTTGCGAGGCCGTCTCGGTCATCCCGTAGGTGGGATATGCCGGCACTCCGGCCGCCTCGCTCCGTTCGATGAGGTCCCGGGGCGCAGCTGCCCCACCCAGCAACACGAACCTGAGCAGATCGGGTGGAGACCACCGCGCCTCAAGCAACCGGGAGAGCATCGTCGGTACGAACGAGATCCCAGTCACGTCGAAGTCCCGAATCACTGCTGCCGTCTCGGCCGGCTCGAACTCGCGCTGGAGGACGACGCTCGTCCCGTACAGCGTCGAACGTACCAGCGGAGCCAACCCACCCATGTGAACCATCGGCACCGAAACGAGCCAGCGGTCCCGGCGGGTGAGACCCAACCGGAACGCGGAGGCGATCGCGCTCGCAAAGAGATTCGTCAGCGTGAGTTGCACGCCCGTCGGCTCGCCGGTCGTCCCCGAAGTGAACATGATCAGATGGGTGTCCGACGGGTATCGTGCCCGCGGCGTCGTGCCACCGTCATGTGCTGGAAGTGCAGCGACCCCGGACACGTCGGTCTCATCCACACTGAACACAGGACACCCCTCGATGTCGGCGATCGCCTCAGCCGTTCGATCCGTCGCGACGATGGCGTCGACGGCAGCCTTCTCGGCGAGGAAATCGAGTTGTTCAGTGGGTTCACGGGTGTCCAACGGCACGATCGCCGTGCCGAGTCGCCAGGCCGCGTGGGTCGCGCGGACGAAGTCGATGCCCGTCTCCATGGCGATCCCCAGCCGGTCGGGCCGGCCCTCACAGGCGGCGGCGATCCGACCGGCCAGCCAGTCTGCCTCGTCGAACAGTTCCTCGTACGTCCATCGTTCCCCCGTCTCTGACTCGATGACTGCCGTCCGATCCGGGGTCGAACTTGCCCGCGCAGTCAGTGGGTCGACCTGCGGCCAGGCGTCGAGCGTTCTCATTGTCCATGGTTCCGGCCCCGTTACACTTGAACGGCGCTACGATTCTCAGAATCTCCGAAGGTCTTCCGTGCCGGTTACCGGCGCAAACTGGGATCGACGCCGATTCCGAGTGCGTCGGGCACCACCATTCGGCCTTCGCTCACGGGCGCAGGATCGGGTGCGAAATCATCCGCGAGTCGGTCGGCCGTCGCGAGACCGCAAGCCCGCTCGATCCGCAGACTCGCCGCCAGATGGAGTGCGGCCGTCCGCCCAACAACCCCATCAACCGTCGTCGTGACGACCGGATCAAGATGTTGCTGTCTCGCTTCGAGTGCCAGCGTCCGCGCCCGTCGAATCCCGCCCACAGCCATCGGTTTCAAAACGAGAACATCCGCCACCCCAGCGTCGAGAATCGCGTCGAGGCCCACGTCCCGAAGCGACTCGTCGAGTGCGATCTCGACGCCGCGATCCCGCAACGCCGCGTGACCGTCGAGATCATCGGCGGCCAGCGGCTGTTCGATGTACGAGACGTCGAGGGGTACCAGACCGTCGATCGCCCGGCTCGCGTCAGCGACCGTCCAGGCAGCGTTCGCGTCGACCCGAACTTCCGGTTTCGGGCCGATCGCATCACGGACCGCCCGGACGCGGGAAACGTCCTCGCCGATCGAGCGAGCACCGACCTTGAGCTTGACCGTCTCGAACCCCGCATCGATGGCGGCTGATGCCCGTTCGGCCGTTTCTTCGGGGGACGCGTCCCCGACGGTTGCGTTGACAGGGACGGACTGACTTGGGGACGGATCCAGAGACGCCGCCAGCGACTGCCCAGCCTCGCGAGCATGGCGGTCGGCGATCGCGAGATCGAGTCCATGTCGCGCCGCCGGCGTCTCCGATGGGTCGAGTTCGTCAAGCGCAGCGTCGAGCCCGCGCTTGCGGACCACCGACTTCGTCGTTTCAAGGACCTCCCGACAGTCCTCAAGTGACTCTGTCCATCCAGGGAGCGGCATCGCCTCCCCGATCCCTGGCGGGTTTTCGAGATCGACGAGAAAGCCCTCCCGGCGTTCGATCGTACCAGTGGCCGTCGAGAGCGGCGTGGCGAGGGGCAACGAAACGGGGTCGACCTCCATCAAATCACCTGCGGCAGGGCGAGCCCGAGGGCGAACAGCGCTGCGTGGGCGACCATGACCTGGCCGGTCCGTTCGAGTGCCGGATCGAGGACGTCGCCCCCCGATTCAGTCAGCACAGTCAACGTCACCGATACCGCAAGTGGAAGCGTCAATAGCGGGAGCAACGCGGGCAGTCCGAAGTCGGGATCGAGCGCGAAGACGACCGGGACAACGTACGCCGTCCCGATCATGAACACGTATTCGAGGCGACTCAGTCGCTCGCCCAGGATGACAGCGAGCGTCCGCTTGCCGGCCTTGCGATCCGTCTCGATGTCGCGGATGTTGTTCACGTTCAAAATGGCAGTCGAGAGGGTCGCGGCCGGCAAGCTCGCGACGACGACCGCAAGACTGACCGTCCCGCTCGGCACCCACAGCGGGAACAGGTCGGCCATCGTCGACGCTGCCTGGACGTAGTATGTCCCGACGACGGCGAAGACGCCGAAGTAGACGAACACGAACAGATCGCCAAGCCCGTAGTAGCCGTAGGGATACGGCCCCCCGGTGTAGAGGATCCCCGCGGCGATTCCCGAGAGCCCGACGAAGAGGATCGGCACGCCGCCGATCGCTACGAGATACAGCCCGACGCCGATCGCCAGCCCGTACGTGACGATTATTGCGCGCTTGACCTCGTCGGGTTCGATCAACCCGCTTGCAGTGACGCGGGTGAAGCCCTCGCGTTCGTCCGTATCGGCCCCTTTCACGGCGTCGAAGTAGTCGTTGGCGAAGTTGGTCCCGATCTGGATCAGGAGTGCGCCGACCAGCGCCGCGAGCGTCGGGAGAGGGGCGAAGACGCCGTCGTGGACGGCGACGCCGACGCCGACGATGACCGGGGCGGTCCCGGCCGGGAGCGTGTGCGGTCTGGCGGCCATCACCCACGCTTTCCGCTTGGAGACGTCTGCCGCTGGCCTACTCATTAGGTCGGTTTCGGGGCCGCGTCCGTGTTAAGGTACCGGAGACAGTCACTCGACACACGCAGAGAGATGGGTTGAGCATACGGCTCGCCGAGGCGAGCCGTTTCACTGCTGGCGAGTGAAGCGAGGCTCGAACGGAGTGAGAGCCTCGGAATTGCGAACGGCGACCGACGGGAGCCGTGAGCAGCGAGCCAGCAGGAGTTTTTGATCGAGCTTTTTGCAAAGGGAGTCGCCTTGGCGACCCCCTGCAGTAAAAAGGTCGTCTAGTAGTGCCAGGGGTACTCGTCGAAATCCGGCTCTCGTCCCTCGTTGAATGCGTCCCGGCCTTCCTGCGCTTCGTCGGTCATGTACGCGAGGCGTGTCGCTTCCCCCGAGAACACCTGCTGGCCGACCATGCCGTCCTCGGGGAGGTTAAACGCGTACTTGAGCATCCGCATCGCGGTCGGGGACTTGCCCTCGATGCGCTCGGCCCACTCCAGGGCGGTCTCCTCCAGTTCCTCGTGGGGGACGACGTCGTTGACCATGCCCATGTCGGCGGCTTCCTCGGCGTCGTAGCTCTTTCCGAGGAAGAAGATCTCGCGGGCCTTCTTCTGGCCGACCTGGCGGGCAAGATATGCCGAACCGAACCCGCCGTCGAAACTCCCCACGTCGGGGTCGGTCTGGAGGAACTTCGCGTGCTCGGCGCTGGCGAGCGTCATATCACAGATCACGTGCAGCGAGTGGCCGCCGCCGACTGCCCACCCGGGGACAACCGCGACGACTGGCTTTGGCATGTGGCGGATCTGACGCTGGACTTCGAGGATGTGGAGGCGGGGGCCTTCCTGGGATCCCCCAGCATCGCCACTGCCATCGTCCGCGTACTCGTAACCGGCGTCGCCGCGGATCGACTGGTCGCCACCCGCCGAAAACGCCCAGCCGCCGTCCTTCGAAGAAGGGCCGTTGCCGGTCAGCAGGACAGTGCCGACGTCGGTCTGGCGCTTGGCGTGATCGAGTGCCGTCGCGAGTTCGTCGACCGTCTCCGGCCGGAAGGCGTTGCGAACGTCGGGACGATCGAACGCGATTCGCACCGCGCCGACGTCGCGTGCCCGGTGATACGTGATGTCCGCAAAGTCAAACGACTCGATCGGGGCCCATCGATCCGGATCGAACAACTCCGAAACCATATCGGGAATCCGGGTTGCCGGCGCAAAAGCGTTCCCCGACGTCACGGAGACGCCGGGTGTCTGACGCTCTGCCAAAAGTTAAGGGACCCCCTCCCTACGATCCGTGTATGTCCATCGACCGAGACGCGACACCGCAGGAGATCACGTCACTGGTGGGGCGAGAGGTGTATTCGAGCAACGGGGTCTACGTCGGCGAAATCGAAGATCTACGCCTCGATCTCGACGCCGAAGCGGTTACCGGTCTCGCCCTCCACCAGTTGAACACCGAACTGTTCGACGCCGAGACGGCCAGCGCCCGCGGCGCGATCGTCCCCTATCGCTGGGTGCAGGCTGTCGGCGACATCGTGATCATCAACGACATCGTCGAACGCGTCCACGGGGCCGACGCAGACGAATCCGAGGAAGACATCGTCGCCTGACCGCAGTTTCTGTACGCAACGTCCGTCCGAGCCTCAACTCCCGTTTGAACTGTCGCTTCCTTCGACGCCCATCGCCTCGAAGAGTTTCGTTCGGACCGCTTCTTCGGTGAGTTCGAGCAACGTGTCCCGGTTGTCGTCGCTGGTCTCGATCCCGGTGAAGATGCCCAGCGGAATCTCGACGGAGGCGTCCGTCGAATGCCCGGCGGTTTCGCCGATGTCGCTGAAGGCCTCAGCGAGGACGTTGCCGATGTTCATCCGGATGTCCTTCGAACGAGCGGCCAGGTAGATGGTGTCGTCGGCGATGGCGAAGACAGCCGTCGTCGTGATCCCTTCGAGATTGAGGAGTTGTTGGGCGGCCTGCGTGAGCGCGTCGCGGTCGCGAATGAATCCCGCATTCGAAACCAGGTGACTCCCCCGGACCTGGCGATTCCGGATCGCTTCGGCGAGGACGTCGAGCGTTTCCGGACTCATACTCGGAGACTCGACCTGTTCGAGGGTGTCGTGGTCCGCAAAGGGATACAGGTAGGCGGCGGCGGTCAGATCTGCCGGCGTGGTGTCACGCTTGAAGTCGAGCGTTTCGGCGCGGATGCCATATAAGAGCGCCGTGGCGACTTCCTGATCGAGACTGAGATCGAACTCCTGGACGTATTTCGTGAGAATCGTCGACGTGGCCGAGACGTTCGGCCGGACGTCGGTGAATTCAGCCTCCATCTCGGCTTCGACCTCGTAGTGATCGATGACGATGTCGATCGGCCCATCGACGTTCGAGGACAGTTCGCCGCTTTTGGCGTAATCGACCAGGGCAGACGTATCGTAGTCGGCGAGATCGACCGATTCACTCGACACCAGTTCGAGACCGAGCAGATTGACGAACGCTCGATTTTCGTGGTGGCCGATTTCACCCTCGTAAATCACGTCCGCCTCGACGTCGTGGTGTTCGGCGATCGCCCGAAGCGCAACCGCACTGGCGATCGAGTCCGGGTCAGGACCACGATGGATCAAGATCGCCATGCGCTTGTCGGTGGCCTCGATGACGGCGGCGAGCTGACGGGCCTTGTGCTCCAGTTCGCCGGTTTCTAAGGCTCGCAATGCCGAATCAGCGATCACAGCCGACGGATTGATGACCACGTTCGCACCGAGTTCCGAAAGGTCGTCCGCGGAAACTGGGTCGGACGCCCGAGCGACGATGAACTGGTCGTCGCTGTGAGCGCGAAGGTTCTCGACCGCGGTTTCGTTGGCCTCGACGTCCGAAGAGAGGATCAATACGACGTCCCGTTTCGCGAGGTCGTCGACGATCGACTCGTCGCGGATATCGGCCGTCTCGGCGTTGAGGTCCTGATCTCTGAGTGCTTCGACCCGGCTCTCGTCCTGGTCGAGAATCAGGACGTCTTTGCCTTCCCGTTCAAGTTCCTCAGCCACCGCATGGCCGACGCTCCCACACCCAAGGATCGCATACGAAGACATGGTGGCCATCGTAATCCCGCTACTCATAGTGACGGAACCGAAGGATCCCAGACCCTTATATCATCGCGGTTGTTCTCGGTTCCGAAAACTACCCGGATAGCCGCCGGAGTGCGGTCGGGCGAGACGAAAGGAAACGTATTTGAATCGCCCGACGAAAATCACGATTGCGTGGGCCGGTAGCTCAGTCCGGCAGAGCGTCTGACTCTTAATCAGACGGTCAGGGGTTCAAATCCCTTCCGGCCCGTAGCATTTTGCTGCGAGCATCCGCGAGCAGCAAATGCGCTATGAAGGGATTTGAACCCGGGGAGTCGCAGTCCCGGAACGGCGCGTAGCGCCGCACGCCCGGAACGTCTCCACTCGGTTCAAATCCCTTCCGGCCCGCTCACTCTGGCGCTCACAGATCCGTGAGCACCTGTTGTGCGTCGCCGAAAGGGTTTGAACCACGCGAGTCGCAGCATCCGAGCGAAGCGAAGCGGGAATGTGAACGAGGAGACGGCTCAGGAGTCCGACTTGGCAACGGAGCGAGCGAACTCGAGGAGCGCCGACTTCGAAATACCACTCCCGGCAACTGAGTACCGCGCATCCGGCGTCGTCCAGGAGATGCGCAACTCGGTACCAAGGTTGCGAAGCGTCGCGTTCCACTCTCCGACAGTCACCGCCTGTCCGTCCGTGCTCGGCACGTATCGGGTCAGGTTGCTTTTCGAGACCGTGAGGACCGACGTCTCGTTGGCGTACTTGAGTCCGATGCTCCGGACGCGGTCGGTGACTGTCCGCGTCGCTTCTACCAGACGTAGCGTCTCAGGAACGGTCGGGTTCGGAACGGAGAACGACGCCACGGCGCGAAGGCTGGCAATGTCGACATACTCCTGCTGGCGCGCACTGTCAGCGTCGACGACGGTGACGTTCGGCGGCGGATCAAACCGGAACGTCTCCGCGGACAGCCCCGGATTGAACGTCACGTTCCGGTATGTGGTGGTGATCGATACGGGATCGCCGTCCCGGACGTATTCGGTGGTCCGCTTGATCGGAACGTACCACTCCGTATCGATCCACAGTGTCTGCTGGAAGTCGGCAACGACGCCAGCAGTACTGGTGTTTGACTCCAGATGCAGCACATATGCTGATCTCCCGTCGACAGTATCAGTCCCGTCATAGCTGACAGTCATCGAACCGGCGATGCCTGCCGTTTGGTCACTGCTCTCCGGCACGAACGGCAATGGATCAATATCGTGCGCTTCCCCCCCACCCTCGGCGGCCCCCCGTTCGATGATAGCGAACAAGCGATCGAGCCGTGACGGAAGCGCCCTGGAAGTGTTCACACCGTCTATGCGTTTTGCCTCGGCAGAACCATGAGTATAGATCCACAGCGTAGTCCCGTTGGAGACCTGAATCTCCCGTCCAGTCGGCCCGTCTGTCACGTCTTCAAACCGATACTGACCAGTCCCTGGCCGTCGGTAGACCCGGTCCAGGAAGCGAGAGGTGCGGTTATCACGATTGACGACCGTTTCTTTATCGGCAGTGAACCCATCGAGGGAGTCGTATCGTTCAGTAACGGATACGGCAAAGTCGGGCCCCCCAGAGTCAGCACTCACCCAGACGCCGACCGCGACGCTACTGCCGATCAGCAACACGGCAAACGCCACGATCCAGACAGATCGTCGCGAACGCGATCCCACCATCTACATGTATGACGTCCGGGACCGGACCAATAGTCGTTACGATCAGTCCAGGAAATTGGACGGCGTTCGTGGACGAAATATACTCCTGCGGTCGATACCGACCCCGATCAGTCTTCGAGCGCGTCGGCAATCCGTTCGAGTTCACGTCGCACGTCGTGAACTTCGTCACGGAGCTTGCGAACCTCGCGGGTGATCTCCTCGTTGCTGTCTTCTTCGCCCTCGCCTTCCGGTCCCATTTGCCCAGGTCCGCGACCACCTGGACCACCGGGGCCACCCGGACCACCACCCATCATGCCGCTCATCATCTGGGCGAACGGGTTGCCACCGCCCATCCCGCCGGGGCCGCCGCCCATGGACTCCTCCATCCGTTCGCGTCGGTCTTCCATGTCCATGTCTTCGCCACCTTCCTCGGCGCGCTCCTGGCGGATCTCCTCGACACGCTCACGGAAGGACTGCTCCTCATCGCCCGGTTCAGCGTCCGATTCTTCAGTGTCCTCAGGTTCGTCCGTCATGATTTTGGGTTTGCCATGCCGTCGGAAAAACGTTGCCGTCCGCCGACGAACCCTGGAGAAGGCAAAACCGATTCGAAACCCCGACCGGTGGCCGCTTCCCCACGTGACTGGGGGGGCGAGCAATAACTGAGCCGGCGACGAAGCAGTATGGTATGCCGTCGCCAGCGAGCGCGGATGTGAATCGAATCAATCGAACGACCCGAGGCTGACCTGCAGATCACGGGCCGGTTCGCTTTGGGTAATCTCGTACCCCACGAGATCACGCATATCGACCGCGTAGGCCGTTCCGTTCCGCTCGATGACGAGGATGCGGCCCTTGGTTCCCCGAACCGATCCCGACAGAAGCGTCTCGGCGACCGGCCGATCGTTCAGCTCCAGGCCGTACGCGAAATCGAACCGCTCGAGCACCTCGAACGCCCCGAGCAGTTCCTCCCACTCGTCCAGCAGGACGGATCGATGGAGACCGGCCACTTTGCGATCGACCCTGACGCTATCGCCGACAGTGGTTGCGATGTCAGCTTCGATCTGTCGGGCGATCCGGCCGTTATCGACGGTTCGAATATGGGCCCCGCGATCGGCTCCCTGCTCGCGAAGGCGTTGTTCGAGTCGCCAGGACCGGGTGACACCGACTTTGAACGTCTCGGGTGCGAACGCCGCCAGATAGACCGCGTGCTCCTCACGACAGCTTTCAAGCGGGAGGGTACAGTCACCCTGACAACGCGCACACGGCCAGCGATCAGTATGTTGGGCGCAGTAGGGGGCCGCTGTGGCGTCACACCGTCTGTGCGTCCCGTCGTCGATCGTCCCGGCACAGTGCCGGTTTTCGAGGGTATACGTCAGAGTCACGCCAGGATCGAGGTTCACTTCTCGAACCGCATCACCGTCGTGACTCACCAGCAGCCTGGCTGGTTCCTCCACACGTGGCCGGTACCCCACGACTTGCACGGTCGATGGTAATCTACACCAACTCTTGGCTGTTGGGATCGAGGCCTGCGGGTGGGCCGACATCAAAGCAGCTGAGGACGAAATTCGAAGCGTGTTTCGGCGAGAAATGTGCATGGAAAGAACGGCAATCCGTGATCCTTATGCGGGTGCCCGCCGCGTGAATGGATATCGATGGAACCCGGAGAACGGCAGACCGAAACACAGGGGGAGACGGGGACCCCGTCGAGACGGAATCTGTTGCGTGCCGGCGGAGCGACCGTTGCGGCAGGGCTAGCCGGCTGTAGCCTGCTGGACGGAAACGACGATACAGCGGAGCTACAATCCTGTCCGATCGACGTCGAGGAGTCACCAGCGGCCTACCGGACGCACCCGAACGACGACGTGCGGATGTGGCGTGGTGGGCTCCGTCGGCTCGGCTACTATCCCGAGGAGACTGTCCCCGAGTCGGTATCGGTCAACTGGACGTTCCCCATCAACTATATCGGTCACACGGCGGCGAAGTCCAGCCCGGTCCCGACACCGGATGGCGAACAAATCCTGTTCGCGGGCGACGAAGCGCGCATCGAGTCGTACCGTCCGTCCGGCCGGAACAACTGGACGACCTGGACGGCAGGAACTAGCCTGGGCTTTCACGGCTCGGCAGCGATCGTCGACGACGTCGCCTACATCGGATGCTACGACGGCGATATCTACGCGCTCGATATGGACTCGGGCGACGTGGTATGGAACGTCTCCTCCGAGGATCTCGGGGATACGCTCGCGATCGGCTCCAGTCCAGCCTATTACAAGGGCATTCTCTACGTCGTCGCCGAGTACGAAAATCCATCGTCCGGGGCACTGTGGGCTATCGACGCCGAGACCGGCGAAATCATCCACGTCGACGATCGCATGTGGGGACAGGCCCACCCCTCGCCGACGATCGACCTCGAATACGGCCGACTCATCTCCGGCTCTAACGACGGGGCCGTCTACTGCTGGAAGTTCCCCTGTCTGGAGTTCGACTGGAAGTTCCAAACCGGCCCCGAAGGCGGCCCGAACGGCGAGCCAAAGGCCGACGGCGAGTTCAACCTCGGCGCGGAGGTCAAAGGAACGGCCCCGACTTTCGACGGCCGCGTCTACGTCGGCTCCTGGGACAACCACCTCTACTGTCTCGACGTCGAGACCGGCGACGAGCTGTGGTCGTTCGAAGCAGGCAATATCGTAATGTCGAACCCCGGAGCCGACCCCAACGAAGGCGTTGTCTACGTCGGGAGTTCGGATCACTACGTCTACGCGCTCGACGCCGAGACGGGCGAGGAACTGTGGTCGAGAGATGTCGGCGGTCGAGTCACCGGCTCGGTGACCGTCACCGAACAAACGGTTCTGGTCGGGTCGACTGGCAGTTATCTGTATGCCCTCGACAAGGAGACCGGCGAACCGCGTTGGTACCGCAGCAATCGCGGCCACGTCACGAGCGCAGCGGTCCCGCTCGACGGCCGGATCTACTTCGCGGAACGCGCTGTCTTCAATAACTACTACGACGACACGAAAGAGACCGAACTCGTCGAACCCGGACACGCGTACTGCCTCGTCGAAGACTAGGGCCTTGCTGTGACTGGTTCACACCCGCAGGTGGAGAAGATTCGCCCCGCGTTGCCCCTCGCTGCTCACGGCTCCCTGTGGTCGCCGCTCGCCGTTCCGAGGCGTTCACATCCGTTCGCGCCTCGCTATGCGCGGGACCGGATTTGAACCAGAACCAGACGTTCCGGGTCGCTCGCTGATGCTCGCTTCCCGGGCTGCGGCTGGTAGGATTCAAATCCTAATGGCGACTGCAGTCGCTCGCGATTTTGCGAGCGACAGCAATGCGCGGGACCGGATTTGAACCGAATGAAGACATTCCTGCTCGCCTCGCTTCGCTCGGCTGCGCGGGCTGTGACTTCCAGGGTTCAATCGGTCCGGGCGATTCACAGACCGCTCACGTCCGTTCGCGGTCAGAAGAATGCGCGGGACCGGATTTGAACCGCGAGGACTTCGCTTCGCTCGTCCTCTGGGCCGCAAATCCTCATCGCGATTGCTGCTGCTCGCGGAGTTGCTCGCAACACCAATGCGCGGGACCGGATTTGAACCGCGAGGACTTCGCTTCGCTCGTCCTCTGGGCCGCAAATCCTCATCGCGATTGCTGCTGCTCGCGGAGTTGCTCGCAGCACCAATGCGCGGGACCGGATTTGAACCGGCGGACCCCTACGGGATAGCGTCCTAAGCGCTACGCCGTTTCCTGGCTTGGCTACCCGCGCGCATCCCCACCTTCGGCCCGAATCAAATGAAGCTTCCCTTTCCCTGCACGGTGATTTTATATCGCTCCACCGAAAATCTCAACGCGTGTACCGTGCCCGCGATCAGGTGGACAACGAAGAGTGGGTCGAGGCCATCGACACCGTCGGCGACCGCCTCGATCTGAGTGAGACTGCCCGCTCGCGCGCGACGGACGTCTTTCTCTCGAATGTCCCCGAGAAGGATCGCTCTAAACGGGCCGTCCTCGCCGCCAGCGTGTACGTCGGCGCGCTGGTCGCCGGCGAACGACACTCGCAGTCAGCCGTTGCCGAGGCCACCGACGTCTCCCGGCTGACGATCCAGCAACGCTGGAAAACACTTCTCGAAGAAACCGGCTTCGACGCACCCGACTGGTGACTACGCCGTCGGCTCGCGGCCGTCGCGACCCGGAGTCAGATTGCCGTATTCGTCGATCTCGCCACGGACGATCCGCGTACTCGAAATCGGATCGCCGTCCTCGGCCATGACGTGATCGACGACTTCGATCGAAAGCGGCTCGTGGTCGTGTTCCTCGCGGATCTCGTTGATTCGCTTGCCTCCGGTCTCGGTCTCGGGGGACACCACCAACACGTCGAATTGCTCTTCAGTCGCGATGCCGGTCGGCTCCTCGAGTTTCCGGATCGTATACCCGCGATCGTACTCACGAGCGTACGCGGAGAGTTCCGCTTCGAGGTCGGCCAGTCGGTCGTCGTACGAGCGGACGGGCCGTCCCTCCTGTCGGGTCGTCGGCGCAAGCTCGTCGCTCGTCAGTCCAACTGTCACGTCCCCGAGTTCGAAGGCACGGTCGAACAGTGCCCGATGGCCGTCGTGGATCGGATCAAACGTACCCCCCAGCGCGACCTTCATACTGGAAGCCACGGTAGCAGGCGATTTATCTTCTACGATGCAAGAAGCCCCATCGGCCACCGTTTGGTCAGTAAAAACGGTCAATGTGTCTATAAATACCGCTCATCGGTCGCCGAAAGTGAACGCCAAGAGTCCCGCTACTGTGGGACGTTCATTCGGAGTCAGCACTGTCGTCGGTTTCCTCGGTCGCGTCCGAGACCGTGATCGAAACTGGTTCGCTCGTCTCCTCGTCGTCCCCACTCAAATACGCGTCGAGATTCACGATGGTGTTCAACTCGTCTTGAATCTCTCCGATTGCGTCCCCGACAAGTTCACTCGGGGCGATCGCACTGTACTCGTAGGGGTTGTTCCCGGTTCCCTCGTGCTCACGTTTCTCGCGAACGACGATTCCATCCGTGTGAAGCTCAGCGAGCGTCTCCCGGACGGTACTCGGGTACAGACCAGTCCCGTCCGCGACCTCTTCGCTCGTCTGGTCCGCATTGGCCCGAAGGTAGACGTAGATCCGGGCCCGTGTTTCGGTGTCGAGCACCCACGAGAGAACGTCGATCACACGCTCGTCGAACTCTTCGACCGCGCGCCCGGCCCCTTCCTCCAATCGCGACCGGACGTCCTCACTCTCACCACCGTCGTTCGGGTTGTCGTCGGTCATACTGTTGGGTCTAGAGGGACGAAAGAGTCCGACCGTCAAAAGCCCTCCCCTCACCGCGGTGACGACCGACGTGGATCCTCGACCAGCAACGACGAGTACAGTCGGTCGACGCTGTCTTCGGCGAGTCGCCGCTGACGGGTAGCCCCGCTCTCGGCGGCCACCAAGGACGCGAGGCGATCCAGGTCGAGTCGGGAGCGATCACGTTCAATTGCCGTCATGAGGTCGATGGTCTCCGCCCCGTCGCGAGTGATAAACGACGCTTCCCGTCCATGCCGGATCGCGCGCCACTTGTTCTCATCGAGTAGTTCCCGTCGAACGGCGGTAATGGTTTCGCCATCTTCGTACCGGGCAGCGAGATCAAGGACGAGTTCGTGCACGTACTCGACCAGCGCCAACACGCGGTCGATGTCGGCCTGTGCGTCAGCCGTCCGGACTTCGACCGTGCCGTACTCAGTGTGTGGCCGGACGTCGAACCAGAGTTCCCCGCGGTCGCTGATCGAGTCAGTCTCGATCATACGCTGTTCGAAGCGGTGGAAGGACTCGAAGGAGTCAAATGTCGTGGGCATGCCCGTATTTGGCAACCCCTCGAACAGCTTGGCCCGAGCGGAGGAAAGCCCCGTATCGAACCCGTTCCAGTACGGGGAGTTAGCCGCAAGCGCGAGGATGATCGGCAGGTGCCACCGGATCTTGTTGGCGATCCAGACCGCTTTCTCGGCATCGTCGACGCCGACGTGAACGTGGAGGCCAGCAGTCGTGTTCCGATGCTGGGGATACTGGATCCGGTCGAGTTGTGACCGATATCGCGGCTTTTCGGCGTGTTCGAGTTCCCGCCACCTCGCGCCGGGGTGTAATCCTGCCGCGGCGATTTCGAACCCGTGGTCGCGAGCGTGTTCGAGAAGTGCCCCGCGAACGGCAGAAAGCGTCGCTGCCGCGTCCCCCGGATCCTCGATGACCGGCGTCTGGGACTCGATCACGAACTTGAACAGTTCGTGGTCGAGGCGGTTCTCCAAGATCGCCGGCGGTTCGGAGTTATAGACGAGCGTGTCAGTGCCGGAGACCGGTCGACCGTACTCGTCGACGACGAAGAACTCCTCTTCGATACCCAGCGTTCCCAGCTCCGTAAACGGACTCTCCGAAGCCGTCTCCATCGCTTCGAGCGTTAGATTGGGGCCGGCTAAAGGGTTCTGTTCCCCGACGGTAACGGCGTATCGAATCGGTACGGCAGCAACTCAGCGGGGACGAGCGATCACGGCCAGGTGATCGTCGTGATACGGCTCCAGAGACTGGCGGTCGAGGATCTCGTAGCCGGTCTTTAGCCGGTCGATCACGTCCGCGAAGACGGCATCCGGCTCCCGAGTGACGTCCTCGCTGCGAGCTTTGATCGCCATCACGAGCCGCCCGTCGTCCCTGAGGAATCGGCGGTTCGACAGCGCCACGTCCGCCTGCCCCCGCGTCGCCACGTCCTGGATGATCGCATCGACCGGCTCGACGACGTGAGCGTACGTCTCGGGAGCACGTGCATCCTTCAGGAGGGGAAAGAGTCGATCGCGGTCGGCAGCCACCTCAAGCAGATCCCGCATCGGGCGGGGGGCAAACTCGACCGCATAGGTCGGCCCGGCGAAGTCAGCGACGTGGCTGACAGTCGTCCCGCTTGCCGCACCGAGATAGAGCACAGTCTCGCCACCCGCCAGCCCAGTGTCGACACCGAGCTCGAACATCGCCCCGAGTTTTGATCGATCCGGCACCCACTGGCGCCACCCCTCGCTGGTCGACTCGCCGTAGACCGGTTCACCCGTTGTTGCCAGCGATTGCGTTCCGTCGAAGGCCCGACGAGTGACGCCGTCAGGTAGGCTCATGCCCCTTCACCTCGCGAGCGGATCGTCTCGATCCGATCGTCGAGTTCAGCGTCGAGCTCGGGTCGTCGGTCGCCGCTGTAATGATCGATCCGTGCGGCGATGGTGAGTTTGCCAGCCAGTGCACGGGCGGCCGACCCACGCTGGGCTGGTACCGTTCCGCTGACGTACTCGTGGGTGTAGATGATGCCGTGTTTCGGCGAGGGGGCCGAGCCCTGCAGATGGGCAAACAGCGCGTCCTCCGCGCCGAGCACCTGGACAGTCCCGCTCGGCTTTTTTGCCAGCGGTTCGAGGCCGCCGGCGAGCGAGATGAGCCTGGCGGCGAGCACTGGTCCCGCGAGCGCCGAGAGGTTGGGCGCGACATCCGGCGCAGTGGTTTCGATCGTCCGGCGGAGTTCAGCGGCCTCGTCGTCGAGGGCAACGACGCGCTGGGCCAGCGAGACGAGGTCGGCATCTGCCCGGTCGCTGGTCTCGCCGGTTACTAACTCACGAGCGTACCCGACCCCGGAACCGGCATCCGCGAGTCTGGTTCCGGCCCACTCGGCGACACGCTCGGCGAGTTCGTTGGCGGTTCGTTCACAGTCGTCCATCGCCCGAACCGCGTGTTTGAGTTGCTGATCGTCGGCCCGCTCGCGCTCCTTGACTGCTGTCTCGGCCGCCGCTGTCGTGATCGAATGTAATTCGTCGTAATACGCGTCGACGTCGTCGGCATAGCCCGTCTCGACGGCGAGTCCCGGCCAGTCGGCGGGGTCGTCGGCCTCACCGTCCCTGATTCGGGCCTGGGCGGTCGAATCGTCGCCGGCAGAAACATCGTGAAACCAGGCGCCTTCAGTGTTCATGGTCGTCCGTTGGCCCCCACGGCGAAAAAGCACGCGACTGCCGAAACACCCCGGGCCCACCCCCTCGATCAACTGGTCGTGACAGTGAGCGACCGGGTTCGCGGTCCGTCACACTCGACGAAGAGGATCGACTGCCAGGTCCCGAGTTCCAGGGTGCCGTCGCTGACGGGGACCGTCACACTCGGCCCGATCAGCGACGCGCGGATGTGAGAGTCCGCGTTGTTGTCGATCTGATCGTGTGCCCAGCCATCGTCCTCGACCAGCCCGTCGAGTGCCGTTTCGAGGTCACCGATGAGCCGCGGTTCGCCTTCGTTGATTGTCACTGCCGCCGTCGTATGGGGGACAAACACGGTTGCCGTTCCGTCCGCATTCGCCGGCACCGCAGTTGCGACCTGGTCGGTCACGTCGACGACCGAGAGCCGTTCGTCAGTACTGACAGACAGCGTTGTCGCCATACCTCACTGTGGGCGATTGCCGACAAAAACGCTTGCCCCATCAGAGCCACTCCTCGGGCTTGGTGTCGTAGTCCACGTCGTCGGCCGCAAGGTGTTCGACAGTCTCCCACTCGACAGTTTCCTTCGTCACCTGCGTGCCGTCGTACCGGAGTCGCTTGCCGACCTCGACGGGATCCGGCTCCCGATCGCCATGTCGGGCCCGGTCAACCTCGCGATCGTCGAATTCCTTCGCGATCGTGAGCAGATTGACTGGCCGACCCCATAGCTCGAAAACCCGCTTCAATACGTCGGTTGCCTCCTCGATATCGAGCATGACACCGTTGTACCGATGAGCGAGCAGGAGTTCACCGCTGTTGTCCTCGTTTGCGTCCTCGACGACGATCGTCGGCTTCCCGAAGTTGGTGAACTCCAGCATGAGCTTGCGTTTGACGTCCTCGGCGTCGACGCTTGAAACCCTGAAGTCGCCCGTCTTCTGACTGTGCTCGTACGCGAAGTAGTCATTGGCCGACACGAACTCGCCGGTCAGGAACGCGTCGATGAACGTCACGTCGTTGTGACTCTCACGGATCTCCCGCATGCGATCCCAGCCGCGGGTGTAATCGACGTCTCCTAAGGCCGCCTCGACGGTGTCGTAGCGCTGGTCGTCGAAGAGATACCGGGCGATCGACTCCAGGTCCGACTTGCTCGCCCGTTCGAGAAAGCCCCGTTGCTGGGGCTTCACCAGCGAGTAGTGGCGTTGGGCCAGTCCCTCGTACGTCAGGACTTTCCAAGGGTAGCGGTCGACATCGATGTCACCGTCCCGAGCACCGGAGAGTGTGTCATCATCGACACGCGGATCGTCGGGATCGATCGATTCCAGCCACCCGGGGACGTTCTGCACCCAGGCCGGCGGTTCGAGTCGCTCACGGACGGCCGCGAAGTCGACCTCGTTCTCGAGATTGCGCCAGGTGATCCCCTCGACCCGGAGCAGGCGTTCGAGGACTTCCCGGCGGTTGGTCCGGTTCTCGACGTACTCCCAGAGCTCCTTGCCCAGCTTGTAGGGGTTCAGCCCCCCGGACCCCAGCACGCGGGCCTGGTGATCGGCGTAGGTCAGGAACTCGTCAGTGCCGGCGAAGGCCTCCTCGCCCATCATCATCGACTCCCAGTAGGCCGCCCATCCCTCATTCATAACTTTTGTCATTTTCTGGGGTGCAAAGTAATGGGCCTCCCGGCGCAGTAGTTCGAGGATCTCCCGCTGCCAGTCGGTCATCTCGAGGGCCCTGTCGGTCTCCTCGTCGTACTGTTTGCCGTGGACAGCCAGGAAGCCGATGAGATCCTCGACGGGTTCGGGCGGGAAGCCCGCGTCCTCGTCCGCCCGCTCGTCGAAGAACGCCTCGTCGAACACCTGGCCCGTGACCTCCGCCGAGAGATCGAGTTCCTCGATGGCCGCCTCGGGATCGGGGCCGTCGATCTCTCCGTCCTCCTCTGTCGGTTCGACGGGCGCATAGGCGGCGTGCTGGTCGATCGTGTCCTCGAGACACAGCACGTGGTCGATCCAGCGTTCGACGGCCCCCCGGTCGATCTCGGGGTCCTGCATGAACTCCCGGATCCGGTCGGCGTGGCGGGCGAGCATCGCCGTGGCGTCCGGTCCGCGACGGTCGGGGTCGGCCCGCTGGTCGACCCCGTGGCTGAACAGCCCGAACCACTCGTTGTTCGCGAAGAAGTCGGCGTGGGCTTCGACGTGGGTGATGACGGCCTTCTGGTCGGCCATGCTGTTTGATTCCTGGAGGAACGCGTGGGCCGGGTTGTCGTTGTTGACGATCTCGAAGGCCTTCCCGCCGAGGAACTGGCCCTGCTTTTGCTGGCGGTCGTAGGCCATCCCCCACCGCCAGTGGGGGTAGCGCTGCTGGAAGCCGCCGTAGGCGATGAGCTGGTTCATCTCGTCGTGGTCGACGATCCAGTAGTTGACGGGGTAGGGATCCAGACCCAGGGCCCTGGCCAGTTCGCCCGCTTTCTCGACCGGCTCCCGGAGCCGGCGTGCGATCTCTTTGGCGTCCGTTCGGTTCTCGATCGTACTCATGATTCCTCCGTGCTGAGAATCTCGTAGATGGCGTCGGTGACGTCACCCGGCTCGTTGACGAACGCCACGGCCACGCCCTCACTCGCGGTGAAGTGGCGCTGTACCTCCTCGGCGTGGGTCGCGTTGATCGCCTCACCGCCCGGCTGGGTCTCGACGTAGGCGTGGCGGTTGGCATCGATCTCCTCCATCAGCGGGATCACGCGATCCTCGGTATCGTTGCTGGAGTTCTCGCTGTCGCCGGCGGCCAGCACGTAGCGGTTCCACTCACTGAAGGGATACTCGGCGTCGAGGATCTCCCTGGTTCGCTCGTAGGCACTTGAGATCTTGGTGCCGCCACCCGAGCGGATACCGAAGAACTCCGAACGGTTGACTTCCCAGGCCTCGGCATCGTGGGCAATGTAGACGAACTCGGCATTGTCGTACTTCCCCTGGAGATACCAATCAAGCGGCGTGAACGTTCGCTCAACGAGTTCGCGCTTGCGTTCACGCATGCTCCCCGAGACGTCACGGATGTTGACGACGACGACATTTCGCTCCGTACGCTCGATCGTCTCGGGGTAGCGATAGCGCTCGTCCTGGCGGCGGAAGGGGACGTCGTCGATCCCCTCCCGTCGAAGTCGATCGACGGCGCGTTCACGCTCGACGGACGACTCCATCGCCTCGATCGACGGCCACTCGGTGCGCTCGTCGGGCGACAACTCGTCGTGCTCGCCTTCGACCCAACCAAGCGAAACGGGAATCCCCTGCTCGCGTGCCCAGGCAAAGACATCCTCGGGGCCCCACCCCTCGACTTTCAGCGCCTCGCGGACGTACGACTCGTCGAAGTCCATCGCCAGCTTGCGAGTGATCCCGCGCTTGAACAGCGTCTCGAAATCGAGCGTACTGGAGGGACCAGTCCGGGCGACATCGGTAAACTCGCCGTCGACCTCCTCGATGACCTGCTTGCCCTTCGGTTCGAGGTCGAGGCCGAGTTCCTTGTCGAGTTCCTGGGCGAACTCCTCGGGATCCATCTCGTAGTAGTCGTGTTCGCCACCTTCCGCACCTGGATCCCCCTCCTCGTCGCCGTCACCGGGTTCGGGCTGGCCGACGGGATCGCCGACGTCCGGCTGCTCGCCCTGGCCCTGACCGACGCCGCCGCGGTCGCGCCTGTCGTAGACGAACTCCGGGAGGTCGACAATCTTGATGGGGATCCGCACCGCGTCGGCGCGGCTCTCCCCGAGGTCGCCGTACTGGATGAACTCCGCGAGGTCCTGGCGGCGCTGCTCGCCCACCTCGCGGTAGCGCTCGAGGTCCTCTCTCAGTCCCATCGGTGGGCCACCTCCTCCAAGACGTACCGGCTGGTCAACTCCGCCGAGGCGGGGCTGTAGCCGTAATCTCCGACCAGCACGTCGATCGTCCGCTCCTTGACGCGCTCGGTCTCGGTGCCGGCAGGCGGGTCGGCCCACTGGTGGGGATCGAAGTCCTCGAAGGTGCGCCGGACGGCCTCCCAGTCGTGACTGCCGAGGATCGACTCGATGACGGGGATCGACTCGGGATCGAAGTTCTCGACCGCGAACCCCTCGTCACGGGACTCCCAGGCGTGACGGTTGATTGCCGTGACGACCTTTTCGTTGCGGAACGCTTTGACCGCCTCGCCCGGTTCGTCGCCGTTGTAATGCCCCTCGTCGAAGCGCCCGAGATGTTCGACCTCGAAGACCCGCATCGTCAGCGGGTCCGGTGGGACCTCCTCGCCGCGGTCGTTCTCGACGCGACCGTCAGTCGCCCACGCGTAGACGTTCTCGACGTATTCGGCGACGGTCTCGCGTTCGACACGCTTCTCCTTGAGCATCGCCCCGAGGACATCTGCCTCCTGACGAGTGGAGATGTGCGTCCGGACCTGGTTGACCCGCTCCTCGAACGTCTCGACCTCGCTCTCGCCGAAGACGGGGGCCTCGGATAGCCCTTCAGCCATCGCCGCCAGCACGTCCCGGGGCATGAGTACCGACTCCACATCCAGATCAGGGTGATGACGCTCGCGGTCGGCGTACAGCAGGTCGGCGATCACGTCCCGGGTGAAGGTGACGGGGATACCGCGTTCGCCGTCGCCAGCGTGATCTTCGAAGTCGAACTCGTCGGCGTCGACCCGTTCGTTGCCCTCCTCCAGATAGCCCTGGTCGAAGAGTAGCGCCTTGTCGACCAGGTCGAGTGCGTCGGGGAGATCCGTCTTCGAGAGTCGCGAGACGACGTCGTACAGCGCCGCCCCCTCGATCGTGTGGGGCGCAAGCTCGACTGCAGTCGTGCCTTCGGCCTCACGGACCTCGACATGTACCGGTTCACGAATGCGCTCGGCGAGTTCATCGTAGGTGCCAGCGGTCCAGACGGCCGTCTCACCGGTCAACTCCCGATGGAGGAGTTCGGCTTCGAGCGAGAGCGTCGTCAGGTACGCAAAGCGGTGTTTGTCCAGACGGCGTTTGAGTGCTTTCAGCGGATCGGCGTCACCGCGCTGTTCGTGTTGATCGAGCTGGGCTTGCAGGTCGGGGTTGGAGATGATCAACAGCTGGGTGTCGACGTCCATCTCGATCCCGCGATCGAGCTTGACTGAGCGTTCGTCCGGCACGTTCAACAACGTCCGCAGGAGGTCGGCGTGCTGGGCGGCGTCCTCGACGACCGTGAGCACGCCGTTGCCCTGGCTGAGGACGCCGTCGTAGGAGAACGCCTGGGGGTTTTTCCGGCCCCGGGAGTTCAGTTCCCGGAGCATCCCACCCATCCAGGAGCCGACCAGCCGTTCGTTGGGCGTGCCCTCGTCCTCGGCGTGGAGAACACCGATGCCCTGGCCGACGTCGACGACGTAGTTCTTCACGCGGAGATGGCGCGGGTCGGTCACGGCCGAGAACAGGCCCTCAATGCCGTCCCGGCGGTACTGCTCTTCCAAGTACTCGTAGGCTTCCCGGGAGAACGGGTCGAGGTCGGTCTCGATAGTCACGTCGGGATGGTCGGTGATCCGGTCGTTGAGATCGGCGACAACGTCGGTGCGGATCTCCCGCGGAAAGACCGAGAGGGGATGGGTCTGGACCGGGCTCTCCAGCCAGTCCTCATCGTCGCTGTCAGGGACGTCGCCGTACGTGAGGCCGCCGCCGGCACTCCCCGCGCCCGAGGCGTTCCACTCGACAGTGTAGCGTCTGCCCTCCGCAGTCCGGGAGTACGCCCGTAGCCCGTTGATCAGACACCGTTTGAGTTCGGACTTGCCGGTCGCGGTCGGGCCGGCCAGCCAGATTATCTTCTCGGCCTTCCCGCGGCGGGCGGCGATCGTCCGCAGGTCCTCGACTAATCCGTTGAGTACGTCCGTGTTGCCCAGAATGGCGTGTTCGCCGTCGTTGTGCGGGTCGTCGAAGAAGCAGTAGCGCTCGCACTGTTCGCCCTCCTCGACGACGGTCCGGGTCCCGGCGGCCTCGATCGCGTCGAGGAGATACGTGCTCGCGCCCGCGGCCAGGTGGGGCTCTTCGAGGATCGTCTCGACGTAGGCCTCGAGACTCATCGGGGGTTCGTAGGTCTCGGCCAGTTGGCGGTCGGCCGCGGCGACGTAGCTGTCGGCGTCTCCGACAGGTCGGTCGGTTCCCCCTCGATCGGTGCGTTCGGGACTCATTCTTCGAGTTCGGTCTTGGCGACCTCCGCGCCCGCGAACTCCAGGACCTCGACGGCGCCGTCCCGGGAGTAGCCCTGTTCGAGCAGGGCCTCGATCCAGGCGTTTCGGTCGTCGTCGTCCATCTCCGAACTGGCGACCAGCGCGGAGAAGTTGATGTTGTGTTTCTTGTCTTCCCAGAGCTTTCGTTCGAGGGCCCGACGAAGCCGTTCGTTGTCCTGCGGGCTGAAGGTGTCGCCCTCACGAGCACGTCGGGAAACCCAGTTCGAGACTTCCTGGCGGAAGTCGTCCTTGCGGTCCTCGGGGATGTCGAGATGCTCCTCGACGCTGCGGAGGAACTGCTCGTCGGGTTCGGCCTCCCGGCCGGTGAGTTCGTCCTCGACGGTGTCGTCGTCGATGTAGGCCATGACGTGGTCCATGTACTTCTCGCCCTGGCGCTGGATCTCCTCGACATCGTAGGCGAGAGCGTGGCGCACGTCGTCGATCGCCCGGTCACGGTACTCCTCGCGGGTGAGTTCGAGGTAGCGGTAGTAGGTCTCGAAGCGCTCGGCGGGGATCGACCCGTGATGTTCGAGGTTGGCCTCGAAGTGGTTGAACGCCGTCAGCGGCGAGAGGAAGTCCCGATCGCGGTGCATCGAGTCCATGATCGCCTCGGCGATCTCGTCGCCGATGAACCGCGGCGAGACGCCGTCCATGCCCTCGCCGATGTCCGCCGACTCGGCGGCCTCCTCCCGGAGTTTCTTGAGGTCGATGTCCTCGGCCTCCTCGCTCTCGCCGTTGTAGGCTTTGGCCTTCTGGAGGATCGAGACGGACGACTCGTCGGGTTCCTCGATACGGGTGAGCACGCCGAACAGCCCCGCCATCTCCAGGGTGTGGGGTTCGACGTGGATGTCCGGCAGGTCGGCGTTCCGGAGCATCTTCCGGTAGATCATCGCCTCGTCTTCGTAGGCCAACACGTACGGGAAGTCGATGCGCTTGGTCCGGTCGTTGAACGCCTCCATCTTCTCGTCGCCCTTCTTCTCGCGGTACTCGGGCATGTTCGTCCGGCCGACGATCACCTGATCGATGTCGATCCGCGGGTTGTTGCGGGGTTTGATCGTCTGCTCCTGGGTCGCATGGAGGAAGTCATAGAGGAACTCCCGCTGGAGCTTTAGCAACTCTTCGCCCGAGAAGATGCCGCGGTTGGCGTTACAGAAGGCCCCCGAATAGTCGAACGCGCGCGGATCGCTTTCGCCATAGACGGCGATCTTGCTGTAGTTGACGTCGCCAGTGAGTTCCGTCTCGTCCTGGTTTTTCTTGTCCTTGGGCTCGAACGTCTCGATCGCCTGGCGCATGTTCTCGTCGGCGACCAGCCGGATGATCTCGACGTGGTTTTCAAGGACAGCCTGGAGGTCATCGTCGTAGTGGGCGAGCAGTCGATCCATGTAGAACTCACTGGCGGGATCGGGAGACTGCTCGTTACGGATCGTATACGGTGCCTCCAGGGCTTCGTTGAGATCCTCGAGAACCCGGTCGCGCTGTTCCTGGGGCAACAGGACCAGTGGGTCCTGATTCATCGGCGATCGCACGGTATCGTCGTCAGGATCCTGGTCGGGGATGACGTCCCGAAGGTTCGTCCACCGGAAGGTGTACATCCGGCCGGCGTCCCGCATGGTGTAATCCTCGAAGTACCGCCGAACCTGTCGGTCGAAGTCGGATTTGCCGGACCCGACGGGACCCAACAGGAGTTTGATCCGTTTCTCGGGGCCGAGTCCCCGCGAGCCACTCTTGACCTTGTTGACGAACTCGTGAATCGCCTCGTGGATCACCCGGCCGTAGAAGGTGTTTTCACCCTCGTCGAGCGGGTCTGTCGCGGCGAGTGCATACTCGACGACGCCCTCGTCCTCGTCGTACTCCGTCCCGTAATGGTCGAACATGTCCGCGACCCGCTGGTGTGCGTTGCGGGCGATCTTGGGTGATGCCTGGAGTTCGTCCAGATACCACTGGAACGAACGGGTTTCCCGCAGGTCGGCCGGGATCGAATCCCGGTAGTGTTCGTTGAGCGTTTCGAGGGTGTTTCTGGTGCCATTCATGCTATCACGATCGGTTCATCCCACCTCGCCTGTTTCCGGGACACGTCAACGACCTGTCCGGGGCCGGGTATTGATGAGGGCGAACATATTGTCATGCGAATTCATACCAAGGCCGGCCCGAGAGAGACGCATCCCGGCAGAGCGGCGATAGCAGGAAACCACCGACGTTTTATGCTAGAAGTTTTTCAAGTACTTAAACGTTGTCCTGGCTCGGGAGAGGTGGCTTACACGAGAACCCCAGAACAGACCGAGCACACCGATACTGAGATGGGCCGGAAAGTTGCATCGGCTTCGATGGAAAACTGAGCGGGGCCACAGCCGACGACGACGGTATCATCGGCGGATCGGTGACGGGGGGACAGAGATCGGGGACAGTGTCTTGGACCATGCCGCGGTACACTCGGGGAGCGTTCCAAACGAGACGTTCTTGCATCGAGGGACCGAACGGAATCTGTGACCATTGCAGAGCTACCGACCGGGTGGGAGGTCTGGAGCGAAGAAGCAACCAGACTCGTCCTCGTCTATCGACCCGACATCTTCGACACCGAAACGTTTCCCGCTGCGTGTCTGCCGACGCTGTACGTGACAAAAGGGACTCGCGACCGTCGCCCTGGTCGTCCGGATCCCGACGTCGACGATCCATGGCACGTGACGCTCTATCTCGAACCCGAGGTCGAGGGTGAGAGTGACGCCTTCGATGATCGGGACGAAGCGCTCTCCGGAGCACTCGAACTCGCGAGGGCGTTCGATGCGGGCGAGCTCGACTATCGCTCCTGGTATCAGGTGCCGCGGGCGGCGTATCTCGATCGTCTCGATGAACTTACCGGTCGAGGGACTTAATCGGCGTGGCGGCGTAGGCCGCTGTAATGACCCAGATAACGCTTCTCGGAACGCGACTCGCCGAACCCGGTACGGAGTTCGTCTATCAAGGTGAGTCTCCCGCCTGCGACGGGTGTCCCTACCGTGACCAGTGTCTCAATCTCGACGTCGGTCGGCGATATCACGTGACGTCCATCCGTGACGGGGCGAGTACCTTGGACTGTGCCGTCCACGACGAGGGCGTCACCGCCATCGAGGTCGAGCCCGCACCGATCCAGGCCAACGTGACGAGTCAGAGTGCATACGCCGGCAGCAAAGTCGAACTCGAGGGGACCTGTCCCCACGAGGAGTGTCCGAGCCACGGTCTCTGTGAGCCGGCCGGGGCCGACTTCGAGACGACCTACCGGATCGACAGCGTGATCGGCGATCCCCCACACGAGTACTGCATGCTCGACCGCGACCTCACGAAAGTCGAACTTGCACCCCCCGAGTCGGAGTGACAGCCGTGCAAGTGATCGCTCACGGCGGAGCAGGTTCACCGCCGGACGACCCGTCCTCACGCCAGGCCGTTCTCGACAATGCCGTCGCACGCGGACTCGATGCGGCGACCCCGCTCGACGCTGTCGTCGCGACCATCAACGTCCTCGAATCCGACCCCGCGTTCAACGCCGGCGTCGGGAGTGCCGTACAGAGTGACGGGACAATTCGGACCGACGCGGGGCTGATGACCGACGACGGCGAGGTCGGTGCCGCCTGTGCGATGACCGGCGTCGAACACGCAATTGACGCTGCGTGTGCCGTTCTCGAAAACACACCACACGTGCTCCTGGCCGGGGAGCGAGCCAGGGACTTCGCCGCGGCCCACGGGATCGAGACCGACGCCGATCTCTGGACGGACCACACCCGGGATCGGTGGGGAGCGACCTCCCAACCGGGCGAGTCGGTCGCCGACCAGCTCGCGTGGCTCGCCGAGCACTTCGACGGCCACGACACCGTTGGCGCGGTGGCGACCGACGGCGAACGGATCGCGGCGGGTACCTCGACCGGCGGGCGCTGGGGTGCACTCGCGGGGCGCGTCGGTGACGTCCCACAGGTCGGAGCCGGCTTCTACGCCTCGCCGGCGGGTGGCGCAAGCGCGACCGGAGCCGGCGAAGACATCGCCCGCGACGCACTCGCACGGGCAGCCGTCGACCGACTGGAAGATGGACAACAACCCCAGACCGCAGCTGAAGCAGCGATAGCATCGTTCGAGGGATCCGCGGAGGGAACTGCCGGCGTCATCGTCCTGGATACTGACGGCAACGCCGGAGCGGCCTACAACAGTGACGCGATGCAGACAGCGACCGCCGGGTTGTGACCGAGAGTCAGGGGTAGTTGCCTAATTCCGATATTTGCCATTTTGGCCGAGATTCTTTTAGCAATTTTAATTTATTGTCGCTTAGATCCAGCATAATTAATCTTCACAGCGGCTAATACCGACACAGCCGTAACGCTGAAATCGGTCAGGGAGGATCACTCTGCCATGCAACCATCGAGCGGGTCCCGAGGGGATGGGTGGAGGCGACGATGATCGACCAACGGATCGTCGACAGAGCCGAGACCCTCGCCGAAATGGCACCGGACGATTCGGTGACAGCGGAGGTACTAACCGGTCGGGAAGGACGCTTTACGACGGCCACACCGCTTGCAGCACCACCGGTGACGTACCTCGAAGACACGGAGGCACCAGCGTACGTCCTGACGAACAAGAAGCGAGGTATCGGGCTCGGATCGAAACGAAATACGACAGCCCCAGCGGGGGAACGACGGACAGTCATCCTGGTCACCGGGCGGCGGACGCTCTGTCTGGTCGGTGGGGAATCGTCCGACGATGTGATCGAAGTTCCCCACGAGTCAGTTGCAAAGGCCGTTTACAGCACTGGCTTCCGTGGTCACCGGATCGGACTGCGAACCCCTCGCCAGCAGTATCACTGCTGGATTCACCGAAATACGAAAGAATCGCTGCTTGAGGCATCGACCGAATTCATCGAAGCGCGACAGCCGGAGGACCCGGAGCCGCTCGATGGCGACGACGCGAGTCGACTCACGTATCGAGGGCGTCCGGTCACGCGCGAGCAGCTGGCGGATCAATCCAAACGATCAGCCGACGACCGTTCTCTCACGTATCGTGGACAGCCACTCGAGGATTCCTGAGTGGGGCCTACTACTCGACCAGTGCGAGCACGTCGTCGAAAAACGCAAGCGAGTCGTTGGGGCCCGGATTCGCCTCGGGGTGATACTGGCGGGTGATGATGTTCAGGTCGTCGTTTTCTAAGCCTTCCGGCGTGTCGTCGTTGACGTTGATCTGGGTCACCTCGAGCGTCTCGCCGGGATCGGCCACCGTGTAGCCGTGGTTCTGGGTCGTCATCACGACCTGGTCGGTCCGGAGATCGCGGACCGGTTGATTGACGCCGCGGTGGCCGAACTCCATCTTCTCGGTGTCGCCACCGAGGGCGTTCGCGACGACCTGCTGGCCGAGACAGATACCAGCCAGCGGGAGATCCCCGACGTATTCGTCGACGAGTTCGGCCGCGGCCTCGAAGTTCTCGGGATCGCCCGGCCCGTTCGAAATAAAGAGGAGATCGGGGTCCAGATCCTGGACCGCTTCGGGCGTCGTGTCGTACGGCAGGACGTGGACGACCGCATCGCGTTCAACCAGTGACTCCTGGATCGAGCCCTTCGCGCCACAGTCGATCAGCGCGACGTCGGGGCCGTCGCCGTCTTCGTTGTAAACGACGGGTTCACTCACGCTGACCTGGTTCCCGATGTCCGCGTGGTCGCTCATGTGCTTGCACTGCCGGAGTTCGGCCAGGGCATCTTCCTCGGTGGCATCCTCACCGGCCGCGATCCCGCACTTCATCGCGCCCTCGTCGCGGATCTCGGTCACGAGTTCGCGCGTGTCGATGTGATCGACGGCGGGCCGCCCCTCAGTCTGGAGCCACTCGGCGACGTCGTCGGTCAACTCGCGGGCGACGACCGCGCGCGGGTGGACGCGATCGGACTCGAATCGCTCCTCGCGGACTCCGTAGTTCCCGATCAGCGGGTACGAGAAGGTGAGGATCTGCTCCTCGTAGGAGGGGTCCGTCAGGCTCTCCTCGTAGCCGGTGTAGGCAGTCGTAAAGACCAGTTCGCCACGGGCCGTTCCCGGCGAGCGAGCGCGGGCTTCGACGACGCGCTCACCCTCCAGGGCCACATAGGCATCCGTCATTACGAGATCCGTATGAAAGGTCGGCAGATAAGCGTTGCTTTCGAAGAATCGTTACGAAATTCGTAATCCTCAAGTGATGACCCGCAGTAGCTACCAATCTCGATGGACGATCTGGACAGGGAGATTCTGAGTATCCTCCGGCGCGACGCTCGCACCCCCTATACGGAGATCGCAGACGACGTCGGCACCTCCGAGGGGACGGTCCGGAATCGGGTCGAGCAGCTCGTCGAGGACGGAACCATCGAGCGGTTCACCGTCGCGACCCAGACGGGCAACGTCAAGGCGATGATCGAGATCGCCGTCGACGTCAATGTCGACCACAACGCCCTCGCAGACACCTTCGTCGAGTGGGGTGAGGTCGACTTCGTCTGGGAAGTCAGCGGGGAAGAGGACGTCGTGTTGATCGTCGATTGCACCGACACCAGCGAGGTCAACGAGCTCATCACGCGGGCACGTGAACGCGACGAAGTTATGGGGACGAAGACGAGGCTGATCCTCGAGGAGCGAGTCGGGTAGTGAGCGGTTGTCGGTAGTATCGAGGATCCGCCGAGTGTGGCTGATCCTCGAGGAGCGCGTTGGATAGTGCGCGGTTGTCGGGTGTCGGAAGCGAAGACTGTTTGAACCAGCCTTCCTACGTGATAGCTATATGAGTACGGAGGCAGATTCGACGGTCACTCACGAGAATGCAGGCGAAGACGTCATCGCGGTCGACGCAGAGGACAACCCTGAAGATCTCGTCAATCGGTTGGACGCCCATACCGGTGAAGGGATTCGTCACCGGGCGTTTACCGCGCTGTTGTTCGATCAGGATGACAACATTCTGCTCGCCCAGCGCTCGCCCGAGAAACGACTCTGGGACACGTACTGGGACGGGACTGTCGCCTCCCATCCCGTCCAAGGGCAGACGCAGGTCGAAGCGACTCGCCAGCGTCTCGAAGAGGAACTCGGTGTCACACCCGACCAGTACGACAACCTGGACGTGACCGACCGGTTCGAGTACAAGCGCTACTACATGGACGAGGGCGTCGAGTACGAGGTCTGTTCCGTGCTACAGGCCACGCTGACCGACACGTCCCTCGACCCTGATCCGGCCGAAGTGGCTGGCCTGATGTGGGTGCCCTACGATCGTCTCTACGAGAACCCGCGCTGGTATCGGCAACTCCGGCTTTGCCCCTGGTTCGAGATCGCGATGCGCCGCGATCTGGAGTGAGTCGGTGACCATCCGCTTTTCAATCAAACGTTCCGGAGGCGTCTCACTTTGAAGTCTGAGCCGAAATCCCGAAAAAGCGGAGTCCCCTACCCACGGACATGGCATTGACAATCACTGTCACCGGCATGAGCTGTGAACACTGCGAACAGACCGTTCGAGAGGCACTACAAGCCGTCGACGGGGTGACGAACGCGACAGTCGATCGCGAGGCCGAACAGGCCACCGTCGAGGGGGCGGACGACCCCGGCGTACTCGTCGCGGCTGTCGAAGACGCCGGCTACGAGGCCGACGCCTGACTGCCGAGACCGACGCCTGGCTGCCGAGACCGAAGCAGCGGGGTCGTCGACTACTCGGAATTATCGTCACCGCGGGGGAGCCGAACGACGACAGTCGTCCCTTCGTCAGTGATTTCGAAGGTGATCGTCCCTCCAACGGTCCGGACGATCCAGGCGACGAGCCAGAGGCCGATCCCGCTGCTGTGTTCGAGGGGCGTCTCACTGCCGCGTTCGATGACGGTCCGCTCTTGCTCGCCGATCCCAGGGCCGTCGTCAGCGATCCGAACCGTCACCCCGGAGTCATGAGCGTCAGCCTCGACATTGACCCGGACCGTTGGATCGGCATCGTTGTGCTCGATGGCGTTGTGCAGCAGTTCCTCGAACGCGAGACCGATCGAGGCCCCACTGTTGACCCGGATCCCACTCGCAGCTGCGGGGTCGAACTGAATGTGTGCCGACGGGTGTGCTCCCTGGACCGTCCCGATCGCGTCGCGAAGTGTGAGTTCGAGGTCGACCGATTGTGCACCCTCAGCGTCGAAGGCCCGGGTCAGCGTCCCGACCTTGTCGCTACGGTCGGTGACTGTGTCGACGGTGCCCATGATCGTCTCGACGTGGCGCTGGACCGCCGGTCCATCGACCACTTCGGCAAGTAACTCGGCGTGACCCCGTATCACGTTCATCTCGTTGCGCAGATTGTGACGTAACAACCGGTTGAGTACGTCGAGTTGCTGTTCTCGACGGGTCTGATCAGTGACGTCCCGGAGACTGAGGATTCGCGTCTCCACATCGCCGAACGGGCGTTCGATGAGCGACTGCTGAACGTCGTACTTTCGAACAGTCCCGTCAAGTTCGAGGGGCACGACGCGATGATACTCGATCGCTCCGTCGGGGAGTGTGTCGGCGAGCGTCGGCGCGACAGTCTCGAGGGGGCGACCGATCACATCGTCAGCCGTCGTGTCCAGCGTCTCGAGGGCTGCCTGATTACAATCGGCGACAAACCCTGCTTCGTCAACCATGAACACGAGATCCTCGAGTTCGGACAGGATTTCGTCGCGGCCGTGTTCCCGTGTCCCGGCGGCGACAGCGAGTAACTGTCGGCGTAAGATCGCCACGGTGAGAATCGCGCCGGTCGCGACGAAGGCAACCCCCGTTGGGTCGATGCCGCGGGGCACGAACCGAAAGAGAAACGCGGCCTGAGCGACCACCGGGACGGTGATCGATGCGAGGAGAGCCGTACTCTGGGCCCGAAAGAGTGAATCCGTACGGAGCGACAATCTGACGAGCAGAAATGCCCCGAAAGCAATCAGGAGGTGCGAATAGCTCACGTGTGCCCAGTATGCGAGGCCCCGTGTCGCGAACACCCCTGTCCCACCGCCGGCAAAGACGATATCAACAGAGCGCAACACCACCTGATGGGGGTTCGTCCAGACGAGCAAAACGAACGCGATCGGTTCGATCAGGAGCGCACCCAGTTGACGCACACTCAAATACCGATCGCGCCCGGTGTATTCGACTGTCAATAACAGCCAGGAGATCGGGATGATCGTCGTGATGGACAGCCGTAGCTTGGCCCAGAATAGCGTACTCGCCGCGCTGCCGGCGGCAATACTGAGCCCTTCGGTAAACGACCACATCGCTGCGCCGAGCAACAGGAGAGCGAGCGGTCCGGCACCTGGCGTTTCGCGATGCAACAGTGCGTACATCGCGACACCAGTACCGATGATACCGGCGAAGAGGACAACTGCCAGATAGATAGCCGCCATTACGCTAGATCGACGGCCGGCAGGAGCAAAAGGATTGATGCTGTGGGTTCAGTGTGATCGCCGTGAGCGGAGTGCCGTCCAGACGCCGAGCAACCCCAGTCCGACCGCCGGCACTAGCGGCACAACCAGATAGGCGTCCCGCAGACTGAACCCGACCAGGCCGATGAGTCCCCGGGCCGACGGCAGGACGATCAGCGACCACGGGATCACGACCAGTGCAATCGCCAGTGCCCCGAGCACCAGCCAGCTCCCGAAGGATGAATCGGTCTCGGGCGGCGTCCGTTCCGGCGAATCAACCATGGCACGCCATCGGGGTGGGGTGGACAAAAACCTCGGGATCGGGGATGACATCCCGGACGCTCGAGGGATCCCGACAGGATGGCCCCTGACGCGTTCCGACAGTCACGTTCGATGTGCAGATCAGGACACTCGGTTGTGACAATATCGATTTCAGTGACGGATCGCTACAAAACGACGGCACCCACTAACGACGGTGCCTCAGAACGATTCCGTCTCGGCGCTGAACATGTCCGAATCCATGCCCGTCCCGCCGCGGTCGTCGTAATACTTCCGGCCGATGAAGCCGTCCTCCAGGCCGCCCAGAAGCGTGGTGTAGAGGCCGTCAGCCGAGTGATACGCGGTTTCGTTCGTCCGCTCGAGGACACTCCGGATCGTGACAACGTCACCGACCGGTGACGTCAGTTCGACATCGCCCAATTGTTCGACGACTGTGTCGTGATCGGCCGGATACTCGAAGGTTTGCTCGAATAGCTGTCTCGTTTCTGAGTGGCGCATCTGTGTTGACTCCACGATACCATCATGAAAAAAGGTTATGGATAGGGCAATGCCCGCCACGGGCGGCCAAACCAAGATCAAAGAGGTGGCTTCGGGAACGTTCAGGAGGCACCGGGAAAGGCGACTGAGCAACTCACAGCGGTCTTTTTGCCAGTTCGGCACGTATTGTCGGCTATGGCCACGGAACTCGCGGATGGAATCTGGTGGTTCGACCTCCGGGGCGTCAACGCGTATCTCCTCGAAGACAAGACGGGGGCGACGCTTATCGACGCTGGCGGACCGTGGACCCGGCGTGCACTGGTCAGGGAGTTGACAGCGGTGGATACCGATCCCCGGAAGGTGACCCAGATCGCCCTCACACACTACGATATCGATCACGTCGGTGGGTTGGGTGCTTGTCGAAAGGATGGGACAGTATACGCCGGGCAACCGGACGCCGACGTCCTCAGTGGTGATCGCCGGCCAGACTGGACCAACCGCAAGACCGCATTCCAACGAGCGACCGCGCTCGTCCTATCCTCGCCCGAGCAGTCGATCGAAACGGTCACCGATGGCGATCGGGTCGGTGGCCTCACCGTCTACGAGACGCCGGGTCATACCCCCGGGCATCTGGCGTTCGTCAGCGAGGAGCGATCCGTGGCGTTCGTCGGCGACCTCGTTCGGGAGCGCGACGGCCGACTCGAAGCGTCGCCGTGGGCGTTGAGCCACGACACCGACGCCGTCGAATCGAGCATCCGCCGGCTGGCGGAGTTGGAACTCGACGTGGACATCCTGGCGATGGGCCACGGGACGCCCTTCGTCGAACGCGGGGCGGCTCACCTTGCCGATCTCGCCGCCCGACTGTAACGCAGTCGGTGTCTCCACCGGTTGTCAGGCCAGTTCCTCGGCGACCGCTTCGGGATCCAGCAGCGCGGGATCGATCACCAGATCGGCCTGCCGGGTGGCGAACTCCGGCAGCGACCCCTCGGCGTAGACGACCACGCGGACGTCCGGGTTGTGATCCTTGGCGACGGCGATCGAAGTCGCCTGGGCCATCTCCGTCAGGAGGTAGACGTCGGCGTTCTCGATGCCGGCGTCTGCAAGTGAGGTGCCGTCAGCCACGTCGACCGCGGTGACGTCGTGACCCTCGGCGTCGATGGGATCGGCGATCTCGCTCTCGTCGGCGCCGGCGACAATGACCTGCATCACTCGTACTCGATGGTCGCGGGCGGTTTGTGGGTCACGTCGTAGACGACCCGCGAGACGGTGTCGTTCTCGCCGGTGATGCGACTCTGGATGCGCTGGAGGGTCTCCCAGTCGATCTCCTGGGCGCGGGCAGTCATGCCGTCACGGGATTCGACCGATCGGACGGCGACGACCCAGCCGTGGACGCGGTTATCGCCCTTCACGCCGGTGGCCTTGCCGATGACGGCGGCCAGGGCCTGCCAGGGCTCGTACTCCTCGAGTTCCTCCTCGACGACGTGGTTGGCCTCCCGGGCCACGTCGAGTTTCTCCGCGGTCACCTCGCCGATGATCCGCACGGCGAGACCGGGCCCGGGGAAGGGCATCCGCTCGCTGATGATCTCCTCCAGATCGAGGTCTCGGGCGACCTCCCGGACCTCGTCCTTGTAGAGGTCCCGCATGGGTTCGACGATCCCCTCGAAGTCGACGACGTCCGGCAGCCCACCGACGTTGTGATGAGATTTGATCGTCCCCTCGCTCTCGATGCGGTCGGGATAGATCGTCCCCTGGACGAGATAGTCAGCGTCGACCTCGCGGGCGACCGTCTCGAACTCCCGGATGAACTGTTCGCCGATGGCGTGGCGTTTCTCCTCGGGATCGGTCACGCCTTCGAGTTCGTCGAGAAAGCGGTCCGTGGCGTCGACGATCCGGAGACTGTCCATGTATTCGAACGTCTCGCGGATCTGCTCAGTCTCGCCCTTGCGCATCAGGCCAGTGTCGACGTACACTGGCGTCAGCTGGTCGCCGATCGCGTCGTAGGCAAGCGCAGCAGCCGTCGAGGAGTCGACGCCACCGGAGAGGGCGATCACGGCCTTGCTGTCCCCGATCTGTGCGTCGATCTCGGCTTTCGCCTCCGGGATGAACGTCTCGACGTCGACCATCAGTGCTCGACCTCCTGGGGCTCGTCCGATTCAGAACTGTTCAACACGGCCTCGACGAGGCCGACGAACGGTGGCGAGGCGCGCGTGGGTCGCGACCGGAACTCGGGATGGAACTGCGTGCCCACGAAGTACGGATGGCTGTCCGGATCGAGTTCCAGAATCTCCATCCGCCGGCTCGAGACGCCCGAGAAGGTCATCCCGGCGGCCTCGATGTCGTCGATGTACTCGGGGTTGACCTCGTAGCGGTGACGGTGCCGTTCCCGACACGTCGTGTCGTCGTAGAGGTCATGGGCCAGCGTTCCGGGCTCGATGTCTGTGTCCTGAGCCCCGAGTCGCATCGTCCCGCCCATGTCCTCGACGCCCTCCTGTTCAGGGAGGATGTCGATAACTGGATATGGCGTCTCTGGTTCCATCTCCGCCGAATGCGCGCCATCGAGATCCAGCACGTTCCGGGCGTATTCGACGACGGCCATCTGGAAGCCGAGACAGAGTCCGAGGAAGGGGACGTCGTTCTCGCGGGCGTACCGGGTCGCCTCGATCTTGCCCTCGGTTCCCCGGGAACCAAATCCGCCGGGGACGACGACGGCGTCGACGTCGTCGAGTTGGCCGTCGTGGCCCTCGGCGAGGTCCTCGGAGTGGATCCAGGTCGTCTCGACCTCGACGTTCGTTTCGAGGCCGGCGTGTTTCAACGCCTCGTGAATCGAGATGTAGGCGTCTTCCAGGCCGTACTTCCCGACGAGTGCGACGTTGATCGATCCGGTCGTGTCCTGAGTGACGAGGTCGCGCCACTCGTTCCTGCGCTCGCTCGCGGGAAGCGCCTCGTCCGCGAGTCCGAGTTCGTCCATCACGTACTGATCGAGGCCCTCGTCCTGCACGACCAGTGGCACTTTATAAATGTCCGCGACGTCGGGGTTCGAGAAGACGGCCTCGGTCGGCACGTCACAGAACAGCGCGATCTTCTCCTTGACATCGGGGTCGAGTCTGTCCTCACACCGACCAACCAGGATGTCCGGCTGGAGGCCGATCGATCGGAGTTCCTTGACGCTGTGTTGGGTCGGCTTGGTCTTCTGTTCGCCGTTCTTCGAGTAGGGGACGAGCGTGACGTGGGTAAAGAGAATGTCGTCCTCGTCTTCCTCGTGGGCGAACTGCCGGAGCGCCTCGAGGTAGGGCATCCCCTCGATGTCGCCGACGGTGCCGCCGACCTCGATGATACAGACGTCGCTTCCCTCGGCGACCTCGCGAATGCGCCGCTTGATGTCGTCGGTGATGTGCGGGATGATCTGGACGGTCCGGCCCAGGTAGTCGCCGGCGCGTTCCTTCTCGATGACCTCGCGGTAGACCTTTCCGGTGGTGACGTTGTGGTCCGAGGTCATGTCGATGTCGAGGAAGCGTTCGTAGTTCCCGAGATCGAGGTCGACCTCACCGCCGTCCTTGAGAACGTACACTTCGCCGTGCTGGTAGGGGTTCATCGTCCCGGCGTCGACGTTGAGATACGGGTCGATCTTGACCGCGGTCACGTCGAAGCCGGCGTTGGCGAGCAGGCGGCCGGTGCTCGCGGCGGTGATCCCCTTCCCCAGTCCGGACATCACGCCGCCAGTGACGAAAATGAACTTCCGACCCAGTTCCGGGTCGTAGTCGGTTTCGGGCTCGTTCGGCATACCGACGGTGGGCGGGCGCGAACCTAAACCGTTTCGGGACTGATTCGCTGAGCGTCATTCGTTCCAATCTAAATTTCACACTCGGACAGATCTGACGGAGGATGGAGACCGTCAGGGACTCTTCGACGTCCGACGTCCAGATGCCGACTCTCGACAGCTGAATGTCCTCTCAACACGGAAAACGACCGTGATCAATCGGCCGATTCCGCGCAGTCGACGCCGTGGACCTCGAAACGGGCACCGCCCTCGGCGGACTCCGTCACGTCGATCGTCCAGCCGTGAGCGTCGGCGATCCGTTCGACGATCGCGAGACCGAGTCCGTTCCCGCCATTGCCGGTCGTATATCCCGACTCGAAGATCTGTTTCCGTTCGGCCGGTGGGATGCCAGGGCCGTCGTCTGCGACGTAGAACCCATCAGCCCTGAAGTCATCGGTGATGGTCCCGACCCGGATCGAGACGTCCGGACCGCCGTGATCGATCGCGTTCCGAAAGAGGTTCTCGAAGAGGCTCCGGAGACGCCCCCGGTCGGCTTGAATCATCGCGTCGCCATCGACGGTCAGCTGCCCCGTCCCGGCCGAGACGTGTTCGAAACTCGCCGTCGCCACCGTTTCCATCGAGACCGGGGTCAGCTCCGCAACGACGTCCCCCTCCCGTGCCAGTGCCAGAACGTCCTCAATGAGTCGGTCCATCCGCTCGATCGCGTCTGTCGCCGTTTCGAGTGAGTCCAGCGCCCCATCCGGGTCAGATTCGAGAAGCTCCGACGCGAGTTCGATATTGCCGGTGGCAACGCCGAGTGGATTCCGCAAGTCGTGGCTCACGACGCCGGCGAAGCGTTCGAGTTCGTCGTTTCGGCGTTCGAGTTCCCGTTCGTACTCCTTGAGAGGCGTGATATCCTGTTGAATGGCAACAAAGCCCGTAACGTCCCCGTCTTCTTCGATCGGTGTGATCGTCTGTTCGGCGTGATACAACTCGCCGTCTTTCCGTTCGTTGATGACTTCTTCGTCCCACGTCTCGCCGTCAAGGATCGTCTCCCAGAGTCGCACGTAATACGCGTGGTCGTGTTCCCCGGATCGAAGGAGTCGCGGTGTGGACCCGACCGCTTCGGATTCACCGTAGCCGGTCAGAGACTCGAAGGCCGGGTTGACGTACTGGATCTCGCCGTCCGTGTCAGTGATGAAAATCGCATGGCCGGCGTGTTCGACAGCCAGTTTGAACTCGAGGAGTTCGCGTTCACGCCGTTTGCGTTCGGTCACGTCTCTGGCGACACCACAGACAACCGGCGTATCCGCCTGGTCGGTCGTTTGAACGGCGCGTACTTCGTGGGGGATAACTCACCGTCAGCCGTTTCAATAGCGATCTCGACGCGCTCGTCGACCTGGGTTTCGGGATCGGTTAGCTCGGCGACCGCGTCGTGGTCGTCCGGATGAACGATGTCATCGATCGAGGCCTTGCGGAGGGCAGAGTCGCTGTATCCGGTAACCGCCAGGAGAGTGTCGTTCCACCGGCGGAACACACCGTCCTCGTCGACAACGAAGAAGACATCCTCGATCGTGTTCAACATCCGGTCGACGAAATCCCGTTCGTGCTGTAATTCCCGCTGGATTCGCTTGTACTGGGTGATGTCGTTCAACACGAACTGTCCGGCCGGCTCACCCTGATACGTGACCGGTGTCGTCGAGACGATGGCCGTGCGTCGGTTTCCTTCGTTATCGATGAACACCTGTTCCATTGGCGGCGTCGGCTCGCGGTTCTCGATCACGTCCTGTAACCGGCGGCGGGTGGTTTCGGCCGTCTCCGACGCCGCAAACGACATGACTGGTTCGCCCTCAACCGCATCGCTCTCCTCGGCCTGCACAAACGAGGATGTCGCCTCGTTAGCATACGTGATTGTCCCCGCAGCGTCGATGATCCCGATCGGAACGGGGGCGTTCTCGATCAAGGCACCGAACTCGTCGCGTCGGTCGGGGAGTTCTGGGTCCGTCCTGGTTTCCAGGACATCTTCGAGTCGCCGGCGAACACGTGGGCGTACGCCAGGACCGGAGCTATCCACGAATGCGTCTGCCCCCGTCTCGAAGACGCGCTCGGGCGAGATTTCAGTCGGATCCGCGACTACGATCGTTGGAACTGCCCGTGGAAGCTCCTCGAGAACGGTCGGAACATCCCACGCCGAGCCGTCTGTCTTCGAGAGAACGGCCCCGACTGCACGATCCGTGAGATCGCTCGGAACCCGCTCCGGTTCGACGATGGTGAGTTCAAAGCTAGAATTGATAGCTGCGACTACGTCATCGGCTTGTCCATCGGCCGTACCGACGACGACCTCCTTCGTCATCTACTACCGTGGCATAATGTCTCAATCACCATCAAACGCCCCCTCAAATTATTAGATGAGATAACAAAGATCAGATAGAATTTAGCTTCAGAAGCGGATATTTGTTGACTTACAGCGGGTAATCGGAAGACGAAGCCGCCTCGTGTGGGGTGAAACGCCCACGGTTCATGGTCTCGAAGGATCATCAAACGGATAGATTCGCGATTTTCGATCAGCCGGGGTGGCTATCAGCGGGCTTTGTCGGTTGGCACCCCCCATAAAAGAAATTAAGGCAGGAGCCACCAACCAAGAAGCATGGGAATCCTTTCACGCGCCTCATACGTCATCCGCTCGAAGGTCAACTCGCTGCTGAACCGGGCGGAGAACCCCTCCGAATCGCTGGATTACTCCTACGAGCAACTCAGAGACGAGCTACAGGACGTCAAACAGGGGATCGCCGACCTGACGACCCAGAAAAAGCGCCTGGAAATCCAGAAGCGCCGCCTCGAGGAGAACGTCGAGAAACACAACGACCAGGCCCGTGAGGCGGTCGAACAGGGACGGGACGACCTCGCCCGTCGTGCCCTCGAGAAGAAAAAGCAGAAGATGAACCAGATCGAGGACTTGGAGACCCAGATCGCCGACCTCCAGGGCCAACAGGATCGATTGATCGAGCAGAAGAACGAACTCCAGAGCCAGGTCGAGCAGTTCCGGACGAAAAAGGAGACGATGAAAGCACGGTATCAGGCAGCCGAAGCCTCCTCGCGCGTCTCAGAGGCGATGACAGGTGCCGGCGACCAGTTCGAGGACGTCGGGAGGGCGATCGAGCGAGCCCAGGAACAAACCGAAGAGATGGAAGCCCGCTCGGCCGCGATGGACGAGCTTCGGGATAGCGGAGCGATCGATGACGCCATCAGCGATCAGGATCAACTCGACCGCGAACTCGAAGAAGTCCGGACCTCGGGGGCAGTCGACGCCGAGCTAGAGACGCTGAAATCCGAGGTCGGAGACGAGTCCGGCGACGAGGATGCCGAGGCAGACACGGAAGCTGACACAGCCGACGTCGACCTCGGCGACGTCGAGGATGCGGCCGTCGAAGAAGAGTTGGAGACACTCAAAGACGAGGAGAACTGATTCGCCAAGGCCGTTGTCCGCCGACAGAAATCGTTCAGGGTGTTGGTTCCCCGGTCGATCAGGCCCGATAGGTGTCGATCCCCAGCAGGTCGTTGAGGACACATTGCTGGAGCGCACCGGTTACCACGAGAATCAGGCCAACGACGGCCAGAACTGCTGACCCGATCATCGTGGTGATCGGTCCGATCTCGTAGGTGAACTGTTCGGCGAACCCTGCAAGTGCGACAGCGAGCAACACGATCCCGACCACGAGCCGGACGATACGGTCCATGCCACCGACGTTCTTTTGCATTCGGACCACTCCGGAAAATGAGTTCTCAGCCCCGTTACTTATATTTTGGTACTTGTTGTCAAGTGTCGTTGATTGCTGTCGTCGACGAGCGTATTCGATCGGATGCGCTGGGATGCACATCCGCTCCCAGTCGTGTGACCGCATTCGGCACCCTTTTTACCGGCGGCGGGAACGCTTTTGCTATGAAACTGCTGTTCGTCCACTCGGACCACCTGGAGTTCGAAACGACTGACAAAGCGGGTCCCGAGGGGCTCGCCGAGACGGAAGGCGTCCCGATGGAGGGGCGCATGGAGGACTGCGTGACGGTGTTCATCACTGTCGAAAGCGACGACGAGGCGGACCTCGATGGAGTCGTCGAGAACGCGCTGACGGAACTCGAAGACGTCGCCGGGCAACTCAACACGAACGACGTTGTGCTCTATCCGTACGCACACCTCAGCGAGGACCTCGCTGGCCCCGACGCCGCCAAGGAAGTCATGCAACGACTCGAAGCGAAGATGGAGGCGGCTGGCTACGAGATCCTCCGGGCACCCTTCGGCTGGTACAAGGCCTTCGAGGTCTCGTGTAAGGGCCATCCGCTCTCGGAACTGTCCCGACACGTCGCCGCTCACCGAGACGAGGATGACGGCGAGGAGGAGCCTGAAGGGGAACCCGACCGCGAACCCAGCGAATGGACGGTCATGACACCCGATGGTGACATGCAGGACGCGGTAGCGGCCAAGGAGTCGGTTGGTGAGGATCTCGTCGCCTTCATCGAGGACGAGGTCGAGGGGATCACCAGCAATGAGGGCGAGGAACCCCCGCACGTGGACCTCATGCAGGAGAAGGGGCTGGTCGGCTACGACGAACTCTCCGACGTCGGGAACCTCCGATGGTACCCCCGGGGGAAACTCGTCCGGGACGCCCTCATGGAGTACGTCAACGATCTCGTCGTCGACTACGGCGGGATGCCGGTCGAGACACCGATCATGTACGACCTCGGCGCGCGGTCGATCGACGAACACGCCGGGAAGTTCGGCGAGCGTCAGTACCGGTTTGAGTCCGGTGATCGCCGGATGATGCTGCGATTTGCGGCCTGTTTCGGCCAGTTCTCGATCATGCGGGACATGCACATCTCCGTCAACGACCTCCCGCTGCGGGTCTATGAGATGTCGACCTATTCGTTCCGCCGGGAGCAAAAGGGGGAGGTGACCGGCCTCAAGCGCCTGCGAGCGTTCACGATGCCGGACATGCACACCGCCACTGAGAGTATGGAGCAGGCCCGCGAGGAACTCCGCAAACAGGCCGAACTCGCGCTCCAGACCTCCGAGGACCTCGATCTGAACTACGAACCCGCGATCCGGATGACTCGGGAGTTCTTTGAGGACAACGAGGCATGGGTCGAAGACGTGGTCGCGGAACTCGGCAAGCCCTCGCTCATCGAGATCATCCCCGAACGCCACCACTACTGGTCGGCCAAGATCGACTTCGCCGCCATCGACGGGCTGGGCCGCCCGATCGAGAACCCCACGGTCCAGATCGACGTCGAGAGCGCCGAGCGCTTCGACATCGAGTACACTGACGGCACCGACAGCCACCACCCGCCAATCCTCCATTACTCGCCCTCCGGAGGTATCGAGCGTGTCCTGGCCGCTCTCCTGGAGGACACGGCCTCGATGGACACTCCCCAGTTGCCGACGTGGCTCTCGCCGACGCAGGTCCGGTTCATTCCGGTCAATCCTGATTCGCATTTGGACTACTGCGAAGGACTCGTCGACGAACTCGAAGCCGCGGACGTCCGGGCAGATATCGACGAACGCGACGAGTCGGTCGGCAAGCGTATCGCGAAGGCCGAGACCGACTGGGTGCCCTACTACGTCGTCGTCGGGGACCGCGAGATCGACGGGGAAACGATCGGCGTCAACGTGCGAACAGACGACGAGGAGATCGACCTGACGCCCGAGGAACTCCGCGAGGCTGTCCTCGAAGACGTCGAAGGGCTCCCCCAGAAGAGTCGGTACTTGCCCCGGCACGTCAGCAACCACCCGAACTTCACTGGACGGTAACACAGAGACAGAGGATTGCCCGGCACCGTGTGCCACCTTGGCACATACAACTATTTGCCTGGCGGTTCAATTTTCGGACGGAATGTACGAGACCATCCTCACGCCGACGGACGGCAGCAGCGGGACGTCCAAGACCCTGCAACACGCCACCGCCATCGCCGAAGACAACGACGCCACGATCCACGGGCTGTACGTCCTCGACCGCCGGATGTACCTCGCTGCCGACGACGACGCCCAGGACGAAGTCATGGAGTCACTGCAATCCGACGGCGAGCAGGCACTGGCTCGCCTGAGAGAGCAGGTTCAAGAGTCAGGGGTCGCCGTCGAAACGGCACTGCAGGAAGGGATTCCACATCGTGGGATCCTCACCTACGCCGAGGAGATCGATGCCGACCTGATCGTCATGGGAACCCACGGTCGGACGGGGCGTGACCGACTCGCCAATCTGGGAAGCGTCACGCAGCGAGTCATCGAAAACGCCGACATTCCGGTGTTCGTCGTCGACATCGAGAACTGAACGCGATCGTTCGCCGGCGCTGAGCCCCCCTACTGGAGGTCCAGTCCGCGGATCGAGACGGTCTCATCGCTGTCGACGACCCGTCCGATGATCCGCCCGTCAGCAGTCTCCTCGACAACGTTCATTGCGTCGGCCGGATCGAAGGTTGCGACGAAGCCCGTCCCCATGTTGAAGGTCCGGTGCATCTCTTCGTCACTGACGTCCCCTATCGTCTGGACGAACTCGAAGATCGGCTGGGCGTCGAAGGGTTCCTCGATCTCGTACCGGTAGGGACCCATCCGAGTGAGGTTGCGCCAGCCACCGCCCGTGACGTGGGCGGCAGCGTGTGTCCCGTGCTCGCGAAGTGGATCGAGCAGGTCAGTGTAGATCCGCGTCGGCGCGAGGAGTTCCTCGCCGATGGTCGTGGACGGCTCGGGCGGGAACGGATCGTCGTAGTCGTGATCGCGCGTGACCGCCTCCCGCGCGAGCGTCAGACCGTTGGAGTGGATCCCACTCGACGGCCACCCGACGATCGCGTCTCCCGGTTCGGCCTCCCCAGCGAAGAGGCCGTCTTTGGGAGCCAGCCCGGCAGCGGTGCCGGCGATGTCGAGGCCGTCGATGACGTCCGGCATGACCGCCGTTTCGCCGCCGATCAGCGCGATATCTGCGAGTTCAGCGCCGATCTGAAGACCCTCACCGAGCTGGCCCGTCGTCGTGCTGTCCGGCGCTTCGATCGCGAGATAGTCGACGAACGCCACGGGTTCGATGCCCGCCGCGACCAGGTCGTTGACGTTCATCGCGATGCAGTCGATGCCGACCGTCGAGTAATCGTCGAGTGCCTCGGCGACGAGTAGTTTGGTGCCGACGCCGTCAGTCGCCAGCGCGAGGTATCGATCGCCGATGTCGACGAGTCCGGCGAAGTCACCGGCAAACTCGCCCGCCGCGTCGAGCAGTGCCTCGGTCGCCGCTTCGCTCTCGTCGATATCGACGCCGGAGGCCGCGTACGTGAGTTCCTCGTCAGGTTCGTCAGTCGCGTCCGACGGCGACGCTCCATCGCCGTCGTCCGCCTCGTGTTCGGCCATACCCGAGTGGCCGTCCGGTGAGGCCAAAAGCCCACCGCTCCGCGTGTCGATTCTCTCACTGTTCGCATTTCCGAGGCCCTCACTTCGTTCGGGCCTCGCTCGCTATATTTGAAGTCCCGTTCGCTTCACTTATCCCGCCTCGCTGCTCACGGCTCCCCTCGGTCGCCGTTCGCCTTTCCGAGGCCCTCACTTCGGTCGGGCCTCGCTATCAAAAGAACTCTCGCAGAAAGACCCGCTCGCTCGGGAACAACTCGGCAAGTGTCTCACGTGTCGCCGGATCGGCCGTGAGATCGCCGACGGTCGCCAGCGTGTCGGCCGATCGGGCTCCAATAACGAGACGTGACAGCGGGCCGACGCCGACGGTTACGTCAGGAGCGTCCGCTGTCACCGATCGACAGGACCCATCCCCGTCCTCGACGAGGAGTTCGTAGGTGCCGTCGTTTTCCGGTAACAGCGGATCGTCCACGGAGAGTGTTACGCGCTCGTCAAGACCGTCGGGATACGGGATCGCTTCGAGCGCCGCCGGAACGTCTGTGAGGCGAACCATCGGCCCCGGAAGCAGTTCGACATCGGCGGCCTGGGGGTCCCCGAGGGTGTCGAAAAGAACCGAATCGCCCGGTCGAGCGAACGAGACGGAATCGACCTGGGAATCGTGGTCGCCGAGGAATCCGAGTACTGCGCGGTAGGCCGCGTGATCGCGTGCGCCGTGGTACTTCACGTCGAGTTCAGCGGTGTCGTCACGTTCCACCGAGTAGACGACGTATCCGGCCGGGGTATCGTCACGATAGTACGCGTAGGCGTGGCGTCTGTCTTCACCCCACTCGTGGAAGATCCGGCGTCGCCACCACTGCTCCGAACGACGCATCGACAGCGTCTCCCCCCGTCCAGCTGCCAGGTGGCTCTTCCGAAGATCCCGCCAGTCATCCGGTTCGACGGGCCGGAACTCGCCAGGTTCCTCTGAAACGCCAGCGAGCGTTTCGGGCGGGACCGAATAGCGCGTGATTTCGTTCGCCGTCGCCCAGCCGAACTGTCGGTAGAACGCGGTCGAGAACGGCCACAGCGTCACCAGCGGGACGACCTCGAACGTCCGAAGTGATTCCCGAAGCATTCGCCGAACGTTACCCTCCCGGCGTCGTTCCGGTGGCGTTGCGACGGCACCGTGACCCCCGACAGTGGTCCATTCACCCCGCACCCGCATCTCGAAGGTGTAGTGAATGCAGATGCTCGCCAGTTTCTCCTCGTCGAAATAGCCGTATCGGGTCCCGATCGGCGGATGATCGTCGCCGTCCTCACCGGCATCCGTGACGTGGGGGCCGTCTTCGGCATGAAACGCGTACTGCCGAATGCGGTCGAACGCCGTGCGTTCAGCCGCCGATATCGGGCGAAACTCGCGCATGAACGTGGGTCTCACCGGGGGGAAAAGAGCGTATCGTTCAGAGCCCAAAACCGACCAACCCGGCAATCGCGAGGGTGATCGAGGGGATTGCGACGGCCAGGTACACGCCGCGATTCCACTCGAGAACGGTTCGCCCATCGAGTGGTCCGTACGGGATCATGTTGAACCCCGCCAACAGGAGATTGATCGTGACGCCGAAGGAGGCCACCGGACCGATGGTCGGGCCGGCCAGGAGCGCAAACGGCGCGAAGGCAGCCGCCAATGCCAGATTCGTCACTGGGCCCGCCAGCGCGATGAGTCCGGACTCCCGGGGCGTGATCCGGCCCCGATGGACGACCGCACCCGGCGCAGCGAAGAGAAAGCCGGCCATCGCTGAGACGAGCGCGAGAAACAACATGCCGTAGTCGGCCTGGAACGCGGCGACCTGGCCGTATCGAATCGCGACGACCTTGTGGGCGAGTTCGTGAAGCATGAACCCGACGCCGACCGTCAGGAGACTCGTCACGAGGGACTCGCCGAAGGCAGCGATTATGGCGGTCGGATCGGGTGCGTAGGACCACCGATCGAGCAACCCCGGGTTCAAAAAGAGGGCAAAAGCGACGCTCAAGATGAGCCAGGCTGCGAGGAGATCGAACAGTTCTTTCCGGGAAAACCGGATCGAACGGAGTTCGATCATCCGACGAGATTCCAGAGCATCTCGGCCCCGTTTTTGGCACCCATTATCAGGAGTTCGGCGACCTCGGCGACACCGCCGACCTCGTTGGACATGAGTGGCAAAATCGTGCTCGCAAACAGCATGCTCGCGATGAAGCTCCCGATGTTCGTGAGTGCGACGATCAGGATGAGCCTGAATAGCGGCACTTCCCGCATCCGGGCGACCAGTTCGGGGATCGGTAGCTCCTGATCGTCGAGCAACTCGTTGAGCCGGCTGATGTCCGAGACGTTGACGTCGAGATATCGCAACTCAACGTAGCCGGCGAACCAGCCCGGGGCGAGCAGTGGGTTGACGCTCGTCAGCCAGGCGACCGCACCGCCGACGCCCGCACTGCTCCAATGTGCGCCGGCTACCTTTGCCAGCGCAGCCGCGATGATGCCGTTGACGAGGAACCACGCTGCGAACAGCCTGAGCAACCAACCCTGATTAGCGCCGCCAAGCAACAACAAAACGAAGAACGCCCCGAACCCGAGCGTGAACAGATACCCAAGGATCTTGTAGAGTGAAAACCGCCGGCCGGAAATCGTCCCTGTCAGTGAATCCATCGGCGGTAGCGTTTCGGGGTTGTCCAGATAGCCCTGGATCCCCGCACGGTGGCCGGCCCCGACCACGGCGACGACATCGGCCCCCGCCTCCCGGAGCCCCACGAGCTGGTGGGCGATATAGGCGTCCCGCTCGTCGATCAGTGCCTCGGCACCGCCCGGCGAAAACCGCCGAAACTCCTCCATCATCGCGGAGACGACGTCAGTGTCGGTCAACTGTTCGATGTCGAACTCCTCGACGTCCTCGTCTTCGAATCCCGAGAATGCGGCCAACAGCGGGAGGGCGATCACCGTCCCGACACCGCCAGCCAGGAGGAGAACGTCGATTGCACTGGCAAACGGAACCGAGAGACCGACGGCCCCGAGGACTGAAACGCCAAGCGCGGAGCCGAGGATGCCGACGAACAGCCCGACCATGAGGCCGACCGTCCAGGCTGCGGCCCATGGGCCACCGATGCCGGCGAGCATCCCGCCGAAGAGCTTGAGTTTCTCCAGGCCAGTCAGTCGCTTCCAGAACCGCTGGACCGTCGTCTGGATATCCCGGTCGACCAGCGCGACGTCGATACCCGCCGCTTCGGCCGTCTCGACGCCGGCCATCATGTCCGCGCCGGGCGTCACGTCGAAGCGGTCGCCGAGCCGGGCCTGGACGTACGACAGCATCCAGTACGCCAGAAATTGAAAGACAGTGTTCCCTTCGAGAAGGTCGCTCGCCTCGATATCGTCTGGTGATTCGCCTTTGAGCTGTCGATAGCGTCCCTCGTCAAGTTCGACGGCGACGACATCGGGTTGCTCGTCCTCGATCGTCCGCTCGACGCGCTCGGCGCTCTCCGCCGAGACGTGTGCCGTCCCGAGAAGATGGACCGAGCCCTCGCCACCGGCCCCGGACGGTTCCGGTGGATCGACCGTGTCGCTCATTGTATAGGTTAGGACACCCCGCCTCCTTACGATTGTCGGGACACGCCGACGATCCCCACCCACCGATCACGCTGAGGACGGCTCGTAGCGTGCCGAAACGACAAGCGTCTCCCGGCGTTCCCTCGATCGATCGATCGCGAACCCGTGTTCGGCGAGGTGCTCGGCGACTGTCGCCGCGTCGTACCGCTCAGCAAGCGGCGGGCCGCGCTCACCCACACCCTCGGCCGACCAGTCGGCGACTGCAACGCGGCCACCCGGCTCGATCACCCGAGCGAGTTCAGCGAGCGCGCGGTCGCTGACAAATTCGTGGTAGGTCATCGTCGAGTACGCCGCCGGAAGTGCGTCCGTCCCGACCGGCAGTCTGTCGACACTGGCAGTGAGCCGGTGGACGTTTGCCGGACGACCGAACTCCTCGAAGACGGCGTGCATCGCCGGCTGGATGTCGATCGCCAGCACCGAATCGACGTGGGTTGCGACCGATCGGGTATAAAAGCCGGTCCCGCTACCGAGGTCAGCCACGCAGTCCGTCGCCTCGAAGTCGAACAGCCCCAGCAATTCATCGACCGAGAGATACGCGTACCGAGAGTCGTCCTCCAGCGAATCCGCGCGGTCGATGTCGAACGTGTGATGGCCCATACTCGTGATTCGGTGTTCGAGGGCAAAAGCTACCGGCTACCGGCCATACGTCGCCCGCTATCGTGCCGAGGCCAGCGAGACCAACTGTCCGCAGGTACTGACGGCGTGAGGGCACCGTACTGGTTCGAACGCGATCTGGAAGGACGTGCGCCCCAGCGTGGACGCGTCACCCCAGGCGAGAAAGCGGAAGGTACTGCCGGCAGTATGTGAAATGGTACCAGAAAGCGGGATTTAAGCGTCCGCCGCTCGCCGGTCGTAATACATGCGACTCCACGAGTACCAAGCAAAGCGCGTATTCGCCGAGGCCGGGATTCCGGTCCCAGATGCAACTCTCGCGACGACCGTCGAGGAAGCGGTCGACGCGGCAGGAGAGATCGGCTTCCCGGTGGCGATCAAAGCACAGGTACACGTCGGCGGACGGGGCAAGGCCGGCGGGATCAAACTTGCCGAGGACGCCGACGAGGCTCGGGAAGCGGCCACGGACATCCTCGGGATGGATCTGAAGGGCTACACCGTCGATCGCGTCTTGGTCGAGCAAGCGGTCGACTTCGTGAACGAACTCTACGTCGGCGTGACGATGGACCGCGGGGCCGGCAAGCCGGTCGCGATGGTCTCGACGAAGGGCGGCGTCAACATCGAGGAGGTCGCCGCCGAGAACCCCGACGCCATCGCGCGCGAACACGTCGATCCGGCCTACGGCCTCCACCCCTACCAGGCTCGCAAGGCTGTCTACGACGCGGGCGTCGACCGCGAGGTGGCCGGTGATGTCGCCTCGATACTCTCGACGCTGTACGACCTTTGGGACGAGAAGGACGGCAGCGACGCCGAGATCAACCCCGTGATGATCACGGACGACGACGAGGTCATCGCCGCCGACGCCGTGTTCAACGTCGACGACGACGCGCTCTTCCGACAGTCCGAGATCGCCCAACTCGAGGGAGAGACGGCCGACGACGACCTCGAAGCGATGGCCAGCGAGTACGGCTTCGATTACGTCCGGCTTTCGGGCAACGTCGGCATCATCGGCAACGGCGCGGGCCTGGTGATGACGACGCTCGATCTCGTCGATCATTACGGCGGATCGCCCGCGAACTTCCTCGACATCGGCGGCGGGGCCAAAGCTGGCCGCGTCCGCAACGCCCTGGAGGTCGTCTTCGCCGACGACAACGTCGACAGCGTCGTGTTCAACATCTTCGGCGGGATCACCCGCGGCGACGAGGTCGCCCGCGGTATCAACGAGGCCCTCGAAGAGTTCGACACGATTCCCAACCCGGTCACCGTTCGACTCGCCGGCACCAACAGCGTTCAAGGCATGGAGATACTCAACACCGATCTCGTGACCGTCGAGGAAACGCTCGAAGAAGCCGTCCAGCGTGCTGTCGCCGACGCCGAGGAGGTGGCACAATGAGCATCCTGGTTGACGAAGACACTCGCGTCATCGTCCAGGGGATCACCGGCGGCGAGGGCGAGTTCCACGCCGAGCAGATGATCGAGTACGGGACGAACGTCGTCGCCGGCGCGGTGCCGGGCAAAGGCGGCCAGGAAGTCCACGGTGTCCCCGTCTACGACACCGTCGATCGGGCAGCACGCGAGGAGGACGCCGACGCCTCGGTCGTGTTCGTCCCGCCCGCCTTCGCTGCGGACGCACTCTTCGAAGCGCTCGATGCACCACTCGATGTTGTGGTCGCGATCACGGAAGGCATCCCGACCCAGGACGTCAGCGAGGTGTACGCCGAACTCGAAGACACTGACACGCACCTGGTCGGGCCGAACTGCCCCGGCGTGATTACCCCCGGCGAGTCGAAACTCGGCATCCTGCCGGGCAACATCTTCAGCGAGGGCTCGGTCGGACTTGTCTCGCGATCCGGCACCCTGACCTACCAGATCGTCGATAGCCTGACCGAACGCGGGATCGGCCAGACGACGGCCGTCGGTATCGGCGGCGACCCGATCGTCGGGACGGGCTTCATCGACGCGCTTGAGCTGTTCGAAGCAGATCCGGAAACGGAGGCCGTCGTAATGTGCGGCGAGATCGGCGGCGAGGACGAGGAAGCGGCGGCCGAGTACATCGCCGAGGAAATGGACACCCCCGTCGTCGGGTTCATTGCGGGCCGGACCGCCCCGCCGGGCAAGCGCATGGGGCACGCGGGCGCGATCGTCTCCGGCGGCGGCACGGGGACGGCACAGAGCAAGATCGACGCCCTGGAGGCCGCGGGTGTCGAAGTCGGCGAGACGCCGAGCGACGTCGCCGACCTGGTCGAAGACATCGCCTAGCCCGACGGCGGAAAGCGTCTAGTAGTGACGGAACAGCAACTGGCGCACGTCGTCCTTTGTCCGGGCCGATTTCGTCGTTCCGTCGGGTAGATCGACCTCGTAGGGGGCATCGCCTTCGCCCTTGCGCCACTTTTCACTGTGGTCGTCCAGGAGTTTGTTAACCGATGCGAGCGGTGACGTCGGGGTCGATTCAGCCTGGGATTCCGATGCCGATTCGTCGCCGTCATTCGACCCGTCGCTATCAACCGATCCGGCGGTCGTCTCGTCGGCGTCCGTTTTGTCCGTCTCGTCGGCCCCGTCCGTTTTGTCCGTCTCGTCGGCCCCGTCCGTTTTGTCCGTCTCGTCGGCCCCGTCCGTTTTGTCCGTCTCGTCGGCCCCGTCCGTGTCTGTCCCGGCCTCCCTTTGTGAGGACTCCACGGTTGTGGCTGGCGAGTCCTCGTCGATTGACGGTCCGCCGGGAGTCTCGGGAGGACTGTCGGCATCGAACTCCCCAGCCGACGCAGATTCGTCGGCCGCCGACACCTCGTCTTCCTCGGTCTCTGTGTCCGCCGCCCGGAGTCGCTCGGCAAGCGTCTCCGGACCGAGCGCCGCCAGCAGCCGCCCGCGCATCTCCGCGGCCTCGATGCCGCTACCTGGAACCGCATCGACGTCGCTCGCGACGTGCTGGAGCGTCGGGTACGTCGCGGTGGCGACTTCCTCGTAGGCGGCGACGACAGCCCGTTCCTCGGGCGGCGTGTAGGTATCGAGGAGGTACGCAATCGCGTCCTGTGGTCGGGTCTCACCGTACGTCTCGACGTACGCGGCTTCGACCTCGCGGCGCACCGCGTCGAGTCGATCCTGCTGGCGTTCGGTAATGGATAGCTCGGGCATTGTCGAGGGCAACGACGGCCTGTGCCATAATTCCGTCCCCGGCCGCATCACATTCATTAGCATACGGTTCTAATCTCCACTATGGAGTGTCCGCGTTGTGGGGGGGACCTGACGACGTTCGCGCTCGGGGGTGAAAAAGCCACGGCGGTGGTGTGTGAATCCTGTGGGTTCAGTGGGGTTCCGGCATCTCACCGATACGAGGGCGGCGAGCCCGAGAGTTGGGACCGGGCGATGGAACGGTTCGAGAGCGAAAACCGATCGGCGGAGCACACCTGTCTGATCGGCCGGGAAGCTGGTGTTCGGATCCCGATCGACGAGCCGGACGCCGAGACGGAGCCCGGGATCGATATCGACGACTTCGAAGCGACGGTGACCGTTGCAGCGTCGCTCGATGCAGGAGCAGAAGACGACCCGTGAAGAGAACTCAGTCGTCGTTCTCAGCTTCCGCCTCGGCCTCGGTCTCGTCCGCATCCTCGGCAGACGCGGCTGCGGCCGTCGCCGTGCCGTCGCGCTCCTCCTCCGAGCGGGCTGCCACCAGCGCGCCCTGGGCGACGCTGTAGAGTGGGTTCTCGGCCCGGTCGACCCCCTGGATCGAAAACGGCAGGTCTGCCTCCGAAAGCCGTTCGGCGAACAGTTCCTCGAAGCCATCCGGCGTCGAGGTCCCGCCGGTGACGACGACTGGGACGTCAAGCCCCTCCTCGATGTCCTCCTCGTCGACCTCGTTGATGATGTTCTCGATGACGTAATCGAGTAAGTTGTCGTAGTAGATGCTCAACGCGCCCTCGATCCCGCCGACGTCGGTCTCGAAGTCCAGCGCGAAGTCCTCCTCCTTGACCGAGGTGACCTTGTCGACGGGCGTCCCGGTCGCCTGGGCGGCCTTTTCGTCGATCCAGTCGCCACCCCGAGCGATCGAGAACTTCATGACCGGCACGGCGTAGTACGACAGGCAGACGTTGGTCATGCCGGCCCCGAAGCTGATGCCCAGCCCGGTGAACTCCTTGTCGGCCAGTTCCGAGTAGATGACCGCCATCCCCTCGTTGATCGGTTCGGGATCGTAGCCCATGTCACTGAGCAGCGACTCGACGGTCTTCTGGTGATACAGCGTCGACGTGTCGTCGTCGATCGGATCGGCCGGCACCGAGAAGAACAGTCGCTCGCTCGGATACTGGGGATCACCGACCACCTGTTCGGTGATGAGTTTGATCATCGGGATCGCCGACTTCTCGTCGCTCGAGAGGATCCCAGCCTGCATCGGCCGGCGCGTCTCCTCGTTGAAGATGTTCGCGAAGTTGAGCGCGTCGTCCCCCACGATGTACACCTGGTCGTCCTTTCGGATGTGCAATACATCGCTCCGAGACAGCATCTGATCGGCCATGTCGCTATAGTCGATCTCGACGAACGAGTTGCGCTGTTGTACGAAGACGGTCTCGTCACCTTCCTGTCGGGCGGACAGAAGGTTCATCGTCCCCACGTCAAGTCCCTTTGCCATGAAGGGACATAGCACCAGGGGTTAGAAATAATTTGTTGTCGGCTTGTCGTTCACGAACCGACAGTTAAACCCAATTTGTCAAACTGGAATTGTGTCCTCACAGGAGGCCTGTTGATGGCTGCATCGACGATCGCGCCGGTTTCGAACAGAGCGAGAACGTGGCTCGCTCGTTGTCAGTCGAACAGTCGCCGCCGGAGTGCCGCGAGTCGTCCCTCGCCGTCGAGGCCAACCACCCGCTCTCGCAAGCGAGCGAGCAGGCCCGGGCGGTCGACCCCAGTCTCGACGTCGTCGTCTGCCTGTTGTTGCTCGCGCATCGCGGCAAGCGCCGAGACCTGATCGTCCGGACTCTCAGTCCGTGCCGTCGCGTCCTCGCCACCCTGAAGTTTTCGCAACCCGTCGACCGCGTCATCAACGGAGCCACTGGCGGATCTGGTCTCCGTGACAGCATCGACGTTGTCCCCAACGTTGCCCACCTCCGCGGCATCAGGCATGTCGAATTCGAGCCGTTTCGTGGTCGGTTCGGCCTCGACGCCCCCCCACGTCAACGAGGAGTCAGCCATCGCGTCGTCGATGTCCGCACGGACCTGATCGTCGCTGACGTCGTCTGTCGCGGAATCAGCCTCGCCGGACTGGGGACCCTCGGTCGGCTGCTCGGTGGCGCGGTCGATGTACTGCGCGACCAGCGCCGCCCCGGTCGCCCCCACCAGCAACGCGACACCAACGGCATAGAGACTGATTACGCTGGTGTCGTTGGCTTCACTCCATTGCCATGGATACACCCGCGTGAACCACAGGATCGACACCAGACAGATGGTCGTCCCGATCGCGCTGACTGCATGCGTGCGACGGCCAACTGGCAACAGGATAACGACCGCCAGCGTGACCGCAGGAACCATGAGCGATCCGGAGACGAGCGCAATCTCACGCAGCAACCAGTAGCGGTCGGTCCCGGCGGGCGCGGTTCCACTGTACAGAAACACGACAAGTGCGACAAAACCGAACGTAACGCCGGCGAAGAACAGCCCGAAACCGCTGTAGATCTCCGGGCGACTCGTGTCGGCTTCGACGTATCGCCGGTACGTCGCGACCAACCTGCTCTCGCCGCCGGGTGTCTCTGCGTCTGTGTTCGACGATGGCCCGTCCCCACTCATAGGTTCATGGTATGGTTCAAGCGCCATAATTATAGGTATTTATCGTGTTCCATGTCGCTGGCTCACCGTCACGACCGGGGAGCGACTACCGGGGATCGAGTTCAGTACTGCCCGAAAAGCCCTTTCAAGGTGGGGACGGAAGGGCAGGTATGCGCTGTATCGCTCACCGTGGCTTCGCTGGGTTATATCCCGAAAACACCCTGACAGCGGTCCGGCAGGCGGCTGCGCAGGCGGACATGATCGAGGTCGACGTCCGACGATGCGCCTCGGGAGAACTGGTCGTCTTCCACGACGAGACTGTCGACCGCCTCACCGACGAGACTGGCGCGGTTGCGGAGTACACGGCCGCCGAACTCGCCGACATGGACATCGACGGGTCCGGGGAAGGGGTTCCGGAGCTGTCCGCGGTGCTCGAAGCCGTGCCGCCAGACGTGGGCCTGGATCTCGAGCTCAAGGAGCCAGGGCTGATCGAAGACGTACGGGAAGCCGTCAAGGGGGCAGACGTCGACGTCTGGCTCTCGTCGTTCGACACGGACGTGGTCGCGCGGGCGACAGAAACGACGGACGTTCCGGTCGTCTTGATCGTCGACGATGCCTCCGAGGCCGCGATCGAGCGGGCGGCGGGTCTCGGCTGTGCGGGAATCGCCCCCCACTGGCGTCTCATCGATTTTGCACTGATCGAGCGGGCGCATCGCTCGGATCTGGCAGTCTACGCCTGGCCGATCAACGACATCGACCGTGCAACGTCGCTCCAGAAAATGGACGTTGACGGGATCGTCGCCGAAGAACCGACCGCCTGTACCGGCGACTAGAGTCGGGCAAGATTCTGTCGGAGCTTGATGTTTGCCGTCATCAGCGCTGTGGCTGCCATGATCACGAAGACGATCTGGACGTGGAGAACGATCGCTCGATCGATCCCGACGAAGACGACGAGTTCGATCACGGGAACGAACGCACCGAAGGCCAACACCGGGAGCAGATGGCGCAACAGCGTATCCAGCATCGTCCCCTGGACCATCGATCGTGATAGCTGGGTCCGGCCGTGCCAGTACCCGTACGCGGTGAATGCGACTGCGCCGACGCCTGCCAGGGCAACGACGGTTCGCTCCTCGACGCCGGCCAGTTCGCCGAGAAATACCGCAACGACGACGAGAGATAACGCCAGGACAGTTGGCTCGCGTAGCGTATCTGTCTCGTCAGTGCGGTCGTCCGTCGGCGTCGCCTGGCGGGCGATGAGCCGCATCGTCAGCGCCAGCAGCAAGACGAACCCAAGCAAAACGGTGCGCCGGATGGCCGGCATCGCCGGGGTGACGATCTGGAGGACTCCGATGATACCGTAGAGCGCCGCGGCCACGCCAACGCCGGCGAGATAGGTCCAGATCGACGCCTGGGACGGGAGCTGACTCGCGCGTCGGTTCCAGAGGGCATAGACCCCGAACCGGACCCCGAGGACGCCGATCAACACGAACCCGACGAAGTAGATGAACGTCAGGTTCGGATTCCCGGCAATCTCCTGTAGCGATACCTCCCAGCCACCGATCATGGACGGTCACCGCTGGTTCGGTAAATCATGGTGGATAGCCATCTGTCCGATCGTTCACGGCCGCTCACTTCCGTCACCCTCACGGCCGGTCAGTTCGTCATGCACACGCACCAGATCCTGTCGCAAGTCATTTATCGTTTCGTATCTCCGGAGCGTCCGCTTGGCCATCGCCTTGGTGATCACGCTGTCGATGTCGTCGGGTACGTTGACCACGAGTGAGGGGATGGGCGGGGCCGCGCTCATGACGTCCTCGCGGATGGTTTCGAACTCGCCGAGAAACGGGGGCCGACCCGTAAGCAACCGATAGAGGACGGCTCCGAGGTGGTAGACGTCGGTCGTGTGATCGATCCGGCCGAACTGGCGGTCGTAGTACTCGGGAGCCGCATATCGCGGGTCGAGACACGAGGCCGGCGTGACGTGAAACCGGTAGACCTCGAGCAAGCCGACGTTGATGAGTGCCGCCCCTGACCCCGTCGCCTGCTCGTCAGTGATCCCGGGAAGCCCGATCGTGCGCGGATCGAGCCCGCCGTGGATCACGCCGTGTCGATGGGCGTGTGCGAGCGCATCGGCGATGTCGATCCCGATCGAGATGGCCACGGAGGGATCGACCGGGGTAACGCGATCGGCGAGGGTCGTCTCGTAGAGGTCGGTCGCGGCCCAGGGCTGGGGCGTGGCGTTCCAGTCGTGGACCGTTGCGATGTTGGGATGCGCGTCGATCCCTTGCCACCGGTCGAGTGCCGCACAGAGCTCTTCCTCGAAGGACCCGAGTTCGTCCGACGGTGGGCGGTGGAACAACCGCAGCGCAAGTGCGCGCTCGACGCCCTCGTCGACAGTCAGGACGCGGGCCACGTCGGCATACCGGCCGCGGTGCTGGCCCGATAACATCATCAGTTCCTCGAAGCGGCTGTACTCGACGATCTCCGAAAGTCGCTCGAACAGTTGATTCCATCGCTGGCGTTCGGTCGTGGTCATCCTCTCGCCCTCAGTGGCACCTGCCGAGTCCGACTCGTCGTGCCCGGTGAGGTTCGATCCACCACCCATCTGCTCGCGAGCGGGGTCGTCGTGGCGCTGTGGATCCGCGGGATCGATGACGCTTCGATTCGAGTCGACGTTTCGCGGGTCGAAGCCACTGTTCGGTGGGCGGACCCGTCCGACATCGTCAGCGGGTGCGTTCCCGCCCGCCTCCGTGCGCTCGGCCGGCCGGTCACGGTGACCTGTCGGTGCCTCCATGAGTCCATCGTCGAACCGTCGGGGAAACCTCGTTGCGAGGTACTCATAGGCGAGCTCGACTTCCGCGATATCCCCGTCGAGGCGATCGGACAGTCGACCGGCGATGTACGTCACCGTGTCAGGCTCGGCAAGCGCGATCAGACACAGTGCGAATCCGCTGGCGAGCCGCACGGCCGGATCGTCTTCGTCGAGCAAGCCGATCAGATACGGGAGTTGATCCGCCCTGGCTGCAGGCTCGTCGATGACTGACTGGACCGTCTCGAACGGATCGCGGACGTCGTTGGCGTTCGCCATGTGGTACCACGTTCTGTGGTCAGTTGAACGTCAGTGGGTAGGAATATGATAGTTGCGGTGCCACGGCGCCGGTCGAACGCGGTTTGCCCGTTGTTGGGTTATCATGGCTGAAAATCGGGAGTGACCATTTACGGTAATTCGACCCATCGCGTCTGGTAATGCCAGAGAAACGTACCGGAGTCCTCCCGTCGTTCGTGCGCGAGCGGTACACCGCACGGCTCGGGGTGGCCCTCGCGTTCGCGGTCGTCATCATGATCGCGTTCGGTGGCGTCATCAGCGCCCAGACGTCGGGTGAACTCCGCACCGATGTCGAGGACGACCTGACGACACAGTCGAATGCACAGGCCGACCAGCTTGAAACGTGGCTGTCAGCCGTCGAAGGTGACGTCCGGACGACCACGAAGCTACCCATATTCGGATCGGGAACCGTCGATCAAATCGATCGCGAGCTCGAGGCCATGATCGCAAACGGTGACGTTCCTGCAAACGTGGTCGCCGTCCACTATCTCGACACGGCCGAGATGGAGTTTCTGGTGAGTTCGAGCGACACCATGGAGGGTGTCGATCCGGCTGAACAAGGTGCGGCGTTTGCGACGGATCCGCCGACGTTCACCAGCCCGGACGAGGTCTACATCTCCCAGCCGTTCTCGGTGCCGATCGTCGATCATCCGATCGTGGCAGCCATCTCGCCGATCGAGGGCGCGGAGGACCGCGCGCTCGTCTACATGATTGATCTCGAATCCCGGGCGGCAGCCCTCTCGACGAGCGGAGCCACGTCGACCATCGTGGTCGACGAGAACGGGCAGTACGTGGCCCATCCAAACACGAGCAAGATCCTCGAGTCCTACGACGGGCCGGCGATCGAGACAGCCAATGCGACAAACGGCTCGTTCCTCCGCCAGGGTGAGACTGTCATGGGGATGACGACGATGGGGACTCGCGGCTGGACAGTACTGACCCAGCAGCCCGCCGAGGCAGCCTATGCCCTCTCGGCGCAAATCAATTCCGATCTACTGGGCCTGGTGTTGCTCGCGATCATCAACCTGGGACTGATCGGCGTCACCATCGGTTCGAACACGGCCCTCTCCTTGCGCCGACTTGCCAATCGCGCGAGTGAGATGGGCGGGGGCGACCTCGACGTCGACCTGACGACCCAGCGTGCGGACGAGATCGGGACGCTCTATCGGTCCTTCGCGGAGATGCGCGATTCCCTCAGACGGAAGATCGACGAGGCCGAAACGGCACAGGACGAGGCCGAAACAGCCAGGCAGGAAGCCGAGGCCGAGCGAGCAGAAATGGAGGCCCTCTCGTCGCATCTCGAAGCGAAAGCGGAGGCCTACAGTGACGTGCTCGACCGCGTCGCCGACGGCGATCTGACCCAGCGTGTCGATCCCGACAGCGACAACGACGCGATGCGGACGGTCGGTGAAGAACTCAACGTCGCCCTCGAAGCCCTCGAAACGACCGTCGCGGACGTCGAAGCTTTTGCCGAGGACGTCTCCCGATCGAGTGATAGCGTTCGTCGGAACGCTGACCGTGTCGGCGAGGCCAGCCGACAGGTCAGCCAGTCCATCGACGAGATCTTCGACGGCGCAAGCGAGCAGAGCGAACGGCTCCAGGACATCGCCGCGGAGATGGAGACGCTCTCGGCGTCCGCCGAGGAAGTCGCCAGTTCCGCCCAGGAAGTGGCCCAGACGTCCCAGCAGGCCGCCGAAGTCGGGGAAACCGGTCGGCGGGCCGCCGAGGATGCGATCGAGGAGATGCACGCCATCGAAGAAGAGACCGAACGGACGCGCCAGGCGATCAACGACCTCGATTCGGACTTAGACGAGATCGGCGAGATCGTCGATGTCATCACCGAGATCGTCGAGCAGACGAACATGCTCGCGATCAACGCCTCGATCGAAGCCGCCCATTCCAACGGCGGCGAAGGCTTCGCCGTGGTCGCCGACGAGGTCAAGAACCTCGCCGAGGAGACCAAGGACGCGGCCGGTGACATCGAGGCACGGATCGAGCAGATCCAGGACCAAGCCGGTGAGACTGTCGAGACGATGGAAGCGACGAGCGAGCGGATGGCCGCCGGTGTCGAGACGGTGACCGAGACAGTCGATTCCCTGGAGACGATCGTCGAGCGGGCCGAGACAGCCGATCAGGGTATCCAGGAGATCGACGCCGCGACGGAAGACCAGGCCGAAACGGCCCAGCAGGTCATGGCGATGGTCGACGACCTGACGGCGATCAGCCAGCAGACGGTCACGGAGGCAGACACCGTCGCCACGGCGGCCGACGAGCAGACCGATTCCATCGCGGAAGTGACGACGTCGGCCGGCGACCTCCTGGATCGGGCGGACGAACTCCAGTCGCTGCTCGATCGGTTCACTGTCGAGCAGACAGCGACAGACGGTGGCACTGGGAGGATCTCAGGAGGTGATGCCGCATGATCGACATCGGCATCACGCTCTGGTTCACGCTCGGCACGCTCGGCATGGCGCTCGGGAGCGGCGGCCTCGCCTACGGGTTCGTCACCCTGTCGAGTGACCGACATCGCGAATACGCCGACGTCGTCGTCGTGACGCTGATCGCGACCGTCGCCTACGGGCTGATGGCCCTCGGAATCGGCGAGGTTTCGACGGCGAGCGGGGCGGAACTCTTCGTCCCGCGGTACGTCGACTGGCTGTTGACGACGCCGTTGCACGTGGTCTTCATCGCACTCATCGCCGGGGCCGGGCGACGACTGATCGCGAAAGCCGCGGCGCTGCAGGCGGCGACGATCGTGCTCGGATTCCTCGGTGCAGTGTTCGCGACGCCGCTGAAGGAACTGTTCTTCATCGCGGGTAGCCTGGCGTTCGTCGGCGTCGTCTACCTGCTCGTGGTCGAGGCCGCCGAGACCGCAAAACATCGCGACGACGTGACCGCGGGGCTCTACCGAAAGCTCCGGAACTTCGTGATCGTCCTCTGGCTCGTCTACCCGGTCATCTGGCTGCTCGCGCCGACCGGCTACGGGTTCATGGACAACGAAACCGCGTCGCTGGTCATCACGTACATCGACGTGGTGGCGAAAGTTGGCTTCGGCCTGATCGCGCTCAACGGCCTCCAGACGCTCGAATCGTTCGACGTCTCCGACGCCACCGGGTACGGGGCCGGCGAGGACTGACCGAGGCCCCGGTCGGGACAAACGCTTATCGGCCCCGCCGTCGATCCACCGTGCATGGACGTTGCGATCCTTGGAACGGGTGCGGTGGGTCAGCGATTCGCCCGCGCGTGTCTCTTTGGAACGGCCGCATCGACGAATGCATCCCCTGACGAGACAGCCGCTGACGAAAACCACACTGCGGAAACAGACACGGAGCCGCATGTCACGCTGTATGGGTCCGACGCCACCGCGGTGATGGACGCCGTCGACGCGCTCGAAAACGAACTCCACAATCAGGTCGAATCCGAATCGACCGACCGACTCGACCGCGTCGATGGAACGACCGATCTCGACACTGCCGTCGGCGACGCGGACATCGTGATCGAAACACGGGCCGAGGACCTCGAAACGGTCCGCCGCCGCCTCGCCGGCGTCGAAGAACGTCTCGACGACGAAACCATCCTCGCAACCCACGCTGACGTGGCTGACCCGACCGCCGCGGCAGCCGCGCTCGAAAACCCAGCGCGTGCGATCGGCGTCTCGAGGGACGTCCCCGGTTCCCCTGCGCAGACGGACACGCAAACTGGTGGCGTCATCGAGGTCGTCCGGGCTGTCCAGACCGAGGACGCGACCGTCGACACCACGACAGGGATTTTCGATGATCTGGGGTGGACACCCGTCGTCGTGAACGACGCACCGGGGCGTATCTCGAATAGACTCAGGCTCGCCCTCGAAGCCGAGGCGATGCGAGCCGTCGAAGCGGAGGTTGCCACCCCCGCAGCGATCGACGACCTCGTCGAGACGGGATTCGGCCACGCGACGGGGCCGCTGGCCGCCGCCGACCGGGCCGGACTGGACAATCGCCTGGAAGCACTCGAAGAACTCGCCGCTGAACTCGGCGAGCGCTTCGAGCCACCGGCGATCCTCCGGGCGAAAGTCCAAGCTGGCGATCTCGGCACGAAAACAGGGTCCGGGTTCCGCGAGTGGGAGGACGATCAGCCAGTCGACGGAACTGACCCAGCTGGAAGCTAAGTGATACGGCCGCCCAGCTCAGTCCTCAAAGCGCGTTTCGACGCTCTGTGCGTGGGCCTCGAGTCCTTCGGCTTCAGCCAGCGTGGTGATGGTCTCCCGGAGCGTCTTGAGCCCGTCCTCGGAGAGTTGCTGATACGTCGCCGGACGGACGAAGTCATCGACCGAGAGCCCGCTTGCGATCGCTGCCGATCCGCCGGTCGGGAGGACGTGGTTGGTACCACTGGCGTAGTCACCCGCGGCAACCGGGGTGAACTCGCCGACGAACGCACTCCCGTAGTTCGTGATCCGGTCGAGCAGCTCGCGCTCGTTCGCCGCGTGGACGAAGATGTGCTCGGGCGCGTAGTCCTCGCTGAACGCCACGGCCGCATCCATCGAATCGGCGAGAAAGACGCCGCTGGCGTCGTTTGCAAGGGCCTCACGGACGATCTCCTCGCGTTCGCGCTCGGGTGTCTGGCGGTCGATCTCATCGGCGACCGCCTCGGCGTGGTCGGAATCTGGCGTCACCGCGACAACCCCGGCGTTCGGGTCGTGTTCGGCCTGTGCGACCACTTCGGCAGCGACGATCTCGGGGTCTGCCGTCGCGTCGGTCAGCGTCAGCACCTCGCTGGGGCCGGCAAGCATGTCGATCCGGACGTCGCCGCGGACTTCGGCCTTCGCGGCGGTGACCCAGCGGTTGCCCGGGCCGACGATCACGTCGACGGGGTCGATCGAGTCGGTGCCGTAGGCGAGTGCAGCGATGGCCTGTGCGCCGCCGATCTGATAGACGGCGTCCGCACCGGCGGCGTGCATCGCCGCCATCGTGACCGGATTGATCTCCTCGGCCGGCGGGGTCGCCACGGCGACGTGTTCGACGTCGGCGACCTTCGCTGGCACGACGCCCATCAGCACGCTAGAGGGATAGGCTGCCGTGCCGCCGGGTGCGTAGACCCCTGCCGAATCGAGCGGGTAGTACTTCCTGCCGAGTTCGCGCCCCTCGCTTGGCTCGACAGACCAGTCCTCGGGGACCTGTCGTTCGTGGAACGCGCGGATGTTTGCGGCGGCTGTCTCGATCGCCTCGCGTACCTCGTCGTCGATCGACTCGTAGGCTTCGGCGGCCTGCTCGGTGACGTCGAAGTCGTCGATCTCGACGCCGTCGAACCGGCGACTGAAATCCCGAAGGGCCTCATCGCCGTCCTGATGGACCGTTGCGACGATATCCTGGACATCCTCGCGGATCTCGCCGATCCCGGAATCTCGCTCGAAGAGCGCTCGTCGCCGTCGGTCGTCGAGGTCGGAAATGGACTGTACGTCCATACGCTATAGCCTTCCAAGCGAGGTCACAAACTACTTGCTATCCGTCGATATGGCGATCATCGACGGTGAAGGTTTTGCCAGGGTGTCGTCACCGACTGCGTGCGTACCACCAGACACCGACGATGGCGAGGATGAATACCCCCCCGAGAAAGAACGCAACGGCAGGGTCACCGAGAATCGAAAGCGGACCGGTAGCCTCGGACGCCGACTGGACCGTGTCGGCGTTCGCTGACACCTGGACTGACTCGGTATCCATCGCACCAACGCTACCGCCATTCCCGCCCGTGGAGTCCGATGTCGACTCCGTTAGGATCTGCTGGGCAGCGAACCCGAACGCCAGCGCCCCGGCGGCGAGGACGCCGACGCCCGCCAGGAGTCGGCCGACGGCCCGCTTCAACAGGGATTCGTCCTCCTGTTCGCCGGCGACGAGTACGAGCGCCTCGCTGGTTGGCGCGTAGACGTTCATCTCGTTGCCCTTCGCCGAGTAGTCCGTCCCGACCGATTCGATCAAGTCAGCTGATTCGAGTTTCTCGATGTGGTAGTGGACGTTCTGGAGCGACGTTCCGATCTCATCGCGGACCTCGACCGGCGTCCGAGGATCGTCGTAGATCAATGAGAGCACTCGTCGGGCCGTCTCCGACGAAAGGGCGGCAAACGCCTCGTCAGCAGCACCCTCGTTGAGCCCGAGCACCCGCGGCTCCTCGGCGGTGTCGGCCCGCTCACCACGGCGTGGCAGTAACTTCCCCATGATCGATCGATAAAACGGCCACTGTAAAGGGTGTGCCGATGGGTCAAATGCGAGTTTTATCGAACACACTCCCTGCCCAGTCAGTCGATTCCGCGACTGTCGGCGGGTCGCGGCGGCAGCCGGAGGTCGGCGATCGACGGCAAGTGCTTGACGTTGTACACAACTGCGAGATCGTCCGTGATCGGTTTGCCGACACAGGAGAGGCGAATGCCCCGGTCGATGGCGTCCGCCGGCAGGATGTGATTGACGGGTTGGGAGAGTTCGCCGCGACACACGGCAACGGCACAGTTAGCGCAGGCACCGCCGCGACAGGAGTATGGCCACTCGTGGCCGGTCGCTTCGGCGGATTCCAGCAAGGTCCGTTCGGGAGTTACCGAAAACGTCCCGTAGTCGGTTGCATCCAGTCCAGCATCGGCTGCCTTCCCGAAGAGGCTGCCGTCATCAAGCGTCCAGCCCTGGTCGTCCAGGACATCGTAGTCGAGGTATTCGACGGAGACGGGGCCGGCAGACCGATCCAAGCGCGCCCCGTCGTCCGAACCCTCGTGGAACTCCGATAGCAGCGCCTCGTAAGCGGTTTGGACAGCCTGGAATTCGGCAGCCGAGCCACCCTGGTCCGGATGGGCTTCCTTGACGCGTCGACGGTACGCACGGTGGATGGCATCTTCGCTCGCAGCCCGGTCGATTTCCAGGATCTGGTACGGCGACGGCACGGCCGCAGTTAGTCAAAATTCGCGGTTAAACGTTCGCTTGGCGGTAATGTCGACCCCAGACCGTCAGACCAGCAGTGTCTTGGGTGCTTTCGGGACCACGAGGACGTCACTCCCCGGTTCGATCGCGTCCTCGACGGACTCCTCGACGTGCATCAGACACTCCTCGACGAGTTCGGGATCCTCGCTGTTCGTGATGTAGGCGTCGGCGTGTCGCAGCGACCGTACGGTGACGAACCCGCGCTGGGCACCCGGTTCGTAGCCCTCCAGCATCGCCTGATAGGCCGATTCGGCGTCCGCCGCCCCCGAGAGCCACTCGTAGAACCGTTCCTCGCCCCGACCCGCCCCGTAGCCCTCGTCGAGCACGGCAGGCACGACCACGCGACCGCCCTCCTTGACCGGTGCGCCATCGGAGAGCACGACGTAGGTGATCCCGCGGGTAGTCTGGTAGAGCTGGGCGTCCTTGGGCGCGCCGACGCCCGAGACGACGGCGTCGTACTTGCCGTCGACCTCGAAGGCCAGCGCCTCGCGAGCGGTCTCGGCGAGGTCCCGGACCACAGCGCCCGAGTCACCCGCTGAGGCGTCCAGAAACCCGTCGGGGCCGGGCGTGACGTTCAGACAGAAGTCCAGGCCGACCAGTTCGCCCGCTTCCTCGACGGCCTCCCGGAACGGGTTGCCGTCGATCTTGCCAAGCTTGACCGACTCCTGGCCCAGCATGTCCGGGCCGTGGGTGTACTTGATGAAGGACTCGCCGCCCGCGCCGATGATGACTGTCTTCGCGCCGCCCGAAAAGCCTGCGTACTGGTGGGGCTCGCTCTGGCCGGTCGTGAGCACCAAATCGGCCTCGGCGACCGGCCGATAGATCTCGATCGGGACGTCGTTGACCTCGCCGAGCGTGACCGTCTCGTCGGGATCGTGGTTCTCCGCGAGGTCAGCGTACTCGCCGAGTTCGGCCTCGATCTCATCGTCGTCCATCGGTCGGTGGAGGCCGAGGCCGAGGACGATCCGAACCTGCTCGCGATCGACGCCAGCGGCTTCGAGTTCCTCAAAGAGGACATCGACCATGATGCCGTCCGGCGCGTCCCGCGTCACGTCCGTGACGACGATGGCGACCTCGTCGTCGGGGTCGGCGCGTTCGGCGAGTGGGGGGCCGTGGGGATCGGCTACCGCCGCCTCGGCCGCATCGCGGACGTCGATCGGTTCGCCACCCGGCAGTTCGGCGATCGTGACGTTGCAGTCCGGCAGATCTACCTCGACGTAGCCGTCTCCGCGTGGGACTTCGAATGTCATCTGTTCGGGTGTCGAGACGGACGCGGGCCACAAATGGATTGCCCACGACGGCCCGAGGCCGATCAGTCCGCCCAGTAGTCCTCGAACACCGCCAGCGCGTCGGCCTGGGCGTCCTGGCTGACCTCCAGCACGATCGGGCCGTCGAAGGACGAGTCGCGGATTGCTCTCACCGTCGCCGCCAGGTCGATCTCACCGTCGCCCAACGGTAGCCCGTCGTTTCGGCGAGTGCTGTCGGTCAAGTGGATCAACCCGATCTGGTCGGGATACGTCGAAAGGAGGGACGCCAGCGCCTCGTGATACTCGCGCTCCGCCGTGTAGAGGTGGGCCGTATCGAGGACGAGATCGTTCCCGCGGGCGAGGATCATCTCCTCTAGGTGCATGACGCTCGCGCCGGTGTTGTTCTCGTGGCCGTGGGCCGCATCGAAGCCGATCGCCTCCACGTCCGGCGCGAAGACGTGCATGACGTACTTCGAGTGGAGCACGAGGTAGGCATCGAGTTCGACCGCGAGGCGGTCGGTCAGTTCGTAGTACTCGTGCTCTTCCGGTGTGACGTGTGGCGTGTGGACCGAGGCAGCCGAGACGGCCGCGTCTTCGACGACCTCGACCGTCTCCTCGAGCGCGTCGAGATGCTGGCGTTCGAGATAGAGTTCGACGGCGTCGAACCCCCGATCGGCGGCGGCCGCGAGTGCCGCTGGTTCGGGTGCGCACTTCCCGGCGACCGTCGGTCCGTCCGTGGCAGGTGACACGCCGATCGATTGCGTCGGGTGACCCTTTTCGGTATCGGTCTTTCTCAGCGCGCCCACTCGACCATCCGCCGATACCGGTCGTCAGTCGAGAGCGCCTCGGCGTCACCGATCAAGACAAGTGCCCGCTTCGCCCGCGTCAGCGCGACGTTGATCCGGCGGTAATCCTCGAAGATCGGGCCTTCCAGGCTCCCTGTGGCGACAAAGGAGACGAGGACGACCTCCTTGCTCGACCCCTGGAAGCGATCGACAGTATCGACGGTCACCTCGTCGGGGACGCGCTGGCCGATCTCGGCGACCTGCGCGCGATACGGCGCAATCACGCCCACGTCTCCCGGATCGACGCCCGCCGCCAGGTACGACTCGACGGTCTCCGCCACGATCGCGGCCTCGTCGGGATTGGTATTCCCCACCGCCTGCCCGTCGGGATCGAGAAACGTCACCCGACCTCCGAGATGGTCGGGCAGTGCGACCGGATCGACGCCATCGAGATCGGCCAGCGTCTGTCCGGCGATCTCGCCGGTCGCGGGCCGCAACTGTCCGTCGTAGAACTCCCGGGAGGAGTAGGCCTGGATCCGCTGGGCCATCCGGTACTGGCGGTCGAGCAACACCCCGGCGTCGGGATGAGCGTCGATCAGGCGCTCGAACAGCGACTGCGAGAGGTCGGCGGTCGCATCTCGGTCGGCGATGTCGTCCTCCGCCCGGACGACCGGCGGGAGTTGCTCGTGATCGCCGACGAGCACGAACCGCTCGGCGCGGGCGACCGCTGCCAGCGCGCCCGGTTCGGTCAACTGGCCGGCTTCGTCGATGACCGCCACGTCGAAGTCCTGCTCGCGCATGATCCGCGAGCCGCAGGTTGCCGTCGTCCCCGCCACGACGGGGGCGTCCGTCAACTCGGCCGCCCGCTCGTCGGGATCGCCCGCCGGATCGAGCCTGACGTCCTGGAGGTCATCACGGACACCGGTCTCGGTCCCCATCCGGACGGCACTCTCGACGCCCTGCTCCAGCAGGGCCTCGACGGCGTTGTCGACTGCCCGGTTCGTAAACGCTGAGAGGAGGACGCGCTCGCCGCGTTCGACCAGCGCGTCGACGAGGGTTGCAAGCGTGTAGGTCTTGCCGGTCCCCGGCGGCCCGTGGATGAGCGCGAAGTCCTCCGCGCCGACTGCCCGCCTGACGGCCCGGTCCTGTGCCGGGTTGTTCTCGACGAACGTCTCCTCGGCCTCGCGGAATTCGGGCTCCTGTCGGCCGAAGAGGACGGCCTTTTCGTCGCTCGATTGCCGGAGGAGCGCGTCGTGGATGGCGGTCAGCATGCGATCGGTCGAGAGTTCCGAGGGATAGACGTCGAGCCGGCGGAGTTCGACGGGTTCGTCGGCAGTGACGACGATTTCATCTGCTAGCCGTTGGACGCGAGCCAGCTCCGCCTCACCTTCGATCGGATCGCCGTCACTCGCCAGGACGACGTCGCCCTCGCGGATCTTCGAAGTCGCGCCCGTGGCTTTGGCTCGCAGTTCCCAGCTGCCGTCGTCGAGTTCCTGCTGGCCCACCGGCTCGAGGTCGATCAACGCGCGGTCGTCGTCGGCCCGTTCCGCTTTGTCCTGATGCCAGAGTTTGGCGTACTCCCGGTGGGCAGCCCGGCGTTCTAACTCGATGGCACGATAATTCCGCTCGAAATAGTCGCGTTCGTCCTCCGGGATCGGACTGCCGACCTGGCCGGCCTTTGACTCCTGATCCAGCCGGCCCGAGACGGCCATGCAGGTGTCCTGTTCGAAGCAGTACTCGCACTTGGCGTCGGCCTCGTAGCCGGTCGGGACATCCATGCCGTGTTCCATCGCGGCGATCTCGTTTCTCGTCCGGAGGACGAACTCCAGCAGCCCCGACCCGATCGAGAACTCCTTGGCCGGCGAGAGGTCACCGCCCTCCTCGGTCCGCTCGACGGCGGCGTTCTTGGTGTAGAGGAGCGTCCCGGTGTTGGGCGGTTCCTCGCCGTGTTCGCCGAGGATGAGCGCGTAGGCGGCGGCCTGGATCTTGTCCTGAAATCGTGGTTCGCGGTTCGTGTTCTTGCCCGTCTTGAGTTCGACGGGCATCCCGCGCCGGACGGCGTCGGCCCGTCCCTTCAGCCCGTAGCGCTGGCTGATGAGCGTCTGTTCGGAGCGCCACTCGCCCTCGGTCGGACCGAAGGTGGTCTGGCCGCCGTCGGTCAGGTGGCCCTGCTGGAGCCAGCCTTCGATCGCGCTGGCGTGATCCAGGGCGTCCTGGCGGACTGTCTCGGCATCCCGGCCGAGGAGGCCGAGTTCGAGGCCGACCTCCTCGACGCGTTCGGCGACGGCGTCCTCGACGTCCCGACCGCGAAGCAGATCGCCGAAGACTTCGTGGACGATGGTCCCTTTCACGACCGGATACGCGAGCGGCGTCCCCGAGATCTTGTTCAAGTAATACATCCGGGGGCACTGCACCCACGACCGGACGTCGGTCACGTCGACGATAAAGTCGGGTTCGACGACGACCATTGCGTCCTCGCCGGTCTGGTAGGTGGTCTCGCCGCGATACTCGCGCTCTTCGGCGTCGTAGACGGCGACGTCCATCCCGACTTCGAGGTCGTCTGCTGTCTCGGTCCACTTACCCCACAGCGTGACGGTGACTGGGTCCGCGCGGCCGTCCTCGGGGCGGATCGTGACCTCCGAGAGGTCGCGTTCGCCGTACTGCGTGCTGACGGTTTTGGTCTCGCTCACGTCGAGGACTGGCCCACGGAGATGCACACCAGGTGACTGGGTTGGGGTGGGAAAAACGCTGTCGGTGAGCGGCAGCGACGGTGGATTGGGCGAGGTGACCGACGACCGCAATCTACAGGACACGGCCGCCCGTCCCGGAGGATATGGCCAAAACTGTCGACGAACTCCGCAACGAGATCCGACTGGCAGTCGACCGCTTCGAGCGCCGGGGATCGGTCGGGTTCACCAAGGAGAGTCTCGCCGCGATCAGCGAGGCCGTCGGTGGGGACGTCGCTCCGGGACAGCTCCCCGCCAAAGCCGAGATGCGCAAAGCGATCGCCCACCGGATCGACGGCCTTGATGATGATCGCGATCACGAGCGGGCGTTCCGAAAAGCGGAACTCGAAATCGTGGCTGCCGAATTGGACGAGGCGTAGTCAAAGGCGGCTGCCCGTCACTCGACGACGGTGAACGTCCCCGTCCGTTCGATCGTCTCGTCGACGTAGCCGTCGGTCACTTCGAGCGTGATCGTATAGGTTCCGGGATCCCACTCCTCGGCCGGGGAGAGCGAGTCGGCGATATACAGCCTCGATGGGTCTGTGTCCGCCGAGAATTCGTTGTTGACCGGGATCTCGTTTTCGGCCCAGACGCTTCCCGCAGGACCGGTCAGAGTCTCGAATATCGAGACGTTCGTCCGTATCGCGTCTTCGGTCTCCCGGTAGTGCATCCCCTGGATCTCGTAATAGTACCAGACCGTGTCCGTCGGTCCATACTCGGCGTTGGGCTGGGGCGTGTACTCGTCGTATCCAGTGGCCTCCCCGGCTGTGAAGAGAATCTCAGGAACCTCGAAGGGTTCTGAAGCTTGTTTCAGCTCGGGTTCGACGTCGAAGGTCGCCGTCTGGGACGCCTCGTTTCCGGCGATCGTGTCCCGAACGTCGATCTCGACGCGGTGGGAACCCGGCTCGAACGCCATCGACGGCGAGAAATTGAGCACCAGAAATACGGTGGTGAAGTCAGTCGACTCGACGACGGTTCGCTCGAAAGTCCGAGTAATCGTATCTAGTGCTTCTCCGTCCGGCGTGTATATTGTCCAGGACACTTCGTAAGCGAACCGACGCTCACCGTCGCCTGCCGGTTCCGTTCCGACAGTTGACGGTTCGAGATATATCCAGACAACGTCGCCCGGTCTGTAGGTCTGGTCTGGCTGTTCGGTATATTGTCGATAGCCCGTGGGTTGTTCCGCACAGAAGCGGACGTGGTCGATCGAAAGCGACGACGGCATCGTCGGGGTCGGCTCCGGCGTCTGTGTCGGCGTCGGCTCAGACGTCGCGGTCGGTTCCGGGGTCGGCGTGGCTGACGCCTGCGTTTCCGTCGTCGTATCCGCCGACGAACCGTCGTCCTCACCACAGCCTGCAAATCCAGCTACCGTAACGACACTGAGGCCCAGGACAGTCCGGCGCGTATACGAGGCCATACTTACCTGTAAGTGTTTCCGGTACATACTAACTATGGCAATAGAACATTATGTTTGAGGGCACGCTTCACCCGGACGGAGAAGCGGAATGTGACATCTCGCTACTCTCGATCGGCCCGACGCTGTAAGTCGGCCAGCGTGTTCAACGCCTGAATGGGCGTCATCTCAGCGACGGAAAGCGATCGGAGTTCGGCGACGACATCGTCTCGGTCGGGTTCCTCGGGCGTTTCACTTCCACGTTCCGTCGCGGTTCGATCGGGCTCTTGACCCGGTTCCCGTCCGTCGGGGGTACTGTCACCGAGCAGTTCTCGCGAGCGGTCGACGACCGGGTCCGGCACGCCGGCCACGCCGGCCACCTCGACACCGTAGGATGCCGCGGCCGGCCCGGTGGCGATGTCGTAGGGGAACGACACCTCTTCGCCCGCCTGTTCGGTCCGGAAGTGTCGGTTCACTGCGCCGTTGAGATCGGCCGCGACCTCGGTCAGTTCGTGGTGGTGGGTCGCAAACAGCGTCGTCGCGCCGACCTCGTCGTGGATGAACTCCGTCACTGCCTGGGCGATCGCCAGGCCGTCGGTCGTGCTGGTCCCGCGGCCCACCTCGTCGAGCAAGACGAGTGAGTTCGCGGTCGCTCCTTCCAGGATCGTCGCGAGTTCGCTCATCTCGACCATGAACGTCGAGCGCCCGCCGGCGATGTCGTCACTCGCGCCGACGCGGGTGAACACGCGGTCGACGATCCGCAGGTCCGCCGATTCGGCGGGCACGAAGCTCCCGACCTGTGCGAGAATCGAGATCAGCGCGACCTGGCGCATGTAGGTCGACTTCCCGCTCATGTTCGGCCCAGTGATCACCGCGAGACAGGCGTCGTCGTCGAGATGGGTGTCGTTCGGAACGAACGCGTCCTCGGTGCGCTCGACGACCGGGTGGCGACCACCCTCGATGTCGATGGCAGTTCCGCCGATCGAAGGGCGACAGTAATCCCGCTCGGCCGCGACGGTGGCAAAGCCAACCAGCACGTCGAGATTTGCCACAGCGTCGGCGACTGCCTGGACGCGCTCGGACTCGGCGGCGACGTCGTCACGCACTTCCACGAACAATTCGTACTCCAGATCGTCGGCCTGCCCTTCCGCCCGAAGGATCTCGTCTTCCCGCTCCTTGAGTTCGGGCGTGTAGTAACGTTCGGCGTTCTTCAGCGTCTGTCGCCGCTGGTAGTCCTCGGGAACCCGATCGACGTTCGCATCAGTTACCTCGATGTAGTAGCCGTGGACGGCGTTGTGACCGACCTTCAGGGAGTCGATCCCAGTGCGTTCGCGTTCGGTCGCTTCCAGATCGGCGATCCACGCCTTGCCCTCGCGTTCGGTCGCGCGCAACTCGTCCAGGCGGTCGTCGTACCCTTCGCTGATGATCCCCCCCTCCGTGATTTCCGTCGGCGGATCCGCCGCGATCGCGTCGTCGATGAGCGTCCGGACGTCGTCCATCTCGTCGAGCCGGTCGCGGAGTTCAACGATGAGCGGGGCGTCCGCGTCGTCTATCTCCGCCCTGATCTCGGGGATTACGTCCAGGGTGTCCTTCAGCGAGCGAAGGTCCCGCGCGTCGGCCCGCGAGCGCGCGACCCGAGAGATGAGTCGTTCGAGGTCATAGACATCCGCCAGTAGTTCCTGCAGCCGTTCGCGGGTTTGTAGACCCGAAACGAGCGCCCCCACTGCCGCGTGTCTCGCCTCGATCCGGTCGCGGTCGATCAGGGGACGACGAAGCCATTCGGTCAGCCGACGCCGGCCGAGTGCAGACGCCGTCTCGTCGATCACGTTCGCGACCGTCAGATTCGCGTTACCCGTGACACTCCGGCGCTCGAAGAGTTCGAGACTCTCCAGGGCGACCGTATCCAGAACCATGTACGCCCGCGGATCGTATCGTGTGAGGTGGTTGAGGTAGTCCAGCCGACCGTCCTCCCCGCCACGGGCGTACTCGGCGTAGGCCACCAGCGCACCGCAGGCTCGGACTTCCGCGTCGGTCGCGAGCAGCCGGTCGGGCGTCCCGAAATACTCGCTGACGCGCTCGGCTGCCCGCTCCGAGGCGAAGTATGTCTTCTCGACGGGGCTGACGGGACACACCCCCTCGAAGAGGTTCGGGACGTCCGGGCCGACGATCCCCTCGGCAGGCGAGAACCGACCGAGTTCGTCCCTGACTGTGTCCCGGTCGTCGGTGCTGGTCGCGTAGAAATCCCCCGTCGAAACGTCGAGGACAGCCAGGCCGAACCGACCATCTTCGGCAGCCAGGGCGGCTACATAGTTGTTCTCGTCACCACCGAGTAGCTCGGCTTCGGTGAGTGTCCCGGGCGTGATGATCCGCGTGACCGCGCGCTCGACGACGCTGCTGACCTCGTCGGGGTCCTCGACCTGGTCGGCGATCGCCACGCGATAACCCGCATCGAGAAGTTTGTCGATATAGGATTCGGCGTTGTCGATCGGCACACCCGTCATCGCGTAGGTGCCGGTCGAATCCTCGCGTTCGGTCAGCGTCACCTCACAGATCCGTGCAAGCACCTCGGCAGCCTCGCAGAATGCCTTGTAGAAGTCACCCGACTGAAAGAGCACCAGGGCGTCGTCGTAGCGCTCGGTCAACTCGACGTACTGGCGCAACATCGGCGTGAGATCCTCGCGCCGGTCGGTCATCTTCGCCGGCGGTCCCAGGGCCGCGTCCATGCCAGAGTGGGTGTGGGCCGGCGGACAAATACCCGTTGGTCGTCGGCTGACGGGGATCCGCTGGCGCCTCGCTGTCTTGTCCTAACCAGACAATATCGAGTGGTCTTTGAACCTCCAGACCCGAACGTAGACAATGACCACCACCAGCCAGTATGACGCCACAGACCCGCCCGAGCGTCCGGTCGCACTCGACGACGGTGCTGATCTCGACGCCCTGATCGAAACGTACGATACCGTTCTCGTCGAATTCTACACTGACGGTTGTGGGGTCTGTGCGTCGATGGAGCCGATCCTGGGGATCGTCGCCCACGAGAGCGACGCCGTGGTCGGGACGATCAACCCGCGCGACGATCCGCCGCTGGTCGAACGCTTCGACGTGCGCAGCGTCCCACTGTTGGTCGTGTTCCGGAACGGCGAACCAGTCGAGCGCGTCGCCGACGGCTTCCAGCCAGCCGAGGATGTCGTGGCGCTGCTCGAAAGCGCGACGTAAGGATCGTTTCAGCTGATCGGAGAAGAGTTCTGGCGGCCACCGATCGGATACAATGTCGAGCCGTACAGCTATAAGAAATCCCTGGCGTGCCAGGCTTAACAGATACAGTCTACTGGACAGAATATCAGAATATTCTATGCGAAAACAGGAACTCGTTCACCTGCATGGCCTCCTCGCGGAGGTGCGCCGGTACTGCGAGCAGGAGGACAGTCGGTCGCTTGATCTCTCGAAATACGAGTCGCTGGGCACGGACGAAGCCGCAATCCATCGTGGCAAAGAGCAACATCGGTCGGCGGTATTTGCCCTGGCCGAAGCACTCACCGAGGGCTCCGAGGAGAAACAGACAGTGGTGACGACGACGGATTGATTCGGTTTCACCTCATCCGGCGCAACACAAGGACCGAAGCACCGGAGACGAGCGTGATCGCAACGACGTGGCCGACGACCGCAGCCACAAGGATCGGGTGGCCCACAACGAACGGGACCAGCGAGAGTTGGATCCAGGCGAAGCCGATCGTGATCGCGTCGATCCGTCGGAGTTCGTCGACCGTTTCCCGGTCAAGCGCTTCGGACAACCACAGACTCCGCCAGAGCCCGATCAGGCTCGCCCACCAACCCGTGCCGATACGATAGCAAACGTCCCAGAGAACCACGAGCGTGAAAAACACCGCTGGTGCCGGGAGTGGCTCACCGAGCAAGCCGGTGAGTACCGTCTCCCCGCCCGATCCGGGATCGAGCACGAACAGATACGTGACGAGGGCGAAAAAGGCGACCAACCCGAGGACGATCTCGATCCCGGTGCCGAACAGTGTGTGCGTGTATTGTTCGGGAACATCGAGCCGACGCGTCCGCCGCCCAATAGTCAGCATGAAGACACTCCCGGCCGAGGCGACGACCACAGCCACTGTCCCGGCCGGCAGACTGCCCCAGCGCCCGTACCCAGCCGCCAGCGCCACCACGCCGGCCTCGAAAATCACGAGTTGGAGCACCAGCGCAGCACCCCTGGAGAGTGAAACACCGGGGATCGATCCGACGATGCTCTCGTACACCCACCGCTGGTTGCTCCGGGGATCACTCACGTCCCGGCCGTCCGGTTGCCGGGGCGTCATTCGGCTGACTCACTGGCGAACGCCCGCCGGACGGCGTCCTCGAAGGAGGTTTTGTCGAGAGTGATAATCTCCTCGATGCTGGCATCGGTGACGACGACGGGGTTTTTCAGTCCCAGGATCAGTGGCCGGGAGATCGCCTTCGGGACGTCAGTGACGAACTCCACCCAATAGGAGGACAGTCGCGGCGTCAGAACGGGTACCGGGATGATGTACCGGCGCTTGCCGAGGATCGCCGCGGTCTTCTCGAGCATGTCCCGGTAGGTCAATATCTCCGGACCACCGATCTCGTAGGTGTTTCCCGCCGTTTCGGGCCGTTCGAGCACGCCAACCAGGTACGCGACCACGTCGTCGATTGCGATGGGTTGGCACTCGGTGTGGAGCCACCGGGGTGCGATCATAACCGGCAATCGGTCAACGAGTTGGCGCACCATCCGGAAACTCGCACTGCCGTCGCCGACGATGATCGCTGCTCGCAACGTCGTGAGGTCGAACGCACCACTGTCGAGAATAGCCTCGACCTCCTGGCGGGATTTGAGGTGTTCGGAGAGTTCGTCTCCGGCCTCGCCGAGTCCGCCGAGATAGATGGTACGGTCGACGTCAGCTGCATCGGCGGCCTCCACGAAGTTCTCCGCGGCCCGGCGGTCACGGTCCGCGAACGAGTCGCCAGTCTCCAGTGAGTGAACGAGGTAGTACGCCGCGTCGATCTCCTCTGGCAGCGACAGCGAGTCGGGTTCGAGCAGATCACCCTCGATGACATCGACGCCGTCGGGGGGAGCGTACGTACTCGCGTCTCGCGTCATCGCGACGACGTCGTGGCCCGCTTCGCGGAGCGCGGGCACGAGTTCGCTCCCGACAAATCCCGTCGCGCCAGTGACCAGTACGCGCATGAATGAATTCGGGGCCGACAGTGGATAAGTTGTCGGGCGACGCGACCGGTTCACTTGCGGGGACGCTGGGACTGATGGCTGATCCGCTCGGCGACGACCGACGGCACCGTCGTCTGGCACCGACTGCACCGCCAGGTCGGTCTCGTGGTGCCATCGTTCTTCTGTAGGTCCTTCTCGTTGTCCGTTCTTCTGTAGGTCCTTCTCGTTGTCCGTTCTTCTGTAGGTCCTTCTCGTTGTCCGTTCTTCTGTAGGTCCTTCTCGTTGTCCGTTCTTCTGTAGGTCCTTCTCGTTGTCCGTTCTTCTGTAGGTCCTTCTCGTTGTCCAGTTTCGCCCCGCAGCCGTCACAGATGTAGGTAGATCGCGTCACGGGACATCCCTCAACAGTGACTCCGGACGGCAGCTACTTGATGGCTTCTCCGGCCGAACGGCTGTTAACGTGTGACATGCCATTGACGATTGTCCACTAACTGACTCGACATGGCTCCGAATCTTTATCCCCGTCTGTCAATAACCCGTGACCAGATCACCATGCCGGACCAAGCAGTCAAGGGAAAAGTTGCGATCATCGGGGCGGGCGACGTCGGCGCGACGACCGCCTATGCGCTCATGATGAGTGGCTCGGTCTCCGAGATCGCCCTCGTCGACATCGACCACGAGAAAGCCGAAGGTGAAGCCATGGACCTGCGTCACGGCGCTGCCTTCGTCAAGCCGGTCAACATCTACGCCGGTGATTACGAGGATGCACACGATGCAGATGTCGTGATCATTGCGGCCGGCGCGAGTCAGAAACCCGGCGAGACCCGGCTCGAACTGCTCGAACGGAACGTCGACATCTTCCACGACATGGTGCCCCGCATCACCGACGGGCTCGCCGATGACGCCGTCGTTCTCGTCGTCGCCAATCCTGTCGATGTCCTATCATATGTCACCTGGAAAGTGTCCGATCTCCCCTGGCATCGAGTCATCGGCACCGGGACGGTACTGGACACCTCCCGATTCCGGAACGTCCTCAGCAAGAACTGCAACGTCGACGCGCGGAACATCCACGCCTACGTCATCGGCGAGCACGGCGACAGCGAGGTGCTCGTCTGGAGTGCGACCCACATGGCCGGTGTCCCCTTCGACGACTACTGTCCCGTGTGTGACAAGGACTGCGATCTCAACAACCGTGATCTGATCGCCGACGAAGTACAGGGCGCGGCCTACGAGATCATCGAACGCAAAGGGGCAACATACTACGCGATCGGACTGGCGACGACAGAGATCGTCGAGAGTATCATCCGCGACGAGAACTCGATCCTGACCGTCTCGACACTGATGGACGGCCAGTACGGACTCGAAGACGTCTACCTGAGTCTGCCCGCCGTCGTGAATCGGGGCGGTATCCGGCGGGTCGTCGATCTCGACCTCGACGAGAATGAACGCGAACAGTTCATCGAATCCGGCGAGTTGCTCAGCGACGAGATTGCCAAATTGGATATTTAAGTCACTCCGGTAGCAGGGTTCTCAAACGACGACGTCGATGTCGCGTCCGCACTCACACTTGCCATCGAGATCAGCTTCGATACTGGTTCGAAACCCATTGCGCCTGATCCAGGTGGCCCCACAGTTCGGACAGCACGTATCGTTGTCGGCGTGCCCCGGGACGTTGCCGACGTAGACGAATTCCAGGCCCACCTCACGAGCGATCTCCGCGGCCCGTTCGAGCGTGTCGACAGGCGTCGCGGGACGATCGCGCATATTGTGATCCGGATGGAACCGAGTGAAATGCACCGGAACCGACCGATCGAGATCCGCACGCACCCATTCGGCGAACGCCCGGATCTCCGCGGGGTCGTCGTTGAGATCCGGAATGGTAAGGTACGTAATCTCCACGTGGGTGTCCGTCTCATAGAGCGATTCAGCCCCACGGAGTGTCGGCTCGACCCTCGCGCCCATGTACTCGACGTGAGCCCTGTCACGGAACCCCTTGATGTCGACGTTGGCGGCATCGAGATGCGGAGCCACCTCCGTGACGAACTCCTCAGTGAAGTAACCATTCGTGACGATCGCCGTATAGAGACCCGCCTGCCTGGCCTCGCGAGCCGCGTCCCGGACGTATTCGGCGTAGATCGTCGGTTCGTTGTACGTCCAGGCCACGCCCGCACAGTCCTGTTTGGTCGCACTCGCCGTCGCCTCGGCGGGACTGACATCGCGAAGCGGCACGTCTTCCGGCTCGGCGAAGGCGATATGGTGATTCTGGCAGAATTGACACGCAAAATTACAGGATGCCCCGCCGAAGCTCAACACCCGCGTCGTCGGGTGAAAGTGATACAGCGGTTTCTTCTCGATCGGATCGGCCGTCCCCGGCGGGCCAGGGCTCGGGTCGTGGACTTTGCCGTAGGTCAACAGCCGTAATTCGCCATCGACGTTCTTTCGCACGTCACAGATACCGCGCTGCCCGGGCGAGAGCGTACATCGGTGGGCACACGCAGTACACCGAACGCCCTCGCCCTCGGCTGGTTCGGCAAGGGAGGCTGGCTCCCCATCGCCGGTGCTGTCCGTCTGAGCCATTGCCACTACTGATTAGGGAGCCACGAGGAAAAGCCTACCCCGGAAGTGCATCGGGAGCCCCAGCCAGTTACCAGTCAGTTCGAGATAGTCGATCCGCGAAGCGATGACGAGGAGTCTAAGTACCACCCGAAAGTACCACCCGGTGTATGAGTGAGCCTGAACTCGGCAAGGCCGACCGCGAATTCTTCGACGAATACATCTACCCACGGCTCGGGGCCGACCGCGACGACGTGCGCCTGCAACCCCAGCACGGTGTCGACTTCGGTGTCGCCGACGTGGGCGGTCAGGCACTGGCGATGGCGACCGATCCGGTATTCATCGTGCCCGCGGCTGGCTTCGAACGTGCGGCGTGGTTCGCGTTCCACATCCTCTTTTCGGACGTCGCCGTCTCTGGGCTGGATCCGGCCTACCTGAGCGTCGATTTCAACCTACCGCCAGAGATTACTGACGAGCAGTTCGAAACCGTCTGGGAGACGTTCGACCAGGAAGCAGCGGAGCTAGGGGTTTCGATCGTCACAGGCCACACCGGCCGCTACGCCGGGTGTAACTACCCGATGGTCGGCGGCGCAACGACGGTGGCGACTGGTGACTTCGAGGATCTGGTCACGCCAGATGGAGCACGTCCCGGCGACCGGGTGATCGTCACCAAAGGACCGGCAATCGAGGCGACAGGACTCCTCTCCGTCCATTTCGACTCCCTGATGGACGGCGAGGTACCGGCTGAGGGGATCCAGGCCGCTAAGGACCGCTTTTTCGACATGAGCCCGATCAAAGAGGCGATGGTGGCTTCCTCGGCCGGCCCGGTCACGGCGATGCACGACGCAACGGAGGGCGGCGTCTACGGAGGGCTCTTCGAGATGGCCCGTTCGGCGGGCGTCGGCTTCGAGATCGAACGCGATCGAATCCCGATTCAACCCGGCGTCGAGGTCGCCTGTGACTTTTTCGACATCGACCCCTGGATCTCGATCAGCGAGGGAACGCTACTGGCGACGGTCGACCCCGACGGAGCCAGCGACGTCCTCTCGGCACTGAAATCCGAGGGGATTCCCGCTGCCGACGCCGGCAGGGTTGTCGAAGGATCGGGATTGACCGTCGACGGACGCGCCGTCGATCACCCCGGCAAGGACCCCTACTGGGCCGCATTCGAGGAATACATGGGGAAGTTACAGGCCCAAGACGACTGAGGCCGTGGCTCGGTAAGAAAACGGGGATTCAGGCGCGTTAAAGGCTGTTTGTAGGGAGCTAGACGCCGTTAGTACACGGGATATCCCAAAAACGTGCACGCGCACCCACGTTTCAGCGGTGCTTGCGACTGGAGCCTTCTTGTTTGACCCATTTCTCCGGGAGACCTGTCTTTGGATCGTGCCCCGGTCCCTTGCCGAGTCCCAACAGTTTGTGATCGTCGTCATCACAGAGTGTCTCACAATCGTACCCGCCGATCTCTCTGGCTTCCTGGACGCACGACGCGTCGTCCAACGATGGCGTCCATGGCGTCTTCGCACACCAGTGCTCGTTGGTGAAGATGCACGACGCTGAAGAGAACCTGTCCTCGCGGTAATTGTACATGATGACACCGAGTATCTTCTCACCGAGGCCCGCGAACACTTTTCGCACCCGCGCGTCACCGAACTTCCCCGGAACCTGGAACGTGTTCTCGGGGGTGAACTCGACGTCCCGACATTCAGTCGATCCATCGTGGAGCCCCACGACGACCCGCGCCACAGTCGGTGGTTCGTAGGTGACGTCATCCTCGTTGACAACAATCCAGGCCAGCGAACAGCCGGTAAAGCAGACGTCCTGACGTTCCCACGCCGTGGCATTGCCGGCCATCGCGCTGACTCCGCCGACACCCACCGCCGCGCCGATACCGATCTTCCGTAGTACGTCCCGCCGGTTCATTCCCCGTGGCTTACTGTCTCGCATCACGAAGTACCTCTCGCGCTTAGCCGTTAGTTAGGAGCTGCGTGTCCGAGTTACGTTACAGCTACCAGCCGTTCGGCCGGTTTCAGTCCTCTGGTGAACCGCGAGTGTGACGTTGTCGGCGGTCTTGCGCTGGTACCGATGTATCACTCAGTGCCTGGAAAGAGTGTTTGCCCGGCCATATGATACGTATACTAAACAGTCCTGAAACCGTTCGGGTAGTGTATGGATAGTTCCCTCACAGAAAGTGACATGCAACGCATCAGCGAGTTCGCATCGATGCCAAAATACGAGCGCGATCCCGAAATGCTGTTGCCGGAAAGTGACGACTGACTCGATCAGAGATCACTGCACAGGTAGCGGAAAACAGCAAACCTGTCGCCAGTCACCAACTCACCACTGATAGGTGAGTACAGGAACAAACTGGCGTCGCACCTGTCGGCTTGCCTTCCCGGCAATCACACACCGCTCATACCAGGTCCTGTTCGCGGATGATCTCCCAGACATCCTGCCCACGGTCTGTCATACCGTAGATGCGTCCCTTTTTTCGTGATTCCGGCACCAGTAGCTCAACGAGGTTCCGGTCTCTGAGATCCTGAAGCGCCCGTGAGATGTGGGATACGGCACAGCCCGTGTCTTCGGCGATCGTCGAAGGGGGAGCCGGTGACTCCGACAAACGCTGCAGTACTTTGACCCGGTATTTCGAGCTGACGACGTAGCCAATCTCGTCCCAGTCGGAAGTCATTGAAACACCTTGTCGTAGTCCGTTCGATTGTATATTCGAATACAGCGGTGTTGAGCGCGAATCATGCGTATCTCGTTTCTGGCTGTCCCCGACCGCCGTTCGGATACAAGCAGATCGGGGCTCGTTTCATCCCAACTATGCTCACTGCCTACTCAGGTATATAGCGCTTACTCGTGTCGTTCGGGTGTCAGAATACATCTGAAACACTCCGTTCGGAAGAATCACAGCAGGATTCAACTGTCTTGGGCCGGGTGGGCATAGCAGACATACACCCCGTTGTATCATTGGTTGTACTCGATCAGTTCGAACGGAATCTCAGCCTGTCGCTGTCGGTATACCCAATACTGAATCAAACCAGACACCACGAAAACAAACAACGTGCTGAAGCTGACCAAGATGATCGGAATGTCACCGAGGACGGGGACGTTGGTCAGCGAGGAGACCATAAGCCCGGCGCTGAGGATGGCCAGGACGGCATAATGGAAAAGCCATGGATACGGCGCTTGATCGTTGGTGGTAAGGAACTGATCGACACTCCAAGTGCGGTCGGTTTGCTGGACCATTCCCTCGTCGGAGTCGTACTCAATTAGGTTCATATCTGCCATTTTTGGCAGATGGGTTTGGTACAATGAGACGTAGACGCGCTTGCGCCGCTGGCTTGTCAGCTCCTCGATTGGAACCTCGTTTTCTCTCGCCGCGATCTGTTCGGCGAGGTCATTGACTGTCACCGAATCACCGTTCTGACGGAGGAAATAAAGCACCATCCGTCGGCGATGGTTGCTGAGTATATCGAAGACATCGTCGGGCGTCAGCCCCTCTTGGTCACTTGCACTCATTGTCACTAGCGGTTACCCTGGAATGTCGCACCAGTCAGGTTGCATACAGGTGGATCGGGAAGGAGCAAGTATAGTTATGGCCGGAATAACACAGGGTAATCGCGGATATCCCACACTGTAACCGTCGCGATTGCGAATCATCCGTTGTTGATGCAAACGGTGACGTGGCCACTCCCCGGGGGGTGTGATTACAGCTCGTGCAAAAAGCCATCCTGAATGTGCAACGTACTAGATGAGCAAACTGCTCGCCGACGACAGATCGGTTCTGTCATACAGCTGTTGGGTCGTCAACCCGAAGACTGCCATCGCTGACTCGGTCGATGTCGGCGCTATCGAGCGGTATACAACGCCGCGATCAGAAGCATTGTACTGGAGAGAACGATGGTGATGGGATCCAGTACCTGCCCCGATACCAGCCATTCGAGGATGCCAAGCGACGGGACGAGAGCCAACATGAGTAGAGATAGTGGCCAGATGTCTCCCCATCCGAGGTGATCGGAATCGTCGTAAATCTGGTCGTCCGCCGGGAGATACTCCTTGACGAGTTCGTAATGCTCCCCGTGGTCAACGATCCCCCGTGACTTGTTGAATGAAATCACGTCCATGTCGTCCATCTTCGGCAGATGGCACTGATAGAGTCCGACGTAGACCCGCTTTCGCTCCTGTGACGTGATCCGAGCAACATCTTTGTCGTTTTCCCAGCCAGCGATCTGTTCGGCCAACGTCCCCAGCCGAACCGAATCGTCCGTGGTCGTGAGATATTCGAGGACGTGGCGCCGTCGCTGATTCTTCAAGACGCCAAATATCTGATCCAGACCGAGGGAGGATTCCCTCGCCCGTTCAGAACCTGACGAAAGTCGACTCACGTCTGTCTTTTGCTGTCGGAGACGCTGTCGTAAGCGATGTACAACCGGAACTCGGCGTCTCGAAGTGACCGTTCCACCGTCAGTGCGTTCGCTTGTATGCGAGTATTTCGTTTGGTTACTCATTCCTAACGGAGAACGTCAGAGTCGGCTAAGCGGATGGGATATCCAACGCTGCCGACTGTGACCCCCCTTCCCCCTTCCTGAGAAGCATGTGACGGGGGACACATAAATGTACCTATTGATGATATTATTTGTTGCCAGAACGGCGAAGGATTGCTGCCGGGATCACCCCCGTCGATGGCCCATATATAAAAGGGTCAGCGGAACGCCAGAGTGGACGGATACACTGCCAGGTGCCCGTTTCCTGAGCCGCCCGTGACCCTGTGGGTGGAAGTCGGGTGCGTTCTCCGGGCATCGACCGATGCCAGATACCTAGCATCGGTGCGATCCCGGTTTGGAAATACGCTCCCAGCTATATTGTAATAGAGGACGTTATCGCCGGACAACTTGATTGACACTCTCTACCCGGTCGTCTTGGATGCCTGAGTGGTTTCTGGATTCTCGGCAACAGTTAGTCGAGCAGGTATCATCGACAACGACCGGAGACACGCTCAAGCAGGCACATAGAGTGCGCCAGCAAACAGAGTATCATTGGATTACTCGGCGATTCAGATCCCAACACGTGCATAACAAAGACCCAACCGTGGTTCTCCCCGAATATGATTTCACAGCCGACCATGAGCCCAGCGCGGGAAGTGAGGGCGAACGAACGCCTTCCGGCTAGCAGCAAGCCAGTTCACTGCACACGGCGACAGCCCAAACAGAAACCAGCAGAGTGGAACCGCAATGGGTTGGCAGGATGGGACGCCAGTGGGAGGCGTACATAATGTGCGGAATCACCGCACAGGTTGGGCCAACCGACGCTGCCGACACACTCCTCACCTGTCTCGAAAACCTTGAATATCGAGGATATGATTCAGCCGGAATCGCACTCTCGGACGAATCAGGACTCACGATCAACAAGAGCGAAGGCACCGTCGGGGACCTCCGAGCGGGGATCAGTAGCGATACCTTCGATGGCGGGGTCGGAATCGGTCACACACGATGGAGTACGCACGGTTCGCCCTCGGACGAAAACGCCCATCCTCACACGGACTGTACGGGGTCGATCGCCGTCGTCCACAACGGTATCATCGACAACCACGAAGCCCTCCGGACGGAACTCCAGTCTCGTGGTCACGAGTTCACCAGCGACACCGATACTGAAGTCATCCCACATCTCGTGAGCGAACGTCTGGAGGCCGGCGAAGACATCGAAGCCGCATTCCGTGGTGCGGTCAGGGAGCTCGATGGCAGTTACGCGGTCGCGATGATCGTCAGCGGCGAGCAACGAGTGTTCGCCACCCGTCACGGTTCACCGCTAGTTGTCGGCCTCGGCGATCGGACGCAGTACCTTGCGAGTGACGTCCCGGCGTTCATCCAATACACCGATCGAGTCATCTATCTCGAAGATGGTGACGTCGCTGTCGTGGGTCCCTCGGGCCATCACGTCACTGATCAGGCTGGCAAACCGGTCGATCGGTCGGTCGAGACCGTCGACTGGGAACCCGAAGCAGCCGAGAAAGGCGGGTACGATCACTATATGCTCAAGGAAATCCAGGAACAGCCGACGTCACTCCGCCAGACGCTAGAGGGGCGCGTACACGAGGAGAGTGTTTCACTCGAATCGTTTCCACCAGGTTCGTTCACGGATGTCAGTACCGTCCAGTTCGTTGCCTGCGGGACATCGTATCACGCAGGACTGTACGGCAGCCACCTCCTTTCGGAAGGAGGGGTTCCCGCGACGACTCATCTGGCGAGCGAGTATGCGGTCTACCCGCCGCCGATCGACGAGGACACGCTCGTCATCGCTGTCACGCAAAGCGGTGAGACCGCGGATACCCTCGAAGCGTTACGGGTCGCGAAAGATCAGGGCGCGCGGACGCTCGCGATCACGAACGTCGTCGGCTCGACGGCCGCTCGTGAAAGCGACGATACACTGTTCATCCGGGCGGGCCCGGAGATCGGCGTCGCCGCAACCAAAACCTTCTCTTCGCAGGTGGCGACGCTACTATTGGTCGCCAATCGCCTGATCGAAGACGTCACTGGGGAGTTACTCGACGGCCATCTCGAACGTCTCGAAAGCCTCAGATCACTGCCCTCGTTCGTCCAGACGGGACTCGACACTTCACAGGCGCCAGCCGTCGCCGATCAGTATCTCAGTGACGACGGCCACTTCTTCATCGGGCGCGGCAACGGCGTGCCCGTCGCGCTCGAAGCGGCGCTCAAGTTCAAGGAGATTACCTACGAACACGCGGAAGGGTTCCCCGCGGGCGAGTTGAAGCACGGCCCCCTGGCACTTGTCACCGCAGACACGCCGGTGTTTGTGGTCTGTACGGGCCGTGACGCGAGCAAGCTGGAGAGCGCAATCCGGGAGGTCCAAACCCGTGGCGCGCCGGTGATCGCGGTCGCACCCAGATCGATGTCCGACATCATCGACACCGCCGACGAAACGCTGACCGTCCCTGCGACACACCCTGACCTGGTCCCGATCCTGGCGAACGTCCAACTCCAGCTCGTGGCCTACCATGCCGCAGCAAAGCTCGACCGAGCCATCGACAAACCACGGAACCTGGCCAAGAGTGTAACTGTCGAGTAAGCGGCGGAGAAGTACTGTGTGACGAGACCACTGCTTCAGAATCAGCTTGCCTGGAAGACAAGCACCAGTCGGTTGCCTTACGATCGATTCTCTTCGACGACGTCGATCCAGTGTCGCAACGTCAGTGCTGCGTTCGCTGGCTTGGGGTCGTCCGACACTGGTTGCGTGTAGAGACGGTACTGTAACCGGAGCGATTCACCGGTCATCGTCGGATCGATCCGCCGGGGGATGACAACTGTCTCACCGTCCGCAAGTGAGACCTGACCGCGGTCGACGGTCCTGGTTTCGGTGACGGTCCCGTTCGGCCCGACGCGCTGTATCTGTCCGACGAGCGTGTACGTGATTGGCCGCCCCTCATGGTTTCCGAGGGAGACGTGCAACGTGTTCCCTTCGCCGGCGACGAACGTCACCGACTCGTTCTCGCCGAAGAACGTCTCACCGTCCCCACTCGCGACGAGTGTGGCTTCCGAGTAGGGTGTGCCCGGGCTCGGCGTGACGGCGAAAAAGGCAAGCGATCCCACGAGCATCAGGACGGCGATACCGAACGTAACCGTCTGGATTCCAGAGAGGCCCAGCGTACGCGATATGGCGCCCGGTGTCCCACCGGCGGCCGGATCAGCACGCCAGTCAGGAGGGACTCGTCGGCGGCGCACCCAGGCGACCATGGAACCAGCGAACGTGATCCCACCGATACCGATGACGACAGGCGTGAGGCGGAACACGCCGAAGGCGCTTAACAGGATACCGACGATCGAGACGACCAGGAGGCTCCCGAGTAGCGACATCGCGACTCGCAGTGCCCAGCCCGGTCCGTACGGGCGACCGAGGGGTGAATCCGTGTTCGGTCTGACGGCAAATAACCAGCGGACATTGGGACTGGTTGGAAACATTGCCGCCACGAGTACGTACCCTGGAAGCACGAGGACGAACAGAACAGCGAGTGGCCATTCGACCGACCGGGGCAGATCAAAGAGCAGAAACCCGGCGATCGTGATTGTGACCACTGCATCCACGAGCACCAGGTCGGTCGGCAATCCGGCCAATCGTAATCGACGGGGCGTCATTACGGTGTTCCTCCAGTGGGCGTGCAGATTTTGGCCTGGTCGTTCGCGTAGGCGACGTTCCAGTTGGGCGGACAAACAGCAGTCTCGACAGCTGCCGGTACTTGTGTCAGATCGGACCCCTCCGCCCGGTGGAACGTGACTGGACCGCTTGATTGGTACTCCCGGTAGATGACCGCGTCCGCCGTCGTTGCTGCACCCTTCTGAGTCAGTTCGAGATTGATAGCACGCTCTTCGTATCGACCATACCGTTCGATTAAGCCGATGTAAGGGTGATCCGAAGCGACCGTCGCGCCGGAGGCAGGCGGCTTCATCTCACGGATGGTATCCACAGTCGCGATCTCCGCTTCCGTGTAGGCAAAGCGCTTGAACTGGTCATCGAAGACCGGGTTATCGAGCGTGGCTTTCTCGGCGACGGCCATCGATGTCGGGTAGCCCACCGAGACGAGAACAAACACCACGAGGACAACCCGACGATGTCCGGAACGGGAAAGATAGTACAGCCCGATGGCACCGAGCAGGGCCATCGAGACGTACAGGAACGCGATCCAGCGAGTTGGCAGGAGTGCGCGAAAGCCGAACAAAGACAGGCCGAAGACGGCCACGAACAGTCCGCCCCCGGCCAGCAGATAGGTATACGTGAGGTCGGGGACGTGTTTCCAGCCGAGCATGTGAAGCCCGCCGACGACCGCCGCCAGCAACAGGAGTCCGAAGCCGAGCAGTTCGATATACGGAACGGTCTTGGCCAGCAACGTCCCCGTCTCGACGGGCCCACCGATCATCTGGGACGCCTCAGTACCCGTGCTGGCAAGGTTCAAGAACCCAGCCTTCGTCGACATAGCCTCCTGGACGACGGAGATTTCCGTCCAGAGGAACGTTCCCTGCCCCGGGAATGGCGTATTCGCCCACGACGCGACCGTCACCACGAGCGTGACGAGAAAGACACCACCGAGTGCACTGGCCGTTCGGTCGCCCTCGAACGCAGACCGTCCTGTCAGACCGAGCGTGACGGCGACGAGCGTGGCAATCCCCAGGAACACGATCGTGACCGCGGTCGATACCTGGTGGATGAACACGATCGCAAGGCTCGCCGCGAGCAGCAGGGCCACGACCCACCGTTCCGTGTATCCCACGAAAATCCTCGTTACGGCGTAAAAGACCACCAGGAATACCGCAAGCCCGAGACTCGTCGGAATGATGTACATCCCCCACCGGATGAATTGTTCGGAGAAGACGAGAAACGCCGTCGCGAGCAGCGCCCAGCGCTCGGGGATGAGGAGCTTGCCGGTCCCGTAGATGAACAGCGCCGAGAGCGGGACAAACAGCCCAAGAGTCAGGTAGAGACCGTCGCGGGTGCTCCCGAAGAAGAGTTCGCCGGTCGCCCCGATGAGGTGATATATCGGGGCCATGATATACTTGCTTTCGGCGAGCGGGCCGAGCGATCCCGTGCGGACGATCCCGTCGATGAAGACGGTGGCGTGCGTCCAGTTGTCGATGCCGACGTACCCCGGCGTCACGTACAGCGGAGCGAGCCGAAGGACGGTGCCGGCGACGAGTATCTCGAACAGAATGATCGCCGGGGTGAGATGGCCGTCGTCGACGAACAGTAACTGGGCCAGGATGGCCACACCAACCGTAGCGGTCAATAGGTAGACGAGGTTCGTTCGGGTACCAGCGCGGTGAATCGCCACGACGAACCCGGCGAGCACCACGAACGTGAGCGTGGGAAGCAACTGGGCGACGGACTTCGGGAGCGTGACTGACGCGGTTTCGAGTCGCCGGCTCCGCCAGTTGACGAGGTTCGACACCCGATCCGGCCGGTTGATGAGATACACGACGCTCCCGACACCCGCCGCGAGAGGGATCACAAGGAGGAACGCCTGTGCAGCCAGCGTCCGAAGTCCGAGCAGGAGGATCGAGGCGGCGATCCCAACTTTCGCGGCGGAAATGTCCACGTCGTGATCCATAGATAGCCACTTGGTGAACCCACGGTTGCTCATTGTCGAGAGCGACAACGGGAAGTTCTCGTTCGCCCACAAGGGGTCGTGCGCAACTGGTTCACGTCACCGCGACTAGCCATGTACGGTCTCGGTAGCACTGGCGATACGTACAGCGAAACCAGTGATTGTTATGATCCCCGTACCGACCGTGAAACAGCGATTGACCCGAAGCAAACACCAGCCGAAGAACAGTCATGCGGTCGGGTCGACGAGAGGAGGCAAGGGTCGACTGGTCCGATCTCGTGGTTCTCCAGGTGTGGACAGTTACCGACTGACCGATGCATAGACCGACCCAATCCGCTTGCTCATGCGGTCGACGCCGATATCCTCCACGTGGCGACGGGCCCCCGAGCGATCGCCCTGCTCGAGGACGTCACAGAGCGCGTCGATGAGGGCCTCGTCAGTTCGGCGGACGAACGAGCGAGAGACGGGCTCGAGGCGGTCGCCAACGTCCCCAACGTCGGTCGAGACGACCGGTAGGTTACAGGCCATTGCCTCCTTGACGGCGTTGGGCGACCCCTCGTGTTTCGAGGTGAGCAACAGCGCGTCCGCGGCGTTCATGTACAGCGGCATGCGGGCGTGCGGGACGTCATGCAACGTCTGGAGGACGACGTCGGCGTCCCGTCGTTCACGGACCCCAGAGACCACCGACTCGGCGCGTGGATAGTCCTTCACCGGGCGCTGTTTCGAGTACGGAAAGAGGACGTGGGCAGCGTCGTCTCGCCAGACGACCAGCTCGCGCGCCGCGTCCTGTGGGATCGGCCGGAACAGGTTTAGGTCGACGCCATGGGGGATGACCGTCGCCGGCGTGTCGAGTTCCTCAGCCATCTCATCGGTCATCACGATGACCGCGTCGGCGCGTTTCGCACACCATCGACTCAGCCATCCGAACTCGCCGAAGAGATCCGATCCCCATAGCGAAAGGACGACTGGACGTCTCGGTTGGGCCAGGGCCGCTGGTGCCGTCAAGCCATAATTGGCGTGAACGAGGTCATACGAGCCACGGGACTCCCGGAGGACACGTGGATAGAATCGAAGGTAATCGACGATCGATCGGGAGCTCGTTCCCGTGTCCGTCGTCAGTCGCTCTCCCGGGACGGCAAGCGTCTCCCCCGTAATCCCCCTGCGTTCGAGAGCCGTTACCTGCTGCTGGAAGAACTGTGCGTTCGGGTTCGTGACGAGATTGAGTATGTGCATCTCCACGGTGGAACCATGCTCCGGCACGGCCAGAGGACGCCACCAGACGGGATAGTAATGGGCTACATACTATCCGTCAAGTGTGATCATGCCTCCCCCATCTCGGTCCACGCAGACGGCATAGTAAACACACCATACCGTGTCACCAGACAGGGTTTTGCTGCGTGGTTTCAGTGTCGTCGGGATGTGGGGTAGCCGATCCGATCGGTCCGGCGGATGTCCCTGACTAACAAAACAGTGTCAGCCACAGAGTCCAGACCAGACGATGTCCGTCACAACGCAATTACCAGCAGGAGTTGCCCACGACCAGGCCCCAGCCAGAGAAACCGATGAGTGAAACCCGCCCAAACCTCGTCCTCGTCTCGATCGACAGTCTCAGGGCCGATCATTGCGGATTCCTGGGTGACGACCGCGGACTCACGCCGACGATGGACGAACTCGCCGACGATGGCGTCACGTTCGAGACAACCATCGCACCCGGACCCCAAACCTTCTCGTCGATGCCGGCCGTGTTTACCAGCCATCATCGGCCGACAGGCGATCTGGAAACGTATCCTGGCGAGACAAACTGGAAGCGTCGCCTTGCCGCGATCGACGGGCACCTCCGTCGGCATCCATCGCTTCCCGAGCGGTTGACGGAACTGGGCTACTCGACGGCCGGTTTCAGTCCCAACCTCTGGGCGTCTGCAGCCTCGGGCTTCGATCGGGGGTTCGATTACTTTGCCGATCTCGCCGGTGAGCCAGCCGACAGTAGACTCCATACGTTGCTGAGCCGGACGCCAGGAGTCGACGAGACGAGCAAGCCCGTCGAGCTAACGCTTGACATGCTTTCCGGCAACTCGTTTTTCACCCGGTGGCAGCAGTTCTACGACGAACTCGACGCGGTTCGCCGTCGCCTCTCGGAGCCGTACTTTCTGTGGGTCTTCCTGCTGGACACCCACTTTCCGTTCCTGCCCACGCGCACATACCGTCAGGAACAGTCACTGCTTCGAATGTATCTCAACACGGCCCGGACCGAGAAAGTCATGCGGGGACACGCCGAAACAGTGTCGACTCGCGCCCGTGAGTCGATGCAGCGGAGCTATCGGGACACAGTTCGATCGGTCGACGGCTTCCTCCAACGAATCCGCTCAGATCTATCGTCGGACGATCCGGTGATGATAGTCCACTCGGATCACGGCGAATCGTTCAACGAGCACGACAACTACGGTCACCATCATCGGGAACTATACGAGGAGAACATTCACGTTCCCTACGTCGTCTCGAACGCCGGCACGACGGGGACGATCACCGAACCGACCTCGCTCGCGACCATTCCGGACGTCGCACTCACCATCGCCCGCGAAGGGGCTTTCACTCCCGAAAGCGTCGCCGATACCGGCGTGGTTTCCCGGTGTGAGTACGGCACACACCAGGCAGTTCGATATCCACGGTTCAAGTATGTCGAACACGAGGACGAGCAGTCGTTGTTCGACCTCGAGAACGATCACCGAGAGACAGTGGACGTCTCCGATGAGTATCCGGGTCGGATCGCCGATAGCCGGGCGCGGCTCGCCCGGTTGGAGCGTCACGGTCAAGAGACCCACGAGCTCTCGCGTGCCGCCCGGAATCTCGCCGTGGAGTGCAACCTGTAGGGCGCCCACCTGCCCGTTCGTCAATCTGCCGGGAGGGCCAGAGTCAGGGCGATCAAGTAAGTGCAGGGATGGAGCGAAGGCGCTGCATAACAAAGCGCGTATCCGGATTACCGACGGTCGACGCTGGCGGCGACGGTGCCGGTCCCACAAAGCCGGCCGCTTGCCAGTATACAGACCATGACGGTGAACACAACTTCGCACGTCCACGGACGCGACAGGGAGGAACGATGACCCGCGCGAAAGTCGGTGACGACATCCATACCGACGCGCAGACGACTGTTGGCTACGAGTACGACGAGGACGCCAGCCCGGCGATCGTCGGGGAAGACGCGACGATCCGGAAAGGAACAATGGTGTACTGTGACGTCGAGATCGGCTCCGGCTTTACGACTGGCCACGATGCGCTCGTCCGCGAACAGACGACGATCGGGGACGACGTTATCCTCGGGACGAAATCAGTTCTCGACGGTCACGTGACAGTTGGATCGGATGTGAGTATTCAGACTGGAGTGTACGTTCCGCCGGGGAGCGAGATCGGTGACCGTGTCTTTCTGGGACCGAACGCCGTCCTGACAAACGACCCCTATCCGCTCCGTGTCGATGTCGACCTGGATGGGCCGACGCTCGGCGACGACGTCTCGGTCGGGGCGAACGCGACGATCTTGCCCGGAGTCACCATCGGCGACGGAGCCTTTGTTGCCGCCGGAGCCGTCGTCACGCAGGACGTTCCGCCGCGTCGTCTCGCCGTCGGCGTTCCCGCCGAAATCAAACCGCTGCCGGAGGAACTCAGCGGGGGGAACGTCGCGTGATCCACGTTGCCAGTCCGACGTTCGGGACGGCAGAACAGGAAGCCGTTCAGGCGATATTGGAAAGTGGAATGGTCGCTGACGGTCCGGAAGTCAGGGACTTCGAATCTGAATTCGCCGCCTACTGCGGAAGCGATCACGCCGTCGCCACCGCGAACGGCACCGCAGCGCTGGTGGCCGCGCTCGAGGGGCTCGGTATCGGCGACGGCGATCGGGTCGTCACCACGCCGTTCTCGTTCGTCGCGAGTTCGAACGCCATCCGGCTGGTCGGGGCCGACCCCGTCTTCGCCGACATCGATCCCGAGACGTACAACCTCGATCCCGAGAAAACCCGAGAAACCGTCCGCGAGGTCGACGCCGATGCGATCCTTGCGGTCCACCTCTACGGTCTGCCGGCGGCGATGGCCGAGCTCGCCGAGATCGCCGACGAAGAGGACGTCGCTCTCGTTGAGGATGCTGCACAGGCTCACGGTGCGATGTACCAGGGAGACTACGTTGGCACCTTCGGGGACGCCGCGGCGTTCTCCTTTTACCCGACGAAAAACATGACGACTGGCGAGGGCGGAATGGTCCTCACGGACGAGGAGGCGGTCGCCGACCGGGCCGCGAGTTACATCAACCACGGACGGGCAAGCGAAGACGCCCCGTACGCTCACGAACGGGTGGGCCACAACCTCCGCATGACGAGTATGGCGGCCGCAATCGGTCGCGTCCAGTTGGAACGGCTCCCCGACTGGATAGCGGCACGTCGGGACAACGCGTCGACGCTGACTGCGGCACTCGAGGAAGTACCAGGCGTCACCCCGCCGGCAGAACCGTCGGGCGCGCGCCACGCCTACCACCAGTACACAGTTCGGTGTTCCGACCGCGAACGGGTCCGCGAACAGCTCGAAGCGGCCGACATCGGGACGGCGATCTACTATCCGACCCCGATTCCGGACCTCGAGCCGTACGCGGCCTACGACCCCGACATCCCGGTCGCCGAACGGGCAGCCGAGGAGGTTCTCTCAGTGCCGGTGCATCCCGACCTCTCGGCGGCAGATGTCGAGCACATCAGTGATGCCGTACGCAACGCTGCACTCCAGGTGCAGTGAGGATGATCGGTTGAATGTGGCCGTGGGAGCACGCCGCCCTCGGGTACCTCGGGTACTCGCTCGGGTACCGTCTGCTGGGTCGGGACCCACCGGGGGATAGTGACACGGTCGCCCTTGGGCTCGCCACACAGCTGCCGGACGTGGTCGACAAGTCCCTCGCGTGGGGGCTCGGCCTGTTTCCGACCGGATTCGCCATCGCCCATTCCGTGTTCGTGGCGCTCCCCGTCGGCGTGGCCGCACTTGCGCTTGGCCGGCGAAGGGGACGCGTCCGCGAGAGCGCGGGATTCATTATCGGGTACTGGTCGCATCTGGTCGCCGACGTGGTGAACCCGCTACGGGCAGGTGGACAACCGCTGTTCGTCCGTGTCCTCTGGCCACTGGTCGAAACGACAGCCTACGACGCCGATTACGGTCTCGGCCGTGGACTCGTCTACATCCAGGAGTTCATCGCAGCAGTACGAGCGATGAATCCCCTCGATGTACTCGTCCTGTATGCCCTGCTTCCAGGGATGACTCTCGCGCTCTGGATCGTCGAAGGAACGCCGGGGACAGCGGTTTTCCGGCGCGCATGCACCACCGTTCGGCACCGTGTGAGGTAATCCGTCGGTGTCAGTGGCGCTGGAAAAGCCCGCCTACTCCCAGCTCGAACGCAGTAGGCGATGAATTACTAATCGAGAGACCCGCCTCTGCTGAGAAAGGATGGAAAGACAGATTGACCGATTGCTGCCCAGTCTCGAATTCACGTACGACTGGTATCGGGCGCTCCTGGACCGCCTCCAGCACGAGGGATACGCCTTCCGGACGTTCTCGGAGGCCGTCGAATCGAACACGGTGTTGCTCCGACACGACGTCGATCTCTCGATCGAGAAGGCCCTGACCACAGCGCGTATCGAAGCGGAGCGCGGGATCGAAGCGACCTATTGCGTCCTACTCACGTCCCCGCTTTACAACCCGCTCGAAGGAGCGGTCCGTGACAAGTTGCAAGCGATCGAATCGCTCGGTCACGAGGTGGCGCTACACTTCAGCACCCACGAATACTGGGACGACCGACCGGCAGACGGGGCGATCGAGTCGAAAGTCGAGGCCGAACGTGAGATCCTTGGGACAGTGCTCGAACAGACACCTCGGACCGTCTCGTTTCACATCCCACCGAAGTGGGTCCTCGACCGATCGTTCGACGGGTTCACCAACACCTACGACCCGGCCTACTTCAGTGATATCGAATACGTCGCTGACTCCGGACAACGCTGGCGAGACTCGACGCCGTCGGTCACCGATCTCTCCTCGACTGTCCAGATTCTTACCCATCCCGGGCTATGGGGGGAGACCGATCGTCAGTTCGAGGAGTGTGTCGACCGGAACGTGACCGAAGCGTGCCTTCGTGTCGACCGAAAGGCCCAACGGGAGTTCTGTGAGGGGGCGTACAGCCAGTGAGTACAGTCATGACAGGACCGAACGATGTATAGAGAACACACCATCGCCGCAGTCGTCCCAGCGTACAACGAAGAAGGGTACGTCGGCGACGTCATCGACGGGTTACCGCCGTTCATTGACCGGGCGTACGTCGTCGACGACGGGTCGACCGACGATACGTGGGCGGAGATCCGTCGCCACGCCACCGAACGCAACAACGCACACGACGGGCATTTCGATCGGCTCATCGTCCCGATCCAGCACGACGAGAACCGGGGGGTCGGCGGGGCGATCAAAACGGGATATTTGCGTGCTCGTGAGGAGGAGATCGACGTGACCGTCGTCCTGGGTGGCGACAACCAGATGGACCCGCGGGAACTCACACGATACGTCGATCCCATCGTCGACGGTATCGCGGAGTACACGAAGGGCAATCGGTTTGCCCGACCCGAAGATCGCGCCGCAATGCCCCGGTTTCGCCTCTTTGGGAACGTCGTCCTCTCGTATCTCACCAAGATCGCGAGTGGCTACTGGGAGAGTATGGATTCCCAGAACGGCTATACAGCCATCTCCCTGGCGGCACTTCGGGAGACGGACATCGAGGGGATGTACGAGTACTACGGCTACTGCAATGACCTGCTCGTCCGGCTCAACGTGGCCGGCGTCCAAATCGCGGACGTCCCCCGGTGCTCAACGTTCGCATACACTGACGGCTGGAAGAGCCACATCGACTACAGTGAGTACATCCCGCGGGTATCACTGATGCTGTTACGGGACTTCGGCTGGCGACTCCGGGAGAAGTACCTGCTCGAATCCTACAATCCCATTGCGCCGCTGTATCTCCTCGGAGTGGGGGGGTTGAGCACGGGTCTCGCCGGTGTGCTCGCCGCGTTGTCTCGCCGGACTGGAACGGCGGGGACGTGGTTCCTCTCGGCGCTGACCGGGGCACTGGTCTTTCTCTACGCGGGGATACTTGATCGCGCTGACAACGAGTCCTTGGAACGACAAGTCGAACCAGCTTCCGCGGCCGAAGGCGACCAAGCGGTAGCGACGGACGCATCGACATCGCCGGACGATCCATCGACCGAGCCGGCACAATCTGACGGATCGGCGTCGGTAACACCCTCGAACCCCCATCCCGACGGCGGTTCAGACGAAGTGAAATTCGATGGGTGTGACTCCGGACGCTTTCGAAACAACCGAAGACGCGACGATCGGGGGAGTGCGGGAGACGTCGAGACGGACGACCTGACCGAAGAGGGAGACAAGCATGAGTGAATCATCGACAGCCACACGAACCAACAGAAGCGACGTGACCGTTCTCATGACCGGGGCGGGCGCACCGGGTGCCTGGGGCATCATCAGGAGCCTTCGATTGACCGAGGAACGCGACGTCCGCATCGTCGGCGTCGACATGGATCCCGACGCCTACGGGTTCTCGCTCGTGGACGCGTCCTACCGGGTTCCAGCAGGGACTGACGACGGGTACGTGACCCGGATCGCCGACATCGTCACGAAGGAAGACGTCGACGTCGTCCTGCCGCTGACGACCGACGAGCTACAGCCGCTGGCGACCCACCGCGAGGACGTTCCCGCGAGCGTCATGGTTTCCGCCGCGGAGATACTTTCGATCGCGAACGACAAGGCCGCACTGTACGCGTTTCTCGACAAGCACGGTTTCGACTCCGCGCCGCGGTTCTGCCGGGTTGAGGACGAGGCGTCGTTCGTCGATGCGGTGCAAGCGCTCGAATATCCCGACAACCCGGTCTGTTTCAAGCCGGTCGTCGGGAGCGGCATGCGGGGCTTCCGGGTGCTCGACGAGGATGCCGATCAGCTGACCCAGTTGCTCGACGAGAAGCCGAGTGCGACGACCACGACGTTCGAGGAGATCCGTCCGGTACTGGCCGAGGCCGATCCCTTCCCCGAACTCGTCGTCATGGAGTACCTCCCGGGTGAGGAGTACAGCGTCGACGCGCTCGCGATGGGTGATTCCGTCGGCCCCGTGGTCCCGCGCTCGCGGGCCAAGACACGGGCCGGCATCTCGTTTCAGGGCGTCGTCGAAGAGAACGAGCGCCTCATCGAGGAAGCGGGCGAGATATGCCAGAAGCTCGGCCTGGAGTACAACGTCAACCTACAGTTCAAGTACGACGCCGACGGGAATCCGAAGCTCATCGAGATCAATCCCCGTGTCGCCGGGACGATCATCATGTGTGTCGGTGCCGGGGTGAACCTGCCGTATCTGGGTCTCAAGCACGCACTCGAAGAGCCGATTCCGTCGGTCGATGTCGAGTGGGGGACGTCGATGACCCGATACTGGAACGAGGTGTTCCGATCACCCGGTGGCGACTCCTTCCACGTTGATCCGGACGGGGTCACGAACAGGATGGCGACCCGATGAACCCGTGTCAGTGGGAGTGGGGCCGATGATCGAACCACGGTGGGGGTGTACCCGGCAACGATGACGATTCGGGCAGTCTGTTTCGACCTCGACGACACGCTCTTTGCGTACCGGAAATACGCGCGGGCGGGGCTCCGTGCGGCGGCCGACCGTCTCGAAGCCCGGACCGGCGAGGAGGTACACGAGGAGTTGCTGCGGCTGTACTTCACCGAGGGGATCACCGACGGGACGTTCGACCGGCTCCTCGATCGCCACGATCGCAGCCCGGCGCTGGTCGACGACCTCGTCGATGCCTACCACGACGCAAACACACCGCTGTCACCGTATCCGGAGACGGAGCCGGTCCTCTCGACATTAAGCGAGGACTACCGACTGGGACTCATCACGGACGGGCGGGGAGGTCACGCCAAACTCCGTCGCCTGGGCATCCGATCGTACTTCGACGCGGTGGTGGTCACACCCGATATCGGATCGTCCAAGCGCAAACCAGATCCGTTCGAGCGGGCCCTCTCGACGCTCTCGGTGTCGGCCGACGCTGCAGTGTACGTGGGCGACGATCCACGGTTCGATTTCCGGCACCCCAATGATCTCGGCATGACGACGGTCCGGCTCAGTCGCGGCCGTTACAGCGACCTCGAACCCGAGACCGACGCGGCGGTACCCGATCGTGAGATACCTCACCTCGAAGCGCTCCTCGATATCCTCTGATCGGACGATGCAGCACCGATGGGAACGGCGACTCGAGCAAGCGCGCAACCTTGCCAGCAAGGGCGACGGCAGGACGAGTGACTGGCGGTTCGAAACCCGGATTCGATCGGATACATGCGAGGAGGTAGACGAAACCTCGGATTCGATGCGAGTAAACGACGGCCTACCACCGGTCGCCGATCCAGGAAATCCGTCTTATTGCCGCCCAATAGTCCAAAATTCCGCGCCAAGCCGTTCGGCGTCGTCCCGTTCGAAGACAGATCGGTCGACGAACACCGTGAGAAAATACTGGCTGGATCACTGTGAGGCGACCGGAGAATCCCCGTGCCGAGTGGGGTAGTAAACAACCAATAACTACGCGTGGCACGCGACGAGATAGTCCAGAGCCACGAGTGAGTGTCAGTAGGAGGTTCCACGTGCCGGCTGCCAGCCAGCGTTCACCCGTCGGACCTCGCGGAGAAAGTAGGCCGGGACTGTCCTGTCCGAGACGGCAGGATGTGGATACTGGAGGTCAGCTGCCGTGATCGGAACGACGCGTCTCTTCCGTCGGTTTCTCTCTCTGCTCGGGCCGAAAGTGATGACGACGGTGATCGCGGTGATTTCGACGCCGATCATCGTACGTCTGCTCGGCCCCGGCCGCTACGGGGACTACGCCGTCTTGCTCTCGCTGTACTCGTTGTATATGATCCCGATCAGTGCTGCAATCACCGAGGGCGTCCAGAAGTTCGTCGCGGAGGACCGCGAAGACGACGACTGGATCGAACGTGTCCTGCAGTTTTACCTGGTGCTTGCGTTGGTATTAGCGGTCGCCGGGAGCGTCATCCTCGTCATCGTGACGTGGCTGGGTGTTGGGGCCACCTTCGGAGAGGGATTCTCGTTTTACTTCTACGTACTCGCCGGCTTCATCGTCGTCGGTCAGTTCCGCGGCCTCGCGATGCACACCGTCCTTGGCTTCGGACTCGAACACATCAAGGGGCCGCTCGAAGTCCTCAAGAAATCAGTCACCGTCGTCGTCGGTATCGCACTCGTCCTCTCAGGGCTGGGCGTCTTCGGAATGTTGTTCGGACACATCGTCGCAAACGCGCTCGTCGCACTCGTCGGTGGATACGCCATCGTGACGCGGATCTCCGTCCGGAAACTGTTTTCGTTTCCGCGGACAGTCTCTTACCGGGAATTTCTCTCCTTTAACGTACTCAACGTCGTGCTCGTGCTCTTCGTGATGTCGCTGTTTCACGTCGATATCATCATGGTCCGAACGGTAGTCGGTGACGAGGCGACGGGCTACTACAAGGCCGCGCTGGCACTGGCGGAGTACCTCTGGATCGTCCCGATCGTCCTCCAGAGCCTCCTGTTGCATTCGAGTTCGAGTCTCTGGAGCGAGGAACGATACGAGCAGATTACCGAACTCGCCGGACAGATCACCCGCTATACGACGTTGCTCATTCTCCTCATGGCTGTGGGGCTTGCCACGCTCGCTCATCGCGTCGTGCCGCTTTACTACGGCGAAGCCTTCATGGTAAGCACCGTGCCGCTCCTCCTGTTGCTTCCGGGAGCCGTGGGGTTCGCGATTGCACGACCGCTTCTGGCGATCTGTCAGGGCTCCGGGGAACTCAAGACGCTCATCCTCGCCACCGGTGCGGCCGCGACGATCAACGTCGTCCTGAACGGCGCCTTGATCCCACTCTTCGGGCTAAACGGGGCGGCGACAGCAACCAGCGTCTCCTATGGTTCGATGTTCGTGTTGCTCGTGTGGGCTGCGAGACGCACCGGATACGATCCGTTAGTTGATTTCCGCCCAGTTCGGATCGCTCTCACTACCATAACTACTGGCGTGACGATCTTCCTTGCCGACAGCCTCATCGGCAGCGACATCGTCGCACTGGTCGTGGTTCCGGTACTCGGCCTCGTGGTTTTCGCCGCTATCGCGCTGGTGACACGGGCAATCGACGTCGAGGAGGTCCTCGAAATTCTCGAACAGGTGCCCCTTCCATTCGACATTCACCCGCCGTAGCCCGCCACTGTACCGCGGTCGCCGGAGTAGCCGATTCATAACCAAGAACCCGACGGCCCCTGTTTCGGAGGATGAGCGTCCAGGTGGGGAATGTCAACGACGGAATCCACAGTACCGCGGCCGCCGACACAACGGTACCACGAGAGACGGGTCGCTCAACGGGGCCGATCGAACTCTCGGTCGTGATCGTGACCTACAACGAAGCGGATCGGATCAGGGCGTGTATCGAATCGGTCATCTCGTCGTGTCGCGACCTGGTCCACTTCGAGGTGATTCTCGTCGATTCGAACTCGACGGATGGGACCGTCGACATCGCTACTGAGTACCCGATTACGGTCGCTCGGATCGCGGATGACGAGCTCACGACGCCAGGCGCAGGCCGGTACGTGGGAACGAAGATCGCTCGCGGCGAGCGCGTGCTGTTCGTCGACGGTGACATGGTGATTCACGCCGAGTGGCTCGGACGGGCACTCGATGTGCTCGATGCGCAGCCGACTGTCGCAGCCGTTGACGGGCACCTCAATACGCCGTCGGCTATCGAGACGACAACACACGTCGAAGCTGTCCGCGGGGTTGCGCTGTATCGGGCCGAGGCACTGGATGCAGTGGGCGGGTTCGATCCGTACCTGCAGTCGCTCGAGGACATCCACCTGGGATTCGAACTGTCCGCCGCAGGGTACGAACTGCGACGTCTCCCGGAAGTGGCCGGGGACCACCCGCCTCGAACCGCTTCTGCCTCGGAAATCCTGCGACGCTGGGGACGTGGCTACACGTTCGGCACCGGACAGGCGTTGCGAAGGTCGGCCGGTTCGAAACAGCTACTCGCGAAGCACCTCTCTCGGATCAGATATCGGCTGGCGCTGCTCGCGTGGCTCTGTGCCGGCGTCGTCTCGATCCTGTTTCCGTTGATACTGCTGTCGTGGCTCGGATTCTCGACCCTTGCTGTGGTACTTCTGACCGTTCGGCTCGGCGTCCGGGATGCCGTCCGGATACTCCTGGCAAAAGCAGTCGGCGTCGTCGGACTCGTCAGAGGACTGTTCGATCCGCCAGCACCACCGGAGTCGTTTCCGCTTGCCGCAGTCGAGATCGTAAAGCGAGGAACAGTCTACACGACGGATGGTCTGTAAGCGATCCCGGAGCAATCAGTCCCAGGGCCGGTCGCCCATGCCCGGGTGACCAGGGATGACTGCTGACGGGTCGTGGGCCCGTTCGGAGCCGTAGAAGTTGCCGTCGTTCTCAACGGGGGCCTGGCCTGGGATGTCCTGGAACGCGTGGGTTTTCAGGAAGAACCAGTTGTCACGGATGGTGATACGTCCGTCTGCCGTGATGCCGTTGCCGTAGCCAGCACACCCCCAGTTCGGCTCGCCATCCGCTGTCCGGGGCTCGTCGTTCTCGACGATGTTGTGTTCCCAGACAGCGGTGCCGCTGTAGGGGTCGTGCGCGTCGATGATGTGTCGGACGCTTTTGGGCCCAAAGTGGTTGTACCGGGCGATATAACTCGTCGACGGGGCCGCCGAGACGCTGTGACGGTTATTGTTGAAGTAGTTGTACTCGACCAGGGCATTGGCCTCCATCGCGACACCGTATCCCAGTCCTTGGGCGTTGTTGTCGTAGATATAGCTGTGATGGACGTGTGCGTTCGGCGCGTTTTCGTTGACGTGGACGGCCCGATTGGCGTGACCCCATAACTCACAGTTGTCGATTTCGATGTCCCGACCTTCGCACTGAATGGCAAATTCCGGGGCAGCGAAATCGATCGGATTCGATTCCGTGACTGTCTGACCCGGATGCAGTCCACGCAGCCGGATCCCGGTGACGCGTGAGCGCTCCTGGGCGCGAATCTGACAGGTCCCTGTCCAGTTAGTGTATATCAGTGACCCGGGCGACCCATCGACGCCCCGATCACTCGCAAGGGTGACGCCGGGCGGAACGGTGAGTTCGGTCCTGCCGAGGTTGATGTCATTGGCCAGGAATACGACGTCACCCGACGCCGCACTCGCGAGCGCTCGCTTTAGTCCGCCACGTGTTCTGGCCACAGTGTCGGCGGCAGCTTTGCTGATCGTATCCACATATCCCGCTCCGCCACCCAGCGTTGTTGCATCAGCTCCCTGCTGCCAGGGGAAGCCGTGTTTCCAATCGTCTCCCGCGGCACCCGCCTGTGGGTATCGACTGAGATCCGAGGGACGGCCGTCGACGAACGCGTTCGCATCGCCGTCGACGGTAACGTCCACAACCAGATTGTCGAATCGGTAAGCGTGACGTTCGCCAGGGTCGACACGGCCGGCCGCTCTGGTCCCGTCGTCGCTGATCCAGTGAAAATCCGATTCGATGACTGCGCCGTCTTTCGTCGAGGCGATCAGATCGCCACCGTCCTGGACTTCGAGATAATACTCTGCCGGGGTGTCGCCGGTCCCCTCGAATGAATAGCTATGCTCCGGCAGGTTCACTCCGGCCAGTTCATACGTCGAGACCGTCTGCCCGTCGAGCGAGAGCGAGAACTGCCCCTCCAGTGGCGTAAACTCGACGACGTTACCGAGAAACTCGATCGTGTCGCCGTAACCGTTGCCCGTCCGACCGGTCACCGTCCAGGTTCCGTCGTCGTTTTTTGCGACGTCTTCGTTGCTCGTCTCCGCGGTGAGATCGGTGTCGTTGATCACCCTGAAGATCTCGCCCGTCGTCCGTAACGAGTACGTGACAGAGCCGTCCGGCGGCGTCGTGATCTCGAGTCGCCTGGTCGGCGGTTCGACCAGTTCCTCACGCGAGATCGCATTACCGTTTCGGTAGAGTTGATAATCGCCACCGTCAATCTGAAAGGAGTGAACGTCGCCGTCGAGTTCGAACGCATCTGCGTATCCATCGGCGGTCGATCCGGTTACCTTCCACATCCCGTCGTCGTTCTTCTGGATGTGTTCTTCGTACGTCTCAGCGTCAGTCACGCTGTTTTCCTCGAGCAACGCGACAGTGTCGCCACAGGTGAATTGATACTGGATGTCTATCCCTTCCGGAGCGACGATCTCGAGTCGATCTGATTGCTCCTGGGCGTCACCGCGAGACATGACGACCGTGGAAGCGACAAGCCCGCCGCCGGAAAGCTGCAATAGCCGGCGACGACTGAGTGTTCTCTCTCGTGTGTCAGTCCCCCGCTCGTCAGTAGGATCCCCCTTCTGTTGTACCATAGTTAAGCATCACTTACTTACTGGAAAGAGAGTTTTTACGGCTCAACGCAGATTGGTGGTGTGTTGATACCGTTTGTATCGGCGTGAATGCAACATATCTACGGGATTGGTCCCCCAAATCATCGACTAACCTCTGCCTTCAAACTCTATTCCCTCAGAGTGTTAGCTTTTACGGATTTCTGATTGATAAATCTGCCGATCGTCGGACAGTTATCGAGTCTGCTCACAGACGTTTGAGTGACCAGGGATTCCCACTGAAGCACCGTCGGACGACTCCTACGGCGAAGTGCCTCCCTGGACGGACGGGATCACGAGAAGTTGGGTGCTGGTGAACTGCCCAGGACCCCAGTAAGAAGAGTATACCCTTGTAAACAGTCCGTCTGCCCATGTGAATAGATGGAACAGCACGACGCACGGACGATCGACCGGCTGGAAGACGGTGTCGAGGACGATCGCGTGGAACGACCCCGCCGATGGCGGTTAGTTCCACCGGCCATAACGCCGATTGCGTTACGAGACGTCTGCAGCGGCCTCCTCGACAGTATACGAAGAAAGGCACGTGACGGGTTCCAACGGGACATGGAAGCGTTTTTCGACGCCGATACGTCCGCGACGTACACGTCCTACCGCCGCGCGCTTGCCAGTTGCGTTCACGAACTGCGTGCCAATACGCCAGACGAGTGTCGCGAGGTCCTCATTCCCGCGTTCTGCAGTCCGGACTTCCCAGAGACGATCGAAGGTGTCGGTCTCGAAGCGGCTCGGTATGACGTCGATCCAACCACTCTCGCTGCAAACCCCTCCGCCATCGAAGCGGCGGTCACTGAACACACACTCGCCGTCGTCGCCGTCAACGTCCTTGGATACACGTCACCGATGGAGACCCTTGCGGAGATGTGTTCGGATCAGGACGTCTTTCTCATCGAGGCGCTCGGCTACGCGCCAGGGACTGAATACAAGGGACAGCGCCTGGGCACGTTCGGCGACTGTGCGGTGTTGAACTTCCAGCAGGGAAAGCCGATTCCGGTCGGTGGCGGAATGATACTCAGTCAAAATCCTGATCTCGCCTTTAGCGATCAAGGACGCTCCCGGACCAGGGCCAACGTCGGCGCAATCACCGGCTATGCGCTCCTATCCCGGCCACGCCGGTACTACGCCTACACGCGGGCGAAAGAATGGCTCGACCGATTCGGACGGCTGAACTGGCGACCCACGACGCATCCAGAATCCAAATTTGCAGTCGAATACGACCCGCCGTTTGCGACAATGTCCGATTTCCAGGGCGCGATCGCCAGCCGCGTATTCGACCGCCTCGAAGACAATCGGGAGCAGCGCGCGAAGACGGCACAGTTCTACACCGAAGCGCTGTCGACCTGCCCGAAGGTGAGGAGTATCGACCCGATCGGCGGACTCACCAGACATCAGTACGTCAGATTCCCGCTAATTGCCGAGACGCAACCGCTTCGCGATCGGATCGGCCAGGCGCTCAACGAGGCTGGAATCCAGGCCACGACGCTGTATGACTGGCCCATGATCGATCCCACATCGTTCCCCGGTGCCGGGAAACTCCAGCGGCACATCCTCACGCTCCCAACCCACCCATACGTCGACGAGAGAGACAGGCGACTTGTCGTCGAGACGATTCGGACGGCCGTTGCCCGAGACACGACCGATACTCACAGCGGGTAAACCAATCATTTCGGTCCTTGAACAGTCGGTAAATGGCCATATCTGTCAGTAACTCACAGGTCAAATCGGCTGCATGCAGGGCAATCAGTCCACATCCATCCGCTAATTTATCAATCTGCATTTTCGCCAGCCATTGATGTCGTCAGACATTGCTTACCGCCCGCAAGCTGAGAATAACAATCATATTCCCAAATGGATTCATCCTCGTGACTGAACCAGTTTCGCCTCCCGAACGAGTATCGATGTCGGTGACTGACCCTGCAAAGACGACGCTGTCTCCGAGCGACGCCGTTTCGACGGCGATGGGGCTGAGGGCGTGCTGCAGCGTCCTGCAATCCACACAGCCGTCATCGGAGGTGGTGGCGTGACTGACGACGTTCTCGCTGCGGGCGTGATCGGTGTGGGGAGTATGGGCCAACACCACGCCCGGGTGTACAGTGAACTACCAGACACCACACTCGTCGGCGTGACGGACGCCGACGACGATAGTGCGTCCCGCATCGCCGACGAGTACGGCGTCGAGCCGATGAATCGATCGGCCCTGCTGAACAGGGCTGACGTCGTCTCGATCGCGGTGCCGACGCCGTATCATGCCGAAACCACTCGAGAAGCCATCGAGCACGGAGTCGATGTCCTCGTCGAGAAGCCCTTTGTCGACGATCGGGAACTCGGACACGATCTCGCCGAGGAAGCCCGCGAGGCCGGTGTGGCGCTTCAGGTCGGCCACATCGAGCGATTCAATCCGGCGGTCGCCGTCCTCGCTGACATCGTGCCGGATCTGGACATCGTTTCGATCGACATCGATCGACTCGGTCCGCCACTCGACCGCGATAACGAGGACAACGTCGTGATGGACCTCATGATTCACGACGTCGACATTCTGTTGTCGCTCGTGGACGAGTCAATCGAGTCGCTGTCGGCGGTCGCCCGGGACGACCAGCACGCCACGTCCCAGTTCGAGTTCGAAAACGGCACTGTGGCGACGGTGACCGCGAGCCGGCTCACACAGGAGAAGGTGCGGAAGCTCTCGATCACGGCAGAATCGTGCCGTGTCAACGTCGACTTCATCAGCCAGACGGTCGAGATTCATCGTCGATCACTCCCCGAGTTCGTCGAGTCGGACGGTGACATCCGCTACCGACACGAGAGCGTCGTCGAGCGGCCGATGGTCGAGAACGGCGAGCCGCTGAAAGCCCAGCTCTCGGCATTTGCGGGCGCGGTGACGAACGGGACCGAACCGACGGTCACCGCGGCGGACGCCCTCAACGTACTGGAGATCATCGAACGCATCGAGTCACTGGCGTTCACTCCCGCCACGGAGGTGACGAGCGCGTGACCCAGCACGACAGCCGCGTGTCCCGGGAGACACGCCCTCGTGACGGATTGTACGATGCGTCCGAGGATGAGGCTACCCAGCGGGCGGCCTTCACGGGCGGTGACGTACCGGTTGCGGTCTACGGGCTCGGCAAGATGGGCGTCCCGCTCGCCGCGGTCTACGCGGACGTCACCGGCAACACGGTCGGTGTCGATGTCGATCCGTCCGTCGTCGAAACGATCAACGGCGGACAGTCCCCGATCAAACGTGAGCCCGGACTCCCGGACCTCGTCGCCGAGGTCGTCGAGTCGGGCGCACTGGAGGCCACGACCGACGGGGAGGGGGCCGCTGAGCGGGCCGCCGTGCACGTTCTCATGGTGCCGACACTGCTGACTGACGACGACGAACCGGATCTCTCGATCATGGATGACGTCGTCGAGACAGTCGGAGCCGGGCTCTCGCCGGGGGACCTCGTCATCGTCGAATCGACCGTGCCGCCACGGACGACAGTCGATCGGTTCCTGCCGAAGCTCCTCGAAACGAGTGGCCTTTCGGACGGGGAGTTCGGCGTCGCGGCCTGTCCAGAACGGACCGTGAGCGGCCAGGCGCTCGCCGACGTCAGAGGAACACACCCCAAAGTCGTCGGCGGGATCGACGACGAGAGTACGCGAGCGGCCGCCCTCATCTACGACGAGATATCGTCGAATGACGTGGTCACGACGACGGACGCAACCACTGCCGAGGCAACCAAGGTATTCGAGGGTGTCTATCGGGACGTCAACATCGCGATCGCCAACCAGCTCGCGGTCTTCGCCGAGGAGATGGACATCGACGTCAACGAGGCGATCGACGTGGCCAACACCCAGCCGTTCTGTGACATTCACGATCCTGGGCCGGGCGTGGGCGGGCACTGCATCCCCGTCTACCCACACTTCCTCAGCGGCCAGTTCGATGCCGACGCCACGCTGCTTTCGACGGCACGCGAACGGAACGACGACATGGCGGCCTATACCGCCCCGCTGACCGAAGCGATCCTTGAGGAAGCGGGTGTCGAACCCGACGAGGCGGCCGTACTGCTGCTCGGGATGACTTACAAGGCGAACATCGCGGAACTCCGGAACACGCCGTCGGTGCCGCTCGCCCGGCATCTCGCAGAGATGGGCCCGACAGTGTACGCCGTCGACCCGCTGATCGAAGACTGGAGCGCCCTGGAGACGGTGGAACCGCTCACGCTCGATGAAGCCCACGAACAGTCGTTTGATGCGGTCGTGCTCGCGACGCCCCACGACGAGTTCACGACCCTGGAGTGGGATGGCTTCGACGCGCCGATCCTCGACGGCCGGGCAGCCATCGACGCCGAGGAGGTCGACGCGCCGGTGTACACGATCGGTGGGCCATGGCCGTGAGATCGATCCGGCCCGCCACGAGCCCAGCGCCCGACACCGACAGCGCCCGTTCGACCGGGAACACGTCGCTCCGTGTGCTGTTCGACGTCGGGCATCCCGCCCAGGTACACCTGTTTCGCAACGCGATCCGGGAGCTCGGCGATCGGGGTCACGAGACGTTCGTAACCTCCCGAGAGAAGGAGGTCACGAACGATCTACTCGAGGCCTACGGGATCGATCACGTGTCGCTCTCCAGGCGTGGTGATTCCACGCTCTCGCTCGTGTGGGAGACACTGACCCGCGAGGTACGGCTGCTCTCGTTCGCCCGCCGCTTCGGACCGGACGTTCTCGTCAGTCGGCTCGGGCCGGTCCCGGCACACGTCTCGGCGCTTCTCGGTTGTCGACACGTCGTCGTGAGCGATACGTACGTCGACAGGCCGCTCATCCGTCGAATCCACCAGGGTGTGACGCTGCCGTTCGTCGATACGATCTGTGTGCCCGAAAGCTTCGAGTTGTCGATCGCCGACGAGAAGCGACGGCCGCTGGACTTTCAGGAACTGGCGTACCTGCACCCGGCGTATTTCGAGCCGGATCGGGACGTGCTCGCCGCGAACGATATCGATCCGGGCGATCCATACTTCGTCGTCCGGGTGTCCGGCTGGGACGCGTATCACGACGCGGGCCACGCTGGACTCGGCCCGGCGACCGTTCGACGACTGATCGATCGACTCAAAGAGCATGGGGCGGTGTATATCTCGGCCGAAGGCGACCTGCCATCGGACCTCGAACGGCACCGCCTCACGATTCCGCCGGCCGACATCCATCACGTCCTGTACTACGCCGACCTCTACGTCGGTGACTCAGGGACGATGTCGACGGAAGCCGCGATACTCGGGACGCCCGCGATCAGGACGAACACGATGGTCGGCGAGGACGACGAGCACGTGTTTCGAGCGCTCGAGGATCGCTATGACCTCTTGCGGTCCTATGCAGACGCGGACCGTGCCCTCGAAGCCGTCGAGGAGATACTTTCGTTCGGCATCGACTGCATCGACTGGCAGCAGCGACGAGAGCGACTGCTCGCCGAACAGCCGGACGTGACCGACCGGATCGTCGAAACGATCCTCGAATCAGCATCCGATCCACGGGAGAGTCGACCATGAGCGACCGAACAACCGATCAACCGACCCGCACCATCGAGGTCCCGGAGGATACCGCCGAGGCCATTTCCCAGCGGCTCTCCCGGACGCAGTTCGATACCGTCGACGGGTACGCTGCATTCGCTCTCGAGCAATTGCTCAGGGAACTGGATCGGGAAGAAGAGGCGGAGCCGTCAAAATCGAAATCGAACGGCGACAGCCCGCCGGAGGAGACCATCGAGAACCGGCTCGAACCGCTTGGATATCTGTGAATCGGCGGACGCCGAGAACAAACAATAGTCGTCCAGCGGGCCAAAAGCCGAACCAGCAGTCGGCCAACGGAGCAATAACGATGTCAACAGTCTCCGAACGGAGCAGCCACCATAACATCATCACTTTATACAACACGTGAATAAGGAGATTCATGACGCGCAACGAGGCACCACACGACCCGCCGACCGTGCTGACGATCGCTGGAAGTGACTCCGGTGGCGGGGCGGGGATCCAGGCCGACCTCAAGACCATCGAGGCGACGGGTGGGTTCGGTACGAGCGCGATCACGAGCGTCACTGCCCAGAACACGACCGGCGTCCAGGGGAGTCACCTGCTCCCGATCGAACAGATCGAGTCCCAGATCGAAGCCGTTCTCGGGGATTTCGACGTCAGGGCGGTCAAGACTGGCATGCTTGCGACCGCCGACGTGATCGAGACGGTCGTTGGGTACGCCGGCGACCTGCCCGAACTGGTCGTCGACCCGGTCATGGTCGCCGCATCGGGCGATCGGTTGCTCGAACCCGCTGGCGAAGACGCCTACGAGCGCCTCGTTGCCGAGGCGAGGCTGGTGACGCCGAACGCCGACGAGGCGGCCGTCCTCACGGGGATCGAACCGACGGACGAGGCGACGGCGGTCGAGGCCGGTGAGGCGCTCGTCGAGATGGGTGCCGACGCCGCCCTGATCAAAGGGGGACACATCGCCGGGGAGGACGTCATCGACGTACTGGTCACCGGCGATCGCGTCAAGACATTCCGCCACGAACGGATCGACACCGACGCGACCCATGGCTCGGGCTGTACGCTCTCGGCGGCGGTCGCGACCCACCTCGCTCACGGGGAGGCGCTGGCCGACAGCGTGAGCGCCGGAATCGACCTGCTCGCCCGGGCCGTCCGGTACAATCTCGACGTGGGCGAGGGACCGGGCGCGGTCCATCATCTCGTCGAAGCGCGCGAGCGCGCCGCAAGGACCGAGACTGCCGAAGCGATCGAGAGACTGGTCGACGAACTCATCGAGAGCGACGTCGCACCGCTGGTCCCCGAAGTCGGAACCAACGTCGTCGGCGCGACGCCGTTCGCCGAGCGACTCGAGGAAGTTGCGGCCGTCGAGGGACGAATCACTCGAACGGTGGACGGGGTGGCCCCGAACCGCGGCGTCCGCTTTGGCGCGTCGACGCACGTCGCTCGCTACCTATTGGACGCCCGCGAAGTCGACGCTACCCCCCGATTTGCCGTCAACTGGCGGTACGACGACGAGGTAGCCAGCGCACTCGAGAGCCTGAACGGCGATGTCGTCGAACTCAATGGCCACCCGACGCTCGAATCCGGCGTCGTCTCTGCGCTCGCTGACGCCGAGGAGTTGGTCGCCATCGTCGATCCCGGTGGAGAGGGTCGTGTGCCGGTCACGATTCTGCCGGCGCGTGATCCCGAAACACTCCTGTGTCGCACCAGCCAGCTGCTCGACGCCGTCGAGTGATTTCGTTAGTGCCGACGGAACCCAATCGCCGTCAACGCGATCGCGAGCATCGCGCCCACGGCGCTCAATCCAGGGCCGGACGCCGTCGTCGGCTCGGTCCCTTCGGTGGCGTCCGACGCACCCGATCCGGAAGTGACAGTCCTCCCGTCGGTGGCGTCCGACGTGGATCCGTCACCTGCGACGGTCATCGACGCTGCGACGGTCATCGACGCTGTGACGTCCTCCGCGCCGATAGTGTACGTACCCGGACGCGACAGCGTCACTCTCGTCCGGACCGTTTCAGTCTCGTTGACGCCCAGTGTGACCGGCCGCTCCGCGACGGTGGTTCCGTTCCGCGTGAAACGGATCTCGCCTGACGCCGGGACCGCCCTGTCGTTGCCGACGGTCGCCGTCACTCTCACGTCACCCGGTTCCGGGAGTGACGACGGATCGAGATCGAGCCTGCGGACGACCGGGGTCGCGGGATCGCGTACCTGGACGACCGTCTGCAGGTCACCGACACTGATCCGATACGATCCAGGCTGCCGGAACCGATGTTCGAGCGCGACCGTGGTCGATTCGCCGGCGGCGAGTTCGCCCTGGGATCGTGTGGCGACGTCGCCGTCGATCGAAAGGTTCGCCGTGTAGGTACCGGTCAGGCCGCCGTCGTTCGTGACGGCCATCGGGATCCGCACCGTCTCACCGACGACCAGCGGCGGCACCTCAGTCGTCGAAAGGGTCCGGTACTCCCCGTCGACGGTGATCTCAGTCGTCTCGTCGACAGCGTAGGTAAAGCGCGCCGGATCCACGACGACCGTCGTCGTCCGGCCGTTCACGCCGAGTTCGTATCGGCCGGCTTCCGACAGCGTGACGCTCCTCGTGACCGTACGACTCTCGTTGGGGGCCAGCGAAACGGAACGATCGCCGATAGTCGCGCCGTTCTGCGTGAAGGAGACCGACGCCGTCGCCGGGAAGTCCTGCCGGTTACGAACAGTTGCCGAAAGCGTAACGACCCCTGGTTCATCGAGGGTAGCGCGATCGACAGCGATCGATTCGACGACGGCACTGCCCGGATCGGACACCTGAATGGTAGTTCTGCTGGCACCGATATTGACCGAGTACGTCCCTGGCTGTTCGAACGTGTGGGAGAGGGAGATTGTCGTCGATTCGTTCCCGTCGAGGGTCCCAGTCGCCCGCGAAACGACAGTGTCCTCGACGCTGAGAGCGATATCGTAGGTCCCGGCCGACCCGCCGACGTTCGTGACGGTAACCGGGACGACCAGCGTCTCCCCGGCGGCCAGTCGATCGATGTCGTCCGTCGAGACGTTCCGGTACGGTCCCTCGATGCGATAGGACGCCGATGCCGACGCGAGTTCGTACGTGAATGCAGCCGGCGTCGAGCCGAACGCGGCCTCGTGTTGGGCACGGGTCCAGGTCGACGGCGTCGCGTCGCTCGTGAGGTAGCGATCGGCAGTGGCCGCGACCGATCCATTGGCGACCGATTCGATCCGTTCGAGCAATCGCTTGTGCTCGATTGTGGTATCGTCGTTGAGGTCGCCAAAGACAGTCTCGAAGGTCTGCGAGCGGTTCGTCGCGAGCCGGATCTGCCTGTCGAGTTCGCCGATCACTAGCCCACCCTTGTCGTATTCGGCCAGGTCGGTCCAGGTCGCCTGCTCGGCGAGGACGACGTCGCGGTATCGGTCAATGGTGCCGCGGGCGAGTCGCTCCTCGAAGCCGTCGAAATCCGTGAGGCCACCGTCGAGGGCGAGTTCGGCGGCGTGGTAGGTCGCGGTCGCCTCGATCAGCCACTGCGTTTCGTTCGTCGTGTTGAATTGCTGTCTGGAGTGAACGTACTCGTGGAGCCAGGTGTTGTCGGCGGTCTCGATCGGCTCGGTCGCTTCAACCCACATGTCGCTGTCCCACGTCTGCAACCCCAGCACCGCCCAGTCGACCGACGTCGGGGCCGCCACAGTGAAGACGCGATCGTCACGATCGCCGACCCGGAGTGCGTCGGAGGCGTTCGCAAAAGCGGCGAGGACGGCGTCTGGTTCGGCTGTCATCGAGGCCGCCTCGGGAACGACCAACTCGAAGGTCTGGCCGTGGGCTGTGCGGGTGTAGGTCTCGTGTGGCCCGAGAAAGGCAAGGAGGTCACCGACAGCACCCTCGCCGGCGACGGTACGTCGGCGGTCGATTCCGACATCGACGTCGTCGTCAGTCGCATCGAATCTGCCGCTGATGAATTCGAGATCCGGCGGTCGGACGAGGGCCCACGCGCCCGTGTCGGCGTACAGAAATCGCCCGCTACCTGGCTCGGGACCGGTTCCCTGTGCCGTTTCGTTGGCGTCTAGATCGTAGGTAATCGTCGCCTCGTCCATCTCGCCGGTCCACTCGTATCGTCTCCCCACGGTCGATTCGAGCCCATCGGTGTCCGTGACGGTCCCCTGCCAGGGGACAGCCATCTCGAACTCAGTGGCGATGTCCGGGAAGGAGACAGTCGCTGTCACCTCTATCTGGCCGGGCTCATCAGGTTGCAAACGGTATTCCTGCGTAATGGTAACGTTTTCCCAGGTAGTTGTCGCCATCGCGGCATCCTCGCCAGCGGCCGCTCCGGCCACGCCGACGCCCGCGAACGTCCCGATCACGACCGCCGCGAGGATCGCCGTGGCAATGACGTGCCGGCTGTGCATGTCAGACAGTAACAGGCCGGAGTATTTGAGTCCGGTGGCCGCTCGCCCGATCGAACGCATCCCGTAGCGTTTTAACCCACTTCGCACCCAGGAAGGGACATGACCGAAGCGACGGGGATCGTCGGCGAGTTCTTCTCGCTGAGAGACGGGGCTGACGCGGATCTACTGGCGATGCAAGTGGGGGATTTCTACGAGTTCTTCGGCGACGATGCCGAGACGGTCGCCGACGAACTCGACCTCCAGGTCTCCCAGAAATCGAGTCACGGCTCGTCGTATCCGATGGCTGGCGTTCCGGTCGGCGAACTCACGCCGTACCTGACGGCGCTCGTCGAGCGCGGCTACGATGTCGCCGTCGCCGACCAACACGAGACCGAAGACGGCCACGCTCGGGAAGTCGAACGCGTCGTCACGCCGGGGACGCTGCTGTCGACGACTGACCCACAGGCCCGGTATCTCGCGGCGATCGTCGAGGACGAGACGTGGGGGCTTGCGTTCGCCGACGTGACGACCGGCGAGTTCTTCGTGACCCAGGTCGACGACCGGGACGCGGTTTTCAGCGAACTCTACCGCTTTGACCCGGCCGAGGTACTGCCCGGGCCGACTGTTCGGGCCGACGACGAAATGATCGAACGACTTCGGGAACGGACGGACGCGAGCGTCTCGCTGCACGCGACCGACGCGTTCGCCCCCGGGCGTGGCCGTCACCGACTCCGCGAGCACTTCGGTGCTGGAACGATCGACAGTGTCGGGATCGACGACGCCGAGTCGACCATCGCGGCTGCCGGGGCCGTCCTCAGCTACGTCGAAGAGACCGGCCAGGGCGTGCTCGCGTCGATGACGCGTCTCCAGCGCCACGGCGCATCCGACCACGTCGAACTCGACGCCACGACCCAGCGCAACCTCGAACTCACCGAGACGATGCGTGGAGAGGAGTCCGGGTCACTGCTCGAAACGATCGACCACACCGTCACGAGCGCGGGGACCCGGACGTTGCGTGCGTGGCTCCAGCGTCCCCGGCGATCACGGGAACGGCTGGCCCGTCGACAGGACGGCGTCGAGTCACTGTCGGCCGAGGCGATGGCGCGTGAACGACTCCGGGAAGTACTCGGGGACGCTTACGACCTCGAACGGCTCGCGAGCAAGGCCGCCTCGGGGAGCGCGGATGCGCGCGACCTTCGGGCGGCCGTCGACACGCTGGAGTTGTTCGAAACAGTTCGTGAGATCGTCCAGGAGACGCCGGGGCTGGCCGACTCCCCGCTCCCGACGTGGCTCGACGAGCCGGATCCCGACGCCGTCGCGACTCTCGCGGCCGACCTCGACGCGGCGATCGTCGATGATCCGCCGGGGACGGTCACCGAAGGCGGGATCATGCGACGGGGGTACGACGACGAACTTGACGCCGTGATCGACGAGCACGAGGCGGCCCTCGAGTGGATCGAGACGCTGCCCGAGCGCGAACAACGGGACCACGGCATCACGCATCTCTCGGTCGACCGGAACAAGACGGACGGCTACTACATCCAGGTCGGCAAGAGTGAGACGGGCAAAGTCCCCGACCACTACGAGAACATCAAGACGCTGAAAAACTCCGAGCGCTACACGATCCCGGAGTTGACCGAACGCGAGCGGAAGATCTTCCGGCTGGAGGAGCGTCGCCACGACCTCGAACGCCAGTGTTTCGAGGAGTTGCGCGAAGCGGTCGCCGACCACGCCGATCTCCTCCAGGGCGTCGGCCAGGCCCTCGCGGCGGTCGACGTGATGGCGGCACTCGCCACCCACGCCGTCCGCAACGACTGGACCCGCCCGACGTTGCGCGATTCGCGGGCGCTCGACGTCGAGGCCGGTCGCCACCCGGTCGTCGAGCAGACGACGGAGTTCGTGCCCAACGACCTCCGGATGGACGACGACCGCCGGTTCCTGATCGTGACGGGGCCGAACATGAGCGGGAAATCGACGTACATGCGCCAGGCGGCGCTGATCGTTCTATTGGCACAGATCGGATCGTTCGTGCCGGCCAGGTCGGCGGAAGTCGGCCTCGTCGACGGGATATACACTCGCGTCGGGGCCCTGGACGAACTCGCCCAGGGCCGCTCGACGTTCATGGTCGAGATGCAGGAACTCGCGAACATCCTCCATTCGGCGACAGAGGACTCGCTGGTCATCCTAGACGAGGTCGGTCGCGGGACGGCGACCTACGACGGCGTCTCGATCGCGTGGGCGGCGACCGAATATCTCTCTTCGGCCCAGTCGGCCTCGCCGTCACCGAAAACGCTCTTTGCGACACATTACCACGAACTCACCACGCTTGCCGATCACATCTCGGGCGTCGAAAACGTCCACGTCGCCGTCGACGAGCCCGCAGGCGGCACAGACGGCGACGATGCCGGCCCGCCCACCACCGACGGGGCCGACGACGATGTCACGTTCCTCCGGACTGTCCGGGATGGCCCGGCCGACCGCTCCTACGGCGTCCACGTCGCCACCCTCGCAGGCGTCCCGGATCCCGTCGTCTCCCGGGCGCGGGAGGTACTCCGGAAACTCCGGGCCGACGAGGCCATCGACGTCCAGAACGGTCGAGCGAGCGAGGAGACCCGGCAGGTCGTCTTCGACCTGGATTCGGGGGAACTGCGGGAATCGGACACGGACGACAGTGGGACAGGAGACCCACCGGCGGATCAGATGGGCGACACCGACGAGACGGTGGGTGGGGGAACGGGTCCGATCGTCGACCAGTTCGGCGAGGACGCTCCGGCGGTCCTCGAAGCGCTCGAATCCCTCGACGTCGAGGAAACGTCGCCGGTCGATCTGCTGGGAGAGGTGCAAGAATGGCAGCAGCGACTGGACTGACGCTCCCGTCGGCTCAGGACCCGGGCAGGATGTCACCCAGCGCGCCACCCACTGACATCGGGAGGATCGCGGCGGCGAGCTCGCCGACAGCGACCAGCGGGGTGGCCCAGGTAAGTCGACCCCACATTGTCATCAGTATCAGGGCAGTCACCGACGCGATCACCAGCACGCCGGCGAAGCGCTGGGGGATGAACCCGAAGTACGGGTCGACCACACGGACGTCCTGGATCTCGGCGACGTAGAGGATCCCGAAGACGAGCGCGAACGTGAACCCAGCCGTCCCGACCAGAAAGTGCGGGTTGGCCGCGAGATACGCTCCGACTTCGCTGGTGCCACCTTCGACGAACATCGGAATGCCGAAGAGAACGCTACCCAGCAGTGCCTCTGAGGCGTCGGCGCGGTCGAACCCCGAGATCACGCGCCCGAAGGCACCCTGTTGACTCACTGAGAGCGCGGTCTCCCTGACCGCATCGACTTTCGCACGTTCCTCGGGCGAGTCGACTGTCTCCTCCAGGGCGTCGAGCTCTTCGACCAGATCTGCGACGCTGGGCTCAGGTGAGGGCGCTTCGGAGTCGTGTCCGTCGAAGATACTCATGTGAGAAGATTCCCTCGCCCCACACATGAACGTGACCCGCCGATCGGCGATCGCTCACTCCCGTTGAACCGACGCGCCGATCGACTCGATCACGTCGAAGAAATTCGGGAACGAGACGTCGACGTGTTCGCCACCCTGGACGATCGTCTCGCCGTCGGCGACCAGGCCGGCGACGGCAAGGGACATCACGATCCGGTGATCCGCCCGGCCGTCGACGACCGCTCCCGAGAGGTCGGTGTCGTCGCCGTGGATCGTCAGGGCTTCTTGCTCTTCGGTGACGCTTGCACCCATCGCCGTGAGTTCCTCGGCCATCGCCGCGACGCGGTCGGTCTCCTTGTAGCGGACGTGTTCACAGTCGACGATTCTGGTGTCGCCGTCGGCGACCGCACCCAGGACGGAGATCGTCGGCAGGAGATCGGGCGTGTCCGCGACGCTGACCTCGACGCCCGAGAGAGACGACCGGCTGACGGTGATCTCGCCGGCGTCCCGATCCCAGGAGATGTCCGCGCCCATCCGTTCGAGAATATCGACGATCGCCGAGTCGCCCTGCGCGCTGGGTCGCGCGCCGGTGACCGTCAGGCCATCCGGCGCGGCAAGTGCGCCGGTCGCGAGCAGGTAGGACATCGACGAGAAGTCGCCGGGAACAGCGTACTCACCGCCGGCAGGGTCGTAGGTCTGCCCACCGGCAACGTCGAATCCCGCAGCCGTCGACTCGACGTCGACGCCGAACGCGTCGAGCACTTCGATCGTGATATCGACGTACGGCGCGGACTTGAGTTCGGTTTCGAGGTCGATCGCGATCCCCGCCTCCGTGATCGCGCCGGCCATCAGCAGGGCCGTGATGTACTGTGAGGAGACGTCGCCAGGGATCGAGACAGTGCCCCCGTCGACGGGGCCTTTCACCACAAGCGGGGCCTGGCCGTTCGCCCGCGTACTCTCGGCACGTCCGTCAAGTTGCCCGATCGCGTCGAGCAGCGGTCCCTGCGGCCGCGAGCGGAGGGAATCGTCGCCGGTGAGGACGGTGATGCCGTCCGCGAGGGCGGCCGTGGCCGTCACCAGTCGCATCGTCGTCCCACTGTTCTCGCAGTTGACGATGTCCGACGGGACGGCCGGCCGGCCGTCGAATCCGGTGACTTCGAGCGCATCGACGCCGCGTTCGACGCTGCCGCCGTAGGCTTCGACGGCACCCATCGTGGCTTCGGTATCGGCGCTTTCGAGTGGATCGCGGACGGTTGCGCCCTCGGCGTAGCCGGCGGCGAGGATCGCACGGTGCGTGTAACTCTTCGACGGCGGAGCCTGGACCTGGCCCGTAACGGTCGACGGGGAGACGTAAACGTCCATGTGAAAGTGGTTGTGAGGGGACGATATGAGGATACCGGTGTGATCGTTACCGTCTGCTCTCGTGAGTTGAGCGTTGGTTGTGAATGCCACACATTTATTTCTCCGTGAGAACGAGACGACAGTATGGGCGAGCCGATCCGGGTGCTCCACGTCGACGACGAACCCGACTTCCTCGACCTCGTCGCGACGATGCTCGAAGACGAGGCCGATCAGTTCGTCGTCGAACGGGCGACCACCGCCAACGAGGGGCTCGGACGGCTCGACGAGACGATCGATTGCGTCGTCAGCGACTACGAGATGCCCGGGCTGGACGGGCTCGAACTGCTGGCTGCCGTCCGCGAGGAGTACCCGGATCTGCCCTTCATCCTTTATACCGCCCGTGGGTCCGAGTCCATCGCGAGCGAGGCCGTTTCCGCCGGCGTCACCGACTACCTCGAAAAGGCGGGTGGGACCGAACAGTACACCGTCCTCGCCAACCGGATCGAGAACGCAGTGGGACAGTACCGGGCCAGCAGGCGCGCGGACACCCTCGATCGGATCAGGAATACCGTCCGGGACGTCAACCAGGAACTCGTCCGGTCGCGAAGCCAGGCCGAACTCGAAAGCCGGATCTGTGAGATCATCACGGACGGACCGCCATACGAGTTCGCGTGGATCGGCGGGCGCGACGCGGATGCTGGGACTGTCGTCCCGCGGGCGAGCGGTGGGGACGGTGACGGCTATCTGGCGGCGGTCTCGATCACACTCGACGAGGGTCCGACGGGGGGCGGCCCGACTGTCAGAGCGCTCGCTGCGGACGACCTCGTCGTGACCCAGTCGATCGAGGACAGCGAGGCGTTCGAACCCTGGCGTGAGGCGGCCCTGGAGCGCGGTTTTCGGGCCAGTGCTGCCGTCCCGCTCTCCTTCGAGGATCGTCAGTACGGCGTGTTGAACGTCTACAGTGCCGAGCGGGAGCCCTTCGACGAGACCGAGAAGAACCTGCTTCGCGAACTCGGCGGCGACATCGGCCACGCACTCCACCGCATCGAACAGGAGCGTCAGTACCGCCGGCTCTTCGAGGAGTCGATCAACGCGATCGCCTTCCACGAGGTCGTGACCGACGAGGACGGCGACCCGGTCGATTACGTCTTCCTGGACGCCAACGACGCCTTCGAGGACGCGACCAGGCTCGATCCGGCGGAGATCATCGGCAAGCGCGTGACCGAGGTCCTGCCGGATCTCGACCGGACGTTCATCGAGACCTACGGGGAGGTCGCACTCGAGGGCGAGCCGACTGCGTTCGAATACGACGCGGAGTCTCTCGGACGGCGCTATTCGATCACGGCGTTCCCACTGGGAGAGGGGCGATTCGTCACGACGTTCTTCGACGTCACCGAACAGCACGAACAGGAGCGGGAGCTGACCGAGACCAACCGGTTGCTGTCTGCGCTCCTGGAGCACCTTCCCTTCGGCGTCCTCGTCGAGGGGAACGACCGCAAGATCATGGCCGCAAACCCCGCGTTCTGTGACTGCTTCGATATCGGGATGGCGTGTGACCAGCTCGTCGGGACGGACTGTGTGAAGGCAGCCGAGGACGTCGCCGAGCAGTTCGCCGACCCCCAGGGGTTCATCGAGCGGATCGAGACGCTTCTCGACCAGCGTGAACCGGTCATCGGCGAGGAACTCCAGCTGGCCGACGGACGGACCCTCTCGCGGGGCTACGTACCGTTCTCCCTGGCGGACGGCGAGGGGAACCTCTGGCTGTACCGGGACGTGACAGACCGCAAGGATCGCGAACGGGAACTCCGGACGATGAACGAACAGCTGGCGACGGTCCGCGATCAGCTCGAACTCGCCCTCGAAACGACGAACGCCTGCACCTTCGACTGGCGGCCGGCGGACCAGGAGATCCAGTGGTATCCGACCTTCGAGGCGGTCTTCGGCATCGACGCGTCGGCAGTCGAGCCGATCTTCGACGCCTACTTCGAGATGGTGCCAGCCGATCACCGCGAGCGGGTCAGGACCGCCATCCAGGCGGCGATCGACGATGGAACTGGCTACGATCTCACCTACCCGGTCGAACCCGGCGGGGAGCGGATCTGGGTCCGCGAGCAGGCCCAGGTCATGACCGACGAGGGGGAGCCGCGGGTTGTCGGGACGATCACTGACGTGACCGAGCTCACGGAGTACGAGCGTCGGCTCGAACGCCAGAACGAACGCTTAGACGAGTTCGCCGAGGTCATCTCACACGACCTCCGGAACCCGCTGAACGTCGCCTTCGGTCGGGCGGAGCTTCTCGCCGAGGACGACGAGAGTCCGCACACCGGGCCGCTGCTCGACGCGCTCGAACGGATGGAGGACATCGTCGGCAACACGCTGACGCTGGCCCGCCAGGGCGATACGGTGGGAGAGACCGAACCGGTCCCGGTCGAACCGGTCGTCAAGGAGTGTGCGGAGATGATCGACAGCGAGAGCGCGACGGTCGATGTCGCCGAGGAGTTCCGGATCCGGGGTGATCGCGACCGGATCAGACACGTCTTCGAGAACCTGTTTGCGAACGCGGTCGAGCACTCCGCGGAAGATGGTGGGGACGTCACCGTCCGGATCGACCGAATCGACGACCACGGCTTCTACGTCGCCGACGACGGCCAGGGCATCCCGGCCGACGAGCGCGCGGCGATCTTCGATCCGGGCTTCACCACGACGAGGGAGGGGACGGGACTCGGCCTCACGATCGTCGAGCGGATCGCGGAGGCCCACGGCTGGGACGTCTCGGTCGCGGAGAGTCGCGAGGGCGGCGCGTGCTTCGAGTTTACCGGTGTCGACATTACCTGACAGGGAGTGGAGAGTTACTGCACGCTGGCACTCGACGCGCGGTTGATCATGTAGACCGCGACCGCACCCAGAATGACGTCGAGGACGATCAGGATCGCGAGCGATGGCACGAGCGTGTTCCAGATCCCGCCGAAGGCAGTAACGTCGAGCACTTCCATCACGTCTTTGTTGAGCATGATCGCCCGCGCGGCGTCGACGCCGTAGGTGATCGGATTGTAGGTTGCGACCGTCTGGATCCACGGCTTCATCTGCGAGACCGGGAGAAACGCACTGGAGACGAACAGCAACGGGAGCTGTATCATGTTGGCGGCGATGATCGTCGACTCCTGGTCGCGAGTGATGAGCGCAACCGTATTCGAGAACGCCAAAAACCAAAGCGAAAACAGGATCGCAATGCCGATGATCGCCAGTGCGCCAGGGATGCCAGTCGCAATTTCCGCTCCGAGGACGACGCCCAGTACGAGAATAATGACGACCTGGATGACGATCCGGATCAGCTCCGAGAGCGTCTTGCCAACAAAGACCGCCGCTCGATTCATCGGCGTGACCAGCGTCTTCTGGAAGACCCCACTCTCGATGTCGTCGACAAGTCCGATCCCCGACGATGAGGCGACAATGAGTGCGATCTGGACGGCTATCGCCGGCAGGAGATACGTTTCGTAGTTGATTCCGGTCTGGAGGGCACCGCCAGCAATGTTGCCGAATACCTGGGTAAACAACACCAGAAAGATGATCGGCTGGATGAGCGAGGAGACGACGACGAAGGGATTGCGGATGGCATTGATGTTCCAGCGCATGAAGTTCGTCCAAACATCACCCAGAAACGAGTTCGAGGTGCGAGCGACGTCGCGATCCGGCGGGGTTTCAGCGCTCATCGGTCACCTCCGTCGACATCGGTCGTCGAACCTGCCGCCGACTCAACCGCGTCAGCGTCCGACTCGGCCGGATCCTCGTCGTCGAGATGCTCGCCGGTGATCGCGAGGAACACGTCGTCGAGGGTTGGCGATCGGACGTTGAAGCCAGTCACCGTGATCCCGGCGTCCCGGAGGGCAACGAGCAGGTCGGGACCGCGCTTGCGGGACTCCCGGGACGTGACGGTGATACCGTCGTCGGTGACGTCGACGGTCGGGTCGTCGGTGAACAGTTCCTCGTCGCGGGCGATCGCCGCCGCGCGCTCGCGCGCCCCGGAGCCGTCTTCGAGTTCCACGTCGAGAACCTCACCGCCCACCTCTCGTTTGAGCGTCTCCGGGGACCCCTCCGCGACGATCTCGCCGTCGAGGATGACCGACAGTCGATCACAGAGATGGTCGGCTTCCTCCAAGTACTGGGTCGTGAGAAAGATCGTTGTCCCGCGGTCGTTGATCTCCTCGAAGTAGTCCCAGAGTCGGTTGCGGGCCTTCGGATCGAGGCCGGTCGTCGGTTCGTCGAGAAAGACCAGCGGTGGCCGATGGACCAGTGCCATCGCCGCGTCGAGGCGCTTTTTCATCCCGCCGGAGAACCCCGCTGCCTGCTTGTCGGCGACGTCGGCCAAGTCCACGAGATCCAGCAGCTCGTCGATCCGGTCGCTTCGATCCCCCCGAGAGACGCCGTAGGCGTCACAGGCGAACCGGAGATTCTCGCGGGCGGTCATCTCCCGGATGACGCTCGTCTCCTGGGCCATGTACCCGATCGACTCCCGGATAGCCTGCTGGTCGGCCTCGACGTCGAACCCGTTGACGCGAACCGTCCCGGCCGTCGGGGACAGCAACGTCGCCAGCACCTTGATGGTCGTCGTCTTCCCCGCCCCGTTGGGTCCGAGAAAGCCGAAGAATTCCCCCTCCGGGATCGTCATTGACACCCCAGAGACGGCTTCAGTACCATCTGCATACGTCAATTCGAGGTCGCTGGCCTCGATCGCGAAGGCGGATTTTTCCGGCGACTGCTCGTCGATCGGATTGCTCCGTTTTATCCCCATTTGGGACAGATAACGACCGTGATCTATATAAGAACTCTGAATGAATATTCAATCACAGTCGTCACGTCAGCACGACCACATCAGGGAGTGTTCAGACCCAAGAAGATATCGATAGAATAGCAATCTGACACGACTGCACTGAAACCGGGAAACTAATCGACCCGGCAGACAGATACCATACACAATGCCACCAGGACTATTTCCGGAGGAGCCATCGGAGACACGTATCGAGATTCTGAAAGCGACATATTCAGCGTTATGCGAGCATGGATACGCGGATCTGACGATCGAACGAATCGGTCAGCACTTCCCGAAGAGTACCTCGCTGGTGTATCACCACTACGAAGGGAAAGACGAACTCCTGCTCGATTTTCTCTCCTATCTACTCGAGGACGCCGAAGAGAACCTGGGCACTGACGCTGCCGCCAACGCCCACGAGCGACTCCAGATGATATTCGACCAGGTGTTCACCCAGGAGAAGAGTTCGGAGGAGATTGCCTTCCAGCAAGCGATGGCCTGGATGCGTGCGCAGGCGACGACCGACGAAGAGTACCGCCACCACTTCACCCAGCATGACCGGTTCTTCAGGGATCAACTCGCCGATATCATCCGTGACGGGATCGAGGAGGGGGAGTTCAAGGAAGTCGACCCCGAACAGATGGGGATCGCGCTCCACACAATTCTGTCAGGCACAATGGCCCAGCAAGTGACGTCCGACGTCGATCTGTCGACGCTCCGAGCGGAGGCAGAGGCCTACGTCGAAGCACGACTGCTCGCCGAGGGTCGGTAACCCTTTGGCGAGGGCGGCCCGAACTATCCGCATGGAGCCAGATCTTTCTGCAGTCGATGAACGGCTGGCTGAGTTCGAGGCCGACGGATATCTCCTTGATGCCGATGGAACCGACCCGAACCAGCAGTATCTCTCCGGGTTTGACGCCCCCGATCCGTTCGTGACGCTGTACGCTGGGGAGACGCATCTCCTGTTTGTCCGGAGTCTGGAGTTCGGCCGCGCGAAGCGGGAAGCACGCGCTGACACCGTCGAGCGCTTCGTCGACTTCGACTACGACCGACTTCGCGAGGAACACGACCGTCGTGAAGCGGCCGCCCGCGTTCGCGCCACGTTCCTTCGTGAGCACGATGTCGAGCACGTCGCCGTCCCGCCGCGGTTCCCGACGGGAACGGCCGACGCACTGCGCGAACAGAACATCGAGGTCACTGTCGATCACGACGACGCGATCGAGACCGCTCGGGCGACGAAGACCGCCGCGGAGATCGACCATATCCGGACTGCCCAGCGAGCCAACGAGGCCGCGATGGCGGCCGCCGAGGAGCTCATCACGGGAGCCGCTGTCGACGACGAGGGTCGACTGCTCGCCGAAGGTGAGGTGTTGACCAGCGAACTGGTCCGCGAGGAGATCGAAGTAACACTGCTCCGGAACGGCTGTGCGCTCGACGAGACGATCGTCGCCTGTGGCGCGGACGCCGCCGATCCCCACGACCGCGGAAGTGGTCCGCTCGTGGCCGACGAACCAATTATCGTCGACATCTTCCCCCGGAACAAGGACTCACAGTACCACGCCGACATGACACGGACGTTCCTGGTCGGTGAGCCGGACGAGACGGTCGAGGAGTGGTTCGAGCTGACCGACGAGGCTCGCAAGGCAGCCATCGACGCGGTCGAACCGGGCGTCACCGGCGCTGAAGTTCACGATATCGTCTGTGACGTCTACGAGGACGCCGGCCTGCCGACGCTGCGGAGCGACGGGAGCGCCGAGACGGGATTCATCCACTCGACCGGCCACGGCGTCGGGCTGGCAGTCCACGAACAGCCGAGCGTGAGCCAGCGCGGCGAGGAACTCGAACCGGGCCACATCATTACGATCGAGCCCGGCCTCTACGATCCGGCGGTCGGCGGCGTCCGGATCGAGGATCTGCTGGTCGTGACCGACGACGGTGCGGAGAACCTGACCGAGTACCCGGTGGCACTCACCGGGGAGTAACACGACGACAGCCGGGCCACCGAATCGACTGTTATTGTGCGGCGATCAATCGTTCCACGGCCTCACGGTCCGGTAGCGGTTCCATCGCCCCCGTCTCAGTCGTCGTCAGTGCGCCGACGGCGTTGCCAAACGTGACTGCGCCCGAGAGCGATCGGCCCGCCAGCAAGGCCGTGATCGTCCCCGCCGTGAACGCGTCACCGGCCCCTGTCGTATCGACGGCGTCGACGTCGAAAGCCGGCTGATCGGTCTCGGCCGGCCCCCACGGAGCGTCGGCGGTCGCCATCCCGTACGTTCCGTCAGCGCCGCGGGTGAGAAAGACGGTGTGCGGGCCGTATGCGAGCAGTTCCTCGGCGACCGACGCGATGTCCTGGTCGATCGTCTCCAGCAGAACCGAGAGATCCTCGCGATCAGTCTTGACGACGTCGGCAAGTTCGAGCGCCCGCCGCATCGTCGGTTCGAGGTCGGCGGGATCGGGCCAGAGGTCCTCGCGGGTGTTGGGATCGAACGAGACCGTGCAGTCCTGGGCCTGTGCGCGCTCGGCGAGGTCAAGCATCGCGGTTCGAACCGGCTCTTCACAGAGCATGACGCCACCGAAGTGGACCCACTCCAGGTTCGCGAGCGTCTCGTCTGGGACGGTTTCGGACTCCATCGCCATCGTGGCGGTCCCCTCCTTGTAGAAGACGAACGACTGGTCGGCCGCCGGATCGTCGCCGACGAGCGTGTGGGCGGTCTTCCGGTCGGCGTCGACCTCGACAAAGCGGTCGGGCACGCCCTGGGTTTCGAGGACGTCAGCGAGATGCTCGCCGAACGGATCGGCCCCGAGTCGCGTCCAGAGATACGGGGCCGTTCCGAGGCGGGTCATCGCGACCGCGAGGTTCGCCGGTGCGCCGCCGGCCCGGCGGTCGAACGTCTCGGCGTCGGCGAGTGGGCCGGTGGTCGTGGGAAACAGGTCGATGAGTGTCTCGCCCGCGATCAGCACGTCTGGATCGGTCATATCGAGCGGTTCGTCACGACGGCCTATCGTTCCTTGCCTTCGAGAGCGAGGGACGGATGCAACCCGAACTCACAGCGACCGGAGTCCCTCGAAACAGGCCCCGATCGGGTGATACCCTGGCTCGACGGCGGGGCCCTCGTCGGTGTCGATCGGATCGTTCTCCCGCGTCAGCTTGAAGTAGACGTTCCCGCCGGGCGCAGTCAGGTGGTCCTGGGTATACTCCCAGAACCGATCGTACCACGACAGGTAGGTGTCGTCGCCGGTCCGCTCGGAGAGTGCGGCGGCCGCACCGATGCCCTCGGCGACCGGCCAGCCGTATTTGTCGTCGACGATCGCCTCGCCGTCGCGGTCGAACGTGTAGTACAAGCCGCCGTACTCGTCGTCCCAGCCGTGCTCGACCGCGATCTCGAACAGTTCCTCGGCGCGGTTGATCGCCCAGTCGACATCGGCATAGCGGTCGAGGATCGCCAGCAGCTTCGCCCACTCGATGTGATGGCCAGGCTGGTATCCCCACGGACGGAAGAGATCCTTCGGCTTCTCGCGGTTGTATTCCATGTCGTGGTCCCACGATTCGGTGTAGTGTTCCCACAGCAAGCCATCGTGTTCGCCAGCCAGGTCGACGGTGAGTGCATGGGCGATCTCGCGAGCGCGGTCGAGATACCGAGCCTCGCCGGTCGCCTCGTGGGCGGCGAGCATCGCCTCGCAGGTGTGCATATTGGCGTTCTGTCCACGGTACTCCGACGCCTCGGCGAAGTCGCCGTCGAACTCACTCTGACAGAGGTGATGGGCCGGTTCCCAGAAGTGCTCCATCAGCAGATCGTACGTCGCTTCGATCCCCTCGCGGGCCCCATCGATGCCGGCCTCATGCGCCCGAGCATACGTGAGCAGGACGAACGCGTGCCCGTAGCAGACGCGCTTTCGATCAACAGTTTCGGCCCCTTCGAGCAGCCAGTCGTAACCGTCGGTCTCGGGATCGAAGTGCCCCTCCCGAAGGAATTCGACGCCGTGCTCGGCGGCATCGAGCCACGGCTCTTGGTCGCCGAACCGAGCCCCGAGACAGCAGTTCACGACGTAGCGCGTCGTGGCGACCAGGTGTTTCGACTCCGCGTCGTAGATCTCCCCGGTTTCCTCGTCGAGTTGGGCGATGTATCCACCCACCTCCTCGTCGATCCCGGTCGGATAGTAGAACGTGAGAACGTCCCGAAGGCGTTCGACGAGCCAATCGTCCCGCCGGTACTGATCGGCCATACTGAGAGGGTCGGACGAGGAAAGCAAATAGGCTTCGACGGGACGAGCAAGTGCGGACGAGAAGGAGGGGCGTTGACTGCCGGCCTGACCCCTGGCGCGCCGGGATGCTGGCGTTTATCACCGGCGCGGCCCCACCAACAGGTATGAACATTGTACCGGACACGAGCGTGATTATCGACGGTCGCGTGTCCGATCGCATCGGCGAGGGCGAGTTCGCCGACGCGACGGTCGCGGTCCCCGAGGCTGTCGTGGGCGAGCTTGAATCCCAGGCCAACGAGGGGAGACAAACCGGCTGGGACGGACTCGAGGAACTACAGCGACTCGCTGACCTGGCCGACGACGGCGAGATCGACGTCGAGTACATCGGCCGCCGGCCAGAATCGAGCGAGCGACGGGCCGCCGACGAAGGCGATATCGACGCGTTGATCCGCGATCTTGCCGAGGATCGGGGCGCGACGCTGGTCACCAGCGACGTCGTCCAGAGCGAGGTCGCCGGCGCGAAGGGCCTCGACGTCGTCTACATCGAACCGGTCGGCAGAGACGTCGAATCACTCGAAATCGAACAGTTCTTCGACGAGACCACGATGAGCGTCCATCTGAAGGTCGGTGTCGCGCCGATGGCCAAACGCGGGACGATCGGCGACATGCACTACGAGCGAATCCGGGAGGACGTCTCGACCGAGGAACAGCTCAAGGAGTTCGCCCACGAAATCGAGGAGAGCGCCCGCGCCAGCCCGGACGGGTTCATCGAGATCGACGAACCCGGCATGTCCATCATCCAGTTCCGGGAGTACCGCATCGCGATCGCCCGCCCGCCGTTTGCCGACGGGATCGAGATCACCGCAGTCAGACCGATCGTCAAGACCGAGCTTGCTGACTACGAGTACGCCGACGAGCTCCGGGATCGACTGGTCGAGCGCCAGCGCGGCGTCCTCATCTCCGGTGCGCCGGGGGCCGGCAAGTCCACCTTCGCCCAGGCGGTCGCCGAGTTCCTCTCCGATTCGGACTACTCGGTCAAGACCATGGAGAAGCCCCGCGACCTCCAGGTCGGCCCGGAAGTCACCCAGTACACCGAACTCGCCGGCTCGATGGAGCGGACCGCGGACTCGCTGCTGATGGTCCGGCCGGACTACACCATCTACGACGAGGTCCGCAAGACCGACGACTTCGAGGTGTTCGCGGACATGCGCCTGGCCGGCGTCGGGATGATCGGCGTCGTCCATGCGACGCGGGCCATCGACGCGCTCCAGCGGCTGGTCGGGCGCGTCGAGTTGGGCATGATCCCCCAGGTCGTCGACACCGTCGTCTACATCGAGGCTGGTGAGATCGACACCGTCTACGACGTCACCACTGAGGTGAAAGTGCCAGAGGGACTGATGGAAGAAGATCTCGCGCGGCCGGTGATCGTCATCGAGGACTTCGAGACCGGCCGGCCCGAGTACGAGATCTACACCTTCAACCGCCAGGTCGTGACGGTGCCGATCGGCGAAAGCGAGGAGAGCGAGAGCGGCGTCGATCGGATCGCCCGCCAGGAAGTCGAACGCGAGATCCGGTCGATCGCCGACGGCCACGTCGAAGTCGAGGTACGGGGCCGCGACCGCGCGATCGTCTGGGTCGAGGATCGGGACATCTCCCAGGTCATCGGCAAGGGTGGCGGCCGGATCAGCGACGTCGAGAACCGCCTCGGGATCGATATCGACGTGCGGACGTTCGACGAACGGCCGGGCGGGAAGCGTAGCGGGTCGGCATCCGGGAGTTCCGGGGGCGGTTCGAGCAGTAGCTCGGCGGGCGTCGCAGTCACGCCGGAGATCACCTCACGGCACGTCATCGTTCCGGCCGACGGTCACGCCGGTGAGACCGTCGAGGTCCAGGCCGACGGCGAATACCTCTTCACCGCGACCGTGAGTCGGGGCGGCGAGATCCAGGTCTCCCGGGGGAGTGCGATCGCCGAAGAACTCGAGCTGGCGATCGACCGGAGCCAGCAGATCGTCGTGTCGCCCTCGTAAACGGTCGATACCGGTCGTTCGCTCAGTTGCCGTTTGAATCCGAGCCGTCGGCCGAGTCGTCTTCGTCCGTGTCAACGACGGATTCGTCGACCTTCTCCTCGACCGTTTCTTCGACTTTCTCCTCGACCGTTTTCTCGACGGTTTCCTCGACCTTCTCCTCGACTGTCTTGCCAACCGACTCGTCGACCGCCGCTTCGACTGTCTCTTCGACAGTTTCACCGACGGTTTCTTCGACCGTCTCCTCGACGGTTTCCTCGACGGATTCACCCACTGTTTCATCGACTGCCGCTTCGACTGTTTCCTCGACCGTCTCTTCGACCGATTCACCGACCGTTTCGTCGACAGCCGCTTCGACTGTTTCCTCGACCGTCTCTTCGACCGATTCACCGACCGTTTCGTCGACAGCCGCTTCGACTGTTTCCTCGACCGTCTCGTTGACTGACTCGCCGACCGTTTCGCCGATCGTTTCCTCGACAGTCTCGCCGACTTGCTGGTCGACCGTTTCCTTGACGGTGGACTCGACGGTATCACCCACTTGCTTTTCGACCGTCTCGTCGACTGTCTCTTCGACGGTCTGTTCGACAGCCGAAACCATCCAGTCCGGATCGTACTGTGACATCTTCCAGGCGACGTGAACGAAGTACGATACCAGCACGCCGATGCCGAACGCGATCCCCACATCGTTGTCAACGACGACAATCAGCACAACCGAGACGAAGATCAACGCCCCATAAACGAGGTCAACCAGGGCGTCTGTCTGTTGTTGATTCATACGTACTGTACCGCCCAGCGTGGTGAAATCCTTTGGGATAGAAGGCCGCACTAGCTGCTCTATCGACGCTCGATTCTCTGGGAGAGGGTTCGAGACGTAGTCGTGGTGACAGGTCGTTGCCTCACTCCTCGATGGGTTCGGCATCGGGAACCGCCGCAAGCGCCGTTTCGAGTCGGCTGGCGACATCGGCGACGAGTGGTTCGAGGTCGTCGTTGTCGACGACGGAGAACAACTCCGTCGGGTCGACGACACTGACGCCCGTGGCGTCGCCGTCATCGTACACGACGACGTTGCAGGGCAACAACGCACCGAGTTCGAACTCCTCCTCCAACGCGTCGTGCGCAATGCCAGGGTTGCACGCACCCAGGATACGATACTGGCCGAACTCCGCGTCGAGTTTCTCCCGGAAGGCCCCTTGGACGTCGATGTCCGAAAGAATGCCGAATCCTTCCTCACCCAGTGCTGCCGTGACGGCCTCGATCGTGTCTTCAAACGATGCGTCGACGCGATAGCGGTTCGTATACGTTGCCATGAGACGACAAATGAGGGCGATCGGGGTAATTCCTCCCCTCCGAACAAGTATTGCCCATTATTGAATTTTATGGACAAGACTACGGCCCTCAAAGCCGACAGTTGGACGTTGCATCTACCGAAAGATCGGGCGACTCCGCCGGCCGACGGATTACTGCCCGCGCAATTCGGCCATGTGGTCGATCCGGGACTGCACCAGATCGGGTTTGCCGATGTCCCAGCGCACGCGCAAGCCATCGGTGCCGGCACGCTCCAAGGCCTCGGTCGTGATCGCCTCGGCGTCGGTGATCGAATCCGCGACGCCGACGACCGCAAAGGAACGTGAGGTGGTGGTGTAGATCCCGTCCTCGCGTTCGTCGACGCTCGCGTAGAACAGTGTCGCCGCGCCGGCGCTTTCGGGGTCGATCTGCACCTTTGCTCCGGCTTCCGGGTCCGCCGGATAGCCGTCGGGGACAGCGTACTTACAGACGGTCGCTGCCGACTGGAACTGGAGTTGCGGCAGCGCCTCGCCATCACGGGCGGCGACGAGGACGTCGAGCAGGTCAGTCTCCATCACGGGCAAGGTGTTCATCGCCTCGGGATCGCCAAAGCGGGCGTTGAACTCGACGACCTTCACACCCTCGGCGGTCAGCATGAACTGGCCGTAGAGGACGCCCTTGTACCCCTCCAGCGCGTCGACCGTCGCTTCGAGGATGTCGACGGCCTCCATGTAGTCCGCCCGATCCATAAACGGCAGTTCGAGGGTGGCGTCGCTGTAACTCCCCATTCCGCCGGTGTTGGGTCCCTCGTCGCCCTCGTAGGCCCGTTTGTGATCCTGGACGGCGGGCGTCACCCGGACGTCGCCGTTCGCGACGAGCGCCTGGACCGTGAACTCCTCGCCGACGAGTCGCTCTTCGAGGACGAGTCGGTCGTGATCGGACTCGCGGATGTATTCTTTGGCCTCCGCAGCCGTGACCTGATCGCCGATGACGCGGACGCCCTTCCCACCGGTCAGTCCGGCGGGCTTGACGACGAGGTCGCCGTCGTACTCGTCGATGAACGCACAGGCGGCCTCGCTGTCGGTGAACTCCTCGAAATCCGGGAGGCCGGGGATGTCGTTTCGCTCCATGAACCGGCGCTGGAAGCCCTTGTCCGTCTCGATGCGCGCTTCGTTCTGTTGGGGACCGAAGGCGTAGACGCCGGCGTCGTCGAGCGCGTCGGCGACGCCCGCTTCGAGCGGACTCTCCGGGCCGACGACCGCAAGTGTCGCGTCGGTTTCCTCGGCATAGGTCCTGACTGCCGTCGGGTTGGTGGTATCCAGCGTCTCGAACCCGTCGGCGAGACTGGCAATGCCTGGATTGCGGTTGCCGGCGGCAGCGTACAGCGAACAGTCCGAGTCGGCGAGCGCACGGGCGACCGCATGCTCTCGACCGCCACCCCCGACCAGTAGTACCGTCTCTGTCATGGGAGAATCGCCACGCCAGGGGAGTGTAAAGGTTGCTCTTTGCCGGACAGCCCGCCGGACGGAGATGGCGTCCATATCGCCGCCTGCACGACGGTTTTACCGCCGGGACTCCCAACCCCGGTATGACCGATCCGACCGATCGTAACCGACTTGCCACGGAGGGGAGCCCGTATCTGCAGGCACACGCCGACAATCCGGTTCACTGGCAACCCTGGGACGAGACAGCACTCTCGACCGCCGAGGACGAGGACAAGCCCATCTTCCTGTCGATCGGCTATGCCGCCTGTCACTGGTGTCACGTCATGGCCGAGGAGAGTTTCGAGGACGAGGCGACGGCAGCCGTCCTCAACGACCACTTCGTCCCGATCAAGGTCGACCGCGAGGAGCGGCCGGACGTCGACCGGATCTACCAGACGCTGGCCCAGCTACTCGGCCAGCAGGGTGGCTGGCCCCTCTCGGTGTGGCTGACGCCGGATGGCCGTCCGTTTTACGTCGGCACCTACTTTCCACCGGATTCCCGTGGTGGCCGGCCCGGATTCAAGGACTTGCTCGAAGACCTCAAGGAAACCTGGGAGAACGATCGCGACGGGATCGAACAGCGGGCCGATCAGTGGGCTGATGCCATCAGCGGCGAACTCGAAGGGACGCCCACTCCAGCCGATCCCAGCGACGTTCGGAGCGACGAACTACTCCGTGCGGGCGCTGACGCGGCCGTCCGCACCGCCGATCGGGAACAGGGCGGCTTTGGCTCCGGTGGGCCGAAATTCCCCCAGCCCGGCCGCCTGCAGCTGTTGTTGCGCGCCGACGCCCGGTTCGGCAGTGAACGCAGTGCTGACGGCGACGGCGCTGACCCCGGCGAATACCGGGCCGTCCTCACCGAGAGTCTGGACGCGATGGTCGACGGCGGCCTCTACGATCACGTCGGCGGCGGGTTCCATCGGTACGCGACCGATCGATCCTGGACTGTGCCGCACTTCGAGAAGATGCTCTATGACAACGCCGAGATCCCGCGGGCGCTCATCGAGGGCTATCGGGTGACCGGCGACGAGCGCTACGCCCGCGTCGCCGGCGAGACGTTCGAGTTCCTCGACCGCGAACTCGGCCATCCCGAGGGCGGGTTCTACAGCACGCTCGACGCCCGCAGCGAGGGCGAGGAGGGGAAGTTCTACGTCTGGACACCCGAGGAGGTCCGGGCGGCTGTCGCGGACGAAACCGACGTCTCGCTCGTCCTCAACCGCTACGGGATCACCGAGGACGGCAATTTCGAGGACGGTCAGACTGTCCTGACGATCGCCGCGAGCGTGGACGAACTGGCAACCCAATCGGACCTCGAGGCCGAGGAAGTCCGGGACCGACTCGATCGGGCACGCGAGCAGCTGTTCGACGCGCGGTCGGAACGCACCCGACCCCCCCGCGACGAGAAGATCCTCGCTGGCTGGAACGGGCTGGCCATCTCCGCGCTCGCTGAAGGATCGCTCGCGCTCGAAGCGGATCACCTCGATCGCGCCGTCGATGCCCTGGAATTCGTCCGGGAGACGCTCTGGGACGAGGATAGCGGCCTCCTCAAGCGTCGATATATCGACGGAGACATCCGCGTTGAGGGGTACCTCGAAGATTACGCCTTCCTCGCTCGGGGCGCACTCGACTGCTATCAGGCGAGCGGCGATCCCGATCAGCTCGCGTTCGCGCTGGATCTCGCCGAAGAGATAGAGTCGCGATTCTTCGACGAGGATGCGGGAACGCTATATTTCACCGAGGAAGCTGGAAGCGACGCCGAGACGGACCTGCTGGCTCGCCCCCAGGAGCTGACGGACCGCTCGACGCCCTCCAGCGCCGGCGTGGCTGTCGACGTGCTCGTCACGCTCGACGAATGTGTCCCGCACGATCGGTTCGGAGCGGTCGCGGGTGCGGTCCTGGAAACACACCACAGTGCTATCGCCGCCGGCGCGCTCCAGCACGCGTCGCTGGTGCTGGGAAGTGATCGCGACCAGCACGGCTCGACCGAACTGACGATCGCCGCCGATGAGATCCCGGCAGAATGGCGCGAACGCGTCGGAGAGGTGTACCTCCCCGCTCGCGTTCTCGCTCGACGGCCGGCGACCGAAGCCGGGCTAGCGGAGTGGCTAGACCAGTTCGGCGTCGAGGACGCGCCGCCGATTTTCGCCGGGCGGGCGGCCAACGGCGGGCCGACGATCTACGCCTGCCGGGAGTTCACGTGCTCGCAACCGCTGCAGGACGTCGAGGACGCCCTGTCGTGGTTCGACAGCGGCCCCTGAGTGGGATTCAGGCGGTCGATTCGGCCGATTCGAGCTGAGTTGCCAGATAGACGGCGATCGGTTCACGCTCCGCCTCGACGAAGCGGGCGAGTTCCTCGCCGTCGCGCTCGACGACAACAGTCGGGATGTACTCGATCCCGTATGCATCGACGCCGTCGCCCTGTTTGTCGCGGTCGACGGGATAGTGCTCGACGTGGTCATCGGGAATCTCCGCCGCGTCCAGTGCAGCGGCAAAGTCGGGGAGCTGCGATCGGCAGTCGCCACACCAGTCCGCGCCCCAGATTTTGAACGTCGCGTCCGCGAAATCGCCGAGCGTCTCGACCGTGTCGGCGTGGGCGTCGGCGTTCCAGACCGGGTTGGGTTCCATCGTTTCGAGTATCATTGTTCGATCCAGGGGTCGAGGCTGAATAACAGCACCGCTTGGGGAGGCAGTGTCGACACCGGCACGACCTGCCGGTGACCGCCGGGTGTTTACTCCCGGGCGTCGAATCCGGGCACAATGGACGACAGCATTCTCGAGACGATCGGCTCGCCGCTGGTCGAGATCGACTCGCCACCGGGCGCGACCGTCGCCGCCAAAGTCGAATCGTTCAATCCCGGGGGGTCCGCGAAAGACCGGCCCGCACTCGGGATGGTCGAGGCCGCCGAGCGTGACGGCGAGCTCTCTCCAGATGATCGGATCGTCGAGCCGACCAGCGGGAACACCGGGATCGGCATCTCGCTGGTCGCGGCCGCGAAGGGGTACGACGTGACCATCGTCATGCCAGCGGACATGTCCGTCGAGCGCCGCCGGCTGATGGAAGCCTACGGGGCGGATCTCGAACTTGTCGAGGGCGACATGACCGACGCCCGGGATCGGGCTGATGCACTCGAGGCCGATGAAGGGATGGTCCAGCTCCGGCAGTTCGAGAACCCCGCGAACCCCCAGGCACACTACGAGACAACAGGGCCGGAAATTCTCGACCAGATCGGTGATCGAGAAATCGACGCGTTCGTCGCGGGCGTGGGAACCGGGGGGACGATCAGCGGGACGGCCCGGCGACTTCGCGAGGCATTCCCGGATGTGGACGTGATCGGGGTCGAACCCGCCGAGAACGCGGTCCTCACGACGGGCGAATCGGGCTCGGACGACTTCCAGGGCATGGGGCCGGGGTTCGTCAGCGAGAACCTGGATCGTGACGTGATCGACGAGGTCCGGACGATCGAACTCGCGGATGCAGAAGCGGAGTGTCGACGCCTTGCCCGTGCGGAAGGATTGCTCGTCGGCCAATCCAGCGGCGCGATGGGCGTCATCGCCCGGGAAGTCGCAACGGAGCGGGCCGATCCCGACGCCGCGGAACCACCGTTGATCGTGACCGTCTTCTGGGACAGTGGCGAACGGTATCTCTCAACCGGATTGTTCGATTGAGAAGAGTGTAATCCCACCGCAATCCCGCGTTTTTCGTGCCCTGTAAATCCGCACAGCAGTTTATGAGGGACCCTCACAATGTTCGGGACAGGGATGGGCCAAATTACCGTTCTGTGTGTCGACGACGATCCGGACCTCGTCGCGCTGACTGCGTCGTTGCTCGACGATGCAAACGAACGGTTCGAAACGATCACGGAAACGAATCCGCGTGCGGCCATCAAGCGGGTACACGAGCAGTCTGTCGACTGTGTCGTCAGCGATTACGAAATGCCAGAAATGGACGGGGTTGCGCTCCTCGAATCGATCAGAGACGAGTTTCCCGATCTCCCCTTCATCTTGTTCACCGGGAAGGGCAGCGAAGAGATCGCTTCGACCGCAATCGCTCACGGCGTGACCGACTACCTTCAGAAGGACACCGGCAACGAGCAGTACGAATTGCTCGCCAACCGGGTATCGAACGCGGTCGCCCAGCATCGCGCCAGCCAGCGAGCCGGCAACCTGGATCGGATCCGCGGACTCGTCCAGGACGTCAATCAGATGCTGGTTCGAACGACCGACCGGCAACACGTCGAACGCCGGATCTGTGAGATAATCGCCGACGCGGACCCGTATCTACTCGCAAGTATCGTCGAGATCGATTCAAACGCTACAGGGACTGGCACAGTCGAAGCAAACAGCGGAGAGGGCAAACGCACGGAAACGGATGTACACGTTCGCACATCGGCAGCTGACTCACAGAAGACAACCACTATCGACAAGACGGATCTGGATTCAGTGGTCGAGTGCTGTCCGGTCGACGCCGCGATCGAATCCGGTTCGATCGAGACGGCGACTCGGGATCACACGGAATCACCAGCCACGACGTTCGATTCGGATTCGCTTTCCTGTGCGGCAGTCCCCATCCAGTACGATGGGCAACTCCGGGGAGTGCTCTGTCTCGTTGCCGACCGCTGTGACGCTTTCGACAGTCGAGAGCGAAATCTGATCGCGGAGATCAGCGAGGATCTGGGGCATGCGATCTATCGGATCGAACTCCAGGACCGACAGCAACGCTTCGAGCGGATTATCTCGAACCTCCCCGTGGGCGTCTATCGAAACGCGCCGTTGCCCGACGGAACGTTGCTGGAAGTGAATCCGGCACTCGTCGAGATGTTCGATGCAGCCGGAAAAGACGAGTTACTGGGGCGGCCGTTTCGAGAACTCTACGCGGATCCCGCGGACCGCGAGCAGTTCGTCTCGAAGCTGAAACGCGACGGGATCGTCCATGACATGCAACTCGAATTCGAGAGGCTCTCGGGTGAACAGTTCGAAGCCTCCGTGACAGGGATCACGACGGTCGAAAACGACGAACGCTACTTCGACGGCATCGTCCAGGATATTAGTGACCGGGACACACCCGCGCCGGAGCGAACTGCGATCCCACAGCAGATCCAGCCGGACCGGTGATCCAGAACCCACCCAGAGGGATCGGCCGACTCAGCGCGTGAACTCACGTTCGGTAACCCGGACAACGACCGTCTCCGTGACGTCACGGAGATCGTACGTCGGAATCGACCCGTCCGTCCGCGTGACGTACATCGGCTCGACGAGTCGCGGTGCTTCGGTGTCGAAACGCGGCTGACCGTCGTCGCTTGCGCCCGTTTCGGGCTCGTCCGGGGTCGGCTCAGCGGCCGACTGTAGCTGCTCGACGCCATAGAGCATGAGATACTGACCGGACGTTTCTGGCGTAACCTCGCCATCTCGGATCGCGGTAGCAAGATCACGTGAAAGCCATTCAGTGTCGGTGACGCTTGGCTCTCGAATCAGTGCGGCGTCGACGTACCGGACCAGATACCAGTTGAGGTCGTTCAACAATGCGACGGCCGCGCCGAGACTCACCGTCTCCAGTTCGATCGCGTTGTGATACGGCTCAGCGAGATCGTAGGTTGTCAACGCCTCGCGAGCCGTCTCGTGGCCCAGTAACGTCTGCCGGAGTGGAACGTCATCGCTCCCGAGGAGACAGACACGAGCCATTCGATCGAACCAACGACGCGCCAGCCCAAAGCGGTTTCGTCACCGATCGGCCGTCGGCGGCTTGCCGGAGTGTGCGGCCACGTCGACCAGTGCCGGGTCGCGAGCGGCGGATTCGGCCATCGCCAGCAAGTCGTCAGGCTCAACCGCCGTCACCGACGCCGGCGTCCCGGCCGTCTCCGGGCGCGACGGTGCCACGCGATTACAGCCGGCCGGGACAGTCGCGTCGTCGTACGTCTCCAGATCCCGAGCCGCCTCGATGATGTCGGTCTTGTCCATCGTAAGCAACGGACGGTGAATCGGCAGGTCAGTGACGCCGTCGGTCGCCGCGATGTTGGCGGTCGTCTGACTCGACTTCTGGCCGATCGCCTCGCCGGAGACGATCCCGACAGCGTCGTGCTCGCGGGCGACCGTCTCGGCGGCCCTGTACATGAACCGCCGGAGAGAGAGCATCCGTGTGTCATCGGTCGCTTCGACCAGTGATTCGACGGCCGCCCCGCCGTCTACCACTCTGAGCCGGAGATCGAAGTTCGGCGCGCGCCGGGCCAACGCCGCGACGGTCGTCTCTGCCCGGGCGCGATGATCCGCACCGCCGTAGGCACCGAGATCGACGTAGACGGGGACGATCGGTGCGCCGCGAGTCATGGCCTGCCAGGCGGCGACCGGCGAGTCGATCCCGCCGCTTATCAGCGCCACCAGCGGTTTCTGGGTCCCCAGCGGCAGGCCACCCGGACCAGCCCGTTTCTCGACGAAGACGAACGCTTCGTCCGGTCGACAGTCGACGAAAGCCGTGAACGCGGGGTCGTCCAGATCAACTTCAGGCGTCTCGCCCCCGCCCTCGATCGTGTCCCAGATCGCCTGGCCGCCCTCGGATTCGAGGTCGCGGCTGGAAAAGTCGTGAGTGTCCGCGTTGCCCGCCCGGCGGGCGCGGACGGCGAAGGGGCCGCCGTCGTGGCAGGCCCGCGCAGCCGCCGCAAGCGCGTCAGTGATCGCATCCATCGTCGGCTCGACCGAGACGGCTGGGCTCGCGGAGACGACACCGGGAGCGTCGACAGCGGCTGCGGTCGCGGCCTCGACGGCGGATGCCTCGGTCCGTATGTACAGCCGGTTGCGCTCACAGCCGGTGTCGCCCGGCAGGTCGCGATCCGCGAGCAGGGCGTTCAGGTTTTCCTGAAGCTGAAACTCCATTTTCATCCGAACCTGGTCGCTCTTGACGCCGACTTCGCCGTGGCGAACGACGACGACATCGGCTCCTGGCGGATGCATCTGGCTTCCGGCTACTCGACGGGGAGATAAACAGGCTTCGACACGGTCGAGCGTGACGCGTCGCCAGCGGTAACGCCCGGATCGCGGCTCCCGCTCAGAACGTCGAGAGGTCGCCGTCGATGACGCGCTCGGTGACGCCCGTAATGTCCGCGAGTTCCTCGTCGATGATCGCTTCGACCTCGTCCTCGACGTCGCTGATAGCCACGCCGTCTGCCGTAATGATGGTCGCGTCGGCGACGTGTGGATCGTCGATCGGCGAGCCGATCTGGCTGAGGAGTCGGACCTGCAACTGTCGGATCCCGTCGACCTCCGCGACGACCGACTCGGCGATCTCCGTACTCAGGAGGTTGTAGATCTTCCCGATGTGGTTGACAGGGTTTTTCCCGCTGGTCGCCTCCATGCTCATCGGCCGGTTCGGCGTGATGAGGCCGTTGGCGCGGTTGCCACGACCGACCGAGCCGTCGTCGCCCTGTTCGGCGCTGGTCCCGGTCGTCGTCAGGTAGATCGCGCCCTCCTCGTAGTCGTCGGCGGTGTTGACCTGCACCCTGACGTCCCGGTCCGTGTACTCCGTCGCGAGGTCGGCGACGAACTCCCGGACGCCCTCGACGGCGTCGCGGTACTCGTGGATGTTGTCGACGTGGGCGTCGACGGTCGCGGCGGCAACGGTCACGTCGATCTCGTCGCCCTCTCGCTTGCCCATGACTTTGATGTCCTGCCCGATCTCCGGGTTCTCGTCAGTATACTCGCCGTTGAGGCGACGTTCGGTGTTCAGGACGATCTGCTCGGTTTCAGTGAGTGGGGCGTGACCCACGCCGTAGGACGTGTCGTTGGCCATCGGGACCGCGCCGTCCTCGCCGAACACCTCCTGGAGATCGCCGCTGCCCTCCCCAAGCCGGACATCGACGATCACGTCCGACCCGACGTCGAGGTGGGGAAACGTCTCGTCGAGGTACTCGCGGGCCGCTTCGAGCGCTATCGTGTCCGTCGGGATTCGCGTCCCCTGGTACTCCTTGGTGGCGCGGCCGACGAGCAGCAGATAGATCGGTTCGATGACTTCGCCGCCGCCGAACGCTGGGGCAGATGTCCCGGCCACGAGTTGGGTCTCGTCGGTGTTGTAGTGCAGCACTTTCCCGACGCGATCGAGATAGGCCCCCGCGAGCGCCTGGGAGACAGCCTCGGCGAGGCCGTCACAGATCGAGTCCGGGTGGCCGATCCCCTTGCGCTCGACGACCTCGACGCGCTCATCTTCGACTGCCTGACCGCTTGCCTGCGTGATCCGAATGTTGCGTTCACTCATTGCCGAAGCGTACTCAGCCCCGGCGTCTATAACTTACGGAAACCTTCGAACCCCAAACAATTACTACGACTCATCATCGAGCAACAGCCCGAGATACGAGGTCCGGATCCCATCGGCCGGATCGAGGCCGAGGTCCGCAAGCAGCGCCGTCGCCGACTCACGTGCTGCTTCGACGTCGGCCTCGGTCTCGACGTCGGTCTCGACTTCGAGGAACTCGCCGAGGTCGGTCACGTCGTCGAGCGTAACGGTGAACTCCCGAAGGGAGTACCGGTGGCGTTCTTTCTCGACGGTGGCAGCCGGTTCGAACCCGAGACCGCGGAAAATCGCGTCGGCCGTCTCACCGTCGCCGACCGTCGCCTCGTGTTCCTCACGAGTCTTGGACGCGGCATCGATCTTTGGCCCTTTGTACGTGATCTTCGCCGTCTCCTCGCCGTGGGCGTGCTCGCGGCGGACTCGTAGTGCCTCGTCGGTCGCGGCAAAGTCCCGGTGTGGAGCGTTGTAATACGTGTCGACCTGCCGGATCGTCCCGAGGGGATCGGCTCCGGCCTCGAGGAGTCGCTCCCTGACGATCCCATGGTCGGCCCGGACTTTGAGTTCGACCTCGTACATGACACGGCGGAAGACTCCATCGGGCAAAAACGGCTCGACTCGGCATGTACTGTCTCGCGGGTACGAGTCGGAAACGTTGTCCTTAAGAGCGAAACGACTGTCGGTTGGGGTATGAGCGACGATACAGCGGCCGACGAGGCCGACACCGAAGCTGAGCACGACGCCGAATCGAACGGCCTCCAGGACGGGGACTTCGTTACGGTCGCCTACACGGCCTGGACCGTCGACGGGGGCGACCTCGTCGATACGACCAGCCAGGAAGTCGCCGACGAAGAGGGCGTCGGCGAGGACCAGGAGTTCGAACCGCGGACGATCGTCCTCGGCGAGGGTCATATCTTCCCGGACGTCGAAGACGACATCACCGGCAAGGAGATCGGCGACGAGGGCACGGTCGTCGTCCCGGCCGTCGACGCGTTCGGCGAGTACGACGACGAGGAAGTTCGGACAATCAGCGCCAACAAGATCGACGAGGACGACCGCTACCCCGGTGCGGCCGTCACCATCGACGGCGAGCAGGGCTACATCGAGACGATCATCGGCGGGCGAGCACGCGTCGACTTCAACCACCCGCTGGCCGGCGAGGACATCGAGTACGACTACGAGATCCTCGACACCGTCGACGACCGCGAGGAGCAGGCCGCAAGCCTGCTCGACACCATGCTCGGCATGGAGCTTGAGGTCTGGTTCGAGACCGACGTCGAAGAGGAAGAGGAGATCGTCGAGGAGGCCGAAGACCTCGAAGAAGCAGCGGACGAGGAAGACGACGAGGACGGCCCGGTCACCGAGACCGTCGAGGTCGAGAAGGACACGCTGTACATCGAGGCGACCCCGCAGCTCTCGATGAACCAGCAGTGGATGTTCCAGAAACAGCAGATCGCCCAGCAGTTCGTCGAACTGCTCGGCGTCGATCGCGTTATCGTTCAGGAGACCCTCGGCGAGGGCGGCGGCATGATGGGCGGCATGGGCGGCATGATGCCCGGCATGGGCGGCGGTGGCGGCGACCTCGAGGACGCCCTCGAAGACGCCGACGTCGACGCCGACGAACTGGCCGAAGAGCTCGACGTCGAAGAGTAAGCCGACGGACCACGGTTGGTTCGCCCGAACGGCTGGAGATCGACACGATCTCACGCTGACGATTCAGTATCTCTTGCATGACGATCGTCGATCCCCGCGACCGAGACGACGTGCTCACGACAGCGAGCCGTGAGCAAATCGATGGGGATCGGTTCGCGGACGCACTCGATTCAGAGCCGGTTCAATCGGGCTGGGTCGTGGTGGCCTTGACGTTCGACCCGGCGGGTCGCGTGTTGTTGATCGAGGAACCGTGGGCCGACGGCTGGCTCGCCCCCGGCGGCGCACGGCAGCCGGGTGAGTCCCTCGAAGCAGCGGTCAAACGGGAGATCGACGAGGAGACCGGCGTCGAGGCGACGCCGATCGCACCCCGCGCAGTCGACGAGTTCACCTTTGAGCACGAAGAGACTGGTGAGACGGTCGGCTGGACGCTGGTTTGCTTCGAGGCCATCGCCGACGACCCGACGATCGACCGCGATCCGTCCGTCGACGACGAGGAGATTACCGACATTCGCTGGTTCGAGGGCCTGCCCGAGAACGTCTTCAACCCGGACTTGATGGTATCTGCTTACGAGGAGTGTGTGAAAGGGCCGTGATGCGGGCCGTTTTGGTTTTTGCTGGAGCTGCTATTGGTCCCTCCGGGGGAGGTACATCGAGTTTGTCTTGAATTGGCTGATCACTGCTTCTGCCTACTGACCATGGCGATAGCGGGCGATGATCGTCTCCGTTGTGCGACCATTGCTCTATGATTTAGGCAGTATGTGTAGCCTCCAATCGTCCGAGTGCCCCTCAACTAGTCTACTGGCGAACCACGTGACCCCCTCTAGGGCTGTCTCTACAGTTGCCCCTTTCTCTCCGGTTTCGGTAAACAGAACCTCTCGTTGCCCAGACTCGGTGTAGGCCGTTACAGCAGGAGGAAAATCGCTCTCGTTTTGAAATGTCTGGTTCTGAGATAGCTTGATGCGCATTCCCGGCGAGAGTCGAACGGCACCAACCACCCCGTTCCATTTTCCCCCTTCAACGTGGACTTCGTCCGAAACTCCTTGAGCATGTACCTCTTCTCCCTCACCGAGTGAAATGGCTTCGAACCCGGTGTTCGATCGGAAAGCGGCCAGATCGATGAGTGTCAGTTTCCACTCGGGTTCGCTTCTCACGTCGAGTCGATACGTTCCCGGGGCTGGAACAAACGCAAACTGTCCGCCGTGCTTCCAGCCGGCCCCCTCTTCGGCGATCGTCTCGATGTCCGCGAGTCGCGTCTCATCCTCGTCAGAACCCACCGGTACGAGGTCAAAGGTGAAGTCGGACGCGCTCTTCGTTTCGAAATAGAGTGCATGCAGCCCTCCGCGTAGCTCGAAGGAATCAGTGACGGTTGACCCAGTGCCGCTCCTGCGTATGGCTCCGTCATACTCGTATCCCCGCCCGTCTTCGTTGTACTCATATCCCCGCTGGTGTTCGTTGAGCAAAGCTATTGACTCCAACTCGATCGGGTCATGGCGATCGTGAGCTGTGCCCTCGATATCGGCTTCGTTCCCCCACCCGTCGATAACCGTTATGTCGTATCTGGCGGAACCTCCTATGGACTGAACAAGTGCCGACGGGAACGTGGTTTCGTTCTCTCCTTCTTCTGATGTCTGTTTTGCTTTCGCCGTCCCAGCAATCGTACTTTCGTGTCTGTGTTCCACCATCCCGATTTCGTCGTATCCCGTGTGGGGACCGACCGATTCGATATAAAGGAGCCCCACACCTGGGTGTTCGGCCGCTCCCCCATAGTGAGTATTTTCGACGAAGGATTTCACATCTTCACGTCGTTCTTTGTCCACTCGCTCGAAGTCAAGCACGTCGAGAGCACTCTGCTCCGAACGGAACAATTCGACGTATCCTGTCCTGTCCGTCCCGTCACTCCACCAGCCAGCGCTCGATGAGACGGCAAACTGTGTCACTTCGAATCCAGAATAGTCCCATCGTTCGTCATTGCTCTCCTCCTGGGGCTCGGTTTCGTCATTGCTCTCCTCCTGAGACTCGTTTTCGTCAGAGTTATCGAGGCAACCACCCGATCCGAGAAGAAAACTCGTACTGCCCGCGACGAGGAGATCACGTCGATTCATAGAGGACTATATACATAAACGACATAAATAGCTACTCCAGAGGCAAAGAGCGATTTTGACTCATCACGGTTTGTTACCTCTACCGGCTGTAGTGAGCACTTTCCCTGTTCTCGTTGCGACGACCGAAATCCACCGGCTGTAGTCGGTTTCGTGACGAAATTACCGAGTCTCCCTGTGTGGTATTACGGACAGATCAGCAGGGTGACGGACATGCAACCGCTTCTCTAAAGATACTCGACGAGATCTGTCCATCCTCGTCGATTCCAATATACGTGGTCGAGTCATTACAATCGAAATAGTCGCATGGAACTCGGACCGTGTGTTGCCGTTCGATCTCTGGAACGGACACGGCAACGAGATAGTCCGAATGTTCCAGGAGCGTGATCTGCAGCTTTTTGTCCTCGGGGATCGTATGGCGCTGATCGTACACCACTGATTCATCTGCCAGATCGACGATACCGACGTGAATTTTCGGCACGCCGAGGGAATTCAAGAGACGCACATCATGCGGGCTATCGCCGGTGACACGATCCCCCAGCGTGACTTCCGTGTGTATGTTCTCCCCGATATCCGACGGGAGTGATCTGTCTCCGTTGCTCACCGGGACGTCTTCGGGTGAAGCCGGGATCTTAATGGTCGTCTCGTCTGATAACGTGACGACATGCTCTCCTCGAAAAACCGCCGGACAGCCAGCAAGCGTCGAAGATACCCCTACGGCAGCAAGAACCTGACGTCGCGTTATCATAAGGTACATGATAATCTCTCAAGTAAAGTGCTTTCTGGGTGGTTGCTCTTCCGGTGATGAGTGCTCATATCTGCCAGCGATGGTCCACTACCGAGAGAATATAGCAACAAGTAACTTGCTGAACGTGGGCATATACTGGCCGATTTTCGAAGAAGAATTGGTAATTTGTCTATTGAACATCCGGCCAGCGATGCGAGATTGCGTATCGATTTCGGTGAAGCGAACGTTGAAACCGTGCGCAGCGAGCGCGATTCATTCCGAGCGCTCCGCGCGGCGCGCTCGGAGGAGTTTTTGGCCGAGCTTTTTGCAAAGGGGTCGCCGACGGCGACCCCCTGTGGTCCGAAAGAGCGCAAGCGCTCTTTCGTCATCACGAGAGAGCTTCGCTCTCTCGAACGGCAGTAAAAAGGTCGGTTCTAGGCGATATCGCGGCTGGTGTCGATGCTGACTTCCTCGACCAGGTCGAGCTTGATGACGTTCGTCGGCGCGCGGCCGCCGCGGAACTTCGGGATCGCGAGTCGGTTCTCGACCTCGTCGTTCGAGATGGTCGTGTTGAGGTCGAAGACGACGTCGGCGAAGTGTTCCGTCGTGTCACGCAGCGGCGGTACCGAGCGACCGTTCAAGCAGTGCAAGACGGCGAGGCTGCCAGTGTTGAAGATGTGATTCTGCAGGTCGTTCATGAAGGAACGGAATCGAGACGGTGGTTCCTGTGCTTCGAGGACATCCAGTGGGTCGATGATGAGGTTCGACGTTTCAGGCAGTGCACTGACGAGCTTCCCCGCATTATCGAGCGGTGCTTCCCCTGAAACGTGTCTGATCGTCGGTTGGCCAGTTCTGGTCGGCGACTGCTCTAGGCTGTCACTGATCGCCTGCTCGGCGCGATCGAGCGACAGGTACAGCGTCCCCCGAGTAGCCGTCAGCTCGTAGAGGAACAGCTCCGCCTGACTGGCTGGCGTGGCGTTCAACGCGACGATGCTACCGGCCGGGATGCCCCCGTCGAGTTTCCGATCGAGTACGTCGATCCCGGTCCGGAGCCGGTCGGACATAGATCAATAATCACTACAATCCCCACCTGATTAAAGATTCCGGATATGCCAGCCATAGCCGCTGTGGGAGGATCTGTCCACCGGAATGGGGCGAAATCAAGTGACTTGAATACGATCGGTCGGTCAATCGCGTGCCGTCGTCGCCGTCCGGGTCCGAAATCAATCCGGTGTGTCGGGAGATTCAATAGCCCGGGGGTCAGGAGTGGAACCAATGCGTCACGACCACATCATCAGTGCGAAACAGCTCTCCCGGTCCGACATCGAGGAGGTCCTGGACCGGGCGGCCGAGATCGCACGCGATCCGACGGCGTTCCGACAACGCCATCCGGGCGCGTTGCTCGGACTGTTGTTTTTCGAGCCGAGCACGCGGACGAAGATGAGTTTCAGCGCGTCGATCAAGCGCCTGGGCGGTGACATCGTCGATATGGGCCCGGTCGAGTATTCGAGCGTCAAGAAAGGTGAAAGCCTCGCGGACACCGTCCGAGTCGTCGAGGGATACGCCGACGCGCTGGTCTTGCGCCATCCGATGGAGGGGTCGGCGAAGATGGCCAGCGAGTTCGTCGACGTGCCGCTGATCAACGGTGGCGACGGGGCCGGACAGCATCCGACGCAGACACTGCTGGACCTCTATACGATCCGCGAGAACGCCGGGCTGGACGACCTCTCGATCGGGATCATGGGCGATCTGAAGTACGGACGAACTGTCCACTCGCTGGCGCACGCGCTGACGAACTTCGACGCCAGTCAGCATTTCATCAGTCCGGAAAGTCTCCGCCTCCCACGAAACGTCCGGTACGACTTACACGAGGAAGGGGCGACGATCCGCGAGCACACGGCGCTCGATACCGTCCTCGACAGCCTGGACGTGCTGTACGTGACTCGAATTCAAGAGGAGCGTTTCCCGGAGGAAAGCGAGTACCGAAAGGTCGCGGGCGAATATCGGATCGACGCCGAGACGCTGGAGTCCACCCGCGACGACCTCACGGTGTTGCACCCGCTGCCGCGGGTCGACGAAATCGATCACGACGTCGATGCGACCAGTCACGCCCAGTACTTCCAGCAGGCACACAACGGCGTCCCGGTTCGGATGGCCCTGCTGGATCTCGTCCTCGGAGGTGAGTCGGCATGAGCGACGATCAAGAGCTCCGGGTCAGCAAGATCCGCAACGGGACGGTCATCGACCACGTCAACGGCGGGGCGTCGATGCACGTCCTCTCGATTCTGGGTATCGAGGGAGGCGACGGTGATACCGTCAGTATCGTGATGAACGTCCCGAGCGACCGGCTCGGCAAGAAAGACATCGTCAAGGTCGAAGACCGGGAGTTGAGCCAGGCTGAAGTCGACGTGCTCTCGCTGATCGCGCCGGCGGCAACGATCAACATCATCCGGGATTTCGAGGTCATTGAGAAGCGTCGCGTCGCCCGTCCAGAGGAGGTCGTCGGCGTCCTCTCGTGTCCGAACCCGCAGTGTATCACGACCGAAGACGAGCCCGTCGAAAGTCGGTTTGAAGTGCTCGAGGACGGCGTTCGGTGCTGTTACTGTGATACGATCGTCCGAGATGACGTCGCTGAGCTCATCGATTGATGTGAGTCGTGTCGACCTGACCAATGTTGGCATCGGGGAACTGGCTGATTCGGGAAGCCAGCTTCCCAAAATGTGAGTCAAAGGTTCCGGACCCAGAACTGTTTTATCACCACGGATCGAGATTGCACGTGATGTCGAAGAAGAAACTCCTGATCGCCCTGATCACCCTCGTGGTCATCGCGTACGTCCTGAAGGAAAAGCGCTAAGAACAGTCCTGCAGTCGCCGTGGGGATTTCGGAATGCTGGGGTGGGTCCTGCTTTCCCCCCTCTGGCTCATGTTTCGGTTAGCCGTCCAGTTCTCGGTCCCTGAACCGCACCAGGACGTCGCGGTCCCGCGTGTCCTCGGGGAGCGAACTGAACCAGTCGGCGTCCGTGATTTCGCCGTCCGGATCGGCGACCGTGAGTGACGTCTCTGTCGCGTGCCCTTCGTAGATCGGCAGGACACCCCAGGTTTCGTACTCGTTGCAGTAAAACTGGACGCGCCCGAGGAGTGCGAGATCGTTGAACGCAGCCTCGATTCCGGCTTCCTCAGCGAGTTCACGACGGGCTGCCTCTCGGAACGTTTCCTGTGGCCCGACCTCGCCACCGGGAAGCACCCACTTGCCGACAGCGTCGTGGCGAACGAGCAACAGGGCCCCGTCGTCCCGGGAGACAACCATGTGTGCGCCGTACGGCAGGCCGTTGTCCTGAATCCGTTCGGTGATCGTCTCGAAACGGGGACGGGAGACGTACCGGGTGCGGGTAAACTCCATGACGTCGTCCCGATCGTCGAGGAATCGATGATACGTCTGTTCGGCCTCCTGCTCGGCAAGGTCGGCGCGATACCAGAGGTCGTCGACGACCGTCATCGCCTGCTGGTTCTTCCGGGTGGGTTCGGTCGGTGATCCGATCGCATGGAGAGACGTGTGCGGGAAATCATACGGTTGTGTTCGGCCGTCGATGGCTTAAGTGTGTTCGACCGTCGGACGGTAGCAACGAACTGGTCTCTCCCGATCCGTCTCGAAACAGCACCCAGCGTGTGTTGCTGGACACATGCAGTCGAATCAGTCCCTTTTTACTCCCTACCCGACTACCTGTCTCACATGGCATTCGAAGAGGACGAAACGGTCGTTATGCACGACGAGCACAGCGAGTACGACGGGGAGGTCGGGACCGTCACGCGCGTGATGGAGACGATGTTCGGCGACGCAACGTACACGGTACAGTTCGAGGAGGGTCAGGAGCAAGGCGTCCCCGAAGACGCCCTCGAAGCCGCGCCGGACGAGGAAGTGTCCAGCACGGAATCGGACGATGAGGAAGACGTGGCCGAGGCCGACGACGAATCCGACGACTGACTCGAATGTCGTCCGTCCCCTTCCATTACGTCGATCTGCGGGCGTTCTGTTACGCCACAGAGGACAGCGCGCGGGTCGAGTCAGCCCTGCGGACGCTGATGCCCGAGGACGCCGAACTGGAGCAGACTGCAAGCGAGGGACACCACGGTGATCGGATCCTCGTCCACTCGACGCGGCTGGAACGGGCGGACGAAATCAGACACGTACTCTCCCAACTGGGGACGCTCGAAACGACCGAACGCGAGACACTCCTCGCCGAGCTCGACGAGCGGATCGACGACAACACGTCGTTTTTCCTGACGCTCTCGAAACAGGCCGCGTTCAACGGGCGCGTCGAGCGCGGCGACGGCATCACGCTCCGGGGGAAAGTCGAGGCGTATCCGGCGACGAAGGACCGCGCGATCGAGCACGTCCGTGAGGCACTCGAAACACTGTGATGTACGAGGCGGCCCACGCCCGGCCTGACGGTGAAAGCACCGTCGCACGACTCGCAACGACGGCCGCCGAGTCCGGCTACGACGGACTGGTCGTCCGGAACCACGGTGACGCACTCGCCGAATACGATCGAGCGGCGATCGCCGAATCCTACGACATCGACATCGTCGACGGCGTCGAGGTCAGGGCCGACGATCCTTCGCGGGCGAGTGGCTTTCTCGGCAACCATCGGGACCATCGGACGCTGGTCGCCGTCCACGGCGGCACCGTCGAGATGAACCGCTTCGCCGTCGAACAGCCGGCGGTCGACGTCCTGGCCCATCCGCTGACCGACGACGGGGACGTCAATCACGTCATCGCCAGGACGGCTGCCGAAAACGGGGTCCACATCGAGTGGTCGCTTCGACACGTCCTCCGGAGCGACGGCGGGCAACGCGTGGAGGCGATCCGCGGACTGCGGAAGTTGCGGCAACTCATCCAGCAATACGACGCGCCGTACGTCGTGAGTGCCGACGCGACCACACACCTCCAGATGCGCGCACCGCGGGAACTGGCTGCACTCGGCGAGGTGCTGGATTGCCCGCCGGCGTGGATCGAAACAGGGCTGAAAGCGTGGGGGAACATTGCGGAGCGCAATCGGACGCGAACCGGCGATCGGTTCGTGGAACCTGGTGTGCGTCTGGGTCGTGACGACGAGAGTGAGCGGTGAGGTTCCGGATACCGCCGGTCAGGCGTCGCCCTCGTCCGCGCCCGGTGCCGAGTCGTTCTGTCGGGACAGTTGATCGAGTACCATACCTGCGTGGGAGGCCAGCAACTCCAGCAACTGTTCGTCTTCCGATGAGAGGCTATCCTCGATTTCGCCGACAGTCACGAGCACGCCACTGAGCGGTTCGGTTCCGTCGAGACCGATCGACAGCGTCACCGTCGACAGTCCCGACGATGCCGATTGCCCGGAGTCCGTGGCCCCATCTGCCCGGTGGATTCGGACGACATCGTCGTGTTGAACGGCGTTTCTCGCCTGGGTTCTGAGCGCATCGTCGGGGACAGCCGCGACGGTACTGCTGACGATCCGCTCGCCGTCAGGGCCGACCTCGACGTAGGCAGTCTGGTCGTAGCCGAGGAGCGAGGACACCGCCTGGACGCAGAAGGCACCCACTTCCTCGACGGACGAGGACTGGGCGAGCGCCCGGCCGTAGTTGTTGAGGTCGGCGGCCTTGCGGGCGAAGGCTTCCGTCCGATCACGTTCGCGCTGGAGTCGCCGACGGTCGTGTTGACTGCGCGCGTCGTAGAGGCCGACGAGCATCCCGGCGATGGCTCCGACTGTCACGCCATCGATCATAATGTACGTCACCCGCTGTAAGGTGCCGGTCGCGACCCGCTGGCTGAACAACATGAGGGCTGCGACCGCCCCGAACAGCAACGTCCCACCGGTCGCCCAGGCGGCGATCCGCGGGAGATCCGGGTCGTACTCGGCCGACGTCGCAAGCCAGTATCCGGCAAACGAAAGTGAAAGTCCCAGCATGGCAAACGGCACCCCGTCGACGACGACCGCGACAGGGACGTCAGTCTGTTCAGTCGCGTGCACGAGCTGTATTCCGGCCAGGAGCAGGCCGACGATGCCGAAGGTAGCCCCGTAAAGGTGACGTCGCTCCATACCCCTCAGACGACCACCGGCCCATTGAGCGTTTGGGGTGGACGGTCGGGCGAGGATCATCCACTCTGATCGGGACCCGTGGCTCGATAGCCGATCTGCCGGCCCAGTTCGTGGCGACTGATGATGGGATCCCTGGACAACGGTCCGGAAGTGACTAGGCCATGCTAATTTACCGGAAAGATTATCCTATATCATGGTTAATTGTTGCATGTGGGCCGGCGTCGGTACAGCCGGACGCCACCGCACGGAGGACACACATGGCAACATGGTACTGCAAGGACTGCTCGGAGTACATCGACGAGCGCATGGCGTCGTGGCACGAATCGCAGGGACACGCTGTACTCGGGTACCGGGCCCCGAAGTCGATGGAGGATCGACATCTCTGGAGTTCGTGAGACGATCGGGATCACGTGGTTGGTGAGACAGGGGGACGCACCGCTGGGACCACCGGTCGGCCGTATCGAACGCTTTTCTACCCATGAGCCCGTTGAGTAACCACACAATACCCGCTATCGATGAGTACCAAACGACAGCTGGCCCAGCAACTGGGTGTCGTCGTCGGGTTCGACGAGCCAGCGGCAGCACTCGAACAGTACCGGACGCCTCCCACGGTTGCGGCGCATCTCGTCCACCTGGCGGACCTCAACGACGACATCACCGATCGGACTGTCGTCGATCTGGGCTGTGGAACGGGGATGCTCGCGCTCGCCGCGGCCCTTCGTGGACCGTCACAGGTACTCGGCGTCGACATCGATCCATCACCGCTCTCGACTGCGCGGGCCAACCGGCGACGGATCGGGACTCAGACGACAGTCTCCTGGGTGCGAGCTGACGCAACCGAACCCCCCCTATGTCCGTCCGATCCAGTCACCGTGGTAATGAATCCACCGTTCGGGGCCCAATCCGGGAGCGAACACGCAGACAGGGCGTTTCTGGCGACCGCCGCCGACATCGCGTCGGTCTCGTACTCGATTCACAACGCGGGCAGCGCCGACTTCGTCGAGGCCTTCGCCGCCGACAACGGGGGCACGGTGACGGCGGCGTATGGGTCGACGATGTCGCTTCCGCGGCAGTTCTCGTTCCACGACGTCGATTCGAAGGAGATAGCCGTCGAGCTATTCCGGATCGAATGGCAGACCGAGTCACCGTGAACCGCGACGAACGCGAGAGAATCACCGTCGAGTCGGGGGCACCTGCCGATTGGCGATCCGGATTGACGTCCCGTCGATACTCGCATAGAGATCCCGGCCAGACCGGGCGATGGTGACATCGTCGACAGTCGTCGTGGCGCCGTCTTCCGGAATCGCCACTGTCCCGACTGTCCGGTTGTCACGTCTGATCGCCACTTCGAACGCATCGCTCGCCGGACGGAGCTCGATCGTCCGGTTTGCCAACGTGAGATCCGCAACTGCCGGTGATGACGTGTGAACGAGGCGCTTCTCGCGGTCTTTGGGATCGAGAAACACGCGATACGTGCTGTTCCCGCCGACGACCGACCAGCCGGATCGCGTCGCCCAGAGTGACGAGCGCCAGCCCACGCCGCCGACGAGAACCCGACCGCTGCCGCGCGCTTCCAGTGCGCGCTTCGATATCGCGACCCGCCAGAGGTGACGCTTCTCGCTCGTGACGATGACGCCGCTGGTACGGACCTGCGTTGCCTGATCGAGGAACGGCAGATCGAACACCGCGATCTGCTGGTTGGTGACGTTCTCGGCGTAGGCGATCTCGTAATCCTCGAGTTCGACAGCGTCGTCGGGGAGCCCACCGCCGGCAGGGGCAGCGAGGTTTACCATCGCGCCGACCATCGACATCGTTATCAGCACCGCGAGCAGGACGCTCGCCGCTGCCAGCCGTCGCGGTGAATCCGACGAGCGATCGCCGGTGGCCAGCCGCGACACTGCTGATCGGTCCGATCCGGCGACGGCAGCGACGATGAGTCCCGCGAGCACCAACACCAGCGCAGTCCCGACCGCCTTGAACTGGACGTACTGTCCCCCACCCAGGAACCAGTACACCCGCCAGAGCCCGTTGGCGATGCCGTAGATCACGGCTGCGAGCCAGATCCGTTCGGGATGTCCAGTCCGGCGACGCCGTCGAAGCAGGAGCGCGGCGACGAACACGCCGAGCAAGAACCCGAAGGCATGGCCCTGAATGGCTGTACTCGCCCAGCCGACGGTGTCGTACCGTATCTGCGCCTCCGCAACGGAGTACGGCGAGACGAACGCACTGTAGACGTGCCAGAGCCGACTCCAGCCCACGAGGGCGACCAGCGTCGTGATCGGGTAAAAGACAAGCGCGAACCCGGCCATCGCGTACGTAACACCCGAGAAGCCGATGATCGGGCCCCATGAGAACGCCGCCGTGACCAGCCCGGTGAGCAGTATCGTCACGAAGACGATCCCGATCCGGACGAACGGATGCCGATGCCACGACGAAAACGACTCGCTGCCGCGTTCGGTCGGATAATGGCTCCAGGCGAACTCGGCGATCGAGCCGAAGACGAGCCCCGCCCAGAGGTTACCGAACAAGTGACTCCAGCCCAGGTGAGCGAACCCGGCGGTGAGGATGCCGAGCGGATACGCATAGGATGTGGCCTGAAACGGCAAGCTGACGGGGTCCCGGAGGTTCCCCCATCCACCCTGGACAAACAGATAGACGCAGACGACGAACGCGAGCCCGAGGAGGGTCCCCCAGGGCAGGCCGAGAACGAATCGCGAACGCAAGCGTTGCCCCCACCGACCCCGAGGATGGGCGATCCCGTAAAGAATGCCGACCGACAGGAGGATGCCGGCGGCCAAAACCAGTTGCCAGACCCACAGCGGGACAGCTTCGATTGTCCCGCGAATCCCACTCGCGGCCAGCGGGAGCGGGGCCAGCGCTAACACCATGGCCGACATATACCGATCAACGGGACAGGCGGGTTTATCGCTGACGCCCGGTGTCGCCCCACTAGATTCAGGACTGGAGCCACTCGCGGCACCGGGCGCTCGCCCACAGGTTTTTACAGGGTCGGGAGCGTGCGAGTAAACGATGGGAGTTCGCCCACCAGCCGACGATGGTCTCTCGGAGCCGGACGTCATCGAGTTCGGAATCCCGGCGCTCGACGCACGCCTCGAAGACGTCTCGTTTCCCGCGACGGCCGAGGAGTTGCGCGAAACGCATGGCGATCTCGAAGTGCCGTACAACGCCTCTGGCAACGCCGTTTCCCTGGAGGAGGTGCTCGAAGAGATCGATCAGCGGAGCTTCGAGTCCGAACAGGAACTCCTCAACGCAACCCACCCCGTGTTCGAACGGCGACGAGCGGAAAACCCGAGCGGGATTGTCGGGCAAATACGCTCGCTGATGCCGTTTTGAGGGTCCGTTCTCCGTTAGTCCCGTGATCCGTCCTCAGTTTTGCGATCAGCGTCAAGCACCTGATCGAGGCGGTGCATCTGCTCGCGGTGGAGTTTGACGATCATGTCTGAAAGGACGCCGAAGACGAGCAATTGGACGCCGAAAATGATCCCGACGGCGGCAACGAGGGCGATCACCTCGTGGGAGATATTCCGTGTGAACCACTCGACCGCGACGTAGACCCCGAGCAGTGCGCCAACGAGGAGACTCGCCGTCCCGACGCTGCCGAAATAAAACAGCGGATTGTTCGTCTTGGCCATCCGGTACAGCGTCAGAAGGATGACCGCACCATCACGGAACGGCCGGAGGTTTGTCTCGGTGTCTTCGGGCCGACTCTCGTAGCGGATTGGAACAACCTCGGTGGTAATATTATGCTTGACACACTCGACGGAGAGTTCGGTCTCGATGCCGAAGCCTGCCGAAGTAAGGTCAAAGCGTTCGATCGAATCGCGGGTCATTGCCCGATATCCCGAGAGGATGTCGACAAAGTTCCGACCGTGGATTCCCGCGAACGCCCGGTTGATGAGTCGGTTGCCGACGCGGTTGAGTCGCGTCATCGCGCCCGATTCCATGTCCGCGAAACGATTGCCAATGACGTGGTCAGCGTCGCCCGAAAGGAGTGGTTCCAGGAGGGCATCGGCGTCTGCCGGTCGGTAGGTGCCATCGCCGTCCACCATGAGGACGTACGGGGCGTCGATGTACTCGAATGCCTCTCGGACGGCCTGGCCTTTCCCGCTGCCAGATTGTTCGACGACGCGTGCGCCGTGCTCGGCGGCGATCTGCTGAGTGTCGTCTCTGGAACCGCCGTCGATGACGAGCACGTTTTCGAGGCCTTCGTCGTGAAAGCCGTCGATGACATCGCCGATGGCCGCCGCCTCGTTGTAGGTGGGGATGAGAACGCAGACATCGTCGCGAGTATGCATTGTCGGAGTATCGCTGTGCGAATCAAAAAACCCCCTGGAAGTTCCTGCTACACGTAGCCCAGGTCCTCGAGGCGCTGATAGGTACCGTCCCCGATATCGTCAACGCCCCCGCCCTCGTCTCGCACACCGGCGTCGGAGATCCCCTCGAACGCGGCATCGACACCATCTCTGCCGTCGCCATCGTTCCCGACGGGAAACGACGTTTGTGCGTTTCGAACGTGAATCGTCGCGGATCGATCGCGATCGACGCATGCCTTTCTGACCCCGCACTGGTCGCTTATCCCCTCGAAGACCGCTCGTGACGTAGACAGCCACGGCGAAAGATCATCTACATACTCGCTTGCCCGTTCCTGAAGCGGTTGGTCGAGTCCGACAGCGGAGGCGATCACCGGTCCATCGGGGCAGAACGCGTCGGGACTCCCCTCGCTGTCGCGAACCTGCTCAACCACACGCGGGAACTCCGTGAGAGACGCGGGTGAGTCGACCGACACCCCATCGGATTGTCCAGGGAAGGAAACGAGCAGCGGGACGTGTAACAGGACGTCGTGGATCCCGACCCCATGTTCGGCAATCCGAATACCCGGCCGGAGATCGCTCGGCTCGCCGAACCCCTCGCCGTGATCGCTGGTGATTACCAGGAGTGTGTCGTCCAGCGCACCTCGGTCCCGAAGTTTGCCGATCAGTCGCCGTAGCTCGGCGTCCATCTCTCTGATGGCCCCGTCGTATAGGGCTTCGACAGCACGTTTCTGCCACCAGGGACGTCGACCGGCCGAGAAGTCCCACTTGTGGTCGTCGAACGAATCGTGTAGCGTCTGCAACCGCTCACCCCCCCACAGGTCATGTTCTTCGTCTGGTTCGTATGGGATATGGGCGTCCATTAGATTGACGCAGGCGGCCCACGGTTCGGACTGCTCCTGGTGCCACTCCAGAAACGCATCGACATAGGTCCGCGCCGGGGTCGACGCCTTCATGAACTCCGGGACGAGTGTCGGATAATCCGTCGAAAGCTTCGTACTGAGGCCGTTTGCAAGTGATCGGAACGGCATCCCACTGGTGAGTGCGGCCCGTAGAAACGCACCGTATTGCCCTTTCCCGTGGTGTGAGACGAACGATTCCGGATTCAATGCATCGGGAAACATCGCGTTCCGTGCACCGACGACGTGCTCGAAGCCGTCGGCCAGTCCGACATCGACGTCCGTGATCCAGTTGTTCGCCGAGAACACACCCGTCGAATAGCCCTCCCGCCGCAATCGGTCGAAGACCGAACGCGACGGGTCCAGTCGGTACTTCGCAGCCGTCACGTTGTGCTCCTCGACGTGCAGGCCGGAGAAAATACTCGTGTGGCTCGTCACGCTACGGGCACCGGGCGAGCGTGCTTGCTCGTAGCGTGTCGCTTCACGGGCAAACTCCGCAAGGAACGGAGTCGTCTCGTTGTAATGGCCGTAAACGCTGCAGTTCCGTGCCCGAACGCTATCTAGAATAACCAGCAGAACGTTGGGATCTGCCATTCGTTGGTCCAGTTATGATTGGGGTTCGACTTAACTGTAGTTATAGAAAGTGGGTGGCGAAAACCCACGGCTTTAGCCGTGGGATGACAGCGCGGAACTACGTTCCGCGGGCCGTGCGAGCGGGCTTGCCCGCTCGCAGAAGCCGACAGCTGGGAATCAAACCACGTTACAGGAGCAGGCCGACTCCCCAATCTTTAAGAAACACAGACCCTACATATAAGATATGGAGGTGCGGCGTACTGTCCCCATTGCGCTCGACGTGGACAGCGATGAAGCTGCACTCCTCGAAGACACCGTAGACACGTTCCTCTGGTCGGCACAGTACGTCGTAGACCACGCGTTCCACGGCGAGTACGTCACCACGAGTAAGACGACGCTCGATGACGAAACCTACGACGACGTGCGAGAGAAAACGGACGGATTCAACGGTGGGCTGGTACAAGCCGCTCGGAACAAAGCCGCGGAAGCCTGCAAAAGCGTCGTCGCACGCTGGAAACAGGGTAAGAAAGCCTCGAAACCGACGTTCACCAGCCCACACGTCGTCTACGACCACCGCACCGCGACGTTCCACGATGACTACGTGAGTCTTGCCACTACGGACGGTCGCATCGAAGCCGACTACATCCTGCCTGACGAGGATAGTGACACGCCGCACTCGGAGTACCTGTTTTCAGATGAATACGAAATTACGGGTGCGGAACTACACTCCCAAGACGGCGACTGGGTACTTCACATCCACTGCAAGAAGGAAGTGGAGTCCGACACGTCGAAACAGGCGACACCTGAGAACGGAACGGTTCTCGGGGTTGACCTCGGCGTGAATAACCTCGCGGTCACCTCGACGGGCACATTCTGGACGGGCAACGAGTTCGACCACTGGCGGCGTGAGTACGAGAAGCGGCGTGGCTCACTCCAGCAGTGCGGGACGCGCTGGGCGCACGAGAACATCCAGTCCGTCGGTCGGAAAGAGGAAGGTCGATTCAAGTTGATGTTGCACCGAATCGCCAACGAACTCGTCGCTGAAGCTCGTGAGAATGAGTGTGCGGTCATTGCGTTTGAGGACTTGACCGACATTCGTGAACGGACTGGCGCGTCGTGGGGGCACAAATGGGCGTTTGACCGCCTGTACGAGTACGTTGAGTACAAATCCGAGGAACACGGCATCACAGTTGAGCAGGTTGACCCTGAGAACACGTCACGGCGTTGCTCGCTCTGTGGGTTCACGCACCCCGATAACCGTGATAGCGAGGACTTCGAGTGCCTGAAGTGCGGGTACGAGAACCACGCCGACTACAACGCCGCGAAGAACATCGGGTTACGGTATCTCCGTCGCAACCAAACTGGGGGCGACGGAGGCGCACCCTTGGGCGTGCGCTTAAACAGCGGGATGTTGAACGTGAATGGAGGCTATTCTCCTGCCGAGGTCGTTCGAGACGGCAAAGCCGTCTCGTGATGACGAGAGACCGGAGGTCTCTCGAACCAAATCGGCCAGAACGGGAGTCCACGCTGAATCCCACGACTTCAGTCGTGGGTAGCTCAAACCAGGACTTCCCCACGGATCACCCGGTGTTGACGACGGTGGCTCGACTCGCGGATACCTGTGGGGACTGTCAGCGAGCGGTTCGGGATCATCTGGTCCGGAGGGCCTGACCGTGTACGACGGATCCCGACACACGCGGGCCCGGCTCTGGGCGTGGGTGTACGCCGCAGTCTTCGAACCCGACGAGGGACACGATTCGAGTGACGGCGACGGGCGGGACGGCCGTCCGAGAGACGGCAACACCGCACGGGAGCCGAATGACGTCGATAGACCCGGACGAACGTCGTGGACGAGAAAGGAGCGGGATCGCGGGCGACGGCCACCCGACTGCCGCCGGTTCGACGGGAGCGGGGCAGCCGACGGTGAACACGCGAGCAACGGACGTCACTCGCTCGGTTCCCGCTGGACGACCAGCACGGGGCCGAGGAACCGATCGGCGATCTGATCGGCCGGCATCCCGAAGACGAACGTCGACAGCGTCGGGTCGGACTCGCCCATGACCACGCAGTCGTAGTCCTCGGCGAGTTCGGCGATGGCATCGACCGGATTCACGTCCCGGTCGATCCGCGTCTTGATCCGGTCGGGATCGACATCCTCGTCGGCCAGGCGGTCGGTGAGTCCGTCGAGCAGGACGTCGACGTCTTCGTCGGTTTCGTCCTCGCCCGTCACGTGATAGAGCGTGACGTCGATGTCCCGGTCGGCGAACAGCCCCGCGACCACGCGTGCCAGTCGGTCGATGCCGACGGTGCCCCGAACGGCGACGAGCACGTCTTCGAGGTCCGCAAGGGCGCGGGGCACGAGCGCGGCCAGGCAGTCGTTCTCGGCGATCTGGCGGTCGAGCGTCTGCTGGGCGTCGTGGGTGAACACCAGTCGGTGTTCGACAGTGGCCCCCGCGTCGGACAGTGCCTGCTCGAACTCTTCGAGGCGGTCGAGGGCGCGGTCCTCGAACTGCATCCGGGCCTGGCCGGGGGCCGTCTGGCCGGGGATGACGTGATACCCCAGCAGGACGACGTGGGCGTTCGAGAGGAGGTCGGGCACCCCCTCCGGGAGCGATTCACCTTCGAGCACGCGGATCGGGACGAGTACTGATGGTCGGGTCATGTCAGATGTCTCCTTTGAGTCGCACGTCGTCGGCGTAGTAGCGGTACCACCCGTAGGACAGCACCATGATCACGACGCCGATGGCGATCGATGCGCCGTTCATGAACGCGATCAGCGCGACGCTCGCGACGCCGCCGATCGCCGGCAGGACTGGCGCGCCCGGCATCCGGAAGTCCGGGTCGTACCAGTCCGGATCGCGTCGCCGCAAGACGAGCAACGCGACGCAGATCAGCGCGTACATCACCAGGTGCAGAAACGAGGCCACCTCCGCCAGGATCTCGACGCTGTCGGTCGCCACGAGCACCAGGATCGGGCCGCCGGCCATCGCCAGGGCGACGTGTGGGGTGCCGTATTTGAGGTTGATCTCGCTGGCCTTCTTCGGGAGCAAGGCGTCGCGACTCAGCGCGTAGATCGATCGGGACGCGCTCAGGATCGAGGCGTTGGCGCTCGAGAAGGTCGCCAGCAAGCCGGCGACGAGGATCAACACTGCGCCGGGCAACCCGAGTAAGTCCCGCCCCACGTTGACCATCGCCGTCTCGCCGAAGGTGCCGAGGCGATCCGCGCCGAACGTACTCGTCGCGACGAAGATCGTCACGGCGTAGAAGACGGTGACGATGATCACCGAGCCGACCATCGCCAGGGGCAGGTTCCGGTCGGGTTGCTTGATCTCACCGGCGACCGTCGCCACTTGTGCGAAGCCGAGATACGACGTAAAGACCAGCGCAGCGGTCCTGAGTACCGGGGAGTACCCCTTCGAGAAGAACGCATCGGGGACGGACTGGCGGCCGAAGATACCCATCGCATCGAGGATGCCGAACGTGAGCACGCCCGTCAGAATGACCAGCAACACGACGACGATGATGTTCTGGAGGGCCGCCGTGCGTTCGGTGCCGCCGACGCTGAGCGCGGTCAGCGTGGCCCCCGCGATCAGCCCGAGGACGACGTGTGGCGCCAGCGGCCCGAGCGAGAGAACGATTCCGACCTCCGCGAGGACGGCGACGGCGTAGTGGCCGAGGCCGACGAGGTAGAACGCGGCGGCGAAGACCAGCCCCAGCCACAGGCCGAGGCCGACGATTGCGCCGCCGGCCGTCCCCAGCGAGCGGGAGATAAAGTAATACCCACCGCCACTTCGGGGCATCGCCGTCGCGAGTTCCGAGGCCGGCAACGCGACCAGCAACGCGATGACGCCGCCGATCGCGAAGGAGAGTGCTGCCGCCGGACCAGCCTCCTTCGCCGCGAGACCGGGGAAGACGAAGATCCCCGCGCCGATCATCGTCCCAATACCGATCGCCAGCCCGCCGACCAGGCCGATCGTCCGCTCGAGTTCGACACCCTCGTCGTGGGTCGTCGTCTCGTCAGTGACCGACTCGGGTTCCGGCTCAGGCTGTTGGCCCTCGATGTTCTCGCCGGCTGTCGAAACGTCGACCTCGCGGTCGTCCATGGGTGAAGGATTGTTCGGTAACCTGAAAAGAATACCGGCGATCGACCACAGCAGTACCCCAAAGAGACCGGACCGACACAACGCTTACACGTGAGTGAGTCGAAAAATTTCCAAGAATGGTTGGATGGAATCGTGAGGAGCAGGGCCGGGTCGATCCGGAGGTGAGCCCACGGTGGCACTGAGTTTCTGGCTACTTCCGGTTCTGGCGACGGTGACGTGTGTGGGAATGGCGTGGGCGCTGGGTGCAAACTCGAACTCGCCGCCGTTCGCGCCGGCGATCGGTGCCAATGCCATTTCGACGATGCGGGCGGCCTTTCTGGTCGGCATCCTCGCGGCGCTCGGGGCACTCTTACAGGGCGGCTCCATCTCCGAGACCGTCGGCAGAGATCTCATTCTCGGCGTTCAGATCACGCCGCTTGCGGCGACGGCGGGACTACTCACGGCGGCGGGGTTCATGGCCTTCGGCGTGTACTCGGGCTATCCCGTCCCCGCAGCCTTCGCCACCACCGGGGCGATGGTCGGCGTGGGGATCTCGTTAGGTGGCGACCCCGCCATCGCGAAGTACCAGGAACTCGCGCTGTTCTGGGCACTTGTCCCGCCTGTTTCGGGTGGGCTCGCCTACGGGACCGCGACGATCCTCCGCCGGGACGACATCCCCGAAACGGTCGGCGTGCCGCTGCTCGCGGGCGTCGTCTCCGGCATCGTCGCGAACATCGAACTGGGGATCATCCCGGGCGACGCAGCCCAGAACTCGCTTGCGGGATTCGCCTCGTCGCTCGTCGGACTGCCCGACCCGCTCGTCAGGGGGGTCGTCACTCTCGCGTTCGGCGCACTCGGGTTCCTCGCGATCCGACGGCGGACCCAAGCGTCCGCCGAACGGGGGATTCGGACCTTCCTGGTGGCGCTCGGTAGCGTGGTCGCCTTCTCCTCCGGCGGGAGCCAGGTCGGCCTCGCGACCGGGCCCCTGGAGACGCTGTTCGTCACCAGGCTTGAACTGCCCACGCTCGTCCTCCTGGGAATCGGCGCGGTCGGGATCCTGGCCGGTGCGTGGATGGGTGCCCCGCGACTCCTGCAGGCCACCTCCAGAGAGTACGCCCAGCTCGGCGCGCGCCGGTCGATCGCCGCTCTGGTTCCGGGGTTCATCATCGCCCAGGTGGCGATCGCGCTGGGAATCCCGATCTCGTTCAACAACATCGTCATCTCGGGGGTGATCGGCGGCGGGCTCGCGGCCGGGTCCGCCGGCGTCTCCCGCCGGAAGATCGGCGTCACCGTCGGCTTCTGGCTGCTGACGCTCGCGAGTTCGGTCGGCGTCGGCTACGGCCTCTACTGGGTGTTCGCGACAGTCCTGGGCATGGAGTGACGACGCGACAACCGTCGCTCCGTCTAATAGATTGTTCGCTCCTTTTCCGGCAATTACTGCATAATATGTCGATGCTATCCGATCTTTGAATACAAATATTTTTCAATATGGAGTACTGAATAGACGAAACACACGGTGACCCACTGTGCCCGACATGCAAACGGCTGATCTGGACACGGATCTCAGCCTGTTCAAATACGACAATCTGTCACAGTTGCCCCCGGCCTACCGGGATCTCGACGCCGATCAACGGGAGCGACGGATCGACACGGCGCTGGCGGAACTCGGCGACGACGTCGTCATCCTTGGCCACAACTACCAGCGCCGGGAGATCGTCGAACACGCCGACTTCATCGGCGACTCCTACCAGCTGAGCACGGAGGCCGCCAACTCCGACGCCGAGTACGTCATCTTCGGCGGTGTGACCTTCATGGCCGAATCGGCCGATATCATCACCGACGACGACCAGCAGGTCATCCTCCCGAGCATGGAGGCTTCGTGTCCGATGGCCGGGATGGCAGAAGCGCTTCAGGTCGATTCGGCGTGGGCAAAGCTCACGGCGGCGACCGACGACGACGTCATCCCGATCTGCTATATGAACTCGTACGCGGACCTCAAAGCCTTCTGTGCCGAACACGGCGGGCTGGTCTGTACCTCCTCGAACGCCGCCGACGCCTTCGAGTGGGCCCTTGAGCGCGGCGAGAAGATCCTCTTTTTGCCCGATAAGCACCTCGGAACGAACACCGCCTACGACCTCGGTCTCGAAGACGACACGCTCGTCTGGGACCCCTGGGCCGACGACACCGAGCCCGAGGCGATCCGGGCGAACGACATCATCCTCTGGGAAGGGTACTGCCAGGTCCACGAGCGCTTCCGGGCCGAGCACATCGAGGAGTTGCGCGAGGACCACCCCGACGCGAACGTGATCGTCCACCCCGAGTGCCCCCGTGAAGTGGTCGAAGCCGCGGATCGCGTCGGGTCGACGGCCGACATCACACAGGCAGTCGAGAACGCGGATCCCGGCGAGACGTGGGCCATCGGGACCGAGATCCACCTCGCCAACCACCTCGATCGGTGGCATCCCGATGTCGAGGTCGTTCCGCTGTGTGGCGACGCCTGTATGGACTGCAACGCGATGCGCCAGATCGACCCCAACTACCTGCTGTGGGTGCTCGAAGAGCTCGTCGAGGGTCGCGAGCAGAACGTCATCAACGTGGACCCGGCGACGGCGGATCGCGCGGCAACCGCGCTCGATCGGATGCTCGAACTCTGAACTATGACTGAAGCAGAATCAACCGAGGTGCTGATCGTCGGCGGCGGCATTGCCGGCTGTGCGGCCGCACTTGCCGCGGCCCGCGAGGTCGAGCAAGGCGAGAGCTCGAACCGGGCGAGCGGTGAAACCGGGAGCCGCGAGGTCGACCAGCGGGAGACCTCGGAACGAGCGAGCGGTGAAACCGCGAGAAGTAATGCGGAAGTGATCCTCGCGACGAAAGCCCGCCGGCCCGAGGACGCCTCGACGTGGTGGGCCCAGGGCGGCATCGCCATCTCGCGTGACGACCCCGAGCAGTTCAAACAGGACATCATCGACGCATCCGCCGGTACGGCCGATCCCGAGGCAGCGGACGTCCTGGTCGAGAACGCGAACGAAGCCGTCCGGGACGTTCTCGTCGAGACGCTGTCGGTCCCCTTCGATACCGCGGACGGAAGCGGTGACGCGGTGGCCGAACGTGGCGGCGAGGACTTCGACTTCGGGAAGGAGGCCGCCCACGACGCGGACCGCATCCTCCACGTCGACGCCTCGACGGGTTCGTACGTCCTCGAACGCTTCCTCGCATTCGTCGACGACCACCCGGACATTCGCGTGCTCGACGACACCGCCGCGCTGGATCTCATCACCCACGAGGGCGAGGTCCGCGGTGCGTACCTCGAATCAAGCGGCGAGGTCCGGCCGGTCTTCGCCGGCGCGACCGTGCTGGCGACCGGCGGCGTCGGCGACCTCTATCCCGACTCGACCAATCCCGCGGGTTCGACCGGCGACGGCATCGCCATGGCAGCGCTGGCCGGTGCGGACGTCGCCGACATGGAGTTCGTCCAGTTCCACCCGACGGCCCACGTCGACGAGAGCGGGACGCTGCTCATCAGCGAGGCCGTCCGCGGCGAGGGCGCGACCCTCCGGAACGCCTACGGCGAGCGGTTCATGCCCGCCTACGACGAGGACGCCGAACTCGCGCCGCGGGACGTGGTCGCGCGGGCGGTCAAAAACGAACGCGAAGTCAGCGGCGAGGTGTTCCTCGACGTTTCGGATATCGACTTCGAAGAGCGGTTCCCGGACCTCGTCGAGCAGTGCGAACGGCGCGGGATCGACTGGGAGACGGGGATCCCCGTCAGGCCCGCCCAGCACTTCCTCTGTGGCGGAGTCGCTGTCGACGAGTGGGGTCGGACCTCGCTCGATGGTCTCTACGCCGTCGGCGAGTGCGCCCACACGGGGGTCCACGGCGCCAACCGCCTGGCGAGCACCAGCCTGCTCGAGGGGTTGGTCTGGGGACTCCGGGCCGGCGCGGACGCCACCGGTCGCGACCCTGCGCCGATGGACGTCCCCGACCTGGACGACCGCGATCCGGCGCTCCCCGACTCCTTCGCCCGCGAGAAGTTCACGCGCCTCCGTCGCGTGATGGGCGAGTACGTCGGCATCGAGCGCGATCCCGACGAACTGGAGCGAGCGCTCGGAGTCCTCCGGCGACTCAAGGGCGAAGTCGACGCCTACGTCCGAACGCGGACGTCCCGGTCGCTGTACGAACTCCGGAACGCCAGCGTCGTTGCGCTGCTGATCGCCCGCGCTGCCGCCGCAAACGACGAGAGCGTCGGCACACACAATCTCGTCTCCGACGATGGGACGAGCACCGACGACGAGGCGACCGTCGAGACGCCATGATCACCGACGGACAGGTCGAGCAGTGGCTTCGCGAGGACGTGGGCCACCACGACGTGACGAACCACCTGCCGGGGACGACTGAGGGCCGACTCGTCGCGAAAGACGCGGGCGTCGCGGCCGGCATCGACGCCGCGACAGCCGTCTTCGCGTATCTGGACTGTCCGGTCGAATCGGCCGTCGACGACGGCACGCCGATAGAATCGGGTGACGTGCTGCTTTCCGTCGCCGGGCCGACCCAGGACGTCCTCCGGGGCGAGCGACCGGCGGTCAACGTCGCCGCCCACGCCGCGGGGATCGCGACCAAGACCCGCAAGGCGGTCGACGTTGCCCGAGAAGTGAGCGACGACGTGGCCATCGCCGGGACCCGGAAGACGACGCCCGGCCTGCGCGGTGTTGAGAAGCGTGCGGTCGTCGCCGGTGGCGGTGACACTCACCGGCTGGACCTCTCGCACATGGCGATGGTTAAGGACAACCACGTCGCCGAGATGGGGCTGGAAGGCGCAGTCGAACACGTCGCGGAACGGACCTCCTTCGCGACGCAGGTGGAAGTCGAGGTGGAGGAACCCGAAGACGCCCCGCGGGCCGCCGACGCCGGGGCCGACATCGTCCTGCTGGACAATATGTCGCCCGGTGACTGCGAGCAGGCTGTCGAGGCGCTCGCCGCGAACGGTCACGACGACGTGCTCACGGAAGCCAGCGGCGGGATCACAATCGAGACGGTGCCCGCATACGCGAAGACTGGTGTCGACGTGATCTCGATGGGATCGCTGACGCACTCCGCCGACGCACTGGATCTGTCGTTTCGGACGGCAACGACTGACTAGCCCTCAAGCAGGCCGAGTTCGTCGGCGATCAGGTCCGCGAGCTGGTCGGCCACGTCGGGATCGACTTCGGCGACCGACTCGCCGTCGTGCATCCGTTCGTTGTGTGCGTCGAGTTGGTCGGCGAGATCCGACAGCGGGATCTCGGCGGTGGTCTCACACTCGTCACAGACGATCGGGACAGCAGGCTCGTCGTCGGACATACCGGGGACTTCGACGGCCACCACCAAAACGCCCCCGCATCCGGCTGGCTGGACCGTCCACCCCCGGCCGTTTCGGCAGATTTCTCCTGTTTCTATGAGCGGAGTTGATCGAGCAATTAGTTGTATACGGGCCGGAGAGAGGCAATTACCCCGGATTCGAGCAAATCCGGGTGACCGGTCTTTGGTGTCACCCTTTCCGTCGTCTCAAGCCACATCCGGCCGCGGGCAGTAATCGAAGTACTGACCGATGGGGACGAACGAGTCGCACGTCGATCCGGTAGCGTTTCTCGAACACCTCCGGGCCTTCCGGTACCGGGAGGTGACGATGGCATTGGCGACGCTGTCGGTGATCGCCGGGTCGATCGTCTTCTTCCCCGGCGTCGAGGGGATGACCAGCGGGCTGCAGTCGGACGTCTCGGCGGAGATTCTGGCCCTCTTCGTCGGCGTCGCGGTCCTCGCCGGCGCGATCAAGGGCATGATCGGGTTCGGCTACGCGCTGATCGCGACGCCCATCTTCGCGTCGGTGATCGACCCGACGCTCGCGGTCGTCGTGCTGGCGATCCCGCCGTGGATGCTCAACATGTTCCAGGTCGGCGAGACTGACACTGGCATGACCTTCATCCGCGAGGAGTGGGTCCTGCTCGTGCTGGCAATCATCGGTGCAGTCGTCGGCGTGGCCGTCCTCGACGCGGTCGAGACCGGCCCGCTCGTGCCGTTCCTGATCGGGGTGGTCGTCTTCGGGTACGTGCTCTTCCAGCTCGGTCAGGGCTTCGTGACCGTCGAGAAGGCTCATCACCCTGTTGCGATGAGCGTCGCCGGCGCGCTGGAGGGGTTCCTGCTGGCGGTGGCGAACCTCGGGCCGCTGCTGCCCGCCTACTTCCACACCTTCGAGCGCGACACGGAGCGCTACATCGGCGGGCTCTCGATGGTGCTGGGTGCGATATTTACGGTCCGGATCCTCCAGATGGCGCTGTTCACCGATCTCATGACGCCCTACCGGCTGTGGCTGGGGTCGGTCATCGCCGTCGTGACGCTCGTCGGGTTGTTCGTCGGAACCTACCTCCGGCGGCTGGAGATCGACGAGCGGCGGTTCAACTGGTTCGTGATCGCGCTGCTGTTCGTGATCTCGCTGAACATCTTCCGGCAGACGATCCCGGCACTGTTTCTGTAGTGGTTCGGCGGGAGACGGGCGCTTCTGGGAATGAAGTCCAGGTCCAGGTTTTAGTAGGAGCCCGCGAGACGCCCAGATATGGAGTTCGTCACAACCGAGACAGTCCCAGGCGAAGAGATCGACGAGGCGCTCGGCATCGCCCGCGGCAACACCGTCAAGGCCCGCAACGTCGGGCGGGACATCACCCAAAGTATCCGCAACATCACCGGTGGCGAGTTGAAAGCGTATTCCGAATTACTGACCGACGCCCGCGACGAGGCTTTAGAACGAATGGCAGAGGACGCCCGTTCGATGGGGGCCGACGCCGTCGTGAACGTCCGCCTGGAGAGTTCCGAGATCGCCAACGGCGGTTCGGAGGTCATCGCCTACGGGACGGCGGTCACGTTCGAGTAGCGGGATCGATTGGAGCACGATCGGAGCGATGGTCAATCGAACGGACCCCGGGAGTGTCGGCGTCGTCGCCGGCCGCGTCGTCGGCGCTCTGACAGTTGTCCTCACCGCCGTTGTCATGCTGACCCACGGCGAGGCGTTCTACCGGTCGGTACGACTCCTGCTTGCCGGGCTGGAGAGTGACTTCGACGTGCCGGTCGAGTTGCTGTTCTGGGCGAACGTCGCCCTCGTTGCGGCCGGCCGCTATGCGTTCTGTTACGTGCTCGGATCGCTGATCGGCGTCGGCTACGACTGGCTCGACCGACCGGGGGTCGCGTTTCTCGCCATCGTCGTGGTCCTGATCGGGGCCGTCGACGGCATCTACGGCGGTCTGAGCGCGCGAAACGTCTTCGTCGGGGCCGGCTATCTCCTCGCCTGGCTGGCGTACGTGCCCGTCTTCGCGTGGCTCCTCGAGGAAGACGACGGACGACGCCAGGAAGCGGTGCGGCTCGACGAACTCGGCGAGGACTAGGCCCGGAGCTTCTGAATCCGCTTTTCGGTCGGCGGGTGCGTCGAGAAGATCTTCGAGAGCAGGCTGCGTTCCTCGCCCTTGATACAGAGCGCGCTGGCCTGTTCGTCGATCCGGCTCCGGCTGTGATCGGCCGAGTTGATCTTTTCGAGCGCGCGTGCAAGGGGTTCGCCGCCCGTGATTTCGGCGGCGTCACTGTCGGCGACGTACTCCCGGTAGCGTGAGATCGCCATCACGAAGATCATCACGATGAACTGGACGATGTTCCCGACGACCATCGCCATGATGAAGTCGCCGAAGTCGTTGTCGCCCGCAAAGAGGACGGCGAACTGTGCGACCAGCGCGACGATCGAGGCGATCCCCTGGCCGATGACCATCATGATCACGTCGCGATTCCGGATGTGGGCGAGTTCGTGGGCGAGGACGCCCTCGAGTTCCTCGTGGTCGAGCATGTGGATGAGCTCTGCGGAGACGACCACGACACCGGCCTTCTTCCGCCCGACGGCGAAGGCGTTGGGGACGCCCATCTCGGCGACCATCACGCGGGGCTTGTCGATGCCCATTTCGTCGCTCATCCGCTCGATCGAACGGTGGATCTCCCGGAATCGGGGGTCGTCCTCGGGCATGTCTTCGGCCCCGACGCTCCGGAGGGCCGCCCACTTGCCGATCTTGTACTGGACGCCGACGAAGCCGACGCTGCCCAGCAAGATTACTGCGAGGATGGTGGTCCCGCCGCCGAAGGCGGCATACAGGGCGAGCGCCACCACGGCGTAGAAGCCGAACAGGATCGACCCGACGACGGCCATCCTGAACTTCAGACCTGGATGTCTCATAGTAGCCGAAAGTGGGTTCTGAACGCCTATAAACTTCCTGGCATCGGGAGACGGGGCCGGCAGGCGTAGTGGAGGAAGTACACGTGCCTGCCTCGGACGGCACCGACCACCCGTTCGGGCCCAGTCAGTGACCAGTTCGCCGGCCCGATCACGCTCGTGATAGCATACAACACTGCTAGTATATATTCTCTGCCGACAATTGTGTGGGTGGTGTTATACATGCCCAAGAACTTCCGTATGAACGTCCTGGACTGGACAGCGCTCGTACTCGTCGTCGTCGGGGCTCTCAACTGGGGCCTCGTCGGTATCGCCCACTTCGTCGACAGCGCGGCCAGCTGGAACCTCGTCAACATTCTGCTCGACTCGGTCCCGGCAGCCGAGTTCGGTATCTACGTGCTCGTCGGTCTCGCAGCACTGTACACAGTGTATCTCGCGACCCGGATCGCCGGCGTCGAGATTCCCGAGCCGGACGTCGAAACGAGTGAACGCGGCGCACCGAAGTAAGTGCGGCCTGTGGCCGTCTTTTGAGCAAGAGGGAGAGAGACGGTCGAATTTTTCGGGGAGTTTACTCGAGCAGCGACTCGCCAGTCATCTCGGCGGGCTTCTCGACGTCGAGGAGTTCGAGCAGCGTCGGCGCGATGTCACACAGCGAGCCACCGGAGCGCACGGAGCGCTCGCCCTCGTCGCCCTCGCTCGTGAGGTAGACGATCGGGACATCGTTGAGCGTGTGGGCCGTATGGGGATCCTCGACTGTCCCGAGGTCGTCGGCGTTACCGTGGTCGGCGGTGATGAGGACGTCCGCACCGGCTGCCTGGACCGCGTCGATCAACCGCCCCAGCTGTTCGTCGACGGCCTCGACGGCCGCGACCGCAGCGTCGAAGTCGCCGGTGTGGCCGACCATGTCGGGGTTGGCGTAGTTGAGCACCAGCAGGTCGGGGTCGTCGCTCTCAATGAACTGGATCGCAGTGTCGGTGACTTCAGCGGCGCTCATCTCGGGCTGCTCGTCGTAGGTCGGGACGTCCGGGCTCTCGACGATCTCGCGGAGTTCGCCGTCGAACTTGACCTCGCGGCCGCCGTTGAGGAAGTACGTGACGTGGGGGTACTTCTCCGATTCCGCGAGGCGCAACTGGGTGCCGCCGGCCTCGGAAACGACCTCGCCCAGCGTGTTCGCGGGCTGGTTGGGCGGGTAGGCCACGGGGAGGTCGAACGTCTCGTCGTACTGCGTCATCGTCACGTAGTGGGTCTCCGGCGGCGAGGTGTCGAAGTCCCAGTCCGGGTCGATGGAGTTGAGCAGCCGCGTGAGCTGGCGGGCCCGATCGGACCGGAAGTTGAAGAAGATGACCGCGTCGCCGTCTTCGAGTGCCGCGCCGCCCTCGATCAGCGTCGGCTCGATGAACTCGTCGGTGGTGTCCCGCTCGTAGGACGCCTCGGTGGCCGTCACCGGGTCTGGCGCTTCGAACTCGGCCTCGCGGTCGACGATCGCGTCGTAGGCTTTCTTCGTGCGCTCCCAGTTCTGGTCGCGGTCCATCGCGTGATACCGGCCCGTCACGGTCGCGACGTCGCCGGTGCCTTCCTCGTCGATGACGCCCTGGAGTTCCCGGAGGTAGTCCGCGCCGCCGGTCGGCGAGGTGTCCCGACCGTCCATGAAGGCGTGGGTGACCGCCTCGACGTCGTTGTCGGCGGCCATCTCGATCAGCGCGTGGAGGTGGGTCTGTCGGGAGTGGACCCCCCCGTCGCTGACCAGGCCCATGAAGTGGACCTGCCCGTCGTTGTCTTTGGCGTAGTCCATCGCGGCGAGGAGGTTCTCGTTCTCGAAGAACGTGCCGTCCTCGATATCGTCGGTGATGCGCGTCGTGTCCTGCTTGACCACGCGGCCGGCCCCGATGTTGAGGTGGCCGACCTCGCTGTTGCCCATCTGGCCCTCCGGCAGGCCGACGCGTCGGCCCGAGGCGTCCAGTCGGTTGTGTGCGCCCGCGTCCCAGTACGCGTCGAAGTTCGGCGTGTCCGCGGCTTTGACCGCGTCACGGGCGTCCTCGTCGTCGTTGAGTCCCCAGCCGTCGAGGATGATGAGTCCTGCCTGCATACCCGAACGTTCCACTCCGAGGGTAATACCTTTTGATATTTGCCGGTAAATCCGCCCGCCTTCATACGCCCGTCTACCGATTCCCGATTATAATTGGAGAAATACATTTGGACGGCGGTCTGTCCTGGCGGAGACCACATCTCGGAGCGGGGCCCCAGGGCCCCGACCGGGTGATACCCACGGACCTCCCGGGGCCGGTGGGCCGTGGACACCCGATCGGGAACAATCGCTTTAGTGTCACAAATGGCGGCAAACAAGAACGGATAAACGCGTGGTAGTCGTACCGAGAGAGCTGAGAGGGCTTCATCAGCGTGACAGATAGACGACTACTATCGGTTGTCCAGAAGTTGCTCGACAGTGCGGGCACCGAGTACCGATATCACGTCATTTACTTCTCGTATTACTTCGCGTTGAACGGGATGGTGACGTTCAGAAACGCCTACTTCGACGAGATCGGCCTCACGGGGTCACAGATGGGGCTGATCGGTGCACTCCTCGTTGCCGGGGGGCTGGTCGCCCAGCCGGCGTGGGGTGTGCTCGCCGACAAAACGGGCGCGACGCGGGGGATCATGTTGACTGGGGCGATCGTCTCGGGGATCAGTATCCTGCTGTTCCCGCTTGCGGCCCACACCCCCTGGGAGTTCAGTCTCATGATCGTCGCGACGTTGTTCGTCTCGAGTTTCCGCGCGCCGATCCTGCCGATTGCGAACTCGATGGTGCTCTCACAGGGATTGAGCTACGGCCAGATACGGGCGGCTGGGAGCCTCGCGTTCGGCCTCGGCAGTCTCTTCATCGGGTGGGTCGCGACGTTCTTCGGGCTCTCGGTGATCTTCTACCTCTATGCGGCCGGCATGGCGTTTCTCGCCGTACTCGTCAAGGGTCTTGAGAAGCCGCGGGCGGACATCTCACCGGACTTGAAGCGGGACGCCATCACGCTTTTGGGCAACCAGCGGTTCATCCTGCTGCTGTTCATCGCGGTGGTCATCCCCGGTGCCTTCGCCGGGGCCGACGCCTTCCTGTCAGTGTACCTCCGGGAACTCACCGGTGGAGATAGCATTACGGGCGTCGCGTGGCTGGTCAAGACGGTCACCGAGGCCGTCGTCTTCGTGTGGTTGTCCCGGCACAGCTTCGACAACCGGACGTTGTTGACAGTCGGCGGCGTGGTGACAATGGCCGCGTATCTCGTGTTGGGGCTCACCCAGGCGGCACCGATCGCCGTCGGGGTCATGATCGTCTCCGGATCGGGCGTGGCCTTCTTCATCTACGCCGCGGTCAACATGGCCCACAAGTACGCGCCGGTCGCGCTGGCGGCGACCGCTCAGACGCTTCTGTCCTCGATCGGGATGGGCGTCGGACGGGCATCGAGCCAACTCGGCTCGGGGTGGCTGGTGGACACGGTCGGCGTCCAGTCGCTGTACCTGTTTCTGGCGGCCGCGGCCGCGATCGCGACGGTCGTCAGCCTCCGGTTTCACGTCACCCGGCTCCGGAGTGCGATCGGACGCCGGACGTGAGCGGAGGCGGGCCGTGATCGTCCGTCAGGCGTGACCCCGACCGTTTTTAGCACGTCCCGCGAAAGGCGGGGCATGACCCTCGATCCGGTGCACGTCGACGGCATCGCCCGGTTGGCCGGTCGTCTGGGCGGGCGAGTTGAGGACACCGACCACGACGACCTCGCCGCGACAGCCTGGGACGAGTTTCTCGATCCCCTGTATGACGAGGATCGGGTGATCCTCGAACCGATCGAAGACCAACGGCGGCGAGCAGCCCCACTACCCGATATCGCTCTCGAAGCGCGACCGTTCGATACCCAGCACGGGCTGGACTCGGGGACGATCAACCCGACGACGTTCAAGAACGGGCTGGTGCTCGACGTCGCCCAGGCGGCGATGGCCGGCGTGCCCTCGGATCTGGACCTCCACCGTTCGCGGACGGTCGTCGTCAGCGCCCACACCAACGACATGACGGTCGACCTCGGCGACGACGAGTGGCGGCGAAACGACGAGGGCTACACCCACGAGCGCTTGCTTCAGGTCCCGCGAGTCGACCGGTACGCCCAGACTGTCGTCCACGCGCTCGCGTTGTACCTCGCCGAAAGCCATCACGCTCGGGCCAACATCGAGGACGTCTCGGATCTCCTCATACTGGACGGGCCGATCTACCCGACCGGCCTCCTCAACTGGGCCGACCGCCATCCCGAACTCGCCGACCTGCTGGAATCAGACCAACAGCCACGGGACGTCGTCGAGAACTACGTCAGGCTGGTCGAGACCTGCCTCGAAGCAGAGATTCCGATCGTCGGCTTCGTCAAGAACAGCGCCGCCAACGGCCTGACACGGGCACTCCGGACGAAGGCGACCGCGCCGTGGGCCAATGACAACGCCTTTTTCGAACACGTCCTCTCGCGGTACGACGGCGGTGAGCTTCGCACTGACACGTTGACGTTCACGAACTGGTTCCGATCGCGGGTCGGGACCGACCGCGTCCTCGCTTCGAGTGGTGATGCACTCGGTATCGAGCGTGAACTCGATCCGGAAGCCTACGAAGTCACGTTCTTCGCGCTGTACGATCCCCGTGACGAGTTGGTCTATCGGATCGAAGCCCCGTACGCCGTGACACGAGATGCCGACCGCCGCGAGCGACTCACCATGCAACTCGTCGCCGACGTCGCCGCCGAACGCGGGCCGCCGGTCGCCGTCGCGAAGGCCGACGAACTCGCCCGCATCGACGCCACAGCCAAGGATCAACTCCGCGAGCGGATCGGCCGGGAGTTCGACAGCGAGCGCCAGCACTCGTACAACGAAAAGCGCTGGGGAGCGGAATACACAGATACCAGCGGGGACTAGCGTGAGAGTGTCGATACGCCAGCCGCCGGCGATCTCCGCTGCCCGATCAGTCACCTAACCACCGGATTATGAAATAAATGTGAAATAAGACTAATGGTACTGGATAATCAATGATGAGGTATGACGAAAGAATGGAAGTGTACACAGTGTGGCAGCGTCCAGACGCGATCGATCGTCAACCACCTGCGGCGGGGGCCGCCCGAGGAGTGTGAAGTCTGTGGAAACACGGAGTTCAAGGAGACGGTACTCGGGTCGACACACTCGATGCTGGACTCGCTCACCTGAGAGGCCCGAAACCGCCGACATCTAGTGGACACGGGCGTCCAAGCCCGAACCGGTCAATAGTGTACCGAAGGGCGGGTCGCGTGGGATTCGACAGTTCCCTGACCGGGGAAAGTAATTTACAATCCGGCAAATGACTCGTATTACGGTGCTTTACTGGACACTCTATCTCGCGGCCCTGCTCGGTGCGAGCGGGTTCGCCGTCGCCATCGTCGCCTGGCTGTGGCGACGGGAACGCGACCTCTCGACGAATCTGTTTCTCGTGATCGCCGCTGTCCAGGCTGTCAGTGGTGTGCTGGTCACCGCGGAGTTGATGACAGCCAGTCGGTCACTCTCTATCGTGGTCTTCGGGTTGCAGAATGCCGTTCTGGCCGGAGTGACGCCCGCCTTTTTCCTGTTCGTGCTGGCGTCGCTGGGATACCGGCGTCACTTGACGCGGCCAGTGATCGGCCTCGTGTTCGGGATCTTCGCCGTGTCGGGGCTCATCCAGCTGACCGACCCGGTCCACGGACTGTACTGGGCTGAATACACGGTCACCGACTCGACATTCCACTACGTCGCCGGCGAACCGACCAATCTGTCGTTTCTGCTCGTCCTCCCACAGATGTTGTTTTACTATGTGGCCATGGGATTGCTCGGCGCGAACGTCCTGTTCGGGTCCGGGAAGCGACGACGACAATCGGCAGCCCTGTTCGTCGGCTTCCTCCCGGCGTTCGTCATCACGACGATTTGGTCGATGGGCGTCCTTCTCGGCCCGATCAACGGCGCACTCGTGATCGGCGGCACGTGGTCGCTCGCAGTCATTGCGTGGGCCGTCTTTCGTCAGCAGCTGTTCGACGTCGTCCCGATGGCCAGAGAAACCGTCTTCGAGGCCCTCGAAGAGGTAGTTATCGTCGTCGACAGACGACAACGGATCCTGGATTACAACGCTGGCGCGGCCGAGACGTTCCCCGAGCTCGCGACCGCGGACGGGGGAGCTCTGGGCGCAGTCGTGCCGAGTATCGTCGATGCGAACGGTTCGGACACCGGCGGGACGAACAGCGAACAGGGACAGAAAGCAACCTCGGTGGACGAGAACGGCGTGGGTGACGCCGACCACCCGTTTGTCGGTTCGTTCACGCGCCACGTCGACGGCGAACCGCGGGAGTACGAGGTGAGTGTGACGCCGATCTCGGTCAGCGACACGACGGGCGGATACGCCGTCGTCGTCAGGGACGTCACCGAGCGCCGAAAGCGGGTGCGCCACCTCAGACAGCAGACGGCACAGCTCGAACGCTTCGCCGAAACCCTCTCACACGATCTTCGCAACCCCCTGAGCGTCGCCCGGGGACGGATCGACCTCGCCCAGGAGACCGGCGAGGAGGCACATCTCGAGACGGCCGCCGACGCGCTCGAACGGATCGAACAACTCATCGAGGACACGCTGACGCTCGCCCGCGAGGGCCAGGCGATCGAAGACCGCGAGCCGGTCGAACTCGGCGAACTGGCTCGCAACGCCTGGGCGACGACCGACACCGGCGAGGCGTCCTTCGAGGTCAGGCCCGACGCCGAGATGACTGTCTACGCCGACCACTCGCGGCTGCGAACCGTCTTCGAGAACCTCTTCCGGAACGCAGTAGATCATACTGCCACGGGCCCTGACCCGCAGGCTCGTCAGGACGGCGTCGAGCATAGCTCCACGAACGGGGATTCGAACGCGCCACAGGAGCCCGCCGAACGCCGACCGATTGCGGATGAGCAGCCCGAACAGCCAGCTGATCGCGGCAGTATCGAGTCGACGCCGGACACCGCCACGCCGCTGATGCGGGGAAACGCCGAGCGCGAGGGCCACGAGCCGACGAGCGAGCGCGTCACCGAGAGTGGGCGAACGAACGGTTCCGGAACGCCGATGACAGTCAGGCTCGGCCAGGCCGAAGACGGCTTTTACGTCGAAGACGACGGGCCCGGCATCCCGCCGGCGGATCGCGAAGACGTCTTCGAATACGGCTACACGACCGACGAGGACGGCACCGGCCTCGGATTGGCGATCGTCGAAGCTATCGCAAACGCTCACGGCTGGGACGTCACGGCGACCGAGGGAAGGGAGGGCGGTGCCCGTCTCGTCTTCGAGGATGTCGACGTCGTCGAGCCCGCGGCGCAGGGCGATTGATCTCCCCCCGGAGTTCCGGCGGTTGTCCACGGAACGAGCCAGCCCGACTACCGACACGTCGGCGACTGATCCGATGCGGTGTCTACCCCTACAAGGAATATTATGTCTATGTATGCCATGATAGTCTTCGGTAGCACTCTAGGCGACTCATGTGGATCAGGATCGCTCCGTACCGGGCCGTACACCTATTATAAACCCCTTTAGTCAAATCCCCCACCTCTCTTGATGATGACGCGAGATTCGACGCGTCCAGACGGGGCATCACGACGGAAATTCATCCTCTCGGCCGGCGCACTCGGGGCCACGGCACTGGCCGGGTGTAGCGGTGGCAACGACACGACGGAGGACCAACCGGCCGGAAACGGCGGAAACGGCGACGTTTCGACGCCGACGGAATCGAACTCACAGGACACCTCGACGCTGAAGGCCGACGGGTCCTCGACGGTGTACCCGATCGCGAACGACGCGAGCCGGCTGTGGAACGGCAACCCGCCGGCCGACGACCAGGAGTACTGGGGGCCCGGCCAGTACGACATCGACACGGACATGCACCTCGCCGATTACTGGGCCGAGAAGTACGGCTTCGAGCCGACCGAAACGCGGAGCGTTCCGCCGTTCGGTACGCAGATCGCGCTCAGTCACTCCGGGACCGGCGTCGAAGCGGTCATCAACGAACGCGTCGACATCGGGGACGCGAGTTCGACCGCCGAGTCGATCCTCGGTGCGGACAACGACGAACTCGACAACATCGTCGACCACGTCGTCGGCGTCGACGGCCAGCCGATCGTCGTCAGCCGGGAGATCTACGATGCGGGCGTGACCCGGATCACCGGTGATCAGCTCCGGGACATCTACATGAAGGAGATCACCAACTGGAGCGAACTCGGCGGCCCGGACAAGGAGATCTACGCGGTCGGCCGCGCGGAGGACTCCGGGACCGACACCGCGTTCAGAGCGAACCTCTATGGCGATCCCGACGCGCCGATCGAGCCCGACACCCGGAAGGGGCAAAACCAGCAGGTCAAGACGCTCATCGAGCAAAACGACAACGCCATCGCCTACATCGCACTGGCGTTCGTCGAGCCCGACGGCGTGACACCGCCGATCGCCCTCGAACTCGAGGGAACCGTCTACGAGTACGGCAAGAACCTCGGCGCGAAGGAGTACCCGCTCAACCGCGACCTCCACATGTACACCTACGACGGGACGTCGATGAAGGAAGCCGCGTTCATCAACATGATCCTCTCGGAGTTCGGCCAGACCAACTTCGTCGAGCCACAGAACTACTTCAAGCTCCCGGAGGCTCGCCGCGAGGAGGAACGCGCGAAGCTCCCCGATCAGGTCTAAGACGACCGTTCTCCGGGATCATGCAGGATTCGAAGTCTGAACGACGCACGTCGAGGACACACCCATGACAGCCGAATTTCAGTCACCGGCGAGGGGTTCCGCCGTCGTCCGATGGGCGCGCGAGCGTGGCCGCTCGCTTCGCCGGTCGGTCGAGCGGCTGGGCTGGGTCGGTCGCCTGCTGGCCGTCGGCCAGCTGTCGCTGGTCGTGGCCGCCTTCGTCGGGTTTCTCGTCCAGTCGGTCTGGACGCCGCTTTTCGTGGTCTCGTTTCTGGTCGTGTTCGGACTGGGATGGGCTCTCCGAGAAGCGCTGACCGCCAAGATCATGACGTTCCTGATGACGGTCTCCGCGCTGGTCACGCTGGGATTGATAGCCGTCTTCCTCGTCCTCGAAGCGATCCCCGCGTTCCAGACGGCCGGGTTCGACCTCATCAATCCCTTCAGTGGAAGCGAGTGGGCCGCGAGCCAGGGCCAGTATTCGCTCGTCCCGATGATCTGGGGGACCGTCCTCACGACGATCGTCGCGGTCGCGGTCGCCGGACCGCTCGGGATTGCGGGCGCGCTGTTCATCAGCGAGATCGCCCCCGGCTGGGTCCGCGATATCGTCAAACCCGCCGTCGAGATCCTCGCGGGGATCCCGTCGATCGTCTACGGGTTCATCGGGTTCACGATCATCAACCCCTACGTCACGGGTCGCCTCTCGGTCAACCCCGGCGCGCTGTTCGCGATCGGCGTCGTCATCGGGTTCATGGCGCTGCCGACGGTCATCTCGGTCGCGGAGGACGCCCTGGCGGCCGTGCCGTCGCCGATGAAAGACGGGTCGCTCGCTGTCGGTGCCACCGACTGGCAGACGATGCAGAGCGTGACCGTCCCGGCGGCGTTCTCCGGGATATCCGCGGCCGTCCTGCTGGGGATCGGCCGCGCGATGGGCGAGACGATGGCCGCGACCGTGATGATCTCACACAGCCGTCGGCTCCCCGAACCGACAGGGTACAACGTCTTCGACAGCACGGAGACGCTGACGACGTTCATCGCCAGCAGCTACGGCCACGTCACGCCGGGCGAGACGTTTTGGAGCGCGCTGTTCGCCGCCGGCGTCGTCCTCCTGGTCATTGTCACCGGACTCGGGATCGCCTCGCAACTGGTCGAGATGCGAATGGAACGGAAACTGCAGGGCAACCAATGAGTGACGCATATTCGAGACGACTCGTCGATACAGGCTCGACGGGATACGACCGTATCGCCGCCGGAACCGTCGGGATCGCTTTTCTCCTCTTTGTCGCCGCCGTTGGCACGTTCTTCGGCTGGGTGCCGACCGGCGAGACGGGAGGCCCCGTTCCGGGACTGACGTACTTCGGCGTCGCCCTGCTCGGCCTCGGCGGCCTCGTCGTCGGGCTGGGAGTCGCCTCCCGGCGCTTGCCCGTCGCGACGACGCCGAGCGAGTCGCCCGGATTGATCGCCAGCACCGTCCTCGGCGTGCTCTGGCTGGCGACGGTGGGCTCGGTGGCCAACTGGGCGCTCGGGCCGATCGGCTGGCCGCTCGGGGTGGTCGTCGGCGGCGCGGTCGGATACGCCACCCTCGCCGCGCCCGAGGACATCGGCTCGACGCTGCCCGTCGGGGCCTTCCTCCTGCTTTCGGGCGCGCTCGTCACCGCGGGCGTGCTCGGCCCCGGGTGGACCTGGGACTCGTCGGCGTTCGGGGCGACCTTCCCCGCCGACGTCGTCGTGCCGGTGGTGGCGCTGTCGAGTAGCCTCCTCGCGGGCTGGACCGCCGGGAAAGCCTACGGCGGCTTCGGCGCACGCGGGCGACAGCACGGCGCGTTCCTGCTCGTCTCGCTGGTCGTCTTCCTCGTTGTTGGCGTGCTTGCGTTCCTGCTTGTCTACGTCGCCGAGCGCGGGATCGGGACGACGGTCGAGAACCTCACCGTCAGCGCCGGGACGCTGCTGGTCGCGCTCGCGCTCCCACTTTTCGTCGCAGTCCGGCGCGGACGGCGCGGTCTCGGCTCCGCGTCCGGGATCACGCTCGTCGCGGTGTACCTGTGGCTCGCGCTCGTGGGGGCGCTGGCGCTGGCCGTTTCGGCGCTGGGCTATGCGATCGTGACCGGGAACGCGCTCACGACGGCCACGACGACGATCCAGCCGACGGCGGCCGTCGGCGCGCTGCCGGCCGCAGTACTCAGCGGTCTCGCGGTGCTGGCCGCCAGGCAAGCAACGCCGTGGCGGCCGTCCGATCGGCGGGCACGAAGACTCAAGCGCGCCGGGGTTGGCCTCGCAATCGCGCTCGCAGCGGGCGTCGTCATCGAACTCCTCGTCGGCCCGCTAGCTGTGGTCGGCGTCTCGCTGGTCGGCACGTTTGCCGTGGTCGTCTGCGCACTGAGTAGCGCGTCCATCGCCGCGGGTCTGCCGGGACGGTTCCGGGACGGCCCCGCTCGCACCCCGGTCCCGCCGCTCACCGCGAGCGCCCAGCTGTTGCTCCTGGGAGTGCTGGCTGCGTCGCTGCACGTGCTCCTCACCGGCAACTCGATCGGAACAGAGACCGTGGGACTGGTCGCGAGCGGGACCGTCGACTGGCCGTTCGTGATGAACCCGACCCAGGGACTCGGGATCCAGCGCGGGGTCATGCCGGCGCTGATCGGGACCGTCTGGATCGTCGTCGGCGCGGTCGCCTTCGCCGTGCCGATCGCCGTCGGCGCGGCCGTCTTCCTCACGGAGTACGCCGAGGACAGCCTCTTCACCAAGGGCGTCGACGTGGCCACGAACGGCCTCTGGAGTACGCCGAGCATCGTCTTCGGGCTGTTCGGCCTGGCGTTCATCGTCCCGCGATTCGGCAACAGCGGGTCGATCTTCGCCTCCCAGCTCGTTCTCGGGTTCATGTTGCTCCCGCTCGTGCTGGTCACGAGCCGGGAAGCGATGCAGAGCGTCCCCGACGAGTATCGCGACGCCAGCGCCGCGCTGGGCGTCAGCAAGTGGGACACGATCAAGGAGGTCGTCATCCCCGCCTCGATGCCGGGGATCATCACCGGCGTCATCCTCGGCGTCGGCCGCATCGCCGGCGAGACGGCCCCGCTGTTGCTCGTCCTGAACGGCCCGGTCGCCCCGACGGACGCCCCGGCGGTCCTGTCGAGTTTCGAGGTCGGCCTGACGGCCCAGCCGCCGTTCGTGTCGGTGACCAATCCGGCGTTGCTCGAATCGGCGAGTGCGCTCCCCTACCAGCTGTACGCGATCATCACCGCGGGCGTGTTGGACGACATGGCGTTCGGCTGGGCGACGGCGTTCGTGTTGCTCGGCGTCGTCCTGTCGTTTTTCGCCGTGGCCGTCGCCTCGCGGCGGTACTTCCGGAGGAAACTACACCATGACTGAGACGACGATGGCGTCAGAAGGCAGCACAGGCACGGAAATCGAGACAACGTCCGGCGAGAGCACGGAGCGGACGCGCGAGGCGTGGACCGACTACGAGTTCGGGAGCGAGGCGGTCCTGTCAGTCGAGGACCTGAACGTCTACTACGGCGACGAGCGGGCGATCAAGGACGTCTCGATGGACATCCCCGAAAAGAGCGTCACGGCGCTGATCGGCCCCTCAGGGTGTGGGAAGTCGACGTTCCTCCGCTCGCTCAACCGGATGAACGACCGGATAAAGAGCGCCCGGGTCGAAGGGACCGTCGAGTTCGACGGCAGTGACATCTATCAGGAGGGCGTCGATCTGGTCGAGCTCCGCAAGCGGATCGGGATGGTGTTTCAGTCCCCGAACCCGTTCCCCAAGTCGATCCGGGAGAACGTCGCGTACGGCCCCCGAAAGCACGGGGACATCAACCGCGGACTTGCGGCCCGGCTGCTCGGGCGCGACGAGAAGGACGCCGAGGACGAACTCGTCGAGCGGACACTGCGGCAGGCAGCCCTGTGGGACGAGGTGAAAGACCGCCTGGCGGACAACGCCCTCGGGCTGTCCGGTGGCCAACAACAGCGCCTCTGTATCGCACGGTGTCTCGCGGTCGACCCCGAGGTCATCCTGATGGACGAACCCGCGAGCGCGCTGGACCCCATCGCCACCGCCAAGATCGAGGACCTCATCGAGGAGTTGGCCGAGGACTACACGGTCGTCGTGGTCACCCACAACATGCAGCAGGCGGCGCGCATCTCCGACCAGACGGCCGTCTTCCTCACCGGTGGCGAACTCGTCGAGTACGACGACACCGAGAAGATCTTCGAGAACCCCGAGAGTCAGCGCGTCGAAGACTACGTCACCGGCAAGTTCGGGTGATCCGATGGCACGAGAGGAGTTCCGTCACGCACTGGCCGACCTCCGGGCCGCCGTCGTCGAGATGGGCGAACTCGTCCTCGAACGCCTGAAAGCCGCCCGCTCGGCACTAGCCGAGGGTGACGACGACCGTGCCGAGGCGGTCATCGAGGGGGACGAAGAGATCAACCGCCGGTACCTCGACATCGAGGCCGACTGTATCGACCTCTTCGCGCTGGAACAGCCGGTCGCTGGCGACCTCCGGCTGGTCGCGGCTAGCTTCAAGATCTCGACCGACCTCGAACGCGTCGGCGATCTGGCGACCAACCTCGCCCGGTACGCGCTGTCGAGTCGCCCGGACCCGTTCCCGGAACTCGACATCTCCGGGATCGGTCGGGCGGCGGCCGACATGCTCGAAGACGCGCTGGCGGCCTACGAGACCGAGGACGCGGCGGCCTGCCGAACGGTCGCCGGGCGAGACGACGACCTGGATGCGATGTGTCAGCGTGCGAGCGAACGGGTAGCCCGGGACTTGCTGGAACGCGATCCGGAGATCGACGCCTGGGCACTCGAAGCAGTCCTCGACGACGTCGCGAGCGTGCTGTTGACGATCCGCGACATCGAACGGGTCGGCGATCACGCCGTCAATATCGCCGCCAGGACGCTGTACGCCCTCGAGGGCGATCCGGAGTTGATCTACTGATGAAACGCGATCCGGAGGTGAACTACTGATGAAACCCGCTCTGGAGTTGATCTACTGATGAAACCCGCTCTGGAGTTGATCTACTGATGAAACCCGCTCTGGAGGTGAGCGACTGATGGAGACACGCAAGATCCAGAAGGTCGGCGGCTCGACGTTCACGGTCTCGGTCCCCAAGGAGTGGGCCAGACGCCAGGGCCTGGAGACGGGCGAGGTCGTTCGGCTGTACACCCACCGCGACGGGTCGCTGATCGTTCGTGGCAGACAGACCGACGGCGAGAGTCTGACGTCGGTCTCACTGTCCGTCACAGAGTCAAGTGCCGACGCCGTCGAGCGGTCGATACAGGGGGCCTACGAGGCCGGGTTCGAGCGGATCTCGCTGCATGCCGATGACGGTTTCACCGACGAGCAACGCAGAGCCGCCCGCACGGTCGGCCGACGCCTCGTCGGGACGGAAGTCCTCGACGCCGATGCGGACCGGATCGACGTCCGGGCGATGCTCGACGCCTCGGCGGTCTCGATCCGCCAGTCGATCGACCAGGCCGTCTCGGTCGTCTCGACGATGCAGGAAACGGTGCGTGAGAAGCTGACCGGCGACGTTGAGCCCACCGGGCAGGTCAGTGATCGCCTGACGGACGTCACGCGGCTGGTCGCGCTGATCCGTCGTCACTACAACCGGTCGCTGGTGACGTTCGGGGAACTCGATGCGCTCGGCATCGATCGCGTGCCGCTGTCCCAGTACGACCGGACGGCGAACCGAATCGAGGAGATCGCCACGGCAACCGTCCGACTGGATAGTGCCATCGGCGGCGTCTCACTCGAGGCGGCGGACAGGCAGGCGATCGCAGCCCGACTGACTGGCCTCCGCTCAGCCCTCGAAGAGGCGACGAAACTCGTCGTCGAAGGCGGAAACGCCCCGGCGATGAGCGTCGAACCGTCGCCGTTGGAAGCACAGAGACAATCGGCTGGTGAACCTCAGGACGACAGCGTCGATCCGGCCCGAGCCCGGATATTCGATCACCTGACGCGGATCGACGACGCCGTTCGAGCGATCGAACGCGTCGGGCTCCAGTCAGCCGTCCGGTCCGGTCAGTCCTGGTAGCGGTCCCAGGTTCCCGTCAGGAACGCTACTGAGGGCTATGTAGAGCTCTTATATACGCCTTTTACCGTCGGTCACGAAAATCAGAATAGACCGAAAACATGCTACGTGACGACATGGCGCACAATCGACTCGACGAGCGACTCATCGAACGGTGTGAAGACATCCCCCAGGACCCGAAGCCAGGCGCGTACGTGGTCATCGACACGATGCACTTCTCGAACACCGTCATCGAACTGCTGGCACGGGGGGCAGCACACGTCCACGTCCCCGAGGAGCGCGGCGAGGAGTTCGACTACCGGGCCGCCCATCCCGACGCGCTCATCGGCGGCGGCCGCACGGCCGAGTACGACCCCGAAGACGGCTATGACTTCTTCAACTCGCCGAGTTACGTCGAGGACATCGACGTCGAGGGTCGGCCGGTGAGCATGACCTCGACCAACGGCGGCCGGACCGTGGCGACCCTCCGCGAGCGTGGGAGCGAGAACGTCGACGTGTTCGTGGGCGCGCCGCTGAACGCGCGAGCGATCGGCCGGTTCCTCCGCCGAACGGACCACCCCGTCCATCTCGTGTGCGCGGGCTATCAGGGCGAGATCGCGATCGAGGATCACGTCGGCGCGGCCCTCATCAGTCGGTACCTCGATGGCATGCCGCCCGCCGAAACCGAGATCCAACTCTTCAGCGAGCAACTGGAGACGGCGAAAGGACCCGACTACGTCAGGAAGAACGCGATCCGCCGCCGGGACGTCCGTGAGTACGCGATGAACGTCAACGGCCGACAGGAGATCCCCCAGCTATCGGGTGACTCACTGGTCCGGACACGCGCCACCCCCCGATCGGCTTCCGGGGAGCGAGGACTGGCAGACTAAGCGAAGTGCGACCCGAGAGACTTACCGCTCGTCGGTCGAAGACATCTCCGAGAAACCCCGTCTATATCTCCACCTTGTGACCAGAGACACTTAAAGGAGCGCGGCCAGGGTCGACCGAGTCACCCCACAACACTAGACCGATCCGGATCCGTCAGTCGGCGGATCGATCGCGTTGGCGGCCCCAAGCACCGTCTCGTGGGCCTGGCCGTTCGAGGCGACGAGTCCGCGGCAGTCGTGTCGCCAGGGCTCGCCGTCGAGGTCGGTGACCGTCCCGCCGGCCTGCTCGACGAGATACGTGCCGGCGACGGTATCCCAGGGGTTGGTCTCGACGTTCGTGATCACACCCTCGATCGACCCGGCGGCCAGCAGGGCGAGGGCAACCTGGACGGACTTCAACCGGAGCAAGTCGCCAAACCGGGTGACGATGGCTTCGGCCGCCCGGGCGTACTCCTCGCGGCGGTCCCGGGGCCACCAGATCGTCGGGACGACGGTGAACCGATCCGTGTCGGCGGTGTCGTTCACCCCGATGGGCCGGCCGTTTCGCGTCACGCCACCCGGCCCACCGACGTAGATATCACCCAGCGCCGGGAGGGCGGTCGCCGCCGCGACGGGATCGCCGTCCCGGACCGACGCGACGCTGGTCGCCCACTGGCGCATCCCCCGGACGTAGTTGTTGGTGCCGTCGATCGGATCGGCGATCCAGGCCGGCCCCCGTTCGGGGACGGTCTCGATCGCGTCGGCCTCCTCGCCGACGAACGGTTCCTGGGGGAAGCGCTCGCCGATGACGGCTGCGATCCGGGACTGGGCCTCGCGATCGGCCCGCGTCACCAGGTCGGTCTTGCCCGCCTTGGTTTCGACGTCGAGATCCCGCCTGAACCCGGCCATGGCGACGGCCCCGCCGGCCCTGGCCGCCTCGCGGGCGACGGCGACCCGATCCGAACGCGGGATCGAACTCCCGTATCGCGTTCCGTGTCGATCGGAAGTCGCGTCGTCCGGACCGCCCGCCTTGTCGGTCACGGCCGTTCACCCCCGGGATCGTCGTGCTCGGGACGGTGCCGGAGACACCGACTCGTTCGCCCGGTGTCGTCGACGGCGTGTGCGGCCGGCGACTGGCGGTCACAGACCGAACCGAACTCGTCGTCGAGGAGTGCGAGTGCCTCGCCGGGGGCCGTGCTCGCGGTCGCTGTCGCCTGATCGACCACGTCGCGGGCCGCCGGCGACAGCGTGACGTCCGCGAACAATTCGTCGACGATCGCTGTAACCGAACGGCCGGTCGACCCGAGTCCGAGCCGTCGCTTGAGGCGGGCGGGCAGGCCAGTTTCGGCCCGGGCGCGCTCCCGTAACACGTCCCGGAACGTCTCGATCGCGCCGAGCGCGTCGGCCGAGAGGGCGGCGTGATCGGGGGGCGGGATCTTCGCCGGGCATCGGGTCGCGAACGGACACCCCTCGGGCGGGTACCGCGGGTTCGGCGGCGTCCCACGGAGCGTGATCCGATCAAGGTCCTCGGGGGCCGGACTCGAAGAGCCCGGAATCGCCGACAGGAGCGACCGAGTATAGGGGTTGGCCGGGTCCGCGAAGACGCGCTCCGTTGGGCCGACTTCGAGGACGTTCCCGAGGTACATCACGGCGACCCGGTCGGCGATGTGCCGGACGAGCGAGAGGTCGTGGGCGATGAAGAGGTAGGTCAGTCCGAGTTCGGCCTGGAGTTCCTCGAGGAGGTTGATGACCCGCGCCTGGACAGAGACGTCGAGCGCCGAGACGGGTTCGTCGAGGATCAGAAACTCGGGTTCGAGGGCGAGTACGCGGGCGATCGCCACGCGCTGGCGCTGGCCGCCCGAGAACTGGTGGGGGTAGCGATAGAAGTGCTCCTCCTGCAGGCCGACCTGATCGAGCAGCGTGAAGACGCGGTCCTCGCGTTCGGCGGGGGTTCCCCAGTCGTGAGCCTCCAGTGGCTCGGCGACGATCTCGCCGACCGTCAGGCGATCGTTGAGGCTCTCCTGGGGGTCCTGGAACACCATGCCGACACGACGCTGCCACTCCCGGAGGTCGCTCCCCGAGAGCGCGGTCACGTCGGTTCCGTCGACGACGACGGAGCCGGCAGTCGCGGACTCCAGACCCACGAGCGTCCGGCCGAGCGTGGTCTTCCCACACCCGCTCTCGCCGACCAGGCCGAGGGTCTCGCCGCGCTGGATCGACAGCGAGACGCCGTCGACCGCCCGGACCGGCGGGTCGGCACCGATCAGCGACCCGTCCGTGTAGTGGGTCTGTAGATCGCGGATGTCGAGAAACGTGTCGCGATCGTCGTCCGTCGAGGCGGACATCGGGTTGCCGTCGGGGACTGAGGCAGTCATTCGTCGTCACCCCCAGTCTGGTCGCCGTCGTCGCCGGCAAAGATGCACGCGGCGGCGTGGTCGACGGCAGCAGAGACTTCGACAGGATCGGGCGCGGCCGCCCGGCACTTTTCGATGGCCTTGGGGCATCGCGGCGCGAACCGACAGGCGTCAGCGGGACCGTTCGGCGTCGGAACCTCGCCCTCGATCGTCGGCAGGCGCTGATCGGGCGGGGTCCGTCCAGGGATGCTCTTGAGAAGCGCTCTTGTGTAGGGATGTTCCGGCTCGGCAAAGAGGCGCTTCGTGGGCGCGCGTTCGACGATCTCGCCGGCGTAGATCACGTTCACCCGGTCGGCGGTCTCCTCGATGACGCCCATGTCGTGGGTGATGAACAGGATCGCGAGGTCTTCCTCACGCTGGAGGTCGGCCAGCAGGTCGAGGATCTGGGCCTGGATCGTCACGTCCAGAGCGGTCGTCGGTTCGTCACAGACCAGCAGGTCGGGATCGCACGCCAGCGCGATCGCGATGACGGCGCGCTGGGCCATCCCGCCGGAGAACTGGTGGGGATACTCGCCGAGCCGGCGTGGCGCGTCGGGGATCCCGACAGCTTCGAGGAGTTCGATCGCGCGCTCGGTTGCAGCCTTCCCGCTCAGTCCCTGGTGGATCGAGAGGGCCTCCCGAATCTGGTTGCCGACAGTGTAGACCGGGTTGAGCGCGTTCGAAGGGTCCTGGAAGACGATTGCGAGGTCACCGCGGGCGTCGGCCCAGCCGGTCTCGACCAGGTTCTCGCCGTCGAAGCGGATCTCACCGCTCTCGATGACGCCGGGTTCGTCGACGAGGCCGAGGATCGACCTGGCGGTGACGGACTTTCCCGATCCCGATTCACCCACGAGGCCGACCGTCTCGCCGGCGTGAATGTCGAAAGAGATCCCGTCGACGGCGTGGATGGTCTCGCGTTCGGTGTAAAACACCGTCCGGAGATCACGGACAGCGAGCAGCGGCTCTCCGTCACGAATCGTGTGTCGGCCAGCCGTCTCGGCGCGCTCGGTGGCGTCGGCGCGGCTCATGCGCCACCACCCCGGCCGGCCGCAGACCCGATCGCGCTGTCGGACTGGGGATCGATCGCGTCCCGGACACCGTCACCGAGCGCGTTGAACCCCGTCACGACGAGCGTGATGAGCAGTCCCGGAATCAGCGAGATGTGCCAGGAGCCGGTCGTGACGTAGTCCTGGCCGAGCTTGATCGCCCGGCCCCACTCGGGGGTGGGCGGCGCGACGCCGAGGCCGAGATACGAGAGCCCGGCGATCGAGATGATCGCCCCGCCGAGCGTCATCGAGCCGTAGATCAGAACGTAGCCGGTGACGTACGGCAGCATGTGTTTGCGCATGATCGTCCGGGGGCGCTGACCGAAGCTCCGGGCGGCGTCGATCCAGGCGCGTTCGGAGATCTGCAGGGCGGGCCCGCGGATCGAGCGCCACATGTACGTCCACCCGGTGAACGCGAAGATGAGCGCGAGCACGAACCCGCCGCTGTAAACCTCGCCGATCCACGTGTCGGCGAGGACGGTCGTGAGCATGATCAACAGCAACAACTGAGGCATCGCCATCACGCCGTCCGAAATCAGGACCGTGCCGAGATCGACCCGGCCCTTGTAGTAGGCGGCGATCAGCGCGAGCGAGACCGCGAGCAGTGCGCTCAGGCCGACCGAGAGGAGGCCGATCACCAGCGAGATCCGCGAGCCGACCGCGATGAAGGTGAACAGATCACGGCCGTTGGGCATCGTCCCGAACGGATGAAAACGGCCGTAGTCGTCGTAGGTCATCGGCATCACGCGTGAATCGTCCCCGGTCGACTGCGAGTCGAGGTTCGCCTCGCCGACCAGGATCGACTCGACGGTACCGGTCTGTTCGTTCCAGTAGTCGATCTCGTAGGAGTAGGAGTTGCGCATGTTCTGCTCGACGGTGGTGGGGCCGAGCGTCGGCGCGAAGATCGCCATCACGACGAACATGAACACGACGAGCGCACCGAAGATACCCCAGCGGTGTGACCGGAAGCGATCGATCACGTCGTCCCGGGGCGTCCAGTCGGCGACTCTGATCTCCCGGCGGTAGTACCGATAGCCGAAGCCGGCCCAGAGGACCCACGCGAACGCGTAGGCGTAGACGAGCGCGATGCGAATCCCCCAGGAGACGCCCGGAGAGAGTCCGAAGAAGGTCCCGACCCAGCGCTGCCCGTTCCAGTGGCCGGCGTTCGGGACAACGTCCCGCGAGAGCAGCGTTGGGATCGCGTTCGACCGCTGCTGTGCGGCGTCGAACACCGCCGTCACGCTGGAAAGGGCGGACTCCTCGGCACTTGTCGTCGGAAGCGCACCGAGAAAGTCGGCGAGCAGGCCGGTCAGGAAGTTCGCGACCGCGCCGGCCTCCAGTACGAAGAGGATGACGCCGACGACCAGCCACGCCGACAGCGTCGCGTCGACCCCGAGCGTCCCGAACAGTCGCCGGTCCTCGACGGGAGTGACGTCGGACACGTCAGCTCCCCTCCAGGCCGACGCGGGGGTCGATGATCGTATACAGTACGTCCTGGACGAGGTTGATGCCGACAGTCATGAGTATGAAGACGTACATCAGCGTGCCGACGAGCGGGAGTTCCCCCGACGTCGCCGCCTGGTAGAACAGCTGCCCGATGCCGTTGATCCCGAAAACAGTCTCGACGAGGACGGAGCCGCCGATGAGCAGGAACGCCTCGCTGGTGATGATCGGGATCAGCGGGACGAGGGCGTTCCGGAAGATGTGCTTCCAGACGATGACGCGGTCGGAGACGCCCTTGGCCTTCGCGAAGTCGACGTACTCCTGGTTGCGGACTTCGAGCATCGCCGTCCGGCCGATCCGCATCTCGTTGCCCATCGACGCCGACCCGAGTACCAGCGCCGCCGGCAGGACCTTCTTGGTCGCCGCCAGAAAGCCATCGATCGAGCCGATGCGAGACATGTCGGGACTGCCCGATATCGCGTCGATCGGAATCAGGAACGACTCCCACTCGACGGTGAATCCCAGAATCGTCGGCGAGATGCTCAGGACGGCGAGCAACATGATCGCGAGCCAGAAGTTCGGCATCGCTCGCCAGACGATCCCGCCGAGTGAGGCCAGATAATCGGACAGCGAGTTCGAGTGCAACCCGGCGTAAAAGCCAAGCGGCACGCCGATAGCGACGGCGATCAGCACCGACCACAGCCCGAGCCAGAGCGTGCGGGGCAGGAAATCCAGGATGAGGGCGTTGACGTTCGAGCCCTCGTAGAGCACCCACGTCTGGCCGAGATCGAAGGTCAGCAGGCTGGTCATCCAGTCGACGTAGTGCTGTAGTGGCGGCTGGTTCAGTCCGAGCTGGGTCTGGGCGGCCTCGTAGGCAGCCGGGTTGCGGATCTGTCCCTCGCTGAGCAGCCGGCTCGCCGGGTCGATCGGCCCCATGAAGATGATGAACCACGTCAGCGTCGTCCCGAGCCAGACGACCGGGATCGCCATCGCGACGCGTTTTGCGAGATAGCCCAGCCTGCTCACCGCCACTCACCCCACTTCCCGATTCGCGGCGTTCGATCCGTCGGGGCCGACGCGCATGTCGAATACATTGGTTCTGACAAATTCGCTGACAGTCCGGGCCGTCACCGCGAGAGCGTGGTGTCGTCGAAGGCCTGGTTCTCCATGACGCCGTACATCTCGACGTCGACGTCGTCTTGCCAGAAGCGCTGGCTCTTCGGGTGGAGGAAGGGCAGTTCCTGGACGGACGCCCAATTCATCTCCTCGACCGTCTGGAACGCCTCGTTGTGGTCGGCCCGTGCCGTGCCCTCGGCCGCGTAGTTCTCGTCCCAGGCCTCCCGGGCGATCTGTCGGTACTCCTCGGTCGCGTAACTGTCCTCGGCGCCCCAGCGCGTGAACTGCGTCGAGGGGTTCTGGCCGTGCAGGAACCGGAGGAAGTTCTGCGGGCCGGGGTACTCCATGCCGTCACCGAGCCCGAACACCGCCATCTCGCCGGAGATGGCCTTGCTGATGATCGTGCCGAACTCCGCCTCGACGATGTCCATGTCGATGTAGGCCGATCGGAGTTTCGCCTGGAGTCGCGTGAACACGCGCTGATACCCGCTGTCGCCCGTGATCGTCGTCGCCGTGACTTCGTATCGGTTACCCGCACCGTAGCCCGCCTCCTCCATGACCTGGCGGGCGTCGTCGAGCCGCGTCTCGCCGTAGCCGTACGGGTAGCCCTCGGCGGCGAAGTCGGTGTTGGACTGATAGCCGCTCTCGGCATGGCGGTCGTAGGACGCCTCGCCCGACTGGCCGTCCGCGAAGGTCGGGTAGGCCGCCGGCGGGACGATATGATAAGCCGGCTTGCCGGTCCCCTTGTAGACGTTCTCGGCGATTTCGTGTTGGTTCATCGCGTACGCGAACGCGCGTCTGACGGCGAGCGGGACTTTCAGCGTGTTGAAGACGATGTACTCGGTCGTGAGCGCCGGAATCTCGCCGTAGTTGACGTCCGTCGCATTGTCGAGCGTGTACGTGCCGATCGACCGATTACCGTCCTCGCGGTCGATCGAGACCCGGCTCGGGGTGAACGAGGCCGTCGGCATACTCTCTAAGACGTCGGCGTTCTCGTTCTGGAAGCGCTGGAGACGCGTGTTCCCGCTGCTCACGACAGTATAGGTGATCGCGTCGAGAGCTGGTGCGCCGTCGTAGTAGTCCTCGAACGCAGAGAGCGTGATCCGACTCCCCTTCTCCCAGGAATCGACCTCGAAGGGGCCGGCAGCGGCGAACGTCGGCCCGTCGCCCTTCGTGCTGAAGAACTCGTTGTAGTCGTACTCGCCGTCGTAGCCCTCGATGTCGCCGACCGAACCCTCGGGGAGGATCGCGAACGCGCCGCCCGCGATCTGAAAGAGCGTGTACTCGAAGGGTGAGGCCAGCGTCATCTCGAAGGTGTAATCGTCGACTGCCTCGACGGCGAGACTCCCCGGAACCACGTCGTCCAGCGTCTCCTCGTCGGTCGGCTCCGAGCGGGTCGGGTCCTTCTCGTGGTCGACCGTCAACGTCTGGCCGATGATGTCGTCCTGGTTGCGGGAATTGGGCGACTCGGCGAGCCGTCGATAGGAATAGACCACGTCGTGGGCAGTAAACTCGCTGCCGTCGTGGAACGTGACGTCCTCACGGAGGTCGAAGGTGTAGGTGAGCCCGTCGTCGGAAACCTCATAGCCCGTCGCGAGGGCGGGTTCGGGCGGATAGTGGCCGTCCGGGAAGTACATGAGCTGCTGGTTGTACTGGTTGTAGCCTGCACCGGACCCCTTCGCGTTAATCGGGTCGAGCGTCTGGACCGACCCGTCCGCCATCATCTGAAGCGTTCCACCAGTCGAATCCGTCGTGGTTTCCTCGGTCGAGTCGTCCGTCTCGTCGGATGGTTCGTCCGTGGACTCCCCGCCCGAGTCCGTCTCGGGATCGTCCTGGGTTGCAGTATCCGGATTCGTGGGTTCACTGTCCCCGCCGCAACCGGCGACAGCGGTCAGTCCCCCTGCGCCTGCGGCGAGCAAAAATCGACGCCGAGTCGTATCACGTGGCATCGGCCGCCTGTTTTCCCCCCAAACATAAGCAATTTGGTAATAGCACTACATTCGCGTAATATCGCCATTTTCCGGCGTATAAGGCTATATAGCCGAATATAGAAGCAACCATTCCGGCAGATATTTACACATATGATCGAAAAGTGAGACGATGTCAGCAACGAGAAGTGGCGAACCGACGGTCTGGGAGCAGGTCCGTGAAGAGGCCACAGCGTTGGCAGCTCTGTTGCGAGCGGACGGATGGGACGTGGTTCAGGTGCGAGCGGATCACGTCGCAGCGGTCGAATCGGGTGACTCAACGGCGCGCACGGGGCTGGTGTACACTGTCCCCGACAGTGTCGAAGAGGTGCTCCCGACACTCGTCGAGGGCGGGTCGTTCGGTCGCTACGAGGTGTTCAGAACCGTCGCCAGGGGCGACCTGTACCTCGTCACGCGACTCCGGGACGAGGAGACCGAGCGGGGGGTCGTCCTCGCCGGGGCCGTCGGCCTCGATCAGGTTGGCGGGCTCGCCGACGCGGCACGCGAGCGAGGTGAACTCCACACTCACGTTCGCCTGCTCGACGGAACCTATCTGGCGACGTTTCGCCATGAGGACCCGACGCATTTCTTCCCGGAGGACGGATGACCGGCGACGGACCCGGTTCCGGAAGCCGTTCGACTGACGGGAAGCCGGGGACACCCATGGCACGCCTCGACCGGCCGACTGCGCCGGAGCGGGTCCGACTGGCGGTGATCGCCGACCCACACGTCTCGACGCGTGCGGAAGGGACGTCGAAGCTGTTCGAACACTCTCTCGATCACTTCGAGGCGGCGATCGACGACATCGCGAGGCGGGACGTCGACGCCGTCCTCTCGCCGGGAGATCTCACGAAGGACGGCGAGGTCTGGAACGCCGACGCCGTCGCTGACGCCCTCGACGCGCTCGACGTGCCCGTCTACGCCGTCCCTGGAAACCACGACGTCCCGAAAGATGGCGACGACCACGACGCGATCTCGGTCGACACCTTCGCCGACCGGTTCGGCCCCGGCACCTATCCCTTCCACGAGAAGGTAGGTGGGCTGGACGTGCTCGGGTTGAACTCCGCCGGAAGCGGCGATCACCTCGTCGACACCCACGACGGCCACGTCGACGCCGACCAGCGCGAGTGGCTCGCGGGAAAGCTACAGCGGACCGACGACCCGCTGATCGTCGTCCATCACAACCTCACCGCGGTGACCGACCAGCTCCGTCGTCACCGCGATCGCGTCGTCGAGGACATGGCGATCCCGCCGACGATGCGCGAGATCGACCCATTCGTCGACGTGCTTGCCAACGGCGACGCGGCGCTTGTCCTTACCGGCCACTTCCACCTGCCGCTGACCGGCGTCGATCGCGGTGTGCGCGAGATCGCGACGCCGACGACCTGTTCGTTCCCACAGTCGTACCTCCTTGTGAACATTACGCCCAGAGGAACCGACGTCAGGCTGGTCCCGATCGCCGATCAGGACGGACTCGAACTGGCCCACGATCGACGAGCGCGTGACTCGACGACGGCCCGTGGGCTCACCTCGATCGGTGCAGCGCGGCTGGCGTCGATGCCACTCGCGGTCGAGGACCGGCCGTAACCCAGTAGATCGAGCCGATCACCGCAAACAGCGACGTCGCTGGTGGCGAATCGTTTCCAGACAGGCTGCGATATCCGAGAGGACTGGCGTCGTCGTTTCCAGGTCGGCATAGAGGTACTCGACGAGACTGAGTCGCTCCACGCCGGGGATGTCCTTCTCGGCGCGTTCGTGTAACTGCTCCTGGCGCTCGCTGGCGTGGTCCATACATCGTGTCTGTGCCCTTTCCAACGTCTCGTCGATGCGAGCGGGGGACCGGGACGCCGATTCGAGCTGTTCACTCACGTCGATGACTGTCGATTCGATGTCGGTGAGGGCGGTCTCGTATCGCTCCAGGCTTTGCTGTTCGTGGTCGAGGCGGGTGAGTGTCCGCTCACGCGTGTCCTGGGCCTGGGTACACGCGTCGACGAACGCGTTGTACATTGCTGGCGTGAGTACGTCTCCGTCGAGGAGATGTCGCGCAAGCGAGGTCCCGCATTCCACTTCCAGATTCTCCCTGAGTGACTCGCCGTACTCCGAATCGTAATGGGGGACAGCCATCACGGTCTCTCGGTAGGCGTCACGGATCTTCCGAAGTCCCCCGGACTGGGGGCGAAAGCTTGGGGTTGTTACCGCGACAGTGTTCCCCGTCTCGACGGCTGTTGGGCCCGACTGATCGACCTGAATCGTACTGACTCTCCGACGGAGTGTCTGGAACGCGTCGCGTTCGGCTTCGAGGAGTGCACGCTCATTGTCGATGCAGTCGTATGCACGGTCGATCTTCGGCTGAACTATCTCTGGCATGGGTTGGGAATCCAGTGGATGCGATGGAACGCCCCGTCGGCCACCGCCGGGGTGATCACTTTCAGACGCTATCGTGTGGATAGCGGAGAGACGGGATGAAATAGGCTGCTATGAGGGCTATGCCACACTATTGTCCCGAATAGAGAGCACCCGACACGCCGGGATGACCCAGCGCCTCACCGCGCACCGTCACGCCGACCCCCGCCCGCCTGATCGACGGGCTACTGGCCCTCGGACAGCGAATCCTGTCGCGTGTCGATCGGATCCTCGATGTCGCCCATCACGGACTCAAGCAGATCAGTCACCGTAACCATCCCGACCACTTCGCCGTCCTCGATGACGAGGGCGAGTTCCTGGTTTTCGGCCTGGAACTGGTCGACAGCGTCGCTAACGTCGACATCCGGGGAGAGCGTCATGGGCGGGGCGGCGAGTTCGGCAAAGGCAACCTCGCCCGTGGCGAGTTCCTCGCGGTGGCGCGACAGTGCGGGGAGGTAGACGATCCCCTCGAAGTCCGCGAGGTCGTCGCCGATCAGTGGATAGCGAGTGTGTGGGTGCTCCTCCATCAGGCGGAAGTTCTCCGCCGGATCGACCGCCGTCGAGAGGGCGACGATATCGTCGGCGTCGACCATCACCTCACGGATCGGCTGTTCGCCGATGGCGAGGGCGTTCATGACCTCCTCGCGTCGCTCATCGTTGAGACCACCTTCTTCGAGCGCCGAGCCGACGCGATTCCGCAAGTCAGCCCGGGTTTCGATGACCTCCTCCTCAGTTTCGAGCCACGCGCCGGTCATCTCGACGCCAAAGAGCTTCAGCGTGAGTTTGGCGATGCCGTCGCCCAGCGAGATGATCGGCGAGATGAGCCAGTGGAACCAGTACAGCGGGACGGCACCGTATTTCGAGACCCAGCGGGAGCGCTCGACGCCGAGGTACGTCGGCGTCTGCTCGCCGTGCGTCAGGTGGACGAGATTGATGATGAGGAAGGCGATGATCCCACCGGAGCCGATCGACGCCAGGACGGTGTTGTGGAAGATCGGTTCGAAGATCGCCGCCAGCGCCGGTTCGGCGACGATCCCGACCGCGATACTGGAGGCGGTGATCCCGACCTGGCAGGTCGTCAGGTACAGTTCGAGGTCCTGGGTCATCTCCCAGGCGCGCCGGAGGCCGGCGTTCGATCCATCACCGACAAACTCCTCCTCGGTATACTGTCGGGCACGGGTCAGGGCGAACTCGATCGCGACGAAAAAGCCGTTGGTCAGGATGAGGAAGACACCTGCCAGTAGTCGGATGGTGAGTTCGAGTGAGTTCATCGGGGCATCCTTCTGTCACCGGACAGTTATGTGTGGCGGTCCCAGAAACGGCTCGCTCAAGGTGGCTGTCACTCGCGGTGTTCGATCCCCGGGAGCGGTTCACCCACGGCGTCGCCAATGGCCGCGAGCGGATCGACCGGCGTCTCCCGGACGCGGTCCGGGCATAGCACGTCCTCGGTGCCGACAGACTGGACGACAAGCGGGCTGTCCCCGACTAACTCATCCAGCGTCTCGAAGTCACGCGGGGCGACGACGCCGGGATCGAAGGTCGTCCGGAACTCGTGGTCGATCCCGCTGGCACGGATCAGTTCGACGCTCCGTTCGACGGCGTCCCCCGCGTCGGCCCCGAGTTCGTCGTATCGGTCGGGCGTCGTCTTGAGGTCCATCGCGACGTACTCGACCGCGCCGGTGTCGAGCGTCTCGCGGAGGACAGCCGGCCGCGTCCCGTTCGTGTCGAGTTTCACGTCGAACCCACGGTCGGCGATCCGGCTGACGAATCGGGGCAAGTCCCGGTGCAGCGTCGGCTCGCCGCCGGTGATCACGACGCCGTCAAGGACGGCTTCCCGGTCGTCGAGAAAGGCGAAGAACTCGTCCTCGGCGAGCGTCGACGCCCCAGCGGGCTTCGAGTCGGCCTCGATCAGTTCGGGGTTGTGACAGTACGGACACCGGAGATTGCAGCCCGCGGTGAAAACCGCACAGGCGACCCGGCCGGGGAAATCAGACAGCGTCGTCCGCTGGAGGCCACCGAGACGCATGTCAGTCGGCGACGCTCGGGCGGAAGTCCGCGCGCTCGTCGAATTCGGCCTGCTTGCCGGGATTCCAGTTCTCGGTCGGCCGGAGATACCCCACGACGCGGGAGTACACCTCACAGGCTTCCCCGCAGTCCGGGCAGGTCTCGTGCTCGCCGCTGTGATGGCCGTGGGTCGGACACACCGAGAACGTCGGCGTCAGCGTGTAGTAGGGCAACTCGTAGTTCTCGGCGATCGTCTTGACGAGTTGCTTGGTCGACTCGGGGTCGGGCATCGCCTCGCCCAGCCAGCCATGAAAGACCGTGCCACCCGTGTATTTCGTCTGGAGATCGTCCTGGTGGTCCAGCGCGTCGAAGAGGTCCGGTTCCGCGCCGAATGGCAGCTGCGTCGAGTTGGTGTAGATCGGCTCGTCGCCACCGATACCGTCGGTGGCGTGGACGGTCAGGTCCGAGAACTGCGCACGATCCTGGCGGGCCAGCCGATAGGACGACCCCTCCGCGGGCGTCGCTTCGAGGTTGTACATGTGGCCGGTCTCGGCCTGGTACTCCCGAAGCCGGTCGCGCATGAATTCGAGGACGTCTTCCGCGAAGGATTTCCCCTCGGCCGTGTCGATCCCCGAATCCGGGCCGCGGAGATTGAGAAGCGCCTCGTGAGTCCCGATGAGGCCGATCGTCGAGAAGTGATTCGCCCAGTAGCTGTCGTGTGCTTGCTCGACGTTTCGAAGGTAGAACTTCGCGTAGGGGTACAGCCCCTGCTCGGTGTAGCGCTCCAGGACCTCGCGTTTGGTCTCCAGACTTCGCTTTGCCACGTCCATCAGCGATTCGAGCCGATCATAGAACTCAGCCTCGTCGTCGGCCCGATACCCAAGCTGGGGCAGGTTGATCGTGACGACGCCGATCGACCCCGTCAGGGGGTTCGAACCGAACAGGCCGCCACCGCGGGATTCGAGTTCGCGGTTGTCAAGGCGGAGCCGACAGCACATCGAGCGGGCGTCCTCGGTGTCCATCTCGCTGTTGACGAAGTTCGAGAAGTAGGGTGTCCCGTACTTGGCAGTCATCTCCCAGATGGGATCGAGCGTCTCGTTGTCCCACTCGAAGTCCTCGGTGATCGAGTAGGTCGGAATCGGGAACGTGAACGGCCGGCCTTTCGCGTCGCCCTCCAGCATCACCTCGGCGAAGGCACGGTTGATCAGGTCCACTTCCGCCTGATAGTCGCCGTAGGTCGAGTCCTGGGCCTCGCCGCCGATCACGACCGGTTTGTCGGCGAGGTGGTCGGGCACCGTCAGGTCCATCGAGAGGTTGGTGAAGGGAGCCTGGAAGCCGACCCGCGTCGGGACGTTGAGGTTGAACACGAACTGCTGGAGCTGGTGGCGCACTGCCTCGTAGTCGAGGTCGTCTTCGCGGACGAACGGCGCGAGGTAGGTGTCGAAGTTCGAGAGGGCCTGCGCGCCGGCGGCCTCGCCCTGCAAGGTGTAGAGGAAGTTCACGAGTTGCATCAGCGCCACGTCGAAGTGGTTGGCGGGCGCGGACTCGACCTTCCCGCGGACGCCCTTCAGGCCCTCCCGGAGGACATCCTCGATATCCCAGCCGACGCAGTAGGGACCCAGCACGCCCAGGTCGTGGATGTGGAGCGCGCCCGCGTCGTGGGCCTCGGCCACCTCGGCGCTGTAGAGCTTTTCGAGCCAGTAGTCCTCGATGGTGCGCTCGGTGAGGTGGATGTTCAGCCCCTGCAGAGAGTAATCCATGTTGGAGTTCTCCCGGACGCGCCAGTCCTCCCGCTCGACGTAGGCGTCGACGGGGCCCTGGTCGGTTCCATCACCAGCCTCGCTCCCCGCGACCAGCCCTTCCAGATCACGCAATTCGGCGTGGCGGTGTCGATAGAGGATGTACCGCTTGGCGGCTTCGTACTCATCAGCCTCGACGAGCGTCCGCTCGACGCAGTCCTGGATCGTCTCGACGGCCACCGTCCCATCGGACGGATCAAGGCGATCGACCACGCCGTCTGTCAGGGCGTCGATCCCGGTGTCCGGGTCAGTTTCGGCCGCCGCGAACGCCTGCCGGATGGCGGTCGTGATCTTCGAGCGATCGAACGGTTCCACAGTCCCGTCGCGCTTTTGGACCTGCTGGACCATGCGAACACTCGCTTCGCCGGCCCCTCACTAAACAACTACGATTGCCGTTATACAAATTTATTTGTACTACGGTTCGGCGAGTCGTCCCCGGGCGATCAGCGGCTGAAGAGCGTCCCCCACCATTGTCCGTCGTGTCACACGCTACCCATCGCTGTCAGTAATCCGGTGCTCGTCTGTGAGGCGGGCATCGATAATTCCTGCAACGATAGTAGCCGCCCCTGAGAGAAAAAGATACACATTGATCGAGGTCACGTCCATAATGCCAACGTAATCAATGGCAGCGACGCCGAGGATTACCCAAGAAATGGCCTGGAAGCGTCGCCCGGGTCGAGTTTCGGAAATGAATCTACTCATGCGATCCGCTCGGTTCATAGACAGTAAATGCCTTCTGTTTCACTGATAGCAAGCTGCGTGCGAGACAGTGTCAGCCATCAGCGAATAGATCCAAGATTGCTCCGCCCTGTGGGGTTCGTTCCGGAGTTCACCGCAGTTTCCGATGGAGTGGATGCTCCCGATAGAGGACGACAGAGCCGACGACGATCAACAACGTTCCAGCGATTAGTCCGAGTTGTTCATAGAGGTCCATCGCGAGGAACCGGTAGTAGTACTCTTCGACGCTGAACGGAATGTTCTCGGGCCGCTCGATAGTAATTCCGTACTCGTATTCGTTACGGACAACTGTTTGGTTTCCATCCTGATGAGTTATCCACCACTCATCCTCGATGAGATTTCCTGTTTGGGTATCAATCGTGAAAACCCACCGTTCACTTCGGTTTGGGGGGTTCCCTGGGCGAGATACCGACATCGCATTTGGAATTGCAACGATAATTTCCTCGGCGCTTCGCTTCCGTACCGTCGCGTTGGCTTCACTGAGCTCATCTACCTTCGGGGTGAAGGCTGTGAAGCGCCCGTTCCATCCGTCGTAATTTTTGATTGGACTCCAATTCGGACCACCCCATCCCATCGCGCCATTTTCGTAGTGCTTTGGGATGAAGGATCCATCAGTACCATTTATCATTCCCGCTTTTGCCCGCTGATCGCTGTTTGATACCTCATAATAACTCCGCGGGACAACTTTGGGATAGTCACTTGTATTAAATGAGACAATCCGTCGATAATCTACTGTTTCCAAGCGATCAAACGTCTGGACGAGTAGTTCACTTGAGTCGGCACTCGTGTTGACCTCAGACGGTTGTACGCCTGATCCGCCGAAAAATACCACACTAAACAGTAGAAGACCGGTGATGACGGTGGCAGACCCAGCAATGAGAGATGTCTGGTGTGGGTGTTTCATATCTTCCTCAGTCTTCTTGTCCATCCGATAGTGGATCGTTCACACGGACGACAGAGGGGCCTATACCAGCTATTTGAACAGTGACATCCATGGTACCTCCAGTAGGATCTCCATCTGAGATAGTCCAAGTGAATTCCGAAGACATGTTTTTGTAGATGGCAGAATGGTACATGCTGTACTTACTTTTTCCACCCGCGACATTAACAAGTTGACCCGTTCCCTCCTCAAGGACAAACGCACCAACTGCCGTCCCATAGCTACCACTTACGATTAGCGTATTCGCAGATGCTGTTACTGAAGATAGAGGGCCACCGCCTGCAGCCATAATTAGCCCCGTTTCCAATGTGTTCATTGCTTCATCGTACGTTTCTTGGAACCTAGTTTTCACCGTACTTTCGTAGAGATATGGTTCATCGGATTCTATCGTGATCGTACCGTCTTCATCTCTTGCTTCGAAATAAATTGGACTATCCTGAGACATATCGAAGTTTGCTTCGAGAATACCGAGTTCTTCCCATTGGTAATCGTTTTCACCCGTATCTGGAGCAGATACTACGATATCAGTCTGCGTTATGATTTCATCTCTATTGATCTCTCCAACATTATTATACATATGAATGTCGCGTGACGAATCGCCGGGCTTGAATTGTAATTCGTACTCTGTCGGAATATCCTCGGTGGCTACGTCATGCGAATAATGAAGATGGACTTCGACATTTTCGAGAAGGATGTGTTTCTGATCCTCGTCCTTGATCGCATCTTCATCTGGGAGCCAATCTGGATGTTTTGACTGGCCTGGAACCCAGCAACCAATGAAGCACCCACCCTCGGCTGGAACATGGTGTTTGCGATGCACCGCGGCATACCCAGTTGCTACGTCTCCATCTTTGCCCTCCGAGCCGTACGGGTTCCTGTTTTCACCCCATCTAAGATGGAACACATTTTCCTTCGTTTCGGCATCGATCCGCGATGGAATCGTCACACCGAGGCGAATCGCTTCCTTCCGCACGGACTCACCACTCCCGGGATGGACACTCGCGTCGATCATCTTCGCGGTGACCATCGGGTCGCCATCGTCTTCGTAGGTCACCCGCTCGAACTCGGTAGCATCGCCGTCGACATATTCTTCAGCAGCCGTACGTGGATTGTCTGGCTCGAGTTCTGGGGGCCTCCCGACCATCCCGGGACGACCGAAAGTCATCCCCAACTCCATATCTTCGACTGCGTCCGAGATTCCGTCTTCGTCGGAATCGACCAGCGAAATCCGGTTTTGCTCAACGCGGTCGAACACCTCTGGAAGTTCCGAGGAATCGCTGACCTGATAGAACTCGCCGCCGGTCGCATCGGCGATACTCGTCAGTTCCTGGGCGTCGATTCCAGTCCCCATTCCGATCGTGTTAATTGTAATCCGATGCTCATCTGCGGTCTGAGCAATTGTAACTGGGTCCGGGCCCAGGCCGGTTCCGCCGTCCGCGAGCAGGATGATCTCCTGGGTGTCGCCCTCACCATTACTGGTGAGCTCGTCAACTGCTTTCTGGAGTCCAGCACCGGTATTGGTCCCGCCGCCAGCATTCAACTGGTCGATACTTGCGTTTACTGCTCCGTGATCGGTCGTCAGTGATTGTCCGAGTGTCGCGCCTCCCGCGAAGCTGACGAGTGCGGCCCTATCGTCCTCGTAGAGACCGCCGACGAAGCGCTTGGCTGAGGCTTTGGCGTCTTGGATACGAGCGCCACCCATACTCCCGCTTTCGTCGATGACAAACGCGAGATCGATCGGTTCTATCGATCCCTCGGTTTCGTTTGCGACGTATTCGGGGTGTTCAGCGAGGTTCACCGTGTCCGTGATGGCATCGTTCCAATTGTCCACCCAGAACACCGAAAAATACGAGAACGAATCCACCGTCGCGACGGCCGTCCCGTTCTCGACGTGAACGTCAGTCTCGACTGCGTGCCAGGGCTTCTCGTCGTGTTGATCCCACTTGTACACCGAGAGGTTTCCGTCGGACGGATCGACATCATCGTCAAGTGGCATCTCGACAGTCGCGCTCTCGAAATCGGAGAAGTTCCGGATGTGGATGAACGGACCAGCATAGAACGAACGATTTTCCTCAGCCGGGACGGGATCGACCACGAAATCGCTTTTGACGATTCCCTCACCGGTGACAGATATTTCCGCGCCACTTTCGGGATCCGTGAGTTCGATATCATACACTTCGTCGGCGAATCCCGGTGCGTCAAGTGTAATCGTCTTGGAGACTTCTTCACCACTGGATTCGTCTCTCGCTACCACGGTGACCGTTGCCTCCGTCGTCGCCAGTTCGAGTTCCGTCTCGAAGCGCTCGGGAATGCCAGGCATCATCGAGGTCGAGACATTGACGGTCTTGTGGCGCTCGCCATCGACGTAAATCTCGACAGATTCGACCGTTGCGGACGGTGCCGAGATCGTCCCACTGACCGGATACGTGATCGTCTCGTTTCCGGGTTCGTGCTGTCCGGTCGAAACGGACAACGACAGACCGACCTCGCTATCGACGGCTTCGATCGCCTTTTGTGCGTGTTTCCAGGCCTGTTCGTAGTGCTTGATCGCCTGTCGATCCCGATTGTGTCCGTGTTTCTCGTCGGAACGTCGCTCATCTCCGCGATCCAGCGCACGCTTTGCGTTTTCGATCTGTCGTTCCGCCTTCCGTCGCTGTCCCGGTGTCTCGACTTCGTCCTCAAACTCCTCGAAGACGTGCTCAGCGTCTGCGATCGACTGTGTTGCCAGTGACCGATCGGACAAGACGAGTGCAGTAGTGGCGTTGGACACGGTCGAATCGGCCCCGACGTGCCGGAGTGCTTGCAGTGCCGAACGATCTGAACCGAACAGGTCGGACGCTTCGACTCTGGACCAATCGACATAGGAACGCACTGACTCGTTTATCGACTTGAATGCGTCCGTCAATCGTCGATCTTCCTTTCGGTTCGTCGGGTCAACATCTTCGAGTTGTGCCAGAACCCAGGCCCGTTGTTCCAAAGAAGACAGCATCTCGAGATTCTGGACAGTCGCATTCTCGATATATGATGGGATCGTTACATTACTGTCCGGCCCGGTGAAGTCGTTCCCAGACTTCCCTGGTGGCCCACCGTTACCTGGAGACCCGCCGTTTCCGTTCCCGTTACTTTTTCCGTACTTTTCGCCTCTTAAAGTGTATTCCGTCCCTGTGAACGCACCGTCAGCGTCCCTCACTGAGTCAGAAAGTGAATCGAATGACTGATGCTCCGATAGCTTTGTTGCAACCGGGTCGCTTGCCAGTACAGGCGAGACGACCATCGATGCGGCGATCAATACTGCGAAGACTACCGCTCCCCCCGGGAAGTGCATTTATCCCCCATAACCAAGAAAACTATTCACCTACAATATAGTATTTTCTATATCACTGTATTGACTGAGTGATTTTAGTTATGGTATAGATATATGAGTGATAGGTGATGCAGTAGTTCACAAACGAAATCCCGAAATCCGTCTCGAAGAGATCGTTGTACCCAATTTGTAGACCGAACGGTGACTGCGTGCGTTCAATACGATACTGACGTACAGTTATCCGTCCACGGGTGAACAACAACCAGCCCCAGGGCAAATTTCGAAATTGTTTCCGTCCGGTGGACCCCGACGCTAGGTGTCCTTCGACGCTGCGGACGAGCCGTAGTCTTGCTGCTCATCGTCGGTCACGTAGTCGTACAGCGCATCAGCCGTCACCTCGACCCCCTGCCCGGCGAAGAAGTTCGCCACGTTCTGACAGTCCCGTCGGAGGAAGTCCTCGGCGTTGGGCGAGTGGACCGTCACGGCCTGGCCGAGGTCGATCACGACGAGTTCGCCCTCGTGGAAGACGACGTTGTACTCCGAGAGGTCGCCGTGCACCAGTCCGGCGGCGTGGAGCCGACGCATGTACTCCCGGAGCACCTCGAAGGCGGTCTCGGGGTTCTCGATGTGGACCTCGTTGAGACGCTTGGCCCGGCCCTCCGCGTCCGTGGCGATGTACTCCATCACGAGGACGTTTCGCTCGACGGCGATCGGGTTCGGAACGCGGACCCCGGCCTGCTGTGCCCGTTTGAGGTTGGCGAACTCCTTGCGGACCCAGGCGGTGACGACCTTCTTCTTGTCCGAGCCGATCCCCTCGAAGCGCGGGTCGCCGTCGAGATACCCGCGCATGTCCTTGAAGTCGCTGGCGTTGATCCGGTAGACCTTGACGGCGACCTCGTGGCCGCCCTTCGTTCCCCGGCCGCCGTCGTCTCGTGGCTCCGGCTCGTCGCCGTCATCTCTCGTCTCCGCCGCTCTATTGTCCGTGGATCGGCGGTCCGGGCGACTCGACTCGTCCGGGGCGCTCCGGGACTGGGCTCCGGAGAGCGCGGTATAGACGTTAGCCTCCTTTCCAGTCGAAATCGGGGCCCCGAAGGCCTCGATGTAGCCGTCCTGGACGAGTTTGTACAGCGCGGCGAAGGTCGCGTCGTCGAAGACCGAGGCCTCGACTTTGAACTGCTCGGTGTTCTTGATACGCTTGCGGAACTCGCTGAACTCCCGATCCCGCCGGCGGGCGATCCGATCGGCCTCGGTGTCCGCAACGTCGATTTCCTCGAACTCGTCACCCGGCAGCTCGGCTCCCTCGTCGTCGATCAGGCCGAACTCGGTCATGAGTGCCCCGCGAAAACAGTGCGAGCAGTGCTGGACAACGACTTGCGGCCGTCGGTCGGTGGGGATGCCACCGTCATGGCTGGTCCGTCACGATTCCGTGATATGGCCCTCCTCGCGCAGCTGGTCGGCCTGTTGTTTCTCGTAGCGCCAGGTGATGTCGGCCTTCTCGTCCTGCCAGTCCCAGGGCTCGATCAGCACGACGTCGTCCTCGCGGATCCAGATGCGCTTTTGCATCTTGCCCGGGATCCGGGCCGTCCGCTCGACGCCATCCATACACCGTACCTTCACGCGATTGGCCCCAAGCATGTTGGTAACGACGGCGAAGACCTCGTCTTCGTCGGGCATACGGAGATCGGTACGTTCCTGATCGCTCATACCCGGCCGTTCGGCCGGCATCGGTATAATTGCTGCGAGAAGAAACGTCGCGATAGAAAGGGCGAAGCGGGACGAGCCCGACCGAACGGGCGGGCGGCGCTACTCGATGTCAGTTTCGCTGAAGTACGCGCGGGAACTCCGGGCGAGTTTGCGGGTGTCGCCAACAACCTCGAAGTCGGCAGCGGCCTCGATGTCGGCGGCCGAGGAACCGACGCGAAGTTCGTACTCGCCGGGTTCGACGACCAGGTTCATATCATGGTCGTGGAACGCGAGTTGGGTCGCCGAGATCTCGGCGGTCACCGTTGCGGACTCGCCGGGTTCGAGGTGGACGCGCTCGAACGCACGCAGTTCCTGGACGGGGCGGGCCTGGGAGGGCCAGCGCTGGTGCGTGTAGACCTGGACGACCTCGTGACCGGCGACGTCGCCGGTGTTCTCGACGGTGACGCTCGCCTCGATGGTTCCCGTGGTCGGGATCTCCTCGTTTGCGAGTGTGACGTCGCTGTACTCGAAGTCAGTGTAGGAGAGCCCGTGACCGAACGAGTACAGTGGATCCTCGTCGACGTAGACGTGCCGTTCGTTGCGGCTGTTGGGTCGACGCGAGTAGTAGACCGGCAGCTGGCCCACGTCCTTCGGGATCGAGATCGGCAGCCGACCGCTCGGATTGTGCTCGCCCAGCAGCACGTCCGCGATGCCGTTGCCACCCTCCTCGCCCGGCAGCCAGGCGTGGAGGACGGCGGGGACGTGCTGGTCGATCCACTCGATGGAGTGGGGTCTGCCACTGACCTGGACGACCACCAGCGGCGTGTCGGTCCCGTTGACGGCTTCGACGAGTTCCTGCTGGACACCCGGGAGTTCGAGATCCGTCTTGTCCGCCCCCTCGCCGCTGGTCGGGAGGTCCGGAACCTGTTCGATCCCCTCGTCGTCGTCGCTAAGGGCGATCGCCGACCGCGTCCCGACGAACGCGACCGCGACGTCGGCCTCGGCGGCAGCGTCGACCGCATCGTCGATGTCGTCGGTGTCGGGGCCGGTCGTCGTACAGCCCTCGACGTACTCGACGTCGTCGCCGAGACGGTCCTGCATGGCGTCGAGCGGCGTGACGATCTCGCGGTTGACCTCCGCCTCGGGGTAGTGAGCGGCGTAGGCGTAGTCGCCCAGCTGACCCGAGGGCGCGTCGGCTTTCGGCCCGAGGACGGCGACGGATTCCTCGCCCTCCAGAGGCAGGAGGTCGTCGTCGTTCTTCAGCAGCGTCACGGACTCGCGGGCGAGCTTGTGCGCGTACTCGCGGTTCTTCTCGGGGCCGAAGGCGTCCTCGACGCGGTCGGGGTCGACGCCCGGATCCTCGAGCAGTCCCTTCTCGATCTTCTGTTTGAGGACGCGTCGGGCGGCGGTGTCGATCGTCTCCTCGGCGACGTCGCCGTTCTCGACGGCCTCGACGAGATGCTGGTAGGCCTTGATCTGGGGGAGTTCGACGTCGAGGCCGGCCTCGACGGCCTGGATCGCGGCGTCGTAGATCGTGGGGGCGACCTGGTGTTCGTCTTTCAGCAGGCGGACGCTGAAGTAATCGGAGACGACGTTGCCGTCGAAGCCCCATTCGCCACGGAGGACGTCCGTCAGCAGCCACTCGTCGGACGTACAGGGGACACCGTCGATGTCGTGATAGGCGTTCATCACCGAGTCGGCGTCGGTCTCCTGTACGGCAGCCTCGAACGGGAAGAGGTGCACTTCGCGGAGTTCGCGCTCGCCCAGTTGGACCGTCGAGCGGTTCTTGCCGCCCTCACAGACGGCGTGGGCGGCGAAGTGCTTCAGCGTGGCCGAGATGCCCTCCTCGGGATCGTCACCCTGGAGACCGTCGACGAACGCCGACCCCATTTTGGCGACGAGATACGGATCTTCGCCGAAGGTTTCCTCAGTGCGGCCCCAGCGCGGATCGCGGGCCACGTCGAACAGCGGCGAGAGCGCGTGATGGGCACCGATCGCCCGCAGTTGCTCGCGGATCTGGGTCGTCATCTCCTCGACCAGGTCCGGATCCCAGGTGCTGGCGATGCCCATCCCCTGGGGATAGGTGGTCCCCTTCGGACCCATGTACCCGCTGAGACATTCCTCGTGAGGGATCGCAGGGATGCCAAGCCGGGTTTCCTCGATCAGGTGTTCCTGGAGCGCTTCGGTAACGTCGGCGGCTTCCTGTGGTGCGAGGCTGCCGCCTCCGCCGAGTCGCGTGAAGTGACCGATGCCGTCTTCCAGAAGGTCAGCGGCGTTGTCCGAGTTGATGTTGCCGTCCTCGTCGAGCAACTGCGCTTTGGCCGTCATCTCGCTCTCGTCTTCGACGTCCATCCAGCGCGGTGGGACGGACTGAAGTTGGGCCACCTTCTCCTCGAGGGTCATCCGGGAAAGGAGGTCCTCGACGCGTCGATCGACTGGCAGCGTCTGGTCTAGATACGGGGGAGTATCTGTGTCTGTCACACCGTACCAGTGGGGCGGGCGGAAGGTAATGTTTTCCCATCCGGGATTCGATCGAGCGCTGTCACGTCCAAAAACCGACAGACGACAATCAGTTCAGTTGTTCTCAAATGAGATAATGTAACGATCACTGCCACCCGGGTTTGTCCCTCTCGGACCGGCGCTATCGCGTTGCCCAGGTGATCGCCTGATCGAGATCGTCGATGATGTCGTCGGGATCCTCGACACCGACCGACAGCCGGACCATGTCGTCGGTGACGCCCGCGGCGGCCTTCTCGTCGTCGGACAGTTGCTGGTGGGTCGTCGAGGCGGGGTGGATGATCAGCGTCTTGGCGTCGCCGACGTTCGCGAGCAGGCTGGCGAGTTCCGTCGACTCGACGGTGTCGCGGGCAGCCTCGTAGCCGGCGTCGAGACCGAAGGTGATCATGCCGCCGTAGCCGCCATCGAGATATTTGGTGGCTTCCTCGTGGGTCTCGTGGCTCTCCAAACCAGGGTAGTTGACCCAGGCGACGTCCTGGTGGGCTTCGAGGTACTCCGCGACCGCCAGGGCGTTCTCCGAATGGCGTTCCATGCGCATCGGCAGCGTCTCCAGGCCCTGGATGGTCTGCCAGGCGTCGAAGGGGGCCTGCTGGTTACCCAGATCGCGGAGTCCACGGGCAATCGCGGCGTAGGTGAAGGCGGCGTCGCCGAACCGTTCCTCGAAGTTGACGCCGTGATAGGCGGGGTTGTCGCCCGCAACCTCGGGGTACTTTTCGGCGTACTCGTTCCACGGGAAACTCCCCCCGTCAACGAGGATACCGCCGACGGTGGTGCCCGAGCCGTGGATCCACTTCGTCGTGGAGTTCCAGACCAGGTCCGCGCCGTGTTCGATCGGATTGCAGAGATAGGGCGTCGCGAAGGTGTTGTCGACCAACAGTGGGACGCCGTGGTCGTGGGCGATGTCGGCGATCCGCTCGATGTCCGGCGTGACGAGCGCGGGGTTGCCGATGGTCTCGAAGTGGACATAGGCGGTGTCCTCGTCGATAGCCTCCTCGTAGGCGTCGTAGTCAAGCGTGTCGACGAACCGCGCCTCGACGCCCTGACGCGGGGCCGTGTGCGTGTAGTAGGTGTAGGTCCCGCCATACAGCGCCGAGGCAGTGACGACGTTGTCGCCGACATCCGCCAGCAGGAACGTCGCAAGGTTGAGGGCTGCCATCCCGGAGGAGGTAGCGACTGCGCCGACGCCACCCTCAAGTTTCGCCAGGCGCTGCTGGAGGATCGAGTTGGTCGGGTTCATCAGCCGCGAGTAGATGTGGCCCTCCTTCTCCAAGGCGAACTGGGCGGCGGCGTCCTCGCTGTCTTCGAAGACATAGCTGGTCGTCTGATAGAGCGGCGGGGCGCGAGCGCCCGTGGCCGGGTCGGGCTCCTCCTGCCCGACGTGCAGTGCGTCCGTGTGGAATCCGCGATCGTCGTCGCTCATAGCGATCGTGGCTACGACACCCGCCGTTGTATAAGTGGTGTACCGACACCCGGATTCACCGGCGTCGATAACACGCGTCGAGATTCGCCGGTATCGAAACCGGGAGAGAACGACAGCGCCTTATTTTGCGGCAAGCAGCCCCTTCTCGACCGCGTCGGCGATCAGTTTGTACTGTGCTCCCAGCAGGCCACCCATGATGAAGATGTAGCCGAGGAGGCCAAACACGACCATCATGATGCCCTCACCGGACAGGTATCCGATACCCGCGATGACGGCCCCGATGATCCCCACGACGAGGAAGTACGCAAGCAATCGGAACCCGTACACGATCCCCTCAATCGGATTGACGTTCGCCATGTCCCAAACTCAGAACAGTTGGTAAAATAAGTTACTATTCATCTCGATTACCAGTTCAGGAATATATTCGAGTTTGGTAGTTGGCAAAATGAGCGACACTCGAAGAAGTCTAACGATACGTCAGCCTATATCTGATAAAAATGTATCTATAATATAAATTTGAGATATCTTGTTTTCACTTACCCGAAGCTCCGGATCGTCAGGAAGTCGCTGGCGTCACGTTGATCGAGTTTGTCGAGGTGAACGATCGGCGCGTAGCCGACGTCGGGGTCGATGTTGACGCTCTCTTGAAAACTGGTCTGTTCCTGCCAGCAGGCGGAGTTGATCGTCAGCACGTTGTGATAGGAACCGTATCCGAGCTTGTGGACGTGGCCGGTATGGAAGATATCGGGGACGTCCTCCATGACGAGGTAATCACGCTCTTCGGGGGCGATCCGGGTGTGGCCGCCGAACTGCGGCGCGATGTGGCGCTTCTTGAGTAACTGGGCCATCGCCCGGTCGGGGTGATCGTAGCTGGCGTGTTCTTCGGGCAACTCGGCGATCACTTCGTCCAGACTGACGCCGTGGTACATCAGGATATCGACCCCTTCGACGGTAACTGTCGAGGGATTGCCCGTGATCGTCGCGTCGTGGGCCGACATGATCGAGCGGAGCTCCTCGTCGAAGGCCGGTTGGGGTTCGGCCAACCGGACTGCGTCGTGGTTGCCCGGGATCATCACGATCTCCATGTCACCGGGCACGTCTTTAAGGTGCTCCGCGAAGGCCTCGTACTGGTCGTAGATATCGACGATGTCGAGTTCCTCGTCCTGGTCGGGATAGACGCCGACGCCCTCGACCATGTCGCCCGCGAGCAGGAGATATTCGACGCGGTCGGCTTCGGGTGTATGAAGCCACTCAGCAAACCGATTCCAGGCGTCAGCGTCGAACTCCTGGCTGCCGACGTGGACGTCGCTGATCAAGGCCGCGCTGACCGCACGATCAGCCGTCGAGGGTTCGAAGGTCCGGGGAACGTCCGGGAAGTGGATCGAGTCGGCGAAGAGGATACCCCCGTCGTCGGCGAGTGTTCCCTCCACCGCAATCACCTCGTCGAACAGCAGATCCTCGACCACGTCAGCCATGTCCCGATCTTTCATCACCAGCGCCGGGAACGTGCCGGTGGTGTCCTCCAGGTCGATCAGCCAGTGGCCGTTGGCGGTCGAACGGATGTCCGCGACCATCCCCACGATCGCGGCCTCGCTGCCGCCTGGCATCGACTCGACTGCATTCGTCGGGCGGTGGTTGACCCGTCCGCGAAGTTGCCCCGAGAGTTTCTCGTAGCGGTCCCGAAAGACCGCCAGAAAATCCTCGTACTCGCCGGTGCCGGTCGACCGACCGGTCACGTCGCCCGCAATCGACGGTTCGTCCGGATTTCGCCCGGTTCGGGACGACGTACCGGGTGGACTCTCGCCGGAGTGAACCCCCTTTGTTTCGACTGGAGAACGGTCGGCATCGTCCCGTGGTTCAGGCGGTTCATCTCCAGTTGAAACAAGGGGGTCTCCATCGGACGCTGGAGACGACGATGACGTGGACGGCGAGTTGTGAGATCGATCGGAACGCCCTGACCCGGTTTCGAGGGCGTCCCGAACGTCATCGACGGAGAGTTTGATCGCGTCGTCCGGGATGGCTTCTATTGCACGCTCGATGGCGGCCTCCGTGTCTGCAGCCTCCGCGAGTAGGGTGACCGCCTCGCGGTCGGTGTTGTAGCCACGACTCGCGAGTTCGTTGACGATCCGGGCTGGCGTCTCGCGAGGCACACTACGTCTACAGCAAGTGCGCCAGCAAAAGGATGGCGGTCCCCGAGAACGGCCCATCTTGGGGACGAAAGAGTTATCTGAAACAAAAGAACTGTAAGCGGTGTGATCGAAAGCGAGGGCGAATGGGCAACGAGCGCGAGAGGAAAATCGGCCATCGATCGGTTCCTGAAGTCCTCCCTGGCCCTGTTCGCGTTCGATACGCTGAGTAGCGTCCTGATCGTCGTGATGATCGGTGGGTTGCTGTTCGCGACGAGTGGTGTCTGGTCGCCAGTCGTCGCTGTCGAGAGTGGCAGTATGCAGCCGCATATGGACGTCGGAGAGTTCGTGTTCGTCATGGAAGACGGACGGTTCCCCGGTCCGGAATCACAGGGGGACACGGGAATCGTGACTGCCCACACCGGTCAGGAAGCGGGCTACCGGACGTTCGGTGGGTACGGCGACGTGATCGTCTATCAGCCCGACGGAAACGAGACGAAGACCCCGATTATCCACCGGGCAATGTTCTGGGTCGAGAACGGTGAAAACTGGTACGAGCGCGCCGGTTCGACGGCGATCGGGAACGCGGATAGTTGCGAGGGACTCGCCAACTGCCCGGCCCCTCACGCGGGTTTCATCACCAAGGGAGACAACAGTGTCACGAACAGCCGATACGATCAGCTAATGGGGATCAGTTCGCCGGTCAAACCAGCGTGGATCGTCGGGACGGCAGAAGTGGGCGTCCCATGGCTCGGGCAACTTCGCCTGGCCCGGGACTGAAGCGACGAAGCCGGTGAACGGACGCCCAAAAACGAAGAGTTGTAACGGTCCAGGTCAAACGGACGCGCAGATGAGCGACCCGAGCGACGATCGCGACCCACCAGATCGGGAACGCGATCGGCGAGACCCTGTCCCGGAGACGCCCTCCGAACCCGGGGACGATGACGACGACAGCGCAGGTAACGGAGGGGTAGCTGATCGTGACGAGCAGTCGGCTCAGGACCAGCCGTCAGCTGGTCGTCGTGAACGCGACTCGACGCACTCTCCACCGGAAGACCGGGCGGCCGGAACTCGATCACCGCTCGAAGAGACGGAGCCCAGTAACCAGCCTCCATCAGGGGACAGAGACCATCGTGAGGCCGATTCGGATCAGACCGGTGCAGCGACGGGCCGGGATGTCGCCGAACGGCACCCGCCATCGATCGATGCAGAGAGACGGAAACCCCCACAGAGACGGGGCTCCGCAAGCGGCAGTGATAGTTGGCTCACCCGCGTGTTCCAGTATACGTTCGACATCGCAAGTAGCGTGTTGATCGTCGTTCTGATCGGCGCGCTCCTGTTCGCGACGAGCGGGGTCTGGCCACCGCTGGTGGCGATCGAAAGTCCCAGCATGGAACCCAACATCGATACCGGAGATCTCGTCTTCGTAATGGAGGAACACCGGTTCTCCGGGCCAGGAGCCACGGAGGAATCCGGGATCGTGCCGGCACGTGCAGGCCAGGAGACGAATTATCGCATGTTCAACGGCTACGGTGACGTTATCATCTACCAACCGGACGGCAACGGCGAGGCGACACCGATAATCCACCGCGCGATGTTCTGGGTCGAGGCGGAAGAGAACTGGTACGACCGTGGGGATTCAGCGGCGATCGGGAACGCGGACAGTTGTGAAGAGCTCGCCAACTGCCCGGCTCCCCACGCCGGGTTCATCACCAGGGGTGACAACAACCGCTACTACGACCAGGTCGGCAATCAGTTCAGCGGGCCGGTCAAACCAGCGTGGATAATCGGCACCGCCGAGTATAACGTGCCGGGACTCGGCCGGGTCCGACTCCTGACCGGAGAGGCACAGTCGCGGTACGGAACGGTGGCGAAAGATGCGGAGCACGTAACAGCTGGGACGACCGTGACCGCAGCAACGAACGGAACCAAGAGCGTCAACGTCCCGTTGATTGCGCCGTGAAAAGTTGCTGATCGAACTGCGGTGAGAGATTACTGATCGAATCGGGCCTGGATGAACGGCTGGACATCTTCGATATCGCCGAGTCGTGAGTCCGAGTGGAGTACGGCTTCGGTTTCGTCCTGGGGAACCGAGAGACTGATCTCCTTGGTTCGACCGTAGCGGCCCTTCGAAACGACCACAGCGTTGACGATCCCGAGCATGTCGAGTTCCGAGATGAGGTCAGTGACGCGCCGTTGGGTGAGGACGTCGGCGTCGATCTCCTCACAGAGGCGCTTGTAGATGTTGTACACCTCGCCGGTGTTGATGTTGTGGACGCCGTTTTTTTCCAGCAGGATGATCGAAAACAGGACGAGTTTCGACTGGGTGGGCAGCGTGCGGACGACCTCGACGACCCGGTCGAGTTCGATCTTCTCCTGGGCCTGCCGGACGTGGTCCTCGGCGACGAGGTCGATCTGGTCGCGTTCGGCGAGTTCCCCGGCCGTCCGGAGGAGATCGAGCGCCCGGCGCGCGTCGCCGTGTTCCTGTGCTGCAAAGGCCGCACACAGCGGGATGACGTCCTCCGAGAGGGCGTCGTCCTTGAAGGCGACGTCCGCGCGTGCCTGCAGGATGTCCCGAAGCTGGTTTGCGTCGTACGGCGGGAAGACGATCTCCTCTTCGCCGAGACTGGACTTGACGCGAGGGTCCAGAAAGTCAGTGAACTTCAGGTCGTTGGAGATGCCCATGATCGAGACCCGGGAGTTCTCCAGCTCGGAGTTCATCCGCGAGAGATTATAGAGGGTATCGTCGCCGCTTTTCTCGACGAGTTTGTCGATCTCGTCGAGCATGATCACGACGACGCGTTCGGTGTAATCGACGGCGTCGAAGAAGGTACTGTAGACGCGATCGGTCGGCCACCCCGTCATCGGGACCGTCTCGAAGGACTCCAGGTCGGCTTCAAGCGACTCGATCTCGGCACTGACGGCTTTGAGCGTGGCGAACTCCGTCCCCCCGAGTTCGTTCGGATCGGCCTCGGCGCGGTCCTGCAGGTCCTCGAGCTCGGCGAGTCGGTCCTCGATGTGGGCCTCGTTGTTCTCGATGAAGGTGTTGGCAAGTTGCGCGAGGACCCGATACTGGGTGTCGGTCACCTCGCAGTTGATGTACTCGACGTCACAGGGGACCTCGTACTTCGCGGAGGTACGTTCGAGTTCCTCGCTGACGAACTTCGCGCTCGCTGTCTTGCCCGTCCCGGTCTTGCCATAGATGAGGATGTTCGACGGCGTATCACCGCGGAGCGCGGCGACGAGGATCGTCGCCATGTTGTTGATCTGCTCCTCGCGATGGGGGAGCTTCCGTGGCGTGTAGGAGGGACGAAGCACCTCCTTGTTCTCGAAGATCGGTTCCCCGCTCAACAGATCGTCGAACAGCCCCCTGGAGGCCTCGTCCGCGTCCTCCTCGTCCTCGAAGACGATCTCGTCGAGGAGATCTGTGTCGATCGATCCGGCTGTATCGGACGGTGTAGCCTCGACTGACGACCCGAGAGATCCCTCCGACGGCCGTGTCGTCCAGTCTTCGTCGACAGGATCGTCGTCCCCGTTCCTGTTTGAATCGGGCGGATCGCTTTCGTGTGAGAGTCCTCCGCCCGCGCCATCGTCTTCGACGTCTGGTGCCGGATCGCTTTCGTCAGGACTGTCCGGATCGGAATCACCGCCACTGCGGTCAGTACCCGCAGGTGGATCGACGACACCGCCGGTCGACGGTTCGGAGTGGTCGTCGGTGAGACTGTCCTCCGTGACGGGTGAGTTGGATTCGTCTTCGGTGTCTTGCATGTGGATTTCATCCCCCTTCTTTCAGGTGGAGATTCGCCCGCAGATCCGAGATAGCGGCCGAAAACGGTCTGTAGAACCGATATGGCGGATTTCGAGATGGCGATCTTGGTGCAGTTGAACCACAAGAACCGGTGGGTGAAAGGCTATTAAAAATTTCGGTTCAGATCGTGCCCAGTCGATGATGATAGTTTCGGAGAGGTGATCATGTCCGGTGAATCAGTTTGCAGAGGTCCAAGCACCGTCCGGATTGGAGAGGTCTGGTTTCCGGATTGGAGGGAGCCTGGTTTTACAGGCTTCGATGCGAATTCCCGGAGCTTGCCCCCGAGACGATCCACACATCTGCATGAAGTGTGGAGAGGTTTGTCATTGCGTGCCATTGTCAAAGACACCCTCCCCCACCCCTTCGTTTCGAGTGGAACAGTCCAAACACCCGGGGAGGGGGGTTCAGCAACCGGGTAAGGACAATCTAGAAGGGTCGGGTTTTATTAGAGAGTACATATAACAATAACCGTAATGGGAACCAATCCTCTTATTGAATAAATTTAAAGTGTCTAGTATATATTAGTACTAGATCTACCTAGAACAAAAGTACTAGTTTCCACTAGAGGTTCTGTATGGCACTCTCAACTCCATTGACGATGGTTCTCAGTCGGTACTAATCGGTGTTAGTTGGTCCTTCCTGAGACGATCCGCTGATATACTGTCGAACGGTTTCGGCGATCAGTTTGGCCTCACCCGATGCTTTGCCGTTCTGCTCTACAGTGTAAGATACCGAATCATCCAATATGCATCACGACTGCAGTAGAAACGATCCCGTGCATTCCGGAGACTGATAGTCTATTATATACTGGTCTATACCAGTCTGATGTCATGGTTTCGTTATATCTACCCATCGCCAATATCGAATCGCCACCGAGTCGGTCTGCGTGTGAATTTTCGCTCGTTCGGACGATCTGTACCGGTCAGCGCATGGTCCACCCGGTGGTTCACGGTGTTCCACTTGAAACGAAGGGGTGGGGGGTATGCACGACCTCCCGTTGGTCATCGGATTGTCGATGAGCTCACGTCACGGGATTGTCGATGAGCCCGTCCTTGTCGTGGTTTCCGTGTTCGTTCAGAATTCGTTATATATGTCTGACGTACAGTTAAGTGAATTCGGAAAAGTGTTTTGCGCAGATGCCCCGACTCGCTCGGGCGCGGGAGGATAGGATGGGCCTGCTCACAGAACTCAGAGACAGCATTTCACGTGCCGCTTCGAGCCTGTTCTCAGAACAGGATCCGAAACGCATCGGCATCTACGGACCGCCCAACGCCGGCAAAACCACCCTGGCGAATCGGATCGCTCGGGATTGGACCGGCGACGCGGTCGGACCGGAAAGTGCCGTTCCACACGAAACCAGGCGCGCGCGCCGCAAAGAAAACGTCGAGATCGAACGCGACGGCAAGTCGGTCCAGATCGACATTGTCGACACGCCGGGTGTGACGACCAAGGTCGACTACACCGAATTCCTCGATCACGACATGGAGAAAGACGATGCCGTTCGCCGATCTCGTGAAGCCACCGAGGGCGTCGCCGAGGCGATGCACTGGCTCCGGGAGGACGTCGACGGCGTCATCTACGTCCTCGACTCCGCCAAGGACCCCTTCACGCAGGTCAACACGATGTTGATCGGCATCATCGAGAGCCAGGACCTGCCGGTGTTGATCTTCGCCAACAAGATCGACCTCGACGATTCGAGCGTCAAGCGGATCCGCAACGCGTTCCCACAGCACGAGACCGTCCCCCTGTCGGCACTCGAAGGCGACAACATGGACGAAGTCTACGACAAGATCGCGGAGTACTTCGGGTGATCGAGCATGGCTGAAGTCACAAACAAACCACGCGACGGCGTCCAGATCGACCTGATCAGCGGCCAGCGAATGGAGGGGATGGCCAGCATGGAGAAGATCCGGATGATCCTGGATGGCGTCCGTGACGGCAACATCGTCGTCTTAGAGGAGGGTCTCAGTCCCGACGAGGAGTCCCGGTTGATCGAGGTGACGATGACCGAGATCAGTCCGGACGAGTTCAACGGGATCGAGATCGAGACGTATCCGCGGTCGGAGACCGCCGACCAGAGCTTCCTCGATCGACTCATGGGAAAGGAGTCGACGAAGAAGCTCACCGTGATCGGGCCGGCTAACCAGATCGAGACGCTTCACAAGGACGAAACGCTCATCAGCGCACTCGTCTCCCGGAAATAATGCCTCACCAGTGTACGAGCTGTGGCACGGTCTTCGACGACGGCTCCACGGAGATGTTGTCGGGCTGTCCGGAGTGTGCTGGCAACACCTTCCAGTATCACCCGGGCGGGACGGAGTCGACTGGCGAGTCAGCGCCCGACGCGGCGCCCCCGGAGCGACCGGAACCGGACGATTCGGTCGCCCGGACCGTCGGCAACGCCGCACAGACGGTCAAGAACTTCATCGGGAGCGACGAACCGACGCCCGGCGTCGACCCCGACGAGGCGGACCCCCTCTCGCCGTGGCCGGGTGACGCCGAGGACGCGGCGACCGTCGATGGTGACACGTCGCCCGCTCGACCCGAAACAGGGGGACCAACCGCTGGCGGTGCGGAGAATGACAGCGTCAGCGCCGAACCCCTGACTGACTCGGATCGCGGTGAGACCGTTCGGACGGCCGGAATCGAGGGCGAAGCCCAGGCATCGGCCCGATCGGCGGTCGTCTCGCCGGAGGAACTCTCGGAGGCCACCGGTGGGACCAACGTGGCCGTCGGTTCGAACGGTGGAGCCGTGGCTGCCGGGACTGCCAATGGCGAGCAAGCAGACGATGACCGGACCCCAACCGAAGACCGTCCCGATCTCTCCGAACTGCGCGAAGAACTCAACGACCAGTTCGAGTCCATCCGGATCGTCGAACCCGGCCAGTACGAACTCAACCTCATGGAGCTGTACGAACGAGAGGAGTATATCATCGCACTCCAGGAGGACGGCCGCTACCAGATTCAGGTCCCCGATACCTGGCAGGAGTGAGGCTCCCTGGGACGTTCGGTCCGCTCGCGTTCTTCTGGTCGCGCCCGTAAGCAATCCTTTTTGTCCTCGTCACCGTGGGTAGGCACATGCACTATCGGGAACTCACCGGGTCGCGGGAGTTCGTCGCCAGCATGACCCACGGCGCGGACTGGCGCGGCCAGATCGAGGCTTTCGCCCGGGATGAGGGGATCGAGGCGGCCGTTTTCTTCGGCCTGGGGACCGTTCAGGACGCGGCGATCTGGTACTACGATCAGGACGAACAGACGTATCGCGAGACGGTCTTCGACGAACCGCTTGAAGTCGCGGCCTGCGTCGGGAATATATCGCTCGATGTCGACGGAGAACCCTTCGCACACACACACGTCGTCCTCTCCCGCGAGGACGGATCGACGATCGCTGGCCATCTCGATGCAGGGACAACATACATCGGCGAACTGTACGTTCGGACGTTCGAGGAATCGCTCGAACGCGCTCCGGACGAGACGACCGGTGGCGACCTCTGGGCGCTGTAAATGCGCGACGCCGACGAGCGGTACTTCGCGCGGCTGGAAGACGAACTCGATACGGCCATGGACGTGGCCCGGAGCGCTCGCGAGCGGGGCGGCGATCCGACGACCGACGTCGAGATACCCGTCGCGAAGGACATGGCCGATCGCGTCGAGAACATCCTCGGGATCGACGGGGTCGCCGAACGGGTCCGGGATCTCGAAGGCGAGATGTCCCGCGAGGAGGCCGCCCTCGCCCTGGTCGAGGACTTCGTGGCGGGGACCGTCGGCGACTACGACACGAAGGCAGGCAAGATCGAGGGGGCCGTCCGGACGGCCGTCGCCCTGCTCACCGAGGGGGTCGTCGCCGCGCCGATCGAGGGGATCGACCGCGTCGAGATCCTCGACAACGACGACGGCACCCAGTTCGTCAACGTCTATTACGCCGGGCCGATCCGCTCCGCCGGCGGGACCGCCCAGGCACTGTCCGTCCTCGTGGCCGACTACGCCCGGACCCTGCTCGACATTGACGAGTACCACGCCCGTGAGGAGGAGATCGGCCGCTACGTCGAGGAGATCGAACTCTACGACGAGGACACCGGCCTGCAGTACTCCCCGAAGGAAAAGGAAACTCGACACATCACCGATCACATGCCGATCATGCTCGACGGTGAGGCCACCGGTGGCGAGGAGGTCTCCGGCTACCGTGACCTCGAACGCGTCGACTCCAACAGCGCCCGGGGCGGGATGTGCCTGGTTCTCGCTGAAGGAATCGCGCTGAAAGCCCCCAAGATCCAGCGCTACACCCGTCAGCTCGATGACGTCGAGTGGCCGTGGCTTCAGGATCTCATCGACGGGACGATCGGCGAAGACGACAACGAAGCGACCGACGAGGCCGACGCGGGTGACCCAGACGACGAGACCGACGACGGCGAGGACGCTCCAGCCGAAACCGAGGGGCCACCCCGAGCCGACCCCTCGAAGAAGTACCTCCGGGACCTCATCGCGGGTCGCCCTGTCTTCTCCCATCCGAGCGAATCGGGTGGGTTTCGACTGCGCTACGGCCGCGCCAGAAACCACGGCAACGCCACGGCGGGCGTCCACCCGGCGACGATGCACCTCGTCGACGACTTCCTCGCGACGGGGACCCAGATCAAGACCGAGCGTCCGGGGAAGGCGGCGGGCGTCGTCCCCGTCGACACCATCGAGGGGCCGACGGTCCGGCTCGCTAACGGTGACGTCCGGCGGATCGACGACCCCGAAGAGGCCAAGGAAGTCCGCAACGGCGTCGAGTCGGTCCTGGATCTCGGGGAGTACCTCGTCAACTACGGCGAGTTCATCGAGAACAATCATCCGCTCGCGCCGGCTTCCTACACCGTCGAGTGGTGGATCCAGGAGTTCGAGGCGGCCGGCGCGGACGTCCAGGCGATGGCTGATTCCGTCGAGATCGACCTCGAAAAGCCCACGCCGGCCAAGGCTCTCGAATGGGCCCGGGAATACGACGCGCCGCTCCACCCGAAATACACCTACGTCTATCATGACGTGAGCGTCGAAGCGATCGACGCGCTGGCGGACGCCATCGCCGACGGCGAGATCGTCACGGGCGACGGGGCCACGGCGGAGCCCGGCGATCACGCCGACAGGGCGGGCACCGCGACCGGCGATCTCGTCCTCCCGCGGAGTGAGACCGCCCGACGGACCCTCGAATCGCTGCTGGTCGAACATACCCAGACTGACGCCTCGCTCATCGTCCCGACCTGGCGGCCGCTCGTCGAGACGCTGGGATTCAACGACGACCTGACGCGGACGTGGGCGATCGAGGACCTTTCGGAAGCGGCCCGCACGTACGACGGCGGTGAGCCGAGCGGCGCGAGGCGAGCCTCGTCGGACGGGACGTCCGACGGCGGTGAGAACGCCATCGAGGCCGTCAACGAGATCGCCCCCTTCGACGTCCGCGAGCGAGCCCCGACCCGGATCGGCAACCGGATGGGCCGCCCCGAGAAGTCAGAGGAACGGGAACTCTCGCCCGCCGTCCACACGCTGTTCCCGATCGGCGAGGCCGGGGGCAATCAGCGTGACGTCGCGAAGGCGGCCGGGCACGCCGACGAGATGGGTGACGCACCGGGCGAAGTCGAACTCGAGGTCGGCCGTCGGCGGTGTACCGATTGCGCCACCGAGACCTATCAGGCGCGGTGCCCCGACTGTAACGGCATCACCGAAACCATCTACGTCTGCCCGGACTGCGACCGCGAGGTCGACCCCGACGAGTCCGGCCGCGCCGAGTGTCCACGGTGTGAGACCATTGCGTCACCGACCAGAATGACGACGATCGACGTCGGCGAGGTCTACCAGCAGGCTATGGACAGCGTCGGCGAGCGCGAGGTTGCCTTCGACGTACTCAAAGGCGTCAAAGGATTGACCTCGAAGGAAAAAATGCCCGAACCGATGGAGAAGGGTGTCCTCCGGGCCAAACACGACATCAGCGCGTTCAAGGACGGGACGGTCCGCTACGACATGACTGACCTCCCCGTCACCTCAGTTCGGCCGGCCGAGCTCGACGTCACCGTCGAGCAGTTCCGCGAGCTGGGCTACGAGGCAGACATCCAGGGCGATCCACTGACCCACGACGATCAACTGGTCGAGTTGAACGTCCAGGACGTCGTCCTCTCGGACGGCGCGGCCGAGCACATGCTCAAGACGGCGGCCTTCATCGATGACCTCCTCGAGTCGTACTACGGTCTCGATCCCTACTACGAACTCGAGGATCGAGACGACCTCGTCGGCGAACTCGTCTTCGGGATGGCTCCCCACACCAGCGCGGCGACCGTCGGCCGCGTCGTCGGCTTCACCTCGGCTGCCGTCGGGTACGCCCACCCGTACTTCCACGCGGCGAAGCGACGCAACTGTGACGGAGATGAAGATTGTGTAATGCTTCTCCTTGATGGACTTTTGAACTTTAGTGTCAAGTACCTACCAAATCAGCGAGGGGGCCGCATGGACGCGCCCTTAGTGATGTCCTCGCGGATCGACCCGGCCGAGATCGACGACGAGGCCCACAACATCGACATCGTCGAACAGTATCCCCTGGAACTCTACGAAGCGACCCGCGAGATGGCCCATCCGGAAGATGTCGACGTCAAGATCGCCGAGGACACCCTCGGGACGGACGAGGAGTACACTGGCTTCGCCCACACCCACGACACCAGCAACATCGCCCTCGGGCCGGATCTCTCTGCATACAAGACGCTGGGATCGATGGAGGACAAGATGGACGCCCAACTCGAAATTTCCCGCAAACTCCGGGCTGTCGACGAGACCGACGTCGCCGAGCGTATCATCGAGTATCACTTCCTGCCGGACCTGATCGGCAACCTTCGTGCCTTCTCGCGGCAGGATGTCCGGTGTCTCGGGTGCGGCGAAAAGTACCGCCGGATGCCCCTCACCGGCACCTGTCGGGAGTGTGGCGGTGACGTGAACCTGACCGTCCACGAGGGCTCGGTCAACAAGTACATCGACACGGCCACGCGCGTGGCCGAGGAGTTCGGGGCCCGGGAGTACACTAAACAGCGCTTGGAGATCTTGGATCGCGCGATCAAGCGCGTCTTCGAGGACGATACGAGCAGGCAGACGGGGATCGGGGACTTCATGTGAGTGGGTTCTACCGAGCCGAGCGAAGCGAGGCTCGGCTTTTTGGTCCAGATTTTTGCGCGAGTGGTCAGG